>Ga0308160_10000008_pt1 | contig 802203 bp, 701 predicted proteins | sample PhyFR1_FD_201036 | JGI IMG/M metagenome (GOLD analysis project Ga0308160, IMG submission 201036) | Phyllosphere microbial communities from UC Gill Tract Community Farm, Albany, California, United States - DLSLF.R1 | ecosystem: Host-associated > Plants > Phyllosphere > Unclassified | place... | reverse complement strand
TTGCCCTTGCCGGTCGCGCCGTGCGAGATGGCGTCGGCGCCGGTCTGGTTGGCGATCTCGATCAGGCGCTTGGCGATCAGCGGACGCGCGATCGAGGTGCCCAGCAGGTATTCGCCTTCGTACACGGTGTTGGCGCGGAACATCGGGAACACGAAGTCGCGCACGAATTCTTCACGCACGTCGTCGATGTAGATGTTTTCCGGCTTGATGCCGAACTTGATCGCCTTGGCGCGTGCCGGTTCCAGTTCTTCGCCCTGGCCGAGGTCGGCGGTGAAGGTGACGATTTCGCAGTTGTAGTGATCCTGCAGCCATTTCAGGATGACCGAGGTATCGAGGCCGCCGGAGTAGGCGAGGACTACTTTTTTAATGTCGCTCATGGGGATTCCAATGATTGAGAGGAGGGGGATGATGGTCAGCCGGCCCGAAGGCCGACGATCAAGCTCAGTGGTGCTGTGATGCGTTATTTATCGTCGCTTACTTGTCTTCGACCCGGCCGAGCAGCAGGTATTCGATCAGCGCCTTCTGCACGTGCAGGCGGTTCTCGGCTTCGTCCCAGACCACCGACTGCGGTCCGTCGATCACCTCGGCCGCGACTTCCTCGCCGCGGTGGGCCGGCAGGCAGTGCATGAACAGCGCGTCGGGGGCGGCGCGCGCCATCTTCGGCGCGTCGACCATGAAGCCCTCGAAAGCCTTCAGGCGCTCGGCATTTTCTTTTTCAAAACCCATGCTGGTCCACACGTCGGTGTTGATCAGGTGCGCGCCCGCGCAGGCGTCCGACGGGTTTTCGAAGAGGGTGAAATTCTTGGTCGCGACCAGCGCCGGGTCCATGTCGTAGCCCTTCGGCGTCGACACGTTCAGGTGGAAGCCGAACACTTCGGCCGCCTGCAGCCACGAGTACAGCATGTTGTTGGCGTCGCCGATCCAGGTAACTAGCTTGCCGGCGATCGGGCCGCGGTGCTCGTAAAACGTGAAGATGTCGGCCAGCACCTGGCAAGGGTGATGCTCGTTGGTCAGGCCGTTGATCACCGGGACGCGCGAATGGGCTGCGAAGCGTTCGATGATGTCGTGGCCGAAGGTACGCACCATCAGGATGTCGCACATGCGGCTCATGACCTGACCGGCGTCTTCGACCGGCTCGCCGCGTCCGAGCTGGCTGTCGCGCGTGCTCAGGAAGATCGCGGCGCCGCCCAGCTGATGCATGCCGGCTTCGAAGGACAGGCGGGTACGCGTCGAGTTCTTGTCGAACACCATGACCAGCGTGCGGTCGACCAGCGGGTGGTAGATCTCGTAGTTCTTGAACTTGCGCTTGATGATGGCGGCGCGCTCGATCAGGTACTCGAACTCGTCGCGGGTGAAGTCGGAGAACTGCAGGAAGTGCTTGATGTTCGTTGGATTCGTGCCAGCCATGTCGTTTCGTGGGATGCTTGATCCCGTCTACCGTGGTTCGAAGAGCGATTGATTATAAGCGGTTTCGTTTGCCATTCGGTAAATTAAGTTCCGGCATGGCGGTTTTGTCGTCAATACAGCCTCAGTACAGCGTCTGCGCCGACTCGTGCAGCAACTGCGCGTACAGCTCGTGGCGCAGCTTGGCGATCTTGCCCTCGGCAACCGCCTCCAGGATCGCGCACTGCGGCTCGGCCAGGTGGCGGCAGTTGTAGTACTTGCAGCCGCCCAGGTAGGGCTTGAAGTCGACGAAAGCGCGTTCCAGCATCCCTTCGCTCAGGTGGTACAGGCCGAATTCCTGGAAACCGGGCGAGTCGATGATGTTGCCGCCGGCTGCGCCATCGACTGGGGGCAAGCGGTACAGGCGTGTAAACGTCGTGGTGTGCTTGCCGGTGTCGAGCACTTCCGAGATCTCGCGCGTGGCGATGTCCGCGTCCGGCACCAGCAGGTTGATCAGCGAGGACTTGCCCATGCCGGACTGGCCGATGAAGATCGACGACTGGCCCTGCAGCAGCGGCATGAGCGTGGCGACGGCTTCTTCCGGGCGCGCCTTGGCCGAGACTTCGTGCAGCGGGTAGCCCATGCTCGTGTACAGGCTCGCGCGTTCGCGCGCACGCGCGAGGCCCGCGTCGACGTCGACCTTGTTGAGGATCAGGTGGGCTTCGATGCCGGCTGCTTCGCAAGCGACCAGCGCGCGCGAGACCAGGTCGTCGGTGAAGCTCGGCTCGGTCGCGATCACGACGAACAGGCGCGTCAGGTTGGCCGCCAGCAGCTTCGATTTGTACTGGTCGGAGCGGTACAGCAGCGTGCTGCGCTCGGCGATCTTTTCGATCACGGCCTGGTCGTTCGAGGTGCGCTGCAGGTGCACGACGTCGCCGACCGCGATGTTGGTCTTCTTGCCGCGCGTGACGCATTGCAGGAACTCGGCGTGACCGTCGACGCCGACGTCGGCCAGGTAATGGCGCCCGTGGGCGGCGATGATGGTGCCGGTCAGGTCGTCGGATTTATTGGTGGCTTTGCCAGGCTTGTTCGGTTTGCTCATGCGCCGGTCCGTCCCGCGTAGATCGCATCGGCCTTGGCCGCGCAGATGAAGTCGTTCTCGGACAGGCGGTTGCCGGCCGAGTGCGTGGTCCAGCTGGCGAGGCAGCGTTTATAGCCGACTTGCAGGTCCGGATGATGGTCTTCACGGTGCACCATCCAGGCCAGCGCGTTCACGAAGGCGATCGTCTCATGGTAGTCGCGCAAGGCGAATTCGCGCACCAGATGGTTATTGTCGATATGCCAGCCAGGCACCGCCGGCAGCAACGCCTGGACGCCCGCATCGTCCAGCGCCGGCGCGCCGTGGGTGCAATGACGGCTCAACAGATCGGCGCTCATACGGCACCCGCCGTCTGCAGGTGGCGGATGCGCACCGAGGCCGGCGGATGCGAATCGTAGAAGGCCGAGTGGATCGGGTCCGGCGTCAGCGTCGAGGCGTTGTCCTCGTACATCTTGACCAGGGCCGAGACCAGGTCGCGCGCGTCGGCGTGGCTGGCGGCGAAGGCGTCGGCTTCGAACTCGTGCTTGCGCGAGCCGATCGAAGACAGCGGCGCGAACGGGAAGGTGAACACCGGCAGCGCCAGCATGAACAGCAGCAGCGCCATCGCATCGTTGGCCGCGCCCAGCATCGGATGCACGCCCAGGCCTTCGTAGAACCAGACCTGCTCCTTGAGCCAGCCGAGCAGCGCCAGGAAGGCCAGCGACAGCGCGAACATCACGACGATGCGCTTGACGATGTGCTTCAGCTTGAAGTGGCCCAGTTCGTGCGCCAGCACGGCCTCGATCTCCGGCGGCGCCAGGCGCTCGAGCAGGGTGTCGAAGAAGACGATGCGCTTGTTCGCGCCAAAACCCGAGAAGTAGGCGTTGCCGTGCGCCGAGCGCTTGCTGCCGTCCATCACGAACAGGCCCTTCGAGGCAAAGCCGACGCGCGCCATCAAGCCTTCGATGCGCGCCTTGAGGCTGTCGTCGGACAGCGGCGTGAACTTGTTGAACAGCGGCGCGATCACGCTCGGGTACAGCACCATCACCAGCAACTGGAAGCCGCACCAGACCGCCCAGGTGTACAGCCACCACAGGCTGCCGGCCTTGTCCATCAGGGTCAGCACGAGCCACAGCAGCGGCAGGCCAATCACGGCACCCAGCAGCGTGCCCTTGACCATGTCGCCCAGCCACAGCCCGACGCTCATCTTGTTGAAGCCGAAGCGCTCCTCGAGCACGAACTGGAACCAGTAGCCGAAAGGCAGGTCGAGCGCGCCGGCGACGATCATGTACGCCACCACCAGTCCGATCTGGTGCATCATGCCCGGACCGGTGAAGTGCAGGACCGCGTTCGAGAGCGCCTGCAGGCCGCCCAGCAGCGTGAAGCCGATCAGCACCGCGCTGCTCCACAGCGCATGCAGCAAACCGTAGCGGGTCTTGGCGACGGTGTAGTCGGCGGCTTTGCGGTGGGCGTCGAGCGGGATCCTGGCGGCGAATTCGGCGGGCACGCGATCACGGTGCGCCAGTACGTGGCGGATATGACGGCGCGCCAGCCAGTAGCGCAGTGCCAGCGTCAGCAAGAAAAAAACGACGAACAAAACCGAAAACGCGGATGAAAGCATTCTGTGCCTGTGAGAAAATGCAGGATTGGCAAAGCAGAGCAACGTAAAGAGAGATTATGTCACAAGCTAACGAAACCCAAGGGGCGGCAGGCACGACGACTGCGCCGCGTTCCAACGACTTCAACCTGGTCTGGATCGACATGGAGATGACCGGCCTGGATCCGGACAACGACCGCATCATCGAAGTCGCGGCCGTGGTCACCGACCCGGACCTGAACGTGCTGGCCGAAGGCCCGGTGTTCGCGATCCACCAGAGCGACGAGACGCTCGACAAGATGGATGCCTGGAACAAGGGCACGCATGGCCGCTCGGGCCTGATCGACCGCGTCAAGGCATCGACCGTGACCGAAGAGCAGGCCGCCGAGCAGTTGATCGCCTTCCTCAAGCAGTGGGTCCCGGCCGGCAAGTCGCCGATGTGCGGCAACTCGATCTGCCAGGACCGCCGCTTCATGGCGCGCGGCATGCCCAAGCTGGAAGACTTCTTCCACTACCGTAATCTGGACGTGTCGACGCTGAAGGAACTGTGCCGTCGCTGGAAGCCGGAACTGGCTTCGGGCTTCAAGAAGCACCAGAAGCATACGGCGCTGGCCGACATCATCGAGTCGATCGAAGAACTCAAGTACTACCGCGAGCACTTCATCAAAGTTTGATGTTGTCGCACTGCACACATTGTCAAGCAAGTGTGCGAAAATCTGCGCCATGGTTGACATTTTGCGCATAACCGCCGGCGGCGGAGACACCGAAACCAGGCGGCTCCTGCGCGAACGCGACTGGAGCACCTCGCCGCTCGGCCGGCCGGAATCCTGGCCGCCCGAGCTGGCGACCGCCGTGTCGATGGTGCTCAGCTCGACCTTCCCGATGTTCGTGGCCTGGGGCCCGCAACTGTCCTTCCTCTACAACGACGCCTACGTGCCGGTGCTCGGCAACAAGCACCCGGCCGCGTTCGGCGAACCGTTCCAGCAAATCTGGCACGAGATCTGGGCCGACATCGTCCCGATCGTCGACCGCGCGCTGTCCAACAAGTCGGCGTACTTCGAGAACCTGCCGCTCACGATGGAGCGCAAGGGCTATCCGGAGCTGACGTATTTCACGTTCTCGTATTCGCCGCTGCACGATGGCCAGGGCCGCGTAATGGGCATGTACTGCACCTGCATCGAGACCACCTCGCGCATGCATGCCGAGCGCCGCGCCGCCTTCGAGCTGGCGCTGACCGATGCGCTGCGCCAGATCCGTTCGGACGAAGACCTGATCGGCACCGCCAGCGCGCTGCTCGGCCGCGAGCTGGGCGTGGAGCGCGTGATGTACGGCGAAGTCGACGACGCGCGCAACACCTTTTTCGTGCCGCGCGACTGGAAGCGCAGCGGCGCGTCGTGCCTGGCCGGCAATACCTTCCCCATCGACGCGTTCGGCGCCGAAGTCGCCGCTGCCGGGCGCGCCGGCCAGGTCATCGCGATCAACGACGTCAGGACCGACCCGCGCAGCGCCGACGCCCAGCAGGCCTACCTGCAGCTGATGGGCGTCACCGCCAGCCTGCTGGTGCCGCTGGTGCGCCACGGCCGCCTGCTGGCCTTCCTGGCGCTGGGCCATGAACGTCCGCATCACTGGAGCGAGGCCGAGATCGAGCTGGCGCGCGGCGTGGCCAGCCGCATCTGGACCACTGTCGACCTGGCGCGCACCCAGGCCGCGTTGGACGCCGAGCGCAACCGCAGTCAGCTGATCCTCGATTCGATCGCCGAAGGCTTCGTGCTGATCGCGTCCGACTGGACCGTCCTGCAGATCAACGGCGCCGGCGAGCGCCTTGGCAACCGCTCGGCCGCCGAGGTGATCGGGCGCCATCACTGGGACGTCTGGCCGGAAGCCCGCGACACCGACACCGGCCGCATGTTCGAGCGCGTGATGCGTACGCGCGAGACCGGCATCACCCAGCTGCACCACGTCGGCGATGGCGGCAGCGGCAACTGGCTGGAAGTGCGCGGCTACCCGACGCGCGACGGCGGCATGGTTTCGGTGTTCCGCGACATCTCGGCGCGCAAGCGGGTCGAGGAACAGCTGCAGGAAGCCGACCGCCGCAAGGACGAGTTCCTGGCGATGCTGGCGCACGAGCTGAGGAACCCGCTGGCGCCGATCAGCGCCGCCGCCGACTTGCTCAAGATCGGCCGCCTGGACGAGGCGCGCCTGCGCCAGAGTAGCGCCATCATCGCGCGCCAGGTGCGCCACATGACCAGCCTGGTCGACGATTTGCTGGACGTCTCGCGCGTCACGCGCGGGCTGGTGACGCTGGCGCGCGCGCCGGTGTCGGCCCGCACCATCGTCGACGAGGCGATCGAGCAGGTGCGGCCGATGTTCGACGCCCGGCGCCAGCACCTGCAAGTTGACATGGACGAGCCCGAGGCGACCGTGCTGGGGGACCGGGCGCGCCTGGTGCAGGTACTGTCCAACCTGCTGAATAACGCCGCCAAGTACACGCCGGAGGAGCGCCGCATCGAGGTCGAGGCGCGCGCCGCCGACGGCGTGCTGACGCTGGCGGTGCGCGACCAGGGCATCGGCATCGAGCCGGCGCTGACCGCCCACGTATTCGACCTGTTTACCCAGGCGACGCGCTCGGTCGACCGCGCGCAGGGTGGGCTCGGGCTGGGGCTGGCGCTGGTCAAGCATCTGGTCGAGCTGCATGGCGGGACGGTGGCGTGTTCGAGTCCGGGGCTGGGGCAGGGCAGCAGTTTCGAGGTGACGCTGCCGCTGATGCAACCGGCGCTCGGCCCGGCCCCGGGCGGCGCCGAGACGGTGCAGGAGACGGCGGCGCAGGCGCTGCGCTTGCTGGTGGTGGACGACAACGTCGACGCCGCCGCGACGCTGGGCATGCTGCTCGAGGCCTGCGGCCACGAGGTCGCGGTGGAGCACGATTCGCACGCCGCGCTCGCGCGTGCGCGCAGGCTGCGCCCGGACGCGGCGCTGCTCGACATCGGCCTGCCGGAGATGGATGGGAACGAGCTGGCGCGCCGCCTGCGCGCCGATCCCGCCACCGCCGCCATCGTGCTGATCGCGGTGACCGGCTACGGCCAGGAACAGGACCGGCGCAACGCGCTCGAAGCCGGTTTCGACCATCACCTGGTCAAGCCGGTCGACCTGGACCGGCTGACGGGGCTGCTGGCCGAGATTCAGGCGCAGCGGTCTATATGACTGTCGCCCCGGCGCAGGCCGGGGTCCAAGGTTGGCGCGTTCGCTCCGCAAGCCGACATGGGTACCGGCCTGCGCCGGTACGACGACAGCTTTGCGAGGTTAGCGCATCTGCGTGTAGTTCACCGGAATCCAGCGATAGCCCTTGCCCTGGGCGACGATGTGGCCCATGCCCGGGAACTGCAGGTGGGCGCCGGCCACCAGGGTGCCGTTCTTGACGGCGTCGTCGAATACCTTCTTGCGCGAGGCGTAGGCAGCCTTGTCGTCGCTGTCGAAGCCGATGGTCACGGTCGGGTTGTCGAACTGGACCGCCGCCACGTGGATCAGGTCGCCCATCAGCACCAGCTTCTGGCCGTGGCTCTCGACCACGTAGCTGGTGTGGCCCGGCGTGTGGCCGTGGGTGGCGATGGCCGAGATGCCCGGCACCAGCACGCCATCGCCTTCGATCGGCTTGAACTTGCCGGCCTGGACGTACGGGTTCAGCGCCGTCATCGCGCCCTGGAAGCTGCCTTTCTTGTCGGCCGGGGCCTTGTCCATGTTGGCCTGGCTCAGCCAGAAGTCGGCGTCGCCCTTGCCGGCGCGGACGACCGCGTTCGGGAACACGCGCTGGCCATTGTTGACCAGGCCGCCGACGTGGTCGCCGTGCATGTGGGTGATGTAGATCTCGTCGATCTGCTCGGGCTGGTAGCCGGCCGCCTTCAGGTTGTTGACGAACTTGCCCAGGGTCGGGCCGAACAGGGCGCCGGCGCCGGTGTCGATCAGCACCAGCTTGCTGCCGGTGTTGACCAGGTAGGCATTGTCGGAGGTTTCCAGCGGCGCCTTCAGGAAGTGCTTCGACAGGATGGTGCGGGTGGTGTCGGCGGGTTCGTGCAGCAGCTGGTCGACCGGCAGGTCGACGGTGCCGTCGTTGATCGGCGTGACTTCGAAGTCGCCGACCATGATGCGGAAGTAGCCAGGGGCCGGGCTCTTGACCATCGGCGCCGCGGCTTGCACGGTGGGAGCGGCGGCGAAGGCGGCAGCCAGGCCGGCCATGGCAGCGGCCAGCAGGGTGCGCTGGAGTTTGTTCATATTGTTATCCTCGACAGGGTGAAGTGGGCGCGGCAGTGGGCCTGCGCGCAGCTTGCTTATCGTACATGAACACCCGGCGCCTTGCAGATGAGCGCCGTATTCGCACAACAGTGGGCGCGCATGCGCGATGCGGCGGGCTCAGGGCAGATGAGGCACGCTGAACTTGCCTTGCAGCGCGCGCAGCTCGGCGCGGTGGATCGCCGCCAGATGGGTCAGGATCGCCTCGCCGGCCGGTAGCAGGTGGACCTCGACGCGGCGTCGGTCGTCCAGGTTAGCGCGCCGCTCGACCAGGCCGCTCGCCGCGCAGCGCGACACCAGCGCGACCACGCCGTGCTGCTTGGCCTGCAGGCGTTCGGCCAGCTCGCCGACGGTGGCCCATTCGCGCCCCGGAAAGCCTTTCACGTGCAGCAGCAGCAAGTACTGCAGCGGCGTAATGCCCTCCGCCTGCACGGCGTTTTCGGAAAAGCGCTCGTAGCGCCGCATCTGGTAGCGGAATTCCGAAAGCGCGGCGAAGGCGGACTGGGTCAGCGCCGGATCGGAAGCGGGCGGAGTTTTGGGTTTCACGAGGGAATGGGACGCAAGACAGATGCCGGAAAATATATCATAATGTGATGCTTTTGCGCGCGCCGGTCCGCCCGGCGCCGCGCCGTTCGATCGCTTTTTTTTTGAATCGCATCCGATGTCCGAAACAAGTCTGCAATGGCTGCGCAGCTTCGTGCCGCAGCCGAATACCGTGCCGCCGGCCGAGCGCACACGGGCGGTGGCCGGGGCGCTGGTCGGCCTGCTGGTGACGGCGCTGCTGAGCGACCTGCTCAGCGCGGCCGGCGGCGTGCCGGCCCTGGTGGCGCCGATGGGCGCGTCGGCGGTGCTGCTGTTCTGCGTGCCGGCCAGTCCGCTGGCCCAGCCCTGGTCGGTCATCGGCGGGAACACCGTCTCGGCGCTGATCGGGGTGATGGTCTCGCACCTTGTGCACGACCCGGTGCTCGGTGCGCCGCTGGCCGGCGCCTGCGCGATCCTGGTGATGTTCCTGCTGCGCTGCCTGCACCCGCCCAGCGGCGCGGTGGCGCTGACCGTGGTGCTGGGCGGGCCGGCGGTGCACGCGGCCGGCTTCAGCTTCGCCTTCTTGCCGGTGTGCCTGAATTCGACGCTGATCGTGCTGGCCGCGCTGGTCTTCAACAACCTGACCGGACGGCGCTACCCGCACACCCAGGCCTCGACGATGCAGAGTGCCCACGCGACGCGCGATCCGGTGCCGACCGCGCGTCTGGGTTTTGCGAAGGAAGACCTGGACGCCGCGCTGGCGCACTACGGCCAGGTGCTCGACATCAGCCGCGACGACCTCGAGACCATCCTGCTCGAGACCGAACAGCGCGCCTTCGGCCGGCGCTTCGGCGTGATCGAGTGCGCGGCCATCATGTCGAAGGATGCGGTGACGGTGACGCCGGAGACGCCGCTGGAGGACGCCTGGCGCCGGCTGCGCGGCCACCGGCTCGACGCGCTGCCGGTGCTCGATGCGCTCGGCCGGGTGGCCGGCGTGGTGACGCTGGGCGACTTTGTCCAGCATGCCGGGCTGGATGCGCCGACGCTGGGCCAGCGCGTGCGCGGCCTGCTCGGCCACCTGCTGGGCACCTTGCCGCAACGCCCCGGGACGGTGGCGCAGGTCATGCACGCGCGTGTGAGCTGCGTGCGCGCGGACGCGCCGATCGCCGACCTGGTGCCCTTGATGAGCAACCGCGGCCTGCACCACATCCCGGTGGTCGACGGGGAAGGGCGCCTGGTCGGCGTGGTGGGGCAGTCGGACTTGCTGGGAGCGCTGTTCGAGAACAGCTTGCACAAAGCCTGATTAGGCTTCGTTCGCCCCGCAGCACTTCTTGAACTTCTTGCCGCTGCCGCAAGGGCAATCGTCGTTACGGCCGACTTTCGGCTCGTCGCGGCGCACGGTCTCGACCGCGGCCTTGCGGCGCGGGAGCCAGTAGCGGTGGATGCCCGGTATGTTGGCCTCGATCTCGAGCGCCAGCTTGTGGGCCAGGCGCGGATCTTCGACTTCCTTCAGCTCGCTCTCTTCGATCTCGTCGGCGCCCAGCAGGTAGATCGGGCGCATCAGCGGGCCGGCTTCGGATTCCCAGATGTCGTCCCAGGAACCCGGGCGCAGGTCCATGCCTTCCCAGAAGCCCCAGCACCAGGCCTCGGCGTCGATCAGGGTCTCGCCGTCGTGATCGAGCTCGACGTAGAGCGGCTCGAATTCCTTGGGCGCGACTTCGAAGGTGATCAGGACTTCGTTCATGAAGCGCATGATCAGGTTGACGATGCGCTGCTCTTCCTTCGGGTTCTTCCACTTCGGGACCGCGCCTTCCTCGCCCCACACGCGCGGCAGCCACTCGGCAGGCATGATGGTCTCGGGGCCGATCGCGATCGCGGTCAGATAGCCGTGCAGCGTGTCCAGCGTCATCGCGCCTTCGGGGCAGCGCTCGGACAGCAGGAAGTTGTCGAGGTCGTCGAATTCTTTGTCGGAGAGAGGTTGCTCGAGTTGCATGTGATACGTCATTCCAGTCGGTCGAAGGCGCCAGTGTAACGCCTGCGCCGGTCGTGCGCGAAAAAAAAGGCGCATGCCGTTGCCAGCATGCGCCTCGCTTGCAACTCGGCTCCGGCTTATTTGCCGAAGGCTTTCTTCAGGCCGTCGGCCGCGAACTGCTCGGCGTCCTTCGCCTCGGGCACGACCGCGCCCATGCCGAAGAACTCGTGCGTCACGCCCTTGTACAGCTTGTAGTCGACCTTGACACCGTCTTTCTTGAGCTTGTCGGCATAGGCCTGGCCTTCCGACATCAGCGGATCGATCTCGGCCGCGACGATGGTCGCCGGCGGCAGGCCCTTGAGCGAAGCCGCCTTCATCGGCAGCGCGTACGGGTTGGTCGGATCGGCGCCGTAGTACTTGAAGAACCACGCCATCATCGGCTTGTTGAGCGGCTTGGCATTGGCGTTGCGCTGGTAGGAAGCGTTGTTCATGTCATTGTCGACCACCGGGTAGACCAGCAGTTCGTGCACCGGCATCTGCGCTTTCTTATCGCGCGCCATCATCGAGACCACGGTCGCCAGGTTGCCGCCGGCCGATTCGCCGCCGACCGCGACGCGCTTCGGATCGCCGTTGAATTCGGCGGCGTGCTGGGTGGTCCACAGATAGGCCGCATAGGCATCGTTGGGGGCGGCCGGGAATTTGTGTTCCGGCGCCTGGCGGTAGTCGACCGCGACCATGATCGCCTTGGCCAACTTGGCCAGCGCGCGCGGCGAGGCATCATAGGTCTTGGTGTCGGCGATCACGAAGCCGCCGCCGTGGTAATACACCATCACCGGGAACGGGCCCTTGCCCTCCGGCGTATAGATGTGCACGGGCACGCTGCCGCCATCGACCGGCACGCTCATGTCCTTGACGGTCACGCCGGCTTCGGGGGCAGTGCTCTTGCCCATGTCGGTCAAGACTTTCTTGACGGCGTCGGCCGGCGTCGGCTGCTGGCGCGCTTCCTGCGGCGACAGCGTCTCGATCGGCTTGCCGTTCAGCGATTTGAGGGCGTCCAGCACCTTCTGCATGTGCGGCTCGGCCTTGGGCGGCTGGGCCGCGTCTTGTGCATGGACGGCGCCGGCGGCCAGGGTGGCCAGCAGGGCGGTGGAAAGGGCGGTGCGTTTGAAAGCGGTCGTCATATAGTTATCTCTCCTGATGAGGGTGGCGTGGGACGCGGATGCGTCCGGGTACCGAGGACTCCATCAAACCGCAGGCGGACTGGACCGTTCGGTGCGATCGCGCACCTTGTGTCCGCAATCATTGTGTTTTTCGCTCAAATCCAATGACTTTTATACGTTTTCTAAACGCTGGGAAATAAAGAATGTCGTCCGGCGCCGATGAGTACACAGATTCGGCAAATCCTCGGGGCGCAAGCGAATTGCCATGGCGCGCCTTACAATGGCGGCATGGATCAACCTCACGACACTCATCCGTATTCCCGGCTCGACCCTTTGACAGTGCTGGACGCCGTCGACAGCGTCGGCCTGCGCGGCGACGGCCGCTTGCTGGCCTTGAACAGCTACGAAAACCGCGTCTACCGCGTCGGCCGCGAGGAAGGCCAGCCGGTGGTCGTCAAGTTCTATCGCCCCGGGCGCTGGAGCGACGCCGCCATCCTCGAAGAGCACGCCTTTCTGGCCGAGCTCGAGCAGCAAGAAGTGCCGGTGGTGCCGGCGCGCGTGCTCGACGGGCGCACGCTGCACGAATTCGGCGGCTTTCGCTTCGCCGTCTTTCCCAGCCGCGGCGGACGTGCGCCCGAGCTGTCCGACCCGAGCGTGCTCGAATGGATCGGGCGCTTCATCGGCCGCATCCACGCGGTCGGCGCCGGCAAACCCTTTAGTGAGCGCCCGGCGCTGAACCTCGACACCTTCGGCCGCGAGCCGCGCGCCTGGCTGATCGGGCATGGCTTCATCCCGCACGAGCTGTTGACCGCTTACACCAGCGTGCTCGACCAGGCGCTGGACGGCGTCGCGCGCTGCTTCGAGCGCGCCGGAGCGCTGCCGCCCATTCGTCTGCACGGCGACTGCCATGCCGGCAACGTGCTGTGGACCGGCGACGGCCCGCACTTCGTCGACTTCGACGACAGCCGCATGGGACCGGCCGTGCAGGACCTGTGGATGCTGCTGTCCGGCGAGCGCGAGGAGATGGTGCGCCAGCTCGGCGACGTGCTGGCCGGCTACGAAGACTTTTGCGAGTTCGACCCGCGCCAGCTGTACCTGGTCGAAGCCTTGCGTACGCTGCGCCTGATTCACTACTCGGCCTGGCTGGCGATGCGCTGGCACGACCCGGCTTTCCCGGCCGCCTTCCCCTGGTTTAACACGCAGCGCTATTGGCAGGACCGCATCCTCGAGCTGCGCGAGCAGGTGGCGCTGATGGACGAGCCGCCGCTCTGGCCGGTTTGAACTGACGAATTGAGCCGGTTTCTCGCGCCAGCTCGGCGCGACAGCGCGTCGGTGCCTGAGGCATAATCAGTCTACGGGCCAGTGGGGCCCGACTTCGAACCGAGATGCCCATGACTACCCGTCCCGACCCGCACCACTTGAGCGATCCGAGCGCCGATTTCACCATCGACATGCCGTCCGCCGCGCTCGGGCAGGGGGCGGTGCAGCCATCGCCGCAGCCATCCAAACAGCCGCAGCCGGCGCAGCAGCCGGCGCCGGAGCGCGAACCGCAGCGCGCCCAGCTGGAAGAGCGTGCGATCAAGGAAGGCATCGCCCGCGTCGAGGCCGAGGCCAAGGCGGCGATGGCGGCCGAAAACCGCGCTCACGCCGAGGCGCGCGCGCGCAGCCTGGCGCAGGAGCGCGCCGCGGTCGACGCCGAAGCCGCCGCCGCCGCGCTGGCCAACGCCCAGGCCTCGGAAGAGGCGATCGAAGCCAACCGCGGGCGCATCGAAATCCTGCACGCCTCGGCGAGAGCCGCCGCCGAGCGCCTGGAAGCGATCCGCCAGGAGACCGCCGAGCTGCGCGCGCGTGTCGAGTCCGAAACCCAGATCCGCCTGGCGTCCGAAGTTCGCGCTCGCGCCGAAGAAGACGCGCGCCGCCGCGCCGAAGAGCAGGCCCGGGCCGATGCCGAGATCGCCGAGCGGGCCGCGCGCGATGCCGACGAGCTGGCGCTGAAGTCCGAGCAGGCGCGCCGCCAGGCGGCCGAGCGCGCCGCGGCCGTGCATGCGGCGCGCGAGGAAGTGCACCACAGCGCCAGCGCCGACGCGCGCGTGGCGATCCTGGCGCGCGAGCGCGAACGGGCCGAACGCGCCGCCCGCCAGACCGCGGAAAAACTGGCCGAAGCCGAAGCCGAGGCGCTCGAACTGGCGCTGCAGCGCGAACGCGCCGACCAGGTCGCGCTGGCGTCGAGCTTCGCGCGCGCGGCCGCGGAAGCGCGCGCGCTCGAGGAGGCGCGCGCGCTGGCCCACATCGAGCAGGAGCGCGAGGCGATCGCGCTGGCCCAGGCCGAGTCCGAGCGCACCGCGGCCCAGTCGCTGCGCATGCGCCTGCAGACCGAAAAGGAATTGCGCGACGCCGCCGTGCACCGCGAGCGCGTCGAGCAGAAGGCCGCGGCGGCGGCGGATGCACGGCGCGATGCCGAGACGCGCATCCTGGCCGCGACCGAAGCGCGCATCGAGGCCGACCGCAAGCTGCGCGAGGTCTCGATCGAGCGCGCCGGCGCCGAGGAGCTCGAAGCCCAGCGTGCCCAGGCGCGGCTGGACGCCGAGCAGGCCGCGGCCGAGGCGGCGCGCCAGCGTGCCGCCGCCGACGCTCTGGCCGAGGAAGCGGCGCGGCGCGACGCCGAGCAGCATGCGCAGGAACGCCGGCTCGCGCAGCAGCGCGCCGAGCTGGCCCAGGCCAGCGCCGATGCGCAAGCTGCCGAGAATGCAGCGGAAGCGGCGACCCAGGCCGCGCTGCAGGCCGAGGCCGAAGCGCGCCAGGCCGTCGCGGCGCTGGCCGAACGACGCCTGCAGGAAGCGCAGATGCTGCTCGAGGCCGAGCAAGAACGCGTGCGCGCCGAACAAGCCGCGCTGGCGCGACAGCAGGAGCGCATCCAGGCCGAACAGGAACTGGCCGCCGCGGCCGAGGCGCATGCCCGCGCCGAGCAGGAACGCGCGCACCAGCTGCACGCCGAACTGCAGGTCCAGCTGGAGGCCGAGCGCCGCGCCCAGGCCGCGCAGCAGGACGCGCTGGAAGCCCAGCGCCGCGCCGCCGATGCGGCGCAGGAGCAGGCCGCGCACGAGGAAGCCATCGCCGCCAGCGCGCGCGCGCAGGCCGAGGCGGCGGCCGAGCTGACGCGCGCCCAGCGCGAGCGCCTGGACGACGAACGGCGCCAGCAGGCGCTGGCCGACGAGCTGCTCGCGGCCGAACGCGCCGGCGCCGACGCCGCGCGCGAAGCCCTGCGCCTGCTCGAACAAAAACTGGCCGCGCAGCGCCAGCAGACCGCGCTCGACACGCGCGCCAACGACGCCGCCAACGCGCGCTTGGCGTCCGAGCGCGCCGCCGTCGCCGCGGCCGAGGCGCGCGCGCTGGCCGAAGAGGAACGCGCGCAGCTGGCGCGCACGCGCGAGCTGGCCGAGCAGGCCGCGGCGCGCGCCGCCAGCGACAAGCGCGAGGCCCAGCGCGCGCTGCTCGAGCACGCCCAGCAGGCCGCCGCGATGCAGCGCCGCGCGCTCGACGCGACCCAGGAAATGGCCGCGGCCAAGCAGCGCATGGTCGAACTGGAAGCGGCGCGCCACGACGAGCAGGTCGCCGAGCTGGGCCTGCTGCGCGAGCAGATCGAGGCGCGCCAGCAGGAAGCCAAGCAGCGCGCCGAGTCGGCCGACCTGGCGCGCGAAGTGCTGGGGCGCTTCTCGCAGCTGCCTTCTGCGCAGCAGGCGGCGGCGCGCCTGGCTGAAGCGGTCGCCAAGCAGCGCGGCGAAAGCTGAACCGCGCCGGCTCAGCGCACCGGCAGCTTCATTGGCGAACCGAGGCGCGCTTGTCGCGGAAGAAGATCCACGCTTCCTCGGCAGCGTCGACGTCGTGGTTCATGTTGCCGGCCAGCTTGCGCAGGATCCACGGCAGCTCGTCGACCTTGGATGAAGGCGCGTGGCCGCCGCCTTCGATGCGCAGGAACTCGATCTGCACGCGCGCCGGATCCTGGCCCCAGATGTAGCGGGTGGCGAAGGTCGGATCGGACGACTGCAGATGCGGGATCCGGTAGCGCCCGGCCAGCTCGTTCAAGCCATCCACGCGGCGCCACAGCGCCACCGATTCCTCCACGCCGATGCCGCTGCCGCGGCCGCGCAGCAGCCAGTTGCCGAGCTTGCCGCCCTCGTAGGGCACCAGGCGGTCGGCGGTGCCGTGCATGACGAACACCGACATCGGGCGCGATGGCGCGCGGCACAGGCTCTGGGCCGGCATCAGCGCGCTCTGCACGCCGATCGCGGCCAGGCGCGGTGCCAGTTCGATGCCGAGCCGGTAAGCCATGCTGCCGCCGTTCGAGCTGCCGAACACGTACACGCGCTCGGGATCGGCGCCCAGTTCGCTGACGGCGACGTTGATCAGGTCGGAGATGAAGCCGACGTCGTCGCTGGTCGGATTGGTCGGCGCATCGCCGCGGCAATCGTTCCAGGAGCTGCGCCCGTCGCTGGCCTTCATGCCGTCCGGCGCGATCAGCAGCACGCGCTCGCGCTCGGCCAGGCGCACCCAGTCCAGCGGCCGGTAGCCGGCCAGGGAATCCATGCCGACCATCATCGCGCCGTTGGTGCCGTGGCCGTGCAGCAGGATCACCAGCGGCCGGTTGCTGCGCGCCAGTCGGTCCGGCTCGACCACCACGTAATGGCGCTGGCCTTCAGGGCGGAGCAGGGTGTGGTCGGTGATGGTCGAGGCGCGCGCCGGCGCCGCCGCCATGCCGGTTCCCAGAAGTGCCGCCGTCAACAGTAGCGCCGCCCGCAATCGCATATCCAACCTCAGCTTCATTACCAGCTTGCATGTTGGCACAGGGTTGGCAAATTGTCATCCCTGTTTTGTGCGATGCGGACGCGTTGTTGCTTATGGGTTGCTGGGCGAAGTCGGATTGTCGCCACCCACCACGACCTTGTCGACGTAGTACTGGGTGTCGCCGAAGCAGCTGGTGGGCACGCCCACGTGCTGCGAATAGCTGACCTGCACCCGCTTGCCCATGGCGTTCAGCAGCTGCTGGGCCACGGCGTCGTCGCGCACCGTGAAGTCGAAGTGCTGGGGAATCGCGCCAGGCATGCTCGAGAGCAGGATCTCGCCTTCCCAGGTCTTGCACAGCCAGCCCTTTTTCGACAGCGTCTGCAGGTAGCCGGCGCGTTCGCCTTCGGAATACGACCAGTGCAGCACGGTCCACAGGTAAAGCGCGCACAGCACGATGGCGGCGACGATGAGGGAAGCGAGGATGGCGCCGGCGCGGCGTGGGAAGGTTGATGCCATGTTGGTCAGGAGAGGGTTGTCAGGAATGAGTGCGGGTGGAAAGTTCGGGCGCCATGCGGCGGCGGTAGCGGATCGAGGACCACAGCGACACCAGGATGAAGGCGACGCCGGACAGGCCCGTGAACCATTCGGGAATCTCGTATTCGACGCTGGCGAACATGATCAGCGCCAGGATGCCGATCGCATAGTGGGCGCCGTGTTCCAGGAAGACGAATTCCTGCAGCGTGCCCTTGTGGACCAGGAACACGGTCAGCGAACGCACGAACATCGCGCCGATGGCCAGGCCGAGCATGATGATCACGACGTCGTTGGTGATGGCAAACGCGCCGATCACGCCGTCGAAGCTGAACGAGGCGTCCAGCACTTCCAGGTAGACGAAGCCGCCGATGCTGCCTTGCGAGATCAGCTTGCCGACGTTCCCGGCGCCTTCCTCTTCCTTTTCTTCCAGCAAGCCGCTGAACCAGTTCACGCCGATGTAGACGGCCACGCCGACCACGCCGGCGATCAGCACCGGCAGCTTGCGCTCCTCGGGCATCAGGTGCATGCAGCCGAACACGGCGAGCAGGGTCAGCAGGATGGCGAAGCCTTCGTTGCCGACGTCGCCGACCTTTTCCTCGATCCAGCCCAGCCAGTGCAGTTCCTTCTCGTCGTCGAACAGGAAATTCAGGAACACCAGCAGCAGGAAGGCGCCGCCGAAGGCCGCCACTTCGGCGTGCTTGGCGGCCAGGTTGCGCGCGTACACATCAGGCGTGTTAATCGCCATGTGCCACACGTCGACCAGGCCCAGGCCGGTCGCGACCGACACGATCAGCAGCGGAAACAGCAGGCGCATGCCGAACACCGCGACCACGATGCCGACGGTGAGGAACAAACGCTGCCAGAACGCGTTCCAGTGGCGCAGCACCGAGGCGTTGACGACCGCGTTGTCGAACGACAGCGAGACTTCGAGCACGCCGAGCACCGCCGCGATCCACAGACCCTGCAGCAAGCCGGCGCTGCCGCCGTGCCCGTATCCCCACCAGGCAGCCAGCGCGAGCAGGACGGCCGTGACCACGAACGACAACTTGAAATGCTGCATTAAGGAAACTCCGTACGCGATTGGGCGATGATATAGCGATATTGTCTGAAATGCCAGATTGGCGCCATCTTACCCGGATTGCCCGGTGGCGGGCGCATCGGGCGTAAAGACCAGGGCTATCGCGGCGGTGCATGGCGGCATTACAATGTCCGTTTTATCAATCTGGATGTGGCATGGACCTGACTTATCTGCTGACCCCTTTGCTGACCTGGCTGGTGGTCGGCCCGATCAAATTCCTGATCAATAGCGCGCGCCAGCGCCGCTGGGCCTTCAACCTGGTCGGCAACGGCGGTTTCCCGAGCAATCACAGCGCCACCGTGACCAGCATGGCCACGCTGATTGCCCTGCGCGAGGGGATGGGCAGCCCGGCCTTCGGCGTCGCCGTCACGCTGTGCTTCATCGTCATGATCGACGCCAACAGCCTGCGCCAGCACGTCGGCCGCCAGGCCGCGGCGATCAACAGGCTGTCTGATGGCAAGGGCGCCGGCGACAAGCCGCTGCGCGAGCGCATGGGTCACACGCTGGTCGAGATCGGCGGCGGCATCGTCACCGGCATCATCATGGGCAACCTGGTCTACCACCTGCTCGTCAAGTAAGTACGCAGGCGGACAGGCGGACGTCCGGCCGCCTGTCCGCGCCTCGTCCGCGCACTGTCCGTCTGTCCGCCCGGCATGCATTTCAGCACCGTCCAGCCGCAGTTCATCCGTAAAAAACGCAGTTCATCCCACCAAAACCACGCTACGCCGATCGCCGATTGACGCTGGTGTCGGCCTCACGGATACTGCGCGCTGGCCTTTTCCATCCTAGATAAATAACAGAGCCGGTCCACTCGGGAGAAACACGACATGCTGCGCCATACTCTTATCATCCTTGCCATTGCCTCGACGCTGAGTGCCTGTGGCAAGGGGCCCAAGGACCCCGCCGCCGAGGCCGGCAAGGACGCGAAGGCGGTCCAGTTGCTGGTCCAGCCGGAAGACGTGCTGACGGTACAGAGCAATGCGCTGGCGTCCGGTCCGGTCATCACCGGGTCGATCCAGCCCGAGCGCCGCGCCGACCTGCGCGCCGAGATCTCGGCCGTCGTGCTGCAGGTGCTGAAGGAAAACGGCGAGCCGGTCAAGAAAGGCGACGTGCTGGTCAAGCTCGATCCGACCTCGATCCGCGACAGCCTGCAATCGGTCGACGACGCCATGCGCGCCTCGACCCAGGCGCTGGACCAGTCGCAGCGCGCGTTCGACCGCCTGAAAACCCTGCGCGCCGAAGGCATGGTCTCGGCCCAGGCGCTGGACGACGCCGAAGTCAAGCGCAACAATGCCCAGAGCGACGTCTCGGCCGCGCGCGCGCGCGTGGTGGCTGCGCGCCAGCAGGTCGACCGCACCGTGGTGCGCGCGCCCTTCGACGGCATCGTCTCGGACCGCAAGGTCTCGAACGGCGACACCGCCGCGATCGGCAAGGAACTGCTTAAGGTGATCGACCCGGCCAGCATGCGCTTCGAAGGCGCGGTCTCGGCCGACAAGGTCGCCGTGGTGAAGGTCGGCCAGCCGGTGCTGTTCCGCGTGAACGGCTACGGCGAGCAGCAGTTCCAGGGCGTGGTGCGGCGCGTGGACGCGTCGGCCAACGACATCACGCGCCAGGTCGAGGTGCTGGTCGGCCTCACCGGCGCCAACCAGCCGCGCGTGTCCGGCCTGTACGCCGAAGGCCATATCGATTCCGAAACCTCGAACGCGCTGACGCTGCCCGAATCGGCGCTGGTGCGCAACGGCGACAAGACCTACGTCTGGAAGCTCAAGGGCAACACCCTGGCCAAGGCCGACCTGACCATGGGCCTGCGCGATCCGCGCAGCGGCAATTACCAGGTCACCGGCGGCCTGACTTCGGGCGACCAGGTGCTGCGCCACCCGAATTCGAGCCTGAAGGACGGCCAGAAGGTCGAGATGGCCGGCGCCTCGCGCGTGGCCACCAAATAAATAGGAAAAGTCATGTTCCTTTCCAATTTCAGCGTCAAGAAGCCGATCGCCACCGTCGTGCTGATCATCGGCATGATGTGCATGGGCCTGCTCGCGCTTTCCAAGCTGCGCGTCAACCAGAACCCGGACGTCGATATCCCGATCCTGGTGGTGCAGGTGCCGTATCCGGGCGCTTCGCCCGAGACCAGCGAGCGCGAGATCATCAACCGCCTCGAGAAGCAGATGCAGAGCATCACCGGCGTGACCGACGTCAACGCCTATGCCAACGAGAGCAGCGCCACCATCGTTCTGTGGTTCGACTTCAAGCGCAACCTGATCGAGGCCGAGGACGACGTGCGCAACGCGATCAACTCGGTGCGCTACAAGCTGCCGACCGAGATGCGCGAGCCGATCGTGACGCGGGTCGACCCGTCGGCCCAGCCGATCATGAACATCTCGCTGAATTCGACCAGCCAGAGCCATGCCGAGATCTCGCGCCTGGCCGAGGACACGCTGGCGGATAAATTCCGCGCCATCGATGGCGTCGCCAACGTGAAGGTCAACGGTTCGCTGCAGCGCGAACTGTCAGTGCTGCTGCATGCGCAGAAGATGCGCGAATTCAACGTCTCGGCCAGCGACGTCACCAATGCACTGTCGCGCCAGAACACCAACGCTCCTGCCGGCAAGGTACGCAGCGAACTGGACGAGAAGGGCATCCGCCTGATCGGCCGCATCGAGCATCCGGAAGATTTCTCGCAAGTCGTGGTCAAGCGTAATGGCGACCAGATCGTGCGCCTGAGCCAGGTGGCCGACATCAAGGATGGCTTCGCCGACATCGACAGCGTGGCCATGCGCAGCGGCAAGCCGACCGTCGGCATCGACATCATCCGCACCCGCGAAGCCTCGACCGTCGGCATCGCCAAGAAAGTGCGCCAGATGGTCGCGGACATGAACAAGGATCTGCCGGCCGGCACCAAGCTGCAGATCACCCGCGACGGCGGCGACGAAGCCCAGAGCAGCCTGAACAACGTGATCGAATCGCTCATCTACGGCGCCATCCTGACCATCCTGGTGGTCTACGCCTTCCTCAATTCCTGGCGTTCGACCCTGATCACCGCGACTTCGCTGCCGACCTCGGTGCTGGCGGCCTTCATCGCGGTCTGGCTATGCGGCTTCACGCTCAACTTCATGACGCTGCTCGGGCTGTCCCTGGCGATCGGCGTGCTGATCGACGACGCCATCGTGGTGCGCGAAAACATCGTGCGCCACATGGAAATGGGCGAAGACCGCCGCACCGCCGCGCTGAACGGCACCGCCGAGATCGGCATGGCGGTGGCCTCGACCACCTTCTCGATCATGGCCGTGTTCATCCCGGTCGCCTTCATGCCCGGCATCTCGGGTGAATGGTTCCGTCCGTTCGCGCTGACGGTGGCCTGCTCGGTGATCGTGTCGCTGTTCATCTCGTTCACGCTCGACCCCATGCTGTCGGCCTACTGGGGCGACCCGCCGGGCCACCATCACGCGCCCAAGAAGGGTATCGAAAAGGTCCTGGCGCGTTTCAACACCTGGTTCGACCACCAGGCTGACCGCTACGGCCGCGTGATCGCCTGGGCGCTGCATCACCGCAAGTGGATGGCGGTGATCGCAGCGAGCACCTTCGTCGCAGCGATCGGCCTGCAGGGCAAGTTCGGCGGCACCGCCTTCCTGCCCAAGATGGACAGCGGCCACGTGATCATCGAAGTGCGCACCCCGGCCTCGGCCTCGGTCGGCTACGCCAAGATGAAGATGGAAGAAGCGGCCGCGCTGGCGCGCACGCTGCCGGAAGTCAAGGACACCAACAGCTCGATCAACTCGGGCGGCGGCCAGATCAACGTCGACATCGGCAAACGTACCGAGCGCAAGCGCGATGCCGCCGCCATCGGCGCCGAGCTGCGCCAGAAGATCGCGCGCCTGGTCGGCGCCGAGTACACGGTCTCCGACGACATGTCGGGCAACGGCAAGCCGGTGCAGATCGAGTTCACCGGTCCGGACACGCGCAAGCTGATGGAGCTGACTTCCGCCTATATGGACAAGCTGCGCAACGTCAAGGGCGCGGTCGACGTCTCGCTGTCCCAGCAGGATCCGAAGGACGAGCTGCAGATCGAGCTCGACCGCGGCCTGTCGAACACGCTCGGCATCGCCGTCGGCGACGCCGCCACGGCGCTGCGCGTGGCCTTCGCCGGCATCCAGGTCGGCGACTGGGTCGACCCGACCGGCGAAGCGCGCGACGTCTCGGTGCGCCTGACGCCGGAAGACCGCGTCGGTACCGACAACATCGCACGCCTGCCGATCCCGATCGCCGGCACCAACCAGATGGTCCCGCTCGACCAGATCGCCAAGATCACGATGGGCAAGGGCCCGTCGCAGATCGAGCACAAGAACGGCAAGCGCATCATCACGGTGTCGGCCAACGTCGAAGGCCGCTCGAATGGCGAGGTGACCGAGGATGCGATGAAACTGGCCAAGTCGATGGACTTCCCGCCGGGCTACGGCCTGGCGCTGGGCGGTTCCGGCAAGGACCAGGCCGAGCTGTTCACCCAGATGACGATCGCGCTGGTGTCCGGCATCGGCCTGATGTACCTGATCCTGGTGATGCAGTTCGGCTCGTTCACCGCGCCGATCGGCGTGATGTTGTCGCTGCCGCTGTCGCTGATCGGCGTGGTGCTGGCGCTGCTGCTGACCCACGGATCGCTGAACCTGATGAGCTTCATCGGCATCATCATGCTGATGGGCCTGGTCGCCAAGAACGCCATCCTGCTGCTCGATGCGGCCCGTAGCCGCGAGGCCGAGGGCATGAAAGCCAAGCCCGAGATGACGACCGAGGAGCGCAACCGCCTGCGCGAGGAATCGCTGATGGAAGCCGGCCGTGCGCGCCTGCGTCCGATCCTGATGACGACCTTCGCGCTGATTGCCGGCATGCTGCCGGTGGCGCTGGCGCTCGGCGAGGGCGGCGAGTTCTACCAGCCGCTGGCGATCGCGATCATCGGCGGCACCATCACCTCGACCATGCTGACGCTGCTGGTGGTGCCGACCTTCTACGACAGCATCGAGATCGCGCACGACCGCATGGCGGCCAAGTTCAAACGGCGCGCTGCGCGCCTGACGCCGCTGCCGGCCTTTGTGATGACCTTCGTCGAAGCGCTGCTGACGCTGACGATGGGCCGGTTCGTGTTCCGCATGCTGGTCAACGGCGTGCGCCTGGCCACCGGCCGCCGCCGCACGGCCCGGGTCGACGGCGACGCCGACGCGAAACTGGGCAGCGGTCCGGCCTGATCCGGCCGGCGCGCGGATTTGTCCGCATGATTGAAAAAGGCCTGCTTTTTGCAGGCCTTTTCTTTCGTGCTTCTGCGACCATACGGCGACCGTAAAAACAAACGCACCGGACGCCGAGGCGCCGGTGCGTTTGCGTCGCTACGCGAAGCGGTATGCACTGCCGCCGCGCCAGCCGCGGCAGTGCATGCCGGAACGAACATCCGTCAGCCCGGGTGGCCGGGGATGTGCGTGCAAAGGGCCGTGTCGACCCTTTGCCTGGCGGCCATGGAATTAATGGCCGCTGGTGCCCGAGGTGCCGCTCGACGAGCCGCTGCCCGAGGTGCCGGTCGAACCCGACATGCCCGACGAACCCGAGGTGCCGGTTGCGCCGGTGCCCGAAGTGCCGGTGCCGGTTGCGCCCGTGCCGGTCGTGCCCGTACCCGAGGTGCCGGTGCCGGTTGCACCAGTGCCGGTGTCGCCGGTGGTACCGGTTGCGCCGGTGCCGGTTGCGCCGCCTGCAGCGCCGGTCGTGCCGCCCGTGGTGCCGGCTGCGCCTGCGCCGGTGCCGGTGTCACCCGCTGCGCCGGTGCCGCCGGTGCCGCTGGTGCCCGAGCTGCTGCTCGGCGCGGTGGCCGACGTGTCGCCGGTGCCGGTCGTGCTGGTGGTGTCGTTTTTCTTGCAAGCGGCCAGGGAGGCCATCAAGGCTGCGGCGAACAGAATTTTCGATGCGGTGTTAAGAGCTTTCATTTGTTTTACTCCTCGTTCACGTCTATTGTCAGCCGCCGTTTCCAGGTGAGGCGCTGGAAGTTCGGCGGCGCCGGTGTGGCTCCTAAACGTACGGTTAAAGCTAGTTTTCCCGCACGTTAGTCCTTGCCGTGCTTTAACTTGGCGTTCAGATTAGACTTTGGTCGTCCTTTCCAGTTCGCCCAATCGAGCACGTCTTGCTCTTGTCCACGGTGTGGCTTGTGGATTAGATAAGGATCGAACGTCACCGTTCAACCCCTTTGCCACCGGCGAAACTGCCGGATGGTCGGGTCGACGCGTCGGCGTTGTCGCCGGCGGTCTGTTCCAGTAGCGCGGGGACCTCGTCGCATAGTTCCCGCGCCAGATAGCCAAGTCTGCCGAATCGCTCGGCCAGGCGCTCGCCCGCGCGCGCGTGCAGGGCCACGCCCCAGCTCACCGCCTGCGTCAGGTCGGCGCCGCGCGCCGCCAGTCCGGCGATGATGCCTGCGAGGACGTCGCCGGAACCGGAGGTCGCCAGGCCGACGTTGCCGCCCTCGTGCTGCCAGCGTTCGCCGGACGGCGCGGCGATCACGGTGCGCGCGCCCTTGAGCGCGACCACCGCGTTCCAGCGCTGCGCCGCTTCGACCGCATGCTGGTCGGGCGCATCGGTGATCTGGTCCTTGTCGATGCCGGTCAGGTGCGCCATCTCGCCCGCGTGCGGCGTCAGCAGCACCGGCACGTCGAAGCGGAACGGCGCATCCTTTTCCTGGGGCGGATGCAGCAGCGCGCCCATCGCCTCGGCGTCGAGCAGCACGCGGGTGTCGGTGCCGGTCAGGCGCGGCAGCAGCGCGTGCACCAGGCGCGCGGTCGCGGCTTCGTCCTGCATGCCGGGGCCGATCAGCACCGCGCTGATCTTGTCGGCCAGCGGATCGAGCGCGGCCACCGCCTCGACCGTGAAGCCGCCGCGTTCGTTCTCGGCCAGGCCGAGCACGCGCGATTCGGGAAGGGCCAGCGCGACCAGCTGGGCCACGCTGTTGCCGGTGGCAATGGTGAGCTTGCCGGCGCCCGCGCGCAGGGCGGCGGTGGCGGCCAGGATCACCGCGCCCGGCATCTCGCGCGAGCCGCCCAGGATCAGCACGTGGCCGCGACCTTCCTTGTCGGCGTCGTCGGATGGGATCGGCAACGGCCAGCTGCGCAGCAGGGCTGTGTCGACGTCGCGCGGGCGGGCATGGGTCTGCTGCGTCATGATGTGGGAATGGGTTCAGGCCTTGGCGGCGCCAGGGATGTCTTTGTCGACGGTGACCGGCGTGCCCGTTTCTTCCAGCGGCGCGACGAAATTGACCAGCTTCAGGGCAAGCTTACCGCGCTTGCCGAGTTGCGGATCGAAGGCATACGAGGTGACCGAGCAGTTGGGCACGTCGCCGTTGCGGTCCTGCTCCAGGATCGTGGCTTCGTCCATGCGCTCGATCAGGTAGCGGAAGCAGTTGACGATGACCTGGTGGCCGACGATCAGCACGCGCTCGCGCGCATACTCGCGCGTGAGCGTGTCGAGCACGCTGCGCAGGCGTAGGATGACGTCGCACCAGCTTTCGCCGCCGGGCGGACGGAAATAGAACTTGCCGACGTGGCGGCGCTGCTCGTTCAGCTCGGGATATTTCTCGGCGATGCCGCGTACGGTCAGGCGGTCGAGGATGCCGAATTCCTTTTCGCGCAGGCGCTCGTCGGCATGTAGGGCGACCAGCTCGTTGCGGTCGAAGCCGTTCATCACGATGTCGGCCGTTTGCGCAGCGCGCACGTAGGGCGAATGCAGCACGACGGTCGGCCGCGCTTCCGGCGGCAGCGCCGCGAACCAGCCGGCCAGGGCGCGGGATTGCTGCCGGCCGAGGTCGGAAAGCGGCACGTCGACGTCGCGCTCGGCGATATCGATGTGCAAGCCGGCGGCGGCTTCGGCGGCGTCACGCGCGACGTTGCCCGCGCTCTGTCCATGCCTGACCAGCCAGATTTCCTGAGGCCACTTTTGATCCATCACCGAACCGTTTTTGATAATGAGATGACATCATCATAGACGGATTCGGCGGCACGTCCGCGCACGATTCCGGGCGAAAATGTATGCGTAAAAAGCGATGTTCGATAACTTGCCGCAGGGCCATCCGGCGCCGCTGCGGCGCGGGTTCACGTGACCAGTTCCTCGGCGTCGAGGTTGAGTTCGGCGTCGCTCTCGAACACGCGCACGTCGGTCTGGCCCAGCACGCGGCTGGCGACGGTGCCGGCGGTGATCGAACCGCTGACGTTGAGCGCGGTGCGGCCCATGTCGATCAGCGGCTCGATCGAGATCAGGAGCCCGGCCAGCGCCACCGGCAGGTTCAGCGTCGACAGCACGATCAGCGCGGCGAAGGTGGCGCCGCCGCCGACGCCGGCCACGCCCACCGAGCCGATCGTCACCACGCCGATCAGCGGCAGCAGGAAGCTGGTGGTAAACGGGTCGATGCCGACGGTCGGGGCGATCATCACCGCCAGCATCGCCGGGTAGATGCCGGCGCAGCCGTTCTGGCCCATCATCGAGCCGAACGAGGCGGCGAAGTTGGCGATGCCCTCCGGCGTGCCGAGGCGCGCGGTCTGGGTCTGCACGCTCATCGGAATCGCGCCGGCCGAGGTGCGCGAGGTGAACGCGAAGGCCAGCACCGGGAACACTTTTTTGACGTAGCGCGCCGGGTTCAGGCCGAGCCCGGCGATGATCAGGATGTGCACCACGAACATCGTCGCCAGCGCGCTGTACGAGGCCATCACGAAGTCGATCAGGTGCATGATGTCCTGCAGGCTCGACTTGGCGACCATGCGCGCGATCAGCGCGAACACGCCGAACGGCGTCAGGCGCAGCACCAGCGTCACCATGCGCATCACGATCACGTGGGCCACATGCACGAAGCTGTTGAACTTCTCGAACACGTCCGGCTGCTTGGCGGCGATGCCGGTGGCCGACACGCCGATGAACAGCGAGAACACCACCACCGCGATGGTCGAGGTCTGGCGCGCGCCGGTCATGTCCAAGAACGGGTTTTCCGGGATGAAGGAGAGGATCATGTTCGGCAGCGAGACCTGCTGGGCGGTCGACAGCTTGCCTTCCAGGTAGTGGCCGCGCGCGATCTCGGCCGCGCTCGAGGTCAGGCCGACTGCGCTCAGGTGGAACAGCTTGGCCATCAGGATGCCGATCGCCGCAGCCACTGCGGTCGTGATCATCAGGGTGCCGATGGTCAGCACGCTGATCTTGCCCAGAGACGAGGCATCTCTCAGTTTCAGGATCGCCTGGATGATCGAGACCATGATCAGCGGCGTGACGATCATCTGCAGCAGCTTGACGTAGCCTTCGCCGAGGATGCCTAGGTAGGCGCCGGTATCCGTGATGACCTGCGAGCCGGCGCCGTACACGACCTGCAGGGCCGCGCCCAGCACGATGCCGAGCCCGAGGCCGGTGAACACGCGCTTGGTGAAGGACAAGTGGCGCTGCTGCATCGTGTAGAGCAGGGCGCAGACCGCCAGGGCGACGGCCAGGTTCAGGATCAGTGGCAGGCTCATAAAGTCCTTTTTCGGTGGTGGCTGGCGCTCTATATATGCGCACAGGAATATCAAACCGGAATTTTATAGCGAAACCATCAGGTTTGCACGGCTGGCCTGTTGTTGCTTTATTGATACAGCCAGCCCGTATTGACGGGGCCGAAGCTTGTTGACACTGCAATGGAGGTGCGCAACACTCATCCGCCGCCTTCATCTTCGCTCGACTATTCCGGGAGTCGCCATGCTCGTCCTGCGCCGCGCTTTTCGCTTCGTGGTTTGCCTGGTGTTGGTTTGCTGCTGGCCTGCGGCCTGGGCTCAAACCCGGGTCGACGCGTTTTCGCCGCAGGGCGAGGTGCGCGAAGTGCGCCAGGTGGTGGCGCGCTTTTCCCAGCCGATGGTGACCTTCGGCGACCTGCGCGCGCAAGCGCCGTTCGACGTCGACTGCGCCGTCCCCGGCAGCGCGCGCTGGATCGACGCGCGCACCTGGAGCTACGATTTCGAACGCGACCTGCCCGGCGCCACCGCATGCCGCTTCAGCTTGAAAACCGGCGTGCGCGACCTGGCCGGCCAGCCGCTGGACGGCGCGCGTGCGTTCGCCTTCACCACCGGCGGCCCGGCGCTGCTCGAGACCCAGCCCCAAGAAGGCGAGGAACGCATCGACGAGCAGCAGGCTTTCGTGCTGGCGCTGTCGGCGCCGGCGCTGGAAACCAGCATCGCCGCGCATGCATGGTGCCGCGCCGACGGTATCGGCGAAAAGATCGGCGTGCGCGTGGTGACAGGCGAGGCGCGCATCGCGGCGCTGCTGCAGGACCGCTGGCAGGTCGCGCGCTTTGCCGATGCCGACAAGGAGAAGGACAAGGTCGCGCGCGCGCGCGACTTCGACAACGAGGCGCGCCTGCGCGCTGCGGATGGCGCCGGACGCCTGCGCCGGCTGGTGGTGCTGCAATGCCGCCGCACGCTGCCGGCCAGCACTGAGGTGGCGCTGGTGTGGGGCGCCGGCGTGGCCGCGCCGAATGGCGTCGCGACCACGCAAGACCAGACCCTGAAATTCAAGACGCGGCCCGACTTCAACGCGCAGTTCGCCTGCGAGCGGGCGCACGCGCGCGCCGCCTGCATCCCGCTGTTGCCGATGCGGGTGCGTTTTTCCGCCCCGGTCGCCGTTGCGGATGCGGACAAAGTCTATCTGGAAGGGACGGGCGGCAAGCGCTATCCGGTGCGCATCGACAAGCAGGAACGCAATGGCTGGCTCGAGAGCGTGGTCCTGCCCGGCCCGTTTCCGGAAAACGCGCGCTTGAGCCTGCACCTGCCGCCCGGCATGCGCGACGACGCCGGCCGCCCGCTGGTCAACGCGGCGCGCTTCCCGCTCACGGTGCGTACCGGTGAGCAGCCGCCGCTGGTCAAGTTCGCCGCGCCGTTCGGCATCGTCGAAGCCAACGGCGAGCGCCTGCTGCCGGTCACGGTGCGCAACGTCGAACCCGAGCTGGCCGGGCGCATGCACGTCGACGGCGCCTCGGTGCGCCTCGGCCCGGCCCAGGTCGGCGACGTGCTGGCCTGGATACGGCGCGTGTCGGGACCGTATGGCGGCGGGCTGCCGCGCCAGCCGCAGGGCAAGGAACTCGAGACTTCGATCTTCGCCAAGACGAAACCGGAGGCGCTGCAGCGCTTCACGCTGCCCAAGCCGAACGGACGGCGCGCCTTCGAGGTGATCGGCATCCCGCTGCGCCAGCCGGGCTTTTATGCGATCGAGCTGCAAAGCGCGCGCCTCGGGGCAGCCATCAACCCGAAAGGCCGCATGGCCTATGTGCGCAGCACCGCGCTGGTGACCAACCTGGCGGCTCACTTCGAGCATGGCGCCCAGTCCTCTCTGGTGTGGGTGACTTCGCTCGACAAGGGCCGGCCGGTGGCCGGCGCCCATGTCGAGGTGCGCGACGCCGAGGCGCATCTGCTGTGGTCCGGCACCAGCGATGCGCGCGGCATCGCCCGCATCGACAAGCCCTTGCAGGGTGCGCGCACACGCGGGCGCGACACCTTGTTCGTCTCGGCCGCGCTGGGCGAGGATTTCACGTTTACCCTGTCCGACTGGCGCGAAGGCATCGAGAGCTGGCGCTTCAACCTGCCGGTCGGCAGCCTCGACGAGGACAGCCGCCAGGTCGCGACCGTGTTCGACCGCACGCTGCTGCGCGCCGGCGAGACCGTGCACATGAAGCACTTCCTGCGCCGCCGCACCGGCCAGGGCTTCGCCTTCGTGCGCGCCGGTGACGCGCCCGCGCGTGCGGTGCGTTCCTGGGACGAGCCGGCCGGCGCCGAGGACAAGCGCCCGCTGCCGGCCAAGGGCTTCCTGATCCACCAGGGCAGCGGCGAGAAGACCGAGTTCGCGCTGGATTGGCGCGCCAACGGCAGCGCCGAGGGTGCGTGGACGATTCCGCCGGACGCGAGGCTGGGCGTGTACGCGGTGATGATCGGCGGCCAGGAAGCCGGCCAGTTCCGCGTCGAGCAATTCCGCGTCCCGACCATGAAGGCGCTGCTGGCCGGCCCCACGCGGCCGGTGGTGGCGCCGCAGTCGGTCAGCTTCGACGCGCAGGTCGGGTACCTGGCAGGCGGTCCGGCCGGGGGCGCCCCGGTCAAGCTGCACAGCGTAGTGCAGGACGGCGGCGTCCACTTCGAAGGCTACGAGGATTTTGCGCTCGGCAGCGGCGACGTGCGCGAAGGCCCGGTGCGCCAGGAAGAGAGCATGGATGACGACGAAGGCGAGGGCGAGGATGCCGATGGCGCGCGCCAGGGCCAGGACGTGGCGCGCACCCAGTCGCTGCAGCTGGACCGCGCCGGCGGGGCGCGCATCAAGGTCGACGGTTTGCCGCACGTCGAGCGTCCTAAAACGCTGCTGGCCGAGCTGTCCTACCAGGACGCCAACGGCGAGACCTTGAGTACCTCGGCCAGCGTGGCGCTGTGGCCGTCGAGCTGGGTGGTCGGCATCAAGCCGGACGGCTGGCTGCTGCGGCGCGACGCGCTGAAGTTCCAGACTGTGGTGCTGGACGTGGACGGCAAGCCGGTGACGGGTGCGCCGGTCACCGTTGACTTCCTCAAGCGCGTGACGTATTCGCACCGGCGCCGGCTGGTCGGCGGCTTTTACGCTTACGAAAACAGCGCCGAGATCAAGCGCATCGGCGAGGCCTGCAGCGGCGTCACCGACGCACACGGGCTGCTGACCTGCCAGGTGCGCGCGCCGCTTGATGGCGACCTGATCCTGCGCGCCCACGCCAGCGACGCCCAGGGCCGCCTGGCCGCCAGTTACCACGAGGTCTGGATCGCCGGCGAACACCAGCAATGGTTCGCCGCCAGCGACAACGACCGCATCGACCTGCTGCCGGCGCAGAAGCGCTACGAACCCGGCGACACCGCACGCTTCCAGGTACGTAGCCCGTTCCGCCGCGCCACCGTGCTGGTGACGGTCGAGCGCGAGGGTATCCTCGACACCTACGTGCGCCAGCTGTCCGGGCGCGAGCAAGAGATCAGCATCCCGGTCAAGGCCAGCTATGCGCCCAACGTGTTCGTCTCGGCGCTGGTGGTGCGCGGGCGCGTGGCCGGCGTGCAGCCGACCGCGCTGGTCGATCTGGGCAAGCCGGCCTATAAACTCGGCATCGCGCCGATCCAGGTCGGCTGGGGCGGGCATGAATTGAAGGTCGAGGTCGCGGCCGACAGGGCCGTATATAAAGTGCGCGAACAGGCCCACGTGCGCGTGCGCGTGCAGGCGCCCGCGGGCATGAAGCTGGCGCCCGGCGCCGAGGTGGCGGTGGCCGCGGTCGATGCCGGCCTGCTCGAGCTGATGCCGAACGACAGCTGGAAGCTGCTCGATACGATGATGCGCGCGCGCAGCCTGCAAGTCGAGACCTCGACCGCGCAGATGCAGGTCGTCGGCAAGCGCCACTTCGGGCGCAAGGCGGTGCCGCACGGCGGCGGTGGCGGGCGCAGCGGCGCGCGCGAGCTGTTCGAGACGCTGCTGCTGTGGCAAGGGCGCGTGGTGCTGGACGCCGACGGCCAGGCCAGCATCGATGTGCCGCTCAACGATTCCTTGAGCACCTTCCGCATCGTCGCCGTGGCCAGCAGCGGCGCCGGCCTGTTCGGCAGCGGCAGCGTCGACGTGCGCAGCACCCAGGACCTGATGCTGGTCTCGGGCCTGCCGCCGGTCGTGCGCGAAGGCGACCGGCTGCGCGCCGGCTTCACGCTGCGCAACGCGTCCGACCATGCGCTGAGCGTGCGCCTGGAAGCCGGCATGGCCGCCGATGGCGGCGCAGGCCAGGCGCTCGCAGCACAGCAGGTCGATCTGGCGCCTGGCCAGACGCGCGAGGTCGGCTGGGACGTGCAGGTGCCGCCCGGCGCCCAGGCGCTGCATTGGGACGTGCGCGCCGTCGGCGCCGGCGCGATCGACCGCATCAAGGTCAGCCAGCAGGTCGCGCTGGCGGTGCCGGTGCGCACGCTGCAGGCCACGCTGGTGCAGCTGAACGGAGAACAGAACATGCCGGTCGAGCGCCCGCAAGACGCACTGCCGGGCCGCGGCGGCATCCGCACCACGCTGCAGGCGCGCCTGGCCGACGCGCTACCCGGCGTGCACGACTACATGGCCGCCTATCCCTACACTTGCTTCGAGCAGCGCACCTCGCGCGCGGTGGCGCTGCGCGATCCGAAGATGTGGGAGCAGGTGGTGGCGACGCTGCCGGCCCATCTGGATGGCGACGGCCTGGTCAAGTATTTCGCGCCGATGCAGGAGGGCAGCGACGTGCTGACCGCCTACGTGCTGGCGCTCACCGATGCCGCCGGCTACTCGATTCCGGAGGAGCTCAAGGGTCGCATGCAGGGCGCGCTGGCCGGCTTCGTCGAAGGCAAGGTCGTACGCGGCAACCTGCGCGCCAGCGGCGAGCTGGCGGTGCGCAAGATGGCCGCGCTCGAAGCGCTGTCGAGGAGCGGCCTGGTGCGCCCGGCCATGCTCGATTCGATCGCACTCGAGCCCAACCAGTGGCCGACTTCGGCGCTGCTCGACTGGTACCAGGTCTTGAGGCGCACGCCCGCGCTACCGCAGCGCGATGCGCGCCTGGTGGAGGCCAGCCGCGTCCTGCGCGCGCGCCTCACGCTGCAGGGCACGACGATGGGCTTTTCGACCGAACGCAGCGACGACTGGTGGTGGCTGATGACGTCCGGCGACGTCAACGCCAACCGCCTGCTGCTGGCCACGCTCGACGACCCGGCCTGGCGCGAGGATGCCGGTCGCCTGGCGCGCGGCACGCTCGGACGCCAGCATCGCGGCCATTGGGATACGACCACCGCCAACGCCTGGGGCGTGGTCGCGCTCGACCATTTTTCGCAAGCCTACGAGCGCGAAGCGGTCAGCGGCAACGCCGGCGTGGCGCTGACGCCCGCCAGCGGCAAGCCGCTGGTCTGGACCGGGACGATCCCGGCGGACAAACCGGTGACGGTGCTGCAAGCCTGGCCGGAAGGACGCGCGACGCTGAGCCTGCGCCAGCTGGGCAGCGGCAAGCCCTGGGCCACCGTGCAGAGCCTGGCCGCGGTGCCCTTGAAAACGCCGCTGTCCGCTGGCTACCGCATCGTGCGCAGCGTCACGCCGGTCGAGCAAAAGACCGCCGGTGCCTGGACCCGCGGGGACGTCTACCGCGTGCACCTCGACATCGACGCCCAGGCCGACATGAGCTGGGTGGTGGTCGACGATCCGATCCCGGCCGGCGCCAGCATCCTCGGCACCGGCCTGGGGCGCGACGCGGCGCTGGCCACGCGCGGCGAGCGCCAGGGCGGCTGGGTCTGGCCGGCCTTCCAGGAACGCACCCACACGGCCTTCCGTTCGTATTACGAGTGGGTGCCGAAGGGACGCTTTTCGGTCGAGTACACGGTGCGGCTGAACAATGCCGGCCGCTTCGCGCTGCCGACCACCCGGGTCGAGGCGATGTACGATCCCGAGGCCTTCGGCGAGCTGCCGAATGCCGGCGTGAGCGTGGTGCAGTGATGGCGGCGCGCTCGAAGGCGCTGGCGCGCGTGCTGGCGGCGGCCGGGCTGGCGGCCTGCGTCGCGCTGGCCCCGGCGGCGGCTGCCGTCCCTGGCTTCACGCAAGTGAAAGGCGCATGGCGCGCCTCCGACGCCCAGCTGCTGGACCGCCATGGCGAGCCGCTGGACGCGGTGCGCATCGACATAAGGGCGCGGCGCCGCGCCTGGGTGGCGCTGCCGGACATTTCGCCGGCGCTCGGGCGCGCGGTGCTGCAGGCTGAGGACCAGCGCTTCATGCAGCACGGTGGCATCGACGTCGAGGCGCTCGGCAAGGCGGCCTGGGATGCGCTGCTCGGGGCCGGCGCTACGCGTGCGCGCGGGGCCTCGACCATCACGATGCAGCTGGCCGGCCTGCTCGATCCGGCGCTGGCGCCGCGCGCGAAAGGGCGCACGCTGCTGCAAAAGTGGGACCAGGCGCTGGCGGCGCGCGAGCTGGAAGCTGGCTGGAGCAAGGGTCAGATCCTGGAAGCCTACCTGAACCTGGCCAGCTACCGCAGCGAGTTGCAGGGCGTCGGCGCGGCGGCGCGCGCGCTGTTCGGCAAGGCGCCTTCGGGCCTGGACGCGGGCGAGGCGGCGATCCTGGCCAGCCTGCTGCGCGCGCCATCGGCCCCGGCAGGGCTGGTCGCGCGGCGCGCCTGTGCGCTCGCGCGCGAGCTCGACGCGCATGCCGATTGCGCCGCGATCGAATGGCAGGTGCAAGCCTCGCTGGAGCGCGGCGGCGGCTTCAACGCGCGCGCCAATGCGCGCACCAATGCGGCCGTCGAGGCATCGGCCACGGCGCAGCTGGCGCGGCGCCTGGCCGCCAGTCCGGGTGCGGCGGTGCGCAGCACGCTCGATGCCGGCCTGCAGCGCGCGGCCGTAGCCAGCCTGCGCCGCCACCTGGCCGAGCTGGCCGGGCGCAACGTCGGCGATGGCGCCGTGGTCGTGATCGACAATGCTAGCGGCGAGGTGCTGGCCTACGTCGCCAACGGCGGCGACAGCGACGTCGACGGCGTGCTCGCGCTGCGCCAGGCCGGCTCGACGCTGAAACCCTTCCTGTACGAACTCGCGCTCGAGCGCGGCCAGGTCACCGCGGCCTCGCTGCTGGACGACAGCCCGGTCGGCATCCCGACCGTGGGCGGGCTGTACGTGCCGCAGAACTACGATCACAGCTACCGCGACGTCGCCAGCGTGCGCACCAGCCTGGCCGGCTCGCTCAACGTGCCGGCGGTGCGCACGCTGATGCTGACCGGGCTGGAACGCTTCCACGAGCGCCTGCGCGCGGTCGGCATCACGAGCCTGACGGAGGCGCCCGAGTTCTACGGCTGGTCGCTGGCGCTCGGTTCGGGCGACGTCAGCCTGCTCGAATTGACCAACGCCTACCGCACGCTGGCCAACGGCGGCCTGCGCGGCAGCGTGACGTTCACGGCGCGCGCGCTTGAACCCGGGCAGCGCGTGCTGGATACGCGCGCCGCCTTCATCGTGGCCGACATCCTGTCCGACCGCGCCGCGCGCAGCACCACCTTCGGCCTGGTGAACGAACTTGCTACCGGTTTCTGGAGCGCGGTCAAGACCGGCACCAGCAAGGACATGCGCGACAACTGGTGCGTGGGTTTTTCGGACCGCTACACGGTCGGCGTCTGGGTCGGCAACTTCGACGGCGCGTCGATGTGGGACGTGTCGGGCGTGTCGGGTGCGGCGCCGGTGTGGCGCGACGTGATGGACTGGCTGCACCGCGGCCGCCCCAGCCAGGCGCCGAGCGCGCCGCCCGGCCTGGTGCGCCAGGCGGTGCGCTTCGAACCGGCGCTCGAGCCGGCGCGCAGCGAGTGGTTCGTGCGCGGCAGCGAGAGCGCCGTGGTCGAGCTGCTGGCGCAAAACCAGCGCACGCCGAAGATCGTGTATCCGGTCGAGTCCAGCATCATCGCGCTCGACCCGGACATTCCGGCGCCGCTGCAGCGGGTGAGTTTTCGGGCGCAGGCCGCGCAAGGCTTGCGCTGGATGCTGGACGGGGCGGCGTTGGGCGCCGCCGACGTGGAACGCGCGTGGGCGCCGCGGCCGGGCGCGCATGAACTGAAGCTGGTGGGCGCGGACGGCAAGACGGTCGCCGTCACGCGCTTCGAGGTGCGCGGTGGGAGCGCCGCGGGTCAGGCGTCGAGCTTTTCGACCAGCAGCGGCGGCTCGGAAGCCAGCGGCATGTACAGCGGCGAATCCGAGCGGTAAGGCACGCGTCCGGACGGCACGTGGCGCGCGACCGGATCGAGGTGCAGGTCCTGGTCGTCGAAGAAGATGTGGGCGCGGAAGGCCTTGACGATCTTCGATCTCGACATGCCGCCGAGGAAGAAGATCTCGTTGACGTAGACGCCCGAGTGGCGCAGCGTGTTGATGACGCGCATCTCGGCCGGCGCGCTGCGCGCGGTGACGATCGCGATGCGTACCGGCGACACGTCGGCGCCGAACGGCAGCCGCTCCTGCAGGCGCGCCAGCTTGCGCAGCAGGATCGCGTACGGACCGTCGTTCATCGGTTCGTTCTGGCGTTCGTCCTCGATCGAGTGGAAGCGGTCCAGGCCTTCGGTCTTGTACACCAGCTCGCTCGAATCGTCGAACAGCACGGCGTCGCCGTCGAAGGCGATGCGCACCTGGTCTTCGGGCGGGGCGGCGCCTTCGTGCGGCGGCGCCTTCAGCACGGCGGCCGCGCAGGCCTTGGCGTCGATGATGCGCTGGGCGTCGTCGACGTTGGTGGTCAGGAACAGGTCGACCGAGAAGGCATCCAGATAGTCGACCACCGATTCGCCGCCGGTGAAGGCGTGGCGCGAGATCGGCAGTCCGCGCGAACGGATGTTGTTGAATACGCGCACGCCGGTCTCCGGGCTGTTGCGCGACATGACGACCACTTCCACCAGCGGCTTCGAATCCGAACTGGCGTAGCGGTTCAGGCCGAGCAGGGCGCGCACCAGGGCCATGCCGGTGCCGTCGCGTAGCGCCTCGCTCTCGCGCTCGTGCATGTAGGCGCGGTATTCCTCGAGCGCATTCTGCGGGTTCTTGACGTATTTCGCTTTGTAGACGGCATCGGCCTCAGCCAGGTCGAACAGGGCGGTGGCGGAGATGCCGACGATCAGGGTGTCACTCAGGTCGAGGGCCATGGCGGTCGGTGATGATGGATCGGTTGGGTTACAGGTTGGAATCTTACCGGATGAGCGTCGGAAGTCGCCGTGTCTGGTAAGAATATTCCGCTGGGAAATTTTCTGCTGAGAAACCTCACAGCGTGCTGAGCTGTCGCAAGGGTGTTACCCGGGCCGGGTAGGATCATCGAGCTGTCCCCACTGCGAGGAGAGCGAAATGGACCAGCCGCTGGTTTCACGGGCGCCTGCCGCGTCCTGTCCCGATCCGCTGGCGCGGCTGCGCGAGATCCGCCGCCGGGTGCATGTCAACAACCGCTCGCAGCTGCCGGACGAGCTGATCGTCTGCCAGATCTACATGGAGTCGCGCTTCGACGCCTGCGCCCAGGCGCCCGGCAGCAGTGCGCGCGGCCTGATGCAGTTGTTGAAGGTGGCCAATCGCGAGCTGTTCCGGATCGATAACCTGGCCGCGCCGCCGCATCAGCGCCAGCCGGAAGCGGCGCTGTACGTGCGCGCCGACGCCTTCCACGACAGCCCGGCCTTCATCGACGATGCCGTCAACATCCAGGCCGGCACGCGCTACCTGCAACTGCTGGTCGACCGCGCCCGCCGCGCCGGCAGCCCCGACCCGGTGGCCGAAGCGTTCAAGGATTACCGCGGCGTGCGCAACGGCATCTACTACCAGAAGATCCGCGCGGCGGCCGAGTGCCTGAAGCGCCGGCCGGATTCGATGGAAGCATTCAAGGTGCTGACGGCGTGGGGCAGAGCCTGAAAACAAAAAAGCCACCTCAGTTGCCTGAGATGGCTTTTCTGCTACTACACATTCTGGTAGGCCGTGCGGGGCTCGAACCTGCGACCAACGGATTAAAAGTCCGCTGCTCTACCAACTGAGCTAACGACCCGAAAGAGGCCACATTATAGGGGCGGGCGGCCGGGCTGTCAAACGCACATCAGCGCAGGTCCGTGCCAACGTTCACTTCAGCGAGGCCAGGCGGTCCTTGGCGGTCTGCGCGGCGGACGAGTCCGGGAACTTGCTGATCAGCTGCTGCAGCGCCTTCTTGGCGGATTTCTTGTCTTTCATTTCGTTGTAGCTGGAAGCGATGTTCAGCATCGCGTCCGGCGCCTTCGGGCTGGAGCCGTAGTTGGACACCACGCTTTGCAACGCGCTGATCGCGTTCTTGTAATCCTTCTGCGCATAGTAGGCGTTGCCCAGCCAGTATTGCGCATTCGGCGCGTAGGCCGATTGCGGATAGCGGCGCACGAAATCCTGCATCGAGGCGGCGGCGCCCTGGTAGTCGCCCGAGGTGAACAGCTTCATCGCGGCGTCGTAGGCGCCTTTTTCGCTCGGCAGCACCTCGGCGGCCTGGCCGTCGATGTTTTCCTGGTGCGGCTCGAGCTTCTTCATGCGCGCGTCGAGGTCGGCGTACAGGTCTTTCTGGTTCTTCTGCGCCTGGGCGATGTCGTTGGCCAGCACTTCGATCTGGCCGCGCAGGCGCGCGATCTCCTGCATCGTCTGATCGTGCTGGGCCAGGATGTCGAGCGTGGACGTCTTGTCGGCCTTGGTGTCGATGCGGGCGTTGAGGTCGCGCGACATGGCGTCGACCTTGGCGCGCAGGTCCAGGATCGCTTTACGCGCTTCATCGTCGTCGAGGATGCCGGCGCTGGCGTGCAGCGGCAGCCAGGCGGCGAGGGTGAGGGCGACGGCCGCGAGGCGGAACTGGGACAGTTTGATCATTGTTGACTCTTTCTAAACCTAGTGGCTTGATTTTCAAATGAAAACAGGGCGGGAAGCAGTCTGCACTGCCCCCGCCCTGCTGTCAATCCACTGTCGGCCTCGCGCCGCCTGATGGGGCCACGGCGGCTGCGACGGCGTCGAGCTTATTGATAGACGATATCGGCGCGGCGGTTTTCAGCCCAGGCCGCTTCGTCGTGGCCGGTTGCTTTCGGCTTTTCTTTGCCCAGCGACACGGCTTCCATCTGGCCGTCGGGCACGCCCAGGGCGGCCATCGACTTGCGCACGGCTTCGGCGCGCTTCTGGCCCAGGGCCAGGTTGTATTCGGTGCCGCCGCGCTCGTCGGTATTGCCCTGGATCAGGACCTTACGGTTGGCGTGCTTGGTCAGGTAGCCCGAGTGGTTCGAGACCACGGCCTTGCCGTCGTCGCGCACCGAGTAGCTGTCGAAGTCGAAGTAGACGCTGCGGTTGGCCAGCACGCCACCCGGCTGGTCGAGCTCGTCGGTGGTGGTCTCGACCGGCGCGACGGCGCGGCTGTTGGTGTCCGGCGCCGGCTGAGCGGCGACCGGCGGCTTTTCCACGACTGGTGCCGGTTCGGCGACTTTGGTCGACGAGCAGGCCGACAGCAGGACGGTTGCCGAAGCAACGAGGGCTGCAATTTTCAGATTACGCATTGGTTTTTCTCCTGGTCAAAAATATTTACTTCATAAACGGGCCCCAGCTGGGCTCCCGAATGTTTCCCGCTTGGGTCGACAGGTTCTGCTTGATACGCCCGTCGACCGACACCACGGACAGCGCGGTACGGCCGCCGCCCTTGGTCGCATACATGATGTATTTGCCGTTCGGCGAAAAACTCGGTTCGGTGGCCCCATCGGCCAAGCGCTGTTCCTGACCGCTGGCCAGGTCCATCGCATACAGAGAAAAACCCCCGCTGCGTTGCGAGATCCACGCCAGCGTCTTGCCGTCCGGGGATACACGAGGGCTGATATTGTAGCTGCCATTGAACGTGACACGGGTGGCCTGGCCGCCGTTCGCGCTCATTTTGTAGACTTGCGGACCGCCGCTGCGGTCACTGGTGAAGTAAATGGATTGGCCATCGGCCGAGAAACGCGGCTCGGTATCGATGCCGCTGCTGTTGGACACGCGATGCATGCCGCTGCCGTCGGCGTTGACGACGAAGACTTGCGTGTTGCCGGTCTTGGACAAGGCCAGGGCCAGCTTGCTGCCGTCCGGCGACCAGGCCGGCGCCGAGTTGTTGCCTTTTTCGTTGGCGATCACGGTGCGCTTGCCGGTGATCAGGTCCTGCACGTAGATCACGGGCTTGCGCAACTCGAACGAGACGTAGGCCACCTTGGTGCCGTCCGGCGACCAGGACGGCGAGATGATCGGCTCGCGGCCGTGCGCCGCCACCTGTTCGTTGGCACCGTCGGCATCGGCCACGACCAGGGTATAGTCGCGGCCCGGGTTCTGTTTGACGTAGGTGATGCGGGTGCTGAAGATGCCGCGCACGCCGGTCAGCTTTTCGTAGACGTCGTCGGCGATGCGGTGAGCTTCCAGGCGCGTGCCGTTGTTGCCGAACGAGCTGGCCAGCTGCGACAGCTGTTTCTGGTTGACGGTGTCGAGCAGCTTGTAGCGCACCTGGAAACGGCCGTCGGCCAGCTTGCTGACCGAGCCGACCACCAGCGCGTTGGCGCCGCTGGACTTGAAGGCGTTCATGTCGACGTTGGCGGTTTCCGAAATGGCCTGGTGCGCGTCGATCACCTTGAACACGCCGCTGCGCTCGAGGTCGGCGCGGATGATGGCCGAGACCTGGTCGGGCGCGACGCCTTCGTCGGCAAAGGCGGCCACCGCCACCGGGATCTGGTTGCTGCCGACGCCGGCGATGTCGATGCGCAGCTGGGCATGGGCGGCCGCACCCATCAGCAGGGAGGCCGAAAACAGCAGGGTATGTAGTTTCTTCATAGTTTTCTCAGCATTGATTGGGCTCGGAGGATCATTGCATGTCCTTCATCTTGAAGTTGATCTCCAGGGACCGGTCTACCGTACCATCCTTTTTCTTGGGCAGCGGCGAGGACGCCTTGATCGCGCGTTCGATGGCGTCGTCGAAGGCTGGCACGCCGCTGCTCTTGGTCTTGCGGACCGAAATGATTTCACCAGTTGGCAATTGATCCACATGGAAGCTTACGACAGGATTGCCCGGATCGTCGCCACCATAGGATGAGTTGCCCTTGACCTTGGCCGTGATCGCGGCGACGTAGCCGGCATCGCGGTGCGGCGCGCTCGATTTCTCGGCATTGCCGGTGCTGTTGGCGCTGCCGCTGCCGGCCGCGGCCGCCATCATGCGCTTCAGGTCTTCCTGGCGCTGCTTGTCGAGCTTGGCCTGTTCGGCCTTGTCGGCTTTTGCCTTGTCCGCCTTCGCCTTGGCAAGCTTGTCGGCCTTTTCCTTCTCGAGCTTCTTCTTCTCGTCGGCTTCTTTCTGCGCCAATTCCTTGGCCTTCTGCTCCTGCGCCGCCTTCTTGTCGGCCAGTTCCTTCTGTTTCTTTTCCTCGGCGTCGCGCGCTTTCTGCTCGGCCAGTTCGCGTTCCTTCTTCTCGGCCGCCCTGGCTTTCTTCGCCTCGTCGCGCTTCTGCTCGGCGATGCGGTCCAGGCGCTCCTGTTCTTCCTGCTGCGCTTGCTCGATCTGGCGCTGACGCTTCAGTTCTTCCTTGCGCTTCTTCTCGCGCTCGAGCGCGATGTCCGGCGGCGCCGGCTGCTTGACGACCGGCTGCTCGACCGGCGGTGGCGGCGGTTCGACCGCTTTCGGCGTCGGCTCGGGCGGTGGCGGCGGGGGCGTGTCCGGCTGCGGCTCGGGTTCCGGCTGCGGCGGCGGCGGCGGGGCTGCGGTCTGGACCTTCATGTCCCAGACTTCGGCCTCGACCGCGGTCGGCTCATGGTTCTGCCAGCTCACGCCGATCGCCAGAAAGGCCAGCAGCAGGGCGTGCACGCCCACCGCCAGGCCGATCGACGGCCAGCGTTTCGGTTCGGGCGGTACGGTGTACGGACCGCCGTCGTGCTTGTCAGTCTGGTTGTGCTTCGTCGCCGACATTCGTTGCTATCTTTACTTGGTCGCCAGGCCGACGCGGCTGATGCCCATCTTCTTGGCTTCCGAAATCAGCTGGATCACGTCGTCGTACTTGCTGTCGCGGTCGCCGGCGATCAGCACCGGTAAGTCCGGATTGCTTTCATGCAGAGCGCGCAGGCGCTGCACCACGGCGGCGCGGTCGGCCACGTCCTCGAAGGCTTGCGGATGCTTGCCGGACACGCCGATCGACAGCTTGGCGTCGGGCTTGATCGCGACCTGGATATAGTCGTCCGGCGGCTGGGTCGAGCGCTCGGCGTTCGGCAACTTGATCTCGGTCGGGTTCTGTGACGGCGGCACTGCCATGAAGATGATGAGCAGCACCAGCATCACGTCGATGTAGGGCACGACGTTGATATCCGACTTGAGCTTGCGGCGGTTGCCGCGCATGCTGCTGTTGAAGGCCATGATGTGCTCCTTACCCGCTGCTCAGCGCGACTGGCGCTGGAGGATGTTCGAGAATTCCTCGACGAAGCTTTCGAAGCGGATCGCGAGGCGGTCGATGTCGTGGGTGAAGCGGTTGTAGGCCACCACTGCCGGAATCGCGGCGAACAGGCCGATCGCGGTCGCGATCAGCGCTTCGGCGATGCCCGGAGCGACGGTCGCCAGCGTTGCCTGCTGCACGCTGCCCAGGCCGCGGAAGGCGTTCATGATGCCCCAGACCGTGCCGAGCAGGCCGACGTAGGGCGAGACCGAACCGACCGAGGCCAGGAAGTTCAGGTGAGTGTCGAGCGAATCGAGTTCGCGGTGGAAGGCGGCGCGCATCGCGCGGCGGGCGCCGTCCAGCACGGCGTTGATGTCGAGCGCGTCGCGCGAGGCTTGTTTGCCCTTGATGAATTCGCCCATGCCGGCTTCGAAGATACGCGCCAGCGGACCGCTCTGGTCGCGCTGGCTGCTGGCGCTCTGATGCAGCGTGTGCAGGTTGCCGCCGGCCCAGAAGTTGCGCTCGAACTGCTCGGTCTGGCGACGCGCGGCGCGCAACGCGAACAGCTTGCGGAAGATGTAGGTCCAGCTGAACAGGGAAACGCCCAGAAGCAGGGCCAGGATCAGTTTGACCAGGATGTGGGCGTTGCTGATCAGGTCAATGAAGGAGAGGTCTTGGACTGCGTTCATCGCGTGCGGTATGGTTGGTCAGATGGTTTCGAAGCGCTCTGCATTTCAGGCGGCCTGCATTTTAGCAGCGACGAAGTCAGGCAGGGGACGCGGCCGCATCGACGTCTTGTCGACGCAGCCGACTTTCACATCGGCGCTGGAGAGCAGGGTATCGCCGCGCCAGGCTTGCTGGGCAAACTGGATCGAGGCGCGCCCGAGCTTTGCCACGTTCAGGGTCAGCTTCAGGTCGTCGTCGAGGCGGGCTGCGGAAAGGTAATCGATGGCGGCGCTGCGCACGACGAAGGCGATGCCGTCGCGCTCGAGCAGGTCTTGCTGGTGAATGCCGAGCGCGCGCAGCCATTCGGTGCGCGCCCGTTCAAAGAACTTCAGGTAATTGGCGTAATAAACGATGCCGCCGGCGTCCGTATCCTCGTAATAGACTCGAACTGACCAGATGAAAACTGAAGGCATTTCAGCTGCCATAAATGAAAATGGGAAACATTTTACGCCATTTTTATGATTGATATGTACGCTAGCGTACATATAGCCGCGAGTTGAACTACCATTTGCGGCCGGCCCCGGCGTTCGGACTTATCAATGTATACAGTAGACGTGACGGAATCATGTCAAGCCAATCACTCTAACACTTTTTCACACGACATGGCACCACTGATACAAAGCGCAACAATGCGTATTTACCATGTATCCGGGCAGGCGCGTCAGCTGCGCTTGATGTTGAACGGCGCAAAGCCCTGGCAGGTCGGCATCAGCTCGATCAGGTTGACGTTGACGTGCGGCGGCAAGCTGGCGATCCAGTAGGCGGTCTCGGCGATGTCTTCGGCGGTGAGCGGCTGCGTGCCCTCATAGACCTTGGCGGCTGCCGCATCGTCGCCTTTCAAGCGCACGTTCGAGAACTCGGTGCCGCCGCACAGGCCCGGCGCCAGGTTGGTGGCGCGCACGCCGGTGCCGACCAGGTCGGCGCGCAGGTTCAGCGTGAATTGTTCGACAAAGGCCTTGGTCGCGCCGTACACGTTGCCGCCCGGGTAGGGATAGTGGCCGGCCACCGAACCGAGATTGATCACCAGGCCGCTGCCACGCTGGACCATCTGCGGCAGCAGGGCGTGGGTCATGGTCACCAGGCCCTTGACGTTGGTGTCGATCATGGTTTCCCAGTCTTCGAGCGGCACTTCGTGCGCCGGCTTGGTGTTCAGCGCCAGGCCAGCGTTGTTGATCAGGACGTCGACCTGACGCCAGGATTGCGGCAGCATCGACAGCGCTTCCTCGATCGAAGCCTTGTCGGTGACGTCCATCTCGACCGGCAGCGCCGATTCGCCCAGCTCGGCGGCGAGTGCATCGAGGCGGTCCTTGCGGCGTGCGGCCAAGACCACCTGGTGGCCATGCTTGACGAAGGTGCGCGCCATGGCGGCGCCGAAGCCGGCCGATGCGCCGGTGATGAAAACGATCATGATGAAGTCCTGGGAAGGGAATGCAAACCGGAAGATTGTAGCCGAAATGGCCATCTTGAGTGCGCGGCAAGCTGCATCTGCACCTTGACGGGAGGTCATCGGTTTCCTTGCCTGTCCCCTGTGACTTCCCTTACAATCGCTCATTCCATTTACGTCTCACGTAACTGGCGAAAACCGCGCGCCGTGCAGGCGCGGCGAAGGTGGGGCTCCACCGGGGAACGTGAGACGCCGTATGCCGTTCGCCTGGGCAGCCACCGACTGGTACGCGCCGACTGCAAGGTCTTTCGCGCGGCTGCCCGCATTGCGCGCGGTCCCGCCCTTCAGCGCCGCCTGTTGCCTGGTACTCGAATCGATTGGAGTTTTTTCATGTTTGCAAAAGATCACACGCTCGCCAAGGTCGACCCGGAACTGTGGGGCGCCATCCAGAAGGAAAACCAGCGCCAGCAGGACCACATCGAGCTGATCGCATCCGAAAACTACACGTCGCCGGCCGTGATGCAAGCCCAGGGCTCGCAACTGACCAACAAGTACGCCGAAGGCTATCCGGGCAAGCGCTACTACGGCGGCTGCGAATACGTCGACATCGCCGAGCAGCTGGCGATCGACCGCGTCAAGCAGCTGTTTGGCGCCGAAGCTGCCAACGTCCAGCCGAACTCGGGCTCGCAAGCCAACCAGGGCGTGTTCTTCGCCATGCTCAAGCCGGGTGACACCATCATGGGCATGTCGCTGGCCGAAGGCGGCCACCTGACCCACGGCATGGCGCTGAACATGTCCGGCAAATGGTTCAACGTCGTCTCGTACGGCCTGACCGAGCAGGAAGACATCGATTACGAGGCGATGGAGCGCATGGCGCGCGAGCACAAGCCGAAGCTGATCATCGCCGGCGCGTCCGCCTTTGCGCTGCGCATCGACTTCGAGCGCTTCGCCCGCATCGCCAAGGAAGTCGGCGCCTACTTCATGGTCGACATGGCTCACTATGCCGGCCTGATCGCCGCCGGCGAGTACCCGAACCCGGTCCCGCACGCCGATTTCGTCACCTCCACCACGCACAAGTCGCTGCGCGGCCCGCGCGGCGGCATCATCCTGATGAAGGCCGAGCACGAGAAAGCCATCAACTCGGCGATTTTCCCGGGCATCCAGGGCGGTCCGCTGATGCACGTGATCGCCGGTAAAGCGGTCGCGTTCAAGGAAGCGCAGTCGCCGGAATTCAAGGCCTACCAGCAGCAGGTCGTCAAGAACGCCAAGGCGCTGGCCGAGACCCTGATCGCGCGCGGCCTGCGCATCGTGTCGGGCCGCACCGAGTCGCACGTGATGCTGGTCGACCTGCGCTCGAAAGGCTTGACGGGCAAGGAAGCCGAAGCGATCCTGGGCCAGGCGCACATGACCACCAACAAGAACGGCATCCCGAACGACCCGCAAAAGCCGTTCGTGACCTCGGGCATCCGCCTGGGCAGCCCGGCCTTCACCACCCGCGGCTTCAAGGAAGAGGACGCGGTCAAGGTCGGCCACCTGATCGCCGACGTGCTGGACAACCCGCACGATACCGCGACGATCGAACGCGTGAAAGCCGAAGTCAAGGTCCTGACCGACAAGTACCCGGTCTACCAGGCTTGATGCACCAGCGGCGGCGTCGATGAAATGTCCGTTTTGTCAGCATGAAGACACCCAGGTGCTCGACACCCGGGTGTCCGAAGTCGGTGACGCCATCCGGCGCCGGCGCCGCTGCGTCCAGTGCGACAAGCGCTTCACGACCTATGAGCGGGTCGAGCTGTCGATGCCGATCATCGTCAAGAAGAACGGCAGCCGCACCGAGTTCGAATCGTCCAAGCTGAGCGGCAGCCTGCGCCTGGCGCTGCGCAAGCGCCCGGTGCCGGCGGCCGCGATCGACGCCGCCGTCGCCAGCATCGAAGAAAAACTGCTCACCAGCGGCCGCCGCGAAGTCGACACCGGCTACGTCGGCGAGCTGGTGATGCAGCAACTCAAGCGCCTCGACAACATCGCCTATATCCGCTTCGCCTCGGTGTACAAGAACTTCAAGGATCTGTCGGAGTTCCAGGAAGCCATTGCCGAAGTGGGGCAGCCGCGCAAGCCGGGCGGCGAATGAGGCTGTTCACGCGGTGCTTGTTTGCCGCCGCTGCTGCGGCAATCCTTCCCTGATTTAGTTCCGTCTTCACACTTGAGCCAGCTCCCCGGCTCAGGTCGCCATGCTTGATACCTTCTCGGCTCGTTCAATCGCGCTGGAGGGATGGGCATGTTTCTACGTTGCAAAGCGGCGCCGGCCGCGAGGCCAAGCGCAGGCTTTACGTTGGCCGAGGTGCTGGTCGCGCTGCTGGTGGTCGCGCTCGGGATCGCCGGCGCGGCGGCTTTGCAGGCGCGCAGCGTGCGCGGCGCGCGCGAAGCCGAGCGCTTGTCGAACGCCGCCCGGCTGGTCAGCGCCCTGGCCGAACGCATGCGCGCCAATCCGGTCGCGATGGGGCTGCCGGACGCGGCCAATCCCTATCTCCAATTCGACTACGACAGCCTTGCCGGCAACGCCCCGGCGGCCGGTACGTGCCATGCCGATGCCGACTGCACGCCGTCCCAACTGGCGGCATTCGACCTGTTCGAAGTCGCGCAAGCCGTCGCGCGGCTGCCCGGCGGGCGCATCCGCGTATGCCGCGATGCGAGCGCGCCCGCAGCCGGCGCTGCCTTGCCGCCGTGGCGCTGCGACGGCAACGCGGACGCGCCGGTCGTGGTCAAGCTCGGCTGGCGCGAGGACGACTCGGCGGCCGTGCCCAGGCTGCAGATGCCGGTCGGCGCCGGCGCCGTCGTTGCGGCCGCGCCATGATTCGCATGCCGATGCAGCGGCCGATGCGCGCGCGCGGCCTGAGCCTGGCCGAGCTGCTGGTGGCGATGGCGCTCGGCCTGGCCACGGCGCTGATCGCCGGGCGCCTGCTGCTGCTCGCCACGCGCGCGCAAGCCGCGCAGGCGGAAGCGGCGGCGCTCGATGATGGCGAGCGCTACGCGACCGAACTGCTCGGGCGCGCCGTGCGCCAGGCCGGCTACGTCGATCCGGCGCTGCTAGCCGCGCCCGACGCCGGCGCGCTGTTCGAGGCCGCGCCTGCTACGGTTGCCGGCTACGATGCGCGCTCGCTGAGCCGGACCTCGAACGCGCTCGACGACCCCTTGCCCGACCAGGTCAACGGCAGCGACGTGCTGGCGTTGCGCTTTCCCGGCGCCGGCGCGCTGCCCGGCGGTGACGGCAGCATGGTCGGCTGCGCTGGCGTCGCGGTCGCGCAAGGCGAGGAGGGCTGGAGCATCTTCTACGTCGCGCGTAACGCCGAAGGCGAGGCCGAGCTGCGCTGCAAGTACCGCGGCGGCGCCAACTGGAGCGCCGACGCGCTCGTCAGTGGCGTCGACGGCTTCCAGGTGCTGTACGGCCTGGACACCGATTCGCCGCCCGACGGCACGGTCAACCGCTACGTCAACGCCGCCGCCATCCGTGCGCTCGACGCGACGCTGCCGCCCGCGCTGCCTTCGGACAAGTTCAACCGGCTGACGCATTGGAAGCGCGTGGTGAGCGTGCGCGTCGGCTTGCTGCTGCATGCCAGCCGGCCGACGCGCGCAGACCGGTCCCCGAGCGTGTATCGCCTGCTCGGCCCGGCAGCGGCCGATCCGGGCGATATCGGCAGCGTGCTGGACGAAGCCGCGTTCGCGCCCGAGCAACGAAGGCGCGAGCGGCGCCTGTTCTCGATGAGCTTTGCGCTGGGGCGGCCGGTGCCGGCCTCAGTGCCCACTGCGCAGGCGCCGGGAGCATTGCCATGATGCTGCGAGGGCTGCCTAGTCGGCGCGAGCACGGCATGGTGCTGCTGTTCGCCTTGCTGTTGATGCTGGTCGCGATGATCGCCGGCCTGGCCGTGGCGCGCACCGGCTTTGCTTCGATCGCGGGCGCGCGCTACGAACGCGAACGCCTGCTTGCGCGCGCCGCGGCCGAGGCGGCCCTGCGCGATGCCGAGCGCGACATCGAGGGCGCCGGCGCGCCGGCGCGCGCGGCCATGTTCGCGCCAGGCGCCACACCGGGCTGGCCCAGCGGCGGCTGCGGGCAGGGTGGTGCCGATCGCGGCCTGTGCCCCGAGACCGACCCGCCGGCCTGGCAGGGACTTGACCTGGCGGCGTCCGCCAACCCGGCCCTGGCGAGTTACGGCGACGTCACCGGCGCGTCAATGGCGCTGGGCGGCCTGCTGCCGGCGCGCGCGCCCGCTTACTTGATCGAGCGGCTGGCGGCCGGAGCCCAGCCGGGCGCCTTGTACCGGATCACGGCGATCGGCTTCGGTGCGCGGCCGTCGACGCTGGTCGTGCTACAGGCGCTGTACCGCAAGGCCGTTGCGCCGACCGGTCCGGCGGCCGATCCCGACGCGCAGGCCGCCGCCGACGACGACGGTACAGGCGCCTCCGAACAGCCTCAGCCTGCCCCGCTGCCCGCCGGCCGCATCGGCGCGCGCGAGATCGTCAACTGGCGCGCGCTGCATGCGCAGGCCCAGCCGTGACGCACGTATGACCACGCAACACTGCAACGATGGAGCACCGCACGATGAACCGAGGAGACCCGATGGACAACACAAGAACGGACTGGGGATTCACCCTGGTCGAAATGATGATCGTGATGGCGATCGTCGTGATCCTGGCGGCGCTGGCCTGGCCCAGCTACAGCCACCAGGCGGCGCGGGTCAAGCGCGTCGAGGGCCAGGTCGCGCTGATCGACGCCATGCAGCAGCAGGAGCGCTTCCATGCGCAGCACAACCGCTACGTCGAATTCTCCGCCGACGCCGGCGACGACGAGGCGCAGGCCTTCCACTGGTGGTCCGGCCACGCGCCAGCCGGCAGCGCCTACGAACTCGACGCGCATGCCTGCGCGGACGCACCGCTGGCCGAATGCGTCGAGATCCGCGCCCGGCCCGGCACCGTCAGGGTCGACGCGCACTTCCGCGATCCCGACTGCGGCGTGCTGACGCTGGACAGCCGCGGCCGCCAGGGCGCCGAGCCGGCCGCGGGGACGAGCGTGCGCTGCTGGCCATGAGGCGAAAACGTGGTCCCATGCGCGGCATGACGCTGATCGAGCTTCTGGTCGTGCTGGCAATCGCCAGCGTGGCGCTCGGCCTGGCGGCGCCCGACCTGGCCGCGCTGCTGCGCGTGCAACGCCTGAAAGCGGCGTCCGGCGAACTGTTCGCCGCGGTCGGCCTCGCGCGCGCGCAGGCGCTGGCGCGCGGGGAGATCGTCGTGCTGGCGCCGCGCGACCCGGCCGGGATCGATTGGCGCAGCGGCTGGACCGTGTTCGTCGATCGCGACGGCGATGGCCGCCCCGGCGCCGGCGAGGAGCGCATCCTCGAGCACGGGCCGCTGGCGCCCGGCATGGCGATCGACTACGCCTTCACGAGCCCAGCGCCGCCGCACTATATCGCCTACAATGGCGCCGGGCGCGGCTGCAGTGCGGCCAACGCCGCGCAGTCGCGCCTGGGCACGCTGTCGCTGTTCGCCGGGCCCCATGCCGGGGCGACGAGCGGCGATGCGATCCGCCGTATTAAAATCAACATGCTGGGCCGGGCGCGCCTGTGCGATCCGGCGCGCGACGCCGGCTGCGACGGCGCCGCTGCGCCGCCAGACCCTTGACGCTTGAACGATCGAGACCGAACCACCGTGCAAACAGATAGCTTGCAGACACCGAGCCCGCAGATCCGCGATGACGCCGACGGCATGGCCCTGGCCCTGGCCTGGGCGGCGAAAGGCATGTATATCACCACGCCGAACCCGCGCATCGGCTGCGTGATCGTGCGCGACGGGCAAGTGATCGGCGCCGGCCATACCCAGCCGGTCGGCCAGGCGCACGCCGAGGTGCAGGCGCTGCGCGATGCCGCCGCACGCGGCAACGACGTGCGCGGCGCCACTGCCTACGTCACGCTGGAGCCGTGCAGCCACTACGGCCGCACGCCACCGTGCTCGCTGGCGCTGGTGCAGGCGCGACTCGGCCGCGTGATATCCGCCATGGTCGACCCGAACCCGCTGGTGGCCGGGCGCGGCCTGGCCCAGCTGAGCGAGGCCGGCATCCAGGTGGCGTCCGGTACGATGGCCGAGCAGGCGTATGAACTGAACATCGGCTTCTTCCAGCGCATGCGCCACGGCCGGCCCTGGGTGCGCTTGAAGACCGCCGCCAGCCTGGACGGCGCCACCGCGCTCGAGAACGGCGAAAGCCAGTGGATCACCGGCCCGGACGCGCGCCTGGACGGCCATCGCTGGCGCGCGCGCGCGAGCGCGATCCTGACCGGCATCGGCACCGTCAAGGCCGACGATCCGCAGCTGACCGTGCGCGGCGTCGAGGCCGAGATCGGCCCGTTCGTACCGCCGCGCCGCGTGATCGTCGACAGCCGCCTCGACATCGGCCCGGACGCGCGCATCCTGCAGGGCGAGCCGTGCTGGATCGTGGCTGCGCAGCCCAATCCCGGCAAGGAGGCCGCCTTGTGCGCCGCCGGCCACGAGATCATCATGCTGCCCAACGCGAGCGGCAAGGTCGACCTGCCGGCGCTGATGCAGGAACTCGGCCGGCGCGAGATCAACGAGCTGCACGTCGAAGCCGGCTCCAAGCTGAACGCGTCGCTGGTGCGCGAGGGCTGCGTCGACGAACTGCTGGTCTACCTGGCGCCCAGCCTGATCGGGCCGGGGCAGGGCATGTTCGACCTGCCGCCGCTGGCGCGCCTGGCCGACAAGCGCCAGCTGCGCTTTCACGCCATCGACCGCGTCGGCGCCGACGTGCGTATCCTGGCGCGCTTCGAAGTCCAAGGGCAGAGCGCCGCATCCCAAGAATCGAACTGAAACTAACTGAGCTGAACCAAGAAGGAACAAGCATGTTTACTGGTATCGTCGCTGCCGTCGGCAGCATCCAATCCGTCAAGCCGCTCGAAGGCGGCTCGTTTGCCGGCGTGCGCCTCGAGATCGACTGCGGCGGGCTCGGCCTGGCCGACGTCGCGCTGGGCGACTCGATCGCCATCAACGGCGCCTGCATGACGGTGGTCGACAAGACCGAGCAGAGCTTCGCGGTCGACGTTTCGCGCGAAAGCCTGAACCGTACCGTCGGCCTCGACCAGCCGGGCGAAGTCAACCTGGAAAAGGCGCTGACGCTGGCCGAGCGCCTGGGCGGCCACCTGGTGTCGGGCCACGTCGACGGCCTGGGCGACGTGCACAGCTTCGAGCCGATCGGCGAGTCGTACCAGCTGGTGATCGACGCACCGGTCGAACTCGGCAAGTTCCTGGCGTATAAGGGCTCGGTGGTGGTCAACGGCGTCTCGCTGACCGTCAACAAGGTCGAAGACTTGGAATCGAACGGCAAGAAGGTGTGCCGCTTCTCGATCAACCTGATCCCGCACACGATCGCCGTGACAACGCTGAAGCACTTGCACGCCGGCGCCAAGGTGAACCTCGAGATCGACCTGATCGCACGTTATGTCGAGCGCATGCTGAGCGCGGCCAAGGCCTGAGGCGCTGCGGCGTCGAGGATAAACAAGACTTTCGCAAGGCGCTTGTGATGACGTCTGCTTCCGACTCGAAGCGGACGCATGTCGGCTTATGCCAAATCGTTCCGCAATCTGTGCCTTGCCTGTTTCAATAATTCCAGGTAATCGGGTCGGAACGGAGACACGAGCTGCTTTTGAAGAAGGCCGAGCAAATTGGCGAGTGCTCGCTCCTCGGCCTGGTCAACGATCGTCAGCTCGTTAGACGCTTCAGTGAACGACTGCTCCTGTCCGATCGTAGACGGTCGGCGACGTCGTCAATCAGCGAATCATCGCCGTGATTGCACACCCATTATCTGTCTTCAGTGCGCTTCCTGCCATTGCCGTCCATACAGAGCACAATAGATATTGAACTTGTCGCGCGATTCTTTTTCGGCAATCATATAGACATGTTTTCAGAAATTGCTTGAAAGGGTCATGGCCTTAGCGGTCCCGGTCAACTGGACGGTGGCGCTGTGACCCGCTCAACCGCTGGCGATCGTTCGTCATGAACGCTAGGCATATGGCCTGTCTCGCCTCACTCCGTCCAGAAGTTGTTACCGAAAATTCATGTCCCAAGACCCGAAGCCCGAACCTCGCCGCCGTTTCCTGCGGCAAGTCTTTGCCATCGTTCCCGCGACGGCCGTCGGCAGCGCCGTTACCACAGCAAGCGTGTCCGGCTGCGCGCCGACCCAGCCGGCGAGCCAGGCCGGCGCCCGTCACTATGAGCCCGTCTACTTCAACAAGGAGGAGTGGGCTTTCCTGCATGCGGCCGTCGACCTGCTGATTCCTTCCGACCAGTTTGGCGCAGGCGCGATCGAGACCGGCGTGCCCGAGTTCATCGATCGCCAGATGCAAACCGAGTATGGCTTCGGCAAGTTGTGGTACATGCAAGGCCCATTTCACCCCGACGAGGTGCCGGAACTCGGCTACCAGCTGAGTCTTGCGCCGCGCGATATCTACCGTCACGGCATCGCGGCCTGCGACGGCTGGTGCCGCAAGCAGTACGGCAAGCCGTTCGCCGAACTCGACAAGGACAAGCGCACCGAGGTACTGAAAGGCATGGACAAGGCGACCATCAAGTTCGATGCCTTGCCCGCCAAGACCTTTTTCAGCTACCTGCTGACCAACACCAAGGAAGGCTATTTTGCCGATCCGATCTACGGCGGCAACCAGCACATGGCCGGTTGGAAAATGCTCGGTTTCCCCGGCGCCCGCGCCGACTACGCCGACTGGGTCGAGCAGCATGGCGCCAAATATCCGTATGGCCCGGTGTCGATTTCCGGAGCGAAGGGCTGAGCATGGCGATCAAAAAAGAAAAAGTCGACGTGGTCACCGTCGGTTTCGGCTGGACCGGTGCGATCCTGGCGCAGGAGCTGACCGAACAAGGCTTGCACGTGCTGGCGCTGGAACGCGGCGGACCGCGCGATACCGACCGCGACACGCCTTATCCGAAAGCGGTCGACGAGCTCAAATACGGCGTGCGTGGCGCGCTGTTCCAGGATCTCTCGCGTGAAACCGTGACGGTCCGCCACGGCGTCGACAAGGTCGCCGTTCCCTACCGTCAGCACGGTTCTTTCCTGCTCGGCGACAGCGTCGGCGGCGCCGGTTTCCACTGGAACGGCATGCTCTACCGTAACCTGCCGGAAGAGCTGGAATTGCGCAGCCACTACGAGCATCGCTACGGCAAGAAGTTCATTCCGACGGACATGACGATCCAGGACCACGGCGTGAGCTATGCCGAGCTGGAACCGTTCTACGATACCGTCGAGAAGATGATGGGCGCCTCCGGCAAGGCCGGCAACATCAATGGCAAGATCGTGGCCGGCGGCAATCCGCTCGAAGGCGCACGCAGCGCCGAGTTTCCGCTGCCGCCGCTGCCCTACAACTACGGCGCGACGCTGGTCGAGAAAGCGATGCGCGACGTCGGCTTCCACCCTTATCCGGCGCCTGCGGCAAACGCGTCGCAGCCCTACACGAACCAGTACGGCGTGCGTCTCGGTCCCTGCAACTTCTGCGGCTTCTGCGAAGATTTCGGATGCTATATGTACGCCAAGGCGTCGCCGCAGACGACGATCCTGCCGGTGCTGACGAAACGGCCGAACTTCGAGCTGCGCACCCACTCGACCGTCATCAAGGTCAACCTCGACGCATCGGGCAAGCGCGCCACCGGCGTGACCTATATCGATGCCCAGGGACGCGAAGTGGAACAGCCGGCCGACCTGGTGCTGCTCACCGCGTTTCAGCTGCATAACGTGCGCCTGCTGCTGTTGTCCGGCATCGGCAAGCCCTACGATCCGGTCAGCGGCGAAGGCGTGGTCGGCAAAAACCTGGCTTACCAGTTCCAGGGCGCGATGAACGTCATGCTGCCGAAAGGCACCGAATTGAATCCCTTCATCGGCTCGGGCGCCGGCGGCGTCGGGATGGACGACCTGAACGGCGACCAGTTCGACCATGGCGCGCTCGGCTTCATCGGCGGCGCCAGCATCCGCCACATCCGCACCGGCGGGCGTCCGATCAAGCAGGCGCCGACCCCGCCCGGCAGCGCGAGCTGGGGCACCGAATGGAAGGCAGCCATCCAGGACACCTACCAGCGCTATCTGACCATCGCCTTGTCCGGCACCGTCATGGCCTACCGCGACGCCTACCTGTCGCTCGACCCGACCTACCGCGACAGCAACGGCCAGCCACTGCTGCGCATGACCTTCAACTGGCACGAGAACGAATTCGCCATGATGGAGCACGTCAGCGACAAGATCGAAGCCGTCGGCCACGCGATGAACGCGGAAAAAGTGTACAAGTCGATTCTCAAGCGCGGCAAGCTGTACGACACGCGTCCTTACCAGTCGACCCACCTCACCGGCGGCGCGATCATGGGCACCAACCCGGGCAACAGCGTGGTCAACCGTTACCTGCAGAGCTGGGACGTGCCCAACCTGTTCGTCTACGGCGCCTGCGCCTTCCCGCAGAACATGGGCTACAACCCGACCGGCCTGCTCGCGGCCCTGGCGTACTGGTCCGCGAAAGCCATCCGCGAGCAGTATCTGAAGAACCCGGGTCCGCTGGTGCAGGCATGATGAACAGGAATCCGATGAAACGAATCGCAATGACCGCCGCGGCACTGGCGCTGGCGGCCGGCGCCAGTGCCGGCCGCGCCGCCGATGCCGCCCCTGGCGCCGACCCGCAACTGGTCCAGCGCGGCGCCTACCTGGCGCGCGCCGGCGACTGCATTGCCTGCCATACCGCCGCCGGCGGCAAGCCGTTCGCAGGCGGCCTGGCGCTGGCCACGCCGATCGGCACCGTCTACTCGAGCAACATCACGCCGGACAAGGCGCATGGCATCGGCGACTACACGCTGGCCGACTTCGACCAGGCCTTGCGCCATGGCGTACGCAAGGACGGCGTCTCGCTGTACCCGGCGATGCCGTATCCGTCCTATGCCAAGCTGCAGCCGGCCGACGTGCAGGCGCTGTACGCCTATTTCATGCATGGCGTGGCGGCGCAGCCGACGCCGAACCGCGCCGTCGGCATCCCCTGGCCGCTGTCGATGCGTTGGCCGCTGCGCGTCTGGCGCGCCAGGTTCGCGCCTGCGGTTGCGCCGGCGGCGCAGCCGGCCGCGGGCGATCAGGTCGCGCGCGGCCGTTACCTGGTCGAAGGCCTCGGCCACTGCGGCGCCTGCCATACGCCGCGTGCCGTGACGCTGCAGGAAAAAGCGCTCAGCGATACGAGCAGCGATTTCCTGGCCGGCGGCATCGTCGACGGCTACCTCGCCAGCAATCTGCGCAGCGATCTGCGCGACGGCCTTGGCGCCTGGTCGGAGCAGGACATCGTGCAGTTCCTCAAGAGCGGCCGCAACGGGCATTCGGCGGCCTTCGGCGGTATGGCCGACGTGGTGGCCAACAGCACCCAGCACATGAGCGACGCCGACCTGCACGCCATCGCCAGCTACCTGAAGACGCTCAAGCCCGTGCAGGCCCGGCAGCCGGCGCCGGCCTACGACAACGCCACCTACCAGGCGCTGCGCACCGGCGGCGACAAGAGCGAAGGCGCGCTCGACTTCTTGAACAACTGCGCAGCCTGCCATCGCACCAGCGGCAAGGGCTATCAAGAGACCTTCCCGACGCTGGCGCTCAGCCCGACCGTCAATGCGAACGACCCCAGTTCGCTGATCAGCCTCGTCCTGCAGGGTGGCGCGATGCCCGGCACGACGGCGGCACCGACCGAGTTCGCCATGCCCGCGTTCGCAGGGCGCTTGTCGGACCAGGAGGTAGCGCGTGTACTCACCTTCGTGCGCGGCAGTTGGGGCAATCACGCGCCCGCAGTCACCGCGTCGATGGTGGCGAAAGTGCGCAAGCGGCTGCCGAAAAATACCACCGACAATGCCGCGCTGTCAGCGCAGCGCTGAGTTCATTTTCATCGCTGCATTCGCCCCTGCCACGACACGAAAACATTTCTCCCATTCTCATCCTTTTGTCGTAGACTGCCCGATGGCAATTTCGTCAACCATAGGCAAGACATTTGCCTGTCAGTGTGTTTACGCAAAAGCGCCATCCCTACCCTGATGGAAGTACCACGACAAGAATAGGACGTGAAATGACTCAGTTGAATGCAATCGTGCGCGGCGGCGCGCTGGCGGCGCTGCTGGCGGCAAGCGGTCTGTGCTCGGCGGATGCGGGCGGCATCCATAACTACCGCGGCCTGGCGATGAACGCCGGCGGCGACCGTATCGCCGCAATGGAATCGATCGAAGGCGACCGTGCCGGCGGACGCATCGTGGTGCGCTCGGCCGTCGACGGCAAGATCGTCTCGAGCTACGAGCGCACGGCTGCCTGCGCGGGCTGCCGCCTGGACGGCTTGACCTGGTCGCCGGACGGCAAGGCGCTGGCCATGATCGGCACCGACGCCAAGGCCGGCAGCGCCACCGTCTACGTGCTGCGCGACGGTAAATTCAGCGTCGTCACGACCGTCAAGGGCATCGCCAACACCGTGCGCTGGTCGCCGGACGGGCGCCAGCTGGCCTTCCTGGCCACGGTCGGCGCCAAGAAGCTGACCGGGGCGGTCGAAGCGGGCGAGCGCCAGATCGGCGAGATCGGCCTGGCCCAGAACGAGGACGAGCAGCGCGTCGCCGTGGTCGCGGCCAGTGGCGGGCAGGTGCGCCTGGTGTCCCCGGCCGACACCTTCGTCTACGAATACGACTGGACCCCGGACGGGCGCGGCTTCGTGGTCACCAGCGCCAAGGGCAACGGCGACAACAACTGGTGGGTCGCCACCCTCGGCCACGTCGACGCCGCCAGCGGCCAGCTGCGCGTGATCGCCGCGCCGAAGATGCAGATGAACATGCCGCACGTGTCGCCGGACGGTACGACGGTCGCCTTCATCGGCGGCCTGATGAGCGACTTCGGCTCGATCGGCGGCGACGTTTATACGGTGCCGCTTGCCGGCGGCCAGCCGGTCGACGTGACCCCTGGCTACCAAGCCACCGCGACCGCCATCACTTGGCGCGGCAATGCCATCCTGGCCTCGGTGCTGGCCGGCGCCGACGCCGCCATTGCCCAGATCGACCCGGTCGCCAAGACCAACCGCACGCTGTGGCACGGGCCGGTGTCGGCATCGGGCTCGCACGACGGCCACTTCGTCTTCAGCGCCGACGGCCAACGCGCCGCCTCGGTGCTGGAAGACTACGAGCACGCGCCCTACATCGTGGCCGGCAGCCTGCCCGAGTTGAAGGCGATCACCAGCGACAACGCCGGCTTCGCCGCCAACGTCAGCTCGAAGAACATCACCTGGACCAACGACGGCTACCACGTGCAGGGCTGGCTGATCGGCCCGCGCAAGGTCGAGCAGGGCAAGACCTATCCGATGATCGTGATGGTGCACGGCGGCCCATCGGCGGCGGTGACGCCGCGCTACGTGTCCGGCGGCGAGGGCGGCGGCTTGACGCGTGACCTGGTCCAGCAAGGCTACTTCGTGTTCATGCCGAACCCGCGCGGCAGCTACGGCCAGGGCGAAGCCTTCACCAGCGCCAACCGCAAGGACTTCGGCCGCGGCGACTGGAGCGACATCCTGGCCGGCGTCGACGCCGTGATCAAGGCGGCGCCGGTCGACGGCAACCGCCTCGGCTTGATGGGCCACTCCTACGGCGGCTACATGACGATGTGGGGTGTGACCCACAGCACGCGCTTCAAGGCCGCGGTGGCCGGCGCCGGCATCGCCAACTGGATCAGCTACTATGGCCAGAACGGCATCGACACCTGGATGGTGCCCTTCTTTGGCGCCACCATGTACGATGATCCGGCCGTGTACCGCGCCGCTTCGCCGATCGAGTCGATCAAGGCGGCCAAGACGCCGACCCTGGTCTACGTCGGCGAGCGCGACGTCGAGTGCCCGCCGGCCCAGTCCTTCGAGTTCTGGCACGGCCTGCGCGCGATGAACGTGCCGACCACGCTACTGGTCTACGACGGCGAAGGCCACGCCTTCCGCAAGCCGGAAAACCAGAAAGACTTGCGCGCGCGCGAGCTGGCCTGGTTCGCCAAATACCTCAAGTAAACCACCGATGTCGTCCCGGCGCAGGCCGGGACCCAGGTTCACGACGTGGACGTGGCCCTGTTCAAGCCTCGAACGGACGCCGGCCCAGCACCGCCGCCACGTGGTCCACAAAACACGTGATGCGCGCGGCCAGCGCCGTGTTGCGGTAGTACACGGCGTTGATCGGCTGCAGCACCTCCAGCGTCTGGTCGGCAAACAGCTGCACCAGCCGGCCTTCGCTGCGGTCCTCGCCGGTCATGAAGTCCGACAGGCAGACGATGCCGAGATCGGCCAGCGTCATCTGGCGCAGCGTCTCGCCGCTGGACGAGGCGATGGTCGGGCGGATGCGCAGCAGGCCGCCGTCGACGTCGCGCAGCGGCCAGTCGTTCAGCGTCTCGGGCTGGTTAAAGCCGAGCAGCACGTGATCGGCCAGTTCATCCGGGTGCGCGGGCGTGCCGTGGCGCGTCAGATAGCCCGGGCTGGCCAGCACGCGGATGCGGCTGGTGCCCAGCAGGCGCGCGTGCAGAGTCGAATCCTTCAGCAGGCCGATGCGCAGCGCCACGTCGGTGCGCTTTTCGATCAGGTCGGTGATCCCTTCGTTCGAATTCAATTCCAGCTCGACCTCCGGATAGCGCTCTCTGAAGCCTGCGATCAGCGGCACCAGCACGTGCAGCATGAACGGTGTGGCGGCGTCGACCCGCAGCCGTCCGGCCGGGCGCAGGCGCCGCGCCGTCATCTGTTCTTCGGCCGCGTCGACCGAATCCAGGATCGCGCGCGCCTGCGCCAGGAAGGCCGCGCCTTCTTCGGTCAGTTCCAGGCGCCGCGTGGTCCGGCGCAACAGCGTGGTCTGCAGCTTGTCTTCGAGCCGGCCGAGGGTGCGGCTGGCCGCTGAAACCGTCAGCGCCAGCGATTGCGCGGCGGCGGTGAGCGAGCCCGTGTCCACCACGGCCACGAATACCTGCAATTCTTCGAGTGTCGTCTTCATTCTTGATCCAGGCGCAAAAGTCTTTGCCCGATGAGGGTCTTAATCCGCAAATATAAATCAAGGACAATACCTCCATCGAAAAACCGTACATTTCAAGGAAAGCCATGAAATCTTCCACTGCATTATTGGCGCTGGCGACCGGCGCCTTTGCCATCGGCACCACCGAATTCACGCCGATGGGCTTGCTGCCGGTGATCGCCGAGGGCGTCAACGTCGACATTCCCAAGGCCGGCATGCTGGTGTCCGCGTATGCGATCGGCGTGATGGTCGGCGCCCCGGTGATGACGCTGCTGTTCAGCCGCTTCGGCAAGCGCGCCGCGCTGATCTCGCTGATGCTGATCTTCACCGCCGGCAACCTGATGTCGGCGTTCGCGCCGGGCTACACCACGCTGCTGCTGTCACGCCTGATCACCAGCCTGAACCATGGTGCCTTCTTCGGCATCGGCGCGGTGGTGGCCGCCAGCGTGGTCCCGAAAGAAAAGCAGGCCAGCGCGATCGCGGCCATGTTCATGGGCCTGACCGTGGCCAACGTCGGCGGCGTGCCGGCCGCGACCTGGATCGGCCAGCAGGTCGGCTGGCGCCTGACCTTCGCCGGCACCGCCGTGCTGGGCCTCGTCACCATCGGCGCGCTGTGGCTGGCGCTGCCCAAGGGCGAGCCGGGCGCGCGTCCGGACGTGCGGCGTGAATTGTCGGTCTTGACCAGTCGCGAGGTGCTGCTGGCGATGGGCACCACCGTGCTCGGCTCGGGTGCGATGTTCGCGCTGTACACCTACGTCGCGCCGTTGCTGGCCGAGATCACCCACGCCAGCCCCAGCTTCGTCGCCCTGGCGCTGGTGCTGATCGGCGTCGGCTTCACGATCGGCAACAGCCTGGGCGGGCGCCTGGCCGACTGGTCGCTGGACGGTGCCACCAAGCTGATCCTGGCCGTGCTCGCGGTCGCCATGGTCTTGCTGCCGCTGCTGCTGAAGTCGCACGTCGGCGCGGCCATCGGGCTGCTGGTGTGGGGCGCGGCGGCCTTCGGCATCGTGCCGCCGGTACAGATGCGCGTGATGCAGGCGGCATCCGGAGCGCCGGGCCTGGCGTCGGCGGTCAACATCGGCGCTTTCAACCTCGGCAATGCGCTCGGCGCGGCGCTCGGCGGTGTGGTGATCGCCAAAGGTCTGGGCTACGCGGCGGTGCCGCTGGTCGGCGCAGCGCTGGCGGCCGGCGGCCTGGCCCTGGTCTGGATCGGCCACGCCGGCGCCAAGCGTGACGCGGCCTCGGCTTCCATCTGAGTCAATCAAAAACAAGGAGCTTTAAAATGAGCACTATCCCTACCTTCGGCGTCGGCACCTTTCGCCTGACCGGCCAGACCGTCATCGACTCGGTCGGCATGGCCCTCGAACTGGGCTACCGCGCGGTCGACACCGCGCAGATCTACGGCAACGAGGCCGAAGTCGGCCAAGCCGTGGCCGCCAGCGGCGTCGCGCGCGACGAGCTGTTCCTGACCACCAAGATATGGACCAGCAACTATGCCAAGGACAAGCTGGTACCGAGCCTGCGCGACAGCCTGGAAAAACTGCGTACCGATTACGTCGACCTGACGCTGATCCACTGGCCCGCGCCCGGCAACGGCGTCGAACTGCCGGAATTCATGGAAGCGCTGCTCGAAGCCAAGTCGCTCGGCTTGACGCGCCAGATCGGCATCTCGAACTTCAACATCGCGCAGACCCGGCAAGTCATCGAGGTGGTCGGCAAGGACGAGGTCGCGACCAACCAGATCGAGCTGAGCCCCTACCTGCAGAACCGCAAGCTGACCGCTTTCCTGAAGGAGCAGGGCATCGCCGTCACGTCGTACATGACGCTGGCTTACGGCAAGGTATTGAAAGACCCGGTGCTGGCCAGGATCGCCGACAAGCACCAGGCGACCGTGGCCCAGGTGGCGCTGGCCTGGGCGCTGCAACTGGGCTACGCGGTGATTCCGTCGTCGACCCGGCGCGAGAACCTGGCCAGCAACCTGCTGGCGCGCCAGCTCGAGCTGGACGCCGACGACATGGCGCAGATCGCCGCGCTGGAACGCAACGGCCGCGAAGTCGATCCGGCCGGCCTGGCGCCCGAGTGGGATTGAGGCCGGCCGGGTTCACTGCTTAGTAGTTCAAGCTTAATTCAGGGCCGCGCCGCGGTCTGCGGCTCCGCCACGGCATCGACCGGGGCCGGGGCCTTGTCCTTGCCGTCCTTGCCGGCTTCCGGCGCCAGCACCACCTGCACGTAATTGGCCGGATCGAGGTAGCGCTGGGCGGCGCGCTTGACGTCGTCCACGCTCAGCGCATCGATCTGCTGCTCGACGGTCAGGATCGTGGCCGGATCGGTGTCCTCGGTCAGCGAAGTCTGCAGCGCCGCCAGCCAGTAGCCGTTTTCCTGCAGCGACTTGCGGAAGTTCTGGCGCCAGTTGCGCTTGACCTTGTCCAGGTCGAGCGGGTCCGGGCCCGCAGTGCGCATGCGCTCGATCTCGCCGAAGGTCGCGCCGATCACCTTGTCGACGTTGGCCGGGCCGGTCGGCAGCGTCAGGTTGGCCATGTAATTGCTGTAGGGGATGCGCGTCATCGAGCTTTCCATGCCGCCGCCATAGATCAGGCCGAGCTTTTCGCGCAGCACGTCGATGATGCGGATATTCATGATCTCGGTCAGCGCCGCCAACCGCAGTTCCTCGTGCTCGTCGACTTCGGTCGAGCCGGCAAACACCAGCGACACCGTGCTGCGGTCTTCCAGGCCGACCTTGACTTCGCGCTTGACCACGCCGCGCACCGGGCGAATGCCGAGGTCGCGGAATTCGGTCGGGATGTCCGGCGTCGGCAGGCTGCCCAGGTAGGTCGCCAGCAGCGGCTTGATCGCATTGGCGTCGAAACTGCCCACGAAGATGAAGGTCAGGTCCTTTGCGCTGGAGAAGCGCTGGCGGTAGATCGCGATCGCGCGGTCGAGGTCGATCTTCGGGATGTCTTCGGGTCGCGTCGCGTGCGGCGCGCGCGGGTTGTTGGCGTACAGCGTGGCCAGCACCGTGTCGCCGAATACCGCGCCCGGCTGCGACTGGCGGTTGCGCGCCAGCTCCAGCTGCTTTGCGATAAACGATTTATACAGATTCTCGTCGCGGCGCACGCTGTCGAACTTCAGCCACACCATCTGCAGCATGGTCTCCAGGTCGGACGCGCCGGCGCTGCCGGCCACCACGTCGGTGTTGGTGCCCAGGCCGGCGCTGACCGCGGCCGCCTTGCCGGCCAGGAGCTTGCTCATGTCGAGCGGCGAGTAATTCTTCAGGCCCATCGCCGCGACGATGCTGTCGGCGTAGCGCGCGCTGACCATGTCGCGCTCGTCGAACAGGCTCTGGCCGCCGTGGCGCGCCGCGCTCATCAGGATCTGGTCGTTGCGAAAGGCGGTCGGTTTCAGGATCACCTTGACGCCGTTCGACAGCGTCAACCTGGTCAGGCCGAGGCGTGCATCGCGGCTCTCGGCGACGATTTTGCCGGGTGCCGGCGGGCGCTCCATCAGCGTGCCGGTGACGGCCTTTTCGTCGCGCGCCGCGACCTCGGTTTTTTCCGCGCCGGCGACCGCGGCCAGCAGCTGCTCGCCGCTCGGCGCCGGCGCGTTCGCCTTGGCCGGGCCGGTGTAGACCACCAGCTTGCCCGAGTCGGCCGGGATGGTGCGGCGCGCCCAGGCGTTGATCTCGTCGAGCGTGATGCTGGGCACCATCTCGTTCGCGTAGCGGTATTCGTTCTCGATGCCGGGGATCGATTCGCCTTCCAAGAAGTTGCGCATGTACTCGGCGGCGTGCTCGGCCGAGTCGGTCTTGTCGCGCTCGGCGTAGCCGCGTTCGTAGAAGCGCAGCACGTTCTTCTTGGCGCGTTCGAGTTCGGCGGCGGAAAAACCGAACTTGCGCGCACGCTCGTTTTCCTGCACCAGCGCGTCGATCGCCGGCGCGGCGCCCTTGTCGCCCAGCGCGGCCATCGCGTTGTACGAGCGGTAGCGCGGCGTCAGGTGGCCGAGCGCGCTGCTGGCGCCGAGGAAGGGCGGGGCGGGCAGCTGCGACAGTTCCTGCAAGCGCCCATTGAGCATGCCAGTGACGAGGATCTCGACCAGCTGCTCGCGGTAGCCGCCGATGGTCGCGCGCTCGCGCCACGGCAGCACCGGATAGCGGATCAGGATCGAGGCCGGGCCGGCTTCCTTGTCGGTCACGACCAGCGCCTCGGTGCCGCTGCGCGCCGGGATCTCGGCGTAGCTGCGCGCACGTTCGTGCTCGGGATTCTTCAGGCCGGCGAAGTGGCGCTTGATCAGCCCCTCGACCTGGGCCGGGTCGATGTCGCCGACCGCCACCACCGCCATCAAATCCGGCCGGTACCAGTCGCGGTAGAAGCGGCGCAGCGCCTCCGGCTGGAAGTTGTGGATGATGTCTTCCTTGCCGATCGGCAGGCGCTCGGCATAGCGCGATCCGTTGTAGATCTTCGGCATCAAGACCTTTTGCATGCGGTTGCCGGCGCCCTTGCCGAGGCGCGCTTCCTCGAGCACGATGTCGCGCTCCTTGTCGATATCGTCGGCATCCAGGCTCAGGCCGTGCGCCCAATCTTCCAGCACCAGGAAGGCCTTGTCGAGGTCGGCCGGGCGGTCGGACGGCACCGGTAGCACGTAGACCGTTTCGTCGAACGAGGTGTAAGCATTCAGGTCGGCGCCGAACTTGACGCCGATCGACTGCAGGTAGGACACCAGTTCGTGCTTCTTGAAGTGGGTCGACCCGTTGAAGGCCATGTGCTCGGTGAAGTGGGCCAGGCCCTGCTGACCTTCGTCCTCCAGGATCGAGCCGGCTTTCACGACCAGTCGCAGTTCCAGCTTGTGCTCGGGCTTGCGGTTGCGTTCGACATAGTAAGTCAGGCCGTTGGCCAGCTTGCCGACCTTGACCTGCGGCCCGACCGGCAGCGGATCGTCCAGCTTCAGGGGCGCGCCGTGGCCGAGCATGTGGACAAGCAGGGCGGCGAGGACGGCGGTGCTGCGGACGAAGCGGATCATCATGCGGACACTCTTGGTGACTGGAAATAGAACATTCTACTCTGCAGCTGCACTCGCACAGTTGCATTCTGATACCGTAATTGCGCCGGCACAGTGCAGTCCTCGTTGTCATTGTGCAACGAAATGGTCATACCAATGGCATTCCGAGGCATCGAGGGCGGCGCCAGGGCTCAGGGAAGGCGGCCGGCGACGGGCAAATCCATTAAAATAGCGGGTTCCGCACCAGCTCATCCCCAGGAAGACTCCCTATGCTACTGTCCACCACCCAGGAAATCGTCGAGGAACTGCGCGCCGGGCGCATGGTCATCCTGGTCGACGAGGAAGACCGTGAAAACGAAGGCGATCTGGTCCTCGCCGCCGATTTCGTCACGCCCGAAGCGATCAACTTCATGATCACCCACGCGCGCGGCCTGGTCTGCCTGACCCTGGCGGAGGAAATCTGCGACCGCCTCGAACTGCCGATGATGACGACCCGCAACGGCACCTCGTTCGGCACCAACTTCACAGTGTCGGTCGAGGCGGCCGAAGGCGTGACCACCGGCATCTCGGCGGCCGACCGGGCGCACACGATCCGGGTGGCGGTCAACCGCAACGCCAAGCCGGACGACCTGGTCCAGCCGGGCCATATCTTCCCGCTGCGCGCGGTCAAGGGCGGCGTGCTGATGCGCGCCGGCCACACCGAAGCAGGCTGCGACCTGACCGAGATGGCGGGCCTGACGCCGGCCTCGGTCATCTGCGAGATCATCAAGGAAGACGGCAGCATGGCGCGCCTGCCCGACCTGCTCGAATTCGGCAAGCAGCACAACATCAAGATCGGCACCATCGCCGACCTGATCCACTACCGCAGCCAGCACGAATCGCTGGTCGAGCGCGTGGCCGAGCGGGCACTGTCGACCGAACACGGCGACTTCAAGCTGGTCGCCTTCCGCGACAAGCCGAGCGGCTGCGCCCACCTGGCGCTGGTGCACGGCGAGCCGGCGGCTGACCAGGAAGCGCTGGTGCGCGTGCACCAGCCGGTGTCGATCCTCGACCTGCTGGACAGCGGCGCCACCTCGCATTCGTGGACCGTGGCGGCGGCGATGGAAGCGATCCAGGCCGCCGAGTCCGGCGTGCTGGTGCTGCTCAACTGCGGCGAGACGGCGCCGGAACTGTTCGCCCACTTCGAGGACAAGCCGGTCAAGCCGGCCGGCCGCGCGGCCACCCTCGACCTGCGCACCTACGGCATCGGCGCCCAGATCCTCAAGCAGCTCGGCGTGCGCCGCATGAAGCTGCTGGCCAACCCGAGAAAGATGCCGTCGATGACGGGCTTCGATCTCGAGGTGACTGGCTACCTGGCGAAGCCGGAAGACCGCACGGCCGCATAAAGCGATACCATTCACTATTCAATTTAACGAAACAACACAAGAAGAGGCACAGCCATGACGGTAGGAACTTTTGAAAGCAATATGGCGGGCGAAGGCCTGCGCATCGGGATCGTGCAAGCGCGTTTCAACGCCGACGTCGGCCACGGCCTGCTGTCGGCATGCCTGGCTGAACTGAAGCACCTGGGCGTGGCCGACGAGGACATCCTGCACGTGACCGTGCCGGGCGCGCTCGAGATCCCGCTGGCCCTGCAAAAGATGGCCGAGACCCAGCAGTTCGACGCCCTGATCGCGCTGGGCGCGGTGATCCGCGGCGAAACCTACCACTTCGAGCTGGTCTCGAACGAGTCGGGCGCCGGCATCACCCGCGTCGGCCTGGACTTCGGCATGCCGATCGCCAACGCCGTGCTGACCACCGAGAACGACGAGCAAGCCGAAGTGCGCATGGCCGAGAAGGGCACCGATGCCGCCCGCGTCGCGGTCGAGATGGCCAACCTGCTGTTCGGCCTGGACGAGCTGCAGGCGGAAGAAGAGTAAGTGCGCGCAAGCCACGCTAGGAACGAACATGACTGAAAAAAACCTGCACGCCAACCCGAACAAGAACCGTACGCCGCGTCACCGCGCGCGCGAGTTCGCGCTCCAGGGTCTGTATCAATGGCTGCTGAACAATGAGCCGGCATCGACCGTCGTCAACCACATCCGTAGTGCGCACGGTTTCGACAAAGCCGACGGCGAGTACTTCAGCGAACTGCTGCACGGCGCGATCGCCCAGTCGGTCGAGTTGCGCGAGACGCTGGCCCCGACCGTCGACCGTCCGATCGCCGAGCTGTCGCCGATCGAGCACGCGGCCCTGCTGCTGGGCGCCTGGGAGCTGAAGAACAAGATCGAGATCCCGTACCGCGTCGTGATCAACGAAGCGGTCGAGCTGACCAAGTCCTTCGGCGGTATCGACGGCCACAAGTACGTCAACGGCGTGCTCGACCGCCTGGCCGGCCAGTTGCGTCCGGACGAAGCCGCGGCCGACGCCAAGCGCTGATCCGTCGCCTCATCTATATAAGGCAAAGCCGCCTCGGGAGACCGGGGCGGCTTTTTTCGTTTTTTCTTCCTCAGCGAGTGCAAGGCCGTTTTGGGATGATAGCTGCCTCGCGTGACATTCAGAGAGATTATCGACTTTTCGACATGATATGCTGGAACAATCATTGGCATTTGGTCAAGATCGTATGTCGAGGTATAAGGTCACGCAGTCTCTGATCAGTAAATATCCGGTGCCCACGAACTACAAAAATTATCTTTTGAAGACAACCCAATGCGATTTTTTCGGACCGTCTGGCTTGGCTATTTCATACTAATTCTAATCAGCGGATGTGCAACCGATGACAAAAATGCACTGTCGGGTCAACTTGCGTCTAAGAATGAACCAATACGAGCAGATGAGCATACAGCCAAGCTTCTAAAAACAGCGATGATGAGCAAGGATCACGAGCTGGTCGAAAATACAGACAAGGATCGACTATTATACGTTTCCTTGCTTCCAATTCCCGGTGCCCTTGCCGGCATGCCACGCCTCGAAAACCCAATCTTGATCCGCACGCGTCTTGGAGATGATTTTGTTCTACCAATCGCGGATTTACGAACGATGGTAGAGCCTCTAGCCGCGCCGGCCAATGATTTCATGCGCGCTAACGGTGTCGTAGTAACGCCATCGGACACACGTTTGCTGCGGATAGGCACATTTTTCCAGGCGGACTTCCCCGCCACGAAGCTACTGGGCGCTGGCCTGATCGATACGGTAAGACACCAAAATGTGGTGCTGGCATATTTCGATCGTGCTTGCAGCGTTGAAGGAGATGTTCACAATGGCGACCTCGTCATTTCATTTTCCTTAAAAATTCCAGATGCTGGCCTGTATTGGCTGCGGTCCGATGATACAGATCCGCAGCATGTGCAAACCAAACTAGAAGACTCGAATACGACGCTTTGGTATGCCCTAATAGAATAACAACTGGCTTCGGCCGAGGGTGGACGGTGATCACCACTGGGAAGCAATGGGAAAACTTGAGCCAATACGTTGTGACGCTCCGGCAGTAACAAGACGATAGCGGGCACACACGGCCATAGTCGACACGCCAATGGCGAACCCGTGATGGCGTCATCATATAAAGAGCACGCCGACTAAAAATGAGAGCCACCGCGGCTTCCGCCAACGGTGGCTCTCGACCAGGAACGGTCTAGCGCTATACGCTATATATTAGAGGCCGGCGACGGTCTCGCCGCCTTCGCTGGCGCCGCGTGCGGTCTCGGCCGCCTCGGCGTCGTGCTTGGCCGCCGGGGCTTTCTGGGCCAGCGCGGTGGCAGGCGCCGGTGCCGGGGCCGGCGGGAAGTAGGTCGGCACGTTCTTGCCGCTGGCGACCTGCTTCAGGCGGCGGTACTCGGTCAGCACCTTCGAGCCGTAGCCGCTGTCGTCGGTGAGCGCGCCGGCGCCCACATAGCTCTTCAGGCCGGCTTCGACGGAACCGGTGCGGGTCACGTAATCCTTCAGGATCAGCGCGCCGACGCGGATGTTGGCGACCGGGTTCAGCGCGGCCTGGGCGCCGCCTACGCCTTCGAACTTGTCGCTATGGACCTTCGACATGACCTGCATCAGGCCTTGTGCGCCCATCGGGCTTTCCGCGAAGGGATTCAGGCCCGATTCGATGCCCATCACGGCCAGGATCAGCAGCGGGTCCAGCTTGATCTCGCGCGCCGTGCTGTAGGCGGTCGAGACCAGCATGTTGGCGGCATCGCCGGCCACGCGGTAGCGGCGCGACAGCCAGTCGGTGACGTACTTCTGCTGGCGGCTCGGATGGGCCGCCTTGTCGTCGGCATTGGCGATCTCGACGGGCTCGGCGCTGACCTTGAGGAGGTTTTCCGACGGGCGCACGGCGGCGACGGCCGGGGCAGGGTGTTGCGGGCTCAAAATGTCCGACACCCGTTTTGCCAGATCGGGGCGGCAGTACAGCAGGGCAATCATTGCTACTGCGGAAAGACCGAAAACGGTCAGCGTATGTTGTGCGGTCGTGAGAACACCGCGTGCCGTTTTGATCACGGAAGACCACGTGACTGGCTGGCTGGCCATGTGTTGGACGAGCTTTGCGCTCGCACCGATGAATCGGTTGATCATCGTCGCTCCTTTGTCGCGGAAAAAGCTGCCCCTTGCGCGGCGCTCAAGCGCTGCGTGGTGGGTACTCATGCCGTGCATCAGATTACCGTTCGTCGCCGCGCACCATGTGTTTGCGCGGTCGAGGAACGCCGTCATTGTCGCTTCAGCTGGGCCGCGCTGCGATGGAGGCGCCCAGTGGCTAACAACTGTCTCGGGGGTTTGGGCAGACGCCCAGGAAACACTCCTTGAAAATGTCGTTGGGGCCCCGACCCCGTGAAAGCAGGAGACCGGATAAAATCACGTTCTGGACGTGCCCGGCTCACTCAGTACGGCGGATTGTAGAAGCTCGTTTATATCAAGTCAATACTAGCACTATCGTGCTTCATAACTTTTGAATCTAAAGATTAGGCTCGAGCTCATCAATTCTTTGGCAAATCAATCACTTGCCGATACTTGCTCGAATTGCTAAAAAGATGTAAAGAAGAATTAAAAATAGATGAACTACTCAGATTTGCGTGATTTTATTGCCAAGTTGCAAGACATTGGTGAATTAAAGCGAGTTTCCTTTCCGGTTTCGCCGAACCTGGAGATGACCGAGGTGTGCGACCGCGCTTTGCGTGCCGGTGGCCCAGCTCTGCTGTTTGATAATCCGACCGGCCATCAAGTTCCCGTACTCGGCAATTTGTTTGGCACGCCGCGCCGGGTCGCGCTCGGCATGGGTGCCGACGATGTCAGCGAGCTGCGCAAGATCGGCCACGTGCTGGCGCGCCTGAAGGAGCCGGAGCCGCCCAAGGGGTTCAAGGACATCATGGACATGGGCTCGCTCGTGAAAGCGGTGTGGGACATGTCGCCAAAAGAGGTCAAGGGACCGGCCTGCCAGGAGGTCGTCTGGGAAGGCAAGGACGTGGACCTGGGGCGCCTGCCGATCCAGCACTGCTGGCCGGGCGACGTCGCGCCGCTGATCACCTGGGGCCTGGTGATCACTAAGGGGCCGCACAAGAAGCGCCAGAACCTGGGCATCTATCGCCAGCAGGTGCTGGGACCGAACAAGGTCATCATGCGCTGGCTGGCGCACCGCGGCGGCGCGCTCGACTTCCGCGAGCACTGCATCGCCAACCCGGGCCAGCCGTACCCGGTCGCGGTCGCGCTCGGCGCCGACCCGGCCACGATGCTGGGCGCAGTGACGCCCGTGCCGGACACGCTGTCCGAATACCAGTTCGCCGGCCTGCTGCGCGGCCAGCGCACGGTGCTGGCGAAGGCCATCGGCAGCGAGCTGCGCGTGCCCGCCAACGCCGAGATCGTGCTGGAAGGGCACATCTATCCGGATGAAACGCACCCGTCCGGCTATGAGCATGCGCTCGAAGGCCCGTACGGCGACCATACCGGTTACTACAACGAGCAGGACTGGTTCCCGGTGTTCACGATCGACCGCATCACCATGCGGCGCGACCCGATCTACCACTCCACCTACACCGGCAAGCCGCCCGACGAGCCGGCCGTGCTGGGCGTGGCGCTGAACGAAGTCTTCATTCCGCTGCTGCAGAAGCAGTTCAGCGAGATCACCGATTTCTATCTGCCGCCCGAAGGCTGCAGCTATCGCATGGCGGTGGTGCAGATGAAAAAGCAGTATGCCGGCCACGCCAAGCGCGTGATGTTCGGCGTCTGGAGTTTCCTGCGCCAGTTCATGTACACCAAGTTCATCGTTGTGGTGGACGAGGACGTCGACGTGCGCGACTGGAAGGAAGTGATCTGGGCCATCACCACGCGCGTCGATCCGACCCGCGACACGGTCATGGTTGACAACACGCCGATCGACTACCTCGACTTCGCCTCGCCGATCAGCGGCCTGGGCAGCAAGATGGGCATCGACGCTACCAACAAGTGGCCGGGCGAGACCAACCGCGAGTGGGGCACGCCGATCGTGATGACGTCCGAAGTGAAGGCGCGCGTGGATGGGATCTGGCAGCAGCTCGGGCTGTAAGCGCGGTCTTTCGATGCTGCGCGGATAGCCTCTATATATATGCATCGCGCTTGAGGTCTGGACCTGGGGAAAGCTTGTTTGCCCCGGGTCCGTTAGTGCGCTATAATGGGGACTGGCGGGCCCCTGCGCATTGTGGCATGGCTAACCTGGTCAGGTCGGGAACGAAGCAGCCACGGCCGTTCACCGCAAGTGCCGCAGATCAGGCTCGCCTTCTTATTCTTCCCTGGTTTTACCCGTTGTGTCTTAAGCCTGCCGGAGTGTTCGCGGCAAGCCAACTGCGGTAAAATCGAGGACATGTCCTATCAAGTCCTCGCCCGCAAATACCGTCCCCGGAACTTCGAAACGCTGGTTGGCCAGGAGCACGTCGTTCGTGCCCTGACCCACGCGCTGCGCACCGGACGCTTGCACCACGCCTACCTGTTCACCGGCACGCGCGGGGTCGGCAAGACCACGCTGTCGCGCATCCTGGCTAAGTCGCTCAACTGCGTCGGCCCGGACGGCAACGGCAGCATCACCGCCGAACCCTGCGGCGTATGCGAACCCTGCCGCGCGATCGACGCCGGCCGCTTCGTCGACTACATCGAGATGGACGCGGCCTCGAACCGCGGCGTCGACGAGATGGCCCAGCTGCTCGAACAGGCGGTGTATGCGCCCAGTAACGCGCGCTTCAAGGTCTACATGATCGACGAGGTGCACATGCTGACCAACCACGCCTTCAACAGCATGCTGAAGACGCTGGAAGAGCCGCCCGAGCACGTCAAGTTCATCCTCGCGACCACCGACCCGCAAAAGATCCCGGTGACGGTGCTGTCGCGCTGCCTGCAGTTCAACCTGAAGCAGATGCCGCCGGGCCACATCGTCGGCCACCTGGAAAACATCCTCGGCCAGGAAGGCGTGAGCTTCGACGTGCCGGCGCTGCGCCTGCTGGCGCAAGGCGCGCACGGCTCGATGCGCGACGCGCTGTCGCTGACCGACCAGGCGATCGCGTATGCCGCCGGCCAGGTGACGCTGGACGCGGTGCAGGGCATGCTCGGCGCACTCGACCAGTCCTACCTGATCCGCCTGCTCGACGCGCTGGCGCGCCAGGACGGCGCCGACCTGATGGCGGTCGCCGACGAGATGGCCAGCCGCAGCCTGTCGTACAACGGCGCGCTGCAGGACCTGGGCACGCTGCTGCACCGGATCGCGCTGGCCCAGAGCGTGCCGAGCGCGCTGCCGGACGACTTGCCCGAGCTGGCCGACATCCAGCGCCTGGCCGCGACCTTCGATGCGCAGGAAGTGCAGCTGTACTACCAGATCGCCGTCATCGGCCGTAACGAGATCGGCCTGGCGCCGGACGAATACGCCGGTTTCACCATGACGCTGCTGCGCATGCTGGCGTTCCGCCCGGGACAGGGCGGGGCCGAGCAGGTGGCCGGCCCGGCGCCGGCCACGCTGGCGCGCCCGATGCCGCAGGGCGGGGCGCCGGCAGGGCGTCCGGCCGCCGCCGCCGCCGCTGCGGCTTCCGCAGCGCCGCCGGCGCGTCCGACCGCACCCGGCCCGGGCGCCGCCGCCGCTTCCGCGTCCGCCCCCGTATCTGCACCCGTATCCGCGCCGGCCCATGCGCCCGCACCGGCCCATGCACCGGCCCATGCACCGGCCCCGGCGCCGGCCGGCGCCGCCCAGGGGATGAGCGCAGCCCGTGCGGCCATCAATGCCGCGCTGGAAGCGGCGCGCGCCGCCGCCGGCCGTCCGGCTGGCGCCAAGCGTCCGCCACCGGGACCGGCCGAGCCGCAAGCCACGCCGGCTGCCGCGCCGGCGCCTGGTCCGGCGCCGCATGCTGTTCCATCGGGCGGCGCCCCGGCGATCGCCGCACCGTCCGCGCCGGCCGCGGCCGCGTCCCATCCGGGCGCGTCGGCCCCTTGGGATGCGCCGGCCGCGCCGGCCGCCCACGCGGGCGCGCGCGCCCAGGCGATGGCCCAGCCGCAGCCGGCCATCGCGCAGGCGCAGCGTCCGGCTCAGCAGCAGGCGCCGCAACCGGCTCAGCATCAGGCCACGCAGCAGGCCCCGCACCAGGGCCAGGCGGTCGCCGACGACGAGCCACCGGCCTGGGTCACCGAATTTTCCGATCACACCGCAGTCGCGACCGAGGCCCCGGCCGCCGTGACCGCGCCGGCGCCGAGCCGCGCCGCCGCCCCGAGCGCGCCGCCGCATGCCTACGTGATCACGCCGGTGCCGGCCATCGGTTGGGACGGCAACTGGCCGGCGCTGGCCGCCGGCCTGCCGCTGCGCGGCGTGTCGCAGCAGCTGGCGCTGCAGACCGAACTGATCGAGTGCGTGCCCAGCGCCGGCGCGGTCACCTTCCGCCTGCGCGTGCCGGTCGACACCCTGCGCGCCAGCGGCAACAGCGAAAAGCTGTGCGCCGCGCTGCAGGAATGCTTCCCGGCGCTGCGCGTGAACATCGACACCGAGATCGGCCCGACCTGGTACACCGCCAGCGCCGAAGCCAAGGCGCGCCGCGAGCAATTGCAGCGCGAGGCCGAGGCCACCGTGGCCGCCGATCCTTTCGTGCGCGACCTGGAGGGGCGTTTCGACGCCTTCGTGGTGCCGGGATCGGTGCGCCCGATCGCCACCTGAGCGGCGCGTATCGCATCGCACGGCGCGCCGCACGCTACAATTGACGTTTCAGATCGACCTTTTGGAGAACACACCATGATGAAGAACCAGCTCGCAGGCATGATGAAGCAGGTCCAGTCCATGCAGGACAATATGAAGAAGGCCCAGGACGAACTGGCCATGATCGAGGTCGAGGGCCAGTCCGGCGCCGGCCTGGTGAAGGTCGTCATGACCTGCAAGAACGACGTCAAGCGCGTCAGCATCGACCCGTCGCTGCTGGGCGACGACCGCGACATGCTCGAAGACCTGGTCGCGGCCGCGTTCAACGATGCGATCCGCAAAGCCGAAACCACGACCCAGGAAAAGATGTCCGGCCTGACCGCCGGCCTGCCGATTCCGCCGGGCTTCAAGATGCCGTTCTAAGGGCCTACGCTCGCATGTCCAAATCGCTCGACTTCCTGACCGAGGCCTTGCGCCGCCTGCCGGGCGTCGGACCGAAGTCGGCGCAGCGCATGGCCTTCCACCTGCTGCAGCACGACCGCGAGGGCGCAGCGATGCTCTCGCGCGCGCTGTACCAGGCGGTGGACTCGGTGCACCACTGCGCCATGTGCAATACCTTTTCCGAAACCGAGGTCTGCGAACTGTGCGTGGATCCCGAGCGCGACCATGCGCTGCTATGCGTGGTCGAGACCCCGGCCGACCAGATGATGATCGAGCAGACCCTGACCTTCAAGGGCCTGTACTTCGTGCTGATGGGACGCCTGTCGCCGCTGGACGGCATCGGCCCGAAAGACCTGCACCTCGAAAAGCTGGTGCAGCGCGCGGCCAACGGCGAGGTCCAGGAGGTGGTGCTGGCCACCAATTTCACCAACGAGGGCGAAGCGACCGCCCATTACATCAGCGAAATGCTCAAGGCGCGCGGGCTGAAGGTCAGCCGTCTCGCGCGCGGCGTGCCGGTGGGCGGAGAGCTCGAGTACGTGGACGCTGGAACCATCGCGCGCGCCATGCTCGACAGGCGCAGTGCATAATGGGTATCCCGTGAGGGTAGCGGTACTCGCTTGACAGCGCGCAAACGAAGCGCGCCGGGTACGCTGCTATCGTGGGGTTACTTTGACCGGACCCCAGCATGCATCTCGTTGACATTACGATGTTTTACGCGGCCGAAGGAGGCGGCGTCAGTACCTACCTGAATGCCAAGGCCCACTGGCTCGCGCGGCGCAGCAGCGTGCGCCACACCATCCTCAGCTCGAATGTCGAGACCAGCGACGGCGCGGTGCCGAATCTGGTGCGTATCCCGGCCGCCGGCCTGCCCGGCTTTCACGGTTTTCGCATGCCGCTGTCGGTGTCCGGCCCGGCGCGCTTGCTCGAAGCCGCCCAGCCCGACCTGGTCGAAGCCGGCGACGCCGGCCACTGCGCCTGGGCTGCGTTGCGCATGCGCAAGCGCTACGACATCCCTGCCATTGCCTTTTACCATTCCGACCTGCCGCGCCTGATCGAACCGCGCCTGGGCAGCTGGATCGCGCGCGGGTCGCGCAAGTACCTCGCCAACCTGTACCGCCAGTTCGATCTGGTGCTGGCGCCGAGCGAAGTCATGATCGAGCAGCTCGACGCGATCGGCGTGCACGACGCCGTGCACCAGCCGCTCGGCATCGACAGCACCGTCTTCAGTCCGCAGCGCTACGACGAGACCCTGCGCGAGCACCTCGGGCTCGACCCGGAGGCGCGCCTGCTGGTCTACGCCGGCCGCTTCACGCCGGAAAAAAAGCTGCACGTCCTGATCGAGGCCGTGCGCAAGCTCGGCGAGCCGTATCACCTGATCCTGGTCGGCGCCGCGCCCGAAGGGGCCGAGCCGCTGCCGCAATATCCCTGGCTGACCGTGCTCCCGTTCCGGCGCGACCAGCGCCAGCTCGCCCGGCTGCTGGCCAGCTGCGACATGCTGGTGCACCCGGGCGATTGCGAGACCTTCGGCCTGATCGTCCTGGAAGCGATGTCCTGCGGCCTGCCGGTGGTGGCCACCACCAGCGGCGGCGTGGCCGAACTGGTCGACGTCGAGACCGGCCTGCTGGCCGAGCCGAACAGCGTCGACAGCCTGGCCGGCGCGATCGAGGCGATCTACGAGCGCGACATGCAGCGCATGGGCGAAGCCGCGCGCCGCAAGGCGGTCGAACGCTACGACTGGAACGAGATCCTGCCGCAGGTGCTGGGCCGCTACGATGGCCTGCTCGGCGGGCGCCGTTTTGCCTATACTGAACCGGAGCGCATCTGCGTCACAGACTATGCAGGCAAATGACATGAATGGCGCAGCTGCCGAACCGGCGCCGATGCTGTGCGTCTCGATCCACGACGTGGCCCCGGCCACCTGGCCCGATTGCCTGCGCCTGGTGCAGGCGATCCGCGCGGTCGCCGACATCCCGCTGACCTGGCTGGTGGTGCCGCACTATCACTTCCGCCCCGAGCAATCGCCGCAGATGGAAGCCTGCCTCGACGCCTCGGTGGCGCGCGGTGACGAGCTGGCGCTGCACGGCTACAGCCACCTCGATACCGAAGGGGCGGGCGGCGGCTTGCGCCAGCGCTTCCTGCGCAACGTCTACACGCGGCGCGAAGGCGAGTTTGCGGCGCTGGCCGAGGACGAGGCGCGGCGCCGCATCGAGCTCGGACTCGAATGGTTCGCCGCGCGCGGCTGGACGCCGACCGGCTTCGTGCCGCCGGCCTGGCTGCTGGGCGAGGGATCGTGGCGTGCGCTGCGCGCCAGCCCCTTCGCCTACACGACCACCTTCAGCCATTTCCACTGCCTGCGCGACGAGGCCGGCGACAAGATCGCGGTCGACCCGCTGCTGTCGCCGTCGATGGTGTACGCGGCGCGCAACCGCAGCGGACGCTTCCTGTCGCCGCGCGTGGCCGACGCCACCGCGGCGATGTTCGCGAAATCGCCGCTGGTGCGTTTCAGCCTCCACCCGCCCGATGCGCGCTACCCGGAGCTGGTGCGCCACATCCAGAGCGTGCTGGAACGCCTGTTGACGCGGCGCGAAGCCGTGACCAAGGCCGAGTGCGCGCGCCGTCTCACCAGATCGGCCGCCACCAGCCTCCGCCATTCCAGTAGCCCGGACCCCAGCCGCCATAGTAGCCCGGCGACGACTGATAGCGCTGCAGATCATTCCGCGCGTTGAGCTGCAGGACGCAGGCGCGCCAAGGATCGGTATTCGGCGCATAGCCGAGCCGAGCGCACGCCGGCCCGTACTCGACCATCATCTGCTCGACCTCGGCCTGGCGGCGCGCGGCGCGTTCCTGCGGCGTGCTGCAGCCGGTCAGGAACAGCATTCCAAGCACGGCTAGGGCCGCTCGTTGCTGCACAGAACCCGTGTCGTTCGAACCCATATCGTTCTCCCGGGTGCCAACTTAGGTGCCGACTTAGGTGCCGACTTAGGTGCCAATTTATTCAGCTTAATCCGGCCCACGTCATGGCTCACCAACGCGCTCAAACGCTGGCTGGGAACCGATTCGGCTAAGTGGTGTCGAGAACTCCCTAGGGCATGGTTTTTCTGGCAAGATTCAATTTTTTAGCCACGAATCGAATCGATGCGACGAGCGAACTGGAAGGTCTGGAGCGGGCGCCTGCTGGCGCTGATCGTGGCCGTGCTGGCCCTGGCGCTGTTGGGTGTCTGGCTGTTCCTGCGCGCCAGCCTGGCGCAGCTGGACGGCAGCCGCCGCTCGCCGCTGATCTCGGCCCCGGTGACGGTGGCGCGCGACGCCAATGGCGTGCCGACCATCAGCGGCGCCAGCCGCCTCGACCTCGCATATGCGACCGGTTTCGTGCACGGCCAGGAGCGCTTCTTCCAGATGGACTTGCTGCGCCGCAGCGCCGCCGGCGAGCTCGCAGAGCTGTTCGGGCCCAAGGCCTTGCCGCTCGATCGCGCACATCGGCTGCATCGCTTCCGCGCACGCGCGGCGGTGATCCTGCAGCGCATGACGCCGCCCGAGCGCGCCTTTCTGGAGCGCTACGCGGCCGGCATCAACGATGGACTCGACGCGTTGCGCGCGCGGCCGTTCGAGTACGCCTTGACCGGCGCCGCGCCGCGCGCCTGGACGCCGGCCGATTCGCTGCTGGTGATATGGGCGATGTACTTCGACTTGCAGGGCAACCAGGAACCGCGCGAGCTGGCGCGTGGCTGGCTGGCCGAGCATGCGACGCCCGAGCAGCTCGAGTTCCTGCTGCCGTCCGGCAGCGTGCACGATGCGCCGCTCGATGCGCTTCAGCTCGATCCGGTCGGCGCCTGGCGCGCCGCGCCGACGCCTGCCGCGCCGGCGTGGTGGGGCGCGCGCACGCCCGCGCGCGCGGATGCGCCTGCGCCTGCGCTGGCCGCGCTGGCGTCACTGGGCTATGGCGCCGCGCCGCTGGACGTCGTCGGCAGCAACAACTTCGTGGTCGCCGGCGCGCGCAGCGCCAGCGGCGCCGCGATCGTGGCGGACGACATGCACCTCGGCCTGCAACTGCCCAACATCTGGTACCGGCTGGCCTTGCGTTTCCCGGACGCGCGAGGGCAGATGCGGCGCGTGGTCGGCGTCAGCCTGCCGGGCGCGCCGCCGCTGGTCATCGTCGGCAGCAACGGCCACGTGGCCTGGGGCTTCACCAACAGCTACGCCGACACGCTCGACTTGGTGGGGCTGGGCGTCGACGCTGCCCACCCGGGGCAGGTACGCACGCCAAGTGGCTGGGAGACACCGGGCGAATACGCCGAGACCATTCTTGTAAAAGGCCAGCCGGCGCAACGGCTGGTCGTGCGCGAGACCAGCATCGGCCCGATCCGCGACGCCGGCGGCCGGCTGTACGCGGTGCACTGGATCGCACATGCGCCCGAGGCGCTCAACCTCGAGCACTTGAAGCTGGAAGCCGCCGACACGCTCGACGACGCCTTGAGCGCCGCGGCTGGCGATGGCATCCCGGCCCAGAACATCGTCATCGGCGACGACCGCGGCCACATCGGCTGGACCGTGGCCGGCGCGCTGCCGCAACGCCTGCCCGGCACGGCGCCGCCGTCGATGCCGGTGTCGCCGGACGGCCCCGAGCTCACCTGGAACGGCGTGCTGGCGCCGCAGCAGCATCCGCGCGTGATCGATCCGCCGGGCGGCCAGCTGGTCACGGCCAACAGCCGCCAGCTGGCCGGCCATGGCGCGCTGGTGCTGGGCGACGGCGGCTTCGACCTCGGCGCGCGCACGCATCAACTGAGCGACGGCCTGCGCGCGCTAAGTAGCAAGACCGGCGGCAAGATCGACGTGCCGGCCGCTTTCCAGGCCACGCTGGACGACCGCGCGCTGTACCTGAGCAGCTGGCGCACACGCCTGCTCAACCTGCTGGATGCGAACGCGTTGCGCGGTCATGCGCAGCGCGCGCAATTCCGCCGGCTGCTCGAGAGCAGCTGGGACGGGCATGCGAGCGTGGGTTCGGTCGGCTACCGCCTGGCGCAGCAGTACCGCCTGACGCTGTACGAGCTGCTGTTCGCGCGCGCCAACGCCGAGATGGCCACGCTCGATCCGAAGGCCAGCATGAATGGCGCTACCTCGCGTTGGTCGGACGTGATCGAACGCCTGCTGGATGCGGGTGACAAAGGCAATACCTGGCTGCCGGCGCGCTACGCCAGCTGGCGCGAGCTGCAGCTCGACGCCGTCGACCGCAGCATCGCCGAGCTGACCAAAGACGGTACGCAGCTCGACCAGGCCACCTGGGGCAAGCGCAATACGGCCGACATCGCGCATCCGATCACGCTGGCGGCGCCGTTCCTGAAACGCTGGCTGGGCGCGCCGCCGGATCCGCTGCCGGGCGACGCCAACATGCCGCGCGTGGCCGGGCCGAAGTTCGGCCAATCGGAGCGGCTGGTGGTGTCGCCGGGAAGGGAGGAGGAGGGCTTGTTCGACATGCCGGGCGGGCAGAGCGGGCATCCGCTGTCGCCGTTCTTTTTGCGCGGTCACGAGGACTGGGTAAAGGGGACGCCGACCGCGCTGCTGCCGGGGCCGGCGCAATCCACGCTCACGTTCGCGCCTAGCGCTCCGGCAGCAGCGGTACCCACAGGTTCTGCAGCGTCGCGGTGACCGCTTCGGCCGGCGCCGGGCGGCCCAGATAGAAGCCCTGCACCAGGTCGCAGCCATATTCCTGCAGCAGCACCAGCTGCTCACCGGTCTCGACGCCCTCGGCCACCACCACCATCTTCAGGCCGTGCGCCATCGCGATGATGGCGCGCGTGATCGCCGCGTTCTCGGAATCCTGCGGCAGCCCGCTGATGAAGCTGCGGTCGATTTTCAGGGTGCGCACGTCGAAGCGCTTCAGATAGTTCATCGACGAATAGCCGGTGCCGAAATCGTCGATCGACAGGTGCACGCCGATGGCGCGCAACTGCTCGAGCGTGGCCAGGGTCGCCTTGGCGTCGTCCATCAGCGTGCCCTCGGTCAGCTCGAGTTCGAGCAGGCGCGGATCGAGCCCGGTGTCGTGCAGCGTCGACAGCACGATCTGGCTCAGGTTCTCGTCCTTGAACTGCTTGGCCGACAGGTTCACCGCCATGCGCACCGGACGGCGCGCCAATTTCTGCCAGGCGCGCGCCTGCTGGCAGGCGGTGCGCAGCACCCATTCGCCGATCGGGACGATCAGGCCGGTCTCCTCGGCCAGCGGAATGAACTCGGTCGGCGAGATAACGCCGCGCTCGCCGTGGCGCCAGCGCACCAGCGCCTCGACGCCGACGATCTCGTGCGAGCGCACGTCGAGCTGCGGCTGGTACAGCAGGTACAGCTCGTCGTTCTGCAGCGCCTTGCGCAAGCCGACTTCGAGCTTCACGTGGCTCATGATCTGCATCGTCAGCGAAGACGAATACAGCTTGGCGTTGTTCTTGCCGCAGTTCTTGGCGTGGTACATCGCGGTGTCGGCGTACTTCAGCAGCGAGGTGCAATCGTCGCCGTCTTCCGGGAACAGCGAGATGCCGATGCTGGCAGTCACGAAGATCTCGTTGCCCTCGATGAGGAAGGGCCGGCGCATCGCATCTTTTACCCGATGAGCGACATTGAGCGCGTGCTCGACGCGGTCGAGGTCGGGGATCAGGATCGTGAACTCGTCGCCGCCCAGGCGCGCCAGGTTGGTGCCCTGGCCGTCGACGGTTTCGCCGCGCGACACCATGTCGCTCGGCCGGATGGTTTCGCGCAGGCGCTCGGAGACCAGCTGCAGCAGCTGGTCGCCGACGTTGTGGCCGAGCGTGTCGTTGATGCGCTTGAACGCGTCCAGGTCCATGAACAGCACGGCGAACTTGCGGTTACCGACTTTCGAGCGCTGCAGCTCGCGTTCGAGCATCTCGAGGAAGGCCTGGCGGTTCGGGATGCCGGTCAGGCTGTCGCAATAAGCCAGCCGGCGGATCTGCTCCTCGGCGCGTTTTCGTTCGCTGATGTCGCGCACCAGGCCGAGCACCTCGGACGGGCCGGTGGCGACCAGGCGCGCCTCGAAGTGCTGCGCCTCGCCGAAGCGCAGCAGCTCGTACTCGACAGAGCGCACCTGCTGCACCTGCAGCGCCACCTCGACCTGTTCCAGCATGCGCTCGGCGATCTCGCGCGGCAGCACGTCGGTGACGTGGCGGCCGACGCAATCGGCGGCGGCCAACGCCAGGCGCGCCTGGCCGGCCGGATCGCGCGAACGGCTCAGGCCGTCGTATTCACTGCGGCGCCCGCCGCCGGTGCGGCCCGGCTCGTAATCCAGGTAGGTGCCGTCGCGCGACATGCGGAAGAAGGTATCCGGAATCGCCGCCAGCACCGCGCGGTTCTGCGCGTCGGCGATGCGCAGGCGCACGATGGCGTCGCTGGCGCGCAGCACGTACAGCACGCGGTGGCCGAGGATCGGCCAGTTGATCGGCTTGGAGACGAAGTCGGTGGCGCCGGCTTCGTAGGCGTTGGTGACGGCTTCCAGGTCGTCGCCGCCGGTCACCATCACGATCGGCACGGTGGCGCCGTTGGCCGAGTCGCGGATCGCGCGGCAGGCGTCGAAGCCGTCCATCTTCGGCATCTCGACGTCCATCAGGATCAGGTCGGGCGAGCGCTCGCGCGCCAGGGCGACCGCTTGCGCGCCGTCCTCGGCCTCGATGGCGTCCAGGCCGACGCCCTCCAGCATCTCGAGCATCAGAAGGCGCATCACTGGATCGTCGTCGGCGACCAGGACAACGCCGCGTTGGTTGGCGTGGGGAGCGGGCATGTCAGGTTTCCTTCTCGAGGAGAGCGGAGAGCGAGTGGCGCACGGCCTGGAACTCGCGCTCCATGCCGGTGAAGATCGCGTCCGCGCCCTCGGTGGTGTCGGCGCGGCCCAGGTGTTCCATCTGTTTGCACAATCCCGCCATCGTGTCGGCGCCGACGTTGGCGCTGGCCGACTTGAGCGTGTGCGCGATGCGGCGCACGTTGCCGGTATCGAGCCCCTCGATCGCGCGGCGCAGGGAGCTCAGCTGCTTGGGCGTGTCGTCGACGTAGGTCTCGACCACCTTTTGCACCAGGGCGTCACCGCGCTCGCGCGAAAGGGCGCGGATCTTTTCCAGCGCGAACCGGTTGATGACGTCGCGCTGGATCACTTCGACCGACTCGCGCGGCAGGCGCGGCGGCTCGTCGTCGTGGTGCACGCTGGCGGCCAGCGGCATGCCGATCCAGCGCCCGATCACGGCTGCCAGGTCTTGCTGGGTAAACGGTTTAGATAAATAGTCGTCCATCCCAGCTGCGAGGCAGGCTTCGCGGTCGCCCTGCAGCGCATTGGCGGTGATCGCGATGATCGGCAGCGTGCGCCCGCGCCCGGCTTCGCGCTCCTCGCGGCGGAGGGTGGCGGTGGCGGCGAAACCGTCCATCACCGGCATCTGGCAATCCATCAGCACGCAGTCGTGGCCGCCCTTGCTTCCTGCGGCATGCACCGCCTGCAGCGCTTCCATGCCGTTGCGCGCGACTTCGACCTGCAGATCCAGGCTTTCCAGCATCGCGCGCGCGACTTCGACGTTGACCGGGTTGTCCTCGGCCAGCAGCACGCGCCGGCTGCGCGGGCGGTTCGGTTCGCCCATCAACGGACGCGGCGGGATGAAGCGCGGCGCCGGCGCCACCTGGCCGCGCGGGCGCGTCGCCAGGCAGGCGAACAGGTCGGCCGCGCGCGCCGACTTGATCAGCTGGTAGGCGACGCCGGCCTCGCGCCGCTGCACCGGGTCGGCCGCCAGGCGCTCGGGGCTGAGCAGGATCAGGCGCGTGGCGCGCGTGGCGGGATCCGCCTTGATGCTGGCCGCCAGCAGCAGGCCGCTGCCCAGGTCGAGCTCCATGTCGAGGATGGCGGCGTCATAGGGATGGCCGTCGCGCGTTGCCTCGTGCAGGCGTTCGAGCGCTTCCGCAGCCGACTCGGCGCCGTCGCAATCGGCGCGCCAGGCCGCCAGGTGGCGCTCCAGGCCGACCCGGCTGGTGGCGTTCTCGTCGACCACCAGCACGCGCAGGCCGTCGATGGCGTGCTGGTGCTCGCCCGGCGCGTCCGGATCGACGCGGCGCTTGTCGAACGCCACCGTGAACCAGAACACCGAGCCCTGGGTTTCAAGGCCCTGGATCAGCGCGTTGTCGACGCCGATCGCGCCGCCCATCAGCTCGACCAGCTGCTTCGAGATCGCCAGCCCCAGGCCGGTGCCGCCGAACTTGCGGGTGGTCGAATCGTCGGCCTGCGAGAAGGCTTCGAAGATGCGCCCGCGTGCCTCGCGCGAGATGCCGATGCCGGTGTCGTGCACTTCGAAACGCAGCATCACGGCCTGGCTGTCCTCGCTGGCGATGCGCACCTTGGCCAGGATGCGGCCGTCGTTGGTGAACTTGATCGCGTTGCCGAGCAGGTTGGCCATGATCTGGCGCAGCCGGTTGGGGTCGCCGCAGATCGCCACCGGGATGTCGTTGGCGATGTCGAAGTGCAGCGCGATGCCCTTGGCCTCGGCCTGCGGCGTGTACACCGTGTGGATGTCGTCCAGCAGGTCCCACAGGTTGAAGTTGATGTATTCGACGGTCAGCTTGCCGGCCTCGATCTTGGAAAAGTCGAGGATGTCGTTGATGATCACCAGCAGGTGCTCGCCCGACTGCTTGACCAGTTGGGTGTAGTTGCGCTGGGTCTCGGTCAGCTCGGTCCCGAGCAGCATTTCCGTCATGCCCAGCACGCCGTTCATCGGGGTGCGGATCTCGTGGCTCATGGTGGCCAGGAAGCCACTCTTGGCGCGGCTGGCGGCTTCGGCGGCGTTCTTGGCCTTTTCCAGCTGTTCGGTGCGCACCGAGACCTGGCGTTCCAGCTCGTCGCGGTGATGGGTGAGGGCGGCGCCGCGGCCTTCGATGTGGTCGAGCATGGTGTTGAAGCTGTCGATCAGCTGGCCCAGCTCGTCGGTGCGCCCGTGCGTCACGCGCAGAGAATAGTTCTGGTTGGCCGAGACTTTTTGCGCGGTGCTGATGAGTTTTCCGATCGGGTCGGCGATGCTGCGCCGCACGCGCCTCGCCAGCACGAACGCGGTCAGCAATGCGACCGCCGCGGCAGCGGCCGCCACGCCTAGCGCGCGCAGCAAATCGAACCACATTGGCAGCTGGTCGGCCTGCAGCATCAGCACGCCGGCCGGCGCCGCAGCGTCGCTCCCATCCGCATCCACGGCGCGGTACACGCGCATCGACGGCAGCCATGGCCGGCTGCCCTGGCGGGCGGCCTCGAGCAGCGCGGCCGGCGCGAGATCGGGCAGGTCGGGCAAATCGCGCAGGTTCGCGCCGGCGCCTGCGGCATCCGTACGCCATGCGGCGAACGGGTGGCCGCGGCGGTCGTACAGCACGGCCGTCTCGAGGTCTCTGGCGTCGCGCAGCGCGGCCAGGATCTGCCCGGCCAGGCGGCGGTCTTCGAATTGCAGGGCGTCGAGGCTGTTGGCGGCAGTGACGTTGGCAAGCGCAGCCAGCTGCGCGCTCTGCGTGCGCCGGTGATCGATCACCGTGCCGCAGGCAAACGCCAGATAGGCGACCACCAGTGCGCTGCTCGCAGCCAGCAGGCACATGCTCGTCAATTTCCGATTGAGGCTGGCACGCTCGAAATTCAGCATGGTCTGGCTGGGTCCCGGCAGTCGGCGCTGCTAACGGGCCCGTCGGCGACAGACCCAACATGCAGGAAAGTAAATTCCCGCAAGAAAGGACTATAGGGGAGGGCTTGTGGGGCTTATTTGTGGTGGATCAATCCGGTGGGAATCCTACTCAGCCGTTGTAGGAAAAAGAGAGGAGGGGATAAAAGACATCGCCCCGGCATGGACCGGGGCGACGGGGTTCAACGCGGCGTACGACGTGCGGCTCAGCTAAGGTTCAGCAGCAGCCGCCGCGCTTGCCGTTGCCGTACCTGGCCTGCTGGCGCTCGCGGAAGAATTCCTCGTAGCTCATCACCGGCTGGTCCGGGTGGGTCTTCTCCATGTGCGCCACATAGGTATCGTATTCCGGCAAGCCGACCATCAGGCGCATGCTTTGCCCGAGGTAGCGGCCGGCCTGTGCGAGCGTGCTGAACATCACTGCACCTCGGCCGCGGCCGGCGCCGGCACGTACGGGGTCTCGTTCGCGCTCGGACGGCTGCTCTTGTTCGCCTGCAACACGGTGCGGAAACCATACACCAGCACCGCCAGCACCACGAACATGAAGAAGCCGCACAGTGCCGCGTCGAGGTAGTCGTTGAACACGATGCGGCCCATCTGGTCGAGCGACTTGGCCGGCGCCAGCACCTGGCCGGCGTCCAGCGCCGCCTGGAACTTGTGGGCGTGCGCGACGAAACCGACCTTGACGTTCTCGTTGAAGATCTTCTGCCAGCCGGCGGTCAAGGTGCAGATCAGCAGCCAGACGGTCGGCACGACCGTGACCCAGGCGTAGCGGCCGCGCTTCATCTTGAACAGCACGGCGGTGCCCAGGCTCAGCGCGATACCGGCCAGCATTTGGTTGGCGATGCCGAACAGCGGCCACAAGGTATTGATGCCGCCCAGCGGATCGACCACGCCCTGGTACAGGAAGTAGCCCCAGGCCGCCACGCACAGGCCGGTGGCGATCAAATTGGCCGGCAGCGACTCGGTACGCTTGAAGGCCGGCACGAAGGCGCCCAGCAGGTCCTGCAGCATGAAGCGGCCGGCGCGGGTGCCGGCGTCGACGGCGGTCAGGATGAACAGTGCCTCGAACAGGATCGCGAAGTGGTACCAGAACGCCATCATGGCCTTGCCGCCGACCGCGTTGGCCAGGATCTGGGCCATGCCGACCGCCAGCGTCGGGGCGCCGCCGGCGCGCGAGATGATCGTGTTTTCGCCGACATCCTTGGCCAGCTGGGTCAGCTGGTCAGGGGTGATCACGAAGCCCAGGTTGGTCACCGCGGTCGCGGCGCTCTGGGCGGTGGTGCCGAGCAGCGCGGCCGGGCTGTTCATGGCGAAGTAGACGCCCGGGTCGATGGTCGACGCGGCCACCAGCGCCATGATGGCGACGAACGATTCCATCAACATGCCGCCGTAGCCGATGAAGCGGGCGTGGGTCTCGTTCTCGATCATCTTGGGCGTGGTGCCCGACGAGATCAGCGCGTGGAAACCCGACACCGCGCCGCAGGCGATGGTGATGAACAGGAACGGGAACAGCTTGCCCGACCAGGCCGGGCCGGTGCCGTCGATGAAGCGGGTGACCGACGGCATCTGCAGGTGCGGGGCGACGAACACGATGCCCAGCGCCAGCGCGCAGATGGTGCCGATTTTCAGGAAGGTCGACAGGTAATCGCGCGGGGCCAGCAGCAGCCAGACCGGGATCACGGAGGCGACGAAGCCGTAGCCGATCAGCATCCAGGTCAGCTGGGTGCCGGTGAAGTTGAACATCGGGCCCCAGGTTGGCGAGTCGTGCACGGCCTGGCCGCCGACGATGGCGAGGATGAGCAGCACGAAGCCGATGGCGGAAATCTCGCCGATGCGGCCGACGCGGATGAAGCGCGAGTAGATGCCCATGAACAGCGCGATCGGGATCGTCGCCATCACGGTGAAGGTGCCCCACGGCGAGCCGGTCAGCGCCTTCACCACGATCAGGGCCAGCACGGCCAGGATGATCACCATGATCATGAAGGTGCCGAACAGCGCGATCACGCCCGGGATCTCGCCCATTTCGGACTTGATCAGGTCGCCCAGCGAGCGGCCGTCGCGGCGCATCGACATGAACAGCACCATGAAATCCTGCACGGCGCCGGCGAACACGACGCCGGCCAGGATCCACAGCATGCCGGGCAGGTAGCCCATCTGCGCGGCCAGCACCGGGCCGACCAGCGGTCCGGCGCCGGCGATCGCCGCAAAGTGGTGGCCGAACAGCACGTAGCGGTTGGTCGGCACGAAGTCGAGGCCGTCGTTGAACTTGTAGGCCGGGGTCTGGCGCTTGGGGTCCAGGCCCATCACCTTGTTGGCGATGAACAGGCTGTAGAAGCGGTACGCGATCAGGTAGACGCACACCGAGGCGACGACGATCCAGACTGCGTTGATGGATTCGCCGCGCCGTAGCGCGACGTAGGCGAGCGACGCTGCGCCCACGAGTGAAAGCGCAACCCAACCGAGCTGGCTTGTAAGACGTTTCATGTGACTCCTCCGATAGGACGGTTCTGTTTGACCGGTCGTTGCCGGCCTTCCCGCGCGCACTGCGCGCAGCTTACTGGTCAGTATCTTGCATGGAACGGCGCTCGGCAAGCGCAAGAATACGCAGCTGGCTCCGTAGTATTACGTAGGGCGGCGTAAAACCGCGCATGCCGAGGCGGTCCGATGCGATCGGCCGTACAATTTCATGTTACGACAAATCACCCGGCATGGCATGAAGTTACGGCAGAAGCTCATTTTCCTGGCGATCGCGCCGCTGATCGTCGCGCTGTGCGCGATCGCCTTGTTCGTGCGCCAGCAGGCGCTCGCGCTGGCCGAGCAGCAGCACGCGACCATCCAGCACGCCTACCTGGCCAGCAAGCAGGCCGAGCTCGAACACTACGTCGAACTGGCCTCGCACGCGATCGCGCACCTGACCGCGTCCGGCCGCACCGACCCGGCCACGCTGGCCGAGGCCAAGCGCGTGCTGGCCTCGCTCAGCTTCGGCGACGACGGCTACTTCTTCGTCTACGACACGCACGGCCGCAACCTGATGCACCCGCGCCAGCCCGAGCTGGTCGGACGCGACCTGTGGAACCTGCGCGATCCGTTCGGCGCGCCGACCATCCAGAACCTGCTGGCGATCGCCGCGCGCGGCGGCGGCCTGGTGCGCTACAACTGGGTCAAGCCCTCGACCAACAAGTCGGCGCCCAAGCTCGGCTACGTGGTGCCGATCCGCGACTGGGGCTGGGTCATGGGCAGCGGCCTGTACCTGGACGACGTGCAGGCCGCGCTCGACCAGGTCGACGCGCAGCAGAACCGCAACATCGCGAGCACGATGTGGTGGATCGCCGGGTTGGCGATCCTGTCGGCCTCGGGCATCGGCGCCTGCGGGCTGGCGCTCAACCTGTCCGAATCGCGCGTGGCCGACGCCAAGCTGAAGGCGCTGGCCCAGCGCGTGGTCGATTCGCAGGAGCAGGAGCGGGCGCGCCTGTCGCGCGACCTGCACGACGGAATCAGCCAGTGGCTGGTGTCGATCAAGCTGCAGATCGAGGCCGGCATCATCCGCCTGCAGGGCGGCGACGAGCAGCGCGAACGCGCGCGCATCGCCTTCGAGCGCACCGCCGAGGAGATCGGCGGCGTGCTGGGCGAGGTGCGCCGCATCTCGCACGACCTGCGCCCGGCGCTGCTGGACGACCTCGGCCTGGCCGCCGCGCTCGATCACCTGGCGCACGAGTTCTCGCTGCACAGCGGGATGCCGGTGGCGTTTTCCAGCGTCGGCGCGGTCGAGGCGCTGCCGGCGGCGGTGGGCACCACGCTGTTTCGCATCGCCCAGGAAGCGCTGACCAACATCGAGCGCCACGCCGGCGCGCGCCACGTCACGCTCGCGCTCGCGTGCGCGCCCACGCGCGTGACCTTGACCATCGCCGACGACGGCGCCGGCTTCGATCCCGAACACGTGGCCGGCCATCCGCAGCACGGCATCGGCCTGCGCAACATGATGGAGCGGCTGGACGCGCTCGGCGGCCAGCTCGACATCGCCTCTTCGAACGCCGGCACCACCGTGCGCGCCGCGGTCGACTTAAAGGATTGAACATGCAAGACCTCATCCAAAACGCCGGCCCCGGGCCGATCCGGATCATGCTGGTCGACGACCATCCGCTGGTGCGCGACGGCCTGCGCGCGCGCCTGGAAGCGGTGCCGCACCTGGAGGTCGTCGCCGAAGCCGACTCCGGGCCGGACGCGCTGGCATTGGCGGGCAGCCTGCGCATCGACCTGGTGCTGATGGATGTCACCATGCGCGAGGGCGGCGGCATCGACGCCACGGCCCGGCTGACCGAACGCCATCCCGGCATCGCCGTGCTGATCCTGTCGATGCACGACAAGATCGAATACGTGACCCAGGCGATGCAGGCGGGCGCGCGCGGCTACGTGCTCAAGGACGCGCCGGGGCGCGACATCGTGCTGGCGATCGACACCGTGATGGCCGGCGGCATCTACTACAGCGCCGCGCTGGCGCGCCAGCTGGTGCGTCCCGCCGCAACGCAGAGCGATCCCTTGAGCATGCGCGAGCAGCAGGTGCTGCGCCACATCGCCAACGGCGAATCGAACAAGCGCATCGCGCTCGAGCTGGCGCTGTCGGTGCGCACGGTCGAGACGCACCGCCTGAACATCAAGCGCAAGCTGGGCATCGAAGGGCAGGCCGAACTGATCAAATACGCGGTCGAGCACGCCGCGCTGGGCAACGCCGCGTCATGAGCACGGCAAGCACATTCGATCGCTTAATGTATCCGCAAGGCAACAAAAAATTTGCTTTCCCAAAGGAAGCGTTTTATATTAGAGATAACAATAAATACGCATCGTCGCTAATGACCGCAGCCCCGTTCCCGTTGGTTGATTTTCGCACCGTCGCCAACGCGCAAAACGAGTGGGTCGCGCTGCTGTTACGCGCCGACAGCGGCGCCGTGATGCAGGCGCTGTTCGGCACGCCCGACCTGCTCGCCGCCATCGCCCCGCTCGACTGCATCGTCCAGGTCAGCAACGCCACCATCCTGACGCCGTACCTGCTCACGCTGCTGCCGCCGAACCGCGTGCTGCTGGCCGTCGCGGCGCACGCATTCGCGCAAGACGGCGCCGCGCGCCAGGTCGTGCAGCTGGAGGCGAGCGGCTACCGCGTGCTGGTCGACGGCGCCGCGCCCGAGGGCGTGCACGTGCCGCCGGCCTTGCGCACGCTCGCGCGCGACTGCAGCGCCGACGCGCCGCCGCCCGCTTCGCTGCCTGCGCTGTTCGGTCCGCACCTGGCCTACAACGTCGCCACGCACGCGCGCCTGCGCGCCTGCGAGGCGGCCGGCTTCGGCTGGTTCAGCGGCGCCTGGGTGACCGAACACCGGCCGGCCGACCCGCAGCTCGAATTCGATGACGGCACCTCGCGCCGGCGCCTGCTGGCCATGCTGGCGCTGCTGGCGCGCGACGCCGATTCGCGCGAGATCGAAGCCCAGCTCAAGCAGGACCCGGGGCTGTCCTACCACTTGCTCAAGCTGGTCAATTCGGCCGCCTTCTCGTGCGGCACGCCGATCACCAGCTTCGGCCAGGCGATCAGCCGCATCGGCCGGCGCCAGCTGCAGCGTTGGTTGCAGCTGCTGCTGTACGCGCACCAGGGACCGGATGGCCAGCCGAACCTGCTGCTGCCGCTGGCGGCGCTGCGCGGCGCGCTGCTCGAGGCGATGGCCAAGCGCGACGGGCTCGATCGTGACGCCCAGGACCTGGCCTTCATGGCCGGCGTGTTCTCGCTGCTCGACCGCCTGTTCCACATGCCGATGCCCGAGGTGGTGCGCGGCCTGGGCCTGGTGCCGCACGTCGAGGAAGCGCTGCTTCGGCGCAGCGGCCTGCTGGGGCGGCGCCTGCGCCTGGCCGAGGCCAACGCCGTCGATGCGGCCCTGCTGGACGGCGCCGCCATCGACGCCGCCGGCTGGTGGCGGGACCAGCTGCATGCTTATCACTGGGCGATCCAGGTGGCGCGCAATGTCTAGCCTGCCCGCATCCCAGCTTCCGCCCGACGCGCCCTACGATTTCGTCGGCAGCAGCGCCGCCGCGTGCGACGCCATCCTCAAGCTGCGCGGCGACGCCTTGTACCTCGAACTCGGACGCATCGCCGGCGCCATGCTGGATTGCCCGCAGGCCGCTTTCGTCGCGGCCGATGCGCGCGCCGGCCTGCCCGCGCGCGTGCGCGAGGAGCGGCTGACGGTGGAGGTCGGGCTCGACGGGAAGTCGTTCGGGCGCTATGAGCTGGCCGGCCGGCCGTTCACGGCGCAGGACCGGCGCCAGCTCGAAGGGCTGGCGCGCCTCACCGCGACGCTGCTGCAGGTGCACGGCCTGGCCCAGCGCACCACGCACGCCTACGCCCAGGTCGAGGCGCAGCTGGCGCAGCAGTCGCAGATCCTGGACCAGATCCACGAGTCGGTCATCACGCTCGACCGCATGGGCTACATCACCAGCTGGAACCGCGGCGCCGAGCAGCTGTTCGGCTACACGCCGGTCGAAGCGCTCGGCCGTCACGTCCTGTTCCTGTACGCCGACGAGGACGAGGACACGCACTGCAGTTACGCCGAGCAGGGCGGACGCATGATGGAAGTGCGGCGCAAGAAGAAGTCGGGCGAGGTGTTCTGGGCCAGCCTGTCGCTGTCGCCGATCGTCGACAGCGAAGCCGACCAGGCCGGCCGCCCGGTCGGCATGATCGCGTACCTGACCGACATCACCGAGCGCAAGCTGGCCGAAGAGCGCCTGCACCACCTGGCCTACTACCACGAGCTGACCGGCCTGCCCAACCGCACGCTGTTCGGGCGCCTGGTCGACCAGGGCCTGATGTCGGCGCAGCGCAACGAGTCGACTGCCTGCGTGCTGTACATCGACCTGAACCGCTTCAAGCTGATCAACGGCACGCTGGGACGCCACGTCGGCGACGAGCTGCTGCGCCAGGTCGCCCAGCGCTTCCGCGGTTGCCTGCGCGACGAAGACGTGGTGGCGCACGTGTCCGGCGACGAGTTCGCGGTCGGCCTGTTCGACATCCGCCAGCACTTCGAAGCCACGACGGTGGCGCAGAAGCTGCAGGCCGCGCTCGACGCGCCGTTCCTGATCGAGCGCCACGACCTGCGCGTCGGCGCCAGCATCGGCATCGCGGTCTACCCGCAGGACGGCGCTGAGGCCGAGACGCTGCTGCGTGTGGCCGACATCGCGATGCAGCGCGCGAAAGAGGGCACCGAAGACCCGGACCACGGCGTGGCCTTCTACCGCCTCGACATGAACCAGGGCATGCAGCAGCGCATGCAGATCGAATCCGGCCTGCGCCATGCGCTCGGCAACGGCGAACTGGTGCTGCACTACCAGCCCAAGTTCGAGATCGGTTCGAACCGCGTGGTCGGCGCCGAAGCGCTGGTGCGCTGGCAGCATCCGCAGCGCGGCATGGTGCCGCCGTCGGAGTTCATCCCGCTGGCCGAAACCACCGGCCTGATCGTGCAGGTGGGGGAGTGGGTGCTCGAGCAGGCCTGCGCCCAGGCCGCGCTGTGGCGGCACGCCGGCCTGCCGCCGCTGCGCCTTGCGGTGAACGTGTCGGCGCGCGAGTTCACGAGCTCGCTGCCGGCGCGCGTCGAAGCGACGCTCAAGCGCTACGGGCTCGGCCCGGAGTGGCTCGAACTGGAGATCACCGAAAGCACGCTGATGCACGACATCGACGACGTGATCGCCATCATGGACCGCATCAACGCGCTCGGCGTGGCCCTGTCGCTGGACGACTTCGGCACCGGCTACTCGAGCCTGTCCTACCTGAAGCGCTTCCCGATCGACACCCTGAAGATCGACCGTTCGTTCACCACCGGCATCCCGTTCGACGCCAGCGACTGCGCCATCGCCGGCACCATCATCGGCATGGGCCGCAAGCTGGGGCACCGCGTGATCGCCGAGGGCGTCGAGACGCTCGACCAGCTGACCTTCCTGCGCCAGGCCGGCTGCGACGAGGTGCAGGGTTACCTGTACAGCAAGCCGCTGCCGTCCGCCGACTTCGAGCGCTGCCTGCGCGAGAACTGGCTGCTGCTGGCGGACGAGCGCCTGGAAGACTACGCCGACCATCACGCCGACCTGAGCTCGTCCGCACGCCTGCCCGGCGGCCGGTGATTTATGTATAATGCCGGTTCCCCAAGGAAGCGTGGCCGAGTGGTTGAAGGCAGCAGTCTTGAAAACTGCCGACGGGGGAACCCGTTCGTGAGTTCGAATCTCACCGCTTCCGCCAAGCATACTGAACAAGAGCCCCACAAGTTGGGGCTTTTTTTCGTCTTCTCATAGGAGAAAAGTCAAAATCGGTGTCCAGTGAGGTCCGCTAAAATCTACCCACATCCACGCACGAGGGGTGGGTAGGAATATGGGTCGTTTCAAGAGTGAAAACCTTGGCGGAGACCATGCCGAAAGGTGGGTAGACACTGATGAGCTACACGATCAACAAGCTTTCCGCGATCAAGGTCCGCAGCGTGACCCGGCCCGGCATGTACGGCGACGGCGCCGGGCTATGGCTGCAGGTGTCCAAGACCGGATCGAAGAGCTGGATCTTCCGCTACGACTTTTTCGGCCGGCGCCGCGAGATGGGTCTTGGCTCATGCAACACTGTCGACCTGACCCTGGCACGTGAAAAAGCGCGCGCATGCCGTCTGGTGCTGCTGGAAAAGCGCGATCCTCTCGAAGAGCGTGACAAGACCAGGGCAGAGTACGCGCTGCAGCAGGCCAAGCGCGTGACCTTCGACGAATGCGCCTCAGCTTACATAGCGGCGCACCGCGGCAGCTGGAAAAGCGCCAAGCATGCGGCGCAATGGGAGACCACAATCTCGGCCTACGTCAGCCCGATCATCGGCGCGCTGCCGGTGGCCGATGTCGACACCGACCTCGTCGTCAAGGTGCTCAGGCCCATCTGGACCACGAAGACCGAGACGGCCACACGCTTGCGCGGGCGCATCGAAAGCATTCTGGATTGGGCGACCACGAACAAATTTCGTCGCGACGAAAATCCTGCCCGCTGGCGTGGTCACCTGGAGAACCTCCTTGCGAACCCGAACAAGATCGCACCGGTCAAGAACCATCCAGCGCTGCCATGGCGTGAGATCGGCGCCTTCATGACCGAGCTGCGCAAGCGGGAAGGCGTGTCGGCGCGCGCGATCGAGTTCGCGATCCTGACCGCGTGCCGCTCAGGCGAGATCCGTGGTGCGCGCTGGTCCGAGATCGACCTTGATGCGAAGCTCTGGACGATCCCGGCCGGGCGGATGAAAGCGGGGAAGGAGCACCGCGTGCCGCTGTCCACGAACGCAATGGCGCTTCTGGCTGGAATAGAGCGCCGTGGCGGCCTTGTTTTTCCTGGCCGGGACAAAGAGACGCTCCTTTCGGACATGAGCCTGACGTCCGTTTTGAGAAGGATGGGCCGCACCGACATCACCGTCCACGGCTTTCGCTCGACGTTCCGCGACTGGTGCTCCGAGTACGGCGGCAATTCGTTCGCACGGGAGGTCTGCGAGCATGCGCTGGCGCACGGGTTGCCGGATAAGGTGGAGGCGGCGTACCGGCGCGGGGACCTCCTCGACAAGCGCGTTTTGCTTATGCAGGCGTGGGCGGATTATTGCGCGCTCGGACCACTGGCCTAAGACAGCCTTGTGTTCGTCAGCAAAATTTTAGCGGCCGGCAATAAACCGCCCGGTCATCTGCGGGCTCGGGTGTGCCTTGTACTTGGCGTTTTCGGTGGTCCGGTGAGGTTCGAGACGATGGTCGTTGCCGTGGTCACGAGCCCCGAACCATTGTCGACCTTAGGAGCGGGTGGGGGCGTGCGAATGTTGAAGCTTGCATTCGGTTGCGCTGTACCTGAATTGAGGTGCTGCAGACGGCGTTGTTCGAGCGCCGGGTCATCGAACACAATCGGCAGGTTTGCGGCGGTGGCAGCGACGATGATCTGCTCCTTGAAAGCGTCAGAGTCCGTGACAATAATCTTTTTGCCAAACCGCTCGAGCGCCATTCGCAATGCCGCCTGCACCGCGTCCTGTTCCGCGCCGTGCGAGACCCGAAGTGTGTTTCCCTCGTCCCTGACCGCACTCGGGCCGACGCGGTAAATGACCGTTCCCTGCTTGGTCACGCCATCGTGGCGGTAACCCGGGGGAGGGCGGCCGGAGGTACTCATTGCCGTTGATGCTGCCGCCGACCACATCGCGTGTTGGCTTGCGCCGGCGAAGCGAGGCAAGTGCGTCTGCGTTGCCCGTCCCTGCCTGGTGGCGCAGCCAGTCCGTCCACTGGCGCCGGCAGCACTTCTGGCTGATGCTCAGGTACTCCTGCTTGGACGCGCGCTTGATCTCCGAGATCTCGTCACGCAGTGCGGTGGCAAGTGCGCCATACATTAACTTCTTGGCCGCGCGCGGCATTTGGGCGAGTTTCAGTGCGGCGCGCTTCAGGCGCACGTGCCGCATCGCTGCCTCGATCCGCCGCTCTTTGTGCGTACGTATCCGTTCCCGTTCGCGTGCGCGAATGGTGGCTACCTGCGCCTGGGCGGCCTGGTATTTGGCATACAGCTTCGCCGAATCTGGACGCAGTGTGAGCGGGTTTTTTTCATACCGACGGCGAGGCTTCAGCGAGGCCTCCTGTTCCGGTCCTGGCTGGAAGGGACCGAAGCGCTGTTCCAGCTTCGGCTTCGAACAGTCACGGCCCACCGAACTTGCCTTGACCGTGGTCCCGTCCCGGCGGTGATCGCGAGGCCGTTGGCACGCGGATGCAAATGCAGTCCGTTCGTCGACAGGACTGCGTGCAGCTGCTCCCACGACTGCGCCTGCTGCATCTGCGCCTTGCAGTCGCGCTGGATCCATCCAAGCAAACTCTCGATGCCCGCATGGTGCTCCATGTCTGTCGCACGGTTCTCTGCCCCAACCTTGCGCGGCACGTGGTTGTCCTTGCTAAGGCCGAATTCGTTTTCGAGCGCATCGCACACCCGGGTGACTGTCCGGTAAGCGTGGAATTCGATTAATCCTCGACTGAATCAAGGAAGCTCATCGTTATATCGGAGCGATGCGTCGCGCTTGCACACCAGATGCACACCCACCTAGTGGCGGTGTCGACCTAAATCACGTAGTCGATTTGAAGATGATGCCTGAAACAGTTCTTTCAAAACGGTAACGAACTTCCGCAACGCGGCGAACGCTGCCGGCTGTGACAGTCCGTGACTTTTTTCAATCCGCAGGATGTTATGCTCGGGCGAACGGCCGAGTTCGGCTACAAGCAGCCGTCGGCAGATAAAAATCTAAGCTCAAGAACAGTCCATCGCGATTTTACTCGCCCCACCTTCAAATGCCATTTTCCGAACTTACCGAATTTGCCTCGCTTTGTAAAAAGCTAACCCTGTTTGAGAAATTCTCAACGATCAAGATTGTCTCCGGACTACTATCGATACCGGAACTTCAGGCAAAAACTCATCGTCTTGAGTTGCTACAGCAGGCAGTCATAACAAGCTGCAACGGAAAGAAACTTCCTACCTCAGCTGATATTGTCGACTGGCTAAATAACGATCTCAACAACTCTAGCATCGCTGAAGATCCGCCGGAAGATGTCTTTATAATGAATGTCATCTCACAGCAGCGCGACTTTCTAATTCTGGCAGGCTTACTGGAAATCCCCGATTCATCGACGAATTTATTAATTGCTACACTTGAAGAGAACGGAGGGAAGGGGCAGCAGGCTTGGTTAAAAGAAGCATTCGCGTTACTAGAAGTTTCGGACTTCTGCTTGCGACGCATCGGATTGAAACGTGGTTTCTCCCAGTCATCCGAGCCTACTTCCTCCTTCCCTATGTTCTCGGAGTGGCAGCTAAGTGCGTGGGCCGACCGTTTCGTAATTACGAACGCGGACATAAAGAAATTAGCAATAAATAATGAACTCCTTGACGGCTTCGTCTTATCTAATATTCCGGTTATCACTCAGAAAAACCATGATGAAGTAGCTGAGATATTATTCACTAAGCCACTTATAAAGTATTCCGATGGATACATATTGGCATTTCCCACAACTGTTGCCTTTGCAGCCAGAGTAGTCATTTTGAATAATGCACGGTCGGCTAAGCAATTGCCGGCACTTCAGTCGGCCTTGATGAATCAGGTGGTGGAAAGCTTGTTCCGACTTACCAGGGGCAGCGCACACCCTGTCACCCGCATTCCCATTCCTAAGAGTATACAGAGTAAAACATCCTCTTTTGCAAGTTTTGCCTTTAGGGTCAGCTCCTTAAGGGTTCTTCACTTTGTTATTTTATCTGACCAAATCGACGATCTTTCGAATGCATGTTTGAGAATTGCACCAGTTTTATCTAGATTTGAAGAGGTTCGCTTTAAAGAACATGTGCTGGCGGCACGTGAATTTCTTGAGTCTACGGGAGAATTTGATTGGGGATATACGATAGTAGTGACGGGCCATCTCGGACAGGGAGGAATTCTTGTCCCACCTGGTGATAGAGATAAATGGACTTATGAAATTTGCAGACTAAATACATTAGAGCAGATTCTACAAAGCTCTGCCGAACCACTTGACAAATTGATTCTTCTTCTAACTCAACGAGAAGAGATGAGTCAACAAGGCTTGGAACTACCCAATTATAACGGGTTGCTAAATCTTTACGCCTTCTGGAAGAAAAATGGCTACACACTCAGAATTCCCGAGATTTCGCACGACCATAAAAATGCGTTCCTCCAGATCGGCACTGATTACCTATTCGAATTCAGAAAGGAATATCGGAAAAGAACAGACCCGCATTGCGAAAATACCGTCAACGGACATAAAACTTTAGTGGTAAAATCACACTCCGATTCGATATATGAATCGATGCGGAACATCCCTGCATATTTAGACATCTCTGATCTGACCCGAAATCGTGAAAGCACGTGCGTGCTGTTCAATGGAACGGCCGTTTGGCTCACCTTGCTAACGAATACGCAAGACTCCCAGCATCATAAAATGATGCATGAGTTGAGCGAGGGTCTCCATCTTCTTGTCTGGCGGATTTTAAATATCCACGTCCCGACACTACGCTTTCATAAGCCAGCAATTGAAATTTCGTTGGATTTCCGGTTAGTGTTACCAATCTCCGAGAATGAGACAGACACTTCTGGGAATGATGATATAGATCTTCTGAAGCATCAGACTCTGCCAATTATAAAACTCCGACCTCAATCTAGATTCTTAGGAAGATTTGGTGGAGTAAATAACGGGGGTGAGCATCTCCTCGTTAGTCGTGCTGCATCAGCACTGCGCCTTCTTGCCGGGTACAACGATTGTTCCCCCTCGATTGGCGAGGAAATTGCTGTGGAGGCTCTTGGCGGACCAGATGCGAAGGTACTGCACTCCTTAGTGATGCAAACTAAACTTGAGTATTTACTTGCATCTGATCGGCGTCGCGTTTTCCAGCTACCAAGTGCATACGTTGACGCGACCATGCGTTCGACTTTCACCTGGATATCAGGATTGAAAGAAGATTTAGCGCTAGATCATCAGTCGAGTGTAGAGACATTGAATAACGGTGTTACCAATCTGATGAATCGGATCGTCGCTAGACTTCGGAGGTTTGATCGCAGACAGCTGATTCGGGATCTTCTTCACTCACATGAAACGCTTTTGCGTGACGAGCAACGATGGAGGTCAACAGCTCGCGCTGTGTTGGCGCTTTATGGAGAAAAGGATGGCCTCGTCGCTGCACGCAATCAGGAAAACGAACGGACGCAATCGAAGATTACTCTTCGAGCGTTAGTGGAAGCTGCGGTGTGCGAAGCATCCACTTCAGGAGGTATTCAACCTGATGGACATGCAATTGACGAGCTGTTCGGACTAATGTGGTCGCTTTTGCAGCTCGGGCGCGATTCGGAAACTATCTATCATGAGCTTTCCTCTGACGGGATCACAGTGCACCCAAGCGGGGCCTACAGCTTCACAGCCGACATTTTGGACGATGTCGGTGGTGCATACGCACTTGAAGGTTTTACAAAAAATTTTGAGGCTGCCGCAGAAAACTACGAAAGGTGGGTTGCACCAGGAGAAGAAAGCAATTCCGACACAGAAGAAAACGCAATCGATTCCGCGTCATTCAAAGCAGCGTTTAGCTCAGAATTTAGAGTTGAATCTGACGTTGCGATAACAATATGCGTTGCGTTGTTGGACTATGCGACCGAGAGAAACGCTGTTGTCTGCGCGATCAGCCGCGATGAGCTAATACAGTATTGTTCTTACAAAGAGGTGACGGCGGCCCAAATAGATGGCTTCCTTAGCTCGTTCTCGTTATTCGCGAGGCCAACATGGGCACCACAACGTCCCTTAGCTGAACCCCGCGATGTACAACCATGGCGTTTCGAGCGCCGATTATCTGTAATGTTGCGTCCCCTACTAGAATGTGATGGCGATGACGGGACTCAATATATCTACGGCGTTAGCACGTTTAGACAAGCTATGGCCTATATTCTCGAATCCATAACAAGTGGAAGGTTTGATAAAGACGTATTCCGGTCAAAAGAGATGCGCTCCTACATTGGCCAACAAGTTGATGCCCTCGGTGCTGCTTTTACAAGGAGGGTAGTAGCTTCTCTGCAAGATCTCGGCTGGAAAGCACTCCCCGAGGTCAAAATGACGACTTTGGGCGCAGGAAAGAATCCAAATTTAGGTGACATCGATGTCTTGGCGTGGCGCCCTGACGGCACTGTTCTAATAATTGAATGCAAGCGTCTCAAAATTGCCAGATCTGTAGCTGAGATCGCCCATACGTGCAATCGTTTTAAGGGTAATAGCGGAGACCACATGTTCAAGCATCTACGACGTGTCGAATGGTCCAAGCTTAACCCGGAAAAGATCGCTAAACATATAGGCTTAGATAAGGTAACGCTAACGATGCGTGGCATCTTAATCACCAGCGCAAACGTTCCATTTCGATATGTTCGAGATATGCCGATCGCTTCAGACGACATCTGGTTCTATGACGACTTAGCTCATGCTAGCGGCGGCTTGAATACATAGGTCGCTCCATATAATAGTGCGTCGCCGTTGACGCCGGAGCGTCTGTTTGGCTGGCATGCGGCGCTCTTCCCGACCGGCTATTCCGGCATGAGCAGGATTAGCACCGGCACATGGCGAAACGATGCCCATGGCCCCATGCAAGTCGTCCCCGGGCCCATTGGTCGACAACGCGTACACTACGAAACGCCACCAGTGCAGCGCTTACCTTGCGAGATGGGGCGCTTTCTGGAGTGAATCAACGCGCCGGTTCAAGGCGAGCCGGCGCTGGTGCGCGCCGGGCTGGGGCATATATGGTTTGTCACCTTGCACCCATTCGGCAACGGCAATGGCCGTATCGCCTGTGCTATTGGGGGATCTCCTCCTGGCGCGCGCCGATGGCAGTCCGCAGCGCTTCTACAGCCTGTCGGCGCAGATCCAGTGTGAGCGCAAAGCGTATTACGGCATTCTGGAGCGAACGCAAAAAGGTGGCCTGCACGTGACCGAGTGGCTTCTGTGGTCCCTGCAGATGCTGGGCGAGGCCGTGGACCTGGCCCATCGTGCCTTGGACGTAGTGCTGGGGAAAGCACATTTCTGGCAGCGTGTCGCTGGTATCGCGCTCAATGAGCGGCAGGTCAAGATCCTCAATCGCCTGCTTGATGGTTTCGAGGGCAAGCTCACCAGTAGCAAGTGGGACGCAATGGCAAAATCGTCGAGAGATACTGCGCTGCGTGACATCAACGAGCTGGTCGAACTGGGCATCTTGGAGCGTTCCGGTGCTGGCGGGCGCAGTACCAGCTATGACTTGGTACGAAAACCAGCAGATCCTCAGCCTTGACTCGATGCCACCAACCGCACGGATTTCGTCATGACGAAATTGATGAGTTCGTCATGACGAATTTTTTACAAGCAGGTTAGGGCTTTGAGACGGGCCGACTAGCGCGAATGCACTCGACGGCCCACTGTTCGACTTCGCTTTTGATCCAGGCCGACGATCTACCGTGGAGCTTGACGGGTTTCGGAAAACCTCCTTTCTTGATCGCGTCATACACGCTGCTGCGCGACTTGCCGCAGATGGCCAGTACCTCCTTCAGTCTGATGAACCGCACCTCCGCACAACTGCTCGACGCACGGCGTTCGACAGTCACGTTAGTCGCTTGGTGATCCATAGTTCCCTCCAAGATAAATGTGAACGATGTTCTGTGGCCCACTAGTGGACTCGCTCAGGTATCGAACTCCGCGCGTGGTTGCGGGACTGGTACGCTTGCTCTGACCAGTTGGCTATGACACTGACAACAGTTTGTCGTCGAGTGGCTGCCAAGACATTGCGCTGATACCTATGCAGGCGTCATAGGCCGAGGTTTGAACGCGTTGGAGACGGTTTGTTAGGGTTTGGACTTTTAGGCAGGATAGACGGGCGTCTCATATTGTTAATCTCTTCGAGATTAACTGTGGTCCTCGTCCCTCGGTCTCGTTTAACCTCCACTCGTCCACTGTGCTCCGCGCGGACGGTAGTTGCAGGTCGAAAAGTTCTTCGTGTGCGCGCGGTGGCTAAAATGTGATAAAGTTAGCAATTGTTGCAAATGAGCGTTCGACAAGGTATGCTGACCTTACCTTACGCGTAGGGCAGATTAGCAGTCAGTTGCTTTTGTCCTTGTCGGGCGATTAGCCAGACACAAATTTATTGAGGATATTTAGGTTGCGTTAACGGCTCGCCTAACGATCCTTCGATACCCCGCCTCAGGAGCGTTAGTCGATCCCTTAACGCATCCTTTAGGTAAGGAACCACGAAGACGGCCTCATCACGAGGCCGTCTTTTTTCAATTCGGTCTTGATGAAGAAGTTTGAAGATCAACTAATTGTCGAGTTCCAAACCTTCGAACACGCTAAGTTCAACGTCTCATTTTTGCCGCCTCGTGTGTTCCTGTGTGGCGGTGAGGTTGATGTCAAAGCGGCAATCCCGTTAAGTGTCCGTCAACGCTTGGTTGAAAACTTTGCGGCAAATGAGCCGGATCTTCACAATGCATGCATTCAAGCCGAGGACTTCAAAGATTACTTCAAGCAGGGGGCATACTCGGATCTCCTTGAGTTCGAGACTGATATTGCCACCATCGCTACACTGATCGTAGTGTGCCTTGAAAGCCCAGGCGCATTAGTTGAGCTCGGCCTATTTTGCATGGATCCTAAAACGACAGGTAAACTGCTCGTCTTCGCGCCATATGAAGAAGTGGCTGCTGAGGATTCATTTATTTACTTGGGTCCGCTGGCGTATATCAAGCGCAATCATGCTGACTCTGTTTTCATCTATCCATGGCCTAAGAAAGATGAGATCGGGTACGAGCATCTTAAACCGATGGTTGGTGACATCAAGCAAAAGCTCGAAAAAATGCAGAAAACTCAAAAGTTTTCATCTGCCAACCCGGCACATATTGCTTTGCTCATCCACGATATTGTAATGCTGGCGCATCCCATTACGGTTACCGAAATTGAATACGCATTGCTGGCATTTAAGCTCGACCAGGAGTCTAAGACTGTTACTCGTTTGCTGTACCTGCTTGAAAAAATAGGCTTGATAGCGCATGTGGTCTACAGTGGCGTTACTTATTACTTCGATAAGCCTAACAGTGTACGTCGAATAAAATTCGGCACGGATACTAAGGGCAAGATACGGGATACCCAAGCGCTACTCATGGCATTTAGATCTGTCTACATTGTGGGCAGTGATGAACTGTCGAAAAAACGTACTTTGGCATTGAAGCAAATCAACAAGCTAAAGGTGGAGATGAAATGAGCATATTTTCCACATTGGCTGAAAAACTTCTGATGTCTGAAGAAGAGCTTCTTCGCTTTGCCCTAACAATGCCACGTCGCTACAAAAAGTACGAAATTCTCAAGCGAAATGGCGTTGAAACGCGGCTAATTGCTCAGCCGTCTAGAGAGTCAAAGTTTATTCAGCGGATGATAGTTGAAGAGCTTAGAAAAATTTTGCCGGTACATAAAGCAGCGACTGCCTATGAAAAAGAGACCGGAATACGGTTGAACGCGCTTCGGCATTTGCATAGCCGCTACCTGCTAAAGATGGATTTCAAGAACTTCTTTCCTAGCATTACCCCAGAACTTTTTTTTGCTGTTGCAGAGTCTTCTGGTGTGGAGTTTGAGCAGGTTGACAAAATCTTTTTAGAGCATGCACTATTCTTTCGCTCTACTCGCCGGGCAAGGCTGCGAATGAGCATTGGTGCACCGAGTTCGCCTTTCGTTTCGAACTTCGTGATGTACACTTTTGATCAAGCCTTGACGGGGTTTTGTGTCGAAAAGAATATTACATACACACGATATGCTGACGACCTTACGTTCACAACCAATGAAAAGAATATACTCTTTGACCTTCCTAAAGTTGTGGCAAATCTTCTTGCAGAATATTGTTTTAAAAAAATAAGAGTTAATAGTAGCAAAACAGTGTTTTCGTCGAAACGATTTAATCGCCATGTGACTGGAGTTGTTCTGACTAGCAATAATGAACTCTCAATTGGCCGAGAAAGAAAGCGCGAGATTGCTTCACTCATCAATTCGTTCAGGTACGGGACATTGTCAGAAGATGCCACAATGAGGCTAAAGGGCTTGCTCGCTCACGCACATCACATTGAGCCAGGCTTCCTCTCTCGGATGAAGCGGAAATATTCAGAAGAAGTGGTAGGCGCAATTCTGCGACAACAAGTGGTTGAGAAAACATCGTAGTTTTAGCTCTATACTCTTAATGATGAGCGCGGCAGTATGTGACAAGCGCATCCACTGCTGAAATCGCTAAACCTTTTTGGCTCGATAGGGTGGCAATTGTAGGTGTAAGAAAAATGAGAAAATGCCTGGAAAGACTGGTTGGCGATGAGAGGTATGTAATGCTCCTATCTTCTATCGCAAATAGCGTATTTTGCGGTTGCGGAGAGTAACAGAGAAAAATATCGCTTAGTTTCCGCGAGTGTCTTGATGCGAGCCTTTGGAAACGTTCTTCGTAATTGAGTTCGGTGTCGGCGAATGAGCTAAGGGAGGCAATTCGATTGATCACGGCTGAGGTTTCGATCTTTGGCAGAACCTCCAGCGACATATGTTCGTCTGCTAGGGGTAATCGTTGCCTTTAGATGCAAAACTGTCGCGGAATCTATACTTTAGATTCGGTGCCTAAATCTAGGTGAACTGCCCAGTGGGCAGCCCGGTGGGTAGCCCCAAAAAAATGTGTCCATTTTCATAGACAAACTACTGCTGACACCGCTTCCGCCAAGAATTGACGAATAAGCCCTTGTGATTCAAGGGCTTTTTTGTTTCTGCCGTTCGGTTTGAATTCTCCTGAAAACTCTTTGTTTCTTACTGAATCCGTAATCAGGAGCGGATACGCTTAGCGGTAGACAAGCCGACGGCCTTCACCGTCCGGGTGAGTCATTCATCCGATAGCCTGATGGCGCCACTACCAGCTGCAACGTGTACTACAGCCGAGGTATTCAGTACCGCAATGTGGCGGAGCTTGCGCCATGCAGACGTTAAGGACTTGCGGACCGGATCTTCGAACAGGTAGAAGGAGCTCATTCCGATACCGATCGCTGCAGCGAACATGAGGTAGGGATTCATGCCGTAATCCATCCTGAGCACGTGTAGCGGCTGCTGCCAAAGATAGAGCGAGAAGCAGCAGGTGCCCAGCCGGCACAGCGCCCGGGTAGACAGTGCTCGCCGGACAAACTCCGGGACTCTATCAAGGAAATTGATGGCGCAGGCGAGAAGAAGTGGTGCCACCGTGACGTGATAACCGCGGTATTGATAGGTTGAGACGCAGATAAATGCAATCGCTATGCATAGCAGAGGAAATACGCCCGGCACTCTTGCATAAACTTGGGAAGGAAACGCGTTCCGGATGTAGCGCAGCGTAGCCGAGGCTAACAGCCCTAACGATGCGCACTCGCTCCGAATAAAGAACAGATTTGGTCCTTTTGGCGGCGAGACAAAGTACTTATAAGAAGTAACCCACACCAGCGCAGTAGAGCCGAGAAGAAGCGCCCCTGTCATCCAGCGGCGATTCACTTGGCGCGTCGCCAAGGCAATCAAGGCCAAAAACACATAGCTGTGTTCTTCGACATTCAAGGACCACAAGTGGGCGATCGGCCAATTTTTATTGTCTAAAGCAAGATCGCTTGGGAAGTATGTGCGCGCAAAGGTAATCGTCGATAAAACCTCTTCAAACGAAGGCATGTACGGCACCGGTTGGAAAACTGCCGCATACAGCGATAGGGCGCCAATGAAAAGCAAGAAAGTGGGTAACACCCTGATGGCCCGACTGGCAAAAAATCTGCCAGTGCAATTTTTCTCACAAAAAGGATGTCGGACATCAGGTATCCAGACAAAACGAAAAACAACTGGACACCGAAGGCACCGACCCACCAATACTTCGGGCTACTGACGAAGTGACCGAAAAATACGCATGCGACTGCGATTCCGCGCCAGCCATCGAGGTATGGAATGTGTTTCGAAACGTGGGCCATGTTATCCGCAGAAATTGCAAAACGGAAACAATAGCCTTCATGATGCGAATTGGCAACCGGATAGTTGTTAGTTGTGAAAAATCTACTACAAGGTCATCGATCGACAAACGGTATGAGGCTTGGCGGAGCCTTGCCTATCGCCGCCTACCCTCCCAACCCCTGATCCTTCGCCAACCTGATCCGATGCACCTTCATTGCATCAATCACAGCCATGTCCGGCAGGCAGTCGCCGAGCCAGTGGACGCAGCTTGAGCGGCGCCGACGTCGAGCACGGTCGCGCCTTGCGCCGCCGTGGATGGCGCTGGACGGCTGTGGTCGTGCAATCGAACAGCGCCCGGCCCGTCCAAGCGTTTTTTATCACTTAATCGGCAGGCCCTTAACGGCCGGCATCAGCCGCCGATACTTTGGAGCCGGGCAGTGGGCGGGCATTCAGCCAGGATCGTCAATACCAACGCGATTGCCGATTGCGCCGCTAAGTTGCCGCTAAGTTGCCAATGCGCTGCCGATTTTGTGACAAGAACTTCGCTTGACCCGCGAAATAACATGACCGACGATGGCCGGGCTGCTCATCCACATTAAAACGATAACGGAGACTCGATGAACCGATCTTTTCCTTCGCTGGCCACCACGGCCTTGGCGATGCTGGCCGTATCGGCCAGCGTATTTGCCGAGCCAGTCGGCCAGTTTGCTGCTCACCAGGATATCGGCGCGGTCAAACGCGCGGGCGCATTCGCTTACGACGATCAATCGCAGCAGTACCGCATGAGCGCGTCCGGCAAGAATATCTGGTTCGCCGACGACCAGATGCATTACGCGTATAACGAGATGCAGGGCGATTTCATCGTGCGCGCGCAAGTCGCTTTCGAAGGCAAGGGCGCCGATCCGCACCGCAAGGTCGGCTGGGACGTGCGGTCCGCACTCGATAACGCTGCCAGCCACGTGTTTGCCGTCGTCCATGGCGATGGCCTGACGTCGCTGCAATTTCGCGAAAAGGCCGGCGCCGACATGGACGAATACCGCATGGGCATCACCGCCCCCGACCTGATCCAGCTGGAACGCCGCGGCGACGTGTTCATCATGAGCGCGGCGCGTTTTGGCGAGCCATTCCAGGTCACCAGCGTGTCGCAAGTGAAATTGGGCGACAAAGTGTATGTCGGCCTGGCGGTCAGCGCGCACAACGCCGATGCGTATGAGACCGTGAAGCTGTCGAACGTGCGCGTGGTCGTGCCGGCGGCGAAGGACTTCGTGCCGTACAAGGATTACATCGGCAGCGATATCGAAATCATGGACATGGACACGCACAACAGCCGCATCGTGCTGCGCTCTACAGAATCGCTGCAGGCCCCCAACTGGACCCGGGACGGCAAGGCGCTGATCTACAATTCGAATGGCTTGATGCACCGCTTCGATATCGCCAGCGGTAAAACGGCGACGATCAAGACCGGCATCGCCACCAACAACAATAACGACCACGTGCTGTCGTGGAACGGCAAGCTGCTGGGATTGAGCAGCCACGTCAAGCGTCCGGACGGCAGCAATTATTCGACGATCTACACGGTGCCGATCGGCGGCAGCGACAAGGCGACGCTGATTACCGATACCGACCAGGGCCATTCTTATCTGCACGGCTTTTCGCCCGACGACCGCACGATGATTTTCACCGGCCAGCGCAACGCGGCGATGCGCGCCAACAGCCCGAAGGTGCTGAACCTGTACGCGATCGATGTGGCGAGCAAAAAGGAAACGCAGCTCACGACGACGCCGGCGCTGGACGACGGCGCCGAATACAGCCCCGATGGCAAGCAGATCTATTTCAATTCGAACCGGACCGGGTTGATGCAATTGTGGCGCATGTCGGCCGACGGCAAGAACCAGGTGCAGCTGACCTTCGACAAGTTCAACAATTGGTTCCCGCACGTGTCGCCGGACGGGAAAAAGATCGTCTTCATTTCTTTCATGGACGACGTCGACCCCTATGACCATCCTTTCTATCGCCACGTCTACCTGCGCGAAATGCCGGTCGAAGGCGGGACGCCGAAGGTGATCGCTTATCTGTACGGGGGACAGGGCAGTTTCAATGTGCCGAGCTGGTCGCCCGATGGGAAGCAGATTGCGTTCGTGAGCAATACGAAACAAGCAGCGAAACAATAAGCCAAACAATCAGCGGCCGGTTCAGACCGGGCCTCGCGACACGAGGCCCGGCTTGGATACCGTCGCCGGCTTAGCTGCGCCACGCCAGATCAGCGGTAGTTCGAAATACACGTACGAACAATGTGCAAGCACGATCGCCGCCAATACCAATCCCCAGGCCGGGACGGGCGACGAAAAGCCGTAATTCGACGTCGCCAGTTGCTGCCACAAATAAATACCGTATGAGATCTGGCCGAGATGGGCAAGATGCCGATTGTAAAACAGCGCTGCGATATGCGGGCGATGCGTCGGCGTGCAGAATACGGCGATGCAGATCAGGATCGGCAAGCCCAGGGGAAATACGATCTCGCTGACGAACGACGGCACACTCATGGATGCGCTGGCGAACAGCGACAGCAGGGCCGCGCACCAGATCGAGAGCGGGAGCTTGCTCAAAAGGGAATGCAGGCGATCCCAATACAGCGCGCAGGCGCAGCCCGAAAGCATGCACAGAAAATAGCTCAAGCACGTATTGAGCAGCCGACTGCCGGTGAAGTGCGTGATCACGCAGCCGCAGGCCAGCGCCAGGCACAGTATGCCGATGCGGTGCCGATGCACGGCCAGCAGCGACAGCGAAAACAGGATGGGAAACACCAGATAAAACTGTTCTTCGTAGGCCAGGCTCCAGGTATGGGCCAGTGGCCAGGTGCAGTCGCCGATCGCATCGACGTTGCACAGGAAGGCCGCCGATTGGAGAAAGGGCGCGAGCGGCAGGTCGAAGACGCCGGCGGCATTGAGCGCCGCGACGACGCCGATATACACGAACAGCGGCGGCAGGATCCGAAAGATACGGCGGCGGTAGAAGGCGCGCATGTCCAGGCGGCCGCTGCTTTCCCATTCTCGCACCATGCCGCGGCAAATGACAAAGCCGCTGATACAGAAAAAGATTTTTACGCCAATCAGGCCTAGAATTTCGAGGCGCCAAACTAGACCGTCACCCACCGTGCGATACCACGGGTGGCTGTACGCAACCAAATGAGAAGCCAATACAAGGCCGATCGCGACGAATCGCCATACGTCGACCTGATGTAACCTCGCGGTGTTCATGTCTAGACATTTATCTGGACGAGAATCGCAGAGTACATTGTCAGGAAAAATTTTTCTATAGATTTACAATTGAAACCCAGGGTTTATTTGTTGTGCGGAGCAGCAGTTACGATACGAAAATGAGCCTGGCTTTTCGGGATCGCCATCGCACTCCGATCAGCCAAACGTCAGCATGCGGCTTGCGCTGGTGGCCAGGTCGATGTCGACCAGTCGTCCGCGCCGGTCCCAGACCAGCAGGTGGCCGTCGTGCAGGGCCGCTTGCGCGCCGTCCGCCTCGGGCAGGTGGATGTCGGCCAGCACCCGCGCATTCATGTCGACCAACCGGCAATGCCAGCCGTCGATGGTGTGGCAGCCGATCAGCAGCAAGCCGTCGTGCAGGGTGATGCGCGGCGGGGCGTCGACCCAGCACAGCGCCAGCGAGCCGCCCGTGCCGCGCGACGTACTCGGCAGGGCCAGCGTGACAGTGCGCGCTGCGGCATCGTGCTCGCGCATCCGCAGTACCAGCGCGACGGGATTGGCGCAATTGGGCAGCACCGCCCAGGCATTGTCGGGCACTTCGATCGCATCGCGGCTCATCAGGCGACGCGCGGGCAGCCCGTAGCGCCACTGCTCGACCGCGCCGCAGGTATCGACCAGCATGGCCTCGACGCCGTCGTCGCGCGCCAGTCCGACGATGCGCCCCGGCAGGGCGCGCACCTGCCACACGACCGATTGGCCGGCGGCGACCGTGTCCAGCACCATCAGGCGCCCCTCGGCGACCACGCTCCAGTTGGCGCCATCGTAGCCGTCCGCCCACAGATCGAGCTGGGCGCTGAACCAGTCGCCGGCCTTGCACGCCAGCAGGTCGATGCGGCTGACGCGCACGGCTTTCTCGCGCCGCGCCAGTGCCAGCGCCTGGCGGCCGCCGTCGGCCAGCACGAGCCGGTCGGCCGGCAGCGGAAAGCGCAGCGCTTCGCTGCCGTCCTCGCGCGTCAGCGCCACGCCGTTTTCGCCCAGCGCCAGCAGGTAGCCGCCGTCCGGCAGGCGGCGCACGTCGTGCAGCGCCAGCACGCCGCGTTCGTCGAACGACAGCGTGAGCGGCGTGGCACGGGTCGCGAGCATCGCGCCGCCGGGTGGTCCGGGCAAGCCTTTGGCGGGCGCGTCGGCGTCGAGCGCCGGGTCGGCAGCCAGCGCCCGCAAATGTTTCAGGTGCTCGGCCGGTAGCGCATTCAGCCCGGCGCCGCGATCGAGCAGCAGACGGCGCCAGAGTTCGCCGGCCAGGCGATGCGTGAAGTCGTCGTGGACGTCCAGCTCGAGCAGGACCTCGCATGCGCGCACGCGCCGACGCGCGGCCGCCTCGCCCGCTGCGAACAGCAGGTCGTGCACGCTCTGGCGCTGGGCTTGGCGCGCGTGCGGATCGAGGACGAGTTGCAGCAGCAAGCCTTGCACGCCGATCGTGCCGCCAGCCTGTTCGGCCGCGCGCAGCCAGGCGAGCGCATGATCGCGCCGGTCCTGCAAGGGCCAGACCACGCGCGCCGCCTCGGCCAGGCGGCCGCGCGCCGCCAGCGCCAGCGCCCATTCGAATCGCAGGGTGCCGGCGTCGGGATGCTGGCGCCGCTCCAGCTCCCCCACCGCGGCGTCGAAGCTGTCGGTCAGCCGCGCCAGCTGCACGGCGCGCCCGAGATTGCCGGCCATGCAGTGCAGGCGCACCTGCACGTCCGGGGTCAGCTCGAGCGTCTCGGCCAGTTGCGCGGCCTGCGCGATGCGGCCCTTGCGTTCCAGGTAGTCGACCGCTTCCTTGCGCCGGTTCAGCAGCTCGGCCAACACGAACGCGGCTTCGTCGATGCGGCCGGCGCGGTCGAGCATCTCGTGAGTGCGCTGGTAGGTCGCGCGCAGATACTCGATGGCGCCCGTATCGAGACCGATCGCGCTTGCGCTGCCGGCCGGACCGGTGATGTCGAGCGAGGCGCGGCGGCCCGGCACGCCGAAGGCCGGGCGCGATGTCTCGGCCGCGCCGTCGAGCGGAATCGCGTGGCGCAGGGCTTCGTCGACGTCGCCCTGTTCGAACCGGCGCACCATCTTGCGAAGGTAGTTGGCCTGGCGCCAGCCGAGGACCTTGGACAGGCGCGTCAGCATCGACAGCCTGGCCAGGGCCGCGGCCAGGCGTCCGCCTTCGCGCGCGGGCGGGCGCACACGCGTGGGCCGGGCGGGAGCAGGGCGGCCGCTGGACCCGGCGTCGCCACGCGACAGCAGCAGACGGGGCAGCAAAACCACGGCGGCGACGCTGCCGGACAGCGCGGCCGCGGCCAGCGCCACGATGCCGAGCGCGCGCACGGCCGCGTGCAATCCCTCGCCGCCGCTGCCCCCCTGCAGGCGCAACTGGCGCTCGCGCCGCGCCTGCATCGCCCGGTGTAGGAAAGCGGCCTGCTGCGCGCTGGGCGGCGGCACGGCGTCGCCCAGCACCGCGCGCGCATCGGGCGCGGGCGCGGGCGCGACGGCGACGAAACCGGCAGAAGGCTGGCGCGGCATGACCAGCGCGGCGCACAGCGGCACCTGGTCCAGTTCGATCCACAGCGACGGATCGATGCGCAGCTCGGGCGTCAGGACGCTCGCATGCACGCTCGCGCCCAGCACCAGCAGCGCCGAGCCGGTGGCGCTGCCGGCGCGTTCGTGCGCCAGCAGCGGCGCGCTGGCCAGCACGCCGTCCTGTTCGCACAGCGCCAGGCCGGGCAGGCGTTCGCACACCAGCCGGCGCGCCTGCGGCCATTCGAGCAGATAGCCCTCATACAGCTCGCTGTGAAGTCGATATGCGCGCGCGCCGCTTTGCCACCAGGCCAGCAGGCGTTCGCGCGCTTGCGCCTCGCCCAGCAGCACGATGTCGAACCACAGCGCGCGCACCATCTGGCTGCCGGCGTACAGCGGCCGGCGCACCTCACGACGCATCGTCGTATCTATCGTTGTCTCTGGCGGTGTTTGCACCGGCGTCTCCTTGCGGGATGGTCTGCAGCAGCGGCTGGGCGTCGGCGAGGCCGCGCACGGTCAGCATGGTGCTGTTCCGGCCGAGCCAGGCCAGGCGGTTCTTGAGCGGATCGAACGCGGCCTGGGCGATCGGCTCGGTGGTCTCGACCAGCGTGATACGCTGCTGCGTCAGGTACAAGGCGATGCGCGTGCGCGACTGCTCGAGCACCACCAGCCCCGGCGCTTCCCCGTCGATGCGGCGCGCACAGCCGAGGACAGCGTGGTCGGCATCGACTTTGATACGGGCGGCGTGCAAGCCTTCGCCGACCCGCCATTCGGTGTCCGAGGTCTGCAGCGCATACATGCCGTTGCTCGCGGTCCAGTCATGCAGGCGGCCGAACAGGAAACGCTGGCCGTCTTGCGTGACCGAGAGCAGGTGGCCGGGCTTGTCGTGCCCGGCCGGCAGGATATAGGCGTCGGTACGTCCCGGGATGCCGACCGCGAACAGCAGCCGTTGTCCGTGCTGGACCGCGCCGATCACGTGTTTCGCGATGACGCGGAACTCGGTTGTCACCGGTGGCAAGCCTCTTTTCTGACTACTGCGCGTCCAGCACACCAGGCGCCCGGTCTTGTCCAGCACCAGCAGGTATTCGGTGAAGACACTGCCCGTCTCGCGCCGCAGGAAAAACGCCTGCGCCCAGCGCAGTGCCCCCGGCACGGCTTCGAACTCGTCGCGCGCCGGCAGCGGCAGCGTGGCCTTGCCGATCTTGTTGAAGAAGCGTCCCGGAAAGCCGAACGGATGCAACGCCCCGTCCGCCATCGCCAACGCGCCGAAGGCATTGTCGAAGGCGCCGGCGGCGACGATCGCATCGACGTGCGGCAGCTTGCCGCCGTTGCGCGGCCGGCCGGGCGCGGCCCGCAGCGATGCCGGCAGGTTGTAGACAGTGACGCTGCCGTCGACCATGCCGGCCGCGAGCCAGCCGCCATAGCCGCTGAACATCGGCGGGCGTTTCAGCGAATGCGCGTTCGACCCGTGCCGCGTGACCGCGGCCTTGCTGGGCGGCTCGAACGGTGCGCGCAGCAGGCGCACGCAATCGGCGGGAGCCGGCAGCGGCAGCGCCAGCGTGCGGCTGCGGCCGCGCTGGGTCAGCGTCACCTCGAGCCCGGCGTCCAGCCAGGAACGCCGCAGCGCCACTTGCGCGCGCGCGGCGTGCGGGCGCGCGGCGTCCGGGTCGCCGATGACCCAGCAGTCGGACGCATCGGCGAGCGCGGCGTCCCAGGCTTCGATCGCAGCTGCGTCGGCCGCCTCGAGCGTGCGCGCGTCGAGCAGCAGGCGCACGCCCTTCGCGCCCAGTTCGTCGTGCAGCAGGCCGGGCTGCTGCAGCACGCCCCACTGGAACTGCGCGCCGGCCAGCTCGGCGCGGCGCGCCAGCAGGATCAGCATCGCCATGTGCACCAGGCGCGCTTCGCCCAGTTGCGAGGGACCGGCGTCGAACAGGGCGATGCTGCGCAGCGATTCTTCGCTGTGCATCGGCTCGGGGCCGGTGAACAGCAGCTCGCCGTTGGCGGCGCGGCGCAGGAATTCGTCGGGCGCGGCATCAAGCAGCGCCCATTCGCTGGTCAAGAGGCGCTCGTAGCTGCCGCGCGCGACGATGTCGCCGATGCCGGCCGGTTCGAGCGCTTGCGGCCCGGCCTGGCGCCGCAGCGGCTCGAACAGGGGGCTCAGGCGCAGCAGCAGGTCGCCCAGCGCCGCCGCGTGGGCGGGCGGGAACAGCGTCAGCCAGCCGGACCAGGCGTCGAGCAGGGCATTCAGGCGCATGGGGCGAACTCCCGCTCGAGCCAGGCCAGTACCTCGGGCTGCAGCGCCTGCGCCTCGTCCAGGCCCAGCACGCAGGCCGGCGCATGCCACAGCAGCAGGCGCGATTGTGCGGTACGGCGGCGCAGCGACGCATGCACCAGGTCGGGCGGCAGCTCGGGCGCCAGGCGCGTCGGCAGCCACAGGCCGGGCGCCTCGGGCGCCGGTGCGCAGTACCCGATGCCGTCGACCCAGGGCAGGCGCAGCGCCTCGCCCAGCAGCACCAGCAGGCCGGGCGCGACAACCGCCGACAGACCCTGCAAGGCATCGGCGCCGCGCCGCGCCAGCTCGAGCAGCAGCGTGCGCGCCACCGGGCCGGACGCCACCAGGCCGGACGGCGCCAAGGCCGGGGTCCGTTCGCGCCAGCGCAGTGGCGTCGAAGCGTGCTGCATCAGTCCCAGCGCAGGCTGGCGATCAGCCGGGCGCGCCGCTCGGCCAGTTCGGCCGGCAGGGCGGCCGCGTCGAAGTTGGCGTCGATCTCGCGCAGCAGCGCCTCGGCGGCGTCGCGCGGCGGCTTGTTGTCGGCGCCGAGCAGCAGGCGGTCGACACTGTCGGCCAGGCGGGCGATGCGCGCTTGCGGTGTCTGTGCGCTGTGCTCGGCCACCGCGTGCAGTAGCGGGTGGCTGGACTGGGCCAGCAGGTCGCGCAGCACCTCGCGCGCGGCGGCCTGGCCGGCTTCAAGCGGGATCGCGAACAGCAGTGGCCACAGGTCGCCCGGCGTGGCGTCTGCGCGGCCGGCCAGCACCGCCGACGCGGCGATCAGGCGCTGGGCGCGCACCATGCGCCGGTCCGACAGTGCGATGCCGGCCTGGCGCAGCTGGCGCAAGGCCTGCGCCAGCGCCGGTCGCACCGCTTCCATGCCGACCTGCGGTACGGCGCCGCTGAGCGTGTCCAGGCAGGACAGGTCGGCGATCGCTTCGACGCCGTGGCGGCCGATCTGCCAGCCGCCCGCCAGCAGGTCTTCCAGGCGGTTGTCCGGTACCGGCGCGACGAAGCAGTGCAGCAGGAAGCGGTCGGCGAACGCGGCCAGGCCGGGGTCTTCCGGCAGGCCGTTGGCGGCGCCGACGCAGATGCGCAGCGGGCAGGCCACGCGCGTGTGGCCGCGGCGGAACTGGCGTTCGTTGAGCACGCCGAGCAGGGTGTTGAGGATGGCGGTCGAACCGAGGAAGACTTCGTCGAGGAAGGCGATGTCGGCTTCCGGCAGCATGCCGGCGATGTCGGTTTCGACCCGGCCTTCGCGCAGCTTGCCCAGGTTGACCGGGCCGAATAGTTCGGACGGTTCGGTGAAGCGGCCCAGCAGGTATTCGAAGTAGTTGCCGCCCAGGCTGGCGGCGATGCGGCGCACCACCGCGCTCTTGCCGGTGCCGGGTGGGCCGACCACGAGCAAGTGTTCCTGCGCAACCGCGCCCAGCACCATCAGCTCGGCCAGCTGTTCGCGCTCCACCAAGTGCCGGGTCGCGCTGCGGATCGCTTCGCGCAGGCGCATCAATGCGTCTTGGACGGTCGGGTTCATCAAGTGGCTCTCAGCAAGGGAAATCGATCATGCACCGCTGGCGCCGTGCGGGGTCGTCGTCGGCGATGTTCATGCGCCCTCTCACGCCGTTGCGTTGCAAACTGGAAATGCTATCTTGTCATGGAAGCACTGTTGCCGCAAGCTCGAGCATGCTAGCATCGTGACCATGTCCGAAGTCGACCAATTGCTCACCACCGTCAAGCGCCAGCTCAAGCTGCAGGGCAAGACCTACCGCGACGTCGCCGCCGCGCTCGGCCTGTCCGAGGCCAGCGTCAAGCGCCTGCTGACCTCGGATACGCTGGGCATCGACCGCCTGGTCGAGATCGCGCGCATGCTCGGCTTCACGCTGGCCGAGCTGGCGCAGGAAGCGGCGCTCGGCGCGGTGCGGCTGCGCACGCTCACGGTCGAGCAGGAGCGCGAGCTGGTGTCCGACACCCGGCTCCTACTGGTCGCGGTGTGCGCGCTGAATCACTGGACCCTGGCCGACATGCAGGGGGTGTACCGCCTCACCGAGGCCGAGTGCCTGCACAAGCTGCTGCTGCTGGACCGGCTGCAGCTGATCCATCTGCTGCCGGGCAACCGGATCCGCCTGAACGTCGCGCGCGACTTCGACTGGCTGCACGACGGACCGATCCGCCAGTACTTCCGCACCGAAGGTCTCGACGATTTTCTCGGCAGCCGTTTCGAGGACGCCGGCCAGTCGCTGGCGTTCGCGCACGGCATGCTGACCGAGCCTGCGCTGGCGACCCTGCAGGACGAGCTGCGCCGCCTACGCGCGCGTTTCGCCGAACTGCATGAGGAGAGCCTGGCTTCGCCCCTGCCCAAGCGGCGCGGCAGTGGCCTGCTGCTGGCCCTGCGCGAATGGGAACCGGCCGCGTTCACGGCGCTGCGACGCTGAGTGCACGCCGAGCGCATGCCGCGCTTTACCGGGGCTCCACTTATGCATCCGCGGGGCTTGTGCTTGACGATCCGTGCTTTCCAGCATGAATTCCCGAACCGTCACGTCGTAGATATTCGCCCTACGCGAGCGTGCAATGTGTTGCATCGGCGCCGCAGTGGGTCAAGCAAGGACCTGAGAAACTGTCTAGGCGCCCATATACAAAGTCAGTGTGCTTGTAGTCACTGTACGTGCAAGCTGCGTCATCTTTTTCTTCGTACTGTAGTTTATGTACAAATCCAGCTACTATGATTCCATATTGAAAATGTATTCAATGCAGGACCTTGCCTAAAAGAATATTTACGCCGCGTCAGAATAGGCCCACAAAAGAACGAGATGAATTCACCCTTGGTTTGTGCGATATTGGACAGATCAGTTGGCGAAACTAGCGGATAACGTAGGCGTAGAGAGGGTTACGCCATGAAAAAGGCAATCGTTGCGTGTGTCGTGTTGGGAAGCTGCTCGACGCTCGCCTGTGCGCAAGCACAAACAGCTTCCAATCGTACCGGTATCGACAGCGTGTCGACGCCTGGCGCCGACTCGGCCGTGCCGGCCGCGCCCGCGAGGGTGGACGTCCATGCGCTCGTCGGCAGCGAGCCGGCCGGCAGCCACGATATCGCGGTGTTCACCGGGCATCCGGTATTCGGCGCCGACTTCGACGCGCGCCGTTCGCCGCGCCGGACCTACGGCCGCATGGACCCGATCGGACCGGGCCCGGGCTCGGACGGCTTCACGCTCGGGCGCCAGATGAATTTCGAATACCTGGCGCGCGCCGACGTTGGCGACCCGTTTCATACCGGCACGGCCGGTCGCGCCAACAACCTGGCGTACCCCAGCGGCAAACGGATCGACAGCGGCGTCGGGTACTTCGCCAGTTCCAGCGAACGCGTGTCGAGCAATTCCTCATTCACCTACGACACGCTGGGTGGCGATCCGGTCGGCGACCGCGCCTGGGGCTTGACGGTCGGCTACGACTACGGCGCGCTGTCGTTGCGCGCCGCGCACCAGAACCGGCACGTGGCCGAGGTCCATCTGTACGACCTGGCCGGAAACACGATGGCCGCCAAGAACTCGATCGTCGCCGCCAACCTGCGCACGCGCTGGGGCACGGCCTACGCGGCCTATTCGGCCAATCGTGGCTGGGGCAGCTCGCCGCTGTACAACCCGGACAATCCGTATGCGGCCGGCGTGGCCAGCACCTCCTCGAGCGACAGCCGCGACACGCTGGCGGGCGTAGCGGTGCCGATGAGCAGCGCCACCACTTTCCTGGCCTCCTTCATCCACCGCAACGACCGTGACCTGGCCAACCGCGATGCCAACATGATCGCCTTTGGCGCCAGCTACGTGATGTCGCGCAAGACCGACTTTTACGCGGCGTTTTCGCACACGGTCAATACCAACGGTTCAGGCATCCTGATCGGCGGGGCAGCGCGGCCGACGGGCAGCTCCGCGGTCAACGTCGGCATGCGCCACGCGTTTTAAAAGCGGCCCTGGCGTTGTTGCGGTGCCCAACCACGACCGCTTTCGATACACCACCATGCTTGCGACAGTGTTTTGGAAAAGCAGGTAGCCTTGACACTATGTTCACAGCATTTAATTGGGAGGCAATATGACTGGAGCGAGCACACTCGATCCCGATAACTTTCCGGGCGCACCGGACCGCAGTCTAGGTAAAGGCCACGGTGTCGATTCGCTCGGCCCGAGCGACGTGACCGACAGCGGCAGCGACGTGGTCGGCGGGCCGGGCTTTGCGGCCAACCTCGACGACGACCAGCGACTGGACCTGGACACCGGCACCAACGAGGATCCCGAGGCCAGCTACGCGCATGACAGCGCCGGCGCCGACATGGGCGATTCGGACATGGACAGCGACAGCGATTACGGCGGCACCGGCGAACGCGCCGCGGCCGGCCGCGACGTCGTCGGCAAGGATGGCCAGGATATCGATACCGATCACATCGAATCGATTCCGGACCTGCCGCTGACCGACGAGGACGTCGACTTTCTCGGCAGCGAGCCGCCGCGCGGACCGGCGCCGGGCAAGTAAGCGATAGGGCGGGCTGCCTGCGGGCGCCGCACATGAAAAGGCCGGACAGGATGCTGTCCGGCTTTTTTTATGGGCGTTGCGCACCTGGGCGATGCGCGTCACACGCCCGCGCCTACGCGCGCGGGCGTCACGTGGCCGAGCTCAGGCCGGCCACACCTTGCGCGCCGGCTTGCGCGTAAAGGCCCAGGCCGCGGCCAGCAGGGCGCCGCCCAGCAGCACCGTCTTGGTCGCGCCCGAGTGGAACTGCAGCGAGGTGTAGAGGTTGCTCTCGGCCGGATTGGCCGACAGGTTGCCGCGCTGGCGCAGTTCCTGGTCCGCCACCGGATCGTGCAGCGCGTCGCGCCGGTTCGGCGAGCTCGGCTTGTCGGACTGCTGCTGGCGGAACACGGTCGCGTTCATCACCTTGTCCAGCACGCGCGGCATCAGTTGCGCGCCCATCGACACTGCCTTGGCGCGTCCGCCCACGAACAGGTCGCGCTCGGGCGTCTCGGCCGCGTACAGGATGGTTTTCGCGACCAGCTCAGGCGCATACACCGGCGGCGGCAACGCCGGCTCCTTGTCCATGTAGTTCTTGGCGTGCTGGGCGAACGGCGTGTCGATGCCGGCCGGCTTGATCAGCGTGACCGAAATGGGCGCCTCGTCCTTCTCGACTTCCATGCGCAGCGATTCGGTGAAGGCCTTAACCGCGTGCTTGGAGGCCGAATAGGTGCCCTGCAGCGGGATCGAGCGATCCGAGGCTTCGCTGCCGATGTTGATCAGCGCGCCGCCGCCATGCGCCTTGAGCAGGCGCACCGCTTCCAGCGAGCCGTTGACCACGCCCCAGAAGTTGGTCTGCATCACGCGCTGCATGTCTTCCAGCGCGACTTCCTCGTTCTTGCCGAACACGCTGACGCCGGCGTCGTTGATCCAGGTGTCGACGCGGCCGAACTTGTCGATCGCGGCTTGGCCGATGCGCGCCACGTCGGCCGGGTTGCCGACGTCGGCGGCCACTGTCGCGACCTCCACGCCGCGCTGGCGCATCTCGTGGGCGAGGGTGTCGAGCGCATCGCCGTCGCGTGCCGCCAGCACCAGCTTGGCGCCGGCCTCGGCCGCAGCGCGCGCGGTGGCCAGGCCGATGCCGCTGGTCGCGCCGGTCAGTACGATCACCTGTTCATTCAGTTTTTTGAGCTTGATGGACATGGCTATTCCTTTTTTAGAATGTTCAGAAGGCGCTTTTCAGGCCGTTTCGACGGGTGTATTTCCAAGCCGCAAACAGGGCGCCGGCGCCGAGCAGGGCCGGGACGATCTTGTTGGCGCGCAGCGTGACGGCGGTATAGGCGGATTGTTCGGCCACGTGGTGCGGCATGCCCTGGCGTTCGCGCAGCTCGGTACGCTCGTCGGGGCCGTGCAGGGCGTCGCGCCGGTTCGGCGAGCTCGGCTGGTCGCTCTGCTGCTGTTTGAACATCGACTTTTCCATGAAGCGGTCGAGTGCGCGCGGCATCCACAGGTTCAGCGACGACGCCGCCTTGGACGCGCCGCCGACGAACACGTCGCGCTTGCGGTTTTGCGCCGCGTACAGGATGGACCTGGCCACGATGTCCGGTGCGTAGATCGGCGGCGGCAGCGCCGGCTCCTTGTCCATGTGGTTGCGCGCGTGCACCGCGAACATGGTGTCGATCGCGGCCGGGCGGATCAGGGTGACCGACATCGGCGCCTTGTCTTTTTCCAGCTCCATGCGCAGCGAATCGGTGAAGGCCTTGATGGCGTGCTTGGAGGCGGCGTAGATGCCTTGCAGCGGCGTCGAGCGGTCCGAGACTTCGCTGCCCAGGTTGATCAGGGCGCCGCCGCCGCGCGTCTTCATGCGCTTGACCGCTTCGAGCGAGCCGTGCACCACGCCCCAGTAGTTGGTCTGGAACAGGCGCTGCATGTCTTCGAGCGGCACTTCCTCGTTCTTGCCGAAAATGCCGACGCCGGCATTGTTGACCCAGGTGTCGATGCGGCCGAAGCGCTCGATCGCGGCCTGGCCGATGCGTTCCACGTCGGCCGGGTCGCCGACGTCGGCGGCGACGGTCGCCACCTGCGTGCCTTTGCGGCGCAGTTCGCTGGCCAGCTGGTCGAGGGCGTCGCCGCTGCGCGCCGCCAGCACCAGTTTCGCGCCCTGGTCAGCCGCCAAGCGGGCGGTGGTCAGGCCGATGCCGCTGGTGGCGCCGGTGATCACCATCACCTGTTCGTCGATCTTGCGTAATTGCACTGCCATGATTGCTCCTTCTCGTTCGTTGAGAAACGACGAGCGCGAGGCGCAAGAAGCCACCTCGGGGCCGCCGACATGATCAACTGACAATCGTGGCCACCTGCGGAATTTCAAGTCATTTTTTACAAGAAGTCGTCGAAGCCGGGTTCAGCCGCCGGGTGCGGCGGCCGTGACGTGCGAGAAAAAGCGGAGCGGGACCGGGCGCGCGAGCGGGCTGTTGAGCGTTCGCTCGTCCAGTTGTGCGCGATAAACGCCGCGTTCGCTGATAGCATCGAGGCCGTGGATCAATGATAGTCTGACAACCACGGCCGGGACGCTGCGTCAGTGCGCCTTGGACAGGATGAGCAGCCAGCGGCGCAGCAGCAGCACCTCGACGTGGCCCGGCTCGATGCCGGTGTCGCATTCCAGGACCGGGTTGACCGGGTAGAAGCGCTTGCGGAAGTCGCGGGTGATGACGATCTCGCGGCGGCCGAAGCGGATCAGGAAAGGCTGCGGTGCGTATTCCAGGCCGAAGGAGCTGTTCAGAGTGGTCATGACGATTCCTTTTTGTCGAGTAGTGTTGGTCAAGTGGCTACAGAATACCATAACTACTGTATAAATCTACAGGTACTGTATAAAAACCCAGTTCGCATGGAAAATGTTGTATTTTCGCAAAACAGCTTGCCCACGCCATTGAGCGGTGTTCCGATGCCAGTTCCGATCATCAAATCATCCAGCGCTGCCAGGCATCCGATACAAGCCTTCCTGGCCGCACGCTTTTCGCCCGAAGGCGCGTTCGGCCTGCAGCTGACGCTCGGCGTGGCGCTGATCGTGCTGGCGGCGTTCGGCTTCGGCGTGGTCGCGGAGGACGTGGTGCGCAACGCCGCCATCACGCGCCTGGACGTGCAGCTGGCCGAGTGGTTTCATGCGCGCGCGACGCCCGGCTTCACGCAAGCGATGCTGTTCGTCACCCACTGCAACGGCCTGGCCGGCTCGAGCGTCATGGCGGCGCTGCTGGCGCTCTGGTTCGCACGCCGCCGCCTGCATGCCTGGCTGTGGCTGACCTTGCTGGCGGTGCCGGGCGGGATGCTGCTCAACGCCGTGCTCAAGCACGTGTTCCGGCGCGCCCGTCCCAGCCTCGACCATCCGCTGCTCACGCTCGAAACCTATAGCTTCCCCAGCGGGCACACGGCCGCCGCCACCGTGTTCTACGGACTGCTGGCATGCTGGCTGCTCGAGCGCGTGCACGGCTGGCCGGCGCGCGCGCTGGTGCTGCTGGGCGCCGCTTTCATGATCGGCCTGGTGGCGCTGTCGCGCATGTACCTGGGCGTGCACTACCTGTCGGACGTGCTCGCGGCGGCGCTGGAGAGCCTGGCCTGGCTCATTATCTGCATGACCGCGATGGCGACGCTCGAACGGCGCCGCCGGCTTGGACAACGCGCAGGGGAGGCGCCATGAACGCATCGACGAAAGCGGTCGTGGTGATCGTCAACGCCGGCGCCGGCGCCGGCCACGACGACCAGGCCGCGGACAAGCTGCGCGGCCTGCTGCGCGATGCGGGTCTGGACGCCGAGCTGGTGCTGGCCGACAGCGGCTCAGCGATGATCGAAGCGGCCGAGCGCGCGATCGCGAACGGCGCGCGCCTGGTCGCGGCCGGCGGCGGTGACGGCACCATCAACGCGGTGGCCTCGAAGATGGTCGGCACGAACGTCGACTTCGGCGTGCTGCCGATGGGGACGCTGAACCACTTCGCCAAGGACCTCGGCATTCCGCTCGAGCTGGAAGCTGCGGTGCGCAATCTGGCCGAAGGCAAGCCGCGCGCGGTCGACGTCGGCGAGGTCAACGGCCGCATCTTCCTGAACAACTCCGGCCTGGGCCTGTACCCGGACCTGGTGCGCGACCGCGAAAAGCAGCAGCGCCGCCTGGGACGCGGCAAGTGGCTGGCGGCGCTGTGGGCGGGCCTGGCCGCGCTGCGCCGCTTTCCCTTCCTGTCGATGCGCGTGACGGCCGATGGCCAGCGGCTTGCGCGGCGCACCCCTTTTGTTTTCATCGGCAATAATGCCTACACCATGCAGGGCCTGGCGATCGGCGAACGCGAACGGCTCGACGGCGGCGTGCTGAGCCTGTACGTGGCCCAGAAGCCGACTCGGCTCGGCCTGCTGCGCTTCGCCTTCGACGCGCTGCGCGGCAAGCTCGGCGCCGAGCGCGACTTCGACATCGTGCATACGGCCGCGATGGAGATCGACACCCGCCGGCGCGTGCTGCGCGTCGCTACCGACGGCGAAGTCACGCTGATGCGCCCGCCGCTACGCTACCGCGTCCGCCCCGGCGCCCTGCACGTCATCACGCCCAGATAAGGAATCCAGACCATGCGTACACTCGTCCATCTCTCCGACCTGCATTTCGGCCGCGTCGACCCGGCCCTGCTCGATCCTTTGCGTGCGCAGATCGAGCGGCTCGACCCGGCCGTGGTCGTGGTCTCGGGCGACTTGACCCAGCGCGCCAAAAGCGAGGAATTCGAACAGGCGCGCGCCTACCTCGACACCTTGCCCGGCCCGCAGATCGTCGTCCCCGGCAACCACGACATCTCGCTGTACAACGTGTTCCGCCGCTTCCTGGCGCCGCTGAACCGCTACAAGCGCTACATCACCGACGACCTGACCCCGAGCTACGTCGACGACGAGATCGCCGTGCTGGGCGTGAACACGGCGCGCTCGCTGACCTTCAAGGACGGCCGCGTCAACCGTGAGCAGATCGACCAGATCCACGCCACGCTCGACAAGCTTGACCCGAACATCACCAAGGTCGTCGTCACCCATCACCCGTTCGAGGTGCCCGAGGGCGGCGACGAGGACGACCTGCTGGGCCGGGCGAAAATGGCGATGGAGGCGTTTGCCGAATGCGGCGTCGACCTGCTGATGGCCGGCCACCTGCACCAGAGCCACGCCGGCAACACCCAGGCGCGCTACAAGATCGGCGGTTTCGCGGCGCTGGTGGTGCAGGCCGGTACCGCAACCTCCACGCGCGAGCGCGGCGAGGTCAATTCATTCAATGCGATCCGGATCGCGCCGGATCGGATCGAGGTCGAGCGCTGGGGCTGGGATGCCGTGCATGGGCAGTTCCAGCTGATCGGCACCGAGAAGTTCATCCGCGGCGGGAACGTGTGGACCGAGCACAACGACGGACTGATGGCGGCGGGGATCTGACCATCGTCGCTCCGGCGCAGGCCGGAGCCCAAGCTGGCTATCCGAATTCGGTAACGCTCCTTGGGCCCCGGCCTCTGCCGGGGCGACAGTTCAGGGTTAGATCCAGTATTCCCCCAACCGCGACATCCACTCCTTGATCCGGTCCGACAGCGGCCGGTGCTGCCAACGGTCCAGCGTCACTTCCTTCGAATCGCGCAGGTCTTCGTTGAAGGCACTTTCCATCGCGGCCCCGAACTGCGGGTCGAGCACCACCACGTTCAGTTCGTAGTTGTGCAGGAAGCTGCGGCGGTCGATGTTGGCCGAGCCGATGGTCGACCAGGCGCTGTCGATCACCGCGGTCTTGGCGTGCAGCACCGCGACCTGCAGCTCGAACACGTGCACGCCACCCTTGAGCAGCTGGTCGTAGAAGGCCTGGCCGGCAAAGCGGATCAAGCCGTGGTCCGACACGCCCGGCAGCACCAGGCGCACGTCGACGCCGCGCTTGGCTGCGGCCACCAACGCGTCGACGATCTGCTGGTCGGGCACGAAGTAGGCCGAGGTGATATGGATCGACTTTTTCGCTTCGCTGATCGCCGTCACCATCGCCTTGTAGATGTCGGAGTCGCCGTCCGGGCTGGCCGCCAGCACGCGGATCAACTTATCGCCGACCGGCGCCAGGGCCGGGAAGTACTGGGCCTTGGGCAGCTCGCCGCCTTCCTGTTTGACCCACAGGTCGAGGAAGGAATACTGCAGCTGGGCCACCGCCGGGCCTTCGATCTGGACGTGGGTGTCGCGCCAGCCGACCTTCTTTTCCTCGACCGCTTCCGCCTTCTGGCGGCGCCGGAACAGCGAGCTGTTGGCGTACGTGCTGCTGATGTTGATGCCGCCGGTGAAGGCGATGCGCCCGTCGACCACCATCAGCTTGCGGTGGTTGCGGTTGTTCAGGTCCCAGTTGCCGCGCGCCTTGGCCGGGTTGACCGGGTTGAACGCCAGCACGTGGATGCCGGCCGCGCGCATGCGGTCGAAGAAAGCGGCCGGCGTGGCCAGCGCGCCGACCGCGTCGTACATCACGTTGACCTGCACGCCTTGCTTCTGCTTGTCGATCAGCACGTCGGCGAATTCGAGGCCGATCTGGTCCTGGTCGAAGATGTAGGTTTCCAGGTTGATCGAGCTGGTGGCGGCTTTCGCCGCGTTGATCATCGCGCGCATCGTGGCCGGCCCATCGAACAGCAGCACCACCTTGTTGCCGGCGATGAGGGGCTCGCCGGTCGTCTGCTCTTCCATGACCGCCAGGGCTTTCAGGTCGGCGCTGGCGTTGGCCCAGCGCTTGGACACCAGCGCCGAGGCCTGGCGCGGCGCCAGGTCGCCCTTGGCAGTAGCGATGGTCGGCGTCGACTTGATCGGCGGTCCCGGGTCGACGTCCGGCAAGGACTTGCAGGCGGCCAGGGCCAGGCCCAGGCTCAGGGCCAGCAGGCAGCGCTGGAGCACGACGTTCGGGAAGCGGGCGCTTGTCATTTGAAACCTCGGTGGGTGGCGGGCTCGGGCGCGACGTCCGGTTCGCGCGGTCCGATAAAGAAATCGAGCGGCGCCGCGCGCAGGCGCCGTCCGAGCGCGCGCAGCAGGCGGATGCCGTGGTAGAAGCGGGTCTTGCGGGCGCGCAGCGCGACCCACAGCGCTAGGCCGAAGCTGACCAGCAGATTGACCAGGCCGATCAGCGCGATGCCCAGCGCCGTGATGCCGACCGTGTTCAGGTCGATCTGGTTGTCCAGCCCGGCCAGGCCGATCGCGAAATTGGCCGCCGAGAAGGTCACGTGGCGGATGTCGAGCGGCAGGCCGAGCATGAAGCCGACCATCGCCGTGCAACCCATCAGCACGCCGAACACCAGGTTGCCCATCAGACCGCCCAGGTTGTGCTCGACGTAGTTGCCGAAGCGCGGCAGGCGCTCGGCGCCGATCAGGCGGCGCAGCCAGCGCAGCTGTCCGACCCGCAGCGCCATGCGCGTGTACAGCGCCTTGTTGTCGTAGTAGCCCGACACCAGGCCCGACACGAACAGCCAGACCCCGGCGATGGCCGCATGCAGCAGTGCCAGCGACTGCCACGGATGGCTGTCCTCGATCAGGTGGTGCGCCTTGACCGGGTTGACCAGCGGGTGGCCGAAGATCCAGGGCCAGGCGAACGCCAGCGCCCAGGCGATCGGCGTGACGGTGATCAGGTTGCCGAGCACCGCCACGACCTGGGTACGGAACACCTTGTTGACCAGCGCCGCCATGTTGTCGACGTCGACCTGCTTGCGGTTGCTGCTGTGCAGACCGGCGGCGATGCGCGCGGCCGTCATGGCCGGCTGCTTGGTGGCGATGGTGAAGTGCAGCACGTGCACCAGCATGAAGCCGAAGGCGTAGTTGACGCTGTAGAGCACGGCCTCGATCAGCGGCGGACTCTTCAGGTAAGACAGCAGGATCTTGATCACCGCCATGCAGGCGATGATGATGCCGGCGCCGGCCGAGGAGCGGAACATCGCGCCCATCTGGCCGCGCTCTTCGGCGATGTAATGCTCACCGGTGCGGCTGGCGTTTTCGGTGACGTTGCGCGCCAGCAGATTGATGTTGTCGCGCAGCAGGCCGCGCACCTGGTACTTGGTGTTGTGCGCTTCGATCAGCTCCTGGGCCAGGTCGAGCGCCGCCGCACGGCGCAGCGAGGTGGGCGGCTCGGACGGGGCGGTGGCTTGCATCGCCAGCGCCTCGACGTCGACGGTCGGCGCGGACGGCAGTTCGCCGCTGGTGTCGACCAGGAACAAGAGCTTTCTCAAGCGGTCGATGCTCTGGCCGAGCGCGACCAGCAGGTAGGTCAGCGCCACGCTGGTGCCGGAACTGAGTGCGCCGCGGCGGATCTTCAGCACCACCTCCTCGCACTGGTCGAGCATCACCAGCAGGTGCTTGGCGTCTTCCACGCGCTCGACTTCGCCGGCCAGCAAGCGGCCGTATTCGTCGAGGTATTTGTTGGCTTCGATGTTCTGCATCAGGAAGGGCGAGTCGACTTCCTCGATCTCCATGTGCGCGTGGATCAGGCGCGGCTCCAGGCCGAGCGCGCACACGCGGCAGGACAGCGTACGGATCGCGTCGAGCAGGCCGGCGAGGGTGACTTCGCGCGCGCGGTCAGGCGCCGCATCGTTCGGCGGCGGGGCTTCGGCGATGGTGTCGAACAGTTCCAGCCAGTCGGCGTTGGGCACGGCGCGGATCCACTGGTAGTCGGTCTCGCGGCACAGCACGCGGTCGAGCGTGTCCGACAGGTACAGTTCGTCCAGCGCCGGCGGCAGAATGCGATACGCGATGCGGCGCTTGAGTTCGGTGACGAAGCCGTCGTTGGACAGGATGCCGACGTCGGAATACAGGCTGGTGTGACGGCGCGTCTCGAGCAGCCGCACCAGGTAATGGCGCAGCGCCCAGGCTTGCTCCGGGTTCCCGCGCAGCAGTTGCGTGAGCGTGCGCACCTGCGCGCGCGCGTAGGCATGGTCGCGCACGCGGTGCGGGCGGATCTTGTCGACCAGGTCGGCCAGGAGGTCGATGCGGTCGCTGTTGGGGTCTAGGCGTTCAAGAATGTCAAGCATCATGGAAACAGTGTAACCAAGCCTGGCCATGCCATTTGTACGGCAACGAACCGAGCGGCAGGACAGGCTGAATGGAAGCACTTGAACACGGGAAGCCATGTTCAAGGTTGGACGTGATGCGCTAAGACATCATCGGGGAAACACGCCGCTGTACGGCGCGATGAATGCAGAATCGCCGCGACCACCCGGGCGCAGCCGCCTGAGCGGCTGAGCCCGGCGGCCGGCGCTCACTTCTTGCGCTTGGCGGCCGCGGCCTGGCCGGCCGAACCGAGCGGACGCACGTTGCCGCAGTCATCGCCCAGCCAACGGCCGGCGACGCCCATGTTCACGACCTGGTTCGGCTGGTCCTGGTTGTGGATGCGCATCTGCGCGTGATAGGCGGTCGGGCTGTCGACCGTCATCTCGCCTTCGCCACTGGCGTGCGGGCGGGTGCAGGTGAAGCTGACCTGCAGGCGGTTGTCGCCGGCCGGTGTCATCTGCGTGCGGCAGTCGCCTTCCTGGATCGGCAGCTGCTTGCGCTCGATCATCTCGCGCGTGATGCACAGCTTGCTGTTCATCGCGCCGTTGGCCAGGTCCATCTGCACGCCGTTCTGTTGCAGCGTCTGCTGCACCTGCTGGCGCTGCTCGGGCGACAGGTTGCCGATCAGCTTCTGGATGTCGCTCATGTTGGCCTGCACCTTGCCGTCCGAATAGGTGGCGTTGTTGGTCTGCTCCCACAGGCCCGGTTTCATGTCCTGGGCGCTGGCCGGCAAGGATAGAAAGGCGCCGGCGCCGAGCAGGGCGGCGAGGGTCATGCGGATGTTCATGCGTGGTACTCCTGTGTGTTCAATGGGTGTCGATAAGGGTGCGTCAGGACGCCTCGCCGTGCCGTCCGAGCACGGTGCGTTCCAGGTGCCGCAGCAGCAGTACGGTCTTGATGTCGAGGATGGCGCCGGTGTCGATCATCGCCAGCGCGTCGTCGAAGTCGAGCTCGACGACCTCGATCGATTCGCCTTCGTGCGCCAGGCCGCCGCCCGCGCCGCTGCGCCGCTCACGGTCGTATTCGGCGACGAACAGGTGCAGGCGCTCGGTGGTCACGCCGGGGCTGACCAGCAGCTCGAGCACCGGTTCGATGCGCTCGACGTCGTAGCCGGTTTCCTCGTGCGCCTCGATGCGGGCACGCTCGGCAGGGGCGGCGTCGTCGTCGAGCACGCCGGCCGCCGCTTCGAGCAGGAAACCGTCGTGGCCGCTCAGGCGCGCGCCGATGCGGAACTGGCGCGTCAGCACGACCGAGCGGTGCTGGCGATTGTACAGCAGCACCGCGGCGCCGCTGGCGTTGGCATACACCTCGCGCGTCAGGGTCTGCACCTTGCCGTCGGGGCTGGTCTGTTCGTAAGTGACTTTCTTGAGAGGGTAGTAATTTTCCGCGATGATGTCTTCGCGGAGGATGCGTACGGTGTCGTCAGCCATCGGTGATCCTGTGGGGCGTCATGTCAATGCGGCGCCCCAGCATACACCGGCATGCTCAGCCCTGGCGCGCGGGCTCGCCGACGAAGATTTCGACCCGGCGGTTGCGCGCGCGCCCGTTCGGCGTGTCGTTCGACGCCACCGGCTCGGTCGCCGCGCGTCCCTCGACCGTGATGCGTCCGGCCGCCACGCCACGCGCGCTCAGGTAGTCGCGCGTGTGCGCCGCGCGGTCGAGCGACAGCGGCTGGTTGATGGCGTCGCCGCCGGTGCTGTCGGTATGGCCGACGATGGTGACGTAGGTGGCCGGGTTGTCGCGCAGCGTGGCGGCGAAGCGGTCCAGGATCGGACGGAAGCTCGGCTGGATGTCGGCGCGGCCGGTATCGAATGAAATGTCGCTCGGGATGTCGAGCTTGAGGCGGTTATCGGCCGTCTGCGAGACCTGCACGCCGGTGCCGCGCGTGGCCTGTTCCATCTGCTGGCGCTGCTGTTCCATGTGGCGCGACCAGACGTTGCCGGCCACGGCGCCGGCCGCCGCGCCGATCAGCGCGCCGCCGGCCGCGCGTCCGCCGCCGCCGTTCCCAGTCGTCGCGCCGAGCAGGGCGCCCAGGCCCGCGCCGATGCCGGCGCCAGTGGCGGTGCCGCGCTGGGTCTGGTCCATGTCTGCGCAGCCGCTGGCCGCGACGCAAATGGCAGCCGCGCACAAGGTCGCGCGGATTGGGGTCGTTACTCGTTTCATGGCAGTCTCCTCGTTCGCATGCAGAGCGTTTTCAGATTTGGATGAGCGGCAGGCAAAAAAAATCCGTTTCGACGTCACGCCCTCGACCGGGCGCGACCACGAAACGGACCGCACAAGTTCTTGCATTGATCGGCTGCACGATCCGCTTGTAATTCGTCAGCCTTTGATACGTCAGCCTTTGATACTTTCTGTACGGCGTGAATGCTAGATGCCGCGGCCACTGATCAGGCGCACCAGGATCATGATGATCGCAACGACCAGCAGGATGTGGATGAAGCCGCCGACGGTGTAGGAAGTGACCAGGCCGAGCAGCCACAGGATGATGAGAATGACAGCGATAGTGTAGAGCATGATAGTGTCCTCGTTTTGTTGTGCCGGCGATTCGTTTGCCGTGAATCCAGTATCTGATTAATAACGCTCGCGCTCCGTTCGATGCCGTACATTACGCGATGCTTTTTTGTTCTTTTCGCAATCCCGGGACCCAGCCCATGAAACCCATCAGGCCGGTGCAGCCGATCAGGCAGGTCAGCAGGCCGCCGCTGATCAGGAAGATCACGTCCTGCGCCGCGACGTCGGTGCCGGGCTGGGGCGCCGCGTTCGCCAGACCGAAGCCGGTCACCACGAGTCCCCAGACGATGATGCCGATCCATGCAAGGCTGTTCATGTGTGCTCCTTACTGTTGAGTTCGGACGATTCTTGCCTGGCTACGCCGGGAGGTCCGTGCGCTAGCGCACGTTGCGATTTAGAAATAAAAAACCGGGGTCAAAGCCCCGGTTGCTTTAGTCTGCGTTGAATGAGCGATGCACTCAGGCAGTGCGCAGCGACCCTTTGACGATGCGCACGCGGTCGCCGGTGCGCCATTGCGGCACGCTGCGCTGGTGGAAGGTGCGCAGCGTGCCGTCGTCCAGGCGCACGCGGATTTCATAGCTGTGATACGCGTGCATATTGCCTTCGACCTGGTTGCCCACCACGGCGCCGCCGACTGCGCCCGCGACCGTGGCCAGCGAACGGCCGTTGCCACTGCCGACCTGGTTGCCGAGCAAGCCGCCCAGGATCGCGCCGGCGCCGGCGCCGACACCGCTGCCGCGCGCGCGCGTGACGATGTCGCGGATCGATTCGACGTTGCCGCAGCTTGCGCACCAGCGGCCGGTGGCTTCGCTGTCGGCCAGGCGCGATGCTTTTTGCGTTGGCGGATTGGCGTCGCGTTCTGCCTGGGCCGATGCATAGGCGGTGGACGGCGCGTTGTCATACGCCACGCCCGAGCCGGTCGAGCCCTGGCTGCCGCTGTAGCCATAAGCGTTGGCGGCAGGCGCCGTCGCGGATGCGCCGGCGGGCACGCCAGCAGGTGCGACCACCGGCGGCGTGTAGCCGCTGGCCGGCGCGACCGCGGCGCCATTGGCGGCATAGGCCGGCGCGGCTTGTCCCGGCAGGTTGACGTTGGACACCGGCTGGCCGGGCAGGGCGGCAGCCGCTTGCGGGGCAGCCGCCGGCTGCTGCAGGCTGGCCGACAGCGCAGCGCGGTCGGCGTCGCTCAAGCCGTTGCGGTTGGTGCCGTGCGACGACGGCAGCCAGCCCATGACCGCGGCGATGCCGACCGCGCAAAACAGGATCACGGCCAGCGCGGCAATGAGCAGCAGCGGATGCTGGCGCGGCCGTGGCTGCATCGGGGTTGGTGTGTTCATGGCGAATCCTTTCTTATTGATTGTTGGATGGGTTGGGGCGCCGTTTTATTTCCCCATGAGTCCGGTATCGGCATTGTCCTTGTCAACAACATCAGGTTCCGTGCGTCACCGTACATACTTCCGTGTGCACAGCCGCTACGCTCACCAGAAGTTGTTAGAAAAAGTATCCGGGTGATGTAAATACCTGATTTTTAACGTCAATCTATAGCCAGTAACAAGAAGTCAAGCGCGAGGGCCAGATGAATTATCCTGCTGCACCGATGGTCGCCGAGCACAACGCCAACCTGCTGCTGGCCGCGCTCCCACCGGGCGAGCTGGCCAGCATGTTGCCGGCGCTCGACCAGGTCCAGGTGGAGGCCGGCGTGGTGCTGTGCGAACCCGGCGACCCTATCCGCCATATCTATTTTCCGCACGACTGCCTGATCTCGCTGATGGCCGTGGCCGAAGGCCGCATGACACTCGAGGTCGGCCAGGTCGGGCGCGAAGGCATGCTCGGCGCCACCGTCGCGCTCGGCCACGAGACGACGCAGGTGCGCGCCGTCGTGCAGCGCGCCGGCAGCGCCAGCCGCATCGAAGCCGACCGCCTGCGCGCCGAATTCGCGCGCAATCCTTCACTGCAGCGCGTGCTGTACCGCTACACCGACGCGCTGCTGGCCCAGGCCATCCAAATCGCCGTGTGCAGCCGCTACCACGTGCTCGAGGCGCGCCTGGCGCGTTCGCTGCTGGTCACGCGCGATCGTCTGCAGTCCGACAAGTTTCATCTCACCCACGAATTCCTGGCGCACGCCTTGGGTGTGCGCCGCGTCGGCGTCACCAAGGCGGCCAGTGCGCTGCAGCAGCAGGGGCTGATCAACTACAGCCGCGGCAACATCGAGATCCTCGATCCGCGCGGCCTGGCCGCCACCGCCTGCACCTGCTACGAGATCGTGCGCGAAGCCGGCGCCGGCTTCGCCGCGCCGGCCTTCGTCTGAATCCCTCCCTCGCGCGCGTGCGCATCATGCGCGTGCGCGTGCGCGTGGCCATCGTACGCACCGCCATCATGAATCGACGGACGTGAAAAAAGCGCCGCCGGCGGAAGCCGGGCGGCGCTTCGTGTCTGCACGCGCGTCCCGTGTCTAAACTGAACCCCAAAAGTTGGAACCCAACGTTTGGGGTTCAGTTCGTCGTGGACGGCGAGTCGCGGACGGCGAGTCGCTTAGTGGGTGCTCTTGACCTGGTTGCCGATCACGCCGCCCACGGCTGCGCCGCCGACTGCGCCGACTGCGCTGCCGCCGGTCAGCACGCTGCCGGCGACGGCGCCCACGCCTGCGCCCACGGCGGTGTTACGGTCCTGGTTCGACATGCCGGCGCAGCCGGTCAGGCCCAGAGCGGCGGTGGCGATCGTTGCGGTGACGATGATGGATTTGATGGCTTTCATGATGATCTCCTTACGGTGGGTTTTATCGCTTCTTGCTTCACTGCTCTCACTTGAGGCGCAGGTCATTCCTGACCGACTTCACGCCTGTTACTGTACGCGCAACCGCAGCGGCGGTTGCCACGTCGTCCGCCGAGCTGACATAGCCGCTCAGCTGGACGACACCGTTGTTGGTGTCGACCTGGATCTCGCTGCCCTTCAGCACCGCTTCACCGGCGATGGCCTTGCGTACGCCGCTACTGACGGCATCGTCTGCAACCGGTCGTTCGGCTGTCGGGCGGGCGGCGTTGCCGGCGCATCCTGTTGCCGTCGCCAGCATCAGGCTTGCCAGCAGGACCGCCGTGCTTGCGCTCGTCTTCATCTCCGGTTCCTGTCGCTGCTTCAGCCTGGCTCCAGATTACGTGCGCACGTTATTGCGGTCTGTGCGACGACTCACACTGCTGCACTCATCAGTTGCGGGCCGTGGCTCAACGCTTTGCGCTCTTGCCCGGCGGCGGCGCGGTCGGCTTCACGTGCGCGTCGGCCAGCAGCTTGGCGCACGGGCTCTGCTCGCCCGGACCGGTGTTGATCAGCGGGAGCAGGGCGGCCACCGGCGCCGCGACCACCGCCAGCGCCACCGCCGCGCCGCCCTTGATCGCCAGCACCTTCTTGTCCAGCGCAAGGTCCGGCTTCTTGAACGTGCCCTGCACGTAGAACGGCGTACGCAGCGTGAACAGGCGCAGGCCCTTGGTTTCCGGCTTGACGCGCAGGTTCATCTGCTCGGTCGACAGATTGACCCAGCCATTCACGTCGACGATCGCTTCCTCGGTGTCGAGCACGAAGTATTCGGTCTGGGCCACCCCGTTCTTGACGTTGAAGTCAGAGGCCAGGCAGTTCAGCTTGACTTGCTTGTCGCCGAACAGCTTGGTGACGACGATGTTGGCCACGTTCAGGCCGGCTTCCTCGAGCAGCAGCTTGCTGACCACGCCCTGGCTGACCAGCCCTTTGATTTCGCCGTTGGCGCCGGCCAGCATGCCGGCCACCGAGTCGCCGGTCGAGGTCAGCTTGGCGTCGGCGTTGATCTCGCCGACGGTGGCCTGCTGGATCTTCTCGATCTTCGGGAACAGCTGCTTGATCTGCACGTGGCGCGCGTTGGCGTCGAGCGTGGCCTTGATGGCGTCCTTGCCGGTGCCGTTGCCGCTGCCGTCGAGCTTGATGTTGGAGTTGACCTGGCCGCCCGCCAGCACGAAGTTCAGCGGTTTCAGCGACAGCACGCCGGCATCCATGATCAGGTGGGTCTGCAGCTTCGACAGCGGCAGGTTGGCATCCTTGATGATGCGCTCGGCCGAGAAATGCACGTCGGCGTCCAGCTTCTTCCATTTTTCGGTGTGGAACTTCTCGACCGGCAGCGCCTTGCCTTCCGGCTGCACGTCGTCGACGCCTCTTGCGCGCTTGCTGGCGTTGGAGTCGGCGCCGACCAGCGGGCCGAGGTCGGCGAAGCGCAGCTGGTGCGAGACGATCTTGCCGGTCAGCTTGTCGCGCGGCTTGCCGGTGGCAAATTCGATGCCGCCCGCGATGTCGGATTCGCCGACCTTGCCCTTGAAGTTCTCATACTTCCAGTTGCTCTTGTTCTGGCCCAGGCTGCCGGTCAGGTGGCCTTCGGTCGAGTAGGCCGGGGTCTCGGGCAGCACCACGCCGGTGAAGGCGTACAGGCGCGCCATCGACGGGCCGGCCAGCTTGAGCTGCAGGTCGATGCCGGCCAGGTGGGCCGGATTGGTGACGGTGCCCTCGACCGCGATGCGGCTGTTGGCCGAGTGCACGTCGGCCTGGATGGGGAATCGGATGTCCGACTCGGTCAGCGACAGTACCGTACCGGTCTTGCCGCCGCCGCCGAGCGGGGCGCCGTGGTAGCTGCCGCTCAGGGTCCACGCCAGGCCGTAGGTCGGGTCGTTCTGCAGCGTGTTGATGCTGGCGGTGACGTCGGCCTTGGTGACCGCGTCTTGCACGTGCACCACGCCCTGGGTCAGCACCAGGCGGTCGAGGTCGAGCTTCCACTTCGACTTTTTATCGTCGTGCTTGAAGGCCCAGTTGTAGTGGTCGGCATCGAGGCGCAGCAGCTCGGCCTGCGGGCCGTCGAAGCGCAGCACCGGCACGTGGATGCGGTGGCCGAGCAGGGCGAACGGATCGAGCGAGAACGAAAACTGGCGCACGCTGGCCATGTCGCGCTGGGGCAGGCCGGCTGGATTGCCGACGTGCACGTCGTCGGCGTACAGGTGCGGCCAGGGGATGTAGTCGCGCCAGCTGCGTTCGCCCTTCGGGATGCTCTTGGCCGGGACTTCCCAGTGCACCGCCAGGTTGCCGCGGATCGAGAACGGACGGTCGATCGCGTCGCTGACCTTGGCGTTCAGCCAGGGCTTGGCGCGGTTCCAGTCGAAGGTGAGCAGGATGACGATGGCGATGACGGGAATCGCCACCAGGATGCCGACGATCCAGAGGGTGATCTTGAGCGGGCGCTTCATGTGCGTCCCCGCGTGCGGCTGAGGCTTTACGGTCGTAGTCATGGCCGTCCTTCTGGTTGGAGATAGGTTGACAGCAGGTTAACGTAAAAGTCCCCGCGGCCAATGTGCGGTGTCGCACCGTGCCGCGCTTACTGCTGGGCGTCGGCCTCTCAATGTGCGCCACCGAACCGATCTCGCGCGGCTGGAGGGTTATAACGTTACCAACACCGCATTTGACCGGAGAACATGATGGACACGAAATCGATCAACTGGCTGGCGCGCTGCGGCGCCGCCGCCGCAGTGCTGGCCCTGAGCGCCTGCGCCAGCCCGGAAAAGACCCCGGCCACGGCGGCCGTCGCGGTCTCGCACAATGCCGTCGATAACGCGGTCTCGTCGGGGGCGCCGGAACTGGCGCCGGTCGAACTGACCTCGGCGCGCGACAAGATGATGCGCGCCAACCAGGCGCTGGCCGCCCGGGATTACAAGACCGCGCGCCAGCTGGCGATCGAAGCCCAGGCCGATGCCAAGCTGGCCCAGAGCAAGGCCGATTCGGCCAAGTCGACCGCCGCCGCCAACCAGGTGGACGCCGACCTGCGCGCGCTGCGCCAGCAGGTCGACCGCGCCAACTCGGACCAGCAATAACCAATAAAAGCGCACCGCCGATCGCGTGCAGAAAGGAATCGTCATGAAAACCAAGACCATGTATCCAAAATTCCTGGCATCCCTCGTAATCGCCTCCAGCCTGGTGCTGAGCGCCTGCAGCACCGTGCCGACCACCACGCCGACGCTGGACGAGGCGCGCGCCGACTTCGTCGCCGCCAACAACAACCCGCAGGTGTCGACCTACGCCGCGCTCGAATTCAAGCAGGCCAGCGACGCGCTCGACGCCGCCAACCAGGCCGCCGCCAAGCGTGACAGCCTGGACAGCATCGACCGCCTGGCCTACGTCGCCAAGCAGCGCATCGCTACCGCGCAGGAAGTGGCGAAGGCCAAGGCCGCGCAGGCCGAGGTGGCCAACGCCGGCCGCGAGCGCGACCGCGTGCAGGCCGAAGTGCGCGTCGCCGAAGCCGACCGCGCCACGCGCGATGCCCAGGCCCAGGCCGCAGCCGCCCAGGCGCAAGCCGCCGATGCCCAGATGCAGGCCCAGGCCGCGCAGCAGACCGCCGCCGCGCTGGCCGAGCGCTCGGCGCGCCTGGAAGCGCTGCTGGTCGAGCTGCATGCCCAAAAAACCGAGCGCGGCATGGTCGTCACGATCGGCGACGTCCTGTTCGCCACCGACCGCGCCGACCTGACCCCAGCCGGCATGCAGAGCGTGCGCAAGCTGGCCGACGTCATGATGCAGAACCCGGACCGCACGGTCTCGGTCGAAGGATTTACGGACAGTACTGGCACCTCCGCACACAACCAGGAACTGTCCCAGCGGCGCGCCGCCTCGGTGGCCCAGGCTCTCGCCGGCATGGGCGTACCGGCCCAACGCGTGGCGACGCGCGGCTACGGCGAGGCCTACCCGGTCGCGTCGAACGACAGCGCCGCCAACCGCCAGCTGAACCGCCGTGTCGAGATCGTGCTGTCGAACGACAACGCGCCGATCCCGCCGCGCGCGGCCCAGCGCTGAGCGGCATGGAACTCTTTATCACCAAGTCATACAACAAGGACACATTCAACATGGAACAACCGACCCGCAATCTGGCCCACGGCTTCGACGTCGAGGCGATCCGCCGCGCCGCCGCCAACCTCGAGGACGGCGCCGTCACCGAGGGCTACAAGGCCGACCGTGAAGCGGTCATCGCAATGCTCAATGACGCGCTCGCCACCGAGCTGCTGTGCGTGCTGCGCTACAAGCGCCACTACTACACCGTCAGCGGCCCCAACACGGCCGCCGTCAAGGCCGAGTTCCTCGAGCACGCGCAGCAGGAGCAGGACCACGCTGACCAGATCGCCGAGCGCATCGTCCAGCTGAACGGCTCGCCGAACTTCAACCCGGCCACGCTGGCCTCGCGCAGCCACGCCGAGTACGACGATTCGGAAGACGTGCAGGCCATGATCCGCGCCGACCTGATCGCCGAGCGCGTCGCGATCGAATCGTACCGCCAGATGATCGAGGCGATCGGCGACAAGGACCCGACCACCAAGCAGATGCTGATCGAGATCATGGCCGTGGAAGAAGAGCACGCCGACGACATGCACGATTTCCTGGCCTGAGCCAGGGCACGACAAATTACCCCACCACCAATAACAAGGAGCATGACATGCTAGACAACCTCAGCCGCAACGCCGCCTCTTCGATCAACGACCGTGCCGACGACGCGACCAGCGACGTCAAGAACTTGGTCAAGGACGCGCAGGCGCTGCTCAACGCCGCCGCCGCCCTGACCGGCAAGAAAGCCGACGAACTGCGCGAGCGTGGCATGCAGCTGCTCGACGTAGCTCAGGGCAAGGCCGGCAAGTATCAGGATCAAGCCATGGTCAAGGGCAAGGAACTGGCGCAATCAGCCGATGTCTACGTTAAAGACAATCCATGGCGCACCGTGGCCGTGGCGGCCGGTGTCGGCCTGCTGCTGGGCGTCGTACTCGGTCGAAAATAACAAGGAGCGGGGCAGTCATGGATAATAACGAAACCGTCGTGCACAGCCCCGGCCTCATTGGGGGGATCACGGGCCTGGCGAAAAACCTGTTCGGCCTGATCGTCTCGCGCGCGGAACTCGCCGCGCTCGAACTGACCGAAGTGCGCAACCATGCGATCGAGCTGATCGTCATCTTCGCGATGGCGGCGCTGGCCACCTGGTTCGCATTGGCCTACGGCACCGCGACCATCGTGATGCTGGCCTGGGACGACCTGGGCTGGAAGATCCTGCTCATCATGTTCATCGTGTTCCTCCTCATCACCGCCGCGCTGGTTGCAAAGGGCCTGTCCATGCTGAAGCAGGGCAAGCTGAGCTTCCCCGAGACGATGAAGGAACTGCGCAACGACCGCGACATGCTGATGTAATCAACCAGTTCGAAGGGGAGAATCGATATGAAGGACGCACACGTTGGAACGCACGAGCAGCGCAAGCGCGCATTGCTGCGCGATGCCGAGTTCTACCGCGCGGGCGTGGTCCATGCACGCGCACAAATCAAGCACGATGCACAGCCGCAAGTGATCTTCCACTCGGTGGTCGATCACGCGACCTGGGCCTTGCGCGCGCGCGCGGACTCCCTGCTCAAGCCGACCGGCACCAGCGTCACGACGCTGGCGCCGTATGCCCTGAGCGTGCTGAGCTTCATCCGCAAGCGCCGTCTCGGCAAGCAGGCGATCGGCGCGGCCGCGGTGCTCGGCGCGCTCGGTTGGTACGTGCAGCGCAAACGCGCGCAACAAGTGGCATACTAAAGCCAAGCGGTTGACACCGCGGCCCGAAATATCGCAGTCAAGCCCGGCTGGGCGGACTGTGCGGCGCGACCGCCGGACTCGGGTCCGCGGTCGGCCGAACGAATATGGTGGGGCTTGAGCGGCGTCGCAATCTCTGATTGGACGCCGTCTTTTTATGTGCCGACGGCCCGTCTGTCGAGTGCCCATAAAAAAAGCCAGCCCACGGCTGGCTTTGTCATCTGCGCGCCCATCAGTAACGATATACGCGGCCATCGACGATGCGCACACGGTTACCGCTGCGCAGGTCGTACACGCTGTCCTGCACCACCGTGCGGTATTCGCCATTGTCCAGGCGCACGCTGATCGAGTACATCTGCTGGCCTTCCGGATTGCGGTTTTGTTCGACGCGGTTGCCGATCAGGGCGCCGCCGACGCCGCCGGCCACGGTCGCCGCGGTGCGTCCGCCGCCGCTGCCGACCTGGTTGCCCGCCAGCGCGCCGACCAGTCCGCCGACGATCGCACCGGCGCCGCTGGTGCGGCCTTCGCCCGACGTCGCCTGGATCGATTCGATCGTGCCGTAGCCTGCCGACGCGGTGTTGTTGTAGTTGCTTCGATAGCCGTCATCCGCATACGAGGGCTGGGTGTTGCTGGCGCAGCCGCCGAGGAATGCGCCGGCCGCCAGCAGGGCGGCGAGGGTACGAGTGGCTTTCATGATGTGTCTCCTGGCAAAGATGTAAATGCAGGTTAAGCAGTCAGCCATTCGGGGTCTGTACGATGGCGCACGCTCTCCGTTGCGCTAAAACCATGGTTCTTACCAATGCGATTTCTTGTGTTCGGCACCGTACAGATAAGCCTCTTACGGCAGAGTAAAACGTCAACTATGGCAAACAGAATAAAAAACGGAGAACAATAAATGCGATCACCTCATTCGATACTGCTGATCGGTGCGGCGCTGCTGTGGGCTGCGAGCCATGTGCATGCCGCCACGCCGCAAGCCAAGCTGGCCTATCAGCAGGCGCGCGATGCCGCCGGCGCTGCGTACAAGAGTGCGCGTGCGCAGTGCAATACCGTGACCGGCAACCCGCGTGACCTGTGCATCGCCGAAGCCGAGGCGACGCGCGTGCGCACCGAGGAAGAAGCACGCGCCACCTACGAAGACACGGTCGATGCTTACACGCGGGCGCGCATGCGCATCGCGGATGCCAACTACGACCGCGACAAGACGCGTTGCGCAGCCTTGACTGGCAATGACAAGGACGTCTGCAAGGAACAGGCCAAGGCCACGCTGATCGCGGCCCAGGCCGATGCCAAGGCCGACCAGAAGACCATCGAGGCGCGCAACCAGGCGCGCCAGGACAAGCTCGCCGCGGCTTACAAGGTCGCGCTCGAAAAGTGCGACGCCTTTGCCGGCGCCGCCAAGGATCAATGCGTCTCGGCCGCCAAGACCGAGTTCGCACGATAGCTCACACGAGCTCAACCAGCACCACCATCAACATCAACAACAGGAGTCCATCATGAACATGACCAAACGTATCGCTACCGCCATCCTGACCGCCAGCGTCGCCTTCTCCGTCGTCGGCTGCGCGTCGAACGGCCAGCACGAAAGCACCGGCCAGTACGTCGACGACGCCGCCATCACCACCAAGGTGAAGGCTGCGATCTTCGCCGACCCGGGCGTGAAGTCGACCGAAGTCAACGTCGAGACCTACCAGGGCACCGTGCAGCTGTCGGGCTTCGTGTCGGATCCGGCCGCGGCCCAGAAAGCCGGTGATGCCGCACGCAGCGTCAAGGGCGTGACCTCGGTCAAAAACGATATCCGCGTAAAATAAGTTCAGCCAGGACGGCGGCTGGCCCGGTCTCGCTCGGCGGGACGCGGCCGCGCCGCCGGCTGGTTCGCACGGCGGCTCGGCGCATGGGCGCCGCCCATCGATCGGTCTTCATCAGGAAGCTGTCATGCAACTCGCCAAAACCGGCCCGGCCAGCGCCGAGGCGTCCAATCCCGCCGTCGCTTCGGACACGGCTCCCGTCGAGCCCGCGGCACGCGCGGCCGGCCTGGTCAACGATGCCGGGGCGCCCACCGGCGAAGAGCTGGGCGCCCAGCACGGCACGCTGCGCCTGCCGCTGCACGTCAACGCGCGCGGCATGTCGCTCGGCATCATCGCCACCGTTGCCTTCGTATTCGCCCTGCAATGGGCCAAGAATTTCCTGGTGCCGCTCCTGCTCGGCATCTTCATCGCCTATACGCTCAGCCCGGTGGTCCGCTGGCTCGAGCGCTGGCACATCAAGCGCGCCATCGGCGCCACCCTGGTCACCGGCCTGATCCTGGCCGGCATGGCGCTCACGGTGCAGCGCGTGCAAGGCGAAATCTTCAACATCGTCGACGAGCTGCCAACCCTGACGCACAAGGTCAGCAAGCTGATCGCCGAAGCCTCGGACGGCCAGCCGTCGACCATCCAGCAGGTGCAGGCCGCGGCCGCCGAGCTCGAACAGGCGGCCGCCAACGCCGGCGCCGATGCGCGCCGCGCCGCCCAGCACCGGCCGCTGCCGGCCGCGGTGCCGGCTGTAACTTCCGCTGCGGGCGCCAGCAACTTCCGCGTGATGGATTGGCTGCTGGCCGGCTCGGTCGGCCTGGCCAGCTTCGTCTCGCAGGCGACCATGGTGGTGTTCCTGGTGTTCTTCCTGCTGCTCGCCGGCGACACCTTCAAGCGCAAGCTGGTCAAGTTGACGCCCTCGCTGACCAAGAAGAAGGTCACGGTGCACATCCTCGAGGACATCAACACCTCGATCCAGAACTACATGTTCATGCTGCTCGTGACCAACGTGCTGCTGGCGGCGCTGATGTGGGTGGCGCTGCGCATGATCGGGCTGGAAAATCCCGGCGCCTGGGCGATCTTCGCCGGCGTCGCGCACGTCATGCCTTACTTCGGCCCGCTCCTGATCACCGCGGCGACCGGGCTGGTGGCCTTCATGCAGTTCGAGTCGCTGCGCATGGTGATCCTGGTGGGCGGCGCGTCGATGGCGATCGCCACCCTGGTCGGCATGGTCGTCACCACCTGGATGACCGGCAAGATCGCCAAGATGAACCCGGCGGCGGTGTTCGTCAGCCTGCTGTTCTGGGGCTGGCTGTGGGGGATGTGGGGCTTGCTGCTGGGCGTGCCGGTGGTGGTCGTGATCAAGGTCGTCGCCGAGCGCGTCGAGGACATGGAGTTCGTCGCCGAGCTGTTGGGGGAGTGAACTGCGTCATGGGAGGATGACGTCGATCTCGACCAGCGCGCTGCCTTTCGCTGCATAGCCGAGCTTGGCTGCAGCCGCATACGACAGATCGATGATCCTGTCCGAGAGAAACGGACCGCGGTCGATCACGCGAACGATGATCGTTCGACCGTTCTCGACGTTCGTCACCCTGACATAAGAGGGAATCGGAAGGATCGGATGCGCAGCCGTGAGCTTCATGGCGTCGTAGAGTTCACCACTTGAGGTCGGCAACCCTTGGTAACGGGTGCCGTACCAGCTTGCCACGCCACGCGCATGGTAGGGCGCCAACTTGGTCATCGGCCGGTAGCTATTGCCCATGGCAACATACGGCTTGAGCGTACCGGAGACCAAGCGCTCTGCCTTGGGTACCGGCTCCTTGACTGCATCGATCTGCGCCTGCGTTATGCCTTTGGGTGGGCCATCGTTGAGGTAATAGCGCCCGCCGGCTTTCGTTGGCTGAACTTTCGTCGTCGAGCAGGCTGCAAGAGACAGCGCCAACGCAGTCACCAGTCCTGGCGCTGCACAGATACGTAAAATCCTTCTCATCGTTGCTTTCCACACGTTTTTGATCGAGCCCACGCTCCGCAGACTTGCCTCGACATCCATGGGCAAACACTGCAAGACTCAAGGCTGAGTCTGGATCATACATGTGGAATGGCAGAACAGAAAATCGCTCGGTCACGGTCGTGAAGTAGCGACACTCCGGGTCGACGCATGCAGGACTTCCCGGCCGCCGGCCCGGAAGTCCTTTTTCATTGCCCGGTCAAGCCGTGCGCTCTCCGGCCGATCCGGTCCTGCGCTCCGGCGTGCTGGCGCCGCCGCGGTTGGTCGAGCCGGCGCTGCGGCGTTCGCGCACGCGCCGCTCCTGCGCGCCGCCCCAGCCTTGCGCACCTGCCGTCGCGGCTGTCTTATGGCGCAGGCTGCCCAACTGGAGCGCGTACTGGCGGGCGAACTCCGCGCCGAGGAAGAAGATCTGCGCCGAGTAATACACCCACAGCAGCAGCGCGATCAGCGAGCCGGCTGCGCCGAAGCTGCTGGTGGTGCCGCTGTTGCCGATGTACAGGCCAATGCCGAATTTACCGAGCGTGAACAGCAGCGCCGTGCCGAGCGCACCGATGGTCACGTCGTGCCAGGACAGCTTGATGCGCGGCAGCAGCTTGTAGATGGCCGCGAACATGGTCGCGATCACCAGGAAGCCGAAGCCCGAAGCCACCCAGCCGAGGATCACGGTGGCCGACTGCCACATCCCGCCGATAAATTTTTCGGCGATGGTCAGCGCAGCCGACACCACGAGCGAGGTCATCAGGAGCAGTCCGAGCGTCAGGATCACGCCGAACGACAGCAGACGGGTGCGAATCGTGTCCCACCAGCTGGCGTCGGCGGGTGCGGGCATGTCCCAGATTTCGTCCAGGCTGTCCTTGAGTTCGGAAAACGCGCTGGTCGCGCCGACGATCAGCAGCACGGTGGCGATGATGGTCGCGATCACGCCGCTGTCCTTGTTGCGCGCGCCGACCAGGATGGCCTGGATGGTTTGCGCACCGGATTCGCCGACCAGGCGGCGCAATTCATTCAGCAGCTGGCCCTGGGCCGCTTCCTGGCCGTAGAACATGCCGGCGATGGCGATCACCAGCACCAGGATTGGCGCCAGCGAAAACAGTGAATAAAAGGCGAGGGCGGCGCCCTTGCTGGCCGCGCGATGGGCCAGCCATTCCGTCACTGCGCAACGCATCACCTTGAAGATGTCGCGGAACGAAGGTAGTCGTTTCAAGATTTCCATAAGCGCTTCCTCCAAATAAAAACGCGCCCGAAGGCGCGTTCACGGGCTACGCCCTGGAACGGCAGGACCGCTCCGATTTTCGCGTCGTGGGACCCGAGGGCCCCACATCGGCAGGATTACTGCACGCGGCGTTCGATGGTGATCTGCTCCACTTCCACGCGGCGGTTCGGCGCCAGGCAAGCGATCAGGTCTGCACGCTTCTTCTGGTGGCAGTCGGTCACGACCGGGTTTTCTTCGCCCTTGCCATAAGTCTTCAGGCGGCCGGCGTCGACACCCTTGCTGACCAGGTATGCCTTGACCGCGTCGGCGCGACGCTGCGACAGCTTGTGGTTGTACTTGGTCGAACCCAGGCGGTCGGTGTAACCGGTGATGTCGACGTCGGTGATCGAGGTGTCGGCCTGCATTGCGGCGGCGATGTCGTCCAGCTTCGGCTGCGGCATCGACAGGGTGGCGCTATCGAAACCGAACAGGTCGGTCGACGACAGGGTCACCTTCTCGAAGCGTGCCGGCGGCGGCGGCGGCGGTGCGACTGGTTCCGGCGGCGGCGGCGGGGTTTCAGCAACCGGAGCCGGTGCCGGCGGTGCCGGCGGGATCGGCTGCGGCGGCGGGTTGAACGCGTAATTCAGGCCCAGGGTGACGTAACGGGTGTTGGCTTTCGAGAAGCCGAACTTGTCGTCGTCACGAAGGTTGCTGCGCACTTCGCGCACGTCGGCCTGCAGCGACCACTGGTCGGTCAGGCTCGCCTGGAAACCGACGCCGGCGGTGTAGTAGGGAGACCAGCCATTGGCGTGACGAATCGGATTGCGCTCGTGGTCGTACTCGCCGCCCACGCCGACCAGCAGGTACGGACGGAAGGCTTTACGCGACAGCATCAGCAGTGCGTCGACGCCGACCAGGCCCTGGCCGTACTTGTACGCGCCGTCCTTGGCTTCAGCGTAGGTAGCGCCGGCCTGGATGTCCCACAGCGGGTGCACGGCCTTGCCGAATTTAAGACCGCCACCGACTTGCTTCTTGTCGATCACGAAATCGTGGTCAGGCTTCATACCGACGAGGGACGGCTGAACGTACCACGACGGGTTCACGATATCCGTATCCTGGGCCAGTGCCGAGCCGGCAGAGCACAGGAAGGCGGCCGCCAGAGCGATCTTCTTCATATTATTCACAGGTAACTCCCATAAGTTGTAAAGGTACTCGACATCGCATGTCTTAACAGTGATGTTGATGCAAAGCTTACAAGTCAGCAGTTCCTTGGGTCAGTGCGGTACCGCACCTACGAACTGTCTGATGTGGCAATTCTACAACGTATGCAGAAATGCCACAGTGCCAGCATGTTTCCGATTGTTACTAAATCGTATCGGCGTTGGCTTATTGCATTGATTTGCGGCCTATTCACTGCATCTATGAGATACCGAACCAGCGCAAGCTTTCCGCACGATGTCATATCCTTATTGAGGCATGTCATTCAAACGCCATCTGTGTTGACTGGCGCAACCCCCACGAATCCGTATCATTTTTGCGTATTTACGTAAGATATTTCACATTTGCTCTCTCGCAGTGTTTCTGAATCATCAACCCTTTTGACCGCGCCTCGCTCTAGGCAAGCTGATCGATTAATAACTTTCAGAAATTTTTAGCAATGTGGGCTGGCGCACAGACCACGCGTAGTGAGACAGGCAATCTTGTAATCAGTTAAGCGGAACGAAAGTGTTGTCGAAGGGTCATACGAAACACATACGGTCCGGGCCCTACCAGAACACAGCCTTTATTACACGGAGTAAACCAATATGCATGCAGCGACTCACCACAATGCGGTGCAAGGCGACCTCAACGCAGTGCACACTTCCAGCAACTCTGCATTGATCGAACGTGTCCCGCCGCAACCGACCGAACGCGCCCCCATTTCGCTGGCGCCGATCGAACGCGTGCGGTCGACCTCGGCCACCCAGCGCCGCATCGAGAACATGCAGAAGCTGATTGGCGAGCTGCAAACCCACGAGATGCTGGCCGACGAAATCGCCTGGTTCCTGAAGTTTTCGCCGTCGGGCGCCCGCAAGTACATCCGCGACCTGCGTGAAGCCGGCGTGATCGAACTGGCGCGCTATATCGAAGGCACCGCCACCTACCTCGGCAAGGCCGTGTACCGTATTTCGCCGGATCCGGATCGCGTCAAGGCTTTCCTGGGTGCGATCTGCCAGCCGAAGCGCGAAGGCGCTGCCCCGCGCAAGGAGCGTCCGGGCCTGCGCGAGCAGAGCATGGCCGGCACCGGCCGCCACTTCCACATCCTGGCCGACGACACTCACTATGCGATCCGCGTGAACCGCAGCCCGGTTGCCCGCGATCCGCTGGTCGCCGCGCTGTTCGGCCCCGCTCCGGGCCAGCCCGCCAAGTAATCCGCGGCTATCCTATCCACGCCCATCCGGGCGCAGACGCCACCCCGCCAACCGGCCGGGTGGCGTTTCTTCTTGGTGGGGCGCTCATCTTGAAAAGTCGATAAGCGAGCCAATATGGCAAGAAATCGACAACAAGGAGAGGCCATGTTACCGAGTGCCGCATCGCTGGAAGGCAAGCCCGTGCCCCGCGCCGTGTTCAAAATACGTGCCGACAACGCCTGGCGCGATGTCACGACCGACCAGCTGTTCAAAGGCAAAACCGTGGTCGTGTTCGCGCTGCCCGGCGCCTACACGCCGACCTGCTCGTCGTCGCACCTGCCGCGCTATAACGAACTGGCCGGCGTGCTGCGCGAGAACGGTGTCGACGAGATCGTCTGCATCGCCGTCAACGACGCCTTCGTGATGAATGCCTGGCAGAGCGGCCAGGAAGCCGAGCACATCACCATGATCCCGGACGGCAACGCCGACTTCACCGAAGGCATGGGCATGCTGGTCGACAAGCGCGACCTCGGCTTCGGCCAGCGCTCCTGGCGCTATTCCATGCTGGTGCGTGACGGCGTCATCGAAAAAATCTTCATCGAGCCCGACAAGGAAGGCGATCCGTTCGAGGTGTCGGACGCCGATACCATGCTCAAGCACATCAATCCGAACGCCGCGCCGCCCGAGCCGGTCGTAATGTTCTCCAAGCCGGGTTGCCCATTCTGCGCCCGCGCAAAAGCACTGCTCAAGGCACGCGGCATCGCCTTTACCGATATCCCGCAAGACCACAAGATCAACACCAGCGTGTTGCGCGCGGTCTCGGGCGGAACCACATGGCCGCAAGTGTTCATGGGTGGCCGGCTGATCGGCGGGCTGGACGCCGTGGAAGCGCATTTCGCACCTGCCGGCGCCTGATGGAAGCCGCTTTGATCTGTGTGGTGCTGGCGGGCGCCTTGCTGCTGGCCTGGTGGCTGCCGCGCCGGCGCCTGAGCCGGGTCCTGGCGCAGCCTCTGGCCCCAAGCGAGCTGGCCATTATCGAGCGCAACGTCGCGCAGTACCGCGGCATGCCCGAGCCCCTGCGCCAGCAGCTGCAGCGCCTGGTCAAGCAGTTCCTGCACCAGAAGCGCTTCGTCGGCTGCGCCGGGCTTGATGTGACGCAGGAAATGCGCGTGACGATCGCCGCCCAGGCTTGCCTGCTGCTGGTGGGACGCAAAGGTCAGGACATGCGCGTGTATCCGGAACTGCGCACGATTCTGGTGTATCCGGGCGCCTTTCTGGTGCCGCGCCGCCAGCAGGACGAGGCCGGCGTGGTCAGCGAAACGCGCCAGGACCTGCTGGGCGAATCCTGGAGCGACGGCCGCGTCATCCTGTCGTGGGAACACGTGCGCCGCGCCGGCCTGGCGCCGGACGGCACGCACAACGTGGTGCTGCATGAATTCGCGCACCAGCTCGACAGCGAATCGGGCAGCAACAACGGCGCGCCATACCTCGGCAGCGCGGAACGCTACCGCAGCTGGTCGCAAACGCTTTCGCGCGACTTCGAGCTGCTGCGCCGCGACACCTATTTCGGCTACCGCGACGTGCTCGATCCCTATGGTGCGACCAGTCCGGCGGAATTCTTTGCGGTCGCCACCGAAACCTTTTTCGAGCAGCCGCACGCGCTGGCCGAACGCCATCCCGAGCTGTACCAGGAATTCCTGAAATACTACCGGGTCGACCCGCGCGACTGGCTGCCGGCGCCGCCCGAGGAACCCGCGTATGCCGGCGTGGTCTATGGACAGTGGCGGTAAAAACCTTGCCGCCGGCATGGCTGAGCTGCGTGCGTTTGCGAACAGAGGTATTTGCGATCCCGGCGCATGCTGAGGATACTTTCGATGCAGGAGGAGTTCACATGTCCATGATCATCGCAGGGCACTTCCAGCTTCAGGATGAAGTCGACCAGGCGCGCCGCGCGCTGGTGGACGCCGGATTCTCGAGCGACCGCATCAGCGGTTTCTACCTGAGCCAGCCCGGCCAGCACGACCTGACCCCGATCGGCGGCGACCACATCGAGTCGCCCGGCGCCAAGGAAACCGGCGCCGGCGTGGCCCAGGGCGCGGCCGGCGGCGCCGCCGTCGGCATGGCGGCCGGTGCGGCCACGTCGCCGATCACCGGCCCGCTCGGCCCCATCGTCGGCGGCTTGGTCGGCGCCCACGTCGGCTCGCTGTTCAGCTTCAGCAAGATGAAGGAAGCCGGCGAATCCGAAGAGGGCGGCCGCGCGCCGCTGGAAAACCGCATGGCCGGCATGCTGGTGGCGGTCGCCTTCGACGACGCCGCCCAGGAAGGGCAGGCGGTCGAGGTGCTGCGCCGTCTCGGCGCGCACCAGATCGAACGCGCCAAGGGCAATATCGTCGATGGCGATTGGGCCGATTTCGATCCTTCCAGCGCACCCGATATCATCCACTGAACGGTTCCCCGGCAACGCGCCGCCGCGGCCCGCTGGCCGGGTGCCGGCGGCTTTGTTGCGCGACCCGCACCCGTTCGCCGACCTTGCCAGCGGTTTGAGCTAGCTCAAAAGTTCTCTTTGTCGCCGTCCTAGACTCAATGCTTCATGTCGCGTATCCCGCGCGGCTGGCTTTGATCACAGGACGACGACCATGCACGACAAACGAGTGGCCTTGGTAACCGGAGGAATGGGCGGACTGGGGACGGCAATCGGCAGGCGCCTGTATGACGCAGGCTTTCAGGTGGCAGTGACTTTTTCGCCCGACAATACTGCGCCGGAAGCATGGTTGGCGGCCCAGCGCGACGAGGGCTACCGCTTTTCCGCATACAAGGTGGACGTCACCGATTACGGCGACTGCGAATGGATGACGCAAAAGCTGCTCGCCGAGCAGGGCCGGCTCGATGTGCTGGTGAACAACGCCGGCATCACGCGCGACCGCACCCTGCGCAAGATGGAGGCGGCCGATTGGCACGCCGTACTGCGCGCCGATCTCGACAGCGTGTTCAACATGAGCAAGCAGGCGATCGAGCCGATGATGGCCCAGCACTGGGGCCGCATCGTCAACGTCTCTTCGGTCAACGGCCAGCAGGGCGCCTTCGGCCAGGTCAACTACGCCGCCGCCAAGGCCGGCATGCATGGTTTCACCAAGTCGCTGGCGCTGGAAATGGCGCGCCATGGGGTGACCGTCAACACGGTGTCGCCGGGCTATCTGCGCACCAGGATGGTCGAGGCGATGCCGGCCCAGGTCCTCAAGGACAAGATCCTGCCGCAGATCCCGGTCGGCCGCCTGGGCGAACCGGACGAAGTCGCCGCGCTGATCGCATTCCTGGTGTCGCCGGAAGCCGGCTTCATGACCGGCGCCAACATCGCCATCAACGGCGGCCAGCACATGTATTGAGTACGCTCAGCGCCGCTCGGCGCGCGTCTGGCAGGCGATGCACAAGCGCGCTTCGGGCCGGGCCAGCAGGCGCGAGGCGCCGATCGGCTGGCCGCATTCCTCGCAATCGCCATAACTCCCATCCTCGATGCGCGCCAGCGCCTGGCGCAGCACCTGCGCTTCCTTGGTGCGCTGGCCAGCGGCTTCGCGCGTCAGGTCGTTTAATAACCGCACGGTAGCGCGATCGAGCGGCGAGGTCTCGACCTCGGACACCGGCAGTTCGCCGGCAGGCTCGGATGCCACCGCCGGCTCCACGTGCGCGAGCGCATCCAGGCGCTGTTCCAGCATCGACTTGAGCAGCGCCAGCTGTTCGGGACTCAATGTTTCCACGGCGGCCTCGTCGTGCGCGCGCATGGGCGCCGGCCGCCGCAATGGGCGTACGCAATGGGTAGCATCGGACCCTCCCTGGGACATTCCGGCCTGGCCGGATGGCGTCCCAGGGTCAGTGTAGCGCGGAACCCGGGGCTTGGGTATCGCTGGCCGAAGCGCCTGCGCTCAGGCGGCGGCGTCCGGCGCCGATGTAGGTGGAGATGCGGGCGGAGAAGGGGGGGCGGGCGCCGCATTGTGCAGCGCAATCACGTCGAGCTGGCCCTTGAGCCCGGCGAGCGCGGTCAGGATCGGCGCGACCTGGCCGGTGGCGGCCGCGGCGGCCAAGCCAAGCAGGCGCGCGACCAGGGTGATGCCGTCGCCGATGCGGGTGATGGTCTGGATCTTGGCGGCAGCGTCGGCGGTGAGCTGGAGCACGTGCTGCTGCGGCTGGCCGAGCGAACTGACGATACAGGCCGCGGCATCCGCGTACAGCCGGTTGGCGCGCTGGCGCAGCTCCTGCTCGGCCTCGAGCAGGGCGCGCGCGACGGTTTGTTCGGATTCAGGCACGTCGCCCGGGTAGCGCCGGATGTCGCGCATCACGCGTTCGTGGATGCTGTCGGCGCAGGCGGACAGGCGGTCGGCCAGTTCCTCGACCTGGCGCGCGCTCGACAGCGCTTCGGCCGGCGTGGCCGGCGCCGGCTTGGCGGCGGCGGGGGGGACAGCAGCAGGGACGGCAGCGGGGGTGGTGCGGGTAGGGTCGGCCATGGCGGCTCCTTCGGCTCAGTCGGACAGCGCTTCGCGGATTGCGAGCAGGTCGCGGCCATAGCCGGCCAGCATTCTGCGCACGTCTTCACTCGACAGCCAGTTGAGGTTTTCGCGCAGTTTCTGGTGACCCGCGGCGACCTTTTTCAAGCCATCCAGCGCCAGGTCGTAGCGCTTGTCGATCAGCTTGTATTCGGTCGCCTTGTTCAGGTAATGCACTTTGGCCAGCGTAACCAGCATGCGGTCCGAGTTGCGGGTCGAAAACGGGATCTCGACGTCGAACACGCCCAGCACGGTCTTCTTTTCATTCTCGTTGGTCTTGGCATACATCCTGGTGAGCACGATCATGGCCTCAAGCAGGACCTGGATGTCGGCGTCGCCGTCGCGCACCATGGTTTCGACGCTGCGGTTCTGGTAGTTGGAAGCGATCACGCGCGTGAGCAGGCGCGTGACGCTGGTGTAGGCCGCGACCTCGCGCTTCTCGACGCCGGCGTCGACGTTGGCCTGCAGGCCGGCGCCGAGGTCGTCGACCTGGGCCGACAGATCGTAGCGGGTGGCGCCGGCCAGCACGCTCAAGGTCTGCATGTACAGCACCACGGCCTTCTGGATGCTGACGAAATCGGCGTAGACGGCCTTGCGGCGCGCATCGTTGTCCCTGGCCATCTTGTCGACCGCGGGCGACAGGTAGGGCTGTTCGCGCTCATAGGTGTCGCGGTAGCGTCTCGACAGTTCGCCGTAGCCGCCCAGCTTGGCTGAGGCGTCGGCGAACTGGCGTACTTCCGACAGGCTGACAGTCTCGGGGCTGGCGCAGCCGCCCAGCGCGAGACTGAGCACCAGGCTGAGCACCAGGCTCGATGCGAACACGAAAGGCGTGAAGAATCGGCGGAGTTCCATGGGTCCTTTCTCGACGGCGCCAGGCCGTGGCGGAAAAGTCCCATTTTTTCAAAAATGCCGCAAAGCTATATTGCCAATAGTCAAGTTAGCCGACGTCGGCGATGGCCCCGGCGAGCGGCGCGGCAGCGTGGGTCGTCTGGAAGCCGCGCCAGCCCAGGCCGGCCACCGTGTCGCCGCCCGGAATGTATTCGCAGCCAACCCAGCCTTCATAGCCGAGCTCGTCGAGGAGGCGCAGCAGGAAAGGGTAGTTGATTTCGCCGGTGCCCGGTTCGTGACGACCCGGCACGTCGGCGATCTGGATGTGGCGGATGATCGGCATGCGCTCGCGTAGCGTGTTGGCGAGGTCGCCTTCCATGCGCTGCATGTGATACACGTCGTACTGCAGGAACAGGTTGTCGACCGCGCACTCGGCGATGATGGCGGCGGCCTGCGCGCTGCGGGTCAGGAAATAGCCCGGCATGTCGCGGTTGTTGATCGGCTCGATCATCAGGCGAATGCCATGCGGCGCCAGCGCGGCGGCGGCAAAGCGCAGGTTGTCGACGAAGGTCGCGTGCGCGCGCGCCTGCGAGACCTTGGGCGGGGTGCGGCCGGCCATGCAGTGCAATTGCTTGACGCCCAGGTCGAGCGCGTATTCGAGCGCCAGGCCGACGCTGTCCTGGAATTCGCCGATGCGGCGCGGATCGCAGGCCATGCCGCGGTCGCCCGCGCCCCAGTCGCCGGGCGGCATGTTGTGCAGCACCAGCTCCAGGTCGTAGCGGTGCAGGCGCGCTTCGATCTGCTCCGGCTCGAATGCGTAGGGAAACAGGAATTCGACCGCGTCGAAGCCGGCCGAGCGCGCCGCGGCGAAGCGGTCGAGGAAAGGCAGCTCGTTGAACAGCAGGCTCAGGTTGGCGGCAAACTTCGGCATGCGCAGGTCTCCTTGGTGGCAATCCGACATGCTAAACCATCACGGCCTCTGGCGCAGCGCGCACGGTTGGGCGCGCTGTCGGACTGGAGCTCGTCAGTTTGTCGGCGCGGCCGGATGGGGATCGTCGCTCAGGCGGCGCATCGGCGTGAACAGCCAGGCCAGCAGCGCGGCGCCGCTCAGGAACAGCCCGGCGCCGGTGAACAGCAGGCCGAGCGCGACCCGTGCGGCGATCCAGCCGGCGGCCGCCGCCGCCAGCGGCGCCAGGCCCATCACCACGAACATGAAGATGCTCATGGTCCGCCCGAGCATGGCTTTCGGCACGCGCTGCTGGACCCAGCTGAACACCGTCACGTTGACGAACCCGCCCAGCACGCCGACCGCCAGCAGCAGCAACATGCCTTGCCAGACGGCGCCGATCGCGCCCAGCAGCGGCACCATCAACCCGATGATGCCGTCGAGCAGCAACAGCGTGATGCCGAGGTTGCCGATCCGGCGTTTCTTGACCAGTCCGGTAAGCGCCATCCCGACTAGGGCGCCCGCACCCTGCGCGCCGGCCAGCAGGCCAAGCGCCGACGCGCCTTGCAGCCGGCTGCTGGCCAGCAGCGGCAGCGCCACCTGCAGCACGCCGCCGACCACGCACGAGCACAGGCCCCAGTAGAGAAATGCGGTGCGCAGCGTGGCGTCGCGCCACACCGCCGCGATGCCGGCGCCGACTTCTCGCAGCAAGGCCCGCTCGGACGCCGGCGCGCCAGGCGCCGCCATCGGCAGCAGACGCACCTTGGCCAGCGTCCACGCGGACAGGGCGAAGCTGAAGGCGTCGAAGCCGAACGCCAGCGCCAGCCCGCGCGCATCCTGCATGCCGGCGCTGCCGTCGCCGGCCAGCGCGAACAGCAGGCCGGCCAGCAGCGGCCCGGCCAGCATCGTCACCTGGCGGATCGCCATCAGCATCCCGTTGGCCGCCTGCAGGCTGGCGGGCGCTACCGCATGCGGCAGCATCGAGGTGCCGGCCGGGATGCTGAACGCCGAGGCCAGGCTCAGACCCAGCGCCAGTGCGATCACAAGTGGCAAGGTGGCGTCGCCGCGGTAGACCAGGACCGCCAGCACGGCCAGCAGCAGCGTGTTGACGTGCTTGGTCAGCATCAGGATGTTCTTGGGCGAATGGCGGTCGACCACGGCGCCGCCGAACAGGATCAGCACGGCGCGCGGCGCCCCCATCAGCGCCACCACCAGGCCGAGCGTGCCGGGATCGTGCGACAGTTTCAGCACCAGCCAGGGCAGGGCGATCATGGTGAATTGGTCGCCGAGGGCGGATACCACGCCGCCGCCCATCAGCCAGGCAAAGTTACGGTCGCGCAGCAAGTTGCGGGGGGAGGCCGACATCGCTTTCTCCTTCTTGTTTCTGGATCGATGGGGACAGCACCGGCGCGCACGCCGGAGGTGTTACTTGCCGATCAGCTGGGCCAGCAGGCTTGAGGTCGCCTCGACCTGGGCGCGCGCCGGCCCGCCCAGCGCCATGCGGCTGACGTTGTCGACGACGACAGTGGCGTTGGTGGCCAGTTCGTCGCCGGCCGGCGTGATCAGCGCGTAGCCGACGCGGGCGTCGCGCGGATCGCTCTGGCGCGCGACCAGGCCGATCTTTTCCAGCGGCAGCAGTGAGCGCGTGACGCCGGATGCGGTCAGGCCGAGCTGCTCGGCCAGGTCGACGCGGCGCAGGCGGCCGCCCGGGGCTCGCTGCAATTGCAGCAGCAACTGGTAATCGGAAAAGCTGATGCCGTGGTGGCTGCCAAGCGCGCTGTCCAGGCGGCGCGACAGCGTCGCCCAGGCGCGCGACAGGCGTAGGCAGAATTCGGTGGTCAAAGTGTCGGTGGACATAGCGGACTCCTAGGTCGGTTGCAACTAATGAATAGATACTTGATTACGCAAATATAATCATCTTCGCCAACATTGACAAGTACTTGAGTAATCAAGTGTTGTAAAAGGATGAAAAAATCCGGGAGCAGCGATCGAAGTCGATCGTGGTCCCGGATCGGGTCGGTACAGGCGGCGCGGGGAAGCGCCGCCCTGGATCAGCGGTCGCCGCCCGAGCGTGCGCTCGAAGCCGGACGCGGGCCGCGGTTCTGCGAACGGCCACCGTTGCCGCCGCCGTTACCGCCGCCATTGCCGCGGTTGCCCGGCTGGCCATTGCGGGGGCCGTTGCCGTTGCCGTTGCCCGACGCGCTGCGCGGTGCGCCCGCCGACGGGGTGGCAGCGCGCGGCTGGCCGCCGCGGTTGCCATTGCCGTTGCCGCCCGGACGGCCGCCGCGGCCGCCATGGCCCGGGGCGCCGCTGCGCAGCTGGATCGGCTGTGCCTTGGCGTTCAGGTCCGGCTCGAAGCCCGGGATCACGTCGCGCGGCAGGGTCTGCTTGATCAGCTTTTCGATGTCTTTCAACATCTGGTGCTCGTCGACGCACACCAGCGACACGGCTTCGCCGGTGGCGCCGGCGCGGCCAGTGCGGCCGATGCGGTGCACGTAATCTTCCGGCACGTTCGGCAGGTCGTAGTTGACGACGTGCGGCAGCTGGTCGATGTCGATGCCGCGTGCGGCGATGTCGGTTGCGACCAGCGCGGTCAGGCTGCCGTCCTTGAACTCGGCCAGCGCCTTGGTGCGCGCCGACTGGCTCTTGTTGCCGTGGATCGCCATCGCGCCGATGCCATCCTTGCCGAGCTGCTCGACCAGTTTATTGGCGCCGTGCTTGGTGCGAGTGAACACCAGCACCTGCTTCCAGTTGTTGGTCTTGATCAGGTGCGCCAGCATCGGGTGCTTCTTGTCGCGGTCGACCGGGTGGATCTTTTGCGAGATCACTTCCACGGTCGAGTTGCGGCGCGCGACTTCGATCATGCCCGGGTTGTTCAGTAGCTTGTCGGCCAGCGCCTTGATCTCGTCCGAGAAGGTGGCCGAGAACAGCAGGTTCTGGCGCTTCGGCGGCAGCACCGCCAGCACCTTCTTGATGTCGTGGATGAAGCCCATGTCGAGCATGCGGTCGGCTTCGTCCAGGATCAGGATCTCGATCTTGTCGAGCTTGATCGTGCCCTGGCCGACGTGGTCGAGCAGGCGGCCCGGGGTTGCGACCAGGATGTCGACGCCGTTTGCCAGCATCTTGATTTGCGGGTTGATGCCGACGCCGCCGAAGATCACGGCCGAGTTCAGGTTGGTGTACTTGGCATAGGTGCGCACGTTTTCCTCGATCTGGGCAGCCAGTTCGCGGGTCGGGGTCAGCACCAGCGCACGGATCGGGCGCTTCGAGGTTTTATTGGTCAGCGCCAGGCCGGCCTTGTCGGTCGACAGGCGGTGCAGCACCGGCAGGGTGAAGCCGGCGGTCTTGCCGGTGCCGGTCTGCGCGCCTGCGAGCAGGTCGCCGCCGCCAAGCACGGCGGGGATCGCCTGGGCCTGGATCGGAGTCGGAGCGGTATAGCCTGCTTCAGTAACGGCGCGCACGATGGCGTCGGTCAAACCGAGAGTATTAAATGACATAGTTATTCAGTAGTGATCGGCCCGCCGCCCGTGAGATACGAAGCGCCAGTCCAGCCGACCGAGACAAAGAAATCCAGGGCGGCCGGGACTGGACGCCGGCTCGCCGAGATGCAGCCAGATTGGCCGCATGGCATTATAAGCTTAAAAGTTTCGCTAGGGAAATTAGCGCAGCCCGGGGGCCGGTGGAAGCAGGGGAGGCGCGGCGCCAGGAGGGTGAATCGATGAAAGGCGCCGGAAACTTACACAGGACGTATTCTACGCGAAAGCCCGGAACCTTGCAGGGACCAGGCCGCCGCCACGCTGCTTAGCTGTTATGGAAAGGGTTCAGGAGCGCAACCATGCCGGCGAAGACTTTCGGGCCGGCAGCGATCACGTCGCCCTTGTTCAGGTACTGCGATTCGCCATTGAACTCGCCGACGATACCGCCGGCTTCGGTCACCAGCAGCGAGCCGGCGGCGATGTCCCAGATCTTCAAGCCTTTCTCGAAGAAGCCGTCGACGCGGCCGGCAGCCACGTTGGCCATCTCCAGGGCGGCCGAACCGCTCGAACGCACGCCATGGCAGCGCTGGGCCACGACTTCGTACATGCGCAGGTATTCGGCCAGCGCGCGCGGATCGGCGCCATGGCCGGAGCCGACCAGCGCCTTGTTGATGCGGTCCGGGTTGCGCACGCGGATGCGCTTGTCGTTCATGTAGGCGCCGGCGCCCTTGGTGGCGGTGAACAGGTCGTTGCGGACCGGGTCGTAGACCACGGCCTGGGTGATCACGCCGCGCTGCTGCAGCGCGATCGAGATGCAATAGTTCGGGTAGCCGTGCAGGAAGTTGGTGGTGCCGTCGATCGGATCGATGATCCAGACGTACTCGCTCTCGTCGTTCATGTTGCTGGATGCGCCCGATTCTTCGGCCAGGATCGCGTGGTCCGGATAGGCTTTCAGCAGCGTCTCGACGATCGCCTGTTCCGATGCCTGGTCGATGTCGGTGACGAAGTTGTTGTGGCTCTTTTCGCTGACGGTGATGCGATCGAGATCAAAGGATGCGCGATTGATGACGGTCGCGGCGCGACGGGCGGCCTTGATGGCCGTGTTGAGCATGGGGTGCATAAAGCTTCCGTGAAAAAGGCTGACGCCCACCGCGCAAAGGCGCCGCGGACGAACATGAACGATGAGAATTAAAGAGCAAAGCGGTGGCGAAATCGTTAAAATCCGGGCCGGGCAGCAAGCCAGGGCCAAGATTTATTGTTCTACGTCACCGCGCGATGGCGCTATTTTAAATGAACCCGACCGAAACTGACATCCCTCTTTTCAAACGGCTACGCTTTGTGCTAGTGGAAACAAGCCGCGCAGGCAACGTCGGCTCGGTCGCGCGCGCGATGAAGACGATGGGCTTTAGCGACCTCGTGCTGGTCGCGCCGCGCTGCGACGACCCATTGAACGACCCGGAAGCGGTCGCCTTCGCCAGCGGCGCGCTCGACGTGCTGCAGGGGGCGCGCATCGTGCCGACCATCGGCGAAGCGCTGGAGGGCTGCAATTTCGCCGCGGCGGTGTCGGCGCGGCTGCGCGAGTTCTCGCCGCCGGTGTGGTCGCCGCGCGACTTTTCCAAGCACGTGGCCGGCGACGCCAACCTGCATCCGGCCCTGATCCTCGGCAACGAGCGCGTCGGTTTGCCGAATCCCATCGTCGAGTCGAGCAATGTCTTGATCAACATTCCGGCCAATCCAGACTATTCATCGCTGAACCTGTCGCAGGCGGCGCAAGTGCTGGCCTACGAATGCCGCTTGGGCGCCCACGGCGAGAACCGGACCCAGGAAGGCGTCGGCTTTCACGGCGAAGCGGCCAGCCTGGCCCAGATCGAAGGCATGTACGCGCACCTGGAACAGGCGCTGGTGGCGATCGGCTTTCTCAACGCCGACAACCCGAAAAAGCTGATGCCGCGCCTGAAGCGCCTGTTCGCGCGCACCCAGCTGGAAACCGAGGAAGTCAACATCCTGCGCGGCATCGCGCGCCAGATGATGCGCGGACGGGAATAGACGGCCTGCTCAGGCCGCCGTCGCGCGCAGCTTGTACCAGGCGTTGCCGATCAATTCATAGATCGCATACCAGGAGCGGCGCATGCCCTCCGGGCTGGGCATCCAGGCCTGCAGCGGCGTCTTCTGGTTGCTGAAGAAGACCGTAGGGGCGTCGACCACTTCCAGGCCGGCACGCTGGAACACGGCGCGGGCGCGCACCATGTGCATCGCATCGGTCACGAGCAGGATGCGCTTGACGCCGTCCGGACGCAGCATCGCGGCGCTGAAGCTGGCATTTTCGGCGGTGTTGTCGGAGCGGCCTTCGATCCACTTGACCGGCACGCCGAAATCCTCGCGCAGCGCATCCGCCATTGCCTGCGCATAGCTGTACCCGAGTTCGCCGTGATCCGAATTGCTGCTGCTGCCACCGCCGCTGACCAGCAGCGGCAGCTTGGTGATGCGCTGCAGATGCGCTGCATAGCGCAGACGGGCGAGGGCGACGTAGTCGGGGATGTCGCGCCCGCCATATTCCGGTGCACGCTGCAGTCGCCCGGCCGCCAGCACGACGATCGCCTGCGCGCCCGCGCGCTCGGGCGCGCGCAGCGGCGCGGTCTCCCGTTCCAGCGGCGCGACGAACAGGCGCGCGCCACCATTGGTCGACAAGAACGTGAGCGCCGCGAATCCCGTCGCGGCGACGATGCGCCCGGCGCGCGGCCAGCGCCGCCAGATCGCCAGGCCGATGAAGATCATCAGAAACAGGTTGGCGGGCGGGAGAATCAGGTCGCGCGGGATGCCGTTGATCAGGTCGAGGAGCGGTTTCAGAGTCATGTGATGCGGTAATGGATGAGTGCGCGAGAGTAGACCGCAGCGGGGCCATGGCGTCAAGCGCACCGACGTCTGGCTGATCGAGCGGCCGCCTGGAAGAATCGCTCTAACCCGGCCCGCCGCAGGCGCACATGTTTCGCGTACACTGCAAAAAACACAAGAGCGAGCGTATGGAGACCACCCGCAGATCCTTCCTCAAGGCCGGCCTGCTCGGCGCGGCGCTGCTGGCCGCCGGCGGCGGCATCTACCGCTTCACGCACCCGCCAAGGCCGCATGCCTTCGTCCTCGACGGCGATGCCCGCGCCGCGTTTGATGCGATCGTCCCAGCGGTCTTGAACGGCGCGCTGCCAGCCGACCCGAACGCGCGCAAGCAAGCGATCGAAGCGACCACGGAACGCGTCCACCAGACCATCCTCGGCCTGCCGCTGGCCACCCAAAAGGAAGTGCAGGACCTGTTCGGCCTGCTCGCGCTGGCGCCCGCGCGGCGCCTGCTGGCCGGCGTCTCTCACGATTGGGCGGATGCAAGCGCGGACGAGGTCACGGCCTTCCTGCAACACTGGCGCACGCATCGGCTGGCGCTGCTGCGCTCGGCGTACGGCGCCCTGCACGATCTGGTCGTAGGCAGCTGGTACAGCGACCCGGCGCACTGGGCGGCGATCGGCTATCCCGGCCCGATCCCCGAACTGAGCGGGGCGGCGCCATGAGCACCAGGATCATCCCCGACCCGATCGAAGCGGGTCTCGCGCGCGGCTGGCAGGTCGTCGACGCGTCGACCTTGACCGACGACCGCACGCTGGACGCCGACGTCGTGATCGTCGGCAGCGGCGCCGGCGGCGGCGTGACGGCCGAGATCCTGGCGCTGTCCGGGCTGAAGGTCGTCATCGTGGAAGAGGGCGGCTTGAAGTCCTCGCGCGACTTCCGCATGCGCGAGGCCGAGGCCTATCCGTCGCTGTACCAGGAATCGGCGGCGCGCAAGACGCGCGACAAGGGCGTCACCATCCTGCAGGGCCGCACCGTCGGCGGCTCGACCACGGTCAACTGGACCTCGAGCTTTCGCACGCCGCCGGCCACGCTGGCGTTCTGGCGCGAACGCTACGGCCTGTCGACCTACGGTGACGCAGAACTCGCGCCCTGGTTCGCGGCGATGGAAGCGCGCCTGCACGTGATGGACTGGCCAGTCGCGCCCAACGAGAACAACGCGCTGCTGCGGCGCGGCGCCGAAAAGCTCGGCATCCCGACTGGCCTGATTCGCCGCAACGTCAACGGCTGCTGGAACCTGGGCTACTGCGGCATGGGCTGCCCGACCAATGCCAAGCAGTCGATGCTGGTAACGACGATCCCGTCGGCGCTCGACCATGGCGCGCTGCTGCTCACGCGTGCGCGCGCCGAGCGCTTCGTCATCCGCGGCGAGCGCGTCGACGCGCTGCAGGCGACGGCGCTCGACGCCGATGGCATCCAACCGAGCGGGCGCAGGCTGACGATCCGCGCGCGCCACTACGTCGTGGCCGGCGGCGCGATCAATTCGCCGGCGCTGCTGCTGCGCTCGAACGCGCCTGACCCGAGCGGCCTGCTCGGCAAGCGCACTTTCCTGCACCCGACCCTGATCTCGGCCGGCATCCATCCGCAGCGCGTCGACGGCTACGCGGGCGCGCCGCAGACCGTGTACTCGGACCACTTCCTGCATACCGGCGCGATCGACGGGCCGCTCGGCTACAAGCTGGAAGCGCCGCCGCTGCACCCGGTGCTGCTGTCGACCACGATGGCCGGCTTCGGCGTGCAGCACGCGCAGATGATGGGGCAGTTCCCGCACCTGCAAGGCATGCTGGCGCTGCTGCGCGACGGTTTCGCCGCCGATTCACCGGGCGGCACGGTGGCTTTGGCATCCGATGGCAGCCCGGTCCTGGACTATCCACTGAACGATGCGATCTGGGATGGCGCGCGCCGGGCGCTGCTGACCATGGCCGAGATCCAGTTCGCTGCCGGCGCAGCGGGCGTGCAGGTGGCGCACGAGAGCGCGCCGCGCTATGCCAGCTGGCGCGAAGCGCAGCAGGGCATCGGCGCGTTGCCGTACAAGCCGATGCTGGCGCGCGTGGCCTCGGCCCACGTGATGGGCGGCTGCATGATGGCGGGCGCGGGCCACGCCGGCGTCACCGATCCGGATGGGCGCTACCGCGGCCTGGCCAACCTGTCGGTGCACGACGGCTCGCTGTTCCCGACCTCGATCGGCGCCAACCCGCAGCTGTCGATCTACGGCATCACGGCGCGCCTGGCATCGAACCTGGCCCAGGCGCTGACCGGCGGTCCGGCCGCGCCTGTGCCCGGTCAGGCCGCGGCACCGACGCCGGCGCAAGCCGCATAAGGATGCCGATGAGCGCACGGCGCCTGCTGCAACTCGTCCTGATGCTTCAATGCGCGGCCGCGCTGCTGGTCGCCTGGGCGTTGCACACGCAGGGCGCGCCGTGGTGGGGGGCGCTCGTGGCCGGCATTGGCGCGGTCGCCCTTGCGCGCCTGCTGATCAACATGAACAACTTCATGCTCTCGGCGGTGTTTGCCAGCCCTACACCGCCGGCGCATCGCCTCGGCCTGGGCGCACGCCTGCGCATGCTGGCGCTCGAATACCGCGCCAGCATGGTGATGACGAGCTGGCTGATGGCGCGCGCCAGCGCCGCCACCCGCATCTATCCGGACAGCGGGCAAGTGCCGGTGCTGCTGTTGCACGGCTACGGCGCCAACAGCGGCTACTGGACGCACCTGACGCCGCTGCTGGACGCGGCGCGCATCAGCCATGCGACCGTCGACCTCGAGCCGGTCGCGGCCAGCATCGACGATTATGCGCCGCTGGTCGAGCGCCACGTGCAGGCTTTATTGGCGGCGACCGGCGCGTCTCAGGTGGCCATCGTCACGCACAGCATGGGCGGACTGGTCGCGCGCGCGTGGATGCGCGTGGTCGGGCACGCACGTGCGGCGCGCGTGGTCACGCTCGGCACGCCGCACCACGGCACGGCGATGGCGCGCTTCGGCATCGGCATCAACGCCTTCCAGATGCGTCCTGGGAGCGACTGGCTGCGCGCGTTGAACGCCAGCGAAGATGCCGCCACGCGCGCGCTGATCACCTCGATCTTCACCCACCACGACAACATCGTCGCGCCGCAGACCTCCAGCATGCTGGCGGGCGCGCGCAACGTCGAACTGGGCGGCGTCGGCCACGTGGCGCTGGGGCGCGACCGACGCGTGCTGGCCGAGATCATGCGCGAATTGTCGCTGCTATCCGCCGCGGCCGGTCGATGATATGCTGTCGGGTGAGTGCAACTACGCTGTCATCCATGCAACAAAAAGCCCCGCGCCGGACCCGTGAACGCATCCTCGAGCTCTCGCTCAGGCTGTTCAACGAGTTCGGCGAGCCGAACATCACGACGACCGTCATCGCGGAAGAGATGAATATCTCGCCCGGGAACCTGTATTACCATTTCAGGAACAAGGATGACATCGTCAACTCGATCTTCGCCCAGTTCGAGGCCGAGATCGAGCGCATCCTGACGGTGCCGGCGGGGCGCCGTTCGAACATGCAGGACGTCTGGCTGTACCTGCACCACATGTTCGAACTGATCTGGCGTTACCGCTTTTTCTACCGCGACCTGAACGACCTGCTGTCGCGCAACCGCAAGCTGGAACTGCACTTCAAGGCGATCCTGGCGCACAAGATCAAGGTCGCGCGCCAGCTGTGCGAAGACTTGCGCAGCGAAGGCTCGCTCGAAGCCGGCGACGCCCAGATCGGCGCGATGGCGACCAATATGGTGGTGGTGGCGACCTACTGGCTCTCGTACGAGTACGTGCGCAACCCGCGCAAGTACAGCGAGCAGCAGGCCATCGCCGATGCGCTCGCGCGCGGCTGCTACCAGGTGCTGTCGATGGTCGGCCCCTACCTGCGCGGCGAGACCCACGCCTTGTTCCAGCGCCTGTCCGATGAGTACCTGGCCAAGCTGCCGCCCGAGGCGCAAGCCGCGCAGCCGCCCGCCGCGCCGCAAACGAAATAAACCGAAGGATTCCATGAAAGCCATCGCAGTCTATTGCGGCGCCAACACCGGCGCCGATCCCGCTTTCGCGATCGCTGCGCGCGGCTTGGCGCGCGTGCTGGTCGAGCACAACATCGGCCTGGTCTACGGCGGCGGCAAGGTCGGCCTGATGGGCGTGATCGCCGACGAGGTGCTGCGCCTGGGGGGCGAAGCCACCGGCGTGATCCCCAAGGCGCTGATGGAGCGCGAAGTCGGCCATGCCGGCCTGACGCGCCTGTTCGTCGTGAAGGACATGCACGAGCGCAAGGCGATGATGTCGGAACTGGCGACCGGCTTCATCGCCATGCCGGGCGGGATGGGCACGCTGGAAGAACTGTTCGAGATGGTGACCTGGGCCCAGCTCGGCATCCACGCCAAGCCGATCGGCCTGCTGAACGTGAACGGCTTCTGGGACACCTTGTCGGCCTTCGTGGGCCACATGGTGGAGCAGGGCTTCGTGCGCCCGGCGCATGCCGAGCTGCTGATGGTCGAAGCCGATCCGCAAGCGCTGGTGCGGCGGCTGCAAGGCGCTTGAGGTTTAAGCCTCGACCACCCGGTCGCGTCCGCCCGACTTGGCCTGGTACAGCGCCTTGTCGGCGCGGTTGACGGTCGTCGCCAGCGGCTCGTGTCCGGCGCGCGTGGTCAGGCCGCCCGAAAAGCTCAGCGCGCGTTCGAACGCGACGTCGGGCAGCTTCAGGCGCGCCACGCGCGCGCGCAGGCGCGCCAGCACCGCCAGCGCATCGCTGGGCGCGGTGTCCGGCAGCATCAGCAGGAATTCCTCGCCGCCCCAGCGCGCCAGCACGTCGCGCGTGCGCAGCTCGGCGCGCGCGGCGGCGGCGAACTGGCGCAGCACCTCGTCGCCGGCGGCGTGGCCATGGCGGTCGTTGATCTGCTTGAAGAAGTCGATGTCGAGCAGGGCGATGCAGGTCGGCCGCCCGAGCGTGTTGTCGCGCCGCTCCTCGGCCGCCAGCACCGCATGCATGTGGCGCCGGTTGGCCAGCGAGGTCAGCTCGTCGACCGTGGCCAGGACGCGGATGGTTTCGAGCGCCGCTGCCAGCTCCTCGCGCTGCGCCTTCAACCGCATGCGCATGGTGCTCATCACGCCGGTCAGGAAGGCCACCGCCACCGTCGCCAGCGCCATCAGCAGGAAGGTCACGCCCTCGACCGTGGCCGGGTACCGGACCGGATCGTGCGCGTGCTGCCAGAACATCGTGCCGCCCATGCCGACCAGGCCGGTGAAGGTCAGCAGCAGGTTCTGGCGCGGGCGCATCGCGAAGGTGCAGAACACCACCACCACCATCAGCCCCATCAGCGTGGCGCCGCGTAGCGGACCGGCGATCGCATAGATCCACATGTTGCAGCTGATGCCGAACAGCGCCTGCAGCGCCGCCAGCGTGGACGGCCTCAGGCCCAGGCGCGGGCTGAAGCGCACCAGCGCGAAGAACAGCACGACGCCAGTTTCGGCATACCGTTCGAGCGCGCGCATCGCGCCGGCGTCGATCAGGCCGAGCGTGGCGCAATGCCCGAGCAGGCTCAAAAACAGGATGTAGAGCAGCGCGGTCGCGCTCCAGTACTGCGTCATGCGGCGCAGGCGCGGCTCGTTGCCGAACACGAGCTCCGATAGGGCCGCGAGGCGGCCTGTCACGCTGGAACCCATGCTCAGCCCACCAGCTTGAAGCGGCTGCGGTTGCGCGCCTGGTCCTGCAGCATCGCGGTGATGCGCTCGGGCGGCACCGGTGGGCTGAACAGGTAGCCCTGCATCTCGTCGCAGTCGTGCTGGCGCAGGAATTCGCGCTGTTCCTCGGTCTCGACGCCTTCCGCGATCACGCGCAGGTGCAGGCGGTGGCCGAGCGAGATCACCGCCAGCGCGATCGCCTGGTCGTCCGAGCTCGAGGCGACGTCGCGCACGAAGGACTTGTCGATCTTCAGGGTGCTGATCGGGAACGACTTCAGCGCCGACAGGCTCGAGTAGCCGGTGCCGAAGTCGTCGATCGACAGCGACACGCCCATCGCCTTCAGCTCGCGCATGCGCTCGACGGCCTGGTTCAGGTCGCGCATCAAGAGGCTTTCGGTCACTTCCAGTTCGAGCGCGGACGGCGCCAGGCCGGTCTCCGCCAGGGCTGCGGCGACGCGTTCGACCAGGCGCCGTTCCTCGAACTGGCGCGCCGAAACGTTCACCGACACCGTCAGCGCATCGAGGCCGGCATCGAGCCAGGCCTGGGCCTGGCGGCATGCGCTGCGCACCACCCATTCGCCGATCCCGACGATCATGCCGGATTCCTCGGCCAGGCCGATGAAGCGCGGCGGCGCGACCAGGCCGTGCTCCGGATGGCGCCAGCGGATCAGCGCCTCGACGCCGAAGATCTGGCCGGTGCGCAGGTCGACCTTGGGCTGGTACAGCAGGTGGAAGCGACCCGCCGGACCATCCTCTTGCGCCACGGTGGCGTCGAGCGCCTTGCGCAAGCCCTCCAGCAGCATCAGCTTTTCCTCGACGCTGGCGTTCATCTCGCGCGTGTAGAACTGGAAGTTGTTGCTGCCCAGTTCCTTGGCGCGGTACATGGCGGCGTCGGCGTTCATCATCAGCGTTTTCGGGTCGGCGCCGTCGCGCGGGAAGGTGACCACGCCCATGCTGCAGCTGACCTGCACCGCCTGGTCGCCGATCAGCACCGGCTCCGTCACCGCCTGGCGGATCTTTTCCAGCACCGGCGTCACCGCCAGCGGATTGTCCGCCACGTCCGGCAGCAGGATCACGAATTCGTCGCCGCCCAGGCGGCCCAGGGTGTCGTTGCGGCGCAGGCAGTCCTGCATGCGCTTGCCGACCACCTTCAGCAGCTCGTCGCCGGCACTGTGGCCGAGGCCGTCGTTGACCAGCTTGAAACCGTCCAGGTCGACGAAGGCCAGCGCCAGGTGGCTGCCGTTGCGCTCGGCGTTGCGCACCGCCTGGTCGAGGCGGTCGCGGATCAGGCTGCGGTTGGGCAGGCCGGTCAGCTCGTCGTGGTGTGCCATGTGGCGGATGCGCTCTTCCGACACCTTGCGTTCGGTGATGTCGCGCACCGTGGCCACGGCGCCGCCCTCGACCGGCACGATCTGGCGCTGCAGCCAGCGCCCGGCGGTGGGCCAGGTGGCGGCTTGCCATTCGGTCTCGATGGCTGCGCCTTCGCTGACCACCCTCAGCAATTCGTCGTACATGCCGTTCACGCGGTAGAAGGGCAGCAGCTCGCCCAGCGTGTGGCCGCGCATCTCGTCCTTCGGGATGCCGGTGAGTTCGGCCGCGCGCGAATTGGTTTCCTCGAGCAGGAAGTCGGCCAGCGCGCCCTGGTCGTCGTACACGCAGCGCATCACGAAGAAGGCGTCCAGGCTGGCCTCGGAGGCGGCGGCGTAGGTGGCCTGGGCGCGCCGCTCGCGCCGGCGTGCCTTGGCCAGCTGCCACGACCAGGCGCTGATCATCGCGACCAGCACGACCAGCAGCGCGCTGGCGATGGAAGCGCCGGCCAGGTAGTTGGTACGGTGCTGCTCGAATTGCGCCATCTGCTCGCGGTCGGCCAGGCCGATCACGGCTGCCAGCGGGAAGCCGTGCAGGCGGCGCATGCTGGTGTAGCGCTCGATGCCGTCGCCGGCCATCGCCAGCGGGATCACGGTGTCGGCGTCCAGGCCGGCCAGCGCGATGTGCTGGCCCCACGACACCTTCTCGCCCACGCGCAGCGCGCGGGCGACACCGTCCTCGCCGATCAGGCCGAGCAGGCCGAAGTCGCCGTCGCGCGAGCGTTCGTAGGCGCTGGTGAAGTAGGCCGGATCGACTTCGACGATGGCGACGCCGGCGAAGCCGCCGGCCGGGTCGTCGATGCGGCGCGTGAAGTGCAGGTGCGGCTCGGACTTGAACTCGTCGCCGATGGTCTGGCTGACGAAGGGCGCGCTGCCGCCGGCGTCGCGCGGCACCTTGAAGTAGGACTGGTCGGCCACGTTCAGGTGCGGCGTCGGCGTGCTGCTGGCGACCACGTCGCCGTCGCGGTCGGCGACGCTGACCACGAACATCAGCCTGGGCGGCAGCAGACCCTGGCGGCGCAGCGCCGGGAGCGCGCCGCGCGCGCCGTTGGTCTCGACCGCGTACTTGAGCACCTTCAGGGTCTGGTCGATGGCGGTCAGGTTGCGCACCATCTGCGCTTCATAGGTGTCGACCTGTTCGCGCGCAGCGTCGCGCGCGGCGTCGGTCGCGCCGCGGCGTTCGGTGTCGATGAAGTGGAAGGTCGCGATCCAGATCGCCGCCAGCGGCAGCAGGGCGAACAGCGGCAGCGCGACGTGGGTCTCGAGGATGCGTCCGAGCCAGCGTCCGATGCCGCGCTCGGGACGGCCGCCGCCGCCGCGGTGACTGATAGCGGGCGCCGTCATTGCACCACCAGCACCGAACGCACGCTGGCGTCCAGCGCGCTGCGGTCGATGTAGCCGATCAGCTCCGGGTTCTCTGCCACGCGGCGGCGCACGGCGGCGCTGTCGGTGGCTTCGGCGGGCGGCTGGCCGCGGCCGGTGAACACCATCTTCGACCAGTAGGCCTTGAGCAGCGCCGGCGTCTTGCCGGCCACGCGCGCGTAGAAATCGTCGCGCAGCGGTGAACCGATGCGCTGGTCGAGCGGGACCGCCTCGACGCCGTCGGGGAAGCGCGGGGCCTGGCCTAGGAAGATCGCGGCGACCTGTTCCGGACGCAAGGCGAGCACCGGGCTCCTGGCCGAAACCACCACCACGAGTTCCGAAGCGCAGGCGGGGCCGGCGCCGGCGAGCAGGGCGGCGGCGAGGAGGCAGGCGGCCAGGCGCAGGTTGAGAAGTGTGCGCATCCTAGTACACGAAATCGAAGGCAAGGCTGACGACGTCGGCCGAGTGGCCGGAACGGAAGTCCGGCAGCGGGTTGATCAGCGTGCCGCGCGAACCGTCGTGCGGCGTGACGCGGTCGTACTGCAGCTTGAGCGCGGTGTTGGTATGCAGATCCCAGCGCAGGCCGGCGCCGGCGCTGGTCTGTTGCGGAATCGTTGCCAGCAGCACATTCAGGCCGGCGTTCAGCAAGGCCGCCTGGCCGCGGTAAGGCGCTGGCAGGGCGTCCAGAGGCAGGCCGGCGGCACGGGTGGCGACGGTGGCGTGCACGTGCGACCAGGTCAGGTAGGGCGTGAACGGTCCCACGCGCCAGCCGGCGCTGGCGTACAGGCTGCGCGTCGCGCCGAGCAGCGAATGCATGTGCGTGCGGCCGGCTTCGGCCGTCACGAACCATGCGCCCGGGTCGTAGTTCAGCCCGATGTTGGCGATGTCGACGCGCTTGTGGTCGATCGCGAAGCGGCGCGTGATGGCCTCGCCGGCCGGCCCGAAGGCGTCGAAGGCGCCAAACAGCTGCTGGCCGACGTCGATCGTCACGTCGGCACGCATGTAGTTGACGCGCACGCTGAGCGCGCCCCAGTCGCTGGTGTTCGAGACGCCGATCATGTTGCGCGCGCGGCCATGCACCGAGTCACCCAGGGGCGGGTCGTCGTGCCCATAGAAAAACTGCGAGGCGTTGCGTACCGGACCGGCGTCCCAGCGCCAGGTGGCATCGACGCCGTCGCTGCTGGTGATCGGCACGGTGCCGTAGGTTTCGACCGGCGGGCGTACCCAAGGGTAGGCATAGCCGATCTTGCGGTAGTCGGCGGCCAGGAAGATCGGCAGCGCGATGCGGCCCAGGCGCAGCGCCAGTTCGGGCGTCGCCTGGTACTTGACGTTGGCCCATTCGACGCGTGGACGGTAGGTGTTGTAGAGACCCTGCTCGCTGACCACCTGCAGCACGGCCGACCACCGATGGTCGAGCTTGACGTCCAGCTGGGCGCCCAGGCGGCTGTCGACATCGCCGCTCCAGGCGCGCGTGGCGCCGGCGCCGCTGTATTTCATCACGCTCGAGGTGTAGTCGGCGCGGTGCTCGCTCGAATGCACGAGGCCGACGGTGCCGAAGCCCGACACCGACCAGCTCGGCGTTTCCTGGCTGTGCGCGGCGCCGCCCACGGCTAGCCCGATGGCGAGCAGGAGAAGGGACGGGGCGGAGCCAGGGAATCGTTGCGGCATTTAACTTTCTCGATAATTCGGCCGGCGTGGGCCTGCGGCACACCGGAGATTCTGGATTCGGGGAACGGGCGACCTCGGAGGCAGGCGAGGACGGACACGCGGCGACGCGCGAGCATCGACTGTAAACGGTGCCTTGCGGAAAGTCGACAGTTTACTCAAATGCCTTGGGGCAATTTTTTAATGTTGTTGCGTTCAGGCAACGAGTACTGTCAAAATCGGCGTTTATGACTTGGATCGGCGCTCAGCCCCACAGGCGTTCACCGTCCAGCTCGAGCTGGGTCAGGTAGAGGCGCACGTCGAACTCGAACTGGTGGTACTGCGGCTCCATCCAGGTGCACAGTTTGTAAAATGCCTTGTCGTGCTGTTTTTCCTTCAGGTGCGCCAGTTCGTGCACGGCGATCATGCGCAGGAATTCGGGCGGCGCGTCGCGGAACACGCTGCCGATGCGGATCTCGTGCTTGGCCTTGAGGCGGCCGCCCTGCACCCGCGAGACCGCCGTATGCAGCCCGAGCGCCTGCTGGACGATGCCGATCTTGCTGTCGAAGGCGACCTTGGACACCGGTTCGGCGTTGCGCAGGTATTCGTCTTTCATGTCCTGCACGTAGCCGTACAAGGCCTTGTCGGTACGGATCGCGTGGGCGTGCGGGTAGCGCGTGCGCAGGTGATCGGCCAGGCGGCGCTCGTCGACGAGGCGCGCGGCCTGGGTGCGCAGGTACTCGGGATAGGCGCCGAGGTATTTGAGAAGCGTGGCATCTGACATGGGGTGTGCACTCTAGCACAGCCCGGTGAGGGGAGGGGCCCGACGGCACGCCGCCAGGCCCGGATGCCGATGGACGTTCGTGTTTACTCTCCTTTGCCGCCCTGGCGGTTGCCGTTCTTGGCCGCCGCGGCGGCCCGGTTGGCCGATTGCCGGCTTTCTCCGCCCTTGCGGCCGATGTCGGCCATGTGGGCGCGGTTGCGGCTGACCACTTCGCCGCCTTTCTGACCGGCGCGACGCGCTTCTTCCGAATCGAATTCGTGCGCCGTCCCTTTCTGGTGGGCCGCCTGGCCACCCTTGCTGGCGATTTGCCGCTGCTGGTTCTGGTCCATCGCAGCGAAACCGCGCTTTGCAGGCTGGCTTTTCTGCTCGTTGCCCGAGCTGGAAGCGCTCCTGCCGTCCTTGCTTGTCGCCATATCGATCTCCTTGTGCCTGTCGGTGAACAGTCAAACCCGAGCGTTTGGGGATGTTTCCCCTTATGGATGCGCTCGTGCGTTTAGAGAGGCGGGGGAGTCAATAGTTCCGGCAGTTCGTCAGTCGACCTTCAAGACCAGTTTCCCGAAGTTCTTCCCTTCGAACAGCATCAGCAGCGCCGACGGAAATTGCGCGAAACCGTCGACCACATGCTCGCGGCTCTTGATCGCGCCGGCGCGCAGCCAGCCGGCCAGGCGCGCCACGCCTTCCGGATAGCGCGGCGCGTAGTCGAACACCACCATGCCCTCCATGCGCGCGCGGTTCACCAGCAGCGACAGGTAGTTGGCCGGCCCGCGCACGGGCGTGGTGTTGTTGTACTGCGAGATCGCACCGCAGATCACGATGCGCGCCTTCAGGTTGATGCGCGCCAGGACGGCGTCAAGGATGTCGCCGCCGACGTTGTCGAAATAAACATCGACGCCTTGCGGACAATGCGTCTTCAGGCCGGCCGCCACCTGGCCGTCCTTGTAGTCGATGCAGGCGTCGAAGCCGAGTTCCTCGACCACGTAGCGGCACTTGTCCGGCCCACCGGCGATGCCGACCACGCGGCAACCGAGTTGCTTTGCGACCTGGCCCACCGTCATCCCGACCGCGCCGGCGGCGGCCGACACTACCACCGTCTCGCCGGCCTCCGGCTGGCCGACCTCGAGCAGGCCGAAATACGCCGTCATGCCCGGCATGCCGAGCACGTTCAGCCAGGCCGGCAGCGACGCGACCGAGGGATCGATCCGGCTCAGCTGGCTGGCACCGGGCTGGCCGGTCCAGAAGCGCTGCACGCCGAAGGCGCCGCCGACGTGCTCGCCGACCTTGTAGTCCGGCGCGTTCGACTCGACCACGACGCCGACGCCGCCGGCGCGCATCACCTCGCCGATCGCGACCGGGCGGATGTACGACTTGCCTTCGTTCATCCAGCCGCGCATGGCCGGATCGAGCGACAGGTACAGCACCTGCACGCGCACCTCGCCGTCCTGCAGCGGCGCGAGTGCTTCTTCGGTGAGTTGCCAGTTCTGGGGTGTGGGTAAGCCGACCGGGCGGGCGGCAAGGCGGAACTGCTGGTTGATGCGGGCGGTGCTCGTCATGGCGTCTCCTGTTCTGGCGCGATCGATGGTGTCGCGCATCGCTTCACTATATAACCACAAGCGGCCGCCGGCGCACTGGAGTGGAATTGCCGAATATGCAAAACATGCGACAATGACCCGGCACCATTTCACCTTTCCGTCACCCATTCCCATCAAACCATGCAGCATCCCGAATACATCCTGACCCTGTCCTGCCTCGACCAGCGCGGCATCGTGCTGCGCGTCTCGGGCTTCCTGGCCGAATACGGCTGCAACATCATCGACTCGGCGCAGTTCGGCGACCCGGACTCGAAGCTGTTCTTCATGCGCGTGCACTTCGCGCTGGAAGACGCGCAGGTCGGCGACGACCGCCTGCGCGAGGGCTTCGACGCCCTGTGCGCGAGCCTTGCAGCCTCGGGCCAGTTGCACGACGCGCGCGTCAAGCCGCGCGTGATGATCATGGTGTCGAAGATCGGCCATTGCCTGAACGACCTGCTGTTCCGCTACCGCAGCGGCCTGCTGCCGGTGGAGATTCCGGCCATCGTTTCGAACCACATGGAGTTCTACCAGCTCGCGGCCAGTTACAATATCCCGTTCCACCACTTGCCGCTCGAAGCCGGAGCGAGCGATTCGGCCAAGCTCGCCCAGGAGGCGCGCATCATCGAATTGCTCGACACCCACCGCATCGACCTGGTCGTGCTGGCGCGCTACATGCAGATCCTGTCGCCGGGGCTGTGCGAAGCCTTGAAGGGCAGGGCGATCAATATCCACCATTCGTTCCTGCCGAGCTTCAAGGGCGCGCGCCCGTACGCGCAGGCGCACCGGCGCGGCGTCAAGCTGATCGGCGCCACCGCCCATTTCGTCACCGGCGACCTGGACGAGGGCCCGATCATCGAGCAGGACGTCGAGCGCGTCGATCACGCGATGCACGTCGACGGGTTGACGGCGATCGGCCGCGACGTCGAGAGCGTCGTGCTGGCGCGTGCGGTCAAGTGGTTCGTGGAACACCGTATTTTGCTGAACGGCGACAAGACCGTCGTGTTCAGCTGAACCCGACACTCTAATAACTAGGCAGCACCGAATGGCCCTGAAAGCTACGATTTACAAAGCAGACCTCAGCATCGCGGACATGGACCGCAATTACTACCAGGAGCACGCGCTCACCATCGCGCGCCATCCTTCGGAAACCGACGAGCGCGTGATGATCCGCGTGCTCGCCTTTGCCCTGAACGCCGACCCGGCGCTGGCCTACGGCAAGGACTTGTTCGACGTCGAGGAACCGGCCTTGTGGCTGAAGGACCTGACCGGCGCGATCCAGACCTGGATCGAAGTCGGCCAGCCTGAAGAGCGCCGCATCATGAAGGCCAGCGGGCGCGCCGAACACGTGATCGTCTACAGCTACAGCGCCACCAGCCACCTGTGGTTCAAGAGCATCGCCAAGCAGATCGATCGCGCGCGCAACGTGACCGTCGTGAACATCGCGGCGGAAACCAGCGCCCAGCTGGAGAAGATGGCCAAGCGCAACATGCAACTGCAGTGCACGATCCAGGACGGCCAGGTCTGGCTGACCGACGGCGAGACCACCGTGCAGGTCGAGCGTGACACGCTGCTGGCGGAACGCCGATAATCGCGTCATTCACTGCGCATCATTCACTATCTAATCAGGCAGATCATGTCGCGACGTCTTCCTCATCTCGTGCTGGCGCTGGCCGGCTTGTGCGCAGTCCCGCTCGCGCTGGCCCAGGTCAGCGTCGGTGCGCCCTGGATCCGCGCCACCGTCCCGGCCCAGAAGACCGCCGGCGCCTTCATGCAGATCAAGTCGGCCAAGGCGGCGCGCCTGGTCGGCGTCAGCAGCCCGGTCGCTGGCCGCGCCGAACTGCACCAGATGTCGATGGACGGCCAGACCATGCGCATGCATGCGGTCGACGGCGTCGACCTGCCGGCCAACCAGCCGGTCGACCTGGCCTCGGGCGGCTATCACATCATGCTGTTCGACCTGCGCCGCCAGCTGAAGGACGGCGACCAGGTGCCGCTGACGCTGCGCGTGGTCGAGGCCGGCGGCAAGCCGGAAGACGTCACGGTCCAGGTGCCGGTCAAGCCGATCGGCTACGTGGCGCCAGCCGCCGCTCATCCAGGCCACTGAGGCATCAGCCCGGCGTCGCCCCCAGCCGGCGCACATTGCCCGATCCCATCATCGACTTGGCCACGCGCGGGTCGCCGTAGTAGGCGACGCTGCCCGAACCCATCATCGTCGTGCTCAGGCTGTCGCGCACCCACACGGTCGCGTCGCCCGAGCCGGCGATGGTGACGTTGGCGCTTTCCGCGCGCACGCGCGCGAAGTCGATGTCGCCCGATCCGCCGACCGAGATCGACACGGTGCGCACCGCGCCGCCCTCGACGCGCAGGTTGCCGCTGCCGCCGACGCCGACCACGATCCGTTCGGCCTCGACCTTGCCGACCCGGATGGTGCCGGAGCCGCCGATGTCGAACTGCACGCGCGCGCCGTCCATGCGGTCGGCGTCGATGTCGCCCGAGCCGGCCAGCGCCAGGCGCTCCAGCTGGCGCACCGTCACGAACACGCGCAGCTTGCGCGTGTGGATGCTCACCGCATGGCGCGTGCGGATCTGCAGCGTGCCGTCTTCGACCACGGTCTCGATCAGCGGCAGCAGGTTGTCGTCGGCTTCGATGGCGACGCTGTCGCGCTCGCCGCGGCGCACCTCGACCTTGCCGGACAGCGCCATCGCCACGGCCGTGAAGTGGCCGGCCTCGCGCGCCTGGCGCTTGACGTTGCCGTTGCCGTCGACCTGCTCGTAACGGTCCCAGGCCAGGGCATCGGTCTGCAGGCCGACGGCGCCGGCGGCGCCAACGGCGAGAGCGGAGAGCAGGAAGGTGCGGCGCTGGTGAAAGCGGGACTTGGTCGATTGCATGACAGGCTCCTTGCGATGATTGTTGATGAGTGCATCCTAAATCCGGCGCCCGAGGACGGCATCCACCATGCGACGAAATGCAGCCGGAAGGGGACAGGCTGCATTGCTTGCGTCAAGAATAGCGACTTGACTTTTGGTTTCCGGCATTTTTACAACGTATGGACACAAAATTGCCATAAAGTTAGATTTACTGCTGGAAATGATGATATTCTGTAGGCGCTCTCCTACTTCGGTATCATCATGGATTATCAGGCTGCTCATATTCGTCAGATTCGTGCTACTCAGCGTTTCAAAATGCGTTTGGCCGGCGTGGCGATGCTGGGTGTCGGCATATCCGTAGCAGGGGCGCTGGTGGGACAGCATGCGGCCCAGCATTTGCCGTTCGCCGCCCCGGCCGATCGGGCGTCGGCCAGGACTGCATCGACGCCGGCCGCAGCGCCGCTGCAGGCGCAGGCGAATCCGGCCAAGGCGCGACGCGTCTACCCGTATTCGATCGTGCCGGGCGGCGTGCTCGACCGCGCCGAGCTCGCGGCCGTGATCAAGCGCGACAAGGTGGCGGCGGCCCACTATGCCGACTTCCAGGTCGAGAAGGCGGTCCCGGTCAAGGTCGCCAAGGCGCGCGCCGTCTACGTTTCCTACCGCAAGGACGGCCAGGTCTACTGGACGTCGAAGAAAGTCATGCTGGCCGAGGGCGAGATCCTGCTGTCCGATGGCACCAGCGAGATCCGCACCCGCTGCGGCAACCGTATCTCCGAGACGCGCCGGCTGCCGGTGGCGGCCAACGAGCCGGCGCCGGAAGTGCTCGACACCGCCATGGAAGCCGACGATGCGGACGAGGGCGGCGCCCAGCCGACCGCCATGGGCATGCCCGACGATGGTCTCGGCGTGTTCGGCGCGGCCCATAGCGCCGTCACGTTCGCCAACGGCAGCGGCCTGATCCAAGTCAATAACGGCGATACCTGGACCGGGACGGCGCTGCCGGGCATGTCCGACACGCCGCGCGGCTACACCGGCAGGCCGGTGACGGTGACTGCGCCGAAGGCCAGCCAGGTCAACCCGGGAATTGGACCCGGGGCCCGCGGCACCGTGGTCAACGGCCGTGGCAACGGCGACAGCGGCACGCGCACGCTGACCACGGGCGCCGGCCCGGCGCCGGTGGAGCCCGCTAATCCGCTCGCCGGCGGGCCGGACCTGGGCCCGATCGGCGCGCCGCCGTTCTCGAGTACGCCGGAACTGCCGCCGCTGCCGGGTACGCTGACGCCGGTTCCGGCTGGACCTGCGCCATTGGCGCCGTCCCTGCCGACTCCCAGCACCGCGAACGTCCCCGAGCCGGGCAGCCTGTGGCTGAGCGGCATCGCGCTGGCCGCCTTGGCGCTGCTGCGCCGCAAGACGCGCCAGGCGCGCTGAGTTTCCCCGTCGCGCCACAGGCGCGCGCCTGCGATTGCGGGCGCACGCGCGCGCAGGTGTGGCGGCGCGTGCACGTTCGATCTTGGTTGTCGAAAAAATCTCTTTCCAAGTGGAACTTTCGGAGCATGCTGGTCTTATAATTCCTGCATCACCGATTCCATCCGCACGAGCCAGCATGATCGAACATCACCAGTCCTCGCAGATCCCCACCCTGTCGTACATCGAGAACGAAGACCACCCGGTGTTCGGCACCCTGGTCGAGCAGATCCTGCACCTGCTGAACTCGAAACTGGTGTTTTCCGACGTCATCATCCACCAGAACAGCCCGCTGATGCTGCGCCAGCCGAAGGGCCTGGTGGCGGTCACCGATTCGCCGATCACCAAGGAAGAGCTGGAAGAATTCTTCGACGTCATCGAGCCGAACTGGGCGGAGCGCATCCAGGAACGCGCGTTCGACCGCTCGATCGACCTGCACACCGCGCGCATCCGCGCCAACTGCTTCAGCTTCCAGGGCAAGAAGCGCCTGGGCTGCGTGATCCGGCGCTTTCCGAAGGAGCCGCTGGCCCTTAGCGAACTCGGCCTGCATGTGGACGAGCAGGAATTCGCGCGCCTGACGTCCGGCCTGGTGCTGATCATCGGCGACACCTGCCAGGGCAAGTCGACCACGATCGCCTCCATCCTCGACGAGATCAACCGCCAGCGCTCGGGCCACATCATCACCATCGAAGACCCGGTCGAGACCCTGATCCCGCAGCGCAAGTGCATCATCACCCAGCGCGAAGTCGGCGCCGACGCCGACGTCGGCAGCTATTACCTCGGCGCGCTGGACGCGCTGCGCGAGCGCCCCGACGTGATCGTGATCGGCGAAATCCGCGATGCGCAAACCGCCCAGGAAGCGCTGGCGCTGGCAGAGTCCGGCCCGCTGGTGCTGGCCACGCTGCACGCGCGCTCGACCGAGCTGGGCCTGCAGAAGATGCTGCGCCTGCTGGGCAACTCGGACGCGCAGAACCAGGCGCTGGCGCATGCGCTGCGCGGGGTGCTGTGCCAGGCACTGCTGCCGTCCAGGCAGGGCAATCGTTATCACCTGGCGACCGAATGCCTGTCGATCAGCCCGGCCGTGGCCGCGATGATTGAGGCGGGCGACCTGGGCGCCATCCGCGACCACATGAACCACGGACGCACGCCCGGCTGCCACACGATGAACAGCGTGCTCGAAGGGCTGCTGGCCTCGCACAAGGTGGGCGTGGACGATGCGCGCGCGGCGACCACGGACCGGATCGGGTTTGCCGAGATGGTGTAAAGCGGCGTACGCTCAGCCAGCCGGCGTCGGCTCGCGCAGCGGCTCTTCGCCCGTCTCGGCGGGGAAGCCCGGGGCCGGCTGCGCCGCCTCATCGGCAATCATCAGGCGGTTGACGTAGCGGTCGAACTGCCCGGCCTGCGGGTAGGGCACCGGCGCGTATTCGTACAGGAAGCAGGGCAGCAGCGCGTACTGGATGCCGAGCAGCAGGCGCGGCTTGTGCAGCGGCGACGCGCCCTTGTGGATGCCCTTGGTGTCGATCAGGAAGCCGGTGCCGGCTCCGCCCTCGATCGAGGTCGCGGCGCCGTACTTGCGCGCGATGTCGGCGTCGGCATACGGACGCAGGCGCATCGACATGCGCTCGCGGTGGCTGCCTTCGATGTAGATGTGCGGACCGCAGCTGGCGTCGACGTCGGTCAGGTAGATCAGCAGCTTGGCGCTGCCCGGTTCCGAATCGCGGTGGAAGCGCTGCACGGTGTCGGTCGGCACGTCGCCGGGCGCCGGGTGCGGGAACGACCAGCGCAAACCGAGGCTGACGATGGTCGGCGTGAAGCCGAGGTAGTCGCTTACCAGAGCGATGATGGCGGGATCGTTGGCGACCTGCAGCAGGTGCGGGCAATCGACGATGATGTCGAGCGGGTAGTCGCCGAGGTTGGCATCAAGGGGCGCGTCGGCCAGGCGGAAGCGCCGGCCGCTGCCGCGCGCGTCGATCATCACCTTGTCGTCCAGGTAGCGCAGCATGTCCTCGCACTGGGCGCGGGACAGCACGCGTCCGAGCTGCAGGCAGCCGGCATCGCGCAGGCCGGCCGCCAGGACCGCTGCGCCCGGGGCGGAAGGACGGGGAGCGCGGTGCCTGGCGTGCAGCGCGGCGACCAGGATGCGGTGCGCGATGCGGCGCAAGGTCCGGCTGGTCACGATCCGGTGGACGTAATACAGCGCGAGCTTGAACCGGGTGGCGGCGGAACCGCGGCGAAACGACGCATAGGTTTGCATGACGTACCTGAAGGACGGAACTGCGAGCCGCGACGCGACCGGAAATTCAGTCTAATTCAGTTGAGCAAACTTTCCTACGTGCATCTTTAATGGTTTGCTGAACCTTTTATCCAGCTCAAGCGATCTGGAAATACGGGTTCTCGTCGTGCGACTCGACGCCGCATTCGGCCAGCTTGGCCACCTCCCGCGCGTACTCTGCAGTAGCCCGCGATCACTTACTGTTGCGAGACGGTAATAGGCACGATCAAGGCTTCTACCTCCATGGTCTCCTCGCCGCCGCCGCGCCGTGTGCCGCGCACCGGCGCCGCCGACTCGTAGTCGCGTCCGATCGCAAGGCGGCAGTAGGCATCGGTCATCGGGCGCCCGTGAGTGACGTCGATGCTGACCCAGCCGCTATAGTCCTCGTCCTCGGCCCAGGCATCGACCCAGGCATGGCTGGCCGCGTGGCCGGTCGACTCCGGATCGATGTAGCCCGACACGTAGCGCGCCGGGATGCCGCGTGCATGGCAGCAGGCCAGGAAGATGTGGGCGTGGTCCTGGCACACGCCGGCGCCCAGCGCCATGGCGTCGCCGGCGGTGGAAAACACGTTGGTGGCGCCGCTCTGGTAGGCCACCGCGGCGACGATACGGCCGGCCAGCGCCAGCAGCTCGCGCGTGCCCGCGCGCGCGGACGGCAGGCATTGCGCCGCGACCTCGGCCAGCGCTTCGGTCGGCTGGGTCAGCCGGGTCGGCACCGTGAAGATCAGCGGCGACAGGCTCTCCGGCATTTGCAGCCGTCCGCCCGGCACGGGGAGGGTGCTGACCACGCCTTCGACCAGGATGCGCACCGTATCGTGTGCTTCGTTCAGGGTCAGCATGTGCGAGAGGTTGCCGTAGGCGTCGCTGTAGGGCGCGCAATGGCCGGGCGTCGAGATGTTCCAGGACAGCACCTGCTGCTGCGGCTCGGCGCGTGGCGTCAGGTGCAGCTGCTCGATGCTGTAGGCTTGGGGCTGGGAGTAGCGGTACAGGGTTTCGTGGCGGATCGACAGGTGCATCTCAAGCTCCCAGGGGCACAAGGAAATCGCGGCTGATGCCGTTGCCGAGCGCGTAGACGTTCTTCATGAATCGGTCCAGCGTGGCGTCCAGGCCGGCCTCCAGCACGTCTTCGATGCGCGTGAACTGCAGCTCGGCGTGCATCTTGCCGGCCAGGCGCTCGGTCTCGAACGAGACGTCGTTGCGCACCGCCTTCAAGTTCGCCACCACCTGCTCCATGCAGGCCAGCAGCGAACGCGGCATGTCGGCGCGCAGCATCAGCAGTTCGGCCACGCGCGCCGGCGTGATCGAGTCGCGGTAGACCTTGCGGTAGATTTCGAAGCCGGCCACCGAGCGCAGCAGCGCCGCCCAGTAGTAGAACTCGCGCTGGGTCAGCACCTCGTGGTCGGACGACGATGGCGCCGATGAAGAAAACGACGCGCGCGTGCGGTGGTACTTCACGTCGAGCAGGCGCGCGGTGCTGTCGGCGCGTTCCAGGAAAGTGCCGAGCTGGATGAAGTACAGCGCCGCGTCGTTGAGCATGGTGCCCAGCGTGACGCCGCGCGCCAGGTGGCAGCGGTGCTTGACCCATTCGAAGAAGGCGCTCGGGTCGACGTTGGCATCGGTGCTCGCCTGCACGCGCTCGGGCATCTCGATCCAGGTCGCGTTTTGCGTCTCCCACACCTCGGTGGTCAGCACGCCGCGCACCGCGCGCGCGTTCTCGCGCGCGGCCGTGAGGCAGGCCACGATCGACGATGGATTGGATGGGTCGCGCATCATGAAGTCGAGCACCTTGGCGGCGTCGAACCCGGTCTCGCGGCCATGGCGCGCGTCGAACGCGTCCTGCAGCTCGGAGATGCCGAGCATGGCGCGCCAGGCTTGCTCGGCCTCGGTCTTCGATTGCGGCAGCATCGAGGTCTGCAGCGCGACGTCGAGCATGCGCGCGGTATTTTCGGCGCGCTCGGTGTAGCGCGCCATCCAGTACAGGTGGTCGGCGGTGCGGCTCAGCATGAAATATGTGTCCTCATTCTTCCAGAATCCAGGTGTCCTTGGTGCCGCCGCCCTGCGACGAGTTCACCACCAGCGAGCCTTCGCGCAGCGCCACGCGGGTCAGGCCGCCGGGCACCATCGAAATCGTCTTGCCCGACAGGACGAACGGGCGCAGGTCGATGTGGCGCGGCGCGATGCCGTTCTCGACGTAGGTCGGGCAGGCCGATAAGGCCAGCGTCGGCTGGGCGATGTAGCCGTCCGGCTTGGCGATCAAGCGGCGGCGGAAGTCCTCGATCTGCTGGCGGCTCGCGCTCGGGCCGATCAGCATGCCGTAGCCGCCGGCGCCGTGCACTTCCTTGACCACCAGCTGGTCGAGGTGGGCCAGCGTGTAGGCCAGATCTTCGGGTTTGCGGCACTGCCAGGTCGGCACGTTGTTCAGCAGCGGCTCCTCGCTCAAGTAGAAGCGGATCATGTCCGGCACGTAGGGATAGATCGACTTGTCGTCGGCCACGCCGGTGCCGATCGCATTGGCCAGCGTGACCCGGCCGGCGCGGTACACCGACAGCAGGCCGGGCACGCCCAGCGTCGAATCCGAGCGGAACGCCAGCGGGTCGAGGAAGTCGTCGTCCAGGCGGCGGTAGATCACGTCGACGCGGCGCGGGCCGCGGATCGTGCGCATCCACACGGCATTGGCGTTGACGAACAGGTCCTTGCCCTCGACCAGCTCGACGCCCATCTGCTGGGCCAGGAAAGCATGTTCGAAATAGGCCGAGTTGTGCATCCCCGGCGTCATCACGACCACGGTCGGCTCGTTCACGCCGCTCGGGGCCACCGATCTCAGGTTCTCGAGCAGCATGTCGGGATAATGTTCGACCGGCGCGATGCGGTGGCGCGCGAACAGCTCCGGGAACAGGCGCATCATCATCTTGCGGTCTTCCAGCATGTACGACACGCCGGACGGCACGCGCAGGTTGTCCTCCAACACGTAGAACTCGCCCTGTCCTGCACGCACGATGTCGACGCCGGCGATGTGGGCGTAGATGTCGCTGGCCACGCTGATGCCCTGCATCTCCGGGCGGTATTGCGCGTTCTGGTAGATCTGCTGGGCCGGGATGATGCCGGCCTTGACGATGTGCTGGTCGTGGTAGATGTCGTGCACGAACATGTTGAGCGCCTTGACTCGCTGCACCAGGCCGGCCTGCAGCGCGCTCCACTCGTGCGCCGGGATGATGCGCGGGATGGTGTCGAACGGGATCAGGCGCTCGGTGCCGGCATCGTCGCCGTAGACGGCAAAGGTGATGCCGACGCGGCGGAAGGCCAGGTCGGCTTCCAGGCGTTTGCGTTCGATCCGCGCCGGGCTCTGGCTGCGCAGCCAGGCCTCGAACTCGCGGTAGTGTTCGCGCGTCGTTGCGCCGGCGCTCGTCTCGCCGGTCGTCATTTCGTTGAAAAAGTCCCGCATCGCTGACACTCCCCGTATCTTTTTACATGATTAACATACAAGAAGCATGCCAAACGAATCCGGCGGGAAATGCCCTGTGCTGGTGCGCAGCGCGATGCCGCGCGGTGCGGCGCGCACTCGAAGATGGCGTGTTCAGTCCAGCGGCACCGCGCGGTAGCGATTCACTTCGCTCGGCGTGATCGCGCGCGCCGCGTTGCCCCAGCTCGCGCGCACGTAGCTGATCACGGCGGCGACATCGTCGTCGTTCAGTATCGGACTGTAGGGCGGCATGCCGTAGGGGCGCGGGTTGCCGGCAGTGGCCGGGGGGAAGCCGCCGTTCAGGACGATGCGGATGGCATTGACCGGTTCCGGCGTCGTCACCATGCGGTTGCCGGCCAGCGGCGGATAGACCTCGTCGACGCCGCGGCCATCCTTGCCGTGGCAGTCGGCGCAGTGCTGGCCGTAGAGCCGTGCGCCGTGCTGCATCAGCGCATCCGGCGGGGCGGGCGCCGGCTCGGGCGCAGCGTGCCGCCCCGGCGGCGCCGGCAGCGAGGCCAGGTAGAGCGCCATCGCCGCCAGGTCCGGTTCGGACAGGTATTGCAGGCTTTGCTCGATGACCTCGGCCATCGGCCCGGAGACGGCATGACCCGGTGCGACGCCGGTGCGCAGCAGCTGGACCAGGTCGGCGCCGCGCCACTCGCCCGGGCCGGCTTCGCCGCCGGCGGTGAGCGCGGGCGCATACCAGCCGCTAGTCGCCAGCAGGCCTCCGTCCAGCACCGCGCTCGATGCGCCCATGGCGTTGCGCGCGCTGTGGCAGGCGCCGCAGTGGCCCAGGCCTTCGACCAGGTAGGCGCCGCGGTTCCAGGCGTCCGCGCGAGCCGACGCGGGCGCAGGCGCAGGTCTGGGCACGTATTCGCCAGGCGTGAAATACAGCAGGCGCCAGGCCGCCAGCGCGGGCTGCAGCCTGTAGGGGAAGTCGAGCGCGTGCGGCGTGTTCGCCTGGCGCACGGCGTTCAGGCTGCGCAGGTAGGCGAACAGGGCGTCGCTGTCGGCGCGCGTGACCTTGGTGTAATTCGGGTAGGGAAAGGCTGGGTACAGCAGGCGGCCGCCGGGCGCGATGCCGTTGTGCAGGGCATTCCAGAAATCGTCCGCGCTCCAGGCGCCGATGCCGGTGGCGCGGTCGGGCGTGATGTTGGGCGCGACCAGGCGCCCGTACGGCGTGTCGAGCACGCGGCCGCCGGCATACGCTGCGCCGCCGCGCGCCGTGTGGCAGGCCATGCAATCGCCGGCGCGCGCGAGATAGGCGCCGCGCGCGACCTTGTCCGGCGTGGCGGCCCAGGCGGCCGGGGAGCTGGCCGCGATCATTTGCGCGCGCGGCCAGGCCACGGCGACGGCCAGGGCCGCACACAAGGCCGCCGCCAGCAGGGCCAGCCGCGCTGTGCGCTTCATGCTCATGTAGATGTTCGTGTCGCCGCTCATACGCCCTCCGGCACGCTGCCGCAGGCCAGCGGCAAGGGCCGTGCGATGGCCGGTGCCGGCGTGGGGTCAAACGGCAGTGGTTCGCTCGCCAGCCAGGCCGAGATCGCGCTGACGTCGGCCAGGCTCAGGCGCCCTGCGATCTCCGCCATGCAATCGGGCGCGGCGGCGCGGCGCGTGCCGTTGCGCCAGGCGCCGAACTGGGCGTTGATGTAGTCGCGCGGCAGGCCGACCAGGCCGGGCACGGCGGGCAGGGCGCCGCTCAGGCGTTCGCCGTGGCAGGCGACGCAGGCCGGCACGCGCAGGGCGGTGTCGCCGCGCGTGACCAGCTGGCGCCCGCGTTCCAGTTCGGCGCGCGGCAGGGCGGCGCGGTCCAGTACCGGACTCGGGAGGTGCTGGCCGGCGAACCAGTCGGCGATCTCGTGCAGGTAATCGTCGGACAGTGGCGTCACCATCCAGGTCATCAAAGGATATTGGCGGCGGCCGGCGCGGAAGTTCTGCAGCTGGTTGTAGAGATAGCCGGCCGGCTTGCCGGCGATGCGCGGGTAGTAGCGCCGTTCGCCCGCGGCCTTGCCGTCGCCCGCGTCGTTGCCGTGGCAGGACAGGCAGGGCGCGAGGCGCTGGGCCATCGTGTCGGGGACGCGGCGCAGGTCCGGCGTGGACGGTGCGGCGCGCGCGCCCGGCGCGGCGAGCAGGCAGATGGCTAGGAAAGGGATCAGACCTCGCATGGCGCTCCAGTGGATGACGGTCGTGCTCAGCTATGCGCCATCATAACTTGTGATGAGTGCGCGATGCAGCGCTTCGCTGCCGGACGCGATCTAGGGTGCGGCGCCGAACGCTACCCGGTTGCGTCCGTCATGCTTGGCGCGGTACAGCGCGGCGTCGGCCGCGCGCAGCAGCGCGTCCGGATCGGCGCCGGCCTGTTGCGGCTGAACCGCGATGCCGACGCTGATGGTCACGTGGCCGACGTCGGAGCCGGCATGGGCCACGCCGAGCGCCTCGATGTCGCGCCGCAGCGCTTCGCCGATGCGGCGCGCTTCGTCGGCGCCGGTATCCGGCAGGACGACGGCGAACTCCTCGCCGCCATAGCGCGCCGCCAGATCGCTGGCGCGCCGTGCGCCGGCCGCCAGCGCCTCGGCGACCCGCACCAGGCAGGCGTCGCCGGCCTGGTGGCCGTAACAGTCATTGAATTTCTTGAAGTGGTCGACGTCGAGCAGGACCAGCGCCATCGGCTGGCCCAGGCGCGCCGCGCGCGCGCACTGGGCGCGCAGCACCTCGTCGAAATGGCGCCGGTTGGCCAGGCCGGTCAAGCCGTCGGTGGTGGACAGCGTGGCCAGCTTGCGGTTGGCTTGCTCGAGTTGCGCGGTGCGCTCGGCGACCCGCTGCTCGAGACTGTCGTGCAGCCTGGCGCTGGCGATCGAGATCATCGCTTGCGTGCCGAGCATGCGCAGGAAGCCGGCGCGTTCTTCGGTGAACGAAGCCGCCGTCAGTCGGTTCTCGAAATACAGGACGCCCTCGATGCGCCCGCCGTGCCGCACCGGCAGGCACATGACGGCGCGCGGCTTTTGCGCGCGCACGTACGGGTCGTCGGCGAAGCGCGCGGCGGCGGGGATGTTGTCCTCGATGACTTCGGCGCCGGTGCGGATCGCGTAGCGCAGCACCGACAGCGGGAAGTGCGGATCGCCGCCTGCATTCAGGTCGATCCGGCGCGACTGCAGCACGCTGACGGCGTCGCCCGCGCCGTCATTCGCACCGTCGGCCTCCAGGCGCCACGCATCGTCGGACCAGAGCAGCAGGCGCGCGATCTGGGCGCCCGCATTCTCGCGCGCGATCTGGATTAGGCGCCGCAGCACATCGCGCAGGCCGACTTCGTGCGACAGCGCCTGGGTCGCCTTCAGCAGCGACAGCAGGTCGAGCGAGGCGTTGCCGTCCGCGGGCGAGTCCGAGTGAGAGCGCGTGATGCGCCCGTCCAGGCGCGGCAGCAGGGCCGAAAGGCGCACGCGCAGCTGCGCCGCCTTGCCTTGCGCGCCCCACTGCTCGTAGCGCGCGACGGCGTCGCCGATGAACACTTCGGCCACGCGCGGCTGCCCTTGCTCGAGCCAGCATTCGCCGCACAGCTCGTTCGCCAGCGCCTGCACGTTGACGTAGCCGGCCTGCCCGGCGGCGTCGATCGCGTACTGGTAGCTGCGCACCGCCAGCGGCAGGTCGTTGCGCTGGCGTGCCCGCTCGGCCTCGACCAGCCAGTGCTTGGCGCGCAGGTCTGGCGGACCGAGCGCGGCCCAGCGCGCCAGGCTGTCGCGCAGCGCGTCGATACGCGCCAGCAGCGCGCCGGCATCGGCGCGCGCCGGGTCGCGCCGCACGGCGCGGATCAGGATCAGCGCCGCGTAAAAGGTCGACTCGTGGACCTTGGCCTGGCCGCGCATGATCTGGGTGACGTCTTCGAGGCGGCCGGCGAGCGCCTCGGCGTCCTCCATGTCGAACAGATAGGCATTGCGGATCTTCCCCTGCAGCAGATAGGCGCGGTACAGGCGCGAATCGCCGTACTGCTCGACGAAGCGCGCTTCGCTGAAGCCGTCGTCGTCGTAGCTGCCGGGGCGCGCGCTGGCACCTAGCAGGCACTTGATTGGCTGGACCGCGGCGGCGATGCAGCAATCGGCCATCGCCTGCTGGCCGTTGGCGCGCATCAGCGCCAGGTCGTCTTCGATGGCGTGCAACAGGTCGGGCAGGTAGTCGCCGAGGATGATGCGCTCGGTCGCGCGCACCGCCGCCACCAGGCCGACCTGGACGAAGTCGCCGATTTCCAGCGCCCAGCCGAACGCTTCCTCATACAAGGCGTCGGAGTCGCGCAGCGGCCGCGTCCAGTGGTTGATCAGCGCCGCGAACATCAGCGCGGTCTGGATGCGCGTCTGCAGGTCGGTGCGGCGCCGCGCCAGCGCCAGCGCCGTCGCGCCGAAACGCTGGCCGCGCGCGAGGTCGCCGCTGCGCTGGGCCAGCAGCATGGCGTAGGCAACGTAGGCGACGGCGCTGAAGTCGCTGGTGCCCTGCTGCATCGACAGGCGCGTCATCGACGCCACCATCAGCGCGCTCAAGTCCTGCTGGCCGGCGTAGTAGGCGGCCATCCACATGCCGTGCATCATGCGCAGCGCCGCCAGCGCGCGCGGATCGCGCATTTCGCCCGCGTCCAGCAGTTCCTCGGGCGCGCGTGCGCCATGCAGGCGCTCGACCTCGGCCATGATGTCGTCGTAGCGCGCCTGCATCGGCGCGACCTCGCGCGGCACGTCGACGTCGAGCTGCGCCAGGCCTTCGCGCAGGACCGCGATCGCGTCGGGCAGGCGGCCCTGCAGCTGATACTGGTGCGCCTGGACCACGCTGCAGCGCGCGCGCTCGAGCGGCGCCAGCGCCTGGGCGCGCAGCCGCGCATGGCCGGCTTCGGCCTCGTCGAAGCGGCCGCACAGGTAGGCCGCCTCGGCGGCGCCGAGCTGCAGGTCGAGCCAGAGACCGGGCTGGGTGTCGGGTGCATCCTCGGGCAAGAGTGCCAGGCCGGTGCGCATATGGCCCAGGGTCGCCTGGAACGCCACCGCCTGGCGCGTCTTGAGGGCCGCGCGCAGGTTCAGCGCAGCCAGTTGCAGGCGCTCGTCCGGATCGTCGATCAGCGCCCGTCCGGTGTTGAGTTGTTCGACCACCGCGAGCAGCCGGTGGTCGGGCGGGCCGTCGGCCGCGCGCAGCAGCAGGCGGCCGATGCGCAGATGGCGCGCGGCGCGCGCATCGCCCGACGCGGCCAGGTAGGCGGCCTGCTGTGCGCGGTCATGCAGGAAGCGGTAGCCGACGCCGTTGGCGCCGCCGTCCGGGTCGAGGTATTTGTAGCCTTCGTCGAGCGGCTGGACCAGGCCCGCGTCGAGCGCCGGCCACAGCGCCTGCTGTGCGTCCCAGGCGCTTCGCCCGGCGGCCAGCGCCAGCGTCTCGAGGCTGAAGCGGTTGCCGATCGACGCGGCCAGCTGGAGCAGGTCGCGTGCCGCCGCGGGCAGGCGGCCGATCTTCGCGAGCAGCAGCTCGACCACGTTGTCGGTGTAATCGGCCTGCTCGATCGCGCCCAGGTCCCAGGTCCAGCGGTCGCCCGCAGCCAGGTAGCGCAGGTGCCCGGCATCGTGGATCGAGCCGAGGAACTGGTTGAGAAAAAACGGATTGCCGGCGGTCTTGCGGGAACACAGCCGGGCCAGCGCGGCGCATTCGTCGCCCGGCGCGCGCACCGTGGCCGCCACCATCTGCGCCACGTGCGGCTCGCTCAAGGCGTCCAGCGTCAGCGTGGACAGGGCCACGCCCGCGGCCGGCAGCTTGGCGCGCAGGCCGACCAGCGGGTGATGGCTGCCGATTTCGTTGTCGCGGTAGGCGCCGATGAACAGCAGGTGACCGTTGTCGGGCGCGGCCATGACGGCTTCGATCAGGCGCAGGGTGGCGCCATCGGCCCATTGCAGGTCGTCGAGGAACAGCACCAGTGGGTGCTCGGCTGCCGCGAACGTGGCGGCGAAGCGCGGAAACAGGCGGTGCAGGCGGCGCTCGGCCTGGTCCGGCGCCAGCGCAGGCGCCGGCTCGCTGGGGCCGACCACATGCGCCAGCTCGGGGATCAGTTCGACCAGTACGCCCAGCCCGCTGCCCAAGGCGTTGCGCAGCCTGGCCGCCCATGCGTGCAGCGCCGCTTCGGGTTCGCCGAGCAGGTGGCGCATCAGGCCCTGGAAGGCATGGACCAGGCACGCGTAGGGCTGGTCGCGCTGGTACTGCTCGAATTTGCCGGACAAGAACCAGGCGCGGCGCGCGACGATCGGCTTGTGCACCTCGTGCACCACGGCCGACTTGCCGATGCCGGCGTGGCCGGCCACCAGCACCGCCTCGCGCCCGCCCTGCGCGCAGCGTTCGAACGCGCCGAGCAGGACGGCGACCGCCTCCTCGCGCCCATGCAGGGTCTGCGACACCGTGAAGCGGCCGTGGTTGCCGGAGAGCGCGGGCTCGGTCACGCCGGCGCGGCAGGACGCGAGGTCGCGGCGCAGGCTGTGCAGGCTCTGGTAGCGCTGCTCGGCGTTCTTTTCGAGCAGGCGCTGGAGGATCGCCGGCAGCATGCCCGGCAGCTGCGCGAGCGCCGGATGCGACCAGTCCGGCGTGCGCGCGATGTGGCAATGCACCAGCTCCATGTCGTCGCGCGCATCGAAGGGCGCCTGGCCGGTCAGCAGTTCGTAGAAGGTGGCGCCGAGCGCGTAGAAATCGGTGCGGTAATCGATACGCCGGTTCATGCGTCCGGTCTGTTCCGGCGCCATGTAGCGCAGCGTGCCTTCCAGCGCGCGCGGATGGACCACGCCCTGGGTCTCCTGCGGCAGTTCGCTGGCGATGCCGAAGTCGATCAGCTGCAGCAGGCGCCGTGCGCGGTTCCACACCAGGTTGGACGGGTTGATGTCCTTGTGGATCACGCCGTGCTGGTGGACCACTTCCAACGCCGCGCACAGCTGCAGCGCGATATCGAAGAAATCGTCGAGGTCCAGCACCGTGCGCGCCGGCGCGGCGCCGGCCGCCAGGCGCGCGCGCAGGACCTTGTCGAGTGCGACGCCGCCGACGTCCTCCTGGATCATCGTCCAGTGCCCGCCGTGCAATTGCAGCGCGAGCGGGCGCACGATGCCGGCGTGGCGGCAGCGCCGGGCGATCGCATATTCGCGCTTGAATTGCGCCAGCTGCCGGAAAGAGGGGAGCGCCCCGTTGGGCCGCTTGACGATCAGGGCGGCGCCGTCGGCCCCGCGGGCGCGCGCGACCAGCGAGCGCGGACTTTCATGCAGATGCTCGATGATCTCAAGGTCGAAAAGGGCGCTCATGGGGGGCTGGACGTACGGATGCTGGCTAGGACGTGACACGACAGTATCACATGCTTTGGATTGTCTGTCGGTCATCATTATAACCGTCCGTTCTCAGCCAGACCCGTTGCCGTCGCGTTCGCGCACCAGCCGGTACACGACACCCAGCGCCAGCAGCGCCCCGGCCAGCGCGGCGATCTTGCCGGGACTGGTGCCCGCATCGAGGATCACGAACTTGCGCGTCAGCGCGATCAGCGCGATCAGGATCACGGTCCTGACCTGGATGATGCTTTCGCGCCGCAGCGCCACCTTGACGATCGAATGCTTGAATTCGAGTGCGATCAGCAGCGTCATGATCATGCCGAACACGAGCTGGAAGGCGTCGCTCTGCATCGGATTGAGCGGTTCGTTGACGAGGATGAGCGCGACGATCTCGATCAGTTCGATGACGGCCACGATGATCACGACGGCGATCACGGCGCTCAGGATCAGGGCGACCAGCTGCTCGAAGCGCTCGTAAAAGGTCATCACGCGCCAGTAGCGGCGCATTTCCTCGCGCAGGCTAGCATGCGGCGGGCCGGCAGGGTCCGCCCTGGCCCGTTCGAGCCGCGCGCCGATCGGCTTGTCGTCGTCCATCCCGTGCTCCCTGGGCTGGGACCAGTGTAGCAGGGCGGCGCGCTGCGGGCGCGCGCTTCGATGGCTAGCGCGGCGCTGGAGCAGGCATGGGACTGGCCGGCGCGGGGCCCGGCGCGGCGCTGGCGGACGGCGTCTGGAAAGTGTGCAGGTAAGCCAGCAGCGCGGCGATCTGGCGCTCGTCGCCGATGCCCCAGAAGCGCATGCGCGTGCCGGGCACCAGCTTGTCGGGATCGTGCAGGAAGGCGGCCAGGGTCCGGTCGTTCCAGACGATGCCGGACGCTTTCATCGCAGCGGAATAACTGAAGTCGGGCAGGGTCCCGGCGCGCCGGCCGAACAGCTCGTTCAGATGCGGCGCGAAGCCGGCGCGGGCGTTGGGACCGACCTGGTGGCAGCCGGCGCATTGGGCGAACAGTTTTGCGCCGGTGGCGGCGTCGGTGCCGGATGGGGAGCAGCCGGCCAGCATGAGGGCGGCCGCGGGCAGGGCGGCGCGGAGGATCCGGGCGGTGCGGCGCGAAAGCGGGTGGTGCGGATTCATGCCGGGATTATAGGCCGGCATGGCGGCGCTCGCCGGCAGCGGCGCGCCGCCACTGTGATGGATTCAGTCCTGCGGCTTCGTGCGCGCGGGCGCAGGCGCGGAGGCAGGCGCAGGCGCGTTCTGCACGTGCGCGCGCCAGTGACGGTAGATGCGCAGCGCGACGTGGGCGTCGTCGGCGGCGTACAGGATCTGCTTGTCGGTCAGGCGCGGCATGGCCCAGTTGGTGGTGGTGATGCGGCGCGACTTCTGCAGGCGCTGGCCGAAGAAGCGCTCGACCGCGGTCTTCGCGCCCCAGGCATTGCGCTCGCCGCGGCGCAGGGCAGTGGCCAGGTCGAGCACGTTGACGGTGTCGATGCCGAGCTTGGCGCGCAGGCGGCGCAAGTCATCGCCCAAGCCGAAGCCCACCTTCAACAAGGTCGGCGAGGCCAGCAGCGCGCGCAAGACCGCGACCGGGGCGGAGTCCACGGCCGCGTCGGCGTTCGAAGCGATCTGGAACAGCCAGGCATGGCGGTCGTCGGCCAGCTGCACCAGGTGCGGGCCGGTCGAGACCTCGCCCTTGCGGAAGGTCGGCTTGGATTCGGTGTCGAAGCCGATCGCGTCGGCGCACGCCATCGCGGCCAGGGCCGCGGCGGCATCATCTAGCGTGCGCACCATGCGCACCTCGGCCAGGCTCAAGCCCTGGTAGGGCGGCAGGGCGTCGTCGGCTGTCGGCGCGGCGGGCTCAAGCATGCGCGCCTCGGCCATCACTCAGCGGCGCGAGAATTTGGACGCCAGCTGCTGCAGCTTTTCCTGGCGCTTGCGCTCGGCTTCGGCCTCGACGGCGGCGTCGCGCTCGGCCTTCTTGCGGTCGGCTTCCTTCTTGTAGCGTTCCTGCAGCAGCTCCTTGGCGTGCTGGCGGTGGGTGTCGGTGACTTCGGCGCCGGGCGTGCCGTCGAGGTCGTAGCGCACGGTCGCTTTTTCCATCGCGCGCAGGTAGCGCATCGAGCCGGTATGGATGCCGAGCGCGGCGCGCATGGTCTTGCGGTTCAGGCCGGGCAGGCGCGCCAATACCTGCTTGTCGATGCCGATCGCCAGCGGCAGGCACTCGCGGAATGCCTTGAACTGCTGCTGCAGCTGCTTGAGCAGGGCGCGCGGCGATTGCGCGTCGGCGCCGGCGGCCGCCGGAGTGGCTTGAGCGGCGGACGTGTCGGCGTCGGCGTCGGTCTCGCCGTGCGGCTGCGCTTGCTGTTGACCTGGTTGCTGATCTTGCTGCGGGTCGTGCGACTGGGACGCGCCGGAATCGTTGATTTCAGGAGACTCGGCGACGGAACTGATCGTATTCATTGACTTCATGGTGAGAACGGGAAGCGGAAGGATAGCATGGCAAGGCTGCAATGGGCGGCCCGGCCGTGTAAAGGATCGTCATTCGGGGCGATTCGACCGGGAATTCCTTGCGGAATCGAAAGGCGCGGCTCCATGAAATCGTGTATGATCCGCCCCTTTCCTTGCATCGGGCTTGCGCCGACGCAGACCGGCCGAGGGTCGGAGATGGGGCAAACGGAGCGTGCAGTTGCTTGGGAAGTATGCAGATCCGTTATATCTTGTATCGGATATTTGAATTATCACTAATTCTTTCCTTGGTGCATAATATGCCTGTCTCCTCTATTTCTCCCTTGGAAAAATAGATTCAAGCCCGTTGTCTGACGGGCTTTTTTTCGTTCCAACATGTACAGCCGTGATTTCAGCTTCCGCCCGTCCCATCCCCGCCCCTGCACGAGCGCTCCGCCGCCCAGGTCGTCGCCGAGGAAGTCTGGTCGAGTGCGCTTGATTTCTGGCCGGTTCGCCCCTAGTTAGGCCCCTTAGTTCAGCCTATTACTTATTGCGCCGCATTGGCCTGCCGAGCAGGCCAGGTGGCTTATTGACTTCGCAGGCGCGCTCTTCGCCTCGACTGGAGAAAAGTTACATGAAAAACACCGCCAAGACTCTGACACTGACAGCGAAGAAGGCGCCGGCGAAAAGCACGGCACAGCTGTCGGTGCCGAAAACCGCGACCTCCTACTTCCTCGAAACGGAAGCGGCGGCCAAGGTGACGGTGGTCAAGACGCGTTCCCGCCTGGCGTCCCTGAAAGCGGCCCAGGCCGAGCAGGGCATGGCTGAGGACGCACCGGCCGCCGCGGTCCAGGCCGAGGCGGCGCAACTTCAGTCGGCCGACTTCGACCAGGCCGCCGCCGACGGCACTGCCGCTGCCGAGCAGTTGGCCGAATTCGCCAAGGCCGACGACCTGGCCCCGGTTGCCGTCGCGCCCACTGCTGAAGCATCGACCGCTGACGCGTCGACCGCCGAAGCCGACGCCGCTCCGGTCGCCGCCGTGGCCGGCGACGACGCCGACTTCATGCCGACACCCGCCGTCCAGGCAGCGCCGCCGGTGATCGTGCGCAAGCGCACTTCGAAGCTGGCCGCGCTGAAAGCCGCCTCCGAACAGACCTCGGCCGCCGAGCCGGCGCCAGCCGCCGCGCCGCTGACCGCGCCCGCCGCCGCCGCTGATGCAGCCGATGCGCCTGCGCGCGTGGTGCGCACCCGCACGCGCCGGGTCGAGCCGGGTGCCACCGCTGCGCTGCAGGGCGCCGCCCCGGCCGCCGGCACCGGCGCCGTCAGCACCACCACCGACGCCGCCGCGCTGGCCGCGATCGACACCTCGGGCTACCTGCTGCCGCAGGTGAAGGTCCCGGGCCGCCGCGGCCGCAAGCCGAGCGAGTTCGTGCCCGAGAACGACGAGATCGCCGCGCTGAACGCGGTCGAGCGCGCCGAACTGAAGGCGGCCTCCAAGCTGCGCGAGCGCAAGGCCAAGGGCATCCCGGCCATGCTGGGCACGGAACAGGGCTTCTCGGGCGAGGAACTGGAAAAGCGCCGCACCCAGCTTAAGAACCTGATCAACATGGGCAAGGAGCGCGGTTACCTGACCCACGCCGAGATCAACGATCACCTGCCGGAAAACATCATCGATCCGGAAGCGATCGAAGGCATCATCGCGACCTTCAACGACATGGGCATCGCCGTCTACGAGCGCGCCCCGGAAGCCGAGATGATGCTGCTGTCGGACGCGGTCGTGACGCCGACTTCCGAAGACGAAGTCGAAGCCGCCGCCGCGACCGCGCTGTCGACCGTCGACTCCGACTTCGGCCGCACCACCGACCCGGTCCGCATGTACATGCGCGAGATGGGCGCGGTGTCGCTGTTGACGCGCGAAGGCGAGATCGCCATCGCCAAGCGCATCGAGGACGGCCTGAAGGACATGGTCCAGGCCATCTCGGCGTGCCCGGTGACGATCTCGGAAATCGTCGCGCTGTCGCACAAGATCGCCAGCGACGAGCTGAAGATCGACGACGTGGTCGACGGCCTGATCGAGCCGGACGAGGGCACCGCATCGGCCGCGGCCGCGGCCGTGCCCTCGGGGGCGTCCGATGATGAGGAAGAGGAAGAGATCGAGGAAGAAGAGGAAGAGGGCCCCGAAGGCAACGCCAGCGGCGCGGCCGGCTATTCGGCCGAGCAGCTCGCCGCGCTGAAGAAGACCGCGCTGGACAAGTTCGCGATCATCGAAAAGCAGTTCGACAAGATGGGCCATGCGTTCAAGACCCACGGCTACGGCTCGCTGCAGTACGTCGCGGCCCAGGATGTGATCTCGACGCAGCTGCTGGGCATCCGCTTCACCGCCAAGATCGTCGAGAAGCTGTGCGACACGCTGCGCGGCCAGATGGACGAGGTGCGTTCGATCGAGCGCGCCGTGCTCGACATCTGCGTGAACCGCTGCGGCATGCCGCGCGCCCACTTCATCAAGGTCTTCCCGGGCAACGAGACGGACTTGGAATGGGTGCAGCGCGAAGTCGATTGCGCCTACCCGTACTCGGCGGTGCTGTCGCGTAACGCGCCGGCCATCATGGAACTGCAGCGCCGCATGATCGATCTGCAAGCCCGTGTCGCCTTGCCGCTGGCCGATCTTCGCAAGATCAACAAGCAGATGGCGGCCGGCGAGAAGCGCGCCCGCACCGCCAAGCGCGAGATGACCGTCGCCAACCTGCGCCTGGTGATCTCGATCGCCAAGAAGTACATCAACCGCGGCCTGCAGTTCCTCGACCTGATCCAGGAGGGTAACATCGGCCTGCTGAAGGCGGTCGACAAGTTCGAATACCGTCGCGGCTACAAGTTCTCGACCTACGCGACCTGGTGGATCCGCCAGGCGATCACGCGTTCGATCGCCGACATGGCGCGCACGATCCGCGTGCCGGTGCACATGATCGAGACGATCAACAAGATGAACCGCATCTCGCGCCAGATCATGCAGGAAACCGGCAGCGAGCCGGACATGGCGACGCTGGCGACCAAGATGGAGATGCCGGAGTCGAAGGTGCGCGAGATCATGAAGATCGCGAAAGAGCCGATTTCGATGGAGACGCCGATGGGCGAGGACGGCGATTCGCAGCTGGGCGACTTCATCGAGGACAACGCGACCCTGGCCCCGCTGGAAGCCGCGATGCATGCCTCGATGCGCGGCGTGATCAAGGAAGTGCTGGATTCGCTGACGCCGCGCGAAGCCAAGGTGCTGCGCATGCGCTACGGCGTCGAGATGAGCAACGACCACACGCTGGAAGAGGTCGGCAAGCAGTTCGACGTCACCCGCGAGCGTATCCGCCAGATCGAAGCCAAGGCGATGAGCAAGCTGCGCCAGCCGTCGCGTTCGGACAAGCTCAAGACCTTCCTGCAGAACCAGTAAGCCGGGACGATGGACACAAAAGCCACCCGCCCGGGTGGTTTTTTTTTGCCTATGCCGCCAGCCATGCGCGCGCGAACGCATCCCCCGGCTCCGGACGCCCGAAGTGGTAGCCCTCGGCCTCGAGGCAAAGAGTGTGAGGGTAAGTGTGTTCCAACCATCGAAAAATCGTCGCGTGCAGTGTTCAATATCTCGGCCGGCATTTGTCAATAGGTGCTACCACGGAACTGTTGCGCCAGAGCCTTGCACGTTTGTTACGCCTTTGTATCTAGTGCTTTTTACGATTGGAAATACTCTATAGAATCGCCGGTTTCGATTTCCGGCTTTCCATGCGGTAACTTGTATTCACAACGGAGTTTTGTTATGTCCGATGATCAACAATCCCCTTCGCGCCGGCGCCTGATCAAGAGCCTGATGTTTGTGCCGATGGGCGCAGGCGCGGTCGGTGCGCTGCGCGGCGGCTTGACGCCTGCCGGCGCGGCCGCGAGCAACGCCCCCGAAGGAAAGCCGGATCCCTACACCCCGGCCTTTTTCAGCGCCGACGAATGGCGCTTCGTCAACGCGGCTTGCGACCGCCTGATTCCACACGACGAGCACGGCCCGGGCGCGGTCGAACTCGGCGTGCCCGAGTTCCTCGACCGCCACATGCAGACGCCGTATGCGGCCGGCAGCATCTGGTACATGCAGGGGCCGTTCCTGGAAGCGCCGGCCGAGTTCGGCTACCAGGGCAAGCTGCCGCTGAAGGACATCATCCGCGTCGGCATCAAGCAGTTCGACGTTTACTGCGTCAAGCAATTCGGCGGCAAGACCTTCGCCGACCTCGACAAAAAGCAGCAGGAAGCGCTGCTCAAGGATGCCGAAGCCGGCAAGATCAAGCTCGACGGCATCTCGTCCAAGCTGTTCTTCAATAACCTGCTGGCCGAAGTCAAGAACGGTTATTTTGCCGACCCCAAGCACGGCGGCAACAAGGGCATGGGCTCGTGGAAGATGATCGGCTACCCCGGTATGCGCGCCGATTACCTCGACTGGGTCGAAGTGCGCGACAAGCCGTACCCGATCGGTCCGGTCGACCTGGCAGGACGCCGCGGATAAAGGACATACAGGAACAACATGAGTATCGTAAAAAGCAAAGTCGACGCCGTGATCGTCGGCGCCGGCTGGACCGGCGCGATCCTGGCCAAGGAGCTGACCGACCAGGGCTTGACCGTGGTTTGCCTGGAGCGCGGCCCTGACCGCGACACCCAGCCGGACTTCGCCTACCCGCGCGTGGTGGACGAGCTGGAAGGCTCGGTGCACCGCAAGTACCTGCAATCGCTGGGCCAGGAAACCGTCACCATCCGCCACGGCGTGTCCGACACCGCGGTGCCGTATCGCCAGATGGGTTCGTTCAAGCCGGGCACCGGCGTGGGCGGCGCGGGCAGCCACTGGTCGGGCGCGCACTTCCGCCCGCTGCCGGAAGACTTCAAGCTGCGCACCAACATGGAACAGCGCTTCGGCAAGAAGTTCGTGCCGGCCAACATGAGCATCCAGGACTTCCCGATCACCTATGACGAGCTGGAGCCGTGCCTGGACCACTTCGAATACGTGTGCGGCACCTCGGGCAAGGCCGGCAACATCAACGGCCAGATCATCGAAGGCGGCAACCCGTTCGAAGGCGCGCGCCAGCGCGAATACCCGCTGCCGGCCAACCCGAACTACCTCGGTTCGGAATGGTTTTACAAAGCCGCTAAGGAGATGGGCTACCACGCCTATCCGATCCCGGCCTCGAACGCCTCGCGCCCGTACATCAACCCGTACGGCTGCCAGATGGGCCCGTGCAATGCCTGCGGCTTCTGCTCGGACTACGGCTGCCTGAACTATTCAAAAGCCAGCCCGAACGCCAACGTCTGGCCGGTCGTGCGCGGCCGCAAGAACTTCGAGATGCGCACCCACGCACAGGTGCTGAAGGTCAATCTGGACGCCGACAAGAAAAAGGCGACCGGCGTGACCTACCTCGACGCGCAGGGCCGCGAGACCGAACAGCCGGCCGACCTGGTGCTGCTGTGCGCCTTCTCGCTGTACAACGTGCACATGATGCTGGTCTCCGGCATCGGCACGCCGTATGACCCGGCCACCAAGACCGGCACCATCGGCCGCAACTACTCGTACCAGAACCTGAACCGCGTCTCGCTGTTCTTCGACGAGACCGTGCAGGCCAACCAGTTCATCGGCATCGGCGGCGCCGGCGCGACCTTCGACGACTTGAACGGCAAACAGAACGATCCGACCAAGAGCGGCTTCATCGGCGGCGGCCTGGTGTGGGCGCGCCAGCCGGGCTCGGGTCCGGTGCGCGGTATCGCCACCGCCCCGGGCGTGCCGAACTGGGGCAGCGCCTGGAAGAAGGGCGTCAAGGAAGCCTTCCGCCATTCGTTCTACTACGAAGTGCAGGGTTCCTGCATGTCGTACGACGACGCTTACCTGAGCCTCGATCCGAACTACAAGGACGCCTTCGGCCGCCCGCTGCTGCGCATGACCTTCGACTGGCACGACAACGAGATCAAGGCCTCGCAATACCTGGTCGACAAGGCCCAGCAGATGAGCAAGGTCCTCAATCCGCTGGCGATGAAGGGCGACGCCAAGAAGGACGGCTCGCACTACAACATCACCCAGTACCAGTCGACCCACACCTGCGGCGGCGCGATCATGGGCAGCGACCCGAAGACCTCGGCGCTGAACAAGTACCTGCAGTCGTGGGACGTGTCGAACGTGTTCGCACCGGGCGCCAACGCCTTCCCGCAAAACAACGGCTACAACCCGACCGGCCTGGTGGGCGCGCTCGCCTACTGGTGCGCCAAAGCGATCCGCGAACAGTACCTGAAGAACCCGGGTCCGCTGGTGCAGGCATAAGGACGACGATATGACGATGAGTTCCAAGAAAAAAGCAGTGGTCGCCGTCATCGGCGCCGGCGTGCTGGTGTTCGCCGGCGCGCTGGCCTACGCCTTGAGCCCGACCCCGACCCGCGCGATCGCACCGAGCAGCGCCGCCGACCCGGCCGCGCTGACGCAACTGGTGGAGCAGGGCCGCTACGTGGCGACCGCCTCCGACTGTATCGCCTGCCACAGCGCGCAGGGCGGCAAGGCCTTCGCCGGCGGCCACGCGATCCAGTCGCCGATCGGTAACATGTACAGCACCAACATCACGCCCGACAAGGCGACCGGCATCGGCAGCTACACGCTGGATGACTTCGACCGCGCGCTGCGCCATGGCATCCGCAAGGACGGCAGCTCGCTGTACCCGGCCATGCCCTACCCGTCGTACGCGAAGATGACAGACCAGGACGTACGCGCCCTGTACGCCTACTTCATGCACGGCGTCGAGCCGGTCAATGCCGCCAACCACGCCAACGACATCACCTGGCCGCTGTCGATCCGCTGGCCGGTGGCGATCTGGCGCAAGCAGTTCGCGCCCGCCGACATGGCGCCGCTCGACCTGTCCAAGTACCAGAGCGAGCAGCTGGCACGCGGCGCTTACCTGGTGCAGGGCGCGGGCCACTGCGGTTCCTGCCACACGCCGCGCGCGAGCTCGCAGCAGGAACTGGCGCTGAGCGAACTGGACGCAGGCGGCAAGGCCTACCTGGCCGGCGGCCCGGTGATCGACGGCTGGCACGCGGTCAACCTGCGCGGCGACAAGGTCGACGGCCTGGGCGACTGGTCCGAGCAGGACATCGTCGACACGCTCAAGACCGGCCGCAATGGCCGCACGGCGGTCGTCGGCAGCCCGATGAACGACGTGGTCGCTCACAGCACGCAAAACCTGAGCGACGCCGACCTGCACGCGATGGCCGCGTACCTGAAGTCGCTGCCGGCCAGCGGCGAGTCCAAATCGACGTTTGTCGCCAGCGACGACACGGCGAAAGCCCTGCGCGCGGGCCAGGACGGCGCGCGCGGCGCCCAGCTGTATCTCGACAACTGCGCGGCCTGCCACCGCACCGACGGCAAGTCGAACGCGATCACCTTCCCGGCGCTGCCGGGCAATCCGACCGTGCTGTCGGATGATCCGTCGACGCTGATCCGTCTGGTGCTGGCCGGCAGCCGCCTGCCGTCGACGCACGAGCGACCGTCCAACCTCGGCATGCCGGGCTTCGCCTGGCGCTTGTCGGACGACGAGACCGCGCAGCTGGTGACTTTCGTGCGTAACAGCTGGGGCAACCATGCGCGCGCAGCGACGGCATCCGATGTCGCCGCCGTGCGCAAGGCGCTGCAGAAGGATGGGGCGCGCGGGGATGACAAGGCCGACTCGCATTGAAGCGCTAAAACCGGAACATGCCCGCGCCGCTGCGGGCGAGTCCAACCCGGCCAGAGATGGCCGGGTTTTTTTACGTCCGCCGCAACACCGTTGAACACTTATTTAAGTGTAACTACAATTGTTGCGAGAAACTAACAAGCCGTGTATCTTTGATAGATTCATTTGGGAAATAGTTAGATAAGCTTGTTGCTCAAAGCCAATTCAAGGACACTGATTGCATGTTCAATGAATAGGTTGAAGTCATGTCAAGGCTACGTTATTTGCCGCTCGCGGCAGTCGCCGCCTGCACCCTAGCTGCGCTGCCTGCCCACGCCGGCGACGACGAGCCGATCTCGACCGACCGGCCCGACGTCGTCGAGTCCAGCCAGGTCGTCGGCAAGGGCCGGGTGCAGATCGAAACCAGTGTCCAGTGGGAGCGCCAGCGCGGCGATGGCGCGCGGGTCGAGACCTTGAGCACGCCGACGCTGTTGCGTATCGGCGCGGGCGAGCGCCTCGAGTTGCGCGTCGAGACCGATGGCCGCCAGCGCATCCGCTCCAGCGATTCTGCCGGCGTGGATCGCGTGAGCGGATACGCCGACAGCGCGGTCGGCATCAAGTGGCATGTCGCCGACCAGCAGGGCGAAGGCTTGGCAGGTCGGCCGTCGATGGCCTGGCTGGTGCACGCCGACCTGCCCTCGGGCAGCCGCGTCCTGCGTGGCCATGGCGTGCGCCCCTCGCTGCGCCTGGCGGCGGAGTGGGAACTGGGCGACGGCTACGGCGTCGGCGTGATGCCCGGCGTCGCGCTGGAAAGCGACGAGGCCGGCAAGCGCTACGGCTTCGGCATCCTTGCCGCGACCCTGGGCAAGGAGTTCAACGAGCGCGTACGCGGCTTCGTCGAGCTCGCGGCGTCGCAGATCGCACGCGCGGCGCACGGCGGCACCGAAGCCACCTTCGACACGGGCCTGACCTATTTGATCAACAAGGATTGTCAGCTCGACCTCGCGCTGGCGCGCGGCCTGAACCGCCGCAGTCCCGACCTGCGTCTGGGCGCCGGTCTCTCGGTAAGAATGTGAGGAAGGCCATGCGCCGATTCAGCAATACCTTGACCATCAAGTGGCGCCTGCTGGCGTCCAACCTCTCGGCGATCGGCTTCGTGGCCCTGGTCGGCGCGATCGGTTACGTCGCCGTCATGGATCTGGATGCCGCGACCGATGCGATCACCGACAACGGCAGCGTGATGAAGGACCAGATGGCGGCTGACCAGCTGCACGACGCCTTGCGCGCCGACGTGCTGGCGGCGCGCCTCGCCGCCGATGGCAGCGACGAGGAACGCGCGGCCGTGCGGCGCGACAGCGACGCCCACCTGGCGGCGTTCCGCGCGCTCGTGACGCGCATCGACCAGCACCTCGTCAACGCCGACGTGCGCGCGGCCGTGAACAAGGTCCGGCCCGACATCGACGCTTACCTGCAGAGCGCGCAGCAGACCGTGGCGCTGTCGCTGTCGGGCGCCGATGCCGGCCGCGCGGCCATGCCGGCCTTCATGGAGCGCTTCCGCACGCTCGAAAAAAGCATGGAGGCGCTGAGCGACCAGATCGAGGCGGTATCGGTCGCCACCCGCGACGCCGGCGACGCCGCCGTGGGCGCCGCCAAGCGGCGGATCGTCGGGACGGCGCTGACGGCGGCGCTGGTGCTGCTGGCCGCCGGCGTGCTGCTGGCGCGCTCGATCAACCGGCCGCTCGACGACGCCATCGTCCTGGCCGGGCGCATTGCCGAAGGCCGCCTGGACGCCGACATCGAACACGACGACGCCGACCGCACCGAAACCGGCCAGCTCAAGGGCGCGCTGCGCAGCATGCGTGGCAGCCTGCGCCACATCGTCGGCGACGTGCGCGGCGGCACCGACTCTATCGCCACGGCGGCGGCCGAAATCGCCGCCGGCAACAGCGACCTGTCGAGCCGTACCGAAGCCCAGGCCGGCGCACTCGAGGAGACCGCGTCGTCGATCGAGGAGCTGACCGCGACCGTGCGCCAGAACGCCGAGCACGCGCGCGCGGCCAACGAACTGGCGCAGTCGGCGTCCGCGGTCGCCGTGCGCGGCGGCGAAGTGGTCGGCCAGGTGGTCCAGACCATGGGTGCGATCGACAGCGCGGCGCACCGCATCGTCGACATCATCGGCGTCATCGAAGGCATCGCCTTCCAGACCAATATCCTGGCGCTGAATGCGGCCGTCGAAGCGGCGCGCGCCGGCGAGCAGGGGCGCGGCTTCGCGGTGGTGGCGGGCGAGGTCCGCAACCTGGCCCAGCGCGCGAACGGCGCGGCGCGCGAGATCAAGGGGCTGATCGACGATTCGGTGCGCCAGGTCGACCTCGGCAGCCGCCTAGTGGGCGAGGCCGGCCACACGATGCGCGACGTGGTCGAAAGCGTCGGCCGCGTGACCGCCATCATCGGCGAGATCAGCACCGCCAGCCGCGAGCAGGAGGATGGCATTGCCCAGGTCAACCGCGCCATCGCCGAGATCGACGGGGCGACCCAGCAGAACGCCGCGCTGGTCGAGCAGGCCAGCGCCGCCGCGCACGCGATGCAGCAGCAAGCGGAGGGCTTGCGCCTGCTGGTGGGCAGCTTCGTCCTCAGCAGCCAGGCCGCCGCCGCGCCGCCTGACGCGCGCACCCAGGCAGGCCGCGAGCGTCTGGCGCTGGGTTGAGCCGCCGTAGCGTCTTTGCGTTGCCGGCGGACTTGGGCGATACTGGGCGTTTCAGCAAGCCTGCCTTTCCATGAACAAGACCCGCTGCACCCGCCCGATCCTGGCCGCCGCCCTCGCGCTCGCGTGCGCGGGCGCGCAGGCCCAGTCCGCCGGCGACAAGGATGACAAGATCAATCCCGACCGCCCCGACTTCGTCAATTCCCCCGACGTGGTCGGCAAGGGCCGCTTCCAGCTCGAGGCCGGCGTCGAATGGGACCGCCAGCGCGAGAGCGACGAGCACACCCGTACCTTGACCACGCCGCTGACGCTGCGCTACGGCATCGGCGAATCCTTCGAGCTGCGCCTCGATACCGACGGCCGCAGCATCGAGCATGCGAGCGACCCGTCCACCGGCGAGCACACGACCACCGCCGGCTACGCCGACAGTGCGATCGGCGTCAAGTGGCACGGCGCCGACCAGCACGGCAGCGTCCCGGCGTACGGCGCGATCGTCGAAGCGTACCTGCCCAGCGGCAGCCGTGCGCTGCGCACGCCGGGCGTGCGTCCGGTCGTGTACCTGCCGGCCGAATGGGACCTGCCGAACGATTTTTCGCTCGGGATCATGCCGGGCATCGGCCTGGACCGCAACGACGACGGCGCGCATTACGGCTATGGCGTGATGGCTGCCAGCCTGGGCAAGGACTTCAACGAGCGCCTGCACGGCATCCTGGAAATCGCGCTGCCGCAAATCGCACGCGCCGACAACGGCGGCACCCAGGCGCGCATCGACGCCGGCATGGCCTGGCTGGTCAACAAGGATTGCCAGGTCGACGCCATCGTCATGCATGGGCTGAACCACAATACGCCGGGGTTGAGCCTGGGCTTCGGTTTATCCTTCAGGCGCTGATCGGACGACGGGACCGTGCGGTCCCGTTTTCGCGCACGGGCGCAGTGCGCATCAATGGTCGTTACGGAAGCCCGGACGGAACATGACTGCCGGCGCTTCGCAGCGCTCAACGCTCTTCGGCTGATACTCGCTCGCTTGTTTGACGTAGCACTCGTCGAACACCGAGCAGTAGCAATAGCTGATCGAAATGTCTTCCATGTGCTCATGCAGGGCGTTGAAGACCGGGTTCGGCTTGTTCGGCTCGTCCCACGTGAACAGCGATACCGATGCGCCCGGGCGGACCAGGACGCCGCGCACGTTGCCGCGCCGGTTCAGGTTGCTCGCGGTATCGGTCGAGGCGCCGCAGCAGGTTTGCAACAGTTCGGTCAGGTCTTTCATCGGTTTGCCATTGAAGTTCAGCTGGACCCACTCGATACGCGCCGGCCCCACGCCATTGTTGGCGAAGAGGTATTCCACGCTTTTGCGCGAGCGGTCGGCGCCGGGCAGGGGCTTGTCTGACGCCATGTTGCGCCATTGCTCGAGATAGGGATAGCTGTTCGCAGCCACCAGCTTTTCCATCGCATGCCCCGAATGAATGGCCAGCCCCAGCGAGACCAGCGAGACGATGGTGGCGGCCACGGCGAGCGTGACGTCGAGCCAGCGCGTGCCGGTGCCGTGCGGGTGGTGGTGGGCGTGATGTTCGTGTTCCAACGTGCTCTCCCTGTGCATGGTCGTTGTTGCTGATACCGCAACAAAATAGCATAAAGAAAACTTCTTGAACACTGGGCCAGATGCTGACTAACGCAGAACGTCGCCCCGGCGCAGGCCGGGGTCTGTGCGCGTTCCCGAATTAGGAAGCGCACCTTGGGTCCCGGCCTGCGCCGGGACGACAGCGAGTGATCGCCGAGGCAGCAGCGATCAGCCGGTATTGCGCAAGCCCGCCGCCACGCCGTTGATCGACAGGTGGATGCCGCGGTGCACGCGCTCGTCGACTTTTTCCTGTTGCGACAGCGCGCGGTGACGCTCGATAAGCTCGACCTGCAGGTGGTTCAGCGGGTCGAGGTAGGCGAAGCGGTTCTGGATCGAGCGCGCCAGCAGGGGATTGCCGGCCAGGCGTTCCTCGCTGCCGGTGACCAGCGCCAGGCAGCGCAGCGTCTCGGCGTACTCTTCGGTGATGCGCTTGAAGATGCGCTCGCGCAGCGCCGCGTCCGGCACCAGCTCGGCGTAGCGCGAGGCGATCGCCAGGTCGGTCTTGGCCAGCACCATGTCCATGTTCGACAGCAGCGTGGCGAAGAACGGCCAGTGCTCGTACATCTCCTGCAGCAGTGCCTGGCGCTGCTCACGTTCGCCATCGTTCGCCGCATCGCCCAGCCAGCCGGAGATGGCAGCGCCGAAGCCGAACCAGCCCGGCAGCAGCAGGCGGCACTGGCCCCACGAAAAGCCCCAGGGAATCGCGCGCAAGTCTTCGATGCGCCGGGTCGACTTGCGCGAGGCCGGGCGCGAACCGAGGTTCAGTTCGGCGATCTCGGCGATCGGCGTGGCCGCGAAGAAGTAATCGGTGAAGCCCGGCGTCTCGTACACCAGGTTGCGGTAAGCCTTGTAGGCGCGCTGCGACAGCTCGGCCATCACCGGCTCGAACCGGGTCAGGCGCTCGACCTGCACGCGGTCTTCGTCGTGCGGCATCAGGCCGGCTTCCAGCGTCGCCGCGACCAGCAGTTCCAGATTGCGCCGGCCGATCTCGGGATTGCTGAATTTCGAGGAGATGATCTCGCCCTGTTCGGTCAGGCGGATCTGGCCGTTGACGGTGCCCGGCGGCTGCGCCAGGATCGCGTTGTAGCTCGGACCGCCGCCGCGGCCGACAGTGCCGCCGCGGCCGTGGAACAGGCGCAGCTTGACGCCTGCGTCCTCGAACACGCGCACCAGCTTCAGTTCGGCCCCGTACAGCTCCCAGTTCGAGGTCATGAAGCCGCCGTCCTTGTTCGAGTCCGAGTAGCCGAGCATGACTTCCTGCAGCTTGCCCTGCTGCGCGATCATGCGCTTGACCGGACCGAGCGCCATCCAGGCCGCCATGATGTCGCCGGCGCGCTGCAGGTCGGGGATGGTCTCGAACAGCGGGATCACCATCACGTCGCATTCGCCTTCGCTCACGCGCAACAGCCCGGCTTCCTTCTGCAGCAGCAGCACTTCGAGCAGGTCGGACACGGTCTCGGTGTGCGAGATGATGTAGTTGCGGATCGCGCGCGTGCCGTAGCGCTGGCGGATCTCGCGCGCCGCATGCAGCACGCCCAGCTCGGATTGGGTGAGCTCGGAATATTCTTCGTACGGCGTGTACAGCAGGCGCGGCTGGGCCAGTTCGTCCAGCAGCAGCTTGACCTTGTCGCCTTCTTCCATGCCGGCGTAGTCGGGCGTGACGCCGACGCGCGCGAACAGCTCGGCCAGCACTTTCTCGTGCACGTCCGAAGTCTGGCGCATGTCCAGCGACGCTAAGTGGAAGCGGAACACCTGGGCCGCGCGCAGCAGGCCGGCCAGGCGCGGCTTGACCAGGATCGCGCCGTGGTTGGCGTGCAGCGAATCGCTCAGCAGCTGCAACTCGGCGTGGAACTCGGCCGGATCGGTATACGGCTCGGCGTGGCCGACTTCCTTGCGCAGGATGTTCGACGAGGCGCCCAGCGCGCGCGCGGTCGCGGCCAGGCGCGCGTAGATGCCGATCAGGGCGCGGCGGTAAGGCTCGTCGCTGCGGTGCGGCGAGTGGTCGGGCGAATCCTCGGCCAGCACCTGCAGCGCTTCGCTGGCCGGCACCAGCAGCGTCGAGGTCGACAGCTCGGCGCCGAGCGCGTGCACCTGGTCGAGGTAGAAGTCGAACAGCGTGGTCGACTGGCGCACCAGCGCGCGGCGCATGGTGTCGCCGTTGACGTTCGGGTTGCCGTCGCGGTCGCCGCCGATCCAGCTGCCCATCTGCATGTAGGCGGCGTCGCCGAGTTCGGCGGCGCTGCCGTCGTAGTGGGCCGCCAGCTCGTCCTCGACATCATCGTACATCGCCGGCAACTCGCGCAGGAAGGTGCTCTTGTAATACGACAGCGCGTTCTCGATCTCGTCGGCGACGGTCAGCTTTTCGTAGCGCAGCATGCGGGTCTGCCACAGCGTCGTGATGCGCGCCTGCAGCAGTATCAGGTTGTGCGCCGCTTCCTTCGGCGTGAGCGGTAGGTCGCGTTCGGCCAGCAGGCGCGCGATGTCGCGCTCGGCGTCGAGAATGGACTTGCGCTGCACCTCGGTCGGGTGCGCGGTCAGCACCGGCGAGATCAGCGCGTCGCGCAGGAAGGCTTCCACGGCCGGCTTGTCGACGCCGGCGCTTTTCAGGCGCTCGAGCGCGTAGGCCACGGTCGAGGGCTGCGCTTTGGAGCCGGCCAGCATGTGGGCGCGGCGGCGGCGCACGTGGTGCTGGTCTTCGGCGATGTTGGCCAGGTGCGAGAAGTAGGAAAACGCGCGCACCACCGAGTTGGTCTCTTCGCGCGTGAGCTTTTTCAGCAGGCCGGTCAATTCGGCGCCGGCTTCCGGATCGTCTTCGCGGCGAAAGCGCACCGCCGTCTGGCGGATGGTCTCGACCACGTCGAACACGGCTTCGCCTTCCTGTTCGCGCAGCACGTCGCCGAGCAGGCGGCCGAGCAGGCGGATGTCTTCTTTCAGGGGCGCGTCCTTGTCGGCGCCGGCGGTTTGATCTTTAACGTCTAGGGCAGGTTTGTCCATATCGACCACAGTTAAGGTTGAAACACCGGTTTGGATGCGCCACCATGCGATGGCGCCTGTCATGCATGATCGGAGCAGGGCCCATGATAAAATTTATGGTCTTAAGCATGAGCCTCTACCGGCGCTGGCCGATCCGGGCACAACGACAGTGAAAGAATCCGTTTTGAACTCGAACGACACGACGCAGCAAATTCCCGCGACTCTGGTGATCGCATCGCGCGAAAGCAGGCTCGCCATGTGGCAGGCCACGCATGTGCGCGACCGGCTCGCGGCATTATATCCGTCTTGCCAAGTCAGCATCCTCGGCATGACGACCCGCGGCGACCAGATCCTGGACAAGACCCTGTCCAAGGTCGGCGGCAAGGGCCTGTTCGTCAAGGAGCTCGAGGTCGCCATGGCAGAAGGGCGCGCCGACCTCGCCGTGCACTCGCTCAAGGACGTGCCGATGGAGCTGCCCGACGGCTTCGAGCTGTCCGCCGTGCTCGAGCGCGAGGACCCGCGCGACGCCTTCGTGTCGAACGACTACGACAACCTGGCGACGCTGCCGGCCGGCTCCATCGTCGGCACCAGCAGCCTGCGCCGCCAGTCCCTGATCGCCGCGCGCTTTCCAGCGCTGGTGGTCAAGCCGCTGCGCGGCAACCTCGACACGCGCCTGGGCAAGCTCGACCGCGGCGACTATGCCGCCATCATCCTGGCCGCAGCGGGCCTGAAGCGCCTGGGCCTGGAACGGCGCATCCGCGCTTATCTGTCGCCGGAAGACAGCCTGCCGGCCGCCGGCCAGGGCGCGATGGCGATCGAGATCGTCGCCGGCCCGCGCAGCGACGGCGTCGACCTGGCCGCATTGCTCTCGCCGTTGAACCACGACGCCACCGCGCGCGCGGTGCAGGCCGAGCGCAAGGTGTCGAAGCTGTTCGGCGCCAGTTGCCAGATCCCGCTGGCGGCGCATGCCACGCTCGACGGCACCTACGGCAGCCAGACCCTGCGCCTGCGCGCGATGGTCGCCACGCCCGATGGCCGGCGCCAGGCCTTCGCCGACGCGACCGGTCCGGCTTCCTTGCCCGAGCACCTGGGCGAGCTGGTCGCGCAGCAGCTGATGCAGCAGGATGCGCACGCCATCCTGGCCGAGTGCAAGGCCGACGCCGCCGCCGGCGACGCTTGACCCGCGCTCGGCGATGAACGAGCGGCTGGTCGTCGTCACCCGCCCGCGCCGCCAGGCCGGGCCGCTGGCCGATGCGATCGCGGCGCTGGGACGCACCGCGGTCGTGTTGCCGCTGCTGGAAATCGCGCCGCTGGCGGACTGCGCGCCACTGCGAGCCGCGCTGGATGGGCTCGAGCGGTATGCGCTGGTCGCGTTCGTGTCGCCGAATGCGATCGAAGCCGCGTTCGCGCACGTGCGCGCGTGGCCGGCCGCGACCGCGATCGCCGTGGTCGGCGCCGCCAGCCGTGCGGCGCTGGCCGCTTATCCGGCCATCGACCCTGCCACCCGCATCGTCAGCCCGCTCGACCCGGCGTTCAGCGATTCCGAACACCTGGTCGAAGCGTTGGCGGCCACGCTCGGCCTGGATGCGCTGCGCGGTCGCCGCGTGCTGGTGGTGCGCGGCGACGGCGGACGCGAACTGCTGCCGGACGCCTTGCGCGCGGCCGGCGCCGAGGTCGAGACCGTGGCTGCCTACCGGCGCGCCGTGCCGGCCCTGAGTCCCGAGCTGGCGGCGTCGCTGGGCCTCTTGCTGGCGCGGCCGAACGACTGGATCATCACCAGCTCGGAAGCGCTGCGCGGCCTGGTCGAGCTGGCCGGCCGGCTCGAAACGCCGCTGACTGTGGCAGATTTGCAACATCAACGCTTGATCGTGCCGCATTCGAGAATCGCCGAGACCGCACGGGCGCTGGGTTTCAGCGATTTGACGCTGACCGGCTCCGGCGACGAGCGCCTGCTTGCCGCGTTACAATCATGAGCATGAACGAATTGCCCAACAACCCAGAACAATCGAGCCTGACAGGCCCGGCGGTTCCGGCGCTGCCGCCGCAGGCGCCTCCCTCGCAGTCGCCTCCCTTCGATCCGCGCGTGCCCGAGCACCAGGGCCTGTTGCAGAAGCCGCAGAACGTCGCCATCATCGCGCTGGCCGTGCTGCTGGCGCTGCAGACCTACTCGACCCACACCCGCTTCAACAAGTTGCGCGAAGACGTCGCGCGCACGCTGCAGAAGGACAATGCCTCCAACGCCGAGACCGCGCAGACGCTGCGCGAGACGCAGGAGGCCGCCAAGGAGCTGCAGCTCAAGGTCGGCGTACTGGAAAACCGCCAGATGCAGTCGCAGAGCCAGCAGGCCGCGCTCGAGCAGATGTACCAGGACATTTCCACGAACCGCGACGAGTGGGCGCTGTCCGAGATCGAGCAGGTGCTGTCCACCGCCAGCCAGCAGCTGCAACTGGCCGGCAACGTGTCGGGCGCGCTGATCGCGCTGCAGAACGCCGACCGCTCGCTGTCGCGTTCCGACAAGCCGCAATTCATCACCATCCGCCGCGCCATCGCGCGCGACATCGACAAGCTCAAGGCACTGCCGCAGGTCGACCAGGCCGGCATGGCGCTGCGCCTGGACAATGTGATCTCGCAGATCGACATGCTGCCGCTGCTGTCCGACGAAAAGCCGGCCGAGCCGACGGCGCCGTCGCGCATCGCGGCCGCAGCAGCAGCCTCTGCCAACGCAGCGAAGGGCAAGGCGGGCGCGGCCGCCAAGGCGCCGGCGCCGGAAGCGCCGGGCCTGGGCCAGCGCATGACCCGCACCTGGCAAGGCTGGAGCCACGAGATGTGGGACGACATCCGCCAGCTGATCCGCGTGCGCACGGTCGAGACGCCGGACGCGCTGATGCTGTCGCCGAGCGAATCGTATTTCGTGCGCGAGAACCTCAAGCTGCGCCTGCTGAATGCGCGCCTGGCGCTGTTGTCGCGCAACGAAGGCAGCTTCCGCGACGACCTGACCGACGCCCAGCAGATGCTGGCCAAGTACTTCGACACGCGCGCGCGTTCGACCGTCGCCGTGCAGGGATTGCTGCGCCAGCTCCAGGCCAACAACGTCACGATCGAGGTGCCGGATTTGTCGGACAGCTTGAGCGCCGTACGCAACTACAAATCGAAGCCGTGAGCCGGGGAAGCTGAACGATGCGTTTACTCCTCTGGTTAGTCGCTCTCATGGCCGCGGCCATCGGCATCGCCGTGACCGCGCGCTTCAATCCCGGCAACGTGGTGTTCTTTTACCCGCCGCACCGGATCGACTTGTCGCTGAACCTGTTCGTGGTGCTGGCGGCGCTGCTGTTCCTGCTGCTGTACGGCCTGGTGCGCGCGCTGCGCGCGACGCTCGGCATGCCGCAGCGCGTGGCCGCCTACCGCCTGCGCAAGCGCGAGCGCGAAGCCAACAAGGGCTTGCGCGACGCCTTGAAAGCGCTGTTCGAAGGCCGCTTCGGCCATGCCGAAAAAGCCGCGATGCGCGCCGCCGAACTGCCCGAGAATGCCGGCCTGGCCGCCCTGATCGGCGCGCGTGCGGCGCACCGCATGCGCGAGCCGGCGCGACGCGACGCCTGGCTGGCCGGGATCGCCCATGACGCTGCGCTGAAGACCGCGCGCCTGATGACGGTGACCGAACTGGCGGTCGACGAGCACAAGCCGGAAGGCGCGCTCGAAGCCGTCGCCGAACTGAATGCCAGCGGCCAGCGCCACATCCACGCGCTGCAGTGGGCGATGAAGGCCAACCAGCAGGCGCGCAACTGGCCCGAAGTGCTGCGCCTGGTGCGCACGCTCGACAAGCGCAACGCGCTGCATCCGGCCTTGTCCAGCCGTCTGCGCGAGCTGGCCTACGACGACCTGCTGTCCGAAGGCGGCATCGACGCCGAGTCGATCCGCCGCGTCTGGGCCGGCATCCCGGCCGCAGACCGCGTGCAGCCGAACATCGCTGCGCGCGCCGCCGCTGCCTTTAACGCGCGCGGCCTGCACGACGAGGCACGCACGATCGCCGAGGACGCACTGAAGGCCGGCTGGGACGAGCGCGTGGTGCGCGCCTACCGCGACGCCGCCGGGCCGGAAGGATCGCCGACGCTGCTGGCCCAGATCGAGAAGTGCGAAGCCTGGCTGCGCGAGCATCCGAACGACGCCGAGCTGGCGCTGACGCTGGGCGTGCTGTGCCTGCGCCAGAAGCTGTGGGGCAAGGCCCAGCGCTACCTCGAGGGGGCGCTGTCCGACGCCACCGAGCCCGACAACGTGCGCGAGGCGCACCTGAAGCTGGCCCAGCTGCACGAGGCGCTCGGCCAGCAGGACGAGGCCAACAATCACTATCGGCAGTGTGCGCTGGCAACCGTGCTCTGACCGCCAGCGGCTATAATGTCCCCCTTTATTGTTTCTCCAGCAATCCATCTGTAACCAAGGACAACCCATGAGCCTGAACAACGTCAACGCCGGCCGCGATGTGCCGAACGATTTCAACGTCGTCATCGAGATCCCGATGAACGGCGACCCCGTCAAGTACGAAGTGGACAAGGAGTCGGGCGCCATCTTCGTCGATCGCTTCATGGGCACCGCGATGCACTACCCGTGCAACTACGGCTACGTGCCGAACACCATTGCCGACGACGGCGACCCGTGCGACGTGCTGGTCATGACGCCGTTCCCGCTGCTGCCGGGCGTGGTAGTGCGTTGCCGCGCGATCGGCGTGCTGAAGATGACCGACGAAGCCGGCGGCGACTCGAAAGTTCTGGCCGTGCCGGTCGACAAACTGCTGCCTTTGTACAGCGGCATCCAGACCGTGCAAGACGTGCCCGAGCTGACCCTGCGCCAGATCCAGCACTTCTTCGAGCACTACAAGGACCTGGAAAAGGGCAAGTGGGTCAAGGTCGAAGGCTGGGAAGGTCCGGACGCGGCCAAGCAGGAAATCGTCAACGGCGTGAAAGCGTACGAAGGCAAGCAGCAGTAATCGTTTTGATCGAGCCTCTCGGGCCGCGTTGCTTGGTAGCGCAGCGCGGCGCGAGGGGAGAAAGGGCCGGCAGCCTCATGGGCGCCGGCCCTTTTGTTTTGCTCGCTGAGTGCATCACCAGCCGCGCGTTACCAACCGATATCCTGCAGCAGCGGGAAGGACAGGTCGCGCGGCGGCGTCACCTGATGCGTCAGGTCGTCGTTGATGGCCGGCTCCATCAGCTGGTTCGGCTTGGCCTCGGTGGTGTAGTGCGACACCGACGAACCCGGCTCCAGCACGCTCGGCGTGTACAGCAGGATGCGGCCCGCGGCATCGGTCCCGGCCAGGCGATTCGGGTTCACGCCCAGGCTGGCCACCACGCCCGACTGGGTGCGCGAGCGCCGCTGCAGCGCCGCCTTGAGCGTCACGCCGGCCGCCTGGGTGATGCGCACGGCGGGAATCGCGACGTTCGGATCGGAGCCTCCGAGCCCGATCGGATCGCCGGGCGCATTGTCGGCCACCACCATGCCGATCGCGCCGGCGGCCTGCACGTTGAGTGCCTTGACCGTGAAATTGCAGGCGCCGCGGTCGACCAGGGCGACGTTGCCGCGCACCGCCAGCGCGTTCAGGTTGCTCAGTGCCGCGCAGGCCAGGCCGGTGCCGTCTGCCTGGTCGACCACCGGCATCAGCTGGCCCTGCACCGGCGGATTGCCCAGCGGAGGACCGAACGAGGCATCGCCGACCTCGTAGTTGCCGGCGGCCTGGCCGGCTGCAGCGCCCGAGACCGCCAGGTTCGACGACGGCGCCAACACGTTCGGCACGTTGGCGGTCACGATCGGACCGTTCCAGGACAGGCCGCGCCAAGTGACGGCCGAGGCGGCGCGCTGGGCGTTGGTCAGTTCGACCCAGGTGCGGTTCAGACGGTTGTCCAGCAGGTAGTAATCCCAGATCGAGGGAAGGTTCTCGATTTCCTGGCCGGTGGCGTCGTCGGTGAAGGTCTGGAAGCCCAGGCCGTGTGCGAACTCGTGCAGCAGCACCGTCACCAGGTCGATCTGGGTGCCGAACTGGTCGTCCAGACCGAGATAGAAGCCGGAGCCGGGCAGGCAATCCGGGAACAGGCCCAGGCGCGAGTTGAAGCGGGCGACGATGTGCGGCTCGCCCGGCGTGGCGATGTCTTCGCCGGCCAGTTTGCTGGCCAGCGCGCTCGGATACCAGGTGTTGGCGCGCGGCGCGTTCGGGAAGTCCCGCCAGATCTCCTCGGCGCCGGCCGAGCCCAGCGTGGCACTGCTGGCGGTGCACGACAGCGGCACGAACGAGGCGCCGATGCGGATCGTGACCTTGCTGCTCAAGGTCGCGCCCCAGATGTTGGCCGCGTACTGGAAGGCGTTCAGGCGCTGCTGGCCGAGCGTGGTGCCGGTGTTACCGCCGACCGGCGCGGCCGGGGTCGGGTCGTTGAAGCCGACGCCGGCCGCGTTCTGGTTGACGATCACGATTGTGGCGGCGGCCTGGGCCTGGCCGGCGCCCATCAGCAGCAGCGCAGTCGCGCCGAGCACGGCGACGGTGCCGCGTTTCAGGCGTAGTAAACGCAGCGACGAACGCAGCGGGAAACCGAGCGGGAAATCAGCGGCTTTCATGGTCGGACTCCTTGTGCGCAGCCTGGTCGGCGGGGTGGGTCAGCGCGCGCTCGGCGGCATCGAGGCCTTGCACGCACTGGCTGGACAGCTTGCCGTCCGGGTCGCGCGTGGCGACTTCGTAGACCATGTGCGACTCGCCGACGCGCACGCCGCGGGCGCCGCCGCGCCCCGTCAGGCTGGCGGCGGCGGACGGACGGGGGCTGCTCAGCGCGGCGTTCGGGGCGCCGGCTGGCGTGGCGGCGCGCAGGGCGCGCATCTCCTCGGGCGTCGGGGGGCGCATCTTGCCGGTGACGGCGTCGCGCACCACGACCATGCCTTCCTGGCCGGCGGCGCGGGCCTGGATCGACAGCGTGGCGCACGCGCACAGCACGAGGACGGCGCTCAGGGTAAGCAGGGCTTGTTTCGACATGACGGTCTCCTCAGGATTTGCGCGCAGCGCGGCCCAGCAGCGGCAACAGGCCCATGCCCAGCGCCAGCATCATCCAGTGCGAGGGCTCGGGGATCGCGGTTATCACGCTGACCGTGTCCAGGCCGACATAGTTCAAGGAATCGGCGGCGCCGACGTAGCGGAACGCGAAGCGGCCGGTGCCGGTGAAATTGACCCCGGCAAGGTCGTGCTCCCAGTAGGACGGATAATTGCCGTTGCCGCCCAGCGTGTAGAGCAAGGTGGTGAAGCTGGACGGATCGGCGCTCGAGCCGGCCGAGAAGCGCACCTCGAGCACGTCGTTGAAGCCGGGCGTTCCGGTCCCACGGGTGAAGAAGTCGATCAGCGTCTCGGCGTACAAACTGAGCGTCGGCGTGATCAGCCAGCTGTCGACGGTGCCGCTGCCGTTGGCGGCGCCGAGGAAGTTGGCGGCGGCGTACGAGTCCGCCGCGCCGCCCTGGGCCGAAAACACGCCGGCATTGCCCTGGAACCAGCCGTTGCCCGGCGGCGCGCTGTCGTTGACCTGCACCCATCCGTTCAGGGCGCTGACGCTGCCGAACCCTTCGTTGAGTATTTCCACGCCGGCCGCATGCGCCGTCGTGGAACCCAGTGCTGCCAGCGAGAGCGTCGCTGTCGCGAACAAGGTTTTCGCGGAAAGCCCTTTCATGGGAAACCCTTTCATGGAAGCCAGTAGGATGGTGACCGCTCGCGCTGGCTGACGACGAGACCATTGCTGACTTGATCTTATGGCTCAGCCGACAACGAGCCTTGATCTTTAGCTAATGGATGAGCTACCTTGCATAAGTCGCGCTGCATGGGACGCGCGGGTGCGCCGGGTGCTACCCGGGCTCATGCGTGCGCGCACGCGCCCGCCTGCGCGGGCAGGCGCGGGCGCGGCGGTTCGGCGGGAGGGAGGGCGATCAGCCGCGCAGGCGGCGCAGGCGCAGCTTGCCGACGATGCCGATCGGGAAGAAGTAGACCGAGAGGACGAACAGCACGCCCAGCCACAGCATCCAGCGGTCCGGATGCACGGCCGCGGCCAGCATCGGCATGCCGGCCAGCGCGTCGGACGCCTGGCCCATCAGCGTCTTCAGATAGTTCTGGGCCAGGATGAACAGGAAGGCGCCGATCACTGCGCCGTACATCGTGCCCATGCCGCCGATTACGACGATCAGCAGGATGTCGGTCATGACCTCGAAGCCGAGCATGGTCTTGGGACCGACGTAGCGCAGCCACAGGGCCATCAGCGCGCCGGCCAGCGCCGCGACCACCGCCGCCAGCACGTTGGCGAGCACGCGGTAGACCACGGTGCGGTAGCCCAGCGCCTCGGCGCGGAATTCGTTTTCGCGGATCGCCTGCAGCACCCGGCCGAACGGCGAGTTCACCAGGCGCAGCAGGAACAAAAACAGCAGCAGCGCGCCGAAGAACACGATGTAATAGGTGATCAGCTTGCCGTCGACGGCGCGCCCGAACACCTCGTGCTCGAACAGCGTGAAGCCGGGCGAGAGCAGCTCGGGCACGCTGAAGGTGCGTCCATCCTCGCCCCCGGTGAAGTCCGACAGCTGCGACGCCAGCACGCCGAACGAGGCCGCCACCGCCAGTGTGATCATGGCGTAGAAGATCGCGCGCACGCGCAGCGCGAACAGGCCGATCACCAGCGCCAGCACGACCGTCAGGAGCAGGGCCAGCGCCAGGCCGGCCAGCATGATGGACCAGCTCGGCTCGTCGCTGCTGGCCAGCGCGATGCCCACGCCATACGCGCCGATGCCGTAAAACATCGTGTGGGCGAAGGAGACGATGCCGGTGTAGCCCAGCAGCAGGTCGTACGAGGCCACCAGCACGATGTAGACGCAGATCGTGGCCGCCGTGTTGAGCGGACGGGCGCCGGAAAACAGAAAAGGTGCCAGCGCCAGGCCGAGCGCGATCAGCAGCAGCGCGCCGGACAGCGGCCGGCTGCGCGGCAGGTCGCCGGACAGGAGTCGGATCGGCATCACAGCTTTCCTTTCGTGTACAGGCCGGCCGGGCGCCACATCAGGATCGCGATCATCAGCGCGACGCTGGAGACCAGGTTGAGCTTGGGCGCCAGGAAGCCGGCGTAGTTTTGGACCAGCGCCATCAGCACGGCGCCGATGAAGCAGCCTTCGACCGAGCCGAGCCCGCCGATGATGACCACGATGAACACCGTGACCAGCAGTTCACTGCCCATGCTGGCCGACAGGGTTTCCTTGTACAGGCCCCACATCACGCCGCCCAGCCCGGCCAGCGCCGAGCCGGCCGCGAACACGCCGACGAACAGGCGCCGGATGCGGTAGCCGAGCGCTTCCACCATCTCGCCGTTCTCGACGCCGGCGCGGATCAAGAGGCCGATGCGGCTGCGGTTCAGCGTCAGCACCATCGCGGCGAACACCAGCAAGCCGACCGCCACCGCCAGCAGGCGGTATTTCTCGACCGGCGCCTCGCTCAGGAAGATGGCGCCGCGCAGGGCGGCAGGCAGGGGCAGCGGGATGGCGTCGGCGCCCCAGATCACGTTGATCATTTGTTCGGAGACGATCATGCCACCCATGGTGATCAGGATCTGCTTCAGGTGTTGCCCGTAGACCGGCATGATGACGACGCGCTCGAACGCCCAGCCGAGCACCGCCGTAACTGTCATCGCCAGCAGCATCGCCAGTCCGAGCGCGCCGAGGTTGGCGCCGAGCGAGTCGGCTTCGAGCCAGCCGCGCATCGGCAGCAGCACCAGCGTGGCCGTGAAGGCGCCGACGGTGATGAAAGCGCCATGGCCGAAATTCAGCACGTTCATCAGGCCGAACACCAGCGTCAGGCCGCTGGCCATGATGAAGATCATCATTCCCATCGCCAGACCGGCGACGGTCAGCGTGATCCAGGTCGGCAGGCTGAGCAGGGGAAGCATCGCCAGCGCCAACGCCGGCGCCAGCAGCAGGGGAACGACGTCGCGGCGCGCGGCGGGCAGGGCGGTGGCGGCGGGCGGCGCCGCGCTGCGGGCGCCGACATTGGCGGCGTCGGGGCGGGTGTCGAGTTGTGTCATTGATGCGAATCCAGTGAAAGGCCGAGCAGGCGCTGCTGCAGCGCGTCGTCCGCGGCCAGGTCGCGCATCGCGCCGGCGTGGACGACGCTGCCGTCGTCCATCACGCTCACGCCGTCGCCGAGATGCTTGACGAAATTGAAGTTTTGTTCGACCAGCAGGATGCTGGTGCTGGTGTCCTTGAGTTCGCGGAAGGCCGCCATCAGGCTTTGCACGATGGCCGGGGCCAGGCCCTTGGTCGGCTCGTCGACCAGCAGCAGCTTGCGCGGCTCGACGATCGCGCGCGCGATCGCCACCATCTGCTTCTGCCCGCCGGACAGGTAGCCGGCCAGGTAGTTCCAGAATTTTTTCAGGGCCGGGAAGAAACCGCAGATCCAGTCCACACGCGCCATGTCCATCGGGCCGTCGCGCGCGGCCAGATACAGGTTCTCGCGCACGGTCAGCGTCGAGAACACCGACATGCTCTCCGGCACGTAGGCGATGCCGGCGCGCGCGATATCCGGCGTGGCGAGCCGGGTGATGTCGCGCCCCTCGAAGCGGATGGAGCCGCCGCTGGCGCGCCACAAGCCCATGATGGTGCGCAGGGTCGTGGTCTTGCCGGCGCCGTTGCGGCCCAGCAGGACCGTCAGGCCGCCGCGCGGCACGGCCAGGTCGACGCCCTGCAGGATGTGGTACTGACCAATATGCGTGTGCACGCCGCTCAGGGTGAGGATGGGCTCAGACTGCTTCGGTGACGCCAAGATAAGCCTCCTGTACGATTTTCGATTGCATGACCTCGAGCGGCGGGCCGTCCGCCACCAGCGCGCCGTTGTGCAGCACCAGGATGCGGTCGGCCAGCGAGCGCACCACGTCCATCTTGTGCTCGACCAGCAGCACGGTCTTGCCGCCATCGAGCTTGACCTGGCGGATCAGGTCGAGCACGACCGGCACCTCGTCGACGCTCATGCCGGCGGTTGGCTCGTCGAACATCATGATGTCGGGCTCGAGCGCCAGCAGGATGGCGACCTCGAGCTTGCGCTGATCGCCGTGCGGCAGCGTGCCGACCAGCGCGTCGCGCTTGGGCGTGAGGGCGACCCGTTCCAGGTAATGTTCGGCGCGCAAGATCACGTCCTTGTGGGCCGACCACAATGAAAGCATCGACAGGCCGATGCCGGCGCGGCTCTGCACCGCCAGGCGCACGTTTTCCATCACGGACAGGTTTGGAAACAGGTTGGTCAGCTGGAAAGCGCGGCCCACGCCCAGGCGCGCGCGGCGCGCGGCCTTGAGACGCGTGACGTCGCGGCCGTGCACGAACACACTGCCGGACGTAGCCGCCAGCTGCCCCGAGACCAGGTTGAAGTAGGTGGTCTTGCCGGCGCCGTTGGGGCCGACGATCACGCTCAAGGTGCCGGGATAAAATTCGGCCGTGACGCCGTCGACCGCGACGTGGCCGCCGAAACGGACGGTCAGGTCGCGGGTGACCAGGGCGGCCGATCGGGCGGACGGAACGGGTTCGCGCGGGACCATCTCAGCGCTTGTTGGTGACAGGCAGTGGCAATTCACTCGCCGGGATCTCGCGCACCAGTTCCAGCAGGTCCCATTCGTTTTGCTGGGTCTTCTTGATGCGGAAGTGGTACATCGATTGCAGCGCCTGGTGGTCTTCCTTGCGGAAGGTCATCGCGCCTTTGGGCGTATCGAAGGTCATGCCTTCCATCGCCGCCGCCATCTGGTCGCCGTTGCCGGACGGCGCCTTTTGCAGGGCCGCGACCACGGCGCTGGCGGCCGCCATGCCGCCGGCGGTGAACATGTCGGGCGGGGCCTTGAAGCGCTTCATGTGCTCGGCGACCAGCCAGTCGTTCATCTTGTTCTTCGGGAAGCCATAGTAATAATAGGTGGTGCCTTCGGTGCCGGCGTAGGCTTTCCAGGTCTTCATGATGGGCAGGATGTTGCCGCCGGGCGCCAGCGAGATGCCGTAGCGTTCCGGCTTCATGTCGGCGATCTTGTTCATCGGGTTCGGCCCGGCCCAGACGATCGCCAGCACGCGCGGCTGCGGCTTGTCCTTGAGCGAGTCGAACAGGCGCTGGGTCGGGGCGGTGAAGTCGGTCGTGGCGACCGGCGCGTACTCTTCGTGCACCACCGTGACCTTGCTGCCGGTGGCCTGCAGTGCTTGCTTGCCGGCCTTGATGGCGTCGCGCCCGAAGGCGTAGTCCTGGGCCAGGAAAGCGACGCTGCCGTTTTTCAGCGTCGAGGCGGCGGCCAATGCATCCTGCATCGAGCTGCGGCCACTGCGGAAGATGTATTTGTTCCACTTCGAGCCGGTGATCTCGTCGGCCACCGCGGGCTCGACCACCAGCACTTTCTTGTATTCCTTGGCCACCGGCAGCATCGCCAGCGCCGAGCCGGACGAGGTGGTGCCGACCGCGATGTCGACCTTGTCGTCGCCATAGGCTTCGGCCAGCAGCGTGCGGCCGAGGTCGGGCTTGCCCTGGTCATCCTTGACGATCACCTTCAGTTTGCGGCCGTTGATTTCCATCTTGGGCCCCAGCAGGTATTCCAAGCCCAGCATGAAGCCGGTTTCGGTTTCCTTGGCATAGGCTTCCAGCTGGCCGGTCTTGCCGGCGATCACGGCCACTTTCAGGTCGGGCGCGGCCAGCGCATTGCCGCCGGCGCCGGCGGCGAAGGCGGCCAGCAGGAACGCGGCCATGGGTTTGATGGGTTTCATCTCGTCTCCTTGTCTCATGTTTTTCTACACCACCCGCGCCAGAAAACGGGCGATCGCGTCGAAGGCCGGCGGCTCGGTCAGCATCGGCGCATGGCCGACGTTCGGCACCTCGACGTATTCCATCGACGGCGCGGCGCGCCGCATCCAGTCGGCCTGGGCCGTTTCGACCAGGTCGGACAGCGCGCCGCGAACCAGCAAGGTGGGGCGCTGGCCCGTCAGTGCGCGGAATGCCTTGCGCGCGCCGAGCGACGTCGGGCGCAGCTTGCCGTCTCTTAGGGAGATGGCAATATTCGGATCGTAGCGCGGTCTCAAGCGGCCGTCATCATCCGGCTCGAAGGCGCGCCTGGCCCATTTGTCCCACTCGCTGTCCGGATTGTCCGGGAAGGCGCAGCGGTTGATCTCCTTGACGACGTCGGCGGCTTCGCCCCATGACGCCGGGCGCGGGCTGTTGCCCGCGTAGCCGGCGATGCGCGCCAGGCCCTTGGCCGAGATGACCGGTCCGATGTCGTTCAAGACCGCGGCGGCGACGCGCTCGATGTTGCGCGCCGCCAGCGTCATCGTGATCAGCCCGCCCATCGAGGTGCCCACGAAAATGGCGCGCTCAATGCCGAGCCCGTTCAGCAGCGTTTCGACGTCGTTGGCGTAGACCTTGGGGTTGTAGTTGTCCGGGTCCGGATCGCGTGCCGAGCGGCCGCGGCCGCGCACGTCGAGCGCCAGCACACGCCGGCCCAGTGCGGCCACGCGTGGCGCGAATTCGTCGAAGTCGGAGGCATTGCGGGTCAGTCCGTGCAGGCAAAGGACGGGTAGATGCGCAGGTAGATGCGCCGCATCCGCATGGCCAGCGGCCGCGCCGGCCTGGGCGCCGGCCGCGTAGTCGCGCGCCGACAGGCGCAGGCCGTCGTCGCTGGTGAAGCTGATTTCGGTGTAATTGGACATTTGACCCCGTCGTGATTGCTTTATCCGTGTCGCATGACGTTGAAAAAACCTCCCCGCCGGCGCCCCGCAGGGCGCCGTTCGGTATTGCATGAGAACGATCAGAACTTAACGTCGACGGTGGCCAGCACGGTGCGCGGGTCGCCGTAGAACGTGGTGACGGAGTTGAAGAAGGTGGAAAAATTGTAGCCGGCCACCTTGTAGCGTTTGTCGAGCAGGTTGCGGCCGTGCAGCCCGACCTGCAGCTTGCGGTCCGAGCTGGTCCAGACCAGGCCCGCATCCCACAAGCCGTAGCCGCCCTGGGCCAGCATCAGGTTGCCGGGGATCGTGACGTCCAGCGCCGGAACGCCGGTCGGACGGGCGATCTCGGTCTGGTACACCTTGCTCTTGTAGGCCAGGCTATTGCTCAGACTCAGGGTGCCGGTGCGTCCCATCAGGCCGAGTGGCCAGTCGTAGTTGACCGAGATGTTGGCCGCGTTCTTGGGCGTGTTCTGGAACTCGGTGCTGCCGGCGATGTCTACCAGCGCAGTGCCGGTCGCGTTCGACACCAGCCACTGTTTGTACTTGGCGTCGATGTGGCTATACATCGCCGATACGCTGAGCTGGTTGGTGAGATAGGCGATCGCTTCCAGCTCGAGGCCGTCGATCTTGGCCTTGCCGGCGTTGGTCAGCGTGCCGGCGAAACCGGTCACGTTGCCCTTGGCGTCATAAGTCGCGATCGAGCCCGGGATCTGGACGTTCTTGTAGTCGGTGTAGAAGATGGCGGCGTTGGTCTGCAGGCGGCCGCCATGCATCGACGACTTCAGGCCCAGCTCGACCGAGCTGACCTCCTCGGGATCGACGCCGCGCCGCTTGGTCAGCGAGGTCGTGCTGTTCGGGTTGCCGCCCAGGTCCATGCGCGGGTCGAACATGCCGCCCTTGAAACCCTTGGACCAGGTGGCGTACACGTTGTGCTCCGGCGCGACCTTCCAGCCAATGCCGACCTTGGGCGTGAACTTCTTGTCGGTGCGGTCCAGTTGGTCCTTGGTCATGTCGGTGTTGGCGGCGCCGAACTGGATCGCGGCGGCGTTGCCCAGCGGGGGCGATCCCTTCAGGCCGAGGTAGGTCGCCTTGAAGATGCGCGCGCTGCGCTGGTCGTCGGTCCAGCGGCCGCCCACGTCGATGTTGAAGGTGTCGGTCAGGCTGTAGCTGGCGTCGGCGTAGGCCGCCCAGGTCTTGGTGTCGATGTCGTCATAGGTGAGCAGCGACAGCCCGCCGGCGGCGTTGTACAGCACGTCGAACTTGTTGAAGGCGTTGGCTTTCATGTAGTACACGCCGGCCACACCCTGGATCTTGGAACCGGTGTAGGTCAGCTGGAATTCCTGGCTCTTCTGGTTGTCGCTATAGACGGTCGGGGCCTCGAACAGCGGCGTTTCGAGCGAATCGAAGTCGATCGGTGCATGCGATTCCGACTTGCGGATCGCGCTGATCGACTTGATGGTCAGGGTCGGATCGATGGTGTATTCGACCAGCAGCGAGCTGCCCTGGTTGATCACCTGCTGCTTGTGGCCTTCGACCGAATACAGGTCGGCGCGGGTATCGTAGCGGCCCGGCAGCGGCTGGATGTTGGCCGGGGCCGGGCCCGGCGTCAGGCGGTAGCCCTGGCGCGGCGCCGAGTCGTCGACGGTACGGTCGCTGGCGAAGCGTACGAACAGGGCACTGTTGGGCGACAGTTCGGCGCTGACGCGGGCGGCCTTGACGTCCTTGTCGTAGTTGTCTTCGCCGTTCAGGACGTTGCGGCCGAAGCCGTTGCGGTTGAAGGTGGCGACCGTGCCGCCGATGCGCAGGATGTCGTTCACCGGCGTGCTGGCCTTGAGCACCAGGTCTTTTTCGCCGAACTTGCCGAGCGCGCCCTTGACGTCGACCATGGTTTGCGCCGCCAGCCGCTTGGTGACGTACTTGACCGCGCCACCGATCGTGTTGCGGCCGTACAGCGTGCCCTGCGGGCCACGCAGCAGTTCGATGCGCTCTAGGTCGTAGATGTCGGTCAGGACGCCCTGCGGCCGGGCCAGGTAGACGTCGTCCAGATAGATGCCGACGCCCTGCTCGTAGCCGGCGACCGGGTCTTGCTGGCCGATGCCGCGGATGAAGGCGGTCAGCGTGGTGTTGGTGCCGCGCGAGGTCTTGAGCGTGGTGCTGGGCACGCGCTCGGTCAGCGCGGTGATGTCGGGCAGGGCCTGTTTTTCGATCTCGGCGCCGGACAGCGCGGTGACGGCGCCCGGCACGTCCTGGATCAGCTCCGCGCGGCGGCGCGCGGTGACCACGACCTTGCTGATGTCCTCTTGAGAGCCGCTTGCGGCAGCCGCGCCGGCGGCGCCGTCTTCCTGCGCCTGGGCGGCGCCGATGCCGCCGCCGTATAGCGCCAGCAAGACGGCGATCGAAATGGCTGAGCGAACAGGGGCCGAGCAAATAGGGGTGTGCAGCTTGTGCTGACTCGCGTGCATTGCATGTCTCCGTTTTTTGTATGGTGTTATGCGTTCAGGTACGTGTCGCATGGATAAGTGTGCCTTGGTTGAAATTGGCTGAATAGACAACGCCGCGCCCACCCTTTGTGCACGAATGCACAGCCATATGCACCGATTCGGTGCGCGACTGAGGGGGCCAACGCGCGTTGCAAAGCAGGAGGATGGCTGATTTGTGGCAGCTCAACCACGATCCCGAAAACGTTGCAGCGGCAATGTGCACTAGTGCACAATGTGTCGTCTTGACATTAAACAATGCGCTTATGAACAGCCTGCCAGAGTGGACGGACCTGCGTTTCTTCCTGGAACTTGCTCGTATCGGCACGCTGTCGGGTGCGTCGCGCCGGCTCGACGTCGAGCACACCACGGTTGCGCGCCGCATCGACCGGCTCGAAGCGCAGCTCGGCACGACCCTGTTCGACCGCTCGCGCGAAGGTTACGAGCTCACCGAAATGGGGCAGGCGCTGCTGCCGCATGCCGAGGCGATGGAAGGCGCCGCGCTGGCCGCGGCCGAGCAGCTCGACGGCACCGAAGTCGCGGCGCACGGCGTGGTGCGCCTGGGCGTGCCGGAAGTGTTCGGCGTGCGCGTGGTGGCGCCCAAGCTGGTCGAGCTGCTGCAGGTGCATCCCGAGCTGTCGATCGATTTGCTGGCGCTGCCGAGCTTCGCCAACCTGGCCAACCGCGAAGCCGACCTGGGCGTGATGCTCGATCCGCCCGCGACCGGCCGCTACGTGGTCACGCGCCTGGCCTCGTTCCGCTTCTACCTGTATGCCGCACCCAGCTATCTGGCGCGCCACCCGCCGATCCGCGCCCTGGCCGACCTCGAGCGCCACGATTTCGTCGATTATGTCCAGGACCGCCTGGCGAGCCGCGAGCTGTCCTACCTCAACGAACTCGGCTTCAAACCGCGCCGCCGTTTGTGCTGTTCGGGTATGACGGCGCAGATCGAAGCCTCGGCCGCGGGCATGGGCTTGATGATGGCCCCGCCGTATGCCGTGCCGAACGACGGCCGCCTGGTGCCGATCCTGCCGGGCTTTTACGCCGAGCGCTCGTTCTGGCTGGCCGCGCCGACCGATCTGTACCGGTTGCGGCGGGTGAAGGTGGTGTGGGAACTGTTGCGCGAGCTGGCGGACGGCAATCCGGGGTTGTGGTGGCACAACGCCGACCTGGAGCGGGCGGCGTGAGGCGTGGCTGCTTCCCGCTGCCGTAGCCAGCATCGGCATCAAGGGCCTTGCCGCTACCGGGCCCGTCTACTATTGGCGGCTGGCGGACCACACTCTGCGGTTGTCGGACGAGCGCGGCGTGGTCCCTTTCCAGGCTTACGAACTGCTGTCGACCAGCGGTGACATCGCGAATGCCCGGAACAAATCGGGCAAGATCGTGCGCTTCAAGCTGTCGCCAGTCAAGACGACTGCGTCTGCCCCTTGAACGGACTCCGATCATTGAGCTCGTCGATATACTCCTCGATCCCCCCGCTTTCCCGCTCCAGGAAGCGCTGCACCGCATCCGCGAAGCTCGGATGCGCAAGCCAGTGCGCCGACCACGTCTTGGTCGGCAAGAACCCGCGCGCCATCTTGTGCTCGCCCTGGGCGCCGCCTTCGAATACCTGAATACCCTGCTCGATGCAGAATTCGAGCGGCTGGTAATAGGCGGCCTCGAAGTGCAGGCAGGGCACGTGCTCGAGCGCTCCCCAGTAGCGGCCGAACAGCGTGGTCTCGTCATGCACCACCAGCGACGCTGCGATCGGCCGGCCTTCACGCTCGGCGATCACCAACAACAGATTAGAAGACATCTCCCGCCCGATACGCCGGAAGAAGTCGATATTCAGGTAAGGACTTGAATAATGCTCCTTGTACGTATTGCGATAGCAGCGCGTAAAGAACCTCCATTCCTCATCCGTGATGTCCGGCCCGCGCACGCGCCGCATCGTCACACCCGCTTCAGCCACCTTGCGCCGCTCGGCGCGGATGTTCTTGCGCTTCTTCTGCTCGAGCGTCGCCAAAAATTCGTCGAACGAGGTGTAGCCCGCATTCATCCAGTGGAACTGCACGCCGCTGCGCAGCAGGAAGCCGGCGTCATGCAGCTGCTGCGCCTGTTCCTCGGGCGGGAACAGCACGTGGGTCGAGGACACGTCCGTGGCCTTCTGCGTACGGACCAGCACCTCGACCAGCGCCGCGCGCGCACGCGCGTCACGCGCGAGCAGGCGCGCGCCGCTGACCGGCGTGAACGGGATCGCGCTCAGCAGCTTCGGATAGTACTCGAGCCCGTGCTCCTGGTAGGCATTCGCCCAGGCCCAGTCGAACACGTATTCGCCATACGAGTGGTCCTTGACGTACAAGGGCAGAGCGGCGGCCAGGCGTTCGGCGCCGGGTTCCGGCGCGTCCGGGTCCGGCTCGTACAGCAGGATGTACTGCGGCTGCCAGCCGGTCTCGGGCGTGGCGCTGCCGGACTCGTGCAGTGCGTGCAGGAAGGCATAGGACAGGAAGGGATTGGCCTGCGCTTGCAGGGCCACCAGGCCATCCCAGTCCGTCTGCCCGACTTCGGAGAGAGATGAAACGATATGCGTGCGATAATTCAAGATGACTTCCGACCTCAGTAGACAGACGATGGACAAGCGATTTCTGAACCTATATTCCCACGACTTCGCCCGCGTCGCGGTCGCCAGCCCGCGCGTGCGCGTGGCCGACCCGAGCTTCAACGCGCGCGAGACGATTGCGCTGGCCCGGCAGGCTGCCGAGCAGGGCGCGGTGCTGGCGGCGTTCCCGGAACTGGGCATCTCCGCCTACACCTGCGACGACCTGTTCCACCAGCGCGCGCTGCTCGATGCCTGCGTCGACGCACTGGGCGAGATCGTCGCCGCGTCGAACAGTTTGCCGCTGGCGCTGGTCGTCGGCGTGCCGCTGCGCGTGAACCACGTGCTGTTCAATTGCGCGGTGGTGGTGGCGGGCGGCCGCATCCTGGGCGCGGTTCCGAAGAGCTACTTGCCCAATTATGGCGAATTTTACGAAAGCAGGCAGTTCAGTCCATCGGACAACGCCGTGGTCGACGCCATCGAGCTGCTCGGCCAGCAGGTGCCCTTCGGTCCGGAGCAGCTGTTCGAGCTCGAGAACATCCCGTTCTTCCGCTTCCACGTCGAGATCTGCGAAGACGTCTGGGTGCCGATTCCGCCCTCGTCCTATGCCGCGCTGGCTGGCGCGACCGTGCTGGTCAATTTGTCGGCATCGAACGTAGTGGTGGGCAAGAGCGGCTACCGCCACCAGCTGGTGGCCCAGCAGTCGGCGCGCTGCCTGGCGGCCTACCTGTACACCTCGGCCGGCATGGGCGAGTCGACCACCGACATGGCCTGGGACGGCCAGTCGCTGATCTACGAAAAGGGCGACCTGCTGGCCCAGTCCGAGCGCTTCCGCGAGGATTCGCACATCATCTTCGCCGACGTCGACCTGGAGCGCCTGTCGCTCGACCGCATGCACACGACGACGTTCGCGCAATCGGTGCGGCGCCACGCCAGCGAGGTGTCGAAGTTCCGCATCCAGCGTTTTACGCTCGCGTTGCCGCTGGACTGCGACTTGCCGCTGCGCCGCCTGGTCGAGCGTTTCCCCTACGTGCCGGCCGACGGCCGCCGCCGCGACGAGCGCTGCACCGAGGTCTACAACATCCAGGTGCAGGCCCTGGTCCAGCGCCTGCAATCGTCCGGCCACCAGAAGGTCGTGATCGGCATCTCTGGCGGGCTGGACTCGACCCATGCGTTGCTGGTGTGCGCCAAGGCGATGGATCGCCTGAACCTGCCGCGCACCAACATCCTGGCCTATACGATGCCCGGCTTCGCCACCAGCGAACGCACGCTGCGCCAGGCGCGCGAGCTGATGGAATCGGTCGGCTGCAGCGCCCACGAGATCGACATCCGCCCGAGCTGCATCCAGATGCTGAAGGACCTCGGCCATCCGTATGCCGAAGGCCGCGAAGAGTACGACGTCACGTTCGAAAACGTGCAGGCCGGCGAGCGCACCAGCCACCTGTTCCGCCTCGCCAACCACCACCATGCGATCGTGATCGGCACCGGCGATCTGTCCGAGCTGGCGCTGGGCTGGTGCACTTACGGCGTGGGCGACCACATGTCGCACTACAATGTCAACGCCAGCGTGCCCAAGACGCTGATCTCGCACCTGGTGCGCTGGGTGGCCGACACGGGGCAGATTGGCGATACGGGATCGGATGTCCTGATCAAGGTGCTGGAAACCGAGATCAGCCCCGAGCTCGTCCCCGCCAAGACCGGCACGGGCAAAGCCGAAGGCAAGCCCGCCCAGGTGACGGAAGACTTCATCGGTCCGTACGAACTGCAGGACTTCAACCTGTACTACACGCTGCGCTACGGTTTCACACCGACCAAGGTAGCGTTCCTGTCCTGGAGCGCCTGGCACGACCGCACGCAGGGTCCATGGCCGGAAGGCGGCAGCCCGGCGCGCAACCAGTACGAGCTGGCGGCGATCAAGAAGAACCTCGGTATCTTCCTGTGGCGCTTCTTCAAGACCAGCCAGTTCAAGCGTTCCTGCGTGCCGAACGGGCCGAAGGTCGGCAATGGCGGCTCGCTGTCGCCGCGCGGCGATTGGCGCGCGCCGAGCGACTCGGAAGCGACCGTGTGGATGGAGCAGCTGGCCAGGATTCCCGACCAGGCCGCTTGATCGCGGCGGTCGGCATGCGATAATGTCAAGCTGTACCGATAGGAGATGAGATGAAACAGATTACCTGCGTGATCAAACCCTTCAAGCTGGACGAAGTGCGCGAAGCGCTGGCCGACGTCAACGTCACCGGCCTGACCGTCACCGAAGTCAAAGGTTTCGGCCGCCAGAAGGGCCATACCGAGCTGTACCGCGGCGCCGAATACGTGGTCGATTTCCTGCCCAAGGTGAAGATCGAGGTCGTGGTCGACGACAGTCTGACCGACACCGTGGTCGATGCCATCATCAAGGCCGCGCGCACTGGCAAGATCGGCGACGGCAAGATCTTCGTACAGGAGGTCGAACAGGTGATCCGCATCCGTACCGGTGAAACGGGCCCGGACGCGGTCTGACCCGCAATGGTGACAATTTGACGACGTTTTCAGCTTGCTTTTCTGTTACATTGGTTCGTAAAATGTAAAATTGTCCACAATAAGGACATCCGTGCGAGTGAGCGTGAAACATATACTGGTGGTCGACGACGAGGAAGCGGTGCGCTATGTATTCGAGCGCTACCTGCGCATGGCGGGCTATCGCGTCTCCACCGCGGCCGGCGGCGACGAGGCCATGGCCTCGCACCAGGCAGATCGCGCCGACCTCGTCATCACCGACTTCAAGATGCCTGGCATGAACGGCGAGGAATTGCTGCGCCGCCTGCGCGGCCTCGACCCCAGCCTGCCGGCGATGATGATCTCGGCCAATCCGGTCGACATCGGCCCGATGCTGGCCGGCGTGCGCTTCTTCCGCAAGCCGGTCATGCTCGACCAGGTGGTCGCGCACCTGCAGGACGTGCTGCCGGCCTAGCGCCCCAGGCGCAGGTCGAACTTCCACGCCAGCAGGCGCGTCGCCGTGATGAACAGCGCGCTCGACCACAGCGCGAAGTCGCCCGACATGTGCAGCATGCCCATTCCCAGGAAGATCCAGTTGCCCACGAAGGCGCAGATCGCATAGGGCTTGCCGTCCCGGAACACCATCGGGACTTCGTTGCAGACGATGTCGCGCAGCACCCCGCCGAAGATCCCGGTGATCACGCCCATCATCGAGGCGATGAACAGCGGCATCTGCGCATCCAGCGCCGACGATACGCCGGCCACCGAAAACAGCCCCAGGCCGACCGCGTCGGCGACCACGATCAGGCGTTCCGAGACGATCTGGCGCAGCGTGCTGATGGCCGGCGAAGCCACCAGCGCTAGCACGAAGATGAGGATCGCGTATTCCTGGTGGATCACCCAGAACAGCGGACGCTTGTCGAGCAGGATGTCGCGCAGCGTGCCGCCGCCGAACGCGGTGATGAAAGCCACCGTGAATACCCCGACCAGGTCCATGCGCTTGCGGCGTGCTTCGATGAAACCGGAAAAGGCGCCCACCAGGATGGCGACGATTTCAATGGCGGTGACGACATGGGCGGGGACGTGCACGGTCGAGCTTGGCGAGATAGCTGGCAATATTGCTAGACTAGCATGCCTGAGCTCGATAGGGTCGGTTTATTCCGAACGAGTAGCCGGCGCCGCATCGGCCAGAGGCAGGCGCACGGTGAAGATGACCTCGCCGTCCGCATAGTGATAGACGATCGAGCCGTGGTGCTCGCGCACGATCTGCTGGGCGATGTACAGGCCCAGGCCCATGCCGGTGCGGTTGCGCGGGTTGTTCAGCGAGCTGCGCTTGAACGGATTGAACAGCGCCGCCTCGGTATCGGCCGAAATGGGAGCGGCGGCGTTGGCCACGCAGACGGTTGCCTGCCTGCCCTCGACGCCCTGGCGGACGCGGATCGGGTAGTTCGGCAAGCCGTGGTGGCGCGCATTGCTGAGCAGGTTGGACAGCACCTGGCCCAGGCGTGCGGGATCGGCCATGACCTGCGCCGGTTCGCCGCATTGCAGGTCATAGGCGATGGTCGGATAGGCCAGGCGCGCCTCCTCGACAATGTCGACGACCAGGGCGGATAATGCGACGGGTTCCATGCCCTCACCGAGCGACATGCCGCGGTCGATGCGGCTCATGTCCAGCACCTGACCGATCATGCGCTGCATGCGGTTGCTGGAAGACTGGATGCGTTTGCCCAGCGTGCTGCTGCGGTCGTTGGCGCCGCCGGTATGGGTCTTTTCCAGCACCATGCCGGCCATGTTGATCGAGTGCAGCGGGTCGCGCAGGTCGTGGCCGAGCATCGCCAGCAGTTGGGCGCGGGTCGATTCGGTCTGGGCGCGGCGCGCGTTGGACACCCGCGCCAGTTCGCCCAGCGTCATGCGCGCGTGCGTGAGGATGCCGTCTTCCCACGGATGAGCGCAGCCGCGCACGGTTTCGTGCCAGGCATCGAACGAGCCGCGCGGCGTCAGGCGCGCACCGAGCGGGCCGTGGTCGGTCTTGTCCGGCTTGCCGCCCCAGGCCACGGTCTCGACCTGTTCGACGCGCAACAGCAGGCACCAGCCCTGGCTGGGCAGATCGTAGGGCAGGCCGAGCAGGCCGGCCCACTTGCCCAGCGCAGGGCGCACCGCGGTCGGCCAGTCGGCCTGGCATTTGTGCAGCACCAGGTCGTGCGCATCGTGGGGCAGGGTGGCAACGATCGCTTCGCCCAGCGCCTGGTCGATGCCGCGGCACACCACGCGCCCGTTCTGGGTGGCGATGATCGCTTGCGACAGCGTCGATTCCAGCAGTCCGTCGCCATGCTCGATCAGCGCTTCGAGCGGGTCTTCCTCGAGCAGCAGCGATTCGACCAGGCTGGTGCGCACGGCCGCGGCGCGCTCGACCAGCTCGGCTTCCTGGCGCGCCTCGATGCTCTGCAAGGTGGAGGCGATCACGTTGGCCAGCACGTCGGCCGCCATGCGCACCGAATAGGGCACGCGCTTCGGGCTCATGTGGTGGCAGGCGATCAGGCCCCACAAGCGGCCGTTGATCACGATCGACACGCTCATCGACGCGCCCACGCCCATGTTCTGCAGGTATTCGACGTGGATCGGCGAAACGCTGCGCAGCACGCCGAAGCTCATGTCCAGCGGCGCGCTGCCTTCCGCGCCGAGCAGCGGCACGGCGTGGTAGGTGATGTCGGAGATCATGCGCAGCGTGTTGAGCACGTACAGGCGGCGCGCCTGGGGCGGGATGTCGCCGGCCGGATAGCGCTGGTTCAGGTAGGGCGTGATGTCGTCGCGGCGCGCCTCGGCCACCACGTCGCCGCTGTCGTCGCTGCGGAAGCGGTAGGCCATCACGCGGTCGAAGCCGGTAAACTCGCGTACCTGGCGCACGGTGGTGTCGAGCAGGCCCTCGACGGTTTTTTGACGGCGCAGGCGGTCGATCGAGCTGTGCGCCTTGATCGCGAACATGGCGACTTGGTCGGTGGAGAATTCGCGCTGTTCGAATTCGATCAGCACGCGCGCGCGGTGCGCATGCACGATGCAGTCGTAATCCCCATTATCCAGCGTGACCGCAGCGACCAGCGCCGACGATTCGCCGCCCTCGGCCGCGTCGATGCATTCCTCGACGATTTCCACGACCTCTTGCGGCAGGCCGAGCGCCGCGTACGGCCGGCCTAGCGCCGGGTTGACGCTCGGCAAATCAGCGATGTTGGCGCTCCAGCCTTCCACCCGACCATCGAGGTCCAGGAAGATCAGCATGCCGTGCGGTTGGATCGTGCCCGGAATGTGGATGGGTTCATCCACACAGTTACGCAGGTCGACCCGTTGCGGGGCATGCATCGGCACAGGATTGCTGGAGCTCACGCGTTCAATTCCTTCTCATGCGGGCCACCTGGCCCTGCTCAGGGTGAATCTTACCGAATTCAGCCAGGAATCGGCGTTTTTTTGTTAATTCAACCGTTAAAGTTGCCTGTTGGCGACGAATCGTCGTCATATCCAAGCATATTTAACGATTTCCATCGTCGACCAGTGCCGAGCGCAGCAGCACGATCAGCGCGCCGTGGCCGCCATCGCTGCGGCCCGCCGCGCAAAAAGCGACCACGCCCTCGGTCTGCACCAGCCAGCTGTGCACCATGCCGCGCAGCACCGGTTCGCCGCCCACCGAGCCGTAGCCGATGCCGTGGATGATGCGCACGCAGCGCTCGCCGCGATTGTTCGCGCGGCGCAGGAAATTGTCGAAGTGGCGGCGCGCCATGTCGCGCGTCAGGCCGTGCAGGTCGAGTTCGTCTTCGACCGGCCAGCGGCGCTTGCGCAGCTTCTTGACGACGTCCGGGCCGACGCCGGCCGCCGACCAGCTCAGCGACGGATCTTCGTCGAGCAGGCCGTCGACGTCGAAACCGTCCGACAGCATCGACTCGGCCAGGATCGCCGCGGTTTCTTCCTCCGCCGTGCGCGGGCGCGCGGGCATCGGCGCGCCGCGCAGTTCGGCGTCCTGCACCGGGCGCCAGACGTAGCGGTCGGATTCCTTCATCTTGACCACGTCGGTGATGGCGGAGCGGAACTCGACCGCGTTCTCGCGCGCGATGCGCTCGCGCTTGGCGCGCTCGGCTTGTTCGATGGCGCGCAGGCGCTCTTCTTCCTTGAGCCGGTCGCGCAAGGATTTGAGGTCGGAGAATTCCTTGAAGCCTGCCATCGTCGACGTGGTTCAATTGCGGGCGCCTGCCGTCGGCAAGCGCCCGCGGATTTACTCGAGCGCTTCGAGATAGCGCTGGGCGTCCAGCGCGGCCATGCAGCCCGAACCGGAAGAGGTGATCGCCTGGCGGTAGATATGGTCCTGCACGTCGCCGGCCGCGAACACGCCCGGCACGCTGGTGGCGGTGGCCATGCCCTCGGTGCCGCTGCGGGTCTTGATGTAGCCGTTGTGCATTTCCAGCTGGCCTTCGAAGATGCCGGTGTTCGGTTTGTGGCCGATCGCCACGAACAGGCCGTGCACCTTGAGTTCCTTCTCGCTGGCGCCGTCGGTCGACTTCAGCTTCAGGCCAGTCACGCCGCTCGGATCGCCAACGACGCTGTCCAACGTCTGGTTCAGCTCCAGCACGACCTTGCCTTCCTCGACCTTGTGCATCAGGCGGTCGACCAGGATCGGCTCGGCGCGGAACTTGTCGCGGCGGTGGATCAAGGTGACCTTGCTGGCGATACCGGCCAGGTACAGCGCTTCCTCGACCGCGGTGTTGCCGCCGCCGATCACCGCCACTTCCTGGTTGCGGTAGAAGAAACCGTCGCAGGTAGCGCAGGCGGAGACGCCGCGGCCCATGAATTCCTGCTCGCTCGGCAGGCCCAGGTACTGCGCCGAGGCGCCGGTAGCGATGATCAGAGCGTCGCAGGTGAATTCATGCGAGTCTCCGACCAGGCGGATCGGCTTTTCTTCTAGGAAAGTCGTGTGGATGTGGTCGAACACGATCTCGGTATTGAAGCGCTCGGCGTGCTGCAGCAGACGCTGCATCAGTTCCGGGCCTTGCACGCCCAGCGGATCGCCCGGCCAGTTCTCGACGTCGGTGGTGGTCATCAGCTGGCCGCCCTGCTCGACGCCGGTCACCAGCATCGGGCTGAGGTTGGCGCGCGCGGCGTACACGGCGGCGCTGTAGCCGGCGGGGCCGGAACCGAGGATCAAGACTTTGGCGTGTTTGCGAGTAGTCATCGTTTCACTTCATTCAGGATGTTGCCCAGGAAATGGGGCCGGGCAACGGAGTAATCAAGAGGCGTCGTTTTTGAGTCCAAGATTATAGACGATGATGCACGCGAGCATGAATGATGGGCCCGCTCGGCCGCAGATCGCTTAGAATGGGCGTTTCCGGGTTTCAAACCCTGCAGTGTGTTTCAAACAGCATGAGCAAGACTAGTCAAACCACCGGATCGACCTATACCCGCAAGCCCGCGCCGCCGCGGCAGCCGCTGCCGAATCGCCTGGTGCGCCTCCTGTCCGAGGCGCGCTGGCTCGCCACGGCCGTCGCATTGTTGTATTTCGTGCTTATCCTGCTCAGTTACAACAAGGCGGATCCGGGCTGGTCGCATGCCAATCCGGTGCCCCATATCGCCAACCTGGGCGGGCGCGCCGGCGCCTGGCTGTCCGACTTGCTGCTGTACATCTTCGGCTTTTCGTCGTGGTGGCTGTGCATGTGCTTCGCACGCGCCGTGTGGAAGGGCTACCGGCGCCTGCACAGCCGCTTCGTGATCGAAGCCGCGCCGCCCGAGCCCGAGCACCAGGGCGAGACCGTGGTGCGCTGGATCGGCTTCGTCCTGATGTTCGCCGGCAGCGTCGGCCTGGAATGGCTGCGCATGTGGGACTTGAAGGTGTCGCTGCCGCGCGCGCCGGGCGGCGTGCTGGGCCAGCTGATCGGCCACGCGTCCTACGGCGCCTTCGGCTTCACCGGTGCCACCTTGCTGCTCCTGCTGCTGTTCGGCCTGGGCTTTTCCTGGTACTTCCAGGTGTCCTGGCTGGCGGTGGCCGAGCGCATCGGCGAATCGGTCGAGATGGCCTTCGACTGGTTCCGCCTGCGCCTGGAAGACCGCGAAGACCGCCGCTACGGCGAAGCCGCGGCCCACAAGCGCGACGAGGTGGTCGGCGGCGAGCGCGCCAAATACGTCGAGAAGCACGCCGAGAAATTCGCCCCAGCGCTGGCCAAGCCGGAACCGCGCATGGACGACGACGACTTCGACGAGGTCAAGCAGGACGCCGTGGCCTCTGGGACCGATGGGGCCGCGCCGGGCTTCCTGGCCAAGGCCATGGCCAAGGTCAAGAAGAAGGCCGAGCTCAAGCCGGCCGTGGCCAAGGCCGAGCCGCAGATGGAAGACGGCGCGGTCCTCGAAGACGACGATGGCGAGGCGTTCGAGACCGCACGTCCGGCGGCGCAACCGGCGCCCGCCCCGAGCCCGAAGCCGCTGCCGTCCGCCAGCGCCCCGAACCCGGCGCCGATCAAGATCGAGCCGCAGGTGACCAGCGTGCCGCGTTCCGAGCGCGCCGAAAAGGAGCGCCAGTCGCACCTGTTCGAAGCAGGTGGCGACACCGCCTTGCCGCCGCTGGCGCTGCTCGACGAGGCACCGCCGGCGCAGGAATCGGTGGCCGTCGAGACGCTCGAATTCACCAGCCGCCTGATCGAGAAGAAGCTGTCCGACTTCGGCGTCGAAGCCAAGGTCGTGGCGGCCTATCCGGGCCCGGTGGTCACGCGTTACGAGATCGAGCCGGCCACCGGCGTAAAGGGCAGCCAAATCGTCAATCTGGCGCGCGACCTGGCGCGTTCGCTGTCCTTGACGTCGATCCGCGTAGTCGAGACCATCCCCGGCAAGAACTACATGGCGCTCGAGCTGCCCAATCCGAAGCGCCAGATCGTGCGCCTGAGTGAGATCGTCGGTTCCAAGATCTATGGCGACAGTGCGTCTGCGCTGACGGTTGCGCTGGGCAAGGACATCGCCGGCAAGCCGGTGATCGCCGACCTGGCCAAGATGCCGCACCTGCTGGTCGCGGGTACCACCGGTTCGGGTAAATCGGTCGGCATCAACGCCACGATCCTGTCGCTGCTGTACAAGTCCGATCCGGACGACGTGCGCCTGATCCTGATCGACCCGAAGATGCTGGAAATGTCGGTGTACGAAGGCATCCCGCACCTGCTGGCGCCGGTCGTGACCGACATGCGCCAGGCCGGCCATGCGCTGAACTGGGCGGTCAACGAGATGGAGCGCCGTTATAAACTGATGTCGAAGCTGGGCGTGCGTAACCTGGCCGGCTACAACGGCAAGATCCTGGACGCGGCCAAGCGCGAAGAGCACATCCCGAATCCGTTCTCGCTGACGCCGGACGCGCCCGAGCCGCTGGACAAGCTGCCGACCATCGTCATCATCATCGACGAATTGGCCGACCTGATGATGGTGGTGGGCAAGAAGGTCGAGGAACTGATCGCGCGTATCGCCCAGAAGGCGCGCGCGGCCGGCATCCACCTGATCCTGGCAACCCAGCGGCCGTCGGTCGACGTGATCACCGGCCTGATCAAGGCCAACATCCCGACCCGCATCGCGTTCCAGGTGAGCTCCAAGATCGACTCGCGCACGATTCTCGACCAGATGGGCGCCGAGACGCTGCTGGGTATGGGCGACATGCTGTACATGCCGCCGGGCACGGGTTTGCCGGTCCGCGTGCACGGGGCGTTCGTGTCGGACGACGAAGTGCATCGAGTTGTAAAACATCTGCAGTCGACCGGCGAACCGAATTACATTGAGGGCATCCTGGAAGGCGGCGTGCTGGAAGAGGGCGGCGGCGCCGACGGTGCCGTGACCGCGGGCGAAGGCGGCGGCGAGTCCGACGCGATGTACGACCAGGCCGTGGCCGTGGTGCTGAAGAATCGCCGTGCCTCGATCTCGCTGGTCCAGCGCCACTTGCGCATCGGCTACAACCGCGCGGCGCGCCTGCTCGAGCAGATGGAGAACAGCGGTGTCGTCTCGCCGATGCAGAGCAACGGCAACCGCGACATCCTGGTACCGGCGACCCAGGCCGAATAACAAGAAAAGGAGCCTCATGAGTATGGAGTTGAAGACTGCGAAGTTGAAGACCGCTTTTACCGCAATTCTCGCCGCCGGCGCCCTGGTGGCCGGCGCCGCGCACGCCAGCGCGCTCGAGCAGTTCAAGAGTTTCGTTTCCACGACCAAATCCGCGCGCGGCGATTTCAGCCAGCTGCAGGTGCGCAAGTCGAAGGTGGCCAGGGCGCCGCAGACCTCGACCGGCACCTTCGTGTTCGCCCGCCCCGGCAAGTTCATCTGGACCTACCAGAAGCCCTACGAGCAGGTGCTGCAGGCCGACGGCGAAACGCTGTACATCTACGAAAAAGACCTGAACCAGGTCACGACGCGCAAGCTGGGCAATGCGCTGGGCAGCTCGCCGGCCGCGATCCTGTTCGGCAGCAACGACCTGGAAAAGAACTTCACGCTGGCCGAAGCGACCGATCGCAACCGCGACGGCCTCGAATGGCTGAACGCCACGCCCAAGGCCAAGGATTCGACCTTCTCGCAGATCGCGATCGGCATGAAGGACGGCTTGCCACAGCAGATGGAACTGAAGGACAACTTCGGCCAGACCTCGGTGCTCAAGTTCACCAGCTTCGAGCGCAATCCGGCGCTGGGCGCGCAGGCGTTCAAGTTCGAGGTGCCGCAGGGCGCCGAGGTCGTCAGCCAGTAAAGCCGTCGTCCCGGCGCAGGCCGGGACCCATGGAACGTTTCCGAATCCGGAGGCGGCCGATGGACCCCGGCCTTCGCCGGGGCGACAGGCGGACGCCTGCGCCTACTCACACCGCCGTGCTTGTCATCCGTTACACTTGCGCTTTCGACGCAACGGCCGCACATAGGCTGCATGAACAACGTGGATGACCTTTTCAAGACCGAGCCTTCGCCGCCGCTGGCCGAAGCGCTGCGCCCCAAGACCATCGCTGAGGTGATCGGCCAGAGCCACCTGCTGGGCCCGGGCAAGCCGCTCAACCTTGTGTTTCAGTCGGGGCGGCCGCATTCGATGATCTTGTGGGGCCCGCCCGGCGTCGGCAAGACCACGCTGGCGCGCCTGACCGCCAACGCCTTCGATTGCGAGTTCATCGCCTTGTCGGCGGTGCTGTCGGGCGTGAAGGACATCCGCGCGTCGATCGAGCAGGCCGGGCACTACCTGGCCGGCGGCAAGCACACGATCCTGTTCATCGACGAGATCCACCGCTTCAACAAGAGCCAGCAGGATGCGCTGTTGCCGTTCGTGGAAAGCGGGCTGGTCACGCTGATCGGCGCCACCACCGAAAACCCGTCGTTCGAGGTCAACTCGGCATTGCTGTCGCGCGCCCAGGTGTACGTGCTCAAGGCCCTCACCGACGACGAGTTGCGCCAGTTGCTCGCGCGCGCACGCGAGCGCGTGATGCCGCAGCTGGAATTCGACGAGGTCGCGATCACCACGCTGATCGGCTACGCGGACGGCGATGCGCGCCGCTTCCTCAACCTGCTCGAGCAGACCAAGACCTCGGCCGATACCAGCGGCATCCAGCGCATCACCGGCGAGTTCGTCGAGAACGCGCTGACGCTGAACGCGCGCCGCTTCGACAAGGGCGGTGACAATTTCTACGACCAGATCTCGGCGCTGCATAAGTCGGTGCGCGGTTCGCACCCGGACGCCGCGCTGTACTGGCTGTGCCGCATGCTCGATGGCGGCGCCGACCCGAAATACCTGTCGCGGCGCATCGTGCGCATGGCATGGGAAGACATCGGCATCGCCGACCCGCGCGCGATCCAGCTCGCCAACGACGCCGCCGAGACCTTCGAGCGCCTCGGTTCGCCGGAAGGGGAGCTGGCGCTGGGCCAGGCCGTCATCTATCTGGCGATTGCGGCCAAGAGCAATGCCGGCTACAACGCCTTCAACGCCGCCATGGCCTTCGTACGCAAGGATAAATCGCGCGAAGTGCCGGTGCACCTGCGCAACGCGCCGACCAAGCTGATGAAGGAACTCGGCTACGGCCACGAATACCGCTACGCCCACGACGAGCCGAACGCCTACGCGGCCGGCGAAACCTATCTGCCCGATGGCATGCCGGAGCCGGGCTGGTACCAGCCGGTCCCGCGCGGGATCGAGGCCAAGATCGGCGAGAAGCTGGCCTGGCTGCGCAGCCTGGACGAGGATGCGCGCGGCGGATCGGCCGAATGACCGGCGGCCGCAGATTCAGAGCGCAGGGCGGTTACCCGGCGCATCTTCCTCGCGTTCGCCGCCGCTCGACCTGCGCCGGCGGATCACCGTCACGTTCCCGTCCGGCTCCAGGTAAGCGCGCTTGACCTCGGCGATGTCGTCGATGCCGTGCTCGCGCAGCATCTCGCCGAGCTCCTCGTCGGCGATCAATTCGCGCTTGAGCGCCGCGTCCTGCTTGACGCCATCCTTGACGATGCACAGCGGATGCGGCAGCGCCAGGCGGCGCCACCATTCGTAGCGGAAGCTCAGCCAGTTGAGTGCATAGCTCCAGCCGATGATCGTGCTGATCAGCACGACGCCGTCCGGCACCGACTGGTAATCGCCCGCCATGGCGTTCTGGGCGGCATCGGCGATGATCACCAGCACCAGCAGATCGGACGGGCCGAGGGTGCCGGTATCGCGCCGCGCCACGAAGCGGAACATTGCGAACAGGAAGAAGTAGGTGAGCGTGCCGCGCACGAACAGCTCGAGCGGGGACACGGTAAGCATCAGGACCTGGTCCCAGTCGATATCGAACATCTCTGCTGCGTCCATGTCCCCTTGGACTGGCCCGGGCGCGAAAAGATCGGCTCGGCCGGCACGCTTGTCGAAACAGGGGAACAAAGCGTATCGGCTTGGTACAATTGCGGTTTCGATACTTATAACATCGCACAAGTCCGACCATGATAGACATCCAACTGCTCCGCAAGGACATCGACACCGTCGCCGCGCGTCTGGCCAGCCGCAAGTTCCAGCTCGACGTGGCCGGTTTCAACGCCATCGAGGCCGAGCGCAAGGCGATCCAGACCCGCACCGAAGAACTGCAGGGCAAGCGCAACTCGCTGTCCAAGCAGATCGGCATGTTGAAAGGCAAGGGCGAGGACACCAGTGCCGTGATGGCGGAAGTAGCCGGCATCGGCGACGAGCTCAAGGCCAACGAAGTCAAGCTGGCCGAGGTGCAGGAAAAGATGGCGGCCTTCATGCAGACCATCCCGAACCTGCCCAACGTCGACGTGCCGGTCGGCCAGGACGAGTCGGGCAACGTCGAGGTGCGCAAGGTCGGTACGCCGCCTGCATTCGACTTCGCGGTCAAGGACCACGTCGACGTCGGCGCGCCGCTGGGCCTGGACTTCGATACGGCGACCAAGCTGACCGGCTCGCGCTTCTCGGTGATGAAGGGCGGCATCGCGCGCCTGCACCGCGCGCTGGCCCAGTACATGCTCGACACCCACACCGGCCAGCACGGCTACACCGAGTGCTACACGCCGTACATGGTCAACGCCGATTCGCTGCGTGGCACCGGCCAACTGCCGAAGTTCGAGGAAGACCTGTTCGCGGTCAAGAAGGGCGGCGTCGAAGGCGAGGGCGAGACCTTCTACCTGATCCCGACCTCGGAAGTGTCGCTGACCAATATGGTGCGCGACGAGATCGTGCCGGGCGAGCAACTGCCGATCAAGATCACCGCGCACACGCCATGCTTCCGTTCCGAAGCCGGCAGCTACGGCCGCGACACGCGCGGCATGATCCGCCAGCACCAGTTCGACAAGGTCGAGTTGGTGCAGATCGTGCACCCGGAAACCTCGTACGCCGCGCTGGAAGAGATGGTCGGCCAGGCCGAGACGATCCTGAAGAGCCTGGGCCTGCCGTACCGCGTGATGGCGCTGTGCACCGGCGACATGGGCTTTGGCGCGGCCAAGACCTACGACCTGGAAGTGTGGCTGCCGGCGCAGAACACCTATCGCGAGATCTCGTCGCTGTCGAACTGCGAAGCCTTCCAGGCGCGCCGCATGCAAGCGCGCTTCCGCAACGCCCAGGGCAAGCCCGAACTGCTGCACACGCTGAACGGCTCCGGCCTGGCGGTCGGCCGCACGCTGGTGGCGGTGCTGGAGAACTACCAGCAGGCGGACGGCAGCGTGGTGGTGCCGGAAGTGCTGCGCCCGTACATGGGCGGGCTGGAGCGCTTGGTTCCGGCGGCTTGAGCGCCGCGTAAATAGCTCTTCCGTTTTTGCGGGAGGCTGCTATAATGTGGCCTCTCGCGAACGACCAGCGACCTAAAACGGAGAGGTGGCAGAGTGGTCGAATGTACCTGACTCGAAATCAGGCGTACGGGTGACCGTACCGTGGGTTCGAATCCCACCCTCTCCGCCAAGAAATAAAACAGGCCCCATCGGGGCCTTTTTTATTTTGTGGCGGAGAGGAGGAGAGCGCCTTCGCGCTCTCCGTGTGGGATTCGAAGCCGCGCGCGTACTCGCGCGCGGGCGGCCCGCCGCAGGTGGGCGAATCCCACCCTCTTTGTTGGGTGCCGCCCCGGCGGCACCCAACAAAGTACAGCGCATGCAAGTCCCTAGCTCTACAAAGCATGCACACCTGTAGCCAAAGCCTCGTGCGCAGCACGGGCGCCGCACACCTTCACGCTTAGAATACCCAACAAAGTCAGTTACTTGCTCCCGTAGCAACAAGGTCGTACACTGGACCTCGCCGAGTGGCCGCTGTCGGCCTTGGATTCAACTGGTCAATGCAACACACTAAACTCTGCATGAGCAGAAGGAGTGTTGCGGATGAAGCAGAGACCTAGGATCTACTATACGGAAACCCAGAAGGCGCTCATGTGGGAGCGTTGGAAGAAGGGCGAATCGCTGCATCAAATTGCCGCGCTGTTCGATCGAAATCACTCATCGATACAGCGGATTCTTGCAGAGTCTGGCGGCATTCGCCCTGCGCAAAGGCAGCGGTCAAGATTGGCCTTGTCGCTGGCAGAGCGGGAAGAGATATCGCGTTCGTTAGCTGCTGGTCATCCGATCCGACGAATCGTCCAACTTCTCGGACGAACACCATCTACAATTAGCCGCGAGATCAGCCGAAATGGCGGCCAGACGAGCTATCGAGCAAACTGTGCCGACGATGCTGCCTGGAAGCGTGCCCAACGTCCCAAGACATGTAAGCTGGTGGACAATCCTGTGCTGGCAGAAATCGTGGCCACCAAACTTCAACTACAGTGGGCACCAGAGCAAATTGCCGGGTGGCTCAAGCATACGTTTCCAGGGGACGAGGACTTTCAGGTGTCGCATGAGACGATTTATCGTAGCCTCTTCATTCAGGCACGTGGTGCGCTGAAAAAAGAGCTTTTAGCCATCTTCGGCGGCCCCGGATCATGCGCCGGTCGCGTCATCACACACAAAAAACCGACAACCACGGCAGGATCAAAGATACGGTATCGATCAGCGAACGGCCTGCCATAGTCGAAGATCGAGCGGTACCTGGCCATTGGGAGGGCGACTTGTTGTTCGGGGACCGTAACAGCCAGATCGCCACTTTGGTTGAGCGCCAGACCCGTTATGTCATGTTGGTAAAAGTCGCCAGCAAAGACACCGAAACAGTCATCGACGCATTGATCGGTAACGCGCGCGAATTGCCCCAGGAACTCTATCAATCGCTCACTTGGGACAGGGGTAAAGAGCTGGCTGACCATAAGCGCTTTACGCTTGCTACCGACGTCGATGTCTACTTCTGTGATCCACATAGCCCGTGGCAACGCGGCAGTAATGAAAACACCAATGGACTGTTGCGCCAGTACTTCCCCAAAGGCGTCGATGTCTCGGCATACTCACAGGCTCAACTCAATGAAGTTGCCCGCAAACTGAATGAACGGCCAAGGAAGACTTTAGAATATCAAACACCCGCTGAACGATTCAGCCAACTTGTTGCGTTGACCGGTTGAATCCAAGGCCAGAAGCGGACATTAAGATTGCCCTAATTTAGTCAAATTAGTTCTTTAAATCTAATGAGGAATACTTGTCCCAGGATGTTCTTCGCTGTCGAACAATGCTTAGTGTCGCTGGGTCGGGCTGAACACCACCGGAAAAAGCGGGCAATAGTCTAAACCTTGTACTGAGAACAACAAAATCGTACACTAGATTTTCCGAACTAACGGGAGCCCATACGATGCACAGCAAGATCGTTACCACGTTGTTTAGCGCGGCTGTTTTAGCTTGCGTTTCGCTATCGAACGCACAATCGCAATCTGCGACTATCCAAGACATGACCGGCTCGAACGCCTGTTTGCAATCCGCTAATTTCCCGGCTCCGTTCGGAGAGTCGGATTTGAAAGGCAACGCCAAATTGCCGGCCTATTGCGACTGCTACATGAGCAAATTTGAGGCGCAACGCATCAAAGCAGCGCAAGCCATGCAGGCCAATGCTGACATGCAGGCTAATCTGGATAAGGCCGCGAGAAAAAAGAAACGGGCCGAGGCATATGCGGCGCAGCTTGCAATGCGTAACAGCTGCCGCCAGCAGCTCGGCTTGCCCCCGGCCGCCGACGCCAGCAAGTAACCAGCAATCGGGACGCACCCGCGTCATTGTCGTCGACATGCTACTGCTTATGAGGCGGGTGCCGCCTGTCGTAACCGTCCGAGACATTTCCAAGCCGGCAACATGCTATGCTGACTCGACCGTCTGCTATCGGCCAAGAGCGGACGTTAACTCGGACGAACGATCCAATCAATTTTGGAGCAAGCGGATCAATGGCTACTCGCTTTGAAGAAGTCGAAAAACATGTGCGGGAGGTATTTTTCCTGGCGGTCGTCGTAACCCTCGCGGTTATGTTGGCTCTAAACTACCTGAGCGAAAGCAAACCAAGCGACTTGCAAGTTTGCGTACAAACGTGTGCTGCCCATAACCAGCAGGGAGAGTTAGTCTATAAATTCACTCGTGAGCAAACCGCAGGTATGCATGGTCGAGGACCAACTCAATGCCAATGTCGGTAAGCGTTTATCGCCATGAATGTCTGCAATGGGTCGGAAGCGGTCAAAGACTGTAGGGAATAAAACGCAGCAGTCGCCGCCAAGCCGCAGTAACCCCAGGAAAGGCGGGTAGGCGCTAGTGACTACCCGGCTACTCACCGTCTCCCAGCGCGCGCTGCCCCTCAAATCTTCCCTTCCGCAATCAGCTCCCGCGTCTTTTTCAACGTCGACAGCAACGCCGCCTTGTACCCCTGCTCGCTATCGAACACCGCCTGCTCGGCCTGTTCCTCCGGCCCGCCCGGCGTTTTCCCGCGCAGTCCGAGATATCCGTAAAACTTCAGCAGCAGCGCACCGGCATCGTCTTCGAACAGCTCGTTCACGATGACGCCCTCGCGCGGCCCGGTGGCCTGAAAGAACGACACCTTCTTTTCGTCCTCGAAGACGATGATCTCGCGCAGATCTTGCCCGCCAATCATCGCCTCGCGCACGATGTGCGTATCGCTTTCCTCGACAACATCGCAGCGCGTGCACAAGCCCGGCGGCAGGAACAGCCTGGCATCGCGCGCTTTCAGCACCAGCCCGGCCCAGACTTGCTCACGGGTCAGCGCCACTTCGCCTTCCGGATTGACCGGCACGGTCGCAGTCGAATAGATCATGATGAGTCTCCTTGAAGATTAAAGATTAAGTTGAGTAAGTTCAGACCGCAGCCTGGGTTGCAATGCCTTCGGCAAACGCGCGATACGAGTGCAGCGGCCGTCCCAGCAGTGCCGTCAAGCGCGCCACATCGCCGGCTTCCGGCACCATCCCGTCCGACAGGAAGCGTTCGCTCATCAGGCGCATGTCGCACGCCATCCAGGCCGGCATGAACTGGCGCAGGTTCTGTTCGAAGCCGGCCGTATCGTCGCCGCCATACGCTACCGGGCGGCGCAGCACGTCCGACCAGATCGCCGCGATGTCGGTGCCGCTCAAGGTGTCCGGCCCGACCAGATTGATGCGCGTTAAAGGCATCGGCCGGGTCGCGCGGGCGCGGTGGATCAGCTCGATCGCCGCGACTTCGCCGATGTCGCGCGGGTCGACCATGGCCAGGCCCTTGGCGCCAACCGGCATCGGATACACGCCGTACTGCAGCACCACGTCCTTGATCGTCAGGTCGTTGGTGATGAAGTAGGCCGGGCGCAGGATGGTGGCGGAAAAGCCCATCCGCTCGATCATCCGTTCGACGCCGAACTTGCCGGCGAAGTGGGGCACGTTGACGTACAGGTCGCTGTGGATGACCGACAGGTAGACCACGCGGTCGACGCCGGATTCTTTCGCGACGTTGAGCGCGATCAGCGCCTGGGTGAACTCGTCGGGCGTGACCGCGTTCAGCAGGAACAGCGCCGAAACGCCCTTGAATGCGCTGCGCAGCGAATCCGGATCGAGCAGGTCCCCCTGCACGACCTCGACGCTGGACGGAAAGTCGGCCTTGGCCGGATCGCGCACCAGAGCGCGCACCTTGGCGCCGCGCTGGACGAGTTGTTGGACGACGTGTTTGGCGATGGTGCCGGTGGCGCCGGTAACGAGGATGGTCATGGTATCGCTCCTGAAAGTTGAAGAATCGAAGTTGTTTGTCGAGATGACGATTCCATCTTAGGCATTCCACAGGTGGGCCGATAGACGGCATAATGAGACCTTCCGTCTCATAGGTGAAACATATGGATTTGCTCGCCCTCGTCGATTTCAATCTGGTCGCCCGCCATGGCGGCTTCGGGCGCGCCGCGCGCGCGAGCGGACGTCCGAAGGCGACGCTGTCGCGCCGGGTCGCCGAGCTGGAGGCGAGTCTGGGCCTGCGCCTGCTCGAGCGCGGCGCGCGCACGCTCAAGCTGACGCAGGAAGGGCAGGCGCTGCATGCGCGCACGGCCGTGCTGCTGGGCGAGATCGACGAGGCCGCCGCCGCCATCGCGGTTGGCGGCGAGCGACCGCGCGGCCGCCTACGCATCAGCGCGCCCTTGCTGTTCTCGCAGACGGCGATGGGCAAGCTGGCGGCCGGTTTTGCGCTGGCCTATCCGGAGGTGCGGCTGGAAGTCACGACCGAGGACCGCAGCGTCGACATGGTCGAGGAGGGTTACGACCTGGTGATTCGCGTGAATCCCGATCCCGACGAGAACCTGGTCGGGCGTGTATTCTTGCGTGACCGGCTGGTGGTCGTGGCGCACCCTGGCCTGGCGCGGCCGGTAGGTGGCGCGCCGGTGGCGGCCGTGGTGCGCGGGTCGGCCGACCGCGGCGCGGCGTGGGAGGTGAGGACGGCGGCGGGCGTCGACAGCATCGCGATCGACCCCGTGCTGGGCCTATCGTCGCTGGTGATGGTGCGCGATGCGGTGCGCATGGGCATCGGCGCGGGGCGGTTGCCGCTGTCGCTGGTGAGCCATGACCTCGCGGCCGGCCGCCTGGCGCAGTGGGGCGAGGCCGACGTGGCGGAGATCGCGCTGTGGGCGCTGTACCCGTCGCGCCGGCTGCTCAGCGCGCGCGTGTCGGCGTTTCTCGACTATATAAGAAGCGCTTTTCCGAACGGGACGCCGGACGAGCTGGCGGCTTACTTGGTCGCGTGATCGAGCGGGCGGGGGGGGGGCACAGTTTGTTCCAGGTTTTGAGGCATTCATCGACCGGAAACGGCGTGCACGTCATGCACTTGCGATAATCTCAACCGCCCTCTATAATGCAGCCTCTCGCGAACGACCAGCGACCTGAAACGGAGAGGTGGCAGAGTGGTCGAATGTACCTGACTCGAAATCAGGCGTACGGGTGACCGTACCGTGGGTTCGAATCCCACCCTCTCCGCCAAGAAATAAAACAGGCCCCCTCGGGGCCTTTTTTATTTTGTGGCGGAGAGGAGGAGAGCGCCTGCGCGCTCTCCGTGTGGGATTCGAAGCCGCGCGCGTATTCGCGCGCGGGCGGCCCGCCGCAGGTGGGCGAATCCCACCCTCTTTGTTGGGTGCCGCCCCGGCGGCACCCAACAAAGTGCATCGTGTGCAGGCCTACGGCCCACACACGATGCGCACTGCCAGCCAAAGCCTCGTGCGCAGCACGGGCGCCGCATACCCCAGGCTTCGAGCGCCCACAAAACCAAGCCTCGCGCGCAGCGCGGGCATCACCCAACGCGTGCATCACCCAACGCTCACGCAGCCGCACACACGCACCTGCACACACGCGCGCGCGAACCACTCACTCGCCTGCACACCCAACCACATACCACGCCAACCTTCCTCCATCCACCTCCACGCGCACCTACCGCCCCCATGTCGCACCTTCACAACTACCTCCCCCAATCGTGCGCATGCACCCCAAATAATTAACCACAATGACACTACATTACTGACCGCTGAGTCATTGACACTGATCATCACGACTGCACATCCGGAGGACCCATGTCGCACGCTGCATCCCCGCGCCGCCCGGCGCGCGCGCTCGCCCTGCAAGCCGCCATCCTGAGCACCGTCTTCGGCGCCGCCGCCGCCCATGCCGAACCGCCGGCCGCCCTCGACCGCATCAGCGTATCGGCCGGCGGCTTCATCGCCAAGCCGAAAATCCATGCCGACGGCGACAGCGCCTACGGCTATCTCGAGACGCCGGAGGCCGAAGGCGGCCACACCACGCTGCCGCGCTTCAAGGCCGACGTCCTGCTGGGCGACCGCCACGGCATCTCGGTCGACTACTTCCGCTACGACAAGGACTACAACCCGAACCTGAGCGGCGCCACCACCTACCAGGGTCAGCCGATCAGCGGCAACGCCAGCGTGACCGGCAACCTGCGCCTGGACGTGGCCCAGCTGGCCTACCGCTGGTGGCTCCCGTACCAGAACGACGTGTTCGGCATCGGCGTCGGCGCAGCCTACCTGCATGCGCGCGTCGAGGGCAGCCTCAGCGGCCAGGTCAGCACCCAGGGCGCCGTCACGGTCGGCGGCTTCACGATTCCGCAGCAGACCCGCAACTTCAGCGGCAGCGGCTCTGCCAGCGAGAACGGCTGGGCGCCGCTGGTCGAACTCGGCTGGCGCCATGCCATCCGAGAGGACTTGCGCGTGTACGCCGAAGCCTCGGGCATCAAGAAGAACGGCGGTCACGTCGACGGCCACATCTATGGCGGCACGGTCGGCGTCGAGTGGTTCCCGGTACGGAATGTCGGCGTTGCGCTCGACTATGGCGTACAAAAGGTCGAGCTGTCGCGCAACGGCGACCGCAGGGCGGACCTCGACCTGCGCCTGACCGGCCCGTCGGCCTACGTTAAGCTGCGCTTCTGAACGCAGCGGCTTGGCGAGCTGCGCTATGATCGGACAAGTCATCCATTTCGACAGGAGCCAGAGCATGGTCCAGACCGCACGCCGCCTCGTTTGCCGTTCCGCCGCCACCGCGCTGATCGGCGCCGCGCTGGTCTGTGGCGGCCCCGCCTTCGCGCAGAACGCCGGCGCGCCGGCGCGCCCGCGGCCGGCAACGCTGCAGCCACGCCCGATAACGCCATCCTGCTGACCATCTTCCTCAAGCACGACCAGTCGCGCCCGCTCGCCGACCTGAACGCCCAGTTGGCCAAGCAGGGCTTCTACAAGGCGTTTCCGCCACAGGGCGTCGAAGTGGTGAACTGGTACGTGCAGATGGGTATCGGCCAGGTGATCACGGTGCGCCTGCCGGCCTCGCGCCTGCGCGAAGTCAACCGCGTGCTGGAAGACACCGCCTGGGGCGCCTACCGCACCGAGTTCTACCCGACCTACGACTACAAGGCGGTGGGCCTGGCCGAGCACGAGAAGGCCATCCGCTAAGCTCAACTGAGCTCAACTAAGCTCACGCAAGCGCCCGCGCGCGATGCCGACCACGGTCTGCAGTGCGAACAGCGCGATCGCAATGGTGGCGATGGCCAGCACCACCAGCGCGATCGCATCCATGAACGGATTGTCGACCCAGGCGGCGTAGCGCAGCGTGGCGCCGGCCGACGCCGCCAGCGGAAAGCTGGCTGCCCACCACGACACCCGGAACGGCGAACAGGAAGGCAGGTGCACCAGGCGGCCGAGCAGCACCGGCAGCAGGAACAGCGTCACCATCACCAGGCCGCCGGCGAAGCCGTCGATATGCCCGACGGTCGCCACGTAGCTGGCAAAGCCGACCGAGAACGGCGCCAGCAGGATCAGCAGCGACGGCTGCAGCGGCGGCGGCAAGGGTTCTTCCAGGGCCAGGCGCGCCAGCAGCATCGACATCAGCGGCAGCGCGAAGAACAGGCCGACCGCGAGGCCGAACAGCATGACTTCATGCAGGCCTCCCCACTGCAGCGAGGGCACGGCCAGCGGCAGGTCGAGCATGCCGACTACCGGCACGATCCAGGGCGGCGCGATCTGCGTGCTGGTATGGCGCACGCTCAGCCAGCGCAGCACGACGGTCCATGCAAACACGGTCATCAGGACTGCGCCCAGCACCCAGCTCACGCGCGCCAGCGTCAGGCTGACGTCGGCCAGCAGCAGCGGCAGCAGCAAGAGGCTGATCAGGGGCGTGCCGAACAGGTTGCCGGCGACTGGATGGTTGAACTCGGCGCGCACCGCCGCGAAGCCGGCAATGGCCTTGATGCCGTAGGCGACGGCCAGCAGGATGAAGCTGAGGATCGCCAGGCCGCCCAGCAGTGCGCTCGGCCAGGCCGGGGCGGCGAAGGCCTGGTGCGCCACGCGCCAGGCAAGCGCCAGCCCGCTCAGGCCCATGACGGCGCCGAACATGCCGACTGGCAGGTAAGCGAGGGTGGTGGCCGGCGCCGTGGCGGCTTGCGCAGCCGGCGCTGAAGTCGGTTCGGATGCGCCAACGGCGGGTCGTGCGGCTTGCATGATGAATCCTCCCGGATGAGGCAGGCGCGGAGTGCGTCGCATGGGAGGTATTGTTGCGCATGGCCGTCGGCGCAGCCATGCCCCGATGCGGCGGCGTTTTGTCCGATCGTCTCAAGGTCAGGGTCGGCGCTGCCGCCGGGATCAGCCCCGCTTGACTGCGTGCAGCCAGACCGCGGCGATGCGCTCGACGTCCTCGTAGCCCTTGCAGCCGAGCTGGCCGCCGAAGATGTCCGGGTCGAGCTCTTCGTAATGCCACTCGGCGCAGTCGTGCTCGAGCCAGCCGCGGATGGCGGACAGGAAGCGGTCCTGGCCATCGACGATCGCGACGCCGGTGTACAGCATCAGGCTGCCGCCCGGATCGAGGCGGTCCAGCGCCGCGCGCACGATGCGGATCGAGATCTCGGCGCCGTGCTCGCCGCCGCCGTGGCGGTAGGTCAGCTCGTCCGGATCGAGGATGTAGGGCGGGTTCGACATCACCAGGTCGAAGCCGCCTTCCAGGCCGTCGAGCAGGTCGCTCTCGCAGACGACCACGTTGGGTGCGTGGTTGACCTCGGCGTTGACCTCGGCCAGCGCCAGCGCGCGCGGGTTGATGTCGGCGGCGTACACGGTGGCGTCGGGGCGCTTCAGGGCCAGCTCGATCGCGCCGGGGCCGGCGCCGGCGCCGATGTCGACCGCGCGCCGCACCGGTATGCTCACAGCGCCGAGCGAGCGGTGCAGGGCCGCGACGTAGCGGTAGGTGTCGGGACCGAAGAACACCGCGTCGTCGTCGCTGGTCGGCCAGGCCGAATGGAAATAGACGCGATCGCCGATGCTCGCGGCGCGCACCAGCGCGCGGTGGCCGTCGCCGTCGCGCGCCAGCAGGGCGGCCTCGCACAGCGGCGTCTCGACCTCCGGCGGCAGGGTGCCGGCGCGGAACGGACGGCTCCAGCCGAGCACGCCCCGCGTATCCTGCGCCCAGGCGTTTTCCGGGCGGCGGTTGATGCGGCGATGGGTGGCCGGGGTGACCGTCACGAAACGGTAATCCGAAGCCACTAAGGTGTGACCGAGGGCGGCGAGACTGCGTTGGGAGTCGGTGGGCATGTTCATTTCGACAGCATACCGTATCGCGGCTGCGCCAGGCACGGCAAACTGCGCTGGCGCCGACCCGCCCGGGTATGAAAGAATTGCATGCCATATGTGAAAGTTCGAACATACCGTTGCGAACTTGCATGTGCATACTGGAACCCAGAGTGAGGATTGTTATGAAAAGCAAATTGCCGGACCTGGAAACGACGTCGCGCCTGACGCGCGAAGTCGAACGCGAACGCCACGAGCGCGCCCTGCACGACGAGCAGCGCGCCGGCCTGGCGGTGGACGAGGAGTTCCGCCTCAAGGACGCGCGCGAGAATTTTGGATCGGCCAAGCTGCGGCGCTCATCCGGGCGCCGCATCGACATGTAAAAAGGAGAGAGGGATGCGTTGGCAAGGTGACCGCGAAAGCGACAATATCGAAGACCGTCGCGGCGAGAGCGGCGGCGGAGGCGGCGGGGGCTTCGGCTTCGGCGGGGGCACGGTCGGCATCGGCACGATCGTGATCGCGCTGGTCGGCTCCTGGTTCTTTGGCGTGTCGCCGAGCACCATCGTGAATTTGCTGTCGGGCGGGGGCAGCGCGCCGGCCCAGGTGCAGCAGGCGCCTTCGCACCCGCCGGCCAACGACCGCGAGACCCAGTTCGTGCGTACCGTGCTCGGCTACACCGAAGACACCTGGACCCAGATCTTCAAACAGAACGGTGCGACCTACACGCCGCCGCACCTGGTGCTGTACAGCGGCCGCACGCCGACCGGCGGTTGCGGCATGGGCCAGGCCGCGGTGGGCCCGTTCTACTGCCCGGGCGACCGCAAGGTCTACCTCGACCTGTCGTTCTTCAACCTGATGGAGAAGCGCTTCCACGTCGGCGGCGAATTCACCCAGGCCTACGTGATCGCCCACGAAGTCGGCCACCACGTGCAGAACCTGCTGGGCATTACCGGCAAGGTCGACAGCGCGCGCGAGCGCGTGTCCGAGACCGAAGCCAACGCGCTGTCGGTGCGCCTGGAACTGCAGGCCGACTGCTTCGCCGGCGTATGGGCGAACCACACCAACCAGGCCAAGCAGATCATCGAGCAGGGCGACGTCGAAAGCGCGCTGAACGCCGCCAGCGCCATCGGCGACGACGCGCTGCAGCGTCAGGCCCAGGGCGTGGTGGTGCCGGACTCGTTCACGCACGGCACCTCGGCACAGCGGGTGCGCTGGTTCAAGCGCGGGATGGAGACTGGTTCCGTGAATCAGTGCAATACCTTCGAAGCGCGACAGCTTTAACCAAGACACATTTTCCGGGTCCCGCCGACGCCGGGGCAACGCAAAAAACGGCCGCCATGTGCGGCCGTTTCCATTTCCGATAATCAGTAAATTTCCCTTTAAAAACAAATAGATAATAATTTGTTCATAAACCCTGCGCACGTTACCGCAGGTGTATCGCCTTTCTTGGTGTTTTGACATAACGTTCGGTTCAGGGCCGTCGCAGGCAAAGAGGCCGTTAACAATTCCCCCCAGGAGGACATATGCTGGCAATGAACTACCGCGGACCGTACCGCGTCCGCGCCGACCACAAGCCCGACCCGGTGATCGAACACCCGGGCGATGCCATCGTACGTGTGACGCGGACCTGCATCTGCGGTTCCGACCTTCACCTGTACCACGGTATGGTGCCGGACACCCGCGTCGGCCATACCTTCGGCCACGAATTCATCGGCGTGGTCGAGGACGTTGGTTCTGCCGTCCAGAACCTGAAAGTCGGCGACAAGGTGCTGGTGCCGTTCAATCTGTTCTGCGGGTCTTGTTTCTATTGCAAGCATGAGCTGTACGGCAATTGCCACAATACGAATCCGCAAGCCACCGCCGTCGGCGGCATCTACGGTTACTCGCACACGGCGGGTGGCTACGACGGCGGCCAGGCCGAGTACGTGCGCGTGCCGATGGCCGACGTCGGCCCGTTCCTGATCCCAGACGACATTCATGACGAAGACGCCGTACTGCTGACCGACGTTACGCCGACCGGCTACCAGGCTGCAGAAATGGGCGATATCTCGGAAGGCGACACGGTCGTGATCTTCGGCGCAGGCCCGATCGGCCTGATCGCCGCCAAGTCGGCCTGGCTGATGGGTGCCGGACGCGTGATCGTGGTCGACGAGGTCGAATACCGCCTCGAGTTCGCCAAGCGATGGGCGCAGTGCGAAACGGTCAACTTCCGCGAAGTCAACGACATGGCCGAGCACATCAAGAAGATGACCGACTGGATGGGCGCCGACGTCACCATCGATGCGGTCGGTGGCGATGCCGCCGGTTCGATCGCGCAGACGCTGACAGGCCGCCTGATGAAGGCGCAGGCCGGTTCGTCGACCGTGCTGCACTGGGCCATCAACTCCGTGCGCAAGGGTGGCAACGTATCCATCGTCGGCGTGTACGGGCCGACCTTCAATATGGTTCCGATGGGTAATGTGCTGAACAAGGGCCTGACGATCCGCGCCAACCAGGCAAGCGTCAAGCGCCACCTGCCGCGCCTGATCGAACACATCCGCGCAGGCCGCCTGAGCCCGAAGGACATCATCACCCATCGTGTACCGCTGGAAGAGGTGTCGGACGCCTACCACATCTTCTCGAGCAAGCTGGACGAATGCATCAAGACTGTCCTGATCCCGCCGCGCGCCAACGAAGTCAGCGCTGTCCAAGCCAGCAAATCGCACTAAGGAGCCAGCATGCAAACCTCGAACCAAGTCGATGAGCACTCGCACCAGCATGACCATGTCGGCCATGCGCACGCATACCAGCAGGACTTTCCGTCCGAGCCGCAACGCCCGACGCGCGAACAGCTGGCCCACATCAACGGCTGGGGCGCCGACCTCGATCGCAAGGACCGTCCCGCCGTGCCGATGGAACGCACGCCGCCGCGCTTCATCCCGCCGCCGGTCGACCGCCTGCCACAGCAGGAGGAAACCGTCGAGATCCTGACCTCGACCGAGCGCCCCGGCATCACGCCGATCTTCGGCACCAAACAGCCGCCCAAGGGCCTGTCCGGGATGATCCGCCGCGCCGCGTTCCGCTGGTCGGAAAACGACATGCGCCATTGGCTTCTGTTGCTGGCCGCCGACCGCATCAACGTGGTCGAAGGCATCGGCGAAGACCTGGCGCAGGGCAAGGTGCCGAACGTGCTGGCCGAAATGGGTATCAAGGCCGAGTGGGAACACAACCGCGCCGGCCTGGTGAAGAAAGCCGTGGTCGCCGGCGCCGTGATCGGCACCGTGGCCTACCTGATGCGCCGCCGCGACGAGCGCTGATTCGCAGTACCCGCGCCCCCGCGGCGCGGCGTAACTCCCATCTTCCCCACGGCGGTCGCGTGCCGCCGCGGGGCTTTTTGCGCCTGAGCAACTTATCCGGTTCGAGTTCGTCTCACACTTGAGCAGTGCCCGCCTTGCGGGATCAAGTGCATGGAGATGAGATGACTCAGCCTTTCCCTCAGCCTGTCCTTCGGTCTTTCCTGACCCTGCTGGCGTGCGCCGCGTCCAGCCTGGCCGCCGTATCCCTTGCGCAGGCGGCGCCCGGCGCCATGAGCGCGCCGGTCGTGCCCAGCGCCCAGGCGCGCGCGGCGCTGGTGGCGCAGCTGGAAGCGCGCCGCGCCGCCCAAGGCATCGACGCGCGCCACGGTTTCCAGGTGCTGGCCCAGCATCCGGGACCGGACGGCACCCAGGTCGCACGCGTGGCGCATACCTGGAAGGGCGTGCCGATCTTCGGTTCGGAATCGGTGGTAGTGCTCGATGCCGGCGGACGCATCCTGTCCGAATCGGCGTCCGACCGCCGCGCCGGCCTGGGCAAGTCGAGCGGCACGGCATCGGCCAACGGCGCCGCCGGCGGCCCGGCTGCCGATTTCAGCGTGACACCGGCGCTATCAAACAAGACCGCGATCGACGCGGTACTGGCGGCGCTGGCCAGGGCCGCCGGCGTGACCCTGACCCAGGCGGCCGCGCCGAATGCCGAACTGATCGTCTGGCCGGTGATGCGCAGCGAACGGGTGCCGGCCGCGCGCGACAAGCCGGAGGCCGAGCTCAACGCGCTCGATCTGCAAGACGTGGTCGACCACTACGAGCTGGCGTATCTGGTGCACACCCGCGTCTACGCCGGCGACAAGCCGCTGTTCCGCGACAACGTGGTCAGCGCGCGCGACGGTTCGATCCTGGCCGAGTGGAACATGGTGCAAAGCGTGGTCGGCGTCGGCCACAGTCAGTACAACGGCGACGTGCCGATCAACACCACGCTCGCGGACGGCAAATACAAGATGATCGACGACACGCGCGGTACCGGCGGCCAGTTCGGCGCGATGGCGATCACCAACGCCAACCACGGCACCAGCGCCGGCGCGGTCTACGTCAACGACAGCAACAGCTGGGGCGACGGCAAGCAGTACGTGGCCGGCGGCTCGACCACGGGCGCCAACGGCCAGACCGCGGCCGTGAATGCCATGTGGGGCCTGATGAACACCTACGACACACTGAAGAACGTGTTCAACTGGCAGTCGCTGGACGGCCACAACACCGCCACCTACATCGCCGCCCACGTCAACACCGCCTACGACAACGCCTATTACAGCGACACTTGCCGCTGCATGTTCATCGGCGACGGCTCGGACTTCAACAGCCTGGGCTCGATCGACGTGATCGGCCACGAAATGGGCCACGGCGTCACCGCCGCCACCTCGAACCTGACCTACTCGGGCGAATCCGGCGGCCTGAACGAATCGTCGTCGGACATCAACGGCGAAGCGGTGGAGGCCTACGCGCGCGCGGGCGGGAAGGGCGACAGCGTGCCTTTGAGCGGCAACGACTGGATGCTCGGCAAGGAGATCAGCAAGAACGCGACGCCGCTGCGCTGGATGTATCACCCGAGCAAGGATGGCAGCAGCCCGGACGCCTGGAGCAGCTCGCTCAAGCGCCTGGACGTGCACTACAGCAGCGGCCCGAATAACCGCATGTTCTATTTCCTGTCGCAGGGTTCGAACAGCGACCGCGGCGGCGACACCTTCAGCCAGTACCTAGTGAAAAAGCCGGCGGCAATGTCCGGCATCGGCCTGGACAAGGCTTATCGGATCTGGTTCCGCGCCAACACCACCAAGTTCACCTCCAGTACCAACTACGCCGACGCGCGCGCCAAGATGATCGAGGCGGCCGAAGAGTTATACGGCAAGGGCGGCAAGGAGTCGATCGCGGTGCAGCGCGCGTATGCCGCCATCAACGTCGGGGCCGACGTCGACGAATGAGCGCCTGCGCCGGGTCCGGATGATTCCCCTTTGGCCGGCCTTCCGGGGCCGGTCTTTTTTTGTTCCGAACCATGTGTTGCGCTCAGTGTTCGGAATTAACTGGCAGGCATCAATTTATGCATGTTTCGGTGCTAAAATTGCACCCTTTCAAAATCAGACAAGCCATCATGCCAACCAAGACCACTCTGACCTGCCTTATGTTCGCCGTGCTCGGCGCGGTCTCGTACAGTGCCAGCGCGGCGCCGACGTACACCGTCAGCCCGGTCGGCCTGCTGAGCAGCCCCTACGTCGCGGACGTGTATGGCGCGCTGAACAACAGCGGTCAGTTGGCGGGTTACGCTTATGACAGCAACCAGCTGACTCGTGCGTATAGTTATGGCAACGGTACGCGCACGAATCTGGACCCGGCGGGCGCGCTTGCCAGCCGGGGCAACGGCATCAACGACGCCGGCACCGTCGTCGGCACGGTGACACACATCGAGAACCGCGCTTATATCGACCGCGCCACGGTCTTCCACGGCAATGGCGTTGCAACCGACCTCGGTACGCTGGGTGGCTCGAGCAGCTATGCCAACGGCATCAACAATGCGGGTACCGTCGTCGGGACTGCGTATGTGTCGGCCAATACCACCTTCCACGCTTTCGTGACGCAGGGCGGCAAGCTGGCCGACATCGGCACCCTGGTCGGCGCAAGCGGCTACAGCGAGGCGTATGCCATCAACGAGCAAGGCCTGGTGGTCGGCTATTCGCTGGCATCCGATGGCGGCCAGCATGCGTTTTCGTATGCGAACGGTACGATGAGCGACCTCGGCACGCTCGGCGGCCGCAACAGCAACGCTTACGCCGTGAACGGCAGCGGCGTGATCGCCGGCTATGCCTCCTTGGCCGGCGATGACTTGGCGCACGCCTTCGTGTATGCGAACGGCGCGATGACCGACCTCGGTACGATGGGCGCGGACTTCAGTATTGCCTACGACATCAACGATGCCGGCGACGTGGTCGGCGGCCTGGAGACCTACGGCGCGGACGGTATCAGCAAGGTCAATCAGGCGTTCCTGTACAGCGACGGCCAGATGACCGACCTGAACAGCCTGATCGATCCGGCCGCCGGCTGGAATCTGCAGTGGGCGACCGCGATCAACGACAAAGGCCAGATCGCGGCGCGCGGCTGCCAGCTTGATGGCAACTGCCAGGACCTGCTGCTGACCCTGGCCGATAGCGGCGAGCCGGTGTCGAACGTGCCGGAGCCGGAAGCGTTCACGGCCGGCATCGCCGGGCTGGCGCTGTTTGGCTTGCTGCGTCGTCGTCGCAGCGCGCGCTAAGGGGCTGCGCTTACTGGACCGCCGGCGCGTTCAGCGCCGTGCGGCACATGCGCGCCGCATGGAATCCGATGCAGGCCGCATTCGTCCAGAAAAAGACATAGGGCAGGGCGGCGGCGGCCACGCCGGCTTTGCTCATGCAGAACGACAGCAGGACGGTGAGCGCGCCTGAAAAAGAAGCGAGTGCGAACGTCGTCCCATGTCGCGAAGCGGTTTCCGAGGTGCCGGCGCCGAAGCCGATCACCAAGGCGATCGCAAGGCAGGTCGCGATCAGGGCCGGTGAGGTGCTGCCGGAAAAGCTGTGGTACAGGCGGGCGAGGGCAAGGACGGTCACCACGTAGCCGCCGAGGAAAACGGCAAGTTGACGTAATTTCATTGGAAAGTTCAGGCAGTGATGGCATCGGGCGATGACGACGTGCGCCGATGCGGAATGACTGCAAGTATACATGCAGTCAGGAAATCCTGCCTGAGAACAACATTTTGCGTGGTATGCCGGACACGCGGGCGGCGTGTCCTTTCAAGGGATGCGCCGGCACCGTCGAATCGAACCTTCGAGGCGCCGTGCATCGATCAAGGCTTGAGCAGCGGATACGGATCCACCGGCGTTCCCTGCCACCACTGCTTCTCGGGCGTCAGTTCGAACACCGCGAAATGCAGATGTGGCGCCTTGGCGTCGGCATTGCCGGTCGAACCGACGTAGCCGATCAGGTCGCCCTTGTGGAGCATTTGCCCTTCCTGCACGCCGTCGGCGTAGCGGTCGAGGTGGGCGTAGTAATAGGCGTATTTTTCGCTCGGGTCGAACTGGTAGAGTGTCAGGCCGCCCGGCTTGCTGGTGAACAGCTTGACCAGCTTGCCGTCGGCCGCGGCGAACACCTTGGCGCCGCGCGGGGCCATGATGTCGAGCGCTTCGTGGCGGCGCTCGCCGTTGCGGGCATTGCCGCGCGCCTGGTCGAAGGTGTCGCTGACTTGGGCGATGTCGATGCCTTCGACCGGCATCGCCAGCTTGGTCTCGGAAAGGGCAGGCGCCCCGGCGGCGTTGGCGCCGGGATCGGTGGCGGCATCGCCGACCGCAGGGCGCAACGGCAGATCGAGTTCGGTGAGGTCGGGCATGACGTGCGGCGCCGGCGGCAGCTTGCCGTCCAGCGTGGGGCCGGGCGCCGGCGCCGGCAGCGAGCCGGTGCGGATGTCGGCGCTCTTGGCCGGTTCGGTCGGTATCTGGTGCAACCAGGCAAACAGGCCGCCGGCGCCAACCAGCACGCCGATCACGAAGCTCAGAATCACTCTCATCATGCTCTCCTCGGTTGGGGAGCCTCGCAAACCTACTGCGCGTTGCACTGTCGTTGGGGGCGCCGAGCCCTGCGATGCTCACCCTACATCCGTACGGCTGCGCTTCTCGAACGACATTGCTGCCGCTCGCTACGGTCTTCGAGGCTCCGTTGTTGTGTAATTAGCTCACTCCTGCAGCACCACATCCGTCCCCGCATGCACCAGCCCGGCAACTTCGGCGGCGCTCCAGTTGGTCAGGCGGATGCAGCCGTGCGATTCGCTCTTGCCCACCAGGCCCGGCACCGGCGTGCCGTGGATGCCGTAGTGCGGCTTGGACAGGTCGATCCAGGCCACGCCGACCGGGTTGTTCGGCCCGGCCGGCACGGTGGCGGACTTGTCGCCCGGCTGGGCGTCCCAGAACAGCTTGGGGTTGTAGTGGTAGACCGGGTTGCGCGCCACGCCCGTGATCTTCCAGTCGCCGATCGGCAGCGGGTCGTGCTCGCTGCCGGTCGAGGCCGGGTACTGGGCCAGCAGGCGGCCGGAAGCGTCCTGCAGCATCAGGATGCGGGCGTCTTTCGACACCACCACGCGCGTGGCCGGCGCCAGCGGCGACGTGCCGATCACGTTCGGCACGCGGATCTGCTCGCCGGCGCGGGCCAGGTTCTTGCCCGGGTTGAGTTGCTTGATCAGCGCCGGGCTGGCGTGGAATTTTTCGCCCAGGCCCTCTTCCGGCGTGGCGTAGCCGAGCGCGGGCAGCTTGGCCTTGTCCATCATCTCTTCCGGGATCGGGCGGAATGGGCCGGCCACGTCGGTTTCCGCCAGCGTGTAGTCGAGCAGCGTCGGCGTCGTGTCGGCGTTGAGCGCGGCCCAGGTGGCGTCGTCGAGCTTGCCGCTGGACGGCAGATTGTGCGTTCTCTGGAAGCCGGTCAGCGCCTGGCGCATGTTCGATCCGTAGGCGCCGTCGATCTCGCCCGGCGAGAAATGGGCGCGGTCGAGCAGCACCTGGGCGCGCAGCAGGCGTTCCATTTCGGCCGCGCTGGGGGCGGCGCCGGGCGCGTTGGCGTCGGCACCGGCTGTCGCGGCGCCCGTGTCGGTGACGCCGTTGGGTGGAGTCTGCGCGGCCGGCGCACTTAGGCCCGGTGCAGTGGCCGGCGCCGGTACAGTGGCCTGTTTCGGCTGCGCGCCCGCGGGAAGGGCGGTGATGGCGGTCGCCAGGGCGATCGACAGGGATAAGAGTCGGGCGTTGATTTTCATACCTGCTCGCTTGTTGATCCTAACGATTGGAAACTTCAGCGTAGAACTGTGCAGGGCAAGGGTCTGTGCGGAAACGAACTCATGTCACCCGGGTACAATGGATGCATGGCTTCGATCAAAATCACCCTGGCGCCATCCGGCTGGACCTTCGACGCTCCGGACGGCATGACGCTGTTGCACGCGGCCGAGCAGGCCGGCATCGACCTGCCCAGCTCTTGCCGCAACGGCACCTGCCGCACCTGCATCTGCCGCTTGCGCGATGGCAGCGTGCGCTACCTGGTCGAATGGCCGGGCCTTTCCTCCGACGAGAAACGCGAGGGCTATATTCTGCCTTGCGTGGCGGTGGCGCAAGAAGATGCGACGCTCGAGCAGCGCCTGGCCAAGCGCATCGCGTTTCCCGAGTGAGCGGCTGTACTGAGCAGCGTCGCTGAGCGGCAGCCGCCGCCCTTTCGATGCGCGGTCTCAGTCGGTTTTTTTGGACTGCAGCGCTTTCTCGATCTGTTCGAGCACCAGCGGCCAGGACGGCGAGCTTGGTGCGACTTCGTCATAGTGGCTGGCGCCGGGCAGAATCACGACCTCGGCCTGGTCGCCGGCGGCGCGTGCTCTCGCCGCGAAGTCGTGCGCCACGCGCGGCGGCGAGATCGTGTCGAGCGCGCCGGTGATCAGCACCGTGCGGCTGCCGTTGGGCATCAGGTCGCCGGCGTTGGTGTCGGAAAATACGTCCGCACGCACCTTGTTGGCGACGCCGGTCAGGTCGACGATGTCGCGGTCGCAGCTCGACTTGATCACCTCCTTCTCGCGCCGCAGGTCGGCCAGGCCGCCCAGGCTGATCACCTGGCGCACTGGCACCGTGTCGGCGCGGAACAAAGGGCTGGACGCGGGAATGCGCGGGCGCGCACCGAGCCATTGCACCAGCTGGCCACCGGCCGAGTGGCCGACCGCAACCAGGCGCTCGAGGTCGAGCGGATGGCTGCGGGCGGCCTGGCCGAGCGTGGCCATCGCCGCATTCATGTCCTGATAGGTGCCGGGATAGCCGCCGCCGGTCTCGTCGACGCGGCGATATTCGACGTTCCACGATGCGATCCCGCGCGCCGCCAGCGCACTGGCCATGCTGCGCAGCTGGATGATGCCGCCGAATTCCTTCGTCCAGCAGCCGCCATGAACCAGCACCGCGACCGGAAATGGGCCCTGGCCGGGCGGCAGGAACAGCTCGGCATACTGAGATGGCGCTGTGCCGTAGGCGAACCTGGCGGTCGGCGCCGGGCCGTTCAAGGCCATGTAGTCGGCCAGTTTCATCGGCGTGGCGCCGTGCGAGGCGCCGGCGTGGGTGGCGCCGGCGCATCCGGCGGCGAGGATCAGGGGAAGCAGGCGGCGGGTCATGGTGAGATCGGGTCGGAGAGGCGGCGGGTTGCCAAAGCGTCACTATAGCAAACGGCCGCCGGGGCGCACGATTGAACACTCGGCCGCTTCATCCGTGCTAGGCTGAATGAAAGCGATATCGCTTACTTATGAAGCTATTTGCCAAGGAGAATTGCTATGACTCAATCGAAGTCGACCGGTACCCAGAACAAGCAGTCGGACAACCATTCCGAAGACGAGCTGGCGAAGAAGCGCGCCGGCGTCAACGTCGACAAGAGCAGCCACGATGCCAAGGCCACGGTCAAGGCCGGCACCAACCATGGCGCCGGCGGCGGCGCGAAGCAGAAGGAAGGCAAATAACGGAAGGCCTTCCGGCAAGTAAACCTTGAAGGGATGACGGCCGCGGCTGGACGCTGCGCCGTCATCGCGTTCGTGGAGGATAATGCATGAGGTTTGAACAGAAAGCGCATACGACGCCCGATCCCGATTTGCCGCCGCCGCAGCCGAGCCCGGACCCCGATGACGTGCCCGCACCCGCGCGCGCGCCCGTGGAGGAGCCGGATGCGCCCGAACCGCCGGTCAAGCTGGGGTGAAGAAGGGCGCGGGATCAAACGAAAACCCCGGCGCTGGCCGGGGCTGTACGATTGGAGCGGCCTGTATCAGGGTTTGGAACCGCCCTGCGATTGCTCGCCGCCTGGCTGGCCTTCCTGCAGGTTGCCGCGCGGCGGGATTTCCTTGATCATCTGGTCGGTTTCCTGCTGGCCGGGCGAGCGCTCGCCGCTGCCCACGTCGGCTTCGTGTTGCATGCCGGCGCCGTTCGCGGCCGGATCGGGTTTGGTGTTCGAAGTACGCATGGTGCTCTCCTTACTCGTGAAGTTGAGACAATCCTAACAGCCCGTTTTTAGCGCTGGCGCGCAATAGGCACTCAGCGCCGGCCTTGCCAGGCGATCGTATGAGTTGCTAATTGGACACAAGAGATGCTTGTGTACGACACCGCACATAAATCAGCCGAGAACTTTTTTTATAATGCCGATACGGCCAGGACGGCCGACGACCTTGGAGAGAACAGCATGAGCACCACCTTGTATAACAAGATCCCTCTCGGCCGCAATGCGCTGCTGGACTCGCGCCGCATGCAGGCTGCACTGGCGCTGGGCGTGCTGGCCGGCGCTGGCCTCGTGTGGGTTGCCGTGCGCACGTTCAGAGAGATGCCGGCGAAGTAACTTGCAGGGGCAGGTCCGCCGCTTTACCATGGCGGACTTTGTCTCTGGAAACTCGTAATGAAGAATGAAAAACTGACGGGCGATGAATACGACGCCCTCGAGTGGATCCGACGCGGCGCCAAGAACGACCGCGTGAATGCCTGCGTCGGCCGCAATGCCAAGCGCCTGTCCGGTCTCAAGCTGGTGCAATATGCGCGCAACGGCAATCTGTCGCTGACCGAAAAAGGCCAGGAAGTGTTGTTCCTGCGCCGCTGCGTGATCGCGCTGCGCGCGCTGGACGCCGATCCCGCCGCCCAGCTGGACGACGACGTCGCCCAGTTCCTGAGCCGCAAATCCCACATCGCCGCACGCGGCGAAGGCGGTTACGAGCTGACCGCACGGGGGCGCGAATCGCTGGCCGACATCAGCGCGCAGGAACCGCAGCGCTGATTGCGCGAACGCTGAAGGCCGGCGCAGGCGCCGGCCCGTTTCAAGCCAAGATTCAGCCGTTGCGGCGGCGGTTCGGATACACCAGCGTGCGCACGGCGACTTCGGCCGGCACGTTCATCGCCGCCAGGAATTCCGCCGCGCGCTGCAGGCCCAGCGTCGGAATCGAGGCGACGGCCTGGTTGACCAGGTCGCGGGTGCGCATGTCGGTACGCGGCTTGCGCACGGTGTCCGTGGCGAACTCCATGTTCATGTCATTCCTTATGTTTGGGCGGTAAGTAATTATTGCCAAAGGCTGTTTTTGGCAATTGTATGGGAACGATGTACTTTATGCTACAAGAAATTGTAGTTTGAGCAGACGAACCAATAATTACTTTGCGACAAGGTTGACGCAAAACAAGATCAGGCGATCGCCGCCTGCGGCTCGTCTTCCTGGATGGCCAGGCCGCGCTGCTGGCGCAGCAATTGTTCGAACTCGTGGCCCGGCAGCGGCCGGCTGAAGTAATACCCCTGCATTTCATCGCAGCCCTGGTGGCGCAGGTAGTCGAGCTGCTCGGCGGTTTCGACGCCTTCCGCGATCACCGACAGGCGCAGGTTGTGCGCCAGCGCAATGATCGAAGCGACGATCGCGGCATCGTTGGCGTCGTGCTGCAGGTCGTTGACGAACGAACGGTCGATCTTCAGCACGTCGATCGGGAAGCGCGACAGGTAGGAAAAGCTCGAGTAGCCGGTGCCGAAGTCGTCGATCGAAAGCTGAACCCCAATGGCCTTCATGCGGTGCAATAGCTCCACCGCGGGTGTGACGTCGCTCATGAACAGGCTCTCGGTCAGCTCCAGCTCCAGGCAAGACGGATCGAGGCCGGTCTCGAGCAGCACGCGCTCGATGCCGGGCACCAGGTCGGCGGCCCCGAACTGGCGCGCCGACAGGTTCACCGCCACCCGCAGCGGCCCTAGGCCGGCATCCTGCCAGGCCTTGTTCTGCGCGGCCGCGGTGCGCATCACCCAGGCCCCGATCGGGACGATCAGGCCGGTCTCTTCGGCGATGCCGATGAAGCGGCCTGGGGGCACCATGCCCAGTTCCGGATGCTTCCAGCGAATCAGCGCTTCCATGCCGACGATGCGCCCGCTCTTGAGGTCGACCTGGGGCTGGTAGTGCAGCACGAATTCGTTGCGCTCCAGCGCGTTGCGCAGCGCGCTTTCGATCTGCACGCGCTCTTGCGATTCCTCGTTCATGGCCGGCGTGTAGAACTGGAAGTTGTTGCGGCCCAGCTTCTTGGCGCGGTACATGGCGATGTCGGCGTGCTCGATCAGGCTGTCGGCGGGCGTGGCGTCGCTCGGGTAGGCGGCCACGCCGATGCTGCAGGTGACGAAGAATTCCTTGGCGCCGAGCAGTACCGGCTGCGCCACCGAATCCATCACGCGCTGCACGATGTCGGTCGACAGCGGCTCGTCGGCATGCTCGGACAGGATCACGACGAATTCGTCGCCGGACAGGCGCGCCACGGTGTCGCTGTCACGCAGGCTCGCGCGCAGGCGCGCCGCCACTGTCATCAAGAGCACGTCGCCGGCCTTGTGGCCCATGCTGTCGTTGACGAACTTGAAGCGGTCCAGGTCGATCAGCATGACCCACACCGGATGGCCGCTGCGGGTCGCATAGGCCACGGCCTGGCCCAGGCGGTCCTGTAGCAGCGAGCGGTTGGGCAGCCCGGTCAGCACGTCGTGCTGGGCCACGTGGTGCACGCGCTGTTCGGTCATCTTGCGCGCCGTGATGTCGCTGCCGGTGCCGCGGTAGCCGGTGAACACGCCGTCCTCGAAGGTCGGCTCGCCGCTGATGCAGAACCAGCGCTCGTCGCCGGCGTCATCCGGCAGGCGGTACTCGAAATTCTTGAAGGCGTCACGCGCTTCAAGCGCCGCCATGTGAGCGCGTCCGGCTTCGCTGTCGAGCAGGCCAGGCACCAGATCCCAGCGCGTCTTGCCGACCATGCGCTCGACGTTCACGCCGGATTTTTCCGTGAAGTCGCCCGTCATGGCGGTGAAGCGGAACGTGGCGTCCTGTTCCCAGTACCAGTCGGACGACATCGCCACCAGCTGGCGGAAGCGCTGTTCGCTTTCCTGCAGCGCCTTTTCGGTGCGCCGGCGCGCGATGACGTCGTCGATCAGCTGCTGGTTACTGTGCTTGAGGTCGGCCTGCACCTTGCGCGCGCGCGCGCCGACGGTCTGCACGAAGGCCGTCAACAACAGTGTCGACAGGGCGCCGCCTGCCAGCAGCGCCTGCCGGTCCAGCTCGAGCCGCGCGACCGCGACCGTCAGCACGGCGGTCGCGGCCAGGCCGCTGCCCAACGTGAGAGCGGCGGCGGGCGTGAGCGAGAAGGGCGATCGGCGCGACATCGGATTGCTATTCCTGTTCAACAAAGCTTGCCTGATAGCATGATAAGAGGCGCCAGTGTGTCATGAACCCGTGCTTTCCGCAAACGAATCACCTCCATAAAGAGTGCGGGCGTGCTGGTATCGCTACCAGTGTGGTCGGGCGAGTACAGATCGCGCCCCGATCCAGGCCAGCACCGCGTGCACCGCCAGCCGGTCGAGCAGGCCGAGGCCGAGGCCGGGCCGGCGCGCCAGCAGGCGCTGCAGGCGTGCGGCGCGCCCGCCGGGGAGCGGCGACTTCAAGGCGTAGACGATGCGGTTGTTGCCGGCCGCCTTGGCGATCCAGCAAGTACGGCCGTCGAACACGCGCGCCAGGTCTTCCAGCACGCCGCGAAAGCGCGGATCGTAGGTGAACACGTTGGCGACCAGTACGCCGCCGTCGCGCAGTACGCGCTGGCAGTCGTGATAGAAGGCCGGATTGGCCAGTTCATGCGGCAGGCCGGCCTCGTCGAAGCCGTCCAGCAGCAGCACGTCGGCCAGGAGCGGCGTGTGTGCCACCCAGTGGGCGGCATCGGCGTGCACGACCCGGAAGCGGGCGTCGTCGGGCGGCACCCGGAACTGGTCGCGCAGGGCGATCACGTCGGCGCGCAGTTCGAGCACGGTGATGCGCGCGCACGGAAAATGGCGATGGCAGAACTTGGCGAGCGAGCCGCCGCCCAGGCCGACCATCACGATGTGGCGCGGGTCGGGCGCGAACAGCGCAAAGCACATCATCGCGCGCGTGTACGCCAGCGCCAGCGCGTGCGGGCGCGAGAGCAGCATCTCGGCCTGGATATCGCCGGGCGCGAATTCGAGCGTGCGTCGGTTGCCGCGCGTGCACACCTGCGGCGCGCCGGCGCGGCTTGGCGCGTCGAGCGGATCGGATGCGGAAGCGGACTCGGAATCACGGCTGGGCATGGCGGCAGTCTACCCGATACGGGCAGCCGGACCGGCGTCTTGTTGGCCGCGATAAGTTTCTGATAAGCTGGCGCGATGGACTCGACCACGATGGTATTGGCGCTGGCGCTGGGCAATCTCGCCCTGTGCGCAGTGCTGTTTTTCTTTGAGCAGGCGGACGGGCGCCCTGCAGCGCTGTCGGCTTGGGGCTGGGCGCGCCAGATGCAGGCGGCCGGCTGGCTGCTGCTGGCCATCGGCGTGGCCGGCGTGATGCCCGAGTGGCTGGCGCTGCCGGTCGCCTACGGCCTGGTATTCGCCGGCGTTGCCTGGGAAGCCGGGGCACAGTGGGAGCGCGCCGGGTTCGCGCGTTGGCGCCGTTTCGTGGCGCCGCTGCTGGGCGCGGCCATCCTGGTGTATTTGCTGTGCTACCTGTTCGATCCGGTCGGCCTCGGGATGCGCGCGCTGGCGACCTCGCTGATCCTCGGCATCTTCTATTTGGCGGCCGGCGTCGCGCTGGCGCGCGGCTGGGCCGAAGCGTCGATGCTGCGCCGCTTCCTGGCGGTGGCGACCGGCTGGCTGGCCTTCCTGGTCGGCGCGCGCGGCGCGCTGGTGATGCTGTCGCCGGCCGGCTGGGGCTGGATGAGCAACGACATGCTGCGCCAGCTGCACAGCGCCGCCCTGTATCTATTGATGCTGGTGGGCGGCTTCGGCTGGCTGCTGCTCGGGCGCGAGCGCCTGCAGGGCGAGCTGGCGCGCGCCGAAGTCCTTGATCCGATCTCGAACGTGCCGAATCGGCGCGGCTTCTTCCAGCTGCTGGCGCCGTGGATGGCGCTGGCGCGCCGCCCGGGTCCGTCGACTGCGCTGGTGCTGTTCGACCTCGACAACTTCAAGCGCATCAACGACGGCTACGGCCACGCGGCCGGCGACACCGTGCTGCTCGACCTGCTCGACGCCTGCAAGCGCCAGCTGCGCGACAGCGACCAGCTGGGCCGCCTGGTCGGCGTCGAGTTCGCGATCCTGCTGCCGCGCACCAGCCTGCAGGATGCCGCGCTGGTCGCCGAGCGCATGCGCGCCGCGATCGAGGACCGGCGCGTGAAAACCGAGCGTGCGCTGATCGCGCTGACGGCCAGCTTCGGCGTCACCACGATCCGCGCCGACGACAGCACCGTGACGCTGCTGGCGCGCGCCGAGGAAGCGCTGCGCGCCGCCAAGGACCGCGGGCGCAACCGCGTCGAGCTGGCGCCGCCGCCGGCGGCGCCGGACGGCCTGGATGCCGACGCGATCGAGGATGTCGGCAAAGTCGACGCAGCCGGCGCCGTGCCCGACACGCGCCTGGTGGGGCAGGCGGCGACGCTGGCCGAGCCGGACCAGGCGGTCGACCGGCGCGCGCGCTGAGTGGCCCGGGGCGGTGCGCCGCCGCCTCAGGCCAGCTCGTCGCTGACCCACTGGCGGTAGCGTTCCTGATTGGCCACCAGGCGCGGCGGCGGGCTGCAATGGCACAGGCACAGGTCGTCTTCGAGGGCCGGGCGGCGGCCGTCTTCACTGGCCTTCAGGCGCGGACCGTCGCAGGCGATCTTGCCTTGCCCATGGCAGTTGGGGCAGTCGACCAGATCGCCTTCGAGCGCGCGCCGGACGCCGTCCAGCGACACGCAGGAACTGGCGGTGACGACCCTGCCGCCGGCATCGGTGCCGGCGCCCAGGGTGATGTAGCAGCGCTTGTGCATGGGGTCTCCGTTGACGCAAAAGACCAATTTATCGGCAGAGGCTGTCGTAGCTTTGCGCTGGCGCAAACAACGAGAAGGGGTCTACCGCCAGCACGATGGCAAGCTCGAAGTCCTGCTGGTCAATACGATGTGCGACGCCTACGACGCCTGCATCGGCACGCTGCACGCCGGGCGCTTCAGCGGCGCGCACCTGCAATACGGCTGGGGCAGCAAGATCGTCGGGCTGGTGAGCGGCGTATTCATCGCGAATCAATAGTGCGCGCCTTCCGGACAGCTGGAAAACCGACTATACTGTTTGGCTTGTTTCACGATGGAGTCACCGATGGCGAGAACCAGCGCCCCCAAGGCAGCACCGGCACAAGCCGCGGCCAAGCCGGCCGCGAAACCAGCCCCCAAGCCGGCTGCAAAGCGCAGCACCACGGCCAAGGCTACCTCCGCCAAACCGGCGCCCGCGAAGACCACCCGCGCCGGCGCCAGGAGTGCGGTCAAACCGGCCGCCAATACTGCAAAGGCCGCTGCCAAGGCCGCCGGCAAAGCCGCGGCCAAGCCCGTTTCGGCAACCGCGCCGCGCGCAAAGCCGGCGGCAAAGGCTGCTGCCGCGGCGCCGGTCAAGACCGCCAGGCAGGCCGCCACCCAGCTGGCCCGGCGGGCGCGCGCGGACGCGCGTGTGGAAGCCGCCAGCGCGCCGCGTCCGACGCTGGTGCGCGACAGCTTCACCATGCCGGATCAGGAATACGCGGTGCTCGGCACGGTCAAGCAGGCCTGCCTGCAGGCCGGCTTCGAAGTCAAGAAGAGCGAGCTGCTGCGCATCGGCGTGGCCTTGCTCGGCCAGCTCGACATCGCCGCGCTGCGCACGGTGCTGGGCAGCCTGCCTCAGCTCAAGACCGGCCGTCCGCCCGGCGAGTGATCGCGCCGCCACCGGCCGCGGCGCCCCCGCTCAGTGGTGGGTGCGCGGCGTGGTGCGCACCGCCGGCGCCACGTGCGCCTCGGCAGTGAGCTCCTTCAGCTCGCGGATCGAAATATTCGATTTCTCATGCATGCGCAGCAGGATCGTGGCGCCGACGTTCAGCTTGCGGTGCCGGATCTTGCTGATGATGGGAGGCTGGACTTCGAGGACGCGGCACAGCTCCGCATCGTTCTTCAGCTGCATGCGTTGGATCAAAGTATCGAGCAGTTTGTTCGGGACAAACGTCGATGGCTCCATCGCCCGGGCGCGATGCATCGCGTCGAGCAACTCCTGTTTTTTCTGCCGTACGCTCATGAATTTTCTCCGCATTGGGTGAACATTCAAGACAGGCCGACTGTTTTGGAGACGAAGCCCGACAATGATCTTTTAGGTTGTCGACGTCCTGTCGAAAACCTTTGTGTGCGCCGGGTTTGTTGGAATGCTACTACGGTCTTGCCGAATTCGACGCACTGTTCATGATTAAAACTGCATAAGGTGCGTCTTTCTTCGTGGAACGCGTAGCTTTCTTCCTGGAATTACGCCAGTTTGAGCCCGGAACGGGTCAGCATCAGCGTGCGGTCCGCCAGCGCCGCGGCGGCATGCGAGTGGGTCACCATGATGGCGCCGGCGCCGCTCGCCTTGATCTCGGCGCGCAGCAGGTGCAGGATGCCGTCGGCGGTTTCCGGATCGAGGTTGCCGGTCGGCTCGTCGGCCAGCAGCAGGGCGGGGCGATGCACCAGGGCGCGCGCGATCGCCACCCGCTGCAGTTCGCCGCCGGACAGCTGGCGCGGGAAGTCGCGTCCGCGCCCGGCCAGGCCGACCGCGTCCAGCATCGCCTGCGCGCGCCCATCGTCGGCGGCGCCGTTCAGCAGTAGCGGCAGCGCCACGTTCTGCGCCAGCGTCAGGTGCGGCAACACGTGGAAGGCCTGGAAGATGAAGCCCATGCGCGCACGCCGCAAGCGGGTGGCGGCTTCGTCGTCGAGGGCGGACATCGGCGTGCCATCTACCACGACCTGGCCCGAATCGGCTACATCCAGCCCTGCGATGAGGTTGAGCAGGGTCGACTTGCCGACGCCCGATTCGCCCATGATGGCGACGAATTCGCCCGGCTCGAAGCGGTGCGACAGGCTGGCCAGCACCGTGCGGCCGCCGTAGGACTTGCTGAGGTTGACGAGTTCGAGCATGGCGCTACTCTAGCATGGGCCTGCCATTGCGACCGCAATCACGAGAGCGGGGCAAAGCCGGGACAGCGCTAGTCGCAAGGCACTTCGCTCGGGGCAAGACCCGTTGCCCGGCCAGGCACGGTTGGCCCGACCGCGCGTCGTCGTCGGGCAAATCGCGTATCATGATGGAAACAGCAACATTGCCGGCTTCGCTGCATCCTGCGGCGCAGCGCCAACAAGGACCACGATGTTGAACCAGATTTCGACCGACGCGCCGTTCGACGCCGCGGCGCTGCACGTTCCCGCCGAACTCGAAGCCAGTCTGCGCGAGCGCCAGGCCTGGATTTCGCCCAAGTTCCTGTACGACCCGCTCGGCTCGCGGCTGTTCGAGGCGATCTGCGAACTGCCCGAGTACTACCCGACCCGCACCGAAGCCACGATCTTCGACCTGCACGGCGCCGAGATCGCGCGCACCGTCGGCGCCGGCTGCACGCTGATCGACCTGGGCGCCGGCAATTGCGCCAAGGCGGCCAGCCTGTTCCCGCTGCTGCGCCCGCGCCAGTACGTGCCGGTCGACATCTCGGCCGAATTCCTGAACGATGCCGTGGCGCGCCTGCAGCAGCGCTTCCGCGAGATCGAGATGCGCCCGGTCGGCATGGACTTTTCGCGCGAGGGCTGGGACCTGCCCGACTTCGTGCGCGAAGACCGCCGCCTGTTCTTCTATCCCGGCTCGTCGATCGGCAACTTCACGCCCGAGGAAGCGCACGAGTTTCTGCAGCGCGTGCGCGCGCGCTGCGGGCACGACGGCGGCCTGCTGATCGGCATCGACCTGGCCAAGGACCACGCCGTGCTCGACGCCGCCTACGACGATGCGCTCGGCGTCACCGCCGCCTTCAACCTGAACGTGCTGAACCACGTCAATCGCCTGCTCGGCGCCGACTTCGATATCCGCCAGTGGCGCCACCGCGGCTTCTACAATCCTGAGCAGAACCGCATCGAGATGCACCTGGAAGCCCGCTCGGCGCAGACGGTATCGTGGCAAGGGGATAGCCGCCGTTTCGAGGCCGGCGAGCGCATCCACACCGAAAACAGCTACAAGTACCGCGTCAGCAGCGCCATGCGCCTGCTGGAAGAAGCGGGCTTTGCCGCGACCCGGGTCTGGACCGACCCGCGTGAATGGTTCGCCGTGATCCACGCACGCGCGGTGGCGCACTGAGCGAGGTGACCATGGACATGACCCGCCCCATTGCCGCGCTGTTCGAGCAGGTACGCCAGCGCTCGCTGCACCTGGCCGAACCGCTGTCGCCGGAAGACTGTTGCGCCCAATCGATGCCCGACGCCAGTCCGGTCAAATGGCACCTGGCGCACACCACCTGGTTCTTCGAGACCTTCATCCTGGAGGCGCGCGAAGCGGCTTTCCGTCCTTTCCACCCGGCGTTCCGGATACTGTTCAACTCGTACTACAACGGCGTCGGCGCCAAGCATCCGCGCCCGCATCGCGGCTTGCTCACGCGGCCGGCGCTGTCCGAGGTGCTGGCCTACCGCCACGACGTCGACCGCCGCATGGCCGCGCTGTTGGCGGCCCGGCCCGATGATGCCGAACTGGCCGCGCTGGTGGAGCTGGGCCTGCAGCACGAGCAGCAGCACCAGGAGCTGATCCTCACCGACCTCAAACACCTGCTGGCGCAGAACCCGCTGGCGCCGGCCTATCTCGACACGCCGCTCGCACGCAGCAGCGCGCCCGGCCCGATGGCCTGGATCGACTACGCCGGCGGCCTGGCCGAGATCGGCCACGCGGGGCGCGGCTTCGCTTTCGACAACGAAGCGCCGCGCCACCGCGTCTATCTCGAGCCGTTCGCGCTGGCTTCGCGCCTGGTCACCAACGGCGAATACCTCGAATTCATCGAGGCCGGCGGCTACCGCAATCCGGCGCTGTGGCTGTCCGAGGGCTGGGACCGGGTCGCATCCGGCGAGCTGGCCCATCCTTTGTACTGGCAGCAAGAGACGCAGGAAGCGGGCGGCGCCTGGCGCGAATTCACGCTGCACGGCTTGCAGGCGCTCGACCCGGGCCGGCCGGTCACCCACGTCTCGATGTACGAAGCCGACGCCTACGCGCGCTGGCGCGGCGCGCGCCTGCCGCTGGAGGCTGAATGGGAATTCGCGGCGCGCGACCTGGCGGTGACCTCGGGCGACATGCATCCGCGCGCGGCCTGCGGCGCGGGTCTGGGCCAGATGTTCGGCGAATGCTGGCAATGGACCGGCAGCAGCTATGCGCCGTATCCGGGCTTCAAGCCGGCCGCCGGCGCGCTCGGCGAGTACAACGGCAAGTTCATGGTCAACCAGTACGTGCTGCGCGGCTCCTCGTGCGCGACGCCGCACGGGCACGCGCGCGCGAGCTATCGCAATTTCTTCCCGGCCGGGGCGCGCTGGCAATTCACCGGGATCAGGCTGGCGCGATGAAGACGCGCGAGCGCGCACCGGGCAAGCCGATGAGCCGCCTGCGCCTGCGCATCCTGAACCGGCGCGCCAATGCGTGGATCATGGCGCACCCGCTCGAATTCACGCTCACCTCGGTCAAGAACTTCCGCGCCAACCAGGGCCTGCTGCTGGCCGGCGCGGTCGCCTACTACGCGCTGCTGTCGATCGTGCCCTTCCTGATGCTGGTGGTGGTGGTACTGTCGCACTTCCTCGACCAGGCCTCTCTGCTGCTGACGCTGCGCCGCTACCTGGAGTTGATCGTGCCGGGCCAGTCCAAGCCGATCATCGCCGAAGTCTCGCATTTCCTCGACTCGCGCGACCTGATCACCTGGGTGCTGGGCGCCACCATGCTGTTCTTCAGCTCGCTCGCGTTCGCCGTGCTGGAGCAGTCGATGAGCGTGATCTTCAGGCATCGCGCCACGGTGCGGCGGCGCCACTTCCTGATCTCGGCCATCATGCCGTACTGCTACGTGCTGGCGCTCGGCTTCGGCGTGATGATCGTCACCTTGGTGGCCGGCACGCTGCAGGTCATCGGCACCGAGAGCGTCGAGCTGTTCGGCCACGCCTGGTCGCTGCACGGCGTGTCCGGCGCGCTGCTGTACCTGCTCGGGCTGGGCGGCGAGATCCTGGTGCTGACCTCGATCTACATGGTGATGCCGGTGGGACGGCTGTCGCTGTCGCACGCCCTCATCGGCGGCGTCACCGCGGCCCTGCTGTGGGAAGTCGCGCGCCACGTGCTGGTGTGGTACTTCACCACACTGTCCAAGGTCAACGTCGTGTATGGCTCGATGAGCACCGCGATCGTCGTCATGTTCAGCCTCGAGATCGCCGCGTCGCTGCTGCTGTTCGGGGCGCAAGTCATCGCCGAGTACGAGCGGGTCGGGCAGCAGGGGACGGGCAACGGCGATGGCGAGGCCAAGGGGATACGCACCGCGCCTTGACACCCGGCGTCACGGGTCGTACCGCGGATCAGGCCCGTAGCCCGACCGCCTCTCCCAGCGCCAGCGGCACCCCGCGCGCCCAGCGGTTCACCGACAGCGAGAATTCCAGCGCATGCACCTGGTGATACCAGCCGGCCGGGACGTACAGCATCTCGCCCGGTTCGATGACGACTTCGATCAGCGTGGCCTGGCGCGCCAATGGATAACGCTCGAAGTCGGGCGCCTCGGCGTCGACCGGGGAACCGAACAGCACCGGATTGGCTTCGCGCACGTACAGGAAGGGTTCGTGATGCGGCGGCGCCAGCATGATGCGCTTGCTGCCCCAGACCTGGGCGAACACATTGTCGTCGTAGTCGCAGTGCAGCGGCGTGATCGTGGCGGCCGGGCCGAGCCAGTAGCGCGGCGGACCCATTCGCTCGAAAAAGCCGGGCCAGTGGCACAGCGCGTTCAGCCCGGGCAGTTCCAGGTTGCCGACGTAGGGCGGAAGCCCGTCGCCGGGGATAGTGACCAGGTCGAGGTAGTCGCGCAGCGCCATGTCCCGCATCGCGCGATCTGGCGCGAAAGCGGTGCCGATGTAGTCGCCCACGCGCGCACGCACGGGCGCCTCGCCGCAGCGTTGGCGCAGATCGAGCGGCGTCAGGCGGATCAGGGGCCAGCGCCCCACCATGCCGGTCATCAGGAAGGGCAAGCCGGCGGCGGCGCGTGCGCGGAAGGCGGCGCCATCCGGCAGGCGCACGCGTGGCACGGCAGAGGGCAAAGGCAGGGCGCGCGCCGCCTCCTTGATCGCCGTGCGCATCGCCGCCATCGACACCACGCCGCGCACCTGGGCGTCACGCGCCTCGCGCGCCCGCTTGCGCGCGAGGGCTTCATCGGCCGTCTCGGGGACGGCGGGCAGCGGCGGCAGGCGGTCCAGCGCCGCGCTCATCGACACCGTATCAAGCCGCGCGTGCTGCCGGCGCCTGCCCTGCCTCAGCCGCCAGCGCGATCTGGCGGTTCACCGCAGACAGCACGGCCTTGAACGAGGCGGTCAAGATATTGCTGTCGATCGCCGCGCCGAACAGGGTCGGGCCATTGCCGAGGCGCAGCTCGACGTAGCAGGCGGCGCGCGCATCGGCGCCGGAGCCGATCGCATGCTCGTGGTAGTCCATCAGGCGGATGTCCAGGCCGAGCGCGGCCACGAAGGCGTCGATCGGGCCGTTGCCGCTGCCGTGGTGCTGCGCCGTGACGCGCTCGTGCTGCACGGTGGCGTCGATCTGCACGCGCTGGTCGCTCTCGCTGTTTTCCTGCATGCGGTGCGAGACATAGCGATACGCTGCATTCTCCTGCTCGAAATATTCGCGCGCGAACAGCGCGTGGATGTCGGCGGCGGCCACTTCGCGGCCGGTGGCGTCGGCGTGCTTCTGCACCACGCGCGAGAATTCGATCTGCAGACGGCGCGGCAGCTCGAGGCCGTACTCTTGCTCGAGCAGGTAGGCCATGCCGCCCTTGCCGGACTGGCTGTTCACGCGGATCACCGCATCGTAGCTGCGGCCGAGGTCGGCCGGGTCGATCGGCAGGTAAGGCACTTCCCAGATGGCGTCGGCCTGCTGCTTGGCAAAGCCCTTCTTGATCGCATCCTGGTGCGAGCCCGAGAAGGCGGTGAACACCAGGTCGCCGACGTAGGGGTGGCGCGGGTGCACTGGGATCTGGTTGCACTCCTCGACCAGTTGGCGCACCGTGTCGATGTCGGAAAAGTCCAGGCCCGGATGCACGCCCTGGGTGTAGAGGTTCAGCGCGAGCGTGACCAGGTCGACGTTGCCGGTGCGCTCGCCGTTGCCGAACAGGCAGCCTTCGACGCGGTCGGCGCCGGCCATCACGGCCAGCTCGGCGGCGGCCACGGCGGTGCCGCGGTCATTGTGCGGGTGCACGCTGATGACCAGGCTGTCGCGGCCGTTCAGGTTGCGGCACATCCATTCGATCTGGTCGGCGTAGACGTTCGGCGTCGCCGCTTCCACCGTCGACGGCAGGTTGACGATCATTTTGTTGTCCGGGGTCGGCTGCCACGTGCTGCTTACGGCATCGACGACGCGCTTGGAAAAGTCGAGTTCCGTGGTCGAGAACGATTCCGGCGAATACTCCAGGCCCCACTGCGTTTCCGGATGCTGGGCGACCAGTTCCTTGATCAGCTGCGTGCCGTTGACGGCGATCTGCACGATCTGGTCCTGGTCCATGCCGAACACCACGCGGCGGAACACCGGCGCCACCGAGTTGTAGACGTGGACGATGGCGCGCTTGGCACCGATGCAGGACTCGACGGTGCGGCGGATCAGCTCGTCGCGCGCCTGGGTCAGCACGATGATCGTGACGTCGTCCGGGATCCGTTTTTCCTCGACCAGCATGCGCACGAAATCGAAATCGGTCTGCGATGCCGACGGGAAGCCGACTTCGATTTCCTTGACGCCGATTTTGACCAGCTGTTCGAAGAAGCGCAGCTTCTTGTCCGGGCTCATCGGCTCGATCAGAGCCTGGTTGCCGTCACGCAGGTCGGTGCTCATCCAGATCGGCGGTTGGGTGATGCTGCGGCTCGGCCATTGGCGATTCTCGAGCGGGACGGCGGGGAAGGGACGGTACTTGGCGGCGGGATTGGTCAACATCGGAAGCTCCTGAACTGTGCGAATTCTGCAAATGGGTCGAATGGTCGGTCATGCGTAGTGCGCGCTGCGCGGTGTGGCGCGGGCTGCCGGGCGGGCCACGAACGCTAGGCCCGGCAACCGCTCGGTAGCCGTAGCCGCCAATCGGAATGGAAGCGTGCAGGGTCGCCGGACGACGGCAGGATGGTCCCGGCGAAGGGTAGGACTTGCGACAATTGGGTGAACTCGGTGAAGGCTGACATCGGTGCAACTTCCTGGGCTACGAGAATCCGGCGGGGCGCCGGGCTTTGCTGTCGGAACAGCGTCGCGTCGTTACGCGCGTAGTAGCAGGCCGGCCGATAGCATCGGCAGCGGTAGGATCGTCGACAGAGGCAGTGGGGAGAGCATTTCTTCACTCTAAGTGAATTTTGTTTGGCGTGTCAAGCGTTTCCTGCTCTGCAGTTTGGTGACCGCCACATTCTGTCTCGGCGTCTCTTATTGATTATCCTCAAATTGCCGTGTGGATCTGGTGGCAGAGTAACTGCTTGCGCTGTCACAAGCGCCATCTTGATGAATATCGATGGAGGATGCCTCATGAGCGAGAATCTGATCCTTGGTTTGCCCATGCCCGTCACGCTGGCCCTGTTCGGGATGACGCTGATCCTGCTGGCGCTGGCCAGTCTGGCGGTCGCGCTGCGCAAGATGGCGCCGGTGCGCATCCCCAGCTACTACGATGAGGCGCCGTACAAGGTCGAGGCGCCCGATTCGCTGCCGGCCGGCCGCCTGGACGTGGTCGCGCACGCCGGCCGCGACTGTGCCAACCGCTGAACTCACCGAGGAGGCAGCATGGCGGTACGCAAAGGCCTGGACACGACGATGGAATTGACGCGCCATGCGGTGGCATTGCGGGAGCAGGGCTACGAGTTCGCACTGCGCTACTACAGCACCAACGCGGCCAAGAATTTGTCGCTGGGCGAAGCGCGCGCGCTGGCCCAGGCCGGGCTGCAGATCGGCGTGGTGTGGGAGACCACCGGCACCTACGCCAACTATTTCACGCGCGACCAGGGCCTGGCCGACGGCGCCATGGCGTTCCGCATGGCGCGCGAGACGATCGGCCAGCCCTACGGTTCGGCGATCTATTTTGCGGTCGACTACGACCCGACCCAGGCCGACCTCGACGGCGCGATCAGCAATTATTTCACCGGCGTGCACGCCGCGCTGTACGTCGGCGCCGAGGGCAAGCCGTCCTACCGCGTCGGCGTGTACGGCTCGGGCCTGTGCTGCGCGACGCTGATCGAGCGCGGCATCTGCAGCCTGTCGTGGCTGTCGCAATCGACCGCCTTCACCGGCAGCAAGCAGTATGCCGAGCAGCGCCGCTACAGCCTGATCCAGATGCTGCCGGCGCGCATCCTGGGCCAGGATGGCGCGGTGCTGAGCGTCGATCCGGATGCGACGCATCCGGAGCACGAGGCGGGGTTGTTCGTGGTCTGAAGCTTACTCTACGACCACGCGGGCGGCGCCCGCTTCCATGCGGCCGATCACCGCGGCCTCGCCAAAGCCTTCGCGCCGGAACAGCGCCAGCACCTCGTCGACGCTGCCCGGATCGCACGACACCAGCAGCCCGCCCGAGGTCTGCGGATCGGTCAACAGCACGCGCCCGGTATCGCCCACGCCCGCGCCGAGCTCGACGTCATGGCCGTAGCCTTCCCAGTTGCGGCCCGATGCGCCGGTGAAGTAGCCGTCGTGCGCCAGCTGGGCCACGCCCGGGAGCAGCGGAATCTTGTCCATCTCGAGCTTGGCGGTCAGCTGGGCGCCGCGCGCCAGTTCGAGCAGGTGGCCGAGCAAGCCGAAACCGGTGACGTCGGTCAGCGCATGTACGCCCGCCATGTCGGACAGGGCCTTGCCCGGCTTGTTCAGCTTGGTCGTGTTGGCGATCATCGCGGCGTACCCGTCCGGTCCCAGCTGATCCTTTTTCAGCGCGGCCGACAGCACGCCCACGCCGAGCGGCTTGCCCAGGACCAGCACGTCGCCCGCGCGCGCGTCGGCGTTGCGCTTGACCTTGGACGGATGCACCAGGCCCAGCACGACCAGGCCGTAGATCGGCTCGACCGAGTCGATCGTGTGGCCGCCGGCGATCGGGATGCCGGCTTCGGCGCAGATCGATGCGCCGCCTTCGGTGATCTTGCCGATCGTGTCCAGCGGCAGCTTGTTGATCGGCATGCCGACCAGCGCCAGCGCCATGATCGGCGTGCCGCCCATCGCGTAGACGTCGGAGATCGCGTTGGTGGCGGCGATGCGGCCGAAGTCGTAGGGATCGTCGACGATCGGCATGAAGAAGTCGGTGGTGGCGATCAGCGCCTGCTCATCGTTGAGCTTGTAGACGGCGGCGTCGTCGGCGGTCTCGATGCCGACCATGAGTTCTTTCGGCACCGGGAAGCCGCTCGACTTCTTGAGGATCTCGGACAGTACGCCGGGCGCGATCTTGCAGCCGCAGCCGCCGCCGTGGGAGAACGAAGTCAGTTTCAGTGCTGGGTCGGTTGTGCTCATGTTAAATCCTTTGTTGGTGACGGCTGCTTTCGAGACAGCAGATTATCCACCAAGTCGAGCAGGCGCGCTCGCTCGGCATCGGGGGCAAACAGCCGGGCGCGCGCGGCGCACTGGCGCTGCAGGCGCGCGTAAAAGCCGGCGTCCAGCACGCTGCGCTCGATCAGCGCCGCCAGCGCCGCGGCGTCGCCAAGCGCGAAGTAGCCGGCGTAGTCTTCGCCCAGCATGCCGCGGTTGCCGTCGATGCTTGATGCCAGCACCGGCACGCCGCAGGTGACCGCCTCGATGATCACGTTGGCGCCGCCTTCCATGCTGGAGGCGATGACCATCGCGTGGCAGCGGCGCAGCACGCGGCGCGTGGCCATGTGGGGCAGGGCGCCGCGCCAGCGGTAGCGCGGGTTCGCCGCCTGTTCGCTGCGCGCGGCCTCGGCCAGCAGCGGTTCGAGCGCGGCGCCGACGTGCAGCAGGCGCAGGCCGGGCACGCCCACCAGGCCGGCAGCGCGGATGAAGGTGAGCGGGTCTTTTTCCTGGCGCAGGTGGCCGATCATGGCCACGTCCAGGGGCATGCCCGCGCGCGTGCGCGTACGCGCGGATGCGCGCGCAGGTGCACGTGCAGGTGCGCGGCGCGCCCGCAGCGTCGGCGCCGACTGGTAGATCACCCGCGTCTTGGCGCGCGCGGCATCGTCCAGCTGGTCCAGTCCGCGCGGCTGCAGCACGACGATCGCATCGGCCAGCGCGAGCGACGCGCGCGCGATGGCGCCCTCGTCGCCGTCGACGTGAATGTCGCGGTACAGGTCGGTGCCGGTCAGGACCAGCAGCGCCGGCTTGTGCGGATGCGCGGCCTTGAATGCGGCCAGCGCATTGCCCGAGCGGCGCGCGTGCAGCGCGATCAGCAGGTCGGGCGCGGCGTCGCCGCTTTGCCAGCCGGAGGCGATCGTAATGCGATGGTCGCGCGCCAGGTGGCGGCGCCAGCGGCTGGCGGTCTGCCAGTTGCCGTTGTTCTCGCGGCGCGAGGCCGGACTGACGATCAGGATGTGGGGACGCGGCATGCGGCGATGTCGAAGATGCGAAGATGGATTGGAAGTACAATGAATGCATGAGCCAAGACCCTGCATCCTTCCGCACCGCCGGACCGGACCAGCTGGCGGCCGCGTTGCAGGATGCGCGGCATTATACGCTGGCCCTGTTCGATTCCCTGGCCGCCGCCGGCTATGACCAGCCGCATCAAGTGCCGCGCCTGCCGATCGTCAACCCGCCGCTGTGGGAACTCGGGCACACCGCCTGGTTCGCCGAGTGGTTCGTGCTGCGCGACGCGATCAGCAGCCATCCGGCCGGCGCCCAGAAGCCCGGCCTGCTGGCGCGCGGCGACGACTTGTTCGATTCCAACCTGGTGCCGCACAAGAGCCGCTGGACGCTCGACCTGCCCAGCCCCGGCGCGCTCAAGACCTATTGCCGCGAGGTGCTTGAGCGCATCGTCGACCGCCTGGCGCGCGCATCCGCCCACGACGCCGTGCTGTACCCGTACCGCCTGGTACTGGCGCACGAGGACATGCACGGCGAGGCCTACCTGTACACGCTGCAGACGCTGGGCGTGACGCCGCAGCCGGCGCTGGCCGCGCTGCTGGCGCAGTCTGCTCCTGTCCCGGCGCACGCGCACGCGCGCGGCGAGGTGGCGTTCGGCGGCGGCACCTTCATGCGCGGCGGCGACCAGTCGCGCGGCTTCGTATTCGACAACGAGAAAAATGGCGGCCCCTGCCGCGTGGCGCCGTTCGCCATCGATGCCGGCCTGGTCACCAATGCCCAGTACCTCGAATTCATGGACGACGGCGGCTACCAGCGTCCGGCCTACTGGAGCCGTGCGGGCCGCGACTGGCTGATGGGGCAGGAGAAGTCGTCGCCGCGCTACTGGCATCGCGTCGACGGGCAGTGGCGTCACACCCGTTTCGGGCGCGCGCTGGCGCTGGCGCCGGACGAGCCGGTGCGCCACGTCACACTGTTCGAGGCGCAGGCCTGGTGTGCCTGGGCCGGCCGCCGCCTGCCGCTGGAAGAAGAGTGGGAATTTGCCGCCACGTCGAGCCAGCCGGGCTTCGGCTGGGGCCAGCTGTGGGAGTGGACCGCCTCGCGCTTCGAGCCGTATCCCGGCTTCGCGCCGGACCGCTACCTCGAATACTCGAAGCCCTGGTTCGGCACGCGCCAGACGCTGCGCGGCGCTTCGTTCGCGACGCCGGCGCGCCTGCGCTCGCCGCACTTCCGCAATTTCTTCACGCCGGAGCGCGACGACATCTATGCGGGGTTTCGCAGCTGCGCGCTGTGAGTTGTCGCGCCGGATAGGGGCAAGCGCAGAGACGAAAAAAAAGCTGCCGGGTCGAATGACCCGGCAGCTTTTATCTTTTCAGCATTCGTCAGGGGCGCGTGGCCCCTTCAGATGTGCGATCAGCGATCAGCGATCGCCGAAGCTGCGACGCGCAGCGTCGGCAGAGCGCGGATGGCCGCCGAAGCCCGAACCCGAACCCGAGCGCTCGCGGCGCGGGCCGTTGTCGTTGCGGTAGCCGCCCTCACGGCGCTGGCCGTTCGCGTCGCCGCGGTAGCCGTTGCCTTCGCTGCGGAAGCCGCCGCCGTTGCCCTCGGTGCGGTAGCCGCCTTCACGCGGCGCCGAACCCGGCGCGCCCGGCTTCTGGAAGCTGCGCTGACCCGGCTTGGCGGCGGCATTGCGGCCGTCGCCCGGTTTCCAGCCCGGACGGTTGCCCGAGCGGGCCGGGGCCGAACGCTTCGGCTCGAAGCCGACCACCACGTCGACCGGGATGGTCTGCTTGGTGAAGCGCTCGATGCGCTTGACGTTCATGCCTTCCGAGTGGTTCACCAGCGACACCGCGGTGCCGTTGCGGCCGGCGCGGCCGGTACGGCCGATGCGGTGCACGTAGTCCTCGGGGAACTTCGGCAAGTCGTAGTTCACCACGTGGGTGATGGTCGGCACGTCGATGCCGCGCGCGGCGACGTCGGTGGCCACCAGCACGCGCACCTGGCCGCGGCGCATGCCGTCCAGCGTGCGGTTGCGTGCACCCTGGTGCATGTCGCCGTGCAACGCGGCGGCCGAGAAGCCGGCGATGTTCAGGCGGTCAGCGATGGTGTCGGCATCGCGCTTGGTGGCGGTGAACACCACGGCCTGGTCCATCGACTCGTCGCGCAGCAGGTGATCGAGCAGGCGGTTCTTGTGCGACAGGTCGTCGACGAAGTGGACCTTCTGCGTGATGTTTTCATGGCGATTTGCGGCGCTCATGATCTGGATCACTTGCGGATTCTTGGTGATGCGGCGTGCCATGTTGCCGACGACGCCATCCAGCGTGGCCGAGAACAGCATGGTCTGGCGCGAATCCGGCGTCGCAGCGACGATCTTTTCGATGTCGTCGATGAAGCCCATGTCCAGCATGCGGTCCGCTTCGTCCAGCACCAGCACTTCGAGCTGCGAGAAGTCGATCTTGCCCGACTCCATGTGGTCGATCAGGCGGCCTGGGGTCGCAACCAGGATTTCCGGGTTCTTGGCCAGCAGCTGCATCTGTTTCGGGTACGGCATGCCGCCCAGAATCGAGACGGCGCGGATGCGGCGCATGTTCACGGTGTATTGTTCGGTGGCCTGGGTCACCTGCAGAGCCAGTTCGCGGGTTGGCGTCAGCACCAGCATCTTCGGCTGGGCTGCTTTGAATCGGACGCGCTCGCCGCGCGCTTTGGCGGCCTGCGCTTCTTGCGCAGGAGTACGGCCAGCCGGGGCAGCTTCGGTATTGGCGAAGCGGTTCAGGGCCGGCAGCATGAATGCCGCGGTCTTGCCCGAACCGGTTTGCGACGACACCAGCAGGTCGCGGCCTGCGATGCCTGCCGGGACCGCCTGCTCTTGCACCGGGGTCGGCTTTTCGTAGCCGGCTTGTGCAACTGCTTGGACGATGGACGCGTGTAAGCCTAATGCTTCAAAACTCATTGTGTAATTTACTCTCGGTTTAAATCAGTGAGCGTCCACGCATTCAAAGGGCGGGACGCGGAATAGCAACGCGAGCCAACAATACGAAATGACTCAGAAACAAAAGAAATTTCGGCACAAAAGCTTTGCGCCGGGATGGTGCCATCTAGGGGAACCTGAAGCCTGCTGGTTGCGGGTTTCGTCGGTTCACTCTCGGCACGCAGGGCGGGAGGGCTTTATGAAAGGACATCCTTTGGATGCCTGGGCTTGCGAAGCTGTTAGTAGTACGTTACTGCTGGTGCTTTACTGCTGTCACCTTACTGCTGCATCTGTCGCGGAGGGTTGTTTGCTCACGCATTTTGCAACGCACAAACGACACTATACCGTAATTTCGTAAAGCGTGCACGGCGTATCGCAAAATGCGAATACCGCGCAGCGGCCTTGCGGCCGGGCGCGGTACTGCGTGGAAAACGCAGAGCTGGGACGCGCTCAGCGGTGCTTGCGGCCGTTCTCGCGGCTGGACTTGTGCGACACGCGGCTCTTGAGCTCGGCCATGGCGTTGGCGGCGCTGGCTTTGAAGCGCTGCATGCCGGTCAAGGGGCGGCCACGTCCGCGCTTGGCGTCGCCGCGGTCGGCTTCGAGTGCGATCTGGGCGTTCTCGACGATGCTTTCGGTGATGTCGTTGTCGGCACTGGCGCTGGTCTTGGGCACCAGGATGGTCGAGCCGGCCTTCAGGCGCATCTGCGGCGGAATGTTGTTGGCCTGGCGGATGACTTCCGGCGTCGTGTTGAAGCGGGAAGCCAGCGAGGCGATCGATTCCTTGGCGCCGGTAATCTTGTGCGTGGTCCAGCTCGACAGCGCCTGGCCCCATTGCGCCAGGTTCAGGTGGAACTTCTCGGCGTTTTCCTTCGGCAGCAGGATCTGCGAATCGCCGGCGATAACCGGTTTCTTGAACTGCGGATTGAGCGCCTTGAATTCGTCGACCGACATTTCGGCCAGCTGGGCGGCCACGGCGAGGTCGATGTCCGAGGTCTTGTCGACCGTCGTGAAATAGGGCTGGTTGTCGATGTTCGGCAGCGAGATGCCGTACTGCGACGGGTTGGCGATGATGTTCTTGACCGCCTGCAGCTTGGGCACGTAGTTGCGCGTTTCGGCCGGCATCAGGTCGGCCAGGCTTTCGAAATCGGTCGGCTTGCCGAGCGAGCGGTTTTTCTGGATGGCTTTCTGGACGTTGCCTTCGCCCCAGTTATAGGCCGCCAGGGCCAGCTGCCAGTCGCCGAACATCGTGTACAGGCGCTGCAGATAGGTGAGGGCGGCGTCGGTCGAGGCCAGCACGCCGCGGCGCTCGTCCTTGAACATGTTTTGCTGCAGGTTGAAGTCGCGGCCGGTGCCCGGCACGAACTGCCAGATGCCGGCGGCATCCTTGTTCGACAGTGCCTGTGGGTTGAAGCCCGATTCGATCACCGGCAGCAGGGCCAGTTCGGTCGGCATGCCGCGCTTTTCCAATTCCTGCACCACGTGGTACAGGTAGAGCGAGGCGCGGGTCGAGGTGCGCACCAGCGCGTCCGGACGCGCCGTGAACAGCTGGACATCCTTCTCGACCAGGCTGTTGTTGATGTCGGGGATGGCGTAACCGCTGCGGATGCGGGCCCACAGGTCCGGATCCTTGTAATCGTCGGCCTTGGCCGGCGACAGGGCCGGGATGGCCTTTGCCATGATGGCCGGAGCAGCATTGGTTTGCGCGGTCGGGCTCGGGGCGCTGTCGGCGGCATGGCTCAGTGCCGGGGCTGCCAGAGTAGGCAGCAGGAGCGCGGCGGCCAAGGCGTAAGTGGAGCGAGTCGTTTCGTACATGGCTTTCCAATGTTGCGTTTAGGAACGTCAGACTGACGATGAAGTCGGAGTGTACGGACCAGTTCGTCGCTCAGTCAAGAAATATGTCGGCTCGGTTACAAAAAACTTTGGCTAGAAATTTTGCTAACGTTTCGTTTCAGCCGGATAAATACAAGGGGAGTATGCACGCGCTATGCCTTTTGAATATTGATATACACCCAGGTGTATGCTGGTTTTTGCGGGCCGGATCGCATTCGTCGAAATGTTTTTTATAACCATTTTTTCAATGCCGATCTCAACCCGGGATGCGTAATACCAGCGCGCCAGGCCATGCTTGCCAAGTTAGCGCGCCGTGCCGGCCCGGCTATGAGAGGACGCAAAGTCCGCGTACAATGCGATCTCTGCGCACTGAATTTGTATTTTGGAAAGCATCACATGAGCACTCCCAACCTCAACGCGGATGACGAGGCCATCGTCGCCGCCACCCGGCGCTGGGTCGAGCGCGCCGTCATCGGCTTGAACCTCTGTCCGTTTGCCAAGGCGGTGTACGTGAAGGAGCAGGTGCGCTTCGTGGTCTCCAGTGCGCGCACGCCCGAGGCGCTGCTGGAAGAATTGATGAATGAGCTGCAGGACTTGGCCGACACTGATCCGGAAAAGGTCGACACGACGCTGCTGATCCATCCCTTCGTGCTGAACGACTTCCTCGACTTCAACGAGTTCCTGGACGTGGCCGACGCGGCGATCGAAGACATGAAGCTCGACGGCGAGATCCAGGTGGCGAACTTCCACCCGGATTACCAATTCGCCGACACCGACGCCAACGACATCGGCAACTACACCAACCGCGCCCCATACCCAATCCTGCAGCTGCTGCGCGAGGAGAGCATCGAGCGCGCCGTGGAAGCGATTCCGGACGCCGCCGAGATCTTCGAAAAGAATATCGACACCCTGGAAAAGCTCGGCCATGAAGGCTGGGACAAGCTCGATGTCGGCCCCGCACGCTGATCAGGCCGGCGCCAACGCGCCGGTACGCGCTGTCGGGGCGCCGGTACGCCCCGACACCCCCTGCGTCGCCGTGTGTTCGACCACATTCGACGACATCTGCCGCGGCTGCGGACGCACCGTGATCGAAGTCGCGCACTGGGTCTCGATGACGCCGGAACAGAAGGAAGCCGTGTGGGCGCGCATCCTGGCGCAGGGCTACCCGCGCCGCAACACCTGATCCGATCGGCATTCGAATGAAAAGGCCGGCCGCGCTTGACGCGGGCCGGCCTTTTTTCGCACTCTATACTCAGTAGCTCCCGACGAAGTCCTTCTTGCCGACCTCGAGCCCGTTATGGCGCAGGATGTCGTACGCCGTGGTCGCGTGGAAGTAAAAATTCGGCAGGGCGAAATGCAGCAGGTAGGTCAGGCCCTTGAACTGGCGCTGGTTCTCGCCGGTGCCGATGACGATGTCGCGCGCGCCGCCGGCCTCGATCGCCTCGCGCGGCACGCTGTCGATGAAGGCCAGGGTTTTTTCCAGGCGCGCCTGCAGGCCGGCGAAGTCGTGCTCGACGTCGTCGTAGCGTGGCACCTCGACGCCGCCCAGGCGCGCCGCCGCGCCTTTCGCGAAATCGGTCGCCAGCTGCACCTGGCGCAGAAGCGGGAACATGTCCGGGAACAGGCGCGCCTGCAGCAGCGCGTTCGGATCGAGCTTCTTGGCGGCGATGTGGTCCTCGGCCTTCTTCAGGATCGCCGTCAGGCTGGTCAGGATCTGGCGCAAGACCGGCACCGAGGCGGTGTACAGCGAAATATCGTACGACGTGCTCATGCACTCTCCTTTGCAAAGACCGCGATCATAGCAACAATCCGCGCGCGCCGCCGGCCGGGCGTCGCTGCGCCCGCGCCGGCGCGTCCAGGCGTGGCGAACAGGTAACGCGACCGCGCCGATAGCGACCTGCTGTCGCAGTAATTTGGTGACTCGCAGCAACTTGATAGGCATAATCGAAAATTATGTTCTCGACCACAAAACCCGCTTCGCAGCAGGGCTAGGCCGCCGATCCGCATGCCTGCCACCGAACTCCACGATCGCACCAAGCCGCGCGCACGGCCGGGCTGGCTGGCGCGGATGCTGCGCCTGAGCGGCCAGTCGCTGTATGGCGCGCTGCTGCTGCTGGCGCTCGGCGGCCTGGCGCTGCCGGCGCTGGTCGGCGGCTATTTCCTGCTGGGCGTGCAGGAGCAGCAGGCGGCGCGCACGGAGCTGGACGAATCGCTGCAGCGCAATGCCGACATCCTGGCGCTGGGCATGCAGGAGTCGCTGTGGAACATGAACCTGGATGCCGCCCGTTCGCTGGTCGATTCGCTGATGCGCGATCCGGCCGTGCTGCACGTGCACGTGCAGGCCCAGGGCGAGGCCGACTTCCTCGACCGGCGCGCCGGCGCCAACCCGGCCGGCCACGTGCTGCACACCGAGCGCGAGGTGGTGGTGCATGGCCAAACGATCGGGCGCATCGCGATCGAGATGGACGACAGCCGCAACCAGCAGGGCTTGCGCGCCAAGCAGTGGCGCTACGCGATGGTGCTGGCCGGCCAGCTGGCGGTGTCGGTGCTGTTGATCGTGCTGCTGCTCAGGCGCCGCCTGGTGGCGCCGCTGCGCACGCTGATGACGTTTTCGGACCGCCTCTCGCAAGGCCGATTCGACACGCCGCTGGCGCTTGCCAGCCGCGACGAGCTGGGCCGCCTGGGACGCCAGATGGAGCGCATGCGCATCGCGATCGGCGAACTGTTCAAGGACATCGGCCTGCGCGAGGAACGTTTTCGCAGCATCGTCACTCAAGTGCCGGGCGCGGTGTTCCGCGCGCGCCCGGGCGGCGCCATCGACTTCGTCAGCGACGCCGTCGAAGCCATCTCCGGCTACCCGGCGCAGCGCTTCATCGGCGTCTCGACCGACCGCTGGAGCGACATCATCCGCCCCGAGGACCGGCGCGAGCACTACCGCGCGGTCAAGGAAGCGATGCGCGAAGTGCGGCCCTACGAGATCGAATACCGCATCGTCGACGCCAACGGCATCGAGCGCTGGCTGCTCGAGAGCGGCCAGCCGGCGGCTTTCGACGGACAGGAGGCCTACTGGATCGACGGCATCATCTCCGACATCAGCCAGCGCAAGGACAACGAGATGCGCATCGCCGCGCTGCTGGCCGAGCAGGACGCGGTGCTGGACAACGTCATGTTCGGCATCGTGCACGTGCGCGCGCGCCGCGTGGTCTCGACCAACGGCCGCTTCGACGCGGTGTTCGGCTACCGCGAGGGCGAACTGGTCGGCGAGTCGATTGCGCGCCTGTTCCGCAGCGAAGACGACTACCGCAAGGGGCTCGAAGCCAGCTATCCGCCGCTGGCCGAGGGCGGCGAATACAGCGACGAGCGCCAGTTCCGGCGCGCCGACGGCAGCCTGGTGTGGTGCACGGTGAGCGGGCGCGCGCTCGACGCCGCCCATGTCGACAGCGGCAGCATCTGGGTGTTCGCCGATGTCACCGAGCGCCACGAAGCCGAAGAAAAACTGCGCCTGTCGGCCACCGTGCTTGAACACATCGCCGACGGCGTGATGGTGCTGGACGTGCATGGCCGCATCGTCGCCACCAACCCGGCCTTCACCCAAATCACCGGCTACACCGAGGCCGAGGCGCTCGGCACCCACTCCAGCCTGACGCGCCTGAATCCGCCGGGCCAGGCGGGCCAGGCGCGCGACAAGGACAAGGACGCGCTGTTCCGCGAAACGCTGTGGCGCGACATCGCCGAAACCGGTTTCTGGCGCGGCGAGACCTGGAACCGCCGCAAGAACGGCGAGGCCTACCTCGAGTGGCTGACCGTGTCGACCGTACACGACGACGCCGGCGCCGTCACCCATTACGTGTGCGTATTCAGCGACGTCACCAAAGCGCGCGAATCGCAGGACAAGCTTGACCATCTGGCGCACCACGACGCGCTCACCGGCTTGCCCAACCGGCTGCTGTTCCACGACCGCCTGGAGCACGCGATGGTGCGCGCGGCGCGCGGCGAGCGTCAGCTGGCGGTGATGTTCATCGACCTGGACCGCTTCAAGACCGTCAACGACACGCTCGGCCACCATGTCGGCGACGAGCTGCTCAAGCACGTTGCGCAGAGCCTGTCGGGCTGCCTGCGCGACGGCGACACGCTGGCGCGCCTGGGCGGCGACGAGTTCATCGTGCTGCTCGAAGACGTCGAGGGCGAGCGCGGTGCGGCCCTGGTCGCGGAAAAGCTGATGGGGCTGTTCGAGCGGCCGGTGCTGGTGGCGGAGCACGAGTTGTTTGTCACCGGCAGCGTCGGCATCAGCCTGTTCCCGCAGGACGCGACCGACCTCAACGTCCTGGTGCGCAACGCCGACGTCGCCATGTACCAGGCCAAGGCGCGCGGGCGCAACGGCTTCCAGTTCTACGCGCCGTCGATGGATGGCGAAGGCGTCGAGCGCCTGCGCCTGGAAGCGCTGCTGCGCCGCTCGATCGAGCGCGGCGAGATGCGCCTGGCCTACCAGCCGCAGGTGGCGATCGGCGTCGCCGCCGCCGCCGGCCGCCTGATCGGCGTCGAGGCCCTGGTGCGCTGGCATAATCCCGAGCTGGGCGAGGTCTCGCCGGCGCGTTTCATTCCGCTCGCCGAGGACATCGGCTTCATCGCCCAGCTGGGCGGCTGGGTGCTGGAAGAAGCCTGCCGCCAGATGGTGGCATGGGAGCGCGACGGCCTGGCGGTGCCGAAGGTGGCGGTCAACCTGTCGGGGCGCCAGTTCGACCGCGGCAGCATCGCCGGCCAGGTGCGCCAGGTGCTGGAGGACACCGGCCTGGCGCCGCGCCGCCTGCAGCTCGAGGTGACCGAATCGGTCATCATGAACACCGGCGACGCGCTGGCCTTCGTCAACGACCTGCATGCGCTCGGCGTCGAGCTGGCGATCGACGACTTCGGCACCGGCTACTCGTCGCTGGCTTACCTGAAGCAGATGCCGGTGCAGGCGCTGAAGATCGACCGCAGCTTCATCCGCGACATCGCCACCGATGCGGAGGACGAGGCCGACGACCGCGCGATCGCCAGCGCCATCATCCAGCTCGGCAAGAGCCTGGACCTGGCGGTGATCGCCGAGGGCGTCGAGAGCGAGGCCCAGGCCGACTTCCTGCTGCGCCACGGCTGCAACCGCGCGCAGGGCTATCTATATGGCCGGCCGATGGCGCCGGACCGCTTGTTGGAAGAATGGAGACCAGATCACGATGCGAGACGCGAGCAGCCCGGAGCCGGGCGAGGAGAACCCTGACCGGGAAAAGCCGGTCCGGCCTGGGCCGGCCGTCAAGACGAGCCGGCGCGGCTTCCTGCTGGGCGGGCTGGCGCTGGGCGGCGCGCTGGTGGTCGGCTGGGGCGTCGCGCCGCCGCGCCAGCGCCTGCGCGCGGCTAGGGCCCTGGCGCTCGAATCGGGCGCGGTGGCGCTCAACGGCTGGGTCGCGATCGCGCCCGACGGCACCGTCTCGGTGGTGGTGCCGCGCAGCGAGATGGGGCAGGGCGTGACGACCGCGCTGCCGATGCTGCTGGCCGAGGAACTCGATGCGCCGCTGGCATCGGTGCGGATCTCGCAGGCGCCGCTCGACAAGATCTTCGGCAACCTGGCCGTCCTGCGTGACAACCTGCCGTTCCGCCCGGACGACCGCGGCAGCGTCAAGCAGGGCGTGCGCTGGGTGATGGGCAAGGTCGGGCGCGAGCTCGGCATCATGTTCACCGGCGGCTCGACCAGCGTCAAGGATGCCTGGCAGCCGATGCGCGAAGCCGGCGCGGTGGCGCGGGCGATGCTGCTCGCCGCCGCGGCCGAGCGCTGGAACGTCGGCGCCGCCCAGCTGCGCACCGAAGACGGCAACGTGCTGCACCCGGACGGCCGGCGCATTTCGTACGGCGAACTGGCGGGGCGCGCGGCCGTGGTCGGCGCGAATATCGGCGCGGACGACGTCAGGCTCAAGTCGCCGCGCGAATTCAAGTTGATCGGCAAGCCGGTGGCGCGCCGCGACAGCGCGATCAAGGTCGACGGCAGCGCGCGCTTCGGCATCGACGCCCGCCCCGAAGGCTTGCTGTACGCGGCCCTGAAGATGGCGCCGGTGCTGGGTTCCAGCGTGGCGTCGTTCGATGCAGCGAAGGCGCTGGCGCTGCCGGGCGTGCTCAAGGTGGTCGACGTGTCGAACGCGGTGGCACCGCTGTCGGGCGCCGGCGCGGCGGTCGCGGTGGTGGCCAACAGCTGGTGGCAGGCGAAACAGGCGGCGCAGGCGCTGCCGGTAAACTGGCGCGCCGGCGCGCATGCGGGGCTCTCGAGCGAAGCGATCTTCGCGGCGTTTTCGAAAAGCCTGGATCAGGAGTCCGGCTACGCCTTCGTGGACGAAGGCAGCCAGGACGTAGCCGGCGTCGAGAAGACGATCCACGCCGAGTACCGCGCGCCGTTCCTGGCGCACGCGGCGATGGAGCCGGTCAACTGCACCGCCCAGGTGGTGGATGGTAAAGTCAAACTCTGGGCCTCGACCCAGGTGCCGAGCGTAGCGGCCGACGTCGCGGCCAAGGTCGCCGGCGTCGAGCGCGACGACGTGGCGGTCGAGGCGATGCTGCTGGGCGGCGGCTTCGGGCGGCGCCTGGAAGTCGACATGGTGGCGCAGGCGGTCGCGATCGCCAAGGAGCTGCGCGGCCGTCCGGTCCAGCTGATCTGGACCCGCGAGGACGACGTGGCGCACGACGTCTACCGTCCGGCGGCGCTGGCGCGCTTCACGGCCAGGCTGGGCAAGGACGGGCGCCTGCTGGCCTGGGATAACAAGTCGGTCAGCGGCGCGATCGGACACCAGTACTTCCCGCGCGCGCTCGGCCTGCCCGGCTTCGGGCCGGACAAGACCACGGCCGAGGGCGAGTACGACATGCAGTACGCGGTGCCGAACCTGCGCGTGGCCCACGTGACCGTCGACAGCGCGGTGCCGATCGGCTACTGGCGCTCGGTCGGTCACTCGCACAATGCCTTCTTCAAGGAGAGCTTCGTCGATGAGGTCGCCCATGCGGCCGGCAATGATCCGGTGCTGCTGCGGCGCGCATTGCTGGCCGGGCATCCGCGCCACCTGGCGGTGCTCGACGCGGCACTCGCGCGCGCCGGCGACGCGCCCGCGGGACGCGCGCACGGCGTGGCCGTGCACCAGTCGTTCGGGACCATCGTGGCGCAGGTGGCCGAGGTGTCGGTCGAGGGCAAGGAGATCCGCGTGCACCGCGTGGTGTGCGCGGTCGATTGCGGCATCGTCGTCAATCCGAATATCGCGGCCCAGCAGGTCGAAGGGGCGGTGCTGTTCGGGCTGTCGGCGGCGCTGGCAGGCGAGATCACGCTGCGCCAGGGGCGCGTCCAGCAGAGCAACTTCGGCGATTATCCGGTGCTGCGCATGGGGCAGGCACCGCTGGTCGAGACGATCCTGATGCCCAGCAGCGAGCCGCCCGAAGGCATGGGCGAGCCGGCCGTGCCGCCGGTGGCGCCGGCGGTGGCGAATGCGGTGTTCAGGCTGACGGGGCAGAGGTTGCGCGGTTTGCCTTTGACGCTGGCCTAAGCGTGTCGTCCCGGCGCAGGCCGGGACCCAAGCACGGCCTCCGACTCTGGATATTGCACATGGGCTCCGGCCTTCGCCGGAGCGACAGCGCTAGGCGGCGCGTCTAGTCCTCCGCGTTGGCCAGCAGCGTGCGCAGGTTGCAAGCTTCCTGCCACCCGCGCCGCTCCTCGTTCGAGGCGGCCAGGCGCGCCAGTTCGTCCGGGGCGAGCGCGGCCTTGGCCTGGACCAGGCGGTCGGCCACCTTGAGGTCGGGCAGCATGGTGCCGTAAAAGGCGACCACGTCGTCGCGCTGCAGCAGCAGGGTCGGGAAGTTTTCCACGTCGAGGTCGCCGACCACGCCGGCCTGGTCTTCGACGTCGATCCAGACGAAGGTCTTGTCGGGGTGGCGCGCGGCCAGCGCGTCGAAACCGGCGCGGTAGGACGAGCAGGTACCGCACCAGGCGGCGCACAGGCAGGCGACGATCCAGCCGCCGCCGTCGAGGGCGGCAGTCAACTGGTCGCGGTTGTCAAGCTCGAGAGTCAGGCTGGGCATGGACAGCATTTTACAACGATAGTTGCTTTTGGCGGGCCGGGGCGGCGGGTTAGAATACGGCATGCCGATCATCCTTGCCATCGAAACATCGTCCGAACTGGCGTCCTGCGCCTTGTTGAACACTGCTGCCGCGTCTGCCATGCAGTCAGTTGTCCCTCTTGTGCGCGAGTCCGCCGGCGTACGTACGCACTCGCAAGCCATCCTGCCGATGGTGCAGGAATTACTGCGCGAAGCCGGCGTCAAGCTGGCCGACTGCGACGCCATCGCCTTCGGCGCCGGTCCCGGCTCCTTCACCGGGGTGCGCACCGCCTGCGGCGTGGCCCAGGGCCTGGCCTTCGGCGCCGACCTGCCGACCTTGCCGCTAGTGACCCTGGAGGCGATGGCCGAGGCATGCCGCACACGCACCGGCGCGAGCGAGGTCCTGACCGTGCTCGACGCGCGCATGGGCGAGGTGTATTGGGCGCAGTATCGCTTCAGCGGCGGCTTGGACGGCGGCGGCTCGACTGGCGGCTGGGAGATCGTCGCCGAGCCGGTCCTGTCGGCCCCGGACGCGGTCGCGCCGCTGCCGCCTGCCGATGGCGCGCTGCTGGCGGCCTGCGGCAACGGCTTCGCGGCCTATGCCGAAGCCTTCGCCGGCAAACCCTTCGCGCAAGGCGCCGACGCGACGATCCTGCCGCACGCGCGCGAGCTGGCCGTGCTCGGCGTGGCCGCGCTGGCGGCCGGGCGCGCGGTCGCGGCCGACGAAGCCCAGCCGATCTACCTGCGCAACAAGGTCGCCTACACCAGCGCCGAGCGCCAGGCGATCAACGCGGCCAAGGCGGGCGCGGCATGAGCGAGCGGGTACTGGACGCCGGCCTGGCGCCGCAGCAGGGCCGGCTGCTGCTGCGCCCGATGGTCGTGGCCGACGTCGACGCCGTGCACGCGCTCGAATCCAGCGTGTTCCCGCACCCGTGGAGCCGCGCCAACTTCATGGATTCGCTGAGCAGCGGCTACGACGCCTGGGTGCTGGTCGATGCCGATGCTAACGGCGGTGCGCTGATCGGTTCGCTGGTTGGCTCGTTGGTTGGCTATTTCCTGCTGATGTACGCGGTCGACGAGGCGCACCTGCTCGACGTCGCGGTCGACGCCGGCCGCCAGGGCGCCGGCGTGGGCCGCCTGCTGCTGGACCGCATCGCCGCGCGTGCGCGCGACAAGGGCATGGCTACGATCTTCCTCGAGGTGCGCCCGTCGAACGAGCGCGCGCTGCAGGTCTACCGCCGCTACGGCTATACGGAAATCGGCCGCCGCAAGGGTTATTATCCGGCGCATGAAGGGAAACGCGAGGATGCGATCATCATGAGGTTGGCGCTATGAACGGTTTCAGCGAACGCGACGCCGTCTTCCTGGCCGAGATGGGGCTGGCGCCGATCTGGCGTCTGCGTGATGCGCCGGATACGGGCGAGGCGGTGATGGAAGCCGCGGAGCCGGCGTACGCGCCGGCGCCTGCTGAGGCGGCTGCGTCTGCGCCCACGCATGCGCATGCGCCTGCACCCGCGCAAACGCACGCACCCGCGCAGGCGCAGGCGCCCGTGCCCGCTGCAGTGCCCACGCCCGCACCCGGCCCGCGGCCACTGCAGCGGGTCGCCCAGTCGGCTTCCGCCCTGGAGCCGGTCGCGCCGCCGCCGGCCAACCCGGACGCCGCCTGGGACGAGGATGCGCTGGCGCTAGACGCCACGCCGGAAGAGATCGCAGCCATGGACTGGGACCAGCTGCAGCTGGCGATCGCCGCCTGCCGTCGCTGCAGCGCCTGCCGCGACGGCCGCGCGCCGGTGCCGGGCGCCGGATCGAAACGGGCACGCTGGATGGTCGCGGCCGGCGCCTCGACCGCGGCCGACGAAAAGGCGCGCGTCCCGCTGGCGGGCGACCCCGGCAAGCTGCTCGACAACATGCTGTCCGCGGTTGGCCTGGCGCGCACGCGCGACGTCTACATCACCAACCTGATCAAGTGCCGCCCGACCAGCGCGAGCGGCGCCGAGCGCGCCCCGACGCCGGACGAAGCGGCGGCCTGCCGTCCCTTCCTCGAACGCGAGCTGGTGCTGACCGGCGCCGCCACCGTGCTGACGCTGGGCCAGATCGCCGCCAACACGCTGCTCGGGCGCGTGCTGACCGAACCGCTGGCCGGCGTGCGCGGCCAGACCCACGCGCTGCAAGCCGGCGACAGGGAAGCGCGCTTGGTCGCGACGCTGCACCCGGGCCAGCTGCTGCAGCGCGGGCTCGACAAGGCATCGGTCTGGGCCGACCTGTGCCGGGCGCGTGCCGCCGACGCTGACCATGGCGGCAACAGCGGTGGCCGCGCCGGCTGACAACTACCAGGCCGACTTCGAGCGCCGCTGGGGCCACCTGCGGCGCGCCCCGGTGCGGGCGCTGGCCTGGCTGCTCGATGCGCCCGACCTGCTCGATGCCCAGGATCCGCACTGGGCAGGCCGTATCGCCAGCCTCGGTCCGGTAACGCCCGCCACGTCCCGCTGGCTGGCCGACCTCGACGCCGACCCGGCCCCGCTCGACGCCATCCTCGGGGCCAAGTTGATGACGCGCCTGGGCTTGTATGCCGAAAAGCTGATGGCGCTGTATTTCGCCCACCAGGGCCGGCTGGTCGCGCATGGCGTGCAGGTGCGCGCCGCGCGCAACGACACGGTCGGCGAGTTCGACTTCCTGCTCGACGACGGCGCCGGCGGCCTGGAACACATCGAGTTCGCCACCAAGTTTTATCTATTGCAGGAAGGCGTGCACGGACAGTTGCTCGAGAGCTTAGACGCCTTCGTCGGCCCCAACCTGGCCGACAGCCTTGGCCGCAAGATGCGCAAGGTGTTCGACCATCAGCTGGAACTAAGCAAGCACCCGGCCGCGCAAGACCTGCTGACGCGCCCGGTGACGAGTGCGCGCGCGCTGGTCAAGGGCTGGCTGTTCTATCCGGCCGGGACGTATCGGGACCTGGCGCTGCGCGGCATCTCGGCGCGCCATTGCCGCGGCTTCTGGTGCGCGCTGTCGGAACTGGACCGATTGGACGGGGATCGCTTCGTGGTGCTGCCGCGCCTGCAGTGGCTGGCGCCGTTCGGCGCCGAGTCGGCGACCTGGATACTGGACCGCGCCCAACTGCGCGCTGAACTCGAAGACCATTTCGCGCAGTCGAACGGGCCGGTGCAGGTGTCGCTGGTGAGGGAAGGCGGGGGCGGCATCGTCGAATTCGAACGCGGTTTCATCGTGCCGGATGATTGGCGGATGCGTGCCAGTGAACGTCAGATGTCGCCACTCTTGATGGGCTGATGCCTGCTATGGGTAGAAAGCGGCCTAAGCCGGACGACTGCAACCGGCCAGAAGCGCTTATTTAAGGAAAATAAGAAATGAAGATTGCAGTTGAGACGACAGTGCATGCTCCGAACGCAAAAGTGTGGGCTGCCTACACTACGCCTGAGGACATCGTGCAGTGGAATGCTGCTTCGGATGACTGGCATACGGTCAGAGCAAGCGTCGACTTGCGTGTCGGCGGTGCGTTTTCATCCCGGATGGAGGCTAAGGACGGCAGCTTCGGGTTTGATTTCGCAGGGATCTATACCAACGTTGTTCCTGAGCGCGTGATTGAGTACGCACTCGGAGACCGGGCAGTGCGAGCAGAGTTCGACGAACGTTCCGATGGTGTCCGTGTCACGGTCTCGTTCGATGCGGAATCGACGCACAGCATCGAGCAGCAACAGCCTGGTTGGCAGGCTATCCTGAATAACTTCGCTCGCTACGTAGAACGTCAAGCACCTACGTAAGCGACCATCGAATCGTCAACGGCTTAGAAAGACGCCACCCGAGGCTACGTCGGCTTCGGGTCGTTAGCGGATAGCGGTGCGCCAGCATCTTGAACAGATGCGTGGCATACATGTGCAGCAGCGGGAGCGAACAAAACCAGGCCGATTTGCTGGATGGCCGTCGTCATCTGCAAACCCCATGTAGGCAGATGGACATGCTCACATTATCCCATGCGTGATCGCGCCTCAGCGCAGGTGTGCGCGCAGACCAGTGACGCCGGGGGAGACGTTCTCGGCCAGCGCGTGCCGGTCAGGATAGTCGCCGCCGTTCTGCGGCCGGTAGGGCAGCGGAGCGTCGTCGAACAGGCCGCGCATGCGCGCCCGTAAGCCGTCCGCCACGCGCGTGACCCCGGCGTCGTCGAGACGGTGCGCGTCGTACACGGCGTACGTCGGCAGTACGTTCATGCCTGGGTAGTACAGCACGCCGTGCGTGATCGGGAACAGCAGCTCATCGAGCTGGCCGTTGATGCCGCGCGAGCTGTAGTCGGCTTCCGGACCGCCCAGCGTCACCGATAGCATGGCGCGCTTGCCGCACAACGCACCGTCGCCGTAGCGGTAGCGGTTGCCCTCGTCACGGTATCCGTAGGCCAGGCCGTAGGCGTACACGCGCTCGATCCAGCCCTTCATGATGGCCGGCATGCCGAACCACCATAGTGGGAACTGGAACACGACGGCGTCGGCTTCCAGCAGTTTCACCTGCTCGGCGCGCACGTCGGCGGTGAGGCTGCCTTGCTTAAAGGCGTGACCCGATTCGGCGATGATGTCCAGCTGCGCTGGGTTGAGCCGGTCGGGGAAATCGGCAGCGCCGACGACCGGCTGCCAGCCCAGCGCATACAGGTCGGACACCACGACGCGATGGCCTTGCGCTTCGAGTTCCGCACGCGCGGCCTGCGCCAGGTGGGCGTTCAGCGATTGTGGTTCGGGGTGCGCCAGCACCAGCAGGATTTGCTTCATCGTATGCTCCTCGTGGATGGGATGAAGCCATTGTCGGGCGCCGGATGGCAGCCGGGAATGCCCGCCGGCTTTTTTGGTAGTATCCAAAAAATGGATATCACCCGTCTCGATTTCAACTTACTGGTGACGCTGGAAGCGCTGCTGGCTGAACGCAGCGTGAGCCGGGCGGCGCACCGGTTGCAGCTGAGCCAGCCGGCGCTGAGCGCGCAGCTGGCGCGCCTGCGCGCGATGTTCGGCGACCAGCTGTTTATCCCGAGTCACCGCGGCATGACGCCCACGCCGCTGACGCTGCAGCTGGAGGCGCCGCTGGCCGACGCGCTGGCGCGGCTGCGCAACGTGGTCGCTGCCGCGCGCGCATTCGATCCAGAGCGCGACGCGTTCACCGTGCGCATCGCTGCCTCCGACTATACGCAGCAGGCCGTGCTGCTCGACTTCATCGTCGACCTGCGCCGCAGCGCCCCCGGCGTGCGCGTGGCGCTGCACGCCATCGATCCGGCCCGGCTGGCGAGCGAGATGGAAAAGGGCGAGGTCGACCTTGCCGCGCTCACGCCGGACAACATCGCCGATGGCCTGCGCTCGCGCCCTCTGTTTGAGGAGCACTATCGGCTGATCGCGCGACGCGGCCACCCGGCGCTGCGCCGCGTGCTCGACCTGCGCCGCTACTGCGCGCTCGACCACGTCATCTTCTCGGCGCGCGGTGGCGCATTCGCGACCCCGGTCGACGACATTCTCGATAGCATGGGACTGGCGCGCCGCGTCGTTGTCTCGACGTCGACCTTCCTGGCGGCGGCCGACCTGGTGGAGCGATCCGACCTGGTGGCGCTGGTGCCATCACGGCTGCTGGGCGAGCGTGCGCGCCGCGTACGCGTGCTCGATCCGCCGCTGGCCGTGCCGGGCTTCGCCATCCACATGGCATGGCATGACCGCACGCACGGAGACAGGGCGCAGCGCTGGGTGCGCGAGCGGTTGCTGGAGTTTGTTGCGCAGCGGGGCTGATCGGCCGGCGCTTTGTTCGGTTCAGCTGCGGACCAACGATAAGATTGGCCGCAGCTTTCAGGCTATATCTGGTATGCGACAGTCTGCTTTCGGCCATTTTCGGGCAATCGATTTGGTACCATATTTTGGGTGAGCTGCTTAGCTTTCACGTGCACGATCGACGAAAACGCCCACCCGTGTCTGGCTACTGGTCCCTAGTTGAGACTGCAGATAGCAACCAAGATAAAAGTATTTACCGGCAGGCAGTTCACTCAGGATGCTGCATAAGTTCAATAGTGTGTCCGTCAGGTCCTCGGGTATAGACCAAGATTGTTCCGCTAGGCGCGGTTTGCGGTTCGCCGGTTGCCGTCCATCCATAAGGGCGCATGCGATTTAGCATTGCGCGCAGATCGGTCACGGCAAACGTCAAATGAGCCGAACCGACATCACATGGACGTTGCTTCAAAATCAGGCGGTCTTCTGGTGAATCGTACTCAAGCAACTCGACTCTGTATCCATCGGGGCCCTCTAGGAGGGCATTTCTCAAATATGCCCCCGGCACACCGACCACTTGTTCCATCGCGTGCCCACCGCCCAGCTCTTTGCGGTAAACGAGTTGAAAGCCGAGAACTTTAGTCCAGAAATCAAGTACGCCATCTATCGACGCAACGGTCAGTCCAGTATGCTCGGTGCGTAATACGGTAGAGATTTGGTCGTTCATAAGTGCATCCTGTTATTACAGTCTCGGCCGCAAATTTATGCGATAGCTAAAATTCGGCCTGGACTGTCTTCGTCACTTTAACAGATGGCTATCCTGGGTCGGGAGCTGCCGGTCGTGACAGTCTGCGAGTTTGTCATCGCAGCAATCTGCTATCCTGGCTCGACCGTACGCAATCGGCCAAAAGCGGACGTTACGCTAACCTAATTGAGACTTTTAATGGAAGAAATAGTTGGTTCGACTACACCGGTCGAGGAAGAGGAGACGAGTCAATGCAAGTGCTGTGGCAGACCAGTGTATATAGGACAAGGCATTCTCGAGTCTGATGGTCGGGAACTTGCGCACTACGGATACCGTTGGGCAGAAGGACACGAATCTCGTTTCACACTTGGCGTTTGCGCTTTGGATGAGGCAGGCGCAAGTGCTGCGGGCCTCGCAGTGGTATCTGGTCGAAGTGATGGTGAAAAGCTTATTTATACGGTGCTGGAACCTGAAGACGCGCCATGGGGTGATAGTGAAGAATTAGGTAAGGTCCTAACTCGCAAGCAGCTTTTGACAGAAAGATTAGTCCCGAATCTCTTTGGTATGGTAGATGCTATCGTCGCAAGCGAACCTCGTATCTCATCAAGGATCATGGCTCAGCTCTCATAATTTCAGAAGCTGGCGATGTCTGCTCTGGGTCGGTTGCTGCCACTCGTGACAGTTGGAGAGTTTGTCGGCTAGGCAACATGCTATGCTGGCTCGGCTAGAAGCCGCCGTATGGTGTAACGGCAGCTTTCCGCGTCTATGCATGGGCGCGTGAGTCCGGCCGCATCGCGAAGCTCGTCCTGAGCCTCGTACCTTCGCCATTGGAGAGGATCAATGCAAGACGAGGATATGGAAGCGAAGTGGGCGGCGGAGGATGCCGAAGAAGCGGCGGACCGCGAACGCAAGGCCGAGGCGCCGCCGGCAATTGATCGCGACAAATTCATCGCCTGGCGATCACCGCGCCAGGTCAACGAAAGCCCCACCCGCCTGGACAATCCTCTCTGGCATTGGCTAGTGCGCACGCGCCATTCAGCTTACAGTGCGAACGAGGCGTTTAATGGCCCGTCATCGTTCGATGCGGGCCCGATGTGGTGCTTTGACCGATTCGGCAAAAGCGAGACGGCACTGCCCGATGGCAGTGTCATCCACATCGGCGGCGAACATGAGGACGACTACGACCCGGACTTCTTCATCTACAACGACGTTACGGTGATCGACGCGAACGGTTCCATTGAGATCCGGGGCTACGACCGCAACGTTTTCCCGCCCACGGACTTCCATAGCGCCACTCTCACAGGCACATCGATTTTGATCATCGGCTGTTTCGGGTATCCCGAGCAACGGATGGCCGGGCACACACCTGTGTACAAGCTTGCGCTTGACACCATGGCGATCGCTCCCGTCGAGACGTCGGGTGAAGCTCCAGGATGGATTCAACGGCACACGGCCGAGCTTTCAGACGATGGTCGAACGATCATCTTGCGAGGTGGTGAAATCTGGCGTGGCGACAAGCGATCCATGCAGGAAAACATCGATTCGTGGTCGCTCGACGTGACGACCGGCCGTTGGACTCGCCTCACTGCTCTCGATTGGCAGCGCTGGACGATGTTGCGAGTCGATCGAAAACAGAGCCGCCTATACGATGTACGCCAGGAGCTTTGGCGTCGCGACCATGGGTGGTCCGGCATGGAAAGCTATTGGAAACACGACGACAAGCCCGATTTCGAAGCACTTGCGGCACTCTACCAACTTGACGCGACATCGCCAGCACCAGAGCAAATGTCGGAGTACAACGTGTATCGAGTCTACATCGACGGTGTCGCTGTGAGATTTACTGAGGAAAGATGGTTGGTTCATGCATTGGTGGAAGGGCGTCTGACTAATGAACGGCTCGAGGAACTTCAGAGCAAGACGTTGACGACGCTGCAACGGATTGATTTAGCCGGATGGGAAATTGAAACGAATTTAGAGGAACAGTAGAGATCAACGCCGCGAAAGGTTAAAGGACTGCTACCGGCCAGAAGCAGACGGTGGCCAATTGATACTGAGAGCGCGTAAATGAAATACGAAACCTTGCATTGGTGCATCTTCAACATATTGCTTAGGATGTTCGGCTGCATGGCATTATTGTTTGCCTTCGTGGCTGCGCTGACGGCCGCGCTTCAGTATGCAGGTGCGAGCCTAGCCACCCCAGGCATTAGCCCATTAGGCAATTTCATTCTCGCTGCTTCCGGCTTGGCCATTGCAGTCATTGTTCTGAAAGTTCGTCCTTACAGGCCGGATCTGCGTAAGCGAGACAAGCGACAGTTAAATTTAGGGTGGTGGACGGGAACTCCTAAGTAAAACCGAACTGAGTTTCGTAAGTCTGGAAGCAAATTCACCGTCCGCTTTGGGTCGATTGCTGCCGTAGAACGAACGGCCGAGATCGGCCACAAGCGGACCTTCGTCGTAAATCAAACCAGGTTTGACATTGAGAGAATCGAGACGCTATGCAATGGTCACAGCTTAAAAAACAGCTACAGGATCGCTTTGCTAGAAGCGTCGCGGCGAGCGTTGATCTTAACCAGACACGATATCGCCGTTCTCATGACCAGGAAGGCGAATTCTGGATTGTGCTCGGCAAGAGCAGAATTTTCAGTTCTGGATCGCTAAGCTATTTGTCTTCGCTAGGTGAATTGGCTGCCAAGCACCGTGGTGAGGGGGCTTCACCTGCACAAGCTTTTGAGAGCGCTTGGGCCACCACGGAAGCGAGCGGCCTCATGCTACTGGAGCAGGTAAATAAGGACTTATTTGAAAGTCTCAGCCAAACGGTCGAGGAGATGCTGAAGCACCGAAATCCGGTTGTACGAGCATTAGCGATTATCGATACACGTTATGGCAAGCGTAGGCTAGCTGACTTTGACTCTACTAACGAACACCCCCTTGTCCAACGACTGCACCAACTGAGGTGTGAAGAAGAGGGAATATCTCCGCATACCTCATTCTGCGCAGTGACTCATTAAGCTACGAAAGGCAAGCCTCTTGAGTAGCCTAACCTTTCAAACGTCCGCTTCGGGTCGGTTGCCGCCGGTCGTGACAGTCAGTGAATTTTCCGGACTGGCGACCTGCTAATGCTGTACCGAAAGGCCGAGATCGGCCCGAAGCAGGCGTTGAGTAATAAAACCGGGAAAAGAAAATTGATGATTGTCGGCACTCCCTACAGCCCAGCAAAGGCATTCTTAGCATTCGCCAAAGATTTCTTTGAGCATTTAACGTGTGGCGACTACGGCTCCGCCCTTGGAAAGCTCGATGCGTCAGCATCACAACGTTGGGATAAAGTTGCTCTACAGCGCGCCGTGAGCGCTGCAACAGGTGGACATATGATCACCTCTGCTAAGGGGTTGACGCAATCCGCTAAGCCTGTCCTTGAAGAGTTGGCGATTGGTGAGTACATGCTAAAACACCGACTACCTTTAGACGGAAGATGGGGAAGCGCTTACGCTGTTTTTCGTTTTAGACAGAAGCCTAATACAGATTACTTTCATGTTGAGTTGATCACCATCGACCGAGATGGCAGATAAGAGCATGCTCCGCTCTGGGGGCAGGTCTGGACTGTCGTGACCGTCCGTCAACTTTGCACTTTGTCAAAATGCTATGCTAGCTCGACCGGCTGCAATCGGCCAGAAGCGGACTTATCTGAAACCTGTTGTTGATCTTAAAACGAGAAGACGAAGTGGATATTAAATTTGTGCTTACTGCTGCGGTTTGTCTAGCAAGTGCCGTTTGTGCGTTTTTAAACTTCCGACAGCAGCGTTGGTTACTAGTTATAGGTTACTCATGTCTCGCGGCATCCTCGCTTCTGCGCATCGTTGGACCGGCAAGTACGGTCATGCAGAGCATCGAGACGAGCCTCGCTGCCTTGTTCTTAATTTGCGCGATGTTGCAGCTCATGCTCAGAGGTCGGGCATGACAAGCTGATGTGACTCCACATTCGCCATGTCAGAACGGACCTATTGCGATCGTCCGCAATGGGTCGATTCCTGCCTGTCGTGACAGTCTATGAGCTTTGCGGTTGGGCAACATGCTATGCTGGCTCGAGCGGCAAGATTCGGCCAGGAGCGGACCGACAAGCGTATGTCTGCATGATAGGTTGGCAGCAGCGCACAAATAAAGGATTTTGATGCTAAAGAAGGTTCTAATCTATTTTATTGCTTTCCTTGTCGTGCCTTGCGTCGCAGCACCTTTAGCATCTGGGAACTACGATGGGTTTCTTATTGGAATAGCTCGAAATGGGGCCTTGACTGGGTACTTCGAGAGTTCTACGGGGCAAGGCCAGTTCAGTTGTATCTTCTTTGTTAGCGGCAAAGCCAGTGGTTCGGCTGTAAGCGTCGATACATGGTTTCCAGACGACCGTGATCCTAAAGAAGTCATCCATGGTGTTTTGGAACAGAAAACGTCAAGCGGAAAACCAGCGATCCTGCTGAAGCTGCAGGAGGAGCATGGAGGCTGCTGGAATGTTCAGCACTTTGCATCAGATCAATCGACCTTTGCGCTTACCGAGCAAGGAAACTGGGAGGCAATACGAATTGTGGCGTCGAAAAAGGCGTATTTTTACGACGATCCGTCGAGCCCAAGGCCTCGCAAAGCCTACGCCGTGACGGGAAATGCGCTGCGAGTGTTTGAAACACGCGAAGGATGGGTCAGGGCTGAATATGTCAGCTCGGAGAATCGCCGCACCGGTGGATGGATCCAAGAGCGAGATCTGTTCTCTGCCATAAGTCCAAAAAGCACAAAATAGGTCACAACTTGACGTTGGCGAAGGTCGGAAATGGGTCAGTTTCTGCCGGTCGTGACCGTTCGTGATTTTTCCAGTCAGGCAACCTGCTATGCTGACCTGAACGGCCGAGATCGGCCAGGAGCAGACGGTCAAAAAAGGGAGCGCGAAAATGAAAAAGACACAGCGACAGTTGGTAAAAGACGCGTTCACAAAATCACGTGATGAAATATACGCAGAGATGTCAAAATCCGAGAAGCTCGGCTACTGGATCTCCATTTTCGTAGTCGTTACGATCATATTTTTGATGTGGAATTGGGCTTGATGCGAGCGAAAACGCTTAATTCGATAGGTCCGCTTCGGGTCGGCTACTGCCGTACACTAGAGGCAGCAATCGGCCAAGAGCAGTCGTCGGCATAACAATGTATGCGTTTTGTTGATCCGGTATTCGCCAGATAAACGACCGACAGCCAATGTCCATATCGTATTTTTTCTGACGAACGACCTTGGCTGGTGAACAGCGTATAGTGTGTCAAGCTGGCAAATATCGTTGGCAGTAGCCTAATCTTCTGCTTAGCGCGTCCATTATGTTCCCCTTTAGCGAACTAGCGTGCTCTTACCTGACCATATCAGGACGAAAAACGCTGGTTGCTAGCAAGTGCACCGCGTATCATGAATTCACCGGCGCATGACGCGGCTGCAGGACGTTATCTCCGACGTGTCGCTCGTCCGGGCTTCTTTTCAGGGGGATCGATGCAGATTGACGAGCGCCAGCGACGCAGCGACGAAACAAGAGCCAATGCCGTGGCGCGCGGACTGAACATCCTGGCAGTTCGCAACGCCAAGGTCGCCAGGCGCTACATGCGACACATGAACGTGCCGGACTATGTGATCGACCGTGTACTCGGCAACCCGGCCCTGCGCCGCCGGGAGAGCGCAGGACAATCGGTCTCGGAAGCGATCACGCCATCCTCACAGAACGATCAGTGAGCTTTGCCACAGTCGCGCCCTAACCGCGAGCAGAGAGCCATCGATGACACCAAACACCGAAGGCGGCACCGAAGTCGGGCAATTACGGGCTCTGCTGGCTATGTGGTGTGAATTGGCGCAAGCTGATCTAGCCGCTACTCGCACTCGCGCCCGCTGGCCCATGGCCGACCTCGCTTGTGTCGACAGCGCGTTGCTACTAGTCCGCGGCGATGTGAACGCATCGATCGGGCTAGACCTCGCGAGTAAACCGCGCAGGACGCCGCGGAGCCACAACTTGCCTACCGTCTTGCAGTCAGCCAGCATCGTGCGCTGCGACTCGGGCAGTGACACGGCACGGTTCGACTACATGCAGTCGGGCGACCGCGAGATATACCTGTACGAGCCAGTTGCCTGCACTTGCATGGCCGGAGAGTCCAACAGTAAGGCATGGCCGCATCGGTTCGAAAATTTGTGAATAGTGTGTTTTTATCATTATCTATGGCATCAGGAAATGATGCGGCGTGATTCCATAACGCTTACAGCAAATAGCCGCAGCGACGGCCGGAGACGCCATGCCATATCGAGTCCTCATCCTCTCTCCCAGCACGGACGACGTGTTCACCCTGAAGCATGCTCTGGGCAATGCACGGGACGGCCCCTTCGATGTGGACAATGCCGCCACGCTAGCGGAAGGCATGCGCCGCATCCTCAGCGACAGGGTCGATGCGATCCTGGTAGATCTGGCGCTCCCGGACGCCCAGGGTCTGGCTGCCTTCGATCAACTCCACGGCGTTGCACGCTACACACCGATCCTGACGCTGTGTGGGCTTGATGATGAGGCCGACGCCATGGAAGCGGTCCAGCGCGGTGCGCAGGGCTGGTTGTCGAAAGGCTTCTTCGACAATGCCCTAGTGCCGCAGGCGCTGCGTAACATCATCGAACGCATGAAGGTGGAACGCCGCCTGTATGTCGCCCAGGCACATGCGGGCATCACGCTCAACTCGATTGGCGATGCCGTTATCTCGGTCGACATGGCGGGTCGAGTAGATTACCTGAATTTTGCGGCGGAACGGGTCACCGGCTGGCCGCGCGAAGAAGCGTACGGGCGGCCCGTCGCAGACGTGCTCGAGCTTATCGACGGGGTCAGCGGGCGGGCGGTCATCAATCCCCTCGAGCACATCCTGCAAAGCGGTCAGACCTCGAACCTGGCTGGCGACATCACTCTTGTTTCGCGATATGGCCGCCATGTTCCGATCGAAGACTCGGCCGCACCTATTCACGATTGGGATCGGCGGCTGGTCGGCGCCGTGATGGTGTTCCGCGACATTTCCGACACCGTTGCGCTGACATCGAAAATGCGCCACCTTGCGCAGAACGATTTCCTTACGAACCTGCCCAATCGTTCTCTCCTGAACGATCGCATCACGCAGGCAATTGTCCTGTCCAGGCGTAACGGCACCTGCCCGGTGCTGCTTTTCCTTGACCTGGACAAATTCAAACACATCAACGACTCGTTGGGCCACGCGGTCGGTGACCAGTTGTTGCAAGCCGTCTCGGAACGTCTGATGAATTGTGTGCGTACATCCGACACGGTCAGCCGCCATGGGGGCGATGAGTTCGTGGTCCTGATGGCCAGCGAACGCCGTCCGCAGGATGCGGCGCTTACGGCCGAAAAAATCCTGCTTGCGCTGTCGGCGCCGTTTCGTATCGGCACGCACGAACTGCACACGTCAACGAGTATCGGCATCAGCGCTTTTCCGCAGGATGGAATCGATGCCGCTGCGCTGATCAAGAATGCCGACACGGCCATGTACCACGCCAAGGAACTCGGGCGGAATAATTACCAGTTCTTTCGCCAGGACATGAACATGCGCGCCGTCGAACGGCAACTGGTCGAAACGAACTTGCGACGGGCGCTCGAACGCGACGAATTCACGCTGCACTACCAGCCCAAGGTCGACCTGGAAACCGACCGTATTACCGGCGTCGAAGCCCTGCTGCGCTGGGCCCATCCAGAATGGGGACTGGTGATGCCCGAGCGGTTCATCACGATTGCCGAAGAATGCGGCCTGATCATTCCAATCGGACGCTGGGTACTGGGCGAAGCCTGCGCGCAGCTGGTGCGCTGGCGTGATATCGGCATATCGGACGTCTCGGTTGCGGTGAACATTTCCGCACTGGAGTTTCGCCATCGGGATTTTTTCGCGCATGCACTCGCGATCTTCGACGCCACGGGCGTGGACAAGGCGCGAGTGCAGCTTGAGTTGACCGAAAGCGTATTGATGCACGATGTCGCCGCGAGTGCCCATCTGCTGGCTAGCTTCAAGGCGATCGGTGTGCAGATTGCCGTGGATGACTTCGGCACGGGGTACTCCAGCCTGAGTTACCTGAACCAGTTCCCGATCGACGTGCTCAAGATCGACCGGTCGTTCGTTAAGGGTATCGATGCCGGAGCGATACGCAACGGGGCGATCGTCAGCGCAGTGATCGACATGGGAAGGAACCTGCACCAGCGCGTGATCGCCGAGGGTGTCGAGGACGAGGTCCAGCTCGCCTTTCTCAGAAAGCATAGATGCGACGAAGGCCAGGGCTTCCTGTTCAGCCGCCCGCTTGACGCAGTGCAGATGGCGGCCATGTTCCACAAGGAACTGCGTGTCTGACCCTTCGGCGTATGCCGCACGACAATACATTTTGAAGAACGGCGACCCATGGATTACGGCGAACGCTTGAATTGCGCGACTCACGCGGTCGGCGCCTGCCTCGCAGCGGCCGGCGGAGCAGTCCTGATCACGGTGGCGGCGAGTGGCGGAAATCCATGGAAAATTACCAGCTTCAGCATCTACGCAGCGATGCTGGTTGCCTTGTACGTGACCTCGACCCTGTATCACGGCGTGCAGGGGCTAAGCAAGAACGTGTTGCGCAAGATGGACCATTGTGCCATCTATCTATTGATCGCCGGGACTTATACGCCGTTCACGCTCGTGACGCTACACGGGACCTTGGGTTGGTGGATGTTTGGTATCATCTGGTCACTGGCGCTGCTGGGGATCGCCCAGGAAATCTGGTACGCCAGGGGTGCACGCATCCTGTCGCTTGCCATTTACGTCACGATGGGCTGGCTTGCAGCGGTTGCCATCTCGCGGTTGATCGCGGCCATGGGATGGCACGGCTTTGCCTGGCTCGCTGGAGGCGGCCTGTTTTACACCACCGGTATCGCTTTTTATGCCACCGACGACAAGGTGCGCCATGGCCACGGCATCTGGCACGTATTCGTCCTCTGCGGCAGCATCTGCCACTACGTCGCGGTCTTGCTCTACGTCACCTGACTGACGCGCCGCAAAAAAAAAGCCCCGCAGGGCTTGGGGTTAATCGTGACTGTCAGCGTGGCGAAGTCGGACTCTTGATGCCGCCCTGGGAAGTGCTGCCGCCTTGCATGTTGCCCGGCACATGTGGCTGGCCGGCTTGCCCATCGGGTTTCGGGCTCATGCCATCGTCGCTCTGAAGGTTACCCTTAAACTGGGCTCCTATTCCAGCGCCGCGTTCGGCCTCTTGGCGGAAGGCGTCGCGTGACTTCCTGATGGTTTCCTCTTGCTGGCGCAAGTTCTTGTCGGCGTCTTCGCCCACGGCGCGGGTGACGTCGTCAGCCAGTGCGCGTGCTGTACGTGACGTTTCCTGCACATGGTGCTCGGTCACGCGAGTCAGGTCAACCTGGGTAGTGGCGGCAAGCTGCGACAGCTGCTGCTGATAGGCGCGCAGCCTGTCGGTAGCGGGCTGCGCGCGCGATGCCGCCGCCGACAACGTGTCGCTTGGACGCTCGGTGGTCAACATGCGTTGTGCGGTGCTGGCGGCTTCCTCGAGCAGGGTATGGCCCAGCTGCATATTCAACTGAAACACCTGCTGGAAGGAGCGTGACATGGTTTGCGACAGCTCGTTCATGAACGCCATCTGGGCATCGAGATGCGAGCGTAGGGCAGGATTGACGGATTGCGGGAATGGATACATGGAGTACCTTTGATGAAATTAAAAACTCTGTAATGCGGACACGCTAGACGCAATGCGCTGAAATGTCTGGCGGGAATGGCAGCACGGCAGACGCCGGGCTGGAAGTGGAGGATCGCTGCAATCGCATATAACGTTTGCACTATGCGCTCATTTGCGCAACCGTGCGGCCGATTTCCAACTGTATTTTTGCGTGATGGAAAGCGGCAATCTGTCGATTCGGAAACGGTTGCTTTTCCGGCATCAAGATGGGCATCGGTTCGTGAACATGATAAGAAAAATGCATCGGGTAACGCCCCCTTGCAAAAAGAGCGCGTTTAGAAGTGAAATTTTTACGTAAGACAAAAAGCTCTACATGAAGACCTCACGCTATGGCTAGCTCACCATTTTTTTGAAACACTCGAACAGCTCCAGGAATTTGCCATTCGTTGGCTGTAGACCCACAATCACAACCGGCCCAACGTAGCACTCGGCGGCATCACACAAAAAGAAAACTTGCCCTTGCCGCTTCACCTCTCATTTTAGTGTGCTTTAAAAATGGCGAAATTACCGCCGCCCCAAACGTCGCGAACGGCCTGTCCGCCCGAAGCGCGTACACTGTTCTTTCCCCAGCTTGTTTGTTAGGTTGGCAGCACTTCAACCGATGACCAAGCAGGTACCATATGTTCCCTTTCACTGAGTCGACCGCATACCATTTGACCCCGCGCGGCTGGCGCATGGGTGATACGAAACGAGAAGGCTCACCTTCGTTGTTCAGGCCTGCACCGATCGATCAGGTTCTGAGCCTACTTTGCACAACCGTTATCGACAGCGAGGGCTACCGTTGCCGTAGCTCCCAGGAGATTTGGCGTAGTCGTAATGTGCAACATCTCCTTAGTCTATTGATCATGTATGGTCCTGCACCGGATAACTGGTCAAATTAACAAATCGTCTCCGGTGTAGCGTTGGCACCATCTTGTGCGCACGGCCCTGCCAGCGAACTGTAGAGAATGCGTTCTTCTCTCCAGCTAGCGAGACACGTTGTCAGAAATTTCACTTTCTCTCCTGGCAAGCATCTCATGTCCTATAGTAATGATTCAATTGCATACCATTTAACGCCGCGCGGCTGGTGTGGCGGCGATGTTCAACGAGATGGTCTGCTTTTCCTTTTCAAACCTGCACCTATGGACCGTGTACTTAGTCTTTTACACACGAGCACCGTAGATGGCGAAGGACATCGTATTCAAATCTGCAGAGAGACCTGGCGAAGTCGCGACGTTCAGCATGTGCTCGTTCTGATCCAAAGATACGGATCAGGACCGGACGGCTTGACCATCGAATAGGTAGTGCTCATGTTTCCCTACCGTGAAGCGTGCTGTTATCACCTCACACCGCTCGGCTGGTTCAGAGGCGATAGGCAGTTGCGCTATGGCTTGCTCTATCGTAGACCAGCCCCCAAAGATCAAGTTTTAAGCATCCTCTGCTTAAAAACTATAGCCGGCAATGGGCTAATGTGCTCGGTATCAAAGGAAGTTTGGCGTAGCCTAGACCATGCCCAAGTCATCGGCCTCATGGCCCGGTTCGGTTCTCTGCCATCAAAGATGGTAACTTAATTGAACAAATACGCTACTCATGAGGAAAACGCTCGGTCTGTACGCCGTCAGGTCGTCTCAACCGCCTGGGCGATACTCGATAGACAGTTGAGCTTTCTGATCGGTCCACGACGACTGGCTGCTTTGCGTCGTGAGAATGATTTGGCTTCAGATGACCCAGACTTTCTAATCTCCGTTGCTATCGACTCAGAAACCGATGAGTTACCGCTGGATGTAGTTCGAGAGCACTGAGATCAATGGACCCTATGGTCGCCTTCGGACCATTCGGATTACTGCCCATACTGGTCGGACGTCTAATGCGGAGAAACCAAAGCAGCTAGTCGTTGAACGGCTGCTTCGGGTCGGTAGCGGACGTTCAACAGAGACCGCTTGAAGGACGGAAATGCTGAAACTCAAAGCGGTAACGCGCATCCTAGCCCTGCTCACACTGACGTCGCATCTTGGTGTAGTCGGGGCAGTCTGTATGAACCCGAAGACCTGGATTTCAGGTTACAAGGTCCCGCTGACCTTGGAAACCCGTGAGGCTGAGGCCATCGTGATAGGCCGTGTCGTCTCGGAGCAGCCGCTGCAGGAAGACCAGGCCGACCCCGATGGCACAACGGCCTACAACGTAAGTATCAAAGTTTTGACACGTATGAAAGGATATCTGCCAAACGTCTTCGTCATTAGGAACGAGAACACTTCCTCACGCTATCCGATGAGCGTAGGTGAAGAACACATTCTGTTCATTAACCGTTTCGGCAACGCTCTATGGGTCAATGCCTGCGGGAACTCAGCTCTCAGAACCGAAGCTCCGCATTTAGTTAGGCAGATTAAGCAGCGGTTGCAGAAGAGTGCAATACCTTTACGCAACTAATGAAAATCGTGAGCAAAGTCTCCTTTGGGTCTGAACCAGCCTGTCTTGACAGTCCGAAATTTTGTCGGCTTGGCAACATGCTATGCTAGCTCGACCGTCCACAATCGGCCAGGAGCAGTCATTCATCCAAACGCATTGAAGTATCGGCACAAGGATTAGCTGGTTATGACACAGCACCGAGGCCGGCTAGTAGGCATAGGCTTACTTACCGCTTGGCCAACACCTCGATATCGCCCATGCGTATCCAACGCCTAACATAATCTGGTCAGAGGCTTGGGATATACCCAAGCCGTCTTCTTGAATCGGGATATACTCCGTGCGCTTCCGTTGGGGTTACAGCTTGCGCTTGCGCGAGGCTATCAGGCCTAGCAAACCTACACCCAGCAGCGACAGTGCCGCCGGTTCAGGCACGTTCTGACCGGGCGTCACGGCCGTGTCAACGTAGGTCACATAGGCAAGCTGATACGGGCCATATTGATTGAAGTTGAAACCGTTATAACCATTTCCATTGAGATAGAGGTTGCCACTCATTGGGTTGCTATAGGTACCCTGCAGATAGGACCCGCCACTAACGTCGACGACAAATTTCTGGCCGGTAGTGACGAAAATGTCAAATGCGCTCAGGTCGATCATACTAGTATCGTTGAGTTGTGCGTTGACATCTACCGCCCATGGGCCGTTGTAAAAACCGTTGCCATTCGCGATGCGAACTTGGGTCATACCACCACCGAACAGCTGAAGATTCGTCAGTTGGCCAGTCAGGCCAGCCGTGATTTCCTGCTGCCACTCGCAGCCAACGGTACAGTAGCCGACGTTGAGCGGGGACGAGTTGTTTTGATCAATTACCGGCGTAGCAAGCGCCACCCCATGGATGAATACGCTTGCGCCAATGCTTGCCGCTAGCATAGCTGCAAACTTCGAGCACTGCATGTTTTTGGTTTTCATGATTATCCCTAGTAAATTATAACGACTGGTTAGAGGTTAAGCATTGGGCTTCCTACCTTGTGCTTATAAGCATTAATCATGCCATAAATAAATATATGTTTAAAATAAGTAACATAAGTATCTTATAGTCAACAATGACGAGTTAAGTGTAAGAACTTTCGACATGGTTTACGTAAGGTCCGCTTCGGGTCGGACGCCGCCTGTGGTGACACTCGGAGAGTTTTTCGGCTCGGCAACCTGCTATGCTGACTCGACCGTCTGCAACCGGCCAAAAGCAGACTGTGGTCAGCGAGGACGCTTGAACTATGAGACCGCTCGTCTATCAAGAAAGAATTGATGAACAAATTCCAAAAATTGAAGAAAGGCCTGCTGTCCTTGCTAACTATGATAGGTGGCGGGGCAGTCATATATTCGGCGGGAGCGGTTGCTCTTCACATCGCACGCAATCACTCTCCGGATAGCCTCGTCGAGTTGGTCTCACCAGACCACCACTATCGCATTGTCATCACTGAAGAGCTTGCTGGTTTCCCCGGCTCCTCATGCATCAAACAGGTCTACGTCTTGCCTATCCACGATTCATTCGATCGGAACGACGAAGACGACGAAGTATTTACGGGAGGTTGTCAGGGCCTGACTGATATACGGTGGGATGGTAACCGAGTGCTGGGAACCGTTGCGCTGGCGCCCGCTATCGAAGCTGTGAATGCCTTAAGGCTGAAAGGATTCGCTGCGAAGGGGAAAGTCCGGTTGATTTGGTCTTCGCGGTAAACGCATCCCACGTTTCTGAACGTCCGGTATGGGTCGATTCCTGCCGGTCGTGACAGTCCGAGAGTTTGTCAGCTCGGCAACCTGCTATGCTGGCTCGACCGTCTGCAACCGGCCAGAAGCAGCCGTTCACGTATGAGCCAAAATGCTTAATCTTCAAGATTGCCGTTACCATGCAGAGCTTCGCTTAGCTCGGCTGGCGGAGCAATGTGGCGATGAGTTGGCGCTCTTGCCAGAGCCGTATGAAACCGAGCGTGCAGTGGCCTTTTTCTACCAGACGGCTGATTACCTCAGGACAGGCGATGCTACGCAAGCGTTGGCGGGGAACGGTCCGATCTTGGTCAGCAAACTAACCGGCACAGTTGAGGTCGCAGGAACTGCTCTGCCTGTCGAAGCGTCGATTCGAGACTTCGAGACCAAGGCTGCAAAGTCTGCTTAGGGTCGGGTGCTGCCGTACACAGAAGGGCCGCGACCGGCCAAGAGCGGACGTTAGACCACTAACTTATTGACTGAACACTATGCGTCTCTTGATCGTTCTCGGCTTAGCGTTTGTTAGCACAGCCGCGGAAGCTAGTCCTTAGCCTGTAGAGGCATCAGTGGCGTACGTAGAAGAGCTTGCGCTAGCCTGCACAAAACTAGATCCGGATTCAGCGTCGAGGTATGAGGCGAAGAAGAACGTCTTGTTTTCTGAAGATATCGCCCGGGTCAAGCAGGCGCAATCTGCAACAAGATATCCCGACATGAGGAAATGGGCGCATGACACGATACGAGATGCTAGTCCCAAAGAGATATCAGAAGAGTGTCGCTCGTTTCTCACCGAGTCTGATCTAGCACTCAAACAACCCGATCCTAATAAGCGGGGACTGACGTCCGTTAAGTGAGCATAGACGTCCGCAATGGGTCGAAGGCGGTCGGTCGTGACCGTTCGTGACTTTTTGGTCTTAGCAGGCTGCTATCCTGAGTTGAAGAGCCGGGTTCGGCCAATAACGAACTTTTCAGCGTGCTGACATCACTAGTGCAATTTTTCGGCAGCAGATATGCAGTCAATACCATTTTTTCTTTTTCTTATCGGTTTCGCAGGAATCGTTGCAGGTTGTGTGAGGGACTTGGCAGGCGGCCATGAAGACGGCATCCTGCCCCGCGTAGACGAAGAATTCCGAGCACTTCTCATCAACAGCGCGGTTGCGAATTTGCGCTTTGACGGGCGAACTGCCGAGATAGTGGACGAGCGCCAAGAGCATTACACTGACGAAAAAACCAGTGCCTCCACATTGGTGAGGGTCCAACGATTTGCGCGCAACGAGTACGGTGAGTACTTTTTCTTTATCTCTGAAGGCGATGGCAGGCCTTTCTTCAAGCATGTATCACATACCAATGCCAAGATCGCGTTAGGCAAAAAGTACGTTGAGCCCACGCAGTCCATTGACGGCTGAGAACGCTCAACAAAACTTGTAGGCCAAGTCATGCGTCAATGAAGCTAGGTCTGCTTCGGGTCGGAAGCGGCCTGTAGTGACAGTCCGCCACTTTCCAAACGGCAAAATGCTGCGCTGTCCCGACCGTGTTCCCTCGACCATTATCGAACGGCAAGTACACGACTGCCATAGACCTTTTGTACACTGTTGAAAAACCTAGAGTCTGAGAATGAAAAAAGCAACCCGTTTCGTCTTCACGGCGATGTCACGATACATTGCCGGGCTGGAGACAGTATCGTCCGGATGCAAGCGCCTGGCCCGCCGGTTGGCACGACTGGCCGCCGGATGCACTGCCGTCTGCTTATGCACCACACAGGTTGCAGCCCAGCAGGCGCCACCTGATGGGCTTGGACGCCCGGATTGCAAGGTCAGTTCGGTGGCCCCGGCCCCATCGGGTGCTGTCGACTGGAAGGGCGCTTGCACGAATGGCTACGCCGAAGGGCCGGGCGAACTGAGTTGGCGCAGCAAGGACGGTAAGACCAATCGAATGGAGGCGACATTGCGGCGCGGCGCCATCGAGGGGGAAGCCGCGCTGGCACTGGGCAGCGGCGGCTTCTACACCGGCACCTTCAAGGACGGCGTGCCCGATGGTAAAGGGACGTTTCTCGATCGGGACGGACGGATGTACGAAGGCGAGGTACGGTATGGAGAGCGTACTGGAACAGGTATCGGCGTATCGCCGGTAGGCGACCGCTACGAGGGGCAATGGTTGAATGGCGATTATGAGGGCCAAGGACACATCAAGTACGCGCTCGGCGGCGAGTATGTCGGCCAGTGGCATGGCGGCAAGCGGCAGGGGCATGGTGTACTCACTTATACCGGCAGCGGCCGCCAATTCGAAGGTGAATTCGTGGATGGGCGCATTGCCGGCACTGCGCCGCCGCCCAGAGTCGAAAGAACGTATGAAGTGATCACCGAGACTGCAAATGGGGCATATATGCCGCGCGAAGTCGCACGAGGGCTCGACGTGCCGCCCGATGTCGGCTACGCCGGACTCACGCCCGAGCAAAAGCGCCTCATTCAAAGCTATTATCCGGCACTGGAAGAAGGTGATGAGCCCCCTTACCCTATCGACGGGCCTCAGGAGTTTTACAAGATCATGTCGAGAATCAGTGGCGCGTTGCGGCTAAGCGGCGACGTCATCATTTATGCGAACGTCGGCCCCGACGGCAAGGTTTCGACCATCGGCCTTGGCGGTCTCGACACGCCCGATCTTCGACGTTATGCGGCTGCGGGGGTTGCTTCACTTCGATACAAACCTGCCATATGTCGGGGCCAACCATGCGCCATGCGCTTTCCGTTCCGCCTGCACCTCGAGGGCACGCGAGGAGGCCTGGACCGGTGAGGTGGACAGTCGGATGTATGCCAATGAACATGGCCGTATGCCCTGCCCACGAGGGGCGTCAGCCAGCGGAGATGATTCACCATGAATGCCGGTCCGCATTGGCTGAGCGCCTTCGGCGCCTCGCCCGAGGTTTTGAATCGACTTCAACGGGAGGTCGTAGGTCTGCCCGAGTCCTATCTGGACCTTCTGCGCATTGGCAACGGCGGGGAGGTTGGGTTGAGCGTTAGCCCCTACAATCTTTGCCTTGATTCTGCCGAGTATGCTTTGGACTACTGGTTGAGTGGGGCTTACACCAAGCAAGATGTATTCGTCATTGGCGGTAACGGAGGGGGTGCACTTATCGCGGTCGACCTTCAGGGCGGAGTTGAAAGACGAGTCATTTGTTTCGACCCCATCAGTCCCGGCGACAGCACCGAGGTGATTGCCGAAAATTTCCCGAAACTACTGGCGTTGTGCGAAGTCGCATAGCCAGGCCACGGCGCTGTCCGGCGTGCGCTTTGGGTCGCAGGCGCCGCACTGCAGGCGTGCGTCCCCCATCTCCATGCTAAGGTGGCCGTCCCAGCTATCACAGCGAGAACCACCATGAACTTCAGCCTGAATTTTCTTGAACACAACGTTTCGGTCAAGATGGACACCTGGACCGCATTGGCGACCACCGGCAGCGATGCCACGCTGGCCAGCGTGCGCGCCACGATTCTCGGGGTGTTGGAACGTAACGGCACGTTCACGGTCGAAGACGACAACGATCAGGTGCTCAAGCGCATCGAGACAGCGGCGGACTTCGAAGGCTATATGCAGGACGTCGACCTGCAGCGCAAACAGTTCCAGCAAGAGCAAGCCTGAATCACTGGCCGCCGCAATGGCGGCCAGTGACCGTCTTGTATAGAACCGCCGGCCGATCAGTGCTTGTGCTCTTCCAGCAGCGCCAGCGAATCGTGCTTGCGCTGGTTGTTGGCGTGGCGCCGTCCGACCAGGTACATGATCGCAGCCAGCGCGAAGCCGAACAGCACGATGATCAGGTTCAGGTGGATGTTCAGCGTGATCATGATCGCGTACACCGCCATCAGGGTCAGGATCGACAAGTTTTCGTTGAAATTCTGTACCGCGATCGAGTGGCCGGCGCTCATCAGCACGTGGCCGCGGTGCTGCAGCAGGGCGTTCACCGGCACCACGAAGAAGCCCGACAGCAGGCCGATGATCAAGAGCATGACGGCCGCGATCTCGACGCGGTGCACCAGCGTCATGGCCATCACAACCACACCCATCGCGATGCCGAGCGGGATCACGGTCAGCGCCTTGCGCAGTGGGATCAGCTTGGCCGCCAGCGCCGCGCCGACTGCCACGCCGATCGCGACAACGCCGATCAGCGTCGTCGCCTTGTCGAGCGGCATGTGCAGCGAACGATTGGCCCACTCCAGCACGATCAGCTGCAGCGCCGCGCCCGAGCCCCAGAACAGCGTGGTAACGGCCAACGAGATCTGGCCCAGCTTGTCTTTCCACAGCGTCGCCGAGCACTCGGCGAAGTCGGCGATCAGCTTGGCCGGATTGCGTTCCTGGTGTTCGTAGCGCGCGCCGGTGTCCGGAATGCGCAGGTTGAAGGCGGCGGCCAGTGCGTAAATGGCGACCAGTACCGCGATCTGGGCCTTGGCCGGCGTGTCGATGCCGGTGTCGATGACGGGGAAGTCGAGCGTCATCAGCCAGGCGCCGCCGTGCGCGCTGACCAGCGCGCCGCCCATCACGGTGCCGAAGATGATCGACATCACGGTCAAGCCTTCGATCCAGGCGTTGGCGATGACCAGCTGCTCGGCCGGCAGCAGTTCGGTCAGGATGCCGTACTTGGCCGGCGAATACACGGCCGCGCCGAAGCCGACCACCGCATACGCGGCCAGCGGATGCACGTTGAACAAAATCAGGGCGCAGCCGAGCACCTTAATGAAGTTCGCGATGAACATCACGCGCCCCTTGTTCATCGAATCGGCGAAGGCGCCCACGAACGGCGCCAGCAGCACATAGAACAGCACGAACGACAGCTTCAGCAGCGGCGTCAGCGAAGGCGGGGCTTTCATCGCCGTCAGCAGAGCGATCGCCACGATGATCAGCGCGCTATCTGCGAGCGACGAGAAAAACTGCGCCGCCATGATGGTGTAAAAACCACGATTCATTCGATACGGTCGTTCTAAAAACATAGAGTGGGTTGCTTTATACCATGAAAGATCGGTTATCCCCAAGATTGCGCACCCCGCAAGCGCACCGGCCGGGGCCGGTCCGGCGCGGCGGCAGGTACAATGGACCCTTCCGTTTTTGCGCCCCGTCCCCATCTGTATTTCCATGCCACGCCCCCTGAACGCCACCATCCACCTCGACGCCATGCACCAGAACCTGGTGCGGGCGCGCACCTGCACGCCGCTCTCCAAGATCTGGGCGGTGGTCAAGGCGAACGCCTACGGCCACGGCCTGGCGCGCGGCATGCGCGGCTTCGTCCAGGCCGACGGCCTGGCGCTGATCGAAACCGAGAATGCCCTCCAATTGCGCGAACTCGGCTGGGTCAAGCCGATCCTTTTGCTCGAGGGAATTTTCGATGCGGTCGACATTCCGCTGCTGGCCGAGCACAACATCAACAGTACGGTGCACTGCCTCGAGCAGATCAAGATGCTCGAATATACGAGCCTGTACCGGCCGATCGACGTGCACCTGAAGATGAACACCGGGATGAACCGGCTGGGTTTCCAGCCCGCCGACTTCCGCGCGGCCTACGCGCGCCTGCGCGCGATCCCCGGCGTGCGCAACATCACCTTGATGACGCACTTCGCCAACGCCGACGAGCTCGAGCATCCGCGCCTGTCGATTGCCGAACAGGTGCGGCGCTTCCGCCTCGGCGCCGACGGCCTGGCCGGGGAGCGCAGCCTGTCGAACTCGGGCGGCGTGTTGCATCAGGCAGAGCTGGTCAAGGAGCTCCAGAACGATTGGGTCCGGCCCGGCATCATGCTGTACGGCGGCACCCCGGGCGGGCGTCCGGCCAAGGAATTCGGCCTGCTGCCGACGATGACGCTGCGTTCCGAGATCATCGGCATCCAGCAGCTCCAGGCCGGCGACACGGTCGGCTACGGCAGCCGCTTCGAGGCCGACGGGCCGATGACGGTCGGCGTGGTGGCCTGCGGCTATGCCGACGGCTACCCGCGCCATGCGGCCCAGGGCGCGCCGGTCATCGTCGACGGCGTGCGCACCCGGCTGGTCGGGCGCGTGTCGATGGACATGATGACGGTCGACCTGACGCCGATCGCCAATGCCCGCGTCGGCAGCAAGGTCACGCTGTGGGGCGACGGTCTGCCGATCGACGAGGTGGCCCAGTCGGCCGGGACCATCGGCTACGAGCTGATGTGCGCGCTGGCGCCGCGCGTGCGCGTGAGCGAAGGCCGCCTCGGTTGCGACTGATGAGTTGCGACTAATAATAGAGACAATACGAGAACACTAGGGATTTCACACAGCCATGGCTAAATCACGAACCAGTTTCGTCTGTAATGAATGCGGCGCCGTCGCCAGCCGCTGGAGCGGCCAGTGCCCGGAATGCAAGGCCTGGAACACGATGACCGAGCAGGTCGAGAGCGCCGGCGTGAACCGCATGTCGCAGACCCAGATGCATAAAAGCCTGGCGCAGACCGCGCCGGTGCTGTCGCTGGCCGACATCGAAGCGATCGACGTGCCGCGCTTCGGCACCGGCATCGAGGAGTTCGACCGCGTGCTGGGCGGCGGCCTGGTCGCGGGCGGCGTCGTGCTGATCGGCGGCGACCCCGGCATCGGCAAGTCGACGCTGCTGCTGCAAGCGCTGTCCAGCCTGGCCGCGACGCGCAATACTTTATATGTGTCGGGCGAGGAATCCGGCGCCCAGATCGCGCTGCGCGCGCGCCGCCTGCAGGTCGAGGCCAAGGAGTTGAAGCTGCAAGCCGAGATCCAGCTCGAGAAAATCCTCGGCACCATCGCCGACCTGAAGCCCGACGTGGCGGTGATCGACTCGATCCAGACCGTGTATTCGGACGCGCTGACCTCGGCGCCGGGCTCTGTGGCCCAGGTGCGCGAGTGCGCGGCCCAGCTCACGCGCGTGGCCAAGCAGACCGGCGTGACCATCATCCTGGTCGGCCACGTGACGAAAGAGGGCGCGTTGGCCGGTCCGCGCGTGCTGGAGCACATCGTCGATACCGTGCTGTACTTCGAGGGCGATACGCAAAGCAGCTTCCGCCTGGTGCGGGCGATCAAGAACCGCTTCGGCGCGATAAACGAGCTGGGCGTGTTCGCGATGACCGAAAAAGGTTTGAAGGGCGTGTCGAATCCGTCCGCCTTATTCCTTTCGCAACACGACACCCAGGTGCCGGGTTCCTGCGTGATGGTGACGCAGGAGGGCACGCGCCCGCTGCTGGTCGAGGTGCAGGCGCTGGTCGACGCCAGTCACCTGCCCAACGCGCGCCGCTTGTCGGTCGGCCTGGAGCAGAACCGCCTCGCCATGCTGCTGGCGGTGGCGCACCGGCACGCCGGCATCGCGGCGTTCGACCAGGACGTGTTCATCAACGCGGTCGGCGGCGTGAAGATCACCGAGCCGGCCGCCGACCTGGCGGTGTTGCTGGCGATTAACTCATCAATGCGCAACAAGCCGCTGCCACGCGGGCTGGTGGTGTTCGGCGAAGTCGGCCTGGCCGGCGAGATCCGTCCGGCGCCGCGCGGCCAGGAGCGCCTGCGCGAAGCGGCCAAACTCGGCTTTTCGGTGGCGCTGATCCCGAAGGCGAACGCGCCCAAGCAGGCGATCGAAGGCATGACCATCGTCGCGGTCGAGCGTATCGACCAGGCTTTCACCAAGCTGCGCGAGCTGGATTGAGTCAGCTGGATTGAGTCAGCTGGATCGAGTTGATCAGGTAGGAGCAGGAAAGCGGCGAGCGCCGGAGGAATTCTGCCTCCAGGCCTCGCCGCTTTTTCATTTGACAGGCCCGTTGGGACCCGAAGGCTATTCGTGATAGCGGTCTCGTAATTTCCTGGAGCAACCCATCCCTTCGCAGATCGCCTCGAAGGCGACCAGTGCAGCGATGCCGCCCAACACCGCTGACAGGACAATCGTAGTAAACATAGTTTTACCAATCTATTGCAGCGCGTCTCCAAAACGCATTGACTGTTGAATGGGAAAGAAATACAGAACAAATCCTCCTTGGTCACTTCGATACATTGACAGTAGCAGATCGCGCTGTACTTACAAGCAGCCGCGACCGAATATGACAGGCGGCCCGAACTATGTGACATGGATAAGGCGGCTGGGCTGACGCCAGAGGGAGAATGCTGTGTCAGGCGCTGTCATAAAAGGCCGGGAAACCTGTCATAAAGCCGTCATATTTGCTAACTACACTACGCGCATCAATCGTGTCACCCACCCTTAAAGGACCTGATATGCGCATGAAGCAACTGCTGGCCACCATCCTCATCGGCACAACCGCGGCGTTCGCGAGCACCGCGACGCTGGCGGCGGACATCACCGGTGCCGGCTCGACCTTCGCTTACCCGATCTACTCGAAGTGGGCAGAGATGTACAAGGCGAAGAGCGGCAACGGCCTGAACTACCAGTCGATCGGCTCGGGCGCAGGCATCAAGCAGATCAAGGCCAAGACCGTCGACTTCGGCGCCTCGGACATGCCGCTCTCTAGCGAAGAACTGAACGAAGCCGGCCTGATGCAGTTCCCGACGATCATGGGCGGCGTGGTCGCCATCGTCAACCTGGCCGGCGTGGCGCCGGGCCAGCTGAAGCTGACCGGCCCGGTCCTGGCCGACATCTATGCGGGCAAGGTCACCAAGTGGAACGCGGCGGAAATCGCCGCCCTGAACCCGGGCGTCAAGCTGCCGGACGAAGACATCACCGTCGTGCACCGTTCGGACGGCTCGGGCACCTCCTTCCTGTTCACCAACTACCTGTCGCAGACCAATGCCGATTTCAAGGCCAAGGTCGGCGCCGGCAGCGCCGTGAAATGGCCGGTCGGCGTGGGCGGCAAGGGCAATGACGGCGTCGCCGCCAACGTCCAGCGCATCAAGGGCTCGATCGGCTACGTCGAGTGGGCCTATGCCAAGAAGAACAAGCTGACCCACACCCAGCTGAAGAACCACGACGGCGTGTTCCTGCAGCCGGACGACGACAACTTCAAGGCCGCCGCCGCCAACGCCGACTGGGCCAAGGCGCCGGGCTTCGGCGTGGTCCTGACCGACCAGCCGGGCCAGAAGGCCTGGCCGATCACCGGCGTGACCTACGCCCTGGTGCACAAGCAGCAGGCTGACGCCGCCAAAGGCAAGGAAGTGCTGGGCTTTTTCGACTTCGCCTTCAAGAACGGCGCTGCCGCCGCGGCCGACCTGGACTACGTGCCGATGCCGGAAGCCGTCACCAAGCTGGTCGAAGGCACCTGGAAGGCCAACCTGAAGGATGCTTCGGGCAAGGCGGTCTGGTAATCGACACCGCATATTGCGGATAAAAGCAAGCGCTTCGTCGTCCCGGCGAAGGCCGGGACCCATGATGCGCCGCCGAAGTCGCGGACGCGGCATGGACCCCGGCCTGCGCCGGGGCGACGTCTTGGCTTGCAACCCAGGCAGGACAAGAGATTGAATAAAGACATGAACGCACAAACCGCGATCGCGGCTGAGAAAGAGGCGCAGTGGGCCCAGGCCGCAGGCATCGACGACGCCAGCCACGCCGCCCTGCGCAACACCATGCGCGTGCAGCGCATGCAGGACTTCTTCTTCCACAAGGTCACCATGCTGTTCGCGGCGCTGGTGCTGGTGGTGCTGGTCGGGATCATCGCCTCGCTGGCGATCGGCGCGGCGCCGGCATTCCACGAATTCGGCCTGCGCTTCATCACCACCGCCGAGTGGGACCCACCCAATGACAAGTTCGGCGCGCTGATCGCCATCACCGGCACCCTGGTCACCTCCGGCATCGCGCTGCTGCTGGCGTTCCCGATCAGCTTCGGCATCGCGCTGTTCCTCACCGAAATCTGCCCGGCCTGGGCGCGCCGTCCGATGGGCACGGCGATCGAACTGCTGGCCGGCATCCCGTCGATCATCTACGGCATGTTCGGCCTGTTCGTGTTCGTGCCGTTCTTCGGCGATCACGTGCAGCCGCTGTTGAAGCACACGCTGGGCGTGCTGCCGATCGTCGGCCCGCTGTTCCAGGGGCCGGCCATGGGCCTGGGCCTGTTGACCGCCGGCGTGATCCTGGCCGTGATGATCATCCCGTTCATCGCCTCGGTGATGCGCGACGTGTTCGAGATCGTCCCGGCCGTGCTCAAGGAATCGGCCTACGGCCTGGGCTGCACCCGCTGGGAAGTGGTGCGCAAGATCGTGTTGCCGTACACCCGCGGTGGCGTGGTCGGCGGCGTCATGCTGGGCCTGGGCCGCGCGCTGGGCGAGACCATGGCCGTGACCTTCGTGATCGGCAACGCCAACGACCTGTCGCTGTCGCTGTTCGCGCCGGGGAACTCGATTTCCTCCACGCTGGCCAACGAATTCGCCGAAGCCAGCTCGAAGCTGCACGTATCCTCGCTGATGGCGCTGGGCCTGATCCTGTTCGCGATCACCTTCATCGTGCTGTCTGCCGCCAAGCTCATGCTGCTGCGTATGTCGCGCAACGAAGGTTCGAAATAAATGGAAAACACAAACAACCCCGTCTACCGCCGCCGCCTGCTGGCGCACCGCCTCGGCATGGCGATGTCGATCGTCGCGATGGCGATCGGACTGGGCTTTCTGGCCTGGATCCTGGTCACGCTGCTGATGGAAGGCTTGCACGGCCTGTCCGTGTCCTTGTTCACGATGGACACGCCGGCCCCGGGCAGCCCGGGCGGCTTGCGCAACGCCATCGTCGGCAGCCTGCTGCTGGTCGGCCTGGCCACGCTGGTCAGCACCCCGATCGGTATCCTGGCCGGCATCTACCTGGCCGAGTACGGCCAGGGCAACAAGTTTGCGGCCGTCACCCGCTTCGTCACCGACGTCATGCTGTCGGCGCCGTCGATCGTGATCGGCCTGTTCGTGTACGCGCTGTACGTGGCCAAGGCTGGCCACTTCTCGGGCTACGCCGGCACCATCGCGCTGTCGCTGATCGCCATCCCGGTGGTCGTGCGCACCACCGACAACATGCTGCACCTGGTGCCGAACGCCCTGCTCGAAGCCGCCTTCGCGCTGGGCGCGCCGCGCTGGAAAGTGGCGCTGATGGTGCGCCTGCGCGCGGTCAAGGCGGGGGTGATGACCGGCGTGCTGCTGGCCGTGGCGCGCGTCGCCGGCGAGACCGCGCCGCTGCTGTTCACGTCGCTGAACAACCAATTCTTCAGCCTGGACATGAACCAGCCGGTGGCCAACATGCCGGTCGTGATCTATCAGTTCGCGATGAGCTCGTACGAAGACTGGCGCAACATCGCCTGGGGCGGGGCGCTGCTGGTGACCCTCAGCGTGCTGTTCCTGAATATCCTGTCGCGGACCGCGTTCCGGCAGAAAAACCCGCAATGATGCGAGAAGCGAATCAATCATGATGATGAATACGACCATGAGCGCCCCGGCCTTGAATACGGGCGCCAACAAGAGCGCGAACGCCGGCCCGAAGACCAAGACGATCGAGATCTCCGGCCTGAATTTCTACTACGGCAAGGCGCACAGCCTCAAGAACGTCAGCCTCGATATCCACGACAAGCAGGTGACGGCCTTCATCGGCCCGTCCGGCTGCGGCAAGTCGACGCTGCTGCGCACCCTGAACCGCATGTACGATCTGTATCCCGGCCAGCGCGCCGAGGGTTCGATCCTGTACCGCGGCCGTAACATCCTGGAGCCGGGCGTCGACATCAACATGCTGCGCGCCAAGGTCGGCATGGTGTTCCAGAAGCCGACGCCGTTCCCGATGTCGATCTACGACAACATCGCTTTCGGCGTGCGCTTGTACGAGAATCTGTCCAAGGGCGAAATGGACGAGCGCGTCGAATGGGCGCTCAAGAAGGCCGCGCTGTGGACCGAAGTCAAGGACAAGCTGGGCAAAAGCGGCCTGTCGCTGTCCGGCGGCCAGCAGCAGCGCCTGTGCATCGCGCGCGGCGTCGCGGTCAAACCCGACGTGCTGCTGCTCGACGAGCCGACCTCGGCGCTCGATCCGATCTCGACCTCCAAGATCGAAGAGCTGATCAGCGAACTGAAGGGCGACTACACGATCGCCATCGTGACCCACAACATGCAGCAGGCGGCGCGCTGCTCGGACTACACCGCCTACATGTACCTGGGCGAGCTGGTCGAGTTCGGCGAGACCGACCAGATCTTCCTGAATCCGGGCAAGAAAGAAACCCAGGACTACATCACCGGCCGTTTTGGATAGTGAGCTCTACAAGCTACTGCGCGTTGCAGGAGCGGCCTGCGACGCTCACCGTACCGTAAGTACGGCTGCGCTTCTCGGCCACTCCTGCGGCCGCTCGCTACGCTTGTAGAGCCCACGAGAAGCAAACACTGTGCAGATAAAAGGCCTTGAATTGAATCCAGCGCGCAGTGAAACGCTAATATAACGATCTTTAACAGGAACAGAAGACATGGCAGGCGATCACTCATCCAAGCAGTACGACCAGGAGCTCGAAGGCATCCGCTCGAAGGTGCTGCTCATGGGCGGCATGGTGGAAACCCAGTTCGACGAGGCGGTCAATGCCTTCCGCGTCGGTAACAGCGAGGCGGCCGAGAAGGTCATGGCGGACGACCATGCCGTCAACCAGCTCGAAGTCCAGCTCGACGACGCCTGCAGCCACCTGATCGTGCGCCGCCAGCCGGCCGCGAACGACCTGCGCACCGTGATGGCGACCATCAAGGTCATCACCGACCTCGAACGCATCGGCGACGAAGCCACCAAGATCGCGCGCACCGCCAAGAGCCTGCACGAGCGCGGCCTGGTCAGCTTCAATCACTACGAAGTCGTGCGCACCATCTCGCGCGCCACCGCCGACATGCTGCACGACGCGCTCGACGCTTTTGCCCGCCTGGACGGCAAAGCCGCGGTGCAGATCATCGCCCAGGACGACGTGATCGACTTCGAATTCCGCTCGATCATGCGCAACATGATCACCTTCATGATGGAAGACCCGCGCACGATCTCGTCGGCGCTGGACACGTTGTGGGTGGCCAAGGCGATCGAGCGCATCGGCGACCACGCCAAGAACATCGCCGAATACGTGATCTACGTGGCCGAGGGACGCGACATCCGCCACTCGAAGCCGGCCACGGGCGAGCGCGGCATCGGCGAGTCGCCGGCCCAGGCGCAGGGCTGACCGACGATGGCGTCCAACACCTCCGTCCTGATCGTCGAGGATGAGCCGGCCATCGTCGAGCTGGTGAGCTATTCGCTGCGCGAGACCGGGTGGGAGATCCGCACCGCCGCCAACGTGGCATCGGCCTGGGAGGCGGTCACGCAGGCCAGGCCCGACCTGCTGCTGCTGGACTGGATGCTGCCCGACCAGAGCGGCCTGCGCCTGCTGTCGCGCCTGCGCGGCGACCGCGACTTCCAGGATATCCCGGTCATCATGCTGACCGCCAAAAGCATGGAAGAAGACAAGATCGCCGGCCTGAACACCGGCGCCGACGATTACGTCACCAAGCCATTCTCGCCGCGCGAGCTGCTGGCGCGCTCGAAAGCCCTGTTGCGGCGCAAGAGCCCGCATCTGGCCGAAGCGCCGCTGTCGGCCGGCGCGGTCACGCTCGATCCGGGCAGCTGCACCGTCACCCTCAACGGCCGCCAGCTCGACATGGGCAACGCCGAATACCGCCTGCTGAAGTTCCTGATGGCGCACCGCGAGCGCGTGTTCTCGCGCAGCCAGCTGCTCGACAAGGTGTGGGGCGATGCGTCCGCGGTCGAGGAGCGCACGGTCGACGTGCACGTGCTGCGCCTGCGCAAGGCGCTCAAGGAAGCCGAAAAGCTGATCAAGACCGTGCGCAGCGTCGGCTACATGCTCACCGAGAAAGAGACTCAATAAGTGGAAGACAGCTCCGCCATGAATCCCAGGCTGGTGTTCTGGGTCCCGGCCGCGCTGCGCCTGGGCCTGGTGGCCGGCGCGGCGGCCATCGTGTGGTGGATGGCCGGGCCGGTGACCGCGCTGGCCTCCGCCCTGGTCGTCGTCGTGGCCCTGCTGGTGGTGCAGCTGAATTACCTGCACAAGCTGGGCGAATGGCTGAACGACCCGAAAAGCAGCAAGCTGCCGGACGGGTGGGGCGCCTGGACCGACGTGTTCGCGCGTTTATACAGACTGCGGCGCGACGACGAGCGTAACCGCGACGACCTGACCGAGTGGCTGGCGCGCTTTCGCCAGGCCATGCAGCTGCTGCCGGAAGGCGTGGCGATCATGGACGACGTGCTGTTCCTCGAGTGGTGCAACCCGGCCGCCGAGCGCCACCTGGGCCTCACGCTGGAGGCCGACAAGGGCCGCCGCGTCACCAACCTGATCCGCCATCCCGAGTTCATCGACTACATCATCCTGGGCCGCTACGAGCAGCCGCTCACGCTGGCGATCCGCGGGCGCAAGCTGGTGGTGCAGATCATCCCGTTCGAAAACCGCCGCCAGATCCTGGTCACGCACGACGCCACCGAGTCCGACCGCATCGAAGCAATGCGGCGCGACTTCATCGCCAACGCCTCGCACGAGTTGCGCACGCCGCTCACCGTGGTGGTCGGCTTCCTGGAAATCGCGCTGGCCGATCCTGGCCTGGACGCCGAGACCCGCACCGCCCACCTGAAGCTGATGACCGAACAGGCCCAGCGCATGCAGCGCCTGATCGAGGACATGCTGACGCTGTCGCGCCTGGAGTCGGACGAGTATCCGCTCAAGCGCGAGCGGGTCGACGTGCATGCGCTGGTCGAGCAGGTCGCCAATGATGCGCGCGCGCTCTCGAATGGACGCCACCAGATCGAAATGGAGGTCGACGGCCCGGACCTGATGGGTAGCTTTGACGAACTGCGCAGCGCCTTCGGTAACCTGGCCACCAACGCGGTGCGCTACACGCCGGCCGGCGGGACCATCACGCTGGCCTGGCGCCGTGGCCCGAGCGACCTGCGCTTCGAGGCCTGCGATACCGGCATCGGCATCGACGAGCAGCACATTTCGCGCCTGACCGAGCGCTTCTACCGCGTCGACAAGAGCCGCTCGCGCGAGACCCAGGGCACCGGCCTGGGCCTGGCCATCGTCAAGCACGTGCTGCTGCGCCACGGCGGCAAGCTGTCGATCCGTTCGACGCCGGGCAAGGGCAGCGTGTTCACGGCCTCGCTGCCGAATACCTCGCTGCAGAGCTGATCTCGACCCGCCGGCACGCGCGCCAGCCTCGCGCGTGCGGCGGACATATCTCATATTCACAAAACGAAAATCGTCGTTGACTCCACAAACGGAGCTGTGTAAAGTTGAAGTCATACATTCATATATATGACTAGATAAGAACATGAACTTTGCACGGAGACACGACGAGCGGCTTCCGCTCTACCAGCGTTTGCGCGACGAGCTCAGCGAACGCATTGCGGCCCAGCAATGGCGCCCGGGTGAAGCCATCCCCACGGAAGCCGAACTGGTCAAGGAATATGCCGCCTCGATCGGGACGGTGCGCAAGGCCATCGACATGCTGGTCGCGGAAGGCGCGCTCGAGCGCTTCCAGGGGCGCGGCACCTTCGTGCGGCGCGCCCGTTTCGATTCTTCCCTGTTCCGTTTCTTCCGCTTCCAGAAGGAGAGCGGCGAGCGCCATGTGCCGGAAGCCCGCATCCTGCGGCGCGAGGTGATGGAAGCGCCATCGGCGGTGGCTTCGGCCCTGCGTCTGGCGCCGGGATCGGAAGTGATCCACTTGACTCGCCTGCGTCTGCTGGCCGGCAAACCGCTGCTGGCCGAATCGATCTGGCTGCCGAAAGAGAAATTTGCGGCCCTGCTCGACATCGATACCGGCGAATTCGGCGATCTGCTGTACCCGCTGTACGAAGAACGCTGCGGCCAGGTGATCGCATCGGCCGAAGAAGACCTCACCGCCGAGGCGGTCGACGATCTGCATGCGCGCCTGTTGCAACTGCAGCCGGGCGCGCCGGTGATTGTGGTGGAGCGCGTGGCGCTCGGCTACGACCGCCAGCCGCTCGAATGGCGCCGCTCGCGCGGGCCGGCCGAGCAGTTCCGCTATCACGTCGAGATTCGCTGACAGTCGACGGCTGACAGCAGACAGCTGACGGGCCGCGGCCCGTCCTTTCAACTCATAGAGGCCAGCCTGGAAAACAGGCGGGAATGGCCCCGCTTTATCTATCCATTTCAAGCGAGGACAGACAATGCATTCGACCACCCTGGACAAGCCCGTGCAAGCGGTCTCGGATCTCGAGCGCCAGACCATGCGCAAGGTCGCATGGCGGCTGCTGCCGATCCTGATGATCGGCTACTTCATCGCTTTCATCGACCGCGTCAACGTCGGCTTCGCGGCGCTGCAGATGAACCATGCGATCGGCCTGAACGCCGCCGCCTTCGGCCTCGGCGGCGGCCTGTTCTACCTCACCTACGTGCTGGTCGAAATCCCGAGCAACCTGGCAATGCAGAAGGTCGGCGCGCGCCTGTGGATCGCGCGCATCATGATCAGCTGGGGTCTGGTCTCCGGCGCCACCGCCTTCATCACCGGCCCGTCCTCGTTTTACACGATGCGGATCCTGCTCGGCGCCGCCGAAGCCGGTTTCTTCCCCGGCGTGATCTTCTACCTGACCCAGTGGTTCCCGGTCGCCTACCGTGCCCGCATCATCGCCGTGTTCATGGTGGCGGTGCCGCTGTCGAGCTTCATCGGCTCGCCGCTGTCGGCGGCGTTGCTGCAGCTCGATGGCCTGTTCGGCCTGCAGGGCTGGCAGCTGATGTTCATCATCGAAGCCGTGCCGGCGGTCCTGCTCGGCCTGATGACGCCGTGGCTGCTGTCGAACCGGCCGCAGGATGCGAAGTGGCTGGGCGCCGAGGAAAAGGCCTGGCTCACGCGCCGGCTCGACACCGAATCCGCCGCCGGCGGCAAGGCTTCCGATGGCCAGCCGCGCGGCCGTCTGCGCGACATCCTGCTCAACCGTTACGTGCTGGCGGCGGCCCTGGTGTATGCCGGTGCATCCGGCGCCAGCCAGTGCCTGTCGCTGTGGCAGCCGCAGATCATCAAGGCGTTCGGCCTGAGCACGCTGCAGACCGGCATGCTGAACTCGATCCCGTTCGGCATCGCCGCCATCCTCATGCTGTGGTGGGGCAAGCACTCGGACCGCACCCGCGAACGCGTCTGGCACAGCGGCGTGCCGCTGGCGGCGGTCGCGCTCAGCCTGACGCTGGTCGCGTTCACCCATTCCTCGCTGGCGCTGACCGTGGCCCTGCTGGTGCTGGCGGTCACCGGCACCTACATCTTCAAGGGCCCGTTCTGGGCGCTGGCCAGCGAGTGGATGCCCGGCGCGGCGGCCGCGGCCGGCCTGGCCCAGGTCAACGCGGTCGGCAACCTGGCCGGCTTCGTCGGCTCCGCCATGCTGGGCGCGATCAAGGAAGCGACCGGCAGCTTCGCGCTGGCGCTGTTGCCGATCGCGCTGATCTCGGCGCTGGGCTGCCTGGTGCTGTGGCGGATCGAGCGCAAGCGTTGATCTCCCGGAGACAAGCATGTTCAATTGGTACAAGGAGATTTCGCCCCGGGAGCGCAAGACCTTCTGGGGCTGCTTCGGCGGCTGGGCGCTGGATGCGCTCGACGTGCAGATGTTCAGCCTGGCCATCCCGGCGCTGATCGCCACCTTCGGCCTCGACAAGACCGACGCCGGCCTGATCAGCGGCATCACGCTGGTGTCGTCCGCGCTGGGCGGGTGGATCATGGGCGCGGTGTCGGACCGCATCGGACGCGTGCGCGCGCTGCAGCTGACGATCGTCTGGTTTTCGCTGTTCACGCTGCTGTCGGCGTTCGCGCTGACCTTCCAGCAGCTGCTGGTGCTGAAGGCGCTGCAGGGCTTCGGCTTTGGCGGCGAGTGGGCCGCCGGCGCCGTGCTGATGGCCGAGGTCATCCGTCCCGAACACCGCGGCAAGGCCATGGGCAGCGTCCAGAGCGCGTGGGCGGTGGGCTGGGGCGCCTCGGTGCTGCTGTATTCCGCCGTGTACCTGCTGCTGGCGCCGGAGATGGCGTGGCGCGTCATGTTCGGCATCGGCATCCTGCCGGCCTTGCTGGTCATCTACGTGCGCCGCCATATCGCCGAGCCGGAGCGCTTTGCCGCGGCGAAGTCCGCGGCCAACGGGACCGCGAGGCCGCAGGCCGGCAACCTGCTCGCCATCTTCAGGCCGGAGGTGCTGCGCGTGACGGTGGCCGGCGCCCTGGTCGGCGTGGGCGCGCACGGCGGCTATCATGCGCTGATGACCTGGCTGCCGACTTACCTGAAGACCGAGCGTCACCTGTCCGTGCTGGGCACCAGCGGCTACCTGGCGGTCATCATCGTCGCTTTCTGGTGCGGCTGCATCGCCAGCGCCTACCTGCTCGACCGCCTGGGCCGGCGTCCCAACCTGGTGCTGTTCGCGGCGTGCTGCGTGCTCACCGTGCTGTCCTACCTGTTTCTCGACCTGAGCAATACGGCGATGCTGTTCCTCGGCTTTCCGCTCGGGTTTTTTGCGGCCGGTATCCCGGCCAGCCTGGGCGCGCTGTTCAACGAACTGTATCCGAGCGCCATGCGCGGCGCCGGCGTGGGCTTTTGCTACAACTTCGGCCGCATCGTCTCGGCCGGCTTTCCGGTGCTGGTCGGCCACATGAGCACCAGGATGTCGCTCGGCAGCGCGATCGGCCTGGACGCCGGCATCGCCTACGCGCTGGTGGTCGTGGCCGTGCTGGCCTTGCCGGAAACCCGCGGCCGTCAGCTCGAGCCGGAGACGGCGGACCGCCAGCAAGCCTTGAACCACGAATGAATCCACCTTACGCCTTGGCGACACCCACCCATGAACCGACGTCGATTTTCAGCCGGACTGGCCGGCGCCGTCCTGCCATTCCTGTTGCCCGGCTGCGCGCACAGCGCAAGGCGTGAGGGGAGAGCGACCATGGCCATCGATAGCCACGCCCACATCTTCCAGCGCGGCCTGAAGCTCGCCGACGTGCGCCGCTATGCGCCCGACTACGATGCGACCCTGGCCGATTATCTGGCCATGCTGGACCGGCACGGCATCGCCCGCGGCGTGCTGGTGCAGCCCAGCTTCCTGGGGGCCGACAACAGCTATCTGCTGGCCGGTTTGCAGGGCGCGCATGGGCGTCTGCGCGGCATCGCCGTGGTCGATACCGACGTGGCGCCGGCGCAGCTGCAACAGATGGACGCCGCCGGCGTCGTTGGCATCCGCCTGAACCTGGTCGGGGCCGCGGTTGCGCCTGACTTCTCGAGCGCGCCGTGGCGCACGCTGCTGCAGCGCGTGGTCGACCTGGGATGGCAGGTCGAAGTGCACCGCGAAGCCGGCCGCCTGCCCGCGGTCCTGCAGCCGCTGCTGGCGGCGGGCGTGAACGTCGTGGTCGACCACTTCGGCCGTCCCGATCCGGCGCTGGGCGTGAACGATCCGGGCTTTCGCTTCCTACTGCAGGCCGCGGCCAGCCGGCGCGTCTGGGTCAAGCTCTCGGGCGCCTACCGCAACGGCGCCAACGGCCGCGGCCAGCAGGTCGCGCTGGAGGCGATGCCGCTGCTGCGCGACGCATTCGGCATGGAGCGGCTGGTGTGGGGCAGCGACTGGCCGCATACCCAGTTCGAGAACAGCGTCGACTACGGGCACGCGCGCGACGCGCTCGATGCCTGGTTGCCCGATCCGGAAGAACGCCGGGTGGTGCTGGTCGATACGCCGCAGGCGCTGTTCCGGTTTCGCTGAGCACGCGCCGACACATAGAATAATTCACAACTGGAGACACGCATAAAAAGTCGGCGCTCACGCTCGCCGTCATGGCGGCGCTTTGCCTGAGCCAGGCCGCCAAGGCCCAGAGCAAGGTACAGGTCTATGTGTATGCACTCGCCGCCCATGCCTGGGCCGAGCATGGCCAGGCGATCGGCCTGTCGCGCGACGAGCCGGGCAGCGCGACCACGCAAACCGGCATCACGACCGGTATCCAGTACCGGTTCTGAAGGGGGAGAACCTTGTTCAGAAGGTCATCTCGAGCGTCGCACGCAGCATCGTGAAGCCCGGGTAGACGGTGCGGCTGCGCTGGACGCTGCCATCAGGCGAGGTATAGCTGCTCGCCTCGATGGAATCCTGGCCGAGCAGATTGGAGGCGGCCACGCGCAACTGGCGCTTGGCGTCGAACTTCCACAGCGCGTACAGGTCGAGGTCCCGCCGCACGCTCTGGTAATTGACCTGGTTGCCGGACACGCGCACTTCGCCGCCGGTCTTGAAGACGAAGCTGCCGCCCGTGCTGAAGCGCCCCAGCTTGTAGTCCGCGCCCAGCGCGCTCGCGAACGGCGTCTGGTCGAGCAGGCGGTTGTTCGGTCCCGGGATGGCGTCCACGCTCGACCAGTTGCGCGACAGGCTGGCGCGCAGGTCGAGCGCGGTGGCGGTGTCGATCAGCGCCTTGAGCGGAAACTTGGTCTCGAACTCGAGCCCGCGCGCGCGCGCGTGGCCGGTGTTCACGGGCAGCGAGACCCAGCGGCTGCCGTCGAAGATGGTCTGGTTGCGCGTGTTGTTGTCGATGTTGCGCGCCGAGCCGCTGAGCGAGACCAGCGCGCCCTCGGCCCAGTAATGCTCCCAGGCGGCATCGACGCCGAGCGCCAGCTCGGGCTTGAGGTCGGGATTGCCGACCACATCGGGATCGGTCTGGTTGTTGTTGACCGAGGTGAAGCGGTGCGGGATCAGCGTTTGCAGGCCGGGCGCGCGGTAGGTGCGCGTCAGTGCGAAACGCAGCTGGTCGCCTTTCGTGTCGGGCAGCTTGTACAGGGTCTGGAACAGCGGGCTCCATACCTTCGAGCGGTTGTGCGCGGTGGCGAAGGTATTGCCCGCGACCCGCGTATTGATGCCTTCCCAGCGCACGCCCAGGTACACCGACCAGTTCTTGGTGACGTTCCATTCGTCCTGGCCGTACAGCGCCAGGCGCTCGACGTCGGCGCTGTAGAACTCGTCGCCGCCCGGCAGCGCGACCTCGGGCCGATAGTAGTCGCGGTCGCGCCGCGCATCGTCCTCGGTCTGGTAGCCGCCATCCCAGCCGACCGCCAGCGCATGGCCTTCCCAGCTGGCGCTGGTGAATTTGCCCATCGTGTTCATGCCGCGGATCGTGGCGTTCGACTTGATCAGCTCATGCAGCGCATTCACCTCGGGACTGCCGGCGCCGCTGCCGGGGCTGCTGCGGTAGGTGGCGTTGGCGGGGCTGCCCGCGGTGGCGCTGACCTTGGCGTCGAGCTTGGCGCCGGACTTGAACGCGTGGGTCCAGTTGACCTCCTCGCGCACGTTCTTGCTGTCGTTGCTGACGGTCTGGTCGAGGTCGGGATAGGGCGGCGGCGGACCCAACTCGGTATCGACCTGCGTGCGCACGTCGTTCTCGAAGCGGTTGATGTTGACGAAAGTCTGCGAGCTCAGGGTATCGCCGTTCTCGAACTTCCAGATCAGGCGCGGGCTGAGGTTCAGGAACAGGATGTGGCCGCTCTCGGGCAGGCGGCCCAGGCGCAGGCCATCCTGCTCGCCGGCCGGATCGTCGTGCTCCTCGACGCTGCGCGTCGTGCGTGCGTAGTGCTCGCGCCTGACGTTGGCGGTGAACGACCACGACAGCGGCCCGGCCTTGTCCGACATCTGCAGGTTGGCGTTCGGCCCCTTGAAGTCGCCGGCGTGCGCATAGCCGGCCTTCAGCTCGCGCTGGCCGGCCTTGACCGTTTTCTTGAGCACGATGTTGATGGTGCCGGCGATCGACTGGGTCGAGAACTCGGCGCTGGCCGCGCGCAGCACCTCGATGCGCTCGATCAGGTCGGGCGCCAGTGAATCCAGTGTGAAGCCGGGCGGGGCCTTTTCGCCATTGATCAGGACTTGCGTATAGCCGCCGCCCAGGCCGCGCATGCGCACTTCGCCGCCGCGTCCGCCGCCGCCGCTCACCGTCACGCCGGGCACGCGCTTGAGTGCGTCGAGCACGCTGGTGTCGCCATACTTGACCAGCTCGTCGTGGCTGACCACGATCTTGCTGGCCGTGTCGTCGCGGCGCGGATCGTAGGCACTGACCGCGCCATGCACCTCGACCTGCTGCACTTTATCGTCCTTCGTATGCTTGCCATCCTTGGGCGCGCCTTCGTCGCGGGCGGGTGCGGCTTGCTGGGCCTGTGCCGGCGCCGCTCCCATGGCGATCGACAAGGTTGCCGCCACGGCTGCGGCGAGCGCGTTCAGGTGGATTGGGCGAGAAAGTCTCTTAATATGCATATAGGCGGGGATGTTGAACGTCGGATTTGCAAGGTAAGCAACAATGCTCAACGCTAGCATTTGTAAATTCTAGGTTCAAGTAGTTTCGACGCCTTTTCAATGCATATGCGCCGACCCGTGCATGCCATGCGGTCAACCGGTCCCTTGAACGACTGGGGGGAGACGCATCGCCGCAGCGCAAGGCGAAGCCGGCACTGGCCGGGGAACCGGTTACAATCTGGCTTTCGTCCACCTTCCATTAGGCCCATGGTTTCTCGACGTTCCATGCTGTCCGCCTTGGCCGCCTCGCTGGTCGCCGGCTGCGGTTCCGCGCCGCCCAAGCCGGTAGCGGTCGCCGCACCCACGCCCGCGCCGCTGCCGCTGCGCAAGGTGCGCATCGCCCTGGCGCTGGGCGGCGGCGCCGCGCGCGGCTTCGCCCACATCGGCGTGATCAAAGCCCTGGAAGCCCAGGGCATCTATCCCGACATCGTGGTCGGCACCAGCGCCGGCTCGGTGGTCGGTTCTCTGTACGCGTCCGGCTACTACAACGGCTTCGCACTGCAGAAGATCGCGATGGAGATGGACGAAGCGACGATCTCCGACTGGGCGCTGCCGTTCTTCAGCAAGTCGCCCGGCGTCCTGAAGGGCGAGGCGCTCCAGACTTACGTCAACAAGGCCGTGCACAACACGCCGCTCGACAAGCTCAAGATTCCGTTCGGCTGCGTCGCCACCGATTTGAAGAACGGCCAGCCGATCCTGTTCCGGCGCGGGAACACCGGCCTGGCGGTGCGCGCCTCGTCGTCGGTGCCGGGTGTGTTCCAGCCGGTCGCGATCGGCGGCCACACCTACGTCGACGGCGGCCTGGTGGCGCCGGTGCCGGTGCGCTTCGCCAAGGAGATGGGCGCCGAGTTCATCATCGCAGTCAACATCTCGAGCGCGAGCGAAGGCCAGGCCACGGCCAGCTCGCTCGACGTGATGATGCAGACCTTCACCATCATGGGCCAGCGCCTGAACCATTTCGAACTCAAGGACGCCGACATCGTCATCACGCCGCAGCTGGGCACCATGGGCAGCGCCGACTTCAACGGCCGCAACCTGGCGGTGCTGGCCGGCGAGCAGGCCGCGGCCGGCGTCATGGGCGAACTCAAGGCCAAGCTGCGCGCCAAGCAGGCGTCGCCGGCCCCGGCCGCCTGATTTTTTCACCATGTACCACCGATAAGGAAACCCATGAACACCAAACCCGTCCTGACCCTGGAAGACGTCAAGAAGATCGCCGCCGCCGCCGAGGCCGAAGCCAATGCCAACAACTGGAAGGTCGTGATCTCGATCGTCGACGACGGCGGCCACCTGCTGTGGCTGCAGCGCCTGGATGGCGCCGCGCCGATCTCCGCCTACATCGCACCGGCCAAGGGCCGCACCGCCGCGCTGGGCCGCCGCGAGTCCAAGAGCTACGAAGACATGATCAACAACGGCCGCATGTCCTTCCTGAGCGCACCCGAACTGGAAGGCATGCTGGAGGGCGGCGTGCCGATCATGGTCGATGGCGTGACCATCGGCGCGGTCGGCGTGTCGGGCGTGAAATCGGCCGAAGACGTGCAGATCGCCAAGGCCGGCATCGCCGCGTTGGGTCTCTGATTTCCTGAGGGCATAACCGAGGAAAGTGGCTGGGTGGCGATTGCCGGCAAGGGCAAATCGCGTTATAATTCAGAAGTTTATCCACACTACTATCTGCCGTAGCGATCACCCACCCATTCCTTTTCTAGCGACCTGCAATATCGGGCGCCATGCAGCAAAACTGCGTCGCGTCAGGTTAGCCCTGCCCGCATGGCCTGGCACATCGGCCATGCTCGGGGCGGACTTCAGGTCGGTCTGACGTGGCCAAGCTACGGCAACTTTCACGGGAGTTGCCCTTGCCGCCATTTTTTTCTGGCCCAGCCGTTCCAGCCATCCTGGCCCTCGCAGACGGAACCATTTTCAAAGGCGTTTCGATCGGTGCCGCCGGTCACACGATCGGTGAAGTGGTCTTCAATACGGCCATCACCGGTTACCAGGAAATCCTGACCGACCCCAGCTACTCGCGCCAGATCGTCACGCTGACCTACCCGCACATCGGCAACCAGGGTGTGAACCCGGCCGACGTCGAGGCTTCCAAAGTCCACGCCGCCGGCCTGATCATCCGTGACCTGCCGCTGCTGGCTTCGAACTTCCGCTCCACCCAGTCGCTGTCGGACTACCTGAAGCAGGAAAACATCGTCGCCATCGCCAACATCGACACCCGCAAGCTGACCCGCCTGCTGCGCGAGAAGGGCGCCCAGAACGGTGCGATCCTGACCGGCACGCAAGGCAACGAGCCGCTCGAGGCGCAGGCGCTGGAACTGGCGCGTTCGTTCCCGGGCCTGAACGGCATGGACCTGGCCAAGGTCGTGTCCGTGAAAGAGCCGTACGAGTTCACCGAGACCGAATGGAAGCTGGGCGAAGGCTTCGGCAAGCAGGACAAGCCGAAGTACCACGTGGTCGCCTTCGACTACGGCGTCAAGCGCAACATCCTGCGCATGCTGGCCGAGCGCGGCTGCAAGGTCACCGTGCTGCCGGCGCAATCGACCGCCGCCGACGCGCTGGCCCTGAACCCGGACGGCATCTTCCTGGCCAACGGCCCCGGCGACCCGGCCCCGTGCACCTACGCGATCGAAGCCTCGCGCGAGCTGATCGAGAAGGGCATCCCGACCTTCGGCATCTGCCTCGGCCACCAGATCATGGCGCTGGCTTCGGGCGCCAAGACCGTCAAGATGAAGTTCGGCCACCACGGCGCCAATCACCCGGTGCAGGACCTGGACAGCAAGCAGGTCTTGATCACGTCGCAGAACCACGGCTTCGCGGTCGATGCGGCTACGCTGCCGTCCAACTGCCGCGTGACCCACGTCTCGCTGTTCGACGGCTCGCTGCAAGGTTTCGAGCGCACCGACAAACCGGCCTTCTGTTTCCAGGGCCACCCGGAAGCGTCGCCGGGGCCGACCGACGTCGCCTATCTGTTTGACCGTTTCATTAGCAACATGAACGCCGCCCGCGGAGAATAATACATGCCAAAACGTAGTGACATCAAAAGCATCCTGATCATTGGCGCGGGCCCGATCGTCATCGGCCAGGCAGTGGAATTCGATTACTCCGGCGCCCAGGCCTGCAAGGCCCTGCGCGAAGAAGGCTACAAGGTCATCCTGGTCAACTCGAACCCGGCCACCATCATGACCGACCCGGAAACGGCCGACGTCACCTATATCGAGCCGATCACCTGGAAGGCGGTCGAGCGCATCATCGACAAGGAGCGTCCCGATGCGATCCTGCCGACCATGGGCGGCCAGACCGCGCTGAACTGCGCGCTCGACCTGCACCGCCACGGCGTGCTGGACAAGTACAAGGTCGAGCTGATCGGCGCGACGCCGGAAGCAATCGACAAGGCCGAAGACCGTTCCAAATTCAAGGACGCGATGACCAAGATCGGCCTGGGTTCGGCCGCCTCGGGCGTGGCGCATTCGATGGATGAAGCGCGCGAAGTGCAGCGCGGGCTCGGCTACCCGGTCATCATCCGTCCCTCGTTCACGATGGGCGGCTCGGGCGGCGGCATCGCCTACAACGAAGAAGAATTCGACGCGATCTGCAAGCGCGGCCTGGAAGCCTCGCCGACCTCCGAACTGCTGATCGAAGAGTCGCTGCTCGGCTGGAAAGAGTACGAGATGGAAGTGGTGCGCGACAAGGCGGACAACTGCATCATCGTCTGCTCGATCGAAAACCTGGATCCGATGGGCGTGCACACCGGCGACTCGATCACCGTCGCACCGGCGCAGACGCTGACCGACAAGGAATACCAGATCATGCGCAACGCCTCGATCGCGGTGCTGCGCGAGATCGGCGTCGACACCGGCGGCTCGAACGTGCAGTTCTCGATCAATCCGAAAGACGGCCGCATGATCGTCATCGAGATGAACCCGCGCGTGTCGCGTTCGTCCGCACTGGCCTCCAAAGCCACCGGCTTCCCGATCGCCAAGGTCGCCGCCAAGCTGGCCATCGGCTACACGCTGGACGAGCTGCGCAACGACATCACCGGCGGCGCGACCCCGGCCTCGTTCGAGCCCTCGATCGACTACGTGGTCACCAAGATCCCGCGCTTCACCTTCGAGAAATTCCCGACTGCGGACAAGCACCTGACCACGCAGATGAAGTCGGTCGGCGAAGTCATGGCGATGGGCCGCACCTTCCAGGAATCGTTCCAGAAGGCGCTGCGCGGCCTCGAAGTCGGCGTCGACGGCCTGAACGAAAAGACGCGCGACCGCGAGAAGATCGAGGAAGAGCTGGGCGAGCCGGGTCCGGATCGCATCTGGTACGTGGGCGACGCGTTCGCCCAGGGCTTCACGCTGGAAGAAGTGCATGGCCTGACCAAGATCGATCCGTGGTTCCTCATCCAGATCAAGGAAATCGTCGATATCGAACTGTGGCTGGATCACCAGAAGTTGGACAGCCTGGACAAGCCGACGCTGTACAAGCTCAAGCAAAAGGGCTTCTCGGACCGCCGCCTGGCCTTCCTGATGCAGACCACGCCGCAAGCGGTGCGTGAGAAGCGCCACGCGCTGGGCATCCGTCCGGTCTACAAGCGCGTCGACACCTGCGCCGCCGAGTTCGCGACCAACACCGCCTACATGTACTCGACCTATGACGAAGAGTGCGAGGCGAATCCGACCGACAAGAAGAAGATCATGGTGCTGGGCGGCGGACCGAACCGCATCGGCCAGGGCATCGAGTTCGACTACTGCTGCGTGCACGCGGCGCTGGCCATGCGCGACGACGGCTACGAGACCATCATGGTCAACTGCAACCCGGAGACCGTGTCGACCGACTACGATACCTCGGATCGCCTGTACTTCGAATCGCTGACGCTGGAAGACGTGCTCGAGATCGTCGACCTGGAAAAGCCGGAAGGCGTGATCGTGCAGTACGGCGGCCAGACCCCGCTCAAGCTCGCGCTCGACCTCGAAGCCAACGGCGTGCCGATCATCGGCACCTCGCCGGACATGATCGACGCCGCCGAAGACCGCGAGCGTTTCCAGCAGCTGCTGCAAAAGCTCGGCCTGCGCCAGCCGCCGAACCGCACCGCGCGCACCGAGACCGAAGCCCTGGCCCTGGCCAACGAGATCGGCTACCCGCTGGTGGTGCGTCCTTCTTACGTGCTGGGCGGGCGCGCGATGGAGATCGTGCACGAGCAGCGCGACCTCGAGCGCTACATGCGCGAAGCGGTCAAGGTGTCGAACGATTCGCCGGTGCTGCTGGACCGCTTCCTGAACGACGCGATCGAAGTCGACGTCGACTGCATCTCGGACGGCGTCACCACCTTCATCGGCGGCGTGATGGAGCACATCGAACAGGCCGGCGTGCACTCGGGCGACTCGGCCTGCTCGCTGCCGCCATACTCGCTGTCGCAAGACACGATCGATGAACTCAAGCGCCAGACCTCGTTGATGGCCAAGGGCTTGAACGTGGTCGGCCTGATGAACGTGCAGTTCGCGATCCAGCAGTCGGAAGTCGATGGTAAAACCGTGGACACCGTGTATGTGCTGGAAGTGAACCCGCGTGCTTCGCGCACCGTGCCCTTCGTGTCCAAGGCGACCGGCCTGCAGCTGGCCAAGATTGCAGCGCGCTGCATGGTCGGCCAGACGCTCGAACAGCAGGGCATCACGAAAGAGATCGTCCCGCCGTTCTACAGCGTCAAGGAAGCCGTGTTCCCGTTCGTGAAGTTCCCGGGCGTCGACACCATCCTCGGCCCCGAGATGAAGTCGACCGGCGAAGTCATGGGCGTGGGCACGACCTTCGGCGAAGCGTTCGTGAAGTCGCAGCTGGCGGCTGGCATCACGCTGCCGAAGTCCGGCAACGTGTTCCTGTCGGTGAAGTCTTCGGACAAGCCGCGCACCGTCAAGCTGGCGCGCGAACTGGTGGACCTGGGCTTCACGCTGGTGGCCACCAAGGGCACGGCGGCCGTCATCTCGGCGGCCGGTATCCCGGTCAGCCCGGTGAACAAGGTGGTCGAAGGCCGTCCGCACATCGTCGATATGATCAAGAACCACGAGATCGCGATGGTCGTGAACACGGTCGAGGAAAAGCGCAATGCGATAGCCGACTCGCGCACCATCCGCACCTCGGCGCTGCAGGCGCGCGTCGTGACCTACACCACGATCGCCGGTGCGGAAGCGGCGGTGCAGGGCATGGGCTACATCGATGATCTGCGTGTCTACGATTTACAAGGCTTGCATAAGACCTTAAACTAAAGGGGAACTCGCAAACCTACTGCGCGTTGCAGCGCCAGCCTGCGATGCTCGCTACGGTTTTCGAGCCCCCTTGATGTTGGGGGAATGCATTTAGTAAAACCACAGTATTCGCACGGTGTGCCGTGCGTTGCTGTGGTTTTCATTTTTCGTAAACATGATAAAACTATGAACACTCCATTGACCAAACATGGCGCCGAACTCCTGAAGGAAGAACTGCACCAGCTCAAGACCAAGGAGCGCCGCAGTGTGATCGATGCGATCGCCGAAGCACGCTCGCACGGCGACCTGTCGGAAAACGCCGAGTACGACGCGGCCAAGGAGCGCCAAGCCTTCGTCGAGGGCCGCATTGCCGAACTGGAGCAGAAGCTGTCCACCGCCCAGGTCATCGACCCTGCCACGCTCGACGCCGAAGGCCGCGTGGTGTTCGCCTCCACCGTCGACCTCGAAGACCTCGAGAGCGGCCAGAAGGTTACCTACCAGATCGTCGGCATGGATGAAGCCGACCTGAAGCAGAACAAGGTCTCGGTCACCTCGCCGATCGCGCGCGCGCTGATCGGCAAATACGCCGGCGACGTGGTCGAGGTGCAAGCCCCGTCCGGTCCGCGCGAATACGAAATCCTCGAAGTCCGTTACATCTAAGCCTTGGTTCAAGCTTCGACCTTGAGCAAAACGATCGTCAATGCACGCCTGCTGCTGGCCGCCCTCTGGGCCGGCAGCATCTGGGCGGTCAGCTACCTGGCCGCGCCGAGCGCTTTTACCGTGCTGGGCAGCGGCCAGGCTGGCGACGTCGTTGCGGTCATGCTGACGCGCTCGGCCTGGCTGGCGATGGCGCTGGCTGCGCTGCTGACTTTGCTGGTCGTGCGCGCGCCCGATCTCGATGCGCGTCGGCGGCGCTGGCTGCTGGGCCTGATCGTGGCGATGCTGGCCTGCGGCCTGGGTGTCTACCTGGGCCTGCAGCCGGCCATGGCGGCGATCCGCGCAGCGGCCGGGCCCGCGGGCGTGCGCGCGTCACCGCAATACGGCACCTTCATGGCGCTGCACGGCGTGTCGCAGGTGCTGTACCTGATCGAGAGTATCCTGGGCGCGCTGCTGGTGGTCAAAAGCCGCTAGCGCATCCGTGCGGCAAGCGAAAAAAAACCGGGGCAGCAGCCCCGGTCGATATTTTTCGCGACAGCGCTTATTTATTCAGCGCGTTTTTCTTGCTGCTGGCCTGGCGCGGCTTGGCGCGCTTGATGTTGCCGCCCTGGGTGACGCGTTCGTTACCCTTGAGCAGGACCTTGGTAACGCTCGGCTTCTTGGTGCCGCTCGGGCTCGGCTTGACGATGGTGACCTCGCGCAGGCCCTTGCCAGCCTTGGACGAGCGTTCCTTGACTTCGTCTTTCTTCGGGCGATACAGCACCAGCAGCTTGCCGATGTGCTGGACCGGAGCGGCGTCGAGTTCTTCGCAGATCTGTTCGTAGATCGCGACGCGCGCTTCGCGGTCGTCGCCGAACACGCGCACCTTGATCAGGCCGTGCGCATCCAGGCTGGACGAAATTTCTTTCATGACGGCCTCGGTCAGGCCGGCTTCGCCGATCATCACGACGGGATTGAGTCCGTGGGCTTCCGCTCGCAGGGCAGAACGCTCGACCGGTGTAAGTTTGATCATAATAATTTTTTGATGGTACCAATAAAAGCAGTATTCTACGCGAATGGCCAAGAACAAATTCAATAAAAACTGGATTCACGACCACATTAACGACCCTTACGTGAAATTAGCGCAAAAAGAGGGTTATCGGGCGCGCGCAGCCTATAAATTGAAAGAAATCGACGAAGCGGAAAAACTGATCCGGCCGGGCCAGGTCATCGTCGACCTCGGCTGCACGCCCGGCAGCTGGGGCCAGTACACGCGGCGCAAGCTGGGCGGGGGCGACGTGGGCGGCATCAAGGGCACGATGATCGGGCTCGACATCCTGCCGATGGAACCGATTGCCGACATGCACTTCATTCAGGGCGATTTCCGCGAGGAGGACGTGCTCGATCAATTGGCCGGGATCCTGGAAGGGCGCCAGGCCGACTTGGTGCTGTCCGATATGGCCCCGAACCTGTCCGGCATTCCGACTGCCGACGCGGCGCGTATGGAGCACTTGATCGATCTTGCTATTGAGTTCTCTCAAATGCACCTCAAACCAACCGGCGCATTGTTAGTGAAATGTTTCAAAGACATGGGTTTTACACAAATCGTCGAGAAGTTCCGCGATGAATTCAAGGTGGTCAAGCAGATCAAGCCCAAGGCCAGCCGTGACAAGTCTTCGGAAATTTTTCTCCTGGGACGCGGTCTGAAAAACCCGGCATCATGAAAGCGTGGCGCAAAAACGCTAAAACTGAAGATTTCGCCTCGGGGCGCTCTTGATATTTGGGAGCACAACCGCACATCAGCCGTGGGCGATCAGTCCTCGAGCCGGCTCTCTCGTTGCTGAGCGAGCTTTCGTGCGCAACGGAAATGAAAACCCGTTATAGTAACGTAAAGGCTTGACAAGCGGCGTGCGTGGCACGGCCCGCTTATTGCGGTAGAATCCGCGTTTGAACCAATGGGAAAAGATGCGTCCGCATCAGAGGAGTCTTCGTGAATAATATGTTTTCCAAATCCGCCATCTGGGTGGTGGTCGCGCTGCTGTTGTTCATGCTGTTCAAGCAGTTCGACAACCACAGCGTCTCGGGCGGCAGCAAGACGATTGCTTATTCCGAGCTGCTCGATGACGTCAAGGGCAAAAAGGTCAAGGATGTCGTCATCGAAGGGACGAGCATCACGGCAACCCTCACCGACGACTCGAAAGTGCGCGCCACCGCGACCATGCTGGACCGCGGCCTGATCGGCGACCTGCGCGACAACAACGTGCACTTCGACGTCAAGCCGCCCGAGGAGCCGTCGTTCCTGCAGCAAGTATTCATCTCCTGGTTCCCGATGCTGTTGCTGATCGGGGTCTGGGTGTTCTTCATGCGCCAGATGCAAGGCGGCGGCAAGGGCGGGGCATTCTCGTTCGGCAAGTCGAAAGCGCGCATGATGGATGAGACCAACAACACTGTCACCTTCTCCGACGTCGCCGGTTGCGACGAAGCGAAGGAAGAAGTCGGCGAAATCGTCGATTTCCTGAAGGATCCGACCAAATTCCAGAAGCTGGGCGGCCGTATCCCGCGCGGCGTCCTGATGGTCGGTCCCCCGGGTACCGGTAAGACCCTGCTGGCGCGCGCCATCGCCGGCGAAGCGAAAGTGCCGTTCTTCTCGATCTCGGGTTCCGACTTCGTCGAGATGTTCGTCGGCGTCGGTGCAAGCCGTGTCCGCGACATGTTCGAAAACGCCAAGAAGCACTCGCCCTGCATCATCTTCATCGACGAGATCGACGCGGTCGGTCGTCACCGCGGCGCCGGCATGGGCGGCGGCAACGACGAGCGCGAGCAGACCCTGAACCAGCTGCTGGTCGAGATGGACGGTTTCGAAGCCTCGTCGGGCGTGATCGTGATCGCCGCGACCAACCGCGCCGATGTGCTGGACAAGGCGCTGCTGCGTCCGGGCCGTTTCGACCGCCAGGTGATGGTCGGCCTGCCGGACATCCGTGGCCGCGAGCAGATCCTGAACGTGCACATGCGTAAAGTGCCGATCGGCACCGACGTGAAAGCCGACATCCTGGCGCGCGGTACCCCGGGCTTCTCCGGCGCCGACCTCGCCAACCTGGTCAACGAAGCCGCGCTGTTCGCCGCGCGCCGCAGCAAGCGCCTGGTCGAGATGAGCGACTTCGAAGACGCCAAGGACAAGATCTACATGGGTCCTGAGCGCAAGTCGATGGTGATGCGCGAGGAAGAGCGCCGCAACACGGCCTACCACGAGTCGGGCCACGCGGTGATCGCCAAGCTGTTGCCGAAGGCCGATCCGGTGCACAAGGTTACGATCATGCCGCGCGGCTATGCCCTCGGCCTGACCTGGCAGCTGCCGGAGCACGATAGCCTGTCGGGCTACAAGGACAAGATGCTGGAAGAGATCTCGATCCTGTTTGGCGGCCGCCTGGCCGAGGAGATCTTCGTCGGCCAGATGTCGACCGGCGCCTCGAACGACTTCGCCCGCGCCACCAAGCTGGCGCGCTCGATGGTGACCCGCTTCGGCATGTCGGAAAGCATGGGCGTGATGGTGTACGAGGACGACGCAAACGACGGCTTCTTCGGCGGTTCCGTCAAGACCATCTCGGAAGCGACGCAGCAGAAGGTCGATGCCGAGATCCGCAGCATCCTCGACAACCAGTATGGGCTGGCGCGTCGCCTGCTCGAGGACAACCGCGACAAGGTCGAAATGATGACCAAGGCGCTGCTCGAATGGGAAACCATCGATGCCGACCAGATCAACGACATCATGGCCGGCCGCGAGCCGCGTCCGCCGAAGACGCCGACGCTGACCAAGCGCAACCCGCCGAGTGACAATGGCGGCGTGCAGCAGACCACGACGGCGCCGGCCTGATTCTCCGGCTCCGGCGGCACAGTTCGGCCACTCCGGTAAGCAAAACGCCAACGAAAAGACACCCCGCGGGGTGTCTTTTTTTTTGCCCAGCGATTATCGTGCGTCTTTGTGTCTTGTTTTAGGTTCGATCATGCGTCAGTACTTGCAATGCGGCCGTTTCGGCTTCAACCTCGCCCAGCGTCCCCTGGTCATGGGCATTCTCAACGTGACTCCCGATTCGTTCTCGGACGGCGGCCGCTACCAGGCACTCGAGTTCGCGATGGAGCGGGCCGAGCAGATGATCAAGGATGGCGTCGACATCATCGACATCGGCGGCGAATCGACGCGTCCCGGCTCGCCCAACGTGCCGATGGTCCAGGAACTCGACCGCATCATGCCGGTCATCTATGGTTTGCGCGAACTCGGCTATCCCTTGTCGATCGATACCTGCAAACCCGAAGTGATGCGCGAAGCCATCATCGCCGGCGCCGACATGATCAACGACATCAACGGCTTTCGCGCGCCCGGCGCGATCGATGCCGTCAAGGACGGCGATTGCGGCTTGTGCGTGATGCACATGCAGGGCACGCCGCAGGACATGCAGGCGCAGCCGCATTACGCGGACGTGGTGGCGGAAGTCGTGGCTTTCCTGCGCGAACGCGTCGAGGCTTTGCTGGCCGCGGGTGTTGCACGGGAGCGCGTCACGATTGACCCGGGATTTGGCTTTGGCAAGACTGTCGAGCATAATGTCGTTTTGCTTCGCAGCATCGGCCGTATGCAGAGCGAACTGGGCTTGCCGGTGCTGGCCGGCCTGTCGCGCAAGTCGATGATCGGCGCGCTCACCGGGCGCCCGCTCGAGCAGCGCCTGGCAGGCAGCCTGGGCGGCGCATTGGCTGCGGTGGCGCAGGGCGCGCGCATCGTGCGGGTCCATGATGTGGCAGAGACGGTGGACGCGCTGAAGGTCTGGAGCGCAGGCACCACGGAAATTTAACGAACAACGAGAAATACAGATGGCACGCAAATATTTTGGTACCGACGGCGTACGCGGCCTGGTGGGCGAAGCGCCCATCACCCCCGATTTCGTGATGCGCCTCGGCTATGCGGCCGGCAAGGTGCTGGCAAAAGGCAAGACGAGCGCCAGCGGCCGCCCGAATGTGCTGATCGGCAAGGACACTCGCATCTCCGGCTACATGCTCGAAGCGGCGCTTGAAGCCGGCTTTTCGGCGGCTGGCGTCGACGTCATGCTGGCCGGCCCGATGCCGACCCCGGCCATCGCTTACCTGACGCGTGCGCTGCGTCTGCAGGCCGGTGTAGTGATATCGGCCTCGCACAACCCGTTCCAGGACAATGGCATCAAGTTCTTCTCCGGGCACGGCACCAAGCTGCCGGACGCCGTCGAACTCGAAATCGAAGCCGCGCTCGACCAGCCGATGGGCTGCGTCCCGTCCGACAAGCTGGGCCGCGCGAGCCGCCTGCGCGACGCCCAGGGCCGTTACATCGAGTTCTGCAAGGGCAGCTTCCCAAATGAACTCGACTTGCGCGGCCTGAAGATCGTGGTCGACTGCGCGCATGGCGCCGCCTACAACATCGCTCCGCACGTGTTCCATGAACTCGGCGCCGAAGTCATCGAACTCGGCACCAAGCCGGACGGCTTCAACATCAACGACGGCGTCGGCGCCACGGCGCCCAAGGCCATGGCCAAGGCCGTGGTCGAGAACGGGGCCGACCTCGGCATCGCGCTCGACGGCGACGCCGACCGCCTGATCATGTGCGATGCTACCGGTCGCCTGTACAACGGCGACGAGCTGCTGTACGTCATGGTGCGCGCGCGCATGGCGACCGGCAAGGTCGAAGGCGCCGTCGGCACGCTCATGACCAACATGGCGCTCGAAGTCGCGTTCAAGGAAATGGGCGTGGGCTTCGCGCGCGCTAAGGTCGGCGACCGCTACGTGCTGGAAATGATGCAGGAGCGCGGCTGGCTGTTCGGCGGCGAAGGCTCGGGCCACCTGCTGGCGCTCGACAAGCACAGCACCGGCGACGGGATCGTCTCGGCGCTGCAGGTCCTGTCGGCGCTCAAACGCGACAACCAGTCGCTGGCCGACTGCTGCAGCGGCCTGAAGCTGTTCCCGCAGACGCTGATCAACGTCCGTGTCCAGCCGGGCTTCGACTGGGCCAAGAACGCTGCGCTGGTCGCCGAAAAGGAAGCGGTCGAACGCGAACTGGGCGACGACGGCCGCGTGCTGATCCGCGCATCGGGCACCGAGCCGCTGGTGCGCGTGATGGTCGAGGCGCGCGAGGCCGAGCTGGCCGAGCGCATGGCTAAGCGCATCGCAGCCCGCCTCGAAGCTTGATCGGACCCCAGGGCCGGCTTCATTGACGCTGCCCGGCCTACGGGGTATGATCGGCCCAATCGGAGTGTAGCGCAGCCCGGTAGCGCACCTGGTTTGGGACCAGGGGGTCCAAGGTTCGAATCCTTGTACTCCGACCACCGTTTCGACAACGGGCTGTCATCGACGGCCCGTTTTCATTTCATGCGCGGCCCCCATGGCTGCGTATCGTCGCAAAGACTGCCCATAGCTCAGTTGGATAGAGCATCAGCCTTCTAAGCTGAGGGTCGCTGGTTCGAACCCAGCTGGGCAGGCCATCCATTCGAATACGTGCACACCCCGACGCGCCGCTTGAGGTCGCTTTTTGCCGTGTTTCATGAGCCCACCATTGCACATTTACAAATTACAAAAAAGAAACTAAAATTTCCAGATTGATATTCTGGAGAGTATGGTGGTGTCTGTTTCGCGTAACCAAATAGCGTCGCTTACAGGGCTGCGTTTTTTTGCTGCAGCTATCGTCGTAGCTCATCATTTTTTCCATCCTGCCAACCAGCTTTTATCAAACCTTGGCGCGCATGGTTTTATCGGGGTTACGATCTTTTTTGTGCTTTCAGGGTTCATTCTGTCGTATAGCTATTCCACTGGCCCAGGCATGATGCGCGGTAGCCTCAAATCATTCTGGCTTGCGAGAATGGCCAGGCTGTATCCGGTGTATTTGCTGGGCATGCTGATGTTCGTGCCATTTATCTATCGCGACACGAACGCGTCTGTCATCGAGCGTGTCACGACGGGCTTGCTGACGCTGGTTGCCGGGCAAGCCTGGCCGCGTGGCTTTGGATGGCAATGGGGCATGTGGAACCCACCCGGCTGGTCTCTGTCCGCGGAAGCCTTCTTTTATCTCGTATTCCCGTTCGTATCCGTATCGTTATCACGGTGGTCTACTCGCGGTCTGCTGATCTTCGCGCTCGGCTGCTGGGCAGTATCGATGCTTGCAACGGTCCAGTACGCGGTTACGGGTTCGGCCGATCGTGAACTATGGATGTTTTTCCCGCTCATGCGCCTGCCGGAGTTTTTGATCGGGGTCGCCGCAGGCATCGTGTGGAAAAACCGGGCGTCGTCAGCTTTTGATGAGCTGGCGCCGCACGCGGCTGTTTTTTCGTCGATTTCGTTGATCGCCGTGATGTCCCTGTCGATCAAAGAAGAATGGTACTTCAACGGCGTTGTAGCGCCGCTGGCCGCCGTGCTGATTTGTAGCCTGGCATGCAACCGGGGGCTGGTCGCGCGTATCCTGTCGTGCAGGCCGCTCGTTGTACTGGGTGGCGCCAGTTTTTCTCTGTACATTCTGCACTGGCCGATCTGGTTGGTTGCGCAGCATGTATTCGGCCGATCGGTGATCTACAGGATGCAGCCCAACCTGTACTTCGTCGCATATTTTGCCTGCGCGACTGCAGCGTCCTACGTATGCTTCAAGTACGTCGAAGAGCCGATGAACAAACTCCTGCGCAAGAGGTTCCTGTCAGGGCAATCTCGTGATCTGGCGACTGATACCGACAAGCACGCACACCGCGAACAGCCGCAGGCCAGTCCCGTCGCGGCCAATGTCTACGGTTCGGAGGCAGTGGGCTCGTCATCCCAGATTGCTTTGATGCGCGATGAATTCTGAGATGTTCTGAATGACCTGAATCGGCCCGGAATCGTCGCTAAGCGCTGTGCTTAGTTTCCAGCCCGCTAGCGGACGCCGCATAGAGGTCCATCGTGTTAGTGTCCATTTGTACAATGACAATCACCGACACAGGGGGACCACATGCGGCTTCGAGGATTGCTGGGACGCGCCTTCCTACTGACGGCGTTGATAGGTTTGATTGACGTCACCGCCCATGCTCAGCAATCGGCGTCCGCGCCAGCCGGACAGGTGTATTCGCTCAAGCTACCGGCGGCAAGCGCGAATGCAGCCGAAAGCCCCGCCGACCAGAGCAGCGGCAGCGTGCAGTTCATCGGCACCGCGACCGTGCTGATCCGCTACCAGGGCTTGACCATCCTGACCGACCCGAATTTCCTGCACAAGGGCGAGAAAGTGCACCTCGGCTATGGCTTGACCTCGACGCGCCTGACCAATCCGGCCATCGACCTCGACAAGCTGCCGCCCATCGACCTGGTGGTGCTCTCGCACATGCACGAAGACCATTTCGACCGTTTCGTGCAAACTCACCTCGACAAGAACATCCCGATCGTGACGACCCAGGAAGCCGCGCAGGCCCTCAAGAAGCTTGGCTTCACGCGCGGCTACGGGCTATCGAAATGGGATGCGGTCGAGGTCGAGAAGGGCGAGGCACGGCTGCGCATCACCGCTGTCCCCGGTCGCCACGGCAAGGACGGCATGCAGGCGCTGCTGCCGACCGTGATGGGCTCGATCCTCGATTTTGGTCCGCACGTCGGCACGCCCAGCTACCGCATGTACATCAGCGGCGATACGCTGATCTACGACGATCTGAACAACATCCCGCAGCGTTTCCCCGGCGTCGACCTGGCCCTGCTGCACCTGGGCGGCACCCGCATCCTGGGCATGTTCAAGGTGACGATGGATGGCAAGGATGGCGTGCGGCTGATGCAGATCATCCAGCCGCGGCACTCGATCCCGATCCATTACGACGATTACGATGTGTTCAAATCGCCGCTGGCCGATTTCGCGCGTGAAGTCAAGGCGGCCGGACTGGACCGCGAGGTCAGCTATCTCGCGCACGGCGAGACTTACACGTTCAAGCCGAATCCGCGCTGATCGGAGCGTTCGGACAGCGGCCCTCAGCGGCCATCATCATCGGGCTGATGGAGGCCCAGCCTTATTCGCGTTCTTCGGTACGCGGCGCCAGCGTCGGGTCGACGTCGAAGGGCCAGCCGCTCGGCGGCGGCACGTCGCGCTGGAACTCGTGCGGCATCAGGATCGGCACCTGCAGACACACGCTCTGGGTCGGCAGCACTTCCATCCAGTCGCGCACCAGTTCCTTGTAGGCGATGCCGACCGGGCGGATGTTGCGGTCGAGGTCGTATAAGCCGAGGGCGTTGACGGTGCCGTTGTTTTCGCGCAGCGTGCTGTCCCAGTCGACCTGGTCGGTCAGCGAATACCAGGTAAAACCGACCAGCGGCACGCCGTTGTTGCGCACGCGCAGGACGTTGGCCCATTCCTTGCGCAGCCAGTGCACCGCTTCGTCGCCGCGCGGACCCTGGCACAGGTTGGTCTCGGTGTGCATCACCGGCAGGCGATAACGGTTGTAGTACTGGTGCGTGATCACGGCATAGCCGAAGATTTCCCCGGCAGAGCGCGTCAAGCCGTCGGCCGACACGTAATGCTCGTTGGTCTGGTAATAATCGTTGCCCATGATGCAGTGGTGCTTCAGATTATTGTTCAGGAAGAAGTGGTACTCATCGCGCGTCATGCCGTTGTCGAGCAGGTACTCGTACATTTCCGAGTCGACGCGCCGGCCGTAGTTCAGGTCGAGCGAGAGGAAGCGGCGCGCATTGTAGAGTTCGGCGGGCCCGATGGCGGCCGGACTCTCGGCGTGGAAGTATTCGGTCGATTCGCTCTGCACGAACAGCGCGTCCGGCCGCACCTGCAGGATCGCATGCATTGCCAGGATATTGGCCTTGACGATGTTCTTCATCGCGGTGACGAAGGCGCGATCGGTGGTCATCTGCTCGTTCCACCAACCGTACAAGGCCGAGAACAGCGCGCAGATCGACATTTCGTTGATCGGCGTGTACAGCTGGATCCACGGGTAGCGCCGGGCAAAAGCGCCCGCGTAGCTCGCGAACAGTTCAGGGAAATCCGGATTCTGGAAATTGCCGACCCAGTCGGGCACGCCGAAGTGGCACAGGTCGACGATCGAAGCGATATTGCGGCGGCGCAGATCGTTGAAGGCCAGGTCGGAAAACTCCCAGTCGTAGCGGTTCGGTCCGAGCCAACAGCGATGCAGCGGCGGGCCGTAACGCAAGACCCGCAGGCCGAGTTCCTGCACCAGGTCAAAGTCGGTTTTCCAGTACTTGTAGTGCCCGCATTTCTCTAGCTCGTCCATCCGAACTTTACCGTTCTGGATGGTGGGATTGCTGTTTTCGATGCCGGTCGCAAAGATAAATCCCGGAGACGCCATACCAACCCTTTCAGATGATAGCTTGCATCCATTGTAGCCCTGGCGTGGTTAAATTGTTTTTCTAGCGTGCGCAACGGCCTTACTGCTGAGTGATGAGCTATGCTATCGATCAGATAACGATCCGATTCTTCCTCGCCCATTTCCATGTCCTACGCCATCGCCGCGGCTGCTCTGCCCATGGATCCCGGCAATCGCCGCCTCGTCGGCGGGCTGGTGGTGTCCCTGCTGCTGCATGCCGTCGTGCTCCTGCTGCAATTCGGCATCCCCGGGTTGCGGCCCGGCCCGGGCGGCCCGTTGACTGTGCGGCTTGCGTCCGTGCCGCAACCAGCTAGCGCGAATCCGCTGCCGCCAGCGGTTTCGGAGCCGCCCCCGACCGCGACCGCCGCCGCCGCGCCGACAGTGTTGCCGGCAACGCCGCTGCCGCATGCGGGATTTACGATGGTCGATCCGGTGCGTCCGGAACCCTCGCCTGCGCCTGCGCCGCCTGCGATCGCGCCGCACCGAACGCGACACCGCCGCGCGCGCGCGAGCGCGTCCCACGATGATGGCCTGCATACAGACGTCATCGCGCAGGACCGGCACGAGAACGACAGCTTCAGCGTGCCGCCGGCAGCGGACGAGCCGGCGCCCGGCCCCGAACCGCTGGCGCGCACCGAGCCCGAGGCAAGCGCATCCACGCCTGAACAGCCGCACGCCGACGAGCAGGCGCAACAGGCGCAACAGGCGCAACAGGCGCAAAAGGCCGAGCGCGCCCGCCTGGCCGAGCAGCGCGAACAGGAGCGCGAGCAGGCCCTGCAAGCCCAGCGCGATGCCGACGAGCAGGCCGCACGCGCTGCCAGCGACGCCGAGGCCAAGCGTGCCGCCGAGCAGCAGGCGCGTGCGCTGGCCGAGCAGGAAGCGCGCCACCAGGACGAGCTGGCGCGCCGCCAGCGACAGGCCGACGAGGACGCACGGCTGGCCGAGCAAGCGCAACGACAGGCCGAGGCGCACCAACTGGCCGAACAGCAGCGCATCCAGGCCGAGCAGGCCAAGGCGCAGCAGCTGGCCGAGCAGCAGCGCATCCAGGCAGAGCGGGCCAGGGCGCAGCAGCTGGCCGAGCAGCAGCGCATCCAGGCCGAGCAGGCAAAGGCGCAGCAGATGGCCGAGCAGCAGCGGATCCAGGCCGAGGAACGCCAGCGCGCGGGGCAGGCACGCCAGCAGGCGGAGCAACTGGCGCGCGAGCAGGCGCAGCAGGCGGCGCGCCTGGCCCAGCAGGAGCAGGCGCGCCGCCAGCAGGAGCGCGGCGACGGCGCCGGCGGTCTGATGCGCGCGGGACCGGTCGGCGCGATCGCGGGCGAAGGCAGCGGAAATGGCAGCGGCGCCGGTCGCGGTGGCGCGCTGCCCGGCGGTGCGCAGGGCGGCAGCCTGGTGTCGCGCGCACGCGACCTGCTGCGCGGCATCGACATCGACAAGCCCGTGCCCCCGCTGATGCAGCCGGCCGAGGATGCACGGCGCGCGGGCCGCCGCCCCCTCGCCGACGCCGTCCTGCGCGACGTGCCGCTGCGCCTGTACATCGACAGCGTGCGCCAGAAAATCGAACGCAACGCGGTGGTCGGTTCGGCCCTGCTGGCCGAGGACGTGGTGCGGGTGTTCCCGCTGGTCAGCATCACGATCCGCAGCGACGGCAGCATCGACGACGTCACGATCGTCCGCTCCAGTGGCCGCCCCGACGTCGACGAGATCGTGCGCCGCATCGTGCGCCTGAATGCACGCTACGCGGCTTTCCCGCCGAACGTGGCTGCCAATTACGACGTGGTCGAACTGCGCCGCGTATGGCGTTTTTCGGGGGCACTCCACCTGCTCGAAGAAATGCGCTGAGCATGCGCCGTCAATGGCTGACCTGAGCCTGCCATTTGACATGCATTAAAGCTTGCCTGGTCAAGGGGCATACGCTGACTCTGATTGCCAGAGGCTGGCAGCACTTTTCGACAGGCAAGACATGAACGTTTCGACTAAGAAATTCCCGCAACCGGCCCGTGGCGCCGCGGCGGTTCTGGCGCTCGCGGTACTGGCCCTCGCGATGCTGGCCCTCGTCTTCGTGCTCGCGGGCTGCGCTCCGGCCATTCATTTCCGCGACCAGGACAAGGCCGGGGCGGACCAGCCGGCGCCGCCGACGGAACTCATCACCGACAAGCTGATCGCCGCCGAGCGCCAGGAACACAAGGACCAGTCCAACCAGGATCTCGACAAGCTGCTCGTCCCGAACCCGCCGCCTTACAGGATAGGCAGCGGCGACGTGCTCTCGATCGTGGTCTGGGACCATCCCGAACTGGCCGGCGGGATGGCCGCCTCGCCCACCGCCGACCCGGCCAGCACGGCCATGAATGCCAATACCGGCGCCAATGCCCTCGCGCCCGGCTTCGTGGTCGACCACCTCGGCCGCATCCAGTTCCCGCTGGCCGGCCTGCTGCCGGTCGAAGGCTCGACCGAGGAACAGGCCAGGACGCTGCTGACCAGCAAGCTCGCCAAATACCTGGCCAATCCCAACGTCACGCTGCGCGTGCAGGCCTATCGCAGCAAGCGCGTGTATCTCGACGGCGAAGTCAAGTCACCGGGCCTGCAGGCGATCAACGACATCCCGATGACGCTGGTCGAAGCCATCAACCGGGCTGGCGGCCTGTTGCCGACCGCCGACCAGAGCCGCATCCTGCTCGAGCGCGACCAGCAGCGCTACCGCATCAACCTGCGCGAGCTGGTGCTCAAGAACATCAATCCCGGCCTGGTGATGCTGAGCCCGGGCGACGTCGTGCGCATTCCGTCGCGCGAAGAAAGCAAGGTCTTCGTGTCCGGCGAGGTGATCACGCCCAAGGCGCTGACGATGCACGACGGCCGCCTCACGCTCAACCAGGCGCTCGGCGAGAGCGGCGGCATCAGCCCCTTGAGCGGCGATGCGCGCCAGGTCTACGTCGTGCGCAAGACGCCCGAGCGCACCCGCGTGTTCCAGCTCGACGCGCGCGTGGCCGGTTCGCTGGCGATGGCCGAAGCGTTCGAGCTGCAGCCGAAGGACATCGTCTACGTGGCCGCGACGCCGCTGGCCAATTGGAACCGCAACCTGAGCCTGCTGATCCCCGGTGCGCTGAGCTCGGCCGTCAGCGCAACCAATCGGCCCTGATTCCACACGGAGCAAGACCATGAGCACCCCTGGCGAACCGCATGCCCTGAACCCCGTCGTATCGAGCCCGCCAATCCTGCACGTGCCCTTCGATCCGCGCGTGGTCGATGCGCCGCACGAGGAACCAGCCTTCGATCTGAAGGGCTACCTGCACACCCTGTTCGACAACCGCTGGCTGATCGGCGGCATCACCGCCCTGATCACGCTGGTGGCGGTGCTGTACGCGCTGGTGGCCAAGCCGGTGTACGAGGCCAACCTGATGATCCACGTCGAGGAGGAGAGTCCGAACGCTTCCAAAAACATCCTCAGCGAGGCGTCGTCGCTGTTCGAGACCAAGAAGGCCGCGATCGCCGAGATGGAGCTGCTGCGCTCGCGCATGGTGGTCTCGCGCGCGGTCGACAATTTGCAGCTGTACATCGACGTGCAGCCCAAATACTTCCCGATCGCCGGCTTCTGGTTCGCCAACCAGAACGGCAACGCGCTGTCCCAGCCCGGCCTGTTCGGCTACGGCGGCTACGTGTGGGGAGCGGAAAAGGCCGACGTTTCGCTGTTCGAAGTCCCCGAAGCCTGGCTCGGCCGCCAGTTCACGCTGACGGCCCTGGGCAACGGGCGCTACCGCTTCTCGGGCGGCGGCCAGCGCATCGCTTTCGACGGCAATGTCGGCCTGCGCTACCGCGTGCCCACGTCCGGCGGCCTGATCGAGCTGAAGGTCGACCGCATGGACGCCAACCCGGGCGCCCGTTTCCGCCTGCGCCGCATGTCGCGCCTGGCGCTGATCGAGGCGATCCAGAACACGCTGATGATCTCGGAGCAGGGTAAGCAGTCCGGCATCATCGAGGTCAAGCTGCAGGGCGAGAATGCGCGCCGCACCTATGGCTTGCTGAGCGAGATCGGGCGCGAATACATGCGCCAGAACCTGGCGCGCAAGACCGAGGAAGCGGAAAAATCGCTGGGCTTCCTGAACCAGCAGCTGCCCATCCTGAAGCGCCAGCTCGAGCAGGCCGAGGAGCGCTACAATCAGTTCCGCAACGCGCACGGCACCGTCGACCTGCAGGAAGAAGCCCGCATGAGCCTGGCCCAGGTGGCGGCTGCGCGTGCGCGCCGGATCGACCTGATCCAGAAGAAAACCGAGCTGCTGGCCCGCTTCACCGAAGACCACCCGATCGTCGTCGCCATCAATCGCCAGCGCAAGGAGGTCGAGGACGAGATCGAGGGAGTCAACGCCCGCATCAAGGCCTTGCCCGAGCTGGAACAGGACGAGGAGCGGCTGGCGCGCGACATCAAGGTCAACACCGACCTGTACACGGCGCTGTCGAACACCGCGCAGCAGCTACGCCTGATCTCGGTCGGCCGGGTGAGCAACGTGCGCATGGTGGATGCGCCGATCGCGCCCGAGAAGCCGATCAAGCCTAACCGTCCGCTGATCGTGGCGCTGGCGGTGGTGACCGGGCTGTTCCTGGGCACCCTGATCGCGTTCACGCGCAAGGCCATGATGGGCGGCATCGACGACCCGCAGAAGATCGAGCGCCTGCTGGGCGCGCGCGTGGTCTACGCGACGATTCCTCACAGCAGCAACCAGGACAAGCTGATGCGCAAGGCGAAGGGCGAGAGCGGCGTGCTGCCGCTGCTGGCCCAGATCATCCCGGAGGATGCTGCGGTAGAGAGCCTGCGCAGCTTCCGCGCCGCGCTGCAGTTCACGATGCCGCACTTCCGCAACAACATCGTGATGTTTGCCGGGCCCACGCGCGGGCTGGGCAAGTCCTTCGTGTCGGCCAATTTCGCGGCCGTGATGGCGGCGAGCGGCAAGCGCGTCCTGCTGGTCGACGCCGACCTGCGCAATGGCCAGCTGCACCGCTACTTCGGCGTCGCCCGGGAGCGCGGCCTGTCGCGCGCGATCCTGGGCCAGCAAGCGGTCGAGGACGTCATCCATCACGACGTCGTCGAAAACCTCGACTTCATCCCAACCGGCGAACTGCCGCCGAACCGCTCCGAATTCCTACTGCACCTGAACTTCGGCAGCCTGCTGCAGCGGATCAGCACCCATTACGACCTCGTCCTGCTCGATCCGCCGCCGCTGCTGGAGGTGGCCGATGCGCTGATCATCGGGGCACACGCCGGCGCCGTGTTCATCGTCGCCCGCTCCGGCCGTACCAACGATGCCGAAATTAACGAATCGATCAAGCGCCTGAACCATGCCGGCATTTCGCCGCAGGGCGTGCTGTTCAACGACATGGCGCCCCGGTTGGGTACCTATGGCACCTACCAGCGCTTGGGGACGGCCGGGCAGATTGGGTTCTCGGCGGGCTGACACCGGCTTCGAGTGTACGAAATCCAGACGCCGCCCGGCGCCTATCGCACGCCGGCGGCAGCGTCGAATCATCCGAAGGCCACGCTCGTGTCATTTCGTATTCACCGGCAAGCAGCCTGCCTACTATCCATGGCAGCGGGAAACGCAGCGAAGTGCAGGCGCTCCGCCGCTAGCATCGATCCCAGGAATACGGCGCATGGTTCCCGGACAGGGCGAGCGCCAGCTTGATCATCCAGTAGCCGATCGGCAGCGAACCGATCGTCCATGCGCCGGCAGCGAAAGCCAGCAGTGCGGCGGTGGCTGCGCGCCCAAGCGGCGCTGGTGGGACGGCGCCGGCCAAACGCGCGCCGAGCAAAAATGCGCCGGCGCCGATCGCCCAGCCCGCGCCGGCTTCGGCCAGGCTGTGTTCGCCAGCATGGACCAGCGCCGCTGCGACCACCGCGCCCAATGCCAGCGCGAACGCGTCCGCAAGCGCGCGCGCCATGCGCCCGTAGCGCTGCGCCAGCAGATGGCAGGCGGCCAGGAACACGACCGTGAAGCCGGCCGCGTGCCCGCTCAGCGCCCGGTAGCGCAATCCCGGCAGTCCAGTGTCCCAGCCCAGGAACGCGATCTTGGTCGCCGCGACCAGCGCAAGCGCCAGGCCGAACGCCAATCCCCAGGTCAAGACGGCGCGCCAGGCGCGTGCAGCCAAAAGCCAGGCCATGATGGCGCCTGCCATCGGCAGGGTCAGCGACAGGTCGCCAAGGTGGTACAGGCTGGACCACGATATGGAGGACGACATGGAAGACAAGGGCATGGCGTCACCTGACGATGGCCGCCAGTGTTCGCAAGATGATGCGCAGGTCGAGCCAGAACGAACGCTCGCGCACGTAACGCTGGTAGTACTCGAGCTTGACCGGCAGGATCGTCTCCACGTAAGCCTGCTCAGGGTTCGCCGCGCGACCCAGGACCTCGCTTTCTTCCTTGTAGAGAATCGATGCGAGGTCGGTGATGCCGGGCGCGACCGACAGCACCGTGGCGCGCACGGCGGCCGGGTAGCACTCGACGTAGCGCGGCACTTCGGGCCGCGGTCCGACCAGGCTCATGCTGCCCTGCATGACATTGATCAGTTGCGGCAGTTCGTCCAGCTTGTAATGGCGCAGGAAGCGCCCGGCGTGTGTGATGCGCGGGTCGCGACCGACCGTCAGCTGTGAGTCGGCATTGGCATCGGCGCAAGCGCGCCGCTTCATGGTACGAAACTTCAGGATATCGAACAGCACGCCGTTGCGGCCGACACGCTGTTGGCGGTACAGCACCGGTCCCGGCGAATCGAGGCGCACCCACAGCGCCAGCGCGAGCAGCAGCGGCGACAGCAGTACGAGCCCGATGCCTGCCGCCACGATATCGAACAAGCGCTTGCTCATGCCAGCAGCTCGTGCAGGATCCGCACCACGCGGTCCTGGTCGGCATCGGTCATCCTGGTGTACAAAGGCAGGCTGAGCATGCTTTCGAAACAGGCTTCGGCGACCGGAAAGCGCAGCGGCGACACGTCGCAGGCGCTGCGCCACAAAGGTTGGCGATGTAGCGGAATGAAGTGCACGCTGGTGCCGATGCCGCGCTCGGCCAGGCGATCGATCAGCGCGTCGCGCGCGATGCCGGCGCTGGCCGCAAGGCGCACCACGTACAAGTGCCAGGCATGGGTGTCTTCTGGCCCGGGCAGCGCGGGCAGCCGCAGCGGTAGGTCCGCCAGGGCTTCGTGGTAGTGCCGCGCCAGCTGCTCGCGCCGCCGTGCAAAGCGGTCGATCTTGCGCAACTGCTGGATGCCGATGGCCGAAGCGATGTCGGTCAGGTTGTACTTGAACCCGGCGGCGACCACTTCGTAATACCAGGCCGGCGTGCGCGAGACGTAGCGGTCGAAGGCGTCGCGGCTGATGCCGTGCAGGCGCATCATGCGCATGCGCTTGGCGAGCTCGGCGTCGCGCGTTACCACCATCCCACCTTCGCCGGTGGTCATGGTCTTGTTGGCGTAAAAGCTGAACACGGTCATGTCGCTGTCCAGCGTGCCGACCAGCTTGTCCTTGTAGCGGGTCGGAAAGGCGTGGGCCGCGTCTTCGATTACGCGCAGGCCATGGCGCCGGGCCAGGTCGAGCAAGGCGTCCATGTCGCAGGCCAGGCCGGCGTAATGCACCGGCATGATGGCGCGCGTGCGCGGCGTGATCGCCGCGTCGATGGCGGGGATCGAGATCGTCATCCTTTCGGGCTCGACGTCGACGAACACCGGCTGCGCGCCGAGGTAGCGCACCACTTCCGCGGTCGCGGTGAAGGTCAGCGTGGGCACGATGACCTCGTCGCCGGGGCCGACGCCGACGCTCTCCAACGCCAGGTGCAGGCCGGCGGTGGCCGAGTTCACGGCGATCGCCTGCAGTCTCGCGTCGCCGAGATAGGTCTGGAAGTCGAGCTCGAACTGGCGCGTCATCGGACCGGTGGTGACCCAGCCGGAACGCAAGCAGGCGACGACGGCGTCGATCTCGGCGTCGTCGATGTCGGGCAGGGCGAACGGCAAAAAGGCGTCGACGGGAGATTCGGAAGACGTGTGCTCAGCCATGGCGTGGTTCTCCAGCGAGTGCGATTAGGAAGCGTTGTCCAAGAACTGGATAGGTGTGGTGCGCGAGTGCGAAGGCGCGCCCGCGCAGCCCGAGCTGGGCGCGGCGCTCGGCGCCGAGCGCCATCAGCGACAGAACTGCGTCGGCGATCGCCTGGGGCTGCTCGGGGGCCACGGTCAGGCCGCAACCGGCTTCCGCGACCGGATCGTTGCCGGCGTCCACGGCATGCAGCACCGGACGCGCGGCCATCATGTAGTCGATCAGTTTGTTGGGGGAGATGCCGAAGCGGTACAGCGGTTGGCGGTGCCAGCCGATGTAGGCGAGGTCGAAGCGCTGCAGCAGCGCCGGCACCTGGGCTTTCGGGACCGGGTCGAAGAAGTGTACGTTGCTCAGGCCGAGCCCCCGTGCCATGCGCTGCAGCGCGGCCTTTTCCGGCCCCGCACCGACCAGCACGAAGGCGACCGGATGCGATTGCAGGCGCGCTGCCGCCTCGATCAGGGTTGACAGCGCGTTGGCGATGCCGTGGGTGCCGGCGTAGCCAACCACGAACTTGCCGTGCTGCCTCAGGCGATCGAGCGCGGCGCCCAGGGCAGGAGCGAGTACGCCACCATCGTCGTTCCACTCGTCGGGATCGATGCCGTTCGGGATCAGGTGCAGCTTGCCGGCCGCCATGCCGTGCGCCTCCAGATGGGCGCCGACCTTGGGCAGGATCGAGACCACGGCATCGGCGTGGCGGCAGGCGTGGTTTTCGGCCGCCTGCAGCAGCATGATGAAGGGATGCCAGCGCGAATAGCCGCCCAGCTCCATCGGCGATAGAGGCCACAGGTCGTGTACCTCGAACAGCAGGCGCGCGCCGGCGTGCCGGGCGATTCGATGCGCTGGCCAGATGTCGAGCGGATACGTGCTCGAGGCGATCACCGCGTCGGGCCGGAGCATGGCCGCCAGTTGCGCGCTGTCGCGCCACAGGCGCAGCACGAAAGCCGCCATGTTGCGCACCCGCGCCGCGCCGTTGCCCCGATACGAGGGCGTGGCCAGCCAGATATAGTCGATGCCGTCGATGGTTTCGTCCAGGCGCGCACGGCCATCCAGCGCCGGCGCTTGGCTGCGCAGATGCGATGTGGACGAAGCGACGATGGTCACGCGGTGGCCGCTGTGCACCCATTCGCGCGCCAGGTAATACGGCCGGTATTCCATCCCGTGCCGCACCGAGCCGGCGTAGTGGTTGATCAACAGGATGTTCATCGATGCCACGCGACTTCTTCGGCCAGGCGCACCATGTTGCAGCGGGTGCTCTCGAGCCAGTTGGTTTCCCATTGCACCGGATGGGTCAGGAAGCAGATGCGCTCATGCCTGCCCAGCGCCTCGAACGGCGATAGCGGATAGTAGTACACCGGGTAGGGGCGGTCGCTGATATACAGATCGAAGTGGCGCAGCAGGTCGCTGTCGTAGGATTCGCACTCGATGCCGCAGCGACGGCGCAGCGTATCGTCGCGCAGCAGCTCGTGGTTGATGACCTTGAGGCGGCGGTTGGCGAAGTCGCCATGGCTGGCGACGGTGCTCATGGCCAAGCCCATGCCCTGGTTGATGCGCATGAAGTTCTGCACGAACAATTCGCGGATTTGCGGAAAATGCTGGCGTACCTGCTCGGCGGAACGCAGGCGATGGCGCTTGGCGAAAGTCGCGACCTCCTCGTAGTGGTAGCTGGCTTCGCCACCCGCGGCCTCGATGTCACGCATGAAGCCGTAGTCCAGCGTGCGCAGCCTGAAGTAATAACTGGCGCTCACGCCGTGCTTGAGTTCCAGCGCGAACATCTTGCGCGCCGTCCGCAGGTCGCTGTCGATGTCATGGCGGTGTACCAGCACCTTGCCGGTATTGCCGCCGCTGTACTGGACGGCGCGGAAGAACGAACGGATCGACAACTGCCGATAACCCGTGTGCGAAGCCTTGACGAGCAGCGATTCGTACTCACGCAGGCGCGATGGCATCAGGTAATCCGAGTAGATGCGGTTGAGCATGGTCTTCATTGCAGGCTGTACTTTGCGCGATACGGCTCGAATCCGAGGACGCGTTTGAACTGCTGCAGGCCTGGCTGGGCGCCGAAGAAGGTGTCGTACATTACGTAGCGCACGCGCTTGTCTTCGATCAGGCGCGACACGATGTCGACGAGCAGCAAGTGCATGATGCCGTCGTTGTTACGGATGCCGATCAGCTGCGACAACGCGCTGAAATTGCCGAAGCGGCCGATGTTGGCGTAGGCGACCAGTCGCCCGTCCGGATTGAGAATGCCGTAATAGTGGTAGTGCGGCAGCGTGTCGAAGTGGGCGATCTTGTCGAGGTATTTCTGGTCCATGGGCCGGCCCTGGCGCGTGTCGAGCGAGGTGTTGATCGCGTGAATGTCGTCGACGTGCGCGTTGCGGTCGATTTCGCGGAACACATAGCCGCGCGCGCGTGCGCGCTTGGCATGGTAGGCGCCACGATTCTTACCCTGGATCTGATCGAGGTAGGCGGCCGTATCGGTAAAGTGTTCGAGGTCGATCAGCGCGGCGCCGAGCGTCTTGTTGCGGATGATTCGATAGCGCGGGTGCGGACGCGTGAAGTAGCGGTAGGTCTTTGGCACGTCGGTCGGCTCGATATGCGCCTCGAAGCGCAGATGTGCCACCGGCAGCTGCAGGATCTGGCGGACGGTCTCGTAATGGCGCAGGAGGGCGTTCATGGTCGTTGGCACTCACGGGTCGGCTGATAAACGATAAGGCTTGCGCGCGGTATGTCGTTTGAATCTGCTTAAAGGGTTGAACTAAGCGGCTGAGTTAAGCAGTTGAGCCGCCGGCGCGCGAAGGCAATACAGCGCGGTCGGCCGAAAGCGGGCCCGCACCCAGCAGGCGCTCGTAGAAAGCGGCCAGCTTGCCGGCTTCGCTGTTCCAGTTGTAGATCGCGTGCACGGCGCGCCGGCCGTTCTCGCCCATGCGGCGCGCGATGTCCGGATGGCTGCACAGGTGATCGACGGCGGCGGCGATCGCCGCGGGGTCTTCGGGATCGACGCAGATGCCGCAGCCATTGCCTTCCACAATGTCCTGCCATAGCGGAAAGCGGGAGGCGAGGACCGGCAAGCCGGCCGCCATGTACTCGAACATCTTGACCGGCAGCGCGTCGAGGTAATTGACGACCGGGTGCAAGGTCACCAGGCCCGCCATCGCGCGCCGCATCACGTTCTGCACGCCGGCGCGGTCGAGGTGGCCGTGCGCATCGACGCGCTGCCAGCCCGGGGTGGCCCTGACCTCGCGTTCCAGCGCCGCTTCGGAAAAGCCGCCGGCCAGCGCCAGGCGCGCGGGCGTGCGCAGCAGCGCGCAGGCGCGCACCAGTTCGCGGATGCCGCGGATCGCCGAGATACTGCCGACGTAGCAGACCTGCATCGACTTGTGTTCCCAGTCCGGTGCCCCGGCGAACTCCTGCAGCACCGGATAATTGTTGACGTCGACCGTGTTCGGATGGATAGGTGCGAGGCGCGCGCGGATGAAGGGCGTGGCCGCGACCAGGCCGTCGAAGCGGCGCAAGGCATGGCGCTGGTAGGCTTCAAAAGCGGCGGAAAGCAGGCGCCGCGCCAGTGGCCCGAGATACGGCTTGGCGCGCAGCTGGGCCGGGATGTCTTCGTGCGAATCGAACACGACGCCGGCGCCGAGGCGCTTCAGGCGCAATCCTGCCGGGATCAGCTCCGGGTCGTGCAGGTGATAGACGTCGGCCTCGAGCCAGAGCGCGGCTTGCAGCACGCGCCGCGTGGTGCGCAGCGCACGTTTGAGGCGGCCGGACGCGCGGCCGACGTCGACGATGCGGACGCCATCGACATGCTCGTCGCCGAGGCCATCGGCCACCACCAGTGTGACCTCATGACCGAGCGCGGACAGGCTCCGGCATTGCTTGACGAAGATCCGGGTATCGTAGCGCGGATGGGCCGAGCTCAGGTGAACGATATTTGCCATATTTCCTCTCGAACCGGTACTGCGAGTAAGCGCCGAGCGTCGCGCCGATCAGCATGTCCGAAAAGGAGTGGGAGCTGATCAGGAGCAGTAGGGTGACGCTGGCCAGGGCGAACGCGTGGATGAACTCGGGCCGTTTGCGCCCGGCCAGGTATTCCTTGAAGGACATCGGGATGGCCGGTATCGCCGTGATCGCCAGCAGGTAGACGAAGCCGAACAGGCCCAGGTCGACCCAGGCCGACAGCACGTTGTGCGAGTAATAGCCGGGCTCGTAGCTCGCGTATGCGCCCAGCAGCGGGTGGGCGGCGATTGTCTGGCGCGCGTACACGGTCAGGTGGTGGCGCTTGTTGGCCGAGGTCGATTGCGACAGGTCGAGCAGTTCGAGGATGCGGTTGTCGGGCAGTGACGCGACGATGTCGTCCATGTGCATCGCAACCATCATGGCCGCCACGGTGGCGACCATGATGAACACCATCTTGTGCCGGGAAAAATAGAATTCGATGATCGGGATGGCGAACAGCAGGGCGGCGAATTCGCTGCGCGCCGTGTTGACGAACAGCGTGGCGGCGCCGACCGCGTACAGCAGCAGGCGCAGCGGCAGCGAACGTGTGTAGGTCACGAGCGGCAGGATCGTCATCAGGTAGGAACGCGCAAAGCCCTGGTAGGTCGCCAGGCTGTCCGCGTCCTGCGCGATGCCGAGCGCACCGAGGTAGAACACGCCGTTGACCGAGAACGCAAAGGCGATCGCCGACATTGCGGCCAGGCTGACGAAGGCCATGGCGCGGAACTGGCGGTGGTTGAAGTCGATGAACGAGAACATGACGAAGGCGTTCACCATGAACAGGATGCAGCCGAGGTGGTTGATGATGATGGCCGGGTTGGCGCCGGCCGCCGCATTGACGGCGACGACGGCGACGAAGTAGCCCATGAATACGCCGTAGTGCAGGTCGATGCCTGACAGCCGGCGTGGATCGGTCCGCATCCTCCGGTAGTAGGTCAGCGCGAGCGGCAGCACGAACACGACCGACACCGGCGAAAAATAGCCACCGAGGAAAGCGCCCGTGGTGCCGGTGCCGAGCAGCGTGTGGTAGTAGAAGAAGCCCGGGAACAGCAGGAAGAATGCGCAGTTCAGCAGCAGCTGTTCACGCGCCGAGGTGCCGGTAGCGTAGGGGGACGGGGCGCGGGTCTTCATGCCGGTGCTCATGCTGACGGTCAGGCGGTCGCCAGCCGGTTCTGCGAAATCTGGTAAGACATGTGCAGGTACACCAGGTACAGCGCAGAGTAGCCGATCGTGTAGCACAGCACGCTCTGGTGCAGCGTGTCGGGAAAGCCGAAGGCGCACAGCGTCATGCAGAACAGGACGATCTGCCAGATCAGGTCGACCTTCTGCTTGCCGGCCACGAAGAACACATAGCTGAGCGGGCTGGCGATGAAGTTCAGGAAGCACAGCGGCGCCAGGATCTGGGCGAGTTTGCCGGCCGGGCGCCAGTTCTCGCCGAACACCGTGGCGAACAGCTGGGGCGAGAACAACAGCAGCAGCAGCGCCGGTCCGAGCCCGAGGATCGTCAGCGCGCGGAAGGTGTAGCGATACGCCTGCTGGCAATTGCCGAGCGTCTGGAACTCGTGCACGGATTCGCGCTTGAATACCTCGAGGACGGACGCCGCGAGCAGCGAGATCGGCGCCGCCAGCACGCGTTGCGTGAGCGCGTACAGGCCGGCGGCGACCGCGCCATGGCGCATGCCGATCAGGAACAGCGGCATCTGGCCGACCAGCGCGTTGAGCATGTTCGACGGCAGCGAGAAACTCCAGAATTTGTGGTGCCGCATGAGGTAGGCGCGCTCCTCGTCGTCCAGGCGCCAGGCCAGCTGCGGGCGCGGCGGGCGCAGCAGCAGCGTGGCCGACAGCAGGCCGGTGGCCAGGCCGATCAATTGCCCGGCCAGCAGTCCGGCTTCGCCAGCCCCCAGAGACAGGAACAGCAGTTGGGTCAGTGCAATGGTGCCGGCGCCCCAGACCTTGGCGCGCGCGGCCTTGCCGAACGCCTTGTGCGAGGTCGCATAAGCCAGCGTGGTCTGGTTGTAGGCGGTCAGCCAGGTGCCCACGCCGACGATGACGAGGGCGCCCCAGGATTGCTGGCGCAGCGCGGGCAGGCCGAGCGCATGCGCGAGCAATGCGCCGCACGAGACCAGGATCGCGATGATGCTGGCGGTGTAGAACACGACGCTGAAACACACGCGCTGCTGCTGCGGCCCGTGGTCGAGGATCATCGCAGTCTCCAAGCGCAGCGTCGCCGCGATCGCCGAGACCGTCACTACGCCCAGCCAGACCGAGAATGCGCCGAGTTCGCTCGGCCCGCACATCCGCGTGATCAGTGGCGCCGCCAGCAAAGGCATGGCCTGCGCGCCGAGCGCGCCGCCCAGCACGGTCATCACATGTTTCCAGAATCCCGGCACGCTCATACGTGGGCGCTGATCGGGTCGAGCGTGGTGGCGGGGCTGTCGACCGCACCCAGCAACGCATCGCAGACCTTGCGGATGTCCTGGTCGACGAGGTAGGGCCCCATCGGCAAGCTCATCACCTTGTCGGCCATCGCCCGCGCGACCGGGCAGGTGTCGCCCGCGGACAGATGGGCGTAGGCCGGCTGCATGTGGATCGGCACCGGGTAATGCACTGCGGTCGGCACGCCGGCCGCCTGCAGCGCCGCCTGCACGTCGCTGCGCCGGTCGAGCATGACCGTGTATTGGGCGAACACGCTGCTGCGGTCGGGGCGCCGCCCGACCAGCCGGACGCGGCCGTCCAGCAGGGCGTCGTAGGTGTCGGCGGCGCGCTGGCGCTGCTGCAATTCCCAGTCGAACAAGCCCAGCTTGGCCAGGACGATGGCGCACTGCAGCGTGTCCATACGCCCGCCCACGCCCACGCGCGTGTGCACGTAGCGCCGGCTTTGGCCGTGTACGCGGATCTCGCGCATGGCGCGCGCGAGGTCGTCGTCGCTGGTGAACAGGGCGCCGCCGTCGCCGTAGCAGCCGAGCGGCTTGCTCGGGAAAAAGCTGGTGCAGCCGATCGTCGACAGATTGCCGCTGCGCCGCCCGCGATAGGTCGCGCCGAAGCTCTGGGCGCCGTCCTCGATCACGGCCAGGCCATGACGCTGGGCGATGGCGTTGATCTGGTCCATGTCGGCCGGCTGGCCGTACAGCGACACCGGCATGATCGCGCGCGTCCTGGGCGTGATCTTCGCCTCGATCAGCTCCGGCGCCAGGTTGCAGGTGACTGGATCGACGTCGACGAACACGGGGATGGCGCCCAGCAGGACGATCACTTCGGCGGTGGCGATGAAGGTGAAGGGCGTGGTGATGACCTCGTCGCCACGCTTGACGCCCAGCGCTATCAGCGCGATCAGCAGCGCTTCGGTGCCCGATGCCACGGTGATGCAATGGCGTGCGCCGGTATACTCGGTCAGGCGGGCTTCGAGCTCGCCGACTTCGGGGCCCATGATGTATTGGCCGTGGTCGAGGACGGTCTGGATGCGCTTGTTGATCAGGTCGCGCGATGCCTGGTACTGTGACTTGAGATCGATGAATTCCATGATGGGGTCAGTGTGCGAGTTAGTGGTCGGCCGGGACCAACGAGCAGACGCCGTCGACGAGCAGGTAGACGTCGCGCGTGTGGGTGCAGGTCGCCTCGCCGTTGCCGCTCAGCGGCAGGCGCAGGCGTTCGCCGAAGCGGCTGATCCAGCCGATCTGGCGCGCCGGCACGCCAACCATGAGGGCGAAATCGGGCACGTCGCCCTTGACCACGGCGCCCGCGCCGATGAAGGCGTAGCGGCCGATGGTCGCGCCACACACGATGGTCGCGTTGGCGCCGATGCTGGCGCCGCGCTTGACCAGGGTCGGGCGGTACTGGTGCTTGCGAACGATGCCGGCGCGCGGGTTGTAGACGTTGGTGAATACCATGCTCGGCCCGCAGAAGACCTCGTCTTCGAGGGTCACGGCGTCGTACACGGAGACGTTGTTCTGGATCTTGACGCGGTCGCCGATGCGCACGTCGTTGCCGATGAAGACGTTCTGGCCGAGCGAGCAATCGGCGCCGATGCGTGCGCCGGCGCAGACGTGGCTGAAGTGCCAGATTCGCGTACCGGGTCCGAGGACGGCGCCGTCGTCGACGATGGCGCTGGGATGGATGGCGTCGTTCACGGTCAGACCTCCAGCGGCAGGGCGACGCGCTTGCCGTCGCGGGCGGATTTGTAGGCGGCGATCAGGACTTCCAGCGATTTCAGGCCTTCGCGTCCATCGGTTTCGGGTTCGGCTTCGCCGCGCAGCACGCGGATCACGTTGTCGTAGTACAGCGGGTGGCCGAAGCCATACACCGAGCTGGTCTGATAGCTGGCGTCGCCGACTTTTTCGTCGTCCGGATCGGGCGTGGCGAATTGCCATTGCTGGATCTCGTTGACGGCCACGCCACCGATGCGCACCGTGCCGTGTTCGCCCAGGATCGTGATCGAGCCTTCCATGTTGCGCGGATAGGTCAGCATCGTCACGTTCATGGAGCCGAGCGCGCCGTTGCGCCAGCGCAGGCTGATCACGCCGGTGTCCTCGACCTCGATGTCGCGCGCCAGCGTGGCGGTATAGGCTTGCAGACTTTCGACCGGGCCGACGATCCAGTCGAGCAGGTCGACGTAGTGGCTGGCCTGGTTCATGAAGGCGCCGCCGTCGAACTCCCAGGTGCCGCGCCACTTCGCGCTCTCGTAGTACTCGGGCGGGCGGGTCCAGAACACGTTCAGGTTGATCATGTAGATGCGCCCGAAGCGCTTTTTCTCGACTGCGCCCTTGAGCAGCTGCAGCGTGGCGTTGCTGCGGTTCTGCTTGACCACGAACAGCCGTACGCCGGCCGCGTCGGCGGCGGCCACCATGCGCTTGCCGTCGTCCCAGCGGGTCGCCATCGGCTTTTCGGTGACGACGTGACGGCCGGCATGGGCGATACGGATCGCCTGCTCCGGGTGCAGGCCCGAGGGCGTGGTGACGATGAAGGCGTCGGCGTCGCAGTCGCGCAGCATCAGGTCGAGGCCGGCATAGGGCGTGGCGCTGGTGGAGCCGACGGCGCGGTCGAGCGCGCGCGGATCGACGTCGCACACGCCGACCAGCTCGGCGCGCTCGCTATGCTTGCGCAGCGCGTCGAAGTGGTTATTGGCGATGCGGCCGCAACCGACCAGGGCAAAGCGTATCTTGCGGTCGGTGATGGGGGCTGGGTACTGGCGCATGGCGTTTCCTCAGGCCTTCACCACGTTAGGCAGCGGATTCAGGAAGACGCCGCGGGTGTCGACGATCAGCGGCGCGTATTCGCGGATCAGGTCGTAGTCGAAGGCGCTGTGCGCCGTGGCCAGCAGCACGACGTCGTAGGAGGCCAGCTGCGGCGGGCTCAAGGCCACGCTCTTGAGATCGAAGTAGTGCTCGCGCATGCGCGGAAAGACCGGCACGTGCGGATCGGCGTAGTCGACGGTCGCACCTTTCTCGCGCAGGATTTCCATCAGTTCGACCGACGGCGACTCGCGCATGTCCTCGACATCCTTTTTATAGGCGATGCCGAGCACCAGCACGCGGCTGCCCATGACCGACTTGCCGCGCCGGTTGAGGGCGTCGGTCACCTTGCCGACCACCCAGTGCGGCATGTCGGAATTGATTTCGCCGGCCAGCTCGATGAAGCGGGTGTGCAAGCCATATTCGCGCGCCTTCCAGGTGAGATAAAAGGGATCGATCGGGATGCAGTGCCCGCCCAGGCCCGGCCCCGGATAGTAGGGCGTGAAGCCGAAGGGCTTGGTGGCGGCGGCGCGGATCACCTCGTGGATGTCGATGTTCATCCGGTCGGCGATGACTTTCATTTCGTTGACCAGACCGATGTTGACGGCGCGGTGGATGTTTTCCAGCAGCTTGGTCAGTTCGGCCGCGCGGGTCGAGCTGACCGGGACCACGCGGTCGATGGCCGGGCTGTACAGGGCGACGCCGGCTTCCAGGCAAGCCGCGGTGACGCCGCCGCACACCTTCGGAATGGTCTGGGTATGGAAATGCGGGTTGCCCGGATCTTCGCGTTCCGGCGAGAACACCAGGAACACGTCGCGCCCGACCATGAAGCCGCGCGATTCGAGGCGCGGTTTCAGTTCCTCGTCGGTGGTGCCGGGGTAGGTCGTGCTTTCCAGCGACAGCACCTGGCCGGGACGCATGAAGGGCAGCAGGGCATCCGCGGTGTCGAGCACGAAGGACAGGTCCGGCTCGCGGTAGGCGTTGAGCGGGGTCGGCACGCAGATGATCAGCGCGTCCGGTTCGCCGGCGCGGGTGAAGTCGCCCGTGGCTTCGAAGCCTTGCGCGCGGGCGTGCTCGATGTCGGCCGGCTTGATGTGGTTGATGTAGCTTTCGCCGCGGTTGAGGTGTTCGACCTTGGCGGCGTCGATGTCGATCCCCAGGACACGAAAGCCTGCTTGCGCATAGCGCAGGGTCAGCGGCAGGCCGACGTAGCCCAGGCCAATGATGCCGATGACGGCAGTACGGTCACGCAGCCGGTTGGTGAGCTGTTCCAGATAGGCCGGTTTGCTTTCGTCACGCATGGGTATCCTCGCGAATCGATGGGGGAAAAGTGGGGAACGAGTGCCGTCAAATACGGAAGGGCACGAATTTCTTGATCAGAGCCAGGCGCTCGGGCTCGGGCAGCGGTACGACCGTCGGCGCGCTCTGGACCGGCTGGGGCGTGTATTCGGTGACGATCGACTTCACCATCGCTTCGATCATCGGGCGCTCGTGGGTCTCGCAGGCCATCATCAGGCAAGTGATGAAGGTGTCCAGCACGCTTGGGCGCAGCGCGTTTTCCTTCATCCGCATGATGCGCGGGTGCTCGCTCGGGCAGACCACGCCGTCGGTCAGTAGCTCCTCGTGCAGCTTTTCGCCCGGGAACAGGCCGACGTAGCGGATCTCGATGTCGCCACCCGGGTTCTGCGAGCTCTTCTCACTCAGACCGGACAGGGCGATCAGGGTGCGCGCCAGGTCGACGATCTTGACCGGTTCGCCCATGTCGAGCACGAACACGTCGCCGCCCTTGGCCATGGCGCCGGCCTGGATCACCAGCTGCGCCGCTTCGGGAATCAGCATGAAGTAGCGGGAGACTTCCGGGTGGGTGATGGTGAGTGGCCCGCCGCGCGCGATCTGGCGCTGGAACAGGGGGATGACGGAGCCGGACGAGCCCAGTACGTTGCCGAAGCGGACCATGCAGAACGTCGTGCCGGCGCCCGGTCGCGCCGCGGCGGCCTGGAAGATCAGCTCGGCGATGCGTTTGCTGGCGCCCATGACGTTGGTCGGGCGCACCGCCTTGTCGCTGGAGATCAGGACGCAGGTCTCGACACCGTGCTTGGCCGCCTGGGCGGCGATCACCTGGGCGCCGACCACGTTGTTGCGCAAGCCTTCGACGATGTTGGTTTCGACCAGGGGCACGTGCTTGTAGGCGGCGGCGTGGTAGACCGTGTCGACGGCGCTGTCGCGCAGGATGCGCTCGACCAGTTCGGCGTTGCAGACCGAGCCGAGATGGGCGTCGATCGGGATGTCGGGGAAGCGCGTGCCCAGCTCCTGGCGGATCGTGTAGAGCGCGAACTCGGAGTGATCGAGCAGGTGCAGGCGGGCCGGGGACAGGGTGACGATCTGGCGGCACAATTCGCTGCCGATCGAACCGCCGGCGCCGGTGACGAGCACGTGCTTGCCGCGCACGCAACGGGCGAACAGGTCGAGGCGCGGCGGCACCGGCGGGCGTCCGAGCAGGTCTTCGAATTTCATTTCGCGGATGGTCTCGCGCGGCGTGACCTTGTCGTCGGCCAGGTCGACCAGGCGGCTCAGGATCTTGATGGCGACGCCGGCCTGGGCCAGGCGCTGCATGATGTCGCGCAGGCGCTCTGGCGAGGCCGAAGAGATCGCGATGACGATAGCCCGGATGCCCATCGCCTTGACGACTTCTTCCAGGCGGTCGGTGTGGAACACGCGCAGGCCGGCGATATTGCGTTCGTTGAGCGCGTGTTTATCGTCGAAAAAACAGACCGGGCGATATTCCTGGCTGCCGCGCATGGTTTGCACCAGCCGTGCTCCGGCTTCTCCGGCGCCGTACACGGCGACGGTTTCGGAAGCGCTGTGGCCGACTTCATATAAGTGGCGAAGGAAATTACGCATGCCGACACGCGAGGCGACGACATAGGAAAACACGATAAACCAATAAATGGCCAATGCGCTGCGCGGAAAATTTTCTTCATTTATCGCGAACATCACGACATAGGCGCAAAGAATGGCGACCGCCAATGCGAAACCGGTGATGCTCAATAAACGCTGGTCGATGAAACGAATGACCGCGCGATACAGATCGGAGATGGAAAAAGCGGCGATCGTGACCACGGCCACCAGCACATACGACGCCGGGCCGAAATGCGAAGCCAGTTTCAGGTCCCCGCCGCGCAGCAGCATGGCGATCAGGAAGCAGAATGGAAGGGCGATCAGGTCCACCGTCACCATCATCGCGATCTTGATTGTGCGGTGCAGAGAAATCAATTTCGTGCAACATTCCTTGATAACGCCGTGCGTGAACTTTGGCATGATTCCAAAAAACTGCGTAGGGTTTCAGGATGATCCTAGTCGCCGTCGATTTGAATGAATCCGTTTTTATCGGTAAATAGGTAGATTGCTCGATGAAATGAAAGCGATTTAGATTGCGAATTGCTGAGTAAGTTTATTATCTAAGCGCGTAAGGGCGTGAGGTTTGACCATGCTCAACCGCCGGAATGGAATTAATTCGAAACGCTATTTAATAAAATAAAGAAATGACGCAATAGAATTAATTCAATTCGGAATTGTTTCGAATTAGAATCGAAATAGCGAGGCACTTTGGTGTATTGGTCGACCGCATGCCGCGTTGCGACGTGGACTTAAGGACATGCCAGTAGGCGATCACGATGCGCTGAAGGCCAGTCCGAACCCATGTTTGTAGGACAGTTCCGCAAGCCCGCGCGCAGTGTGCGGCAGCGAACAGTGCTCATCGATGGGTGTTGCTACGATGGAGGCGTTGAGTGAGGACGCCAGCGACATACCGCAGGCCGCCAAATACCCCAACAGGTCAGCCGGTCGCCTCGAGGACCGGCACCAGATTCCCGTGCCGGCGCCTGCGCCGGCCGAAACGGAAGCGGAGGTAGTTAATGTCGACGTCGATGACGAGCCATCCACCGAAGCATCTCGTGCGCGAGTATCTCGAGCGCCGCTCGAAAGAATCGGAGCCGCCGCCGACGCCCGAGGAAATCCGGCGTCAGCTTGGCTGGAGCATGCTGATGCCGGCGGGGGACGACAAGATGCCTTCGCGTTCCTGACGCTCCGCCGCGTCGATCCCCATCAGGATGCGGCGGCCCCCACCACGACAATAGGAGAATGACCATGACCGCCAACATCGGCAACAAGCACATCGCCCAACACCGCGGCAAGAAAGAGCGCGCGGAAATCCGCAAGACCAACATCGCGCGCGAAGCCGTGAAGCAGGCCGAGGCCCGCGCCAAGTACCGCAACCAGCAGAAAGGCAAGCCGCTGCAGGCCGCCGCCGCCTGATCCGCATTGCGCTAGACAAGCCCGCCCCGGTAACGCGGCGGGCTTTTTTGCGTCCGTGCCCGCCGCCGGCCACCGGACGCGACCCGCGGTCCGCCGCCGAAGCCGCCGTTCACCGACCGGACGCCGTTCACCGGTTCCGCGCCGCCGTTCGCCGAAAAGCGCTTTCGCGCCGCGCACGGCTCGGCTATCGTGTCCTCATTCCATAACGGAGGACGTATGAACAGCGAAGCTTCCTATCATCTGCGGCGCCAGGTCCTGTGGGGTCTGCTGCTGGTCGGCCTGGGTACGGCCTTCTTACTCGACCAGATGCACATCATCGAGATCACCGAATACTGGCACTACGCGCCGCTGCTGCTGGTCCTGGCCGGCATCAACCAGACCATCGGCTACCCGAGCGCTGGAGAATTCTCGCGCGGCCTGTGGAACGTGTTCATCGGCCTGTACCTGTTCGCCGTGCTGGAAGGCCTGTTCGGCCTGACGTGGTCCAACAGCTGGCCGCTGTTCATCATCATCAGCGGCGTCACGATGGCGATCCGCCCGATCGCCGCGCGCCGCTTCAACGTCCAGCGGGAGCGTCATCATGGCGAATGAAAGCAACCGCGCCTTCGGCCAGGTCGTGATCGGCCTGCTGGTCGTGGCGATGGGCGTGCTGTTCCTGCTCGATAACCTGGGCTACGTCGGCTTTCGCCATGCGCTCTCGTTCTGGCCGATCGCCTTCATGGTCGCCGGCGCCGGCATGATGGTCAGCCAGGAAGAGCGCAACGGCCACGTCACCGGTCTGATCCTGATCGTGGTCGGCCTGCTCCTCCTCCTCAAGCACATGGGGCTCGTCGACATCAGCTGGAACATGATATGGCCGGTGCTGCTGATCGTGGTCGGCGGCCTGATCCTGTTTCGCACCATGGGCGGCGGCCGGATCGTCCACGTTGGTGTCGTCAAGACAGGCGGCGCGCGCGACGACACCCTCGACGTCACCGCGATCCTGGGCGGCGTCCAGCGCCGCGTCGAGACCGCGAACTTCCGTGGCGGCGAGGTTACCGCGCTGCTGGGCGGCTGCGAACTCGACCTGCGCGCCTGTTCGATCGTGAAGGAGGCCGTGCTGAACGTGTTCACGGTGTGCGGCGGCGTCGCGATCAAGGTGCCGCTCGACTGGACCGTGGTGCTCGATGGCGTGCCGGTGGCGGGCGGCTTCACGCAGAAGACGGTGCCCGCGCCCGATGCCGGCAAGCGGCTGGTGATCACCGGCTATGCCTTCATGGGCGGCGTCGAAGTCAGCAACTGAGGTTAGCAACTAAATGACCAGCTGGCGCGCCGCGCTGCTCTACCTGCTGGCCTGGCTGATGCTGGGCCTGTTGCTGGCCGCGATGCTGGCCGTCAGCGGCGCGGCCTGGTCCGCGAGCCTGCTGTTCGCGCTGCCCCTGGTGTTGGTGTACGCGTTCGCCAGCGGCTATTCGGCGTATTACGTTTGCCGCGCCCATCCGCTCGGGCGCAAGCGCACGGCGGCGGTGGTCATGGGCGTCGGCCTGACGGCGCTGTGCGCGGCCGGCCTGTGGTGCGCGCTCGGCGCGGCCTGGAGCAGCCTGTGGCAGGCCTTGATGCCGACGCTGGCGCTGTCCTTGACGCCGGCGCTGGCGACCTCGATGTTCGGCATCGGCGTGCTGCTGTACGGCCTGGCCGCGGCCGTGAGCTACCTGCTGATCGAGTCCGGCCGCGTGCGCGAACTCGAGACGCGTGCCTTGCAGGTCAAGCTGATGGCGCAGGACGCCGAGCTGCGCATGCTGCGCACCCAGGTCGATCCGCACTTCCTGTTCAACAGCCTCAACTCGATCAGCGCGCTGACCACCATCGACCCGGCTGCCGCGCGCGCGATGATCGTGCAGCTGGCCGATTTCTTCCGCCACAGCCTGGGGATGCAGGCCGACCGCAAGGTGACGCTGGCGCAGGAGCTGCGCCTGGTGGTCGACTTCGTCGCGATCGAGCAGGTGCGCTTCGGCGAGCGCTTGCGTTTCGAATTCGACGCCGACGCCGCCGCGCAAGCCTGCCTGTTGCCACCGATGCTGCTGCAGCCGCTGGTCGAGAACGCGGTCAAGCACGGCGTCGGGCAGATGCTCGAACCGGGCACGATCCGCGTTCAAGCTACGCGCGCCGGCTCGCAGCTGCTGGTCCGCGTTGACAACGACGCCGACCCGGACGGCGTGACTTCCAAGGGCGGCGGCATCGGCCTGGAGAACGTGCGGCAACGGCTGGCCGCCACTTACGGCCACGAGGCCGGCATACGCTGGACGCGCGCGGCGGACGGTTTCCGCGTCGAGCTGACGCTGCCGGCGGAAGTCCCCACCGCATCAACCGACACAGCGATAAAGGCATGACGAGCATGCGCGCGATCATCGTGGACGACGAACACCTTGCGCGCGCCGTGCTGCGCGAGCACCTGAAGCACCATCCGGACGTCGAGATCGTCGGCGAATGCGCCAACGGGTTCGAGGCGGTCAAGGCGATCGCCGAGCTGCGGCCCGATCTGGTTTTCCTCGACATCCAGATGCCGAAGCTCGATGGCTTCGAGGTGGTCGAGCTGGCCGGCGCCGCGACGCACTACCTGTTCGTCACGGCCTTCGATGCGTTCGCGCTGCGCGCCTTCGAGGTGCATGCGCTCGACTACCTGCTCAAGCCGTTCTCGAGCGAACGCCTGGCGCAGGCGCTCGCGCACGCGCGGGCGCGCCTGGCCGCGCCCGCGTCCGCGCAGGCGCCCGTGGCGCAAGCCGTCCAGGACGCGGCGAGCGCAGTGCGCGGGCGCCAGTTGCCGCTCGAGCGCATCCTGATCCGCGACGGCGTCCGCGTCCAGGTGGTGCCGGTGGCGAGCGTGGACCTGATCGAGGCCGAGGACGACTACGTGGCGATCCAGGCCGGGGGCAAGCGCTGGCTCAAAAGCCAGCGCCTGGCCGAACTCGAAGCCCAGCTCGACCCGCAGGCGTTCTTGCGCGTGCACCGCTCCTTCATCGTCAACCTGGCGGCGATCGCGCGCATCGAGCCGCATGGGCGCGATGGGCATTGTGCGGTGCTGCGCGACGGCACCCGCGTGCCGATCAGCCGCAGCGGTTATCAAAAAGTGCGCGAGCGGATCGGCTAAGCGGATCGGCTGAGCGTCAAGCGACTTCGACGTGCCACCAGCTCGGCAGCAGCGCGAGCACTTCGGGCCGCGCGAAGCGGTCGTCGATCAGCCAGACGGTACCGCGGTCCTGCTCGGTGCGGATCACGCGTCCGGCGGCCTGCACGACCTTCTGCATGCCGGGATAGAGATAGGTGTAGTCGTAGCCGGCGCCGAACATCGCCCCCATGCGCTGGCGCAGCTGTTCGTTGACCGGGTTCACCTGCGGCAGCCCGAGGGTGGCGACGAAGGCCCCGATCAGGCGTTCGCCCGGCAGGTCGACGCCTTCGCCGAAGGAGCCGCCCAGCACCGCGAAGCCGATCCCGCGTCCGCCCGGCGTGAAGCGATCGAGAAAAGCGGCGCGTTCCGGCTCGCTCATGCGGCGCGACTGGCGCCAGGTCGGCACGTCGGGATGGCTTTTTTCGAACGCGTTGGCGGCCTGCTCCAGGTAATCGAAGCTGCTGAAGAAGGCCAGGTAGTTGCCGGGCGCCTCGTGGTACTGGCGCGCCATCAGCTCGGCGATCGGTTCGAGCGAAGCCTTGCGGTGCTGGTAGCGCGTCGAGATCGCGCGCGCCACGCCGACTTTCAGCTGGCTGGCCACGAACGGCGATTCGACGTCGACCCAGGCGGTGTCCGCCGGCATGCCGAGCAGGTCGGCGAAATAATTCCACGGGCTGAGCGTGGCCGAGAACAGCGTGGTCGAATGGGCGAAGCCGAAGCGCGGCGCCAGAAAGGGCGCGGGCACCACGTTGCGGATGCACAGGACGGTGTCGCGCTCGCTGCTCCGCGTGAGGTCGAACAGCGAATGCTCGCCGAACGATTCGGCCAGGCGCTGGAAGGCGAGCGCTTCGAAATAAAAGTCCTGCAGCGCCGGCTCGAGCGGGATCGCGAACTCGGCCAGGTGCTCGGTGATCGCGCTGCACGCTTCCTGCAGCGCGTTGACGAATTTGCTCGGCAGCTCGTCGATGGTCTGGTAGGGCAGCGGGGCCGATTTGCTGACCTCCGTCCAGGCGCGCTTGATCTTGTCGAGCGGCTTGTGCAGGCTGGGCGCCGCGACTGAGCGGGCGGCGCGCAGCAGGGCGCGGTCCAGCGTCGCCGTGTACATGCCGCGCGCCCGCGAGACCAGGTTGTGCGCTTCGTCGGCCAGCACGCTGACGCGCCAGCCGTTGGTCAGCGACAGCGCGTACAGCATCGCGCTGCCGTCGAACCAGTAGTTGTAATCGCCGACCACGACGTCGCTCCAGCGCGTCATCTCGCTGCCCAGGTAGTAGGGGCAGACCTCGTGCGCCAGGCCGATCTCGCGCAGCGCTTCGCGGTCGAGCAGTGGCGCATCGAGCGCGGCGGCGCGTGCGGCGGGAAGGCGGTCGTAAAAGCCGCGCGCCAGCGGGCAGGAGTCGCCCTGGCAGGCCTTGTCCGGATGCTCGCAGGCCTTGTCGCGTGCGCTCAGTTCGAGCACGCGCAAGGGCAGCGTGCCGCCGTTTTTCGGGCTGTTTTTCAGGGTCGCGGCAGCGTCCAGCGCCAGGCGGCGGCCCGGCGTCTTGGCGGCCAGGAAGAACAGCTTGTCGATGCCGTGCTGGGGCGCGGCTTTCAGCAGCGGGAACAGCGTGCCGACGGTCTTGCCGATGCCGGTCGGCGCCTGGGCCAGCAGGCAGCGTTTGCCGGCGTTGGCGCGGAACACCGCTTCGGCCAGCTGGCGTTGGCCGGGGCGGAATTCGGCGTGCGGAAAGCGCAGTGCGTTGAGCGAGGCGTCGCGCGCGGCGCGGTGGCGCATCTCCTGCTCGGCCCAGGCCAGGAAGCGCGTGCAATGGTCTTCGAAGATCACGGCCAGCTCCACGCGCGTGCGGGTCTCGCGCAGCACGGTCTCCTTCTGGGTGCCGATATCGAAGTAGACCAGCGCCAGGTTGACGCTGTCCATGTTCAGCGACACGCACATCAGGTGGCCGTACACGCGCAGCTGGGCCCAGTGCAGGTGACGGTGGTTGTCGGGGATCGAAGTGAACTGGCCGCGGAAGGTCTTGACCTCCTCGATCAGGTTCTGGTCGGGATCGTAGCCGTCCGCGCGTCCGCGCACGTGCAGCGGGCCCCAGTCGCCCTCGAGCGTGACTTCGGACTTGTAGTTGTCGCTACCGCCAGAGACCCGGCGCGCCGCCACCACCGCATGGCCGGCGATGCCTTCCTGCGCGGTGGGCGAGGGCGTGAAGCGCAGGTCGAGGTCGCCCTGCTTGGCGGTGAACTCGCACAGCGCCCTGACCGCGACCGTGTACTGGGCGGCCGGGTTCGAAGCCTCGCTCATGCCGCCGCCTGCTCCCACTGCAGGTAGCAGACCGTGATCGGCATGCGATGCGCGCCGCAGTACTCGATCCAGCGCAGCTGGTTGTCCTGCAGGCGGTCGCCCGGGCCCTTCACTTCGATCATGTTGTAGCGCTTTTCGCCCGGCCAGAACTGGATCAGGTCGGGAAAGCCGGTGCGGTTGTCCTTCACGTCCGCCAGGATGCGCTGGCACCAGAGCTTGAGGTGCGCGGCCGGGATGCAGTCCAGCGCCAGCTCGATGATCTCGCGTCCCAGCCATTCCCACGACACGAAGGGCGAGGCCAGGCCGATCTTTTGTTCGTGGATGGCGAGCATGGCCTCGCGGTAGCTGCCGTCGTCCAGACGCGCCAGGCAGGCGTCGAACTCCGCCTTGCGGCGGCTGTGGAAGTCGGCGCTGTACAGGTCGGCGGGGCCGCGGTGGAAGGGGTGGAAAAAGGCGCCCGGGATCGCCGCGAAGATCGCAGGCCAGCACAGCAGGCCGAACAGGGTGTTGGCGAGCGTGTTCTCGACGTAGAACACCGGCGCCGCATCCTGCCACAGGTGGCCCAGCACGACGCCTTCGACGCGCCAGTCGTTCGCAGCCGGCAGCGGCAGGCACAGGTCGAGGCGCTCGACCTGTGCCTTTCTCCTGGCGGCGATGCGCGCGTGCCCGAGCTTCTTGGCCAGGCGTGGGCCGATGCGCAGCAGGTGCTGGCGTTCGGCTTCGTTTTCCGGCGCGGCGTCGGCCTGCTCGAACAGCGCATAGGCCTCGTCGATGCGCTCGGCCTTTTCCAGCACGCGCATCGCGCGTCCGCGCGCGCCCGGGTAGCGGCACTCGGTGTAGAACGCGTGCGCGTGCTCCCAGTCCTTTTGCTTTTCCAGCTGCTGGGCGAGCTGGAACAGCAGCTTCTCGCGCCGGCTGTCGAGCCAGGCATTCTCGAAGGCGTGGCGCGGCAGGTCGGCCAGGATGTCGAGCGCGGGCTCATCCAGGTAGTAGCGTTGCTTGCAGGCGTGCAGGCGCAGGTAGTGTTCGATGTCGTCGCGGTTGCGGAAACCGCGCGAGCTCGGTGAGAACTCGACCTGCTCGTAGCGGAACACGCCGAGGTCGGACAGCACGAATTCGGTCCAGTCCTGGCTCAGGTTGCCGAAAAAGAGCAGGCGCAGGCGGTCGCACAAGGGCTGCACCAGCAGGCGCCAGACGGTGTCCGGGCAATCGGGATGCCAGTGCGAGAACGGCTTGTCGGCTGCATCGCCATCTTCGTTGTTGTCGTCGGCGCCGCTGCAGTGGATGGCGCGCAGGTGCTCGAGCTGCTCGGACTTGCGCGCATTCCTGACCGCTGCGGGCAGGGCGAAGGCGGCGGCGATCTCGGGCTTGAGCAGCAGGTCGAACAATTCGTCGAGCGAGACGGCGGGATCGGCGGCGATCCAGCCGGTCGGCAGCAGGCTGGCCGCGGCCTCGAGCGGGCAGCCGATTTCCACGTAATTGAGTTTGCTGGCGCGGAACAGCGTCCCCTTGCGCATCACCATGCGCACGAATAGCGCGCGCGCGGGACGGGGCAGGGTGGGGAAAGCCGCGACGAAGGCGTGTTCTTCGTCGTCGAGGAGGTCCGCGTAGCGCTGGGCGATCCAGTCCAGCACACGCTGGAAGTTGTCCAGATAGTAAAACTCGTTCTCTAAAACCTTGATCATCGCGCTTGCTGACTGTGCTTTTGTACAGTATAGCGGTGTGGACCAAGTTTACCCAGCGGTTTACCGCATTTCGGCGCAGTGCGTGGCTTTTGCGGCGGATCAGGGCCGCGCCGGCGTGTGCGCTGTGCAGGACTTGTCGCTGCAGCCGCTGTCATCGACGCCGTCGCGCCCGTTGGCGGCATGCTGCATGATGGCCGTGATCAGGGCGACGTCGGTGTCGACCACGGCGGGAGCGGTCACGGCCCGGCTTGCGCCGGCGTGGCGTTTCGCGGCCGGATGCGCGGCGCCGCGGATGGCTGCGACGTTGGCCCGGCCGGTCTGGCGCACGGGCTCGGTCCTCAGCGCGGGTACGGGCGGGTGCTTTGGCGCCGGCACGGCGTGCGGGGCCGCGTGTGCCGCGGCAGGCAGCGCGGTGGCTGCCAGGGCTGGCGTGGCGTCGGCGCCGGACAGGGTCGGCAAGTTGACGATGGTCGCGCCGCCCGGCGCCGCGGACAGGGCCGCGGGCGCCGGATCGGGCCTCGGCGGCGCAGGCGGCGTCACCTGTGCGACGACTGGCGAGGCGGTCTGCGCCGACACCTGCGCCGCTTCGTTCGCTGCTGCCGTCGCAGCCGGCGCCGGCAGGGCGAGCGCCACCACAGGCGGTTCCGTTGCCGGCGCCGGATCGTGCGCCATCCACGCCAGCGTCCCGACCAGCGCACAGGCCAGGGTGCCGCCCATGGCGCACCAGAGCAGCGTGCGTCGAGCCCGCGGACGCGTACCGAGGCCATCGAGCATCGCCAGGATGCTGACATCACTGGACGAGCGGCGTGACGAGCTCATCAGGTTGGGGCGTCTGGAGCCGGGTTGATCTTCGTCTGTAGGGCGCACGGTACTCCTCCTAATATTGGCAGGTTACTTCCAATTAGAAACAAATTGGAGAATCCGATGCTGATCTTGATCGCATTAAGCTACTTTTGCCTGGCCAGCGCGCTGATCTGGCTGGCCGTATTCCCGTCCGGGCGCACCGCGCTGCTGCGCTTGCTGGGACGGCTGCAGCACCGGCTGCAGGCGCGCGCCGAGGGTCTGCAGCGCGCCGGCAGCGCGGGCATGCATGTCGGTTGGTCCGGCGCGCGCGGCGGCCTGGACGCAGGGCGGGAACTGCTGCGCCGGCGCTGGCCGTTCCTGGCGATCGGGCTGCCGCTGATCCTGGTGCCCACGCTGTTGGCCTTGTTGATGCGCAAGCCGGACATGCTGCCCGAGTACGAGCCGGTCGATACCGTGGTCGACGCCCAGGTCGCGGCCCTGCTCAATGGCGAGCGCCTGGCGCCGCCCAGCGCACTGCCGCCAACCGCCTTCAGCACGACCGAGGTCGAACTGGTGCGCCCGATGCTGGTCGACGCCAGCCGCAACTGGGGCCTGCTGCAGCCCGATTTCAGCCAGCGCCTGCTGTTGCTATTCAAAATCATGAAAGAAAAGCACGGCTACGACATGGCGCTGCTGGAAGGCTACCGCAGCCCGGCGCGCCAGGAACTGCTGGCCAGCATGGGCGCGTCGGTGACGAATGCGCGCGCCTTCCAGAGTTGGCACCAATATGGCCTGGCCGCCGACTGCGCCTTCCTGCGCGATGGCAAGATCGTGATTTCGGAAAAAGATCCTTGGGCGATGCGCGGCTATCAACTGTATGGCGAAGTTGCCGAATCGCTTGGCCTGACCTGGGGCGGACGCTGGCAGATGATGGATCTCGGTCACACCGAATTGCGCGTGCGTGGCGTGATGAAGCATTGAGTCGACACCGCCCGCCTGGCTTGTGTCAGCGCAAACTTTCGCGCTGGAAATAGTGCCAGACTAGCCGACGCTACCCATCCACTCTGCGAACCGCTATGGCCCGACTCTGGCAGTTTTTAACCGACAGCCGCGTATTGGGCGTGATCGGCATCGCCGCACTCGCGGCATTCCTCCTGTTGGGCGCCGAGACGCTCGAAATCGCCGCGATCTGGGCATTGCTGGCGGCCTTGCTGCTGCTGGCGAGCTGGGGCGCGTGGCGGCTGGGACGCGCCGCCTGGCGCCGCCGCGCCGCCGCCAGGCTGGGCGAGGCGATCGTTGCGTCATCAACGTCTGCGCCCGCATCGGCGGATGGCAACCCGGCGTCCGGCGTCCGCGACGACGCCGCCGTGCTGCGCAAGGGGATGCTGGAAGCGATCGGCACCATCAAGACGTCCAAACTCGGCCTGACGCGCGGCGCCGCGGCCCTGTACGAACTGCCCTGGTACATGATCATCGGGAATCCGGCGGCCGGCAAAAGCAGCGCGGTCAAGCACTCCGGCCTGAACTTCCCGATCCCGGGCAGCAAGGCGGTGCAGGGCGTGGGCGGGACGCGCAACTGCGACTGGTTTTTCACCACCGACGGCATTCTGCTCGACACCGCCGGCCGCTATTCGGTGTACGACGCCGACCGCGCCGAGTGGTTCAGCTTCCTCGACCTGCTGCGCCGCCATCGGCCGCGCGCTCCGATCAACGGCATCCTGATCGCGGTCAGCGTGGCCGAGCTGGCCGGCGGTTCGAGCGAAGCGTCGATCGAACTGGCCAAGAGCCTGCGCACGCGCGTGCAGGAGCTGACCGAGCGTCTCGGCGTGTACGCGCCGGTGTACGTGATCTTCACCAAGGCCGACCTGATCGCCGGCTTCGCCGATTTCTTCAACGACAGCGAGCGCGGCGAACGCGACCGCGTCTGGGGCGCCACCCAGCGTTACAACCGGCGCAGCACGCCGCAGGACGTGCTGGCGTTCTTCGACCAGCATTTCGACGAGCTGCACGACGGCCTCAAGGAAATGAGCCTGGCGAATATGGCCGGCAACCGCAGCACCGCGCAGCGGCCGGGCGTGTTCACCTTTCCGCTCGAGTTCGCCTCGCTGCGGCCGCATCTGCGCGCCTTTCTCGCCACGCTGTTCGAAGAGAACACCTATCAATTCAGGCCAGTGTTCCGCGGCTTTTACTTTACCAGTGCGCTGCAGGAAGGCAGCGTCGAGAACCTGTCCTCGCGCCGCGTCGCCAATCGCTTCGACCTCGAGCTGGGCGAAGCGAAGCCGGGTACGGCCGGCGCGCCGGGGACGGAGCAGTCCGGCTACTTCCTGCTCGATCTGTTCCGCAAGGTGATCTTCGCCGACCGCGACCTGGTCAAGCGCTACACCAGCCCGGCCGCCAACCGGGTGAAGATCGGCGCCTTCTTCGCCGCCACCATCCTGCTCGGCTGCGCGCTGGGCGGCTGGAGCTGGTCGACCATGGGCAACCGCCAGCTGGTCGCCAACGTCCAGGCCGACCTCGACAAGGTGAGCAAACTCCAGGCCCGGCGCAGCGACCTGCAATCGCGCCTGGAAGGGCTCGAGATCCTGCAGGACCGCATCGAGCAGCTGGAAAAATACCGTGCCAGCCAGCCGCTGGCGCTGTCGTTCGGCCTGTACCAGGGCGCGGCGCTGGACCGCAAGCTGCGCGACGAATATTTTGCCGGCGTGCGCGAAGTGATGGTGCAGCCGGTGGCGGGCGCGATCGAGTCGCTGTTGACCGAGATGAACGCCAACGCCGCACAGTTGACGCCGAATGCGCCGATTACCCAGGCCGCGCCGGGATCGACGCCGGCATCGGGATCGACTCCGGCGCCAGCCGCCGCCAAGCCGGGCCTGCCCTACCAGGACGTCTCGCCCACCAACGTCGGCGACGCCTACAATGCGCTCAAGACCTACCTGATGCTGGCCGATAAATCGCACGCCGAGCCCGGCCACCTGAACGACCAGCTGACCCGCTTCTGGCGCGGCTGGCTGGAAGCGAACCGCGGCGCCATGCCGCGCGAGCAGATGATTCGCAGCGGCGAGCGCCTCTTGAGCTTCGTGCTGGCCCACGTCGACGACCAGGCCTGGCCGCAGATCACGCCCAAACTGAGCCTGCTCGACAGCGCGCGCGAAAACCTGCGCCGCGTGGTGCGCGGCACGCCGGCGCGCGAGCGCGTCTACGCCGACATCCGCACCCGCGCCGCCACCCGCTACCCGGCGATGACGGTGGCGCGCATCGTCGGCGACCAGGACGCGGCGCTGGTCGTCGGCAGCTACGCCGTCAGCGGCGCGTTCACGCGCGAGGCCTGGGCCGGCTTCATCCAGGGCGCGATCCGCGAAGCGTCCAACCGCGAACTGCAAAGCAGCGATTGGGTGCTCAAAAGCGTCGCCAAGGACGACCTGACGCTGGAAGGCAGCCCGGAGCAGATCCAGAAGGCGCTGGTCGACGCCTACAAGGCCGATTACGCAAAAGAGTGGGGCAAGTTCGTGCAGGGCGTGACGATCGCCGACCTGTCGGGCTTCGACGCCAGCGTGCAGGCGATGAACCGCCTCGGGGACCCGCAGGCGTCGCCGCTGGCCAAGGTGCTCAGAATGGTCTACGAGCAGACCGCGTGGGACGACCCGGCGCAGGCGCGCGTCGACAGCGTCAAGCTCAAGCGCGGCGTCCTGGCCTGGTTCCGCGAAACCGTGCTGCGCCAGGCGCCGAGCGAAGCGCGCCAGGTGGCCGACAGCCTCGGGCCGCTGCCGGTCGGCGGGGCGCAAGGGGCCGGCCCGGTCGGGCGCGAGTTCGCCGGCGTGGCGCGCCTGGTCGGTGTCAAGGAAAAGGATGCCTCGCTGATGAGCGGCTACCTCGACGCGCTGTCCAAGCTGCGCACCCGCCTGAACCAGCTGAAGAATCAGGGCGACCCCGGCCCCGGCGCCAAGCAGCTGATGCAGCAGACCCTGGAAGGCAACGGCTCCGAGCTGGCCGACGCCCTGAAATACGTCGACGAACAAATGCTGACCGGGATGACCGACTCGCAAAAGCAGATGCTGCGTCCGCTACTGGTGCGCCCTCTGGTGCAGACCTTCGCGATGATCGTGCTGCCGTCGGAATCGGAGATCAACAAGACCTGGCAGGCCCAGGTCGTCGAACCCTTCCAGAAGAATCTGGCGTCCAAATACCCGTTCGCCGCCGGCGCCCAGATCCAGGCAACCACTGGCGAGATCGGCCAGGTATTTGGCCCCGAAGGTGTGGTCGCGAAATTTGTCGGCACCACCATGGGACCGCTGGTGGTGCGGCGCGGCGATGTCTTGAGCAGCCGCACCTGGGCCGACATCGGCATTACGCTGGCGCCGCAGGCGGTGAGCGGCTTCCCGGGCTGGGTGGCGCCGCTGTCGGCCAACGGCGTGGCATCGACCAACGGGCCGCAGACCGTGTTCCAGCTGCTGCCCCTGAGCGCGCCCGGCGTGACCGAATACACGATCGAGATCGACGGTCAGCAGCTGCGTTACCGGAATACGCCGCCCGCGTGGGCCAACATGGTCCATCCGGGCCCGACCGGCGTAACCGGCGCGCGCGTCAGCGCCGTGGCGTTCGACGGGCGTACGGTCGAACTGTTCAACGAACCGGGCCAGTTCGGGCTGCAAAAGCTGATCGAAGCGGCGACCAAGAAGAAGCTGGACGACACCACGTTCGAGCTGCGCTGGACCAGCGGCAACGTCGCGGTGGCGGTCAACCTGAAGCGGATCAGCAGTCCGGACAGCGGCGGCGGGGGCGACGCCCAGGCCAGCCGGGGCTTTCGCGGCTGGCGCCTGCCGGAAGCCATCGTCGGCCGCCAAGGAGCGGCACAGTCACCGCCGCAACCGAGCGGCCCGGCGCTGGCGGGAGCAACGCCATGACGCGCCCGCTCCTGTCGCAGCGGATCGGCTATTTCGGCAAGCTGCCGGCACGCAGCGACTTCGTGAAAGCCGCCGACGATCAGCCGGTGCTCGGCATGCTCGACGACTGGATGGCCCAAGTCATGGCGCGCCTGGCGGGCGACGCGCGCTGGAAGATCAACTACGATGCGATGGCGCCGGCCAGCTTCGCCTTCGTCGGCCCGAGCCGGCGCTACGCGGTGGCCGGCCACCTGGTCGCCAGCCATGACCGCTCCGGGCGGCGCTTTCCGTTCATGGCGATGCGCACCGTCGAGGTGATGGATCCTGCGCCGTTCGTCGCGCGCTGCCCGCTGGCGTTCGCGCCGCTGTGGACTTACCTCGAGGGGATGGCGCCGCAGGTCGTGGCCAGCGAGGATCCGGGGCCGCTGCTGCACGCACTGATGAACGCCGGCGTCGCGCTCGGCGAGCACGATGCCGCCATGACCGGCTTCCTGGGCACGCAAACGGTCGGCTCCCTGTCCACGCGGCTGGGCATGGCGGCGAACCGGCTGATCCTGGGTCTCGGGTTGCTGCTGCAGCCGGTGATGCACAGCCGCCCGGCCGCGCTGCACAAGAGCCTGGTGCTGCCGCTGCCGAGCGAGTTCGAGATGCGCCACGCCACCTGCGCGTTCTGGATGGAGCTGGTGGCGCCGTTCGTCCGGCGCAGCGATTTCGACCTGGTGCTGTTCCTCACGCACGTGGATGCGCGCCCGGCGCTGGTGGTGGGTTTTGGAGGCGCGGCGGCCGAAACGCTGCATGCGCTGATCGACCCGGTGCTGGCGGCCGAACAGCAGGTCCGCCTCGAGCACAATGGCTGGATCGACGAGCAGCTCGGCCTGGACATCGACGTGCGCGCGCTGGCCAGCTACCTCGAGCAGCCGATGCTGCCGTTGCGCCTGGCACGCGAACTGTTCCTGAAAACGTTTATCGGAGGCGCAGCATGAAACCAGCCATCCTGTTTGCCGCTGCCATGGCCGTCACCCCGGTCGCTGTATTGACCTTGCCGCCGGCACTGGCCGACAGCCCCGCGCCGAACAAGCCGATCGTCGTCTCTGGCACGGTCGCCGACGAAGCCAGCAAGGCAGCGCTGTTGGCCAGGCTGCGCGCGGTCTACGGCGCCGACCGCGTGGTCGACCAGCTCGCGCTCGGACGGGTATCGACGCCGCCCAACTGGAACGACTACGTCGGGCGCCTGATCGGCCCCAACCTCAAGCTGGTCACCCGCGGCCAGCTGCAGGTCGACGGCAGCACGGTCAGCTTGCGCGGCGACGTCGCCAGCGAAGAGCAGCGCCAGAAGATCGCCGGCGACATCGCGGCCAGCCTCGATCCGGCCTACACCGTCAACAACGGCCTGCGCGTGGCCGCTTCCGAACAAGGCATGCTGGACGCCGCGCTGGCCAACCGCATCATCGAATTCGAATCGGGCAAGGCGACGCTGGCCGATTCCGGCAAGGCGATCCTCGACCAGATGAGCGTGGCGCTGCTGCGCCTGAAGGACAAGAAGGTCGAGGTGATCGGCCATACCGACAATGCCGGCTCGCGCGCCGGCAACCTGTCCCTCAGCCAGGCGCGCGCCGAAGCCGTCAAGGCCTATGTGGTGGGGAAGGGCGTGGCGGCCGAGATGGTGTCGGTGTCGGGCGAAGGGCCGGACCGGCCGGTGGCGGACAACCGCACGCCGGAAGGGCGGGCGCGCAATCGCAGGATCGAGTTCAAGGTGGTGCAGTAAGACGGCCTGGGAATCATGCACTTGTAGTCCCGGCGTTCGCCGGGACTACATTGTCATCCATCGATATTCAGGGCAGCGTGATCGTCACGTTCGCCGACCGCGGCGGCAGCTTGACGAGGTCGTTGTAGCTGGCCAGCGAACGATCCGTCTCGTGCGCCAGCGAGGTCCGGAATCCCAGGTAGGCGCCCAGCGCGCACAGCAGCACCACGCTGCCCACTACCCACAGCGACAGATCGCTTCCGAGCTTGTGGACGATCTGGTCCGGGCGCTCGGCATGTGGCGCGAAGCCGCGGCTTTTCCCGCGCATGCGCGCGATCTCGTCGCCCAGGCGCGCGGTCAGGTAGTTCAGCTTGTCCTTGCCGTCGAGCGCGAAGCGGCCCTGGAAGCCGAGCAGCAGGCACATGTGATACACCTCGAGCGCCTGCAGGTGCACGCTGCCCTTGGCGCGCAAGTCTTCAAGGCGCTGGAAAAAGTGCTCGCCGGCCAGCTGGTCGCCGAACAGGCGCAGCTGCAGCGGCCGGGTCTCCCAGGCATCGCGGATGGAATAGTCCGAGCGCAGGATGATCTCGTCGACCGCCGCGCAGAACGCGTACTTGGCGGCGGTCACGTCTTCGCTCGAGACGCCCAGCGTCTTGGCATGGCGGTCGACGTCGCCCAGGAAGGTCGTCATATGCTCGGCGAATGCGTTCTTGTCGTGCGGCCCGCAGCCGCTCTTGAGCAGGAACAGGGCATAGAAGCCTTCATACATGACGTCGACGAGTGAGCCGGGCGCGCCGCCGGCGGCGTTGCGGATCGATGTTTGCGGCGCGCTGCGCCGTTCGATGGTGGGATTCATGCGGCGATTCCGATCAGTTCGAGTTTGAGGTCGCGGATCCCGTTCGGCACGTAGATCGAGATCGCCTGAGCCTTGAGCATGCTGTCGTACAGGACGCCACGGTTGTCGAGGACAAAATAATGGGTGTCGGGACGCACCGGCAGCGCCGCCGGCAGGTGCGACGCGTGCACCAGCTTCACGCCGGGCATGGCCGACAGCACCAGTTTGTCGACGTCTTCCGGGGCGCCGATCTTGAACCGCAGCGGCACGATCTCGGCCAGCTGCAGCGCCGGCAGGTCGGCCGCCACGCCCAGGTATAGCGTGGTCTGCCCGTTGATCTTGCCCGAGTCGAGCGCGCCCAGGTGGTAGGACGGCCGCTCGTGGCTCAATGCGATCGAGAAGTACTTGGACGAGATCACGGTGTCCAGCAGCTCGCGCAGGATCGCATCCAGGCGCGCGAACGCCGGGCCAGGATCCTGGTGCGAATAGGCCGGCAAGTCTTCCAGCCTGGCACCGCGCGAGAAGGTGATCAAGCCGCCGGCCAGCACCAGCATTTCCTGGAACAGGCGCTCTGGGTGCAGCTCGCGCTGCGCCAGGTAGTGGCCCAGTGCCGCGTAGCCGGTGCTGGCCGTGTGCAGCAGCCAGAACGAGGCGACTTCGCCGCCGCGCAGCTCGACCACGTGGCGTCCCGGTTCGCGGTAATGGCCGTACAGCGCGTTGACCTTGGCCAGCAGCTTTTCCATCAGACGCAGCAGCAGCGCTTGCAGGCCCGGCGCCGCGTCGACGGTGACGCTGGGCGGCACGAAGCCGGGATCGAGTTCGAAGGCGCCCAGCGCGACGCGGCGCAGGCGCACCAGCGGAAAGCTCTCGTAGGCATCGAGCGCGTCGAGCTCGGACACCAGGCGCAGGTTGGCGGCCAGGTAGCCGGCCGGGGCATCGGCCGCACTGCTGAACAGGTCGCGTGTATCGTGCTCGATCTGGACGTAGCGCACGTCCGGGCGCGCTTCGCCGCGCGCGCCGCAATTGTCGCCGTGCGCCTTGAAGGCGGGCAGGGCGGCGTGGAAGGTGATGCTCTGCACCTCGGGCGGCAGGTCGGCCAGGCGCACCTGCGGCGGCAGCGCGTCATGCTCGGGCGCACGCACGAGCTCGCCTTCCGGGAAGATGATCGACAGCTCGGTCAGGCGCAGCGTGTCGGCCTTGAGCGCGTCGGCGTCGATCGCGAGCCTGCGCACGCCCCAGCAATACGGATGCAGGGCGCTCGCGGTCTGGTTAAGGCGCGCCTCGTGGTAGCGGTCCTGCTGCTGGAAGTGCTGGGGGCGCAGGAACAAACCTTCGGCCCACATGACTTTCGACGCAGTGTTCACGTTCGTCTCCAAAATCTCTAGCTTGCTGGAAAGTTTGGTGGCTTCATTGACAGCGCACAAGCGCGAGCGGCGGCGGCGCGGCGCCACTGGCCGCCGCACCCTCGCCGACGCTCATGGCGCAGGCATGCAGACCAAGCGTGACGCCGGCCTTCTCCGCCTCAGGTGCGGCAAAGGCGACGCGCCAGCCCTGGCGCTGCGGCGTGTGGAACAGGGCGACCACGCCCAGGTAGCCGGCCTCGGGCGCCAGGCTTTCGTCCAGATCGACGTGCTGGCCCGGCACCAGCATCACTTCACGCGCGTCGACCAGGTCGGCGCCGAGTGCAGCGCGTTCGGCGTCCGGCGACAGGAACGCCGCATACGGCGCCTGGTTGAATGCGCCGCTGCCGCGCAGCGTATAGACGCGCACCAGCAGCGCCAGCGGCTGGCCGTGCGTGTCGAGGTTCAGGCGGGGCGCCGCGTGCAGGTGCACGGCCACCTTGCGCGGCTGCAGTTGCTGGGCCAGCTGCGCGGCCTCCGATGGCGCCGGTTTGCGCAGTCCGCTGGCCTGCAGCGCGCCATCGACCAGCGAGCCGTTGCCGCCACAGCCGGACAGCATCGATAGGCACATCAATACAGGCGGCATGAGATGGCGCGCAGTTTTCATCGATTCTTTCTCCAAATAAATTGCTCCAGCCGAGATTTAACGGCAATGCCATTTGGCGCTCGTGAGGCGCCGCAAAGCCCGCTTCGATCATGCGCAAATCGTCGATAAACCTCCGTTGACCACACGCAATTCTTGCCCGGGTGATTCACGAATAATTGGCGCTTGTTCACCGAGGAGAGTCCGATGAAGTGCCAACGCCTGATCCCATTCGCGCTTGCCGCCATGCTCGCGGCCTGCGCCAGCACCCCGCCCGCGGCGACGACCGCCAAACGGGTCCCGACCGTCGCCGCCGCGATGGCCGAAGCCGACGCCGCCATGGTCGCTGGCCAGAACGACAAGGCCTACGCCGTCCTCAAGAACGCCACCACTGCCTTCCCGACCGACAAGACCCCGTGGGTGCGAATGGCGCAGATGCGCTTCGACAGCACCGACTATGGCGCCGCCATCGTCGATGCGCTCGAGGCGCTGCAGCGCGATCCGGACGATACGCTGGCCAACAGCATCGTCGCGGTCAGCGGCCTGCGCGTGACCAGCAAGGCGCTGGCCGACCTGAGCCAGAAGAACAACCTGACCGGCAACGTGCGCACCGAAGCGAGCGAGCTGGCCAAGCTGCTGCGCGTCAGCCTGGGTGAAGACGCCCTGGTCCCCGGCGCACGCGGCGGGGCGCAGCGCAAGGATGGCTCCTCCAGGCGCACGGCGGCTGCCGGCGCAGGCGCTGTCCCGGCCGGCACGCCCACACCGCGTCCAAGCGGCGCGGCTTCCAACGATCCCTTCGGCGCCCTCAAGTAAGCGCCGATCGGCCTTCCCTATTCCCACCTGGAGTCGACATGCCCAAAAATGAAAGCGTGCAGAAACGCCTGCAGAAAGTCCGCGCCCCGCGCGTGCAGATGACCTACGAGGTCGAGATCGGCGACGCGAAAGAGCAGAAGGAGTTGCCCTTCGTAGTCGGCGTGATGGGCGACTTCGGCAGCGATCCGGACGCCGCCAAAAAGCGCCTGAAAGACCGCAACTTCGTCAACGTCGACGTCGACAACTTCGACGAAGTGCTGGGCGGGGTGGCCCCGGTCACCCAGTTCCGCGTACCGAACCACCTGACCGGCGAGGGCGGCGAGTTCGCGGTACGCCTGCAGTTCAAGGAAATGGCCGACTTCCGCCCGGAGTCGGTGGTGCAGCAGGTCGCGCCCCTGAAAGGCCTGCTCGATGCGCGCTCCAAGCTGGCCGACCTGCGCAACAAACTGGCCGGCAACGACAAGCTGGAAGACATCCTCAACGACGTGCTGACCAACACCGAAAAGCTGGACAGCCTGCGCAAACCGAAGCAGGAGGACTGATCGATGGCCGCCATCCTCGATGGACAGACAGCAGTGAATAGCGCGGCACCGGCCGCCGCACCGGCCGTGGAACTCGACCATGGCCTGCTCGACCAGATCGTCGAGCAGAGCCGGGTCGCCAAGTCGAGCAGCGAGCACGAACACGCGCGCGACATCATCTCCGAACTCGTCACGCAGGTGATGGACGGCACCATGGTCATCTCGACCAACCTGTCGGCGACGATCGACGCCCGCCTGGCCGAACTCGATCGCATGATCTCGAGCCAGTTATCAAGCATCATGCATGCCCCCGAGTTCCAGAAGCTCGAGCGCAGCTGGACCGGCCTCAACTACCTGGTCAAGAACAGCACTACGGGCGCCGGCCTGCAGATCCGCATGCTCAACGCCACCAAGCGCGAGCTGGTCAAGGATTTCCAGTCGGCGCTGGAATTCGACCAGAGCACGCTGTTCAAGCGCATCTACGAAGAGGAATTCGGCAGCTTCGGCGGCGCGCCCTACGGCACCCTGATCGGCGACTTCGAGATCACGCGCCAGCCGGAAGACATCTATTTTCTCGAGCAGATGTCGCACGTGGCCGCGGCCAGCCATGCGCCTTTCATCACCTCGGCGGCGCCGGAACTGTTCGGCATCGAGAGCTTCGGCGACCTCGGCAAGCCGCGCGACCTGGCCAAGGTGTTCGACACGGTCGATTACGCGAAATGGAAGGCGTTCCGCGAGTCCGAGGATTCGCGCTACGTCGGCCTGACGCTGCCGCGCTTCCTGGGCCGGTTGCCGTACAACCCGGTCGACGGCATGACGGTCGAAGGCTTCAACTATGTCGAGGACGTCGACGGCACCGACCATGGCAAATACCTGTGGTGCAACGCAGCGTATGCGTTCGGCGCGCGCCTGACCAAGGCATTCGAGGAATACGGCTGGTGCGCGGCGATCCGCGGCGTCGAAGGCGGCGGTCTGGTCGAGAACCTGCCGACCCACACCTTCAAGACCGACGAGGGCGAGATCGCCTTGAAATGCCCGACCGAGTTGGCGATCACCGACCGCCGCGAGAAGGAATTGTCGGACCTCGGTTTCATCTCGCTGGTGCATTGCAAGAACACCTCGTACGCGGCCTTCTTCGGCGCCCAATCGGCGCAAAAGGCGCGCAAGTACTCGAACGAGGCGGCCAACGCCAACGCGCTGCTGTCTTCGCAGCTGCAGTACATCTTCGCGGTCTCGCGCATCGCCCACTACATGAAGGCGATGATGCGCGACAAGATCGGCAGCTTCGCCGCGGCATCCAACGTCGAGGACCACCTGAACAGCTGGCTGACCCAGTACGTCCTGCTGGACGACAACGCGACGCAGGAGCAGAAGTCGCAGTTCCCGCTGCGCGAAGCCAGCGTGCAAGTGTCCGAGGTGCCGGGCCGGCCGGGCGTGTACCGCGCCGTGTCATTCCTGCGCCCGCATTTCCAGCTCGACGAATTGTCCGTTTCGCTCCGACTGGTCGCGGAGTTGCCACAGTCGACCAAATCCTGATTTTCTCAACCACCTGCAAGAACTGGAGTAATAAAAATGGCGATAGATGTATATCTGCAAATTGACGGTATCAAGGGCGAGTCGGCGGACGACAAGCACAAGGACTGGATCGAGTGCAAATCGGTGAACTGGGGCGTGATCCAGCCGAAGTCGGCGACAGCCTCGACCGGCGGCGGCCACACCGCCGAACGCTGCGAGCACGAGGACATCCAGCTGACCAAGCTGGCCGACCTGTCCTCACCAGTGCTGCTGCAGACCTGCTCGTCGGGCAAGACGATTCCGAAGGCCAAGTTCGAATTCATGCGCGCCGATGGCCAGGGCGAGCGCGTCAAATACTTCGAGATCGAACTCGAGAACGTGCTAATCGGCTCCGTGGCCCCGACGGTCAGCGAAGGCAGCTTCATGCACGAAGCGGTCGGCCTGAAGTTCTCGAAGATCAAGTGGAAGTACACCCAGCAGAAGATTGGCGGCGGTGCTGGCGGCAACACCTCCGGCGGCTGGGACCTGGCCACCAACAAGGTTGCCTGACGGCGCGCACGGGCTTACGCCGGCGCGATTTGCCGCGGCCCCGCGCCGCGGTTTTTTTTCGGAGCAAAGATGACCGCGTATTCCCCGGGCGTGCTCGAACGCCTGATGGGGCAGGAGAGCCCGCCGCCCGGCCGCTCCGGCCTGGAACAGCTCAAGGACAGCGTCGCGCGCGACCTCGAAGCCTTGCTCAACACGCGCCTGGGCGTCGCAATCGACGCCTTCGACGCCCACCCGCAAGCGCGCGCCTCGGTCCTGGGCTACGGCCTGGTCGATTTCGCCGCGTTCAGCCTGTCCAGCAGCGAAGACCGCGCCGCGATCTGCGCCAGCCTGAAGGACGCCATCGAGCGCCACGAGCCGCGCCTGACCGAAGTCGTCGCCGCGCTGGACGCGGACGGCGGCGGCATCAACCGGCTGCAGTTCACGATCCACGCCAGGCTGCGCCTGGCCGGCGGCTTCGAACCGGTCGATTTCAATGCGGTGCTGCAGCCGTCGTCGCTGCATTACACCATCAGCAAAAGCACGCGCGCCCCCAATACCAAAGGAGATCGAGGATGGACATCAACCTGAAGACCCTGATCGGCAAGCTGAACGACACCACGCGCGCGGCCGCCACGCGCGCCGCCGGCATCTGCGTCGGATTGGGCCAGTACGAAGTCGACATCGAGCACCTGTTCCTGGCGCTGCTGGAGCAGCCGGGCAGCGATGTCGTCGTCGCCGCGCGCCAGGCCGGCATTAGCCTGACCGGTCTGGAGACCGAGCTGCGGCGCGAAGTCGAGCGCCTGCCGGGCGGCAGCACGCGCACGCCGGTGTTCTCGCGCCACTTGCCGCTGCTATTCGAACATGCCTGGCTGATCGCCTCGCTCGGCGCAGCCTCGAATGGGCCGCAGCGCATCCGCAGCGGCCACCTGCTGCTGGCGTTGTTGACCGAACCGTCGCTGGTGCAGCTGGCTCAGCGCGCCTCGCGCCACTTTGCCGCATTTCCGCTGGAGCGCCTGAAACACGACTTCGAACGCGTCACCGCCGGCTCGCAGGAAGCACCGGCCGTCAGCGAGGATGCCGCGGCGCGGCCGGCGGCCGCCGATCCGGTCGGCGAACTGCAGGCAACGGCGCCCGGCAAGACGCCGGCGCTGGACCAGTACACCACCTGTCTGACCGCGCGTGCGCGCAAGGGCAAGGTCGACCCGGTGATCGGGCGCGATGCCGAGATCCGCCAGGTCATCGACATCCTGATGCGGCGGCGCCAGAACAACCCGATCCTGACCGGCGAAGCGGGCGTCGGCAAGACCGCCGTGGTCGAGGGCCTGGCGCTGCGCATCGCGCAAGGCGACGTGCCCGACGTACTGTGCGGCGTCGAGATCCACACGCTCGACATGGGCCTGCTGCAGGCCGGCGCCAGCGTCAAGGGCGAGTTCGAGAACCGCCTCAAGAACGTGATCGACGAAGTCAAGAAGAGCCTGCACCCGATCGTGCTGTTCATCGACGAGGCGCACACGATGATCGGCGCCGGCGGCGCGGCCGGCCAGAACGACGCCGCCAACCTGTTGAAGCCGGCGCTGGCGCGCGGCGAGCTGCGCACCGTCGCGGCCACCACCTGGAGCGAATATAAAAAGTACTTCGAAAAGGACGCGGCGCTGGCGCGGCGCTTCCAGGTCGTCAAGGTCGAGGAGCCGGACGAAGACACCGCCTGCGCCATGCTGCGCGCGATGGCGCCGCTGATGGAAAAACACTTCGGCGTGCGGATCTACGACGAGGCCATCGTCGAGGCGGTGCGGCTGTCGCACCGCTACATCAGCGGGCGCCAGCTGCCGGACAAGGCGATCAGCGTGCTCGATACCGCCTGCGCCAAGGTCGCGCTGGGGCAGAAGGCCAGGCCGGCCGCGCTGGAAGATAGCGCTCGCCTAGTCGAGCGGCTGGACGCGCGCATCGATGCGCTGGCGCGCGAGGAAAGCGCGGGCGCTGACCACGCGCCAATGCTTGCCGCGCTGCGCCTGGAACGCGCCGCCGCGCAGGTCGAACAGGCCAACCTGAGCGCGCGCTGGGACCAGGAGCAAGCCTTGTCGAACGAGCTGCACGCGCTGCGCGCGCGCCTGGAGTCGGGCGAAAGCGCAGCGGAAGGAGGCAAGGGCTTTGATGCCCCCGCGCTGCAGGCCGTGGTCGAGCGCCTGCGCGCGCTGCAGGGCGAGACGCCGCTGGTGCCGGTGCAGGTCGACGGGCACACGGTGGCCGGCATCGTCGCCGCCTGGACCGGCATTCCGCTCGGGCGCATGGTCAAGGACGAGATCCGCACCGTATTGCAACTGCAAGGCATGCTCGACGAGCGCATCCTCGGCCAGTCGCATGCGAGCGGCATCGTGGCCCAGCGCGTGCGCACCGCGCGCGCCAACCTGGAGGACCCGAACAAGCCCAAGGGCGTGTTCATGTTCGTCGGCACCTCGGGCGTCGGCAAGACCGAGACCGCGCTGGCGCTGGCCGACCTGCTGTACGGCGGCGAGAAGAAGCTGGTCACGATCAACATGAGCGAATACCAGGAGGCGCACAGCGTGTCCGGCCTGAAGGGTTCGCCGCCGGGCTACGTCGGCTACGGCGAGGGCGGCGTGCTGACCGAGGCGGTGCGGCGCAATCCGTACAGCGTGGTGCTGCTGGACGAAGTCGAAAAAGCCCATGCCGACGTGCTCGAACTGTTCTTCCAGGTGTTCGACAAGGGCGTGCTGGACGACGCCGAAGGCCGCCAGATCGACTTTCGCAACACGATCATCATCCTGACGTCCAACGTCGGCTCGAGCCAGATCATGCACGCCTGCCTGAACAAGACCGCAAGCGAGCGCCCGACCCCGGACACTCTAGCCGAGCTCATCCGCCCCAGCCTGATGAAGCACTTCAAGCCGGCCTTCCTCGGACGCCTCACGGTGGTGCCGTTCTACCCGATCGACGATGCGGTGCTGTCCAACATCATCCGCCTCAAGCTGGACCGGATCAAGCGGCGTGTGTTCGACAACCATGAGGCCGCCTTCGAGTACGACGACGCGCTGGTGTCGGCGATCCTGTCGCGCTGCACTGAGGTCGATTCCGGCGCGCGCAATGTCGACACCATCCTCAACGGCACGCTGCTGCCCGAGATCGCCGACTCGGTGCTGGCGCGCATGGCCGAGGGCGGTGCGGTCAAGCGGGTCAAGGTCGGCGCGACCCGGGCTGGCAAGATCAAGTACGCCGTCGAGCCGGCTTGAACCCTGATCGACAAAGGAGACGAGCATGCTGAACCTGGAAGCGTTGTTAGCGCCGGTGAGCGCGGCGCGTCCCTGCGGCGAGGACCTCGCGTTCTCGAGCGAGGTCGACGCTATCGCGCGCGCGCGCCAGGCCGACGATCCGTCGCTCGAGCAGGGCGCCTGGGTCACCGACCTGAAGGAAGCCGACTGGAAGTTCGTGGCGCGCCAATGCGCCCAGCTGATCGAAAAACGCAGCAAGGACCTGCAGCTGGCGGTCTGGCTGGCCGAAGCCGGCGTGCGCACCGGCGGCCTGCGGGCGCTGGGCGACAGCCTGATGCTGATCGCCGTGCTGTGCGAGCGCTACTGGGACGGTTTGTATCCGCTGCCCGACGAAGACGGCGTCGAGCGGCGCATCGGCAACCTGGCCTGGGTGGCGTCGCGCATCGCGCCCTGGCTGCGCGAGGTGGCGCTGACCGAAGGGCCGAAGGCTTATGCACTGCGCGACTTCGACGTCGCGCGCATGCATGGCGGCGAGCAGCTGGCCAAGCTGGAGGCAGCGCGCGCGGCCGGTTCGGCGGTGTTCTGGGAAGGGCAGCTGCGCGATGCCGAGTTCTGCGCCAGCGCGATCGAACGGCTAGAAAAGAGCGTCGACGCGCGCTTGGAGGCCGATGGGCCGAGCTTCAGCGCCGCCAAGTCGGGGCTGGAAAGCGTGCTGCTGTTCATCAAGCCGATGATCAAGGTGGCGCCTGGCGCGGCGTCGGGGGCTGCATCCGGCGCCAAGTCGGGCGTGGGTGGTCCGACGACGGCCGGGCCGGCCGCCGCCATGCCGATGGCGTCAGCGGGCGCGGCGGCCGCGAGCGCGCAGGCATTGGACCGCGCCCAGGCCCTGGCCCAGTTACGCGCGGTAGCCGAGTTCTTCCGCCGCACCGAGCCGCACAGCCCGGTCGCCTACCTGGCCGACAAGGCCGCCGCCTGGGGCGAGCAGCCGTTGCACGTTTGGCTGCGTACGGTGATCAAGGACGACGCCTCGTACGCCCACATCGAGGAGATGCTGGGCGTGGCGCCGAAGCCCTGAGCGCCCGGTTCAGGCTCCCGCGCTCGGCGGCGTGCCGCCCGGCTGCGGGAAGCCGCCGCCCTTGCTCAGCTGGGAGGTGGCCTGCGCCACCTGTTGTTCGACCCGGCGCATCGCCTCGCGCGTGGACTGGGTGACTTGCTCGTAGCCCTTGAAGGCGTTGTCGATCGCGGCCTTGATGATCTCGAGCGCGTTTTCCTGGCCCGGCTTGACGTTCTGGGTGACGTCGTAGATCAGCGCCGACAGCGTGTTCTTGGCTTCGCTCAGGTGGGTATCGGCGGCCTGCTGGAAGTCCTTCTGGATGTCGGCGATGATCTGGCGCATCTGCTCGCCGTAGGCGGCGGCTTGCGCCATCCCCGGCTGCACCTTGGACGACATCGTGTCGATGGCCGCCTTCGGGTCCTGGGCCTGGCTGATTTGGCGCCCTGCGGCCTGCATGCCTTCCACCGTGTTCTTGGCGGTCTGCAGGTTCAGCGCGACGACTTGCTCGACGCCCTGCACGGCCTTGCTGGCCAGGGCATTGAAAGTCTGCATCTGCAGATCGAACAGCGTTTTTGTGGCGGATGCGAATTGCTCGGGATTCGTGAACATCGATTTCTCCTCGGTGAAATTGCTGGGGCCTGCCGAACTTCTCCTACCTGTCTCTACTATTGCAACGATTTCAACATTATTTGCCAGTGATGCGATTTTCGCAACGGGCGTCACGATACGGTCCCGTTGCCTGCTCCCAGCCGGGGCCGAGCGAGGTCTGCGCGCAGACCAGGTGGCCATCGGCTTTGCTGCGCCATTGGTACCACGGCGCCGGCGCGGCGTCGGGGATGGCGGGCAGGGCCAGGATACAGGTCAGCAGGCAAACGGTTGCGGTTTTCATGGTTTGCCGAGCTTAACCGCTTGGCGACGCAAGTCAAGCACGATGACTTGATCTCGCACAAGACGGAACCATGTATGCTCGTGAAAAAGACTGATGGAGCACAGATGACGGCAAGCTTGAACATCGGCGAGGCGGCCAAGGCTTCGGGCGTGACGGCCAAGATGATCCGCCACTATGAATCGATCGGCCTGTTGCCGGCGGCGCGCCGCAGCGAATCCGGCTACCGTATGTATGGCGACCAGGACGTGCGCGTGCTGCAGTTCATCCACCGCAGCCGGGCGCTCGGCTTTTCGCTGGACCAGATCGCCAGCCTGCTGGCGCTGTGGCAGGACAAGGGGCGCGCCAGCGCCGACGTGCGCCGCCTGGCGCGCCAGCACATCGACGCGCTGGATCGCAAGATCGCCGAGCTGGAATCGATGAAGCGCACGCTGGCGAGCCTGGCCGATTCCTGCCACGGCGACCAGCGTTCCGATTGCCCGATCCTGGACGACCTCGCCGCGCACGGATGAGTTGTGTTGTAATGGCAACTTGTTCACTTCGCGTTGCCGTCGATGCCCTCACGTTATCTGCTGCCCGCGCTCGCGGGCGCATTCCTGCTGCTGTTGCTGGCCGCCGTCGTGGTCTGGCTGGCCGGCTCTTCCCTGATCAACGTCACGCCGCGCCAGGTCGAACTGAGCGGCATGGAGGCGCAGACGCTGGCGCTGCCGATTCCCGGCGGCCACACGGTGGCCGCTTCCTTCCTGCCCGGCAGCGGCGCCGGCGCGGTGCTGCTCCTGCACGGCATCCACGGTGACCGGCGCGACATGGCCACGCGCGCGCGCTTCCTGCACGCGCAGGGCTATGCGGTGATGCTGATCGACTTGCCTGGCCAGGGCGCGAGCACGCTCGATGCGGTGACGTTCGGGCTGCACGAAGCCGAAGGCGTGCGCGCCGCGCTGGAAAAATTGCGCCAGCTGGCGCCCGGGCAGCGCGTCGGTGTGATCGGCGTGTCGCTGGGAGCGGCCTCGCTGGTGCTGTGCCGCGATTGCGCGCCGGTCGACGCGGTGGTCCTGGAATCGATGTATCCGACCATCGAGGAGGCGGTCGAGGATCGGCTGCGCATGCGTGTCGGCGCGATTGGACGTCCGTTGTCGCAGCTGTTGCTGTGGCAGCTGCCGCTGCGCCTGAAGATCCAGCCCGCGCAGTTGCGCCCGATCGCCCGCATCGGCGAGCTGAAAGCGCCGCTGCTGATCGTGGCCGGCAGCGCCGACCAGCACACGACGCTGCCCGAGACCGAACGCCTGTACGCGGCTGCGCGCGCGCCGAAGTCTCTCTGGATCGTCGATGGCGCGATCCACGAGAACCTGTACGCCTATGCGCCGCGCGAGTATGAACGGCGCGTCGGCGGCTTCCTGGCGCACTGGCTGAGGGGAGAGGCCATCTCGTCGCCGCAGGCGTGAAGAAACGCAAAACGCCGCAATCCTTTTGCAAAGATTGCGGCGTTTTGCGCCGATAATTCGGTAATCTTTTAAGTCGGTGATCTTTACGATCCGGTAGCTTCTGGTGCCCACGGAGGGACTCGAACCCCCACACCTCGCGGCACATGGACCTGAACCATGCGCGTCTACCAATTCCGCCACGTGGGCATGCAACTGCTGAAACTGCTTACTGCCGTACTACAAGGTAGCTTTTGGTGCCCACGGAGGGACTCGAACCCCCACACCTCGCGGCACATGGACCTGAACCATGCGCGTCTACCAATTCCGCCACGTGGGCATATCAACTGCTCGCTACCGCATCAAGATCGCTTGGTGCCCACGGAGGGACTCGAACCCCCACACCTTGCGGCACATGGACCTGAACCATGCGCGTCTACCAATTCCGCCACGTGGGCAATCTTGCTGCTTTTACTGACAAAACTCGACGTTGCCGTCGAATTCCGCTACGATATCAGGCTTTGTCGATTTGCGCTAGACCAACTTTCGTTTGCCCGCGCCCGGCATCGCCCATCGTCTCCCCGTTGCCGGCTGTGCCGTTTTCGAAGAGAGCGAAAGTATAGCGGATGCATGGCAAATGTCAAAGGGCTACAGCGAACGATTGCGTCGGCCGTAATCGGCCCCATATCGGTTGCACGAGTCGACACCATGAAGTCGGCCCTGTCATCGCAGGTCCGCGCCATGCGCGCCAGCACGCTTGGCGCCTCCGGTTAGGCGAATCGCCCGGTCCTCCGTTACACTATGGGCGTCAAGGTGTCAATCCAACAAGTTGCCAACGAGTTGCATTAACGAATCCATGCACGCCAGCGTGCCGGCCCTGGGCCCCGCAGGCCTTGCTCAACGCAGTTCAGGATAAGAAAACGATTTGAAGCACCCAACTTACACCATCCCCAGCCGCGAGGAGATTCTCGGCGTATTCCGCGAAGCCGGTCGCCCGCTCGACAGCGCCGCCCTGGCCCGCACCCTGCAAGTCGATCCCGAAGCCGAAGGCGTGCTTTCGCGCCGCCTGAACGCGATGGAGCGTGACGGCCAATTGCGCGCCAGCCCTGGCGGCGAGTTCGCGCTGACCGATCACTCGAGCTTCATCGCCGGGCGCGTTGCTGCGCACCGCGACGGTTTCGGTTTCGTGATCCCGGACGAGGGCGGCGACGACCTGTTCCTGTCCGATAAGGAGATGCAAAAGGTCTTGCACGGCGACCGTGTGCTCGCGCGCGTGGTGGGCACCGACCGGCGCGGGCGCTCCGAAGGCACCATCGTCGAGGTGGTCGAGCGCGCCAACACCCACATCATCGGGCGCCTGCTGAACGACAACGGCGTCTGGAAAGTCGCGCCGGAAGACCAGCGCATCGGCCAGGACATCCTGCTCGACGGCGTACCGGGCAAGGCCAAGGCCGGGCAGGTGGTCAGCGTCGAGCTGGTCGAGCAGCCCTCGCGCTTCAAGCAGCCGACCGGCCGGATCGTCGAAGTGCTGGGCGAGCTGGATGATCCCGGCATGGAGATCGAGATCGCCGTGCGCAAGTTCGGCGTGCCGCACATCTTCTCGCAACCCGCGGTCAAGCAAGCCAACAAGCTGCCCAACGAAGTGCTGGGCGGCGACCTGAAAGACCGGGTCGACCTGCGCGACGTGCCGCTGGTGACCATCGACGGCGAGGATTCGCGCGACTTCGACGATGCCGTCTACTGCGAACCGGTCAAGATCGGCCGCACGCGCGGCTACCGCCTGCTGGTGTCGATCGCCGACGTCAGCCACTACGTGAAACCCAACGACGCGCTCGACGGCGACGCGCTGGAGCGTTCGACCTCGGTCTACTTCCCGCGCCGCGTGATCCCGATGCTGCCCGAGAAGCTGTCCAACGGCCTGTGCTCGCTGAACCCAGCCGTCGACCGACTGTGCCTGGTGTGCGACATGGTTGTCACTGCCGACGGCGAAGTCTCCGCCTACCAGTTCTACCCGGCCGTGATGCACTCGGCCGCGCGCCTGACCTACAACGAAGTCGCCGCGATCCTGGGCAACACGGGCGGTCCGGAAGCGACCCGCCGGCCCGCCATCGTGCCGCACCTGCAGCACCTGAACGAAGTGTTCCGCGCGCTGCTGCAGGCGCGCCAGAAACGCGGTGCGATCGACTTCGAGACCACCGAGACCTACATTGTCTGCAATGCGATGGGCAAGATCGAAAAGATCATCCCGCGCACGCGCAACGACGCTCACCGCCTGATCGAGGAATGCATGCTGGCCGCGAACGTGTGCGCGGCCGACTTCCTGATCCGCCACGACCAGCCGAGCACTTTCCGCATCCACGCGGTGCCGACCGAGGAAAAGCTGAACCAGCTGCGCACCTTCCTCAAGCAAGTGGGCCTGAACCTGGGCGGCGGCACCACACCGCAGGCGCGCGACTACGCCGAGCTGATGGAGCGCATCAAGGAGCGCCCCGACGCGACGCTGCTGCAGACCATGCTGCTGCGTTCGATGCAGCAGGCGGTCTACAGCCCGGACAACGTCGGCCACTTCGGCCTGGCGTACGAGCATTACGCCCACTTCACCAGCCCGATCCGGCGCTACCCGGACCTGCTGACGCACCGCGCGATCAAGGCGGTCCTGAAGGGCAAGAAATACGAGCCGACCGACATCGACCTGTCCAAGCTGAACACCACGATCTCGAAGGCGGCGCGCAAGCAGGCCGACAAGGACAAGGCCGCCGGCAAGCAAAAGGACCCGAAGGACCTGACGATCTGGGACGCCCTCGGCGTGCACTGCTCGGCCAACGAACGGCGCGCGGACGAAGCCTCGCGCGACGTCGAGAACTGGCTCAAGTGCTACTACATGCAGGACAAGCTGGGCGAGGAATTCACCGGCGTGATCGCCGGCGTGACGCCGTTCGGCATCTTCGTGCAGCTCGACGAGCTGTTCGTCGAGGGCCTGGTGCACGTCACCGGCCTGGGCCAGGATTATTTCGAGTACGACGAAGCGCGCCACGAACTGCGCGGCAAGAACAGCGGCCAGGTCTACCAGCTGACCGGCCGCGTGACGGTGCAGGTGGCGCGCGTCGACCTGGAAGCACGCAAGATCGACCTGGTGCTGGCTCAGCCGAAGCAGGAAGAGACGATTCCGGCGCCGCTCGAACGCGCACGCGCGGTGGCGCTCGAGGCGCTCGAACCGAAGCCGCCGCGCAAGCGCAACCGCAACAAGAAAAAAGGCAAGTTCCAGGACCAGAATCCGGCCCAGGACGCGCCCCTGACCTGGCCACTGCCGGTCGATGACGGCGATGCCGTGGCCGACGCGGAAGCCAGCGCCAGCGACGAAGGCCCGGACGACGTGGTGTTCGTGGCGCCGTCGCGCAGCAGCCGTCGCCGTAAGGCCAAGGCGCAGCGCGCGGCGGATGCGCGCGCTGCGCAGGCCGAAGCGGCTGCACAGTCGGCCAATGCTGCGGCTGCGGCCGTGGCGCAGCCGGTGGCAGAGGCGCCGGTCGCACCGGTTGCGGCCGAACCGGCGCCGTTGCCAATCGAGCCGACGCCAGTGGCTGTCGAGCCGGCGCCGAAGAAGAAGCGCGCCGCCAAGTCGGCTGCGAAGGATGTTCCGGCACCGGCACCGGCTCCCGAGGCTGTACCTGAGTCGGCGCCTGAGCCGGCACCTGAGCTGGCAACCGAGCCGGCCCCCGCCGCGCCCGCGCCGAAGAAAAAGCGCGCCGCCAAGGCTGCCAAGCCAGCGCCGCTGTCCGAGCCCGTGGTCGAACCCATCGCCGAGCCGAACGTCCAGCCGGCAAGCGAGCCGGTCGTGGCAGCGGCCGTACCGGCCGCGAAAAAAGCAAAGAAACCCGCCGCCAACAAGGCAGCGGCAAAACAAGTCGACGTCCAAGAAGGCGCCGTCACCGCCGACCCGGCCCCCGTTGCAGTCGAAGCACCATTCGAGGTATCGACCGAAGCGAAGGCCAAGCCGGCATCCAAAACCAGAAGAAAGAGCAGCAAGTAACAGATGAAAAATAAAATGATTTTCGGCTTCCACGCCGTGACCTCGCGGCTGCGCCACGAGGCCCAGTCGGTGGAAGAGATCTTCGTCGACGCCGGCCGCCAGGACCGCCGCATGCAGGACCTGATCGCCAACGCCAAGGCGGCCGGCGTGCGTGTCATGCCGGTCGAGGCCGAGCGCCTCGACAAGATCGTCGGCACGCGCCGCCACCAGGGCGTGATCGCGTTCGCCAGCCAACTCTCGCTCGCCCGCAACCTGGACGAGCTGCTGGACGCCGTCGACGGTCCGCCGCTGCTGCTGATCCTGGACGGCATCACCGACCCGCACAACCTGGGCGCCTGCCTGCGTGTGGCCGACGGCGTCGGCGCGCACGCCGTGATCGCGCCGAAGGACCGCTCGGTCGGCCTGAACGCCACCGCCGCCAAGGTGGCCAGCGGCGCCGCCGAGACCGTGCCCTACATCACGGTCACCAACCTGGCGCGCACCATGCGCGAGCTGAAGGAGCGCGGCATCTGGCTGATCGGCACCACGGACGACGCCGACAAGGGCTTGTACCAAGGCGACTTCACCGGCCCGACCGCGCTGGTGATGGGCTCGGAAGGCGAGGGCATGCGCCGCCTGACGCGCGAGACCTGCGACATGCTGGTGTCGATCCCGATGTTCGGCTCGGTCGAGAGCCTGAACGTGTCGGTGGCTTCGGGCGTCTGCCTGTACGAAGCGCGCCGCCAGCGCCTGGCGGCCGAGCCGCAATGACGTGTCATCCCGGCGCAGGCCGGGATCGATGCTGAGTATCAGAAGTCGCAAGCGTTCTATGGGCCCCGGCGTCCGCCGGGGCGACAGCCCCTTCTTCAGCAAGTCTGCCCCGAATCGGCTACCATGCTGCCTTATTGGCATCGACTTCATCATGTTTTCCAGACTGCGCGAAGATATCCAGAGCATCATCGAGCGCGATCCTGCGGCGCGTAACGCGTGGGAGGTGCTCACCTGCTATCCCGGCCTGCATGCGGTCGTCATGCATGGCTGGGCGCACGCCTGCTGGCGCGCGAATTTCAAATGGCTGGGGCGCTTCATCTCTTACCTGGCGCGCATCGTCACCGGCATCGAGATCCATCCCGGCGCGAGCATTGGCCGGCGCGTGTTCATCGACCACGGCTTCGGCGTGGTGATCGGCGAGACCGCCGTGGTCGGCGACGACTGCACGATCTACCAGGGCGTGACGCTGGGCGGCACCACGCTGGTGGCCGGCACCAAGCGCCACCCGACGCTCGAGCGCGGCGTGATCGTCGGCGCCGGCGCCCAGGTGCTGGGTGCGTTCACGGTCGGCGAGTACGCCAAGGTCGGCTCGAACGCGGTCGTGGTCAAACCGGTCCCGGCCGGGTGCACCGCGGTCGGCAACCCGGCCCACATCGTGCGCAAGGAAGACCAGTCGCGCAGCGCGCGCATGTTCGCGGCCTACGGCGTCACGCCGGACGGCGACGATCCGCTGTCCAAGGCGCTGCGCAACCTGATCAACCACGTGGCCCAGCAGGACGAGCAGATCGAGCGCTTGTGCGCGACGCTCAAGGCCAACGGCATCGCCTGCCGCGGCATCGAGGAAGACGAGAAGCTCGACCAGGCCCGGTTGAACCGTCTTGTAGAATAGCGCCGCTTCCTCGTCCACCACCGTCCCACCCGCCTCATCAGCTTCACCAAAGGACCGACCATGCAAGACGACATCCCGGGCGCCTTCGACCCGGCATCCGACCTCGACCCACAGGAAATCCGCGTGCTCGGCGTGCTCGCCGAAAAAGAAGCGCTCACGCCCGACAACTATCCGATGTCGCTGAACGCGGTCATGAACGGCTGCAACCAGCTGTCCAGCCGCGATCCCATCATGCAGATGCCCGAAGACGTCGTGCACGACACCCTGCAGCGCCTCATGCAGCGCAAGCTGGTGAATGGCATCTCGCAGGCCGGCGCGCGCGTGGTCAAGTACGAGCACCGCATGCGCATCAAGTGGTCGCTCGAGCAGGACAAGCTGGCGGTGCTGACCGTTCTGATGCTGCGCGGCCCCCAGACCGCCGGCGAGATCCGTACACGCAGCGGCCGCCTGCACGACTTCAAGTCGGTGGCCGAGGCGGAGACTGCGCTGCAGTTCCTGATCGATAAATATCCGCCGCTGGTGGCCCGCCTCGACCGCCTGCCGGGAACCAAGGAAGCGCGCTACGGCCAGCTGCTGGGCGGGCCGGTCGTGCTTGCACCCGAGCTCGCGCGCGCGGACGCGGGCGCGCCGGCGGGCGGGCGGGTCGGCCAGCTGGAGCAGGAAGTGGCTCTGCTGCGCGCCGAAGTCGACGAGCTCAAGGCGCAGTTCGCGGCGTTCCGCCAGCAGTTCGAATAAGCGCGCCGGCCGGCCGCGCGCCCGGTTCGCGCCGCGTCAGTCGTCGTCGTCGTCGGGTGGCTCGGCCGCTGGCGATGCGGGCGCCGACGGCGCGGGTTCCTGTGCGTAGGCCAGCTCGACGATCGCGTCGTTGCTCCAACTCCCATCCGAGAGCGGGACCGTGAACGTATGGCCGCGCGCTTTCAGCGCCACGCTGCGTTCGCCTTCGCGCAGCGTCGCCGTCTGCAACCTGGCGCTGCTGGACACCGGCCAGTAGCGCGCGTCGCCGAACTTGCTGTGCGGGTCGCCATTGAACCAGCTGCACCAGTCGCGCGACAACAGCAGGCCGTCGATCGTCATCACCCAGAAGAACGGGATTTCCTCTTTGGCGATCGCGACCTTGACCAGGCATTCGAGCCGGATGTCACCCAGGCGGCGCTGGTTGTCCGGCAGGCCCGGCGTGCGCACGTCGGGTTCGACCCGGACCTGGTGCTTCTTGCGGTTCAGCTCCAGCTCCGCCTTGGCGTCCCATGCGGCCCGGCTGCGCGGGATCTCGAGATGGCCATCGCTGCCGAGTGCAAGCGCCAGGTTGAAGTCTTCCGCCGTGAGCCGGGCTTTGGGCAGCTCGCCGGCGAGCGGCGTGTTGTCACGGCGGCTCACAAGGAACAGCAGCTTGGGCACCGCCGGGGCGAGTGCGCGGTGTGCCTCGAAGCTGTCCATGCCGGCCGCGATCGCGCGGTAGGCGCGGATTTCCGGGTTCTTCAAGGCATTCACGTGTACCACGCCCTCGCGGTTGGCGCCTGGAGCGACGTCCTGCGAGCTGGCCGGGGCGCTGGCTTGCGGCGCCGGAGTATCCTGCGCCTGGCCCGCACCCGCGACGGACAGCGCCCAAGCGAATAGCCAGCCTGCTTGGCAAGTGCGCATGTCAGCCCTCGTCACGCCAGCGGCGCATGCGCATCGCACCGTAGATCATCGTCGCGCCGGCCACTACGCCGAGCAGGGCGTCGACGCTGGCCAGGCTGCCCCAGGATTGGGCGAACACGCTGGCCACGTCGATGCCGTTGTCGGCGTGCGGCACGCCGCCCGGCACCACGCCGGGATAGGCGTACCAGATGCCCGGCACGACGCCGGTGAGCAAACGCGATACCACGTCCTGCACGATCCTGGCCACCGCGAACTCGGTGCCGGCGATGCGCGTCATCGCGGCGTTGATCCAGCTGGCCACGATCAGCGCCACGGCCGGCGCGCCGACTGCCCACAGGAAGGGCTTGGTGCGCGCCCAGCTCGAGACCAGCAGCAGCCAGCCGACGGTCGGCAGCGCCCACACGACGTACACCGGCATCAGCGCCACCACGCCGAGCGGTGCCAGGTAGAAGTCGCGGGTGCCGAACACCACGCCGAACAGGTTGACGCCGTTGGCCGACAGCGCCGCGCACGCGATCAGCACCAGCAGCAGCGAGGCCGCCACGCCAAGCACGATCGCAATCAGCGGCGCCACGCACAGCGCGGTGACGAGCTTGGACAGCACGGTCGTGGCATCCGACACCGGCAGCGACTTCCAGAACAGGATGCTGCGATCGCGTCGTTCGTCGTACAGCGTGCCCAGGCAGTACGAGAAGACCACGAAGATCAGCATGATCAGCGGCGGCGCGGCGGCGACCAGGTACAGGCCGGAGGCGATCTTCGCGGCCACCGGCCGGATTTGGTCGGCGGCAGCGGCCAGCGTGCCTTCGCTGACCATGTGGCCGTTGATCCACACGCGGTGCGGCACGCCATGCGCGGCCAGGCCATAGCTCAGCGTGCCGCCGAGCAGCAGCACGATCACGGCGGCGACGATCAGCGGCGCCCAGAACATCGATCCCTTGTATTCCCAGAACTCGCGCTGGAGCAGCCAGCGCATGGTGCCGGACGTCGGCGTGGTCGTCTTGATGGAGGCGGTGTTCATGCGTAGCTTCCTTTCATGGTCGCGACGAACAGGTCGGCGACGCTGGGGTTGCGGGTTTCGCCGAGGGCGGCGAGCTGCTGGCGTGTGACGCCGCCGGGGCCGGCGTCGAACAGCATCACGGCCTTGCCGAACACGGTGCGGCGGTCGATCGGCTGCAGCGCGTTGGCGGCGCTCAGTTTGTCGTGCGAGACCATCACCTCGATGTAGCGCTCGCCGATTTCTTCCATCGACGCGGCCAGCACCACCTTGCCGTCGCGGATGAACATCAGGTCGGTCAGGATGTGCTCGACCTCCTCGACCTGGTGGGTGGTGATGACGATGGTCTTGTTCTCGTCAAAATAGTCTTCCAGCAGGTTCTGGTAGAACTGCTTGCGGTACAAGATATCCAGGCCCAGGGTCGGCTCGTCCAGCACCAGCAAACGGGCGTCGATCGCCATGACGAGCGCCAAGTGCAGCTGGACGATCATCCCCTTCGACATCTCCTTGACCTTCATGCGCGGGCTCAGGCGGGTGTTGGCGATGTAGCGCTCGGCCTTTTCGCGCGAAAAGCGCGGATGCACGCCGGCCACGAAGTCGATCGCATCCTTTACACGCAGCCAGCGCGGCAGGATCGCGACGTCGGCGATGAAGCAGACGTCCTGCATCAATTCGTCGCGCTGGGTGCGCGGGTCCAGTCCCAGCACCGACAGTTTGCCGTCGAACGGGATCAAGCCGAGCGCCGCCTTCAACGTGGTGGTCTTGCCCGAGCCGTTCGGGCCGATCAGGCCGACGATGCGGCCGGCCGGGATGTCGAAGTCGATGCCGTCGACCGCGGTGCGCTTGCCGTAGCGCTTGGTCAGGCCGCGGGCCGAGATCACGGCGCTCATTGCATGTCTCCATCGCGCTTGTTCGGCACGCGCATGAGCTGCTCCAGGTTCAGCCCGAGCTGGCGGATGCGTTCCAGCAGCGCCGGCCATTCTTCGCTCAGGAAGCGTTCGCGTTCGCTGGCGAGCAGTTTTTCGCTCGCGCCTTCGGTGACGTACATGCCGATCCCCCTTCGTTTTTCTACTAAGTTATCGTCGACCAGTTCCTGGTAAGCCTTGGACACCGTGATCGGGTTGAGCTGGTACTCGGCGGCGATCTGGCGCACCGAGGGCAGCGGATCGCCCGCCTTCAATGCGCCCTCGAGCATCATGCCGATCACCTTGTCCTTGAGTTGCCGGTAGATCGGCGTATTGTCATTCCAGCCGATCGACATGGCCGGCCTCTTCGGGTTGGGTTGTGCGCTGTCGTTCCATCGGTCGCTCCTTCAGTGATGTATTGCAGTGGTGTTGTAGTGAAGTATAACACTGGCGCGGCGATGGTCAATACGTGGCTCGTGGCCGACGACCTGATACTTCTGCTAGGTGAGGGGGAGCTAAAAGGCCACGCTCAGAGGGGATTGCCGATCAGGTCGTGGCGCGTCAGATTGCCCTGATGGTCGAGCGCGATCCAGCCGCCGCGGATCGGCTCGAGGTCGAGTTCCCAGTCGGGCAGCACGAACCGCCTGCGGCCCGTGGCCGGATCGAGGTGCAGGGCGGGGCGGTGGGTATGGCCGTGGATGATCGTGTCGGCGCCGCCGGCATCGAACAGCGCGGTCACTGCGGACGGCGTGACGTCCATGATTTCATAGGACTTTTCACTGTGCGCCGAGCGGCTGCCTTCGCGCAGGCCGGCGATGATCGCCTTGCGCTGTGCCAACGGCATGGCCAGGAACTGCGCCTGCCAGGCCGGATCGCGCACCTGGGCGCGGAAAGCCATGTACTTGAGGTCGTCGGTGCATTGGGCGTCGCCGTGCGCCAGCGCGATCGTGTGTTCGCCCGCTTGCAGCACGGTCGGGTCGGGCAGCAGCGTCAGGCCGGCCGCGCGCGCAAAGCCATTGCCGGCGAGGAAGTCGCGGTTGCCGGCCATCCAGTAGACCTGCACGCCACCCTCGGCCAGTGCGCGCAGGGCGGCTGCGACTTGCGCATTGAACGGATCGGCGAGGTCGTCGTCGCCGGCCCAGTATTCGAAGATGTCGCCGAGCAGGTAGAGGCGCTCGGCGTGGATCGCGCGCTCGGCCAGGAAGCGGGAAAAGGCCTCGGCCGTGCGCGGATGAGCGGCCTGCAAATGCAGGTCGGAGATGAAGAACGCGAACGTGCGCGCATGCAGGCGCGCGGAATCAAAAGTCATAAAAACCGCGCGCTGCCGTCATTACTGGACGACTTCGACTTTCTCGATGATGACCGGATCGGCCGGCACATCCGAGTGCATGCCGGCGCGCGAGGTCTTGACGTTGTTGATCTGGTCAACCACGTCCTGGCCTTCGACGACCTTGCCGAACACGGCGTAGCCCCAGCCGTCCTGACCCGGGTAGTTCAGGAAATCGTTGTTCTTGGTGTTGATGAAGAACTGGGCCGATGCCGAGTGCGGAGCCATCGTGCGCGCCATCGCAACCGTGTACTTGTCGTTCTTGAGGCCGTTCTTGGCTTCGTTTTCCACGGTCTGGTCGGTGTCCTTCTGGTTCATGCCCGGCTCGAAGCCGCCGCCCTGGATCATGAAGTCCTTGATGACGCGGTGGAAGATGGTGTTGCTGAAGTGCCCCTTGTTTACGTAGGCCAGGAAGTTGGCAACGGTCTTCGGCGCCTTGGCGTCGTCGAGTTCGACCGTGATGTTGCCCTTGTTGGTAGTGATGAGTACGTTGGTCATGGAAGGCCCTTTCTTGTGAATAGTTCGCTATTTTACCGTTTTGTCGTCTTTGAGGATCGTAACGGACTTAATGACGACCGGCGTGACCGGCACGTTCTGCATGCCGTGGATGTCGTCGACCAGCACGCCCTTGATCTTGTCGACCACGTCCTGGCCCTTCACCACCTTGCCGAACACCGTGTAGCCGCCGCCCATGTTCGGGTAGTCCAGGCCGGCGTTGTCGACCGTGTTGATGAAGAATTGCGAGGTGGCCGAGTCAGGATTGGCTTCGCGCGCCATCGCGACCGTATAGGCAGCGTTCGACAAACCATTGTTGGATTCGTTCTTGATCGGCTTGCGCACCGCGCGGCCGTGGAACTTCTCGTCCATGCCGCCGGCCTGGATCATGAAGTCGCTGATCACGCGGTGGAAGATCGTACCCTTGTAGAATCCCGATTTCACGTATTGCAGGAAGTTGTTGACGCTGATCGGCGCTTTCTCCTGGTTCAGCTCCAGCACGATCTCGCCCATTGTTGTCTTGATCGAGACTTGCGGATCGGCGGCCCAGGCATTGGCCGCCAGTACCATCGCGGCCAATGCGGCTGAGAATCGGGTGGCCAGGCGGGCGCCGGGCTGTTTCAGGGTGTGCATCGTGGCTTCCTCTCGGTGGATGTAACGCAAACTGATGTCAAGGGTTTTGTAGAAAAATAAACCTGTGGCAGATGCGGCCAGTCAGGATTTTATCAATGCTATACTTCGCGACGGACCACCGATTTTATCAAATAAGAACAAAAATGGTCCTGGAGCACTGGACGCTTCCCCAATCCGTCCCGAGCTTCATGCTCCAACCCTCAAGCAAACCATCCGATGAGCCAACTCAAGATTTACAACACGCTCGCGCGTGACAAGCAGGATTTCGTTCCCATCCAGCCCGGCAAGGTCAACATGTACGTGTGCGGGATCACGGTCTACGATTACTGCCACGTCGGTCACGCCCGGATGATGATGGCGTTCGACGTCATCTATCGCTGGCTCAAGACCTCGGGTTACGAGGTCAAGTACGTCCGCAACATCACCGACATCGACGACAAGATCATCAAGCGCGCCGTCGAGAACGACGAAACGATCACCCAGCTGACCACGCGTTTCATCAAGGCGATGGACGAAGACACGGCGGCCCTGGGCATCCTCGACCCGGATTTCGCGCCGCGCGCGACCGAGCACGTGCCGCACATGCTGTCGATCATCGACAAGCTGGAACAGAAGGAACTGGCCTACCAGGGCGAAGATGGCGACGTGAACTATGCCGTGCGCAATTTCCCGCGCTACGGCAAACTGTCCGGCAAATCGCTCGACGACCTGCGCGCCGGCGAGCGCGTCGACGTCAATACGGGTAAGCGCGATCCGCTCGACTTCGTACTGTGGAAAGGCGCCAAGGAATCCGACCCGATCGAGGCGCAATGGGACTCGAAGTGGGGCAAGGGCCGTCCAGGCTGGCACATCGAGTGCTCGGCCATGTCGTGCGCGCTGCTGGGCGAGCACTTCGACATCCACGGCGGCGGCGCCGATCTGCAATTCCCGCACCACGAAAACGAGATCGCGCAATCCGAAGGCGCTTTCGGCCCGCCGATGGCGCGCTACTGGATCCACAACGGCTTCGTGCGCGTCGATAACGAAAAGATGTCCAAATCGCTGGGCAATTTCTTCACGATCCGCGACGTACTCAAGAAATACGATGCCGAAGTCATGCGCTTCTTCATCCTGCGCGCCCACTACCGCAGTCCGCTGAATTATTCGGATGCCCACATCGACGACGCCAAGGGCGCGTTGACGCGGCTGTACACGGCGCTGTCGGAAGTGGACAGCGGCACGGACGCGCCCGAAGTCGATTGGAGCGAAGCCCACGCACAGCGCTTCCGCGAGGCGATGGACGACGACTTCAACACGCCGCTGGCGGTGGCCGAGCTGTTCGACCTGGCTTCCGACGTCAACCGCAGCAAGTCGGTCGCCGTGGCGCGTCAGCTGAAAGCGCTGGCCGGCGTGCTGGGTCTGCTGCAGCGTAGCCCGCAAGCCTTCCTGCAAGCCGGCACGCCGGGCGAGGGGGCTTTGGACGAAACCGCTATCCTGGACGCCATCGCGCGCCGCGCCGCCGCCAAGAAGGCGCGCAATTTCCAGGAGGCCGACGCGATCCGTGCCGAACTCACGGCCGCCGGCGTGGTCCTCGAGGACAAGCCCGACGGCAGCACCAACTGGCGCCGCGCCTGAGTCACGGCGCATCGGCATGGCACTTTCCAAGGACCTCATGGGCGCCGTTTCGTCACTGTCCGGCGACCAGCCCGGCGATCAGGATGCGCAGCCTTACCTGCCGCCGTACTGGGCAGAGGCGAAGGCCGAGCTGATGCGGCGCGATCGCATCATGAACAAGCTGATTCCGCAATTCGGCGACCTGCAGCTGCACGGGCATCCGGACCCGTTCACGACGCTGGCGCGTTCGATCGTCGGCCAGCAGGTCACGGTCAAGGCCGCGGAAATCGCCTGGCAAAAGCTGCGCGCGCTGTGCCCGAAGATGACGCCTGCGCAAGTGATCAAGGCTGGCGCCGGCGAGCTGTCCGGCTGTGGCCTGTCCAAGCGCAAGACCGAATACATCCTCGACTTGGCCGACCATTTCAAGGCCAAGCGCGTGCATGCCGACCAGTGGTCGGAAATGGATGACGAAGCCGTGATCGCCGAACTGGTCCAGATTCGCGGCATCACCCGCTGGACAGCGGAGATGTTTTTGATATTTAATCTGCTCAGGCCGAACGTGCTGCCGCTCGACGATGCCGGCCTGATCCAGGGCATCAGCCAGAACTATTTTTCTGGAGAGCCGGTCTCGCGCAGCGATGCGCGCGAGGTCGCCGCCAACTGGGAACCCTGGCGCACAGTTGCCACATGGTATTTGTGGCGTAGTCTGGACCCGATTACCGGTTAAAATAGACGTTTGCCGCCGCTGCCGCTGCCTTTGCCCACTGCGGTGCGGGGCCACAAGAACACCCGGAGGACCAATGAGTAAAACAACTTTCCTCAGTTTTGAACAGCCGATCGCCGAGCTGGACTCCAAGATTGAAGAGCTTCGCTTCGTGCAGGACGATTCGGCCGTCGACATCTCGGAAGAGATCGACCGCTTGGCCAAGAAGAGCCAGCAACTGACGAAAGACATCTATGCCAAGCTGACGCCGTGGCAGGTTTCGCAGATCGCGCGCCATCCACAGCGTCCGTACACGATGGATTACGTGAACGCGATCTTCACCGACTTCCACGAGCTGCACGGCGACCGCAGCTTCGCCGACGATCAGTCGATCATCGGCGGCCTGGCGCGTTTCAACGGCCAGTCGTGCATGGTCATCGGCCACCAGAAGGGCCGCGACACGAAGGAGCGCGCGATGCGCAACTTCGGCATGCCGCGCCCTGAAGGCTATCGCAAGGCGATGCGCCTGATGAAGCTGGCGGAAAAGTTCAACCTGCCGATCTTCACTTTTGTGGACACCCCGGGCGCCTTCCCCGGCATCGACGCCGAAGAGCGCGGCCAGTCGGAAGCGATCGGCCATAATCTGTACGTCATGGCCGAGCTGAAAGTGCCGCTGATCGCCACCATCATCGGCGAAGGCGGTTCGGGCGGTGCGCTGGCGATCGCCGTCGGTGACGCCGTGCTGATGCTGCAGTACTCGACCTATTCCGTGATCTCGCCGGAAGGTTGCGCCTCGATCCTGTGGAAGACCTCGGAACGCGCGGCCGAAGCCGCCGACGCTCTGGGCCTGACCGCGCATCGCCTGAAAGCGATCGGCCTGATCGACAAGATCGTCAGCGAACCGCTGGGCGGCGCCCACCGCGACCCGGCCGCCATGGCCCAGGGCCTGAAGCGCGCGCTGGCCGACACGCTGCGCCAGTTCCAGGGCATGAAAACCAAGGACCTGCTGGAAGCCCGTCACGCCAAGCTGATGGCTTACGGTAAGTTCAAGGAAACCCTGCCGCGCGAAGAAGAGTGAACAATCTACATCGCGGACCGGGCGCCACGTCCGGTCCGGCTGCAGACCTTGCAGCGCACATCGCGCAAGCACTCGATGCTGTGCGCGATTCGTTTTTTGAGGCCAGCCCGCCGTCGCTTGCCGTCGCCCTGAGCGGCGGCCTCGATTCGATGGTGCTGCTGCGCCTCGCGCACGGGTACGCGCGCGCGCACGGACTGCCCCTGTCCGCCTTCCACGTCCACCACGGCCTGAGCACGAACGCCGATGCCTGGCGCGATCATTGCGCCGCGGCTGCGGCCGAACTGGGCGTGCCGTTCGACGCGCGCGCGGTGCAGGTGGAGAAGGGCGCCAGCGGCATCGAAGCGGCCGCGCGCAAGCGCCGTTACGCTGCGCTGGGCGAACTATGCCGTGCGCACGGCGCCACGCTGCTGCTGACCGCCCACCACCTCGACGACCAGGCCGAGACCGTGCTGCTGCAGCTGTTGCGCGGCGCCGGTCCGGCCGGCCTGTCCGGCATGGACGCCGCCAACCGCGCGCCGACGCTGCTCGGCGACGAGCGGCTGGTGATAGCGCGGCCGCTGCTGCAGGTCGCGCGCGTGTCGCTCGAGGCTTACGCGCGAGGGCAGGGTGTCGCCTGGGTCGAGGACGAATCGAACCTCGATCCGCGCTATGCCCGCAACGCCTTGCGTCACTCGGTGATGCCGGCGCTGGCCCTGGCCTTTCCAGGCTTTCAGCAGCGCCTGGCGCGCGCCAGCAGCCACATGCAATCGACCCAGCGCCTGCTCGACGAACTGGCCGACCAGGACCTGGGGGCCTGCCTGCACGCGCAAGACGACGACGAAGCCATCGAGCTGGGCTATCTGCGCGGCCTCACGCGCGACCGCGTCAACAACCTGCTGCGCCGCTGGTTTTCGCGCCGGCGCATCGCCATGCCGTCGACCGCATGGCTGGAGCAAATGGTGACGCAACTCTTCAACGCGCGCGACGGCGCCGAGTTGCTGGTGAATCACCCTGATTGCGAAGTGCGGCGCCACCGCGATCGCCTGTATCTGGCACCGCGCCTGCCCGACCTGGCCGGCATGCGCGATCCCGAGGACGAAGGCATGATCGTCAAGCACGCCCAGGCATTTGCCTGGCGCGGCGAAGCCAGCCTGGCGTTCCCGGATTACGGCGGCGTGCTGCATTTCGAGCGCGCGGAAACCGGCTTCGATCCGGCCTGGCTGCAGGCGCAGCCGCTCGAGATCGATTTCCGCAAGGGGGGCGAGAAACTCAAGCTGGCGCCCAACCGCCCGCGCCGCATCCTGAAGCACCTGTACCAGGCGGCGGACGTGCCCGCATGGCAGCGTACGCGCCTGCCGATCGTCTCGAGCGGCTTCGATCTGCTGTTCGCCGCCGGGCTCGGCATGGATTGCCGGCACGTCTCGAGTGGTCCCGAGCGTATCGCCCTGCGCTGGGAAGCCGACCCGAAAGCTGTCTAGGCAAGCTGCATGCAAGGATGACTAATATGACATCCTTGCATTACCATATTCCGATTCGGTATAGGTTTCTCGGACCGACGTCTTGAGATTCTGCAGCGCAGCATGTAGAGTTGAAAGCTCATTTGATTTTTTACAAGCGGAAATCCCCACTGTTATGGCTTTAATAGTCCACAAATACGGCGGGACGTCGATGGGTTCGACGGACCGAATCAAGAATGTCGCGGCCCGTGTCGCCAAATGGCATGACGCCGGCCACCAGGTCGTGGTCGTCCCGTCGGCGATGTCGGGCGAAACCAACCGCCTGATCGCGCTGGCCAAGGAATTGATGGCGCAGCCGGATCCACGCGAACTGGACATGATCGCCTCGACCGGCGAACAGGTCTCGGTCGGCTTGTTGGCGATGGCGCTGCTGGCGCGCGGCAAGGACGCGGTGTCGTACACCGGCTGGCAAGTGGGGATCAAGACCGACTCGGCCTTCACCAAGGCGCGCATCCAGTCGATCGACGACACGCGCGTGCGCAACGACCTGAGTGCCGGCAAGATCGTGATCATCACCGGCTTCCAGGGCGTGGATGACGAAGGCAACATCTCGACGCTGGGCCGGGGCGGATCGGACACCTCGGCGGTGGCGATCGCGGCTGCGCTGAAGGCCGACGAATGCCTGATCTACACCGACGTCGACGGCGTCTACACCACCGACCCGCGCATCGTCGACGAAGCGCGCCGCCTGTCCAAGATCACGTTCGAGGAAATGCTGGAACTGGCTTCGCTGGGCTCGAAGGTGCTGCAGACCCGCTCCGTCGAATTTGCCGGCAACTACCGCGTGCCGACACGCGTGCTGTCGTCGCTGACCGATCCCCTGATGCCGCTGGAACAAGAAGCCAACTCGGGTACCCTGATTTCGTTTGAGGAAGAAAGCAACATGGAACAAGCCGTCATCTCGGGCATCGCCAACCACCGCGATGAAGCCAAAATCACCGTTCTGGGCGTGCCGGACAAGCCGGGCGTGGCCTACCACATCCTCGGTCCGGTGTCGGACGCCAACATCGAGGTCGACATGATCATACAGAACGTGTCGGTCGAGGGTAAGACCGATTTCACGTTCACAGTGTCGCGCAATGACTACCAGCGCGCGCTGGCCGTGTTGGAAGCCAACAAGGAAACGTTGGGCTTCATCAAGCTGCTGGGCGACGCCAAGGTGTCGAAAGTGTCGGCCGTGGGCGTGGGCATGCGCAGCCACGTCGGCGTTGCCTCGAAGATGTTCCAGACGCTCGCCAACGAAGGCATCAACATCATGATGATCTCGACCTCCGAGATCAAGATTTCGGTGCTGATCGACGAGAAGTACATGGAGCTGGCCGTACGCGCCCTGCATAAAGCGTTTGAGTTGGAGAAAGCTTAACTTTTTCCAAAAAAATGGCCGTGCTTCCTTGACCAAATGAAGTGTGGCCATTAATATGCCTGCACTCAGCGACGACAAGCAACATTGTCAAGCTGATTGGAGACGTGGCCGAGTGGCCGAAGGCACATCCCTGCTAAGGATGCATATGGCTTATACCCGTATCGTGGGTTCGAATCCCACCGTCTCCGCCAAGACAACTGTTTGAGGGAAACCTTTAACATTCAGAAAACCCGCAAGCACCATGAGGCTTGCGGGTTTTTTGTTTTCCGGGCTTCAAGAATGCGGCATCGGTTCGAATCCCGAACGCTACGGCGCTTCTGCAAGCATCGAGCAACTCAGCGGCCGTGATCGCCGCACAGGCTCGACTCGCGCCAACCACGCACTTCAATGTGCGTGCTCACCTCCGGCGCCGCACACACATGCATCGTTCCAGGCGGAGTTGAGGATCAGCCCGCAGAAGTTGGTGCGGCGGTAGCCTGGCTTCTTCAATGCCAGGACGTCGGCCTTGACGTTGCCGAACGTGGTGTCCGGCTTGTGCTCGGTGCCTTTCGCGAACGCGTCGATGATGCCTTCCTTGAAGCCCTCGCCACGGGGGTGAGCCGCAGTGACGAGCCGGCGCTGCTCGTCGGTGAAGCGCTCGTATTGCAAGCCCAGCACGTCCATCTCGACGCCCTCGGTCACCAGTGCGACCACCGGCTTCTTGTACTCAGGGATGCCCGGCGTGGTGTGCAAGGCGATCGCGTCCCAGACCTGGTCGATGTCGGCTTCGCCCACGCCATACGATCGCAGAAAATCCCGGGCCGCGTTGGCACCGTCGACTTCGAAGCGCAGGTCGGCAGAGCTGTACGGCGCCACCAGGCCCATGTCGTGGAACATGGCGCCGATGTACAGCAATTCGCTGTCGAACTGCAGTTGCTGGCGTTGGCCGGCAAGAGCGCCGAACAGGAAGACACGGCGTGAATGGTGGTAGAGCAGATCGGTTTCGGTATCGCGCACCAGTTCGGTCGCGGCGCGCGCCATCTGGCTGTCCGGGATGATGATGCCGGCAATGGTTTCGGTCATGAAAGGCTCCTTTGGAAAGTGTGCTGAAATCGCTTGCATCCCACGTGGATGTGGATGCAGATGCGGTGCAAGCGCGACGAACACAGTGTCCAGCGGAAGCGAGATCAAAAACGAGCGATCGAAGCGGCAAAACGGCCAATCCGAGTGCAATTCCTGCCAAGCGTTTGCGGCGCCGACGGGCAGCGGTCGGATTCACAGCGGGCCAGCGAAACTTTATAGTGTGGGCAATATAGGAGACTAAATTGACCACGATCGATATCCTGGCCTTCGCCGGCGTGCAGTCGCTCGACGTGACCGGCCCGATGGACGTGTTTGCCGAAGCGAACCGCTTCCTCGCGCCGGACCAGCAGTATCACATGCGCGTCATCGGCAATGTGCCGGGGCAGATCGTCTGTTCGAATGGCATGCTCCTGCAGCCGCACGGGTTTTATGCCGACCAGGACGTGGCGCCGGACCTGCTGCTCATACCGGGTGGCCCGCAGCTGCCACGCCAGACTCCAGAGCCCGAACTGCTTCGATGGTTGCGCGGAACCGCCACTCGGTGTAAACGCGTCGCATCGGTCTGCAACGGCGCGTTCCTGCTGGCGCACGCCGGCCTGCTCGACGGCCGCGTCGCGACGACGCATTGGAACGACGTGACGACGCTGGCGGCACGTTTTCCGAACATTCGAATTCAGCCCGACCGGATCTTCGTGCGTGACGGACAGATGTACACATCCGCCGGCGTCAGCGCCGGCATCGATCTGGCACTGCATCTGGTGTTCGAGGACGTCGGCGGTGACGTCTCGCTGAACGTGGCGAAACGCCTGGTCGTGTTCACCCAGCGCAGCGGCGGACAATCGCAATTCAGTCCCTACCTAACGCCGCACGTCGATGAAGAGTCGCTCTTGCGAACCGTGCAAAACCACGTGCTCGGCCACATCGGCGCCGATCTCAGCGTCGCCCGACTGGCCGACGTCGCATCGATGAGCGAGCGAAATTTCGCCAGGGTCTTCGCGCGCGAGGCGGACATGACGCCTGCGGAATTCGTCGAACGCGCCCGCGTCGACGCTGCCCGTGTCCTTCTAGAGTCGTCGGATGAGCCGCTCAAGACGGTCGCTCACCGGTGCGGTTTCGGCAGCCCGGCGCGCATGCGCGCCGCCTTCCGGCGCCATTTGGGCGTGAGCGCGATGGATTACCGCCAGCATTTCGGCGCCTATCGCGACGGGGATGCCGCACGCGTCGCCGCTGTGCCGGCACCGGCCACCTGAGCGCGTGGATTGGGTAGCGAGAGCGTGAGATGTGATCGCTCGATGCTGGCGATACGGCCTTATCACGCGGCTTGCCCGCATCGACGGTTTTTTGTACCGGTATTGGAACCTTTTCTGCCGCCGGGCATAAGCGAGCATGGGTGCGTGTATGGTGCTGGCGTTGCGGCCGGCATCGGAACAAAACGATCTCGACCGCAAATGGCGCTTGGCGCGCGCGGCATGCCTGTCGCGCATGCAAGCGATATCGACAATCCATCGAGGTCATCATGTCCGTCAACAATCAAGAAATCGATACCCTTCGTCGTTCCCTGTCGTTTGGCGTGGCCGCGGCGGTCGCGCTGATGGCGCCGTCCAGTGGGGCCGTGGCGCAGGCGCCGACAGCATGCAGCGCCGCCGGCACGCCGAACCGCTTCGTCGAGGTCGGCGGGGCGCTGTTCGCTTACCGCCGGATCGGCCCGGCTGCCGGCACGCCGCTCGTCCTGTTCCCGCACTTCCGCGGCACCATGGACTGGTGGGATCCGTTGCTGCTGGACGAACTGGCGCGGCAGCGCCCCGTCATCGTGTTCGACAACCGCGGCGTCGGCCTGTCCCAGGGAAAAACGCCAGACACCGCGGCTGCGATGGCAGACGACGCGGCTGCCTTCCTCCGAGCCTTGAAGCTTGACCGGGTCGACCTGTTCGGCTTTTCGATCGGCGGCTTCGTGGCGCAGCAGTTGCTGCTGCAGGAACCGCGGCTGGTGCGCAAGGTCGTGCTGGTCGGTACCGGCCCGCGCGGTGGCGAGGGCATGCAGGAGCGCTCGCCCGAAGTCGCCAAGGCGGCGGTGCAGGCCGATTCGTTTGCCGGCCGGCTGTTCCTGTTCTTCACGCCGTCGGACGAAAGCCAGCAGGCCGGCCGGCACTTCCTCGAACGCACGCGCCAGCGCACCCAGAGCGTCGATCCCGAAGCAAGCGCTCAGACCATTCAGGCGCACGGCGCCATGTCAGCGGAATGGGGCCGGGCACAGTCCAACCGGGACTACCTGAAACGAATCGGGAACGTGCAGACCCCGGTCCTCGTCATCAACGGCGTACGCGACAGGATGGTGCCGACCGCGAATGCCTACGCGTTGGCGCAAGCCTATCCCAACGCCAAGCTTATCCTGTATCCCGACGCCGGTCACGGTTCGATCTTCCAGTACCCGCGCGAGTGCGCGCGCGACGTCGGCGTCTTCCTCGACGGCGCTTTGGACGGGCCGGCATAAGCGCGCGTTAGAAGTTTCATCGGCAGGGAAGCCGCACGTCCCCGGCCTTGCGCGGTTTTACGGTAAATTGCCCCGGTCTGCGGGCCGTGAGGTCTTGAGGCGGCTTTTCGTTGACAGTCGGACGCTTGGCTTCGTATTCTCTATCTACCGATAGATAAACAACGGAGTTTTCCATGAAACTGTATGAACGTCCCGGCTTTCCCAACCCCGCCCGCATTCGCATCGTGCTCGCGGCCAAGCAGCTCGACCGCGCTGTCGAATTCGTCAACGTCGACTTGATCGGTGCCGAGCACAAGGTGCTGCCGTACGTCTCCAAGAATCCGCTGGGCGTGTTGCCGGCGCTGGAACTGGACGACGGCACCGTGCTGGCCGAATCGACCGCGATCACCGAATACCTCGACAACCTCGACGGCAACCCGATTCTGACTGGCCGCACCGCGCGCGAAAAGGGCGTGATCCATATGATGCAGCGACGCGCCGAAAGCGAAGTGCTGGACGCTGTGGGCCATTATTTCCACTATGCGACTGGTGGACTGGGCGACCTGCTGCAGGCATTCAAGAGCCCCGACTGGACCGGACGCAAGGAATGGGGCGCGCGCGAGGGCCGGCGCGCGGTGGCGGGCATGCGCTACTTCGACGGGGTGCTGGGCGCGACGCCGTACGTTGCCGGCGATAGCTTCTCGATGGCCGACATCACCCTGCTGGCCGGACTGTGGTTCGCCGGCGCGGCCGGTCTGGCGGTGCCCGACGAGCTGAACGCGTTGAAAGCATGGCAGGCGCGCGTGTCGGAACTGCCGGCCGTGCAGAACCGCGGCGGCCAGAACTTCCTGCCCGAAGACCTCAAGCGCATGGGCTTCTAAGCGCGGCGCATCCACGATATCCTGAAAGGTAACAGCATCATGCAAGCAAGCATTCGCATCGCCCGGCGCCGCTCGATCGGCGCCGCCATCCTCCTCGCAGCCGCAGGCTGGCTGTCGTCGACGGCCGCGCCGACAGCCCTGGCGGCGGCCGCGTCCAGCGCCCAGCTGACGCACGTCAGCGCGCCGACCCGCTACGTCGACGTCGACGGCGCGCGCCTGGCTTACCGCCGTTTCGGCAAACCGGGCGGCGTGCCGCTGCTGCTATGCCAGCACTTCGTCGGCACGATGGACAGCTGGGATCCAAAGGTCGTCGACGGCCTGGCGCGCGGCCGTGAAGTGATCTTGTTCGACAATGCCGGCGTGGCCGGCTCGGGCGGTGCCGTGCCGACCACGATCGAAGGCATGGCAACGTATGCCGCCGGCCTGCTGACCGCCCTGAATGTCAAGCAAGCCGACGTACTCGGCTTTTCGATGGGCAGCCTGGTGGCGCAGCAGCTCGCTTTCGAGCATCCGGACACGGTGCGCCGTGTCATCCTGGTCGGCAGCGGTCCACGTGCCGGCGTCGGCATGGCGTCGCTGACGCCGGAATTCCAGGAAATGCTCGGCAAGAAGCACGACAACCCGGACGATCTGCTGCTGGACGTGTTCTTCACGTCATCCGAGACCAGCCAGACGGCGGGCCGCGCCTTCGTCAAGCGCTTGCACGAACGTAGCGTCGACCGCGACAAGGACATCGACGACAAGGTCGCGCCGGCCCAGGTCGCCGCCTTCGCCGCCTGGGGCAAGCCACAGGACGACAGCTACCTGAAGCAGATCCGCCAGCCGGTAATGGTGGTCAGCGGCAGTCACGACATCGTGCACTACACGGTGAACTCATACAACCTGCAGCAGAAACTGCCGAACGCCGAGCTGGTGGTGTATCCGGACTCGAACCACGGCTCCTTCTACCAGTATCCGGACCGGTTCCTGGTCCAGGCGACGATGTTCCTGGACGGCGTCGGCGCCGTCAAGCGCTGAGGAGACGACGTGCACAAGCTGATCGCCTTGCGCGAGGCGGGCGCCGGCCCCGCCGAAATCGCCGAGCTGCTGGCGCCAGGCGTCGTGTTCAAGAGCCCGGTGCTGTCGCGTAACATCGAAGGGCGCGAGAGCGTCGCTGAAGCAATGGTGGCGGCGATCGCCGTGCGCGAAGGCGCCTATATCGCCGAGATGGCGGACGGTCCAATCACCTTGCTGGTCTGGCGCGGGCAGGTCGATGGCCTGCAGCTCGACAGCTTCGAGATGCTCCTGCACGATGATGCGGGCTTGATCGTCGAGCGCACGGTGGCGATGCGTCCATTCGCTTCGGCGCTGCGCTTTCGCAATGCCTTCTACGAGCGCATGAAGGACCGGCTCGACGCGGATTACTTCATCTTGCCGGAACAGGCGCTCGGCGTGGCCGGGTAAGAAAAAGCGGACCACGTCGCGGCGCGGTCCGCTTTCTTGTTTCCCACCTATCTATCCATCGATAGGCGCGAACGCCGAAGAATAGCGCTTCAGCTCACTGCTGGCGCCGCCATGCGCCGGGCGGCACACCTACCAGGCGCGAAAAGGCGCGCGTAAAATGCGCCTGGTCGGTGAAGCCGACCGCGGCCGCCACTTCCGACAAACTCAGGTCGCCGCGCCGCAGCAGGCCGCGCGCATGATCGATGCGCTGGCGTGCCAGCCAGCCGGTCGGCGACACGCCGGTGCTGCGCTTGAACGAGGTGGTGAAATGCCCCGGCGACAAGCGGCATTCCGCCGCGATGTCGGCGATGCGCACGTTGCCGTCGAGGTTCGCGCGCAGGATTTCCTTGGCGCGTCGCTCCTGCCAAGGGGCGAGGCCGCCGCGCACTGGGGCCGCACCCGGCCTGCCGTAGGCGTGCAGCAGGTGCGCGCCGAGCGCCAGCGTCAGATGCGACACGAACAGCGGCGAGGCGCGTGCCGGCTGTTCGAGGGCCGGCAACAGTGCGGTGCCGAGCGCGCTGACGGCCGGGTCGACCGTGCCGGGTGCCGGCAGGTGCAGTGGCCCCGACGGCGCGCGCCCGGATCCGGTCGCTGCCTGCTCGAGTGCGCGTTGGGGGAAGGCAAATTTCACCATGTCGAACGGCGCGTCGATCGCCAGCCGGATGTGCGATTCGCGGTGCACCAGGCACAGGTTGGCGGGTTGGCCTGCCTGCTCGCGCCGATGGGCGCGGCGCTCGCCGTCGACGAACAGCTCGTAGGTGTGCGGCGGCAGCAGCTTGAGCATGAGGACGTACGAGTCCTCGGGATCGTCCAGGACGAATTCGGCGGGAATGGCGGTATCCTGGCGCAAGCGTGTGATCGTGAAGTCGCCGCTGTGCAGCACGTTGCGCTGCAAGGCACGCCCGATGGCGCGCGGTGCGTGATCAAGCGTTGGCATGGTCGGACGGCAAATGCGCGAGCAGATGGGCGCGGACTTGTTGCAGGATCTCCTTCGAGGCGGCCGCGTCCGGCGCAAGGCGGGCCAGCGTCATCGCGCCGATTGCCGCGGACATGGCGACGATCGCGTCGGCACGCGTCATGTCCTGCTCGAACACGCCGATCATGCGTTCCAGTCCCGCAGACGCGGCCGCGCGCACGGCATCGCCTTCGCGCGCAAGTTCGGGGCCGAGGGCGGCCAGCAGACATCCGTTCTCGGGGCGATCGCGATGCTGTGTCGTGAGATAGGCGTCGAGCGCGCGCTGCAGCGGCGTGCCGCTGCGACGTCGCTTGACGGCCCCGCCGATCGTCGCCACGACGCCGTCGATGGCATGCGCACTTGCTTCCGCAACGAGCTGCTCTTTCGACGCGAAATGCTTGTAGAAACCGCCGCGCGTCAGGCCGGCGGCGGCCATCAGTTCGGCCAGGCCGGTCGCCGCGATGCCGTTCCGACGAAACGCAGCGGCCGCCGCGTCGATGATGTTCTCCCGCGTCTTGCTGGCTTCGGCCCTGGATTTGCGCATCCTGCACTCCCGTCGTTTAATTTATTTGGATGTTACCCGGTTTCTAAAAAAACCGCACCTGCTTCTGTTGCGGGATATCGATCAAATATATATGATATTCGACATCCAAATTCGTCGGGCGAGACGGCGTGACCGGGTGCACGGACGCGCTCGCATCCTCATTCAAGGAGTTGACATGGAATTCGATCAGGACTTCGTATTCATAACCGTTGCCGCGCAAGCCGACCCGGACGTTACGCCGGTGGTCGACGACGTCGGCACACGCGTTGCGCGCGCGGGTCTGGGCGGTCCGGGCGCAGCGTTCCCGCGCGGAGGCTATTGATGCGAACTGAGCGCGCGGCGATCGGCGAGGCGCGGCGTCACCCTTTCCTGGACGATCTCGCCGACGACGTCGAACTGGTGTCGTCGGCATTGCGCGGCACCGTCCAGGGCCGCGATGCCGTGCGTTCGGTCGTCGAGGCGCTGGCGCGCCACTATACGGCGCAGATGCCGTGGTTCCTGGACGATGGCGGCGGCATGCGCAGTTATGTCGACTTCGACCTGGTCTTGCCCGACGACCGGCGCGGGCGCGGGCTGGTGGCGATCCAGCGCGATCCGGCCGGAGAGGTGATGGGATTGAACATCACGTTCAGCCCCATGGACGTCGTGCTGGTGATCGGCGCCGCCATGCGCGACGATGGCGGCGCCGGCCGGGCACGCTAGTCCAGCGCAGGCGGATAATCGTCGTAGCCGGCGCTGTCGTTGGTGTACCAGGTGGCGGGATTGTCGCGCGCCAGCGGCAAGCCGAACGCGAAGCGCCGGGGCAGGTCCGGATTGGCGATGAAGGTGCGGCCGAAGGCGACCGCATCGGCTTGACCCGCATCGAGCGCACGCTGGGCCCTGGTCTGGTCGTAGTCGGAATTGAGCACCAGGGCGCCCTGGAATGCCTGGCGCAGCGCCGGATGGACCGGCGCGCGCTCGGCCTTGCCGAAGGTGCCGTCCAGTGGCGGTTCGCGCACTTCGAGGAAGGCGATGCCCAATCCGTCCAGCATGCGCGCGGTGGCCGTGAACAAGTGTAACGGATCACTGTCGTTGACGCCTTGCACGGCGCCGTTTGGCGACAGCCTTACGCTGGTGCGGCCTCGGCCGGCGACGTCGATGACGCGCTTGGTGACTTCGCGCAGCAGGCGAATGCGGTTCGGTATGCCGCCGCCATATTCGTCCGTACGAAGGTTGCTGTTGTCGCGCAAAAACTGGTCGATCAGATAGCCGTTGGCGGCGTGTACCTGGACCGCGTCGAAACCGGCCTTCACCGCCCTGACGGTCGCCTGCGTGAACTGGTCGAGCACGCGCCGGATGTCGTCCAGCGTCATGGCGTGCGCCTTTACGTAGGGGCGGCGTCCGGCGTAGGTGTGGGCTTCGCCCGGCGCGGTCGTGGCGGAAGCCGACCAGGGCAGGCGGCCGGATGCCATGTCGGGATGCACGACCCGTCCCATATGCCAGAGCTGGACGGCGATTCGGCCACCGGCGTCGTGCACGGCATCGGTCACCCGGCGCCAGCCCTCGACCTGCTTGTCGGACCAGATGCCTGGGGCATAAGGCCAACCGGCGGTATCGGCCGAGATGGCGGTCGCTTCCGTGATGATCAACCCGGCGCTGGCGCGCTGGCGATAGTAATTCGCCATGCGCGCGGTTGGGACGTGAGCGACGCTGGCGCGGCCCCGCGTCATCGGGGCCATCAGGATACGGTTGGGCAGCGCCAGCTCGCCCATCCGTAGCGGTTCGAACAGATTGTTCATCGTCGCTCATCCATAGTACGAACCCAGGTCCGGCGCCGCGGCTTCGATCTCCGCCCATTCGGCCGGCGACAGGCGCAGCGTGCGTGCGCCCAGGTTCTCTTCAAGATGGTGCAGCGACGAGGTACCCGGGATCGGCAGCAGGGCGGGGCTGTGCTGCAGGAGCCAGGCAAGCGAAATTTGCGAGACGGTGGCGCTGTGGCGCTGCGCCGCGGCGTCGAGCGGACCGCCAGGGGCGGCAAGCTGGCCGGCCGCTACCGGGAACCAGGGAATGAAGGCCAGGCCCTGACGTTCGCAATATTCGAGCTCGGCTTCGTACTTGCGCATGCCGAGGTTGTATTCGTTCTGGACCGAGACGATGTCGACCACCTTGCGGGCGCGCTCGATATCGGCGATGCGCACCTCGGACAAACCGATATGGCGGATCTTGCCTTGCTTTTGCAGTTCGCCGATGGGACCGAGCGACTCTTCGATCGGCACGCTCGGATCGACGCGGTGCAGTTGCCAAAGGTCGATGGTGTCGGTCCTCAACCTGCGTAAGCTCAAATGGACTTGCTGCACCAGGTATTCGGGCCGGCCGAGCGGGTGCCACTCCATCGGGCCGGTGCGCGCCAGGCCGGCCTTGGTCGCGACGACGAGCCCGCCCGCATAGGGCGCCAGCGCCTCGCCGATCAACGACTCGCTGATGCCAGGGCCATAGCTGTCGGCCGTATCGATGAAGTTGACGCCCAGTTCGACTGCGCGGCGCAACAGCGCCTTGGCGACCGTGGGGTCGGCGGGTGGACCCCATATGCCGGGGCCGGTGATGCGCATCGCGCCATAGCCGAGCCGGTCGATGTCATGGGTGCCGCCCAGGCGCAGGGTGGAGGAGGGAATAGCGTTCGTGCTCATGCGGAGTCCTTTCGATTGAATGACGGTCCCGGCCGGGCGGTTGCCGGCCTGGGTTCATTCGATGCTAGTGATGGGACGGCCGAGCGTCTTGCACGATTCTTTGTGGTTTGGAATGGCTTTCGCCCTGGGCATCGGCACAGGCGGCCAGTGCCGGCGCGCCTGGTCCGCGCTCGCGCCGCCATGCGCCCGGGGGAATGCCGACCAGGCGGGTGAAGATGCGCGTGAAATGCGATTGGTCGGCGAAACCGGTTGCCGTGGCGATCTCGGACAGCGTCAGCGTGCCGCACGCGAGCATGCCGCGTGCAAGCTCGACGCGCTGCTTGGCCAGCCAGGCGGTCGGCGACAATCCTGTGCTGAGCTTGAAGGCGGTGGCGAAGTAGCCCGGCGACAGGCGGCAGCTGGCGGCGATGGCGGCCACGCTCACGTGTCCGGTGACGCTGGCGCGCAATAGCTCCTTGGCGCGTCGTTCCTGCCACGGTGCGAGACCGCCGCCGTGCCGCTCCGTCGATGCGCCGCCATACGTGTGCAGCAAGTGGGCGCTCATTGCCGACGCGAGGTGGGCGACGAAGCGCGGGTTGACTTGCGCCGGCGCCTCGAGCGATGGCAGCAAGGCGCTTCCTAAGGCCGCGAGCACCGTGTCGTGGCTTTCCCCGGGCGGCAGGTGCAGGTGGGCTGGAAGCGGATAGTTGTATTCCAGAGCGGCCTGCTCGAGCGCGCGTCGGCTGAAGCCGACTTGCAGGATATCGAAAGGCGCGTCGATGTGCAGCCGGATCGCCGAAGTCCGGTTCAGCAGGCACAGACTGCCGGCGCGACCGGGCTGGTCGCGCACATGGCGGCGGTGCGCGCCGTCGACGAACAGGTCGTAATCGCGCGGCGGCATCAACGCCATCAGCATCACGTAGCCATCGCCGGGAGAGTCCAGATCGAGTTCGACATGGGTGTCGCCCTCCTGGCGCAGCCGCGTGATGGTGTGAGCGCCGCTAAGAAGCGTCGTCCGGAGCATTGCGTCGCCGCCTTCTCAGCGCGGGCTCAACAGGTTTTCCGCCATGTAGTCGATCAGGGCGCGCAACTTGGGCGAGGCGTAGCGGCTGGCGGGCCAGAGCATGCGGAACGTCACGGTCTGGCTGACGTAATCGGCGAGGACGATGCGCAGCTGGTCGTTTTTGAGGGCGTCGCGCACCAGCAGCTCGGGCAGGAAGGCGATCCCGCGCCCCTCGCGCGCCGCGTAGGCGACCGCTTCGACGGTGCTGCTGGTCATCGTCTCCGGCAGCACCAGGTCGACGCTGTCGGCGCGGCGCAGCGGCCAGCGTTCGAGCTTGCCGGTGAAAGGGAATTTGTGCTGCAGGCATGCGTGGCGCTGCAAATCCTCGGGCACTTCGGGCGTGCCATGCCGTTCCAGGTAGTCGGGAGACGCGACCAGGACTTGGGGGCAGTCGCCCAGGCGCCGTGATATCAGCCGCGAATCGGTCTGCATGCCGGTGCGAATCACCGCATCGAACCCTTCCTCGATGACGTCGACCATGCGGTCCGACATGTCGATGTCGAGCTCGATGTCCGGATAGCGCTGCATGAAGCCGTCGAACACCGGCATCATCACGCCGATCAGCTGCGGCGTGCTGACGCGCAGTCGGCCGCGCGCGGCGCCGACCGCGCCGGACAGCTCGGCTTCGGCGGCCTCGATCTCGCTCAGGATGCGGCGGCAGCGCGCCAGGAACTGCGTGCCTTCCGCCGTCAGCGTGATGCTCCTGGTGCTGCGATGGAACAGGCGCACGCCCAGCCGCTCTTCCATGCGCGAGATGCTCTTGGCGATGGCCGAGGACGATACGCCCATCAACCGTCCCGCTTCGGTGAAATTACGGGTTTCCGATACCTGCACGAAGGCGGAGATGCCGCTCAGACTGTCCATAAACCTCTCCCTTGAATCAATAAATTGTACAAGGACAATTCGTGCATTAAATGCCTATATTGCGGACATTTCAGTCCGATTAGTTCAGACCTGCTCCCCCGTTTTTTCAATTTCCTTACTTATCTACACTGCGCTACGTCCAATTACCGGATCGAAGCCAGATCCAAACAGGATGTCCATCCATATTGATTCGTCAAGGAACTGAAATGAAACTGATGACCCCCCTCCAGATCGGCCCCCACACGTTGTCGCACCGCGTCGTCATGGCGCCGCTCACCCGCATGCGCGCCGAAACAGGCGCCATTCCCGGCGAGCTGATGGCCGAGTATTACGCCCAGCGCGCGTCCAAAGGGGGCCTGATCATCGGCGAGGCGACGATCACGGCGCCGAACGGCAACGGTTACCTGGGCGCCCCCGGGCTATACCAGGACAGCCAGATCGCCGGCTGGAAGAAGGTCACCGACGCCGTGCACGCCAAAGGCGGCCTGATCTTCCTTCAGCTGTACCACGCGGGCCGCCAGTCGAACAGCCAGCTGCAGCCGGACGGCGGCCAGCCGGTCGCGCCGTCGGCGGTCGAGCATGGCGGCGTGGCCTATACGGAATCGGGCTGGGTTGCGAATACCCCGCCGCGCGCGCTCGAAGTCGAGGAAATCGCCGACATCGTGGAAGCCTTCCGCAGCGCGGCCGAGCGCGGCCTGGCGGCCGGCTTCGACGGCGTAGAGCTGCACGGCGCCAACGGCTATCTGGTCGACCAGTTCTTGCAGGACAACAGCAACAAGCGCACCGATGCCTACGGCGGCTCGATCGAAAACCGCACGCGCTTCCTGCTCGAGGTGACGGATGCGCTGATTTCCGTATGGGGCGCCGAGCGCGTCGCCGTCCGCCTCGGACCGAGCGGCACCTGGGGCGACATGGGCGACAGCAACCCTGAAGCCTTGTTCACCCATGCCGCGCGCGAACTCGACAAGCGCAATCTGGCCTACCTGCACCTGATCGAGCCGCGCGTCCTGGGCAACGTCGACGACGACACCAAGGATCCGAACCCAGTAGCGGCGCCGCTGATGCGCAAGCATTTTTCCGGCGTGATCATCGCGGCGGGCGGCTTCGACGGCCCGAAAGCGGAAGCGATCGTGCACACCGGGGTAGCCGACGCCGTCGCCTTCGGCCGCCACTTCATCGCCAATCCGGACCTGCCGGAACGCATCCGCAACGGCTGGCCGCTGAACGACTACGACCGCCCGAGCTTCTTCGGCGGCACCGAGGTCGGCTACATCGATTATCCATTCTATGTCGCGGCCAAAGCCGCATGAGGAGCGGCGATGAGCGTTCTGTTTTCGCCGCATTCGCTGGGTAGCCTGGCGCTGCCCAACCGCATTCTGGTGTCGCCGATGTGCCAGTACGTGGCCGAGGATGGCCGCGCCACCGCCTGGCACGTGGCGCACCTGGGCGCGCTGGCAGCCTCCGGCGCCGGCGCAGTGTTCATCGAAGCCACCGCGGTGGAGCCGGCCGGCCGCATCACCCCCGGTGACCTCGGGCTGTGGGACGACGCCACCGAAGCGGCGCTGGGCAGGGCGATCGAAGCCATGCGCATCGTGTCGCCGCAGACCAAGGTGATCCTGCAGCTCGGCCACGCCGGACGCAAGGCTTCCAGCGCCGAACCCTGGCTCGGCGGCCAGCAGCTGCCCCTGGACGCGCGCGGCTGGGTCGCGCTGGCGCCATCGGCGCTGGCGCAGATCGAGGGCGAAACGCCGCCGCAAGCGCTGTCCGGCGCGGACATGGCGCGCGTCCGCGATGCCTTCGTGGCCAGTGCGCGCCGTGCGGTCCGGCTCGGCGTGGACGGTATCGAATTGCACGATGCGCACGGCTATCTGCTGCACGAGTTCCTGTCGCCGATTTCGAACCGCCGCGAGGACGACTACGGCGGGCCGCTCGAGCGGCGCATGCGCTACCCGCTGGAGGTCTACGACGCCGTGCGCGCGGCACTGCCGTCCGCGATGCCGTTGGGCGTCAAGGTCTCCGCCACCGATTGGGTGGAGGGAGGCTGGGACCTGACGCAGACGATCAAATTCGCGCGCGCGCTCAAGCCGCGCGGCCTGGCCTGGATCACCGCATCCTCGGGCGGCATTTCGCCCAGGCAGAAGATCCCGGTCGGACCCGGCTACCAGATCCCGTTCGCGCAGGCCCTCAAGGAGCAAACCGGGCTGACCACGATCGGCGTTGGACTGATCACCCAGCCGCAGCAGGCGGAAGACATCGTCGCGGCGGGACAGGCCGATTTCGTGACGCTCGCGCGCGCCATGCTGTACGACCCGCGCTGGGGCTGGCACGCAGCGGCGGCGCTGGGAGCCAGCGTCGATGCACCGCCGCCGTACTGGCGCGCGCCGCCGCACGAGCATGCGCACCTGTTCCGCAACGCCACCCACGGCGCGCGTTGACGATCCACCATAACTAGGGAAATCCACATGATCGAACTGAATATCAACGGCAAGCCGGTGCGCGTCGACGTCGCGCCGGACATGCCTCTGCTGTGGGCATTGCGCGACGAAGCGCACATGACCGGTACTAAATTTGGCTGCGGCATGGGCCAGTGCGGCGCCTGCACGGTGCAACTCAATGGCGAGCCGACGCGCTCGTGCATGCTGCCGGTGTCGGCCGCGGTCGGCAAGCGCGTGACCACGATCGAGGGCATCAAGGCGACCGAGATCGGCCGCCTGACGCAAAAAGCCTGGCTGGACAGCGAAGTGGTCCAGTGCGGTTACTGCCAGTCGGGCCAGATCGTGTCGGCCGCCGCGTTGCTGTCGAAGAATCCGCATCCGAGCGATGCCGAGATCGACGCCGCAATGAGCGGCAACATCTGCCGCTGCGGCACCTATCCGCGCATCCGCGCGGCCATCAAGAACGCCGTACCCAAGAAAGGAGCCTGAGATGGCGGTCCAGCATTTTATCGGCGCCGAAGCGGACGCCGTGTCGAACGGCCGCCGCGGCTTTCTCAAGGCGGGCGCGCTGATGGTCGGCTTCTGGGCCGTGCCGGAACTGGCGCTGGCCAAGGGCGCCAACGGCGCCAAGCCGGCGTCCTACGTCGCCAGCGCGTTCGTCACGATCGGCGCCGACGACAGCGTTACCCTGACGATGGCCAAGGTCGAAATGGGGCAGGGCTCGTACACGATCCTGCCGATGCTCATCGCGGAAGAACTCGAGGTCGACCTCGACAAGGTCACCCTGCGCCATGCCCCGCCGGACGCGAAGGTATATGGCATTCCGTTCGGCGACCAGTTCACCGGCGGCTCGCTGACCGTGCGCACGCTGTGGGAGCCGATGCGCCAGACCGGCGCCGCCACCCGCATCGTGCTGATCCAGGCCGCCGCCGATGGCTGGAAAGTGCCGGCGTCGGAATGCCACGCCGAACATGGTGCCGTGGTCCACGGCCCGAGCGGTCGGCGCGTGCGCTACGGCGCCCTGGTCGACGCGGCGGCTCGCCTGCCGGTGCCGGACAAGATCCCGCTCAAGCCGGCCTCCGAGTTCAAGCTGGTCGGCAAGCCGCTCAAGCGCCTCGATACGAAGGGCAAAGTCGACGGCAGCGCCCAGTTCGGGATCGACGCCAACCTGCCCGGCATGCTGCACGCCTCCGTCATGGCCAGCCCCGTGTTCGGCGGCAAGCTGAAGTCCGTGGACGACAGCGCGGCGCGCAAGATGCGCGGTGTCAAGCAGATCGTCAAGCTGGACGACGCCGTCGCCGTCATCGCCACCAATACCTGGTATGCGCGCCAGGCTCTGGCCGCGCTGAAGGTCGAGTGGGACGAGGGCGCCAACGCCAAGCTGGACACCGCCGCCATCCGCGCCGTGATGACCGGCGCGATCGCCCAGCCCGGCGTGGTGGCGCGCAACGATGGCGACGCCGCAGGCGTGATCGCCAAGGCCCCGCTGAAGATAGAGCGCAGCTACGTCAACCCGATGCTGGCGCACGCGCCGATGGAGCCGATGAACGCCACCGTCCACGTGCGTCCCGATGGCGCGGAAATCTGGGCAGGCACCCAGGCGCCCGCGCGCGCGCGCGACGGCGCCGCCAAGGTACTCGGACTGCCGCCGGAAAAGGTCGAGTACCATAACTTCCTGATCGGCGGAGGCTTCGGACGGCGTCTCGAAGTCGATTACGTCGAACAGGCCGCGGCGATCGCCAAGCAGGTGAGCGCGCCGGTCAAGGTGACCTGGACCCGAGAGGAAGACCTCCGCCACGACGTGTTCCGCGGCCTGTACGCACACCGGGTGTCGGCGACGGTCGACGAACAGGGTTTCCCGACTGCGCTGTACCACAAGTTCGCCGGTCCGTCCAATCTGCGCCGCTGGGCGCCGAGCTGGATGACCAAGGAAGGCGTGGACATCGATGCGGTCGACGGCTCGGCCAACTTCCCGTATGCGATTCCCAACATGCGCACCGAATTCACGATCGAGGACGGTCCGGTGCCAACCGGCTTCTGGCGCGGCGTGGGCCCGACCCGCAACGTGCCGACGCTGGAGAGTTTCATCGACGAACTCGCTTATCGCGCCGGCAAGGATCCGCTGGCGTACCGCATGGCGATGCTGGACAAGCATCCGCGCGCGCGCGTGGTGCTGGAACGCGCGGCCAAGCGCGCCAACTGGGGCGAGAAGCTGCCCGCCGGCCAGGGGCGCGGCATCGGCCTGCTGTACGCGTGGGACACCTATGTCGCGCAGGTGGTCGACGTCGAGGTCGACGAGCAGAATCAGGTGCACGTCAAGCGTGTCGTATGCGTCACCGACTGCGGCCTGGCGATCAATCCGGACACCGTGGTGGCTCAGCTGCAGGGCGGCATCAACTTCGCGTTGACGGCCGGCCTGTACAGCAACATCACGATCAAGGACGGCCGCGCCGAGCAAAGCAACTTCCACGACTACCCGATGCTGCGCATAAACGAGGCGCCGGCGGTCGAGGTCGAACTGGTCGAGAGCGGCGCCGCGCCCGGCGGCATCGGCGAGCCGAGCGTGGCCAGCCTGCTGTCGGCCTTCCTCAACGCGATCCACGCCGCGACCGGCAAACGGCTGTATGAGCTGCCCGCCACGCCCGAGCTGCTGGCGCGCACGCCGAAAGTCGCCTGATGAAGCGCGTGGACCCCGGCCCGGCCTGGAGGCGGCGTGGCTAGGCCATCGAACCGCGAGCGTATCCTGTCGGCCGGGATGCGCGTCGTGATGGAGCTCGGCTTCATGGGCGCGACCGTGCGTGACATCGTGCTTGCGGCCGGGGTCCCGCAAGGATCGTTCACCAACCATTTCGCGAGCAAGGAAGCGTTCGGGCTGGAACTGCTCGAGCGCTACGTCGCGGAGATCGAGGCCTTGCTCGAGGCGACGGTGCGCGATCCGGACATGGCGCCGCTGGATGCGATCGCGGCCTATATCGCGGCCAACCGCGCGCGCCTCGAACAGGATCACCTGGCCGGCTGCCTGTCCGGAAACCTCAGCATCGAGGCGGCCCAGCACAGCAACGCAATGCGCCAGCGCCTGATCCGCATGTTCGCCGATGTAGAGCAGGCGATCGCCGCGTGCCTGCGGCGCGCCCAGGCCGAGGGCGCGCTGGCCGCGCAGCGCGACCCGGTCCGGCTCGCCCAAGCCATGGTCGGCGGCTTGCAGGGCGCGATGCTGCTGGCACGGCTGCATCGCGACAGTACGCCAGTGGCGCAGTTCCAGCAGACCGCACTGGAACTCATGCAGTCGCCGCTCCCGCCCAGTTACCCACCTCATCCATACAAAGAACGTAATGGTCTCGCCTGAGCTGGCGATCTGGACGTCGAGCCCCGAAGTCTCGGAATAGCTGATCCGCCAGCGCATGCCGGATTGAGCATGCAGTCGATACCCGGCACGTCGGAAGTCGCGCATCTGGCGAAGAACATGGGCGCAGGCCCGGAAGCTCGCGCTCCCGGGCCTGTTTCAGTCGATGCGCAGGCTTTGCTCCATCGCGTAACACTGATCCCAGATGAAGGTGTCGAAGGCCGCCAGACGGCTGCGCCATTTCGGCGTCAGCGCGACGACGCATTGGGCCGCGACCCGGGCCGTGTAGTCGTCGACCAGCGCCCAGGCATTGCCGGCGTCTTTCGGATTCGGTATCTCGCCGAATTTGGCGGTGCGCAGCGCCTGCGCGGCCGCGGCCTTGACGTCGTCGTTGAATTCGCGCTGCAGCTTGACGTCCTCGTGCGTGCCGATGCGCGTCACGTGCCCGGTCACCAGCTTGTCGAAGTCCATGCCCTCGATCGCGCGTACCTGCTCGAAATAGCCCGGCACGTCCTGCGCCACGGCGAAGCGTCGGAACGGCATCCAGCCCGGGAAGATCACGTCGACGACCATCAGCGTGCGCTGCGCTGGCGCCTCGATGAAGATATTGCCCGGTTCGTGGCCGTTGCCGTGGTAGGACAGCCGCAAGGTCTCGCTGCCAACCTTGAGCGTGTAGCGGTCGCGGAAGGTGAGCGTCGGCAGCGGCCGCGCGGCGTCGTGGTCGCGCTCGAGCAATCGCTTGGTCTCTTCGTGCGCGATGATGATCGGGTGGCCGCCCAGTTCGCGCACGCCGCCGATGTGGTCCGTGTGCGAGTGGCTGTAGATCACATGGGTCACCGGTTTGTCGGTCACTTCGGCAATGGCCGCACGCAGTTTGGCCGCGTACACGGGTGGCGCGTCGACTACGACGACGCCTCCTTCGTAGACCAGGAACATCGACTGGTAGATATTGTCCGTGACCAGGTAGAGGTTCTTGCCGAGCTGTTCCAATCGATAGCCCTTGGCCGCATCCACGGCCGGGCCCTTGCCCGCGTCGACGATGGGGAAATAGTCGTTGACGCGCACGCCGATCGGCGCGATGTCCGATGTGGCGGCCTGGGCGTCCTGCGCCTGCGCTTGCGCAGCAAGCGGGATGGCGGCGCCCAGTGCCGTGGCGAGCAATAAAGGCAGGAAAGATTTGTTCGCCTGTCGCGACAGAGAACGGAGAGGTTTTGGAGTGGTTTGCATAGGATGTCGGGAAAAATAAAGCCGCGCCGGGAGGCGCGGCCCTGGTGGCTCAGGCGGCGTGTTGCGTCTGATAGGCGGGATAATCGATGTACCCGCGCTCATCGCCACCCCAGAACGCCGAGCGGTCGTACGGGGTCAGTGGCAGGTTCAGTCGCAGGCGCTCGGGCAGGTCGGGATTGGAGGCGAAGTAGCGGCCGAACGCGATGAGGTCGGCATTACCCTTGCGCAGCGCCGCCTCGGCGCCGTCGCGGGTATAGCCGCCGGCCGATATGATCGGCCCGTCGAAGAACTGGCGCAGATACTCCGACGCCACCGGCTCGCCATCCTCATCCAGCGTTTCGGCGCCCATGATGCGTGGCTCGATCAGGTGCAGGTAAGCCAGCTTCATCGTGTTGAGCTGCTCGACCACGTGGCGGAAGGTCGCTTGCGGATTCGAGTCCGAGATCGAACCCCACTTCCCACTCGGCGAAAGTCTGACGCCGACCCGGTCGGCGCCGAACACCGAGACCATGCCGCGCGCCGCCTCCAGCGTGAAGCGGGCCCGGTTCTCGATGCTGCCGCCATATTCATCGGTGCGGTGGTTGGTGCCGTCCTGCAGGAAGGTGTCGGCCAGGTAGCCATTGGCGGAGTGCAGTTCGACACCGTCCACACCGGCTTCCAGCGCGCGCTCGGCCGCGGTGCGGAAGGCGTCGATCAACAGCCGCACTTCGGCCGTGTCGACCGCGCGGTGCGGCGATTGCGGCACCCATCCCTTGGGCGTGACCACCTGGGTTTCGAACGGCACGACCGATGGCGCCACCGGTGGCGTGCCCCCGGTCAGATCGACGTGCGACTGGCGTCCGTCGTGGACGATTTGCATGAAGATGAGGCCGCCCTTGTCATGGACCGCGTCGGCGATCCGCTTCCAGCCTTCGATGTGACGGTCTTCGTAGATGCCCGGACCGCCGAGGTAGCCGCGTCCGCTGCGCATCGTATGCGAGGATTCCGAGATCAGCAGGCCGCCGTCGCTCGCGCGCTGACGGTAGTACTCGACCATCATGGCGCTGGGCGTGTCGTCGGGGTCGGAGCGCAGACGCGTCAGCGGCGCATGCACCACGCGGTGCTTGAGCGTGTAGCGTCCGACCTGAAAAGGAGTGAACAGCATCGACATGGCCGCTCCTTACAGCGAGAATTCGAGCTGGGTGCGCTTGCCGGCCGTGTCGGCCGCCACGATCTGGTCCATCAGCTCGTGCATGCGCACGGCATCGACGAAGGTCGGTGCGCGATGGGTTCCGTGCTGCACGTCATAGGCATGCGCCGCGTACAGGTTCGCGAGCTCGAGCACGCTGGCGCCCAGCTGGCTCGGCGGCAGCCACTCGTACTCGGCGGGGATCTCGACGATTTCCAGCGGCTGGGCATCGCCGATCGCCAGCTCGATGACGTTCGCCGATTCGCCGAAGCTGGTGCCATTCGAGATGCGCAGGTCGCCTTCGCTGCCGGTGATGTCCAGTTGCAGGCCATAGTTGTTGCGCTTGCCGGACTCGAGGTGCACGCTCAGGATCGCGCCGTTCGGGAAGCGGCCGGCCAGGACCACCTGGTCGGGCGCCTTGTGCGGCAGGGTGACGCCGGTTTCCTTCAGCGTGACTTCCTTGAACTGGTTCGCCGTCAGCGCCTGGATGCTGTCGGGGAAGCCGACCAGGGTGTGGAACAGCACGTCGAGGAAGTGGCCGCCATAGATCGAAAGCAGGCTCGAGAAGTTCTCGGTCGGGATCGTGTAATACAGTCCGGCCGGGCGCACGCGGCCGAAGTATTCCACGCTGATGTGCAGGCGCACTGAACGCAGTTCGCCGATCCGGCCGTCGTCCAGCAGGTCGCGCACGTAGCGATAGCCCGGCGCGAGGCGGCGCTGCAGCCCGACCAGCGTGCGTACGCCGGCCTGGTCGGCCAGGGCCAGCAGTTCCTTCGACAGCGCGGTGCTCGGCGTCAGCGGCCATTCGCAATACACGTCCTTGCGCGCGGCGATGGCGGCGCGGATGCCTTCCTCGTGCTGGGGCGCCGGGGTCAACACCAGCACCAGGTCGACCTCCGGGTGATTGACCAGCTCCTCCAGGCTGTTGACCGCGTAGCGGAAACCATGGCGTTCCACCAGCTGCGTGGCTTTCTCGCCATCTCGGCTGTAGATTGCGGTCAGTTCGTACTGTGGCAGCAGCTTGAGCGAGGGCAGGTGGCCGTATTCGGCCCAGGTCCCGGCACCGATGACGCCGACGCGGATTTTTTCGTTGGTATTGTTGGTACGTTGATTCATGACTTGCTCCTGGTTTTGGACGGGCGTTTCCCGTTTTTAGATAGTACGAAGTGGCGTTGATGTGAAAAACCCAGGCAGTGTTCCCATCAATTCGGACACCTTCGTCCAGAATCACTCGCGCATACACGTATTGGGTCGCGCAAAAAAACGTGACCGCAAGCGGTCACGCAAAGCCCGCCTCGACGCAAGACGGGAGGGAGAGCAGATTCGAGGTTCAGGCGCCGATGCGCTGCTGCAGGCCTTTCAAGCCGGCTTCGATCACGCCATGCATGGTCTTCTTGGCCGCTTCGTCATCCTTGCCGGCGGCCGGATTGTCGCCGTGGTCGACGCGGTGAAACTGCGCGTTCCACGTGACTTTGCTGCGCCCGCCTGGAGCTGGCTCGACCTTGATCGTTGCCTCGACGTCGGACAGCGGCACCAGCTTCTGGTTGGCTTCGTTATTGTCGATCGCGTAGGTATAGCTGTGCTTGTCCGCGTTGTAGCGCTTCAGCGATTCGGTCATATTGGCGCCGCCCAGGTCGAGCGTGCGTACCGATCCGATCGTATTGCCACGGTCCGCGTTAGAGGCTTTCACGAGCGGCACCCAGGTCAGGTCGCTGAACTTGCCGACCACGTCCCATACTTTGTCGGGAGTGGCGTTGACGACCACCGATTGGCTGTCCTTCAACAGCGCCGGCGCAGCCCAGGCATTGATGGCGACGAGGCTGGCCAGCAGGGTGGCAACGCCAGTCTGGATCAGGCGAGTTTTCATTACGGTTCCTTCCATATCGAGTTGAGAGGAACGGATCATAGCCGCCTGTATTTCCTTAAAGCTACAGGCTGAACGTTCGAACTCATTGGACAAAATGTCCGGAATGACTCCACTTTCCAATGCAAGCGATTTTGAATATTGCGGGATAGCGCGAACGGGGAAGAGATTGCCCAATTCGGACAAATTGTCCGAGGTTTTCAGATTGGGAACGCATTTTTCCGAACTCCCGGATGCCCTAGCATGAATGAGCGATCAATCGATACCGGTTGAGCTTTTCAATGAAAGGAAGTGTCATGAAATTTGTCGTAACCGGCGGCGCCGGGAATGTCTCCAAACCGCTGACCGAACTGTTGCTGCGCCGTGGCCATGAGGTCGTCGTCGTCGGCCGCAGCGAGGAAAATCTCAAGTCCCTGGTGGCCCAGGGCGCCAAGGCGGCGATCGGCGATCTGGCCGACGTCGCTTTCCTGACCAAGACCTTCAACGGCGCCGACGGCGTCTACCTGCTGATTCCGCCAAGCTGGAATGCCGACAACATCAAGCGCGTCAGCCAGGAACTGGCCAAAGGCTTCGTCGACGCGATCCGCGCGACCGGCGTGCGCGACGTCGTTTTCCTCAGCAGCTACGGTGCGCACCGCCTCGACGACGCCGGTGCGATCAGCGGCATGGGCCTGGCCGAGGTCGAGCTGAACCGACTCGAAGGCGTCAACGTCCTGCACCTGCGCGCCGGCTACTTTTATACGAACCTGCTGCTGTCGGTGGGGCTGATCAAGAGTAACGGCATCATGGGGAATATGTTCACGATCCCCGAAGGTGACTTCACCGTCGTCGATCCCTATGAAATCGCTGTCGCCGCGGCGGATGCGCTGTCCGAGCGCAATTTCGTTGGTCATTCTTTCCGTTATATCGTCAGCGACGAGACCGGCACGGACGAAATCGCGGCGCTGATCGGTAAGGAAATCGGCAAGCCTGATCTGAAATGGGTCAAGTTCCCGCCGCAAGATCTGCGCAGCGCCTTGCTCGGTTACGGATTCGCCGAAGGCGCCGCCGACGAATACGTCGAAATGTTCGACGCACTCGACCGCGGGGTCCTGTTCGAGGATTATGTTCGCCACAAGCCGCGCCTGGGCCGGGTCGCGATCGAAGACTTCGCCAAGCGTTTCGCCCAAGTGTATTTCTCGCGCTGATCTGATCAGCCACGTTTCTTGAACCGGCAAGCGCGGATAAGCCAAGCGCGCTTGCCGGTTTTTTTTAATCCTGCGGATTTGTCTTATATCGTCTCAATTCGTCACGAATTGTAGTCGACAGGGAGTCATGGCTGAGCAAATATGCCGGATTAATTTTTGATGGTATTTTCCCTGAAATAGCCGGTAATACCAGTTCTGATTGCGGGATGGACAATCGATAGAAACTCTAGAATAGTTCATCGCTCATCTTTTTCGGAAAACAATATGTCGATCAATGCCGTCAATGCCGGTGCTCGGATGTGGGCCGCCATGAGCGGTGCGTCGCAGCGCAAGCCGGATACGCTCGACGCTTCCAATGCGCCCACGCAAAATTCGTCCGCGCTTGACAAGCAATTGGACGATTTTGTCAAAATGACGCCGGCTCAGCATTTGCGTGCGCAATTGTTGAAAGAGCTGGGGCTCACGGAAGATCAGCTCGCTAAATTGTCTCCCGACCAGCAACAAGCGATCGAGAAGAAATTGGCTGATCTTGCAAAAGAAAAATGCAGCAGAGCCAAACGACGCCAACGCCGATGAAACTGATTGATACCTTCGCCTGATTTCGCGCGCCGGGCCGGATACCGGCGGTAGTCCGGCCATGTCAACCGATATGCCATACAAGCAAAATCGCGGGTTCCGGATCGCGCCATGATTTAAAGATTTTTGTCCGAACTCTTCCAACCTGCGAAGGGTTTTTCCGGGCCGACGCAAGCTTTAGGATGCCTGTCTACGATCAAGCAAACGAATCGAGACAATCATCATGGACAGGATCATCCAGGAGAAAAGCGCAGCGCTTTCCTCACCAGCGTTTTCGTATTTGCCCTTGTGCTGGCTGGCGGCCGGAACCTTCGCCGTGGGCACCGAAAGCTTCATGATCGCCGGGCTGCTGCCGCAAATGGCCAAGGACCTCGACGTCGGCATCGGCACCGCCGGCCAACTGGTGACGGTATTCGCGCTGGCGTATGCGATCAGCTCGCCCTTGCTGACCGCCGCGACCGGCAGCTTTGACCGGCGCCGCCTGATGATTTTCACGATGATCGCCTTCGCCGGCGCCAACCTGCTGGCCTGGGCCGCGCAAGGCTATTGGACGTTGATGGCCGCGCGCGTGCTGCTGGCCTGCGCTGCAGGCGTCTACGTACCCGGCTCCAATGCGCTCGCCGGCGCCGTCGCCACGCCCGAGCGGCGCGGCAAGGCGCTGGCGATCGTCAACGGCGGTATTTCGATCGCGATTGCGATCGGTGTGCCGCTGGGTGCGCTGATCGGTGGCCGGCTCGGCTGGCGCGCCACGTTTGCCGGCGTGGCCGGCTTGAGCCTGGTCGCGGCGTTTGGACTGGTCCTGGGTCTGCCGGCCGCGATCGGGCGCAGCTTGCCAGTCGCGACGCTGCGCGAGCGTGTTCGAACCGCGCGCCAGACGCCGGTGCTGCTGACGCTGCTCGTCACCACGCTGTGGGGCACCGGCGCCTACACCGTCTACACCTATCTGTCCGCCTTCGTCACCGGGTTTACGACGCTGCATGGCGGCCAGATCAGCTACGTCCTGTTTACCTGGGGCGCCTCGGCGGCGCTGGGGGTGTTCGTCGGCGGGCATCTGATCGATCGGGGCGGACCCAGGGCGGTCGTGCTGCCGAGTCTGGCGGCGATGGGCCTGGCGTTCGCGACGCTATCGGCCGACGCGCACTGGCTGGCGCCGGCGCGGGCGCTGGTCCCGATCCTCGCGGCCATCGTCATCTGGGGCGTGGCCCACTGGGCATTTTATCCGGCGCAGCAGGCCACGCTGATCCGCCTTGCCGGCTTGAAAGGGACGCCGATCGCGCTGTCGCTGAACGCTTCGTTCATGTATCTCGGCTTTTCACTGGGCGCCGCGCTCGGCGCGGTAACGATTGCGCTGGCGTCCGACGCCGAACTCGGCGTTGTCGCCGCCGTGTGCGAAGCCGCCGCCCTGGCGCTCACGAAGTGGGTAGCAGCGCGTTATCCCGACTGACTCGAGAAAGGACTGTCATGGACAGCATTGATCTGGAAGTATTGAAGAGTTGTACCACGTGGCTTCGCGCCGGCTTCAGGTGCGAGTTCGTCACCGTGGTGCGCACCTGGGGCTCGAGTCCACGGCCGGAAGGCGCGACGATGGCCATCCGTGCCGACGGCCTGGTGGTCGGGTCGGTCTCGGGAGGCTGCATCGAGGACGATCTGATCGCGGCGGTGCGCGAGCACGGCATCACGCGCACGCGTCCGGAAGTGCTCACCTACGGCATTTCCGCCGACGAGGCCCATCGCTTTGGCCTGCCGTGCGGCGGCACAATTCAACTCGTAGTCGAACCGCTCGGCGAACATAGCCGAATGGACGCGCTGCTGGCGGCGGTACAGGCACGCGCGCTGACGCGCCGCACGCTCGACCTGGCGACGGGCGCTATCGAACTGGCCGCCGCCGGGGCCGGCGAACAACTCCGCATCGACGACCATGCACTCGTGACGGTGCATGGGCCGCGTCTGCGGCTGCTGATCATCGGCGCCGGCGAACTATCGCAATTCCTGGCGCGTATCGCCACGGGACTTGAGTACCAGGTCACGGTCTGCGATCCGCGCGAGGAATACCAGGCCGGTTGGCAAGCCGAGGGGGTCGAGCTGGTCCACGCGATGCCGGACGACCTCGTGCTCGAGATGCGCCTGGACAGCCGCAGCGCCGTGATTGCCCTGACCCACGACCCGAAGCTGGACGACCTGGCCCTGATGGAAGCGCTCAAGACCGATGCCTTCTACGTCGGTGCGATCGGCTCGCGCCTGAACAACGCACGCCGGCGCGAGCGCCTGCGCGAGTTCGACCTGAGCGAGACGGAAATCGCGCTCCTGCACGGCCCCATCGGCGTCTACATCGGCAGCAAGACGCCTTACGAGATCGCGATTTCGATTCTCGCCGAGCTAACCGCCGCCAAGAACGGCGTGGCGCTGCCGCCACAAGCCTCGGTTGAACAGGGCAAACGCCACCTTACCGCCGCTGCCACAGTGACAGCGAGCGCAACACACTGACCGAACACCCATTCCAATCAAGGAACCATCCACTCATGAAAGCCGTACGCAATCTGTTCGCTTCCGTCGCCGCCATCGCCACCATCGCCGTCAGCGGCCCGGCTACAGCCAGCCCGGAACTGGCGAAAGCGAAAAACTGCGTGGCCTGCCACGCGCCATCCACCAAGCTGGTCGGACCATCCTTCAAGGAAATCGCCACCAAATATGCGGGCGACGCAGGCGCGCCCGCGCGCTTGGCCGAGAAGATCCGCAAGGGCAGCCAGGGCGTCTGGGGCGCCGTGCCGATGCCGGCCAACCCGCAAGTGAACGACGACGAGGCGAACGCGCTGGCGCGCTGGATCCTCGCGCAACACTGATCAATCCCTCGTCGTTTTCCCCATCGTTTCAGGCGGACCCGCTCCGCCGCCTCATGCTTGTGACTACCGCAACCGCTCTTTTTGCTTCTTTCGTCCTTTCCATCACCGCGCTGTTCGTTTTCATCTGGACGCTCCGGCGGCGCGGGCCGCAGGCTGGCGCCGACGCCGCGCTGACGATCTTCGCCGACGGCGAAATCGGCTTCGGCGAGGATCCCGCACATCCGCGCGGCGAACACGCCGACCCGCCCGCCAACCCGGCCGACCTGAGCCTGGCGTGGCGTCTGCCGCAGGAAGTCGCCCGGCGTGTGGCGGCGGACCGCTCGAGCGCTGCCGTGGTCCTGCTTTGCCTGGGCAGTGCGGTGGCCTGGCTGCTGCTAGCCAGCGCGGCAGGTCTGTTCAGCTCGATCAAACTGCACCAGCCGGACCTGATGGCGCAAGCGCCCTGGCTCGGCTTCGGCAGGATTCGCACCGTGCACCTGAACGCCGTGGCGTACGGCTGGGCGCCGCTGGCGGCGTTCGGCGTCGCCCTCTGGATGTTGCCGCGTCTCGCGCAGACGACGCTGCGCGGGGCGCGCTATGCAGCGGCCGGCGCCTTGCTGTGGAACCTGGCGCTCGCCGTCGGCCTGACGTGCATTGCGGCCGGCGTGAGCGACGGGCTGGAGTGGCTGGAAATCCCGTGGCCGGTCGACGTCTTGTTCGTGATCGCCGGTGCGCTGGTCGCGCTGCCCTTGTTTGCCACGCTGCGTGCGCGCAGCACGCCACATTTGTACGTGTCGCTCTGGTACATGGGCGCGGCGCTATGCTGGTTCCCGCTGCTGTTCCTGGTCGGGAATCTGCCGGCGCTTCAGGGCGGCGTGGCGCAGGCGACGATGAACTGGTGGTATGGCCACAACGTCCTGGGCCTGTTCTACACGCCGATGGCGCTGGCCGCCATCTACTACTTCCTACCCAAGCTGATCGGCCAGCCGATCCAGTCGTACGACCTGTCGCTGCTGGGATTCTGGACGCTGGCGTTCTTTTATGGACAAGTCGGCGGGCATCACCTGATCGGCGGCCCGGTGCCGGGCTGGCTCGTCACGCTGTCGATCGTCCAGAGCGTGATGATGCTGATTCCAGTCGCCGCCTTCACGCTGAACCAGCACCTGACCCTGCGCGGCCATGGCGCCGCGCTGCGTCGCTCGCCGACGCTGCGCTTCATCGTGCTGGGCGGCGCAATGTACACGCTGAGCTCAGTGCAGGGGGCGATCGAGGCGCTGCGGAGCGTGAACACCGTCACCCATTTCACGCACGTTACCGTGGCCCATGCGCACCTTGGCCTGTACGGTTTCTTCTCGATGGTCATGTTCGGCGCGATCTATTTCGTGATGCCGCGCGCGACCGGGCGGAACTGGCCTTATCCCTGGCTGATCGCCGCGCATTTCTGGCTTGTCGTCCTCGGCTTCGCGGTGTATGTGGTTGGATTGTCGATCGGCGGCTGGCTGCAGGGCAGGGCGATGCTCGACGCCGCCCGGCCCTTCATGGACTCGGTCGACGTGACCGTGCCTTATCTGAAAGCGCGCTCGCTCGGCGGCGCACTAATGACACTGGGCCACCTGGTATTTGCCGCGCACTTCCTGGCAGTTGCGCACGCGCCGGCCCGCGCCAAAGCCGCGTAAAGGACACGGACATGCACAACGAAATCAAGCTTCTTGGCGGCGCCATGACGGCGCTGGCTTTTGCCACGGCGGCCCTGGTGATCGTACCGCGCCTCCAGCTGGCCGGCGAGCCGGCGCCGGCCGGCCTCAAGCCCTACAGCGCAGCGCAACTGCGCGGCCGCCAGGTGTACATCGCCAACGGTTGCATCTACTGCCACTCGCAACAGCCGCGCGACACTGCGCAGGCGCCCGACGTCCGGCGCGGCTGGGGCCGTGCGTCGGTGGCGGCCGACTATGTCTACGACAAGCCGCACTTGCTGGGTACGATGCGTACCGGTCCCGATTTATTCAACGTCGGCGCGCGCCAGCCGAGCGTGGACTGGCACCTGGGCCATCTCTACCAGCCGCGCGCGTATGCCCCCGGTTCGCTGATGTCGGCCTATCCCTTCCTGTTCCAGCTCAAGGATGCGGCCGCGCCCGGCGATCGCATCGTGCATCTTCCGGCTGGGGTCATCCCGCCCGACAAAGTGCTGGTGGCGCGCCAGGAAGCGCTCGACCTGGTGGCCTATCTGACTGCGCTCAACCATACCTATCCGGTCGCCGCGCGCGGAGCTCGCCCGTGAGCGCCGACGAGCGCCGCCGTTCGCACGCGAACCCGGTGCAAGAGCGCGAACATCCCGAACCGTTCGAACGCGACGCCGCCGCGCCGCTCGCGCTGCTGCTGTTCATCGTGCTGCTCTGCCTATGCGGCGCCGGCTACATCCTGCTGCAGGAACGCGGCGACCCGGCCCGGCTCGGCGACCATCGAACAGCCGCGCTGCTGCGTGCGCAGGCGCCGGCGGCGTCCGGCGCGCCCGACGGCGCGGCCCTGTACACGGCGCGCTGCGCGGCCTGCCACCAAGCCGGCGGCGGCGGTCTGCCTGGCGTGTTTCCGCCGCTGGCGGGATCCGAATGGGTGACGGGCGAACCCGGACGCCTGGCGCGCATCGTGCTCGTCGGCGTGGGCGGCACGCTGACCGTCAAGGGGCATGCGTACAGCGGACAGATGCCGGCCTTCCGCGACCAGATGTCGGACGTCGAGCTGTCCGCCATCCTGTCGCACGTGCGCGCGGCGTTCGGCAACGGCGCCGCGGGCATCGATGCAGCCACCGTAGCGGCCCAGCGCCGGGCGCAGGCGGCGCGCACTTCACCCTGGGACGGCGACCATGAACTGCGCGCCGGCGAATGAGCGGCTCGGCCCCACGCTGGCGGCGCTGTCGCTGTGCGTCGCGCTCGGCGTCGCGGGGCTGCACGCCGCCACGTTCGGTTTTCGCGTCGTGTCGACCGAGAGCGGGCGCCGGCTCTCGGTGGCTGCGCGTCCGGTGGCCTTGCCCGCCGTGGCGCTCTCGCTGCCAAGCGGCGCCGGCATGCCGCTGCCGACGTCCTTCGCGACCGATGCGCGGCCGGCCATCGTCGTGTTTTTCTACAGTCGCTGCGAGTCGGTCTGCAGCGTACTCGGTGACGAAATGCAGCGCCTGCAGGCACAGATTTTCGCGCGCGGACTCGAGCGCCGCGTACGCCTGGTCGGCATCAGTTTCGATCCGGCCGACGATGCCGCCGCCTTGGCCGCCTACGCGGCCAGGATGGGCGCCGATCCTCGTCTGTGGCGCGTGGCCGGGGTCAGCGACGCGCGTGCGCGCGCACGTCTGCTCGAGGCCTGCGGCGTGACCGTCGTGGCCGCGCCGTTCGGGCAATTCGTCCACAACGCGGCCTTCCATCTCGTCGACCGCAACGCGCGGCTGGTACGCATCCTCGACTACGACGATCCCGACGGCGCGCTTGCCGCGGCGCTTGCACTGGAGGCGCGATGATGCGGCGTGCGCTCGCGCCGTGCGCACCGGCGCTGCTGGCGCTGCCGGCCGTGCGGACCTGGATGGAAGCCGGCATGGCGCGCCACATGCTGTTGCAGCTTCCGCTTCTGGTACTGGCCGGCGTCACGCTGCGCGGCCTGCGCTGGCGTGTACCGGCCTTCGCGCGCTGCGACGCGCACGGCTTGACCGGCCTGACGCTCTTGCTCTGCGCGAGCGCCTGCTGGATGATTCCCCGCGCACTCGATGCAAGCCTGACGCACGGCCTGGTAGAGGCCTTGAAGTTCGGCAGCCTGCTGCTTGCCGGCCTGTTCCTGCCGGGCAGTCTGGGTCGCGCCGGCATGGTCGTCCAACTGTTTTTCCTGGCGAACCTGTGCGCGATGTGCGCCATCGCCGGCTTGCTGTATCAGGAAGCGCCGCAACGCCTGTGCAATGCGTATCTGCTTGACGAACAGAGTGTTGCCGGAGGCGGCTTGGTCGGGCTGGCGCTGGGCGTTGCAGTGGTCTGGTGCGTGGTTCAGCGTCGGGCGCTGCTCGGCGCGCCACAGGCTTGATCGGAGAGGAGGGACCGTGCATATCGCGCGCAGCATCGAAGACGGCGACGGGCGCCATTGCGTCGACCTGATACAGAACGACGACGGCACCTATTCGTTCAAGGAATTCCGGCGCGACGTCGAAGATGGCGGACGCTGGACCCTCACGCGCGATTTCTCCGCGACGCGCTACGACAGCCTGGAAGCGGCGCTGGCGGCCGCGGCGCGCGTCGTGCGCTGGCTGGGAGACTAAGCGGATCGATATCGGATTTTTTGTCCGGGATGTTGGGAACCGGAGCCTGTTTTTCTCCGAAAAGAGGAAGCATAGACTCGGCGAGAACCCGGCCCTGGCAGCCAGGTACCTTGCTCAAGAAAGACAATCATGAATCTATCGCGTTTCTTCGTCGACAAGCCCATCTTCGCTGGGGTGCTGTCGATCATCATCTTCGTCGCCGGCGTGCTGGCGATCCTGCAATTGCCGGTGTCCGAATACCCCAACGTCGTGCCGCCTTCGGTCGTGGTGCGGGCCCAATATCCCGGCGCCGAACCGCGGGTGATCGCCGAAACGGTCGCGACACCTCTGGAAGAACAAATCAACGGTATCGAGAACATGCTGTACATGTCGTCCCAGAGCACGTCCGACGGCGCGCTGGCAGTCACCGTGACCTTCCGCATCGGCACCGACGTCAAGCAGGCCGAGACGGAGGTCCAGAACCGGGTACAGCGCGCTTTGCCGCGCTTGCCGGAAGAGGTTCGCCAGCTCGGCCTGACGACGATTCGCAGTTCGCCCAGCCTGACGATGGTAGTGCACCTGACCTCGCCGGATGGCCGCTACGATGAACAGTATCTGCGCAATTACGCGGTCCTGAACATTAAGGATCCGCTGGCGCGCATTACCGGCATGGGCGAAGTCCAGCTGCGCGGCTCGGGCGACTACGCGATGCGCATTTGGCTCAACCCCCAGAAAATGGCCGAGCGCGACATCACGACTGCGGACGTGGTCGCCGCGATCCGAGAACAGAACGTGCAAGTCGCCGCGGGCGCCATCGGCGCGGCGCCCGACACATCCGGCGAATTCCAGCTGGCCGTCAAGACCCAGGGGCGCCTCAAGAGCCCGGAACAGTTCGGCGACGTCGTCGTCAGGACCGGCGCGGACGGCGCCCTGGTCAGGCTGCGCGAGGTGGCCAGGATAGAAATGGGGGCGAACTCGTACGACATGCGCGCCCTGCTCGACAACGGCAAGGCGGTTGGGATTGCGATCTACGAAGCGCCCAACGCCAACGCGCTGCAGTTGTCGGCCGAGGTACGCGCGCGCATGGCGGAGATGAGCAAGCGCTTTCCGCCTGGGCTGAGCTACAGCGTCGTGTACGACCCGACCCAATTCGTGCGCGAATCGATCCGCTCGGTGATCCATACCCTGCTGGAAGCGGTGGCGCTGGTGGTGTTGGTCGTGATCGTCTTCTTGCAGACCTGGCGCGCATCGATCATCCCGCTGCTGGCGGTGCCCGTCTCGGTGGTCGGCACTTTCGCCGTGATGCTCGGCTTCGGCTTCACGATCAACACGCTGTCGCTGTTCGGCCTGGTGCTGGCCATCGGGATCGTGGTGGACGACGCCATCGTAGTGGTGGAAAACGTCGAGCGCAACATTGCCGACGGCCTGGCGCCGCGTGCTGCCACGCTGCAGGCGATGCGTGAAGTTAGCGGCCCCATCGTGGCCATCGCACTGGTTTTGTGCGCGGTGTTTGTACCGATCGCGTTCGTGCCCGGCCTGGTGGGGCAATTCTATAAACAGTTCGCGCTGACGATCGCCATCTCGACGGTCATCTCGGCCTTCAATTCGCTGACGCTGGCGCCGGCGCTGGCGGCCAGCCTGCTGCAGCCGCACGGCGCCGCGCCAGACCGCCTGACGCGCATCATGAACCGCTGGCTCGGCGGCTTCTTCGCCGCCTTCAACCGCATGTTCGCGCGCGGCGCCGTGCGTTACGAGGGCAGCGTCGGCGCTGTCCTGCGGCGCAAGCGCGCCGCGGTGCTGGTGTACGCGCTGCTGGTGCTGCTGGCCGCGGTGGTCTTCAGGCTGGTGCCGCCGGGATTCGTGCCGCTGCAGGACAAGCAATATCTGGTCGGCGTCGTGCGCCTGCCCGAAGGCTCGACCATCAACCGCACCGAAGCGGTGGTGCGCGCGATGGCCGATCGGACCCGCGGCATGCCGGGTCTGGGTTCAGCGGTGCAGTTCGCCGGCATGTCGATCAACAGCTACACGCTGGCGACCAACTCGGCGGTCAGCTTCAGCATTCTCGCGCCGTTCGCCGAGCGCACCACGCCCGAGCTGTCGGGACGCGCGATCGCGGCCGCCGTCAACAAGCGACTCGCGGCGATCCAGGACGCGTCCATCATGGTGGTGCCGCCCCCGCCCGTGAGCGGCCTGGGCAGCATCGGCGGCGTCAAGATGATGCTGGAGGACCGCGGTGCGCTAGGGTACGACGCGCTGTACGAGGCGACCCAGGCGATGCTGGCGCGCGCGCGCAAGGCGCCCGAATTCGCCGGCATCTTCACCAACTACCAGATCAACGTGCCGCAGCTGTTCGCCGATATCGACCGCGATCGGGCCAAGCAGCTTGGCGTGCCCCTGAGCGCCGTCTACCAAGCCTTGCAGGTCAACCTCGGCTCGATGTACGTCAACGACTTCAACCAGTTCGGCCGGACCTACCAGGTGCGCGTGCAGGCCGACGCCGCGTTCCGCTCGCGCGCCGAGTCGATCGCCCTGCTCAAGGTACGCAACGAGAAGGGCGAGATGGTGCCGCTGTCGTCGCTGCTGCGCATGCGCGACAGCTATGGGCCCGACCGCGTGCAGCGCTATAACGCCTACGTCGCCGCGGACCTGAACGCGACGCCTGCACCGGGTGTCTCGACCGGCCAGGCACAGGCGGCGCTGCAGCGCATCGCGGCCGAGGTTCTACCTGACGGCATCGCCTACGAATGGACCGATCTGGCCTATCAGGACATCCTGTCGGGAAACACGCTGCTGTTCGTGTTTCCCTTGTGCGTGTTGCTGGTATTCCTGGTACTGGCCGCGCAGTACGAGAGCTGGACGCTGCCGCTGGCGGTGATCCTGATCGTGCCGATGTCGATCCTGTGCGCGCTGCTCGGCGTGAAACTGACGGGTGGAGACAACAACATCTTCACCCAAATCGCGTTGTTCGTGCTGGTCGGCCTGGCGTCCAAGAACGCCATCCTGATCGTCGAATTCGCACGGGGACTGGAGGACCAGGGCCGCAGCGTCGTCGAGGCCGCCCTGGAAGCCTGCCGGCTGCGCCTGCGTCCGATCCTGATGACCTCGATCGCCTTCATCATGGGCGTCCTGCCTCTGGTGTATTCGCACGGCGCCGGTTCGGAGATGCGGCACGCGATGGGCGTGGCCGTGTTCGGCGGAATGCTCGGGGTGACGCTGTTCGGCCTGTTCCTGACACCGGTGTTCTATCTGTTGTTGCGCATGCTCGCGCTTGCGCTGCAAGGGACCGGACCGGCCGCAGTCGAGCGCCCCGTGGAGCTGCAAGGTTGAGGTCGATTTCGGACACGACAGTCCGATCTGTTCCGAATGCGGCCGCGTTTTTCGCAAACGGCGTTTGGCCTAGCATAGCTGGGTAATGAATTTTCAATCTCAACCAAAGGACTAACATGAAACTGAGCGGAAACACTGTCTTGATCACCGGCGGCACTTCTGGCATCGGCCGCGCCTTGGCCGAAGCCTTTCACAAGCTGGGCAACCAGGTAATCATCGCCGGGCGCCGCAAGGCGCTGCTCGACGAAGTCACAGCGGCCAATCCGGGCATGAAGGCAGTGGAGCTGGACATCACGGATGCGGCCAGCATCCAGGCGACCACGGCCCGGTTGCTGGCGGACTTCCCCGGCATGAACGTACTGATCAACAATGCCGGCATCATGCAGGTCGATGACGCCGCCGGCGCGGTCGACGAAGCGATGCTGCAAACCACCGTTACCACGAATCTGCTTGGGCCGATCCGGCTGACCGGCGCACTGGTCGAGCACCTGAAGCGCCAGCCTGCGGCGACGATCATCAACGTCTCGTCGGTGCTCGGCTTCGTGCCGCTGGCCGTCAGCGCGGTGTATTCGTCGACGAAGGCGGCGCTGCATTCCTATACCCTGTCCTTGCGTTGGCGGCTCGGCGGCAGCAACGTGAAGGTGCTGGAGATTTCGCCGCCCTGGGTGCAGACCGACATGATGAACAGCCGAAACGAGCCGCGCGCGATGCCGCTCCAGGCATTCATCGACGAGACGATGGCCTTGCTCGCCACGGATGCGGAGGAGATCCTCGTCGAGCGCGCCAAGCCGCTGCGCGCCAATGCCGGTGCAAACGAGCATGGCTTCGTGAAGCAGTTCAACGACATGCTGTCCCAGCAGGCTTGAGGCCTCAGCCAACCCGCCAACAGGCGAGCGCCGTATGCGACAGGTTCTGATGTTTCGCCTGCCGGGGCTGGTTTCGGAGCCCTATGCAGATCGCCTAGGCGATCTGCTGTCCGGCATGCCGGGGATCCGCGCGTTTTCGCTGGCGCGCGACGAGCGACGCGTCACGCTGGTCTACGATACCCTAGAAACCCACTTGAACGACGTGCTGGGGACGCTGCACGGGGCGGGATTCGAGGTGCCGGGGTAGTTGCTGTTGGTCGGGCGCGTTCGCCGATCTCAGTCGAACGCAATGTCGGCGATGTCGATCGACACCAGCAGCGGCTCGTCGATCCGCCGGCCATCCTCTCGCCGGCCGAAAACCCTGCGCCGCAGCGGGACCATGATGCCGCCGACATCGCGGTACTCGCCCGCATAATTGGCGCCGGTGGCACCCCCGAGGACGTCGACTTCGTAGTCATGGCGTCGCAGCAAACCATCGGCGCCGAAATACGACACCTGCTCGCGCGAGTGGCCGGCCACCTGCTGCGGATAGCGGATGCGCAGCCGACGCCAGGTTTCTCCGTCTTCTTCCCAGGGTGCGAGTTCCTCGACCTCGAATCCCGGCAAGGTGTACAGGAAAGGCTGGGTCAGGTAATTCCACATCGCGTAGCTGCTGAAGTAGGCGGCCTGGATCAGGTCCCAGCCGCCCTCCGCGAAGCTGTCGCGCGGGGCGTCGCGCCCCTCGAGCGTGGCGCCGCCGGGCGTTTCGATGCGCACCGCACCGGGGCGGAACACACTGCGCAGGGCGCGCGCGCCGAGGCGCTCGAATACGATGTCGTCCTGGTCGTGCAGCGCGGCCGTGAAGGCGGTGTCGGCGAACAGGTCTGGATGCCCCTTGAACGTCCACAGGCCGCCGCCGATCTGCAGACACGCGTGCACGCGGCGCAATGCGTTCCAGCGCGCCAGCCCGCCGTGGGCATCCACCGCCTGTGCCAGCAGCGGGTTCATGGCGTCTCCTGCGCGAAAGCGTCGCCGAACATCGGACGGCCGCCCTGCGACTCGGCCGCGGTCGCTTCGTCCTGAAGGACGTCCCAGTGTTCTACGAATTTTCCGTTCTCGATGCGCAGCACATCGGCGGCGATCCATGCGCGCTCGCGCCCGGTCCCGGAAAAGCGCCCGTGCGCGATCACGTAGTCGCCGTCGGCCACCACCAGCTGGGCTTCGTAGCGCAACCCGGGCGGGAGCGATGCGACCAGCGAAAATAGGCCCTCGCGACCGGCCGGCACGTGAGCGCTGTGCTGGACGTAGTCGTCCGACCAGTAGGCACGGGCACGCTCGTAGTCGCGCTGATTGAACAGGAGGTCGAAGGCTTCCCTGACCATGTTGCGGTGATGTTCCAGCTGTGCTGCATCCATCTCGTTCCTTTTGCTTGGTTGAGTTCATCGAGTGCCCAGATTAGGCTAGAATCCCATGTCACGTATGCCGTTGTTCCGACAATTCATGCCATGAGAGGGAAAGATGCTGGAGGTGGGTTTCTTGCTGGCGCCGGGGTTCCAGATGATGTGCACGGCCGCGATGTCGGTCTTCGAAATGGCCAATGTGTGCGCACAGGCGCCGCTGTACCGGATCAGTGTTGTGTCCGAAGACGGCGGTGGCGTCGTATCGTCGCTCGGCATGCGCATCGAGACCCGGCCGTTCGGCCGCGCGGCCTTCGATACCCTGATCGTGGGCGGTCAGCTGGACCCGGTGCCGAGCGCGGCGTCGACGCTGCGCTACCTGGGCCGCCAGGCGGCGCGCACGCGGCGCGTGGCTTCGATCTGCACCGCCGCCTTCATCCTCGGCGAAGCCGGCCTGATCGACGGGCGGCGCGTCACCACGCACTGGCAGTTCGCGCGCGCGCTGCAGGATCGGCATCCGCGTGCGCGGGTCGAGGACGACCGCATCTTCGTCGAGGATCGCGGCGTCTGGACCTCGGCCGGCATGACCTCCGGGATCGACATGGCGCTGGCGATGCTGGACGCCGATCGTGGCCCGGAACTGGCGCGCAAGGTGGCGCAGCTGCTGGTCGTGTACCACCGCCGCGCGGGCGGACAGCGCCAGCATTCGGCGCTGCTCGAGCTCGACGCCAAATCGGACCGCATCCAGGATGCGTTGAACTTCGCGCGCGGTAACCTCAAGCAGTCGCTGAGCGTCGAACAGCTGGCCGAAGCGGCGCGCCTGAGCCCGCGTCAGTTCAGCCGCCTGTTCTGCGCCGAAACTGGCGAGTCGCCGGCGCGTGCGGTCGAAGGTTTGCGTATCGAGGCCGCGCGCTTGCTGCTGCAGACCACAGCGCATCCGGTGGAAACCATCGCGCGCGAAACCGGTTTCGACCACCCGGACCGCATGCGCCGCGCCTTTTTGCGCCGGCTCGGGCAGCCGCCGTCCGCACTGCGCGGCTAGCGCAGATGTTGGCGCAAGAAGGCGTCGGTCCGGCCGTTGGCGAGCGTGGCGTCGGCGGCATCGTAATGGCTGCCGTTCGGCCGCGCGAAGGCATGGTTGCGCCCCGCGTAGGTGTGCAGCGTGGCGTTCGGGAGCGGGTCGAGCGCGGCGTGGATGGCCGCCTGGGCGTCGGGGCCGATGTATTCGTCGGCGCCGGCCAGGTGATACAGCAGCGGCGCCTTGACAGCGGCCGCTTCGTCGAGGTAGCGCTCGGTGTTGCCGCCGTAATAGGCAACGAAGGCGTCGGCGTCGGTGCGTGCCGCGCTCAGGAAGGTGAGCAGGCCGCCCATGCAATACCCCGTGACGCCGACCTTGCCCGTGGCGCCGACGAGCGTGCGCGCTGCCGCCACGGTGGCCGCGATGTCGCGCACGCCGCGGTCCATGTCGAACTCGGTGTACAGCGCGAAGCCTTTGGCCCAGTCGCCTTCCTTGGCTTCCGACAGCGACAAGTCTGGCTCGGCGCGCCAGAACAGGTCGGGCGCGAGTGCGATGTAGCCCTTGGACGCATACTGCTTGGCGATGCTGCGGATACCGTCGTTGACGCCGAAGATTTCCTGCAGCACGATGATGACCGGATGCGGGCCGTGCGCGGCGGGGCGCTCGACGTGGCAGGCAAAGGTGCCGTCGGCGACGGCGATCTCGAGTTGTGGGGACATGGGCTCTTCGTCTTTGATCGGTGCGCCTATTCTAGGGTCCGGGGCGCCGCGCGAGAACCCGCAAGCGCGCACGCGACGAATGCATATTTGCGCCATGGCGCCGGAAGGGACATCCGCTGTTGAGCCTTGAATTCGACTGGAACGATATTCCGCTGATCCTGGCGCTGGCGCGTCGCGGCAGCGTCGCCGCGGCGGCGCGCGAACTGGAGATCGATGCGTCGACCGCCAGCCGCCGGCTCGGCGCGACCGAGCGCCGCCTCGGCGGCAAGCTGTTTGCGCGCGACCGCCAGGGATTGACACCGACGGAGTTGGGCGATCTGTTCGTCGCCCGCGCCGCCGCCGTCAGCGAACAGGTGCACGGCATGCTGGCCGCCGCCGATGAGCGCGGCGCGGCGGCGGGGCTGGTACGCATCAGCGCAATCGACTTCCTGTTCGACCATTGGCTTTTGCCGCGGTTGCCGTTGCTACAGGTGCAGTATCCGACCCTGGACCTGGAACTACAGGGGAGCAATGGCAACGCATCGTTTGGCCGGCACGAAACCGACCTGGCATTGCGCCTGGCGCGACCCGGGAACGAAGCCGCAATAGCTTCGCGCCGGCTGGGACAGGTCGGGTGGGCCGTGTTCGGCGCGCCGGCGTTCTCCGGGTTGGCGCGCGCGGCATGGCCCGGCCAGCCGTGGATCGTGTACGCCGAGGCACTTGCGCATCTGCCGGAAATGCGCTGGGTCGCGCGCGAAGCTGCGCACGCGCCGCGGCGAGTGCGGACCGACAGCCTGAGCACGATGGTGCAGGCTTGCCGGGCCGGTCTGGGCCTGGCGCTGCTGCCATGCCTGCTGGACGGCACGCCGGGATTGGCGCGGCTCGACGCGCGGGTCGAGGTCAGACGCGAACTGTGGCTGGCGGGTCATCGTGACGCAACCGGCTCGCGCCGCATCCGCGCCGTCGCCGACTGGCTGGCGGCATGTTGCGAGGCCGACCGCCTGCGCCTGTGCGGCTGAACGCGGTTCAGGAAAACGCGGCCAGTCCGCGCTGCACGGCCGCCATGGCGCCGACCCGGGCCAACCACGCGGCCACGGCCGGCAGGTATGCGTCGTCGCGGCCCGCGAGCAGGGTACGGATGATCGTGAAACCTGCGATGTCGGCGATCGAGAAGCGCGGACCGGCCAGGAAGGCGTGATCGGCCAGGACCCGCTCGAGCTGATGGACGGCGTCGAGCGCCATGCCGTCGAGCACACTGCGGGCGGCCGGGTCGCGAAGGTGGAACCCGGCGTGACTCGGGCCGATGATGTCGGTGACGACCTGAAAATACCGTTCGTAGGCGCGTACGCGCGCGGTGGCGTCGCCGGGCAGCAGCAGCGCCGGCGCGCGTTCGGCCGCGAACAGCACGATCGCGTTCGATTGCGTCAGCACGAACGCGGGCGCGGCGTCGACATTGGTCAGCACCGGCACCTTGCCGGCGGGGTTGAGGTCGAGGTGATGCGGGTCGTGCTGCTGACCGGCGCCGAGATCGATCCGGCGCACGCGGTAAGAAATGCCTGCAATCTCGAGCGCGATCGCGGCGCGCACGCAGTTGCCGGTGAGTGTGCCCACCAGTTCGTATTCGCAGGGCGGCGCACCATCCACGCTGCGGCGGCGAACGAAAGGCCGCCGCCGGGTCTTGCTGCGCATCCAGCCCGACGTCATGCCGCGGAGCGCGGCGCGACGCGGCCGGCAGAGTGCTGGAAGTGCTGAATCATATCGATGGTCCGTGTCGAACAGGAGGGACGATGCTAGACGGCGTGGCCGCGAACGTCTTGTACCGGATTCCGGAGAATTGTCCGCATTTGCGGGCGGTGCAACCGGGGGCGGTTCGCCGCCGGCGCATTCAGTCGAACAGACCGGTGGCGGCGAACGCGCTCATGATGGCATCGTAGACGGCCAGGTCGCCACGCCCGCGCGCCACTAACTGGGCGCCGGCGACCGCCGCATAGATCGCCGCCCCACGGTCGCGCGCGAGCGCTGCGTCCGTGCCGGGACGATGCTCGGCCAGCAACTGCGTCAACCAGACGACGTTCGCATTCGTGAACGCCGTGACTTCCGCGCGCACCGCCTCCGGCAGGTCGTGCGCCTCCGCCGCCATGATGCCGCACAGGCACATGCGGTTGTCGTCTTCGAGGGCGGTTCGGAACAGGGCCACATAGCGCGCCAGGCAGGCCCGGTAGCCGAGGCCCTCGGCCAGCATGGCGTCGAGGTAGGCCATCCCGTCCTCGGTGTAGCGGTGCGCCAGCGCGGCGCCGAGGTCACCCTTGGTCGGAAAATGGTAATGCACGCTCGCGCTCTTAACACCGACCATCTCGGCCAGATCGCGGAAACTGAGCGCGTTATAGCCGCGCGCCTGCACCATCCTGCGGCCGGCGCTCATCAGTTGTTCGCGCGTGTCGGTATGATTGCTCATGTCGTCATCTCGTTAATCGATGCCGCATTCTATCCTATCTATCAATCGATAGTTTGGCGTGGCGAATCGAAGCGGGTTGCCGGACCGGCGCGCCGCCGTGCCGGCAAGCCGGACCGGCAATACGACGTCTGTGCTGATTATTGCAGGTGGTCGACCGCATCCAGGATGACGCCCGCGACTTCCTGCGGGTGCGACAGCAGTTCGGTATGACCGCCCGAGATCGTCGTGATCTTGGCCTTGATGCGCGCGGCTTCGCCCTGCTGGAACGCGGCCGGGATGATCTGGTCGTTGGCGCTCAGCGCCCAGTAGGTCGGCTTGCTCTTCCAGGCCGCGCTGCTCACCTTGTCCTGCAGGACGTGGGCGAAGATCGGTCCTTGCGACGTGGCCAGCACGGCCGCTTCGTCCTTGGGCAGGTCGGCCGCGAAATAGGTCGTGTAGGCGTCCGTGGACAGGCGCAGGTTGCCGGCCGTATCGGGCGTCAGACCGGCCTGCCATGCACCGGCGGGGTAGGGGCTGATCAGATCGTTGATCGACTCGCCGTCGCCCGGGGCGAAGGCCGCGACGTAGACCAGTGCGCCGACCTTGGCATCGTTGCCGGCTTCGGTGATGGCGGCGCCGCCGTACGAATGGCCGACCAGCACGACCTTGCCTTTCTGGTCGGCGATGGCGCGCTGGACGATGGCCGCGTCCTCGGCCAGTGTGGCGCGGCGCAGCTGCACCGCTATCACGTCGATGCCGCGCGCCTGCAGGATCGGCGTGACGCGCGACCAGCTGGAGCCGTCCGCCCAGGCGCCGTGCACCAGAATCGCGGTGACGCGCGGTGCGCCTGTGGCGGGCGCCGGCGGCGCGTCCGCGACTGGCGCGGCTTCGCTCGAGCTGCAGCCACTGGCGAGCAGCAGGGGCACGGCGATGGTTGCGGCGGCTGCGATGCGCAGCGCGAGAGGATTGATGTTCATGTCAGCATCTTTCAAATGTGAACCGACTAGTCGGTTGGCCGGTGGGTCAAAAAACAGCGGCGCAGGGCCGCGTACTGCAAATCAAATTGTTTTCAGGGGCGGATCTCAGTCATGGCGACCAGCATGCGCGCAGACAGCATGTCGAATACGCCGGGATCGTCCAGTGCGCGCGCGGATAGCATCGCCCCATGCACGGATGCCATCAGCTCCGCGCCCAGCCGTTCGCTCGCCGCCACGGGGCGCAGCGAGCCGTCGGCGATGCCCAGCCTGACGGCGCCGGCCAGCCAGGATTGCAAGGCGCGAAAGTGCGCCGTGACCTCGGCCTGGAGGGGCTGCGGCAGCGAGGGCATTTCGGCGGCGAGCAGCGCGCACACGCAAAACGGTGCTTCCTGGGCACGGATGCAGTCGCGCCAGTAGGCGACGTAGGCTTCCAGCCGCGCCCGTCCGCTCGGCGCCGCCAGGCTGGCCGCGCCGAGCAGGGCGCCGGCGCGGGCCCGGTAACGCTGCACCACCGCCACGGCCAGGTCCGTCTTGGCCGGGAAGTGATGATGCACGGTGGCCTTCCCGATCGCGGCCAGGCGCGCCACGTCGGCATACGAAAATCCGCTGTAGCCGTGCATCGCGAGCAGACCGTGCGCGCAGTCCAGGATGCGCTCGAGGGTTGGGTGGGTCATGCTGGCCGCGCGTCGGCGTATCAGAGGAAGGCTGCGAGATGCAGTTGCACGAAGGCCTGGACCGTCATCGGCGCCTTGCCCGTGAGCGCTTGGATGAAGCGGTCGGTGCCTTCGAACACGCCGTTGCTGCAGTCGATGCCGACCTCCACCAGATGCTGGATCAGGTAGGGCCACAGGCCGCTGGCGGCCAGGCGCTCGCGGTAGGCGTCGACCGAGATCGGCTCGTAGCGCACCGGCTTGCCGAGTACCTCCGAAACGGCGGCGGCGATGCCATGCTCGTCCAGCTCGACCGGCCCGTTCAGTTCATGGGTCTTGCCGACATGTCGATCCGGCGCGGCCAGAATGGCGGCGATCGCGCGGCCCTGGTCCTCGGCGGCGATAGGCGCATGGCGGCCTTCGCCGAACGGCAGCTTGATCGCGCCTTCCTCGCGGATGCCGGCCAGGACATGCGGATACAGCAGCCACTGGGCGAAATAGGTCGGGCGCACGTGCACGGTCGGCACACCCGACCAGTCGAAGATGCGTTCGGCGATCCAGTGGCTGCGCGCGGCATTGCTGGCGGCATCGCGGCGCGCCGAGATCTGCGACATGTTGACCACCACCGGGGTTGCGGCTTCCTTGGCTGCTTGCGCGAAGTAGGCGGTGGCGTCCAGCAGGCCCGGGCGCAGCGGGTAGACGAAGTAGGCGCCGGCGGCGCCCTCGAGAGCTTGGCGCACGCTGTCCAGGTCGAGCAGATTGCCCTCGACGATGTCGGCGCCGGCCTCACGCAGGGCTTCCGAACGTTCGTCGACGGTATGCACGAAGGCGCGTACGCCCAGGCCACGTTCGAGCAGCGACAGCGCGGTGTGACGGCCCGTGTCGCCGGTTGCCCCGGTCACGAGGAAAGTCTTGGATGGCATTGCGATTCCTTTGAAGCGCCCGATTAAAGATGTCGAGCAACATCTAAATTAAATGCGATCCACGAACTTCGCGTCAAGTCTCCCAGCGGCCGGATTTGAATGGATTTACGGTTTCGTTGAACGTTTCTCGGACATTCGATCGGCGCTGGGCGTGCGCCGCGGCTCGGACGGGCGCGCCGGCGTTATGCTGGCGGCTCCTGGAGGATCGTATGTATCGCATCGTCGCGCTTTCCGTTTTCGCACTCGCCGCCGCGTCCGCGCAGGGCGCCCGGCCGGACCGTCTGGACGCCACGCCCGGCAAACTGTCCAAGGACATCGTGCCGCGCAGTTACGACATCCGCTTGAGGCCATCCGCCGACCTGACCACGTTCCAAGGCAGCGAGCGCATCGAGATCGAAGTGCGCCGGCCGACCGCCGCGATCGAACTGAACGCCGTCGGCCTGAGCGTCGGCAGCGCGCGCCTGAGCGGCGAAGGCGTCGAAGCCGGTGCACTCGCACCGGTTCTGGACGCGGCGCGCGAAACCCTGCGTTTCGATCTTTCGAGCCGGCTCGCGCCAGGTCGCTATCAGCTCGACATCACCTTCGGCGGCAGCGTCAACCGGGAAGATCGCGGCCTGTTCGCCGTGCGCTACCGGATCGACGGCGCACCGGCGACGATGCTGGCCACGACCATGGAGCCGGCCGATGCGCGGCGGGTTTTTCCGGCCTGGGACGAGCCCTCGTTCCGCGCCCGTTTCCGGCTCGCGGTCGATTTGCCCTCTGACTTCGATGGCTACTCCAACACGCCGGTCGCAACGAATGTCGCGTTGGCGGACGGCCTCAAGCGCCTGCAGTTCGGCTGGACGCCCAACATGGCGAGCTACCTGGTAGTGCTGGTGGCGGGCCGGCTCGAACGCCGCGCCTCCACCGTGGACGGCGTCGAGCTGGGCGTCGTGACGGCGCCGGGCAAGGGCGATGGGGCCGCTTTCGCGCTCGCGGCCAACCGCGAGCAGCTGCGTTATTACGACGCGTATTTCGGCATTCCCTATCCCTTGCCCAAGCTCGACCACATCGCGCTGCCCAGCGGCTACAGCGGCGCCATGGAAAACTGGGGCGGCATCGTCTACAACGAGGCGACCCTGCTGGCCGATCCGCAGCGCAGTCCGGAGAGCGTACGCAAGCTGGTGTTCGAGGTCACCGCGCACGAGACCGCGCACCAGTGGTTCGGCAACCTGGTTACGATGGCCTGGTGGAACGACCTGTGGCTGAACGAGGGGTTCGCATCCTGGATGGCGTCCAAGGCCACCGCCGTGCTGCACCCGGAGTGGCGCTCGCGCCTGGACGGCATCGCTGCGCGCGAGAGCGCGATGACGCTCGACGCGCTGGCGTCGGCGCATCCGATCCAGGCCCGGATCGACAACGAGGCGCAGGCCGCCGACGCTTTCGACGAGATCACCTACACCAAAGGAGAAGCCCTGCTGCGCATGCTGGAAGCCTATCTCGGCGAAGACGCGTTCCGGACCGGAGTGCGCACCTACCTGGCGCGCCATCGCTACGCGAACACCACCGCGGCAGACCTGTGGGGCGCGCTCGAGGAAGCCTCTGGCCGTCCGGTCGCACGCATCGCCGCGGCTTGGACCACCCAGGCCGGCTTTCCCTTGATCGACGTGAGCGAAACCTGCGTCGGGGAGCGCCGCCATGTGCGGGTAGCGCAGTCGCCGTTCCGCCCGGATCAGCCAACTGCGTCCGGGCTCGCATGGAAGGTGCCGTTGGCGCTCGGATCGGGTCCGGGCGCGCGCTACCACTTGCTCGAGGGGGGCGCCGCCGAGATCGAGCGTCCGGGTTGCGCCGGTGCGGTGCCGATCGATCCCGACGCCGTCGGCTATTTCCGCGTGCGCTACGACGCGGCGACCTTCCGCGCCCTCGCGGGACAGGTGTCGCGTTTGTCCGATACGGCGCGGTTGAAGCTGTTGGACGACACCTGGGCGCTGGCGCTGTCCGGCGACGTGGCCCTGGACGATTGGACGCGGCTGGTGCGCGGGCTTGGGGCGGAACCACGGCTGGCGGTCTGGAACAGTGTGCTGGCCAGCCTGGCGACACTGGACCGCTTTGCGCGCGACGTGCCGGATCGGTCAGCGGTGCGGCGGTTCACCCTGGCGCTGGCCCGGCCGCAGATCGCGCGCCTGGGCTGGAGCGGGCGCCCCGGCGAGACCGCCGAGGACGCGCGCCTGCGCGCCGCGCTGGCGCTCGCGCTGGCCGATGCCGGCGATCCCGATGCGATCGCCCAGGCACGCGCCGGCTTCACGCGCTACCTACGCGATCCGGCATCGGTCGAGCCGGCGATGCTCGATTTCGTGCTCGGCGCGACCGCGCGCCAAGCCGCTGCCGACGACTTCGCGAGCCTGCGCCGCCTGCTGCTGCAAGCCCAGCGCGGCGAAGAGCGCAGCCGGTTGCTGCGCGCCATCCTGCGCATCGACGATCCCGTTCTGCTCGACGCCTCTCTCGACATGGCGCTGGCGCCGGAGCTGCCGCCAAATATGGTCGTGCCGCTGGTGCAGGGCGTCGCGCGGGTCGATTTTCGCCGCGCTTGGGCGTTCGCGCTTGCGCATCGCGAGCGCTTGCTGGGCAACCAGAATGCGTTAGCCAGCAACAAGACCTTTCCCGCGATGGCGGCGGCTGCCGACAATCCGGCCGACGCCGATGTCATGCAAGCGTATGCGCAGGCCCAGCTCGCGCCCGATGCCGTCGCCGAAGCGGGGCGCATCGGCGATGGCGTGCGCGTGCGCGCGGCGCAGCGGCGCCGCCTGCTGGCGCAAACCGCCCGCGCGCTTGAGTGAGGGGGCACGAAGGCGGCCGTCCCCGCCAAGTTTCAAACAAAAAGCCGCTGAAAAGCGGCTTTTTGTTTTCCGGAGCAGCGCAGGCGAGCAGGGCGACAGTTGCGCTTCGGGTCGGATACGAAGCCGCGCATGCAGTGCGCGGGCGGTCTGCAGGATGGAGACGAATCCCACCGCCTCTGCCAAAATATCGTTCACGAACATTCAGGTATATCAAGGAACCCGCCGCTCTTCACTGGCGGCGAGCAAGGGCGCATGCGGCGGCAGCGGCCTTGCCGGCCGGTAGCCATCAAGCCCCGCCGAAAGACAGGTCCGCCCCCGGCCCCGCGCATGCTAGGTTTGCCCAACCCTTCGCACAACTTCAAACGAGGTCACACATGCGTAGTACGGCAGCAGACTATATGGCACGCACGCTGGCGCAAGCCGGTGTCCAGCGCGTTTACGGCGTGGTCGGCGATTCGCTGAACGGCTTCACCGATGCCTTGCGGCGCCAACGATCGATCGACTGGATCCACATGCGGCACGAGGAGGGCGCCGCCTTTGCTGCCGGCGCCGAGGCCCACCTGACCGGCAAACTCGCGGTTTGCGCCGGCAGCTGCGGCCCGGGCAACCTCCACCTGATCAACGGCCTGTTCGATTGCCAGCGCAGCGGCGTACCGGTGCTGGCGATTGCGGCGCACATTCCGAGCACGGAGATCGGCATCGACTATTTCCAGGCCACGCATCCGGAAATCCTGTTCAAGGAATGCAGCCATTACGTCGAGCTGGTATCCAACCCCGCCTTGCTGCCGCAGATCCTGCAGCGCGCCATGCGCGTCGCGGTGGCCAGGCGCGGCGTCGCCGTGGTGGTGATCTCCGGCGACGTCGCGCTGCAGACGCTCGACGCCGCCACGCCGGCCTGGCTGGTGCCAAGCGCGCCCACGGTCGTGCCGCCCGCACAGGACCTGGCGGCGCTGGCCGCGCTGCTGAACGAATCGGAGCGCGTTGCGCTGTTTTGCGGCGCGGGCTGCGCGGGCGCCCATGCCGAGGTTATGGAACTGGCGCGCAAGCTGCAAGCGCCGATCGTGCATACCTTGCGCGGCAAGGAAGTCATCGAATACGACAATCCTTACGACGTCGGCATGACCGGTCTGGTCGGCTTCGCCTCCGGCTACAAGGCGATGAAGAGCTGCGACACCTTGCTGGTGCTGGGCGCCGACTTCCCCTATCGTCAGTTCTTCCCGGAAGACGCGCGCATTGCGCAGATCGACCTGCGGCCCGAGGCGCTGGGCAACCGCTGTCCGCTCACGCTCGGGCTGCTCGGCAACGTCAAGGAGACCCTCGCCGCCTTGCTGCCAGCGGTGACGGAAAAGTCCGACGGCAGTTTTCTGGCGCGCGCCCAGGCCGATTATGCAAAGGCGCGCAAGGACCTCGACGGCCTGGCGGCGATCGATGCCGGCACGCGCTCGATTCATCCGCAAGCCATCACGCGCATCGTCAGCGAACTGGCGGACGACGACGCCATCTTCACGTGCGACGTCGGTACGCCGATTGCATGGACCGCGCGCTACCTGAAGGTGAACGGCAAGCGCCGCATCGTCGGCTCCTTTAATCACGGTTCGATGGCCAACGCCATGCTGCACGCGATCGGCGCGCAGGTGTCGCATCCGGGCCGGCAGGTGGTCTCGTTTTCCGGCGACGGCGGCTTCGCGATGATGATGGGCGAGTTCGTCAGCCTGTTGCAATTGAACCTGCCGGTCAAAATCATCGTGCTGAACAACGGCACGCTCGGCTTCGTGGAACTCGAAATGAAAGCCAATGGCTTCCTCGACAGTGGATGCGACCTCAAGAATCCGAACTTCGCCGCCATGGCCGAAGCGGTCGGCATCAAGGGCATCCGCGTGGACGATCCGCAGCGGCTCGAAGATGCGGTGCGCGAGGCGCTGGCGCATGATGGGCCGGTGCTGGTGGACGTGGTCAGCGCGCGCCAGGAACTGATCATGCCGCCGACCACCACGTTCGACGAAGCGCACAAGTTCGGGCTGTTCATGCTCAAGGCGGTGCTCGATGGCCGTGCGGGCGAACTCATCGATCTGGCCAAGGTGAATACGCTGCGCTGAAGGGGACCATTCTTGGCCGCAGAGCTTGCGAAGAAAAAGCCGCCGCAAAGAGCGGCTTTTTCTTTGCAACAGCCTTGGCGCGTTGTTTTTTGGCCAATCCCGCACCGCCACGCATCAGCATGACCAGCGCCGTCATGCATTCATCCTGCCCCTTGCAATGCCTTTGACAGGACGTCTGATACCGAAATCCGTATCGCAGGCTATCAAAGTTTGATTGCACGTTAGCGATAACATCTATACATTTCAGAATATTCCGAATCGTCAATACGTTCGGCGAGGCAAGCCGCATGCGGTCCATGCATGCTGCATTCCGGTCACGGGCACCACACGGCAAGCTACCCAGGAGAGCCACTAAAACAGACCCACGCAATTCGACAGCTCGGCATACCGGCGACCGCCAAGCGGCGCCGCTGATTACAAAAAAGATGGAGACACCATGCAGAGACAATACCAGCGTACCTTGATCAACATCGCCGTGGCCAGCGCCTGCGGCGTCCTTTCGATGTCCGCCCACGCCCAGCAGGCCCAGGCCGATGCACAGGCCGGCACCCAGGCCGAGCCGGCGCAAGACGCGGCCACCATGCCCGCGGCGCCAGCCGCAAGCCCATCCACGCCCGCGGCCGCTGCCGGCGGCGTCAACACCGTGGTCGTGTCCGGCTCGCGCATCGCCGCGCGCGGCTTCACCCAGCCGACGCCGACCACCAGCCTGAGCGCGGCCGACCTCGAGAAGGATGCCAAGCCGAACCTATTCGAGACCCTGACCGAATTGCCGGCCCTGCAGGGCAGTACCGGCCGCACCACCAACACCTACAGCACCAGCTCCGGCATCCAGGGCTTGTCGTCGCTGTCATTGCGCGGCCTGGGCCCGATCCGCACCCTGACCCTGCTCGACGGCCAGCGCGTGGTCGGCGCCAATGTCACCGGCGTGACCGACGTCAGCCAGTTCCCGCAGCTGCTGGTCAAACGCGTCGACGTGGTCACCGGCGGCGCCTCGGCCTCCTACGGCTCCGATGCGGTCGGCGGCGTGGTCAACTTCATCACCGACAAGAAGTTCAACGGCTTCAAGATGAACGTCGAGGGCGGCGAGACCAAGTACCACGACGACAAGAACGGCACCTTGCAGGCGGCCTGGGGCCGCGGCTTCCTGGAAGACCGTGGCCACATCGAGGTCAGCGCCGAAATCACGAAGGAAAACGGCATCGACTCGCCCGGCTTCGGCCAGGTCGGCCCGAACGGCCGCACCTGGTACGACAATCCCGCGCTGCAGGAATCGAGCGCGGCGATGCAGGCTGCCGGCGCGCCGCGCTACAAGTACATCCACAATGCCCAGCACGTCCAGTACGCCAAGTACGGCCTGATCACCAACGGTCCGCTCAAAGGCACTGCCTTCGGTCCGGGCGGCACGCCATACCCGTTCCAGTACGGTACCGATTGCGTCGGCAACTTCTGCATCGGCGGCGACCGCGCCGGCAGCGTCGGCGCCGGCACCAACCTGGCGATGAATTTCAAGCGCCAGGTCGCCTACACGCGCCTGTCCTGGGACCTGACGCCGAACGACGAGATCTACGTCACCGGCAACTGGGCCCAGGTGACATCGGTGTTCTCGCCAAACCCGGGCGCGGCCAAGCAGGGCAACCTGAACATCAAGTGCGACAACGCCTACTTGCCGGCCTCGGTCCAGGCCGGCTGCGCATCCGGCTACCCGACCGGCGTGATGTCGGTCGGCACCTCCAACGGCGAGTTCCCGGCGAATATCAACGTGCACCCGACCCGCACCCAGCGCCGCGTCGTGGTCGGCGCCGACGGCAAGTTCACCCTGTTCGGCAAGGACTGGTCGTACGACGGCTACGCCGAGCATGGCGAGAACACCACCGTGATCCACGTGCAGGACATCACGCTCAACCCGCGCTACAACTTCGCCATCGACGCCGTGCGCGACCCGGCCACCGGCCAGATCGTGTGCCGCAGCCCGGCCGCACGCGCAGCCGGCTGCCAGCCGATCAACATCTTCGGCAACGTGCCGATCAACCCGGCCGGCTGGGCCTACATCGCGCCAAGCAACGGTCCGATGCAGCACACCGACTCGGTCCAGAACGTGGCCAGCGCGAACTTCAACGGCGAGCTGGCGCAAGGCTGGGCCGGCCCGATCTCGATGGCCTTCGGCGCCGAGTGGCGGCGCGAGACGTATTCGGTGCATGGCGACCCGTACGGCGCCGGCGTGAGCACGGTGTCGCCGTACAGCAGCGCGTACCCACAGGATCCGACCTTGTCGACCGGCGGCGACAACTGGTTCGCCGGTAACTACCACAACGGCGACGGCGCCTTCACCGTGCGCGAAGCCTACGTCGAATTCAACATCCCGTTCTTGAAATCGGACCGTTGGGGCGAAGCCAACCTGAACATCGCCGACCGCCAGGAGAAGTACAGCACGGCCGGCAGCGCCAGCGCCTGGAAGATCGGCGCCACCTGGCAGACGCCGGTCGACGGCCTGCGCCTGCGCGCGGTGAGCTCGAAGGACGTGCGCGCACCGAACCTGTCCGAGCTGTACGCGGCGATGACGGTCACCAACCAGGCCGTCAACAACACCAACGGCCAGTCGATCCAGATCCAGCAGCGCAACGTCGGCAACCCGAACCTGGTGCCCGAGACCGCGCGCAACAACTCCTTCGGCGTGGTGCTGAGCCAGCCGAGCTGGGCGCGCGGCTTCAACCTGTCGGTCGACTACTACGACATCAAGGTCAACAACGTGATCAACTCGCTGGGCCCGCAGCAGGAAGTCGACCTGTGCAACGGCGGCAACCAGCAGGTCTGCTCGGCGGTGTCGATCAACGGTCCTGCCGGCACCAACTACGTGCTTGCCCAGAGCTTCAACTTCGCCTCGCTGCATACCCGCGGCGTCGACTTCGAGACGGCCTACCGCCTGAACCTGGCGGACCACGGCCTGCCGGGCAGCGTCACGCTGCGCGGCCTGGCCTCGCGCACGATCCACTCGATCTCCGATCCGGGCGTGCCGGGCACCACGCCGAGCGAAGGCGCCGGCAACATGACCGGCGCCACGCCGAAGTGGAAGGCGCTGGTGTCGCAGTCGTGGGATGGCCTGGTGGGCGGCAAGCTGGGCCTGACCTTGACCGAACGCTGGGTCAGCGCCGGCGTGATCAGCAACGAGTACATCGAGTGCCAGACCGGTTGCCCGAAGCCGACCGCCGCGCACCCGACCATCTACGACAACCACTTGCCCGGTGCGACCTACATCGACCTCGGTGCCACGTACAACATCTCGAAGCAGGCCACCGCCTACTTCAAGGTCGACAACGTGGCCGACCGCGACCCGGTGCTGGTCCCGCAGACCAACCTGAGCCTCGCTCTGAATCCCGCCATCTACGACGCGATCGGCCGTACCTATCGCGCCGGCGTACGCGTGAACTTCTAAGCGGGCGCCAGCTGTGTGGAACCTGTTTGCCGTACTGCTGGCGGTCGGCCTGCTGACCCTCATGATCGCCTGGGGCAAGGTGCAGCCGCTCCTGGCGTTCGTGCTGGCCGCCATCGCCGCCGCCCTGATGCTGGGCATGCCGGCGGCGAAGATCCCGGGTGCGATCGAGAAGGGCATCGGCGACCTGCTCGGGTCGCTGGTGGTCGTGATCTGCATCGGCGCGGTGTTCGGCAAGCTGATCGCCGACAGCGGCGCCGCCCGGCGCATCGCCATCACGCTGGTGCGCCTGCTGGGTGACGGCAAGATGCCGATCGCGATGACCGTCACCGGCTTCGTGGTCGGTCTGCCGCTGTACTACAACGTCGGCTTCGTGCTGATGATCCCGCTGATCTTCTCGCTGGTGGCGCAGTCCGGCCGGCCGGCGGTGGCGCTCGGGATGCCGCTCTTAGCCGGCCTGTCGATCGCGCACGGCTTCCTGCCGCCGCACCCGTCGCCGACCGCGCTGGTGGCGGCGGTGCACGCCGACATGGGCGTCACGCTGCTGTACGGCCTGCTGGTGGCGATCCCGACGCTGATCATCGCCGGGCCGGTGTTCTCGACGACGTTGACCCGCATCCGCGCGCAACCGGCGGCGATCTTTCGCGGCGAGCCGGTCCCGGAAGACCAGCTGCCGGGCGCCTTCGCCAGCATCGCCACGGCGCTGCTCCCGGTGGTGCTGCTGGGCGCGCTCACGCTGGTCACGGTGATGCGTCCCGAGCTGGCCAAGCCGCTGGCCTTTCTCTCAAGCCCGCTGGTGGTGATGCTGGTGTCCTACGGCGTCGCCGTGGTCACGCTCGGCATCAACCGTGGACGCACGCTGCCGCAGGTGATGGCATCGGCCCAGGACGCGCTGCGCGAGATCGCGCCGATCCTGTTGATCATTGCCGGCGCCGGCGGCCTGAAACAGGTGCTCACCGACTCGGGCGTCAGTGCCCAGCTCGGCGCCCAGCTGGCCAGCCTGCCGGTGCCGCCGCTGTTGCTCGGCTGGGCGGTGGCGACCGTGATCCGCATCTGTCTCGGCTCGGCGACGGTGGCCGGCGTGACCGCGGCCGGCGTCATCGAACCGCTGGTGCAGACCACGGGTTGCAATCCGAACCTGATGGTGCTGGCGGTCGGCGCGGGCAGCCTGATGTGCAGCCACGTGAACGACTCGGCGTTCTGGATGTTCAAGGAATACTTCGGCCTGTCGCTCAAGGACACCTTCCGTTCCTGGTCGCTGATGGAGACCCTGGTCGGCAGCTTCGGCATCGTCTTCGTGCTGCTGCTGTCGCTATTTGTAGCTTAGAACGCAAAAACAAGAATCATGGAGACCAGATTGACACAACGATTCATTCCACTGCGCGTCCTCGCGCTGGCCGCCGCCATGCTGGCTGCTTGCGCCACCACCGCCGCGCAGGCCGCGTCTGCCCGTACCGCGCCCGCATCCATCTCGGCCTACCAGAGCATGCCGGCCGACCCGCGTGCTGTCGTCGTTCACGCCAAGGGTGACGGCACGACGGACGACAGCGACGCGCTGCAGGCGGCGATCGACAGCGCCGCCAACAAGGGCATGGGCGGCGTCGTATTCCTGCCGACGGGCCGCTACCGCATCACGCGCACGATCCTGATCCCGATCGCGGTGCGCGTGTACGGCGTCGGCAAGACCCGGCCGACGCTGGTGCTGGCGCCGAACACGCCCGGCTTCCAGAAGGGCGTGGCCAACATGGTGATCTTCACCGGCACCGACACCTACAACATCGGCGGCGTGGCCCAGCCGGTGCCGAGTGCCGTACCTGCGCCCGGCACGCCAGGCGCCAAGCCGGTGCGCGACGCCAACTCCTCGACCTTTTACTCGGTGCTGTCGAACGTCGACTTCGAAGTCGGCGAGGGCAACCCGGCTGCCAGCGGCGTGCGCATGCACACGGCCCAGCACTCGAACTTGTCGCACATCGATTTCCGCATGGGATCCGGCCTGGCCGGCGTCTACCAGGTCGGCAACTACGGCTACGACCTGAAGTTCTATGGCGGGCGCTACGGCATCCTGGCCGAGAAGACCTCGCCGGCCTGGCAGTTCACGCTGCTCGATTCGCGTTTCGAAGGCCAGCGTGAGGCCGCCATCCGCGAGCACGAGGCGGCGTTGACGCTGGCCAACACCGACATCCGCGACACGCCGGTGGGCATCGAGATCGACCGCGGCTACGGCGACTGGTTGTGGGGCAAGGACGTGCGCTTCGAGAACGTGTCGAAAGCCGGCGTCGTCGTCAGCAACGAAAACAACGTCTACACCCAGGTCGGGTTCGAGCGGATCAGCGCGCGCAATGTGCCGACCTTCGCGCTGTTTCGCGACAGCGGCAAGCAGGTCGCGGGCAAGGGACGCGACTACCAGGTCAGCGAATTCACCCACGGCTTGACGCTGCCCGGATTGGGCGAGCCAGGGCATTTCGAGACGCGCTACCAGACCGCCGCGCTGCCGGCCAAGGCCCCGGACGCGCGCGTGATGAAGCCGCTGCCGCCGACGAGCGAATGGGCCGACGCGCACGCCTTCGGCGCCAAGGGCGACGGCACCAGCGACGACACCGCCGCGCTGCAAAAGGCGATCGACAGCCGCCGCGTGGTCTACCTGCCGCTCGGCGTCTACGCCGTCAACGACACCATCCGCCTGAAACCGGACACGGTGCTGATCGGCCTGCACCCGGGCCTGACCCAGCTGCGCCTGCCGAACGGCTCGCCGCTGTACCAGGGCGCCGGCACACCGAAGGCGCTGATCGAGAGCGCGCGCGGCGGCGACGCCATCGTCACCGGCATCGGCATCAACACCGGCGAAGTCAATCCGCGCGCCACCGGGCTGCTGTGGCGCGCCGGCGCGGGCTCGCTGGTGGACGACATCCGCGTCCAGTGGGGCATGGGGGCGCCCGGCGACCCGTACAAGAAAACCGAACGGGCCGACACCAGCGCCTGGTGGGACCGCCAGTACCCGAGCATCTGGGTGACGGATGGCGGCGGCGGTACCTTCACCGGGCTGTGGTCGCCGGCCGGGCATGCGCAGGCCGGCTTCTACGTGACCAACACCACCACGCCCGGACGCGTGTATGAACTCTCGGCCGAGCACCACATCCGCAACGAGATCGTGCTCGACGGCGTGCAGAACTGGGAGTTCCACGCGCCGCAGACCGAGGAAGAGGTGCGCGACGGCGCCGACTCGGTGTCGCTCGACATCCGCAACTCGAAGCACATCCTGGTCGCCAACTACCACGCTTACCGCGTCACGCGCTCGATGAAGCCGGCGCTGAGCGCGGCGCGCGTCACCAGCTCGAGCGACATCCGTTTCCGCAACGTCGCCGTCAACGGCGAGAGCGGTTTCCCGACCTGCGACGAGAACGGCTGCACTGCCTACCTGCGCGCCTCCAAGTACCCGTACGAGAACGCGATGGTCGACGTCACGCACCGCCTGCAGGTGCGCGAGCGCATGTTCGCGGTGCTCGACTACACGGGCACGCAGACGTCGGCGCCGGCGGCTCCCGCGCAGCCGAAGGTGGACCTGCTCGAAGATGGCTTCTACTCGATCGCCGGCGCCGCGGTCGACGCCAAGGGCCGGCTGTACTTCATCGATCGCCACTTCCAGCACATCTTCAGCTATGCCGAAGGCGAGGGCCTGCAGGTGGTCAGCGACCATCCGCTCGATCCGGTCAACCTCGCGGTGGACGCCGGCGGCAACCTGATGGTGCTGTCTTCCAGCGGCAAGGAAGCCACCGTGTACGCGCTCAAGCCGCACGCGGCAGGCGCGCAGGTATCGATCATCAACCCGACGCCCGTGGCCGCGCACCCGCGCGCGCGCGTGGCGCTGCCGGTGAACTTCTGGCAGAACGGCGAGTTCTGGGACCAGCTCGATCCCGACACCTACCAGTTCACCACGCTCGACGAGATGTTCGCGCGCGACGTGGCCAAGCCGAAGGCGCGCGAATACGTGTCGGCGGATGGCAGCCTGGTGCTGCCGGCCTTCCGCGTCACGCGCCACGGTTCGCTCGACCACCTCGGCTACCGCTGGTCGGACACGCTCGACACCCACGGCTTCGTCACCGCCCCGGTCGGGCAGCGCGTGGTGTTCACGAATGCCTCGCGCAACCTCACCTACAGCGCCCAGGTCGGGCAGGGTGGGGCTTTGAGCGACCTGAAGCAAGTGGCCGACCGCGGCGGCGAGAGCGCGGCGCTGGGGCCGGACGGCAAGGTGTACGTGGCCAACGGCCAGGTATTCGTGTACGGCGCCGATGGCAAGCCCACGGGACGCATCGATGTGCCGGCGCGCCCGCTGCAGCTGATCTTCGGCGGCGCGGACGGGCGCACGCTGTACATCCTGACGCATCACGCCTTGTACTCGGCGCGCGTGTGAGGACGGCGGACCGGCCGCGCGGCTAGTCCGCCCAGGCGACATCGCCGCGTGACATTTTCTCCCTTGCGCCGCGAGTTCAAGTCGCTTGTGGCCCGCCATCGGCGCCTCTAGACTGTGCCTGTAGCATGACCGATGGGGGAGAATTCGATGAATCGAGATGCGCAGGCGCCAGTCATCCTGATCACCGGCGGTGGCCGCGGCGTGGGGGCCGCCACCGCGCGCCTGGCGGCCGCCCAGGGCTACGACGTGGCGATCAGCTTCGTCGCGCACGAACAGGCCGCGCTGACGGTGGCGGCCGAGGTCGAGGCGGCCGGGCGGCGCGCGCTGGCCGTGCGCGCCGACAGCGCCGACCCGGACCAAGTCGCCCGGCTGTTCGGCGAGGTCGACCGCGTCTTCGGCCGGCTCGACGTGCTGGTGAATAACGCCGCCATCATCGCGCTGCAATCCAGATTCGAAGCGCTCGACGTGGAGCGGATGCGGCGCATCTTCGCCGTGAATGCGATCGGCCCGATGCTGTGCGCGCAGCAGGCCGTCAAGCGGATGTCGCAGCGCCATGGCGGCTGCGGCGGCGCCGTGGTCAACGTGTCGTCGGCGGCGGCCCGGCTCGGCAGCCCGAACGAATACGTCGATTATGCCGCTTCGAAAGGCGCGCTCGAGACCTTCACCATCGGCCTGGCGAAGGAGGTGGCGCGCGAGGGCATCCGCGTCAATTGCGTCCGCCCTGGCCACGTCTATACCGAGATGCATGCGAGCGGCGGCGAGCCCGGGCGCGTCGACCGCGTCAGGGATTCGATACCGATGGGGCGCGGCGGCCAGCCCGAGGAGGTCGCGCGCGCGATCCTGTGGCTGGCCGGCGCCGAGGCTTCGTTCGTCACCGGTACCTTCCTCGATGTCACCGGCGGCAAGTGAGCCGTCCCTCGATGGCGGCGCCGATTACGCGCCCGCCGCCATGTCCAGGCCGATCCCCGCCACGCCCGCCAGCACCAGGCTCACACCCCAGGCCAGGTCCGTGTCGAGCCAGGCGCTGCGCAAGAAGCGCAGGCCGAGATAGCGATACACGAGCCAGGCCATGCCGATCCCGGCGAGCAGGGCCACGGCGCTGTGTACCGTCGCGACCAGCAACGCGCTCGCCGGCGTCGCGCGCGCGAGGACATCCGTCATGCCGGCCATGGCGCCGGCGCGCCGCGGCGCCGCGCACAGCCCGAGCATGACCGGCGCCAGCATCAGGCCGGCGCCGTGGGTGCTCGCCATCAGGAACGACCACAGGGCCAGCCGCGTGGGCGCGATGCGCGCCAGCAGGCGCGGGTGGCGCCGGTAAGCCAGCTTGAGGACGCCGAACAGCAGCACGGCCACGGCGGCGCCGATGCGGATCGGATGGCTCCACGCCATGAGCCAGCCGAGCCAGGCGAACGGCAGCAGCACCACGGCGATGGCGAGGAAGTGGCCGCCGGCCAGCGGCAGCAGCGTGGCGAAGACCGAGCGAGCGCGCCGGTCCGCCAAGCCGTTGGCGACCGCCAGCGGCCATCCCATCGCGGGATTGAGGCCGTGCACCAGGCCCAGGACGGCGACGGCGAGCCAGAGCGTGGCGGTATCCAAACGAGGTCCGGCTGCGGCTCAGGCCGACGGATAGCAGAACGAATCGGTCGAGCAGTCGCCGCCCTGCAGCCGGATCTGGTGCGCGCCGTAGTCCGGGCCGAAGTCGACGTGGAAGGCCGGGTCCAGCTCCAAGCCGCCGTTCGGCCCCACGTGGCACATCGCCTGCACGCCGGCCACGCCGCTTGGGTAGAACTGCGCGTCCCAGCTGCTGTAGAGCGAGTTGGTGAAGTACACGCGCTTGCCGTCGCGGCTGATCTCGGTCATCTGCGGGCCGCCGCCGTAGGACCGCCCGCTGGCATGCGGCGTGTGCCGCGCGATGCCGCCGATGCGCACGCTGCCGGCCAGCTTGGGCTGCATCGGATCGCTGACGTCGTACTGGCGCAGCTCCCCGGTGCCCCAGCAGGCGACATATAGAAAGCGGTCGTCGAGCGACAGGTCGATGTCGGTCACGAGCGGCGGCACCGCGCCGAAGCCCTTGAGCAGCGGCGGCAACAGGCTGGCGTCGGCCGGCTCGGGCGGTATCGTGGCGGTCTTCCTGAGGTGGAAGCGGCCGTTTTCGCGGTACCAGGTCCAGATCGAGCCTTCCAGGTTGGTGGTGTCGACGACCACGCCGAGGAAGCCGTACTCGCGCGTCGGATCGTGGGCCGGACGCACCTCGAGCGCCATCTGGTGGTGGGCGCCGAGGTCGATGGTCTGCAGGTGGCGGCGCCCGCGCAGGCTCCAGAAGTGCAGCGCGTGGCCGTATTTGTTGGCGAGCAGGTCTTCGGCGACGATGCCGCCCTCGAACTGCGGCGGCAAGCCCCATTCGCTCGACACCATGTAGTCGCGCGGCAGGTTCCACCAGAAATCGTAGTGCAGCTTTTGTGGTCCGCGGTCGATTTCCCAGCGCCCCAGGATGTCGAACGATTCGCAGTCCAGGATGAACACGCCCGGCGGCCCTTGCGTGCCGTCCGCGCCGGCGCCGCCCAGCGTGCTGACGTAGATGCCTTCCGGGCCGCAGTGGACCGTGTGCGGCCGCGAGTAGCCGGTCTTGCGCAGCAGTTCGTCCGGTTCGATCGTCTTGACCAGCCTGGGCGCGCGTGCATCGGGCTGGGTGTCGACGATGTAGATGCGCGAGGAGCGGATGCCGGGAATGATCAGGTAGCGCCGCGCCAGGTGCGCGTGGCCGGACAGCGGCGACAGCGCCGAGCTGCAGGCATTCCAGCCGAAGTGGTGGAATTCGTCCCCGAGATACGGCATGTCGAGCCGGTGGATCACCTTGCCGTAGGCAGCGGAGTGCGGATCGAGGTCGACCACGGCCAGCGCATCGGGCCGCGTGCGGTCCGGCGACAGCAGCGCAGTGTAGGCGATCTGTTCCGGCGCAGCTTCCATCGCCAGCCGCGCCGACGGATAGAAGGTGGGATCGGGACGCAGGGTCTGCAGCATCATGGCACCTCGAGTGGATGACCGAACCATTGAAGCGTGTGCCTTGCCTCGGACACCGTCAAGGGCAATCCCGATGCCCTTTGTCCGGGATCAGGAAACCACTGGCTTCGATCGGGTTTCATGCCGGCGCTTCATATCGGATCGATCTGTTTTGCGCGGGTTCGAGATTGATTCGTGATGTCGGCCGCATGCCGCTTGTCGCGACCCGATCGCATCCTACACTTGGCAGGCCGCGGGTCCACCGCGGCATCTTTCTCGGAGGAGGATCATGCGCACGCAATTTCTGGCAATTCCCGTGATCATGCTGGTGGCGGCATCGCAGGCCGCCGCGCAGTCCGTGCTGCCGTCCCCGCCGCAGCCCCAGGCCCGCTCGACCGACTACCCGGCGACCGGCGACGCTTCGGTGTCGACCGTGCGCGTGGCGGCGCCGCCGCGGCCGGCGTTCAAGTCATCTCCCGCCGAGACCGACTGGATCAGCGGCGCTTACCGCATGTCGAATGGCTGGCGCCTGGAGGTACAGCCGGACGCCGAAGGCATCGTCGCCAAGATCGACAGGGAGCGTCCGATGCGCCTGGTCGCCGTGTCCGACGACCGGTACGTGACGATGGACGGCAAGGTGGCGATGACCTTCAACCGCGGCGCGCGCGGCGATCAAATGCTGATGAGTTATGTGCCGCGTTCCAACCTTGCCGCGCTGGTCGTACTCCAGTCGGTCCTGGCGCAACGCTGAACGGCGCGCACCGGACGGCTAGCGCGTCGCGACGCTGACCAGGCTGAACGGCGAGACCTCGCGCCCGTTCGAGCGCGCATTCAGGCGCGCGCCGCCGAACTGGCCGAAGCCGCGGTTGAGCACGCTATCGAGCGCGCCATCGAGCGCATCGGGGAATGCCTCGTTGGGCGCGACCGGGCGCGGTTCGTGCAGCGTCCACAGCGGGGCGTGGGCGACCACCGCAGGTGCCTGCTGTTCCTGCGGCGCGTGCGCTGCGGCTGGCTGGGCCGGCTGGGCCGCAAGCCGCGCCTCCAGCGCCGCCACGGTCTGGCGCAGTGCGGCCAGCTCGGCGTCGCGCGCGCGCAAGGCTTGCTCGTGCTCGGCGCGCAGCTGGCGGATGCGCTCGCCCGCTTCCAGGTGCAGGCGCTCGGCCAGCTGGTCGACCAGGGCGTGCAGCGCGTTGCCGGTGTCTTCGCGGCGCAGGCCCCCGGCGTCAGGCTCCTCGTCGCGCAGCTCTTTTAGGAAGCGGTGGATGGTCGACTTCGAGCCGCTGTCGCCCAGCGCCTGGCGCACCGCATCGACCGACGGGTAGCGCCCCTCGGCCAGCAGGCGCTCGCGCGTGGCCCTGACCTGCGATTTCGTGAGTCCGCTGCGTGCCATCTGCGCCGTGCCTTTCCTTTGTTTGATACTGTCAGGAGCTGGCCTGTTGCACCAGGCCGGCATGCTGGGCCCGGTTCAATTTCGGATTGACGACCGGGACCGTCAGCATCGTACTGCCGACCGCCATCAGGAGCAAGGCGGTGAAGGTGTCGCTGGTGATGATCCCCTTGTCGAGCAGGATGTTGGCGAAGATGATTTCGATCAGGCCCTTGGTCTGCAGCAGCCAGCCGATGATCGTGGCTTCGCCGCGCTTCCATTGCAGCAGCCGGCCGGACAGGTGCGCACCAGCGAGCTTGCCGCCGATCGAGGCGACCATTAGCAGGCCGGCCACGAAAAACACCGAATAGCCGCCCAGGTCCCACTTGGTGCGCAGGCCGGTGCTGAGGAAGAATACCGGCATCAGCACCAGCAGCACGTTCTTGAACAGGCCGTCCAGCTTGTCGCGCTCGAACCACTCGGCGTCCATCACCACGCCGGCCAGGAAGGCGCCGACCATGTAGTGCAGTCCGGCCCAGTCGGCGCCGAAGCCGCAGGCGATCAACCAGATCATGGCCACGAACCAACGGTCGCTCTGCGCCAGCACGGCCATCAAGCGGCGGAACAGGAAGGTCAGCACGGCGAACGCGAGCAAGAAGCCGAGCTGGCGCCCGACCCGTTCCCAGTCCAGCATGATCAGGGCCAGCACGCCCCAGATCGCGACGTCGTCGAGGCTGGCGTAACGCAGGATGCGCTGGCCCATCGGCTGGCGCAGGATCTCCATCTTTTCCATCAGCAGCACGAGGATGGGCAGGGCGGTCACCGCGCACGCCATGCCGGTGCCGAGGGTGAATTGCCAGGTCGCGGCCTTCGGGCCGATCCAGCCCGGGTAAGCGACCAGCAGCAGGGCGGCGGCGCAGCCGAACAGCAGCGGCGTGCCGAGCGACAGGCCGGCGGTGACCAGGCTCTCGCGCTTGAAGGTCCAGACTTTTTTGAGGTCCAGCTCGATCCCGGCCAGCATCACGAACAGCATCACGCCCCATTGCGCGATGCCGCCCAGCGTCTTGACCACATCCGGATTGAACACGAACTTGTGGTACTCCGGGAACACGGCGCCCAGCACACCCGGTCCGAGGATCAGGCCGGTGACGATCTGGACGATGACCAGCGGCGCGAAGTATTCGGTCCGGCCCAGGCGCCAGATCAGGTAGGGCGCGACGAATACCAGCAGCATCGCCAGCAGGAAAATTTCGTTGGTGCTCATAAGTCTCCTCGTTACGTTTCGTATTACGTAATTATGTAATGGTTAGGCGGCAATATTATTTAAGAAAGAAAAATCGGTAAAGACTTTCTTTGCTAACAGAACTGATAGGAGACAAGGACAAACCCTGCCGCCGGCGCCGGCCTCGAGCCGCTTGCTTGAACGTCATGCCATGTTATGATGCGTGGATTGCTCATCGAGCCCCGCAACACGACCCGAAGCACATGCCCTCCTTGCGATACCTCCGCCCGCTGCGCACACTGACCTGGCTCGACCGGGCGATCGTGCTGTCGGTCGCGCTGTTGCTGTCGCTGCAGCTGATGGTTTCGGGCCAGCACAAGGACGACCTGGCCGGCTACGGCGATAACTGTCCGAGCTGCGTGTTCGCCCACCACCTGCCATCCGGCCTGCCGGATGTCGAGCCGGTCGTGCGGGTCAGCGCAGCGACGCTCCGTTACCAGATCGCCGACGCTGTCTTCTACCGGGCGCCGTCCCGCCTCAGCTTCCTCATCCCCGAGTCGCAGGCGCCCCCGCGCGCCTGAATCGCCGCTGCATTCCGTCGTCCACGTGCGCGTGCCTGCATGCGCCTAACGCATGCGCGCCCGCGCGTGGACCCGCGACCGCTCGCTTCCGTTCCTGAAGTGAGCGGCCGCCCGTCGATGTCCTTTTGACTCGGGCATGTCCAATCTGCTGTTCCTGACCGTTTCCAAGCGGCGCATGCGCGCTTTCGCCCTGGCGCTGGCCGTTGCGCTGACGCTGTTCATGGTGGCTGCCGCCGGGCACCGCCACGAGCACGCCGAGACGCACCCGTGCGCCGTCTGCACCGTGCTGCTCGACGAGCTGCCGTCCTTCGACGCCTTGCCGCCGCTGCTGCAGGGCCGGAGCGCGCACGCCTATGCGCTGGCGCCGGCGCAGCCCACCTATACCTGCCTGTACCGTCCGGCGGCGCTGCTGCCGCCCAGCTGCGGCCCGCCCGTCAACCTCGCAGCGGCTTGACGCCGCCATCGTTTCGCATTCATTCATCAACGATTCAGAGGTTCAACGAGGTTCCCAATGCAACGCACTCCAACTCTCCGTCCGCTGCCGCTGCTGCTGGCAAGCCTGTTCGTCTCCCACGCCGCCTCGGCCCAGAGCGCCGCCGCGCCGGCGCAGGCGGCCGATGCCAGCCAGCCGATCCAGACCGTGCAAGTCACCGCCGCCCACCTGAAGAACGAGCGCAACGAGCTCTCGCCCAAGGTCGGCACCACCGTCTACTCGCTCGACAGCCATGCGATCGAAAACCTGCCGCAGGGCGCCAACACGCCGTTCAACGAAGTGCTGCTGCACCTGCCGGGCGTTGACCAGGATTCCAAGGGATCGGGCGGCGTGCATGTGCGCGACGACCACGGCAACGTCCAGTACCGCATCAACGGCGTCCTGCTGCCCGAGAACATCAGCGGCTTCGGCAGCGCGATCGACACCCGCCTGATCGACCAGATCGACTTCATGACCGGGGCCTTGCCGGCCCAGTACGGCCTGCGCACCGCGGGCGTGGTCGAAATCCAGACCAAGGAAGGCGTGCGCAACGGCGGGCGCATCGGCGTGCAGGTCGGCACCCGCGCCGATCTCGAGCCGAGCCTCGAACTGTTCGGCACTCAGGGCAACCTCGGCTACTACCTGTCCGGCAGCTACCTGCGCAACGACATCGGCATCGAGAATCCGCAGCCGACCAAGAATGCGCTGCACGACCACACCCAGCAAAGCAAGTCCTTCGGCAACCTGTCGTATTACCTGAACGACGACACCCGCCTGGGCCTGATGTTCGGCACCTATGACGGCCACTTCCAGATCCCGAACAATCCGGACCAGGCGCCAAGCTTCTCGCTCGCCGGCCAGAGCGACGCCGCCCTGGGCACCAGCAAGCTGCCGTCGTCGCAGTTGAACGAAACCCAGCGCGAAATCAACCGCTTCGTGATCCTGTCGATGCAAAAGAGCCTGGGCGACCTGAATTACCAGGTCTCGGCGTTCCACCAGTATTCGGAGCTGCACTACACGCCCGACCCAGTCGGCGACCTGGTCTACAACGGCGTGGCTTCGGACACGCTGCGCAACAATTCGGCCTACGGCCTGCAGCTCGACGGCAGCTACAGGCTGAATCCGACCCACACGCTGCGCGCCGGCCTCCAGACCACGCGCCAGAACACCCACAGCGACAACATGGTCGGCGTGTTCCCGGTCGACGCGGACGGCGTGCAGAGCTCGAACCTGCCGTTGACCATCGCCGACAATTCCGGCAAGGTCGGCAAGCTGTACAGCCTGTACCTGCAGGATGAATGGCACATCTCGGCGCCGCTGACGCTGAACTACGGCCTGCGCTACGATAAAGTGGACGCCTTCACCCAGGAGCACCAGTTCAGCCCGCGCGTGAACCTGTCCTACAAGCTGACGCCGCAAACGGCGGTGCACGCCGGCTTCTCGCGCTACTTCACGCCGCCGCCGCAGGAACTGGCGGCGCAGTCGAGCATCGACCTGTACGCGAACACCAGCAATGCGCCGGCGATTCCGGTCTCGAACAACGTCAAGTCCGAGCGCACCAGCTACTACGACGTCGGCATCAGCCACCAGCTCACGCCCAACCTGACCCTGACCGCGGACGTCTACTACAAGCAGATCCGCAATCTGCTCGACGAGGGCCAGTTCGGCCAGGCGCTGATCCTGTCGCCGTTCAACTACGACAAGGGCTATGCCAAGGGACTGGAGCTGTCGGCGATCTACACCAACAAGCACTGGGGCGCCTACGCCAACTTCTCGACCCAGAAGGCGATGGCGCAAAACATCGTGTCGGGCCAGTCGCTGTTCGATCCGGATGAACTGGCCTACATCGCCAACCACTACATCTATCTCGACCACGACCAGAAGTTCACCGTCTCGACCGGCGCCCATTATCACTTCGGCGCCAGCGAGGTCAGCGCCGACGTGATGTACGGCAGCGGCTTGCGCAAGACGCCGGACGGGGGCGCGCCCAACTCGGGCACGCTGGCCGCGTACACGACGATGAACATGGCCTACACCCACGAGTGGAAGACCGGCTACGGCACGCTCGAGGGCCGGCTGGCGCTGATCAACGCCTTCGACCACAGCTACCTGCTGCGCGACGGCAGCGGCGTCGGCGTCGGCGCGCCGCAGTTCGGGGCGCGCCGCAGCCTGTACGGCGGGCTGTCGCTGGCGTTCTAAGGCCGGCGCCTGCGCCAGTCATCCGATCGGATACTGGCCAGAAGGCAGGCGCGGCCCGGCTTTCGCGCGTAATCGGCAAACCACCTGTGGCCGGCTGCGCGCGGAACTTGTATGATCGGCAGCAGATCCGCTAACCGACCTGCTCAACGACCTGCTAACCGAGCCGATACGCCGCCGTGTACAAGCACCGCTTACCGCTCTCGCTGTCCTGCGCCGCCGCGCTCGCGGGTCTCGCATGTGCGCCCGCGCCCGCGTGCGCCGACGAGGCCGGTGCGGCGCTCGAGCGCCCCAGCCTGCTCGATTACCAGCACACCGCCTGGTCGGTCACCGACGGCGCGCCGTCGCGCATCCTCGGCATGGCGCAGAGCGCCGACGGCTGGCTGTGGCTGGCCAGCGCCGACGGCTTGTACCGCTTCGACGGCATGCGCTTCCAGCGCTTCGGGCTGCCGCCGCGCGGCGGCATGAACCGCGACCGCATCAGCGGCATCTACGGCGCGCCCAACGGCGACCTGTTCATCGGCTACTTCGGCGAAGGCATTTCGGTGCTGCATCCGGACGGCCGCATCGACGACCTGCCGCCCCAGCCGCGCCTGAAAAACAGCGTTGCCAGCATGACGACCGACGCCGACGGCGCGCTGTGGACCTTCGGCGGCGCGCTGCAGCGTTTTCACGGCGGCCGCTGGAAGGTGATGGCCGAGGGGCCGGAATGGACCGGCAACGAAGGCGGCAGCCTGCTGGTCGACGGCAGCGGCCAGCTGTGGGTCGGCAACGAGAGGAGCGTGTACCGTTTCGACCGCGCCGCGCAGCGCCTGCAGCGGGTCGGCGCCGGCGGTGGCGAGCTGCTGCAGGCGCCGGACGGGGGCCTGTGGCTGGCCAATGGCGCCAGGCCGATGCGCATGCTGGCCGCGACCGCGACTGCTAGCCCCAGCGCCGCCACGCACGACCATGGGGCGAGCCGCTGGGCCGGTCTGTCCGACCCGGCCGGCACGCTCTGGCTGCTGGCTTGTCCGCAGCCGGTGTGCCTGATGCCGGCGCCGGCGCCGGACCGCGATGGACGCATGCGCCCGAGCGCGCCCGACGCCGCGGCGCATGCCACCGCGCCGCTGCAGGTCACCGGTTCGGATGCCTACCTGATCATGGCGGACCGCGAAGGCGACATCTGGGTCGCCACCCAGAACGGCCTGGACCGCTACCGGCGCAAGCGCTTCCGGCGCACCGGCTTGCAGGGCGCCGGCACCCTCTACAGCATGGGCGCCGACGGCGAAGGCAGGATGTGGGCGGCCGACCGCGCCACCGGCATACTGTGGCGCCTGCGACCCGACGCGGCGCCCGAGGTGGCCGAGCGCGGCGTCGAGCTGGTCGCGCGCGGCCGCGACGGCGCGCTGCTGGTCGGGTACAAGCGCACGATCGAACGCCGTACGCGCGCCGGCACCGAGGTCGTCAAGCTGCCGCCCGGTCCCGACGGCAAGCCGTGCGACCACCACATGCTCGGCATCCTGGACGACGGCCGCGTGCTGTGGACCGCGACGCAGGAAGCGGGCCTGATCGGCTGGCGCGACGGCCGCTGGCAAGGACGCGAGGCGTTCAAGCTTCCGGACAAGATCTACCAATCGGCGCCGGCCGGTCCGGGGCAGTTGTGGCTCGCGACCGGCGACGGCGACCTGGTGTTCTACGATAACGACAAACTTGCGACCTACGACATCCGCGCGGTCGGCCTGGCCGCGGCGATCTTCCCGGGCGAGCCGCTGACGGTCAGCGGCAGCGCCGGACTCGGCGTGCTCGATCACGGCCGCCTGCGCCTGCTGCGCGCGCGCGAGCCCGAGTTGCTGCGCAACGTCTCGGGAATGGTGGTCACGCCGGAAGGCGACCGCTGGCTCAACGGCGCGGCCGGGCTGGTGCACGTGCGCGCCGCCGACTGGAAGCGCAGCGTGAGCGACCCGGCCCAGCCCTTGCGCTACGAATGGTTCGGCCCGGCCGACGGCTATCCCGGCCAGGCCGTGATCGAAACCCGCTGGCCGAGCGCGATGAGCGCCGACGGCCGCAACCTGTGGCTGGTCGGCAGCGCCGGCATGGTGCGGCTCGATACCGGGACGCTGCGCCGCAATGAAGTCGCGCCCAAGGCCATGATCCTCACCGTCGCCGGCCCCGACGGCACGGCGGTGCCGGCGCGCCCGGCGATGGTGCTGCCGCCGGGCAGCCGCCAGGTCCGCTTCGAGTACACTGCGCCGGCCCTGCACATGCCCCAGCGCGTGCGCTTCGAGTACCGGCTCGACGGCCTCGACGGCCACTGGCAGGACGCCGGGACCCGGCGCGCGACCTCGTACACCAACCTCGGCCCCGGCGATTACGTGTTCCGCCTGCGCGCCATCGACCAGGACGGCATCCCCGGCATGACCGAGGCCTCGATGCGCCTGCGGGTCGAACCGACCGCCACCCAGACCTTGTGGTTCAAGCTGGCCTGCGCTGCGGCGCTGGCGCTGCTGGCCGCGCTGTTGTACCGCTACCGGGTGCGCTACGTCACCCGGCGCCTGACCGAGCGCCTGCAGGTACGCAACGCCGAGCGCGAACGGATCGCGCGCACCCTGCACGACACCTTCCTGCAGACCGTGCACGGGCTGGTGCTGCGGGTCGACGCGGTGGCCGCCGGACTGCCGCCGGGCGACCGCGCGCGCGATCAGCTCGAACACGTGCTGGCCGACGCCAGCTGCGCGCTGGTCGAAGGCCGCGAGCAGCTGCAGGAACTGCGCGCCGGCGACGCCCACGTGCTGGAAGACGTGGTGGCCGAAACGGTCGCGCGCCTGCGCGCCACGCATGGCGCGATCGAGGTCGACCTGCGCATCGAGGGAGAGCGGCGGGCGCTGGCGCCGGCGGTGGCCGAGGACGTCGCCGAGATCGCGCGCGAGGCGCTGCGCAACGCCTTCGTCCACTCCAGCGCCCTCGAGATCCGCGTGGCGATCGAGTACGACAGCCGCACGCTGCGGCTGCGGGTGGCGGACGACGGCAAGGGACTCGACGAGGCGGTGCGGCGCGCCGGCGCGCGCAGCGGGCACTGGGGGCTGGTCGGAATGCGCGAGCGCGCCGCGCGCATCGGCGCGGTGCTGGCGATCGAAGGCGGGCCGCGCCAGGGCACCAGCGTGACGCTCGAGATGCCGGCCGGGCGTGCCTACGCGGCCTAGCCGGCTCGCATCAAAGTCGCATCAAAGTGTACGAATCACAGCGTAATGAAGCCGCGCTTGAGCGCCAGCGTCACCGCATGGGTGCGGTCGGTCGCGCCCAGCTTGACCAGGATCGTGCTCATGTGGGTCTTCACGGTCGGCTCGCTGATGTTGAGCGCCTCGCCGATCACGCGGTTGGAATTGCCGTTGGCGGCCAGGCGCAGCACGTCGATCTCGCGCGCCGACAGCTTGTCGGCCGGGTGGTGGTCTTCGACCTCGCGCCGTGCGGCCGGCGCCAGCACGCTCGCGCCCTGGTAGACGTGGCGAATGGTGCGCACCAGGCCGGCGCCCAGCACGTCCTTGAGCAGGTAGGCGGCGGCGCCGGCCTTGAGCGCCGCCACCACGCGCGCGTCGCCGCTGAAGGTGGTCAGCACCACGATGCGCGCGTCCGCATGCAGCGCGCGGATGCCGATGATGGCTTCCAGGCCATCCTTGACCGGCATCTGCAGGTCGATCAGGGACACGTCGGGCCGGTGGCGTGCGTATTGGGCGATGGCGTCGTCGCCGTTGGCGGCGGTGGCGACGACCTCGATGCCGCCCTGGGCGACGAGCGAGGCGACGATACCTTCGCGCATCATGGGATGGTCGTCGACGACCATGACGCGGATCAGAGGAGGAGGCTGCTGGTTCATGTTGCTCGGTTGGTTCATGCGGAAACGGGTTGCCTCAACGGCAGGCGCAGGCGGAAGCACGCGCCGTGCGGCGCGCAGTCTTCGAGCGCGAGCGAGCCGCCGTGGGCGCGCGCGATCGCCAGGCTGATCGCCAGGCCCATGCCGGTGTTGCCCGGCTTGGTGCTGTAGAGCTGCTCGAAGATGCGCGCGCGCCCGGCCGGGTCGACGCCCGGCCCATTGTCGGCTACGGCGATTTCGATCATGTCATCATTATAACGATAGGTGGACACCTGGATGCGGCGTGCGTCGATCTCCGGCCCGGCGCCGGCCAGCGCCTCGATGGCGTTGAGCACCAGGTTGGTCGCGACCTGCTGGACCTGGGCGCGGTTGGCCTCGATCGCGCATCCGCCCAGTCCGAACGCGGTGTCGAGCGCGATGCCGTGGCGGCGCAGCGGGCGCTCCAGCACCAGCAGGGCGTCGGCGAGCGCGGCGTCGACTTCGACCCGAGCGAACTCGCAGTCCTGGCGCGCCGCCAGCCGGCGCACGCTGCGCACGATGTCGCCGGCCTGGCGTCCGGCCGTGCTGATCAGCGACAGCGAGGCCAGGGCGCGTTCCACGTCCGGCTCGGCGCGCCGCAGCCATTTGCGCGCGGCCGCGGCGTGCAGGGCGATCGCCGCCAGCGGCTGGTTGATTTCGTGCGCGATCGAGGCGCCCAGCTCGATGCAGTCGGCGGCGACAGTGGGCTGCAGAGCAGGCGGCACAGCGGGCGGTGCTGGCGGCGGCGGCAGCGTTTCGTCCCAGGCGCGGCACAGCGCCTCGGCGCGCCCGCGCGCGCCCCATTCGAGGCAGGCGGCCAGCGCCTGGCGCCGGTAGTGACCCGCGGCGCTCGCCAGGCCGGCTTCGCCCGCCTGCAGCGCCGCCTGCTCGGCCGCCAGCGCCGCCAGCCAGTGCTGCTTGCGGCGCGCGGCGCTGGCGGCGGCGTGTTCGAAGCCGCGCAGCGCCGCCATCGCGTCGCCGGCGCGGCGGTCGCTCATGGCGCTGACCAGTTCGGCCATCGCGGCCGCCGCCGGGCAGCGCTGGGCGAGCGCGTTCAGCGCCGCGCAGTGGCGCCGCAGCGTGTCCAGCGCCACCTGGGCCTGGGACGCCGCGAGCGCGGCGAACAGGTGGTAGCAGGCCAGGTCGGCGGTCGGCGTGAGCGGATTGGCGAGCGGCGCCGCGCGCTCCGCGGCCTGGCGCGCGAGCACGGCGTCGCCGGCGTACCAGGCGGCCTGCAGGCGGGTCAGCCAGTGGCCGAAGCGCTGCTGCTGCGCCTGCTGCTGAGCGGCGCCGTCGGCGCAGGGCGACAGCACGCTGGCCTGCGCGGCGAGCAGGCCGTGCAGCAGGCGCGTGCGTCCGGCTAGTTCGCAGGCGGCGGCGCATCCGGCCTCGTCGGCGGCCGGACGGGCCAGGGTCAGGTCGAGATGGCGCACCAGTTCGGGCAGCGGCATACCGGAGGCGAAGGCGGCGCCGGCCAGGCCGAGCCCGGCCAGATGCGCCGAATGCGCAGGGTGGTCGTCCTGGCACAGTCCGGCCAGGGTCGAGACTGCGTGATGCAGTTCGCCGGCGCGCGGCGCGATCAGCGCGGCATACAGTGCGTAGACGGCGCCGGCCTGGCCCGTGTGTGCAGCCAGTTGACAGGCGGTGCGCGCCAGCGCGATCGCCGGCTCGGCGCCGCCGCAGCGATCGAGCGCGACCGCGGCCAGCAGCAGCAGCGCAGGCGCGCTGGCGCCGTTCACGCCCAGCGACAGCGTGCGTTCCGCTTCCAGCGCGATGCGGCCGTAGGGCACGAGCCCGAGGCCGAGCGCGCCGGCCAGGCCGGGACCGGCGGCCCCAAGCGAGCGGCGCACGGGCAGGCCCAGCCAGAACGCGGCGTCCAGGCCGCGCACCCGGGTCCAGATGCGGATGCAGGCCTGCAAACCGTCCGGGTCGGTGCCGGCACCGGCCGCAGTGCGCTGGGCCGGGGTGGAGCGAGGCAAGCTCGCGAGGGTAGGTGCTTGTAACGGGGCAATCGCTGGGGCCTGGTTCATAGTGCACACTCTCATCAAGACTATCGGATCCACCGCGCAAGGTCGGGGCGCGTGAAGCCATTATCGGCTGCCCGGCCGACTTCGCCTTCATACGATAGTCGTACCCGCGATCAATTTTTCAATAAAAAAATACCAAGCCGATTGCCTGGGGCCGCTTACCGGGCGCCGATGAGCGCTCATCGACTGGCCAAACGATACGTGTCCGTCGGCGCGCGCGGCGCTAGCATGGTGTCATGCTCATCGCGCCCCTGGAGACCACCATGCACCCGCCCGCGATCGTTTCCGACCCGTTCAGCCTCCATGCCGACTTCGACGCGGATGCCGCGGAAGTCATCCGCATCCGCCTGTGGAATACCCGTAACGGCTGCGCCCTGGTCAGCGAATTCCATGGCGCCGACCGCGTGCTGGCCGGCTGGGCCGAACGCTTCGGCGCCAGCCCGGTGGTGTTCGAGGTCGTGTTCGACGATGGCGTGGTGGTGCAGGGCGCGCACGAATTCTTCCGCAAGGGGCGGCGCAAATGCCTGTTCGCCACCCACGTGCAGCGCATCCTGCGGCGCGAAGCCGGACCGCCGGCGGCGGCGCCGGCTTCGCCGCCGCATGGGTTGACGCGCTGCTTCCTGCGGATGTGAATGCGTTGTCGGATGTCTCCTCCGACGTCTTTTGCCCTCGTGCCTGCGCGAGGGTTTTTTTTATCCCACCATAGGAACCACCATGACGCCATCCCCTTCGACCCGGACGCTTTCCACCACCAGCGCCCCGGCGCACGCGCGCCTGGCCTACCGTTTCGGCCTTCTGCTGCTGTGTTCCGCCTACCTGCAGGGCGGCCTCGACAAGGCTTTCGACTTCCCCGCCGCGATCGCCGAGATGGAGCACTTCGGGCTGCACCCGGCCGCGCCGATGGCACTGCTGACCATCGTCGGCGAGCTGGGCGCGTCGATGCTGGTGCTGGCCGGGATCAAGCGCGCTCTCGCGGCCGGCTACCTGGCCGTGTTCACGCTGGCAGCGACCTTCATCGCCGGGCGCTTCTGGGAGTTGTCGGGCCCGGCCCGGCTGATGGCGGAAAACGGCTTCTTCGAGCACCTGGGCCTGGTCGGCGCGTTCCTGCTGGTGGCCTGGATCGGCCTGACCCAGCCGGCGCTGCATCGTGCCTGAGCATCGGGCCTGACGCCGCACATGACAACGCCCCCGCCGGCGTCGGCCGGGCGGGGGCGCATGGAGCGTGGACCGATCAGCTGCGCAGGAAGGCCAGCAGCTCCTCGTTGAGGCGGTCCTTGTGGGTCGACGGGATCGCATGGCCGGCGCCTTCATACACCGACAGGCGGCCCTGCGGCAGGATCTCGACCGCACGGCGCGCGGTGACGGCGATCGGCACGATCTGGTCGGCGTCGCCGTGGATCAGCAGGGTCGGGATCGTCATCTTCTTCAGGTCGTCGGTGAAATCGCTTTCCGAGAACGCCTTGACGCAGGCGTAGGCGCTCTTGATGCTGCACTGCAGGCCCTGGATCAGGAACGACTGGCGCAGGCCTTCCGAGACTTGCGCGCCCGGCTGGTCGAAGCCGTAGAACGGCGTGGTGAAGTCGTAGAAGTACTGGGCGCGGTTTTCCTTGACGCCGGCGCGGATGCCGTCGAAGACCGACAGCGGCACGCCGTTCGGATTGTTTTCCGACACCTGCATCTGCGGCGTCACCGCGCCGATCAGCACCGCCTTGGCGACGCGGTCGACGCCGTGGCGGCCGAGGTAGCGCGCGACTTCGCCGCCGCCGGTCGAGTGGCCGACCAGCGTCGCGCCGTGCAGGTCGAGCGCTTCGATCACGGTGGCGAGGTCGTCGGCGTAGGTGTTCATGTCGTTGCCGTGCCAGGGCTGGCTGGAGCGGCCGTGCCCGCGGCGGTCGTGGGCGATCACGCGGTAGCCGTGCTCGGCCAGGAACAGCATCTGGTCTTCCCAGGCCTGGGACGACAGCGGCCAGCCGTGGCTGAACACGACCGGGGTGCCGTGGCCCCAGTCGGTGACGTGCAGGACGGTGCCGTCGTGGACGGTGACGGTGTCAGCGGTGCGGGAAATGGTCATGCTGTTCTCCTTCAGTGGTGGGTGTTGTTCCCGGAATCTGCCGCGGGGTCGGCTTCGTAATTGATCGGTATCCAGTCGTATGCGGCGCCGTCGCGGCGCAGGTGGCCCAGGCCGGGGAAGGCGAGGTGGGCGGCGCCGATCCACAGGTGCTCGCCGGCGGCGCGCTGGAACAGGGTTTCACGCGTGTGCCAGGCCTGGGTGTCGCTGTTGTCGTACTTGACCGAGGCGCGCAAATGGCGCAGCTGGACCGGCGCCACGTGCACCGTGTCGCCCCACAGCAGCAGGCGCTGGCCGTCGCTCTCGACCAGGTAGCCGGTGTGGCCCGGCGTGTGGCCGGGTTCCGGCACGGCGCGGATGCCGCTTTCCAGCTCGGCCGCGCCGTCGAAGGGCTTGAAGCGGCCGGCCGCCCGGTAGGGTGAGAGCGACGCACGCGCGCTGTCGAAGAAGCTGGACAGCAGCGCCGGCGCCTTGGCCGCGCCGTCGGGATCGAGCCAGTAATCGGCGTCGACGCGGGCGGCGCGCACCACGGCGTTCGGGAACACCGCCTTGCCGGCGTGATTGACGCCGCCGACGTGGTCCTTGTGCAGGTGGGTCAGCAGCACCTCGTCGACCTGCTCGGGGGCGTAGCCGGCGGCGCGCAGATTGGCCAGCAGCTTGCCGCAGCAGGCGCCGTAGAGCTCGCCGGCGCCGCTGTCGACCAGCACCAGCTTGGCGCCGGTGTTGATCAGGAAGGCGTTGATCGAACCCTGGATCGGCAGGCGCAGCTCGTCCAGCTTCAGGGAATCGGCGACCTCGCCCGGGGTCACGTCGATCATCACGGTCTCGACCGGGAACGGGTGGGTGCCGTCGTTGAGCACCGTGACCTCGAAGCGGCCCAGCATCATGCGGTACCAGCCCGGGCTCTGGGTCTTGACCTGGGGCGCGGCGGCCGACGCGGCCAGGGTCAGCGCGAGTGCCGCCGCGCCGCTCAGCAGGCTCAGCAAGAGCGCCGGGCGCGGCAGGCGCGGCGCGGCATGGCGGGGCCGGGCCGCCGGTGTGATGGACGAGTGCATGGAAATTCTCCCTTTCGGTGTCGACGCGGGGCCGGCCGGCGCAAGTGGCAACTCGGCTCAGGTGCATGCAGTCTAGCCATCCGGAGGGACATGAAACCCGTTCTTTAGGCCAGGGCGGCGCCAATCCTGGCCTTGCGATAGGGTGTGCGGCCTGCCGAAATGAAGGGCCCTTGTCGCGGCCGCGCGCTGTTTCGCGTATCATGGAACGACTGTTCCTAAATACTGTCGACCATGACCGGCAAACCGCAATACGACGAAAGCGCCGCGCTCGAAGCGGCGATGAGAGTGTTCTGGCGCCATGGCTACGCCGCCGCGTCGATCAACGACCTGACGGCGGCGACCGGCCTGTCGCGTTCCAGCATCTACCAGCGCTTCCAGGACAAGGACAATCTGTTCCGCGAGACCCTTGCGCACTACACCGAGCGGGTGCTGCGCCGGATGAATGCGGTGCAGGCGGCGAGCGGGCGCGCGCGCGTGGAAGCCATCCTGCGCGACTTCCTGCCCGGGCCGGCCGCGGCGGCGCGCCCGGACGGCTGCATGCTGGCGCGCAGCTGCGCCGAAAAGGCGATCCTGCCGGCGCCGTCGCAGGACGCCGTGATGGCCGCGGTGGGGCGCCAGCGGGCGCTGCTGGCGCAGATCATCGACCAGGCCGCGGCCGATGGCGAGCTGCCGAATTCGATGGACCGCGACGCCCTGGCCTGGTATTACCTGGGCGTGCTGCACTCGCTGATGAACCTGCCGCAGGCCGGCGCGACGACGGCCACGCTGGCGGCGGTGGTGGACTTCGCCATGGCGGCGTGGCCGGCCGGTGCCGGCCCCCGGGCCGCCTAGGCCACCGGGCGGCCCCCGAACAGCGCCAGATTCTCTTCCAGCCACTGCGGCAGGCCTCTCGGCGCATGGCCGGTCAGCAGCTGGACCGTGGCGGTTTGCTCCTGCAAGGACGATTCACGGACGGTGCGGTCGAGCCCGACCAGCAGGTCCACCACGAATTCGCTGACGCCCGACGCCAGCAGGCGCCGGCGCTCCTCGGCCGGGCTGCGCTGGGTGTACGCCACCGGCCTGCCCAGCAGGCGCGTCAATTCTCCGGCCACCTGGTCCATGGTCCAGCTGCGCGCGCCCGTCAGGTGGAAGGCGCGTTGCCAGTCGGTGCCGGCCGGATCGAGCAGGACCGCCTTGGCTGCGTCGGCGACGTCGCGCGTGTCGATCAGGTTGACGATGCCGTGGCCGGCCGCGCCGCCCCAGGTCCCTTCCTGGACCGGCTTGCCGGCGCGGACCAGCGTATCGAAGAACGTGCTCGGGCGCAGCATCGTATGGCCGATGTCGCGCGACAGCAGGTGGGCTTCGATGCGGGCATGCCAGTCGAACGGGTGCAGTTTCGCCGGCAGGGCGGCTGCGGACAGCTTGACGATGTGCTTGACGCCGGCGTCCACGGCGGCGTCGATCAGCGCGATTTCGTTCTCGACCTGGCGCGGCGAGGTGCCTTGCGCCAGGAACAAACGGTCCACGCCCTGCAGCGCCGGCGCCAGCGTGGCCGGGGCCTCGAAGTCCACGGCCGCCTGGGCGACCTGCGGCGGGAAGCGCTCCGGATCCGGCTTGCGTGTCAGCGCAATCAGCTCGACCGGCTCGGCGGCGAGGCCCGCGATGAGGGCGACGCCGACCCGCCCCGTGGCGCCGGCGATGGCGATGCGTTGACGGGGGACGACACTGGTGGACTGGGACATGACAGACTCCTTGAAATGATCTTGGAACGATCGGTACATGAATCTTGTACCGATCGTTCCGACATGTCAAGCCTGCCTTCGGATAGGGCCCGGCGTCGCGTCAAGCGCGCGGGTCAGAACGCGAAGCAGCTGCAGCCGAACGCGCCCCAGAAGCCGGCGAAGTCCGACACCGGCACGCTGGACTTGCGCGCGCGGTCGTGCGCGTGCGCGTGCACGCCGCAGGCGCCTTTGCACTGGTGCGCCAGCGCCGCGGCCGGCTGGGGTGGCGCGCTGCGGTAGTGGCCGGGCACCCTGGCCACCGGCGACCATTCGGGCAGCACCGGGATCGGCGGCGGTCCGAGCGAGGTGAACTCGCCCTGGGCGAACACGATCCGCCCGCCGACGACGGTCAGCAGCGACTCGATGCCCTTGATCGCTTCTTCGTCGCAGCAAAAGAAATCGCTGGACAGCACCGCCAGGTCGGCCAGCATGCCTTCCTTGATGCGGCCCTTCTTGTGCTGCTCGTTCGAGAACCAGGCGCTGCCGCTGGTCCACAGCTCGAGCGCGGTCTCGCGCGACAGGCGCTGGCCATGGTCGTACAGGCGCAGCCCGCCGACGGTGCGCCCGGACGCCAGCCAGTACAGCGCGGTCCAGGGGTTGTAGCTGGCCACGCGGGTGGCGTCGGTGCCGGCGCCGACCGGCACGCCGGTCTCGAGCATGCGCGCGATCGGCGGCGTGGCCTTGGCGGCTTCGGCGCCGTAACGCTCGACGAAGAATTCGCCCTGGAAGGCCATGCGGTGCTGGATCGCGATGCCGCCGCCCAGCGCTTTCACGCGGTCGATGTTGCGCGGCGAGATGGTCTCGGCATGGTCGAAGAACCAGGGCAAGCCGTCGAACGGGATCTCGCGGTTCACTTTTTCGAACACGTCGAGCATGCGCGAGATCGATTCGTCGTAGGTGGCGTGCAGGCGGAACGGCCAGCGCTGCTCGACCAGGTGGCGCACCACCCGTTCCAGCTCGTCTTCCATGCCGGGCGGGAGGTCCGGGCGCGGCTGCAGGAAGTCCTCGAAGTCGGCCGCCGAAAACACCAGCATCTCGCCGGCGCCGTTGTGGCGGTACCAGTCGCTGCCTTCGCCCGGCTTGACCATGCCGGTCCACTTCTCGAAGTCGGCCAGCTCCTTGCCCTTGTTCTGGGTGAACAGGTTGTAGGCGATGCGGATGGTCAGCTGGTCCTGCTGGGCCAGTTCCTCGATCACCGCGTAATCCTCGGGATAGTTCTGGAAGCCGCCGCCGGCATCGATCGCGCTGGTGACGCCCAGGCGGTTCAGCTCGCGCATGAACTGGCGCGTGGAATTGACCTGCAAATCGCGCGGCAGCGTCGGGCCCTTGGCCAGCGTGGCGTACAGGATCATCGCGTTGGGGCGGGCGATCAGCATGCCGGTCGGGTTGCCATCGGAGTCGCGCACGATTTCGCCGCCCGGCGGCGCCGGCGTGGTGCGGTCGTAGCCGACCGCGCGCAGGGCCGCGCGGTTGAGCAGGGCGCGGTCGTACAGGTGCAGCACGAACACCGGCGTGTCGGGCGCGTAGTCGTTGATCTCCTCGATGGTCGGCATGCGCTTTTCCGCGAACTGGAACTCGTTCCAGCCGCCGACCACGCGCACCCACTGCGGATGCGGCGTGCGCTCGGCCTGGGCGCGCAGCATGCGCAGCGCGTCGGCCAGCGAAGGCACGCCTTCCCAGCGCAGCTCGAGGTTGTAATTCAAGCCGCCGCGGATCAGGTGCAGGTGCGAGTCGTTCAGGCCCGGGACCACGGTGCGGCCCTTCAGGTCGATCACCTGGCTGTCGGGGGCGCGGTGGCGCATCACTTCGTCGGTATCGCCGACCGCGAGGAACTTGCCGTCCTGGATCGCGACCGCGCTGGCCTGGGGCTGCTGGCGGTCGGTGGTGTGGAAGCAGCCGTTGAACAGGATCAGCGGCGCAGTGGACGAGGGCGCGGGGGTTGGCGTCGATACGGGCATGGAGGTCTCCATTGATTAGAAGGGGTACAGCAGGCCGCGCTCGCGCGCCACCGAGGCCGCCTCGGTGCGGCACGATACGTTCAGCTTGGACAGGATGTTATTGACGTGGAACTTGACGGTGCCGACGCCGATGCCGGCGTCGCGCGCGATCAGCTTGTTGCTCTTGCCGGCGCTCAGGTGGGCCAGGATGTCGAGCTCGCGCCGCGACAGGCTGTTGGCGTCGATGCGCGCGGCCAGTTTCTCGGCCAGGCGCGGCGGCAGGTAGCGCCGCTGCGTCATCACCTGGCGCACGCAGTGAGAGATCTCGTCGAAGTCCGAATGCTTGAGCAGGTAGGCCGAGGCCCCGGCGCGCAGGCCGCGGTGCACGTCCTCGTCGCCTTCATACGTGGTCAGGATCACGATCTTGGCCTCGGGATGCAGGGCGCGGATGCGGGCGATGGCGTCCAGCCCGCCGCCCGGCATGTTCAGGTCGATCAGCAGCACGTCGGGCCGCAGCCGCAGGTACTGCTCGACCGCGCCGTCGGCGTCGACCGCCTGGCCGAGCAGTCGCAGGGCCGGGTCGTCCTCGATCAGGGCCGTGATGCCGGCCAGGATCAGCGGGTGGTCATCCGCGATGACCAGTGAGATCGTCGATGCGTCCATTTGTTTCCTCCAGCGGTAAAGACGGGACCGGCGCTTGCCGGCCGGGCCATTCTCGCCGGGTCGTTTCCCCCGGTCTAGCTATACGGTGGGATACGGTCGCGGCGCCGGCGGATCTTTTCGCCGGCCGTCCTCTCAAATCGGATGGCGCAGTGTAGGGCGGGGCGTCGCGCCCGCAACCGGCCGAAAGGCCAGGGCGCGGCGATTGCCGGCCCGACTGGTCCAATGACAGGGTTGCACCCGGACACGGGGCGCTAGCATGCAGTCGACGCGTGGTGGCCTGGAACCGATCGGCTCCAGCACCGCGCACAGCATGGAGCAACACGATGACTGAACAAGCCCAGGGCAGGCTGCAGGGCACGGGGCTGGCTTTCCTGGCCGGCTATGTCGACACATTGGGTTTCCTGGCCCTGTTCGGGCTGTTCACCGCCCACGTGACCGGCAACTTCATCCTGATCGGCGCGGCACTGGCCGATTCGGCGCACAGCTCGGTGCTGCTGAAACTGCTGGCCTTCCCGGCCTTCATCGCCGGGGTGGTGCTGGCGCGCCTGCTGACCGCTGCCTACGAAAGCCGCCCGCAGGCCGCGTTGCGGCCGGCGCTGCTGCTCGAATGGGTGCTGCTGGTCGGCTTCATGGGCTTCGGCCTGGCGGCCACGCCGGTCGGCAGCGCCCCGGGTCCGCTGGCGATGACCGCCGGCCTGCTCGGCGCCTGCGCGATGGGCGTGCACAGCGGCGTCAGCAAGCTGCTGCTGGCCCACCTGGCGCCGACCTCGATGATGACCGGGAACGTCACCCAGATCGTGATCGACGTGGTCGACCTCGTGCGCGGCGCGCGCGATCCCGGCCTGAGCGTCCGCTTCGGCAAATTCGTCTGGCCGCTGGCCGCATTCGCCATCGGCTGCATCGGCGCGGCCTTCGCTTTCCACCGGTTGGGCTTTGCCGCGCTGGTCGTACCTTGCCTGATCCTGCTCGGACTGATGGTGTCGGCCGGTCCGGCAGCGGCCGCGCAGGCCCAGGCGCATCCCCTGTAATTTCAACCATACGGAAAACATCATGAGCAATCCAAAACTCGAAGTCCTGACCCCGCAGAACAGCCAGCTGATCATCATCGACCAGCAGCCGCAGATGGCGTTCGCGGTGCAGTCGATGGACCGCCAGGCGCTCAAGAACAACGTGGTCGGCCTGGCCAAGGCGGCCGCCGCCTTCGACGTCCCGACCACCATCACCACCGTCGAAACCGAGAGCTTCTCGGGCCCGACGTTCCCGGAAATCCTGGACGTCTTCCCCGGCAAGCCGATCCTCGAGCGCACTTCGATGAATTCCTGGGACGACCAGAAAGTGCGCGACGCGCTCGCCGCCAACGGGCGCAAGAAGGTCGTGGTGGCGGGCCTGTGGACCGAGGTCTGCAACACTACCTTCGCCCTGTGCGCGATGCTGGAAGGCGACTACGAGATCTACATGGTGGCCGACGCCTCGGGCGGCACCAGCAAGGAAGCGCACGACTTCGCCATGCAACGGATGATCCAGGCCGGCGTGGTGCCGGTGACCTGGCAGCAGGTGCTGCTCGAGTGGCAGCGCGACTGGGCGCGGCGCGATACCTACGACGCCGTGATCGCGATCGCGCGCGAGCACTCGGGCGCCTACGGCATGGGTGCCGACTACGCCTACACCATGGTGCACAAGGCGCCGCAGCGCGCCAAGGGCAGCCACGAGACGCTGGCGCCGGTCCCCGCCAAGTAAAGCCAAGCGAAGGCCGACTGATTGAAACGGCCGGCGCGCGCCGGCCGTCCAACCTGGGAGTTCTCATGAAGGTGTACATCGTATCGCTCGCGGCCGGCGTCCTGGTCGGCCTGATCTACGCGCTGCTGCAGGTGCGCTCGCCGGCGCCGCCGGCGGTTGCCCTGATCGGCCTGCTCGGCATGCTGATCGGCGAACAGATCGTCCCGGTCGCGAAGAAGATGATCAGCCGCGAGCCGGTCACCGCGGCCTGGTTCCATGCCGAATGCGTGAGCCGCATCACCGGCGTGGATCCGGCGCCGGCGCCGGCCGCGCAGGCCGCAGCCGCCGACGCCGAAGCGGCGCCCGGCACCGAAGGGCGCGCCGGCTGAACGCCGGCCGGGTCCGCGGCCATGCCGGCATTCGTTCCCACCACGGCGTCCAGGGCGGCGCCCGAGCGCGGCGCCCGGCCATGAACATGAACGACGCCGAACGCCGCCTGCGCGACGAGCTGGCGCGCGCGGCCGGCATGAGCGTGCTCGGCCAGCTGTTGGAGGCGATCGCGCATGAAGTCAACCAGCCGCTGATGTCGATTTCGGCCAACGCCGGCGCGGCGCTGCGCCGCCTGGGGCGCGAGCCGGCCGGGGTGGCGCAGGTCGAGGCGCTGCTGCGCGAGATCCTGGCCCAGAGCCAGCGCGCCGGCCAGGTCATCCAGACCCTGCAGACGCTGGCCCAGCATCGTCCGCAGTTCGGGCGCGTCGCCGTGCACGCGCTGGCGCGCGAGACGCCCCTGCGCGCGCGCGCGGCGCTGGCGCGGCATGGCGCGCGCCTGGAACTCGACCTGGCCGCGCCGCGCGACGCGGTCGGCGGCGACCCGGTGCACCTGCGCCAGCTGCTGCTCGAGCTGGTCCGGCACGCGCTGGAGGCGATCGGCCCGTTCGAAGCGGCGGGTGCGGAGGCAGGAACCGGCCAGGCGCGCGTGCTGCGCCTGGCCACCGCGGCCGCGCCGGCCGGCGCCCGCGGCGGCCTGGAGCTGCGGGTCGACTACCCGGACGGAGGCGGCGCGGACCGCGCCGGCATGGCGCTGGCGATCTGCCGCGCGATCACCGAGGGCCATGGCGGCAGGCTCGCGATTCGCCCCCGCCAGCCGCACGGCTGCAGTATCATCGTGACCTTACCGCAACTGTATGGGGGAAGCGTATGACACCCAGCGCGCCGATCGTGTTCGTCGTCGACGACGACGAGGCGGTCCGCACCTCGGTCCTCAACCTGCTGGCGGCCGAGGGCCTGGCCGCGCGCGGCTTCGCCGGCGCCGCCGCTTTATTCGACGTGGCCCGGCCCGACGCGCCGGCCTGCCTGGTGTGCGACGTCCACATGCCGGGTCTGGGCGGTCTGGAAGTGGCCGCCGAGCTGGCGCGGCTCGAGCGCGAACTGCCGATCATCTTCATGACCGGCTTCGGCTCGATCCCGCTGTCGGTGCGGGCGATGAAGGCCGGCGCCATGGAATTCCTGACCAAGCCGGTGCAGCCGGACGAGCTGCTGCGCGCGGTGCGCGACGCGCTGGCCTTCGACGCCGGCCGGCTCGATGCGCGCCGCGAGCTGGAAACGCTGCGCTCGCGCCACGCCAGCCTGACGCCGCGCGAGCGCGAGACCATGTCGCTGGTGATCGGCGGCCTGCTCAACAAGCAGATCGCCGATGCGCTCGGGGTCAGCGAGATCATGGCCAAGACCCACAAGCGCAAGGTGATGGAAAAGATGGCGGCGCGCTCGCTGCCCGACTTGGTGCGCGACGCCCAGCGCCTGCAGATCGAGAAGAGCCGCAGCCGCTAGGCGCCGGCCGCAAGCCATTATCGGCCGCGTCGGACGGCCATCGAAAAAATCGACGATAAGACCGTAAACTATCCGTTTTTCTTTCCCGATCGGGCCGCGCATAATGATCTTCATCGACGGCACGCCCGGCAAGCGAATGGATCGCGGGGCGCGCCAGGTGTTCGAACGGTTCGAACATCCACACACACAGGAGCGTCATCATGCTGAACATCCGTAAAAGCCAGGACCGCGGTACCGCCAGTTTCGGCTGGCTGCGCTCGCAACACACCTTCTCGTTCGGTCACTACTACGATCCGGCCCACATGAACGTCGGACCGCTGCGCGTCATCAACGAAGACCGCGTGGCCGCCGGCCGCGGCTTCGACCCGCACAGCCACAAGAACATGGAAATCATCTCCTACGTGCTGGACGGCGCGCTGGAGCACAAGGACAGCATGGGCAATGGTTCGGTGCTGCGCTACGGCGACGTGCAGCTCATGAGCGCCGGCACCGGCGTCACCCACAGCGAGTACAACGGCTCCAAGACCGAGCCGGTGCACTTCCTGCAGATCTGGGTGATCCCGGCCGAAGCCGGCGGCGCCCCGGGCTACGAGGAAAAGCACTTCGACGCCGACTCCAAGCGCGGCCAGCTGCGCCTGATCGCCTCGCCCGACGGTGCGCAAGGCTCGGTCTCGCTGCGCCAGGATGCGGCGATCTACGCCACCATCCTCGACGGTGAGGCGCGCCTCGACCACGCGCTGGCCGCCGGGCGCCAGGCCTACGTGCAGGTGGCGCGCGGCGCTTTGACGGTGAACGGCGTGGCGCTGTCCGCCGGCGACGCGGTGCACGTCAGCGAGGAAGCCGTGGTCAGCCTGGCTGACGCGCAGGACGCCGAGGTGCTGCTGTTCGACCTGCCGCAGTAAGCGGGCGCCGGCCGGGTTACTAAGGCCGCTTCAGGGCCGGCTGAGCGTCGGTGCGTCGTGGAAGACGCGCCCGTCGAGCGGGATGTCGACGATGAATGTAGTGCCGCGCTCGGCGCTGCTGTCGACGCCGATGCTGCCGCCGTGGCTTTCCGCGACCGCGCGCACGAAGGGCAGGCCGATGCCCCAGCCCTGCTTGTCGTCGCGCTTGGCCGATTCGGCGCGGCGGTACATCTGGAAGATGCATTCCTGCTCGTCGGGCGGGATCGGCGCTCCTTCATTGTGCACCGACAGGATCAGGCGGCCGTAGGCGGCATCGGTCTTGATCGTGATCGGCGTGCCGGGGCTGCCGTACTTGACCGCGTTGCCGACCAGGTTTTCCAGCACGCGCTTGAGCGCCGCGCGGTCCCACCAGCCTTCGATCGCGCCGCCGGTCTCGCTCGCGGCGAACTCGAAACGCGCGCCGTAGGCGGTGCCGGCATCGGCCAGCACATCGTCGACGACGGTGCGGATCGCCACCGGCGCCAGCTGCAGCTGCAGGCGCTGGCCGCCGTGGAAGGCCATGGTGTGCAGCAATTCGTCGACCATCGCGTTCATGCGCCGGGTGTTGGCCAGGGCCTTGGCCGCATAGGCTTTTATCTGCGCCGGATCGTTGCTCAGCATGATCAGCTCGAGCGCGCTGACGGTCACGCTCAGCGGGCCGCGCAGGTCGTGCGTCAGCGCCGCCGCGAAGCGTTCCCGGAAACCGCTGTGCACCAGCGAGAACGCCTCGACCGATTGCTGGATGCCGGCATCGATCGAGCTGTTGATCGCATGCGTCTCGCGGAAATCGAGCTGCACGCCTTCGCGGTCGAGCACGTGGAAGATCGCCCAGCGGAAGATCTGGAATTCCTCGATCAGCGCGGCGTGGTTGTAAGCGGTGATGCGCGCGCGCTCGCCGCCGTGCTCCGAGGCGACGGTGCTGCCGTCGACGGCCGAGGTGCGCGGATAGTCCGGGCTGATGCTCTCGACGATGTTGTCGTAGAAGACCGGCATCGTGTTGAGCAGGATGGGCGGCTGCACGTCGCGCGCGAGGAACAGCTGTTCGCGGACGCTGTGTTCCCACGTCTTCAATACCTCGTCGCGCAGCGCGAGCATGCGCTGCGCGTTCGGCGACAGGGTGGCGGGCGTGGTGTTTTGATCGCTGGCGAAGGTCATGCGCGCCATCTTACCTGCAGGCCGCGCCGCCGCGCGTCAAATGTAAATGGGCGGCGCCGGTCTGTTACAGTTGAGGTCGCTCAGGTGTTCAGCAGCTTGAGGATGGCGTCGATCTTGTATGGCTTGGTCGTATACAAATAGGGGCGCTCGCGATTCTCGAACAGGGACGGCAGCGTGTAGCCGGAGGCCAGTACCACTTTGACCTTCGGGTACATCTCGGTGACGGCGTCGGCCAGCTGCAGGCCGGTCATGCCGGGCATGACCACGTCCGAGAACAGCGCGTCGACGTCGCCGTTTTCCTGCAGCAGGCGCAGCGCCTCGTAGGCGGAATAGGCGACCAGCACCTCAAGCCCACGCGCTTCCAGCAGGGCGGCGGCCATCTCGGCCAGGTCTTCCTCGTCGTCGACGACCAGCACCTTGCGCAGCAGCGCCTGCGGCGCCGGCGACACGCCTGCGTCGGCGGCAGGTGGATGTCCGCCTGCCGGCCTGCCGCCATTCGTGATGGCCCAACTGATGTTTCCGGTAACTTGCATTTCTGACCTCGTTATCGCTACTCGTCATTTTAGCCGTTTCGTACCCGCCGGACTGCTGGCGGCGTTCGAAAGCGGGTCAACGGGCTAAATTGTTGCTCTTTTGACACAGTTAATGCACCGGGTTTACATCTGGCGAAACAAGTGGGCGAACAAGGGACTGACTTTGAGCTGTTCGCTGCGTCCGCGCAGGGTCAGGTGCAGCTTGCCAAAGTCGTCGCGGCTGGCGCTCGCCACGTGGCGCAGGTTGACGATGCTGCCGCGGCCGATCTGGCAGAACTGGCCGGGATCGAGCTGGGCCAGCAAATCCTTCAGGCTCAGGCGGATCAGCGCGTCGCCCTCCAGGCTGGCGACGTTGACGTATTTGTCGAGCGCCTGGAAGTACAGCACGTCCTGCACCGGGATCATGCGCACCGTGTTGCCGACCGCGGCGCGGATCGTGTCCAGTCGCGCCGGCGCGCCCGCTGATGCGGCCGATGCCGCCGCCGGCAGCAGTGCGCGCATCTGCTCGACCAGCCGGGCCATGCCGGCGTCGGCGCCGCCCTGGTCGGCCCGCTCCAGTTGGGCTTCGAGCTGGGCGCGCAGGCGCTCGACTGTGCGCGCCAGGCGCGCCTCGCCGACCGGCTTGAGCACGTAGTCGAGCGCGGCGTGTTCGAAGGCTTGCACCGCGTAGTCGTCGTAGGCGGTGACGAACACCACCTGCGGGAAGGGGCGCGCGTCATCCCAGTGCTCGGCCAGTTCCTCGGCCGCTTCGATGCCGCTGCGGCCCGGCATCTTGATGTCGAGGAACAGCACGTCGGGCCGCAGCGCCAGCGCCTGCTCGACGGCGGCGATGCCGTTCGGCGCGATGGCCGCGATCTCCAGCGCTGGCCACAGTTTGTGCAGGGTGCGTTGCAGGGTGGCGGCCAGGATCGGCTCGTCCTCGGCGATCAGGGCGCGCCAAGTGGTGGTGTGCGTGTTCATGCGTTCTCCAAGGTCGAATCGAGCGCCAACGGCAGCACCAGGCGCGCCACGGCGCCGTGCGGCCGGCCGGGGACCAGCTCGAGCGCTGCGTGCGCGCCGTACAGCGCCTGCAAGCGTTCGCGCGTGGTGGCCAGGCCGACGCCGCCCCCCTTGCGGCCCACCACCGGCGTATCCCGCAGTCCGAGGCCGGTGTCGGCGATGGTGAGCGCCAGCCGGCCGCCGTCGAGCGCGGCGTCGACCATCACTTCGCCGCCGTCGACGTGCGGCTCGAGCCCGTGGATGATGGCGTTTTCCACCAGCGGCTGCAGCAGCATGGTCGGCAGGCGCGCCGATCGCAGCTCGACCGGCAGCGTGCAGCGGTAGCGCAGGCGTGCGCCCATGCGCACCGCCATCAGCCCGAGGTAGGCTTCGATGGCGGCGAATTCCTCGGCCAGCGTGGTGGTCTCGAGCCGGCTGACCGTCAGCGTCGCGCGCAGGAAGGTGATCAGCTGCTCGAGCATCATACCGGCCCTGTCCGGGTCGAGCGCGATCAGGCCCTGCAGGTTGGCCAGCGTGTTGAACAGCATGTGCGGCTCGATCTGTGCCTGCATCAGGCGCAAGCGGGCTTCCAGCGCCTGGCGCTCGATGACCTGAGCGCGCGCCTGCGCCTCGGCACGTTCCAGCTTGATGCGCTCGATGCGCTCGCGGTTCACGATCAGCCGCGTCACGCCGGCGATCGCGCACAGCGTGAACAGGATCATGCTCAGGCGCCGCACGTCCAGATAATCGGCCAGCGCCGGCGCCGGCACGCCGAGGATCCAGGCGCCCAGCGTGATGCCGCCGATGTTGGCGATCGGCGCCGCCGCCAGCAACACCGGCGCCAGCACCAGCCAGCGCCGCCCGGGGATCGGGCGCGGCAGGAACAGGCGCACGCCGTCGATGACCAGGAAGGCGATCAGGCCGGTGCTCATCGAATACACCATTTCCTGGTACAGGTCCTGGGGCCGGCCTTCGATCAGCGCGATCAGCAGCGCGGCCCAGCTCGAGACGATCACGCCCATGCCGAAATCGCCGAGGAAGCGGCGCAGGCGCGTGCGCGGCGGCGCGGCCGCGGCGGGCAAGCCGGGCAAGTCGGGTGAAGGGGAGAGCGGAGGGCAGGCAGTTGGCATGGCCGGGCGAAAGCGCTGGTTCGAATGAGCTGCATTGTGCCCAGCCGTACGCCGGGCGGCAAGCGGCGTGCGACGAAGCGGTCTAGCGGCGGCGCGAAACCGCGCCCGGCGGCGTCGAACGCGCGCGCACATGGGCGCGCATGGCCGATAATGGCGCTGAAAACGACACTGAAAAAAGGCCGAAACCGAGGCCGAAAGGACGAGCATGGAACTGATCTTCCTGGGCACGAGCTCGGGCACGCCGAGCCGCACGCGCAACGTCAGCGGCCTGGCGCTGCGCGGCGAAGCCAGCCGCCACTGGTCGCTGATCGATTGCGGCGAAGCGACCCAGCACCGCATCCTGCGCACCCGGCTGTCGCTGATGGAACTGCGCGCGGTCTTCATCACCCACATGCACGGCGACCATTGCTACGGCTTGCCCGGGCTGCTGGCCAGCGCCGGCATGCTGGGCCGGACCGAACTGCTGTACGTGGTCGGCCCGGGGCCGCTGCGTGCGTTCCTGCAAGGCGTGATGGACACCACCGAGCTCGCTCTGCCGTTCCCGATCGAATTCGTCGAAGTGCACGGCGAAGCCGGCCGGCCTCTACCGGACGTGCTGCCGGACCTGGCGGTGACCAGCACGCCGTTGTCGCACCGGTTGCCGTCCTGGGCCTACACCTTCCGCGAGCGCGAGGTGGAGCGCAAGCTCGACACGGCCAAGCTGCGCGCCGCCGGCATCCCCGCCGACGAGCGCTGGGGCGAGCTGCAGCGCGGCCATGACGTGGTGCTCGACGACGGCCGCGTGCTGCGCGCCGACGACTTCCGCCTCGCCCCGCGCAAGGCGCGCAGCATCGTCGTCGGCGGCGACAACGACCGTCCCGAGCTGCTGATCGACGAGGCGCGCCGCGCCGACGTGCTGGTGCACGAGGCCACCTACACCGAACCGGTGCTGGCGCGCGTCGGCCCGGGTCCGCAACACAGTTCGGCCGCGATGACGGCGCGCGCGGCCCAGGCCGCCGCGGTGGCGAACCTGGTGCTGACCCATTTCAGCCCGCGCTACCAGGACACGCAGGAGGGTAAGGCCGGCTTGACGATGCGCGACGTCGAGGACGAAGCGCGCGCAGCCTACGATGGCCGGCTGTTCCTGGCGCGCGATTTCGATCGCTACGTGCTTGACCGGCAGGGCGTGCTGGCACGCGTCGAGTGACCGATTCGCGACAGCCGGCGCGGCAAGTGCGTAGTGGCGCTTTTTGGGATGCCAGGTCAGCCGTTACAATTCGGGGATGCGTAAAAACGTCCTCCTCATCGACGACCAGCCCCTCGACCTCGCACTGACCCGCCAGGCATTGAAAGACTGCAGCATCGAGCACGAGATCGTATCGGCTGGCGACGGGCTCGAGGGCTTGAACCAGCTGGGCGCACGACGCTTCGACGTGGTCGTGCTCGACCTGAAGATGCCGAAAATCGACGGCTTCGAAGTGCTGGCGCAGATGCGCACCCGCCCCAGCCTGTCGGACACGCCGGTGATCGTCGTGTCCAATTCCGATCTGCAGGTCGACCGCGTGCGCGCCGATGCGCTCGGCGCGGTCGAGTACGTCCACAAGGCGCTGGATTACGCGGCGTTCCGCAATGACTTGCGCGCCGCGCTGGGCCGCCACGGGTTCTGCTGAGGGTTCGGCTGAGGGATCGGCTGAGGGATCGGCTGAGGGATCGGTCCAGCGCGTCAGTCCAGATTCTCGTGGTGGTCGGCCACGCCCCGCTTCCAGTAGGCGGACACGCGCGTGCGCTCGCGCGCGAGGCCCTTGTCGTCCAGCGCCTGGCGCACGGCCTTCATCAGCGCCGCTTCGCCGCCGGCCCAGGCGAAGCCCGCGGGCGAGGGTAGCTCGAATGCAGTCAGCGCGGCCAACAGCTCGGCGCCGGAAGCGCACCAGCGCACGCGCGCGTCGGCGCTGCTGGCCAGTGGACGCGCGTCGGCCGCGTCGGCCAGGACCAGCACGTCGACGCGCGCGCCCGGCGGCAATTCCTCCAGGCGGCGCGCGATCGCGGGCAGGGCGGTCTCATCGCCGACCAGCAGGTGCCAGTCGACGTCCAGCGGAATGATCATCGAGCCGCGCGGCCCGCCGACCAGTGCCGGTTGGCCGGGCACGGCCCGGCGCGCCCACTCGGACGCCTTGCCGTCGCCGTGCAGCGCGAACTCGAGCGTGAGTTCGAGGGCTTCCCTGTCGAAGCGGCGCGGAGTATAGTCGCGCCGGACCTGCGCGCTGTCTTGCGCTGCATCGCCGCCGGTCTCGTCATCGAACATCAGTTTCACGTGGTCGTCGAACGACAGGGAAGTGAAGTCGGCCAGCGCCTCGCCGGTGAAGGTGATGGCCAGGAAGCCGGGACTGAGCCGTTCGATGCGTGCGACCACGAGGTCGCGCAGCTTGAGTTCGTGGCGTACGCGTTGGACGATGGCCTGGGTCATCGCTGCCTCCAAATTAGTTGATAATGTCTCCCATTATGCGAAACTTAGTTGATCAAGTCAACCAAAATCCGGCCGCGCCCGCTGGTGAGGTGATGGAAAGCATGCATACGATCATGCATTTGTTCCGCTCGCGCCGGCAGCGCAGCCTGCGCGGCGAGGATCACGAGCTGGTCCACATGGAGGTCAAGGTGCTGGGCTTTTTCGCGCGCCACCCGGGCGCCACGCAAAGCGACCTGGCGGCCCATTCGGGGCGCGACAAGGCCCAGCTGGCGCGCCTGGTGCGCGGCCTGCGCGAGCGCGGCCTGCTGAGCGCGGAAGCCGACGAGGCCGACCGCCGCAGCACGCGCCTGCGCTTGAGCGAGCAGGGCATGGCGCTGCATGCCGGCCTGCACCGCCACGACGGCGAGCTGGCCGAGGCCGCGCTGGCCGGACTGTCCGCGGCCGAGCAGGCCACCTTGCTGGGCCTGCTCGCGCGCGTGCGCACGAACCTGGCAGACGAGGGCGACTGAGCCTCGGCGGCCGGCCCGCGCCCGCCGGCCTGTGAAATCGGTCGCGCCATCCCCATCTGCGCGTCATGCGCATTTTTCTTCGCAGCCTGGTCGTCGCTGTCGTCCTGATCGCAGGCGAGGCGCTGCTGCGCCCGTTGATCGAAGGCGCCTGGTACGCGCTGCGTTTAGAGACCCTGCCGGCGCCCACGCTGCTGCCGGTGCCGGTCGAGGGCGTGCGCCCGCGCGGCCTGGCCGATACCTGGCAGGCCGCGCGCAGTGAGGGTCGCCGCCACGAGGGCATCGACATCTTCGCCAGGCGCGGCACGCCGGTGCTCTCGAGCACCGAAGGCATCGTGCTGCGGGTCGGGATCGACCGGCTGGGCGGGCAGGTGGTGTGGGTGCTGGGCCCGGGCGGACAGCGCCATTACTACGCCCACCTCGACCGCTACGGCGACGTCCACGCCGGGATGCGCGTGGCGCCCGGCATCGTACTCGGTTATGTCGGCAATACCGGCAATGCGCGCACCACGCCGCCGCACTTGCATTACGGCATCTACACGGCGAACGGCGCGATCGACCCCTATTCCTTGCTGCACCCGGACGCCGCCGCGCGCAAGCTGTCGGTCAAGGAGTAGTCCTGCATGCTGGATGCGCCGCCGTGGTTCGAAAAGCCGGTGCGCCGTTCCAAGCTGGCGACCGATCCGATCTGAGGAAAATAAAAACGGCGTCCTCGCGCACACCCGCCGGCAGGCGCGCGTGCGTGAGGTAGTCATCACCTTTAGGCTGCGCGCCCGTCCGACGCGGCACGCGCATGCACCGCGGTCTCGTGGGTCGGGTCCTCGAGGATGCGGCCCGGCGTGTCGGAGGCGGGATTGCCGTCGCTGTGGTGGAAGGGCGCGAACCAGGTCGCCGCCAGCGCCGGCAGCGTGACCAGCAGCACGAAGCCGAAGTACATCGTGTAGCCCATCATCTCCTGCAGGTGGCCACTGACCATCCCGGTCACCATATTGCACAAGCCCATCAGGCCGGTGCCGAAGGCGTAGTGCGTGGTGGCGTACTTGCCCGGCGCCAGTTGCTGCATCAGGTAGATCATGTAGCCGACCGCACCGAAGCCGTAGAAAAACTTCTCGACCACCACGCCGACCGTGATCGCCATCATGCTCGAGGGCAGGGCAATGCTCATGACGAGGAAGGCCAGGTTCGGGATGTTGACCGCGCAGCACAGGATCAACAGCACGCGCTTGAGGCCGCGCCGCGCGACGAACACGCCGCCCAGCAGCGAGCCGACCAGCACCGCCACCAGGCCATAGGTGCCGTAGACGATGCCGAGCTGCTCGTTGGACAGCCCGAGCCCGCCCTTGCTGGCTGCGTCGACCATGAAGAAGGGTCCGATCTTGTCGAGCAGGCCGATACTGGCGCGGAACAGCAGCGCGAACGCGATCATCTTCCACACGTCGCGCTTCTGGAAGAAGGTGACGAAGGAATCCCACAGGATGCTGCCGGCGGCTTTGACCGAGGTCGGCGTGTTCTCGGCGCGCGCGCCTTCCGGCATCACGCGCGCGTGCCACAGCGACATCACGACGATGATGCCAGCCACCAGGAAGAAGATCACGCGCCAGGCGTCCATCCAGGCCGGGCCGAAGGCATGCGGATCGTGGTGGAACACGTCGGCGTGCAGGCGCCCGCTCAGCCAGACCATCAGGCCCGAGCCGACGATCGGCCCGATGTTCCAGGACAGGCTCTGCACGCCGCAGTACAGCGACTGGGCGCGCGTGTCGAGCGAGGTCACGTAGACGCCGTCGCTGGCGATGTCCTGGGTCGCGCCGATGAAGGACATGATCCAGAACAGGCCGAGCATGATCCACATCCAGTCCGGCAAACCCATCGCCAGCCCGACGATCGCGAAGCCCAGGCCGACCATCACCTGGGTCAGCAGCACGAAGAACTTCTTGGTGCGGTACATCTCGACGACCGGCGCGAACAGCGGCTTGATCGTGTAGGCCAGGATCAGCATGCTGGAGTAGGCCGCGGCGCGGCCGTTGTCCATGCCGAGGTTCTTGAAGATGATCGCCGTGACGCTGGTGAGCATCGTGTAGGCCAGCGCCATCGTGAAGTAGCCGGTCGGTACCCACAGCAAGGGAGAGCGACCGGATTTGCGAAGGCTGTCAGGCGTGCGCATGACGCTGCTCCGCGCTCTGGGGCTGCGCCGCCGTCTGGGCCTGGGCGTCGAGCAGGTGCTGGTCGAGCATCGCCGCCGCGCCCGACAGGGCCGGGTAGGGCGAGTGGATCACGTAGCAGGGGATCTGCGCCAGGTAGCTCGAATAGCGTCCCTTGTTCTCGAAGCAGGAACGGAAGCGCGAGCGCGCGAACCACTCCTTCAGGCGCGGCACCACACCGCCGCCGATGTAGATCCCGCCGCGCGCGCACAGGGTCACGGCGACGTTGGCCGCCACCGTGCCCAGCATGCCGCAGAACAGCTCGAGGGCTTCGACGCAGGCCGGGTCGCTGGCGTCGAGCGCGCGCTCGACCACCTGGGCCGGCGTGAGCGGGGGCGCGCCGGGAACAAGCGTACCGTCGATGTGCGTCAGCGCCTCATGGATCGTCGCGATGCCGGGACCCGACACCAGGCGCTCGGACGAGACGTGCGGCCATTTGCTCCAGCAGTAGCTCAGGATCGCCTGTTCGCGCGCGTCGCAGGGCGAGAACGCCACGTGACCGCCTTCGCTTTGCAGCACGCTCCAGCGGCCGTTGGCCGGGATCAGGCCGGCCACGCCCAGGCCGGTGCCGGCGCCGACGATGCCGATCACGCCGCCGGGGGCGGCTTTCACGCCGCCGACCTGCACCAGTTCATGTTCCGGCAGGCCGGGCACCGACATCGCCAGCGCGGCGAAGTCGTTCAGCACCAGCAGTGTCTCGAAGCCGAGCGCGTCACGCGCCGCGCGCGTCGAAAATGCCCAGCAGTGGTTGGTCATCTTGATGAAGTCGCCGTCGACCGCGGTCGCGATCGCGATCACGGCGTGGCGCACCTGCTCCGCCGGGTGGCGCGCCAGGTAGGCGCGCACCGCATCCTCCAGGCTCGCGTAGTCGGCGCAGGCCAGCGTGTCGATGTCTTCGATGCGTCCGGGCGCGCGTTCGAGCGCGAAGCGGGCGTTGGTGCCGCCGATATCGGCCAGCAGCCGGGCGCCGCCGGCGTGCAGATCGTCGTTCATGGTGTCCCTCATCTATCTCTTCTCGTTGCTTTTTTATGCTAGTGGCGGCCGTGTCATGCGGCCTGGCGCTGGCGCTGCTGGGCCGCCAGGAAATCGCGGTACCACAGGGCGCTGGCCTTCGGGATGCGCTGCTGCGTCGCGTAATCGACGTAGACGATGCCGAAGCGCTTGGCGTAGCCCGAGTTCCATTCGAAATTGTCCATCAGGCTCCACAGGAAGTAGCCGCGCACGTCGACGCCCTGGTCCATTGCGGCCTTGAGCGTCTCCAGGTGGGTGCGCACGTACTCGATGCGCTGGGTGTCCTGGACTTGCGGGCTGCCGGGCGCGCCTTCGACCGTGTCGACCGCCGCCATGCCGTTCTCGGTAATGTACACCGGCGGCAGGTTCGGGTACTCGTCCTTCATCTTGACCAGCAATTCGGTCAGGCCCTGCGGGTAGATCTCCCAGCCCATGTCGGTGAAGCCGATGCCGCCGACCGGCGTGGGCGGCGGGACTTCGGCGCTCATCACTTCACGGCGATAGTAGTTCACGCCGAGGAAGTCGATCGGCTGGGCGATGATGTCGAAGTCGCCGGTATGGATGTCCGGGGCGTTGGCGCCATGCGCCTGCAGCGACAGTTCCGGGTAGCGCTTCTTGAACAGCGGATCGAGGAACCACTCGTTCGAGTTGGCCCATTCGAGCGCGGCCAGCTTGCGGTCGGCGTCGCTGTCGGTGGCCGGGTCGGCGGTCCACAGGTTCAGCACGATGCCCAGGTCGGCCTGCGTGCCGGTGGCGCGCATCGACTGCATCGCCAGGCCGTGCGACAGCAGCAGGTGGTGCGAGACCTGGATCGCCTGCTTCTTGTCGGCCACGCCCGGCGCGAACTGCGCGTTGCCGTAGCCGAGGTTGGCGCTGCACCAGGGTTCGTTGTGGGTGGCGATGGTCGCCAGGCGGTCGCCGAAGCGGCGCGCGACTTCGTGCGCGTAGTCGGCGAAGCGGTGCGCGGTGTCGCGCGACATCCAGCCGCCATCGTCCTGCAGGCCCTGCGGCAGGTCCCAGTGGTACAGCGTCAGGTGCGAGGCGAGCCCGCGCGTGTCCAGTTCGTCCAGCAGGCGCTTGTAGAAATCGAAGCCTTTCTCGTTCCATGCCCCTTTGCCGGCCGGCTGCACGCGCGACCAAGCCATCGAGAAGCGGTAGGCGTCCACGCCCAGCGAGGCGATCAGGGCGACGTCCTCGCGGTAGCGGTGGTAGTGGTCGCAGGCGACGTCGCCGTTGCTGCCGTCCTTGATGTTGGCGGGATTGCGCGAGAAGGTGTCCCAGATCGATGGGCCCTTGCCGTCGGTGTCTGCGGCGCCCTCGATCTGGAAGGCGCTGGTGGCGACGCCCCAGGTGAAGTTGGCGGGAAAGCGGATGGAGTCGGTCATGGCTGTGAAGCGTCAGAGAGTGGTTCTGGAGCCCGGCCACCCATCATAGGGGCGGCGCGGCATTGGATCAAGGACCAGCTGCGCCGCGCGGCGCACGCCGCCAGTGCGGGATGCGATAGGTGCAAACTGTCTCCTCGTGCGGTCGGATCGCGCGCTGCGCGCCCGCCTGTATTTTTGAAATCGATTTCATCGTACATTGCGGTTTCCTCGGCTGTCAAACTAAATGTTGGGTTGCTACGCATACACCACGGCCGCCTGGCAGCGCCGCCGTTTCACACAGCGTTTCAGAAATCGTTTTCTTTTTGTCATCCTGCTCTTATACTAGGCGGCTCGATGCGGCCCGCCGGGCCGCTGCATGCTTTCGGATGCCCGCTCATGAAAAAAGAATCCACGTCGTCGATGGTCACCGTGCACGAGGTCGCGCGCGTGGCCGGCGTGTCGGCGGCCACGGTGTCGCGCTTCCTGAACGGCACCGCCCGGGTCTCCGACGAAAAACGGCAGGCGATCGAGAGCGTGATCGAAAAGCTGAACTACAAGCCGAACGTGCTGGCGCAGAACCTCAAGACCGGCAGCTCGCGCACGATCGGCGTGCTGACCCAGTCGCTGATGTCGGGCTACTTCGGCGACGCGCTGGCCGGCGTCGACGATGCGCTGCAGGGCACCGGCTATGCGCCGCTGATCGTCTCCGGCCACTGGCACCCGGACGAGGAGGCCGAGCGCATCGACCTGCTGATCGCGCGCCGCATCGACGGCCTGGTCATCCTGAGCGGCAAACTCAAGGACGCGCAGATCCTGAAGCTGGCGCACCGGGTGCCGATCGTCGCCTTCGGGCGCGAACTGAACGGCCCGCGCGCCTACGGCTTCAGCCTGGACAACTACCAGGGCGCCTGCCTGGCGGTCGAGCACTTGATCCTGCAGGGCCACCGCAACATCGCCTTCATCGCCGGTCCGTCCGACCACCTCGATGCGCTGGCGCGCCTGTCCGGCTACCGCGACACGCTGGCCAAGCACCATATCAAGGAGAAGCAGCAGTTGGTGGTGTCGGGCGACTTCCAGGAATCGGGCGGCCTGCTGGCGGTGGAGCGCCTGCTGGAATCCGGCCAGCGCTTCTCGGCCATCTTCTGCGCAAACGACCTGACCGCCTACGGCGCGCGCCTGGCGCTGTACCGGCGCGGCATCCGCGTGCCGGAAGACATCTCGGTGATCGGCTTCGACGACCTGCACAGCTCGATGTACACGACGCCGCCGCTGACCACGGTGCGCCAGCCGCTGTTCGACGTCGGCCAGTGCCTGGGCCGCGCCATCGTCAAGATGATCGGCAACGAGCCGATCGACATGGAAGCGCCGCGCCTGAACCTGGTGGTGCGCGAGTCGGTGCGCCGCGTCGCCTGACCCGACGACGCGGCGCCTCGTCACCACTTGCAGCCGGTGTCCATGACGGCGCTCGCGGCCAGTGGAATGATGGCCAGCAGGCCGGCGCCGGCGTAGGCGGTCTTGCAGTCGCCCTTGCGCGCGGCCTCGATCGGATCGACCGGCTTGGCCCGATCGGCGTTCGGGTCGACCACCGGCTTGCGCGCGGGCAGGGCGACCAGCGACTTGCCTTGTTCGCGTGCGATCAGACGTGCGGCCTGGCGCGCACTGGCGATGTCGACGTGGGGCGTGGACGGGCCTTCGGCCGGGGCGCCGGATACCGCCGCGTCGTCGGGCAGGGCTACCGACGGCGCGGACTGCTGCGGGTTCGTATCCGGGGTCTCGTGCGCGGGTGCGGGCCGGGTCGCGTATGCAGGCGCGGGCGCGGGCGCGCGCGTGACGGGCGCGGGCGCATGACGGGCACGCGCGTGCGGCGCGGACGAGGGCGCCGCGCCGGGAGCGGTCGCCGCAGCCGGGATCGCCGGTGTGCTTGGCGTCGCCGGCTCGGCACGGGCGGCGGGCGGCGGCGCCAGCCTCACCTCGATGCGCTGGCCCGGCGCCGCGCCGGGCGAACGCGGCGCCGGCGCGTGCAGCAGCCAGGCGACGAGCGCGGCGTGGACCAGCAGGCTGACGCCCCAGCCGATGGGCAGGCCGTTGCGCCCGCGTCCGTCCGGCCGGGCCAGGTCGAGAGTGGCGGTGGCATTCATCCTGCCATTCTAGCCCGATACGCGGCCCTGGAAACTCACGCATCGTCACGCATCGCTACGCGCCGGCTGCAGGGCGCGTCGTGTCATCGACTTGACATATGTGGTTCATACAATGTCTGATTGTCATTATTCGCCTATTCCTTGAAAGCCACGCGTCCATGACCCGATATCACCGACCTACCGCCTTCCCGCGCGCGCTTGCTGCCGCCATCGCCGCCGCCCTGATCGGCGCCGCCTTGCCATCGCTGGCCGGCGCCACGCCCGCTGCCGACAAAGCCGCGGAAAAAGCGGCCGCCGCCAAGCCGCCCAAGCTGGTGGTCGTGATGGTGATCGACGGACTGCCGTTCGAGCAGGTTCAGCGCTACCGCGACCAGTTCGGCCAGGGCGGCCTGCGCCGGCTGCTGGAGCAGGGCGCTTCGTTCACCAACGCGCACCAGGCGCACGGCGTGACGGTCACTGCGGTCGGCCACTCGGCGGTGCTGAGCGGCGCCTATCCCTACCGCCACGGCATCATCGGCAACAACTGGATGGACGCCAAGGGTAACTCGGTCTACTGCACCGAGGACACGCGCTACCAGTACATCGGCGAGGAGACCGGCGCTCACGACGGCACCTCGCCGGCCAATCTGCGCGTCGACACGCTGGGCGACCAGCTGCGCTACGCCACCGGCAACCGCAGCAAGGTGATCACGGTGTCGGGCAAGGACCGCGGCGCGATCCTCCTGGCCGGAAAAACCGGCACCGCCTACATGTACATGGACAAGACCGGCGACTTCGCCTCGAGCACCTACTACATGCAGCAGCACCCGGCCTGGGTCCAGCGCTTCGACGCCGCCAAGCCGCAGGACCGTTACTACGCCAAGTCGTGGAAGGCGCTGCTGCCGGAGAACGCCTACGCGGACGACGCGCCGTTCCCGGCCGCCAGCGAGAAGAACCCGAACCGCTTCCCGTTCACCTTCTACAGCGAGAGCGGCCGCCCCGACGCCGACTACTACGCGCGCCTGAAGACCAGCCCGGCCGTCGACGAGCTGACGCTGGACTTCGCCGAAGCCGCGGTCGAGAACGAGGCACTGGGCAGCAACCCGAGCGGCGCGCCCGACCTGCTCGGCGTGAGCCTGTCCGGCCACGATTACGTGAACCACGCCTATGGCCCGGAAAGCCGCATGTCGCACGACCACCTGCAGCAGATCGACCGCCGCATCGCCCAGTTCTTCGCCTTCCTGGACAAGCGCGTCGGCATGGACAACGTCCTGGTGGTGCTGACGGCCGACCACGGCTTTGCCAACAGCGCCGAGTTCTCGCAGTCGCGCCATATCGACGCCCAGCGCATCGATCCCAAGCCGCTGCTGGCCAAGCTCGACGACGCGCTCGGGCGGCGCTTCCGCGTGGCGCACCTGGTCAAGCCGTCGATGCCGCCCGAGGTCTACCTCGACCACGAGGCGATCGAGCACGACAAGCTGGCGCGCGCCGAGGTCGAAAACTACGCCGCCGACTGGCTGATGCAGCAGGCCGGCATCGCCGACGTGTTCACGCGCAGCCAGCTCGAGCAGGGCCTGGGCGGCGCGACCAGGCTGCGCACGCTGGTCCAGCGCGCCTGGAACCGCGACCTGTCGGGCGACCTGTTCGTGGTGCCCAAGGCGTATTCTTCGTTCGGCAGCGGCAGCAGCGGCGCGACCCACGGCACGCCCTACGACTACGACACCCAGGTGCCGCTCCTGATCATGGGCCGGCGCTGGATCCGCTCCGGCGAAGCCGCGCAGTACGCCGAGGTGGTCGACATCGCGCCGACGCTGGCCGACATCCTGCACGTGCGCCGTCCCGCCGGCGCCGAGGGGCGGGTGCTGACCGAAGCGTTGCGCTGAGCCCGGCCGCCGGTCCGATCGCGCCGGTTGCGCAGCGTTTGCGCCATCGGCCGCGGGCCGCGGCTATACTGCGCATAACGCCACCCGGACCTCAACCAGCACAGCCTATGTACGCAGCAGTCGATCTCGGATCCAACAGCTTCCGTCTCCACATCGGCGAGCCGATCGCCGGCCAGATCCACATCGTGCGCACCGCGCGCGATCCGATCCGCCTGGCGGCCGGCCTCGGCCCCGACAACGTGCTGAGCGAGCAGGCCGTCGAGACGGCGCTGCGCTGCCTGCGCGACTTCGCCGCGATCCTGCGCCAGCAGCGCCTGGACGCGGTGCGCGTGGTCGCCACCAACACCATGCGCGTGGCGCGCAACGCCGAGCAGCTGCTGCCGCGCTTCGAAGAGGCGATCGGCTACCCGATCGAAGTCATCTCGGGCGAGGAAGAGGGGCGCCTGATCTACATGGGCGTCGCGCGCGCGCTCGGGCGCACGCAGGGGCGGCGCCTGGTGATCGACATCGGCGGCGGCTCGACCGAGCTGATCATCGGCGACGCCGGGCAGGATGGCGAGGCGATCCGCCTGGTCGAATCGTTCAGCATCGGCACCCATCCGCAGAGCGCGGCCTATTTCCAGGGCGGCCATATCAGCGCGGATGCGTTCGAGACCGCCGTCAACGCCGCGCGCGCCCGGTTCGAAGACATGGCCGGCCAGTACCGCGCGCTCGGCTGGGACGCGGCCTTCGGCTCGTCCGGCACCATCCGCGCGATCTCGGAAGTCATCGCCCGCAACGGCATCGGCGACGGCACCATGTCCTTCGCCAGCCTGCTGGCGCTGCGCGACCGCCTGGTGCAGCTGGGCCACGTCGACGCTTTCGATTTGCCCGGCGTGAAGCGCGAGCGCGTGATCGTGATGACGGGCGGGTTGTCGATCCTGATCGGCGTGATGCAGGAACTGGGAGTGAATTCGATGACCGCGATTAACGCCGGATTGCGCCTCGGCGTGCTGTCCGATCTCGAACTGCGCGCCAACCGGCATGACCGGCGCGACGTGGCGATCCAGGATTGCCTGCGCCGCTTCGGCGTCGATGCGCAGCGTGCCACGCGCACCGCCAGCATCGCGCGCAAGCTGATCGACAAGCTGGCGCCGCAGGACGAGGCGGTCAAGCACCACTTGCTGCGCGCCTGCCTGCTGCACGAGGTCGGGCAGGCGGTCTCGCCCACCGGCGCCCACAAGCACGCCGCCTACATCGTCGAACACGCCGACCTGCCGGGCTTCACCGCGCGCGAGCAGCGCCTGATGAGCACCATCGTGCTGGGCCAGAAGGGCAATCTGCGCAAGGTGCGCGAGGCGCTCGGCGTGCCGGACCTGGCCAAGGCCGTGCTGTCGATGCGCCTGGCGGCCGTGTTCATGCATGCGCGCGTGGATGGCGACGTCGACGCCCTGAAGCTGCGCATGAAAGGCCGCATCGAGATCGAGACGCCGCGCGCCTGGCTGGCCCAGCATCCGACGGTGGCGGCCTGGTTCGAGAAGGAAGCAGCGGCCTGGAGCGAGGTCGGCGTGGCGTTCCAGGTGGGGCAGGTTTGAGGGACGTGCGCAATCCGCGCGCGGGCGCGCGCCTGCTCGCCGTCGCGGCGGCGCTTGGCTGGGCCTCGTGCGCGTGCGCGCAGGGGCAGGGGCGCGCAGCGGCGCCTGCGCAGGCTTCCGCGCAGGTTGCTGCAAATGTGTCCGCACAGCCGCACGGCCTGCCGTTCGCCGGGCGCTGGCTGCGCGACGCGCAAGCGGGTGCGCCGCCGCGCTATCCGGTCCTGGTCATCGACAAGGACAGCATGACCTGGCGCGGCGCGGACAAATCCGTGCCCGATTGCGTCCAGCCGTTCACGCTGCGCCCCGAACAGCCCGGCAGTGTCTACGCCGACGGGCGCGGCAGAAAATTCGTCGCCGGCGCCAAGGGCAGCTTCCCGACCTATCTGCTGGACGTCGGCGCCGGCACTTGCGGGAGCGGCGCGGGCGCGCAGGCGCGCATCAGCTATCCGCTGGCGTACGACGTCGCGCACATCGAATTCATCGACTACGCCAATGGCAAGCCGGTCGGTGTACGCCACTTCCACCGCAAACCTTAAACGAGGTTGTCAAACTCACAGCAGCACAACTGAAGCAGCTGCTTACATTGTGGTAATGCAATAATTACAATTTAACGACAGAATCTTAACGGTTCTTTACATCGTCCACGCGTTCCGTTTCACATGTCCAAGATACGCTTGAACATCGTTGATCGCTGACCGTGTGGGAGATCGTCATGTCGAAAGTTCACCTCAGCCTCGTAATTCCTTGTTATAACCGCGGCAAGCTCATCGCGCAGACCATCGAGAGCGCGCTCGTCCAAACCCGTCCTTTTCGCGAGATTATTGTGGTCGACGATGGATCGACCGACGAGACACGGGGTGTGCTTTCACGTTTCGAAGGGCTGATCCAGGCGATTACCGTGGAAAACGGCGGTGTGCAACGTGCCCGCAACGTCGGCGTCGCCGCCACCCAAGGCAGCCATATTGCCTTGTGTGACTCCGACGATCTTCTCGAACCGGATTTCGTCGCAACGACGACCAGTTGGCTGGAAGCGCATGACGATATCGATGCCCTGTATTGTAATTTCCGTACATTCAACGAGCACGGGCTGCAACTGGACAAGTTCGAAACCGCGCCGGCCGGCTTTTTCAGCGATGCTCATTACGACGGCGCGTTCTGCCTGGATATCGAAGATTTGTATGCCCGGTTGATGCGTTACCAGCCCCTTTTCCCTACCGGGTCCGTGTTTCGCAAAACGTTTTTTGACAGCATAGGCGGCTATGATCCGCGCTTCAGGGGCGTCGGCAGCGAAGACCTGGAATTCACGCTGCGCGTGATCGATCATGGCCGCGTCGCGCTGTGCACGCGTCCGCTGACGCGCGTACGTAAGCACGACGGCAATATCTCTGCGACGCCGATGCGCCAAGTCAAAGGCGAGATTGCGATTCTCGAATTCGCTTTGCAGCAGCACGATGCGGCCAAGCGCTATCGCGACGAAGTCCGGTCCAGCCTGACGAAACGCCGTATCGACCTGTTCAACGCCGCATTTGCGGACGGTGATTTCGATATGGCGGCCAGCACGCTTGCCCGGATCGACGAACTGCCCGACGATCCGAAATTCCAGGTCAAACGGCTCATCATGGGTTTGCCGAATCTGGTGCGTACGCCGCTATGGCGTGCGAGCCAGATGTGAGGCGCTCAAGATCAGCGCGAGCGCGTCGATGTCGACCGGCTTGACCAGGTGATGGTCGAAGCCCGATGCTGCCGACCGGGCGCGGTCGCCCTGCTGGCCATAACCGGTGATGGCGACCAGGACCGTGGCCGCGTCGACGCGCATGCGCAGGCGCTGCGCCAGCTCGAAGCCGTCCATCTCGGGCAGGCCGATGTCCAGCAGGCACGCCTGGAACGGCGCCGTGGCCGCGCGTTCGAGCGCCTCAGGCGCGCCGTATTCGACCGCGACATCGTGACCCATCGCTTCGAGCACCATGCCGAGCGTATCGGCCGCGTCGCGGTTGTCGTCGACGACCAGGATGCGCAGCCGGGCGCTGTCGGCGCGCGCTGCGCTGACCTCGTGCGCGCTGGCCGTGGCGTCGATCGGCAGGCGCGGCAGCGTGACCGTGAAGCGGCTGCCCGCGCCCAGTCCCGCGCTGGCGCATTCGACCGTGCCGCCGTGCAGTTCGACCAGGCTTTTCACCAGCGCCAGGCCGAGCCCGAGGCCGCCGGCGCCACGGTCGGCGCTGCGTTCGGCCTGGGAAAACAGCTCGAACGCGTGCAGCGCCGTCTCGGGCGTCATGCCGATGCCGTCGTCGATGACGTCGATGCGGACCTGCTCGCCACTGGCGCCGAGGCGTAGCTCGACGTTGCCGCCTGGCCGGGTGAACTTGGCGGCGTTGCCGAGCAGGTTGGCGACAATCTGGACCAGGCGCTTCCCGTCGCCGCTGACGAACGCCGGCTGCGCGCCGGTGTCGATGCTCAGGCGCTGCCGGCGCGCCGAGATCGCCGGCGTCACCTGTTCCACGGCGTCGTGCAGCACGTGGCGCAGGTCGAGCGGCGCGCGCTCGAGCTTGATCAGCTTGTTCGACACGCGCGATACGTCCAGCAGTTCGTCGATCAGGTGGGTCATGTGCTCGACCTGGCGGCCGATGATCCGGCTGCTCTGATCGACGCGCTCCGCGCTCCCCGGCTGCAGCTGGAGCAGTTGGGCCGCGGCCTTGATCGGGGCCAGCGGATTCCTCAGTTCGTGCGCCAGCATCGCCAGGAAGGCGTCCTTGCGCTTGCTGGTCTCGGCCAGCTCAGCCTCGATGGCCTTGCGCGCGCTGATGTCGCTGGCCATGCCGATCCATTCGCGGATGCCGCCGTCGGCGTCGAGGATCGGCACTGCGCGCGAGTAGGTCCAGCCGTGGCTGCCGTCGACGCGCACCACGCGGTGCTCCAGCGCGAAAGGCGCCTTGTCGCGGATGGCGGCGGCGATCGTCGCGCGCGCCAGCGCGATGTCGTCCGGATGGACGTAGTCTTCGATGTGGTATTCGCCCAGGCGGGTCGTGGTCTTGATGAAGCCGCGGCCGTCCAGCTCGTGCATGTGCTTCCAGTCGGGGCTCATGCGGTGCACCACGTCCGAGGTGGCGTTCACCAGCGCCCGGAAGCGCAGCTCGCTTTCGGTCATCGCCAGTCCGGCCGTCTTCTGCTCGTGGATGTCGGTCGAGGTGCCGAACCAGCGCTGCAGCTCGCCGGCCGCGTTGCGGTACGGTTCGGCCATCACCAGGAACCAGCGGTACTCGCCCGACTTCGAGCGGATGCGGTGTTCGACCTGGAAGGCGCCGCCGCTTTCGTAGGCGGCATTCCACGCGCGCATGGTGGCGGCGTGGTCGTCCGGATGGAGGAATTCGGCGGCGATGTTGGCCGGCGTCGTTGAATCGACGGCGACGCCGGTGTAGGCCAGCCATTGCCGGTTGAAGTACACGTTGCGGCCGGACGGTTCGATGATCCAGACGATCTGCGGTATCGAGTCCGCCATCAGGCGCAGGTGGGCCTCGCTTTCGCGCAGCGCCAGGGTCGTCTTGACGTGCTCGCTGACGTCGCGAACATATACGAACAGGCCGGCCGCGGAGGGCGCGATGCGGATCTCGTGCCAGCGTCGCTGCGCCGGATCGTACGAGGTCAGCTCGACCACGCTGCGCTCGACCATCGCCTGACGGCAGGCCGCTTCGAAAGTCGCGTTGTTCAGCGCGAAGCGCGTGTCCCACAGGCGCCGGCCGGCCAGCTGGCAGCGATCCAGTCCAAGGACCTGCTGCGCGTGCCGGTTGACGTAGTCGATCCGCCAATCCGCCGTCACCGCGATAAAGCCCTCGGGCAGCGTGTCGAGGAGTTCTTGTGCGTGCTCGGACAGATGAAGAGCGCCATTGGGCTGAACCTGCATGACGACTCCTCCGGGCGATCGATTCAAGGGACTGGCTTGGCGACAGGCCGTCATTCTAAACGATGTGCGGACGGCCGGCTCGGCTGGCGGTGGCTCAGGCAGCGCGCGCCAGGCGCTCGCCCAGGCGCATGCCCAGGCACAGCAGCGTGAGCGTCGGCGGCAAGCCCCACGGGCCCGGAAGCGCCGAGGCGTCGCACACGTACAGGCCCGGCGTCGCCGTGCCCAGGTCGGCGTCCAGCGCGGCGCCGACCGGCACGCTGCCGCCCGGATGCGCGGCGAAGTGCCAGCTCTGGAATACGCGCCGTGCGCCGGCCTCGCGCAGGATCGCACGCGCCATGCGCGCGCCCTGGGCGAAGCGCGCGCGGTCCTCTCGCGTGAGGGTCTTGTCGACCCAGCGCGGTCCGATCCGTCCGCCGACCGCGTCGCGGATCTTGACCATGATCGCCAGCGTGCGCCCATGCGCGCCCAGACGGTCGAGACGTCCGACCTGGGCCGCGAAAGCCTGGTACATCGGACGGGGCAACGTCAGGTCGGCCAGCGCGATGCCTTCGTCATCGAAGCTGGCACCGGCCGCCATCGGCACTTCGGCGCCGCCCAGTTCGCCGTCGCGCAGCGCGAGCTCGTCGACGCTGCCCATCACCGCGATCACCGGGTCGCTGAAAAATGGCGGATCGGCCTCCAGCAGGTTCGAGGCGCGCAGGATGCGCGGCGTACCGATGCCGCCGGCGGCCAGCACCACCTGCGGCGCAGTGAACACGCGCGGCTGGCCGTCGACGATCGCCTCGACGCCGGTGGCGCGTGTGTCTTGCACACGCACGCGCGTGACGTGCGCGCGCGCGAGCAGGGTGGCGCCGTGGCGCATGGCGTCGGCGACCAGGTCGCGCGCGCTCCACTTGGCGCCGAACGGGCAGCCGTAGACGCAGCGCCAGCAGCCGGCACGGCAGGCCTGGGCGCGGATCATCTTGTCGAGCCGGCGCCAGGGCAGCCCGGCCGCTTGCGCGCCGGCGGCGATGCGGCGCGCCAGCGGGCCGACCAGCGCGTCGGGCAGCGGCGCGATCGGCAGCTCGGCGCGCAGCGCGCCGAGAAACGGTTCGAGGTCGATGCCGTGCGCGGCGAACAGCGCGGCCGGCGGCGGGGCGGCGGTGGCGAAATTCAGCGTCGAGGTGCCGCCGACCGTGAGCGCGCGCACCAGCAGCGAGGCGTCGCGGTGCAGGAAGGCGCCACGCCCCGGGACGGCGGCCACCTGCGCCATCTGGCCGAGCGTGCCACGCAGGGGCGCGTCGCCGCCGCGTTCCAGCAGCAGCACGCGCGCGCCGCCACGCGCAAGCTCGCGCGCGACCATGGCGCCGCCCGGGCCGCTGCCGGCGACGATGGCGTCGAAGGAGGAGGGGAGGGTGTCGGGCATCGCTGGCATGGTATCAGTATTTCAGCCGTCGCCCGGCCTCCGCCGGGACGACATTCAGCGCAGCTTGCCGATGATGTCCGGCCCGGCCGCCAGCCGCACGAACGGCGCCGGATCGTCCTCGCCCTTGACGGCGATCCAGAACACGCTGCCCTTGCGGATCTTCCAGTCGTGCGCCGCGCCCGAGAAGATCAGCGCCGCGACCTGGCCGAGCAGCGGGTTGTGGCCGACCACCACGACCGGCGACTTTGCGTCCGGCCAGCCGGCCGCCTCCAGGATCTGCTCCGCGCTGGAGTGTGTATTCAAGGCGTCGACGGTCTGGAACTTGCGCCCCAGCGCCTCGGCCGTCTGCACACAGCGCGTGGCCGGGCTGGACAGGATGCGGCATTGCGCCGGCAGCTGGCGGTCCAGCCAGGCGCCGACGCGCGATGCGTGGCGCGCGCCTTTCGCGGTCAGCACGCGCAGCTGGTCGCCCAATTCATCGCTTTTGTGCGGCTCAGCTTCGGCGTGGCGCCACAGGATCAGTTCCATGCGCGATCTCCTTGTCCTTGTCTTTGTCGGCCGGGGTGCCGAGCATTTCCATCAGCATCTGCTGGGCGGCGTGCGGTGCCTGGCTGCCGCGCGGCTTGCGCCGGCGGTAGCGGCCGTCGCTGCCGAGCTCCCAGGCGTTGACGTTGTCCTTCAGGTAGACCTGCAAGCCCTCCTTGATCACGCGCTTTTTCAGCGCCGGCGCCAGGATCGGGAAGGCGACTTCGACGCGGCGGAACAGGTTGCGGTTCATCCAGTCAGCGCTGCTGAGATAGACGTCGTGTTTCAGCCTGTTGCGGAAGTAGAAGATGCGGCTGTGTTCGAGGAAGCGGCCGACGATCGAACGCACCCGGATGTTCTCGGACAGCCCCGGCACGCCGGGCCGCAGTGAGCAGGCGCCGCGCACGATCAGGTCGATGCGCACGCCTTCGCGCGAGGCGTCGTACAGCGCGCGGATCACTGATTCGTCGGTCAGCGAATTCATCTTGGCGATGATGCGCCCCGGCTTGCCTTCCTTGGCGATCGCGGCTTCCTGGCGGATCGCGCGCACGATTTCCTTTTGCAGCGAGAACGGCGCCAGCCAGATGGCCGCCAGCTGGGTCGGGCGTGTCAGGCTGGTCAGGTGGATGAAGACTTCGTTGACGTCGGCGGTCAGTGCCTCGCTTGAGGTCAGCAAGCCGAAGTCGGTGTAGAAGCGCGCCGTGGTCGGGTTGTAGTTGCCGGTGCCGAGGTGGGCATAGCGGCGCAGGCCGGTGGGCTCGCGCCGCAGCACCAGCGCCATCTTGGCATGGGTCTTCAGGCCGACCACGCCGTACACGACCTGGGCGCCGGCTTCTTCCAGCCGCTCGGCCCAGTTGATGTTGGCTTCCTCGTCGAAGCGCGCCATCAGCTCGACGATGACCGTGACTTCCTTGCCGCGCTGGGCGGCGCCGATCAGCGCTTCCATCAGCTCCGAATTCGAGCCGGCGCGGTAGATGGTCTGCTTGATCGCTACCACGTTCGGATCGGCCGCGGCGCAGCGCACGAAGTCGATCACCGGCTGGAACGACTGGAACGGATGGTGCAGCAGCACGTCCTGCTTGCTCAGCACCGAGAAGACGTCGTGCGGGTTGAGCAGCTTGGCCGGGAAGCCCGGCGTGAACGGCGCGAACTTGAGTTCGGCGCGCGCGTTGCTGTTGGCGATTTCCAGCAGGCGTCCCATGTTGACCGGCCCGTCGACGGCGAACAGGCGCGAGCGGTCGATCGAGAACTGGTCGAGCAGGAAGTCGGCCAGGTGGCGCGGACAGCCGCGCCCGACCTCCAGGCGCACCGCGAAGCCGTAGTTGCGGCTGTGCAGTTCGCTCTGCAGCGCCTGGCGCAGGTTCTTGACCTCTTCCTCGTCGACCCACAGGTCGCTGTTGCGGGTGACGCGGAACTGCGAATATGCGATCACTTCGCGCCCGGTGAACAGGTCCGCCATGTGGGCCTGGATCACCGAGGACAGCAGGCAGTACGACGCGCCCGGCTTGCTCGACAGTTCGTCCGGCAGGCGGATCACGCGCGGCAGCACGCGCGGCGCTTTCATGATCGCGATCGCCGTGCCGCGCCCGAAGGCGTCCTTGCCGGCCAATTCGACGATGAAGTTCAGGCTCTTGTTGATCACGCGCGGGAAGGGGTGGGCCGGGTCCAGGCCGACCGGCGTGAGCAGCGGGCGCACCTCACGGTCGAAGTACTGCTTGACCCAGGCCTTCTGGGCCGGGTTGCGGTCGGCGCGGCGCAGCAGGTGGATGCCGTTGGCGGACAGTTGTGGCAGGATCTGGTCGTTCAGCAGCGCGTACTGGCGCGCGATGATCTGGCGGCACTCCTCGCTGACGCCATCGAGGGCGACCCGGCCCGGGTCGACGCCGGCATGGTGCTCGTGGGTGGCGAGGATGCTGGCCACGCGTACCTCGAAGAATTCGTCCAGGTTGCTGCTGACGATGCACAGGTAGCGCAGGCGCTCCAGCAGCGGCACCGACGGGTCTTCGGCCTGCTCCAGTACGCGCCGGTTGAATTCGAGGAGGGATAGCTCCCGGTTCAGGAATTCCACGGGGCTGTCCAGCGGGACGACGGTGCCCGCTTCGTCCGGTTTCAACTTCATGTCCATGCTTGACAATATTTCATTCGCGACAACCGAGTGTAGAGGCCGAATATGACCGCATGGTGACAAGCGGGCGGCCCGACAGCGGAGCGGACGAATGAGCGCCGATCTTCGCGCGCGCACCCGCGTGAGGCGGGCAGGTGCGGCGCACCTTGGCTGGCCGCTTCGGCTCAGCTTGTGGACAAATGATACACATCATCGTTCCGCCAAGGCGCATGCAACGCGCGTTTTGATTGTTTTGATTGTCACAATGATGCCTGGACGGCGAGGACGTTATATCATGCTGAATTCGCTGAAAATAACGATTCAGCGTCGTCATTCTTTTTTGCCCCTATTTATGCACGGCCTCACTCCCGAAAAACGCTTCCAGCTGCTTGCCAACAACGCGATCGAACACGCGATGATCGTCATGGATGCCGACGCGACCATCGTCGACTGGTCGCCTGGGGCCGAACACCTGCTCGGCTGGTCGGCCGAGGAAGCGGTGGGGCAGCCGGCCGCGCTGATCTACACGCCGGAAGACGTGCAGACCGACGCCCACGGGAACGAACTGAATACCGCCGTCACGCTGGGGCGCTCGTCGGACGTGCGCTGGCACCAGCGCAAGGATGGCAGCGTGGTGTTCTGCGACGGCGTGGTCAGCAAGATTCTCGACGAGGATGGCCAGACCCTGCTCGGCTTCGGCAAGATCATGCGCGAAGCCTATTCGACCCAGCGCGACCATCCCGGCCAGGCCAGCAGCGCCGGCTCCGAGCAGCGCTCGTTCCTGGCCGCGGTGCTGGAAAGCGTCGAAAACGGCATCGTCGCCTGCGACAACCAGGGCCGCCTGACCTTCTTCAACGACGCCGCGCGCGCGATCCACGGCGTCGAGGAGACCAATCTGCCGCCAGAGCGATGGGCCGAGCGCTACCGCTTGTACGGCGCCGACGGCTCGGCCCTGTTGACCATGGCCGAGCTGCCGCTGTACCGCGCGCTGCAGGGAGAGCGGGTCGAAGCTACCGACATCGTGGTGCGCGCGGTCGATGGCAGCATGCGCCAGGTGCAGGTGTCGGGCCGGCCACTGCGCGACGCCGCCGGCGACATCCTGGGCGCGGTGATCTCGATGAATGACGTCAGCGCGCTGCACGACGCCCGGGACGCGCTGCGCGAAGTGTCGCGTGAGCAGGACTTGCGACGGGTGGCCGAAGCGTCCGAAGAGCGCCTGCGCAAGGCCGAGGAGCAGTTGCGGGTGGCGGCCGAGGCGGCGCGGCTCGGGATCTGGACCTGGGATGTCGAGACCGACCAAGCCACTTGGGAAAACGAGCAGATGTACCGGATTTTCGGCCTGTCCATCGGGGCGCCCATCGCCGACGGTGCGGGCTTCCTCGCGGGGCGCCTGCATCCGGACGACGTCGCGGCCTTCCACGCGGCGGTGCGCGCCAGCGTCGAAGGCGGCGTGCGCCTCCACTTCGTCGGCCGCATCCGCGAGGGCGGCATGGGCGACATGCGCTGGATCGAGCTGACCGCCGCCGCGGACGCAGCGCGGCCGAGCATCCTGATCGGCACCGCGGCCGACATCACCGAGCGCAAGCAGCTCGAGAAAACGCTGGAAGAAGCGCGCCTGCGCACGACCGCCACGCTGGCCGCCGGCGAGGTCGCGACCTGGATCTGGGATATCCAGCAAGACCGCATCATCGGCGACGCCAACCTCACTACCCTGTTCAGCCTGCCGCAGGAACTGATGGCCGGCGCCCCGCTTGCCGCGTATTTCGATCCGATCCACCCGGACGACGTCGACCACGTTTCAAAGGAAATCCAGCGCGTGATCGACACCGGCGCGCCGTACCGGTCGACTTACCGCATCCGCCAATCGGACGGCAGCGTGCGCTGGGTGAGCGGGCGCGGCCGGCTCGAGCTGGACGCGCGCGGGCGGCCCGAGTTCATGGCCGGCGTGCTGCTCGACATCACCAGCCAGCGCCAGGCCCAGGACGCGCTGCGCGTCGCCGAGGAACGCTACCGCACCTTGATCGGCTCGATGGACGAGGCCTTCGCGATCGTGCAGGTGCTGGTCGACGAGGACGGCAAGCCGGTCGACTACCGCTTCGAGGAAGTCAACCGGGCGCTGGAAGGGCAGTCGGGCCTGGTCAACGCCGCCGGCAAGACCATCCGCGAGATGGTGCCGGACATCGAGCCGCGCTGGATCGAGCTGTACGGCCGGGTGGCGCTGCAGCGCGAACCGGCGCGCTTCACCGAACATTCGGCGGCGATGGGCTACTGGTGGGACGTGTACGCCACGCCGATGGGCGAGCCGCACGAGCGCCGCCTGGCGATCCTGTTCAGCGACGTCACCGCCAAGAAGCGCGCCGACGAAAGCCTGCGCCAGCTGGCCGCCGACCTCTCCGAGACCAACCGTCGCAAGACCGAGTTCCTGGCCACGCTGGCACACGAGCTGCGCAATCCGCTGGCGCCGCTGCGCACCGGCCTGGACCTGCTGCGCATGGCGGGCCGCAATGGCCAGCCGGCGCCGGCCGGCGGCGCGAACGAGCGAATGCTGGACATGATGGACCGCCAGCTCAAGCAGATGGTCCACCTGATCGACGACCTGATGGACGTCTCGCGCATCAACAGCGGCAAGATCGAGTTGAAAACAGAGCGCATCGACCTGCGCGACGCGATCCGCAACGCGGTCGAGGCGGCGGCGCCCGCGGTCCAGGCGGCCGGCCACACGCTGGACATCGAGCTGCCGGCGCAAGCGCTGCCGGTGGATGCCGATGCCACGCGCCTGGCCCAGGTCCTGGGCAACCTGCTGACCAACGCGGTCAAGTACACGCCGGGCGGCGGCAGCATACGCGTGGCGCTGCGCCAGCAAGACGGATCGGCCGTGATCGCCGTCAGCGACACCGGCCTGGGCATCGCGTTGGACGAGCAGCGCCACGTATTCGACATGTTCAGCCAGGTTTCGCGCAACATGGGGCGCGCCCAGGGCGGCCTGGGCATCGGCCTGTCGCTGGTGCGCAGCCTGGTCGAGATGCACGGCGGGACGATCCGGGTCGAGAGCCCGGGGCCGGGCCAGGGCAGCACCTTCACGGTCGCGCTGCCGCAGGACGCATTGGCGGCGCTGGCGGCGCCGGACCGGGCCGGCGAAGACGCCGCCGACGTCGATGCCGGTAATGCTGGCCTGCATATCGTCGTGGCCGACGACAACGTCGACGCCGCCATCATGCTGGCCAGCGTGCTGGAAGCGATCGGGCACCGCGCCGAGACCGTGCACGACGGCCTGAGCGCGCTGCGCAAGATCGTCGCCGACAGGCCGGACCTGGCCATCGTCGACATCGGCATGCCGGGGCTGAACGGCTACGAGGTCGCAAAGCAGATCCGTTCCCAGCCGGCGATGGCCGGCACGCTGCTGGTGGCGCTGACCGGCTGGGGCGGGGAGCTGGACCGCAGCCGCTCCGACGACGCCGGCTTCGACGCCCACCTGACCAAGCCGGCCGGGCTGGACGAGCTGGGCGGGATCATCGAGCGCGCACGCGCGCGGCGCGCCTAGCTTTTCACTAGGCCTGAGCGTCCGGCGCGGCGGCCACCGCCCGTTCGACCGGGCAGTTCAGCGCCAGCATGCGCGCCACCGGCGGGTGCGCGCGCAGGCGCTCGCGCCACCAGCGCAGCGCCTGGCCTTCCTCGCCGCTGCGCCAGGCCATGTACAGGGTCTCGTCGGGCTTGGGCTCCTCGACCTCCTTTTCGACCAGGCGGCCGCAATCGATGTCAGGGCGCGCCCATGCTTCGGGCAGGAAGCCGAAGCCCAGGCCAGCCAGCTGGAATTCGTACTTGGTCTGCATGTCGGGCACGGTCAGCGTGTCCTGGCCGAACAGCAGTCCGACCGTGCGCGCCTGCAGCAGGCGCACCGAATCGGCCACCGATACCGCGCGGTGTCCGGCCAGGTCGGCCTTGTCCAGGCGGCGCTGCATTGCGGCCAGCGGATGCGCGGGCGCGACCACGAACACGAAGCGCATCGTGCCGATCGGCTCGGCCGTGTAGCCGCCGCCGGACGGGCCTTCGCCGGCGGCGCCGACCAGCAGGTCGACGCGGCGGTCGAGCAGGCTTTCCCAGGTGCCCGACAGGGCTTCCTTCACGATGCGTAGCCGCGTCTGGTCGGCGGCTCCGTAAAAGGCGCGGATGTCGTCCTGCAGCCCGAGCGGGGCCAGGGCCGAGTCCATCCCGAGCGTGAACTCGGTCTCCCAGCCGGAGGCGACCCGGCGCACCCGGCTTTCGAGGTCGCCGGCCGCCTTGAGCAGGTAGCGGCCCTCGCGCAGCAGCTCCTCACCGGCGGCGGTGAGCACCACGCGCGGGCCGAAGCGCTCGAAGATCTGCACGCCGAGGTCTTCCTCGAGCTTGGCGACGGTGTAGGAGATCGTCGAGGGCACCCGAAAGAGTTCCTTGGCCGCGGCCGAGAAACTGCCGCGGCGGGCGATGGTGTCGACGGTGAGCAGGGCATCGAGGCTGATTCTGAGCATGCCGGCATGCTACCAAAAAAGCCCCGCTTGCTCACCTCATTCCGCGTGCCCCTGTACAAAGGCCAGGATGTCGGCGTTGATCACTTGCGCGTGCGTGGTCGGCATCCCGTGCGGGAAGCCGGCATCGGTCTTCAGGGTGCCGTTCGGCAGCGAAGTTCGGCAGCGCAGTTCGGCAAACAAGTTCACGAAGCGGTAAGCTGGGCGCATGGGAGAGCGCACATGCTGAATGACATCGTTGACACCGTCACGCCCGCGGGCAACTACAACCGCGCCTGGACGCGCGTGCTGGGCGCCGGCCACCTGACGCTCGGGCTGATGACGCCGCTCGCCCGCGCGCGCGACGCGCAGGCCGATTTCGTCCTGGAGACCGCGCTGGCGGCGCGCGCCGACGCGCTCGGCATCGCCGCGCTGTGGACGCGCGACGTCCCGCTGATCGTCCCGCAGGGCAGCGCGCGCGAGGCGGCGGTGCTGGACGATCCCTTCCTGTGGCTGGCGGCGCTGGCGGCGGCCGCGCCGAACGTCGCGATCGGCACGGCGGCGGCGGTGCTGCCGCTGCGCCATCCGCTGCACGTGGCCAAGTCGGCCTGGTCGCTCGACCGGTTTAGCGGCGGGCGCCTGATCCTCGGTCTCGGTTCCGGCGACCGGCCCGAGGAACTGGCCGCGTTCGGCGCCACGGCCGCGCCCGAGATCCTGTTCCGCGAACGCTGGCTGGTGCTGCGCGCCGCGCTGGCGCCCGCACAGGATGCGGCGGCCCGCGCCGCGCTGCTGGAGGCGACCGGCGGCTTCGTCCCGCATCCGCCGCCGGCGCGGCGCATTCCGATGATGGCAGTCGGCACTGCGCGCCAGTCGCTGCAATGGATCGCCGCCCATGCCGATGCCTGGGCCACCTACCACCGCGAGGAGGCGCGCCAGCAGGGCCGCATCGCGCTGTGGCGGCGCGCGCTGATTGATCGCGCGGGCGGCGCCGATAAGCCCTTCGTGCAGTCGCTGCAGCTTGAATTGCTCGCCGACCCGGACGCGCCCGCCGAGCCGCTCGAACTCGGCCTGCGCGCCGGCCGCCATGCCTTGCTCGGCTATCTCGAGCGCATGGCCGGGCTGGGCGTGGCGCACATGCTGCTCAACCTGCAGGGCACGCGCCCGGCCGCCGACCAGCTGGAAGAGCTTGGTCTTGACGTCGTTCCGCGCCTGGCGGCGATGGCGGTCGTGTGAACAGCTTCGAAAAAATCGATGATTGCACGGGAAATAACTCGTTTTTCTTCCAGCGCGGCGGCGTCCATAATCCTGTCATCGCATTGACCACGCATCGAACACGATCAGGGAGACCGACATGGAAGTGACCACGCACCGCGGCCAGGGGTCGCTGCAGCAGGTGATCGAGATCGGCAGGCACCGCCTGCTGACCGACTTGGCGCCAGACTTGGGCGGCGAAGACAGCGGCCCGGCGCCGCACGACATCCTGGCGGCGGCGCTGGCGGCCTGCACCACGCTGACCGTCAACCTGTATGCGCGCCGCAAGGGCTGGCCGCTGGACGAGGTCAAGGTCGCCATCCGCCACGGCCAGGAAGGCGAGGCTTACGCGCTGCACCGCACGCTGGAATACGTCGGCGCGCTCGACGCGGCGCAGAAGGCGCGCCTGACCGACATCGCCAACCATTGCCCGGTCCACAAGACCCTGTCCGGCAAGATCGACATCACCACGGAGACCCTCTGACATGAGCAATGACATTCACGCCGACGACTTCGACTCCGGCATCGAGACCGTCGTGGTGCCGCGTACCCACGACCTGGGCGATGGCTTCAACGTGCGGCGCGCGCTGCCGCACAAGGACCGGCGCATGGTCGGTCCCTTCGTCTTCCTCGACCAGATGGGGCCGCACGTGTTCCAGCCGGGACGCGGGATCGACGTGCGCCCGCACCCGCACATCGGCCTGTCGACCGTGACCTATCTGCTGTCGGGCGAGATCTCGCACCGCGACAGCCTGGGCACGGTGCAGGACATCAAGCCGGGTGAAGTCAACTGGATGACGGCGGGGCGCGGCATCGTCCATTCCGAGCGCACCGGCGCGTCTGAACGCGCCGCCGGCTCGGTCCTGTCGGGCCTGCAGTGCTGGGTCGCGCTGCCGAAAGCGAAGGAAGAGAAGGACCCGGCGTTCGCCCACTTCGGCGCCGATGCGCTGCCGGAGCTGGAAGGCGAGGGCGTCACCGCGCGCATCATCGCCGGCGAATACTTCGGCAAGCGCGCGCCGGTGGCGGTCGAGTCGCCGATGTTCTACGTCGACCTGGTGCTGCAGCCCGGCGCGCGCTTGACGCTGCCGGCCGAGTATCCGGAGCAGGCCGCGTACGTGGTCGAGGGCGCGCTCGACCTCGGCCGCGACGGCGTGTTCGAGGCCGGCCAGCTGGTCGTATTCAAGCCGGGCGCGCGCTTCACGGCCGGCGCCGCCAATGGCAAGGGCGCGCGCGTGATGCTGCTCGGCGGCGAGCCGATGGACGGCCCGCGCTACCTGACCTGGAACTTCGTCTCGAGTTCGGAAGACCGGATCGAGCAGGCCAAGGAAGACTGGCGCGCGCGCCGCTTCGACGCGGTGCCGGGCGAGACTGAGTTCATTCCGCTGCCGGACCTGCCGGGCCGGCCGGTTCGTTATCCCTGAGCTTCTTCCTGCTGGGCCTTGGCCGCGGCTTTCGCCAGCGGACAGTCCAGCTCCGGCGCGTGCAGTGCGGCGCGCGCCGCGTCCAGGATCTGCTGCGAGGTGGCGCGGTCGGCCACCGCGCGCGCCAGCGTGAGGGCGCCGACCAGCATCGCCAGCGCCGCCAGGCCCTGGTCCGGCTCGGCCGCGCGCACTTCGACCTCGGCCAAGCGCTCGCTCATCTGCGCGACCAGCAGGTCGGACGTGGGGCTGGGCCGGCCGCGCACGCCGAGTTCGGCGCTCAAGGTCTCGAGCGGGCAGCCGTCGCCGGGATTGTCGCGGTGGCGCGGGGAGAGATAACGGTCGATCAAGATGCCGACGTCGGCGGGCGCATCCTGGCCCTGCCATTTGGCTAGCGCCTGGTCGGCGGCGAATTCGAGCGCGGCCTGGACCAGCGCCTCTTTCGACTCGAAATGGGCATAAAAGCCGCCGTGGGTCAGCCCGAGCGCCTTCATCAGGGGCACGAGTCCGGTGCCGTCGATGCCGTCCCGGCGCAGTCGCATCGACGCTTCGTCGATGATGCGCTGGCGTGTCTCGGCTTTGTGGTTGCTCGAATAACGCATGCTTGGTGTTGGATGCAATAAAAGGAAAGGATGCGCGCAGGTTTTGGGCAGCGCATCGTTTCAATTTTATCGTTTCGTGCCGATTTGCACAATGGCAGTGCGCTAATCGTGCTCACTGGCGTGCGCTGTCGATGCATGATCGCGCACGTAGGCCGCACATGCCTCGGCATCGAGCGGGCGGCTGAAGTAGAAGCCCTGGATCTGGTCGCAGCCGGAAGCGCGCAGCGACTCCATCTGGTCGCGGTGCTCGACGCCCTCGGCGATCACACCCAGGCGCAGGCTGTGCGCCATCGCGATGATCGCGTTCACCATCGCCAGCGATTCGCTGCTCTGGCAGATGTCCTGCACGAACGAGATATCGATCTTCAGCTTGTGCACCGGCAGGCGTTTCAGGTAGCTCAGGCTCGAGTAGCCGGTGCCGAAGTCGTCGATGCTGAGCGTGACTCCGAGCGCACGCAGGCGCCCGAGCAGCTCGGCGCTCCTGGCCGGGTCGTCGATCGACATGCTCTCGGTCAGTTCGAGTTCGAGCAGGCCGGGCGGCAGCTGGGTCTCGCGCATCACGCCTTCGACGGTGGCGACGATGTCGGTGTGCAGGAACTGGCGCGCCGACAGGTTGACTGCGATCGGCACGCGCAGCATGCCCTGGTCCATCCAGCGCCGCGCCTGTGCGACCGCGGTGCGCAGTACCCACTCGCCGATCGCCACGATCTGGCCGGACTCCTCGGCTACCGGGATGAATTCCACGGGCGAAACCAGACCGTGCGTGGGATGGCGCCAGCGCACCAGCACTTCCAGGCCGGCCACGGTGCCGGTCTTGAGCTCGATCTTCGGCTGGTACACGAGGAACAGCTCACCGTTGCCGATCGCATGACGCAGCTGCGATTCGAGCGCCAGCTTGCGCTCGGCCGCCTCGTGCAGCGCTTCGGAAAAGCGCTGGATCTGGCCGCCGCCGAATTCCTTGGCGCGTTGGATCGCCATGTCGGCGCTGTTGAGCAGCGCGTCGCCGTCGGCGCCGTCCTCGGGAAAGATCGCGTAGCCGATGCTACAAGTCAGGGGCAGCGCGCCGCCCGGGGCCGGCAGCTCCCGCTGCACCACCTGCAGCAGCTGGCGCAGGCGGTCGCGCGCGACGCTGTCGTCACCGAGGCCGGGCAGCAGCAGCACGAATTCGTCGCTGCCGGCGCGCGCCAGCAGGTCGCCCGGGCGCAGCAGGCCCTGCAGGCTGTGCGTGATCGCGACCAGGGCGGTGTCGCCGGCGTGGTGGCCGAGCTGCTCGTTGACGCGCTTGAACTTGTCCAGGTTGATGCTGGCCACCAGCGCCTGGATGCCTTGTTCGCGCCATTCGGGCAGCTTGTGCTCGACCGCGCGCGCCAGCGCCTGGCGGTTGGCCAGGCCGGTCAGCACGTCGTGATTGAGCAGGAATTCGACCTGGCCGGCGGCGTCGCGCAGCGCCGGGTCGGCGCCGTCGCCGTGCAGATTCACGTGCACGTGCGAGTGCAGCGACTGCGCCGCGCTGGCCAGCTGGCGGTGGTGGATCAGCTGCTCCACCATGCGCGCTAGGTCGCGCAGGATGTCCAGCTCTTCCTCGCTCGGCTGGCGCGGCACGTGGTCCAGCACGCACAGGGTGCCGATCGGCTGGCGCTCGATCGAGTACAGCGGCACGCCGGCGTAGAAGCGCACCCTGGGCGGACCGGTGACCAGCGGGTTGTCGGCGAAGCGCGGATCGAGCAGGGCGTCCGGCACGACGGTCGGCGTGTAGTCGAGGATCGCGTGGCCGCAAAACGAGACGTCGCGCGGCGTCCCGGTGGCGTCAAAGCCACAGCGCGACTTGAACCACTGCACATCCTTGTCGACCAGCGACACCAGCGCGATCGGCACCTTGAGCAGGCGCGTGGCCATGCGCGTGATGCGATCGAAAGCGTCGTCCGGCGGGCTGCCGAGCAGGTGGGTGGCGTGCAGCGCGGCCAGGCGGCGCGCTTCGTCGATGGGAATGTCGGGAATCTGCATAAAAGCTTTGTCAAATCCGATCTGTTCGCTTGCCACAATTGTGCCACGCTCCGACGATTTAGTGCACCAGCTTGAGATGGAAAAACCGGGTCGGCGCGCACGCGGATGGATTACCATGGGCGGTATCGAAGGAGATGACGATGAAAGCGATTGTGACCGGCCACACCAAGGGCCTCGGCGCCGCACTGGCGCACAACCTGTTGGCGCGCGGCGTGCCGGTGCTGGGCCTCGCGCGCACCCGCGCGCCCGCGCTGGCGGGCGCCTACCCGGAGCTGTTCGGGGAAGTCGAACTCGACCTGGCCGACGGCGCCGCACTGGCCGACTGGCTGGGCGGCGGCGCACTGGCCGACTACATCGACGGCAGCGGCGCGATCCTGCTGCTCAATAACGCCGGCATGGTCAGCCCGGTCGGCCCGCTCGAGGAGCAGGATCCGCTGGCGGTGATGCGCACGGTGGCGCTGAACGTGGCGGCGCCGCTGGCGCTGTCGGCGGCGGTGGTGCGCGCCGCCCCTAGCGCGCAGCTGCGCATCCTGCACATCTCCAGCGGCGCCGCGCGCAACGCCTATCCCGGCTGGAGCGTGTACTGCGCGACCAAGGCGGCGCTCGACCAGCACGCGCGCGCGGTGGCGCTCGACAGCGGCGCGGACGCGCGCGGCGTGCGCATCTGCAGCCTGGCGCCGGGCGTGATCGACACCGGCATGCAGGCCGAGATCCGTGCCACCCCCGAAACCAACTTCCCGCTGCGCCAGCGCTTCGTCGAGCTGAAGGAAACCGGCGCCCTGATCGATCCCGACCAGTGCGCCGAGCAGCTGGTCGACCACCTGCTCGGCACCGGCTTCGGCGACGACGTGGTGGCCGACCTGCGCACGCTGGCGCGCTGAGCGCCAGCCGGCGGTATTGACCATGCGCAACATGGGCGCCGGGCCGGGATGGGAGCATAGGTTTGATCCCAGGCAAGCACCGGAGGCCGCATGGACGAGCTGTTGCGCTATTACGAGGAAGAGCTGGGCCTGTTCGGGCAGTTCGCGCGCGAATTCCGCGCGCGCTACCCGAAGCCGGCCGGCGAGCTGCACCTGGCCGGCGAAAGCTACGACGATCCGGGCGTCGCGCGCCTGATCCAGTCGGTCGCCCTGATGAGCGCGCGCATCAAGAAGCGCCTCGACGACGACTATCCGAAGTTCACCGAATCGCTGCTGGAAAGCCTGTACCCGCATTACCTGCGTCCGCTGCCTTCGCACAGTATCGTGCAGGTCGGCTACCGCACGCCGGACGAGGTGCCCGAGATCGCCTCGACGCTGCCGCGCGGGACCATGCTGCGCAGCGGCGCCGGCAGCGACGGATTGTGCCGGTTCCGCACCGTATATGACGTGCTGCTGGCGCCGCTGCGCGTGGCCGAGGTGGCGTTTTCGCCGGTGTTCGCCCCCAGCGGGGTCCACCCGCGCGTGCTGCGTCCGGGGCGCGGCGTGACCGCTGGCATCGCCATTACCATCGACAGTCCGGGCGCCCGGGCCGACATGCGCGAGGCGCTGCCGACGGTGCTGCGCCTGTTCGCGGACGGCGAAGCGTCGCTGCGCGCGGCCCTGATCGACAGCCTGTTCCTGCGCGGCGCCGGCGCCTGGCTGCAGGTGGGGAGCGAGTCCGCCTGGGCGCCGCTGCGTCACGCGCCGCTGCGCATCGGCGGTTTCGCCGAGGCGGATGCGATGATCCCGTTCCCGGCCCGTTCGCATCCCGCGCTGCGCTTGCTGACCGAGTATTTCTGCTACCCCGAGAAGTTCAATTTCATCGACCTCGATTGCGCCGAGCTGCGCACGCTGCTGCCGCCGCGCTGCACGCGGTTTACCTTGCACCTGGCCCTGGGCGGGGTCGGCCCGGACAGCGACACCGCACAGCTGCTGCACGCACTGGACGCGCGCAGCCTGCTGCCGGGCTGCACGCCGGTCATCAACCTGTTCCCGAAAGCCGGCGCGCCGCTGCAGCTGAGCCACACGAGCGCCGACTACCCGTTGCTGGCCGACAGCGCGCATGCCGGCGCCTACGAGATCCACAGCGTCGATGCGGTGCGGCTGGTGCGCGAGGGTGCACGCGGCGTGACGCCGTTCACGCCGCTGTACGCCGCCGGCGCCGGCGCCGAGGATGCGGCCCCGGGCCGACGCCATTACTGGATCACGCGGCGCGACCATGCCACCGCCGCGCTCAGTCCCGGCCACGAGATGCGCATCGCGCTGCTCGACGCCGACTTCCGCACCACCGACGCCGCCGGCGCCACGCTCTCGACCGAACTGACCTGCACCAACCGCGATTCTCCGACCCGGCTGCGCTACGGCAGCCCGCAGGGTGACCTGCGCGCCGAAGAGCTGGCCGGCGGCGCGCCGATCCGCATGTTGCGCAAACCCACGCCGACGCGCCGCTTCGACAGCGCGCGCGGCACCCACTGGCGCCTGATCGCGCACCTGGCGCTGAATCACTCGGCCCTGAGCATGGCGGGCCTGGCCGACTTCCAGAAGATGCTGTCGCTGTACGACCTGGCGCGCTCGCCGGTGGCGCAGCGCCAGATCGGCGGCATCGTCGGGCTCGAGCACGGCGCGGTGCGCACCTGGCTCAAGAGCGCGCCGGTGGCCACGCTGATGCCCGGCATCGGCATCCGCCTGACGGTCGATGAAGACGCCTTCGCCGGCAGCGGCCTGTACGTGTTCGCCCAGGTACTGGACCGCTATTTCGCGCTGGGCGGGCAGCTCAACTGCTTTACCCAGCTGCAGGTCGTGTCGCGCCAGACCGGCCAGGTGCTGCTCGCCTGCGCGCCGCGCGCGAGCCGTTGATGGCGGCCGCGCCTGCGCCCGCGGCCGCGTCCCCGATCGAACGCCTGCTGGCCGAGCCGCAGCGCTTCGAGTTCTTCCAGGCGGTGCGCTTGCTGCTGCTGTGGCTGCAGGAGCAGGGCGTCGCCCCGCACCAGGCGCTCGAGCGCCACCTGCGCTTTCCGAACAGCCTGTCGCTGGCTTTTCCCGCCAGCCAGGTCGAGGCGCTGGAGGTGCTGCCGCGCTACGCCGGCGCGCTGCCGCAGTTCCATCTGACGCCCGGCTTCATGAGCCTGCTGGGCGCGCACGGGGCGCTGCCGCACCACGACACCGAGCGCATCCAGGCCTGGCAAACGCACGAGGCCGACCCGGAACTGGCCGGGGCGCCACGCGCCTTTCTCGACCTGTTCTTGACGCGCATGCTGGGCCTGTTCTACGGCGCGTGGCGCAAGTACCGCATCGAGCACGCCGTTCAAGGACCGCGCGACGCCTACCTGCCGCTGCTGCTGGCGCTGGCTGCGCTGCCCCAGGCCGACCCGGCACAGGTCGGCGACGGCGACGATGGCGGCAGCGGCGCCGGCGTGGACGTGGCGCCCGAGGCGCTGGCGCGCTACGCCGGCGTGCTGCGCCAGCGCCCGGCCTCGGCGGCGGTGCTGGGGCGGGTGCTGGCCGATCACTTCGGCGTCGGCGTGGCGGTGCTGGAGGCGGTCGGCCATTGGGACGCCTTGAGCGCGGCCGAGCAGACCCGGCTCGGCATCATGGCCGGCGGCGCGGACGCCGGCGCCGGCCTGCTCGGCCAGTCGGCCCTGCTGGGCGCGCGCAGCTGGCGCCCCGATCTGCGCGTGCGCGTGCGCATCGGCCCATTGGAGCGGCGCCAGTTCGAGCGTTTCCTGCCCGGCGGCGCCGGCGCGCGCGCCTTGCGTACGCTGCTCGGCCTGTTCGCCGCGCCGGTCCTGTCCTACGAGATCGTGCTGGTGCTGCGGCGCGACGCCGTGCGCCTGCTGCAGCTCGAGGCAGGGGACATTGGAGCGCGCCGGCTGGGCATCGACAGCGTGCTCGCCACCATGCCCTCGCCAAGCGACCGCGCCGACATGCGCTACGAGATCCGGCCGCTGGCGCCATTGCCGCCGCCGGCCCGGCCGTCAGACGCGAAAAGCGCTTGACCTTACCATCGTGGGAAGGATTATCCTGTCAGCGTGGACAGGAGGATCTGGATGGAATTCGACATCGAAGGCATGACTTGCGCGTCCTGCGTGGCGCGCGTCGAAAAGGCATTGAAGACCGTGCCCGGCGTGGACAAGGCCACGGTCAACCTGGCGACCGAGCGCGCCAGCGTCGCCGGCGCCGCCGTTGCGCCGGACAGCGTGCTGGCCGCGATCGACCGCGCCGGCTATGCGGCGCGCCTGCGCACGCCGGCATCCGGATCCGACCCGGCGATCGAGCCGCCGGGCGCCGGCCAGGCCAGGGGACTGCCGAGCTGGTGGCCGGTGGCCATGGCGGCCTTGCTGTCGCTGCCGCTGCTGGCGCCGATGCTGGCGGCGCCGTTCGGGCGCCACGCGATGCTGCCGGGCTGGCTGCAGCTGCTGCTCGCCACGCCTGTGCAGTTCTGGCTGGGCGCGCGCTTCTACCGCGCCGGCTGGAAGGCGCTGCGCGCGGGCAGCGGCAACATGGACCTGCTGGTGGCGCTCGGCACCTCGGCCGCGTATGCGCTGTCGTGCTGGCAGCTGCTGGCCGGCGCGACGCACCTGTATTTCGAATCGTCGGCGCTGGTCATCACTCTCGTCTTGGTCGGCAAATGGCTGGAAGGCCGCGCCAAGCGCCAGACCCTGCATGCGATCCGCGCGCTCGAAGCGCTGCGCCCGGCCACGGCGCTGGTGCGACGCGACGGCCACGACCAGGAGGTGCCGCTGGGCCAGCTGCGCGTCGGCGATTTGATGGTGGTGCGCCCGGGCGAGCGCGTGCCGCTCGACGGCCGCGTGCTCGAAGGCGCCAGCCACGTCGACGAATCGATGCTGACCGGCGAGAGCCTGCCGGTGGCGCGCCAGGCCGACGACATGGTCAGCGGCGGCGCGGTCAATGGCGAAGGCTTGCTGCTGGTGCAGGCGTCCGCGGTCGGCGCCGACACCATGCTGGCCCGGATCATCCGCATGGTCGAGGACGCGCAGGCCGCCAAGGCGCCGATCCAGCGCCTGGTCGACCGCGTCAGCGCGGTATTCGTGCCGGCGGTGCTGGCGCTGTCGCTCCTCACGCTGCTGGCCTGGGGCCTGGGCACCGGCGACTGGCAACAGGCGCTGCTCAACGCGGTGGCGCTGCAGGTGATCGCCTGCCCATGCGCGCTCGGCCTGGCGACGCCGGCCGCGATCATGGTCGGCACCGGCGCCGCCGCGCGCCACGGCATCCTGATCAAGGACGCCGAGGCGCTCGAAACCGCGCACGGCGTCGACGTGGTGGTGTTCGACAAGACCGGCACGCTGACCGAAGGACGGCCGACGCTGGCCGCGGTCGAAGCCGCCGATCCGCGCCGGGTCACCCGGCTGGCGGCCGCCTTGCAGCAGGCCAGCAGCCATCCGCTGGCGCGCGCGGTGCTCGACGTCGCGCACGCTAACGAACTGGCCGTGCCCGCGGGCGCGGATGCGCAGGCGCTGCCCGGGCGCGGGATGCGCGCGCGCGTGGGCGCAGACACGGTCTGGCTCGGCAACCGCCGCCTGCTCGACGAGATCGGCGCGCTCGACGCGGCCCCAGGCTTGCGCGAGGCCGCCGCCCGCCACGAGGACGAAGGCCGCACCGTGTCCTGGCTGGCCGTGCAAGGCGCCGGCGCCGACAGGATCGAGGTCGAGGGCCTGCTGGCCTTCGGCGACCGCGTCAAGCCGAGCGCCGCCGCCGCCGTCGAGCGCCTGCGCCGGCTGGGCATCGAGGTGCACATGCTGACTGGCGATAACCGCGGCAGCGCGCGCGCCGTCGCCGCCCGGCTCGGCATCGAGCACTATCAGGCCGAGGTGCTGCCGGCCGACAAGGCGCGCGTGGTGCAGCAACTGGGCGCGGCCGGACGGCGCGTGGCAATGGTCGGCGACGGCATCAACGACGCGCCGGCGCTGGCCGCGGCCGCCGTCGGCTTCGCCATGGCCGGCGGCACCGAAGTCGCGATGCACACGGCCGGCGTGACGCTGATGCGCGGCGATCCGCTGCTGGTGGCCGACGCGATCGACGTCTCGCGCCGCACCTGGCGCAAGATCCGCCAGAACCTGGGCTGGGCCTTCGTCTACAACCTGGTCGGGATTCCGGTTGCGGCTTTCGGGCTGCTCAACCCGGTGCTGGCCGGCGCGGCGATGGCGCTCAGCTCGGTCAGCGTGGTCACCAATGCACTGCTGCTGCGCGGCTGGCGTCCCGCTGCGGCGACGCCAGCGCATGCGGCGGCTACAATCGAACCCGACACCGATCTGCAAACCGGGCTGCTGGTACTGCCGCCCGACATCCAAGGAGAAACCGCGATGTATGAATTGACCGTCGAAGACATGAGCTGCAACCACTGCGTGGGCCGCGTCACCAAGGCCGTGCAGAAGATCGACGCCGACGCCAGGGTGGCGATCGACCTGCCGACCAAGAAGGTGCGCATCGACAGCCACGCCGACCTGGACCGGATCGCCGCCGCGATCGACGACGCCGGCTATCCGGTGGTTGGACGCGCCGCCGCGGCCTGACGGACGACTAGACGCGCACTAAGCCTTGCCGGCCGCGACCGCGCCGGCCAGCGCCGCGATGCTGGCCAGGTCGACCGGCTTGGTCAGGTGGCGGTCGAAGCCGGCGCGGCGCGAGCGCTCGAGGTCTTCCTCGGCGCCCCAGCCGGTGACGGCGGCCAGCACGACACCGTCCAGCGCCGGTTCGCGCCGGATCGCCTCGGCCAGCTCGTAGCCGTTCATGCCCGGCATGCCGATGTCGAGCAGGGCCAGGTCGGGCTTGGATCCGTGCACCGCCGCCAGCGCGGCGCGGCCGTCGTGCACGACGTCGACCGTGTGCCCGTCCAGTTGCAGCGATTGCGCCAGCAGCTCGGCGGCGTCGCGGTTGTCGTCGGCGATCAGGATGCGCAGCTGCGTCGGCACCGGCACCGGCGCGGCGGACGGCGCCTTGATTGCCGGCTGCCCGGCTTGCGTGGATTCAGGCGCGTCTGGCGCCAGGGGCAGGCGCAGCGTGAAGCAACTGCCCTGGCCGGGCCCGGCGCTGGTGGCCGCGACGCTGCCGCCGTGCTGCTCGGCCAGGCGCTTGACCAGGCTCAGGCCGATGCCCAGGCCGCCCTGGGCGTAGTTGCTGCCGTGGCGCGACTGGCTGAACATCTCGAACAGGGTCGGCAAGGCTTCGGCCGGGATGCCGATGCCGTTGTCGCTGACCTCGACCAGCGCGTCATGGTGTTCGACCCGCAGCGCCAGCGCGATGCGCCCGCCTTCGGGCGTGTACTTGGCGGCGTTGGTCAGCAGGTTGGCGACTAGCTGCACCAGGCGGTTGGGATCGGCGTCCAGCACCATCGGCTGCGGCGGCGCGTCCACCGTCAGCGTGTGCCCGCGCGCCTGGACCTGCGGCAGCGCCGCCTCGACCGCGTTGGCGGCCACTTCCTGCAGCACCACGCGCTCGCGCTTGAGCTCGATCTTGCCGCTCTGGATGCGCGCCAGGTCGAGCAGGTCGTTGACCAGGTGGATCAGGTGGTTGACCTGGCGTTCCATCATCCCGCGCACCTTGGCCAGCGACGCCGCATTGCCGGGGTTCAGGCGCATCAGGTCCAGGCCGGTGCGGATCGGCGCCAGCGGGTTGCGCAGTTCGTGCGCGAGCGTTGCCAGGAATTCGTTCTGGCGCCGGTTGGCGCGCGCCAGGTCGTCCGCCAGGCGGCGCAGCGCGTCGTCGGATTCCCGTTGTGCGCTGATGTCGCGGAATACGATCGCCACCTGGTTCGCGGCCGGGCCGTCGGCCTTGGCGACGAACACGTCGTACCAGCGCCGGGCCGCGTCGTTGTGCTGCACGATGCGGACCGGAACGCCGTTCTGCGCGACACCGGCATACAGTTCGTTCCAGTATTGTTCGATACCCGGCACGAGCTGGCTGGCCGTTTTGCCGATGGGATCGGTCACGCCGGTGTGGCGCTCGAACGCCGTATTCACCTCGAGAATACGGTGGTCGACCGGCCGGCCTGCCGCGTCATAGAGCACCTCGACCAGGCAAAAGCCTTCGTCAATCGAGGAAATCAAGGTGCGGTAGCGCTGCTCGCGCTCGCGCAGCTGCGCTTCGACCGCCCGCTGGCGCGTGACGTCGATCACCACGCCGGGCAGGCGCGCCGCCACGCCGTCGTCGAACTCGACCCTGCCGCGCGCGTGCACCGTGCGCTCGCAGCCATCGGCGCCGCGAACGCGGTAGATGCAGTCGTACAGTTCGCCGGTCTCGCGCGCGCGCGCGAGGCTGGCGCGGATCGCCGGCAGGTCGTCCGGATGGATCGTGGCCAGGTAGGCCTGCGGCGAGGCCTCGGCCACGTCGGCCTGGGACACGCCGTGCAGGCGCGCCATGTTGGGGTCGGCGTACAGCTTGTAGGCTTGCAGGTCGAACATCCAGGTGCCGATCTCGCCGGCGCTGAGCGTGGCTTGCAGGCGCGCCTGGGCGTCGCGCAGCTGGTCGATCATGCGCTTGCGCGCGCTGATGTCGGCGGCAGCGCCGATCATGCGGTGCGGCTCTCCGGCGGCGTCGTGATGCATGCGCCCGGTGAGTTCGACCCAGCGCCATTCGCCGCTCGGGCGGTGCCGGAAACGGCATTCGAAATGGAAGGGGCGGTCGCCGGCGACGGCGGCGCCGACCGCCTGCAGGTAGGGCGCGACGTCGTCGGGGTGGGCGACTTCGGACAGAAAGCGATCGTTGTTGAACGGCTCGGCCCCGCGCTCGACGCCCATGATGTCGAACATGCGCTCGTTTTCCCAGGTCGGTTTGTCCAGCCTGGCGTCCCAGCTCCAGATGCCCAGGTCGGCGGCTTCGGCCGCCAGCTGCAGCCGCTCGGCGTTGTCGCGCGAGCGCGCTTCGGCTTCGCGCCGGGCAGTGACGTCGACCACCACCGCCAGCACGCTGGACGGCCCCGGCCGGCCCGCCTCGACGATCGGCGACACGATCTTGCTCACCCAGACCGTGGTTCCGTCCGCGCGCAGCAGGCGGTTCTCGATCTCGAACGGCTGGCCGTCGCGGCGCAGCACGGCGAGCGCGTCGTGGTTGGCGGCGCGGTCGTCCGGGTGCGTCAGCAGGTCGACGCGCTGGCCGATCACGTCCGCGCGCGCGCGCCCGACGATGCGGCAAAAGGTGTCGTTGGCGCTCAGGATGCGCAGGTCGAGGTCGGCCTCGACGATGCCGGCGGCGGTCTGGCGGATCAGCGAGGCCAGGTGCGTCTGGCTGCGTTCGAGTTCGGCGGTACGTTTGACGACGCGCTGGTCGAGGGTGCGGTTCAGGTCGCGCACCTCGACTTCCGCGCGCATGCGGGCGGTGGTCTCGATCACGGTGCTGGTCATGCCGCCCACCCGGCCATCGTCGTCGCGCAGCGGCGAGCAGAAGATCGTGAACCAGCCCGGTTCGAGCATGCCGTTGCGGCGGATCGTCAGGCCGACGTCCTGCACTTCGGGCGCGCCGCCGGCGTAGGCGCCTTCGACCAGCGGCTCGACGTCCGGCCAGATCTCGGCCCACACCTCGGCGATCGGGCGGCCCTGCGCCCACGGATGCTTTTCGCCGAGCAGGGCGGTGTAGCCCTCGTTGTAGATCAGACAGCGCTGCGGCCCCCACACCATGCCCATCGCCACCCGCGCGTCGAGCATCATGCCGACGTTGGCGCGCAGCGCGGCCGGCCAGGTCGCGGGCAGCCCGAGCGGCGTCGCGCCCCAGTCGGTGCGGTTGAACCGGGCGTGGAAGGCGCTGGCTTCGGCGAAGGGGCCGGGATCGGAAGTCGTTTTCAAAATGGCGTGCGGGGGCGAAAGCGCGTATCCATGATGATAAACGCTTTCGCCCCCGGCGCGGCGCTTCTAGTGGCGCTTCTAGTGCCCCTCGTGCCCGCCGTGCTCCCCATGGCCGCCGCCGCGCCGCACCGTGGCCGCCGGCGCGGCGCCGTCGTCCGCCGGCCCGGCCTGGGCCGGCGCGCGCACGGCGTCGGGCGCGGCCCCGGTCCACTCGCGCGCCACCGTGCCCTCAGGGTGGCGGTACCAGCCCGGATCGCGGTAGTCGCCGCGCGCCTGGCCTTCGCGCACCTTGATCGTGGTGAACATGCCGCCCATCTCGATCGGGCCGAACGGGCCGCGTCCATCCATCATCGGCAGCGTGTTTTCCGGCAGCGCCATGCGCATGTTGCCCATCGAGCCGCCCTGGCCGCCCATCGCCATGTAGCCGGGCACCAGGTCGTTGATCTTTTGCGCCAGGCCTTTCTGGTCGACGCCGATCATGGTGCGCACCTGGTGGCCCATGGCGTTCATCGTGTGGTGCGTCTTGTGGCAGTGGAAGGCCCAGTCGCCGGGATTGTCGGCCACGAACTCGATCGCGCGCATCTGGCCCACGCCGATGTCGACCGTGACTTCGGGCCAGCGTGACGCCGGAGGAATCCAGCCGCCATCGGTGCCGGCGACTTCGAAGCGATGGCCGTGGATGTGAAAGGGATGATTCGTCATCGTCAGGTTGCCCAGGCGGATGCGCACGCGGTCGTCTTTTCGCACCACCATCGGGTCGACGCCGGGGAAGGCGCGGCTGTTGATGGTCCACAGGTTAAAGTCGAGCATCGTGTTGACGTTGGGCGTGTAACTGCCGGGGTCGATGTCGTAGGCGTTCAGCAGGAACACGAAGTCGCGGTCGACCGCGTGCCGGCGCGGGTCCTTCGGGTGCGTCACCCAGAAGCCCATCATGCCCATCGCCATCTGCGTCATCTCGTCGCTGTGCGGGTGGTACATGAAAGTGCCGGCGTAGCGCGCGGTGAACTCGTACACATAGGTCTTGCCCGGCGCGATCGCGGGCTGGGTCAGGCCGGCCACGCCGTCCATCCCGTTCGGCAGGATCTGGCCGTGCCAGTGGATGCTGGTCGCCTCCGGCAGCTTGTTGGTAACAAAAATGCGCACCCGGTCGCCCTCGACCACTTCGATGGTCGGGCCCGGGCTCTGGCCATTGTAGCCCCACAGGTTGGCCTTCATGCCGGGCGCGATCTCGCGCACCACCGGCTCGGCGACCAGGTGGAATTCCTTGACGCCGTCCTTCATGCGCCAGGGCAGGGTCCAGCCGTTGAGCGTCACGACCGGGTTGTAGGGACGGCCGTTGGGCGGGGCCAGCGGGCCGGCGGTGGCGCTCGAGCTTTGCTGCGGCGCCTCGGGGATGGCGGCGGCGCCGGCCCGGGTGACCAGCGCGGCGCCGCTCAAGGCAAGCCCGCCGCCGGCCAGGAAGTTTCTACGGGAAGTCATTGGGTGTGGTCCTTGTGTTCGTGGGCGGCGTGGTCGTGCGCGGGCATCGCCGGCATGGGCGCGGGTGCGGGCGCTGGCATGGGGGCGGGCGCGGGCGCGGGCGCGGACGGCCAGTCGGCCGCGCGCATGCCGAGCGCGCCTTCGAGCGCCGTCCGGGCCAGCCAGAATTGCTTGAGGGCGTCGATGTAGGCGCCGACCGCGACGGCCTGGTCGCGGGCATCGGCGAGCAGGTCTTCAGGGCCGATCTGCATCGCGTTGTAGCGCAGCAGGACTTCCTTGGCGATGCGCCGGCGCAGCGGGATGACGGTGTCGCGGTAGTGACGCGCCAGCTCGTGGGCGCGGCGATAGGCGTCGTAGCCGTCGCGCGCCTCGCTGGCGGCGCTGACCGCAGTGTCGGCCACGTGCTGCAGCGCCGCCATGTAGGTCGCCTCGGCCCTAGCGACGCGTGCACCGCCCCAGTCGAACAGCGGCAGGCTGACGGTCAGGTCGTAGCCGCGCAGCGTGGGCGCGCCGGTGGCCGCCTGGTTCATCGGCCCGAGTTCGAGCACGTTGATGAAGCGCGTGGTCTTGGTCAGGCCCAGGTCGGACGCGGTGGCGGCGGCATCCGCCTTGGCGGCCTGGACGTCGAGGCGCTGATCGAGCGCCAGGCGCTGCACGTTGGCCAGGGCGGCGGCCGTCTCGGGCAGCTCGGGCAGGTGCGCCGGCAGCGTGTAGTCGAGCGTGTAGCCCGGTTCCGTGCCCTGCAGACCGAGCTGGCGCGTCAGCGTTTCGCGCGCGTGCGCCGCCTCGCGCGCCGCGCGCGCGAGGTCGGCGTGGGCTTGCGCCGCAGACAGCTGTTCGCGCATCAGGTCGAGCTGGCTGGTGTTGCCGACCCTGGCGCGGCGCCCGGCCAGGTCGGCCCCGGCGGCAGCGGCCTGGTCGACGGTGCGCGCATACTCGAGCGCCTGGCCGGCGGCGACCGCCTCGACCCAGGCGCGGCGCGTGTCCAGCGCCTGGCGCTCGATGCGCGCGGCGATCTCGAGCTTGGTACGCTCGAACTGGCGCGCGGCCAGGCGCGCCTGCAGCGGCTTGGTCAGGATGTCGAGCAGGTCGAAGCCGAAGCTGCGCTGCAGCTGGACGCTGCCGCCGCTGCCCAGGCGCTGCAGGTTAAACTCGGGATTGGCCAGGCGCGCGGCCTGCACCAGGTCGGCCTGGGCGATGCCGGCTTCCCAATAGGTGGCTTGCAGGCCCGGATTGGCGACCAGGGCGACGCGCACCGCGCCGTCCATGTCGAGCGGGCCGGCCAGCATCCGGCGCACGGCGGCCTGCAGTTCCTGCTGCGTGGCCGGGTCGCGCGCCAGGCGCGGTTCCACGCCCACATGGGCCTGCGCAATGCGCGCGACGTCCTGGAAGCCGCGCTCGGGATCTACCGTGGCGCAGCCGGCCAACAGCGCCATGGCAGCGCCGAAAAGGGGGAGCGACTTCGGCAGCGATGTCGGCGACGTGCGCGCACGGCCGGCGCGCCCCGGCGATTGCATGGGGTGATGCATGGGTCTCATTCCTCGTGAATGCGTGAATCGACGCCGCGGTCTGCGCAATAGCAGAGTGTGCAGGCGGCGGCGGGGAGCGTCAGGCGAGGGCAGGACGCGGAGGGCGCTCGAGCAGGAAGGGGTCGACGCTGGGCAGGTGGCCCGGCAGGAAAGGCACGGCGACGAAGGCGGCGCCGGGGGCGCGCGGCGCCGGCGTGAAGTTGGGCGCTGGCGCTACTGCCGCGCAGCAGGCCGCGCAGGCGCTGCAGCGGCCATGCGCGTGCTCGCCGTGGCAGCGGCTGCCGCTGGCGGCGTCATCGTGGCACGCGGTCGGGGACGATATGGCGCGATGCGCGTCCGAAGCCGCCGGCAGCATGTGCGCGTGCGGCGGCATCTGCAGCGGCGCGGCTGCCGTTGCGGCGAGCGCCGGCGCAGCCACATGCGCGTGCGCGTGCAGCGCGCACGGCTGCGCGGCCGCCGCGGCCAGGCCCGGGAAGGCCAGCAGCGTCAGCCACAGCAGCATCGAACGTACTAGATTCGGCAATCGATGCGGAAGCATGCACGGAAACGTCGTCATCACGCGCCGATTCTAGCATGCACGCTGTGCTAGCATCCCATCATTGGCAACGGGTCGGGATCGTGGTGTATGTCAGGGCATCGTCGCGCGCAGGGCGCCGGATTCGAAATAGATGTGGCGGATGGTCGGGAACACCGCGCCGACCGCCTTTTGCAGGCGCTCGATCGCGGTCTCGACCTCGTCGATGCGCATGCCGCGCTTGAACTGCACCGCCGCCGTCAGCAAGACCTCTTCGGGGCCGAGCTGCATGCTCATCAGGCGGTCGACGCACAGGACCGCCGGATCGTCCTCGAAAATGCCGCGCACGCGCTTGATCGCATCCTGCCCCATGCTTTCGCCGACCAGCAGGTTGCCGGTCTCGCGCCCCAGCGTGAAGGCGGCGCCCACCAGCAGCACGCCGATCAGGATCGAGGCGGCCGGGTCGCAGTAGGGATTGTCGAACAGGTAGCCGAGCGTGATGCCGACCGCCGCGATGCCCAGGCCGATCAGCGCCGCCGAATCCTCGATGAAGACCGTGAACACGGTGGCGTCCTTGGACGCGCGCATGGTCTGCCACAGGCTGGCGCCGGGCTTGCGCTTCTTGTTGAGTTCCTTGCGCGAGACGTTCCAGCTGTAGCCCTCGAAGCAGGCCGACACGCCCAGGACCAGGTAGTTCCACAGCGGGTCCTCCACCGGCTCGGGATTCTGGATCGCGTGGATGCCGTGGTAGATCGAAAAACCGCCGCCCAGCGAGAACACCGACAGCGCCACCATCAGCGCCCAGAAGTACAGCTCCTTGCCGTAGCCGAACGGATGCTTGGCGTCGGCCGGCTTGGCGGACTGCTTCTCGCCCAGCATCAGCAGCAGCTCATTGCCGGTATCGACCGTCGAGTGGATGCCCTCGGCCAGCATGGCCGCGCTGCCGGTGATCGCCGCGACCACGAACTTGGCCACCGCGATGCCAAGGTTGGCCACCAGCGCGGCGTAGATCACCTTGTTGCCGCCTTCCTTCTTGCCGTCCTTGTCCTGCGGCGCGGCCTGAGCCGGCTGCGCCTGCTGATCGTCCTTCATGTGCTGCCCGTCCTTTATCCGCCATGTCGTGCGCTGTATTCGTGCTTCCAGTGTAGCCAATCGGTCAAGATCGGCTTGCACGGCTGGGGACAGTGCGCTTTTCGAAGAGACCCGGCATGAGCGTGCGTAACCTGCGCCAGCTGTTCGCGCCGCGTTCGGTGGCCCTGGTCGGCGCTTCCGAACGCCCCGGCAGCGTCGGCGCCACCATGCTGCACAACCTGCTGGCGGGCGGCTTCAAGGGCACGATCTACCCGGTCAACCCGAAGTACGACGCGCTGGCCGGATTGAAGGTCTGGTACGACGTGGCGCGGCTGCCGCAGGCGCCCGAGCTGGCCATCGTCTGCACGCCGGCCCCGACCGTCCCCGGCATCGTGCGCGCGCTGGGCGAGCTGGGCACGCGCGCGGCGATCGTGATGACCGCCGGCCTGGCGCACGCGGTCGATGCGCGCGGGCGCAGCCTGCGCCAGTCCACGCTGGACGCGGCCAATCCCTACCTGCTGCGCATCCTGGGGCCGAACAGCGCCGGCCTGCTGGCGCCCGGGCTGGGCCTGAACGCCAGCATCTCGGCCGGTGGCGCACCGGCCGGGCGGATCGCCTTCGTGTCCGAATCCGGAGCGTTGATGAACGGCGTGCTGGACTGGGCGCGCTCGCGCGGCATCGGCTTTTCCAGTTTCGTCTCGCTGGGCGAATCGGCCGACGTCGACTTCGGCGACGTGCTCGACTACCTGGCCAGCGACGCCGGCACCAGCGCGATCCTGCTGCACATCGAGAGTCTGCGCCACGCGCGCAAGTTCATGTCGGCGGCGCGCGCGGCGGCGCGCAGCAAGCCGGTGCTGGTGCTGAAAGCCGGACGCTCGCAGGAAAGCGCCAGCGCCGCCGCCTGCCTGTCGGGCGTGCTGGCGCGTCCGGACGACGTCTACGACGCAGCGATCCGGCGCGCCGGCATGCTGCGCGCCCACACCACCGGCCAGCTGTTCGCCGCGGTCGAGACGCTGGCGCGCGCCAAGCCGTTGTACGGCGAGCGCCTGGCGATCCTGTGCAACGGCGCCGGCCCGGTGGTGCTGGCCGCCGACGCGCTGCAGGTCGGCGGCGGCCAGCCGGCGCTACTCGGCGAAGACACGGTGCGGCGCCTGCGCGCGCTGCTGCCGGAGTGGCGTGGCAGCGGTCCGCTCAACCTGCGCGGCGACGCCCCGCCGGAGCGCTACCGCGACGTCATTGACCTGCTGCTGCACGACGCCGGCGTCAACGCCGTGCTGATGATCCACGCGCCCAACGCGGTGGTCGACCCGGCCGAGGTGGCGCGCGCGGTGGCGCCGCTGGCGCGCGCCTCGAACCGCAACGTGCTGGCCTGCTGGCTGGGCGCGCAGACCGTCGCCGAGGCGCGCTTGCTGGCGCAGGAAGCCGGCATGCCGGCCTACCGCACGCCCGAGGAAGCGGTCAACGGCTTTCTGCAGATCGTGAATTACCGGCGCAACCAGCAATTGCTGATGGAGGTGCCGGCCTCGGTCGGCGACGGCGAACCGGACCGCGAGCGCGCACGCGCGCTGGTGCGCGAGGCCCTCGAGCGCGGCCGCAAGACCGGGCGCTACCTGCTCGACGACGCCGACACCAAGGGCATTCTGGCGGCCTACGGCATCCCAGTGGTGGCCACGCGCGCCGCCGCCACGCCCGAGGACGCGGTGCTGGCCGCCGAGCGGATCGGTTTTCCGGTCGCGCTGAAGATCCAGTCGCCGGACGTCGACCAGAAGAGCGACGTCGGCGGCGTCACGCTCGACCTGGACACGGGCGAGGCGGTGCTCAAGGCGGCCGAGCGCATGCGCCGCCGCCTGGCCGAGCTGCGCCCCGGCGCGCGCCTGGACGGCTTCATCGTGCAGGCGATGGCGCGCAATCCGCAGGCGCACGAACTGATCGCCGGCGCCGCCACCGACCCGGTGTTCGGGCCGGTGATCCTGTTCGGGCAGGGCGGCCTGGCGGTCGAGGTGGCGGCCGACCACGCGGTCGGGCTGCCGCCGCTGAACACGGTGCTGGCGCGCGACCTGATGGCGCGCACGCGCGTCGCGCGCCAGTTGGCCGGCTACCGCAACCACCCGGCCGCCAACCTGGACGCGATCGCCGCGGTGCTGGTGCAGGTGTCGCGCCTGGTGGCCGACCTGCCCGAAATCGTCGAACTCGACATCAACCCGCTGTTGGCCGACAGCCATGGCGCGATCGTGCTGGACGCGCGCATGCGCATCGCGATGGCCGACCGCGCCGGCTCGACGCTCGACCGGCTGGCGATCCGGCCCTATCCGGCCGAGCTGGAAGAAATCGTCGACTGGCACGGCGAGCCGATCCTGCTGCGCCCGATCCGCCCCGAGGACGGCCCGGCCCACGTCGCCCTGTTCAATGCGCTCACCCCGGACGACGTGCGCTACCGCATGTTCGTGCGCATCCGCGAGCTGCAGCCGGCCCAGCTGGCGCGCTTCACCCAGATCGACTACGACCGCGAGATGGCCTTCATCGCTACCCGCAGCGGTCCCGACGGTCAGCCGGAGACGCTGGCCGTGGGGCGCGTGGTGGCCGACCCGGACAACGTCAGCGCGGAATTCGCGGTGACGGTGCGCTCGGATTTGAAAGGCAAGGGCTTGGGCATCATGTTGATGAACAAGCTGATCGCCTACTGCCGCGCGCGCGGCACGCGCGAGATCGTCGGCGAGGCGCTGCCGCAGAACGCGCCGGTGATCGGCCTGGTGAAAAAGCTCGGCTTTACGGTCGGGCCGGTGGACGAGGACGAGGGGACGAGGAAGTTCTGGCTGGCGCTGCGTTGAGGCGCCCGACGGCCAGCGTCAGCGCCGGAAGCGCACGTCTTCTTGCACTACCTTGGCATCCCCGCGCGCATCGCGCTCTGCCTTGCCCTTCTTGGGTTTCTTCGGCTTCTTGACGATCTGCCCACCCGCATTGGTCTGCGGCACGCGGTGTTCGGGCTCGAAGCCGGGCTCTTCCTCGCGCTGCAGCGTTTGTTTGGTCAGCATTTCGATCGCCGCCAGTTGCTGCACTTCATCGGCGCACACCAGCGACACCGCTTCGCCCGAGGCGCCTGCGCGCCCGGTGCGGCCGCTGCGGTGGACGTAATCCTCGGCGACGATCGGCAGGTCGATGTTGACCACCGCCGGCAGATCGTCGATGTCGAGGCCGCGCGCGGCGACGTCGGTGGCGACCAGCACGCGCACTTCGCCGGCTTTGAAGCGCTCGAACGCGCGCAGGCGCGCCGGCTGCGGCTTGTCGCCGTGGATCGAGTCGGCCGAGATGCCTTTCTGTTCGAGCAGCTCGACCAGCGCGTCGACGCCCTTGCGGGTCTTGACGAAGGCCAGCACCTGGCTCCAGCCATGCTGTTTCAGCAGGTGCAGGAACAGCTCGGGCTTTCTCTTCTTGTCGACCGGGACGATCCACTGGCGGATCGCCTTGACCGTGGTGTTGGCCGGGCTGGCTTCGATGCGCACCGGATCGACCAGCAACTTGTCGGCCAAGGCGCGGATGGGATCGGAAAAGGTGGCCGAGAACAGCAATGTCTGGCGTTTTTTCGGCAGCAGGGCCAGCAGGGCGTCGATGTCGCGCGAAAAGCCGAGGTCGAGCATGCGGTCGGCCTCGTCCAGCACCAGTGCCTGCACCGCGTTGAAGCGCACCGCGTTCTGGCGTTGCAGGTCGAGCAGACGACCCGGCGTGGCCACCAGCAGGTCGACGCCTTTGCGCAGGCGCATCATCTGCGGATTGATGCTGACGCCGCCGTAGGCGACCATGGTGCGCAGCGGCAGGCCGGCGCCGTAGGCTTTGGCGCTTTCATGCACCTGCTCGGCCAGCTCGCGCGTGGGCACCAGCACCAGCGCGCGCACGCTGTTGGCGCCGACCTGGCCGCCGTCCATCGTCAGGCGTTGCAGCAGCGGCACGGCGAAGCCGGCGGTCTTGCCGGTGCCGGTCTGGGCCGCGGCCATGACGTCGCGCCCGGCCAGCACGGCGGGGATCGCCTGGGCCTGGACCGGCGTCGGATGTTCGTAGGATAGCGAGGCAAGGGTGCGGGCGATCTGGTCGATCAGGCCGAGCGAAGCGAACGACATGGGCAAATAGGGAAGGGCGAAAAGGCGACAGTGTACCTTGCCGCGCCGGCCGCGTGCAGCCGGCGCCGCATTCGCCGGTGGATGCCAGTCCGTCAGCCGGTGCGTTGGACCGCGCTTGCGCCCGTGATCGGCTTGATCGGTTCGCGCCGGGACCTGAAGGCTGTGTTGGTTACATGCAGTGAAGAATGTAAGCATGTGTTGCAACCTGCGAAACATTAGATTCCCTTTGATAAACTCGATCCATACCCTGAAGTTTCGAGAGAGAGGCACACATGAAAAAATTAATCGTCGGCATGGCGCTGTGCGCCGCAGCGCTCCCCGTCCTGGCCCAGACCAACGTCAGCATCAGCGTCGGCCAGCCCGGCTTCTATGGCCGCATCAACGTCGGCGATTTCGCGCCGCGCCCGGTGCTGTACGCGCCCCAGCCGGTCATCATCGAACAGCGTCCGCGCTACGTCGCCGAGCCGGTCTACCTGCGCGTGCCGCCGGCCCACCGTGCGCACTGGGCGCGCTACTGCGGCCGCTACAGTGCCTGCGGCATGCCGGTCCTGTTCGTGCGCGACGAGTGGTACACCCGTGATTACGTGCCGGCCTACCATCGCCGCTACGGCCCTCCGCCGGCGCGCTTCGTCGAATACGGCGGGCCGCGCTGGGAGCATGGCCATGGCCGCCCCGAATTCCATGACCGCGGCCGCCACGAAGGTTGGGACCGTGGCCGCCACGAAGGCTGGGACCGCGGTCACGGCGAAGGCCGCGGCGAGTGGCGCGGTGAAGGTCGCGGCGAAGGCCATGGTGAAGGCCGCGGTCACGGCGAAGGTCACGGCCACGGCCGCTGATCGCAGCCTTTCTGCAACGGCGCGCGGACCCGGTTGCACGCTGTAGTAGGCACGCCGTAGTAAACTGCTTCCAACAGTCCGGTCCACGCCGCTTGCCGGCGGCAGGATGACGGGCTTCGTGCAAAGGAGGCGGATTTGCGAAGCGAGATCGTGATCGTAGGCGGCGGGGCAGGCGGACTGGAACTGGCTTGCAAACTGGGCCGCAAGCTCGGCCCGGACAAGGTGATGCTGGTCGACAGCCGCCTGTATCATGTGTGGAAGCCCTCGCTGCACGAGGTCGCGGCGGGCACGCTCGACATCCACCAGGAAGGCCTGTCCTATCAGATGCTGGCGCACGACCGCGGCTTCACCTTCGTCTACGGCGCCATGACGGCGCTGGACGCCGCGAATCGCACCTTGCACGTTGGACCGGTCAGCGCCGCCAGCGACGGCGAAGAGATCTTCCCCGAGCGGACGATCGGCTACCGCGCGCTGGTCATGGCGGTCGGCAGCACCTCGAATTATTTCGGCGTGCCGGGCGCCCGCGAAAACACCATTTCCCTGAACGCCACCGAGGACGCCGAGCGCTTCCGCCTGCGCCTGTTGCGCCTGCTCGCCCAGGCGGCCGAAGACAAGTCCGGCGGGCCCAAGCGTGCGGCCAGCCAGGGCGCCGCGCTGGCCAAGGCGGTCGGCGCCGGCAGCTTCGACGCCGGTGTGGCGCCGGCCGACGGCACGGCGGCACACGGCGGCGCGGGCGCCGGCCTGGACGCGGCGACGCTGGCCCCGGGCCGCCACGCCGACGGGCTGGACATCGTGATCATCGGCGGCGGCGCTACCGGCGTCGAACTGGCCGCCGAGCTGCGCGAAGCCTCGGGCGCGTATGCAGTCTACGGCTTCTCGCGCCTGCAAGTGCAGCGCGACGTGCGCATCACGCTGTTAGAGGGCGCGCCGCGCATCCTGGCGCCGTTGCCGGAAAAGGTATCGGGTGCGGCCCTGCGCCTGCTGAACGAGCGCGCGATCAAGGTAGTCACCGATTGCCGCGTCACGCGCATCGAGAAGCACGAGGTGGTCGACGCCGCCGGCAACCGCTATGCCGCCGACATGTGCGTGTGGGCGGCCGGCATCCGCGCCCCCGAGTTCCTGTCCTCGCTCGGCTTGCCGACCAACAAGGGCGGGCAGATCGAAGTCGACAGCCACCTGCGGGTGCCGGGCGTGGAGGGCGTGTATGCGCTCGGCGATTGCGCAGCCTGCATCGACGGCAACGGCAAGCCGGTGCCGCCGCGCGCCCAGGCCGCGCACCAGCAGGCCGATTACCTGCTCAAGACTTTCATGAACATGATTGCAGGCGACCCGCCGCCCAAGCAGCCGTACACCTACCGCGATTACGGTTCGCTGGTCTCGATCGGCCACAGCACCACGGTGGGCAGCCTGATGGGCTCGCTGCGTGGCGCGAGCTTGTTCGTCGAAGGCTTCATGGCGCGCATCATGTACCTGAGCCTGCACCTGATGCATCACCAGGCGGTACTGGGGTCGGTGCGGACGGGATTGCTGGCGCTGGCGCGGTTTCTAATCCGCAGGACAACGCCCATCGTTAAGTTGCACTGAGCACTGTCGTCCCGGCGGAGGCCGGGACCCATGCACAGTTACCGGATTCGGCGGCTTGAATGGACCCCGGCCTCCGCCGGGGCGACGTTCAGGCCTTTTTCGGCAGGATCAGGGTCAACGCCGCGCCGGCCCCTTCCGGACCGCGTCCCAGCGTCAGCGTGCCGCCCAGCAGGCGCGCGCGCTCGCGCAGCATGCGCAGGCCGTGGCAGCTGAACGAGCCCGGGACACCGTCAGCCGGGCCGACGCCGTCGTCGCGCACCGTCAGCATGGCCTGCTCGCCATCGTCGTCCAGGATCACCTCGACCGCGCTGGCCTGCGCATGGGCCAGCACGTTGCGCAAGCCTTCCTCGGCGCAGCGCAGCAGCGCCACGCCCTGCTCGCGTGTGAACTCGGGATCGTCGTCGGGCAGGCTGGCCCTGGCCTTGACGCCGTGCTCGCGTCCCCATTCCGCCACCAGTTCCGCGATCGCCGCCTTGGGGCCGAGGAACTCCAGCTTGTCGTTCCACAGCGCCAGCTGCATCTTGCGGTTGGTTTCGATGATGTTGTTGAGCAGCTGCTTCATCTGCGCCGCACGGTCGCGCTGCGGCTGCTCGTGCAGGTGCTGGCTCAGCAATGCGAGGTGCATGGTGAGCGCGGTCATCGACGAGCCCAGGCTGTCATGCAGCTTGCGAGCCAGTTGGCGCCGTTCGTCGTCCCAGCAGTGGGTCAGGTGTCCCAGCAGCTCGGTCAACTCGGCGGCGCGTGCAGCGTCCGCCTCGTTGCCGGCATCGGGAGATTCAGGCGATTCTTGTGCCGAAGCTTTCATAAAAGCAACCAATTTATGTTTCTCTGGATGATACAACAGCTTGGCAGAGGGCGGCGCGCAGGATTTTCGGCTCTGTGAGTTGCCGTACAGTCCACATTTCGTTTTGGGAGGAAGCTGAAGGCTCTGGTTGCACAGCAGCCTCCACCGACCAAGGACATAAGGGGAACATCATGACCACGAGACAACAATCGGGTGCGCAGAGCGCCGCCAAAGGTATCGCGTCGATCGCCGGCCAGGATGCGATCGAACTGCTGACCGCCGACCACCGCGAAGTCGCCGACCTGTTCGAACAGTTCGAGAACCTGAGCGACCGCGCCAAGGCCAGCAAGCAAAAGATCGTGCAGAAGGTCTGCAAGGCCCTGCTGGTCCACACACAGATCGAGGAAGAGATCCTGTACCCGGCCGTGCGCGAATACGTCAAGGACCTGGCTGACCAGGTTGACGAAGCCGTGGTGGAGCACGCGGCCGCCAAGGACCTGATCCGCCAGCTGCACGACATGAATCCGGACGAGGACCTGTACGATGCCAAGGTCAAGGTGCTGAGCGAGGAAATCGAGCACCACGTCGAGGAAGAAGAGAAGGAAATGTTCCCGAAACTGCGCCAGAGCAAGATGGACCTGGACGCCATCGGTCAGGAACTGGCTCAGCGCAAGCAGGAACTGCAGTCGACGCTGACGTTTTAAAGGCGTTTATGCCGGCGCCGGCCCTATCTACTGTGCCTACAGTGCCGGCGCTTCCGGCTGGCGTACGGCTTCGGCCGGTTCGCTCAGCTGGCCCAGCAGGGCCGGCAGGTCGACCGGCTTGACCATGTGCAGGTCAAAACCGGCTTCCAGCGTGCGCCGCTGGTCTTCCGCCAGGCCGTAGCCGGTCAGGGCAATCAGGCGCAGTGCGCGCGTGGCCGGATCGCCGCGCAAGCGGCGCGCCACCTCGTAGCCGTCGATACCGGGCAAACCGATATCGACCAGCGCCACGCCGGGACGTTCGGCCAGCGCCACCCGCACACCTTCCAGGCCATCGCGCGCCTGCAACACCGGATAGCCATAGGAGGCCAGCATCGTGGCCATCATTTCGCGGCCATCGTCATTATCTTCGATCAGCAGCACGCTCGGCTTGGCCGGACCAGCGTCGACGCTGGCCTGCGATTCCGGCGCCTGGGCCTCTTCCACGTGCGGCAGGCGGATCTCGAACACGCTGCCGGCGCCGCTGCCGGGACTGGTGGCGGAGACCGAGCCGCCGTGCAGCTCGACCAGGCGGCGCACCAGCGACAGCCCGATACCCAAGCCGCCCTGCGAGCGGTCGATCGAAATCGCACCCTGAACAAATACGTCGAACACGTGCGGCAACAGGTCCTCGGCGATGCCGACGCCCGAATCGCGCACGCGCAGCACGGTTTCGTCATCCTCGCGTGCGACCGTGATCTGGATGCTGCCGCCCGAGGGCGTGTATTTCAGCGCGTTGTCGATCAGGTTGGTGGCGATCTGCTCCAGGCGGGTGGCGTCGCCGTCGACCCAGCCCGGCCCGAACGCCACGCTGATCTGGTAGCCGTTGGTGCGGCCGGTCGCGCGGAAGGTGTCGAGGCAGGCTTCCACCAGCCTGGCCAGGTCGATACGCTTGCGCGACAGCAGGATCTTGCCCGACATCGCGCGCGACAGGTCGAGCAGGTCGTCGACGATGCGCGACAGATGCTGGGTCTGGCGGCGGCCGATGATCTGGCGCGCACGCGCCACCGACTCGGCGCCCACGCCCGGCATGCCGAGCAGCGCCGAGGCGCTGCTGATCGCCGACAGCGGATTGCGCAGCTCGTGCCCGAGCATGGCCAGGAATTCGTCTTTCGCGCTGCTGGTGCGCTCGGCGGCGCGGCGTTCTTCCATCTCGCGCACCAAGCGCTTGTTGGTCGCGGTCAGTTCGGTGGTGCGCTGCGACAGCTTTTCGGTCTGGCGCTTGAGCTGCTCGTTCTTCATCGCCAGCGTGACGAACACCTGCACCTTGGCGCGCAAGATCTGCGGGATCACCGGGGTGAACAGGAAGTCGGCGGCGCCGCGCTGGTAGGCTTTGAGGCGGTCGATCTCGTCAGCCAGGAAGGCGGTCACGAAGATGATCGGGATGTCGGCCGAACGCGGGCGCTGGTGGATCGCCTCGGCGGTCTCGAAGCCGTCCATGCCGGGCATGTTGACGTCCAACAGGATGACTGCGAAATCATGACGCAGCACTTGGCGCAGGGCGTCCTGCCCCGAGCGGGCTGCCAGCACTTCGTAATGCGTTTCCTCGGCCCACTGTTCGAGCAGGCTGGTCAGTGCCAGCAGGCTGGCAGGATCGTCGTTGACGACGAGGATTTTTGGCTTGTCGGACTGGAACACGTTTGACCGGTGCGTCAGTGCAGGTTGATAGAAAAGAAGTCGGAGGATAGCAGAGGATGCTATCCAGCAAAACGAATTGTTAAGAAGTGTTGCATTTGGTCATGATACCACGGCGTGTAAAACCTGAAAAACCAATCGTGCGCGCTTACCGGTCTGGCATGGTACGGTGTCGCACATACGTTGTTGGAACGTTATGAGAAAGTGAACACGTGCCTGGTTCCACGCGTCGAACGGAAGGCAGGCGCCAACTTGAAAGGGCAGACATGAATATTCAAATTATCCTGAACGATACCCATCACAACAAGAACTTTCGCGATCTGGTCAACGAACCGGTCACAGCGCTGCGCGGTGTGAGCGAACAGCAGGCCGATGCGCTGCGTGAAGCATTCGGCATCCACACCATCGCCGATTTGGCTGGTTTGCGTGCGGTCAAGCTGGCGCGCGCGATCCGCGTCATGGCCGATGCCGAAACCGATCCGATCGGCGACGTAGCGAAGGAAAAGCTGCTCGACGACGCCGTCGAAATGACCTTCCCGGCCAGCGATCCGCTGTCGGTCGACGCCGGCATCACGCGCATCGAAGTGGCGCCGGAAAAAGTGGACGCCAGCAGCGACCACCAGCACGCGACCGCAATCGAGGCGCACAACGAGGAAGCCGTCGGCTCCCGCGCACTCGGCCCGGGCGGCGACAGGAAGGCTGGCGAAGCCTGAGCCGCTGACGCCGCAACATTGCTGATTTGAACGAGGAGCGCGGCCGCAGGTCGCGCTTTTTTCATTGATACGGCAATCAGTGCGACGACACGAACTCGGCGCCTGGAAACGCTGGCGGGATGGCAAAGCTGGCGCGCATCCGGCGCGTTTCCGCCGTCGGGCTCGCGCCGAACAAGCGCCGGAATTCGCGGCTGAACTGCGACGGACTCGTGTAGCCGACGGCACGGCATGCCGCTTCCACCGTCAGGTCCTGGCGCACCATCAGCAGGCGGGCCTGGTGCAGGCGCGTCGACTTCAAATATTGCATCGGCGAGGTCTGGGTGATCGCCTTGAAATGGCTGTGAAAGCTCGGGATGCTCATCCCCGCTTCGCCGGCCAGTCCGGCCAGGTCGAGCGTCTCGGCATAGCCGGCGTGGATGCGGCGCAAGGCCCGTCCGATCTTGCCGTACTGCCCCTTGAGCGCGAGCGCATCGCGCAGCGACCGGCCCTGAGCGCCGGTCAAGACCCGGAAATACAGTTCGCGCAGCAGACCTGGCCCCAGCACCTCGGCTTCCAAGGGCCGCCCCAGCGCTTCCAGCAGGCGCAGCACGGTGGCGCGCATGCCGGCGTCCAGCGGGCTCGACATCATACTTTGCGGCGCCGGCTGGGCTGCGCTATCCACATGGCGGTCGATGTGCAGCGCCAGTTCCGCGGCAAGCGTGAAATCGAGATGCAGGTAGAGCGCCAGCAGCGGCTCGGCCGGGCTGGCGTCGGTCTCCATGTCGAACGGCACCGGCACCGACACCGCCAGGTATTGCTGCGCATCGTAGAGGTAGAGGCGATCGCCGAAATAGCCGCGCTTGCGCCCTTGGCAGACGATCACGATGCCGGGATCGTACAGCACCGGCGTGCGCGCCAGCGGACGGTCCGAGCGCAGCAGACGTACCCCGGGCAGGGCGGTCAGGTTATAGCCTTCGCGCGGCGCCAGCGCGCGCAGCAGTGCGATCGTGCGCGCCTGCGTGACGGCGCCGTCGTCAAGGTCGCCGCTGAGCGGAAGGTTCATAGTTTTAGGCAAGAAAAACAGGATATGCGGGCTTATCGCCCCGTCACGCCGAGAATAACATGCCATCTCCATTCATCAAGGGGAGCAACGATGGCAAACGCCAAACTCATTTTAATTACCGGTGTCAGCAGCGGCTTCGGCCGTGCGCTGGCCGAAGCCGCGCTGGCGGCCGGGCACCGTGTCGTGGGCACGGTCAGGAATGCACAGGCACGAGCGGCCTTCGAGGCGCTGGGTGAGGGCAGGGCAAGCGCGCGCCTGCTCGACGTGAGCGACTTCGACGCCATCGATGCCGTGGTCGCCGACGTCGAAACGCGCGACGGCCCGATCGACGTGCTGGTCAACAATGCCGGCTACGGCCACGAAGGCATCCTGGAAGAGTCGCCGCTTCACGAGATGCGGCGCCAGTTCGACGTCAACGTGTTCGGCGCGGTGGCGATGATCAAGGCGGTGCTGCCTTTCATGCGCGCGCGCCGGCGCGGGCGCATCCTGAACATCACCTCGATGGGCGGCCACATCACCATGCCCGGCATTGCTTACTATTGCGGCAGCAAGTTTGCGCTGGAGGGGATTTCGGATGCGCTGGACAAGGAGGTGCGCCCGCTCGGCATCGCCGTGACCGCCGTCGCGCCGGGATCGTTCCGCACCGACTGGGCCGGACGTTCGATGCAGCGCACGCCGCGTTCGATCGCCGACTACGATCCCTTGTTCGACCCGGTGCGCCAGGCGCGGGTCGAGAAAAGCGGGCGCCAGCCCGGCGATCCGGCCAAGGCGGCGCAGGCGATGCTGGCCGTGATCGAGGCCGACGATCCGCCGGCCCACTTGCTGCTCGGCAGCGACGCGCTGGGACTGGTGCGTGCCGGGCATGCTGTGCTGGACAAGGAGCTGCGCAGGTGGGAACAGTTGACGCTGTCGACCGACGGCTGAGGCGTCAAGGGGGATGGGTCTGAACGCAAGAACGCCCACGCGAAGGTGGGCGTTTCGTGCCGACAGAGGGTGCCGGGTTCAGCGATGCTGGGCCAGTTCGGCCGGCGGCGTGGTGCTGGGGGTCGGCATCGGCGGCTTGACCGCCAGCGCGGCCTGGCGTGCGGCGCTGCCATTGGCGCAGTAGCGGTTCTTGCCGCTCCGCTTGGCTTCGTACAGCGCGTAATCGGCGATGCTGATCAGGTCGACCACGTTCTCGGCGTCGTCGGGGTACAGGCTGATGCCGATACTTGTCGAGAGCTGCAGCGTCAGGTCGTTGACGAAGAAGGGCTCGGACAATGCCTCGACCAGCTTGGCGGCCGGTCCCTGCGCGTCGGGCAGGCTGTGCACGTCGCCCAGCAGCACGATGAATTCGTCGCCGCCGAGGCGCGCCACGGTATCTTCCTTGCGTGAATTCGACAGCAGGCGCTGCGACACCATTTTCAGAATCTCGTCGCCGTAGGCATGGCCGTAGGTATCGTTGATGGCCTTGAAACCATCCAGGTCGAGGTACATGACCGCAGCCTTGTGATGGTTGCGGTTGGCGTGCTGCAGTGCGCTCTCGATGCGGTCTTCCAGCAGGCGCCGATTCGGCAGGCCGGTGAGGGCGTCGTGCAGCGCCAGTTCCTGCTGGGCGCGGCTGTACTGGGCCAGTTCCTTGTACAGCAGGCGCACTTCGAGCATGTTGTGGATGCGCTTGTGCACTTCCAGCAGGTCGAAGGGCTTGCTGATGAAATCGCGTGCGCCGGCTTCGAGCGCGGCAATCTTGAAGCTCGGCTGGGCGGTCAGCGCCAGCACCGGCAGATAACCGCCTTGCTCGATCTCCTTCAATCCCTTCATCACCTGGAAGCCGTTCAGGCCGGGCATCTGCAGGTCGAGCAGGATCAGGTCGTAATTGTGTTCGCGATGAAGCGGGCACACCTGTTCCGGCAGCATCGTCGAACTGACGTCGGTGTAGCCCTCTTCGCGCAATATCTCTTCCATCAGCTCGATATTGTCGGGCGAATCGTCTACTACCAGGATCTTCGCGTTCAGGATGTCTTGTCGGCTAGGCATGCGTACTCTCGTGAATTCAAGGCCGAAGCGCTTCGATGAAAAGGAAACAACTCTCGGCTCAGCGCAACATATTTAGTCTAACAAAACCTTAAGAATTTCTTGTAGGACAGCGCCGCGTGGTCGGGTAGGAGCATCAATGATGCCTAGAGACCACCGCTGCGTCCCAGTCCCGGCATGGCGGCGCGCTGCACCAGCGGCGCGGCCGGCGCCACTACCGAGGCCACGGTGGCGATCAGTTCGCTCGGTTCGACCGGTTTCGAGATGTGCGCCGAGAACCCGGCCTCGAGGGCACGCAGCCGGTCTTCCGAGCGTGCGAACGCGGTCAGCGCGATGGCCGGTACCTGGCTACCCTCGCTGCGATCGAGCTTGCGCACCCAGTCGAGCAGCTCGAAACCGTCGACGTCGGGCATGCCGAGGTCGGTGATCAAGAGCGTCGGCACCGCGCGGCGGAACTCGCCCATGGCGTCGCGCGCGCTGGCGGCGATGCGCACGGTGGCGCCGCAATCGCCGAGGATGCGCTTGATCAGCTCGCGGTTGTCGCGGTCGTCGTCGACCACCAGCACGTTGATGCCGGACAGGTCGCGCGCGGCCGGTTCGACCGGAGCCGGCGCGCTGCTGCGGATCATCGCGGCGCGCGCCCGTGCGGCGGGCGTGCTCGGCTGCTGCTTGGCCAGCGGCAGCTCGATCGTGAAGCTTGCGCCCTGGCCTTCGCCGGCGCTTTCGGCGCGCACCGTGCCGCCGTGCTGCTCGATCAGGTGCTTGACGATCGCCAGGCCCAGGCCGAGGCCGCCGTGGCGGCGCGTCATCGAGGCGTCGGCCTGGCGGAAGCGCTCGAACACGTGGGTGATGAATTCCGGCTTGATGCCGGCGCCGTTGTCGCGCACCGTGACCGCGACGTTGGCGTCGTTGCGGGCCAGCTCGATCGTAACCTGGCCGCCGCGCGGCGTGAACTTGATCGCGTTCGACAGCAGGTTCCATACCACCTGCTGCAGGCGCGCCGGGTCGCCGGCCACCATGCCGGGATCGATCGTGTAATGCTTCTCGATGCGGATGTTCTTGGCGTCGGCCGCCGGGCGCACGGTCTCGACCGCTGCGTCGATGAAGCTGGCCGGGGCCACTGTCTGCATGTCGAGCATCACCTTGCCCGAGGTGATCCGGCTCATGTCGAGCAAGTCTTCGATCAGCTGGGCCTGGGCACGCGCATTGCGCTCGATGGTCTGCAGGCCTTTCTGGAAGTCGTTCTGATCGCGTCCGCCACGCCGCAGCACCTGGGCCCAGCCGAGGATCGCCGACAGCGGCGTGCGCAACTCGTGCGACAGCGTCGACAGGAACTCGTCCTTCATCTGGCTGTTGCGCTCGGCGTCCTGGCGCGCCAGGCGTTCGCTCTCGAGCAGCACCTTGCGTTCTTCGGCGGCGCGCTGGGCCGCTTCGTACAGGCGCGCGTTGTCGATCGCGACCGCGGCCTGGGCGGCGATGCCGCGCACGATGCGCTCGGTGCGCTCGGTGAAGATGCCCGGTTCCGGGTGGCCGAAGAACATCGCGCCCAGCACTTCGCCCGAGGGCGCCGCCACCGGCACCGTCAGGTAGCTGCGCACCGGCGGATGGCCGGCCGGCGCGTGCAACGGCGCCGCGCCCTGGAAGCGCGCATCGTGCAGCACGTCGCTCGAGCGGATCAGGTCGGCGCCGCCGTTGGCAGGGACCGGGCCGAACAGGCCGTTGGCGCCGCCTTCGCCGAAGGCTTCGAATTCGGCCGGGCTGGCGCCGGACACCGTGTACAGCGTGAACATCGTGCCGTCGCCGCCGTCGGCACGGTCGCCAGACGCGGCGGCGGCCTCGCGCCCGTGGTACAGGAAGGCGCCGTGGCGCGCGCCGGCGACACCGGTGGCGGCTTCGGCGGCCGACTGCAGCAGCGAGCGCAGATCGCGCGTCGAGGCCAGCGCGCTGCCGGTGCTGTTGAGCAGCTCGAGCACGTGCGACTCGTCGCGCAGCGCCTGCTCGGCGCGCTTGACCTGGTCGACGTCGGTGTTGGTGCCGAACCAGCGCAGCACGCGCCCATGGCGGTCGCGCACCGGATTGACGCGCGTGAGGAACCAGCGGTAGCTGTTGTCGGCGGCGCGGATCGGGTATTCCATCTCGAACGGGTCGCCGGTGCGGATCATGGTTTCCCAGCGCTCGAGCACGGCCGGCAGCACGCTCGGCTCGACGGTCACGTGCCAGCCGCCGCCCACCACTTGGTCGGGCGTGGTGCCGGTGTATTCGAACCAGCGTTCGTTGAACCAGACGATGGCGCCGTCGGCCTGCGCCATCCAGGCCAGCTGCGGGATCGTGTTGGCCAGCGCGCGCAACACTTCCTCGCTCTGGCGCAGCGTGTCCTCGGCGCTCTTGCGCTGGCTGATGTCCTGGACCACGCCGGTCATCCCGAGCACGACTTCGCGGCGCGCCTGGTCGGCATAGTCGGCGCGGCCGACCAGCGCGATCCAGCGCGTATCGCGGCCGTCGCCCGGCGCATCCTTGCCGGGGGCCAGGACACGCGCTTCGAGTTCGAGGTCGCCCTGGTCGGCGAAGGCTTGCAGCAGGGCGCGGCGCACGCCTTCGCGATCGGCCGGATCGAGCCGGGCGCGCATCTCGGTCCAGGCCAGCGGCGTCTCGGCCGGCAGGCCGAAGATCTCGGCGGCGCGCCGGCCCAATACCACGCTGTCGCCGGCGGCGTTCCAGCGCCAGTCGCCCAGGCGTCCGGCGGCCAGCGCCACCTGTAGGCGGTCGTTGCCCTGGACCAGCGCCTGCTGGTCGGCCTTGCCGCGGCTGATGTCTTGCGCGTACAGCGTCAGGCCGTCCGGCGTGGGCCGGGCGCGCACCTCGAACCAGCGCTCCAGCGCGGCGTAGAAGAATTCCTGGTGGGCCGGCTCGCCGCTGGCCATCGCGCGCCGGAAGCTGGCTTCCATCGGCGTGCCGCGCAGCATCGGGATGGCCTCCCACAGATCGCAGCCGATCAGCTCGGCGCGGGTCTTGTGCAGCGGCGCCAGCATCTCGAGCGCGCGGCCGTTGATGTAGGTGATGCGCCAGGCATGGTCGACCGCGCAGAAACCGTCGCTCAGACTCTCGAGCATGTTATCCATGCGCGCCGTGGCCTGGGACAGCGCCGTGCGCGCCGCGTTCAGTTCGGAGGCGGCGTCGGCGCTGGGCGCACCGGAGACCGGACGCGGCTTGCCAAATTCCTCGCTCACGGTGCCTCCTGCAAAGCGGCGCCGCATGCGTCCGCGGCTGGATGCGCGAAATGGCTCGAGTGGAAAAGCTGGCCGATGAAGGATTGCGTCATTGTTCGTAGGGCCGCGCACGCTGGCGCCGGGCCCGGAGATTCCAGGCTCGTGCGCACGGCAAGGCTTGCGCCGATTCTAGCCCAGCCCGAGCGGTTTGATGCACACCGTTGCCCCATCGTCTCAGGGGCGCGCCGCCAGCTGTCGGGCCGCGCCGTCCAGCGCTTGCTGAAGCTGGTCGAGCTCGTAAGGTTTTTGCAGCGACAGGTAGGGAAACTCGACATGGCGCAACAGGGTGTCGCCATAGCCGGAAGCGAAGATGACCTGGATGGTCGGTGCGTCGGCGACCGCGCGGCGCGCCAGGTCGACGCCTGACATGCCGGGCAGGCTGACGTCGGTGAACAGCACGTCGTAGCGGTTGGCGGCCAGGCGCGCCAGCGCGTCGTCCGGATGGCCGACGCCGTCCGCTTCGTGGCCGAAGGCGCGCAGCATTTCGCACACCAGATACTGCGAATCAAGGTTGTCCTCGACCACCAGGATGCGCAGGGGACCGGCGGCATCCTGGGTGTCGGCCAGCGAGGGCTGGGCCGCGGCCAGCGCGCACAGTACGCCGGCGACGTGGCCGTCGAGCTCGCGCACCGGCGTGAGATACAGGTCGTATGCATCGGCGCCGGCCCCGGCGAAGTGGAGGTCGCGTCCGGCGACGAGCGCCGATTCGCCCTGCCAAGCGCGTTGCAGTGCTTCACCGGCGGCCGCCAGCGGCGGTGGCATCACCGGCGGCACGTTCCCGCCGGGCAGCTTGCCGTAGGCCGGACCGGCCAGCGCGGCATAGTTTTCGTTGAACAGCACCGTCATCTCGCCGCCCCAAACCAGCAGCATCGGCAGCGGGGTATTGAACAGCAGGTCGGCCGTGAGGCGCAGCGCATGCGGCCACGCGCCAGGATCGCCCAGCCGGGAAGTGGACCAGTCGAAGGAAATCGAAGAGATTGCGGACTTGCCGGAAGACATCATTGGGCGCGCTTGATCGTGTTATCGAAACGAAAAGAAAACGAATCGTACACGAAAATACGCCGGGGAGGCGACACGACTGGCGCGTGCAAACCGATTCGGAATGCATGCTTGAGTAAAGAAAATTTACTCAAGGTAATGTGCAAGGGCAAAAAAAACCCGCTACGGGAGCGGGCTGAATCTATCCTTGGAGGAGAATAGAGGAGACAGGAACCATCATGCTGCATCGCAAAATAAAACGCCAATTTAAAATTGCAATGACCATCATTGGTTTCTTAAATGGCCCAGCCTGTTGTTCGGAACGTGCGCACGCTTGGTGCACAAAAGAAAATGTTCTACGATAGCAAAATGTTGAGAAATGTCCCGCTGTCGTCGAGCCGCTTTGCCGCCCCGCGACCCACCGTAGCGCACGCCGCCGCTTCCCGATCGTGCATCCGCCAATGCAGCGCCAAATGAACCCGCTCCCGCCGCGGCGCCTGCGCCATCGCATGGCCGGATGGGCGATCGTCTGCGCCGCCTCCGTGTGGCTGCAGGGCGGCGTGGCGCTGTCGGCGTCGGCGCAGAACATGGCGTCCAGCGCCTCGCTCGAGCGCCGCGTGAAAGCCGCGTTCCTGTATAAATTCCTGGGCTACGCCGAATTTCCGCAGCGTGCGTTCGCCGATGCCGACGCGCCTTTGGTCATCGGCGTGCTCGACGCCGACGACCTGGCGGCCGAATTGGCGCGCATCGTGGCCGGACGCACGGTGGGCAACCGCGCGATCGTGGTGCGCCTGCTGCGCGAAGGCGAGGGCGCAGTGCCGGTGCACATGCTGTTCGTCGGCGGCTTCGAAGGCGCGCGCGTGGCGCGCCTGCTGCGCCAGAGCAGCGGCATGCTGGTGGTCACCGAGTGCGACGGCGGCCTGCCGCCGGGCAGCGCGATCAATTTCCGCATCATCGACGAGCGAGTCCGCTTCGACGTCGCTCTCGATGCGGCCGAACGTAATGGCATCAAGCTGAGCTCGCGGCTCCTGACGGTCGCGAACCACGTGCAGAAAGGGGCGCAGTGATGGGCTTGCGCGACAGCGGCAGCGTCCGCGACAAACTGATCCTGATGGCGGTGTCGACCACCCTGGCGGCACTGGTGGCGGCCGCGCTGGCGATGCTGCTGGTCGACCTGCGCGCCTTCCAGCGCTACTGGACCGACGACCTGATGACCCAGGCCGACATCATGGCGCGCGTGACCGCGCCGGCGCTGGCCTTCAACGACAACGAGACCGCGCGCCAGAATCTGGCGGTGCTGCGCGTGCGCCCGCAGATCCTGGCGGCGGCGATCTACACCAGCGCCGGCACCCGCTTCGCCTCGTACGCGGCGGTCAAGGATGCGCGCTTCCCCGAGCATCCGCAGGCGTCCGGCTACCGCATCGAAGGCGGCGAGGTGGCGGTGTTCCGCAACATCGTCGAGAACGGCGAGCTGGTCGGCACGGTCTACCTGCGCTCGCGCTACGGCCTGCTCGAGCGCCTGCTCAGCTACGGCGCGATCCTGCTGGCGGTGATGCTGGGCGCGCTGGCGGTGGCGTATTTTGTCGCGGCGCGCCTGCAGGCCGGGATCACCCGGCCGATCGAGGCGGTCACCAGCGTCGCGCACCAGGTGATGCAGCGGCGCGACTTCAGCTTGCGCGTGCCGGGCAAGGAGGGCGGCGAGATCGGCTTGCTGGTCGATGCCTTCAACGACATGCTGGCCGAGATCGGCCGCCGTTCGCACGCGCTGCAGGAAGCCAACAGCACGCTCGAGCACGAGATGGAAGTGCGCCAGCGCGCCGAGGAGCTGCTGCGCGTGGCCGACCGCCGCAAGGACGAGTTCCTGGCCACGCTGGCGCACGAGCTGCGCAATCCCCTGGCGCCGATCCGCACCGGCCTGGACATCCTGCGCCTGCGCAGCGGCGACGCCGCCGCCACCCAGCGCGCCACCGACATCATGGAACGCCAGCTGCGTCAGATGGTGCGCCTGGTCGACGATTTGCTGGACGTCTCGCGCATCAATACCGGTAAGTTCGCCATCAAGAGCGGCCGCGTCGAACTGAAAGCCGTGGTCAACGACGCACTCGAAGTGGTGCGCCCGACCATCGAACTGCACGGCCACGAGCTGGCCATCGACCTGCCGGACCGCCCGGTATTCCTGAACGGCGACGCCACGCGCCTGGCGCAGATCCTGTCCAACCTGCTGAGCAACGCCGCCAAGTACACCAACCGCGGCGGGCGCGTCAGCCTGAGGGCGACGGTCGAGGACCACACGCTGGTGCTGGTGGTGTCCGACACCGGCATCGGCATCGCCGCCGACATGCTCAACACCGTATTCGAGATGTTCGTGCAGGTCGACTCGACGCTGGAGCGCTCGACCGCCGGCCTGGGCGTCGGCCTGTCGCTGGCGCGCAAGCTGGTCGAGCTGCACGGCGGCGTGATCGAAGCGCACAGCGCGGGCCTGGGCCACGGCAGCCAGTTCGTGGTGCGCCTGCCGATCGTGGTCGAGCCGGAGATGCCGGCCAAGCCGACCCCGGCCGCATTCATCAGCGCCGAGACCTATCGCATCCTGCTGGCCGACGACAACGTCGACTTCGTCAACAGCATCGGCGCGCTGCTCACGGCGATGGGGCACAGTGTGGTGATCACCCACAACGGCCGCGACGCGCTGGCCGCGGCGCGGCGCTTCTGCCCGGATTACGCTTTCCTCGATATCGGCCTGCCGCAGATGTCCGGCTACGACCTGGCGCGCGGCATCCGCGAGATCCCGTGCGGCGCGATGACGATCATGATCGCCGTCACCGGCTGGGGCCAGGAAAAAGACCGCCAGCTGGCGTTCGAGGCGGGCTTCGACCACCACATGGTCAAGCCGGTGCGCTTCGAGCAGATCGAGGAAATCCTCAACAACCGCAGTCTGATCAAGAAGCTGCGGACTTGAACCGGCGTGGTGGCAGCGTCAGCGACGCCAGAACCGCCACCACGCCGGCTGTCGAGCCGTCGTAGCCTGCTCGGGAGTCGGCTCGGATGCGGGCACGTAGGCCACGTCGAAATCGCTGACCAGGCACACGGGCGATCCGGACGCATCGCGGCCCAGGTAGCTCGTGTAGACGCCGTCGCCGAAGCCAGTGGAGAATACCGGAAACGAGAACGGTTGCGCCGGATCCGGCTGCACCCTTGCCCAGCTGCGGGTGTCGGTGTAGCGCAATACCGATTTGCGCGAGAAAAAAATCACGTCGACCGCGGTGGGGGCGGCGAAAGACCAGCGCTGTCCGTCCGTCACGACGATGGGACCTGTGATCGCGAGGTCTTCGTGAGTTCGATCCGGATTCCCCGCGCGCTTTTACAGGAAACGGATACCGTATTGGCCTGGTTAGCGGAAGCGTTAGGTACGCAATACCGGCATGCACCGGCATTCCTGCGGATCATCGCTCACTTTGTGCGGGTGGACTCTGCTGCATGAGGTGCTGCAGGCGGGGCGAGGGCAGGGACAGCACCCGGCGTCGTCCCAGCAGGGTCAGGATGCCCAGCCCGGCCAGCATCACGCCATAGGCATCCGCCTCCGGCAAAAGCGCCGGAATGGCAATTGCGCCTTGCGCCGCGGCCGTGGCGGCAATCGATGTGCAGGCCAGCGCGAGCGCGGCAATCCAGGATGTGTTCATCGGTCACCTCGTCCATCTCGTTCAGATACGGAAGCTGCGTCACGCCTTGCATGGCCGCGACGTCGAAAGGACATCCTAGCAAAATGGCGGCGCCAGGCCAGCACACGCCGGGAAGCGTGCGCGCCCGAGGCAGAGCGCGACTGGATGCCTTTATTTCTGTATGGATAGTGCTCGGCACGAGCTTTAGAGGGAAGAGGTGAGCTTGCGCCCGACCAGGCTAGACAAAACAATGCTCGCCAACAGCGTCGGTCAGCCTGATCCGACACGCTGACGCGCACTCGTCCGCCAAAACTGCGGCGCGCCCTTGCGAGCGAACAACGAAAAATGGCCCAGAAATTTCTTTCTGAGCCATTCATCTTGAAGCAGTTGGTGCGGCTGGCAGGAATCGAACCCACGACCCCTTGGTTCGTAGCCAAGTACTCTATCCAGCTGAGCTACAGCCGCCCGATGCGCGTATTATAGCGGAGTTTTGCCACTTGGCAAAGTGGCTTCGCTCAGCTCGAGCGAGCCGCCGACCGGTACGGCGGCCCAGCGCCGGGTCAGGTCGCCAATCGCGGCGCGCACATGATCGATCGCGGCCTCGTCGACGGCCAGCATCGGGCAGGCGCGCGCATAGCAGGTCACGCGATACATCTCGATCAGGTCCGCCGCCGGCGCCGGGCTGCCGGACCAGGCGTCGCCCTGGAACACTTCGACCAGGCGCTCGACCGCATCGCTGTGTGCATCGGCCGCCATCCGGAAGGCCGCCTGTTCGCCGTCCTGCACCCGGGTCAGGAAGCTGCGCACGCCGAGCGTGTGCTCGACCGCGTAATGCATCATGTCGTGCGGGAGGATGCCTTGCTTGGGGCAGTCGATGATGTCGGATGGCTGTCCGGGACGAACCACTTCCATCCGGTCGAACTTGCCGGCGCCTTTGGTGAACACGAGTTTCATGCAGACTGCCTTTCCCGGCTGAGACCGGAAAAGAAAAATGGCCCAGAAATTTCTTTCTGAGCCATTCATCTTGAAGAAAGTTGGTGCGGCTGGCAGGAATCGAACCCACGACCCCTTGGTTCGTAGCCAAGTACTCTATCCAGCTGAGCTACAGCCGCCCGAGGCACGCATTATAGCAGCCCTTTCCGGATTGGCAAAGTGTCCGGATTTGCAAAGACCGGAGCGTTTCGTCTTGCCTGGATGCCCGTATGTGATACGCGCGGACAGGAGTGCGCGGGACGGCGGCAGGCAGCGCAGAAAAGAAAAATGGCCCAGAAATTTCTTTCTGAGCCATTCATCTTGAAGAAGTTGGTGCGGCTGGCAGGAATCGAACCCACGACCCCTTGGTTCGTAGCCAAGTACTCTATCCAGCTGAGCTACAGCCGCCCGAGGCACGCATTATAACAGCCCTTTCCGGATTGGCAAAGTGCCGTCCTGCCCGACGTTGCGGCAGCGTGCGCGCTCGCCCGATCGGCAAAGCGCCAAACGAAAAAGGCCAGATCTCGCGATCTGGCCTTCGTAATAAGTGGTGCGGCTGGCAGGAATCGAACCCACGACCCCTTGGTTCGTAGCCAAGTACTCTATCCAGCTGAGCTACAGCCGCCCGAAAAGAATTATAGCAGTGGCATGCCGATTGCGAAAGGCTTTATTTATTTCATACGCATCGAGGCTTCTGGTAGATTAAACGGTGTCTTTCGGAAACTCGAGCATATGCCTCCGCTATTCAATCCCGCGCACCGCCAGCCCGCGCGGACGCTGCTTTCGGCGCGCCTGGCCGGGCTGGCCGCGCCGCTGCTGACGGCACTCATCCTGCTTTTGCTGGCGTTGGCCTGGCCCGGCGCCGCCCATGCCGGCGCGCCGCGCACGCTGCGTTTCGAGCGCATCGGCCTGGAAGAGGGCTTGCCGCAGGAATCGGTGAACACCGTGTTGCAGGACCGCACCGGCTTCATGTGGTTCGGCACCCAGGGCGGCCTGGCGCGCTTCGATGGCTACCGCGCGCGCGTATTCCGCAACGACCCGGCCGATCCGCGCAGCCTGGTCGACAATTACGTCCAGGCGGCCTACGAGGACGAGGCTGGACGCCTGTGGTTCGGCACGCGCGGCGGCCTGGTGCGCTTCGACGCCGCCAGCGAGACCTTCGTGCGCTACCCGCTGGCCGCCGCCGGCGAGCGCGCCACGCGCAACCCTGCCGTCACGGCGATCGTCGGCGACGGCCATGGCGGCTTGTGGATCGGCACCGGCGATGGCCTGGTCCACATCGATCCGGCCAGCGGCCGCCTGCATGCCTGGCGCCACGAGGCGCGCGACCACGGCAGCCTGCACGACGACCGCGTCACCGCGCTGGCGCTCGACCCGCGCGGCGGGCTCTGGGTCGGGGCCAGCACCGGGCTGGACCGCCTGGACCCCAAGGCCGGCCGTATCGAGCATTTCGAGGTCGACCCCGCTGCCGCGCGCGGCGCGCTGCGGCCTGGCGCGGTCGGCGGCAACAGCGTGCTGGCGCTGTCGATGGGGCCGCGCGACACGTTGTGGATCGGCACCGGCGTTGGCCTCCAAGCCTGGCGCATCGGCGAAGGCGCACCCGAGCGCCGCCACGTCGGCCCGGAGGAAGGCATGAGCGCAACGCGCATCAGTCGCCTGTACCACGACCGTGGCAACAACCTGTGGGTCGGCACCGACCTGCAAGGCGTGCTGTGGCGCGACCCGGTCAGCGGGCGCTTCGTCGGCTACGCCAACCAGCCGCTCGACCGCCATTCGCTGTCCGACAACCAGGTCAGCGCGATCTGGGTCGATCGTACCGGCACGCTATGGGTCGGCACCGCCCTCGGCGGCGTCAACCGGGCCGACCTCGCCAGCGGCGGCTTCGATCGTTTTTCGTCCCTCCCGGGCCAGGGCGGGCAGGGCAGCGTGCGCAAGGTGCGCACGATCGCCGCCGGTGCCGACGGGCGCCTTTGGCTCGGCACCGCCGGCACCGGCTTGCTGCACCTGGCCGCGGGTGGCGACGCGGTCGAGCAGTTCCGCCACGACCCGCGCCTGCCGGGCAGCCTGCCGGACGACGTCGTCACCGCGCTGCTGCCCGGCCGCACGCGCCTGTGGGTCGGCACGCCGACCGGCCTGTGCTGGCGCGACCCTGCCAGCGGCAAGTTTACCGATGTGGCGCTGGGCGCGGGCGACATGGGCGCCGGCGCCGCCTACGTCCAGTCCCTGCTGCAGGACCACCTGGGCCGGCTATGGGTCGCGACCCGTGGCGGCCTGTTCATGCTGGACGCCGAGGGTCACCCGGCGCGCAGCTGGCGCCACGATCCGCTTGATCCGTCCAGCCTGGGCGAAAACTACGATTTCACGCTGGTCGAGGACCGCCTGGGCGCGATCTGGGTCGGCACCGAGAACGGCCTGGACCGGCTGGACCCCGCCAGCGGCAAGTTCACCCACTTCCGCCACGACCCGCGCGATCCGTCCAGCCTGCGCCACAACCGCATCTACGCGCTGTACGAATCGGCGCGCGGCGATCTGTGGATCGGCAGCGCCGGCGGCCTGCACCGGCTCGAGCGGCGCCCGGACGGCAGCGTCGGCTTCGTGCTGTTTCCGGTCAACCAGGGCGTCGAACAGGGGCCGATCGGCGCCATTCTGGAGGACGGCAAGGGACGAATCTGGGCCAGCACCATGGGAGGGCTGACCCGGATCGACCCGGCCACGGCCCGCTTCAAGAATTACAGCGCCAAGGACGGGCTGATCGACGGCACCTTCATCGTCGGCTCGGCCGCGGCCGGTGCGGACGGCGAGCTGCACTTCGGCGGCGTCAACGGCATGACCTCGTTCCGTCCCGAGGAAGTGCGCGACAATCCCTATCCGCCGACCGTGCTCATCACCGACTTCCAGGTCTTGAACCGGCCGCGTCCGCTGGCCGGCCAGGCCGGGACCGCGCGCGCGGTCGAGCTGTCCTGGCGCGACTCGGTGTTCACGCTGGAGTTTGCGGCGCTGCATTACGCCGATCCGCGCGCCAACCGCTACGCCTACCGCCTGCGCGGCTTCGACAAGGACTGGACCGAGACCGACGCCGGCAAGCGCTTTGCCACCTACACCAACCTCGATCCCGGCAGCTACGTGTTCGAAGTGCGCGCTTCCAACAAGGATGGCGTATGGGCCGAGCAGCCGGCCCTGCTGACGATCACGATCGCGCCGCCGCTGTGGAAGACCTGGTGGTTCCGCCTTGGCGCCGCCCTGGGCGTGCTCGGCCTGGGCGCCGGCCTGTACCGCTTGCGCGTGCGCGCGCTGGTGCAGCAGAAGGACCGCCTCGAGCGCCAGGTCGGCACGCGCACCGCCGAGCTGGTGCTGCAGAAGGAACGCGCCGAGCAGCGCAAGCAGGAAGCCGAGGCGCAGAAGGAAGCGGTCGAAGAAGCGCGCCGCAACATCGCACTGCTGTCCGACATCGGGCGCGAACTGACCGCCAACCTGGACGGCGAGGCGATCATGGCCAACGTGCACGCCCAGGTGCGCCAGCTGATGGACGCCGACGTGTTCGCGATCGGCGTGGCGGTCGACGGCGGGCAGCTCGACTACCGCTACGTGATGCGCGCTGGCGTGCGCGCCGCCGCCGCCGATTGCCCGGAGCCGGTGCGGCGCCTGGGCGAACACTGCCTGGCGACCGGCGAAGAGCTGCTGGTCGAAGACCTGGCGCTCGAATACCCGCGCTACCTGGCCGAGCCCGCGCCGGCGCATGCGGACGCGCGCACGCATGCGCCGCGCGCGCTGCTGTTCGTCCCGATCATGGTCGGCGCGCGCGTACTGGGCGTGATCTCGGTTCAAAGCGGGCGCGCCAACGCCTACCGCCACGTGCAGCTCGACATGCTGAGCACCCTGGCGGCCTACGTCGGCGTGGCGCTCGACAATGCCGACGCCTATCGCCGCCTGAAGGAGACGCAAGCCCAGCTGGCCGCGAGCGAGAAGCTGGCCTCGCTCGGTTCGCTGGTGGCCGGCGTGGCGCACGAGCTGAACACGCCGATCGGCAACAGCCTGCTGATGGCCAGCACGCTGCATGAGAAGACCGAGGCGCTGGCGGCGCGCTTTGCCGGCAATCAGCTCAAGAAGTCGGACCTGGAAGCCTGGATCAGCGCCGACCGCGAAGCCACCAGCCTGATCATGCGCAGCCTGCACGCGGCCGCCGACCTGGTCGACAGCTTCCGCCAGGTCTCGGTCGACCAGGGCAGCCGTCAGCGCCGCCGCTTCGACCTGGCGCGCGCCTCCCAGGAAATCGCGGCGACCATGATGAACCAGGTGCGGCGCGCCGGCCACACGCTCGAACTGCGGGTCGGCCCCGGCATCCAGATGGACAGCTATCCCGGCCCGCTCGGCCAGGTCATGATCAACTTCATCAACAACGCCATGCTGCACGCCTTCGACGGCCCGGGCGGGCGCATGGCGCTGTCGGCGGTCGAACTGGGCAGCGGCCAGGTGCGCATCCAGTTCGCCGACGACGGTCGCGGCATTCCGCCCGAGCACTTGTCGCGCATCTTCGACCCCTTCTTCACAACGCGCCTGGGACAGGGCGGCAACGGGCTCGGGCTGAACATCGCCTACAACCTGGTGACGACGCTGCTCGGCGGGACGATCCGGGTCGAGAGCAGCCCGGGTCAGGGCACGGTGTTCATCATCGATCTGCCGCTGCGCGCGCCCGAGGCGGCGGCAGCGGTCCTGCCCAAGGACGGGGCCTGAGCGCTGCGGCCCGGGTCAGACCAGGTTCTTCGGCGCGCCCGCCGCCCAGGCGTCGAGATTATCGACCAGCATGTCGGCCAGCGTCTGCATCGCGCCGCTGCTGGCCCAGGCGACGTGCGGCGTCAGCAAGAAGTTAGGCAGGCGCAGCTTGAGCAGCGGGTTATCGGGCGTCGGCGGCTCCTTGCTGAGGACGTCGAAGCCGGCGCCGGCGATCACGCCGTCGGTCAGCGCCGCGGCCAGCGCCGCCTCGTCGACCAGGCCGCCGCGCGCGGTGTTGATCAGGATGGCGCTCTTGCGCATCGACGCCAGCTCGCGCGCGCCGATCATGTGGCGCGTGGCGTCGGTCAAGGGCAGGTGCAGGCTGACCACATCCGAAATCCTCAAGAGCTCGTCCAGCGGCACCTGCGTGACGTCCGGGTCGGCGGCATTGTCGATCGGCGAGCGCGAGTGGACCACGACCTCCATGCCGAAGGCGCGCGCGATCCGCGCCACGCACCGGCCCAGCGCGCCGTAGCCGATGATGCCGAGGCGGCTGCAGGCCAGGTCGCCGATCGGGTGGTCGAGCAGGCAGAACCGGGTCGAGCGCTCCCACAGGCCGGCGTCGACGTCGGCGGCATAGGCGCGCAGGCTGCGCCGCACCGCCAGCATCAGCGCGAAGGTATGCTCGGGCACCGAGACCACCGAATAATCGCGGATGTTGGCCACCGCGATTCCGCGCGCGCGGCAGGCGGCCAGGTCGACGTTGTCGGTGCCGGTGGCGGCCACGGCGATCATCTTCAGGTCGGGCAGCTGGGCGATGGCGTCCGCGCGGATCGGCACCTTGTTGGTGATCGCGATGCTGGCGCCCTGCAGGCGTTCGACCACCTGATTCGCGCTGGTGGTGGGATAGTCGCGCCAGTGGTGCGCGAAGGCGGGGGCGCGGACGCTGGCGTGGAGGCTGTCGCGGTCGAGGAAAACAATATCGTGCATGGCGGTCGTACCGGAAGATGGTCAGACCGCTATTCTAGACGAGCATAAAAAAAGACAGGGCGGACCCTGTCTTTTCGAAGCTGGTGGGGCTCGAGCCGGTTATTTTGCTGCTTCGGTCTTTTCTGCAGCGGTTGCATCCGCTTTGGCTTTTTCGGTTTTCTTGTGGGCTTTGGCCTTGGTCTTGGCAGCGTCGGCCTTGGCGACGGCGACGTCACCATTGGCTTCCGCGGCTTTCTTCTCTACCTTGGCGTCGGCCTTGGCATCTGCCTTGGCTTCCTTGGCTTCGGCCTTGGCGACCTTGTGGTCAGCCTTGGCTTCGGCGTGGGTGGCCGGTGCGGCCGTCTGGGCAGCAAAAGCCGAGGTGGCGAACAGGCCGGCGATCAGGGCAGCAGCGATTTTGCTCATGGCGTTATTCCTTCAGGTCAGTTATTTGGTATGTAGCCGGATGTTCCGTGCTACTGAGCCAGAAACGCGCCCCGGTCGCGTTCCGTTGACAGCGTTTTACATCCGCTTACAAACCGTCTCCGCTCACTTGCCGACGCGCGCCCCGGCCAGCCTTGCCATGCCTGCCAGCGTGGTCTGGGCGGCATTCAGGCCGAGCATGAAGTCATCGTCGCTGTAATTCGAGAACAGGTCGCTCGGCTGGTGCCAGTGCGGGTTCCAGCCTGCGCCGATCTGCTGGCCGCGTTCGTCCTCGCGCAGCGAGATCGACGGCACCAGGTCCATGAACGGCGCCGAATCGGTGTGGGTCATGTGCGGTCCGACCGTGGCCGGATAGCGCGATGCGTAGCGGTTATTTGCCGCGTGCAGCGCCCACGCCAGCTTCTGTGAACCATCCGCTTGCTTCGAGTCCGACTGGAATTCGATATTGACGTCGGCTTCGCGCCGCTGCTGCACCGGCGGAGCGATCACCTGCTTGCCATGCGCGTCCAGCACGGGCTTGCCGGCGGCGTCGACCTGGGGCACCGGCATGCCGTGGTCGTACATCATCATGTCGTGCTGGATCATGCCGAGCCAGCGCGGTTCCGGATACTTGCCGGAGCCCTTGGGCGACTCGATGCCTTGCAGGTCCTTGCGCTGTTCGACGTAGGCGGTGGCGCCGTTCAGGCCGGTCTCTTCGTTGTTCCACAGCGCGAAGCGGATCGTGCGATCGGTGCTCACGCCGGGCGCGCTCAGGATGCGCGCCAGTTCCATCACCAGCGCCGTGCCCGAGCCGTTGTCGTTGGCGCCTTCGCCGTAGCCCAGGCCATCCATGTGGGCGGCGACGATGTACATTTCCTCGGGATGGGTGCTGCCGACCTTGGTGCAAAAGACTTCTTCGCGCGGGCCTCCGGCCGGGTCCGGCTGCTCCGCGTTCAGCGCACGCAGGCGGGCGTCGGGCTGGGCCAGCGGATCCTTGTTGACGCCGGTCGGCGCGACCGTGCCGAACAGCGTGCTGCCACCGACGCCGGCTGCACCGCCCCTGGCTGCGCTTTGCGTGGGCGCGCGCGCGCCGGCCACGCGCGGGCCCGGCTTGTACTCGTAGCGAATGCGTTCGGTGGCGCAGCCATAGGACTTGAGCTGGGCTTCGATCCAGTCGATCGCCTGGCGGTTGCGCGCGGTGCCTTGCTGGCGGTCGCCGAAGCGGGTCAGTTCCTTGATCGTCGCCTTGTAGCGCGCCAGGTCGAGCTGGCCGACCAGCGTGGCGACCGGATCGGCGGCTGCGCCGGTAGCGGAAGCAGCGCCGGTCTGGGCCAGGGCGGGAAGGGTGGACAGGGCGAGCGCGGCGCTCAGGGCGGCAGGGAGGGCAAGACGTGCAGCGGGTTTCATGGAACCTCGATTGTCAGGGTAGGAAAACGGCAGTACCCAATATAGTTGAGATTTGTCGAGCTGGAAACACCTGGCGCACCGGAACAGTATCAATGTTGACAGTCGGATATTTCAGAACTACGCTGTGGCGGCGCTCTTCCGTCCGGAGCGCGACAACCACAACTATTCAAGCCAAGAGAACCCCCGTGAGAAAACCCGCTTTCGCACTGCTCGCCCTGGCCGCCGCCGCTGCCGCATTCTGCGCCCAGGCCGCCGCTGCAACTTCCAACGCCCCCGTCAATACGCCCGTCACCGGCGCCGGCGCCGCCCACATCGATGCCAAGCGCCTGGCCGAAGACACCAAGGTGCTGGCCTCCGACGCTTATGAAGGCCGCGGCCCGAACACCGCCGGTGAGACCAAGACCGTCGCCTACCTGATCAAGCAGTTCAGCGAAGCCGGCCTGAAACCGGGCGGCGACTTGGTGAGTGGCAAGCACAGCTGGACCCAGGACGTGCCGCTGGGCCGTTTCGAGATGCAGGGCCCGGTCGACATCTCGGTCACCGACGGCAAAGGCACGCAGAAGCTGCGCCAGGGCGACGACGTGGCCTTCCGCGCCGCCATGAACAACATGCGCATGGTCGACTTCAAGAATGCGCCGCTGGTCTTCGTCGGCTACGGCGTGACCGCGCCCGAGCGCAAGTGGGACGATTTCAAGGGCATGGACTTGAAGGGCAAGCTGGCCGTTGTCCTGATCAACGATCCGGACTTCGAGACCGGCCAGGGCGAGTTCGGCGGCAAGGCCATGACCTACTACGGCCGCTGGACCTACAAATACGCCGAGATGGCCAAGCGCGGCGCGCTGGGCACGCTGATCGTGCACGAGACCGCGCCGGCCTCGTACGGCTGGAACACCGTCAAGAACTCGAACACGAACGCCCAGTTCGATATCGTGCGCCAGAACCCGACCCAGGCCCACGCCCCGGTCGAAGCCTGGATTCAGCGCGACGTCGCCGCCAAGCTGTTCAAGGACGCCGGCCTGGATTTCGACGCGCTCAAGAAAACCGCCCAATCGCGCGACTTCAAGCCGGTCGAACTGAAAGGCGTGACCATGAGCGCCCACTACGCCGTGAATGCCCAGGTCATCACCTCGAAGAACGTGGTGGCGATCCGCGAAGGCAGCGCGCACCCGGACCAGACCGTGATCTATTCGGCGCACTGGGACCACCTCGGCGTCGGCCTGCCGGATGCGAAGGGCGACAAGATCTATAACGGCGCGATCGACAACGCCACCGGCACCGCCGCGCTGCTGGAACTGGGCCGCGCCTTCGCCAAGGCGCCGCAGCCGCAGCGCAGCGTGGTGTTCCTGGCCGTGACCGCCGAAGAAAAGGGCCTGCTGGGCTCCGAATACTACGGCGCCAATCCGCTCTACCCGCTGGCCAAGACCGCCGGCGTGATCAACATGGATGCGCTCGATCCGTACGGCCCGGCGCGCGACTTCTCGATCTCGGGCAACGCCAAGTTCCAGCTGCTCGACGAGCTGGTTGCCAAGGCTAAGACCGCCGGCCTGCACTTCTCGCCGGACCCGCGTCCGGAAGCCGGCAGCTTCTTCCGCTCCGACCACTTCTCGTTCGCCAAGCACGGCGTGCCGGCGCTGTCGTTCGAGTCGGGCCAGGAGCTGGAGCAGGGCGGCGCCGCGGCCGGCAAGGCACGCCACGACGCCTACACCAGCGCCGCTTACCACCAGCCGGCCGACGAGTTCCATGCCGACTGGCCGTTCACCGGCATGGCGCGCGACCTGGGCATCCTGTACGCGGTCGGCAACGACCTGGCGAATTCGACGGCCTGGCCGAGCTGGTCGGCCGATTCCGAGTTCCGCGAGGAACGCGAGAAGAGCGCCGCCGAGCGCAAGTGAAGTGTGACTTCCCGGTCAAAGCCGGGACACACCGTTAGCTGCCGTACAGTCGGGCAGGGCCGTTTGGCCCAGACTGGCATCACACTGCGCAAACCAGGTGATGCCATGCCCGACGCACTCAAGCTGTACAAAGCCAAACGCGATTTTTCGATCACGTCCGAACCCGCGGAGGGCGGCGCCGCCAGCACAGGGGCGCTGACCTTCGTGATCCAGAAGCACTGGGCCACGCGCCTGCACTACGACTTCCGCCTCGAGCTGGACGGCACGATGAAGAGCTGGGCCGTGCCCAAAGGCCCGAGCTACGACACCCACGACAAGCGCATGGCCGTGCACGTCGAGGACCATCCGATCTCTTACTCCGATTTCGAAGGCACGATCCCGCCGCACCAGTACGGCGCCGGTGAAGTCATCATTTGGGACAAGGGCACCTGGACCCCGCTCGGCGACCCGCGCCAGGGCTATGCCAAGGGCGAAATCAAGTTCGAGATACATGGCCACAAGATGCATGGCCGCTGGGTGCTGGTGCGGATGCATGGAAGGCGCGGTGACAAAGACAGCGACAAGCAAGAGCCCTGGCTGCTGATCAAGGAAAAAGACGAGTACGCGCGCCCGGCGGACGAGTTCTCGGTGGTCGACCAGTTCCCCGACAGCGTCAAGAATCTGCCGATGCCGGACGATGGCAGCGGCGATGCGGCCGCGGCCCAGGCCAAGCTCGACGAGCTTGAGGCGGAGGCGCCCGCAAGTGCGCGCAAGGGCGCGGCCAAGCCCGCAGCCAAGACCGCAGCAAAGACGATGAGCCGGCGCGGCGCGATGCCCGCCGGCGCCGTCAAGGCCGAGCTGCCCGAAACCCTGAATGCCGAACTGGCGACCTTGGTCGACGGTCCGCCGCCCGACCCCGAGAACTGGATCTACGAGATCAAGTTCGACGGCTACCGCATGCTCACGCGCGTGCAGGGCAAGGACATCCGCCTGATCACCCGCAACGGCAACGACTGGAGCGACAAGCTCGAGCCGCTCAAGAAGGAACTGCTGCGCATGAAGCTGCCGGACGGCTGGTACGACGGCGAGATCGTCGTGCACGACGAGAACGGCAAGCCCAACTTCAACCTGCTGCAGCTGGCCTTCGACGGCAGCAATAGCGCGCAAATCGTTTATTTTGTTTTCGACGCGCCTTACTTCAAGGGCTACGACGTGCGCGACGTGCGCCTGGATGAACGCCGCCCGCTGCTGCAGGCCGCGCTCGAGGCCAAGCCCTCGGAGATGGTGCGCTTCTCCGCTGAATTCGGCGACGACCCGGCCCAGCTGGTGGTGGCCGCCTGCCAGGTCGGCCTGGAAGGCGTGATCGGCAAGCGGCGCGATTCACGCTACGTGACGCGCCGCTCGCCCGAGTGGATCAAGCTCAAGTGCGGGATGCGCCAGGAATTCGTCATCGGCGGCTACACCGATCCTAAGGGCTCGCGCGTCGGTGTCGGTTCGCTGCTGCTCGGCTACTACGACGACGCCGGCGTGCTGCGCTACGCCGGCCACGTCGGCAGCGGCTTCAACGGCGCCTCGCTGCGCCACATGCGCGAGACGCTGGAAGCGATCCCCAGCGACGAGAATCCGTTCCCGCCGCGCGCTGTGCCGGGCCGCGGCAACCATTGGGTCAAACCGCAACTGGTGGCCGAGGTCAGCTTCTCGGAATGGACGCCGGCCGACATCATCCGTCATCCGGTATTCCAGGGCCTGCGCAAGGACAAGCCGGCGCGCGCCGTGGTGCGCGAACGACCCAAGCACGTACAGGAGGCAAGCGCGATGGCAGCGAGCGAACACGAGAAGGCCGCATCGACGGCGGCGCCGGTGAAGGGCAAGGGCCGCGCCAAGGCGGCCGCATCGAAAGCCGCGCCGGCATCGGCAGCAGCGCTGCCCGACGGCCTGCCGCCGACTTTCAAGGTCACCCACGGCGAGCGCGTGATGGACAAGGAATCCGGCGTCACCAAGCTCGAGATGGTGCGCTATTACGCGCAGGTCGGCGAATTGATGATGCCGCACCTGAAAGACCGCCCGGTCTCGCTCGTGCGCGCGCCCGAGGGCGTGGGCGGCGAGCTGTTCTTCCAGAAGCACGTGACGGACACCGCCAAGATGCCGGGTGTGGCGCAGATGGACCCCAAGCTCGACCCCACGCACCCGCGCATGACCGAGATCGCCACGCTCGAAGGCTTGCTGTCGAGCGCCCAGTGGAACGTGATCGAGATCCACAGCCAGAACGCGACCGGCGCCCATTACGACACGCCGGACCGCATGGTGTTCGACCTCGACCCCGGCGAAGGCGTCGAGTTCGAGCGGGTGCAGGAAGCGGCCGTGCTGATGCGCTCCTTCCTCGCCGACCTCGGCCTGAACGCCTTCTTGAAAACCAGCGGCGGCAAAGGCTTGCACGTGGTGGTGCCGATCAAGCCGAAGCTCGACTGGGATACGGTCAAGGACTTCTCGCATGCGATCGTGAACCACCTGGCCAAGACGCTGCCCGAGCGCTTCTCGGACAAGAGCGGCGCCAAGAACCGGGTCGGCCGCATCTTCATCGATTATCTGCGCAATGGCCGCGGCGCGACCACGGTCGCGGCCTGGTCGGCGCGCACCCGGCCCGGCCTGGGCATCTCTGTGCCGGTGCGCTGGGAAGAACTGCCGCAGCTGACCTCGGGCGCGCACTGGACCGTGCGCACCGTCGGCGAGCGCCTGGAAGTCGGGAACACGCCGTGGGAGGACTATGCCAAGAGCGCCGTCACTCTCACCAAGGCGATGAAGACGCTAGGGTTCAAGGCGGCGAAAAAAGATTGAGCGGAAGTGAATCACCGTCGCCCCGGCGCAGGCCGGGGCGACGAGACTATTGCGGCGCCGGAGTTTGCGTTTTCGGCTGCGCCTTGTCGTTCTTGAAAATGCCGCGCACGTTCATCGCGAACAGGCCAACCTGCAGCGCGATCAGCGCCCAGGCCTTGTCGTTCACGCCCCAGGTGACCCACAGCGCGTTGCTGAGTATGAAAGCCCAGAAGCCGATGATGCGCGTGCGCGCGTGACGCGACGCGACCAGGAAGCCGGCGATCAGCGTGACCGCCATCGCCGGCCATTGCAGCAGGTCGATCAGGTGGTTCCAATCCACGTCAGGCCGCCTTTCGGCGCTTGACGGGCGCTTTCTCGGTGGCGGTCGACTTTGTGGCGGCCGTCGTCGTCTTCCTGGCCGTCGTCGTCTTCTTGGCTGCTGCGGTGGTTTTCTTGGCTGCGGTGGCGCCCGTGCTCTTGGCGGCGCTCGCGTGCGCAGGCGCGCGTGAAGCCGTCGTCTTGCGCGCACGCGGCGGCGGGGCGTCGCCGTCGTCGTCGTCGTCGTCCGAAGGCATCCTCGACTTGCGCGGCGGCGGATCGTCGTCATCGTCGTCGTCCGCGCCGGCGGCGGGCTTCTTGCCCAGGCTGGCCTGCAGCAGCGCGACCAGGTCGATGACGTTGGTCTTGGCCGGCTTGTCTTGCTCCGGCTCCGGCTCGGTCAGGGTCTTGGTCTGGTTGGCCGCGATCTTCTTCTTGATCAGGGCCATGACGTCTTCGCGGTAGTTGTCGTGATACTGCTGCGGCTTCCACTTCTCGCTCATGCCCTCGACCAGGGCCTTGGCCATCTGCAGTTCCTTTTCGGTGACCTGGGCCGCCTTCGAATCTTCGTCAGGGATCTTGAGTTCGTCGGTCGGGCGGATCTCGTCCGGGTAGCGCAGCGTGTTGAGCACGATGGTGTCGCCGACGCAGACCAGCGCCGCCAGGTGCTGCTTGACGCGGATGACGACGTTGGCGATGCCGATCTTGCCGACCTCGCGTAGCGTCTCGCGCAGCAGCGCATACACCTTGTCGCCGCCCTTGCCGGGCGCGAGGTAGTAGGGCTGCTCATAGTAGATCAGCGGGACCTGCTCGGCGTTCACGAAGGCCAGGATGTCGATCGTCTGCGTGGCTTCCGGATTGGCGCGGCGCAGGTCTTCGTCGGTCAGGACCACGTATTCGCCCGAGGCGTATTCGTAACCCTTGACGATGTCGTCCCAGGAGACCTCTTTCCCGGTGGTCTTGTTGTAGCGCTTGAAGCCGATCGGCGAGAAGTCGCGCCGGTCGAGCATGTTCAGGTCGAGCCCATTGTCGCTGACCGCCGGGTACATCTCGACCGGAATATGAACGAGGCCGAACGAGATCGCCCCTTTCCACATACTTCTCGCCATCACAGCCTCCCTAAGGTTACTCTCCGACCGACCCGGTGATCGGCAGCACGACCCCGGTCACGTAACCCGAGCACACGCTCGAGGCCAGGTAGACGTAAGCCGGCGACAGCTCTTCCGGCTGGGCCGGACGGCCGAAGGTGGTGGCCTGGCCGAACTTGGTGATCTCGTCGGGCGACTGGTCGGCCGGGTTGAGCGGCGTCCAGACCGGACCCGGGGCCACGGCGTTGACGCGGATGCCCTGGTCCAGCAGGTTGGCCGCCAGCGACATCGTGAAGGCGTGGATCGCGCCCTTGGTGGTCGAGTAGTCGAGCAGCTTTTTCGAGCCCTTCAGGCCGGTGACCGAGCCGGTGTTGACGATGGCGGCGCCGCGCTTCATGTAGGGCAGGCAGGCCTTGGCCATGTGGAAGTAGCCGTAGATATTGGTCTTCATCGTCATGTCGAAGCGGTCTTCGGTCAGGTCGAGCAGCGACTCGGCGTGTTCCTGGAAGGCAGCGTTGTTGACCAGGACATCGAGGCGCCCGAACTTGGCCACGACCTGGTCGACCGCCTGCTGGCAGAACTCCATGTCGCGCACGTCGCCGGCGACGGTCACGCATTGCGCGCCTTCGGCTTCGCAATAGCGCTGGGTCTCGGCAGCGTCCTCGTGTTCGTTCAGGTACAGGATCGCGACGTTGGCGCCTTCGCGCGCGAACAGGATCGCGACCGAGCGCCCGATGCCGGAGTCGCCGCCGGTGACGATCGCGGTCTGGCCGGCCAGCTTGCCGCTGCCCTTGTAACCCTCGGCCATGAACTTCGGCTTGAGTTCCATCTGCGCTTCCAGGCCGGGCTTGGCGAGGTGCTGGGCGGGGAAATCGCCGGAGGGCTGGTTCACGCCGGTCTGGGCTGCGCCGCCCGAGCTGCCCGAGTCGCTTTTCTGCATGCTGCCGTCGTGCTGGTCCTGGCGGTTCTGGATGCCTTTCTGCTGGTTCGCGGTATCGTCCTGCTGTGCCATGTTGTCCTCCGTATCTTTGATCGACTCAGTATTCCCGGCGGAGGGCGCAGCCAACCGTGCGCTTCCACACACATGACACGATTTGCGCACGCTGCGCGGACGATATGGCAGAATTATTATGTTTTTAGGCAACTCATAGGCCACTCAGGAGCGGACGATGTCGCAGCAGGGCAGGGAAGGCAGCACGAGTACGGGGATCTATCTCAGCCCGATGGCGCAGCGCCGCGCCGAATTCGAGGAGGTCTGCGGACCGCTGTTCGCCCAGCTCGACCTGGCCGACGGCATCGACGCCGCCACGACGCAGCTGGCGGCGCGCCAGCCCGACCTGCTGGTGCTGGAGCTGGAGCGCTTCACGCCCGGTATCGACCTGGACGCGCTGTCCGCGCTGATCGCCCTGCGCGCCGGCGCGCCGACCCTGCTGCTGTGCCCCTTCGACAGCGCCGGCTGGATTGCGGCGCTGATGGCGGCCGATGCCGGCGCCGATGCGGGCGCGCAGGCTATCAGTTACGCCATCACGCCGGCGCCGCCCGAGCGCCTGCGCGCGCTGGTCGAGGCGCAGCTGCACGCGCCGGCCGCCAGCGCCGCGGACGCCGACCCGGAACGCCTGCGCAGCCTGCTGGCCTTGCGCGCGCGCGCGCAGGCGACGCTGCGCGAAGCCGAGGATGCGCCACGCCTGGCGGAAGCCCTGTGCGAAGCGCTGCGCGGCTGGCCCGGCGTGCTGCATGCGGCCGTGCTGCGCCGCCAGCTCGATGGCGACCTGCAGCTGGAAGCGCAGCTCGGCGTGCCGGACCTGGTGCTGGGCGGCCTGCTGCAGCGCACCGATCGCCTGCTGCAGGCACCGCTGCGTCACGCCTTCCCGGGCCTGCTGGCGGCCGCCGGCGGCGAACTGGTGCTGCTCGACGACCCGAGCCAGGCCGGCGAGCCCGGCATGGCGCTGTTCCTGCGCGCGCACGGCGTGGCGCTGGCGGCCGGCTTGCCGATTCCGGCGGACGGGCCGGGGGCGCCGCGCGGCGCGCTGTCGCTGCTGATGGACAGCGCGCGTCCCTGGTCGCGTGACGAGTGGGACACGCTGCTCGACGTCGCGCGCCTGGCCGCCGCCGGCTTTCGCACGGCCGAGCTGCACCTGGAAAACGAGACGCTGCTGGCGCGCCTGACGCACGTGTCGACGGTCGACGCGCTGACCGGCGTGGCCAACCGCCGCCACGGCGAGGAGCTGCTGGAAAAGGAGATCCGGCGCGCGCGCCGCTACCGCCTGCCGCTGGCCCTGCTGGCCTTCGACATCGACCGTTTCAAGACGATCAACGACAACTACGGCTACCCGGTCGGCGATGTCGCGCTGCGCACCGTGGCCGACCTGACCCGCGCGGTGCTGCGCGCCAGCGACGTGCTGGTGCGCTCGGGCGGCCAGGAATTCCAGATCGTGGCGCCGCACACCAGCGCGATCGACGGCCTGAAGGTGGCCGAAAAGATTCGGCAAGCGATCGCGCAGGCGGCGATTCCGGGCTGCGACCACGTCACCGTCAGCCTCGGCGTGGCCCAGCTGGGCGAGCAGGAAAGCGCCGATTCGCTGGCCCAGCGGGTCGATGCCGCGACGCGCCGCGCGAAACGCGCCGGCAGGAATTGTGTCGAATTGGCCATGCAGTGAAATCTCGGCAAGGCCGAGTCTTGATTTTCGCGGAGCGCACCCTATCTCTCCCTCATGGTCCATGTCACAGTCGCGCTACGGCAATCGAATCGTGATTGCCAGCAAAAGCGAGCTGTGGCAGGATGGACCTGACGATTATTTTTGAAGGTGTCACCATGTCCCGCTTCGGTACGATCATTCTTGCTGTTCTTTCCATCGCCTTGTTTGCCGCCGGCCTGCCCGCCGCGTCCGTGATCGCCCTGGCGTTCGCCATCGGCGTCGAGCTGCTGGCGCTCAAGCGTGCCATGGACGAACAGCGCGCCGCCCAGGCTCTTCGTCCGGTGCGCATCACGCGCACGGTGCGCCAGCCGCGCCGCAATCGCCGCTGATCCGGCTGCCGCTCGCGTCCCTGGCCGAGCGGCCGACGGCCTGTCAGCCTGCCCGCGCGCGCGGGTGAGCTCGATGTCGCCATCTTCCACGCCGTCTCGTGCGTACGCTTGCGGGCGGCATGTGCGCCTCCAGTGCGCCGTCTCTTTTCCCTTTTTGCCTCTCGTCTCGTTGCCACCTCCACGTTTCTGAGCCTGTTCGGCTTGTCCAATTTGCACCAACATCGTGCATGGTGGCGATTTCTGCGCCGTCATGGTGCGCGCGCTTGTCACTGCTGCGGGTCCTGAAGCCGCATTACGGTTGAGTCTGCGATGACAGCATGCAAACGGCATGGCATACATCCTGCTACGTCGATGGTATGCCCGACTGTACCCATCTCGACCGTATCGACAACCCGCTAGGCTGGCAAGCCAGCCTAGCGCTCGGCTTCGCGCTCGACGACGCGGTCACGCGCCTGGTGCGGCGCGAGCACCGCGGTCCGCTGCGCGTGCAAAAAGCGCTGTATCCCGAGGGCCCGCGCGCCTGTCACGTGATCCTGGTACACCCGCCCGGCGGTGTGGTCGGCGGCGACCAGTTGCGCATCGAGCTCGAGCAGGGGGCCGGCACCCAGGTGCTGGCGACCACGCCGGGCGCCGCCAAGTGGTATCGCGCCAACGGCCGCATCTCCGGCCAGCAAGTCAAGCTGCAGGTCGGCGCCGGCGCGGTGCTCGAGTGGCTGCCGCAGGAAACTATCTTCTACGAGGACGCCGACGTCCATCTCGAGCACGAGGTCGAGCTGGGCGAGGGCGCTTGTTACATCGGCATGGAAGTCCTGTGCTTCGGCCGGCGCGCCGCGGGCGAACGCTTCGCGCGCGGGCGCGTACGCCAGCGCACGCGCATCCGCGTGGCCGCCCGCACGATCTGGTGGGAGCAGGGCGTGCTGCACGGCGGCGCGCCCGGCGATGGCGCGCTCCACAGCCCGCTCGGCCTGGCCGGCCATCCGGTCTGCGCGACCTTGCTGGCGGTCGGCAAGCCAGCGCCGGCCACCTTGCTGGCCGAATTGCGCGCGCTCGACCCCGGCCTGGTGTTCAGCCAGGTCAAGAACGTACTGGTCGCGCGCTGGCTCGGCGATGAAGCCGAAGCCGCGCGCGCCTGCCTGCTGCGCGCCTGGGCGCTGCTGCGGCCGCACCTGGTCGGCATGCCGGCGGTGGTGCCGCGCATTTGGCACACCTGAGCGGCATACCTGAACCCAACGAGAAAGACCGAGCGCATGGACCTCACACCCCGCGAAAAAGACAAGCTGCTGATCTTCACCGCCGCGCTGCTGGCCGAGCGCCGGCGCGCGCGCGGCCTCAAGCTGAATTACCCGGAAGCGGTCGCCCTGATCACCGCCGCGATCATGGAAGGGGCGCGCGACGGTCGCAGCGTCGCCGAACTGATGAGCGAGGGCACGCGCATCCTGGCGCGCGCCGACGTGATGGACGGCGTGCCGGAATTGATCCCCGAAATCCAGGTCGAAGCTACGTTCCCGGACGGCAGCAAGCTGGTGACCGTCCACCATCCGATTCCATGAGCGCGATTTGATGACCGCGATTTTATGAACGATCTACACTACGCCGGAGGCCAAGCATGAAGATCTGCAAACTCGACGCATCCGCCATCGACCAGGCGCAAGCGCAGCTGGCCGACCTGTTGCTCGACGCGGTCGCCGACCGCGCCTCGCTCGGCTTCCTGTCGAGCATCGACCGCGAGGAGGCCGATGCCTACTGGCGCGGCGTGCGCAGCGCCGTGGCGGCGGGCACGCGCGTGCTGCTGGCCGCCGCGCACGAGGGCATGCTGCTCGGCGCCGTGCAGCTGGACCTGTGCCAGAAACCGAACGGCCTGCACCGCGCCGAACTGCAGAAGATGATGGTGCACCACCGGGTGCGCCGGCGCGGCATCGGCGGCGTGCTGCTGCGCGCGGCCGAGGCCGAAGCGCTCGAGCTCCGACGCGGCCTGCTGTTCCTCGACACCGAAGCCGGTTCCGGCGCCGAGCAGCTGTATCTCGGCCTGGGCTACACGCGTGTCGGCGAGGTGCCCGATTACGCCTGCTCGCCGGACGGGCGCTGGCACCCGACCGCGATCTATTACAAGTCGCTGTTCGCTCCGCGCGCAGTCGCGATGCGCGCGCCTGTCTCCGCCACGGTGGCCGCATGATCCCGGGCGAATACCTGCTCGAGGATGGCGAACTCGAACTCAACGTCGGCCGACCCACGCTGGTGGTGGCGGTGGCCAACGCCGGCGACCGCCCGATCCAGGTCGGCTCGCACTACCATTTCTACGAGGTCAACGATGCCTTGCAGTTCGAACGCGAGCCGACGCGCGGCATGCGCCTGAACATCGCCGCCGGCACCGCGGTGCGCTTCGAGCCCGGCCAGCGCCGCACGGTCGAACTGGTCGCGCTCGCGGGCGCGCGCGAGGTGCATGGGTTCCAGGGACGCTGCAACGGCCCGGTCGACGGTCCTGTGCAAGATGAAGGAGCTGCATAATATGGTCAGCATCAGCAGGCGCGCCTACGCCGACATGTACGGCCCGACCACGGGCGACCGCATCCGCCTGGCCGACACCGAACTCGTGATCGAGATAGAGCGCGATTACGCCACCTACGGCGAGGAAGTCAAATTCGGCGGCGGCAAGGTGATCCGCGACGGCATGGGCCAGTCGCAGCGCCTGCGCGCCGAGGTCATGGACACCGTGATCACCAACGCCGTCATCGTCGAGCACTGGGGCATCGTCAAGGCCGACATCGGCATCAAGGATGGCCTGATCGCCGGCATCGGCAAGGCCGGCAACCCGGACATCCAGACCGGCGTGACGCTGCCGATCGGCGGCGCCACCGAGATCATCGCCGGCGAAGGCATGATCGTCACCGCCGGCGGCATCGACACCCACATCCACTTCATCTGCCCGCAGCAGATCGAGGAAGCGCTGATGTCGGGCGTGACGACGATGCTGGGCGGCGGCACCGGCCCGGCGGTCGGCACCGCGGCCACGACCTGCACGCCGGGCGCCTGGCACATTGCAGCGATGCTGCGCGCGGCCGACGCCTTCCCGATGAACCTGGGCTTCTTCGGCAAGGGCAACGTTAGCCAGCCGGGACCGCTGATCGAGCAGATCGAGGCCGGCGCGGTCGGCCTCAAGCTGCACGAGGACTGGGGCAGCACGCCGGCCGCGATCGACAATTGCCTGTCGGTGGCCGAACAGATGGACATCCAGGTCGCGCTGCACTCGGACACGCTCAACGAAGCCGGCTTCCTCGAGTCGACGCTGGGGGCCTTCAAGGGCCGCACGATCCACACCTTTCACACCGAAGGCGCGGGCGGCGGCCATGCGCCGGACATCATCGCCGCGGTCGGCCAGGACAATGTGCTGCCGTCGTCGACCAATCCGACCCGGCCGTTCACCGTCAATACGCTGGATGAGCACCTCGACATGCTGATGGTGTGCCACCACCTCGACCCGGCCATCGCCGAGGACGTCGCGTTCGCCGAGTCGCGCATCCGGCGCGAGACCATCGCCGCCGAGGACATCCTGCACGACATCGGCGCGATCTCGATGATGTCGTCCGACTCGCAAGCCATGGGGCGGGTGGGCGAGACCATCACGCGCACCTGGCAGACCGCGCACAAGATGAAGGTGCAGCGCGGGCCGCTGGCGGAAGATTCGAGCCGCAACGACAACTTCCGCGTCAAGCGCTACGTCGCGAAATACACGATCAACCCGGCCATCGCGCACGGCATTTCGCACGCGGTCGGCTCGCTCGAGCCGGGCAAGATCGCCGACATCGTGCTGTGGCGCCCGGCCTTCTTCGGCGTCAAGCCGTCGATGATCCTGAAAGGTGGCAGCATCGCGGCCAGCCTGATGGGCGACCCCAACGCGTCGATCCCGACGCCGCAGCCGGTGCATTACCGGCCGATGTTCGCGGCCTTCGGCGGCGGCCTGAAAACCTCGTTCACCTTCCTGTCGCAGGCGGCGTTCGACGCCGGCCTGGCGCGCCAGCTCGGCTTGAACAAGACCGCGATCCCGGTACGCGCCACGCGCGGGCTGAGGAAGCGCGACATGATCCACAACGGCGCCACGCCGCACATGCAGGTCGATCCCGAGACCTACGAAGTGCGCGCCGACGGCCAGCTGCTGGTGTGCGAAGCGGCCAGCGTGCTGCCGCTGGCCCAGCGCTATTTTCTATTCTGAATTTGAAGCGAGGACCGCATGATTTCCCTGCATACCAAGATTGACCAGGCCGATGCCGTGCACGACCTGCTGGTGCTGCCTTACGACCAGCGCGAGCGCTGCCGCTTCCGCGCGCATCTGGCTTCGGGCGAAGAGGTCGCGCTGTTCCTGGCGCGCGGCACGGTGCTGCGCGACGGCGAATTACTGACTGGCGAAGGCGGCCGCGTGGTGCGCGTGGTCGCGGCGCCGGAGCCGACCTACATGGTGCGCTGCGTCGACGCGACCATGCTGGCGCGCTGCGCCTACCATCTCGGCAACCGCCACACCCAGGTCCAGATCGGCCAGGGCTGGCTGCGCATCCGCATCGACCCGGTTTTGAAAGAAATGGTCGAGGGCCTGGGCGCCCAGGTCGACCAGGAGCTGGCCAAGTTCGAGCCGGAACAGGGCGCCTACGCCGGCGGCCACGGACATCATCACCATGACGGCCATGGCCCGCGCGGCTTGCTGGCGCCGGTGCCGCTGCGCCAGAAGATCCACCGGCCGTCGGACCCGGTGCCCGCCGCGAGCGGGACCGAGCCGGCAGCGGCGCCGCCAGCAGCGGCTGCCACGACGCTGCAAGACGCATGAACGCGAGCGCGCTGCTGCACCTGCTGCAGTTCGCCAGCCCGGCGCTGCCGATCGGCGGCTACAGCTATTCGCAGGGGCTGGAAGCGGCACTGGAGCAGGGGCTGGTGCACGACGCTCCCAGCGCGCACGCCTGGATGCGGCGCTGCCTGATGGAAGTGATGGCGCAATGGGACGCGCCGATCTTCTGGCGTTTGCTGAAGGCCTTCGCCGCGCGCGACACGGCCGCCGTCGCCGCCTGGAGCGAATGCTACCTGGCCTCGCGCGACACCGCCGAGCTGCGCGCCGAGACCGTCCAGATGGGTTATTCGCTGACACGCCTGCTGGCCGAGCTGGGCGTGGCCGAGCCGGCGATGCTGGCCATGCTCGGCGACGCGCGCGACGGACGCGCGCAGCTTGAAACATCGCTGCCGGCCGCCTTTGCCTGCGCGGTCGACGCGCTCGACATCCCGCACGAGGACGCGCTGGCGGCCTTCCTGTTCGCCTGGCTGGAAAACCAGGTGCTGGTGTGCGTGAAGTCGGTGCCGCTGGGGCAGGTGGCCGGCCAGCGCCTGCTGCTGTCGCTGCGCCCCGAGCTGGAAGCGGCGTGTGCGCACGGGCGTGCGCTCGACGACGACGCGCTGTCGAACTGGTCGCCCGGACTGTCGATGCTGTCGATGCGGCACGAGGTGCAGCATGGCAGGCTGTATCGATCCTGATACCTGATTCCGAAAGAGATGAATGATGAGTGCAAATCCCGTATTGAATCCTGAATCGAAACCCGCGTCGAACCCCGCATCAAATCCCGCATCGAATCCACTGCGCGTCGGCATCGGCGGCCCAGTCGGCTCCGGCAAGACCGCGCTGTGCGAAATGCTGTGCAAGCGCATGCGCGCGCACTACGACATGGCGGTGATCACCAACGACATCTACACGCGCGAAGACATGGAGATCCTGCTGCGCGCCGAGGCGCTGCCGCCCGAGCGCCTGATGGGCGTCGAGACCGGCGGCTGCCCGCACACGGCGATCCGCGAAGACGCTTCGATCAACCTGGAAGCGATCGCGCGCCTGCAGGCCGACTTCCCGGCGTTGGAACTTGTGCTGGTCGAATCGGGCGGCGATAACCTGGCCGCCACCTTCAGTCCCGAGCTGTCGGACCTGACGCTGTACGTGATCGACGTCGCCGGCGGCGAGAAGATCCCGCGCAAGGGCGGACCGGGCATCACGCGCTCGGACCTCCTGATCATCAACAAGACCGACCTGGCGCCGCACGTGGGCGCCGACCTGGACGTGATGGCGCGCGACGCCCGGGCCCAACGCGGCACCCGGCCGTTCGTGTTCACCAACCTGCGCACCGGCGCCGGCGTGGACGAGGTGGTCGCCTTCATCCGCGAGCAGGGCTTGCTCGATCACTGATTTTTTTACGTATTACGACGCGAGGAGAGCAACACGATGTTCAAGGTAATCACGAAGCGGCGGCTGTCGATGGCGCTGACCGGCCTGGCGGGACTGGCGCTCAGCCTACCGGCGGCGGCCCATCCGGGCCATGGCGAGACTGGCTTCGCGGCCGGCCTGCTGCACCCACTCACCGGGCTCGATCACCTGCTGGCGCTGCTCGCGGTGGGTCTGTGGAGCCGCCAGCAAGGCGCCCGGGGCCATGGCGGCGTGCTGGCGCCGGCCTTCCTGGTGGCGATGGCGCTGGGCGCCTCGACTGGCCTGGCGCCGCCGGCGTTGGAGACCTCGGTGGCGGCCACGGTGCTGCTGCTGGGTGGACTGGCGGCCAGCGGCCTGCGCCTGGCGCCGCAACTGGCGGTGCTGCTGGTGGGCGGCTGCGGCTTCCTGCATGGGCTGGCGCACGGCAGCGAACTGTCAGGCACGGCGAGCGGCGCCGGGTTCCTGCTGGCCAGTGCGCTGGTGATCGGCGCCGGCGCGCTGGTCGGGCATCGCCTGCGCCCCTTGTTCACCCGCGTGGCGGGCGCGGCGATCGGCGCGGCCGGCTTATGCCTGCTTGCGGGTATGGTCTGAGGCCTTGCCGCTAGCCGGGGCGTCCGGATCGGACAGGCGGATCGGCGCCGCCATGGCGGGGTAGAGCGCGCGCACGCCGTCGTAGGCCCTGGCGATGGCGGCCATGTCGGCGTCTTCGTCGCCGCTGAGCATCAGGGTCTGGGTGACGTCGACGATCTTCTTCCCATAGTCGAGCGCGACCAGCAGCACCGGCACGTCGGCCGCGCGCGCGATGCGGTAGAAGCCGCTCTTCCAGTACGGGCGGTAGCTACGCGTGCCTTCCGGCGTGATCGCCAGCCAGAACCACGGCGACTCGAGCATGCTCTGGGCCAGGCGGCCGATCGCACCCTGCGGCGAGCTGCGGTCGACCGCGACGCCGCCCCAGTAGCGCATGATGGCGCCCATCGGGCCGCGGAACAGCGAATCCTTGGCCAGCCAGCGGAACTGCACGCCGCATGACCATTTGGCCAGCAGGCCGACGAAAAAGTCGCAGTTCGAAGTATGCGGATAGACCACGACCACGCCGTGCGGGCCGGGCAGGGGCTTGAAATAGAACTTCCAGCCGATCAGGTTCAGCAGGCGCGTCGCCGTGCGCTGGCCCCAGGTGGGCAGCGCCTCGGGGCGCATCAGGTATTCTTCCATGGTTTCTCCGACAGGGCCGTGGACGGCTTTATGCTTCTTTCAACCGAGGCCGTACGTTGCGGCCCGGCAAGCAAACCGCGCATTCTATCGCCTGAAAAAACGGCGGACAAGCAAAAAAGCTGGAAGCGTTGCAGCTGCGCCGCTATCATGCCTGCGCTTTTATCAAGACAGGATAGCAACCATGGACATCACGATCTTCCACAATCCGCGCTGCGGCACCTCGCGCAACACACTGGCCATGATCCGCGAGGCCGGCCACGCGCCGCAGGTGATCGAGTACCTCTCGAACCCGCCGACGCGCGCGGCACTGGCCCGGTTGATCGCGCAAGCCGGCCTGTCGGTGCGCGAGGCGGTGCGCAGCAAGGAAAGCCTGTACGGCGAACTCGGCCTGAGTGATCCGGCCACGAGCGACGATGCGCTGCTGGACGCCATGATCGCCCATCCGATCCTGATCAATCGTCCCTTCGTGACGACGCCGAATGGCGTGCGCCTGTGCCGCCCGGCCGAGCGGGTGCGCGAGATCCTGTAATCGCTGCTGCTCGAAGTCGTCCATCCCACGCGGGGCCAAACCCGCACGCCGCCGCTAGTGCTGGCAGGCTCCGATGTCGATGGCGGCTGCGCGCGCGCGTGGCTTGCCGTTGAAGTCGGGTCCGTCGGCGCCGGGGACGATATCGGCGTCGAGCCCGCGCCCGATCGCCGGTGAATGCGCAGCCAGCCGGAAATCCGGCGTGCCGTCGCGGCGGTAATCGACGAAGCGCGGCGCCTGGGTCACCGTGCCGCTGTGCGACATGCCCTTGGCGAGCTGCCAGTCGCCCTCGCTGTTCTTGAACACCAGGTTGTTGCGGTAGCTGTTGTGGCGGCCGGTCGCGCCCTGTTCCGAGATGCCGTAGCGATTGTCGAACACGATGTTGTTGAACACGCGCGTATGGTCGTCGGGCCCCTGCGTGTGGTAGAAGTCGCCGCCGCCGACCAGGATGCCGGTGTTCGACGCCGCCACCGTGTTGTTGGCGATGACGACTTCGCGCGCATCGTGCCATAGATGAATGCCGGCCTCGGCGACGCGATAGACGATGTTGTTGCGGATGCTGCCCGTGGTCGCAAAATAAATCCCTTGCACGTAGCGGCAGCCCGGCGGGCCGATGTCGTGCACGCTGTTGCCGTTCACCTCCGAATCCTTGCCGCGGTAATAGCTGTCGACGCCGATGCCGGAGCCGCCGCCGCTGTCGCAGGGCAGGGTCGTGGCGATGTCGTGCACGTGGTTCCCGAAGATGCGATCGTGCGAGCCGCCGCTGTAGATGCCGATGGTCCAGCGCCCGCCCGGCTTGCCTGGCCGCAGGCTGCCGTCGACCTCGAAGCCCTCGATGTCGACGTAGCTGGCGCGGTTGTCCCAGGCCATCTTGCTGCTCGAGCCCGCATTCGACACCGGCGGCGGCAAGATGCGTGCGCCCCAGCGCCGGGTCGAGCGGAACACGATGCGCGCTTCCGGCAAGCCGTCGACCGTGGTGCGAAAGCCCCCCTGGTAGACGCCGGGCAGCACGTTGACGATGACGCCCGGCGTGACCAGCTCGGCCGCGCGCGCGAGCGAACGCAGCGGCGCGGCGCGGGTGCCCGGGTTGCTGTCCAGGCCGTCAGGTGCGACGAACAGTTCGGCCGGCACCAGCTGCGGCTTGACGCTGACCGTGGACTTGTCCTTCACCGTGCAGGCGGCCAGCGCCAGCACCAGCACCAGCAGCAGCGGACTCAGCAGCAGCACGCCGAGCAAGGCATGCAGGCGCACGCGCAGCCGGGCGCCATGCTGCTCCGGCAGCGGCTCCGGCTCCAGTTCTGGCTCCAGTTCGGGCTCCAACTGCGCGGCGCAGCGCGCGCCGGGTGCCGGCAGCCTGTTGCACGCAGCATCGCATGGCGCAGACGGCCCGGGCGGGGCGGGCGCATCGGCATGGCGGCGGCGGACGGAAGCGGATGGGTGCATGTCAGGTGCATGAATCGGTCTGCCGCCAGTGTGCCGGACCGGCCACGGCCCGGTCTTGCCTGCGTCAATCTCATCCTTGCGCCGTCACAAAGCGCGTGCTTGTACCGCCTTGCTCAAATCAAAGCAATTTCTCCTGAGACTTAATCAGGCCCCCTATCGTGCTCGGGAATGTTGCGCGATTCGTTATACTAAATTCATGTTTTCGGAGACAAGCGCCCCCATTCGGGATGCGATTCGCTGTATTTACTGAATAAGATTCGTACAATCGAACAATAATGGCCGCGCCATTTTCCCGACCCGCCGTCCTCGTCATCAAGCTCGCATTGCTGGGCCTGCTGGGGCTGGTCGTGGTCGGCAGCGTGCTGGCGCACTGGCGCACGGAAGGGCGCCACGTGCCGCTCGAGCCGGTCGAGCAGCCGATCCAGTTCAGCCACAAGCACCACGTCGCCGACGACGGCATCGATTGCCGCTACTGCCACAGCACGGTCGAGAAATCCGGCTTCGCCAACATCCCCGCCACCTCGGTCTGCCTGAGCTGCCACTCGCAGCTGTTCCTCGATTCGCCCAAGCTGGCCCCGCTGCACGAGAGCGCGCGCAGCGGCAAGCCGATCGAGTGGGTGCGCGTGCACGACCTGCCGGACTTCGTCTACTTCCCGCATGACATCCACGTCAGCAAGGGCGTCGCCTGCATCGAATGCCACGGCCAGGTCGACCAGATGCCGCTGACCTGGCGCACCGCCTCGCTCGAGATGCAGTGGTGCCTGCACTGCCACCGCAACGCGCCGCAGCACATCCGCCCGCTCAGCCAGGTGCTGTCGATGGCGCCGCAAAAGCCGCTGTCGCCGGAAGAAGTGCGCCAGCTCGACCGCCTGTACCACCTGCGCAGCCAGGATGCGCTGACCAACTGCTCGACCTGCCACCGATGAACGCGCCGACCCGACCCACGATCCCCATCGCCGCGGCGGAAGACCTCGGCCGGCGCCGCTTCCTCAAGCTGGTGGCGGCGTCCGCAGCCCTGGCGAGCAGCGCGTGCAAGGGCCCGCCGGCCGAGACCATCGTGCCCTACGTCTCGATGCCCGAGCGCGAGGTGCCGGGCCAGCCGCTGTTCTACGCCAGCGCCTTCGTGCGGCGCGGCTACGCCCACGGCGTGCTGGTCGAAACCAACGGCGGCCGTCCGACCAAGGTCGAGGGCAACCCGGACCATCCGGTCGACGCCGGCGCCACCGACGTCTTCACGCAGGCCTCGATCCTGCAGATGTGGGATCCGGACCGCTCGCAGACCGTCCAGCAGGGCAGTGAAATCTCGACCTGGTCCGCGTTCGAAGCCGCTCTGGAAGCGCGCCGCGCCCACTTTGCGCGCGATGGCGGCGCCGGCCTGCGCATCCTTATCGGCCCGAGCACCTCGCCGACGCTGGCGCGCCAGCTGGCCGAGGTGCTGGCGCGCTATCCCAACGCGCGCTGGCTCGGTTACGACCCGCTGCACGACGACGGCGCCCACGCCGCGACCCAGCTCGCTTTCGGCCGCGCGCTCGATCCGGTATATCGCCTGGACCGGGTCGACGCGCTGCTCACGCTGGACGCCGACCTGTTCGGCGGCATGCCCGGCGCGATTCAATCCGCGCGCGGCTTCACGGCCCGGCGCCGCCTGGGCGCGAACGCCGCGGCCGGCAAGGGCATGAACCGGCTGTATGCGATGGAATCGACGCCGACCCTAACCGGCGCGTACGCCGACGAGCGCCTGGCGCGTTCCCCGCAGGCGATCGAGGCGGCGCTGTGGCGCATCGCCGCGCAGGTCGGCGCCATCTCCGGAGGCACGTCCGGCGCTGCCGCGACCGGCGCCGCCGATTCCCTCGACGCACGCTGGGAAGCCTCGGCGGCTAAGGCGCTGCGCGAGGCGCACGGGCGCGCGCTGGTGGTCGCCGGCCCGACCCTGAGCCGGGCCAGCCGCGCGCTAGTCCACCTGCTCAATCAAAAGCTGGGCGCCGAGGACAGTGCGGTCAGCTACATCGAGCCGGTGCTGCTCGGCGCGCCGAATCACCTGGATGCGATCTCGAGCCTGGCCGAGGACATGCACGCGGGCCGGGTCGACACGCTGCTGATGCTGGACACGAACCCGGTCTACAACGCGCCGGCCGACCTGCGCTTCCTCGATGCGCTGCGGCGTGTGCCGTTCAGCGCTCACCTTGGCCTGTACCGCGACGAGAGCGCGCACGCCGCGCTCTGGCACCTGCCGCTGGCGCACAATTACGAAGCCTGGAGCGACGCGCGCGCCCACGACGGCAGCGCCAGCATCGTGCAGCCGCTGATCGCGCCGCTGTACGAGGGCCGTTCGGTGCACGCGGTGCTGGCGCTGCTGGATGAAGGCGGTACGCGCGACGGCCATGCGATCGTGCGCGCGACCTGGCGCCAAGGTAACGATGGCCGCGCCGACAAGTCGAACCCGGGCGCGCGCTACGGCCAGGACATCGGCACCAATCCGGCCATCAGCGACGATCCGGGATTCGACCGGACCTGGCAGGACACGCTGCGGCGCGGCCTGGTCGCAGACAACGCTGCGCAGCCGGTCAAAGTGGGCGCCGCCGCGCTGCCGTCGACGCCGGTTCCGGCCACCGTCGCGGCGCCGCCGGCCCAGCTGGTCGCGATCTTTGCGCGCGACCCGGCCGTCGATGCCGGCGAATTCGCCAACAACGGCTGGCTGCAGGAACTGCCGCGCCCCCTGACTTCGCTGACCTGGGACAACGCGGCGCTGATCGGTCCGCGCACCGCGAATGAAGCTCACCTGCGCAGCGGCGATCGCATCCGCCTGCATGCGGCCAGCGATACGTCCACACAGCCCGGCCGGGGCGGTCTGGTGGTGCCCGTGCTGGTGATGGAAGAGCATGCCGAAGGCGTGATCACGCTGCCGCTCGGTTATGGACGCACGGCGGCCGGCGGCGTCGGCACCGGCGTCGGCTTCGATGCGTACCCGCTGCGCACGCGCGCCGCCTGGACCGCGCCGCTGCCGGTGCGCATGGAACGCGCGGCCGGACGCCACGATTTCGTGCTGCGCCAGCATGACGTCGACATGCATGGCCGCCCGATCGTCGAGGTCAGCGAGCTGGATGGCCTGGACGGCCGGCTCGAGACCGGGAAGGGCCGCGAGCCGCCGCAGCCCACGCTCTACCCGGAGCATAAGAACGACCCGGACAGCTACCGCTGGGGCATGGCGATCGACCTGAATGCCTGCATCGGCTGCGGCACCTGCACGATCGCCTGCCAGGCCGAGAACAACATCCCGGTGGTCGGCAAGGAAGAGGTGGCGCGCGGGCGCATCATGCACTGGATCCGCGTCGACCGCTACCGCATCGGCGCCGGCGCCAAGGGGCGCACCTTGTTCCAGCCGGTGCCCTGCATGCATTGCGAGCATGCGCCGTGCGAGGAGGTCTGCCCGGTCGGCGCGACCATGCACGACGAGGAAGGTCTCAACGTGCAGGTCTACAACCGCTGCGTCGGCACGCGCTTTTGCTCGAATAACTGCCCGTACAAGGTCCGCCGCTTCAACTTCCTGCAGTACTCGAACGAAAAGGTCGAGAGCCTCAAAGCCTTGCAGAATCCGGAAGTGACGGTGCGCCACCGCGGCGTGATGGAAAAGTGCACCTTCTGCCTGCAGCGCATCACGCGCGCGCGCATCGACGCCGAAAAGCGCGGCAGCCGCATCGCGGACGGCGAACTGGTCACTGCCTGCCAGCAGGCATGCCCGACGAGCGCGATCCGCTTCGGCGACTTGAACGATCCGCGCGCCGACGTGGTCGCGGCCAAGGCCGTCAAGCTCGACTACGTGCTGCTGGAAGAACTCAACACCCGCCCGCGCACCAGCTACACCACGCGCGTGCTCAACCCGGATCCGGAGCTCGGATGAGCGGCCCGAACGTCACCTCGACGCAATCGACGAGCGCGCCCGACGCCGGCCAGCCGGTCTCGCCCGGCAACGAGGTCTTGCGCGCCGGCTGGGGCTACGCCTCGGTCACCGACAAGATCGCCGGCATCGTGCTGAACCAGCCGTTCGGCAAGGGCTGGTGGATCGCGTTCGGGGCGGCCAGCCTGGGCGTGTTCATGCTGATGGTGGCCGTGACCTGGCTGCTGGTGAAGGGCGTCGGCATCTGGGGCGTGAACATTCCGGTGGCCTGGGGCTTCGCGATCGGCAATTTCGTCTGGTGGATCGGTATCGGCCACGCCGGCACCTTCATCTCGGCGGTGTTGCTGCTGCTGCGCCAGAAGTGGCGCACCTCGATCAACCGGTTTGCGGAGGCGATGACGCTGTTCGCCGCCAGCATGGCCGGCCTGTATCCGATCCTGCACCTCGGGCGGCCCTGGTTCTTCTACTGGCTGGTGCCATACCCGAACGTGATGAACGTCTGGCCGCAGTGGCGCAGCCCCCTGGTGTGGGACTTCTTCGCGATCGCGACCTATATCACGGTGTCGCTGCTGTTCTGGTACGCCGGCCTGCTGCCCGACCTGGCCACGCTGCGCGACCGCGCCGGCTTGCGCGGGCAGCGCGCCATGCAGCGCATCTACGGCCTGCTGTCGCTGGGCTGGCGCGGCGAGGCGCGTCACTGGGCGCGCTACGAAAAGGCCTACCTGTTGATGGCCGGCCTGGCCACGCCGCTGGTGGTGTCGGTGCACACCATCGTCTCGCTCGACTTCGCGGTCGGGAACACGCCCGGCTACCACTCGACCATCTTCCCGCCTTACTTCGTCGCCGGCGCGCTGTTCTCGGGCTTCGCGATGACGCTGACCCTGGCGATCCCGCTGCGCAGCGTGTTCGGCCTGCAGGACTTCATCACCCAGCGCCACCTGGCCAACGCGGCCAAGGTGCTGCTGGCGACCTGCTGGCTGGTCACCTACGGCTACCTGGCCGAGGTTTTTTTCGGCTTTTACAGCGGCGACGAGTACGAGCGCGCCATGACCGTCAACCGCATGGTCGGGCCGTACGCGCCGGTGTACTGGTCGCTGATCGTCTGTAACGTGCTGGTGCCGCAGCTGCTGTGGCTGCGCAAGGTACGCAACACGGTGTGGATGCTGTTCGTGCTGAGCATCGTGATCAACGTCGGCATGTGGCTGGAGCGCTTCATGATCGTGGTGTCCTCGCTGCACCGCGACTACATGCCGTCGATGTGGGGCATGTACTACCCGACCGTGTGGGACTGGATGACGCTGTTCGGCACGATCTGCCTGTTCGTCTGGCTGTTCCTGCTGTTCGTGCGCGTCCTGCCGCTGATCTCGATGGCCGAGATGCGCGAGCTGGTCGACGAGTCGGCCAAGGGGAAAGCATGATGGGGGAGGCATGAGCCGCACGCGCGCACCGAAACTGTATGGCCTGCTGGCCGAGTTCCGCGACCAGGATGCGCTGCGCGAGGCCGCCCGCGCCGCGCGCGCGCACGGCTACACGCACGCGGAAGCCTATTCGCCGTTTCCGCTCGAGGACATGGACGACGCGATTCCCGTGGAGCGCAACTGGGTCGCCCCGGCCGCGCTGCTCGGCGGATTGCTGGGCGGCGGCGCCACCTACTTCCTGCAGTATTACGCGGCCGTGATCGACTACCCGGTCAACTACGGCGGCAGGCCGCTGCACAGCTGGCCCGCCTTCATCCCGGCGACCTTCGAGGTCACGATCCTCGGCGCCGCCGTGTTCGCGCTGGCGGCGATGCTGATCCAAAATGGCTTGCCGCGCCTGCATCATCCGCTGTTCGACGTCGAGGAATTCGAATCGGCCAGCCGCAACCGCTTCTTCCTGTGCCTGCCGGCGCGCGACCCGGTGTTCGCGCCGGGGCCGGCGCACGACCTGCTGCACAGCCTGCAGCCGCTGCTGCTGCGCGAGGTGCCGGCATGATGCGCATCGCCATCGCCGTGATGACATTGGCTGCATTGGCCGGCTGCGAACGCGCCAAGCAGGACATGTACGACCAGGCGCGCTACAAGCCTTACGCCAAAAGCCAGCTGTTCGAGGACGGCGCCTCCGCGCGCACCGCGCCCGAGGGCACGCAGCCGCGCGCGCGCGGGGCCTTTGCGGAAAGCTCGGGCGGCCGGGTCGGGGCTCAGGCGGTCGAGACCGACATCGCCGCCGAGCGCGCCCAGGCCAATCCGTATCCGGTCGACCTGGCGCTGCTGCGCCGCGGCCAGGAGCGCTACACGATCTACTGCATGCCCTGCCACAGCCCGGCCGGGGATGGCGACGGCCTGGTGGTGCGGCGTGGCTTCCCGCCGCCGCCGACCAACCACCAGGAGCGCCTGCGCAATGCCCCTGACCGCCACCTGTACGACGTGATCAAGAACGGCTACGGCGTGATGGTGGCGTATGGAGACCGGGTCGAGCCGGCCGACCGCTGGGCCATCGTTGCCTATATCCGCGCGCTGCAGCTGAGCCAGTATGCGCAGGCGTCAAGCCTGCCGGCGGATGCGCGCGCCAAGCTGGCCGCGCTCGAACCGGGCAAGACCCTGGTCGAGGCGCAGCCGGATGCGATCGCCCAGCCGAACCAGCAGAGCGCATCGCCGCCCGAGCGCCAGGCCTTGCCGCCGCCGGGCCAGGTCGACGCTGGCGCCGGGGCGCCGGCAACGCAGCCGATCCCGCAATCCCAGCCCGGCAAGGCCGCGCCGCAACTACCGGCTGCGATCGCGGCGCGCGTGCCGGCCGGGGCCAACCCGCATCCGCGTTCACAACCGGGATCGAATACCGGCGAGGAGGGACGATGACGACGCCGGCGGCGAACCTGAAACCGAGACCGCAGGCGATGCTGGCCCTGGTCCTGCTCGCGCTGCTGGCCGCGGCCGGCTGGCTGCTCGATGCGCGCGCGCTGCTGGCCGCCTACCTGGGCGCATGGTGGCTGGTGACCGGCGCGCTGCTGGGCGGCCTGGCCAACGTCTGGCTGCATCAGCTGACCGGCGGCGACTGGGGCGAGATCATCCGCCCGCCGCTGCTGCGCGCCGCGCGCTGGCTGCCGCTGGCTTGCCTGCTGTACCTGCCGGCGCTGCTGTGCGTGCGCACGCTGTATCCGTGGGCGTCACCCGCCGGCGGCAGTTCGCCGGAAGCGGGCTTTCAGCACTGGTGGCTGCAGCCCGGCTTCTTCATCGTGCGCGGCGTGATCTACCTGATGGTGTGGAGCGCCCTGGCGCTCCTCGAGACGCGCGCGAGTAGCGGTCCGAGCGCGCGCTCGCCCGCGCGCGCGGCCGGCTGCCTGCTGGCCTGGGTCTTCACGGTGTCGCTGGCCGGCGTCGACTGGATCATGTCGCTGCAGCCGACCTGGTATTCGAGCGTGTTCGGCTGGCTGGTCGCGGCCGGCCAGATGTTCAGCGGGATGGCGCTGGCGGTGCTGCTGATCGAGCGTGGCGCCCATGGCGTGCGTGCGCGCCTGCCCGACTTCGGCAACCTGCTGCTGATGTACGTGATGGTGTGGGGCTACCTGTCCTACGTCCAGTTCCTGATCATCTGGGCCGCCGACCTGCCGCACGAAATCGAGTGGTACCTGCTGCGCAGCGACGCGCCGTGGCGCCAGGTGATCTGGGTGCTGGTCGCCTTCCACCTGGCGATCCCGCTGTGCATCCTGCTGTCGCGCCAGGCGAAACGGGCGCCGCGCCTGCTCGGGGCGCTGGCGGCCGGCCTCCTGGGGGCGCACCTGGTCGATTGCTGGTGGCTGGTGCTGCCCTCGGTGCGCGGCCTGTCGCATCACTGGATGTGGCTGGCGCCAACGGTCGCGGCGGTGTTCGGCTTCCTCACCTGGAGCCTGCTGCGTCTTGATCATCGAAAGGAGGGCGAGCATGCCTGAATCGAGTCCGGGCCGCGACGTCAACGTTCGCGCGATCGCCGTCGGCGGCATCGTCATCGGGTGCGGCATCCTGATCGCGCTAGGCGCGGCGTTTTTCCTGCTGCGCGCGCGCGGCCCGGCCGCCAACACCGCGCCGCAGGCGTTCAAGGCGCCGCTGCCGCTACTGCAGACCGCGCCCGAGATCGACCGCGCCGGCTACTTCGCCGAGAAGGAACGCCTGGCCGGCAGCTACGCCTGGGTCGATCGCCGGGCCGGCATCGCGCGCATCCCGGTCGACCAGGCGATGCGGGTGCTGGCCGCGCGCGCCGGCAAGCCCGCGCAAGCCGCACGGCCGCTGAAGGAAGCGCCATGAGCGCGGGTCTGCGCCATCCCTTGTCACTGTCTCTGCGTCTGCTGCTGTGCGCGGCGCTGCTGGGCGCCGGTGTGATGCAGACGCCTGCCGCCAACGCGCAAGCCTTGCAGCTGGCCGCCGCACCGCCGGTGCGCTTCCAGCCCAAGCCCGGCGCGCGCCTGCCGCTGGACGCCGTGCTGCGCGACCAGCATGGCGTGGCGGCGCCGCTGGGCCGCCAGTTCGGGCGCATGCCGGTGGTGCTGGTGCCGGTCTACTACAGCTGCCAAACCCTGTGCAGCACGCTGTTCGAAAACGTACTGCAGGCGCTGTCGCTCAGCGGTTTGAAGGCGGGCGAGTACCGCCTGGTCGGCGTCTCGGTCGACCCGCACGACGGCCCGGCGCGCGCCATGGACAAGGTGCGCATGTACGCCGAGATGCTGCCCGGCGGCGCCGCCGACCTGCAGATGCTGACCGGCGACGCGCCCGCGCTGGCGCGCGTGGAGGCGGCGCTCGGCTACCGCGCGATTCCCACGCCGGACAGCCCGGAGCTGGCGCACGCAGCCGGCTTCGTGGTGGCCGACGCCGACGGCCATGTGACCCGCTTCTTCGATGGCGTGACTTTCGATGCGGTCGCGCTGCGCAACGCCGTGCATGATGCCGACGCCGGCAAGATCGACCCCGCTTCGTTCGCCGACCGCCTGGTGCTGCTGTGCGCCCACTTCGCGCCCAGCTCGGGCTTGCACAACGGCGCCGCGCTGGCGGCTGTGCGCGCGCTGGCGCTCGCGGTGTTGCTGGCGCTGGCCGGCTGGATCTGGCGCCGCCGCCGGCGCGGAGGGCTGGCATGAGCCTCGGCTTGAGCATGGCGTCGGCGATGGCCGCCGCGCCCGAATTCCGCCTGCTGCCGTTCGACGCGGCCACGTCGGCCAATCGCCTCGACCACCTGGCGCTGGCCCTGCTGCTGCTGACCGGCGCGGTGGCGCTGGGCGTGCTGTTCCTGATGATCGCGTTCTCGATCCGCTACCGCGCCGGCTCGAGCGCCGACCGCACCCACGTCCCGCGCGAAAAGCGCGCGCTGGAGATCGGCTGGATCGTCATCCCGCTGCTGCTGTTCTTCGGCATCTACGCCTGGGGCGCGATCGATTACGTCTCGCTGTACCAGGCGCCGCCCGACGCGACGCCGGTGTTCGTGGTGGCCAAGCAGTGGATGTGGAAGACCCAGCACACGAATGGCCGGCGCGAGGTCGGCGAGCTGCACCTCCCGCTCGGCAAACCGGTGCGCATGGTGATGACGTCCGAAGACGTGATCCACAGCTTTTTTGTGCCGGACTTCCGCATCAAGCAGGACGTGGTGCCGGGACGTTACACCTCGATCGACTTCACGCCCAGCCGGCCGGGCGAGTACCGCCTGTACTGCGCCGAATTCTGCGGCACCGACCACGCGGTGATGACCGGGCGCGTGGTCGTGATGCGTCCGGACCAGTACGCGCGCTGGCTGACCGAAGGACCGCGCCAGCCCGGCATGGCGGCGCGCGGCTTCCAGCTATATCGCCAGTACGGCTGCAGCGGCTGCCACGACGCCGGCTCGAGCGTGCATGCGCCCGAGCTGACTGGCCTGCTGGGCCGGCGCGTGCACCTGCAGGACGGCCGCGAGCTGGTCGCCGACGAAGCCTACATCCGCGATTCCATCCTGCTGCCGATCAAGGACGTGGTGGCCGGCTACGTGCCGATCATGCCGTCCTTCGCCGGCCAGATCGGCGAGGAAGACATCCTCGCCATTACCGAATACATCAGGGAGAGCACGCATGACGAGCGCACAGGGCAGCATTAGCGTGGCGGACGAACAAGTCCACGCGCAGCCCGGGACCAGTTACCTGAGCGAGGGCTACACGCTGTGGTCCTGGCTCGCCACGCGCGACCACAAGCGCATCGCGCTGCTGTACGCCGCATCGATCACGCTGTTCTTCTTCCTGGGCGGCGTGGCGGCGGCGATGATCCGCCTCGAACTGGCCACGCCGCACAGCGACCTGGTCACGCCCGACACCTACAACAAGCTGTTCACCGCGCACGGCGTGATCATGGTGTGGCTGTTCCTGATTCCGTCGATCCCTTCGGTGCTCGGCAACTTCCTGATGCCGATGATGATCGGCGCGCGCGACCTGGCCTTTCCGCGCCTGAACCTGGCCAGCTGGTACCTGTACATGATCGGCGGCCTGGTCATCATGTATGCGCTGATCGTCGGCGGCGTCGACACCGGCTGGACCTTCTACACGCCGTTCTCGTCGATGTTCTCGAACTCGAACGTGGTGCTGTGCCTGGTCGGCGTGCTGATCGTCGGCTTTTCGTCGATCCTGACCGGATTGAATTTCATCGTCACCGTGCACACCATGCGCTGCGAAGGCCTGGGCTGGTTCCGCCTGCCGCTGTTCGTATGGGCCAACTACGCGACCTCGCTGATCCTGGTGCTGGCCACGCCGATCCTGGCCATGACGCTGATCCTGGTCGGCATCGAGCGCCTGTTCCAGGTCGGGATCTTCGACCCGGCGCTGGGCGGCGACCCGCTGCTGTTCCAGCACCTGTTCTGGTTTTACTCGCACCCGGCCGTGTACATCATGGTGCTGCCGGCGATGGGCGTGGCCAGCGAGATCATCCCGTGCTTCGCGCGCCGCCCGGTGTTCGGCTACCGCTTCATGACCTACGCGGTGCTCGCCATCGCCGTGATCGGCTTCCTGGTGTGGGGCCACCACATGTTCGTCAGCGGGCAGTCGGTGTACGCCGGGCTGTTGTTTTCGCTGCTGTCGTTCATGGTCGCGATCCCGTCGGCGATCAAGGTGTTCAACTGGACCGCGACGCTGTACAAGGGCAGCATCACCTTTTCGGCGCCGATGCTGTACGCGCTCGGCTTCGTCGGCCTGTTCACGATCGGCGGCCTGACCGGGCTGTTCCTGGCGGCCCTGGCTTTGGACGTGCACCTGTCCGATACCTATTTCGTGGTTGCCCACTTTCACTACATCATGGTCGGGGGCTCGGTGATGGCCTACCTCGGCGCGATCCACTTCTGGTGGCCGAAGATCACCGGCCGCATGTACTCGGAAAAATGGGGCAGGGTGGCGGCGATCGTGATCTTCGCCGGGTTCAATCTGACCTTCTTCCCGCAGTACCTGCTCGGCTACGCCGGCATGCCGCGCCGCTACGCCAGCTATCCGGAAGAGTTCCAGACCCTGCACGTGCTGTCTTCGGCCGGCGCGATCACGCTGGCGATTGGCTACCTGATGCCGCTCGGTTATCTGGCCTGGTCGCTGTTCTTCGGCGCAAAGGCCGACGCCAACCCGTGGCGCGCCACCGGCCTCGAATGGCAGACCGAATCGCCGCCGCCGAAGGAAAACTTCGACGAGCTGCCGATCGTGGTGCGCGGCCCGTATGCCTACACGCCGGACATGTGATGAATACCGAAGCCATCCGCGCGCCCCAGGCCCCGCTGGAAGAACAGTTCACCAGCATCGAGCAGCAATCGTTCGCCAACACCTTCGGCATGTGGGTGTTCCTGGCCAGCGAGCTGCTGTTCTTCGGGCCGATGTTGCTCGGCTATTTTTACCTGCGCACCCACTTCCCGCACGCGACCAGCCTGGCCAGCCGCCACACCGACATGCTGCTGGGGACCGTCAACACTGCGGTGCTGCTGACCGGCAGCCTGGCGGTGGCCGTGGCCGCGCAGGCGATCCGCGCCGGCCGCAGCCGCTTCGCCGCGCGCCTGCTGGTTGCCGCCGCTTTACTCGGCATCGTGTTCCTGGCCATCAAAGGCGTCGAGTACCACAAGGATTTCGGCGAGCACCTGTTCCCCGGCGCCGGTTTTCGCCCGATCGACGCCAGTACCGTGATCGACCTGCACGGCATGGAGCTGTTCTTCCTGCTGTACTTCGCGCTGACCGGCCTGCATGCGATTCACCTGAGCATCGGCATCGTGCTGTGCGCGCTGACCGCCTGGCGTCTGCGCCGTCCGCCGCCCGAGGGCGCGGGCGAAGATGCGGTCGAGGTGACCGGCCTGTACTGGCACTTCGTCGACGTCGTCTGGGTGTTCCTGTATCCCTTGCTGTACCTGGCCGGACGTTCGGGAGGCTGAGATGGAGCACAAGGAAGAGCAGGTCGATCGCAAGGAAAGCATGCGCCCGCTGGTGCTGACCTGGGCCGCGCTGGTGGCGCTGCTGCTGCTCAGCGCCGGCAGCGCGCTGCTGCCGCTGGGCTGGGCCAATACCGCGATCGGCCTGGCCATCGCCTCGGTCAAGGCGGTGCTGGTGGCCGTCATCTTCATGCGCCTGCGCCGCGCCCACGCGCTACTGCGCATCACGTCGCTGGTCGGCGTGGGCGCGATGACGCTGCTGTTCCTGCTGTCCAGCGCCGACTATTTCACGCGGCCCGAGCTGACGGCGGACTACCAGCAGCCGACCGTGGTGGCGCCGGTGGTCGGCAGCGGCAATGGACTGGAGCGGGTCGGGCCGGAGGGCGATGGGTCGACGCGGGCGCGGCAGTGACAGGCGCTGCGCCGTCGTACCGTGGTTCGGTCCTGCATCGCGATGCCGGACCTCAAAGGATCAGCTTGTCGAGACTGCCGCTCCAGGTAGAGATCAGTTCGCGGTAAGCCTCGCCCACCGGCCGGATCTTGCGATCGAGGTCGAACAGCCCGCGCGGGTTGACGGTGCCGCGCTGCTCGCGTAGTTCGACGTCCCAATCGATCTGGTCGGTCAGCGAATACCAGGTGAAGCCGAGCACCGGCACCTTGAAGTGGGCCAGGCTGCGCACCATGGTCCACTGGCGGCGCAGCCAGTCGCTGGCGGTGCCGGGCGGATCGTCGTCGCAGTTGGTTTCGGTGTACATCAGCGGCACGCCGTAGCGTTCGTGGTACTCGCGCACGATCATCGGGTAGCCGATCAGTTCCTCGGCGCCGCCGCGGCTGCCGTCGGGCTCGACCAGGTGCTCGTTCGAGCTGTAGTAGTCGGTGCCGAGGATGCAGTGGCCGGCGCAGATGGCGTTTTCTTCGAAAAAACGCGCTTCTTGCGCCGTGATGCCGTTGTCGAAGGCGAAGCGGCGCAGTTCGCCATCGAGCTTGCGCCCATAGGTCAGGTCGAGCGAGAGGAAGCGGTAGGCGTTGCGGTCTTCGGCCACGGCCAGCGCTTCGGGCGTGTTGGCGTGGAAGTACTCGGTCGACTCGCTCTGCACGAAAATCGCGTCGGGCCGCAGCTTGACGATCGCATGCATCGCCAGCACGTTGGCGCGCGCCAGGTGCTTGACCGCGGTGACGAAGCTGCGTTCACCGGTCTCTTGTTCGTTCCACCAGCCGAAATAAGCTGATGCGCGCGCGCATACGTAGATTTCGTTGACCGGCGTGAACATCCGGATCCACGGGTAGCGCTGCGCGAACGCCGTTGCGTATTCGGCGAACAGCGCCGGAAAGTCGGGATTCTGAAAACTGGCCAGCCAGTCCGGCAGGCCGAAGTGGCACAGGTCGGCGATCGGCTCGATTTCAAGGCGCTTCAGTTCGGCGAAGGCCTGGTCCGAAAATTCCCAGTCGTAGCGGCCCGGTCCGAGCCAGACGCGAAACAGCGGCACGCCGTAGCGCAGCGTGCGCAGGCCGAGCTGGCGCACCAGCGCGAAGTCGGTGCGCCAGTGGTCGTAGTGGCCGCACTCGGCCATCTGGTCGCGCCGGATGCGGCCGTTGGCGATGGTCGGGCTGCTGTTTTCGATGCCGGTGGCGAAGGTAAAAGGAATCATCAAACGATTATCGCAGACGCCCGGCGTGAAGTTGGGCGCAGGCGTCGCCGGTATGCCGATGTCAGCGCGCCTGCTGCCTGCGCCCTATAACTCACTTCTTGTCCCCCGGCAGGATCGCGCTGAGCACCTGGTGCGCCACGCCGCTCAGCATGCCGCCTTCGCTCGGGTCGCCCTTGACGATGGTGCTGGTGAACTTCTTGGCCTGTTCCAGGCTGATGTGCGACGGCAGCGGCGGTACCTCGGGGTCGGTCTTGAACTCCAGCACAACGGGACGGTCGCTGGCCAGGGCCTGGCGCCAGGCTTCGGCGACCATGTCCGGATCATCGCAGAAGATACCCTTCAGGCCGATCATGTCGGCGAAGCGGTGGTAAGGCACGTCCGGGATCTGCTGGGTAGCCTCGAACTTCGGGTCGCCTTCCATCACGCGCTGCTCCCAGGTGACCTGGTTCAGGTCCTCGTTGTTGAACACGCAGACGATCCAGCGGTGGTCTTCCCACTGCTTCCAGTACTTCGATACCGTGATCAGCTCGGCCATGTTATTCATCTGCATGGCGCCGTCGCCGACCAGCGCGATCACCGGGCGCTTCGGATGGGCGAACTTGGCGGCGATCGCATACGGCACCGCCGCGCCCATCGAGGCCAGGCCGCCCGACAGCGAATACATCTGGCCGCGCTGCACGCGCAGATCGCGCGCATACCAGTTGGCGCAGGAGCCCGAGTCGCTGGTGACGATGGCGTCGCGCGGCAGCAGAGGCGACAGTTCCCAGCAGACGCGCTGCGGGTTGATCGGATTGGCCTTGGCCAGCGCGCGGTGTTCCAGCGTGTCCCACCATTCGCGCACTTCCTTCTCGATCTTGCTGCGCCAGCTGGTGTCGTTCTTTTCCTTCAGCAGCGGTAGCAACGCGCGCAGCGTTTCGACGCTGTCGCCGTGCAGCGGGACTTCGGCCGGGTAGCGCATGCTCAGTTTTTCCGGGTCGATGTCGATCTGCACCGCACGTACCTTGCCATCCTTGGGCAGGAACTCCGCGTACGGGAAGTTGGTGCCGATCATCAGCAGGGTATCGCAGTCGTTCATCATCTCCCAGCTGGCCTTGGTGCCGAGGATGCCGATCGAGCCGGTGACCCAGGGCAGGTGGTCGGGCAGCGCGGCCTTGCCGAGCAGCGCCTTGGCGGCGCCGGCCTGCAAGCGGTCGGCCACGGCGATCACCTCGTCGGTGGCCTTGAGGGCGCCGGCGCCGACCAGGATCGCGACCTTGCTGCCGGCATTCAGTACGTCGGCGGCGCGCTGCAGGTCGGCTTCGTAGGGCACGATGCGCGGCTTGGTGTAGCCGACGCCGGATAGCACCGAGCCGTGCTTGCGCGGCGGGTCTTCGTAGGCTTCGTCCTGCAGGTCGTTCGGCAGCACGATGACGCTGACGGCGCGCTCGGCGATCGCGGTGCGGATCGCGCGGTCGGTCACGTGGCGCGTCTGCGACGGCGTCGACACTTCCTGCACGTACTCGGCCACGTCCTGGAACATGCGGTCCAGGTTCAGCTCCTGCTGATAGTGGGCGCCGCGCGAATTGCGGGCGGCCTGGCCGGCGATCGCCAGCACCGGCTGGTTGTCCTGCTTGGCGTCGTACAGGCCGGTGATCAGGTGGGCCGCGCCGGGACCGCCGGTCGACAAGCAGACACCGAGACCGCCCGAGAATTTGGCGTAGGCCGACGCCATGAAGGCCGCCATTTCCTCGTGGCGCACCTGGATGAAATTGATCTTGTGCTTGGAGCGGTTCATCGCGCCGAGCACGCCATTGATGCCGTCGCCCGGGTAGCCGAAGATGGTATGGATGCCCCATTCGTGCAGGCGGTCCACGAAGAAGTCACCGACAGTCTTGCTCATATTGCCTCGCTGGTCTGGAAGGGTGTGCGTGCTTTGTGTTGTAAAAAGCTTAGCATCAAGGACGGCTGAGGCGCGCTACGTTAGCCGGTTGCAATTATGTATTTACCGATTCCGTAAAGACCTTTTATCGATTCGGCGCCATTCGCGTGCCGCCTGCGCGCTCGCGCTGCTATCGTCGGCTTTTGGACACGGCATCTTGCAAGGAGGGCGTATGAAAAAGCTGGCCTTACCGTCGGGGCACGGCATCCCGGTGCTGGGACAGGGCACCTGGTACATGGGCGAGGAACGTTCGGCACGCGCGGCCGAGGTCGCGGCCCTGCAGCTGGGCATGGACCTGGGCATGAACCTGATCGATACCGCCGAGATGTATGGCGAGGGCGGCGCCGAGGAGGTGGTCGGCGAGGCGATCGCCGGACGGCGCGAGCAGGTTTTCCTGGTCAGCAAGGTGTATCCGCACAACGCCTCGCGCGCGGGTGTGCGCGCCGCCTGCGAGCGCAGTCTGCGCCGTCTCGGGACCGAGTACCTCGACCTGTATCTGCTGCACTGGCGCGGCAGCGTGCCCCTTGGCGAGACCTTGGAAGCCTTCGAGGCGCTGCGCCAGGAAGGCAAGATCCGCGACTATGGCGCGAGCAATTTCGACCTGGACGACATGAAGGAGGCGCAGTCGCTCCGCGCGGGCATCGGCGTGGCCACCGACCAGGTGCTGTACAACCTGGCCGAGCGCGGCATCGAATGGGACTTGCTGCCCTGGTGCCGCGCGCTCGGCATGCCGGTGATGGCCTACTCGCCGCTGGAGTCGAGCAGCGGCGGGCAGCGCGCGCTGCTGGCCGATCCGGCCCTGGTCGAGGTGGCCAGGAAGCACGGCGCGACGCCGGCCCAGGTGGCGCTGGCCTGGCTGCTGCACCAGGACGGCGTGGTGGTGATACCGAAAGCGGTGCGCCCGGAGCACGTGCGCGCCAACCGCGCCGCGCTCGACCTGGCGCTGCAAGCCGACGACCTGGCCCGGCTCGAGGCGGCGTTCCCGCCGCCGCGCGGACCGCGCCCGCTGGCGATGCGCTGAGTCGCTTGCGCTGAATCGGCTGCGCTGAGTCGGTTGCGCTGACGGGCAGCCGAGGATCGATACGCGCGGCTCAGCCGCCGGCCAGCGCGGGCGTCGGTGCGGTGCTCAGGCCGGCGTCGCTGCGTCGTGCATGGCCGGTTCCGCTGCGGCGGGCGCCAGACTGACGCGCAGCCAGTCGAGCAGGGCGCTCGAGGTCAGCGGACGGCTGTACAGGTAGCCCTGGCCCTTGGCGCACTGCTGGGCGCGCACGGCGGCGGCCTGGGCCTCGGTCTCGATGCCTTCGGCCACGGTATTCATGCCAAGGCTCTGGGCCACCTTGACCGTTGCTTCGATCAGCACGCGGTGGTGGTTGCTGGTATCGGCCTGGCACACGAAGGAGCGGTCGATCTTGACCGTGTCGACCGGCAGCTGATGCAGGCTGGACAGCGATGAGTAGCCAGTGCCGAAGTCGTCCAGCGCGAGCGTGACGCCGAGCGCCTTCAGTTCATGCAGCCGCTGCTGCACCTGCTGGTCCTGGGCCGCCAGGCTTTCCGTCACCTCCAGCTGCAGCTGTGAGGGCGCCATGCCGTGCTGCTCCAGCACGTCGCGCACCACGATCGGGAAGCTGGCTTCGGCCAGCTGGGCACGCGACAGGTTGACTGCCAGCAGGCGCGGCGCGTCGTGGCCGAGGGTGCGTTGCCAGGCGGCGAAGTCGCGGCAGGCGCGGCGCAGCACGAAGTCGCCGACCGCGCCGATCAGGCCCGATTCCTCGGCGACCGGAATGAATTCGAAAGGCGGCACGACGCCACGCACCGGATGCTGCCAGCGCACCAGCGCCTCGACGCCGGCGCTGATGTCGGTGGCGCCGTCCGAACGCAAGCCGACCACCGGCTGGTAGACCACGAACAGCTGGTCTTCGGCCAGCGCCTGGCGCAGGTCGGACTCGATGTCGGCACGGCGCGCGGCGCGTTCGCGCATCGCGGTTTCGAACATCACGCTGCGCGCGCCGCCGGCCCGCTTGGCCTCGACCATCGCGATGCTGGCGTCGCGCAGCAATTCGCCGGCGAGGGCGCCGGACTCCGCGTCCGGTCCCCACACCATGCCCATGCTGAGGCGGCACGTGACTTCCTGACCGAGCAGCTGGTGCGGGCGCGCGAGCGCGTCCAGCAGGCGGGTGGCGACGCGCTGAACGTCCTCGCGCCGGCGCATGCCGTCCAGCACCACCACGAATTCGTCGGCGCCGACGCGCGCCGCCATCTGGCCGCTGGCGGCCTGCGGATCGATGCGGTCGCTGGGCGGGCGCAGGGTCGAGCGGATGCGCTCGCCGATCTGCACCAGCAAGCGGTCGCCGGCGTTCTGGCCGAGCGTGTCGTTGATCTGGCGGAAGCGGTCGCAGTTCATGAACAGCAGCGCAAAGCCGTTGGCATGCGCGGCATCGCCGGCTGGCCGGCCGAGCATCTGCTGCAACTGCTCCAGTACGGCTTCGCGGTTCGGCATGCGCGTCAAGGCATCGATGCGCGCCGCGCTTTTCAGACGGCGCGCCAGGCGCTCCTGCTCGCGCTGGACTTCGGCGGTGGCGTCGGTGACCGTCGCCATCAGGCGCGTGCCGTCGAGCTTGAGCACGCTCAGCGACAGTACCTGCGGCGCGCCCGGCGCCGCGACCTCGCCCAACGACAGGCGCAAGCCTTCGCACACCACGCCGGAGACCTCGTGGAAGTCCGCGGCGAGCTGGCGCAGCTGCGGCGCGGCGTCGCGCAGCACGTCGAACAGGTTGTCCAGGCTGCCGTCGCGCACGAGCGGCATCAACAGGCTGGACGACATCGGGTTGAGCATGTCGACGGTGCCGTCCAGGTTGGTCTGCACCAGGCCAATCGGCGCACGGTACAGGAACTGCACCAGCGCTTCGTAGGCGTCGAGCTTATCGGACTGCATGGAGAAGCCCTTCGGGTTGGTCGAGCGCGGCGGCGGCAAGCGGCGACCAGTGCTCGACGCGGTTGCGGCCGCCGGCCTTGGCGGCATACAGCGCCTGGTCGGCGCGCTTCATCAGGGTTTCCAGGCTCAGCGATTCGCCGTCGCACGCAGCGACCCCGGCGCTGATCGTGTATTCGATGCGTGCATCGTCGAACGCGACCGACTGGCGCATCACCAGCGTCCGCAGGCGCTCGGCCACCGCCAGCGCGCCATCCAGGCTGCAGGACGGCAGCAGCACCGCGAATTCCTCGCCGCCGACGCGCGCCACCACGTCGACCAGACGAAAGGTCGCGGTCAGCAGCAGGCCGAGCTGGCGCAGCACGGCGTCGCCGCCCGGGTGGCCGTGGCAGTCGTTGATGCGCTTGAAGTGGTCGGCGTCGAGCAGGATCAGCGCGATCGGGCGCGGCTGGCGGCGGTTGCGCGTGAGTTCCAGCTCGGCCGCCTCGAAGAACGCGCGGCGGTTGGCCACGCCGGTCAGGTGGTCGCAGAACACCGACTTGCGGCGCCGCTCGATGGTGTCATGCTTGTCGCTGATGTCGCGCAGGACCATGCAATAGGCGGCGTCGTTCTGGTCGTCGAGCGGCAAGTCGCGGTCGGGCAGCGGCGAGATGATCGCGCTGGCCCAGAACTGGCTGCCATCAAAACGCACGCGCGGGCCTTCGTCCATGCTCCAGCCGTTCTGGTCGGCTTCGCGCAGGCGGTCGTGCACCTGCTCGGGCGTGGTGGCGCCCTGCGGGTAGAATACCGAATAGGGCGAGCCGATCACGGCCTCGGTGTGGCCGGTGACGCGGCCGATGGTGTCGTTCCAGGCGCTGACCCGGCCTTCGCGGTCCAGGCCAATCAAGGCGTAATCGGTGATGCTGGTCAGCAGGGCGTTCAGCCAGGCGTCGTTCTGACGCAACTGGTGTTCGCGGCGCACCTGTTCGGTGACGTCGGACAGCACCGCCATCAGACGTTCGCCGTCCAGCTTGAGCAGGCTGAGCGACAGCACCTGCGGCGCCCGGCGCGCGCGCGGGACGCCGCCCGGGGTCAGGTGGATGTGCAGGCCGTCGCACACCAGGCCGCTGGCGCGGCCGTAGGCCTGGCACAGCTGACGCAGTTCGGGCGCCACGTCTTCGAGCGCATCGAACAGGTTGGTCAGGTTGCCGTCGCGCTGCAGCGGCATCAGGAGCTGGGCCGAGATCGGATTGATCATCTGGATCTCGCCATCGAAAGCGGTCTGCACCAGGCCGACCGGGGCCAGGTACAGAAACTGGATCAGCGCCTCGTGTTCGGCACCGAGCTGGGCATGCGGGTCGTGGTTCACTCTGCGTCTCCTGGGCTTGCGATGCGGCGGCGGCCGCTCAGGCCTTGCGCTGGACCAGCACGTAGCGCACGGCGCTGTCGGGGGCGGCAAGCAGGCGCAGCTTGACCTTGATCGGACGCATGCGCAGCGTCAGCACGTAGTCGATGGTATCGTCCAGCGCCGCCGCGTCGTCGTGCGCGTCTTCGAAGCGCTGGGCGACCATGAAATTATTCAGGCACGGCGCCACGTTGGTAAACAGCGGCTGGCCCAGCACGCGCGGCGCGGTCAGGCCGGCAGCCTCGGATTCGGCGCGGTTGTACTGGCACACCTTGGTCTCGTCGTCGAAGCCGATCACGCCGAAATCGAGTTGGTCGAGATCGTCCGGATTCATCTTTGCCAGGTGGGCGTGCAGGCCTGGGGTGGCAAACGACAGGTCGGTGGCGGCATTCATGGGCAAAAACTCCGGTTTTCGTTATGCTTGTAGCAAGTTGTAGAGGAAGATCGGGCGCGCCCGATTGTTGCAGCTAAGAAAGGCATGGTGACATGCGCGTATTCCTCTGTCAAATTCAGTGTGCGTTTTTCTCACAGTGCTTATGTAGGACAATTGCTCCTTTGATCGAGAGCCTTATCCCACGTCGTCGCCATGACGCGCGTGAACCAGTCAACAGGAACCGATACCATGTCTGAGAATCCATGTTGTCCAAGCGCTGGACTTGCCGGCGATCATCCTGAGTGGTGGACTCACGCCCCATCGCTGCGGCGCTTCGTCGTCGATTTGCTGGCCGGCGAGCTGGGCCTGGCGCGCCCGGGGCGTCCGCCGCGCGCTGCGCCCTGGTCGCTGGACCTGGAGTTCGTGCGCGACCTCGGCGCCGATTCGCTCGAGCTGCAGGGCATGGGGGCGGCGCTGGCCGACGCGCTCGACCTGCGCGCCGCCGGCGTCGATGAGCGGCTGCTGGCGCGGCCCTGCCTGGACGACTGGATCGAGGCGGCGCGCGAGGGCCTGCGCACGGACGCCGCGCGCGTCACCTTCCATACCTCGGGCAGTTCCGGCAGCCCGAAGCGCTGCACGCACGCGTTGGCCACGCTGTGGCAGGAAGTCGATGAACTGGTGCGCTTGACGCCTGGCCGCACGCGCATCCTGAGCGCGGTGCCCAGCCATCACATCTATGGCTTCCTGTTCACGATCCTGTTGCCGCGCGCGCTCGGCATCGACGAGGCGGTCGACCTGCGCAGCGCCAGCCCGGCCGTGGCGCTCGGCCAGGCGCGCGCCGGCGACCTGATCGTCGCTTATCCCGGCTGGTGGGAGGCCCTGGCGCGGCTCGATCCGCAGTTCGGCGCCGGCGTGGTGGGCGTCAGCTCGGGCGCGCCATGCCCGGACGCGCTGGCGGTACGCCTGGACGCCGCCGGGTTGCGCTTGCTGCAGGTGTATGGCAGCTCCGAGACCGCGGGCGTCGGTTGGCGCGACGCGGCCGGCGCGGCGTTCACGCTGCTGCCTTACTGGCGCCGTGAACAGGAAGCCGGCGAACTGGTGCGCAGCCTGCCGGACGGCAGCGAGGCACGCTTCCCGCCGCAGGACAAGCTGGAGTGGCAAGGCGAACGCCGCTTCCTGCCGGCCGGCCGCATCGACGGGGCGGTGCAGGTCGGGGGCATAAACGTATTCCCGGCGTATGTCGCCGACGTGTTGAAGCTGCATCCGCGCGTGCTCGACGCCGCGGTGCGCATGATGCGTTCGGACGAGGGGCGGCGCCTGAAGGCTTTCGTGGTGCCGCGTCCGGCGCCGGGACGGCCGGCCGCGGCGCCCGGCGATGAGGCCGACGATGAGGCCGACGACAGCGCGCTGGCCGCCGAGCATGCGGTCCTGGGCGACGAGCTGGCTGCCTGGGTCGCCGCGCGCCTGAGCGCGCCCGAGCGTCCCGCCGCCTTTACTTTCGGCGCGCGCCTGCCGCGCCAGGCCAGCGGCAAGCCGGCCGACTGGATCATCGACGCGGCCTGAGCGCCGCGGCGCGGCGTGCACGCTCGTTCCCTCGCGCACCCGCACCCGCACCCGCACCCGCACCCGCACCCGCGCGCAGGCGTGACGCGCGCGCGACGCCTCGCGCTTGGCGTGAACGACGATTAGGGCGATGCCGGCGCGCCCACCAGCGCGCTCATGTAGGCGTCGAGGAAGGCCTGCGGCATGCGCCGCGGCCGGCCGCTCGAGAGTTCGATGCACACGAGGTCCCAGCGCCCGCGCAGCACGGTGGCGCCGTCGCGCTCGCGCACCAGTTGGAAGCGGCGCTCCATCGCCAACTTGCCGTCGCCGGCGACCAGCCAGGTGCCCAGCAGCAGCGCCTCGTCCTGCGCCGTGGGCAGGATGTAGTCGTACTCGCCGCGCCGGATCGCCATCGCGCGGTCGAGCCGCCGGTAGTCGTCCAGCGACAGGCCCAGCGTTTCCGAGTGCGCCCAGCCGGCCTGTTCGCACCAGCGAACGTAGACGGCGTTGTTGGTGTGGTTCAATCCATCGATGTCGGCGGCCTGCGGCGTGCGCGCCAGGGTGAAGGGGTGCGGGTAATCCCAGTCCAAAACATGTCCTTGATATCAGCTCGGGCGCCGCTATTGTACTGCCGGCCTCTGGCACGCGCGTCCTCATGCCAGCTCCAGCAGCAGCGGCTGGTGGTCCGAGCCGCCGGCGCCGCCGTCGACGCGCACGCCGCGTACGCAGCCGGCCAGGTCGGCGCTGACGAAGACATAGTCGAAGGTGAACGGCGTTGCGCCGGGCGCAGGATCGTGCAGGCCGACGGTGGGCGGATGAGCGCGGCCGGGATGGGCCACGCGCCAGGCGTCGCGCCAGGCCGGCGTGCCGTCGCCGTAGTCGGCCAGCAGGCGCGTGTAGGCGCTCGAATCGGGCAGCATGTTGAAGTCGCCGACCAGGACCGCGGCGGACGGCCGGGTGATGTTGGCGAACGGGCCCGGCACGCCCGGGCGCGGTGCGCGCGCGTGGGCGCAGGCTTCCGCGTGCAGCGCGCGCAGGCTTTCGACCTGAGCCAGGCGCTGGCGCGTGGAGAAGAATTCGAGATGCGTGCTCACGATGCGCAACACGCCGAGCGGCGTGTCCAGCGTCACCTCGAGCGCGCAGCGCGGCATGCTCATCACCTCGGGGTCAGCCGGCCACGGCAGGCTATGGCGCAGCACCTGCAGCACCGGATGACGCGTGAACAGCATGGCGCCGAGCCGGCGCGGCGAACCGTCAGCGTCCGGCGCATCGAGCGCGATCGCGGACACGGCCTGGTAGCCGGCAAGCCGCCGCGCCAGGCCGGCGAACTGGTCGCCGCCGGGGCTGCCGTCGCGCGCCGCAAAGCCGCAGCTGACTTCCTGCAGGCAGAGCAGGTCGAAGTCGCCGATCGCGTGCAGGCGCGCGGCCACGGCGTCGAGGTCCGCCCCGCCGCTGGGCGTGCGCGCGGACTGGATGTTCCAGGTGATCAGCTTGAGCATGGCCGTCCTTTAGAAAGTGCTCAGGCTAACGGCCGGTCAGGCGCGCGGACTGATCCAGCTCAGGTGTGTGCGTGGCGTGCGATCGCCCAGGCTCTGCATTGAACGTGGGTCAAAGCAGATGCGAAATGGCTGAACCGATGGCCACCCGCACAGTCTCATGCATGAGGGAGGGGAGCAAGCGGCGTGCTCGGCTGCAGGTTGCCAGACCCATGCCGCTCGCGGCAACCCGAGCGCTCAGGCATGCAGGCGAGAATCGATCATTCTTCCTGCTTCCATTGCGCGGTGCTTGGACACGGGATCGAGCCGGCATCGTTGACGCCGCGGGTACCCAGCGCGCCCAGAGCCGGGTCGACGCCGCCGGACACGCTGCCGGTCCGATAGCATACGATTCGGCCGCCGACCCGCCGGCGGTAGATCACGACGCCGTCCGGCGCGGTGTAGCTGTCGAGGTGAGCGCTCATCGAGCTCTCGACGTGGGCCGCCTCGAGGCCGCGCTCGAAGCGCGCCCATGGCGTGTCGGCCTGCGTCGGCACGCCGGATTTGCCGGCACGCAGTTCGCGGTCGATGCGGCCGGCCTGGCGCCGGCCCAGGCCGGCAGTAAAGCCGCTACCCGTGGACGCCGCGGCAGCGGGTGTGTTCGCGCCGGATGCCGGTGCCCGTGCATCAGTGGCGTCCGCGCTGGGCGCCTGAGCGGCTGCCGCCGGCGCGGCGGGTGAGGATTCGGATGAGGAGGGGAAGCTGGATGAGGGCGCGCTCGGAACGACAGGAGGGACGACAGGAGGCACATACGGGATCGGCGGCAGATCGTGCAGCCGGACGGCGCGCGTCCGCTCGGCGCTATCGTCGCGCATCAAAGCGGTCTGCGGGCGCTGCTGCGCTGCCTGCGTCGATAAGGATGCAGGCGCAGGTTCCGACGCAGGTGACGATACGCGAGGCGCACCGGCGGGGCGCAGCAGAATGGTCACCACGTCCGGCGTGCCGGCCGGACGCGGCGGGCGCGAAGGCCGCTGCTGCAGCCACAACCAGACGGCCAGCAGGTGCACGCCGATCGTCAGCGCGAGGGCAATGCGGCTGCGGCGCGGGCGCGCGTGCGCGAACCGCGCTGCGCCCGCGCTCATCTCCGGCTCATGCGCGCATCGTCCCGGGCGGCTGGCCGTCAGCGCGCCGTCATCGCCTGGCGGATCGCTACGCAGCGCTGCGACTCCTGCAGCGTGTCGAGCAGGGCGCGCCGGGTGCCGGCCGACAGGTCGGTCAGCTTGCCGCCGGCGGCCTGCAGGCGCTGGACGTCATCGGGCGTGCAGCCGCCCGGGATCAGGCTGGGGCCGTAGGAGCGCATGTAGACCGGGCCTGCAGCCTTGTCGAGCTCGGGCAGCTTGGCCAGGCGCTGGTCGGCGCTTTGTTCGGCCAGGCGGCCCTGTTCGGACGGATACAGGCTGCCCATCGCGGTGCGCAGCTTCGAAAACGGCAGCTTGGTCTGCAGGTCGAATACGGTGTCCAGCCACTGGCGCTTGACGGCGGGGTCGGGGCGGACCACGGTGGCGGCGAGGGCGGCGGCTTGGCCGGTGTCGGACTTGTCGCGCGCCTGTTCCGCTTCCAGCAGCGCATTCGCGCCCGGGTAGTCGAAGCGGTTCAGGCGCTGGATAATGGCCCAGCGCAGGTCCTGGTTGATCGCCAGGCCGTCGACCTTCTCGCGGCCGTCGAGCAAACCGGCAAGGCGGTCCAGGTCGGGCCGTTCGCTGGCCAGGCCGATGTAGGTGGTGAACCAGCGGCGCTGGAAGTTGTCGTCGCCCTTGGCCGCCTGGGCGCCGTTCCAGGCCATGTCGGCCAGCTGGCGCGTGGCCTGGCGGTCGTAGGCGGAGCCCGGTTCGATCTGGTCGAGATAGTGCTTGGATGCGGCGACCTTGCCGAGCACGTCGCCGAGCAGGGTGTAGTCCTTCTCTTTCGGCGCGTTGGCCAGCACGGTGGAGATGAAGTCGTTCAGCGGCAGCTTGGCCTCGCGCACGCCATCCCACAAGCCTTGCCACAGCATGGCGCGCAGCAGCGGATCGGGCACGCCGGCCAGGTGCTGGCGCGCGCTGTCGAAAGAGCGGCCGTCCAGTTGCACCTTGACGTAGCCCCAGTCGTCGTAGTTCGGGTAGACCAGGTCGGGGCAGGACGCGCCGACCATGCCTGGCACGGCCGTGTCGGCGCCCTTGTAGGTGATGGCCACCTTGCGGTCGACTTTGTAGGCGTCGCCGTCACGGCGCAAAGCCGCGACCTGCACGCGCTGCTCGCGCAGGGTCGGGAAGGCGGACGGGGCGCTCTGCTTGAGGTGGAAGGAAGCGATCTTGCCGGCTTGGCAAGCGTACTCGGCGGCGATGGTGTCCACGCCCGGCTGGTACAACCATTCGCGCGTCCAGCCGGACAGGTCGCGGTGCGCCGCTTCGCCCAGGCTGCCGATGAAGTCGTCCAGCTTGGCATTGCGGTACTGGTATTTGACCAGGTAGTTGTGCACGCCCTTGCGGAATACGTCTTCGCCCAGCAGGTGACGCAGCTGCACCAGCGTCGAAGCGCCTTTCGAATAGGTGATGGCGTCGATGTTGTCGAAGGCGTTCTGGGTCGACGGCACCGGCACCTCGATCGGGTGGGTGGTGCTGCGCGAGTCCTGCTCGTAGGCGGCTTGCTTGCCCTGCGAGTAAAAGGCGCGCCAGGCGTCCTTGAACTCGGTGCTTTCGGCGGTGGCGAGCGTGCCCATGAAGGAAGCGAAGCTTTCGTTCAGCCACAGGCCGTTCCACCACTGCATGGTGACCAGGTCGCCGAACCACTGGTGCGCCATCTCGTGCATGATCACGCCGGCCAGGCGCGCGCGCTGCTCGGCCGTCATCTCGGCCTTGTACATGAAGCCGCGCTCGGCAAAGGTGATCGCACCGGCGTTCTCCATCGCGCCGTACAGGAAGTCGGGCACCAGCACCTGATCGTACTTGCCGAACTGGTAGGGGACGCCGAAGTACTCGTCGAAGAAGTTCAAGCCGGCTTTCGTGTACTTGAACCATTCGCTCGGTCTGATCTGCGAAGCCACCGACTGGCGCGCGAACAGGCGCATCGGATACTTGCCGCTGTTGTCCTCCCACTTCTTGTAGGGACCGGCGTGCATCGAGAAGTTGTAGGGGCTGAGCTTCTTGGTGGTCGGGAAGGTCCAGCGCCGGCCTTCGGTGCAGGGCGCGACGTTGGCTTCGCGCGTGCTCGAAATGACTTCCCAGTCGGCCGGCGCGATCACGTTCAGCTGGTAAGTCGCCTTCAGGTCGGGCTGGTCGAACACGGCGAACATCTGGTGCGCGGCGGCCGGCTCGAAGTGCGAATAGGTGTAGACGCGGCCGTCGACCGGGTCGACCATGCGGTGCAGTCCTTCGCCATTGGTGCTGTGCGGACGCTCGTAGGCGACCACGACCGTGTTGCGGCCCTTGGCCAGGCTGGTTGCCGGCAGCGTGATGAACCAGCCGTTGTATTGCGGCGTGACCGGCTTGCCATTGACGGTCAGCAACTTGATCGTGGCCTTGTCGAGGTCGACGGTCAAGGGCGTCGATGCGTCGTTCAGATCGAAGCGCAGCGTCGTCGTGCCGCTGAAGGTCGGCGTGCCGTTCAGGACGAAGTCGAGCTGGTAGGCCACGTTCGACACGCGCGCAGCCCGGGCCGCGGCATCCGTCTGCGACAGGAAGGCGTTTTCAGCGCGCGCGGGCGCGGCAGCGGATGAGGCCGCAGCGGCCGAAGAGCAGAAGGTCGAGAGCGAAAGCGCCAGTGCGGCGGCGAGCGGAATCAGGCGGGGCAGGCGAGTCTTCACGGAAATCCTTGCAGATTGACGACGGTATGAAGCGTGCAAGAATAGCATGAGAGCAAGAAAACATCCTCTTGCAGATTAGCCGGGACGGCGAATTTTTTTGCTGAAAATCCGGAAACGGGAAACACTTGAACGATAGACCCGGGCATGTACATGCCGATTCCATCGGACCGGCGTCTGCGAGGCGCTTCGAGATCGAAGCGCGTCCGCGCGAGATTGCGGACGCGTTGCCGGCATGCCCGGGCGGGCATGCCGGCGGTCAGGAGACCGTGGGGATCGGGATCAGGCGTTGGCTTGCAGCGCCGGATAGTCGATATAGCCTTCCGGCGTCGGCGCGTAGAAGGTGGCCGGGCGCGGCTCGTTGAGCGGCGCGTTTTGCTTCAGACGCGCCGGCAGGTCCGGGTTGGCGATGAACCACACGCCCCAGGCGACGGCATCGGCCTTGCCTGCGGACAGCAGCTCCTCGGCAGCTTCCTTGCTCATCTTTTCGTTGGCGATGTACATGCCCCCGAAGATGTCCTTCAGTTGCGGACCGAGGCTGTCCGGACCGATCGCTTCGCGCGCGCAGATGAAGGCGATCTTGCGCTTGCCGAGCTCGCGTGCGACGTAGCCGAAGGTCTCGAGCGGCGTCGAGTCGCCCATGTCGTGCGCATCGCGGCGCGGCGCCAGGTGCATGCCGACGCGGTCGGCGCCCCAGACCTCGATGCAGGCGTCGGTGACTTCCAGCATCAGGCGTGCGCGGTTCTCGATCGAGCCGCCGTAGGCATCGGTGCGCTGGTTGGTCTTGTCCTGCAAGAACTGGTCGAGCAAGTAGCCGTTGGCGCCATGGATCTCGACGCCGTCGAAGCCGGCTTTCTTGGCGTTTTCGGCGCCCTTGCGGTAGGCGGCGACCACCTGCGGAATCTCTTCCAGCGTCAGCGCGCGCGGGGTCTCGTAGTCCTTCACCGGACGCACCAGGCTGACGTGGCCGGCCGGCTTGATCGCCGACGGCGCGACCGGCTGTTCGCCGTTCAGGAACACCGGATCCGAGATGCGGCCCACGTGCCACAGCTGCAGCACGATGCGGCCGCCGGCCTGGTGCACGGCGGCGGTGACCTTTTTCCAGCCTTCGACCTGTTCCTCGGACCAGATGCCCGGCGTATCGGCGTAGCCGACGCCCATCGGCGTGACCGAGGTGGCTTCGGTCAGGATCAGGCCGGCCGAGGCGCGTTGCTTGTAGTACTCGACCATCAGGTCGTTGGGTACGCGCTCTGCGCCGGCGCGCGCACGGGTCAGCGGGGCCATGATGATGCGGTTGGGCAGATCGAGGGCGCCCACTTTCAGTGGATCGAACAAAGTGGTCATCAATACTCCTGGTTTGGTGGATGAATCGGCCCCTATCTTAAGGCAGGGCCCGAAATCCTGCTGGGGACGCCTCGGTTTTACCCGGTGCTATACTTGCCGCCCTGATTTTGAGCGTGGTGGGTGCGAGGAGCGTGGCATGAGCTGGTTCTATCTATTGGTCGCCGGCCTGCTGGAGGTGGCGTGGGCGGTGGCCCTCAAATACAGCGCCGGCTTTACACGCCTGGTGCCATCGGCCGTGACGCTGGCGGCGATGGCCGGCAGCGTCGGCATGCTCGGACTGGCGCTGCGCACGCTGCCGCTCGGCACCGCCTACGCCGTCTGGACCGGCATCGGCACGGTCGGCACGGCGATGGCCGGCATGTGGCTGCTGGGCGAACCGGCCGGGGCGCTGCGCCTGCTGTCGATCGCCTTGATCGTGGCCGGCATCGTCGGGCTCAAGCTGCTCAGCCCGGCGTGATGCCGGCTAGGGATTTGCGGCGTGCCGGGCGTAGATACGGTCCAGCTCGCCGCTGGCCTTGAGCTTGTCGAGCGCCGGGCCGAGCAGGCGCGCGATCGCCGGGTCGGCCTTGCGGCTCACCCAAAAATAAGCCGGCTCCACGCCCATCACGACCGGCAAGAGCCGAAGACGTCCATCGATCGCCCCGCTATTGAGGTAGTGCTGCATCGTCAGCTCGTTCATCTCGACGAAACGTCCATGTCCGGCCAGTACCTTGCGCAAATTGACGCCATTGTCGTCGGTCGCATCGTCGACTTGGACGCCGGCCGCCTTCAATTTTCCTGCGAACACGCCGCCGCGCTGGCCGACCACCAAGGCACCCATGCGCGCCAACTCCTGCACGCTGCGCACCTCGACCGGATCGTTGGCGCGTGCGGCCAGCCGGTGCCGCACCTCATACACGACCGGGCCGACACGTTCGGCGATCGCCTCGCGGCGCGGCGACGGTATCAAGGCACAGGCGACTTCGACGCTGCCGTCGTCCAGCCCGAACTCGATGCCTGGCAGCGAGCGACTCTGGCGGTTGCCGACGAAGTGCAGGCGCGGCTCGACGCGCTCGATGGCGGCGAGAATGTCCGGGCAAAGGCCGGCCACGCCCCCGCGCAGGTAGACCCATTTCGGCGCCAGCGCCTCTTGTCCGACGATCTTTGCGTCGAGCGGCGCAGCGCGCGCGGGTACGCAGGCAAGCGCGCAAGCGAACCCGAGGGCCAACGCAAAACGCTGCCATCCGCGCTGCGGCGCGCGCACGGAAACGTAACTACGCGACGCGCGCATAGCGTTCACGTCTGGTTGCATGGTCTCGGTTATCGTTCTTAGTATCGTGGGCAACATGATGGCACGAAGCCCGTTTCGGCCGCGCACCGATGCCGCACTCGTCGATGCATCGGCCCGGTGCGCCTGGAAGGCCGAGGTTCCCGCGCACATTTGAGCTGTATCGGGGTCTGAGCCTCCCCAGCACCCAAGATACGCCCAGCCAGACGCAAGGGTCTGGCCTTCTTGGGAGAGCAGACGATGCCGATGAAAGGAGCGGGCGCGATCCGTCCGCCGGGCCCGGCGCCCGCGCGCGCCGCGGGACACGACGCCGCCGGTCGCGCCGACGGCGCGCAGCCCGTGCTGTCGATCGTCGTGCCGATGTACGACGAAGAAGACAACGTGCTGCCGCTGGCCACCCAGGTGCAGGCCGCGATGGCGGCCTCGCCCTGGTCGTGGGAGCTGATCCTGGTCGACGACGGCAGCGCCGACCGCACCGCCGAACGCATCCGTGAAGCGGTCGCGAGCAGCCCGGACCGGGTCGCCGCGGTGCTGCTGCGGCGGCGCTTCGGCCAGACCGCGGCCATGCAGGCCGGCATCGACCGCGCGCGCGGCAGCGTCGTGGCGACCATGGACGGCGATCTGCAGAACAACCCGCACGACATCGTGCGCATGGTGCGCCGCCTGCTCGACGAAGACCTCGACCTCCTGGCCGGTTGGCGGCGCGAGCGCAAGGACAATTTCTGGCTGCGCCAGCTGCCGTCGCGGCTGGCCAACCGGCTGATCGTCGCCGTTACCGGCATCGACCTGCACGACTATGGCTGCTCCCTGAAGATCTACCGCGCCAGCGTGCTGCGCGAAGTGCGCCTGTACGGCGAGATGCACCGCTTCATCCCGACCTGGATGGCGACCGTGACCTCGCCCGCGCGCATCCGCGAGGAACAAGTGAGCCACTTTCCGCGCGTGCACGGCAAGTCCAAGTACGGCTTGTCGCGCACGCTCAAGGTGCTGCTCGACTTGCTGTCGATGTATTTCTTCGTGCGTTTCCGCGCCAGTCCCGGCCATTTCTTCGGACGCATCGGCCTGGCCTGCGCGGCGGTCGGCTGCGGCGCGCTCGGCTGGCTGGCCTGGCTCAAGCTGGGCGAGGGCGCGGCGATCGCCAACCGGCCGCTGCTGCTGTTTGGCGTGCTGATGATGGTGATCGGCGTGCAGTTCATCTGCACCGGCATCGTCACCGAGATGCTGGCCCGGACCTATTTCGAAGCCGGGGGCGCGCGTACCTACCTGGTGCGCGAGGTGCTGGGCGTAGGCGCATCAGTGGGCGCATCAACGGACGCCTCAGCGGGTGCGCAGCAGGAGCCGCGGTGAGGACCGGGGCGCCGCCGCGCGGTGGGCTCGCGCGTGCACGCACGTCCGCGCGCCGGCTCCTGCATGCGCGCTCGGCTGCGCCTGCGCTGGCGCTGCTGGCGGCGCTCTGGGCCGGCCTGTTCCTGAATCTCGGCGCGATACCGCTGTTCGACGTCGACGAGGGCGCTTTTGCCGAAGCCACGCGCGAGATGCTGGGGCGCGGCGACTACGTCTCGACCTGGCTGAACGGCCAGCCGCGCTTCGACAAGCCGATCCTGATCTACTGGTTGCAAGCCGCCTCGAGCGCGGCGTTCGGCCTGGACGAGTTCGCGCTGCGCCTGCCTTCGAGCCTGGCCGCCTGCACCTGGGTCGCGGCCGTGTTCGCCTTCACGCGGCGCTTCGTGGACCAAGGCACGGCCTGGGCTGCCGCCTTCATCGCCGCCACCAGCGTGGGCGTGACCGTAATCGGACGCGGCGCGATCGCCGATGCCCTGCTCAACCTGCTGCTGGCGCTGGCGATGTTCGACATCATCCGCTACCAGGACGAATCACATGCCGATGGGCGCCCCGGCCTGCGCCGCCGGGTATTTTTCTGGATCGGCCTGGGCTTGCTGACTAAGGGCCCGGTGGCGCTGCTGGTGCCGGGCGCCGCCAGCGCGCTGGCGTATGGCGTCCTCGGCCGCTTGCGCGAGTGGGGCCGCGCGGCGTGCGATCCGGCCGGCTGGCTGATCCTGCTGGTGGTGGCTGCGCCGTGGTACCTGCTCGAAACCGCGCGGCGCGGCGACGCTTTCCTGGCCGGCTTCTTCATGCGCCACAACGTCGAGCGCTTCATGGCGCCGCTGCAGGGCCACGGCGGCAGCCTGCTGTACTACGCGCCGGCGCTGCTGCTGCTCGTTCTGCCCTACAGCACGCTGTTCATCGCGACGCTGCCCGGCCTGCGCCGCGCCTGGCGCGCGCGCCGCGACCAGCCGGTCGACACCTTCCTGTGGTGCTGGTTCCTGTTCGTGCTCGTCTTTTTTTCGCTGGCATCGACCAAGCTGCCGCATTACCTGCTGTATGGCGTGACGCCGCTTTTCGTCCTGATGGCGCGCGCGCGTCACCGCCTGCGCTCGAACTGGATCGCCTTTGCGCCGGCGCTGTTGTTCCTGGGCGCCGTGCTGGCCCTGCCTTTCGTGCTGGCGCGCGCCGCGCCGGCGCTGCGCAACCCGTATCTGCGCGAGGCGCTGGGGCGCGCGGAGGCGTTCGGCCCGGCCTGGCTGGCCGGCGCCGCGCTGCTGCTCGGCGTCGCGTTCGGGCTGGCGTTGTGGCGCCGTGCGCCGCTGTGGCCGCGCCTGGCCGCGGCCGCTCTGCTGTGCAGCTGCGCGACCGGCGCGCTGCTGCTGCCAGCGCTGGCCGCGCTGCAGCAGGGACCGGTCCGAGAAGCGGCCTTGCTGGCGCGCAGCCGGGGCTGGGCGGTGCACAGCTGGCATATCAATGCGCCCAGCTTCTCGGTCTACCGCGGCGCCGTCACGCCAGGCGCAGCCGCATCCGGCGCAGGAGCGCGGCCGGGGCCGGGGCAGGTGATCCTGACGCGCAGCGACGCGCTGCCGGCACTGGGCGCGGTGCAGGTGCTGTATCGCAAGGGTGGGATCGTCCTGCTGCGGATGCCGGAGTGAGGGGGCATGCGCGCTTCGCTCCCTTCCCCCTGGGTATGGGCGCCGCCCGGCATCGCCGCGCTGCTGTTCGTGCTGGTGCTGGCCACCGGCAGCAATCAGAGCGTGTTCCTGTGGCTGAACCATGGCGGCCACCTGGTCGATGCCGGCGTCTGGCTGCACCTGACGATGCTGGGCGATGGCGCGGTCGCGCTGGCGCTGGTGTTGCCGGCGATCCGGCGCGCGCCGCGCGCGTTCTGGGCGGCGCTGGTTGCGGCCGTGATCGCCGGCCTGTGGACCCAGGTGACCAAGCAGGCGATCGACCTGCCGCGCCCGCTCGGGGTCTTTGCGCCCGTGGCGTTCTACCAGGCCGGTCCGGCCTACCGCCACGTGTCCTTTCCCTCCGGTCATGCGGCGGCGGCGTTCGCGCTGGCCGGCATCTGGGTGATGGGCGTGGGCCGACATTGGCTGCTGCGCGCGGCGCTGCTGTTGGGGGCGACGCTGGTCGGGCTGTCGCGCATCATGGTCGGCGTGCACTGGCCGCTCGACGTGTTGTGGGGCATGCTGGGCGGCTGGATCGGCGCCTGGCTCGGGCTGGCCATGTACGGGCGCTGGGGCTGGCGCACGGCCGGGCTCGGCGGTTTCATGGCCGGCGCCTTGTTGCTGGGCGTGTCGGGCTGGCTGCTGGTCAGCCGCCACATCGGCATCCCGGAGATCTTGCCGATGCAGCGCGCGATCGGTAGCGTCTGCCTTGTGTGGGGCGCCTGGGAAATGCTGCGCATGCTGCCGCGCAGGGCATGGTGGCGCGCGCAGAAAAGGAGATGGGATGGATGAGGACCTGTGGTGGCTGCTGCTCGGCTTCGGTGGCCAGGTGCTGTTCATGGGCCGTTTCGTGCTGCAGTGGTTCGTCAGCGAACGCCAGCAGCGCAGCGTGATCCCGGTGTCGTTCTGGTACCTGAGCATTGCCGGGGCGCTGGTGCTGCTGGCATACGCGATGCACCGGCGCGATCCCGTGTTCACCGCGGGACAAGGGCTGGGGGTGGCGATCTACCTGCGCAACCTGCACCTGATCCGCGCCGAGCGCGCCCGCGCGCGCGGGCGCGCAGACGCGGGCGCGCGCGAAGCCGGGCCTGGCGGGGAGGACGCCGCCAATCGCCGCGGCAGGGCGCGCTGATCGACCTCCAGGCGACTCGCGTCCGGGCTACTCGCGCCCGAACTGGGGATTCGGCCGGGTCATGTAATACCACTCCTGGTTCGGCCCGGCATTGGTGTCCGGGAACAGGATACGGCCCGAGAATTCGGCCGTGACCGGCGTGCCGTCGGCGCGCACGCCGATCTGTTCGCCTTCGCTGACGGCGTCGAAACTGGCCCACTCGCGCGTGAAGCGGTCGGCGCCGTCCAGCTTGTCGTGCACGACGACCATCTGCAGCGCTTCCATCTCTTCGAACGGCAACGGCTGCGGCTCGGGCGCGTCGACGATTTTCAGGAAGGCGAGGGTATTCATGATCGCGCGGTAGGCGACTTCCGGCGCCTGCGGGTCGCGGTGCTGGCCGCATTCGAGCGTCAGCGCGTAGCCGCCGGTGCTGCGCATGTACTCGGTGGTGCCGACGCCGTAGCGCAGCACGGTCTCGAGTTCGGCCGCGCCGGCGCCGCTGTTGCGCGAGCGGCGCTGCACGCCGCCGCCGTAGGCCGCCATCCAGCCGGTGACGAAGCGGCGCACCCCCAGGCGGCGCGCCAGCGCGCGTTCCTGCGCCATGTGGTGGAACGGTTCGAGCGGACCGTCGTTATCGAGCGGGCCGACCATCACGAAGGGTTCGCCGTGGGCGGCGTTGAAGGAGTGCAGGTCGAGCAGCACGTCGTGCTGGGCCAGCAGCGGGCACAGCCAGTTGGCGATGCGGTCTTCGAAATCCTGCGGGTGCGCCTTCGGGAACAGGTCGCGGTTCAAGTTGCGGTCGCCCGAGCGGGTGCCCTTGGCATGGGCCAGCGGGTTGACGATCGGAACGAAGGTCACGCTGCCGTTCAGGATCGGCAGCCGGCCGGCGTCGATCTCCGCCATGATGCGGCCGATCGCCTCGGTGCCGCAGGTCTCGTTGCCATGGGTCGCGCCCATGATGATGACGCGCGGACCCGGGCCCTGGCCGGTGTAGTTGACGGATTTGAAGTGCATCTGGCTGGCGGAGGTCATACTGGAGAGTCCGGAAGAAAGGGGTGCGGGCATTGTAGCGGGAAACCCGCGCGCGGTAACCTGAGCCGCCGGCGCCGGCGCCGGCGCAGGTGGTTTTGGCGCAGGCGCGCCGTGCGTGGCACAATCCGGCCTTCGCGCCCACTCGCCTCCCACATCTGCCGCCATGCCCCGTGCCGACATGCCCCTTGCCTCAGCCCGCATCCACGGCCTGGACACCCTGCGTGCTCTCGCGGTCACGCTGGTGGTGCTCCATCACTACACGCTGTTCGTCAGCGACGCGCCCACCTTCGGCTGGGTCGGCGAAGTCGGTTGGGCCGGCGTCGACCTGTTCTTCGCGTTGTCCGGCTACCTGATCGGCAACCAGATCTTCAAGGCGCTGGCCCGGCCGCAAGGCTTGTCGATGCCGCGTTTCTACGCGCGCCGCCTGCTGCGCACGCTGCCGAATTTCTACGTGGTGCTGGCGCTGTACGCGTTCTCGCCGGCCTGGCGCGGCCAGACGCCGATGCTGCCCCTGTGGCAGTACCTGACGTTCACGCAGAACATCCACCTCGAGCCGGGCACCGCCTTTTCACACGCCTGGTCGCTGTGCATCGAGGAGCAGTTCTACATGCTGTTGCCGGCCGCGGCCGTGTGCGGCGCCTTCCTGGGACGCGGTGGAACCTCAATGCGCTGGGCCTGGGCGGCGTTGATCGCCGGCTGGGCCGGCGGCATGCTGGTGCGCGCCACGATCTGGCACGACGGCCAGGGCGCCGCCAACTGGCTGCATCACTATTACAAGTACGTGTATTACGCGAGCTGGTGCCGCTGCGACGAGCTGCTGGCCGGCGTCGCCCTGGCCCTGCTCAAGAACCGCCACGGCGCCGCCTGGCAAAGGGTGCTCGCGCACGGCAACGCGCTGCTGGTGGCAGGGACGGCGACGATCGGCGCGGCCTTCTACTGGTTCGTGCGCGATCACTACGGCCTGTGGGCCACGGTGTTCGGCTACCCGCTGCTGGCGCTTGGTTTTGCGCTGTCGATCCTGGCGGCGCTGGCTCCGGGCTCGGCGCTGCACCGGCTGCGCGTGCCGGGCGCGGCCAGCCTGGCGCTGTGGTCGTATGCGATCTACCTGGTGCACAAGCAGGTCAGCGTGCTGCTGGCCAGGCCGCTGGCCGCGGCCGGCTACGGGCCGGAACACCCGTTGACCATCGGCCTGTGCATGCTGGCCTCGGTGCTGTCCGGCTGGCTGCTGTACCGGCTGGTCGAGACGCCCTTCATGCGCCTGCGCGCGCGCTGGGTGCCGGACAATGCGCCGTCGCGCCCGGCCAGCGCCGAGGTCGAGGCCTGAAACAGCGTCAGGACGCGGCGTCGATGACGCCGAATGCCGCCGGCATGTCGGCCAGGAATGCGGTCAGGTGCGCCACCCGCATCGACGGATCGTAACCCTCGGTCGAGGCGATCGCCGCGCGCAGGCCGGGCAGGGCTTCTTCGGTGCCCCGGCTGGCGTAGGCGTCGATCAGCATGCCGACCAGGTCGCTCGGGACTGCCTGCGAGCCGGCGCCGCGGCGCAGGCGTGCGTGGATGGCGGCGAGCAGCGTGCGCTGCATGCGCGGCGTCGGGTGTTCGATATGGGCGAACACCGACGGCGTGTTCTCGATTGCCGTGCACATGGCGCGTTCGATCGCGTCCGGATCGAGGTCGGAGGCGATGTCGAAGAAGGCCGGGTCCCAGCGCGTGCGCGCGTAGCAGTGGCCGGGCGGGAAGGCGTCGACGGTGTCGAAGCCGAGCGCGCGGCTGGCGCGGGACAGCAGGTCGGAAAGAACGGGCAGCAGCGGCATCGGCGTCAAGTCAAACGGAATTCGGACGCCGCTCAGTGTAGCCGAAGATGCGATCGGCCATGCGGCGGGCCGCAAAAACGAGGACGCGGGGGGCGATCCAATGACCGCCCGCCCGCGCAGAAAACTGAAACTGATGGTAAACGCGGCCCAGCACGAGCCGCCCGGTACCGGCCTGTTAAACGAAGCGCCCGGCGCGGAAGTCCTCGACCGCCTGAATCAGCTCGGCCTGGGTGTTCATCACGAACGGTCCGTATTGCGCGATCGGCTCGCCGAGCGGACGGCCGGCGATCAGCAGCAGGCGGCTCGGCTGCGCAGCCTTGATGCGCACGCCGTCGGCGCCCTGCGCATTGTCGAGGATCGCCATGCGCGCTTGCGGCACGCCCTTGCCCTCGACCACGACGTCGCCGCGGAACACGTACAGAAAAGCGTTGTGCCCGGCCGGCAGCGGCGCTTCGAAGGTCGCGCCCGCAGGCAGTTCGATGTCCAGGTAGATCGGCCGGGTGCCCTCGCGCTGCACCGCCCCAGGCACGCCGTGGGTACTGCCGGCGATTACCTGCACCGTTGCGCCCGAGGCCAATGCGAACTTCGGCACGTCCTCGGTCGGGATGTCGCGGTACCACGGCGCGCTCATCTTGTCCTTGGCGGGCAGGTTCAGCCACAGCTGGAAGCCTTCCATCAAGCCTTCAGTCTGCTCCGGCATCTCGGAGTGGGCGACGCCGCGGCCGGCGGTCATCCACTGCACGCCGCCATCGGTCACCATGCCTTCGTGGCCGGCGCTGTCGCGGTGGCGCATGCGGCCCGCGATCATGTAGGTCACGGTCTCGAAGCCGCGGTGCGGGTGCTCGGGGAAGCCGGCGATGTAGTCGCCCGGCTTGTCGCTGCCGAAGGCATCGAGCATCAGGAAAGGATCGAGACGGCGCTGCAGCGGCTGGGTCAGCACGCGGTTGATCTTGACGCCGGCGCCGTCCATCACGAACTGGCCGCCGACCAGGCGCTCCACGCCGCGCGAGCGCTCGATGCGCGCATCCGGCACGACGGTGGCCGCAGTGGGGACGCTAGGGCTTGTCACTTGTTCGCTCATGATCGATCTCCTGGAAAAAAAATGCCGTCGAAAGGACGGCATTGCAGGCGCCGCCACACGGGGCGGCGCCGGTTACCACAGATTAAGCCAGCGCAGCGACGGCGGCGTCGGCGTCGGCCTGGCCCTTGGCCGCGGCTTCAGGACCCATCGCCAGGCCCGACGAGTACACGAAGGTGTTGTCCGTCATGCCCAGGAAGTTCAGCAGCATGCGCACGTGCGGGACCAGCGGGTCGGCGTCCGCCGGGTAGATGCCGCCGCGGGCGGTGGCGACGAACACTTTCTTGCCTTTCAGCAGGCCTTCCGGACCGCTCTCGGTGTAGCGGAAGGTGACGCCGGCGCGGGCGATGGCGTCGAACCAGGCTTTCAGCTGGACCGGCATGCCGAAGTTATACATCGGCGCAGCGATCACGACCACGTCGGCGGCCTGGATCTCGGCGATCAGGGCATCGTCCAGGGCCACACGGGCGGCCTGCTCGGCGGTGCGCGATTCGGCCGGGGTGAACAAAGCGCCCAGGGCGGTCTCGTCCAGCACCGGATGCGGCTGCGCGCCGAGGTCGCGCACCTTGACTTGCGCGCCCGGGTTGGCGGCGGCGAACTTGGCGGCGATGCCGCTGGCGACACGGCTCGATTCCGAGGCGGCGCCGCGGACACTGGAGTTGATCTGCAGGATGTTCATGGTCGTTCCCTTCGTGTTGGTGGTTGGGGCATTGCGATGGAGACACTTTAGCGGTTCCATAAATGAAGCGGAAGACGCTAGAATGGATAACATTATTCAATCGGTGGAACAATATCGTGGCGATGGACCTGGAACCGAACGATCTCCTGCTGTTTGCCCGTATCGTCGAGGCCGGCAGCTTCAGCATGGCGGCGCAGCGCCTCGATTTGCCCAAGTCGACGGTGTCGCGCCGCATCGCGCTGCTCGAAGCGCGCCTGGGCGAGCGCCTGCTGCAGCGGACCACGCGCCGCCTGGTGCTGACCGAGTTCGGCGCCAGCCTGCTCGAGCACGCGCGCAAGGTCGCCGACGAGGTCGAGGCAGCCGGTGCGCTGGCCCAGCATCGCCAGGCCGAGCCGAGCGGCAAGCTGCGCGTGTCGATGCCGCACGATTTCGCCAACTTCGGCATGAGTCCGCTGTTGGCGCGCTTCATGGAGCGCTATCCGGCGGTGTCGCTGGAACTCGATCTGTCGCCGCGCCGGGTCGACCTGGTCGCCGAAAACTTCGACGTGGCGATCCGCATGGGCGAGTTGCCGGTCGACTCGACGCTGAATGCGCGCCGCGTCGTCATCAACCGTTTGAATCTGTTTGCCTCGCCCGGCTATCTGGCGCTGCATGGCATTCCCGAGCACCCGGACGACCTGCTGAAACATGACCTGTTGTGCATCCTGAGCCGCAGCGGCGGCCCGGCACCGTGGATTCTGCAGCGCGGCAAGGTCAAATGGGAGCGCGAGGTGCGCGCGCGCCTGACCGCCAACTCGCCGGAGATGCTGGCGCGCGTGGCCAGCGGCGGCGCCGGCATCGCGGCCAGCTCGCACCTGTTCGCCGATCCCTTCGTCAAGCGCGGCGAGCTGGTGCGCGTGCTGCCGGACTGGGACATGCCCGAAGACAGCGGCTGGGCGGTGTTCCCGGGCCGGCGCCTAATGCCGGCCAAGCTGCGCGTGTTCCTGGACATGATGCAAGAAGGCTTCTGCAGCGAGCAGAGGCAAAAATGGGAAGGTGGCGCCTGAAGCTGTCGTGGCGCAACGACACGTGCGTGAACAAAACGAAAAAATCGTACGAAATGTTGCGCAAGGGCATTACACTGGTTTCGTATTTACGCCGCCATGGGGGCGGCGAGTCACCGGAAATGCCATGCTCACTCTCGCCAGCTTTTTTGAAAACGTCCGCCTGCCCACCATTTCCGAAGTGGCGCATGCGCTGATCGCCACGCTCGACGACGACGATGTCTCGACCAAGGCGATCGCCGCCATCATCGGCCGCGATCCTGCGCTCACCGCCAAGCTGCTGCGCCTGGCCAACAGCGCGCGTTTCGGCGCCAGCCGCGGCGTCGCCTCGCTGGAAGAGGCGATCACGCTGACCGGCATCGCCCAGTTGCGCACCCTGGCGCTGGCGGCTTGCTTCGCGGACGCGTTTCCGCAATTGCCTGGCCTGGACAGCAAGGAATTCTGGCAAAGCAGCACGGCGTGCGCCGGCTACGCGCGCTGGCTGGCGAAAGGGGCCGGCGTGGACGGCAACGAAGCCTGGCTGGCCGGCATGATCCTGCGCCTGGGTGAACTGCTGATCTACCAGGTCGAGCCGACGGCGTTTGCCGAAATCGAGGAGCTGCCGCACTTGCCGGGCGCCCGCTGGGAACGCGAGCAAAGGCTGCTCGGTCTGTCGGAAGGGCAAATCACGGCCGAGTTGGCGCGCCGCTGGAATTTTCCGGAGCGCATCGTCACGGCCCTGGCGCGCGCCTCGGCGCCGGATGAGGCGCCGCCGTTCTGCCGCCTGGCCAGCGTGGTGCACCTGGCCAGCTTACTGGCCGACACGCCCGAGGATGATCCGGCCGTGCTCGAGACGCTGCCGGAGAATATCGTGGCCGCGCTCGGCCTCGACGTCGATTGGTTGAGCGAACGCTTTCCGGCCCACGAATCGTTCGCCGCGGTCGGCTGAGCGCAGCGCTTCAGCCTGGCATCACGCCCATCAATTCGCCCAGGCGCACGCTGCGCTCGGGCGACCAATCGCCGTTGAAGCGGATCGTATCCGGCTTGAACAGCATCACCACGGTCGAGCCGAGCAGGAAGCGCCCCATCTCATCGCCTTTCTTGATGACGATGTCCTGATCGGCATAGTTGAACTCGGTCACCTTGACCATGCGCGGCGGATTGACCACGCCATGCCAGACGGTCGCCATGCTGCCGACGATGGTCGCGCCGACCAGCACCATCACGAACGGCCCGTGCTCGGCCGACTCGAACACGCAGACCACGCGTTCGTTGCGCGCGAACAGGTTGGGCACGCCGCGCGCCGTAGTCGGATTGACCGAAAACAGCTTGCCCGGCACGTAGACCATGCGCGTCAGCTTGCCGTCGCAGGGCATGTGGATGCGGTGGTAATCCTTGGGCGACAAATACAGGTTGGCGAAGCTGCCGTGGCGGAATTGCGCGGCCAGCGCGGCGTCGCCGCCGACCAGCTCGGTGGTGGTGAAACGGTGGCCCTTGGCTTGCAGGATGTGGTGGTCGTCGATCGCGCCGAACTGGCTGATCGCACCGTCGACCGGGCACACGAAAGCCGCGTCGACCAGCGGACGCGCGCCAGCCTTCAGGGGCCGCGTGAAGAAATCGTTGAAACTCTTGTAGCTGGCGATGTCCGAATTCTCGGCTTCGCTCATGTTGACGCCGTATTTACCGACGAACCAGCGGATCAGCCGTGTCGTCATCGACCCGCCCTTGGCGCCGGCGACGCGGCCGGCGAAGGTGGTCAGGCGCTGTTTCGGCAGCAGGTATTGCGGCAAGACTTTGAGACGATCGGACACGGTAACCCTCGAATTGAATACGCGCCAATTATAACGGCCAGCCGCGGCCGGGGAACGATTTTTGCCCTCGGCTACAGCTGCCGCGCCGGCGCGGGCGCGTCCGCGGGTGGGCCCGCCGCTTGGTCCGACCGCGCGCGCGTGCGGAACCAGCGCCGCGCCACCACGATCGCCGCCGACTGCATCGCCGCGCACAGGAAGAAAGCACCGCCGCCGCGCCAGTCGCCGTGCGGCAGCGTGCTGGCCGCGCCCAGCATCGCCGTGCCGACCAGCGGCATCACCACCAGGCCCAGGCTGCCGATCGATTGCAGCGATCCCATCAGCTCGCCCTGTTCGCGCGCGGAGCTGGTCTTGGACAGGATGCCCTGCAGCGCCGGGCCGGCGGCAAACGACAGCACGTTGCACAGGATGATGGCGTAGATCATCCAGCCCTGCGTGGCCAGGCCGTACAGCAGGAAAGCCAGTGCGCCGGAGCCCAGGCCGAGCAGGGCCAGGCGCACTTCGCCCAGGCGCCGGATCATCCAGCCGAGCAGGCCGGCCTGCACCACGATCGAGGACAGGCCGACGCAGAACAGCGCGACGCCGTTGTCGGCCGGCGTCCAGCCGAAGCGGAAGGTCGTGAACAGCACGAAGGTCGACTGCAGCATCATCTGGGCAAAGGTGACCAGCGTGTACACCACCAGCAGGCCGCGGATGTCGTGGCGCGCCAGCAGCCGCGCCAGCGCGCCGAAGGGATTTACGCGCGCCATCGAAAACGGTGCGCGCCGCTCCGGCGGCAGCGATTCGGGCACCGCGACGAAGCCGTAGATGAAATTGGCGCCGGACAGCGCCGCCGCCACGTAGAACGGCAGGTGCAGACCGACGTTGCCGAGCATCCCGCCCAGCACCGGCCCGCAGATGAAGCCCAGGCCGAAGGCGGCGCCGATCTTGCCGAAGCTTTTCGCGCGGTTCTCCGGCGTCGACACGTCCGACGCGTAGGCCGAGGCCACCGACATGCTGGCCGACGAGGCGCCGCCGATCACGCGGCCGATGAACAGGCAGGCCAGGTTCGGCGCCCAGGCCGTGGTGAGGAAATTGATGCACATGCCGGCCATCGAATACAGCAGTACCGGACGTCGCCCGAGCCGGTCCGAGACCGCGCCCAGCATCGGCATGAACACGAACTGCATCAGCCCGAACACCGCCGACAGCACGCCGTACCACAGCGCCTGCTGGCCGCGCGCGCCGACGTACTCGCCGACCAATGCCGGCAGCACCGGCACGATCAGCCCGATGCCGAGCATGTCGATGAACACGCAGATCAGGACGAAGTTCAGGTTGCCGGCGCGGGCCGACGCTGCGGTGCGGGACATGGAAGGGCCCGAGCAAAGGTAAAGACCCAGTGTAGCACTGTTGACCGGACGTCAACCCGTCTCGTCAACCGGTTCGCCGCGCTCCCGGCGCCGACTGTGGCGCGCGCGCCGCGCCGAGGGCGGCTTCCAGGTCGGCATGCTGGATCGGCTTGACCAGGTGGGCGTCGAAGCCGGCCTCGTTCGATTTTTGCTTGTCGCCGCTCTGGCCATAGCCCGACAGCGCGATCAGCAGCGTGCCGGCGAGCGCCGGCTCGGCGCGGATCGCGCGCGCCACCGCGTAACCGTCCATCCCGCCCGGCAGGCCGATGTCGCACACCACCGCATCGGGCCGCAGCGCGCGCACCCTATCCAGGCCGCGCGCGCCATCCTCGGCGCTCTCGACGCTGTGTCCGTTCAGTTCGAGCAGGCAGGCCAGCATGTCGAGGGCGTCGCGGTTGTCGTCGATGAGCACGATGCGCAGGCCGGCGCCGGCTTCCGGCTGGCCGGCATCGGCATCGGCGTGGGCGGCAGCCGCCACGGTAGCGGGCAGGCGCACGGTGAAGGTCGAACCCAGGCCGAGGCCGCGGCTGGCGGCGCCGACGCGCCCGCCGTGCAGCTCGACCAGTCCCTTGACCAGCGCCAGGCCGAGCCCGAGTCCGCCGCTGCCGCGTCCCAGTCCCTGGGCGGCTTGGGTGAAGGGCGTGAACAGCGTCGCCACCAGTTCCGGCGCCATGCCGGCGCCATCGTCCTCGACCGCCAGCACGGCCTGGGCCCCGAACGCATCGTCCTCGCGCCCGAGGCGCACTTCGATCCGGCCGCCCTTGCGCGCGAACTTGGCCGCATTGTGCAGCAGGTTGCCGACCACTTGGGCCAGGCGGATGGCGTCGCCGTCGACCGCGAGCGGACCGTCCGGCAGGCGCAGCAGCAGTTCGACGCCGTTCGCTTCGATGGCCGGGCGGTAGTCGTCGGCGGTCTGGCGCACGATCCGCGCCAGGTCGCACGGTTCGCACTGCAGCGCGATACGCCCGCGCGAGATGCGCGCGACGTCGAGCAGGTCGTCGACCAGGCGCGTGATGTGGCCGAGCTGGCGCGCCATCGCCTCGGTCGCGCGGCGCAACACCGGCTTGTCCGGGCCGAGCATCTGGAACAGGTCGACCGCAGCGCGGATCGGCGCCAGCGGATTGCGCAGCTCGTGCGCCAGCACCGCGATGAACTCGTCCTTGTTGCGGTCGGCTTGGCGCAGCGCGTCCTCGGCGCGTTTCTGCTCGGTGACGTCGCGGATCTCGATCACCGTGGCGACCGGCTTGCCGCCCTTGAACACCGGGCTGGCTGCGCAGGCAACTTCAAAGCTGCTGCCGTCCTTGCGGAAGAACAGGTCTTCGTGCGTGCGCACGTCGAAGTTCTCCGGCAGCGCGCGGTCGATCGGGCATTCTTCGAGCGGGTAGACGCTGCCGTCGGGGCGATGGTGGTGCACCAGGTAATGCAGCGGCTGCGACCCGATCTCGGTCGCGCTGTAGCCGGTCATGTCGAGCCAGGCCTTGTTGGCGTAGATGCAGTAGCCGTCGGCGTCCATCATCGCCAGGCCCTGGGTCGAGTTCTCGGCGATGATCCTGGCCAGTTCGCCGTCGTCGAAGAAGCCGCCGTCCTCGGCCTGCGACCCTGGCGCCGGCGCGAACGCCGCAGCGGCGCCGCCGGCCAGGATCCGCGCCCATTCCTCGATCAGCGCGGTGGGCACACCGAAACGGATTGCCAGCGCCTCGACCGGCTGGGCGCCGCGCAGCATTTCGAGCGCGACGGCGGCTTTGAACGAAGCGGGATAGGAAGGCGTTGCGGCTGGCATGAGGGAGTGCGCTGGGCGTAGTGGCATTGGCTCAAGTGTAACAAAGCCTGGCCGAGCCGGGCCGCGCAATCGGACGCTCAGGCCGCGCCGGTCCACTCGGCCGCGAACGTGGCCCGGAACTGCTCCAGCAGCGCCAGCCTTTGTTCGCCCAGCCGGCGGCCGGCGTCGGTGCGCATCATGCCCGGCAGCCTGGCCAGCTTGGCCGGGATGTGGTCGAGCGAATACCTCTTGTCGTCGAGCGGGCGCGACGTGGCCAGCGGATCGCTGCCGTGCGCCAGGCTGCTGCCCATGCGCCCGGCCGTATAAAACATGCGTGCCAGGCCGACCGCGCCCAGGCCGTCGAGGCGGTCGGCATCCTGCACGATGCGCGCTTCCAGCGTCTGCGCGTCGATGCCGGCGGAGAAGCTGTGCGCGGCGATCGCGTGCGCGACCGCGTCCAGGCGCGCGCGCGGAAAGCCGAGCGCCTCCAGCTCGCGCCGCGCCAGCTCCGCCGAGCGGGTCGAGGCCAGATGGCGCGCCGGGTCGTTCTTCGGCAGGTTGACCAGGTCGTGCAGGCAGACCGCGGCCAGCACGACCAGGCGGTCGGCCTGCGGATGCTCGTCCATGATGGCCTGGGCATTGCGCCAGACGCGTTCGAGGTGGTTGGCGTCGTGGGCGCCGTCGCCGTCCAGGCCGGCCACTTTGGCGGCCAGGGCCATCAGGCGCGTGCGCCAGGCGTGCAGTTCGGCGGCGTGGGCGTCGGCGGATTCAGGCGGTAGTGCGGAGGGCGTGCTGTGCATCGGGCTCGGTGACAAGTTCAGTGGTCGGTTCGGTTGCAAGTTCGGCTGCGGGTTCGACGCCGCTGTCCAATCGCGGCAGCGCGCGCTGCGAGAGCGCGTCGGCCGGCTGGTTCTTGTGGCGCGGCACCCAGCGCAGGCTGACGCGTCCGAAGCGCGCCAGCAGCGCGCGCGCGGCGTCGCGGTAGGCGCGCAGGACCGGGGCGGCGTGCGCATCGGGACCGGTGACGTCGCCGATCACGACCTGGCTGTCGCCGTGGATCGCCAGGTCGTCGACGCCGTGCGCCAGCGCGGTCTCGAGCAGCGCGATCAAGGCGCGGTACTCGGCGTCGCTGCTGTCGCCGTGGCCGGCCGGCTGCGCCAGTTCGATGGCGGCGCCGTCGGGGCCGCGCAGCAGCACGCCGAGCGCGCAGCGTCCCGGGTTGGGCCGGGCCGAGCCGTCGAACCAGGCGCGCCAGGCGTGTGGGCGCGCCGGTTCGCCGTCGTGGCCGCCGTCATGACCGCTTTCATGCGCTCGATCGCGGCGCGCCTTGCCCGCGGCGCGCTGGGCGACGCGGGCAGCGGCACGCGCCGCTTCGGCCTCGCGCAGCGCCAGCCGTTGCGTCACCAGTGTTGCCAGCCCGGCCTGGCCGGCGCTCAGTTCGAGCGTGCGGCGCAGCGCCTGCGCATCGCTCAGCCCTTGCGCGCGCGCGAGGCGGCGGCTGGCGGCGCGCTCGGCCTTGTAGGCGATCGCGTCCAGGCTCGCTTCCAGGCCCAGGTCCAGGTCGGTATCGGTGACGTCGTTCATGGCGACAGGATAGCAGGTGGCGCGCCGCGCCCGCCAAAACGAAAGCGCCGGACGGGCCGGCGCTTTGCTGTCGTGAGGGAGGCGGCGCGATCAGCGGCGGTACGGATTGTCCGGCCGGTTGTCGTAGCGGTTGGGGACACCGTCGCCGTCGCGGTCGCGGTCGTAGCGGTTCGGCACGCCGTCGCGGTCTTCGTCGTGGCGGCCGCCGTGTTCGTAGCGGTCGGGGATGCCGTCGCGGTTGCGGTCACGATCGTAATGTGGGCGGTCGTAGCCCGGACCGACGTAGCGCGGCGCTTCGACCACGCGCGGGCCGTAGCCGGGGCCGTAGCCGCCGCGCGGGGCCCAGCGCTCGGGCTCGAGCACCCAGCCGCCGCGGCGCTGCACCCACGCCGGCGCGCTGTAGACATAGCCGGGGCGTTCGGCGATCCAGTAGCCGCCGACCCAGTCGTGGCGGCGGCCGTTCCATTCCCAATGGCCGGGGGCCCACACGTAGCCGTGGCGCGGCGCCGGAATGCGCTCGATGCGCGGCGGCGGCGGGGCGACGCCGATGAACACGTCGACCGGTGCTGCGATCGAGGTCAGGGGAGCTGCGCCGGCGGATGCGGCGATCAGGATGGCAATGGCAAGGCGTTTCATGGCGTTCTCCAAAATCGGAAGGTTTCCCGAGGTCTGTTGGAGTCAATATAGCGCCGGCGCCGGAAAATTTGGGTGCCTGAATAAAGTGGTTACAAGTGATACAGAATAGTTGAGTTCAGCGTTGCGCGCGCTGTACGGCGCGCGCAGCCGGCGAGGCGGATGAAGCGAATGAAGCCGGCAGGGCGGGAGCGGCCCGGCGCGGGGATGCGGCAGGTGCGCGCCGGGTGTTGAGTGGGCCGCTGAGTTGGCCGCTAAGTGGGCCACTGAACCGGCCGCGCCGGGGCGAGCGCGCCATCAAGCTTGGCTCCCGCGCAGGTCGTCGGCCAGGCTGCGCAGCTTTTCGACCGTGCTCATGCGCTTGGCGCTGACGTGCACCACCGGGATGGCGGGCGGCGTGGCGACGGTCGGGCTTGCCATGACGGCCGCGGCGGCCGGTGCAGCTGCGTGGGCCTGGGCGGATGGCATCGTGTCGACCACGACGCTGGCGACGCCGGCGACGCAGAGGCTGAAGAGGAAGGCGGCTTCCATGTGCTTGATGACGTTCATGATCTCTCTCCTGACTGGTTCGGTTGGTTTGTGTATCGACCCGTTTGCGCTGTCGATGGAGTCACTGTAATCGGCTGCCTCGGGCTTCTCCAGCAGCCTGCGACAGGCTGCAAAAAACGCGGGACGAAACGTCGATTTGCGCGCGCTTTCCGGCGCCCTCCGCTAGCGCTGGGCGCAACCACGGACGAGCGGAGGAGAGCGATGATCGGAGCGGTATTCGAAGCCCTGGCGGATGGACGCACGCGCTGGCGCCGCGCGCGCAACCTGCGTGCCGGCAGGCGTCGCGCGTTCGCGCGCAGCGGCACGTGCACGGGCGCGCTCGCGTGGGCGGCGGCGTGGCTGCGCGCGGCGTTCGGCGCGCTCGTGCCGGCCCGCTCGAGCCGCTCTGCGCGCGGCGCTGCTGCGCTCGCCGCTCCGGCCACGGATCAGCTTATCGTTACGCCCGCCGTCTTAGCGCCCTCACGGCCGGGCACGCCGCCGGCGCTGCGCTGGCTGACACTGGCCTCGCTGCTGCTGGCCGCCGGCGGCGCCGTGCTGATCGGCGTGCATGCGCGCTGGATCGCGGCCGAGGCCGACGCCGCGCTCGACGCCGCGGCCGGCACGCGCGCCGCCGCTGTGCTCCGCGATGCCATCCCGGGCGCCGTGCTGCACCTGCCGGACGGCGCCGGCGCGCGCCTGCTGCGCTTGCCGCAGGCCAGCCTGCTGATCCTGTCCGGCTTGCGCGCCGAGCCGGCGCAGCGCGTCGACCTGTGCAGCCAGCTCGCCAATCCTGGCGATCCAGACAGCCGCCTGCTGCCGCTGCGGATCGGCTACCGCTTCGCCGACGTCGAGCGACTGGCCGCGCGCGCCGAGGCCGCCGGCCAGCCGCTGGCGCTGCGCAACCTGATGCTGGCCGGCGAGGGCGGCGCCATGCCGCGCGTCGAGATCGCCGGACGGGCGCCGACGCTCGATTCAGGCGCGCCGCTGACGCTGCGCTGGGAGGGCCAGGCCGCTACCTGGATCGCCGACGGCGGCGCCGGCGTGCCGGTCGAAGGCGCGGTCGCCTCGGCGAGCCTGCTGCGCCAGGGCTGGCTGCTGTGGGGCGGCGACGGGGCGCTGCGCATCGAACGCGGCGCCAGCAGCGCCTGCCCGGCCTTGGGCCAGCTGACGCTGCAGTTGTATCGCCGCGCCGATGCTGCTGCTGCCAGCGGCGCCTCGGTCGTCCCGCCCGCGCGTGCGCTGGTGGTTGCCTTCCCGGCCCGCGGCGCACCGGTCGAGACCCGGCTTGCACCCGGCGACTACCGCATCCCCGCGAGTGCCCCGGCGCCGCTGGAAGACCAGCAGCTGTTCGACGCCCTGCGCGCACGCGGTCTGGTGCGACTCGGCCGCGACGGCCTGGCCGAGCTGGCCCCGCCCGACCTGGTGGCCTGGCGCGCGCTCGGCCGGACGCCGTGGGACGCGGTGACCATCGACGCCGACACCCGGCGCCTGCTGCAGCATGTGTACGGGCGCGCCGACGGCGATTTCGTGCGCGAACAGCTGCGCATCTTCAATAGCGAGCGCCGGCTGCTGGCCTGGCGCGTGGGCGTCGACGCTTCCGAGACGGCCGCCTGGCGCGCCGAGGCCGCATCCGCGGGCAATGCCGCGCCGCTGCCGCTGGCCGACGACATGCCGGCCGCCAGCGTGCGCCTGTTCGCGGCCATGGCGCAGGGCTGGGGCGGCTGGCGCCGCATCAAGGCCTGGCCGGCCGGCGCCGATGCCGCGCGCCTGCGCCTCGACCTGCGTGACACCAAGCGCCAGGACGGGCACGTACGCGTGATGCTGGCCGGCCGCCTGTTGAACGTCAGCGGCGCCCGGGTGGCGGCGCGACGCGACGCCTGCGACGGCCGCGCCTGCGCCGCCGCGGACCAGGTGCAGGTGCTCGACCTGGCGCCCGAGCCGGGCGCGCGCGAACTGGTGCTGGAGGCGGCGCCGCTGGGCATGGATGCGCTGGCCACGCCAGGGGACGCGCGCTACCGCCATCTGGTCGTGCGCGACGGTCAGCTGGCCTGGCATGCCTTGACCTTCGAGTCGGCGCACAAGAAAGCCGCGGCGACGCCCGACGCCGTGCTGCTCGATCGCAGCGGCACAGTCCTGTGGCGCGATGGCGCGCCGAGCGAAGCGGCGCGCGCGGCCGGCCTGGCCACGCTGCTGGGCGTACGCGCCGAGCAGACCGGCGGCATCGCCGGCATGCTCGGGCGCTTGCCGGCCGCGGGCGGGCAGCACAAGGCGACCTTGACCCTCGACCTGGCGCTGCAGCGCACCGCCCAAGCGGCCCTCGACTGCATCGCGATGCGGCGCGGGCGCTGGCAGGACGGTGCCTGCAGCGGCGGCGGCGCGGTCCCGCATGGACGCCAGGCCGGCATCGTCGTGCTCGATACCGAGAGCGGCGCCATCCTGGCGGCGGCCGGCGCCGGCACCGGATTTGATAATGGCCTGGAAAGCGGCGCCGCGACGGGCGCCAACTGGGCCGAGGCGCGTGATTTCGACCGCATCGACCCGGCATCCAGCCCGCTGCGCCTGCCGGCCTTCCAGCACGACGGCGGCAGCAACCGCAGCCCGGGCTCGACCTTCAAGATCGTGAGCAGCCTGGGCCTGGAACTGGCGGCGCAGAGCGATCCGCAGCTCGACGCGCTGCTCGATGGCATGCCGCTGGCCGGCATCAACGCCTATGCGAGCCGGCGCGGCTGGGATTTCCGCACCGAGGCAGCGACCTATCCGGTCGACGGCCGCGCGCGCATCACCAATTTCCGCGACCAGGGCTTGGACCGGCGCGCCCAGGATGGCCGGCTCGGCCTGGCCCAGGCGCTGACCTACAGCCTGAACACCTGGTTCGCCTGGACCGGCGAGCTGTCCGACCGCAGCCTTCTGAAACGGCCCGAGGGCGGCGCGCCCGACCTGCAGCCGCTCGAAGCCGGCGCGCTCGACGGCGTGCGCCCGATCGTCGCGATGGCGCACCGGCTCGGCTTCGGCACGGCCTTGCGCCTGGACGGCGGCCTGCTGCCGTCGGATTACGCCTGGTCGACCTGGGATGCGCTGCAGACCACGCCGGCCGGCATCGACCCGGTGCATACCCGCCACGAGCTGCGCCAGATGGCGATCGGCTTGCGCATGCAAGCGACGCCGCTGCAGATGGCGCTGGCGGCCGGGGCTGTCGGGCAGGGCCGCGTGATCCATCCGCGCCTGCTGGCCTCGCTCGACGGACGCGCCGCGCAGGATGGGCAGGCCGGGCCGGCCGACGCGCTGGGCGTGCGCCTGGACCGCATCCGAGCCGGCATGAAGGGCGTGGTCGACGTCGGCACGGCCGCCGGCGCCTTCCGCGCGCCGGCGCTGGCCGCCGTGCGGCGCGGCCTGTCGGGCAAGACCGGCACGGCGCCGGTCGGGGACGGCGGGCTGGCCACGGTCTGGTTCACCGGCTGGCTCGAGCCCGGCAGCTTGCCGCGCCAGGGTCACCGGCTGGCGCTGGCGGTGTTCGTCAGCCATTCGGACGCCACCGGCGGCGAGCACGCGGCGCCGGTCGCGGCGGCCGTGCTCGGGTCGGAAGCGGCCCGGAACCTCGAATTGAAGGGTAAATAGGGTCCAGCTGCGCGCCTGACTTTCATAGTTCTATGGCATCATCTGTTGTCAGAGGGCTTTCATGCGAATCGAAAGGAAGGTATGCGTCTGCCGGGAACCCGGTACCAGGAGCCGGGTTGGGAAGAAGTGCGCAAGCTGCTCGGGCAGTGCTCGCTCGCAGCCCTGCGCGTCTGCGCCGACGACGACGGCTTGAGCGACTACGTCGAGCGCATGGGTGTGCTGCTGCACGCCCAGCGCCGCAGCGCGCGCGCCCAGGCCAGCGGCAACGGCTATGGCGAGACGGTGTTCGAGCTGGCGCTCGGCCTGGTCTACGAACTGGGCGCGCGCCCTGGCGACTGGCAGGCGTTTCGCGCCGCCGCCGGCGCCATGGCCGAACGGCTCGGCGCCGGCATCGACGATGCGCTGCTGCGCAAGAAGGTCAACGACATGTATGCCCAGCTGCGCGACAAGGTCGACGCCGACAACTACCAGGCCGCCTGCGGGCGTCCGTGCAGTCCGAACCGCATGTACGCCTACCGCATGCTCGACACGGCCTACGGCGAGATTGCGCGCCTGTTCGCCGACTGGGCCGGGCACCGCGCCCAAGTCGGCGCGATCCTCGGGCGTGCGTTGGACGACGGCGCCGTCGTGCCGATCGAGGTGCGCCAGCTGCGCTCGATCGCCGATTGCCGTCCGGAGTGGCTGCTGCGCTGGAGCGAGACGCTGGAACGCTTCGGCGCCGGTCCCGGTCCGCTGCACACGCGCTCGAAGCGCTTCGCCAGCCTGAAGACCAGCCCGGACAAGATCGGCGCGATGCTGCGCGAGATCGGCGAGTACGAGACGCTGTCGGCCAACCGCGACCTCGATTTCGCCCAGGACCTGGACGACGCTTCGGTGTGGATCGAAGATTACTGGCGCGTGCTGCAGGAATCCGGGGACGCGGCGGCGCCCGGCCCGGACCAGATTCTGGAAGCACAGGAGGATGCGCTGGATGCCGATGCGGACGATGTCGATGAAACGCCCGCCGCCGCGCCCGCACCCGAGGCGTTGGACCCGCGGCTGGAGGCCGTCGCCGCCGCCGTTTCACTGCCCCCCGGCTATCTGCGCATGGCGGCCGAGGCCGTGGGCGAGGCTGGCGGCGCCGGCTGGATCGCGCAGGCGTTTGCCGACGACGCCTTGGCGGTGCGTCTGGCCGTGTACGCGCGCCTGCTCGGTCCCAGCGACGACAGTTATCCGGACGCCTGGCGCGACCCGGCCAGCGGCGAGCTGCCGACCATGCAGCAGCTGGCGGCGCTGGCCGGCGTCTCGCTGCCGACGCTGAGGAAGCGCCGCGACGCCGCCATCGCCCGCCTGCACACCCACGCCCTGGCGCAAGCCCCGCACAGCGCGACCACGAGGAGAGACCGATGAACAAGGACAGCCAAGATATCGAGCGCATGCGCGAACGCCGCCTGGCCGAGGCTGCGCTGCTGGCGCACCGCGTAGACGGCGACCGGCTGGTGCTGGCCGACGCCGTGCTGGCCGCGGCGCTGGACGGCAGCCGGCCGCTCAGCGGCGGCGAGCGCGCCGCGCTGCAGGCTTCGCCGCTGACCCAGCGCCGCCTGCGCCAGCTGGCCCTGGCGCGGCGCGCGCAAGCCGCTGCTGCTGCGTCGGCTGCGGCGCCGGCCGATGCCTGGCGCGGCAGCCGCGGCCTGCTGCGCGCGGCCAGCACGCTCGACGCCGCCGCCCCGGTCAGCGACGACGGCTGGTGGACCCTGCACCTGCTGGGCGAGCAGGGCGCCTGGCGCCTGGTGCTGCAGTTGGCGAGCACGGCGCCGTTTGCCGCGCGCCTGCTGGCGGCGCGCGCCCCCGTGCGCGTGCGCGACGGCGCCGGCCAGGTGCTGCTCGAAGGCCGGCTCGATCTCGACGGCGAAGCCGAAGCCGCCTGGCCGTTCGCCGACCCGCCCGCGCTGCACCTGCAAGAGCGCGGCGCCCTGTTCACGGTGGAGCCATGCTAGGCCTGTTCAAACGCACGCAGCCGGTGCACGACGCCGGCGAACTCGGACGCAGCATGGTCGCGCTGCCGCTGCGCACCGGCTGCACGCCTCCTAGCGCCTGCCCGGTCCTGATCGTCGACGCCAGCGGCCACACGCGCCACGCTGCGCCTGCCAAGCGGGTCGAGCTGCGCGATGGTGAACAGGGCTGGGCCTGGCACCCGGGGCCGTACACGGTCGACCTGGCGCCGTTCGCGCAGGCGCCCGAGGTCGGGCTGCGCACTGGCTTCGCGATCGAGCCGGAGCTCGAGGGCGCGCGCCAGCGCTTCGACCTGCTGCTCGCGGCCGAAGCCAACGGCCCCCTCCCGCTGGCGACGCTCGCGCGCGCTCTCGAGGCGGCGCTGCAGCACGAGCTGGCCGGCGGTGCGCTCGAGCTGCCGCCCTGCGCCACGATCGAGGAGTGGAATGCGTTCCGCCAGGGCTTCAACCAGCTGTGCTACATGCGCTTCGGCCTGAGCGTCGACGATTGCGTGCCGGTCGACCTGGGCGGCGCGCACGATTACGCGGCGCTGCTGGCGGCGCGCGCGGCCGCGGCGCCGGCCCAGCCCGCGGTGCGGATCGAGCCGGTGTTCGATGCGGCCGCTGCAGCGAAGGCGCCGGCGCAGCAGGCGGGTGAGGACGCAGCGGCGCCATGCCCGGTCGGCGATGCGCGCGCCGTGCGCCGCCTGTTCCTCGAGCTGCCGGGACTGATGTGCGGCCTGCGCCTGGCCGCGCTGCCGGCCGGCCAGGACCAGTTCCGCCGCCAGCAGGCGCTGCTGCAGCGGCTCGATTTGCTGTCGGTGTCGGCCTCGACGATGCCGTCGCTGGACCTGGCGGCGCCCGGTCAGCCGCTGGCGAAGGATGCGCAGGCACACCGTGCGCGGCATGCGCGGCGCGCCTGCGCCTCGCTGGACGAAGCCTGGGCGCTGCTGGCGCGTTTCCGCGCCCAGGCCATGCAGGCCGGGGCGGGCGGCGCGGACGGCACCGCGGCCTTGTACGACGAAGCCGAGCGGATCGTCGCCAACCTGGAGCTCGATTGCGGCGCGCGCCGCGCCGTCACCGCCGCTGCGCACGCCGATGCCGGTGACGACACAGCCGCCGCAGCTGCAGCAGCAGGAGCGGCGCGATGAACGCCCCAAGTGTCGCCACCTGCCGCAGCGTGCTGCGCGACGGCAGCCTGTTGACGATCACCGCCAGCCGCCGCGAGCGCGCCGGCCGCGCCGATGTGAAATGCAGCGCGCCGGGCGATGCGCGCCTGGCCGAGCGCATGCAGGAAGTGGTGCGCCTGGCGCGCCACACCGAGCCACGTTTCGACAGCCGCGACCAGGTCGTGATCAGCCTGGACCGCAGCCCGGCGCCGGGCGAGCGCGATTGGGAGCTGGCCGTGGTGCTGGCCGACCGCATGGTGCGCGGCTTGTGGCGTCCGCACCGCGAGCCGGTCGCGAATGGCTTTTCGGATGCGTGGCAGCTTGGGCGAGTGAGCGGCCATGAGGCTGCCGGCGCGCCGCCGGAGGCGCTGCTGGGCGGCCCGGACGGCCTGGCCCATCTCGGACAGCTGAGCGGCCACGGCGACCCGTCGGCCAGCGTAGCGAGCGCGCGCGCCTGGTTCCCGCTGCACAGCGGCGGCGCGCACGACAGCCTGTGCTGGGTCGAGGTCAGCGTCCATCCGCTGGCGCTTGACGCAGGCGTCGCGGCGCCGGACGAAGAAGCGACCATCGCGCTGCCGGGCCAGGACGCGGCGCGCCAGCTGGCGGTCAGGCAGGTCCTGGCCGGCGCGCGCCACTTCGACGCCCGCGCGCTGGGACGCTGGCGCAGCACCGTGCGCTTCGGTGCGCCGCATTTCCAGGGCCGCTCGTACGAGCTGGCGCTGGTCATGGCCGACCGCATGGCGCGCGGGCGCGATTTCCTGCCGCGCGGGCGTTTGATCGCGACCGGATGCTCGGACGCCTGGCATGCCGGCCGCGTCGACACGGTCGATGGCCTGGTCCCGAAATGCGCGCTGCTGCTGCGCGAGGCCGAGCCCGGGGACCGGGTGCTGGTGCCACGCGCCTGGCAGGCGGATCTGCCGGCCGGGATGGTGGACGAACTGCGTTCGCGCGGCGCCTCGCTGGCCTGCGTCGAGCGCATCGGCTTGATCTGAATGCAGGTGTGGAGCAGGGACGTGCACGCGCCGCGGCTGCTACAATCGGCCGCGCCGGCACAGGATACGAGGAGTCGGAAATGATGCGGATGTTTGGAATGGGAAGCGCGGCCTGCCCGCGCTGCGAGCGCAAACACGGCGCGCAGGACGGCTATTGCGGCGGCTGCGGCCTGCTGCTGGGCGCGCCGCGCCATGCGCCGGTGCTGGTCGAGAACCGCTGGATGCCGGGCCCCGACGAGCTGGCCGTGTTCTTCGGGATGCGCGCGCTGTCCGGCGTGTTCGTCAAGACGCTGCGTGTGCCGGCCACCGCGCGGGCCTTCATCCTGCAAGGCGGCGCCGCCACCGAGGTGCCCCAGGGCGAATACGAGATCGAGGGTTTCTTCACGCGCCTGAACCACCTGCTGCGCGACCAGCACGCCGAGATCCTGGTCACGAGGAGCGGCCCGCTGGCGGTCGAGTTTTCGCTGACGGAGCTGCCCAGCGCCGAACATCTGGACGTGGACGCGCGCCTGTCGCTGCTGCTGCGCGTCGAGAACGTGGCGGCGTTCGCGCGCCACTTCATGACGCTGCCTGGCACGATCGGCGCAGCCCAGTTGCGCGAGCTGCTGCAGGAACCCGTGCGCCAGCTGGCGCTCGATTTCACCTGCGCGCGCTCGCTGCGCGACATGGCCGGCAAGCCGGAGCTTCGTCTCCAGCTGGATCAGCACCTGCAAGGCGGCCTGGCGCCGCTGCTGGCGGACTATGGCCTGGCCGTGGTGCGCGTCGAGACCCTGGAACTGCGCCACGACAAGTTCGACGCCCACCGCGCGCGCATCGGCACGCTGTGGCTGGCCGCCGACGAGCGCCACGTCGAACTGGCCCATGCCAAGCAGCTCGACGAGCTGTACGACGCCCAGGAATGGCAGCGCATCGCGCGTGAGGAGGGCGCGGCGCGCCAGCGCCATCGGCGCGCCGAGCTGCGCCAGGACGAGAGCCTGGCGGGCGCCGAACTGTCGCTCAAGAACGCCGAACGCGCGCACGCGCTGCGCACGCGCGAGATCGAGCTGTACGGCCGCATCGTCGAAGCGAAAACGCGCAAGGAAGCGCTGGCGCGTGGGGCCGCGGATGCGGTCGCCGAACTCGAACAGGAACTGCGCAAGAAGCAGCTGGCGCGCGCCGACGAAGCCACCGAATGGCAGCACCTGCGCGACCTGGCCGCGCTGCGCATGCGCACCGAGCTGGAAATCGCGCGCGAGGATGCGGCGCAGGCGCGCACCGTGGCGACCCAGCGCTTCGCCCACCAGCTGCTGCAGCAGCAGATCCGCAACAAGATCGAGCAGGCGCGCGGGATCGAGGATGCGGCGCGCCAGCGCACCGAGCTGGCGCGCCTGCACGAGCAGGAACAGGCGCTGGCGCGGCGCGCGCGCGCGATCGAAGACGAAGAACACGCGGCGCGCCTGCGCTTGCTGCAGGTCGAGCATGCCGCGCTGCTGCGCGAGGCCGAGCGCGTGCTCGAGTGGCAAGACGCGGTGGCCGGCGCGCGCCTGCGCGAACGCGAGCGGTCCGAGGCGCTGGATGCCGAAGCGCTGCAGCAGAAGATCGCGCAACTGCGGCGCGACGGCGCCGGCCAGGATGCCATCGCCCAGCACGACAAGCTGCTGCGCACCATCGAGGCCGACCGCGCCGCGCGCTCGATCGAATTCGACCAGCGCGAGCTTGAACAGCGTCACCAGATCGCCCATGCGCAGGCGCTCGGCGCGCTCGACGACGCCACCAAGCTGGTGTTGGCCCCGGCCGCCAACGCGGGCCTGCTGGCCGAGGTGATGACGGCGCGCCTGCACGCCGGCATGCGCGCCGATCAGTTGTCCGCGCTGGCCCAGGTGAGCCACGCGAAGCAGACGCCGGGCGTGGACGCGCTGCGCTGCGCGCATGATCAACTGGATGCGGTGCGCGAGCAGGAGCGCGTGCGACGCGAGCAGGAACTCGACAAGGACCGGCGCCACCAGCTCGACCTGCTGGCGCTGCAGAACGAGGTCAACAAGACTGCGCTCGAAGCGCAGGCGCGGCTCGGCGCCGGCGTCGCGGCCGGCCTGGGCACTGCGGTGAGTACTGCAATGAACACGGCGGCGAGCGCCGCGCCCACTGGCGCCTGCGCGCACACCGCGGCCGGGGCGGCCGACCGTTACTGCGCGGCCTGCGGCGCCGCGCTGCCGGCGCGGAGATGATGCAGACGGCGATCGACAAGCTGCGCGAACTGCGCGCGCTGCACGAAGACGGCCTGTTGAGCCGCGAGGAGTTCGACAGCCGCAAGAATGCGATCCTGGACGCGGCGTATGCGCTGCCGGCCGGGGCGTCGGCCGAGGGCGCGGGCATGCCCGTGATCGAGCGCGCCGGCACCGAGATCGGCCTGATGGCCGGCCAGGAAGTCGGTCCGTTCGAGCGCCGCTACCGGCTCGAACGCCTGATCGCGTACGGCGGCATGGGCCAGGTGTGGCAGGCGCTCGACCTCGCCACCCAGGCCGAGCTGGGCCACAGCGCCCAGGTGGCGCTCAAGATCCTGCCGCCGCAACTGACCGAAAACGGTGTCCATGCGCGCCTGCTGATCGAAGAGGCGGCGCGCGCGCGCCGGCTGGCGCACGAGCACATCGTGCGCGTGTACGACTGGGCCCAGGACCCGGCCACCGGCAGCTTTTTTCTCATCATGGAGTGCCTGGACGGCGAGGACCTCGACAGCCGGCTGGCGCGCGAGGGACCCATGCCGCCGGCGCGCGCGCTGGCCTTGCTCGATCCGCTCGCCGACGCGCTCGACTATGCCTGGGACAAGCATCGGCTGGTCCACCGCGACATCAAGCCGGCCAACGTCTTCCTGACCCGGCAGGGCGAGGTCAAGCTGCTCGACTTCGGCATCGCCGCGCGTGCGCGTGCGGGTGCGTCCGCGCAGGCCGGCGCCGGCGCGGGCGTGGAAGCGCCGGCCAGCTCGGGCACGGCCGGCTACCGCGCGCCGGAGACGCGCGCAGGGAGCGCGGCGGCGCCCGAGCGCGCGCTGGACGTGCATGCTATGGCGGTGATGCTGTACCGGATGATCGCAGGGCGCCTGCCGTTCGCCGGCGCGCGCGCGGCGGCGCCCGCGCCGGCGCGTCCGGCCGGGCTGAGCGACGCGCAGTGGCGCGCGCTGCAGGCCGGCTTCGCGCTCGAGGCCGATGCGCGTCCGGCCAGCGTGCGTGCACTGCTGCAAGCGCTGGCGACGCCGGCCGCGGGCGCCGCTGCCGCGGCGGACATCGAGCGGCCGGCTGCCCTGGCGGCCCACGCCGCGCCCGCATCGGCATCCAACGCAGCGTCGAATGCGCAGGCAAGCCACGCCGGAACGGCGCACGATTCGCCGTCGTCCGCCGCACGCCCCGGTCCCGACCCGGAAGCGGCGCGCCGCAAGGCCCAGATCGACGCCGCCGCGGCCGCAGCCGCCGCAGCGGCCAAGGCGGCGCTGGAGCGCCAGCGGCGCGAGCAGGAAAAACTGGCGCGCCTGGCCGCCGAGGAGTCGCGCCGGGTGCGCAAGGAAGAGCTGCGGCGCCAGCTGCAGGCGCGCCGCGAGGCGGATGCCGAACAGGCGCGCCTGGAACGCGAGGAAGCGCAGCGCAAGCTGGTGCAGGCCAAGGCCGCCGCGGCCTACCTGGCCGAGCAGAAGCGCACGCGCATGGAAGCCGCCGCGCGCAGCCAGGCCGAGCTGGCGGTCTTGCTGCCGACGCCGGCCAGCCCGGTGGCCGACCTCGAAGGCGTGCTGCGCGACCGCTTCCTGGACGGCGACGACAAGGGACCGGAACTGGTGCTGCTGCCGACCGGCCGCTTCCAGATGGGCTCTCCGGAGCACGAGCGCAAGATCGCGATGGCGGCCGGTTCGCAGCCGTCCTGGCTGGCGCGCGAGCAGCCGCAGCGCTGGGTCGGCATCGAACGGCCGATCGCGATGGGCCGTTATCCGGTCACGGTCGGCGAGTGGCGCGCGTTCGTGCGCGCGACCGGCTGGCGCCCGAGCGGCGAGGTGGACTGGGAAGCGCCCGGCTTCGCCCAGAGCGAGCGCCATCCGGTGGTCGGCGTGAACTGGTTCGACGCGCTGCATTACGTGCGCTGGCTGAGCGAGATGACCGGCCGCAGCTACCGTCTGCCGAGCGAAGCGGAATGGGAATATGCCTGCCGCGCCGGCACCAAGACCGCATTCTCGTTCGGCGACACGATTTCGACGGACCAGGCCAACTACGACGGTAATTTCACCTACAACGGCGGCGTGCGCGGCGAGTACCGGCGCGGCACTACGCCGGTCGGGATGTTCCCGGCCAATCCCTGGGGGCTGTACGACATGCACGGCAACGTCTGGGAATGGGTGCAGGACGCGGTGCACGAAAACTATGAAGGGGCGCCGCTCGATGGCAGCGCCTGGGAAGAGGGCGGCGACGGCGCGCGCCGGATCCTGCGCGGCGGCTCGTGGCTATACAACCCGCGCTACCTGCGCTCGGCGCTGAGGAATGGCTTTTCGAGCGCGCTGTCGAACGACATCGTCGGCTTGCGCGTGGTGCGCGAGCTGATGTAAAAACGCCCGCGACGCAGCGCGGGCGCTCTCTCACTGATTGCGAAGCTGCTTATGCGGCCAGCGCCGGCACGCCGCGCACGTTCGCGCGCGCGCTCGCCTGACCGCGGGCAGCGGCAGCTTCGATGCGGAAGTTGCCGACCAGCTGCGCCAGCGTGTGCGCCTGGTCCTGCAGCGAGTCGGCAGCGGCGGCGGCTTCCTCGACCAGGGCCGCGTTCTGCTGGGTCACCTGGTCCATCTGCACGATCGCGCCATTGATCTGCTGGATGCCGGCGCTCTGTTCCTCGCTGGCGGCCATGATCTCGGCCATGATGTCGGTGACGCGCGCGACGCTGCTCACCACTTCGCCCATGGTGGCGCCGGCGCGCTCGACCAGCGCGTTGCCGGCGTCGACGTTGTTGACCGAAGCCGTGATCAGTTCCTTGATTTCCTTGGCGGCAGCGGCCGAGCGGTGCGCCAGGTTGCGCACTTCGCCGGCCACGACCGCGAAGCCGCGGCCTTGTTCGCCGGCGCGCGCCGCTTCCACCGCCGCATTCAGCGCCAGGATGTTGGTCTGGAAGGCGATGCCGTCGATGACCGAAATGATGTCGACGATGCGCTTGGACGAATCGTGGATGCTGCCCATGGTCGTGACCACGTCGGCGACGATCTGGCCGCCGCGTGCCGCCACTTCCGAAGCGCCGATGGCGAGCTGGTTGGCCTGGCGCGCATTGTCGGCGTTGTTCTTCACGGTGGCGGTCAGTTCTTCCAGCGAGGACGCGGTTTCTTCGAGGCTGCCGGCCTGCTCTTCGGTGCGGCTCGACAGGTTCAGGTTGCCGGCCGCGATCTCGCTGGTGGCGGTGGCGATCGAGGCGCTGCTGTCGCGCACGCTCTGGACGGTGCCGGACAGCTGGCGCTGCATGTCGGCCAGGCCGTGCATCAGCTTGCCCATTTCGTCATTGCGGTCGAGCGCGACCGGCGTCGTCAGGTCGCCGCGCGCCATCGCCTCGAAGCAGCGCAGCGCATGGTTCAAGGGGCCCATGATAGCGCGCAGCAGCGACAGCGACGACCCCACGATCAGCAACGCGCCCAGCACGATGCCGGCGATGGCGCCGTTGAGCACGCGCTGGCCGAGGCGTTTGGCGTCTTCATAGTGCGTCTGCGCCTGCTTCATCTGGTAGTCGTCGAGCTTGAGGGCGGCTTCGTTGTAGGTGCCGTAGGCAGCGGTCAGGGTCTTCATCGCCAGCTTGTCGAGCGCCTCGGTGTCGTGCGCGCGAACGGCGCGGCCGACGGCCAGCATGGTGTTGTCGATATAGGCCTGGCGCGCCTCGTTGGCGGCCTTGGCCAGCGCCTCTTCGGCGGCGTCGCGCGGCAGCGCCAGGTACTTCTGCCAGGACTTGTTCGAATCGGCGATGAAGCCGTCGGCCTTGGACAGGGTCTTCTCGACGTCGGCGGCGTCCGCATGCAGGAAGACCTTGTCGAGGTTGAAGCGGGCGCGGCTCAGGAAGTTCTTGGAATCGTTGATGGCGATGGAGCCGGTCAGCTGGTTGGAATACAGGTCTTCGATGGCGGCGGACATCGAGCGCATCGACAGGATGCCGGCCAGGCCGAACACCAGGATGATGGCGCCGAGCAGGGCCATGGTCGACAGAAGACGAGTGCGAAGCGTGAGATTGCTGAACATGAGAGTGAACCGGAAAAAGCCGCGCGGCGGCGTGGGTGGATCGAGTTCGAACAGGCTGGCGTGGCGTCTGGGCCAACGACTACGTGTGTAGGACTATACCGACAAAATTTCTTTACAGCAATCAATCTGGGCGCGATTGTGTCGCCAGTCCGACAAATTCGAGGCGCAAGATACAAATTTGGGACATTTGCATTCACACGATGACATCGCCTATGCAAATTAGATTTTGGCGCGCTACCAATGCGGCGGCGTGTCCTGTCTTGAAATGTCGGCCCGCCAGCCGCAGCTAAGGTCACGCGTTCATTCGCCGGAGGCCATCATGCGCATTTCGAAAGACATCCAGATTCCACTGATCGTGTTTTCGCTGCAAGCCGTTTTGCTGCTCGGCTCGGCGCTGGTATTCATCGTGCTGATCCCGCGCTGACGCGGCTCGGGAAGGTCCAGCGCGGGCTCAGGCGCCCAGCAGGGCCGGCGGCGGCATGCGGCGGCGCTCGACGCGCGCGCCCGCGTACCGGCGCGCGACCCAGTCTTCCGGCCGCGGCCCGCCGGCAAAACGCAGGTGTCCGTGCAGGCCGGCGAGGCGCTCAAGCACGCTCGACGGCGCCAACGCGGTCTCGAAGCCGGTGGCCGGGTCGAGGTGCCAGAAGCCGCCGTCGCGGTGGAACAGCAGCGGCAGCGCGGCGGCGCGCGGCAGCGCATGTGGGTTCACGGGCAGGGTCGGGCGGCATCCGGGCGCCAGCAGCATGAAGGCTTCAGCGCCGCCGCCGGCGTCGACCCGGTGCAGAAGCACGGCGTGCGGCAGCAGCGCGGTCACGACCAGCGTCGCCACGCCCTTGATGCTGGCAGTGAATTCGATGCGCATCCCCAGGCGCAGCGGTACCGGCACGCCTTTGCCCGGCCACACGCCGTCGAGCAGGGTGCCGTAGCGCGACACATCCTCGATCTCGAAGCCCTGGCGCCCGGCCCGGATGATCGCGTGGCGCGCCGAGATGCGCCGCGTCAGCCCATCGGCCTCGGGGCCATGGTCGCCATAATGCTGCAGCAGCAGGTCGGCTTCGGCGCCGACGTTCTCCATGCGGCCGAGCACGCATTCATCGAGCGCGAACAGGCGCAGGTGGCGCGGCGCGTCGGCGTCCGGCTCGGCCTGCACCAGGCAGGCGCTGTCGGCGCGGAACGGATGGGCCGGGGGACGCGCCGTGCGCGCGCGCAGCGGGCCATGCGGCGAGGCGCGCAGGTGATCGCGCAGGTGATCGTATAGCTGGTCGATTTCGATCAGGTCCTCGTCCCAGGCGATGGTCGGCAGCGCCAGGTCGATGCGGCCGGCGTGCGGGGCGCCGTTCGCACCGGCGCCGGACAGACGCGCCAAATCGAGTTCGGCGATCGAGGCGTTGCTGGCGCGGATGTCGATGTCGAGCGCGCCGCCGCCATCCAGCCCGCGCAGGCGCGCGATCGAGGCGTCGTCGGCGCTGATGCGCACGTTCTTGTGGGTCGACAGGAAGGTCTGGTGGATCTCGCCCAGCGAGGCGTCGGGCCGCGGCACCAGCAGCACCAGCGTGCACACCCAGGTGCGCGCCGGGCCGGTTTGCCCGGCGGGACGCGCATGCAGTTCGACGTCGATGCGGTACTGGCCATGCTCGCGCCCGCGCGAGGAAAATTCGACGAACAGCGGCCGCCACTCGCCGCGCAGGCTGCGCCCGCACTGCTGGCGCGCCGCGCCGCCGGGCAGCAGGTCCGATTGCAGCAGCACGGTCAGTTCGGCCACGGCATCCGGCACCACGTCCAGCCCCATGCCGCGCAGCTCGAGCTTGATGGTCTGGCGGCCGCCGGCGGCGCGCGGGTCGAAGCCGCTGACGTGCAGATGCGGCTGTGAAGCAGCAGCGGAGGCAGCGGGAGAGGCGGCGGGTGCAGCCGGCGCCGCCGTGGACAATGGCGCCGGTGCGCTCGACGGCGCCTGCGCCAGGATCGCGTCGCGCCCGGCGCGCTGGCGGCTGAGCATGTCGAAGCTCGAGCCCAGCATGTCGGCGGCGCCGGCCGCCGCGTCTGCCGGCGCCGCCGGCTGCGGATGGCCGTGCGCGCACACCGGCTCGCCGGGCATGACCCAGACGGTACAGTGCGGATGATCAGGGCTGCTGCAGCGGTTCATGGTCGGCGGTGTCGATGGGTAGGTCGTCAGTCGGAGCTTACGCGATTCTAACCGGACACGGCGCTCGCTTCTTCCTCAAATTGCAATACTTTTTGCCAAAATGCATTTCCGCCACATTCGCCGGCAGGCGTGTCAGGCGCCCGGCAGTGCGGTCTCGTCGTGTCCATCGGCTGGCGCCACGCGCAGCAATACCGCGCTGACGTTGTCCGGGTAAAAAAACGCAGCCGGATGGGCATCGTAGGCATCCAGCAGCGCGGCCAGCGTGGCGGCGGCGCCACGCCCTTCGCCGGCGCGCCCCGCCAGCAGTTGCGGCCACCGGCTCACCCAGCCGGCCGGGTCGGAGCACGACCACAGGCCGTCGGTGGCCAGCAGGTAGGATGCGCCCGGCTTGAGCGCGATCGCGCGACGGTCGGCCAGGGTGCACAGCCAGGACGGCAGGATCGAAGGCGTCAGCTCGAACAGCGGATCCTTCAGTTGCATCGTGTCGGAAAACGCATTGCCGAGGATGAAGGCTTGCGAGACCTGCGGCCGGTGCTCGCCATGCACCTGCTGCCACCATTCCGCCTGGCCGAGCAGTCCCGCCATTGCGAAGGCGGTGGCCGGCACGTGGTCGACCGTGAGCGGCGCCACGCGCGCACCCGCGACCTCGTACAGGCGTGAGTCGCCGACGTGGTACAGCAGCGGCGTGCCGCCTGGAGGCAGTTCGAGCAGGGTCAGCGTGGTGCCAGGGCGCGGTCCGGTGGCGTCGGCGAAGTGGCGCTGCAGCTCGGCGTGCAAGGCGTCGAGGCGGCGCGTGAGTTCGGCGGTCGAGTCGCACGGCGGCAGCGCCAGCAGGCCGGCGGCGACCGCTTCGGCGGCCTCGCGCCCGTGGCCGTGGCCGCCCATTCCGTCCAGCACGGCGATGCGCGCGTGGCCGCGACGCCAGCCGGTCAGGCGCTGGCGCCGGGCCTGGCTGCCGCGCAGGCATACGGCCTCGCCGTCGATGTCGATGAGCACCACGTTGTCCTGGTTCTCAAAGCGCAGGCGCGGACCGGCGCCCAGGCGCGACGCGGCGGCGACGTCGAAGGGGCCGAAGCGCAGGCCGGCGGCCAGATCGGCGACGAGGTTGGCGGATGGCTCGGCGAGCGAGGCGGGCGGCAAGATCGGCATGACGCTACTTTACCCGCAAATGCCGAAACGCCAACACACGATCAGATGGGTGTTTTGCCCTTTCCTGTCGCGAGCACCGCGGCGTTGACCAGCACGCAGGCCCCGGCCATGGCCAGCGCGGCGCGCACGCTCCAGGCATCGGCCAGGCGTCCCCAGAACAGGCTACCGGCGCTGTAGCCGCCCGCCATCACGACCAGGTAGATCGCCAGCGTGCGTGCGCGCACCGCGGCCGGGAACGACAGTTGCGCGGCCGCGTTCAGCGTCGAGATCGTCGCCGACCAGGCCATGCCGCCGCACACGATCAGCGGAATCAATGCGGCCAGCGAGTGCAGGAAAGGCAGCGCGACCAGCATGGCGCCGTACACCGCCAGCGCGCCGGCCAGGATGCGGGTCTTGTCGACGCGCGCGCGGATCGCCGGCAGGAAGAAGGCGGCGATCACGGCGCCCGCGCCCAGGCTGCCCATCAGCGTGCCGAACACGCTGGACTGCATGCGCAGCACGTCGCGCACGAACACCGGCAGCAAGCCGGCGAAGGCGATGGTCGAGAAGAATACGGTCAGCACGTTGCGCAGGATGCGCCGGTAGCGCGGACAGCCCAAGGCCAGCGCCAGGCCTTCGCGCAGGCGCGCGCGGAACGGCGCGCACGGGGCCGGCCGGACCGCAACCGCGCCCTCGCGCCACCAGGCCAGGTAGACGCCGAGCAGGCCGACGAAGGACAAGGCGTTGAGCAGGAACAGCGGCCCCGCGCCGACCCAGCCGAACAGCACGCCGCCCAGCGCCGGGCCGAGGATGGCGGCGACGTTGTACGACAGGTTGTTGAGGGTGGCGGCGGCTTCGACCTCGCCCGGTTCGACCAGCGAGCACATCGCCGCCTGCCAGGCCGGCCACATGAAGGCCGAGCCGCAACCCAGGCAAAACACCAGCGCCAGCACCAGGCCGTGCGGCGCCTGGCCGCCGGCGAGGCCGACCAGACCGGCCATCGCGCAGGCGCAGGCGGCCATGAAGGCATTGCAGAAGAACAGGAACTTGGGGCGGTGCACGCCGTCCGCGACGACGCCGGCGAACAGCGCGAACAAGAACACCGGCACGTAGGTCGAGGTCTGGACCAGCGTCGTACTGGTGGCCGAGTGCGAGCTGGATGCGACCAGCCAGGCCGAGGCGAAGGTCTGCATCCAGGTGCCGAGGTTGGACACCAGGTTGGCGCACCACAGGCTGCGGTAGCGCGGATGGCGCAGCGGCCGGGTCAGCGGCACCTTGGCGCGCGCCGGGGCCGCCGCGGCGGGGGCGGCGAGACTATGTTTCGACATGGAAACAGTCTACGGAGCGCGGGCGCGGCGGTCAACGCGCCGTTATGGGATAGCGGCCGATTCCGGCGCCGATGCGTGCTTTTCCCAACACCCGGCTTGAGACGACGCAGTGCCGGGCGCGCTCAGCGGCGCTCGCACGCCGGCACGGCGGACGCCGACGCGGATGCGGATGCGGGCGCGCCCAGACAGGCGGCCGGCAGCGACTCGAAGCGGATCTCGTCGAGCTGGGCGCACAGCGCCGGGTCGCCGCGCACCACCTGGCCCGCCTCGACGCGGCACTCGGCCATCGGGTCGTGCGCTTCCTGCGGACTCTCGATCCAGGCCACGTGGCCGGCGGCGTAGTGCGCGACCGTGATGACCGACCAGCCGTCGTTATCCTCGGCCCACAGCGTCTGGCAGCCGGCATAGGCCGGGCCGATGTCGGGATTGCGCGGATAGACCTTGATCAGCTGGCCCATGCTGCTGTCGACGCCGGCGTCAAGCGGCGGCGCCCTCAGGTCGCAGTTCGGCGGCGCGGCCGGTTTGGCCGCGGGCCCCGGCCGTTGCGGGCGCTTGGCGGCCATGGCCTGGCCGGCCAGCGGCGGCAGCGCAAGCAGCAAAACGAGCATCAGGATGGCGGGGCGCGGGCGGTCGAAGGTCATGGCTGGATCGGCAGGGGCGGGGCGATTGTACCCGAGCCGGGGGCGCCGGCGCGTGCTATCTTGTCGATATGCTCAGTTCTCCCGCGATCGATCCCGCCATCCGGCTGCTCGTCGATGCCGACCTCGCGCCGGCCGCCGCGCTGCTGCGCCGCGCCGCGCTCGACTTCATCCTGCACGAGTCGACCGAGGCAGGCGCGCGCGATTTCCTGGCCCGCCACGGCGAGGAGGGCTTGCGCGCCAACATCGCGGCCGGCTTCGTGTACCACGGCGCGCTGGTCGAGGGCGAGCTGGCCGGCTTCATCGGCATGCGCGAACGCAGCCACGTGTTCCATCTGTTCGTCGGCGGGCGCTGGCAGCGGCGCGGCATCGCGCGCCGGCTGTGGCAGCACGCGCGCGCTGTCGCCATCGATGCTGTGGGCAGGCCGGCGCACCCGGGCGTGTTCACCGTCAACGCCTCGAATCACGCGCTGCCGTTCTATGCATCGTTCGGTTTCGTGCGCACCGCGCCGATGCAGGTGGCGGCGGTGCCGTACAACCCGATGCGCTTCGAACCGGTGCCCGGCGCGGCTTCAATCCTCGTCGCTCCGGCGTAGCCACAGGCTCGAGGTCCAGCCGCTTTCCAGGCGGCCGTCGACGTGGGCGCGCACCTGCCACCAGTCGCCGTCGACCGCGCCGCTGGCGACGACGCGGCTGCCGGCCGGCAGCACGGCCAGGCGCGCCGCGTGCACGCCGCTGCCGCTGCGCAGGTTCAGCTCTGCCGCCACGCGGTAGCGCGCGCCCGGCGCCGGCGTTTTCTTGAGCGCGGCCGGGAACGCGGCCGCGGGCAGCGGCGTCTGCAGTGGCTGCGCGGCCAGCGCGGCCAGCGGCTCGGGCGCCGGCTGCGGGACCAGCGACAGCATCAGCGTGCCGAACATTAGCGTGCCGCCCAGCAGCACGGCGCCGCCGCGCAGCGTCGGCCGGCGCCACCAATGGCGCGGCGTGAACCAGGCGGCCAGCATCAGGCTCAGGGCCAGCGCGATCGCGTAGGCCGCCAGCGCGGCGGGCCAGGCATGCCCGGACCAGCCGTGTGCATCGAAGGGAGAGCTCGGCATGGGCATCTACGCCTCGAAGCGCAGCACGTAATGGCCGGCGACCAGGTGGTGCCCGGCCGGCAGGCGATATGGCTGCTCGGGCGTGGCCGCCTTGATCTCGGCGACGAATGCCAGGTCAGGGTCGAGGTGGTACAGCGCCTGGGTCGCGGACAGGCGCGCGATGCCGTAGCCATCCTCGACCGCTTCGAAGCTGAAGGCCTTGCGCGACAGGCCGAGGCGGTCGGCGCTGGTGGCCGGCAAGCCGTCGCCGTTCTTCAGGAACGCGGGCGAATCGAGCACGCGCAGCCCGGCCAGCATCGGCGCGCTGCGCCCGAACGCGAAGCGTGCGCCCGGCGCCACCGGCAGGCTCGGGGCCTGCGGCACGCGCAGCAGCGCGCAATAGCGGTCGGCCAGTTCCGGCGCCGCCGCCAGCAGCTCGACCGGCGCGCCGTCGAGCGGGTTGAAGCTGGCCGGCGCCGCGATGCGCTCGCGCCCGGCCGCGGTGATCGCGTGCAGGCAGTCCTCGTCGTCGACCGCGACGCTGAGGATGGCGTCCTGGCCGGGCGCGGCCGGGGCCAGCGTCCGGTTCAGGCCGATCTCGAGCGCGCGCGCGCCGGTCTCGCGGTAGCGCGACAGGCGCGGCAGCGCCAGCGCGGCCAGCGCGACCCGCTGGCGCGCGACCGGGGCGAAGGTGGCGTCGAGTTCGGCCTGGGCGACGGCGCGCGCATTCATGGGTCCGGATTTCGGCGCGGGCGCCAGCGGCAGCGCGGTCATGTCGGCGCCGGCGTATGCGGGGATATGCGTGGCGGAGTGGGCGGCGGCCGGCGCCGGCTGCTGTGGCGCGGCGGCTGCGCGCGGCTTCCAGACGGCCGGGCGGCCGGATGAAGTCATTGGCCCGGATTGCGAGGCTGACGTCGGCGATGCGCTCGCGCGCGCCGGCGCAGGGGCGAGCGTGCGCGCGGGGGCGCCGGCGTCGGCAGGTGCGGGGGCACGCGTCGATGCGGCCATGGATGCAGGGGCTGCCGCGGGCGCGATCGGGCGCGCGGCCTGCGCAGCCAGAGGCGGACGCGCGCCGCTCTGCATCGGCGCGGCCGGCGTCACGCGCAGCAGCAGGCGCAGCGGCAGGCCGGCACCGTCGACCGCGCCGCGGCGCGAGCGGATCGTGTAGTAGCCGGCGGCGGCGTCGTAGCTGCAATCGAACATGTCCTTGGGCCGCACCTGCAATTCGAGCGGCGCGCCGGGGCCGTCGTTGATCAACAGGATCGCCCCCTCGGCGCCGAACGGCCAGCCCGGCGCGGCCCAGGTGGCACCGTGCTCGTCGTTGCCGATCAGGGTCAGGCGCTGGTTCGGGTAGATCGCGCACACGGACTTCCACACCGCGCTGTCGCGCGAGACGGCTACCGTGTACTGCACTTTTTCGTTGGGCGCGGGCAGGTACAGCGCATGGCCGAACTTGACCTCGACCTCGCCCGGCGCCAGGCGCTCGGCGCCGACCACCTGGTAGCGCACCTCGTCGCCGCCCAGCAGGTCGCCGAAGTCCTTCTGATGCAGCGCCGCCAGGCCCTGGGCCAGGTCGCGCATGCGCGCGCCGCGCGTGAGGTGGCGGTCGTCGTCGACGTCTTCTTGCGGCAGCATCAGCGTGACGTGCGAGAAGCAGCGCGTGGCTTTGCTGCCGCGCTGCTCGCGCGGGCTGCGCTCGAGCAGGTCGCGCAGCAGGGCACGGCGCGAGAACAGCGCCAGGCCCGGCGCCTGCCACAGGGCGTCGGCGTCGAAGACATCGTTGACCTTGCCCAGGGCTTCATGTTGGACGTAGACCGGCATGTTCGTTCTCCTCTAAAGATTGGCTGCTGGCGGCAGCGAGACCTAGCAGGGGGCAGATGAAAAACAGCAGGTGCGAGCCGCCGGCCGAGAGAAAACTCATCGGCTGGCCCATCACCGGGAAGATCGCCAGATTGGTGCCCCAGGACAGCAGGAAGTGGCCGAAGGCGAAGGCGGCGCAGCCGACCAGCAGGAAGCAGCGCAGGCGCGCCAGCCAGGCGACGCGGAAGTCGCGCGCTGCGCCGGCGGCGAGCCAGCAGCGCAGCGCCGTGCGCGCCACCAGCGCCAGGAACAGCGCCTGCAGCAGCCACAGCGCGAGCGCCGCGCCCAGGCCGTGGCGTTCGAGGAAGAACGAGGCGGCGAAATCGTCCTGCACGGCCGGCACGCGCAGCGCCGGTCCGGCCTCCTGGCCCAGCGACAGCCAACCGAAGCTGGTGTCGGCGCCGCGCCAGCCGCCGGCCGCGATGGCGCGCGCGCCCAGCAGCAGTTGCTGGCCGGTGTGCGGATGGGTGAGCGGATCGAGCCAGACCAGAAAGCGGTCGGTATAAAAATTCCACTGCGCGACTTCGCCCGGCCCGGCGCTGCGCAGAAAGGCGACGCCGGCCACGCCCAGCAGCGCCGCGCCGATCAATCCCGCCCCGAGCAGCGGCTGGCGGGTGGCGCAGGCATGCGCCAGCACCAGCGCGCCGCCCCAGACGGTGAGCAGCACCAGCGGCGAGTAATCGTCGACCTGCACCAGCGCCACGGCCAGTAGCACCAGGAACAGCAGGGCCGGCGCGCCCAGGCGCAACCAGCGCCGCAGCGCGCCGGCGCCGGTCTGCGCGTTGCCCGCCAGTGCCAGACTATGCGCGGCCAGCGCCGACAAGGCCAGCTTGGCGAATTCGACCGGCTGCAGGTCGAATACGCCGGTCTCGTCGCCGAACACGACTTCGAGCAGCAGGCCGGCCAGCGCCACGCCGGCCAGCAGCAGCAGGCCGAGTTCGACCCTTGCCTGCGACGGCGGCAGTGCCGGGCGCCATACGCGCACCAGGGCGGCGCCGCCGGCGGCCAGCGCCAGCACGGCGCTGCTGCGCTCGAACGCGCGCAGCCACGACGATTCGGACGCGCCCAGGCCGAGTTCGAGCTGGGCCAGCACGCCTACCGCCAGCAGCAGCAGGCCGGCGCCGAGGACGCCGGGCAGGCGGCGCGGCGCCAGCAGCGCGAACCATAGTGCGCCCCAGGCCGCGAGCAAGCCGATGCCGGCGCCGGCCGGGTCGCCGCTGCGCTGCAGTGCCAGTAGCGCCAGGCCCGTCCCGCATAGCAGCGCGCCGCCGAGCGCATGGAGCAGGTCGCGCGGACGACGCCGGCGCGCGCGCTGGAGGCGCAGCAGCCCCCAGGCGGCCAGGGCCAGTGCCGGCGCGAGCGCGCAGGCAAACGCCAGCGGCGCCTGGGCCGGCAGGTTCCACAGCGCGCGCCGGGTCCAGGTCCATGTCAGGCCGGGCGGCAGGCGGCGCGCGTCGGGGGCGCCGTAAAGGGCGACGTGGCTGACCGGGATCAGCTGCAGCGTGTCGCGGCGTAGCTGGATGGCATAGCGGGTGCGGCCCAGCACCAGGCCGGTGGCATCGGCCAGGCCTTGTTCGCGCTGGGCCAGCAGCGCGGGCGCGGCGCCGGGACCGGCCTGCATCAGCAGCGGGGCATCGACAGATGTCAGCAGCAAGCCCTCGGGCGTGCGGACGATGCGCGCCGCCGGGGCGGCGGCGCCGGCGATGGCGATGCGGTTGCCGCAATCGAGGTTGCCCCCGAAAACCAGCGGGCGCGCGGTCGTCAGGGCGAGCGGCATGACGCGGTTCCACAGCGCGGCCAGGCGCACACCGAGATGGGCGTCGGGGCAGGCCGCCTGCGCGGCGCCGTCGCGCGTCAGGGTAGCGCCGTCGAAGCGCCAGCGCGTGGCCGTGTGCGCCTGCGCGCCGGCGTCCGTGCCCGCGCGCGCGAGGGTCATGCGGCCGGCCGCACCGTCGGCCGCCTCCACCAAGAAACCGGCGGCGCCGAGCTGGAAGCGCTGGCCGGGCGCGAGCAGGATGCTGCCGCTGCGAGACTGGCGCTCGCCGCGCAGCACGCGCAGCGGCGGCGCATCGTCGGGGCTGGCGACCCACCAGGCGCCGGCGGCGTCGCGGCGCAGGCGCAGCGCCCGCTCGGCGGCGGCCGGCGCGGCCAGCAGCTCGCGTCCGAGCACGATGTCTTCGCCCGGTGCGAGGGGGACTGCGATGTGTGAAGGCATCCAGGCAGCCGGTGCGCGCAGCAGGGCCAGCAGCTGCAGCGCGCACAGCAGCAGCAGGACGGCGCCGGCGGCCAGGCGTGCAGGTTGTGCGGCCTGTGCGGGCTTCATGCGGCGCTCCTCAGCGGCGTCGATGCGGCCAGGCCGGCGCCGGCGCCGGCGCCGCGCCCGGCGATCTGCGCGGCCGAACTCGCGCCCACGCCGGCGCGCGCCTGGGCGATCAGACGGCTGATCTCGAGCGCGTGGCGCGGGCGCCGCTCGGGACGCGGCTGCAGCAGGGCGCGCAGCAGCGCCAGGGCCGGGGCGGCGCCATGGCCCGTGCCGTTGATCGGGCCGCTGACCGTGCCGCCAGTCGTGCCGCCAGTCGTGCCGTCGCCGCCGGCCAGGCACGCGAACAGCGCCGCCTCGTCGTGCTCCAGCAGCGGCGGCAGCGCGCCGCCGTGTAGCGCCAGCAAACGCGCGCCGCCAGCCGCGCCGTGTTCGCGGAAGGCGCGGGCGCAGGCATCCGAATAGCGCAGCCGGCTGCCCGTGACCAGGTAGTACAGCAGGGCGCCGAGGGCGAAATAATCGCTGCGCGCATCGGTCAGATAGCCGCCCGCGGCGCCGAAGAACTGCTCGGGCGCCTGCCAGGCGGCGGTGCCGGTGTAGGCATGCGGGCGGCGATCTGCCAGCGCGCGGCTGGTGCCGAAGTCGGCCAGCTTGAGCGTGCCGTGGCAATCGAGCAGCAGGTTCGCGGGTTTCAGGTCGAGGTAGCGCCAGCCGTAGCCGTGCACCTTGGCCAGCGCCGCGTTGACTTGGGCCAGCCAGTCGAGCGCCTGGCTGGGCGCGACCGCGCCGCCGCGCGCGCGCACGGCGTCCAGGTGACGCGCCAGGTCGGTGTCCAGCAGTTCGAGCGCGGCCGCGGGCAAGCCATCGTGCTCCCCGCTGTCGAGCAGGCGCACGATGTGGCGCCGGTCCCACGGCTGCAGGGCGCGCAGGAAGGCGATCTCGGTCGCGGCAGCCTCGACCCAGTACGTGCGCTGCGCCTCGGCGGCCAGCGCCATCTGCGCAGCGTTGACCAGCTTGAGCGCGGCCGGCCGGCGTTCGGCGATCGACTCGGCGCGCCACAGCAGGCCGTAGCTCGATTGGCCCAGGGGTGAGCACAAACGCCAGGCGCCCGTGCTCAGAGTGATGATGTCGCCCGCTTCCAGCATGCTGCTCCTCCTGCGTTGGGTTGGCGCCGGCACGAAGCCGTTCGCCACCGGCTAGCGGAGGGAGGTGGAAAACCAGGGCGAAAAAAAACCGCGCACGGGCGCGGTTTTCGGTCGGGAAGCTGCGGCCCACAGGCGCCGCGGCTTGGACAGGCGCCGCCGCTCAGGCAGGCGCCAGCCGATCAGCGGCGATGATGGTCCCAGCCGCCGCGGTCGTAGTAACCACGGCCGTGCTCGTAGTAGCCGCGGCCCGGGTTGACGTACACCACTTCGGGCCGGTCGCGGTAGTAGTAGCGCGGCGACTCGACGTAGACCGGAGCCGGTTCGACATACACCGGACGCGGTTCGACGTAGACCGGGCGCGATTCGGCGTACACCGGGGCCGGCTGATAGTAGCCGGTCGAATAGCTGCTGGCGTAGCCGCCACGGCTGCCGTAGCCACCGCGATTGCCGTAGTAATAGTCGTCGCGGGTGGGCTGGGCATTGCCGACTGCCGCGCCGAGCACACCGCCGACGATGGCGCCGTTACGGCCGCCGACTGCGCCGCCGAGTGCTGCGCCGGCAAGACCGCCGACCACCGTGTTCGTGCCCCGATCCTGTGCCATCGCTGCCGTGGACGATACCGCGGCCGCGGCCAGGAGCACCGCACCAAAGCAAGTTTTTTTCAACATGGCTTTTCCTTAGAACGCCTCGACGGGGATCGGGATGATCGCTTCTTCGCCAGGCATGGAAGCATCTTAGTCCTGCCAATTCTCGGTGCCACGCGTTAATACGAATTCTTACATGTGCATCCGGGCCGGTAACACATTTTGGACAAGCCTTGCACTCGGTCCAGTACGCCCCATCTAACAGGCTGTTTCGTCTTTCTTTTCTGCATCCATGGCCCGTCGAAGATCTTCCGTTTCCATCCTTGCCATCCTGGTTTTGTTGCATCTGTATATCGGGCTGCGCTTGTTGCCCGCGATGGATGTGGGCGTGATCGGCGCCGCGCTGGGCATCCTGCTGTTGGCGGCCTCTGCCGGATTGGTGCGTATCGGCCTGGTGGCGCCGAACCTGCGCCGCACGCGCTGGTCGGAGCCGCTGGCCTGGACCGGCTTACTGGCGATGGGCCTGTTTTCTTCGCTGCTGGTGCTGACGCTGATGCGCGACGTGGCCTTGCTCGTCATGCACCTGGCCGGCGCCGGCAATCTGGCCGTGACGCGCGATTCGGCGATCGCCGTGCCGCTGGTGGCGCTGGCCGTGACCGCGATCGGCTTCGTGAATGCGCGCCGGCTCGCGCGCGTGGTCCAGGTCGATGTGCCGATCGCCGGGCTGCCGGCGGCGCTGCACGGCTATTCGATCGCGCAGATTTCCGACATCCACGTCGGCCCGACCATCAAGCGCCCCTACCTGGACGCGATCGTCAACCGGGTCAATGGCCTGAAGGCGGATGCGATCGCGATCACCGGCGACCTGGTCGACGGCAGCGTCCAGCGCCTGGCCCGGCATACCGAACCGCTGAGCCGGCTGGTGGCACCGGACGGGACGTTTTTTGTCACCGGCAACCACGAATACTATTCCGGCGCCGAGCAGTGGGTCGCCGAGTTGCGCCGCCTCGGACTGCGCGTGCTGATGAACGAGCACGTGATCCGCAAGCGCGACGATGCCGCCATCATGATCGCAGGCGTCACCGATTATTCGGCCCAGCACTTCAACCCGCTGCACAAGAGCGACCCGCGGCAGGCCGCATCCGGCGCCCCGGCCGACGTCGCTGTCAAAGTGCTGCTGGCGCATCAGCCGCGCAGCGCCCCGGCCGCGGCGGAGGCCGGCTTCGACCTGCAGCTGTCCGGCCATACCCACGGCGGCCAGTTCTTCCCGTGGAATCTGTTCGTACCGCTGCAGCAGCCTTTCGTGGCCGGCTTGAACCGGGTGAAGTCGCTGTGGGTCTATACCAGCCGCGGCACCGGCTACTGGGGGCCGCCGAAGCGCTTCGGTGCACCATCCGAGATCACCCTGGTCAGGCTGGTGCCCGCCTGAGGTGCATGGCGCCGGTCGCATCGATTTTGATGATGTATTTACGGCAATAAATTCTTTAAAAGGCGTCGGGGATGCGCTATTGTTGTGGGCTTTCAACCCGCATCAGAGGAACCTTCGCATGAACCGTCGCCGTCTTCCCGCTTTGACTCTCGCCGCCGCCTGCCTGATGGGCGCCTTCGCGAACGCCGGCGCCGCCGATCCGGCCTCCGACGCCGCGGTCCTGGGCAAGGTGCGCGATACCGCGATGAGCAGCGACTACGCCTATCAGCGCCTGGAAGACCTGACCGACCTGGTCGGCCCGCGCCTGTCCGGTTCGGCCGGTGCGGCGGCGGCGGTGGAGCAGGTGGCTGCCGAACTGCGCAAGCTGGGCGCCAAGGTGACGCTGCAGCCGGTCAAGGTGCCGCATTGGGTGCGCGGTGCGGAATCGGCCGAGCTGGTCGACTATAAAGGGCGCCCGGCGGGCATCACCCAGAAGATCGTCCTGACGGCACTGGGCGGTTCGGGCGCGACGCCGGCCGCGGGCCTTACCGCCGAGGTGCTGGTGCTGCACAGCTTCGATGAGCTGAAACAACATGCCAACGAGGTCAAGGGCCGCATCGTGCTGTTCGACGTGCCGTTCGACCAGAACATGGCCGACCACGGCCTGGCGGGCACGGCCTACGGCCAGGCCGGCGCATACCGCTTCATCGGACCGCAGCGCGCGGCCGAGCTGGGCGCCAGTGCGGTACTGGTGCGGTCCGTCGGCGGCGCCGCCTTCCGCATCGTGCACACCGGCATGACCCGCCTGAGCGGACAGACCCATGTTCCGGCCGCCGCCGTCACCATCGAAGACTCGATGCTGATCACGCGCCTGGCCAAGCGCGGTCCGGTCAAGATGCACCTGACCCTGACGCCGCAGACCCTGCCGGACGCCGACAGCTACAACGTCATCGCCGACTGGCCGGGCACCGACAAGGCCGACGAGATCGTGCTGGTGTCGGGCCACCTCGACTCCTGGGACCTGGCCACCGGCGCCAACGACGACGCTTCCGGCGTGGTCAGCGCCATGGGCGTGATCGACACGCTGCGCCAGCTCGGCGTACACGGCCACCGCACCATCCGCGTCGTGGCGTGGATGAACGAGGAAAACGGCGGCCGCGGCGGCCAGGCCTACAACGCCTCGGTCAAGGCGCAGGCCGACAAGCAGTTTGCCGCCTACGAAGACGACAACGGCTCGGGCCGTCCGTTCGGCTTGCGCGCCGGCGTCAGCCAGCAAGCGACCGGGCTGTTCGCCCCGCTGCAGGCAGCGCTATACCCGATCGGCGCCGGCGCCTTCCGCCGCGAAGACGTGATCGGTTCCGGCGACTTGAGCGAACTCGAAGAGTCGGGCGTGCCCAGCTTCGAGCCGTGGATCGATTCCTCGGACTACTTCAATTACCACCACACCACTGCCGACACCTTCGACAAGGTGAATCCGGACAACCTGCGCCGCCACGTGGCCGTCATGGCGACCACGGCCCTGTTCCTGGCCAATCTGCAGACGCCGATCGGCCGCGCCAACATCGCCACCGAGCCGAAGGCAAGAGTGGCCCACTGAGCCGCGCACTGAGCGGCGCCGGTCAGCGCTCGTGCCGACGGGGCCGCTGGCGTGCGCAGGCGGACGGGCAGGGCGGCGCCTGCCGCTGCTGGCCTGCTGCCGCGCCGGGGACGAAGGCGTCGGCCGGGCGCGTCGTGGCAAGACGCACCACCGGCCAACGGCTGGCCAGCCTCAGCGTACTCCCGGTCCGGGCGCCGATGACCGGCGCTTGTCGCTTGCTTATAACTAGGGCGTGCCGATAGATAGCTAGGCCGGTTCAGCCTCCATTCAAACGGCGCACCGCGCGCGCGTGTCCGCGGAACGGACGGCCATACACGGTCTGGATGCCGCTGGCAAAATTCTGACCCCAGACCAGCTGCGCCCGCGTTTCGTGCTGCTCGCTCGACCAGTACCAGACGCGCTCGAATTGCTCGCGCTGGTTGGCGAACAGCAGCGCGAGCTCGCGCCGGTTCGGCAGCATGCCTTCGCGCCCGGCCGCCCATTCGGTGGCGGACGGCCAGCTGACGTCGACGGCTTCGTCGGGCAGCAGCACGAGATGATAGTCGGGCTCGCCGTTCTTGCCGAGAATCAGCCCGGCATACGATTCGCCTTCCCGCAGCATTTCTTGAATCCTCAGGTATTCACCCATTGCGTAACCCTCCTGGAAGCCTTGCGATCTCTTGTTTATGACCGTGATCGCTGCGCTTGGTTGCGACGCTGGATACGACGTAGCTCATAACGCATTTCCTTTTCCTCGGGTTCCGAATCTGCCGCCCATGCTTTCGCAGCGTGCAACCGTGACATTTTCCCGTGGGCGGCGACGCGATGCGGGCTGGTAGCTTGCCCTTGCATGTTCATGCGCGCCTGATTATTGAAAGAAATATTCTTTATAAGTTCATTATCGAGAGAAATTTTCTTCAAAAAAGATTGAACTTAGGAAGTTTCCCTAGCTCAAAGGCTTACATTCTCTTTTTTTGGTAAGGAAACTTCAGATGAAAAAACTAGTTACTTTTGCTTCGGACATCCGCATCAACGCCCTGCTGTGCTGCAGCGCCACGGTCCTCCTGACCGCGTGCGGCGGCGCCATGAACGACACTGGCAGCGGCGCGCAAGCGCAAACCGCCGCCTACGTGCAGAGCGATGTGGCCGCGGCCGACGCAAACAGTGCCGCTACGACGCCGAACGCGGTTGATGCGACCGCGGCGCAAGGGGCCGAAGCTGCCGCCAACGGCAACTTCGAACTGGTCGGCTACGACACCCATCCGCAGGCGGCATCGGTTGCCGACGCGGCCGCCGCCCCTGCCGCGCAGGACGCGGCGACCGCCGAGGCCGCGCCGGCGAATGGTGCGCCCCGTCTCCTGGCTATGATCACCACCGTCCCGACCACGATCACGACCACGACTGAGGCAGCAGCCGTCGTCAACACCGCGGCGGCAGGCACCGCCGCACAGCTGACCACCCCGGCCACGACTTATAACTACTACGTCGCGCCGACCGGCAACGACTCGGCCGCGGGCACCAAGGCCGCGCCGTTCAAGACCCTGGCCAAGGCCGCCAAGATGGCAACCAAGCCCGGCACCACCGTGTGGGTTGCCCCGGGCACCTACGCCGGCGGCATCAAGACCACCGCCAGCGGCACCGCCTCGGCGCGCATCTACTGGGTATCGACCACCAAGTGGGGTGCCAAGGTCGTTCCGCCGTCGAGCTCGAGCAACAACAACGCCTGGGATAACCGCGGCAACTACGTCAGCATCGTCGGCTTCGACATCGACGGCACCAACTCGGGCAGCGGCACGAAATGGACCCACGGCATCTACACCGGCGGTTCCTACGGCATGATCGCCAACAACCACATCCACAACGTGGCGAAGTCGGTCGCGTGCACCAGCGCCGGCGGTTCGGCGATCGGCGTCGACAGCTACTACCACGGCGTGCTGACCGACGTGATCGGCAACGTCGTCAACGACATCGGTCCGAAGGGTTGCACCTACGTCCAGGGTATCTACTTCTCGACCTCGGGCACCATCAAGAACAACCTGGTGTACCGCGTGGGCGCGGTGGCGATCCACCTGTGGCACGATGCGACCAACGTGATCATCACCAACAACACGGTGACGACCTCGAACTTCGGCATGGTGATCGGCGGCGGCGACTTCTATTACAACAAGACCGGCGCCAACAACGTCTACGTCGCGAACAACATCGTGTACGACAACAAGTACGGCATCTCGGAGCAGGGCACGACTGGCAAGAACAACCAGTACAAGAACAACCTGATCTTCAAGAACCCGACGTACAACATCTCGCTGCGCAATGGTTTGAGCGCCAGCGGCACGGTGAGCTCGGATCCGCTGTTCAAGGCCTACTCGACGACTGCCGCGACGCCGGACTTCCACCTGAGCAGCAGCTCGCCGGCAATCGGCCGCGGCATCGCGACCAACGCCTATGCGACCGACCTGGACGGCAAGGCGCGCACTGCCTCGACCGGCTACGATATCGGCGCTTATCAGCACTGATCAGTACTGACCAGCACGAATCGGAGGTAAGACGCTGGGAATCGGCTGAGGACCTCCGGCGCGCCGCGGTCGCGGCGCGCCGCGCCAGCCCGCATGCTTCTGGCCTGCGGGCTTTTTTGCGTGCGCACGCGGCTGCGCGCGCGTTACGCGTACGCGCGCGAGGCATGTCGTTCTGGGTGGATCAGTCTTCGATCGGCTGGGTGATCCCGGGGCCGTCGGCGCCGGCGCGGTTGACCGCTTTGCTGACCTTGTGCCACTCGAAGGCCTCGGAGGGCACGGCCGCGTGGCGCGCCAGCTCGATCGCCTGCTGCGGCGAGAGTCCCGGGTCCATCCACAGCGCGGCGTCCTCGGCCTGCAGCACCACCGGGCGCCGGTCGTGGATGTCGAGCATGCCGCCGGAGGCATCGTCGGTGACCAGCACGAAGCCGGCCTCGGCGCGGTTTGCCTCGAAGCTGCCGAAGTTCGCCAGCGCCAGCAGGTAGAGCGTGCCGTGGTCCTTGCGGTGAATGTGCCAGGGCTGCTTCTGGCCTTTTTCGCCGGTCCATTCGTACCAGCCTTCGGCCGGCACGATGCCGCGCCCGCGCTTGACCAGGCTGGCCCAGTAGCGGTTGGCGAGCTTGTCGAGGCGCGCATTGATGGTGATCGGCACCTTGCCCTCGGCCCACTTGGCGCGGTAACTCCAGAACACGTCGTCGATGCGCCGCTCGCCGTCCTGCACGTGCATCACGGGGCGGTAAGTTCCGGGGGCGGCGTTGGTGGTCGGCCCCGATTCGCTGTCGAACACGGCGTCGGTCCAGCCGAACACATTGGCGTAATGGCGAGCCGTCTGGCTCTGGTCGAATCGTCCACACATGCAGCCATGGTAACGCAGACGCGCGCCGGGGCGCGTTCGCTAGCGCGGCCGGGTCAGACCCGGGACTTCTGTGCCTTGGCGTCAGGCGTCCGGCGCCAGGCCGAGCGCGGGCGCATCGATCGGGCGGGTTTCGACGCGCTGGCCGAAGCCGGCGATCAGCGGCCGTCCGCGCGCGATCGCCGTCTGCACCGCGGGCAGCGCCAGCGAGGCCTTGTGGCTGTCCTGGCTGTCCCAGACCTCGGTGATCCACAGCGCGTCGGGCTCGACCGCGTCGAACGCGATCACGTAGCTGAGGCACCCGGGCATGCCGGTCGTGCCGTGCGCGAGGACGGCGGCCAGGGTGTCGCGCTGGCCGGGAACGCAGAGGATCTTGCCGATCAAGCCGTACATGAAGTCTCCAGTCGGATAGTGGAAGGGGCAGGCCAGCCATGATGCCATGACGGCGCGGCGGCGTCACCCGGCGGCGCTCACATCACCAGGCGCCGGCCGGGGCCCCAGCGCGCCAGCAGCCGGGTCAGCAGCAGCGCGCCGGCGAACACCAGCGCGACGTAGAGCGCGTTCCAGGCGGGCCAGGCGCGCCAGGCGTCGTCGAGCGGCCGCAGCCAGTCGACGAACAGGTAGTGCGAGGCGTAGATGCCGAGCACCAGCGGCCCGAGCGCGGCCAGCGCCGGCCGGCGCAGCGCCGGTGCATCCGACAGCGCCATCAGGCCAACGCCCAGGCCGTACAGCCAGGTCGAGGCGACGTAATCCTGCACCAGGGCGGCGCCGAAGCGCAGGTGCAGCCAGCGCACTTCGAGCAACTGCAGCGCGAAGCCGGCCAGCGCCAGCAGCAGGCCCGGCCAGAGCCTCGCGGGCCGGGCGCGGCGGCGCAGCTCGGTGCCGGTGACGAAAAACACCAGGCTGAAAAACGGACCGTCGCGCAGGTTGAAGCGGGTCGGCCAGCCCAGGGGCGTCAGCGCATACGCCTTGCCCGCCAGGCCGAGCCCGAACAGAGCGAGCGCCAGCACGAGCAGCAGAGCGCGCAGGCGGCGCGCCAGCAGGGCGCCGCTGGTCAAGACTGCGCAGGCCAGCGCAGGCAGGAACCACAGGTGCGGCGTAAGGCCTTCCAGCAGCACGCGCTGCAAGCCCAGCCGGTGGCCGCGCCAGGCCACCGTCAGCCGCTGCAAGGCGATGGTCCAGCCGTCCTGCCACAGGGCGCCGAGCGCGCCCACGGCCGCGTACACCAGCACCCAGCTGGCGTAGAGCGCCAGCACGCGCCGGCACAGGTGCAGCGCGCGCCGCCATTGCGCGCGCGGGTCGGCGCCGGGCTGGGCCCAGAAATAGCCGGACAGGATGAAGAACAAGGGCACCGCGAAGCGCTCCGCCGCGTCGAGCACGGTCGACAGGTTCCAGCCTTGGCCGACGGCGCGCGCGCCGTCGTGGCGCGCAGTGTGCAGGGCGACGACTGCGACGATGGCCAGTACGCGGAAGGTGTCGGCGCTGCGGATCCGATCCATTGTTGGTCCAGGCGGTTCCTGCACGGACGAGCGGCGCCACAGTTGCCGCATGATTGTGCGACTGCTCCGACGTCGCGACGGGAAGAAAGGCATGCGCGACGGGTCTTGTGGACCTGCGCGCCGTCCCTATCTCGGAACTGTTTCGTCAGTGATGTGTCGCTGTTTCTCGTGTCTCCACCTCAGTGTTCGACTGAGTGTTTGTGCCGCTGCCGCCAAGGCGACAGCGGCGTTTTTTTTGCCCGCTCAAGCCGACAGTGCGGCTAGCAGCCTGGCGCCGTCTGGCGAGCCCCAGCCGGTGCAGGCATCCCAGCCCGGCGCCGCGCTGTAAGCGCCATTGTTGCCGCTGGTGATGTCGTGGAAGGCGCCGCTGCCGACCACCGCACCGTACAGCAGCGGATTGAGGAAGCCGACCGGCTTGCCCAGCGCCTGGTTCAGGCGCGCCACCAGTCCGGCCCACAGCGGCGACACCGCGCTGGTGCCGCCCACCACGAAGCTGAGGTAGTCGACCCGCACCTGGTAGCCGGTGGCGGGCGAGGCGTTGCCAGCCACGTCGGGCACGCCGCGTCCCACGCGCGCGCCTGCGTTGACGGACGCCGGCACGTGCGCATCCTTTTGCCAGTCGGGCAGGGGAAATACGTCGCTGACGCCGCCGCCGGTGGCGCTGCTGGTCGGATCGTCGTCCCATACGGTTTCGCTGGCGATGGCCTTGCCGTTGGCGACCAGGCGGGTGCCGCCGCAGCACAGCGCGAACGGGCTGGAGCCGGGGAAATCGGCATGCGCCAAGCCGTCCGGCGTGCCGTTGCTCGGGTTCTGGTCGCTGGAACCGGCGTCGCCGGCCGCGCAGCAGACCGTGACGCCGAGCGCCGCGGCGGTCTCGAACGCCTCGTTCATCGCGCTCAGCGCTTGCGCGGTCCACTCGGATTCCGGCGCCCCCCAGCTGATCGAGATGACCGACGGCTTGTTGACGCTGTCGTGCACGGCGGTCGTGATGGCGTCGATGAAACCTTGTTCGCTGTTTGGTGCGAAGTACACCGCGATCGCGGCGCCTGGGGCGACCGCGCCGGCGATCTCGATGTCGAGCGCGACCTCGGCGTCCGCCCCCCAGGGCAGCGACGGGCTGTTCTTGCCGCCGTCGACCGAGACCGAGGTAACTTTCGGCGTCGGCAAGCCCAGTTTCTTGAAGTAGGCTTTCAGGTCGGCGCTGCGGTAGCCGCCGCCGAGTTCGATGATGGCGATGCACTGGCCGCTGCCGTCGACGCCGGCCGGGAAATCATACAGGCGCGCGACGTCGACCGGGGTGAAGGAGCCGGCAGCCGCGGCCGCGGCCGGGTCGGCCTCGCCCGCGCCATTGCCGGCACCAGCGCCGGCCGGCGCCGCATCCAGGTTGCCGACCGGCGTACCGGCCGGGTTGCCGCCGGCGATCTGGAAGTGCGGATGGGCGATCGGCGCGTCCTCGATGCCGAACACGCCCTGCACGATCTCGGCCAGCTCGGGCGGCACGTGGATCGGCGCGGTGCGGCGGCGCGAGATGCCGGCGCTGTGCTCGATGCGCTCGATGCTGGTGCCGAAGGCGGCGGCGACCTGGTCGACGGTGCCCGACAGGTAGACGCTGCGGCGCGCCGGGTAGCGCTCGACCACGCTCAGGCCGTTGCGCTGAGCAAATGCGGCGACCGCATCGATGTCCTGCTCGCTGGCGCCGTAGGCGGCCGCATGTTCTTCGCGCGTGAGGTAGCGGCGGGTGGCCAGGCGGCTGTCGAGCGCGGGCGGCGCGGCCGCGCTTGATGCCGGCGGGCGCCGCAGCAGCACCGTGATTTCGAAGCGTTCGTCGGCCGGGGCCGGCCCGAGGGACCGCGCGTCGCGAAGGGGCGCGGGCACGCTGCCTGGAAGTTTGACCATGCTTGACCTCATCAAAGGGAGAACCGGTAGAAACAATGCTTGGGGACAATCGCGAGCAATGCTGCTCGATGACCTGGATCAGTATGCTTGTGGTGGTGGTCGCGCTTTTGATCAAAGGCAAACCGTTGCCGAGGACAGACGGCCGTGCGCGCGACAGCAAGATCCGTATTTGCAGGCGGTCCGAAGCAGGCGTATGCTGGAATCAAAGCAAAGCCCATCAGAGGAGACAATCATGAACGTTCGGATCGCGTCAACCCAGCTGGCAACCCAGATTCATCGTCCCTTGCGTTTCGGTCGCCGCTGGCGCGGCCACGAACTCGCGCTGCGCCTGATCCAGGTCGTGCTCCTGCTGTGGCTGGCGGTCGCCGGCGCGAAATTGCTCGCGCACGGCGTCGCCCTGGCCAGTCAGGCGCTCGCCCGCCTGGCCTCCTGAGCCGTCCCGATCGGCTGCGGCGGCCGCAACGCCTGCAGCTGGGGCTGCAGCTCGTTCAGGCGCCGGCGCTGCAACCGGCTGCGCGCGAGCCTGCCCACGCGCGCGCGTCGGTGGCGATGCGTGCACCGAGCGCCGCGATCGCGGCCTGCTGCGCCTGCACCAGTCGCACGTAATCGCCTGACGCCGCGTGTTCGAAACGGCCGCGGCAGGTCATGCGCGCGTTGCCGGCATCATCGGCCACGCCGATGCTCCAGTCGGCATCCAGCTGCACGCGCTGTCCCGGCCAGGCGTCCAGGCGGCGCACCTGCACCTTGATGCGCACCAGCGGTTTGCCGGCAGGACGCGGCAAGCCGGCGATGTCCTGCGTGCCGAGGTCCTGGCTGATCTCGGCCGACAGCGCGGTGCGGATGCCGTCGGCCAGCGGCCCGGCCCAGCGCTCGCCGTCGAGGATGGCGAGACTGCCGTCGGCCTGGTGCACGACCATCTGGGCCTGGTCGAGTTCGGCCGGGATGCCGACCGCCAGCACTTCGACCAGGAACGGCGCCGGCTGCGCTGTTACAGCCGCGCTCGGCTTGGCCGGCGCCAGCAGCGAGTGGTAGTGCACCGGCGGCGTCGACGAGCAGGCCGCGAGTCCGAAGACCGTGGCCGCCAGGCCGAGGGCAGGCTTGAGGCGGGGGCGAATCGTCATGGCTTGGGCTCCGGTGCGGGCGTGGTTGCAGGCGTGGCGACAGGTGCAGGTGCCGACACCGGCGCCGGCGTCTTTTCATCGGGTGGACGCTGCTCGGCTTCCTTCAGGCCGCGCAGCAGCGCTTCAGGATGGCGTCCGAGCAGGTCGGTCAGGGTACGCACCGAGCGCGCCGCCTTCTGCACTTCCTGCAGCGTGGCACCGATGTTCTGCTGCAGCGGCGCGTCTTCGGACAGCACGCCCTGGGCGGCGCCGAAGGTGCGCTGGGCTTCCTGCAGCGTCTGCGTGCCCTGCCGCAGGGTCTGGGTGCTCTGCGGGATCAGCTGGCCGTTGACCTGCTCGAGGGTCTTGTCGAGGTCGCCGAGCGACTTGTTCAGGTTATTGCCGATCGACTCCAGCGGGATCTTGTCGACCTTGTTGACGATGCCGGCGATCTGGTCCTGGATCTGGTCGAAGCTGCCGCTCACGGTCGGCACGACGATCGGGCGCGCAGCCGGATCGAAGGTGGCCTTGGGCGCGGTCGGCACGAAGTCGAGCGCGATGTAGAGCTGGCCGGTCAGCAGGTTCCCGTTGCGGGCGCGGGCGCGCAAGCCGTGCGCCACCAGCTGTCCGAGGAAAGTCGCGGTCTGCTGCTCGTCGTCGCCGTTCAGGGCCGGTAGCTTGGCGCGCGCGTGTCCGAGGCGCTGCGGGTAGATCACCACGCCGACCACGGTCGGGAAGCGCTTCTTGACCGGATCGAAGTCGAGATCGATCGAGGTGACGCGGCCCAGGTCGATGCCGGCGAACTGCACCGGCGCGCCGACCGACAGCCCGCGCAGCGGACGCTGGAAGCGCAGTTGCAGGAACTGGGCCGGGCCATCGGCCGGGGCCAGCGCGGTGCGCTGGTCCTGCGCCATGACGAAGCGCGTCTTGGGATCGGCCGGCCCGGCCGCGCTGCCGTCCGGGACGTCGAAGGAAATGCCGCCGGCCACGATCGTGGTCAGCGACTGGGTCTTGATCTTCAGGCCGTCGGCGTTGACCGAGGCGTCGACGCCGCTGGCGTTCCAGAAGCGCGCGTCGGCGGTGACGAAGCGGTCGTAGGGCGCGTCGACGAAGATCTGCAGGTCGACCCGCTTGCCGTCGGGGCTGAGCTGGTACGAGGTCATGCGGCCGACGTGGATGCGCTTGTAGTACACCGGCGAGCCGATGTCGAGCGAACCCAGGTCGTCGGTGCGCAGGTTGAACGCCTTGCCGGGCGAGCCGCGGATGACGGCCGGCGCCGTCTCCAGGCCGGTGAAGCGGTCGGCGTCCTCGTCGAGCACGCCGGGATCGGCGCCGATGTAGGCGCCGGACAGCAGGGTGTCGATGCCGGACACGCCGCTCGCGCTGACGCGCGGGCGCACCACCCAGAAGCGCGTGTCCTTGCGCGTCAGGCGCTTGGCGCTCTTGGCCAGCGCAACCTTGACGTCCACGTGCGAGCCGTCGTCGCTGAGCGTGATCGCGCTGACCTTGCCGACGTTGACGTCCTTGTACTTGACCGCGGTCTTGTTGGCCTCCAGGCCGGCCGCAGTGCGGAACGAGATCGTGATCTCGTCGCCGGCGCCGAGCCAGGTATGGACCAGCATGCCCAGGCCGATGATGGCGGCGACGGCCGGGACCAGCCAGACCAGCGAGACGCGCCAGCGGCGCCGCACCATCGGCGGCTCGCCGGGCTGTGGTGTCGGATGCGAATCGGATTGTGTGGGTGTGTCGTTCATTGTCCTTGCCCGTCCCAGTTCAGGCGCGGGTCGAAATTCATGGCTGCCAGCATCGTAAGAATCACCACCAGACCGAAATAAAGTATGCCGATGCGCGGTTCGGCATCGCCCACCGCGCCAAACTTGATCGCCGCCGAAGTCACGCCAACCACCATCACGTCCAGCATCGACCAATAGCCGATGAACTCGATCATACGGTAGAGCTTGGCTCTTTCGCGCACGGCTCGCGCACTGCGCCGCTGCGCCATCACCAGCAGGATCGCCAGCACCAGGAATTTGGTGCAAGGGACGGCCACGCTGGCGATGAAGATCACCAGCGCGATGCCGTACGCGCCGCTCTTCCAGAACTCGATGACGCCGTTCAGGATCGTGCTCTCGGCACCCTTGCCGAGCAGTGTGGTGTTCATCACCGGGTATAAGTTGGCCGGGATGTACATGATCAGCGCGGCGACCAGGAAGGCCCAGGTGCGCGCGATGCTGTCCGGACGACGCCGGTGCAGGGCGGCGCCGCAGCGCGGACAGTGCGGGCGGCTGGCTGGATCGGCATTGGGGTGGGTGGATGGATCGGCGCCGCACACCAGGCCGCAGTCGTGGCAGGCCACCAGGCCCAGCTGGTGCGCCCGCGGGACCGTGTCGAGCGGATCGCGCGCGCTCATGCGGTCTCCTTTATCGACGCGGCCGGCGCGGGAACCGATTCGGTGGCATTCCACAGCATGCGCAGGTCGCGCTGGGTGATCAGGGTCAGCAGCACCATCGACGCCGCCATCGCGCCCAGGCCAATCCCCGGAATCACTTTCATGTAGCTGGACAGCTTGATCGCGGCCACCAGAATGCCGAGCAGGCCAACTTCGACCATGCTCCACGGCCGCAGCGCCACCAGCAGGCGCAGCGCCAGCGCGAACCCGGGCGCGCGCCGGCGCGCGCGCGCGAAGGCCAGCGTCCAGACGAACAGGGCGATCTGCAATGCCGGCACGACGATGATCGACAGCGCCAGCGGCACCGCGATCGGCGCGGCCGCACCGTAGTCGAGCGCTTGCGCGGCTTCCCACAGCGTGGCGTCGTTGCGCAGCGACTGCAGGCTGAGGCGCATCACCGGCGAGAAATTGGCGATGGCGAAGGCAAACGCCGCGCCCAGCGCCAGCGCCAGCCAGCTGTCGACGTCGTTGCGCCCGCCGCGGTAGAGCAGGGCGTCGCAGGTGGCGCAGCGCGCCTGCTCGTCGAAGCGGCCGATGCGGCGGCGGTACACGCTGTCGCAGTGTTCGCACACGATGTAGTCCGGATAGGTCTTCATTTGAAAGCGGTTAGTTAAAGCGATCAGTTCTTTATTGACAGATTCGTATGCCAACTTTAACCGGGAAAGGCTGTGCAGGAATGTTCTGTTGCCGTGCGACACCTATGACGGTCGGCTGGCTGGCCGCTGGACACCGCCTTCCGTCCGTAATATGCAACTAACCGACATGTGGTACGGCTCGCCGAACCCAGCATCCAGGGCCGGCGTCGGGCGCGTCGGGCAGGGCAATCGTCAGTCCGGCGCCGGCGCATCCACCAGCAGCTGCGGATCGAGCAGGCGCAGGCGCGGCTCGACATAGTAGCCGCCCGCCTCGACGTACTTCAGCGCGGCGCGCCCACAGACTTCGCACTGCAGGACGTTACAGCGGTTATAGGGAAAGTGGCGCGGCGCGATTGGCGCTTCGGGCGACCAGTACGAGGTGCCGGCCGGATGGTATTCGACGTAGCTGGCTTCCAGGTAGGGATCGTCGACCAGCGTGCCGACGATGCGCATCTGCGCTTCAGGAAAGGTCGGCGGGATGCGGGCCCATTCGTGGTACGAGGCCAGCTCGCAAGCGCACGCGCGCGTGACGGCGTTCGAGGCTTGCGCCAGGCGCATCAATTCGTCGAAGGTCGGCTTGGGGATCGTGCTCATGGGTTCTCACTCAATTCGATCGCGACTCGAACAGGTAATCCCCGCCGGCCTGGTGCCCTGCCGCAGTCAGCGATCCATACTTGGGCGTCTGCGGGAATTCCTTCTTGACGCGGGCCTGCACATCCGAGAAGACCGCGCTGCCTTGCTCCCAATTCGTGACCGAGCCGATCACCTGCATCAGGTGCCAGGTGAAAATCGAATGGCCTGCTTTGCCCGAGTCGGGGACCGGCTCGTCGCCGCCGGAGGACAGCACGACCACCGAACGCTTGGCAAGCACGTCATCGACCGTCACATGCTGACCGATTGCGTCCATGCCTTCGCGTGCGAACACGCCCGAATAGCAGCTGTCCGAAATCAGCGTCACTTGTTTCGAGCGTATGCCCGACAGCAGCTGGGCGATGTCGGCGTTGGAGATCCAGCTTTTCGGATCGGTCACCGATGTGTCCGCCGGGAGCCAGAAGCCGGCGCCGGTCTTTCTCATCGAATATCCATGCCCGGCATAGTAGATGGCCACGCTGTCCGCGCTGCCGGCCTGCGCCGCCAGCGCGTTGAGGGTCCGAAACACGGTGGCCTTGTCCGGATTGCGCACGACCTGCACCTCGTAGCCCAGTTTATCGGCAAACACCTGGCCTAGCGCATCCGCGTCGGACACGGCATTGAGCAGCGGCGGGATATTCTTGTCCGTGTAGTCGTTGACGCCGAACAGGACCGCGATCTTGCGTTCGATCCTGGGCAGGCTCACCACCCGCGCCTTGGCGCCCTGTGCCCCGGCAGCGGCGGGCGCCGGCGCCGGGGCAGCCTTGGCCTGCAACGCGGCGACCTGGGCAGGCGTGATGCGGCACACGCCGGATGCGGCTTCGGCGGCCGTGCTGCAAGGCCGCACGTCGGCCAGACTCGGATCGATGGTGAGCTTGTACACCGCGTCCGCGAACAGCTTGCGCTTGAAATCCTTGCGGTACGCGATCAGGTTGGCCAGTTCGTCCTGGTTCATCGATCCGATCCGGACCGCGGCGAAAGTCTTTGCCGGCGCCACGGTGGAGCGGTCGAATACGGCGGCGCTCAGCGCCTGCGCGGTCGCGGCCGACACGGCGGCCGGCGCCGCGGCCTGCACTGCGGTGTCGATCGCCTGGGCGCTCGCATCCTGGGCGCGTTGTTGCGGTGCGCTTGCCGGGAGGCCGGCCTTGAGTTCGAGCGCCGTGGCATTGCCCGGCGCCTGGACGAACACGTAATTCGCAGCGGACAGGCCGCTGCCGTTCACGGCGTACAAGCCGGGTCCGGATGCGGGGCTGGCCGTGCCGTTCCATTGCAGCGAGCCGGTGGTCGCGCTGGCGAGCGTGTCGCCGCCTTTGAAACCGGTCACGGTGCCGCTGAGCGGACCGGACACCAGGCTGCCCGCGCCGGTCGCGGGCGCCGCCGCGTAGACCAGCGTCGCGGGCGTGACCGTACCGACGTCAGCGTCGACCGTGGCCTGAATGGCGGTCGAGGCGCCCGCCAACTCGGTAGTCCCGATGCGGTAGTTCGCGGCATCGGCCCCACCGACCTGGAATACGCCGCTGACGCTGACGCGTTTGTTCCTGCCGACATCCGCGGACGCGAAGCTGCCTTGCGCCGGCCCGCGCACCGCTACGCTGTCGCCGGCGACGATACCGGTCAGGGCGAAGCCGTCGGGCGCCAGGCTGGCCTGTGAGGTGGCATCATATTCCTTACGCACGTCGCCGTTCAACACGATCTCGAGCGGACGGGCGTTGATGGCCGCGCTGGCGGACGTGGGCAGGGATAGGCTGTAGTTGGCCGCATCGGCGCCACCGAGCGCGCCGCTGATCGTAACGGACTTGGCGGCACCCACGTTCTTGGTGTCGAACTGGCCGGCCGTGGTCAGCGACACCGCATCGCCGGGCAGGGCGCCGGTCAACGCCGCCGACACGATGGCCGCGCGGTTGCCGTCGTAGACCTTGTCCAGCGCCGTCAAGCCGCCAAGGGTCAGCTGGCGTGGCGTAATCGATGCCTGCACGGTCGCGCCGCCGCCCAGCACATAATTGGCCGCATCCGCGCCGGTCAGCGTGGCACCGGAGATCGACACCGTCTTGCCGACGCCTGCGTTCTTGTCGCTGAACCGGCCGCTTGCGCCAACGATGCCGACGCTGTCGTAGGCGACTAGGCCGGTCAGGCTGCCGGACAAGGTCGCGCTGGCGCTGCCGTCGTAGACCTTGTCGAGCGCCGTGATGCCGTTCAGGGTGATCGGCCGCGGCGTGATCGAGGCGTGCAGGGTCGCCGTGCTGCCCAAGGCATAGTTGGCTGCGTCGGCGCCCGTCAGCGCAATGCCGGTGAACAGGACCGTCTTGGCGGTGCCGGCGTTCTTGTCGGCGAACAGGGCGTCGCCGACACGCAGGTCGACGGCGTCGCCAGCGAGAACGCCGCTCAGGCTGCCGATGGCGAGCACAGTCCGGCTACCATCGTAGACCTTGTCGAGCGCCGTCACGCCGTCGAGCGTAATCGGGCGTGGCGTGATCGACGCCTGGATCGGTGTCAGGCTGTCGATCGCGTAGTTGCCCGCATCGGAACCGGCCAGGAGATTGCCGCTCCAGCCAATGGCCTTGCCTGTGCCGACATCCTTCGTGTCGAAACGGGCGGCCGCGCCGTTCACCCGCACGTCATCGCCCGCGATGGCGCCGTCCACGGTGCCGGAGACGGTCGCGGTGCGCGTCCCGTCGTACACCTTGTCGACGCCTATCACGTTGGCCGTGACATATCGTTGCGCGATGTCGGCCACATAGGTCTGGTTTGCGCCGTAGACGGGGCGTCCGCTCGAGGTCGTGATGGCGTAAGGCGTGAACGCGCCGTCGACGAAGACGCTCTTGCCGATGCCGGCATTCTTGTCGGCGAAATGGCCTTGCGTGACACCGTCGTTGCGGTTCTGCAGTACGAATTGCGGCGCCAGGTTGCTTCCCAGCGCCGTCGAGAACGAGGTCGCGGCCGTGCCGTCATAGGCGCGTGACGCATCCACGCTCACCAGCACGTTCATGGGTGCGCGTACGATCAGGCCATTTTCGCCGGGCAGCGATACCGCGGGCGTCGAATTGGCGTCCATGCCCACCTGGACGAAGGTATAGTCGAGGGATTGATCCAGCAGCGGCAGCAAGGCGCCGACCGTCTGTAGGTAGGCCAGCCAATGCCCGTACGGCGTGGTCAGCGTGCTTTGCTGCGTCGCCAGGCTGGCTGTCGACAGCGTGATGGCGTCGCCGGCGCCCGCGGCCGACAGGTGGGCGCGGTCGAGCGAGATGGCACTGCTGCCGATGACCTGAATCTTGTTGTCGGCATTGATCTGCGCGTCGGCGAGATTGACGGTGGCGGCGGCGATGCCGATCGATCCCGAGGCGCCGGCGCCGGTGCCGCTGGCCTGCATCGCCAGGTTGCTCAAGCCCAGCGTGCGCCCGGAAATGCCGAGGAAGCTGCCTTCGAGCGTGCTGTAGGCGCCGTTGGTCAAGGTCGCCGCATTTACGTACAGGTTGCCGCCGCCGGCGTCGAGGTGGTTGCCATCCAGCGCGACCAGTTGAGCCAGGCTGTATCCGGCGCTGCCGCCGCCGAGGCGTATCTCGCCGCCGGCGGTCGCGATCGCGGCGTCGGCGCCGAGCCGGATCGCGCCGGCGCCGCCGGCATCGCGGTCGGCGATCAGGCTGACCGGCAGCGGATTGCCGGCGCTGCCGATCTTGACGCGCGCCCCGACGCTGACGTCGTTGTCTGCGGCCAGCGTCAGCGCGGCGCCGGCCGGCTGTTGCTCGCTCGTGTCGATACTCGAGTAGACGGCGAGGTTGCCGGGCAGCGCCGCGGTGCCGTCCGCTTCCAGGCGGACGCGCGCGCCCTGCAGCAGCGCGTCCCGTACGACCGTATTCGAGATGTTGGTGGCTTGCGGGCGCTCCGGGGCGCAAGGCGCGCAATCGGCGCTTTGCACGGCGATGTCGTTGGCCGCGAGCACCAAGGCGCCGCCATCGCCGCCTGCCGCGCCGTCGATGGCGGGGGCAGCGTCCACGGTCACTTGGGAGCCGGACATCTCGACCGTGCCGCCGCGGCCGCCATTCGGGCCGCCCTTGGCTTCCAGGTTGCCCTGGACGTTGGTCCAGCCGTTGGACCTGGCGATGATGCTGCCGCCATTGCCCGAGCCGGTCGCATTGGCCTTGACGTCGGCGGCGAAGATGATCACGCCCTGGTTGCCGTCGGCGCTCCAGTTCGGGTTCGCTTGCGGCGTGCCGATCAGCACCTGGCCGCCCGCGTCGGCGCCGGACGCGTCGACGGTGGTGGTGCTCCCGCTCCCGTACACCGGCCCGACCTGGACATTGGCGCCGAGCAGCTGGATCTGGCCGCCGCCATGGCCGTCGCTGGTGGCCAGCACCTTGCCCTGGACCGAGGTCGTCCCGCTGTCCGATTCGACCACGACCTGGCCGCCGGCCGCGCCGGCGCCGCCGCTCGCGCTGGTCTCGCTGGCGTCACCCAGGCTGGCGTCGGACGTGGCGTGGATCACGATATGGCCGACCTGGCTGGTATCGAGGCTGGTCGCGCGCACGATGCCGTTCTGGTTGACCATGAAGCCGTGCAGATCGATGCTGCCGCCGTTCGGCGCCAGCAGTTGGCCGAGGTTGACGACGTCGTTGCCGCTGGCGCTGACGCGCACGGTGATGTTCGGTGCGCCGCTGTCCACCAGGCTGATGCTCTTGGCGGCTGCCAGCAGGATCTGGCCGCCCTGGATGATGCCGCCTGGAGTGGCCGCGCCGGTGGCGCCGTCCACGCCAGGGCCGTCGTTCTGCACCGATCCGCCGATCAGCCAGACATGCCCTCCCAGGCTGCTGGTGCCGTCGCCGGCGGCATTCAGCTTGCCCTGGTTCTCGACCTGCCTGCCGGGCACGCCGTCGGCGCCGAAGTTGAACCGGCCGGCCAGGAAATCCTGGTTCGAGATGCCCAGCGTCGACGCCACCAGCGCGCTGACATTGACGCTCGAGCCTGCGCCGAACAGCACGCCGTTCGGGTTGACCAGCCATACCTGCCCGTTCGACGACAGGCTGCCGAGGATGTTGCTGGGGTCGTTGCCGAGCACGCGGTTCAGCACCTTGCTGTTGGCATTGTCCTGCAGGAAGATCAGGGTATTCTGCGCGCCGATCGAGAACGATTGCCAGTTCAGGATCGCATTCGGCGAGTTCCTGATCACCATCCGCTCGCTATCGCGGCTGATGTCGGCCGTTCCGTTGACCACCTGGGCGCCGCTCGGCAGCACCTGGCCGCACGCATCATTCGCGACATGGCTGAACGCGGCGGCGAGCGCCGCGGCCAGCGCGCGCCGGCGCAGGCGGGCGCAATGTCGTGGGCGGGCGAGGCGGCGTGCGGAGGACTGGTTCATGATGCTGGCTCGGTAGGTCAGAAGGCGAGGTTGAGCGCCACGTGCGCACGCATGTCACCCGGGGCGGAGCTGCTGCCGCGCTCCATGGCGCGGGCGACATCCAGCGTCGCGCTGGCGCGGCGCGGCAGCGCGAGGCGGGCGCCGGCGCCCGCCCCGGTCAGCCGGCACGAAGTCGATGCCAGCCCGAGGCAGGGCAGGGCGCCGCGGTTTTCCACCCAGCCGTGGTCGACGAAGACGTAGGGCTGCAGGCGCATGCCCTGCGCCCATTCGACGCCGGCGCTGGCCGCCTCGATGCGCAGCAGGACGCCGTGGTCGCCGTTCAGTTCGCGCTCTTCGTAGCCACGCACGCTGGCGGCGCCGCCGATGCCGAAGCGCTCGGCGGAAATCAGAGAGTCGGCGCTGTACTGCATGTCGACGCGCGCATTCAGGGTGACGGCGCCCAGTGGCTGCTCGACGAAACCGGTCGCGCGCACTACCCGGTAGCGCCGCTTCGATCCCGGCCGCGCCGCCGCGAAGGTGGCAGCGGCGCTGCCGCCGAGGTTGACCGACACGCCGGCGTTGAAACCGTATGCCAGGCCCGGCCCGCCTTTCTGGCCGGTGTACGACAGGCTCAGGGGCACCGTCGCGACGCTGACGCCGGCCGAGCCGCAGGCGGCCGAACCGAAGTCGCCGATCGAGCAATCGTCCTTGTAATCGCGCCGGTCCAGGCCGAGCGTCAGGTAGTGGTCGTATTCGCCGATGCGGTCCAGGTAGCGGTTGGCGCGCAGCCCGAGGATCGTGCCGCGGCCGGTGAACGACAGCGGGCCGGCGGTGGTGGCGGTGGTGCCGTTGCGCACGGTGGAGTGGGCGACGAAGACATCGAGCGACGCCGCCTGCCTGTACAGCGGCACCCGGTAGCCGCCGCTGAAGATCCGCACCCGGCCCGGCTCCTCGGGCGAAGTCTGGAACTGCAGCGTGCCGACGTGGTCGAGATCGAACAGATTGGCATGCTCGATCCCGACACTGATGCGTCCACGCCCGGTCGACGCCGTGCCGGTGTTGTTATAGCCGAGCAGGACTTGCAGCGGCCGGCTGTCGGCGACGTCGACGTCGGCATCGATGTCGCCGGGTTCGGTGCCGGCCGTCAGGCTGACGTTGACGTGTTTGGCGGTGTTGTTGTTGGTGAGCTGGATGTCGCGGTCGATCGCGCGCACCGCCGGCGTGGCGCCTTCGCGCAGGTGGGACAGTCCGGCGCGCACGTTCTCGCTGCTGAAATAGCGGTTGCCGTTGACGCGCACCACGGCCAGTTTGCCCTCGACCACCCGCACCACGATCGTTCCATCGGACGATTCCTGTTCCGGCAGATAGGCAACCACGCCGCCGTAGCCGGCGTCCCGGTAGGCGGACTGGATGCGCGCCGCCAGGGCATTCAATGCCGGCAAGTCCTGCCTGGTGCCGGCGACGCTGGCAGTGAGGCGCGCCAGGGCGCCCTCGGACAGCAAGGTGTTGCCTTCGACGCGCACCAGCGCCACGTCCACGGCCGGCGCTTGCGCGCATGCGATCGCCGGTAACAACAAGAGCGCCAGCCCACTGTGCGATGCCAAGCTGCGAAAGCGTATTGCCATCGGTTTCCTAATCCTTGCGCTTGCGATGGACAGCCGCGGCACGGCATGTACGACGAGGCGAACATGCCATGCGCTCTTATGTTGACAACATTAACGGACGACAATCTACGTGATTGTTTGTAATCAATGCAACTTAAATTTTCGGATGTGGTGCAGTTGCAACCATCATTGGCGGCAGGTTTGCGGTGCCGCCAACGCGCTTAAAATGCGCTACATGGCGCATTGCGAACCACGCCGCGCTATCACACAACGAGGAAAATGATGAAGACCCGATTACTGCTGGCGGGGGTGTACGCTCTGGCCTTTGCGATGCCCGCGTTTGCCCAGGAAGAGCCCGTGATCAAGCAAGGACAGGAGGACGTGGGGACGCTGGTGGACGCGCTGACGCCGAAGGAGCCTATCCGCATGCGCAGCATCAAAATGCTCGATGACGAATCAGCACCGCCGTCGGTCGTGCCACCGTCCAAGGTATCGCTGCTGATCACCTTCGAAACCAATTCCGCCACCTTGACCGCGCGCTCGCGCCAGTCCCTCGACGTGGTCGGCAAGGCGCTCGCCTCAGGCAAGCTGGCGCCGTTCCGCTTCGCCATCGAAGGGTATGCCGATCCGCGCGGCAGCGCCGCCACCAACCTGAAACTGTCGCAGCTACGCGCCCAATCGGTGCGCGCGTATCTGGTCGACACCCTGCACATCGATCCGGCTCGCCTGGAAGCGGTCGGCAAAGGCGACCGCGAGCTGATGAACAAGGTCAACGTGGATGCGCCGGAAAACCGTCGCGTCACCATCGTCAACCTGGCGCATTGAACCCGACGCGCCTCAGGGCGCGGCCTCGTCGATGACGAACGACGCAGCGCCGTAGGCGGCGGGGCAAGGCGTGTCCCGACACGACGGCGTGCCCGCGAACAGGGCGCCGGTGCCGCGGTAGTCGCGCTGCAACTGGGCGGCGCGCTCGATCGGGAATGCGCCGAACCCGTGGCTTTCGACCAGGCCTGCGGCGCTGAAGTCGCGTGGCGCGTCCGATACGATGACGACGAAATGGTCGGTGCCGGCCGGCCCCCCGGCTTCGAGCGGCCACTTTGCATTCGGCAGCTCGAGCGTCTGTCCGGGCTGGATCCGGTTGTCGCGATCGCGCCCGTTCGGGAACACCATGATGAAATCGGCGCGCTTGCTGCCGACCATTTCGACGTACACATAGCCCGGGTGGGTTGCGCTGACCGAAAAGCCGATACGTTGCCCGATCGTGACGCGCCGGTTTTTCACGTTCACCGTGACCTTGCGTGTGGCGTCGGCGCCGGCCTGCACGGCGTCGAGGGCGGCGACCGGATCGAACGGCGCCTTCGCCGTCGGCACTGCAGCAGCCGGCGCTGCAGCGTTCGCCGCAAGGGCTGGCGCGTCGCTGGTGGCGACCGGCTGGGCGCGTTCGGCGCCATGGCCTCCGAGCAGCAAGGCCGCAGCCACGCCGGCAGCCCCAAGGACCGCCAACCCGGCCAGCACCGGCACCAGGCGGCGCGGCTGGCGCGCCGCCGGCGGCGCCGCAGGCTTGTCGGCCGGCGCGGGCGTCGGCGCCGGTGCCGATGACGGCGCGGGTGCATCGATGCCCGACAGCGTACGCATGGCAGCGACGCTTTGCGGCCGATCGCCCGGCTTGAAGGCGAGCGCCTGGTCGAGCGCCTGCAGGAAGCCGGGCGTGAAGGCGCCGGCGTAGCGCGTTGCGAGCGGAACGTAGGGATCGGCCATCATGCGGCTCATTGCCGGCGGCGGCGCGCTGCCGTCGATCGCGAAGTGCACGACCGAGGCCAATGCATACAGGTCGGTCCAGGCTCCCTGGCTCATGCCCGGCATCTCGGCGTACTGCTCGATCGGCGCGTAGTTCTGCTTGAGGATGACCGTGAAGGCCTGGTTGGCGGCGCCGACCGCACGCCGGGCAGCGCCGAAGTCGAGCAGCACCGGCCGGCCATCTTCGAGCATGAGGATATTGTCGGGCGCGATGTCGCGGTGGTAGCAGTGATCCTGGTGGATCGTTTCGAGCGCATCGAGCAGCGGCGCCAGCAAGGCTTTCAACCAGCGCTCGTCGGGCCGCTCGGCGCGCCCAAGCAACAGTTGCTTGAGCGTCTGCCCGCGGTAGAACGGCATGACCATGTAGGCAGTGCCGTTACCCTCCCAGAAGCGATAGACCTTGACCAGCGACGGGTGATCGAACTTCGCCAGCAGCCGCGCCTCGTTGACGAAGCTGCGCCGGCCTGCCTCGAAGCCCTCGGCGTTCTGCGTCGACTGGACGGTGACCTGGAGCCCAGCGCCGCGCCGCGCGAACGACGGCATGTACTCCTTCAGCGCAACCTGACGTTCGAGCAGGTGGTCGTAGGCCAGGTAGACGATGCCGAACCCGCCCTGGCCGAGTACGGCCGTGATTTCGAATTCATCCAAGCGCGTACCGAGCGGCAGGACGTGCGCGTCCTCATGCGCAGGCTGCGTGGAGAACGGACCGGCGGTATTGCCGGAGGCAAGGACGGTGAGATCGTCGTCGGGCGGGAGGTTCATTGTCGCGGGCGCTGTTCGGGTTCCATATTATGGTCCGCCCGATGTCATCCGGCTATCGGTTATTTGCAACACCAACGGTATGCGCGACAACGGCTCGCTGATGCCGACAACCCTCTTGCATTGCTAGCAATTAAATTGCGCCGGGAAAGTTTTCTATTTGTTAGCACATCTTATGATGGATGTCAGATAAGAACAGCGCGGAGTATCAAAACAGCAACGCTTTGAAAAAATAAATTTATTTTCTACATTTGGTTATTTTCAGAACGTATAGTGCTGCACTATTCGTCATCCAAGCTAACCGGACAGTATATTGCGAGCCGATTTTTCATGGCGCACGTATGCGAAATGGATAGGCGCCGACGACAACTGAAAGTAAGCGGCAACCAGGTTCCCGGAGAAGGAATGAGCACTATCGATATCGACGCAATGCTGGAGCCGGTTGCGGATGACCAGCCTTGCGGACCCAACCTCGAGTACGATCCGGACTTTCTTGCGCTTGAACAGGAAGCGCTTGGCAAGCCGGAAGTGCAGTACGGCGATACCGTCACGCCGGCCGTTCCTCCCGATTGGAAAGTCGTGCGTCGGCTTGCCGCCGATCTGCTGACACGCAGCCGCGATCTGCGCCTGGTCACTTACTTGACACGCGCCAGCCTGGCGCTGAACGGTCCGTCCGGCCTGGCCGACGGCATTCAACTGATCGACCGTCTGCTCGAGCTGCGCTGGGACAGCGTACACCCCGAACTCGACCCGGACGACGCCCTCGATCCGACCCTGCGCATCAATTCGCTGGCGGTGCTGGCCGACGGCGCGACTCTTTTGCGCGAACTGCGCGACGCCACGCTGGTCCGCCTGCCGGGTCTCGGGCCGCTGACGATCAAACTCATCGACATCGCCAACGGCGAACTCGCTCCGGCCGCAGACCAGGAAAAGATCGCTATCGGCTCGATCGAGCAAGCCCTAGCCGACATCGATGCGGACGAGCTGGCGCGCGCCACCGAGGCGCTCGAACGTGCCCTGATCGCCGCCGTCAACGTCGAGCTGACGCTGGTGCGCCAGGTGGGCAGTTCACAAGCGCTCAACCTGGATGCGCTGACGCGGCAATTACGCAAGGCCTCCGATTTCCTGCGTCGCGGCCAGGACGGCGCCGATGCCGCGCCTGCATCCGATGCAGACGCCCAGACCGACGACGGCGCCCAGGGCGCGCAAGGTACGGAACGCGCCGTACGTGCCGGCATCAGCGGCGAGATCACCAATCGCGACGACGTCGTGCGCATGCTCGATAAGCTGGTCCAGTACTACAGCCGGCAGGAGCCATCGAGCCCGATCCCGATCCTGCTCGAGCGCGCCAAGCGTCTGGTGCCGATGAACTTTTTCGAGATCATGAAGGACCTCGCGCCGGACGGTATCGGCCAGCTGACCGTGATCCGCGGGCCGGACGGATCGGAGCAGGAAGAAGAGTATTAACCGAAAGTATTAACCGCAGGCAACAGGCGGGCAGGGTCGCAGGCAGTCATATCGACCAATCGTCATTTCATTTCAGGGGGTGTCAATCGTGGGTAAAGAAAGTAGCCAGAAGTTCATCGCGCGCAACCGGGCGCCGCGCGTCCAGATCGAATACGACGTCGAGGTGTATGGCGCCGAAAAGAAAATCCAACTGCCGTTCGTGATGGGTGTCATGGCCGACCTGAGCGGCCAGCCGGCCGATCCGCTGGCGCCGGTCGCCGAACGCAAGTTCCTCGAAATCGACGTCGACAACTTCGACGAACGCTTGAAGGCGATGAAGCCGCGCGTGGCCGTGCAGGTGCCCAACACCTTGACCGGCGACGGCAGCATGGCGGTCGAGATGACGTTCGAGAGCATGGACGATTTCACCCCTGCCGCGATCGCGCGCAAGGTGGCGCCGCTGGCCAAGCTGCTCGAGGCGCGCACCCAGCTGTCCAATCTGATGACCTACATGGACGGCAAGACCGGCGCCGAAGACCTGATCGCCAAGCTGCTGGCCGAACCCGCGCTGATGCAGGCACTGACGTCGGCCCCGAAGCCGCAACAATGACTTGACCGTCCTGGAGAATGACAATGGCTGAACAATTGGCACAAGTAGAACAGCAGGGCGGCACGCTCGAGATGAGCGATTTCGGCAGCCTGCTGCAGAAGGAATTCAAACCGCAGTCGGACAAGGCCAAGGAATCGGTCGAGAACGCGGTGCGCACGCTGGCCGAACAGGCGCTGCAGGGCAGCAACCTGGTCTCGGGCGACGTGCTGGCGACGATCGAAAGCCTGATCGCCGCGCTCGACAAGAAGCTGAGCGAGCAAGTCAACCTGATCCTGCACGCCCCCGAATTCCAGAAGCTGGAAGGCGCATGGCGCGGCCTGCACCACTTGGTCAACAATACCGAGACCGACGAGCAGCTGAAGATCCGCGTGATGAACATCTCGAAGAACGATCTGGGCAAAACGCTCAAGAAGTTCAAGGGCACGGCTTGGGACCAGAGCCCGATCTTCAAGAAGATGTATGAAGAAGAATACGGCCAGTTCGGCGGCGAACCGTTCGGCGCCATCGTGGCCGACTACTACTTCGACAACAGCGCGCCGGACGTCGAGCTGCTCTCGAGCATGGCGAAGGTCGCCGCCGCCGCCCACGCGCCTTTCATCGCCGCGGCCGCACCGTCCGTGATGCTGATGGAATCGTGGCAGGAACTGGCCAACCCGCGCGACCTGACGAAGATCTTCCAGACCCCGGAACATGCCGCCTGGCGCTCGTTCCGCGAGTCCGAGGATTCTCGCTACGTCGGCCTGGCCATGCCGCGCTTCCTGGCGCGCCAGCCGTACGGCGCCAAGACCGATCCGGTCGAGGCATTCGACTTCGAGGAAGACACCGCGAGCCTGGGCAGCCAGAGCTACACCTGGGCCAACGCCGCCTATGCGATGGCGGTCAACATCAACCGCTCGTTCAAGGAGTACGGCTGGTGCTCGCGCATTCGCGGCATCGAGTCGGGGGGCGCGGTCGAAGGCTTGCCGGTGCACTCGTTCCCGACCGACGACGGCGGCGTCGACATGCAGTGCCCGACCGAGATCGCGATCTCGGACCGGCGCGAAGCCGAACTGGCGGCCAACGGCTTCATGCCTCTGGTGCACAAGAAGAACACCGATTTCGCTGCCTTCATCGGCGCCCAGTCGCTGCACAAGCCGGCCGAATACGACGACCCGGACGCGACCGCCAACGCCAACCTGGCCGCGCGCCTGCCTTACCTGTTCGCCACCACCCGCTTCGCGCATTACCTGAAGTGCATCGTGCGCGACAAGATCGGTTCGTTCAAGGAGCGCGACGAGATGCAGCGCTGGCTGTCGAACTGGATCACCCAGTACGTGGACGGCGACCCGATCAATTCGAGCGAAGCCACCAAGGCGCGCAAGCCGCTGGCCGCCGCCGAGGTGGTGCTGGAAGAGGTCGAGGGCAATCCGGGCTACTACACGTCGAAGTTCTTCCTGCGCCCGCACTACCAGCTCGAAGGCTTGACCGTGTCGCTGCGCCTGGTCTCGAAGCTGCCGTCGGCCAAAGGCGCTTGAGTTCCGGTCCGGCGCCGCGCGGCGCCGGGAAAGCAGGGCGGGCGCATCCGCGTTCGCCCATCGATTCATTTCGCCGCCATCCCGGCGGCACACTAGGGGATAAAAATGGCATTGGATATGTTCATCAACATGGGCACCAACATCGTCGGCGAGTCGGCCGACAAGGTCCAGGGCAAGGCCGGCGACATCGACGTGCTGGCCTGGAGCTGGGGCATGTCGCAGTCGGGCACCACCCACATGGGTTCGGGCGGCGGCGCCGGCAAGGCCAACTTCCAGGACCTGTCGTTTACCAAATACATCGACTCGGCCAGCAATGCATTGATGATCGCGCTGGCCAAGGGCACCCACATCCCGGTCGTCAAACTGCTGGCACGCAAGGCCGGTGAGGGCCAGGTTCCGTACATCACGATCGAACTGAAGGAAGTGATGGTGACCTCGGTGTCGACCGGCGGCAGCGGCGGCGAAGACCGCCTGACCGAAAACGTCACGCTCAACTTCGCCGAAGTGAAGTACACCTACAACCAGCAATCCAAGACCGGCGGCAAAGGCGCGGACAAGATCTTCGCCTGGAACATCGCCGAGAACGCCGCAGCTGGTTGATTTCTCGTAACACGGACAGCCGCCCGGCTGTCCGCCTATCATCGACAGGTACGACATGGACCCCCGACAACTCATCCTCGACGGCAAACTGAAGGAAGCGCTCGCCGCCTTGCAGGATACGGTGCGCAAGGATGCCGCCAACAGCAAGCACCGCGTGTTCCTGTTTCAGCTGCTGTGCGTGATGGGCGAGTGGAAGCGGGCCTTGAACCAGCTGAACGTGGCCGGTGAACTCGATCCCGCCACCCTGCCGATGGTGCAGACCTACCGCGAGGCGATTCAGTGCGAAGCGCTGCGCGGCGAAATTTTCAGGGCGGCGCATGCACCGCTGATCTTCGGCCAGCCGCCCGCCTGGCTGGCGCTGCTGGTCGAGGCCCTCAGGCTCGACGCGGCCGGCGACCTTGAAGGCGCCGCGGCCATGCGCGCGCAGGCGTTCGAAGACGCGCCGGCCAGCGCGGGCAGCATCGACGGCCAGCGTTTTTCCTGGCTGGCAGACGCCGATGCGCGCCTCGGCCCGGTGCTCGAAGCGGTCGTCAACGGCCGTTATTTCTGGGTGCCGATGCAGCGTATCCGCCGCATCGCCTTCGACGCCCCGAGCGATCTGCGCGACGTAGTCTGGACGCCGGCCTCGTTCACCTGGACCAACGGCGCCGAGACGGTTGGCCTGGTGCCGACCCGCTATGCCGGCACGCTCGCCCACGGCGACGACGCGCTGCTGCTGGCGCGCCGTACCGAATGGAGCGACGACGGGCATGGTCTGGGTCAGCGCATGCTGGTCACGGATGCCGGCGAGTACCCGCTGATGGATGTGCGCGTGATCGAGTTCGACGCCGCGGCCGACGAGGATGTCCCCGCTCATGGCTGAACTGGCGCCGCGCGAACGCCTGCAGCCCTCGCTGCTGGACCGCCTGACCGACGACGAGCCGGAGTCCAGCGTCGAGCCGCGCGAACGCCGCGTGCTGTCGCTGCGCACGTTGCGCGAAGGCGTGCTGCGCGACCTTGCCTGGCTGCTGAACACGACCAACCTGCTGTCGGTGACGACGACGCCGAAGCTGGCGCACCTGGCCGGCTCGGTGCTGAACTACGGCGTGCCCGGGCTGGCCGGCAACGCCGTCGCCAACCTGGACATCGCCATGCTCGAACGCGGCATCCGCCAGGCGATCTGGGATTTCGAGCCGCGCCTGATCCGCGGCTCCGTCAGCGTCAAGGCGCGCGCCGCCGAGGAAGGCAAGAACAAGCTGGACTTCGACATCGAGGCCGATCTCTGGGCCCAGCCTTATCCCGAGCGCCTGTATCTGAAGACCGAACTCGATCTCGAGCGCGGCGCGGTGCTCGTGACCGAGACCAATGGCCGGGGCGCCGCATGAACCCGCGCTTCCTGCGTTACTACAGCCAGGAGCTGCAGCACCTGCGCGAAGCGGCCGGCGAGTTCGCCCACGAATACCCGAAGATCGCCGGGCGCCTCGGCCTGGACAGCTTCGAATGCGCCGACCCCTACGTGGAACGCCTGCTGGAAGGCTTCGGCTTCATGGCGGCCCGGGTGCAGATGAAGATCGACGCCGAGTTCCCGCGCTTTACCCAGCACCTGGCCGAACTGGTCTATCCGCAGCTGCTGGCGCCGACCCCGTCGATGGCGGTGGTGCAGTTGCAGCCCGACCTGGCCAATCCGGCCTTGCAGACCGGCTACCGGGTGGCGCGCGGCAGCGCCCTGCGCAGCGTGCTCGGCAAGGGCGACAACACCGCCTGCGAGTTCCGCACCGCGCATGACGTGACCCTGTGGCCGGTCGAGCTGGTGGAAGCCAAGTTCTTCACCCATGGCGGCAGCCAGGCCGGCCTGAACGTGCAATGGCCGCCGACGGTGAAGGCCGGCGTGCGCCTGCGCCTGAAAAGCACCGGCGCCGCTTTCAAGGACCTGCCGCTCGACCGCTTGCAGCTGCACCTGCGCGGCGCCGACGACATGCCGGTGCGCATCCTGGAAGCGCTGCTGTCCGGTGTCGAAGGCGTTCTGGTGGCGCCGGTCGCACGCCCCGCGGCCTGGCATCGACTGCTGCCGAAGACTGCACTGCGCCCGCTCGGCCTGTCCGACGACGAAGCCCTGCTGCCCAGCGGCGGCCGCAGTTTCCAGGGCTACCGCCTGTTGCAGGAATATTTCGCCTTCCCGCAACGCTTCCAGTTCGTCGAGCTGGCCGGCCTGCTGCCAGCGCTACGCCAGTGCGCCGAGCGCGAGGTCGAGATCACGATCCTGCTCAAGCGCGCCGACGCGCATCTGGAAAAGTCGCTCGACGCGTCCAACTTCGCCTTGCACTGCACCCCGGCGATCAACCTGTTCCAGCGCCGCGCCGACCGCATCAACGTCAGCGACGAGCAGCTCGAATACCACGTGCTGGTCGACCGCACGCGGCCGATGGACTACGAGGTGTTCCAGGTCGAGTCGGTCACCGCTTACGGCAGCGGCAGCAACGACCAGCAGGCCTTCCGGCCGTTCTACGCGGCCAAGGACGTCGGCACGCTGCACCAGGGCCGCGCCTTTTTCCAGCTGCGGCGCGAGCCGCGCCAGCTGTCGCAGCGCCAGCGCCGCGACGGTCCGCGCTCGAGCTACATCGGCAGCGAAGCATTCATCGCCATCGTCGACGCCGCCGAGGCGCCGTACAGCGACAACGTGCGCCAGCTCGGCGTGACGGTCTCCTGCACCAACCGCGACCTGCCGCTGGCGCTGGCGCTCGGGGTCGGCAAGACCGACTTCATCCTCGAAGACGGCGCACCGGTGGCGGCGGTACGCTGCGTGGCCGGCCCGAGTCAGCCGCATCCGTCGTTCGCCGAGGGCAGCATGGCCTGGCGCCTGCTCAACCAGCTGTCGCTGAATTATCTGTCGCTGCTGGACACCGATGCCAGCCAGGGTGCGGTGGCGCTGCGCGAACTGCTGGCGCTGTACTGTCATCCGGCCGACCTGAACGCCCAGCGCCAGGTCGAGGGCGTGCGTTCGATCGCTTCGCAGGCGATCACGCGGCGCATGCCGTCGCCCGGTCCGATCGCGATGGGGCGCGGCCTGCAGATTACCGTCACGCTCGACGACACCGCATTCGAGGGCACCGGTGCCTTCGTGCTCGGCGCCGTGCTGAGCGAATTCTTTGCCCAGTACGTGTCGATCAATTCGTTCACCGAGACCGTGGTCCGCACCGTCGGGCGCGGCGAGATCATGCGATGGCCGGCAAGGATGGGCGCATGCGCGATCCTGTAGCCCTCGATGTGCGGCTCGAGGCCGACGCCGCGCGCATGGATTTCTTCCATGTGCTGCGCCTGCTCGAGAATGCGCGCCCCGACCTGCCGCGCATCGGCGCCTCGCTGCGTCCGCGCGACGATGCGGTGCGCTTCGGCCAGGATCCGGAGCTGGTGTTTCATCCGACCGCGCTGGCGCGCTTCACCCGCGCGGACGGCGACGCCAAGGCGCGCCTCGCGGTGAATTTCTTCGGCCTGCTGGGCGCTAACGGGCCGATGCCGACGCACATCACCGAATACGTGCGCGATCGCCTTCGTCAAGGCGGTGACGGCACGATGCGGGCCTTCCTCGACGTGTTCCACCATCGCATGGTGGCGCTGTTCTACCGCGCCCGCGCCGCGGCCGAACCGGTGATCAGCCTGGACCGCGCCGACGCCGACCGCTTCTCCGATTTCGTCGGCAGCCTGTTCGGCATCGGCACGCCGTCGCTGCGCGAGCGCGACGCGATCGGCGACTTCGCCAAGCTGCACTTCGCCGGCCTGCTGGCCAACAAGGCGCGTCCGGCCGCCGGCTTGGTGACGATCCTGCGCGCCTACTTCGCGCTGCCGGTGCGGGTCGAGCAGTTCGTCGGCCACTGGATGCGCCTGCCCGACGAGGCGCACAGCCGGCTTGGCGCATCCGAGAACGGCAACCGGCTGGGCAGCTCGATGCTGCTCGGGCGCAGCGTCTGGGATTGCCAGCACAAGTTCCGCATCGTGATCGGCCCGGTCGACTACGCCGATTACCAGCGCTTCCTGCCTGGCGGCGACAGCATGCAGCGCCTGCTTGCCTGGGTCAGGACCTATGCCGGCATGACGCTCGACTGGGACGTGCGCGTTGTACTCAAGAAGGAACAGATGCCGCCGCTGCGCCTGGGCGGCACGACCCGCATGGGCTGGAGCACCTGGCTCGCGAGCACCGCCGCAAGGCGCGACCTCGACCAGATGACGATCAATCCGGCGAGCTTGGAACGCAGTAGCCACACCAATCGTAAAAACAACTAAGGGGAAGTCCATGGCCGACATCAGCCGCGTTGCATTGTTTGGAAAACTGAACAGCCTGTGTTACCGGGCGATCGAGAGCAGCACCGTCTTCTGCAAGCTGCGCGGCAACCCCTACGTCGAACTGGTGCACTGGCTGCATCAGATCCTGCAGCTGCAGGACTCGGACCTGGTGCGCATCGTCCGCCAGTACGACATCGACCCCGCGACCCTGGCGCGCGACTTGACCGCGGCGCTGGACCGGCTGCCGCGCGGCGCCAGCGCCGTCACCGACCTGTCGGCGCAGCTCGAGGAGTCGGTCGAGCGCGCCTGGGTCTACGGCACGCTAATGTTTGGCGAATCGCAGATCCGCTCGGGACACCTGGTCGTCGGCCTGCTCAAGACCAGCGGCCTGCGCAACGGCCTGTACGGCATCTCCAGGCAGTTCGAGAAGGTCAAGCTGGAACACCTGACCGACAACTTCGCCAAGTTGCTGGGCGACTCGCCGGAAAGCAAGTTGGCTGCCACCGACGGTTTCAGCGGCGGCGGCGCGGCGCCGGGCGAAGCCTCGGGCGCGATCGCGCCGGCAGCGATGGGCAAGGGCGAAGCGCTCAAGAAGTTCACGGTCGATCTGACCGAGCAGGCCAGGAGCGGCAAGATGGACCCGATCGTCGGGCGCGACGACGAGATCCGCCAGATGGTCGACATCCTGATGCGGCGGCGCCAGAACAACCCGATCATGATCGGCGAGGCCGGCGTCGGCAAGACCGCCGTGGTCGAAGGCTTCGCCCAGCGCATCGCGCGCGGCGACGTGCCGCCGTCGCTGAAGGAAGTGGAACTGCGCGCGCTCGACGTCGGTCTGCTGCAGGCCGGCGCCAGCATGAAGGGGGAGTTCGAGCAGCGCCTGCGCTCGGTCATCGACGAGGTGCAGGCCAGCGAAAAGCCGGTCATCCTGTTCATCGACGAGACCCACACGCTGGTCGGCGCCGGCGGTGCGGCCGGCACCGGCGACGCGGCCAACCTGCTCAAGCCGGCGCTGGCGCGCGGCACGCTGCGCACCATCGGCGCCACCACGTTTGCCGAGTACAAGAAGCATATCGAGAAGGATCCGGCGCTGACGCGGCGCTTCCAGGCCATCCAGGTCGACGAGCCCGACGAAGCGCGCGCGATCCTGATGATGCGCGGCGTGGCCTCGACGATGGAAAAGCATCACCAGGTGCAGATCCTGGACGAGGCGCTGGAAGCGGCGGTCAGGCTCTCGCACCGCTACATTCCGGCGCGCCAGCTGCCCGACAAGTCGGTCAGCCTGATCGATACCGCGTGCGCGCGCGTGGCCGTGAGCCTGCACGCGACCCCGGCTGAGGTGGACGACAGCCGCAAGCGCATCGAGGCGCTCGAGACCGAACTGCAGATCATCGGCCGCGAAGGCGCGATCGGCATCGACACCGGCAAACGGGCGCTCGAGGCCGACGAGCTGCTCGGCGCCGAACGTGAACGCCTGGCTGCGCTGGAAGCGCGCTGGAACGGCGAGCGCGCGCTGGTCGACCAGCTGCTGGCCTTGCGCGCGCGCCTGCGCGAGGGCGCCCAGCCGGTCGAGGGCACCGGCAGCCGGCTCGAAGCCGCGGCCGTGACCGAGGCGCCGGCGGCGCCGGACGCGGGCCAACGCGCCGATCTGCTGGCGCAGCTGCGCGAGGTGCAGGCCAGCCTGAGCGAGCTGCAGGGCGAGAACCCGCTGATCCTGCCGACCGTCGACTACCAGGCGGTGGCCGCCGTGGTCGGCGACTGGACCGGCATCCCGGTCGGCCGCATGGCCAAGAACGAAATGGAGACCATCCTCAACATCGCCGCGACGTTGGCGAAGCGCGTGATCGGCCAGGACCACGCGATGGAGATGATCGCCAAGCGCATCCAGACCTCGCGTGCGGGCCTGGACAACCCGAGCAAGCCGATCGGCGTATTCATGCTGGCCGGTACCTCGGGCGTCGGCAAGACCGAAACGGCGCTGGCGCTGGCCGAGGCGCTGTACGGCGGCGAGCAGAATCTCATCACGATCAACATGAGCGAGTACCAGGAAGCGCACACGGTATCGACGCTGAAAGGCGCGCCGCCGGGCTACGTCGGCTACGGCGAAGGCGGCGTGCTGACCGAGGCGGTGCGCCGCAAGCCGTATTCGGTGGTGCTGCTCGACGAAGTCGAAAAGGCGCACCCGGACGTGCACGAGATGTTCTTCCAGGTGTTCGACAAGGGCTTCATGGAGGATGGGGAAGGGCGCTTTATCGACTTCAAGAACACCCTGATCATCCTGACCACGAATGCCGGCACCGACCTGATCGCCGGCCTGTGCCAGGACCCGGACCTGATCCCCGAACCGGAAGACATGGCCAAGGCGCTGCGTCCGTCGCTGCTGAAGGTATTCCCGCCGGCGCTGCTCGGCCGCATGGTGGCGATTCCGTACTATCCGCTGTCGGATGCGATGCTGGGCGAGATTGTCAAATTGCAGCTGAACCGCATCAAGAAACGCGTCGAGGCGCGCTACAAGATTCCGTTCACGTACACCGACGACGTGGTCAAGCTGGTGGTGTCGCGCTGCACCGAGGGCGAGTCGGGCGGGCGCATGATCGATGCGATCCTGACGAATACGATGCTGCCGGATATTTCCAAGGAATTCCTGAATCGGATGATGCAGGGACAGACCATCGACGGCGTGCGGGTGGACGCAGTGCATGGTGAATTCACTTACCAGTTCAATGGTGCCGCATGAAAATAAGCAAAGATCATATCTGGGGTCCGATGCCGGACGCGGAAATGCAAAGCGTGGCGGCGACGTATATCCGCAATTTCAAATTGCATGATGTATTCCTGGAGAATGGCGCATGCCGGCTTGGCGATTTCACGCCGCAAAGCAAGATTTATATCCTGGTTCATGGGCATTCGCAGATGCCGCTGTTCTCGAACAGTAACGGGAAGTGGTCGGCAACGCAGCTTGCGAGGATGCTCGAGGCCGACGGCTTGCCGAAAGATCAGCGAGAAATCGAATTGCTGGTGTGCCATGCCGGAGAGTCAGTCAACGACAAGAAAACCGGCGCCAAGCTGTTGGACATCCACAGCCAAGCCCAGAAAGCGAAAGCGAAGAACAAAAGCATCGACAAGCTCGCCGGCTTGTTTTCGAAGGTGGCCGCCAAGGGGACCGGACCTTCGTTCTTCGAAAGCGATCCAGAAAAGCTTCTGCTGCCCCTCGCGGCAGAGCTTGCCCAAGCCTTGAAACACCTCGGCTTTACGAATTTCCGTGTCATCAGTTATAAGTGCCCGGTCGCTCAGTATAGCCAAGATGGTGAAGTCTATCTCGACCTGACGAAAAAAGGCGGGCAGTGGGGAGTGAAGGCAAAACACCATCCAACCTATCGTGTTGTCTGGCAATAGCAGTCATCTTGCTCCCTTCTTTGTTTCTACCAGAGCCAATTTCTCAAACAGGTAATTAATGAGTACTTATGCAAGCACGTTGACCGCTGGGGGCGCAGCTCGCGTCAATTTCCTCAATCAATGCATCATCAATGGCTATACCGACTATGTGTTCGAATACCTTGTGATGGATTACCGCAGCAGTCCTACCAAGAAAAAAGCGATGGGGCTGTACGACGTGTTTATCGCCGAGCAGTCGCCGTATCAGGTCAACTGCAATGAACTGCTCGGCCCCAACGCGCGGATACATCAGATCATTAATCGCTACAAAACGTCGTCGGAGATGAATGTGTTCCAGAAGATTGCCTTGGCGGGTTTGCGCGGAGCCGACAAGGAAATTTTCGATCATTTCCTTCCTGCGATTTTCCGTCAGGAAGACACTAATGCGATGCGCTCGATGGATACCGGCGTGGTCGACGTCAGCAAGCTATCGGGTGTCAAGAAAAGCATGGCGCAGTCATGGAAGCCGACGCGCACGAAATTGCTCGGCGCCGGCTTTGCATGCATCGCCTGCACGTAAGGAATCGGCATTTCAAAAGGCTGGTGCACGCTGTCAAATTGGCTTAATTTTTCGAACGTTCTTCGGCTGCTGGTTCGATTGACAGAAACGATACTACTTTAATGAGGAGGAACGACATGGCGGACTGGTCAGGCGATTACACCCCGGTCAAAAGTCAGATCCAGTATTCGGGTCGTGAGGTTCACTTACAGGGTCTGTTTCGTGGTTTTGGCATCGAACGGATGAATGGTGGAGTCAAACAAGGGCCTTATTTTTACTTCCTGGGCAACCCGCACACCAAAGGCGCGTACACCAGCGACACTTCGGATTTTTACAAGCGCTTACTCCGATCGCTTGCCGACAAGTGGCAGGTGAACGGCAGCCCCGCTATCGGCAACGTCAACGCGCCGGGCGGGTTAACAGCCAATTATCGCGGAACGACATTATGGGACGGTAGCTGAACCGAGAGTCGACGGCTGACATGCAAACGCTTACCCGAGAGCTCCGCAATTGCGTTGTTTGCGGTGCACCGCTACGCGCTCAGGCGCAAATTTCCGACGCCTTTCCATCATGCTTCGCCGTGGCCTGCCGCATGGTCGGCGCCCGCCGCGCGGACATGAGCGAAGCAAACTTCCGGCACTACCTTCGGCGCGAAGCGCAGCACAGGCGCGAACAGGCGGCGCTGGTGGCGGCATCGCGCGCCAGGAAGATCGAGGAGGCCGAGTCGAACGCCCGCACATGGACTCGGTTGCACGCGTTCGCGCACCTGCCCGACGAGCGCGCGGCCGCACCATTGCGGCTATTGCTGCCGTCCGGACCGGCCCGCGCGCGGACGCTGGCCCGAACGCGGCTTGAACACTACCGTTCCCACTTGCTGGCCGTCGCCGACATCGCCACCACGATGGCGCCCGGCGCGCCGCAGGCAAGTGTCGCGGTGCTCTCCGATCCACCGCCGGCTCCCGCCACGCCGTCAGCCATGCCTGGCCGCCTGTGCGCGCTGTGCGCCGGCGGCTGCTGCACCCGCGGCGGCGAGCATGCCTACCTGGAACCGCCGACGCTGCGCCGCTTCATGGATGCGCACCCGCAGCTCTCGCTTGAAGCGGTGGTGCAGGCCTACCTCGACCGGCTCGCCGACAAGACCCAGGCCGGTTCCTGCATCAACCACACGCGCAGCGGCTGCAGCCTGCCGCGCGACATGCGCAGCGACACCTGCAACGACTTTGCCTGCGAACCGCTGGCGCAGGTGCAGGCCGCCCCGCGCGAGCAGGTGGTGCTGGTCGTGCGCCGCAAGCAGCAGCATTGGCTGCGCGACCGCGTCGACCTCGACAACGCCATCAACGGCGCCGCGGTGCTGACCGAAACCGGCGTGCGCCGCATGCGCATCGGACGACAGGAGAGCGAGCATGCCTAACCAGGTATCGATGGGCGCCATGATGGCCTGCAGTTTCGGCGCCGCGCCCTCGGCGCTGGTGGTGCTGCCGGCCAACAAGGTGCTGTGCGAAGGCCCCCCGGCCGCCAACATCATGGACCACGTCCCGATGACCAACATCATGCCTTTCGGCGTGTGCAATTCGCCGGCCAATCCGATGGTGATCGCGGCGACCGCGGCGGCGATGGGCGTGCTCACCCCCATGCCGTGTATTCCGGCCACGGCGGCGCCGTGGGTGCCGGGTGCCGCGACGGTCATGATCGGCAAGATGCCGGCGCTCGACAACGTCTCGAAGTGCATGTGCAACTGGGGCGGCGTGATTTCGTTCACGACGCCCGGCACCACCAAGACCATGATTCCCTGACCAATGAAAAACGCCTCATGAACCCGACCCAATCGAACCGCGAAGTCTCCGTCAAGACCGCCTTGGCGGACGACGTGCTCCTGTTTGCCGGCATGCAGGGCAAGGAGCAGCTCGGGCGGCTGTCGTCGTTCACCGTAAACCTGGTCTCGACCGACAAGGCGGTCAAGATCGCCGACGTCCTCGGCAAGCCGCTGACCGTGAGCGTGATGCTGAGCGACGGCAGTACCAAGCGTCATTTCAACGGCATCGTGACGCACTTTCGCTGCACCGGCTGGTCCGGCGACGAAGCCGCCTACGAGGCCACGGTGCAGCCCGGCCTGTGGCTGCTGTCGCGCAGGTCGGACTGCCGCATCTTCCAGGACAAGTCGGTGCCGGACATCGTCAAGGAGGTCTGCGCCGCGTACGGCGCCAACGTCGGGCTCTCGGTCGACTTGCTGAGCAATTCCTATCCCGCCCTGCCGTATTGCGTGCAATACCGCGAGACCGACCTCGACTTCGTATGCCGCCTGCTCGAAGGGGCCGGCATCTACTTCTACTTCACCCACAGTTCCGACAGCCACAGCATGGTGCTGGCGGATTCGTACGGCGCGCACCGGCCGATCCCCGGTTACGGCGCGCTGAAGTACGCGGACAGGGCCGCCCGGGCGACGGATCGCGCGGAATCGGTGTCGGCCTGGTCGGCCGGTGGTGCCATCACGTCGAGCACGTACGTCCTGAACGACTTCGATTTCGAAAAAGCCTCTGCCAGTGCCAGCGGCGGCCTGGTGACCAACGCCACGATCGCTGCGGCGTTCGAGCAGACTGCCTATGAGGTCTACGACTATCCGGGCAACTACATCAAGTCGAGCGACGGTAATGCGCTCGCGCGCGCGTACGTCGAGAGTTTGCACGGCCAGGGCGAGCTGATCGCCGCGACCAGCAGCGCGCGCGGCCTGTTCCCGGGAGGGCTGTTCACGCTGGTCGAGCACCCGCGCGAGGACCAGAACCGTGCCTATCTGGTGACTTCGGCTTCCTACACGCTGACGGGCAACGATTACACCAGTGGCGGCAACGCGTTCACGTTCGCTTGCAACATCGAGGCGGTCGGCAAGGAACATGCATTCCGGCCCATGCCAGTTACGCCGCGCCCGGTGGTACGGGGGCCGCAGACGGCGCTCGTGGTCGGTAAGGCCGGCGAAGAAATCTGGACCGACAAGTACGGCCGGGTCAAGGTGCAGTTCCACTGGGACCGCTTGGGCAAGAGCGACGAAAACAGCTCGTGCTGGGTACGCGTGGCGCAGGGTTGGGCCGGCAAGGGCTGGGGCGCGATGGCGATCCCGCGCGTCGGCATGGAAGTCGTGGTCAGCTTCCTCGAGGGCGATCCGGACCGCCCTTTGATTACCGGCTGCGTCTATAACTCGGATGCGATGCCGCCGTACGCGCTGCCGGACGAACAAACCGTCTCGACGGTGAAGTCGCGCTCGACCAAGCAAGGCGACGGCTTCAACGAATTGCGCTTCGAGGACAAGAAGGGCGAGGAAGAGGTCTTCATGCACGCCGAGCGCGACTTCCTGCGCGTGGTAAAGAACAACGACGCCCTCAAGGTCGGCTTCGAAACTGCCGACAAGGGTAACCAGACGATCGACATCAAGAACGACCAGACGCTGACGGTCGGCCACGACCAGATCGAGAAGATCGACAACAACCAGACCACCACGATCAAGGCCGACCAGAAGCTGGACGTCAACGGCAAGCAGGACGTCAAGGTCGGGTCGACCATCGTCATCGAGGCAGGCACGTCGATCGAGCTGAAAGTGGGCGGCAGCAGCATCAAGATCGAAGCGGCCAAGATCACCATCAAGTCGGCCGAGATCGAGATCGCCGCCGACGCCGGCGCCAAGGTCAAGGCCGGCGCGATGATGGAAATTAAGGCCGGCGCGGTGATGACGATCGGCGGCGCCCTGGTTCAGATTAACTGATGAACGGCGGCAAATTTAGTTACGAAGAGCCCTATGCAGCCGTATAATTATGGTATTGCCCTGCTTGCCTTTGACGCGCGTCGCGCCGGCTGCGGCGCAGGCCCCGATTTCCTGACCACGCGATGCTGCTGACCCTACGAATCCTCACCTATCGGAACCAGCCGGTACCGCCTGCGCCCGCCGTGCGCTTCGATGAAGCCGGCGGCAACATCGGACGCCTGCCCGACAACACCCTGGTGCTCGACGATCCCAGCAAGTACATCTCGCGCGTGCATGCGCGCGTGTTCGTGCGCGACGGCCAGTTCGTGCTGGAGGATCTGGGCAGCAATCCGAGCGTCGTCAACGACCGTCCGGTCGGCAAGGGGGCCCAGGCCGTGCTGGCGCATGGCGACCGCGTGGTGGTCGGCGACTACCTGTTGCAGGCGGTGCTCGAAGCGCCGGCGCCACGCCCGGCAGTGGCGCCGGCGCCGGTCAACGATGCGGCGCTGCCGCTGTTCGAGCCGCCCCCGCCGCCGCCGCCGGCCTACCTGCCGCCGCTCGACTTCGCGCCGGCCGCGCCCACGGCCGTGCCACCCGCGCCGCCTGCCGCCGTGCCCGCCGTCTTGCCCGATCTGCTGGCCGGCGCCAGCATCCTCGACGTTGCGCCCGGCCCGTCCGGCACCGGCGGCGACGATCCGCTCGGACTGAACCTGTTCGCCCCTGCGGAACCGGCGCGCGCCGCCGAGAGCGATCACGTCTCACCCGAGCTGATGGCGTTTTCGCGCGCGGCGCCGGCGTCCGCGCTGGGGCCATTGTCGCCCGCGCCACCGCCGGCGCCTGCGTCGTCGGCCAACGCCTTCGCCATCCCTGCAGACTACGATCCACTGGCCGATCTGTTCCCATCCGCCGCGCCGGCCGTGGCGCCGATCGCGCCGGTTGCGCCGTTGCCGCCTGCAGCGCCGCCAGCGCCGCCAGTGGCGCCGCTGGCGGTGACGCCCGATGCCACGGTGTACCTGCCGGAACCGGCGCCGGCGCCCGCACCGGTTGCGCCGCCGGCCTGGATGTCGCCTGCAGCGCCCGCGCCGACCGCACCTGTGCCTGCCGCCGCGCCCGCGACTTTGCCGGCGCAGGCGCCTGCGCCCGCGACTGCAGCCCCGCCCGCAGCCGACGACGCCGTCCTGCAGGCGCTGCTGCGTGGCCTCGGACTGCCGAACCTGCAGCTCCAGCGTCCCGCCGCCGAAGTCGCGGAACTGGTCGGCGCCATGCTGCGCGAAGCGACCGCCGGCACGATGGACGTGCTGATGGCGCGCGCGCTCACCAAGAAGGAAAGCCGGATCGACATGACGATGCTGTCGGTGCGCGCCAACAACCCGCTCAAGTTTTTCCCGAATGCCGAAGGCGCATTGACCCAGATGCTCACCGGCGCGATGGCCGGCTACATGCCGCCGGTTGACGCGATGGCCAGTGCGTTCGACGACCTGCGCGCGCATGAACTGGCGGTGATCGCCGGCATGCGCGCTGCGCTCGGCGCGGTGCTGCACCGCTTCGACCCGAGCGCGATCGAATCGCGCCTGGCCGTGCCGACCGTGATGGACAAGATGCTGTCCTCGAACCGCAAGGCCAAGATGTGGGACCGCCTGGTCGAACTGTACGGCGAAATCGCGCGCGAAGCCGACGACGACCTGCAGCGCCTGTTCGGCGAAAAATTCTCGGAAGCCTACGAAGAGCAGGTCGCGCGCCTGCGCCAGGCCAAGCAACAGCAAAGATAATCGAAAGAGGCGTTATGGCGTGGAAGAACAAGGTGGTCTGGTCCGAGGGCATGCTGCTGCAGCCCCAGCACCTGCAACAGCATGACCGCTATTGGCAAAGCCAGCTGGAGAACCGCGTCGCGACGCTGCGCCCTTACAGCTGGGGCTTTTCGGAACTCAGGCTGGACGAGCACCAGCTTGCGCTGGGCAAGCTGGCGCTGGCCGCATGCAGCGGCGTGCTACCGGACGGGACGCCGTTCACGCTGCCGGCGGACGACGAGCTGCCGATGCCGCTGGACGTTCAAGGCGATGCGCGTAACGTCATGGTGGTGCTGGCGCTGCCGCTGCGCCGCCATGGCGTGGCCGAAGTCGCCAACGGGGATGGACCCGACAACTTCGCGCGCCATCGCACAGACGACTACGAAGCCTGGGACAGCAACGGCCTCGACAACAGCGCGCTGATGCAGGTCGGTAAGCTGCGCGTGCGCCTGACGCTGGCGTCGGAAGTCGTCAACGCCTACGCCACCATGGGCGTGGCGCGCATCGTCGAGCGGCGCGCCGACGGCCGGGTCGTGATCGATCCGGACTACAGCCCGCCATGCCTGGATTATCGCGCGGCGCCGCGCCTGGCCTCGTTCGCCGACGAACTGGCCGGGCTGCTGCATGCGCGCGGCGACCTGCTCGGCGCGCGCTTGTCGCAGCCGGGCGCCGCCGGCGCCGCCGAGATCGCCGACTTTCTGCTGCTGCAGCTGGTCAACCGGGTCGAGCCGCTGGTGATGCACCTGGCCGGCGCCAGCGGCATCCATCCGGAGTCGCTGTATCAGGTGCTGGTCTCGCTGGCCGGCGAGCTGGCCACGTTTACCGACCCGGGCAAGCGCGCCGCATCCTACCCGGTGTATCGCCACGACGCGCTGGCCGAGACCTTCGCGCCGGTCGTCGCCGACCTGCGCCGCGCGCTGTCGACCGTGATGGACGCACAGGCCGTCCCGATCCCGCTCGACGAGCGCCAGTTCGGCATCCGCGTGGCGGTGGTGCCGGACCGCGAGCTGCTGCGTTCCGCGAGCTTCGTGCTGGCGGTGAACGCGCACATGCCGCCCGAGCTGCTGCGCACCAGCTTCCCGGCGCAAGTCAAGATCGGCTCGGTCGAGAAGATCCGCGACCTGGTCAACCTGCAGCTGCCCGGCGTGAAACTGCGTCCGCTGCCGGTCGCGCCGCGCCAGCTGCCGTTCTTTGCCGGCTACACGTATTTCGAACTGGACAGCGGCAGCGAATACTTCCAGCACCTGCACCAGTCGGCCGGCTTCGCGATGCACGTCGCCGGCGATTTCCCGGGACTGCAGATGCAGTTCTGGGCCATCCGGAGATAAGCCGCCATGAGCACACAGGAGCCCAACAAGGGACCCACCGATCCGGACGCCACCATGCTGGTGCTCAATCCCGGCGGACGGCGTGCAGCTGTGGCGGGCGCCGCCGGCGCGCCGGCCGCTGGACCGGCGCCGGCGCACGCCGCGCATGCAATCCTGGCCGGCAGCGGTCTGAATCCCCTGGTGCGCGCCGCCAATCCGCTGCTCGACCTGGTGGTGCCGCTGCGCCAGACCATGCAGCCGCCCGAGCTCGAAGCGTTGCGCGAGCGCCTGGCGCAGGCGGTCCGTCAGTTCGAGACCGATGCGCGCGACGGCGGCGTGCCGGCCGAATCGATCGCAGCCGCACGCTATGCCTTCTGCACCCTGCTCGACGAGACCATTTCCGGCACCGCCTGGGGCAGCGGCGTATGGGGATCGCGCAGCCTGCTGGTGGCCTTCCACAACGAAGCCTCGGGTGGCGAAAAGTTTTTTCTGGTGCTGCAGCGCCTGAGCCAGGATCCGGCACGCCACCTGGACCTGCTGGAATTGATGTACCTGTGCCTGGCGTTGGGACTGGAAGGGCGTTTCCGCGTGGCCGAGCAGGGGCAGGCCCAGCTGGCGACGGTGCGCGAGCGCCTGCTCGGCCTGATCCGCCAGCATCGCGGCGCCGCTGAAACCGGCCTGTCGCCGCAGTGGCAAGGCGCACAGGCGCCGGCGGCGTCGCCGCTGCGCCGCACGCCGGTATGGGTGCTAGCTGCGGCTGCTTGCCTGCTGCTGCTGGCCGTCCAGCTGATCGCGTCCAGCGTCCTGAATCGCGCATCCGACCCCGTGTTCGCGCGACTGTCGGCACTGCGCCAGGCAGCGCCGGCCGGATCGGCGCTGCCACTCCCCGCGCCGGCGGCGCCCGGGCGCATTGCCGGCTTCCTTGCCCCGGAAGTCGCGCAAGGCCTGGTGACGGTCAAAGAAACACCGGGGCGGACCACGATCACGCTGCGCGGGGAAGGCATGTTCGGGCCGGGCAGCGCGGAAGTCGACAGTCACAGCGCCGACCTGCTGGGCCGTATCGGCGCCGCGCTGAACACCTTGCCCGGCAAGGTGCTGGTGATCGGCCACACCGACGATACCCGCCCGGGTCTGTCGGCGCGTTATCCATCCAACTACGACCTGTCGAAAGCGCGCGCCGCCAGCGTGATGGCCTTGCTGGCGCAGCGCGCCGGACCGCCGCAACGCTACAGCGCAGAAGGACGCGGCGACACCGAGCCGCTGGTGCCGAACGACAGCCCGGCCGCGCGTGCGCGCAATCGCCGCGTCGACCTGGTGGTGCTTGCGCCGGCCGCCGCGCCGTAGCGCGTCCCACCGCATCGATCTCCAATTTCTTTGGCCGCCAAGGCGGGAATGTATGAAACGTGTGTTGACCTGGCTGTTCAAGCGTCCGGTGCTGGGCTTCATCGGCGTGACCCTGCTCGCGCTGGTGTTCTGGTTCGAATCGCCGCTGCTGGCCTTCGACGGCAAGGAGCCGTTCGCCGCGCGCGCCGTGCGTGGCTGGTGGATCCTGCTGATGTATCTCGCCTGGGCCGCCTGGTTCGGCTGGAAGGCCTTGCGCGCCTATCTGGCCAACCGGCGCCTGATGGCCAGTTTGGCCGGCGCTGACACGCCTGCGGCGGCGCCGGCGCAGGCGCCAGCCGGTCTGCAGGAGCAGGCGGCGCTGAAAGCGCGCATGGACCAGGCACTGGCGGTGCTGCGCAAGGCGGCGCCGGGCAAGCGCCGCTGGGGCAGCGCCTACCTCTACCAGCTGCCGTGGTACCTGCTGGTGGGCGCGCCGGGCAGCGGCAAGACCACCACGCTGCTGCATTCGGGGCTGCGCTTCCCGCTGGCCGAGACGCTCGGCCCGGGGGCGATCGGTGGCGTCGGCGGCACCCGCCAGTGCGACTGGTGGTTCACCGACGAAGCCGTGCTGCTCGACACCGCCGGGCGCTACACCACCCAGGACAGCGACGCCGAGCTCGACGCAGCCGGCTGGCATGGCTTCCTCGGTCTGCTCAAGAAGCAGCGCCCGCGCCGGCCGATCGACGGCGTGCTGGTCGCCTTCAGCGTGTCTGACTTGCTGCAGCAGGGCCCGGCCGCGCGCCAGGCCCAGGCCGCGGCGATCCGGGCCCGCATCAAGGAACTGCACGAGCGGCTGGGCAGCAGCTTTCCGGTCTACGTCACGGTCACCAAATGCGATCTGCTGGCGGGGTTCATGGAGTATTTCGAACCGCTCGCACGCGAGGAGCGCGAACAGGTCTGGGGCATGACCTTTCCCGTTGGCGCCGGTCCGGCGGCGGCGCTGGCCGAGTTCCCGGCGCGCTTTCTCGAGCTCGAGCAGCGCCTGCAGGGCCGGGTGCTGGACCGCATGCAGGCCGAGCGCGACCTCGGACGGCGTGCGCTGCTGTACCGTTTCCCGCAACAGTTCGGCGCGCTGGCCGAGACCCTGGGCGGATTCCTGACTGCCGTGTTCGAGCCGACCCGCTTCGAGCGCGACACCCAGTTGCGCGGCGTGTACTTCACCAGCGGCACCCAGGAAGGCAGCCCGATCGACCGCGTGATGGGCGCGCTGGCCGCCTCCTTCGGGCTGGATCGCAAGGTGCTGCCGCCGAACGCTGTCAGCGGGCGCAGTTATTTCATCACCACCTTGCTGCGCGGCCTGATGTTCAAGGAAGCCGGCCTGGCCGGCATCGACGGCCGCGTCGAGCGGCGCCAGCGCCTGTTGCGCTGGGCCGGCCTTGCGGGCGCGGTGCTGGCTGCCGTGCTGCTGGCGGCGGGGCTGGCGACCAGCTATGTGCGCAATGGCCGCACCGTCGACGAGGTCGCGCGCAGCGCCGCCGCCCTCGACAAGCTGGTGCGCACCGCGCCGGCAGGCGGCAGCGTGGTAGAGGTGCTGCCGATGCTCGATGCGGCGCGTGCGCTCCCGGGCGGCTATGCCCAGCGCGAGGAGGGCACGCCGCTGCTCGAGCGCTTCGGCTTGAACCAGCGCGACAAGCTGGGTGCCGGCGCCCAGCTGGCCTACCAGCGCCTGCTGCGTTCGGCGCTGCTGCCGCGCATGACGGCGCGTCTGGAGGAAGTGCTGCGCCGCGGCGACGCCAATAGCCAGGAGCAGTTGTACGAAGCGCTGCGCGTCTACCTGATGCTGGGCCAGACCAATCACCTCGATCCGCAATCGGTGCTGGCATGGTTCGACTACGACTGGCGCCGCAGCCTGGCCGAGGCCACGCCGGCCCAGCGCGACGGCCTGCTGGCGCACATCGATGCGCTGCTCGGCAGCATGGGCGAGACCGAGCCGCCGGTGCTCGACGCCGCCCTGGTCGGCAAGGTGCGCGCCACGCTGGCGATGATGCCACTGCCGCAGCGCGTCTACAACCGCCTCAAGCGCCAGCTGGCGCAGCAGCGCCTGCCCGAAACGAGCGTCAATCGCGCGGTGGGGCGCGACGTCTCGGCGGTACTGGCGCGCAAGAGCGGCGAGCCGCTGACGCGCGGCGTGCCGGGCCTGTTCAGCGTGGCCGGCTACCGCGCGCTGGTGAAGGAGGCGCCGCTGGCGCTGGCCGACATCGCCAAGGACAGCTGGGTGCTAGACCGGCGCGAGGCCGAAGGCGCGCTGGGCGCCCTGACCGGGCCGCAGATGAACGCGGCGGTGCTGCAGCTGTACTACGCCGACTACATCCGCGCCTGGGACGCGATGCTGGCCGACGTGCGGGTGGCGCCGTTCTCGAGCCTGGACCAGGGCGCGCGCATCACGAATGCGCTGGCCGCGGCCGATTCGCCGCTCAAGGCCTTTTTGGCGGCGGCCGCGCGCGAGACCACGCTCGACGGCGCGGGCGGCAAGCCGGCCGCCTTGAATGCCGCGGTGCTCGGCAAGCTGGATGAGGCGCGCAAGAAGATCGAGTCGGCGCTGGGCGGGGATGACGCGCCGGCGCCGGCCGCCGCGGCCGCCGGCACGCCGGTCGACCAGCATTTCGCGCCGCTGCACGCCTTGGTCGGCACTGCCGCCGCGCCGGGGCCGCTCGACGCCCAGCTGGCCCTGCTGAAGGAAGCATCGCAGTACTTCGATGCCGCCGACCAGGCGCGTCGCGCAGGCACGCCCGCGCCCGGCGCCGAAGCCCTGCAGCGCGTCAAGCGCGCCGCCGACGGCATCCCGGCGCCGCTCGGCGACATCCTCAAAAGCGTCGACAGCGCCGGCTCCGGCCTGACGCTGGGAAGCGAGCGGGCGCGCCTGGGCGCACTGTGGGCAGCCGAAGGCGCGCCGTTCTGCCGCGACGCCATCGCCGGCCGCTATCCGCTCGTGCGTAGCGCCGCACGCGACGTCACGCTGGACGACTTCGGCCGCTTCTTCGGCCCCGGCGGCATCATGGACGACTTCTTCGCAAAGAATCTGGCAGCCCAGGTCGACATGGCCGGCAGCGTCTGGAAGTGGCGCGACAGCGGCGCGGCGCCGAGCGGGATCGGCCCCGACGTGCTGGCGGCGTTCCAGCGCGCGGCGCGCGTGCGCGAGATGTTCTTTGGCGCCGGCGGCCGCCAGCCGTCACTGCGCTTCGAGCTCGCGCCGCTGGCGGCCGACGCGGCGCTGACGCGGGTCCTGCTCGACGTCGACGGCCAGCCTGTCCTGTACACGCCCGGCGCCGCAGCGCGGCCAAGCGCGTTGGTACTCCCGTCCGGCAAGGGCGGCGGCCTGGTGCGTTTCGACACCACGCCGGCGCTGCACTCGGAATTGCGCACCGAGGGTCCGTGGTCCTGGTTCCGCATGATCGACAAGGGCGTGCTGCAGCCGGGTCCCCAAGGCGAGCGCTATACGCTGAACTTCGACCTGGACGGCCACAAGATCAGCTACCAGCTCACCGCCAGCAGCGTCATCAATCCATTCCGGCGCGACGCGCTGGAAGGTTTCCGCTGTCCAGCGGGTTGGTAAGCCTGCCATGACAGCGCCGGGGCCGGGCTTTTTCGGCAAGCTGCGCACGCACGGCGATTTCGTCGCGCGCCGGATGGCGCCGTCGCTGCACCTGAACCTGGACGATTGGCTGCAGCGCGCGTTGACGCGCAGCCGGCAAGACATGGGCGCCGGCTGGCTGCCGGCATGGCTGAACGGGCCGCTGTGGCGCTTCGTGCTGGCGCCTGGCGTCGGCGCAGCGCAGGCCTGCGCCGGCGTAATGATGCCGAGCCTGGACCGCGTCGACCGCGCCTTCCCGCTGGTACTGGCGCTCGAGCTGGAGGCCACGCCGCCGCTGGCGACTTGTATCGGCGCGTACGCCGCTTGGTATGCGGCGCTGGAAGACCTGGCGCTGTCGAGCCTCGAGCGCGATTTTTCGCTCGATGCGTTCGATGCCGCGCTGCGTGGGCTAGGTGGTCCGGTAGCGCCCGCAGCGCACGCCATGCCCGACGATGCGTACGCCGCGCCGCGCTGGCCGGCGCTGCCGTCCGGCGCCGCGTGGTTCTCCGGTCTGGACGGTACGGCGCTGCCGTCGCTGGCGCACGCTGCGCTGGCCGGACGCAGCGCCTGGTGGACCGATGGCGCTCCCGCCGTGGCGCCGTGCCTGGCCGTGTGCGACGGCTTGCCCGGACCGGCGGCGTTCGCCGCGCTGCTCGACGGCGCGTGGGAAGCGCGCGGCTGGTGCCGCGTCTAGCGGGTCGCGCCGGCGGCCAGCACCACCGTGATGTTGTCGCGTCCGCCGCAGCGGTAAGCCATGTCGATCAGCTGCGCGCAGGCGGCGTCCAGCGTGTCGTCGCCGGCGCCGGCCAGCACGCTCTCCATGTCGGCGTGCGGCACGCTGCCGTGCAGGCCGTCGCTGCACAACATCAGCATGTCCCCCGGTAGCACGAGATGAGAGCGGACTTCCGGCACCACCGTGGCGGAAGGCCCGACCGCCTGCAACAGCACGTTACGCGCCGGCAGGGTGTCGAAGATGCCGGACTCCAGCACCTGCTGATACATGGTCTGGTCGCGCGTGAGTTGTTCGAAGATGCCGCCGCGCAGGCGGTACAAGCGGCTGTCGCCGACGTGGAAGGTGACCATCTGCGCGCTGCCGGGCGGATGCCAGAATCCCGTGAGTGTCGTGCCCATGCCGCCGCCGTCGGTGTGGCCGCGCGCGCGGTTTTGGCGGTACAGGTCGGCGTTGGCATGGTCGACGGCGGCACGCAGCAGGCGCACCGCGCCGGTCGCGGGATCCGGCCAGGTGGCGTCGGGATCGGCGCGCAGCGTGATGTCGCCGCTGGCGATCGGCAGTGCGCCGGCATGCTGCGCCAGGTAGCCGCGCACGGCCGTCAGCACCGCGGCGCTGGCGACCTCGCCGGCGGCGTGGCCACCCATGCCGTCGGCCACCATGGCCAGGCCGAGCGCCTCGTCGAGCAGGAAGTTGTCTTCGTTACCGGACCGGCTCGGGCCGATGTCGGTGGCGCCGGCGGCCAGCAACGCCGGCAGGCGGTGGATGGCGCGTGTCGACAACGGCGCCGAAGTCGTCGTGGAGCAGTCTCGATTCATGATTGCGCCGCTTCGGCCAGGAAGCGCGCCCGTTGATCCGCATTCTCGATATGGCCTGCAAGCAGCTGCAGGAACGTCAGCCGGTCGCTGGTCTGTTTCATGGCGCGCTTGACCACCACGCGTCCGATCGGCCCGATCAGATGTATCAGTTTCTGCGCCATGGCATCGGCATAGGCATCGTCGAATGCCGCCGGGACCGTGGCTGCCGCCGTCTGCGGCACGGCGGCGGTCGCACCGCTGCGGGTGGCGCTGGACAGGCCGGCCAGGCTGGCCGAAGCCGGGGCGCCGGTACCGGTGCCGGTCGCTTCGAGCCTCTTGCCGATCTGCGCGAGCGCCTGCTGGAACTGGACGCGCCCGACATCGGAGGGGATATGTGGCAGCAGCAGTTCGCCCAGAGTGTCGAGGTTGCCGGCTTGCGCCGCGACCTTCTTGAGCAGGAAGCGCGCCACTGGCCCGATCTGGCGCGCGAGCGCGCTTTCGACCTCGGGTAACGCCTCGCGCTTCCATGGCGTCATGGTGACGATGGCGCTCGTATCGAGCGCGGCGCCAGTTCCGGTCGGCGTGGTCGCATGCGCGCGCACGGGCGCGGGCATCGGCAGGCTGTGCGACAACACCGTGCGATCGTCATCGGCCAGCATGGTCGTGTCCGGGTCGCCACCGTCGGCAGCACTCAACAGCGCCGTATGGAAAGCGCGCGCGGACGGGTAGCGCTCGGCCTGCTGCTTGGCCAGGGCGGTGGCCAGCACACGGTCGAAGCGTGGGCCGAGTTCGGGCACCAGCTGGGAAGGCGGGCGCGGATGCTCGTTGAGGATCTGGTGCATGACCATCGAAGCGGCGCCATGAAACGGACGCCTCCCGGTCAGCAGCTGGTATAACACGATGCCGGCCGAGAAAACGTCGCTGCGGCCATCGACCGGATCGCCGCGGAACTGTTCGGGCGACATGTAGCTCGGCGTGCCGATCATCGAGCCGGCCTGGGTCAGCATCGAGGATTCGATGCGGGCCACGCCGAAGTCGCTGATCTTGACGCGGGCGTCGCGCGTGATCAGCAGGTTGGCCGGTTTGACGTCGCGGTGCACCACGCCGCGCGCGTGGGCGAATTCGAGTCCTTCGAGCAGATCGCCCATCCAGGCCAGCGTACGTGGCAGTTCGGTCGGGCGGTTCGGCACCAGCAGCATGTCGAGCGATGTCCCTTCGACGAATTCCATGGCGATGTACGCCGACGCCGCGTCCTCGCCGTAGTCGTACACGGTGACGATGCCGGGGTGGGCCAGGCGGCCGGCGGCCTGGGCTTCGTTCTTGAAGCGGCTGATCAGCTCGGCCTGCTCGCTCTCGCTGAACATGTCCTTGCGGATCGTCTTGAGCGCGACGACACGCTCGATGCCCGGATCGTAGCCCTTGTACACGATCCCCATCGCGCCTTTGCCCAGGACGCCGTCGATACGGTATTTGCCCAGCTGTTCGATCATGTCAAGGATCCAGCCTCACTCATCCAGCATTTTCATCGCGCTGGCGAGGCTCGAGCGCATACGCGCGAACGAGCGCGCCAGCGTGGAGAGTTCATCGCTGCCCTTGACGTCGAATTCGTCTTCGTTGAACTGGCCCATGCTGACCTGGTCGGCGAGACGCGACATGCTGACGATACGGCGTGTGACGAACACGTGCACCATGATGTTCAGGGCGATGAACAGGAACACGAAGATGCCCAGCATCGACAGCATGTAGGTGCGCAGCATCGCGTTCGCGCGGCGCAGCGGCACCTCCATCGGCACCGAGATGACCTGGGCGCCGACGGTCTCCATGTGCTTCCAGCCGAAACCGTTGTTGCGGCCATAGATATCGGTCATCGTCTTGGGCGCGGCGTCGGGCACGCTATGGCAGCGCAGGCAGGCTGCATCCTTGATCTGAAGCCGGCGCGCGACGAACAGGGCGGGGCCGGTGGAAGTCTGGCGTTCGCCGACCAGCTCGGTCAGCGCCGGCTTGGCGCGCAAGGAATTGACCAGGTCCGCTTCCCAGTCCGACGCGCGGTCGCGCAGGTTGGTCGGGTTGAGCGTGGCTTCCTTGTACGAAAAGTCAGGATGTTCCTTAAGCAGTTGCGCCAACTGTTCCGTTGCGGCGAACGAAGGAATCGACTGCGGCACGAATTCGGTTTCCAGCCGGGCTTTCAGCAGCGGGACGATCTGGCCGGACGTGTAGCCGCGAGCGGCCATCGCGGACTGCATCAGCATGCGTGCATTCTGCAAGGTTTCTTCGCGCGCATTTTGCTGCAGAAGGTAGTTGGTCACGGCGCTCACCGCGCCAAACCCGACCGCAAAAATACAAAGAAAGACGATGTTGAACTTCGTCGCGATCGATAATTTCATGGCCAACCTTCACTGCGGACGTGTTGCAGGCGCAAACCCGTGACCTGCGCGCTCTCGAAACTTAGATGGCGCATGGCGAGCCGAGGCGGCCTGAGTGGAATCTCGGCGTCAATCGTCGCTGGTCGGCAAAGCACGCGTGGCGCTTTGACGAGCAGCGAACTTGGGGAATCTTATTTATTTTACAGCAACTACCGTTAGTCAGTATCGGAAATTGCCGGGGTTTCGATGAAATGAGACACTCCCTCAGACGCGGATGAGCGTCAGCCATTCGACATTGAAACAGAGGCTGACTGAGCCGGCGAAAGCCGTGGCTCGAGAGGGAAGGAAGTGGGACGCGTGACGGTCGGGGATGGTGGGTGCGAACGCGTGACAAAGCGCTTGGTGCCCGGAGCCGGGATCGAACCGGCACGCCATTGCTGGCACGGGATTTTAAGTCCCGGGTGTCTACCAGTTTCACCATCCGGGCAGCGGGCGAATTCTAGCATAGCCGGACCGGCCCCGGGTCAAGTTGAAGTCGGATGTGCAATATTGCCGCATGACTTTAGTTGAGTCGCAGCATGGTGTAGCATGCGAACCCAATGGCTGCCGCGACTGGCAGTCCCCGGAGCAATGCAAGGACACGAATTGAACATCACGATTAACGACGAACTGCGTACCTACGTCGACCCGCTCACCCCCGCCGAACACGAAGCCCTGGAGCGCAGCCTGCTGACCGAAGGTTGCCGCGAAGCCCTGATCCTGTGGCGCGACGTGCTGATCGACGGCCACAACCGCTACGCGATCTGCACCCAGCACAACATCCCGTTCCGCACCGTCCAGAACGACAGCTTCGACTCGATCGAAGACGTCAAGCTGTGGATGATCGATAACCAGCTGGCGCGCCGCAGCGTCAGCGATTTCCAGCGCGGCCTGATGGCGCTGCGTAAAAAAGAGATCTTGGCGGCGCGCGTCGTGCCGAAGCTGGAAGGCGAGCTGCAGAGCGAGGCCGACCAGGCAGTCCCGTTCACGCCGCCATGGAACACGCGCGAGGAAGTGGCGCGCGCGGCGCGCGTCTCGGCCAATACCATCAGCCAGATCGAGCGCATCCAGAAGGCGGCGGCGCCGGAGCTGGTGGACGCTGTGCGCGCCGGCCAGATCTCGGTCAGCGCGGCGGCCAACGTCGCCTCGCTGCCGCGCGAAGCCCAGGTGGCGGCGGTCGCCGGCGGCAAGAAGGAACTGCAGCAGGCGGCACGCCAGGTGCGCGAGCAAAAGTCGGCGACCAAGCCGAAGAAGGACAAGGACATCTCGATGGATTCGCCGGAAGAGCAGATCAAGGCGCTGCGCGCCCAGGTCGGCGAACTCAAGGACCGCGTCGCGACCCTGATGACCGAGAACGAAGTGCTCAAGCAGAAGCTGGCCGCGCGCGGCGGCTGACGTCTGTGCGCGGCCGGGCCGCGGCGCCCGGATGAGCCGGAACGCGCAACACGGAACGATAACGACCAACCAGGAGTTTTACCTGATGCAGACCTCTCGCTTCCTCGTCCGGCACGCGCTGCGCGCCGCTTTCGCCGGCAGTGCGCTGGCCGCGCTGGCGCCGGTCCAGGCCGCGCAAGCGCCCGCGGCCGCCATATCTGCGAGCGCATCGGCGCCGACCACGGCCGGCCTGCACGCGGCTTCGTTTTCTCCGGCCGAACTGGCGCGCATGAAGGCCACCGCCGGGCGCGTCACGATCCTGCGCGACAAGTGGGGCATCCCGCACGTGTTCGGCAAGAGCGATGCCGACGCCGCCTTCGGCATGCTGTACGCCCAGGCCGAGGACGACTTCAACCGGGTCGAAATGAACTTCATCAACGCGATGGGGCGCCTGGCCGAGGTCGAAGGGGAGGGCGAGGTCTGGCGCGACCTGCGCATGAAGCTGTACATCCGTCCGGACGACTTGAAGGCCAAGTACGCGGCCAGCCCGGCGTATCTGAAAAAGCTGATGATCGCCTGGGCCGACGGCTTGAACTGGTACCTGGTCAGCCATCCGCAAGTCAAACCGAAGCTGCTCACCCGGTTCGAGCCGTGGATGGCGCTGTCGTTCAGCGAAGGCAGCATCGGCGGCGACATCGAGGAGATCGACCTCAAGGGGCTGGAAGCCTTCTATGCCAAGCCGCCAGCGCCGGCCGCCGCGCCGGCGCCATCCGCCAAGGTGGCGCTGGCCGAGCTGTCCAACAACGGCTTCGATCCCGAGCCGACCGGCTCCAATGGCTTCGCGATCGCCCCCAGCCGCACGGCGGACGGCCACGCGCTCTTGATGATCAACCCGCACACCTCGTTCTACTTCCGCCCCGAGATCCACGTGGTCAGCGACGAGGGCCTGGATGCCTACGGCGCCGTTACCTGGGGCCAGTTCTTCGTCTACCAGGGCTTCAACCCGCACGTCGGCTGGATGCATACCTCGGGCGGCGGCGACGTCATCGACGAGTATCTCGAGACGGTGGTCGAGCGCGGCGGCAAGTTCTTCTACAAGTACGGCGCTGGCGAGCGGCCACTGCGCAGCATCGATATCCAGCTGCCCTACAAGACCGCGAACGGCATGGCCAGCCGCACCGTCACCGCGTATTTCACGCATCACGGCCCGGTGATCCGTTCGCAGGACGGCAAATGGGTGTCGATCAAGATGATGGACGACCCGGTACACGCGCTCGAACAGTCGTATGGCCGCACCAAGGCGCGCAATTACGCCGAGTTCCTGAAAGTCATGCAGCTGCGCACCAACTCGTCGAACAATACCGTGTACGCGGACGGCGACGGCAACATCGCCTACTTCCACGGTAACTTCATCCCGCGCCGCGACCCGCGTTTCGACTGGACCAAACCGGTCGACGGCAGCGACCCGGCCACCGAATGGAAGGGCCTGCACGAGATCAAGGAGACGATCACGCTGTTCAATCCGAAGAGCGGCTACATCTCCAACACCAACAACTGGCCGTGCACCGGCTTCGGCGCGAGCAGCCCGGATTGCTCGAAGTACCCGGCCTATATGTGGTCGCTGCCGCAGAACGCGCGCGGCACCCACGCCGAACGCGTACTGCACGACGCCCGAAACCTGGATCTCGACGGACTGATCGCCAAGGCCTACGATCCTTACCTGACCGCGTTCGAGCCGCTGGTGCCGGCGCTCGTGAAGGACTGGGAGGCGCTGCCCGATGCCGATCCATTGAAAGCGCGCCTTGCCGACCAGGTCGCGGCCTTGCGCGGCTGGGACCTGCGCTGGTCGGCGCAATCGGTGCCGACCGCGCTGGCGGTCTACTGGGGCCAGGACATGGTCAAGGAGGCGGCGCCGCGTGCGCGCACGGCAGCGATCCCGGTGGTCGACTTCATCCAGACCCGCTCCAGCGCGCAGGAGCGCCTGGCGTCGCTAGGCCGCGCCAGCGACAAGCTGACGGCGGACTTCGGCAAGTGGCAGACGCCGTGGGGCGAGATCAACCGCTTCCAGCGCCTCTCCGGCGACATCGCCCTGCAGTACGACGACAGCAAGCCGAGCATCCCGGTGCCGTTCACGTCGGCGGTGTGGGGCTCGCTGGCCTCGTTCGGCATGAGCGCCAAGCAGGCGACCCGCCGCATCTACGGTGACCGCGGCAACTCGTTCGTCGCGGCGGTGGAGTTCGGCCCGCGCGTGCGTGCCAAGAGCATCCTGGCCGGCGGTGAGAGCGGCGATCCGGCATCGCCACATTTCAACGACCAGGCCGAGATGTATGCGCGCGGACAGTTCAAGGACGTGCTGTTCTATAAGGAAGACATCGAGAAACAGCTTGAGCGTAAGTATCACCCGGGCGAGTGAGGCGAGCGGGAAAGAATTCCTTTTGGAAACATAAAAGTGCGGGCAGCGCAAGCGGTCGGAGCAATCTGAACGCACTTTTATGCACCGCAAAGCGGGCTGAAAAGCCGGGTTATCCGGATTGCATCACATATTGTCCTGTTATCTACTGATGGGAGCCTCTGGGCTGTCATCCACCTTTAACGGGAGTACATCGTGAGCAAAAAACTGTTTTCGCTGAAAGCCCTCGGCCTGGCCGCCTTGCTGTGCGCCAGCGCCGCCGCCAATGCCGACATCACCGTCTACACCAGCGAAGCGGCGTTCAACGCCGCCGTGGCCAACCGCGGCGTCGACACCTTCGACGACCTGCCGCTCGGCGCCTTGAGCGATACCCTGAACCGGACCGCGGGCGCCTACAGCTACACCGCGTCGGCCGTCGACGGCCTGTGGGGCGCTGGCGTTCCCGGCGACACCTGGCTGTCGACCAACTTGCGCACCGACTCGGTCGTGTTCTCGAACTTCACCGGCCACGTCAGCGCTTTCGGCGGCAATTTCTTCGGTTCCGATATTCTGGGCGACTACGTCCCCGGCGGCGACCTGGTCCTGACCGCCGCCGACGGCTTCACGCTCACCTACAGCCTGAACGGCACCACCCAGTCGTCCTTCCTCGGCTTCGTCTCCGATGGCGACCTCGGCTCGGTCACGCTGACCTCGGGCAGTAATTCCGCGCTGTGGCCGACCGTCAACAACCTGGTGCTGGCCGTGCCCGAGCCGACGACCTACGGCATGTTCCTGGCCGGCCTGGGCTTCATGGCCGTGATGGCGCGCCGCCGCCGCGGCTGATCGCCGGCCGTTCCTCGCGCACGCACGCCTGCGGCGGCCTCCCGGAGGCTGGCGCGCCCCGATGCCGGATTGCTATAATCGTCGGATTGTATTCGTGTGAATCCGCTTTCAGGCAGGGACGGGCAGTGGCCAAACTCTATTTCAGGTATTCGGCGATGAACGCCGGTAAATCGACGTCGCTGCTGCAGGTGGCGCACAACTACGAGGAGCAGGGCCAGAAGGTCAAGCTGTACACCGCCAAGATCGACGACCGCTACGGTGTCGGTCAGATCACCTCGCGTCTGGGGCCGCATCGCCAGACCGACGTGTTCGACGCCAACACCGACTTTTTGGAAAGCACGCCCGACGTCGCCTGCGTGCTGGTCGACGAAGCGCAGTTCCTCAGCACTGCCCAGGTCGTGCAGCTGCACCAACTGGCGCAGGTGCGCGGCGTGCCGGTGATCTGCTACGGCCTGCGCAGCGATTTCCGCGGCGAGCCGTTCCCGGGCTCGGCCTACCTGCTGGCGCTGGCCGACGACATCGAGGAAATCAAGAACATCTGCACCTGCGGGAAGAAAGCGACGATGAACATCCGCGTCGACGCGCAAGGGCGGCGCTTGCGCGAAGGCGAGCAAGTCAGCATCGGCGGCAATGAGAGTTACCGCCAGGCCTGCGGCCGCTGCTTTTACCGCAGCTGAACGGAAGCGGCGATGGCGTACGGCTGGACGGCGCTGGCCACGGCCTGGTCCATCGACTGGGCCACAAACTGGTCCACGGCCGCGCCGGCAGGCACCTTCTTCCACGGCCTGGCCGATCTGCTCGCGCAGCTGCCGGCGTGGGCGCGTGGCGGCGCCGAGCTGCTGCTATACCTGGCGCCCTCGATGGCGCTGGCGTTCCTGATCTGGATGCTGACGGCGCTGCATCCGCTGTTCTTCGTGTTCAGCGCGGCCGGCACGCTGTGCCACGAGCTCGCGCATTTCTCGGTCGGCCTGTTGCTCGGGGCCGAGCCGATCGGCTTTTCGATCGTGCCGCGCCGCCAGGGCCGCACCTGGGAGCTGGGCTCGGTCACCTTCGCCGACCTGCGCTGGTGGAACGCGGCGCCGGCGGCCCTGGCGCCGTTCTTGGTGCTGCTGGTGCCGCTCGCGGCGGCCTGGTGGCGCACGCGCGGCGACTGGCGCTTCGGTCCCGCCGACCTGCTGCTCACTCTGCTGCTGGCGCCGCAATTCCTGTCGTTCTGGCCATCGCCGGTGGACTGGCGCCTGGCGCTGCGCAGCTGGCCCTGGGCGGTGCTGATCGGCGTGGGCGGCATCGGCATGTATGTCTGGCATCATCACCTGTTTCTATTTGTAAAACCGTGAACGGCAGAGGGAGCCGCGACTTAAGCTGCGCTGAAGAAGCGCACGAGCCGACTCTGCGTCGTTGCGCTATCCTGTAGAATTGGTTGCACGTGCCGTTCAGTCGGCGTGGCGGCCATTCCCTCCTCGAGGCGGCCGCCTTACCAAATCCGTTCGGAGAAACGAAGAATGAAGAAGCAGATGTTGATGGCCGCGATGGCGCTCGCCGTTTCGGCCCACGTGGTGACGGCGCAGCCGCAGCCGGGCCAGGCGCAAGCGCAGGGCGCGGCGCAGCCGAATGCCCAGCCGGGCGCGCTGCCGCAGCTCAAGCCCGCTGCCGCCCAGACCCAGGCCGCGCTGTGGGCTTCGCGCGTGCTCTCGCGTTACCATTACAAGGCCACGCCGCTGGACGATGCGATGTCGGCCAAGATTTTCGACGCTTACTTCAAATCGCTCGATGGCGAGAAACTGTATTTCACCCAGGCCGACATCGACGGGTTCGCGCCCGCACGCACCAAGCTCGACGACGCGATCAATAACGAAGACCTGACGCTCCCGTTCCAGATCTTCAACACCTACCAGCAGCGTTTCAGCGACCGCATGGCGTATGCGCGCGAGCTCGTCGCCAAGGGCGGCTTCGACTTCAGCACGAGCGAAGCGCTGCAGATCGACCGCGAAAAGTCGCCCTGGGCCAAGAACGAAGACGAAGCGCGCGACCTGTGGCGCAAGCGCGTGAAGAACGATTGGCTGCGCCTGAAGCTGGCCGGCAAGGACGATAAATACATTCGCGAGACCCTCGACAAGCGCTACGAGGGTTACCAGAACCGTCTCAAGAAGCTGAACAACGAAGACGTGTTCCAGATGTTCATGAACGCCTACGCGATGGCGATCGAGCCGCACACCAACTACCTCGGCCCGCGCGCTTCGGAAAACTTCGACATCGCGATGCGCCTGTCGCTGGACGGCATCGGCTGCGTGCTCGAGCAGCGCGACGACTACACCGTGATCCGCGAAGTCGTGACCGGCGGCCCGGCCGACAAGTCCGGCAAGCTCAAGGTCGGCGACCGCATCGTCGGCGTGGCTCAGGCCACCGGGCCGTTCACCGATGTGATGGGCTGGCGCATCGACGACGTGGTCGACCTGGTGCGCGGCCAGCGCAACTCGACCGTGCGCCTGGACGTGATCCCGGCGGACGCCGGCCAGGATGGCAAGCACGTCACGGTCTCGCTGGTGCGCCAGAAGATCAGCATGGAAGAGCAGTCGGCCAAGAAGCAGATCATCACGGTCAAGGACGGCGGCGTGACGCGCCGCATCGGCGTCATCCAGCTACCGACCTTCTACCAGGACTTCGACGCGCGCCGCAAGGGCGACAAGGATTACAAGAGCGCGACCCGCGACGTCCAGCGCATCCTGGGCGAACTCAAGAAAGAGAAGGTCGACAACGTGCTGATCGACCTGCGCAACAACGGCGGCGGCTCGCTGATCGAGGCGGTCGAACTGACCGGCTTGTTCATCGACAAGGGCCCGGTCGTGCAGCAGCGCAGCGCCGAAGGCCGCATCGAGGTCGAGAACGACACCGACGCCGGCCTCGCCTGGAGCGGCCCGATGGGCGTGCTGATCAATCGCGGCTCGGCCTCGGCATCGGAAATCTTCGCCGCCGCGATCCAGGATTACGGCCGCGGCGTGATCATCGGCGAACCGAGCTTCGGCAAGGGCACCGTGCAGACGCTGATCAGCCTGGACCGCTTCTCGCAAAGCGACAAGGTCAAGTACGGCGAACTGAAGATGACGATCGCCCAGTTCTTCCGCATCAATGGCGGCACTACCCAGCTCAAGGGCGTCACGCCCGACATCAAGCTGCCGGTCACCGCCGATGCCGAGACCTTCGGCGAGTCCTCGTACGAGAACGCTTTGCCGTGGACCCAGATCAAGCCGGCGACCTACCTGCCGGCCGGCGACCTGAAGGAGCTGTTCGCGCCGCTGCAGAAGAAGCACGACGTGCGCATCGCCAAGGACAAGGACTTCCTGGACATCGAATCGGACATCGCCGAAGCGATGAAGATCCGCAAGGACAACCTGATCTCGCTGAACGAAAACGTGCGCCGCAAGGAGCGCGAGACCCAGGAAGCCAAGGCCAAGGCGCGCGAGGCACGTATGGCATCGACTTCCGGCACGCCGGACGACGCGAGCGCGAATGCGAACTCGGGCAACAAGGATCAGCGCGCCAAGGTGCCGACTCCGACTGCGCCGAAGAAAGCGGCCCTGGTGAAGGGCTTGCCGACCTCGGACGACGGTCTGCAGGGCAGCGAGCGCAGCCTGACTGCCGAATTGGCGGCGGAAAAGGCGGCCAAGAATGCCAAGGACGTCTATCTGCAGGAAGCCGCGCACATCCTGTCGGACGAGGCCGGCATGCTCAAGGCCGACAACCGCATGGCGTCGCGTACGATGCCTTACTTGTCGCAAGTGAAATAATGCAAGTGACGGCGCAGCCAGCGCCGTCGGTCTGCATCGTCGCCGCAAGGCGTCATTGCAGCGAACGTTAGCGCACATCAGAGCGGGCTTCGGCCCGCTTTTTTTTCGTCCGCGCTGTCTTCGTGTGGTTCTCGACCTGCCGGGGCTGGCTTGCTTGAACCTTAGGTTTTTTCGGGTACAATCGTTTGGAACGGTCGTGCTTTTTTAAAACAAGAAACGCTACGGAGACAGAATGGACCTCAACACCACCGACGACGACCTGGCTTTTCGCGACCAGGTGCGCGCCTTTTTCGACGCCGAATTGCCGGCCGATCTGCGCCGCAAGGTGCTGAACCACCTGCGCCTCGACAAGGCCGACTACGTCCGCTGGCACAAGATCCTGGCTAGGCAAGGCTGGGTAGCGCCGGGCTGGCCGGTCGAGTTCGGCGGTACCGGCTGGACGCCGGTCCAGCGCCATATCTTCGAGGAAGAGTGCGCGCGCGCCGGCACGCCGCCGATCCTGCCGTTTGGCGTGAACATGGTCGCCCCGGTGATCATGGCCTTCGGCAGCCAGGAACAAAAGGATCACTTCTTGCCGCGCATCCTGTCCTGCGAGGACTGGTGGTGCCAGGGCTACTCCGAGCCGGGCGCGGGTTCCGACCTGGCCTCGCTCAAGACCACCGCCGTCCGCGGGAGCGACGCGGATGGCGACCACTACATCGTCAACGGCCAGAAGACCTGGACCACGCTGGCCCAGCACGCCGACATGATCTTTTGCCTGGTGCGCACCGACACCGGCGTGCGCAAGCAGGAGGGCATTTCCTTCCTGCTGATCGACATGCACACGCCGGGCATCACGGTGCGTCCGATCGTCATGCTGGACGAAGACCACGAAGTCAACGAAGTCTTCTTCGACAACGTGCGCGTCCCGGCGGCCAACCTGGTCGGGCAGGAAAACCGCGGCTGGACCTATGCCAAGTACCTGCTCGGCCACGAGCGCACCGGCATCGCAGCGGTCGGCCGTTCCAAGCGCGAGCTGGGGCGGCTCAAGCGCCTAAGCATGCGCGAGCAAAAGGGCGGCCGGCCGCTGCTGGAAGATCCGCTGTTCGCGGCCAAGGTCGCCGATCTGGAAATCGAATTGATGGCGCTCGAGATGACGGTGCTGCGCGTGCTGGCCGACGCCGCCAGGCCGCCCGGTCCGGAAGCATCGGTGCTGAAGGTGCGCGGCACCGAGATCCAGCAGCGCCTGACCGAGTTGATGGTCGAGGCCGCCGGGCCGATGGCGCTGCCGTTCGACGAAGACTATCTCGCCGGCGCGCGCGAGCATAGCCTGGTCGACGACGACTTTGCCGCGCCGCTGCTGGCGCATTACTTCAACTACCGCAAGACCTCGATCTATGGCGGTTCGAACGAGATCCAACGCAACATCATCTCCCAGATGATCCTGGGCCTGTAAGGAACCGACATGGACTTCAATTTCAATCCAGAACAACAGCAGCTGGCGGACGCCCTCAAGCGCTGGATCGCGCGCGACTATGACTTCGAGAACCGGCGTGCCATCGTCGCGTCCGAGACCGGCGTGTCGAGCGCGGTCTGGTCGACGCTGGTCGAGCTCGGCCTTACCGCGCTGCCGGTCCCGGAGGCCCAGGGCGGTTTCGACGGCGGCCCGGTCGACCTGTTCGCAGTGATGCAGGAGCTGGGGCGCGGCCTGGTGGTCGAGCCATACTTCGCGACCGTGCTGGGCGCCGAGTTCCTCAAGCTGGGCGGCGCTCACACGCACGAACTGGAGCGCGTCGCGACGGGCGAACTGAAGCTGGCCTGCGCACTCGGCGAGCGTCAGTCGCGCCACGATCTGCGCGACATTGTGACCCGCGCCACGGTGGACGGCGACGGTTGGATCCTCAGCGGCGAAAAGAAGGTGGTGCTGCACGGCGCGCAGGCCGGCATGCTGGTTGTATCGAGCCGCAGCGGCGGCGGGCAGCGCGACGAGGACGGCATCAGCCTGTTCCTGGTGCCGGCCGATGCGCCGGGCCTGCGCATCGTCGACTACCGCATGCTCGACGGCCAGCGCGGCGCCGATGCCATCTTCGACGGCGTGCGTGTGACGCCGGCCCAGCTGATCGGCGCTGCGGGGCAGGGCTGGAACATACTCGAGCCGGCCGCCGACTATGGCGCCGGCCTGCTGTGCTTCGAAGCGGTCGGCGCGATGGATGCGCTGTTCGGCGCCACGCTCGATTACCTCAAGACGCGCCAGCAGTTCGGCGTGCCTATCGGGAAGTTCCAGGCGCTGCAGCACCGGATGGCCGACATGTACATCCACCTCGAGCAGGCGCGCTCGATGGCGCTGCTGGCGGCGGTCAAGCTCGATGCCGCCGGCGCCGATGGGGCGGACGAGCGGCGCAAGGCCGTCGCGGCCGCCAAGTACCGGGTCGGCCAGGCGGCGCGCTTCGTCGGCCAGCAGGCGGTCCAGCTGCACGGCGGCATGGGTGTCACCGACGAGCTGCCGGCCGCGCACTATTTCAAGCGCCTCACGACGATCGAGCTGACGCTGGGCGACAGCGACCACCACCTGGCGCGCTTCATCGAGCGCCCGGCGTTCCGCGCGCAGGAGGCGGCATGAGCGGCGCCGCGGATGCCAATGCCAAGGCCGGCCTCGACTGGTACTTCGACGACTTTTATCCGGGCCAGGAAATGGACCTCGGCACGCGCCACGTGACCGAAGACGAGATCGTCGCCTTTGCCAGCCAGTTCGATCCGCAACCCTTCCACGTCGACCGCGCCGCGGCGGCAGACTCGATCTACGGCGGCGTGATCGCCAGCGGCTGGCACACTTGCGCGATGATGATGCGCATGGTGGTCGACGGCCTGATGGCCAAGTCCTCGAGCATGGGCTCGCCCGGCCTGGACGGCGTGCGCTGGCTGGCCCCGGTGCGCGCCGGCGACACGCTGCAGGTGAGCTACCACACGGTGCAGGTCAAGCCGTCCAGCTCCAAGCGGGATCGCGGCGTCGTGTGGTCGAAGTGGGTGGCCAGCAACCAGCATGGCGAGACCGTGTGCACGGTCGAGGGCATGGGCATGTTCGCGCGCCGCCCGCAGGCTGGCGATGAAGGCGCTGAGGGCGCTTGAACCGCAATCAGTCGGCGTCCGTGCCCGCGCGGTAGCGGTTGCGGCCTTCGGCCTTGGCCTGGTATAGGCGCACGTCGGCCACCTGGACCAGGTCGGCGGGGATGCTGTGCTCGCCCGGCACCATGCCGGCGATGCCCATGCTGGCGGTCAGGTGGGGCGCGGTCGGCGAGGCCCCGTGCGGGATCGCCATCCGCTCCAGCTCCAGCATCAGGCGCTTGGCCACGCCGACCGCGCCGCGCGCATCGAGCTGCGGCAGCAGGATCGCGAACTCTTCGCCGCCGTAGCGCGCCACCTGATCCTGGGTGCGGCCGGCGGCGCGCCGCATGGCGCTGGCGACCTGGATCAGTGTGTTGTCGCCGGCCGGGTGGCCATAGAAATCGTTGTACAGCTTGAAGTGGTCGACGTCGACCAGCACCAGCGCCACCGGCAAGCCGATCCGGCCGCAGCGGCGCCACTCGGCCACCAAGCGCTCGTCGAAGGCGCGCCGGTTGGCCACGCCGGTCAGGGCATCGGTCAGCACCAGGGCGCGCAGGGCGTCGCGCTGGCGCTTGACGGTCAGCTGGGTGCGCACGCGCGCACGCACGACGGCCGCGTTGACCGGCTTGCTGATGAAATCGGCGGCGCCGGCGCCCAGCGCGCGCGTCTCGTCTTCCGGCGCGCTCAGCGCGGTGACGAAGATCACCGGGATGTCTGCGGTGTCGGAGCTGGCCTGCAGTTCCTTGATCAGGGCGTAGCCGTCCATCCCCGGCATCATGGCGTCGAGCAGGACCAGGTCGGGATGCTGGGTGCGCGCGAGTTCGAGCGCGCGTGGGCCGTCCAGCGCGAACAGGACCTCGTGCTCGTCCTGGAGGGCGGCGTGCAGGATGCGGATGTTTTCCATCGCATCGTCGACCACCAGGATGCGGCCGTTCAGGGCCAAGTCCGTCCAGCTCATCCAGTCTCCATCGTCGTCATCAGTTCGCGCAGCGCGCCGGCCGCGTCGTCGAAACGCAACTCGGCCACCGCCTCGGCCAGCGCCGCATCGGCGTGCGGCGCGAGGCGTCGTAGTCTCGGGCGCAGCGATTCCCACAACGCCATCGCCTTCATGTTGTTATTCTGTAGCAAATCGACCAGCTGCGCCAACGCGCCTGGCAGGCCCGGGTCATCGGCGGTGCCGGCCGGGGCCGGCTTGCCCTGGCGCGCCGCTGCCGGCGCCGGCGCCGGCCCCAGCGTGCGCACGCTCTCGCGCACGGTGTCCAGCGCTGCCTGCAGGGAGGCCAGACGCAGGTCCAGCGCGGCCGTGTCGGCGCCGGGCAGCAAGCGTTCCAGCTCGTGCGCAAGGCGCGCCACCTCGGACGCGCCCAGATTCGCGGCCACGCCATGCAGGCGGTGCGCGGCCTGGGCGGCGGCGCTGTGCCGGCCCTGCGCCAGGTCAGCGCCGATGCGCTCGGCATCGCCGGCATGGCTGGCGGCGAAGCGCGCCAGCAGCTCCGCCAGCGCTTTGACGTCCCCGCGGACACGCGGCAGCGCGGCCGCCAGGTCGATGCCGGGCAGGGCGGCCGGCGCCGGCACGGCGGAGGCCGTCGGGCGGCCCATTGCGCGGCCGGTCACGCGCGCCAGCGTCGCCACCAGGTCGTCGACGTCGATCGGCTTGGCCACCCAGGCGTCCATGCCGGCGCCAAGCGCGCGCCGGCGGTCATCCTCGATGGCATTCGCGGTCATGGCGACGATCGGCACCGGCAGGCCGAAACGGCGGATCGCGGCGGTGGCTTCGAAGCCGTCCATCACCGGCATCTGCAGGTCCATCAGCACCGCGTCGTAGCGCGCTCCGCCGGCCAGCAGGTCGACGCCGATGCGGCCGTTGGCGGCGAAATCGACGGTCGCCCCGGCCTGGGCCAGCACGAACTGCGCGACTTCCTGGTTGAGCGGATTGTCCTCGACCACCAGCACGCGCAACCCGGCCAGGCGCGCCGTCAGGGCGTGGCCGACACGCAGTGGGTGCGGCGTTCGGGCCGGCACGGTGCCCAGCAGCTCGGCCGCGGCCTCGTCCACCGTGTGCGGCGTGAACGGCTTGGCCAGCATGACGTCGATGCGCAGATTCGGCGCCAGGGCATTCAGGCGCTCGTGCTCGGGATCGGCCGCCATCAGCGCGGCGCGCAACGCCGGCGCCCCGTGCCCGCGCGCGGCGCGCGCGCGCGCGAGCACCGTGGCGCCGTCCATGCCGGGCATGGCGCTGTCAACGAAGGCCAGGCAGAACGATCCACCGGCCAGTAGCGCCAGCGCCTCGGCGCCGTCGACCGCGAGCTCGACCTGCCAGCCGCGCGCACGCAGCGTCGCCGCCAGCGCCGCCCGGCTGCTGGCGTTGTCGTCGGCGACCAGCACCCGCAGCGCCTGTCCGTCGCGCGCGCTATGGGCGCCGGCCTGCTGCGGCTGCGCATCCTGTGCGGCCGCCGTGAACGGCGCGCTGAAGCGGAAGGTCGCGCCTGCGCCGGGGCGGCTGTCGACGTCGAGATGGCCGCCCATCAGGTCGACCAGGCGCCGGCTGATCGCCAGGCCCAGGCCGGTGCCGCCGTACTTGCGGCTGGTCGAGCTGTCGGCCTGGGAAAACGCTTCGAACATGCGCTGCTGCTGCTCGGGCGCGATGCCGATGCCGGTGTCGCGCACCGAGAACGCCAGGCGTACGGCGGCGCCGTCGTGGCCGCGCTCCTCGTCCACTTCCTGGCGCTCGACCTCGATCGACAGCACCACCTCGCCGTGCTCGGTGAATTTGATCGCATTGCCGACCAGGTTCAGCAGCACCTGTTCCAGGCGCATCGGGTCGCCCAGCAGGCAGCGCGGGACGTCGGGCGCGACCGCGAACACCGGTTCGATCCCCTTGTCCCAGGCGCTGGTGGCGCTCAAGACCGCGATGCTGGACAACACGTCGTCGAGCCGGAACGCGGTGCGTTCGAGCGCCAGTTGGCCGGCCTCGACCTTCGAGTAGTCGAGTACGTCGTTCAGCATCGACAGCAGCGACTTGGCGGCCATGCCGATGCGCGCGACGTAGCCGCGCTCGCGCCGCCCGAGCTGCGCGTCGTCGAGCAGGCGCGCCAGGCCGATGATGGCATTCATCGGCGTGCGGATCTCGTGGCTCATGTTGGCCAGGAACTCGCCCTTGGCGCTGCTGGCCGCCTCGGCCGCGCGCAAGGCGTGCTCGAGGCGCGACTGGGTGCCTTTCAGTTCGGTGACGTCGGCATGCAGCATGTAGAAGCCGCGCACCCGGCCTTCGGGATCGAAGTCGGGGATGTAGCTGCCCCAGGCGTGGATCACCTTGTCGTAGCCCAGCCGTTGCAGGCGCCGTTCGAAGAACTGCGGACGCCCGGCCAGCACGCCGTCGACGTAGGGCCGGACCTGGGCCATTTGCTGCTCGTCCATCAGCTCGGTGGCGGTGTGGCCGATCACGTCCTCGGCGCTGCGGCCGAGCCATTCGAGGTAGGGCCGGTTGGCGAAGCGGCAGCGCAGGCCGGCGTCCCAGTAGCCGACCAGGGCCGGCAGGTGGTCGGTGATGGTGCGGATCATGCGCTCGCTCTGCTCCAGGCGCAGCTCGGTCTCGACGCGCGCGCTGATGTCGCGGATGGTGCCCTGCACGATGCCACGCCCGCCGATGTCGACCGCGGTCAGCAGCACGTCGGCGTGGAAGCAGCTGCCGTCGCGGCGCTGGTGCAACCACTCGAACTGGCAGCCGCCGCCTTCCAGCGCGCGCAGCATGTACGTGCGCGCCAGATCTTCCGAGCGCTGTCCGTTCGGCTGGACTTCGGGCGAGGCGCTGACCGGCGACATCTCGAGGAACTCGTCCAAGCTGGCGCAGCCGAACAGGCGCACCGCGGCCGGGTTGGCGCTGACGAAGCCGGCGCCGTAGGCGATCAGCACCTGGGCATCGCCGGCGCCTTCGAACAGCGCGCGGAACAGCTCCTGGTTGTCGCGCTCGCGCTGTTCCTGCAGCTTGCGCTCGGTGATGTCGAGCACCACCGCGTTGATGCCGACCAGTTCGCGCTCCGACCCGTACACCGGGTAGTAGCTGCAGATCCAGTGGCGCGTCACGCTGGGGTCGGCCGGCACTTCGACGCTGTCCTCAATGTCGACCAGCGGCCGCCCGCTGGCCAGCACGCGCCGGTAGGGTTCCTCGTAGAGCACGCCGCGCTCGCCCAGCAGTTCGGGCAGCGTGTGCCCGATGTGGGCGCTGGCCGGCAGCGCGTTCACCGCCGCCAGGTAGTCGTTGATCATCACGATGCGCAGCTCGGCGTCGAGGTAGGCCAGGCCGACCGGCGCGCTGGCATACACGGTCGACAGCAGCGCGCTGGAGCGGCGCAGTTCCTTGGTGCGCTCGGCCACCAGCGCTTCCAGCCCGGCGCGGTACTGCTTCAGCTCGCCCTCGACCTGGCGCAGCGCGGTGGCCACCGACGCGGCTTCGCGGATCGCCAGCGGCGGAATCGCCAGCGCGTCGCCGCGCCCGAGCGCCGCGGCCGGCCCGGTCAGCGCGCGCACCGAACGCGCGATGCTGCCGCCGATGACCCAGGCCAGCGTCAAGCTCAGCGCCAGCATCACGCCGATCCCGGCCAGGGTCGCAACCGGATCGGTGCCGAGGATCTCGCGCTCGGCATGGTAAGGGTAGCCGATCGTGACCGCCCAGCCGTGCCGCAGCGTGCGCGCGTAGGCGACGTAGACCAGGCCCAGTTCACGTCCGTTCAGCCTCACCTGGCCGAGGTCGGCGTGCGCCAGCGCCTGCGCCAGCTCGGGGCGGATGGCCGTGCCGATCCCGCGTTCGGGCTCGCCGCTGCGCGAGACCAGGCGCTGGTGGTTGTCGAAGATGCGCGCGTTCCAGCGCTCGGGCAGCTGCTGGCCGGCCAGCAGCTCGGTCAGCCGCTGCGGGCGCAGGTCGACCGTGAGCGCATACGCGACCCGGCCTTCGCGCCAGACCGGCACCGTGATCGACGCCAGCCAGGGCTGGCTGGGGTCGCCGCGGTGCAGGCCCGAGGTCACGGCGTCGCCGCTGGCGAACACGGCGCGCACGTCGGCCTCGTTGCCGTTGTCGGGCAGCGTGGCGCCGGGCGCATGGCGCGCGTCGAGCAGGGCGCGTCCGTCCGCGCCGCTCAGCTCGAAGCCGCCGACCGGGAATTCCGGGCGCAGCAGGCGCCGTGCGGCCTGCTGGAAGGCGGCCAGGTCGCCGCGTTCCAGGCTGCTCTGGTTGGCCAGCACGCGCGCGGCAGTGGCGGCGCTGTCGAGGTCGCGGTCGACCGCGGCCGCGAGCGCGCGCGCGATCATGCCGGCGTCCTGGGCGATGTGGACGCGCTCGCGCCGGTCGGCGTCATGGGCGAAGGCGAAATAGCCGGCCAGGATCGGCGCGGCGCACGCCAGCACCAGCATCACCAGCTTGGAACGAATCGAGGGTAGGGGGCGACCTTGTGAAAACAGCACTGCACAGCTCCGCGGATGCGGGCGGAGCCGATGCGCCGCCGGGGGACATGGTAGCCGAGCGGCACGGCGGGGGCAAACGCACGCCCGTCAAACAGACTTCGCCCGGCGGGTTTCAGCAGGTTTCGTTCAGCGGTATTTGGCCAGCTCCAGCTTGGCGACGGCGTTGCGGTGCACCTCGTCCGGACCGTCCGCCAGGCGCAGCGTGCGGTTGCCGGCCCACTGGTAGGCCAGCGGGAAATCGTCCGAGACGCCGGCCGCGCCGAAGGCCTGGATCGCCCAGTCGAGCACCTGCTGGGCCACGTTCGGCGCCAGCACCTTGATCATCGCGATCTCGGCCTGGGCCTGCTTGTTGCCGACCGTGTCCATCAGATACGCCGTCTTGAGCGTGAGCAGGCGCGCGGTGTCGATGCGGATGCGTGACTCGGCGATGCGCTCTCGCCAGACGCCCTGCTCGGCGATGGTGCGCCCGAACGCGACGCGCGAGGCCAGGCGCCGGCACATCAGCTCGAGCGCGCGCTCGGCCACGCCGATCGCGCGCATGCAGTGGTGGATGCGGCCCGGCCCGAGGCGGCCCTGGGCGATCTCGAAGCCGCGGCCTTCGCCGAGCAGCATATTGGCGCCCGGGACGCGCACGTTCTCGAACAGGATCTCGCAGTGGCCGTGCGGGGCGTCGTCGTAGCCGAACACCGGCAGCGGGCGCTTGATGGTGATGCCGGACGTGTCGCGCGGCACCAGGATCATCGACTGCTGCTTGTGGCGGTCGGCGCCCGGGTCGGTCTTGCCCATCACGATGAAGACCCGGCAGCGCGGATCGCCGGCGCCGGAGATCCACCATTTGTGGCCGTTGATGAGGTAGTCGTCGCCGGTATCGCTTTTCACCCGCTCGATCCGGGTCGCGACGTTGGTGGCGTCCGACGATGCCACGTCCGGCTCGGTCATCGCGAACGCCGAGCGGATCGCGCCGTCCAGCAGCGGCGCGAGCCAGCGCCGTTTCTGTTCTTCGGTGCCGTAGCGCTCGAGCGTCTCCATGTTGCCGGTGTCGGGCGCCGAGCAGTTGAACACCTCGGGCGCCCAGGGCACGCGGCCCATGATCTCGCACAGCGGGGCGTAGTCGAGGTTCGACAGACCTTCGGGCGCGCGCGGCGAACGCGGCAAAAACAGGTTCCACAAGCCCTGTTCGCGCGCGATGGGTTTCAGCCGTTCGACCAGTTGCGTCGGCACCCAGCGGTCGCCGGCGCGGCCGTTGGCGTCGACTTCTTCCTTGAACGCCTTTTCGTTCGGGTAGATGTGTTCGTCCATGAAGGCGAGCAGGCGCGCCTGCAGTTCCTTGCAGCGCTCGGAATATTCGAAGTCCACGGTCGTCTCCCTTTATCGTTGTGCAAAGGCCCAGGCCATGTCGGCCATGGGGCGCGCGGCCTTGCCGTTCTCCAGCGCCTGGGCGCTGCTGGCGGTGCCGTCGACGTAGCGCTTCATGATGCCCTGCATGATGCCGGCCAGGCGGAACAGGTTGTAGGCCAGGTAAAAGTGCATGTCCTCGGGACGCAGCTGCAAGCCGGTGCGGCGTGAATAGGCGGCCACGTAGTCGTCCAGTTTCGGAATGCCGAGCGCCGCCAGGTCGAGCCCGGCGATGCCGCGGAACTGGCCGGGCGGGATGTGCCAGCTCAGGCAGTGGTAGGAAAAATCGGCGAGCGGATGCCCCAGCGTCGACAGCTCCCAGTCGAGCACGGCCAGGATGCGCGGCTCGGTCGGGTGGAAGATCATGTTGTCGAGCCGGTAGTCGCCGTGCACGATGGCGCTCTGGTCGCCGGGCGGGATGTGGGCCGGCAGCCACTCGATCAGGCGGTCCATCGCCTCGATCGGTTCGGTGGCCGAAGCCTGATACTGTTTCGTCCAGCGCTCGATCTGGCGCGCGAAATAATTGCCGGGCTTGCCGTAATCGGCCAGGCCGAGCGCGGCCGGGTCGAGCGTGTGCAGGCGTGCGATCACGCGATTGAGTTCGTCGTAGATGGCGGCGCGCTCGTCAACCGACATGCCGGGCAGCGACTGGTCCCACAGCACGCGGCCGTCGACATGATCCATCACGTAGAAGGCGCGTCCGATCACGGCTTCGTCCAGGCACAGCGCGTACTGGCGCGGCGCGGGGAAACCGGCGCGCTGCAGCGCGTCCATCACGCGGAACTCGCGGTCGATCGCGTGCGCCGAAGGCAGCAGCTTGGCGGCGGGGCCGGGTTTGGTGCGTAGTACGTAATGCCGGCCGCCGTGCTGATCGTCGGCGGTCAGCTTGAAGGTCGGGTTCGACTGGCCGCCCTTGAATTGCTCCACCGTCAGCGCGTCGCCGCTAAAACCGTCGACATGCGCGCGCATCCAGTCGGCCAATGCGTCGACGTCGAAGCGCTGGCGTTCGGACACCGGCTTGGTGCCCATCATCTCCTCGAACATCGTGTCTCCTTTGTCCGGTTTCTTGTTCAGCCATTCTAGCGCGGAACGACGCACGATCGTGCTTTTTTCGATCGTGCTGCCGGAGGAGAGCGATGAGCGCTCAGGACGGGTTTGGCCCCCTGCAGCGGCGCGCCCGAGCGATCATTGGTCGAGGCTCGCCAAGGCCCAGCACTGGGTCCAGGAGAAGATCTCGTGCCGCTGCTCGTGAGTGATCCCGTCCAACAGGATCGAACTCAGAAAACCGGCGACGCTCGAGCGCACGTCGGCAGGCAAAAAGGCGGCCATCCCGACCGGAGACTCGAGATCAGGATGCACGCTCGACATCATGATTTGAACGACAAGCTCAGCGTGTTCGGTCCATCCGGCGTCGTCGACATAGTTCATGAGCGCGACGACATTGTCTGGAAGATTCATCTGGATTTGCATGTTCGGCGCACTCTTCTGGAGGTTGAAGTCTTCGAGAATACAGCAGCCGCGCCGGAAGAGGCTGAAATCCGGAGTACACAGGCCCATCATTGGTTAGGTGTGCAACGATAACGTGGCGTGACCGGTACAACCTTGGTTTGAAGACATGAAAGTGTGTTGATAAAGGGCCACGATCGGTGCGCATCGGACAGTCGGCCTTGGCCCGCGCCTGCATTACGGCTTCGCCAGCGCGTAAGCGATGTCGCGACCATCGCTCGGCGCGCGCACCCATCCTTGCGCCGCATAAAAGCGGTCCGCCCTGGTGCCGGCACCGGTCGTCAGGCGGATACGCGCGTGGCCCAGCCCGAACAGCCAGTCGACGGCCAGTCCGAGCAGCGCTTTGCCGAGGCCGCGTCCCTCATGCCCCGGCTGCACGAACAAGGCCCAGATCGATGCATCGACCTTGTCGGCGTAGCAGAACGCGACGATGTCGCCATCCTGTTCCGCCACCCATCCGCGTCCCGATTGCTCCAGGAAGTCTTCGTACATCTGAGGCGTGATGCGCGCGGGATCGGACAGCGCGTTTTCCGTGACGGCCAAGCGGATGCGCGACATTGCCGGAATGTCGCCGTGCAGGGCGCGCCTGAACGCCAGTGTGTGCTTACTGGTCATTCGCCCATCCATTCAAGTGATGCGGTAGTCAATGCACCGCGATGGCCGAAATCTCGACCGCGGCGTCCTTGGGGAGCCGTTGCACTTGCACGGTGGCGCGGGCGGGCGGCTTGTCCTTGAAATAAGTTCCATATACGGCGTTGAGCTTGGCAAAGTCGTTCAAGTCCTTGACATACACGGTGGTGGAAACGATGTCCGCCATCGACATGTTACTGGCGGCCAGGACCGCTTTCAGGTTATCGAGCGCTTGCCGCGTCTGGTCTTCGACCGACCCCTGGTTCAGTTGGCCGGTCTTGGGATCGATCGCAATCTGGCCGGCCAGGAAGACCATATTGCCGGCCCGGATCGCTTGCGAATACGGCCCGATCGCCGCAGGGGCGTCCTTCGTCGCAATGACGTCCGCGGCCGATGCCTGCAGGGCCGGCGTGCAGGCGAAAAGAGAAACAAGCGCGCAGCCCAAACGAGTCGTCGTTCTCATGCTTTTTCCTTTTTATTCAGAGAAATGTAGTCACTCATCGCGTGAACAGGCGTGCCGGCACGTCGTGAAATGGACGCGCCGACGCTTCGCTCCGCACCGTTCACGAAAATAAATATAGAACAACGCCGAGCAGTGTCAATACAGATTCCGCCCCGTTCGCCTCACGCACACAGCGCTCGCGATGCATGTCGGCCGTCACGGCGTTTCATGCGCCACGCACACGCCGGTATTGTTCGAACAGCTGTTCCATCGTGGTGCTGCGCGCGTCCGGCTGCAGCGCATCGAGCGGACTGTGGTTGACCACGCGTACGACCCAGTCGGCGTCGTCATCGCCGACGTCGAGCGCATTGATGCAGCCCGGCGCCTGGGCCAGGCCGCCCAGGAATAGGCGCTGCCCGGTCAGCGCCCACGACAGGATCGCGCAGTTGACGCCGCCGTGCAGCACCATCAGCAGCGTATCCCAGTCGCTTGCCGCGCGCAGGCGCGCGAGGGCAGGGTGAACGCGGTCCATCAGTTCGCCAACCGATTCGCCGCCGAGGAAGCGCTGCTGCGGCGCGACCAGGCCGTCGAAGGCGCCGGTGAACGCGCGCTTCAACTCTGCCGTGGGAATGGCCGACAGCCGCCCGCCGCGGATTTCCTGCAGCTCGGGCCAGACCTCGGGCTCGGCCGGCGCCGCGCCTGGCTCGAGTTGCGCCAGCACGCGCGCCGCGGTCTCGACGGTCCGCGGCAGGCCGGAGACGATCACGCGATCGAAACGCACGCCGGCCGCGCGCAAGGCCAGGCCGGCGGCATTGGCCTGGGCGCGCCCGGTTTCGTTCAAGGGCACACTCTCGGGCAGGCGCGGTTTGCCGGCTTCGTCGAAATAGGTCACGCTGCCGTGGCGCATCAGGAAGATGCGCCGGCGTCGGTGCTGCGTCATGCGTCGGTCTCCTTCGTGGTCATTCCGACCATCGGTCTTGCTCATCTTACACGCTCGCGGCGGCCAGTTGTCGCGCCGGCGCCGCGTCTTTACGTCAGTAAATTAATTCCATGAGTCAATTCCGGCTGTTCTGACATAGAATGGGGAGTTAAGTCTTACAGGAAATATTAGGGGTGCTATGGCAAGGCCAGAAAAAGTCCGGCTCGGCGAAATATTGGTGCAGCAAAAGCTGCTGACGGAAGAGCAGCTGAACCAGGCGCTGGCCGACCAGAAGCGCACCGGCCGCAAGCTGGGCCGCGTCTTCGTCGAAAGCAGTTTCGTCACCGAGGAGCAGATCTCGGGCGCGCTCGCGCGCCAGCTCGGCATCCCCTACATCAACCTCAAGTTCTACAACATCAACCAGGACGTCGTGCGCCTGCTGCCCGAGACCCAGGCGCGGCGTTTCCGCGCGCTGGTGCTGGAAGACCGGCGCGAGACGGTGCTGGTGGGCGTGTCCGATCCGACCGACCTGTTCGCCTACGACGAGATCGCGCGCCTGCTGAAAAAAGGCGTCGAGCTGGCGGTGGTCAACGAGACCGAGGTGCTGCAGGCGATCGACCGCATCTACCGCCGCACCGGCGAGATCACCGGCCTGGCGCGCGAACTCGAACAGGACCTGGGCGAATCCGGCTCGATCGACTTCGGCGCGCTGGCCGCCAATCCGGGCCTGGAAGAAGCGCCCGTGGTCAAGCTGCTGCAATCGGTGTTCGACGATGCAGCCCAGGTGCGCGCCTCCGACATCCACATCGAGCCGCAGGACGGCCGCCTGCAAATTCGTTTCCGCATCGACGGTGTGCTGCATCTGCAGACCGAGGCCGACATCAAGATCGCCACGCCGCTGGCGCTGCGCCTGAAGCTCATGGCCGACCTCGACATCTCTGAAAAGCGCCTGCCGCAGGACGGCCGCTTCGCGGTCAAGGTGCGCAACCAGCGCATCGACGTGCGTATCTCGACCATGCCGACCCAGTACGGCGAATCGGTGGTGATGCGTCTGCTGAACCAGGTCGGTATGAATTTGCGCCTGGATGCGATCGGCATGCCGCCGCGCCTGGTCGAGCGCTTCCGCGCCATCGTCCAGCGCCCGAACGGCCTGGTGCTGGTGACCGGCCCGACCGGTTCCGGCAAGACCACCACGCTGTACAGCGCGCTGGCCGAGCTCAACTCGGTCGAAAAGAAGCTGATCACGGTCGAGGATCCGGTCGAATACCGCTTGAGCGGCATTAACCAGGTGCAGGTCAACGACAAGATCGAGCTGAACTTCGCGCGCGTGCTGCGCTCGGCGCTGCGCCAGGACCCGGACATCGTGCTGGTCGGCGAGATGCGCGACCAGGAAACCGCCCAGATCGGCCTGCGCGCCGCGATGACCGGCCACCTGGTGCTGTCGACCCTGCACACCAACGATGCGGCCAGCACGCCGCTGCGCCTGATGGACATGGGCGTGCCGCGCTACATGGTGGGCGGCTCGCTGCAGGCGGTGCTGGCGCAGCGCCTGGTGCGCGTGATCTGCGAAAGCTGCAGCGAACCGTTCCAGGCGCCCGCGCCCGAGCGCGCGTGGCTGCGTGCGGAACTCGGCGACAAGGCCGAGATCGTGCCGCTGTTCCATGGACGCGGCTGCTCCCACTGCAACGGCACCGGCTACCGCGGCCGTACCGGCGTGTATGAGCTGCTGGAGATGACGCGCGGCGTGAACGAGGCGATCAACCATCCGGACCCGGCGCACTTCCTCAAGGTCGCGCACGCCGAGATGCGCGGCGAGACCCTGCGCCGCAGCGGGGTGCGCCTGGCGATCCAGGGCCGTACCACGGTCGCCGAGGCGATGCGGATCAGTAACCAGGTCGACGACTGAGGCGCAACCCGATGCCATTTTTTGCCTACAAGGCGCGCAGCGCGCGCGGGGACCTGCTGCAGGGCGTGCTCGAGGGGCTTGATGCCAGCGCCATCGCCGACCAGCTGTTCGGCACCGGCGCCACGCCGATCGAGATCGTGCCGACCAAGCGCGCGGTGACCAGCAATGCCGCCAACGCCGGCGCCGCCCCCGCCGGTGCAGCCGCCAGCGCGAGCGGGGAGAACCTGTGGCAGCGCCTGACGCGCAAGAAGGTGAGCTCGCTCGACGTCCAGCTGTTCAGCCGCCAGATCTACACGCTGCTCAAGTCCGGCGTGCCGATCATGCGCGGCCTGGCCGGCCTGCAGGAATCGAGCACCAATCCGTCGTTCGCCGTCGTCATCGGCGACCTGCGCGAGTCGCTCGACGCCGGCCGCGAATTGTCCAGCGCGATGCGGCGCCACCCGAAGTGCTTCTCGGCCTTCTACCTGGCGATGGTGCGCGTGGGCGAGATGACCGGGCGCCTGGAAGAAGTGTTCCTGCGCCTGTTCGACCACATGGAATTCGACCGCGACATGCGCAACCGCGTCAAGACCGCGATGCGCTACCCGAGCTTCGTGGTGGTGGCGATGATCCTGGCGATGGCGGTGGTGAACATCTTCGTCATCCCGCAGTTCGAGAAGGTGTTCAAGACCTTCCACTCCGAGCTGCCGCTGATGACGCGCATCCTGATCGAGACCTCGCGCTTTTCGGTGCAGTGGTGGCCGGCGTTCGCGCTGGCGGCGATCGGCGCGGTGGTCGGTTTTCGCGCCTGGACCAACACGACCTCAGGGCGCCTGGCCTGGGACCGCTACAAGCTGCGCATCCCGGTCGCCGGCAAGATCATCCACAAGGCGACCATGTCGCGTTTCGCGCGCAGCTTCGCGCTGTCGATGCGCAGCGGCGTGCCGATCGTGCACGCGCTGACGGTGGTGGCGCAGACCTCGGACAACGCGTATCTGGCCTCGTGCATGGAGCAGATGCGCGACGGCGTCGAGCGTGGCGAGTCGATCCTGCGCACCGCGACCAACGCCCAGGTGTTTACGCCGATCGTGCTGCAGATGATCGCGGTGGGCGAGGAATCCGGCTCGCTCGACGACCTGATGGACGAGATCGCGATCATGTACGAACGCGAGGTCGACTATGAACTCAAGACGCTGTCGAGCCAGATCGAGCCGATCCTGATCGTGTTCCTGGGTGCGCTGGTGCTGGTGCTGGCGCTCGGCATTTTCTTGCCGATCTGGGACCTGGGGCAGGCCGCCTTGCATGGCAAACAATGAGCCGTCGCGCCGGTGTCTGTACGGCGCGACAGATTTGCCGCCAAGCTACTAAATTTGACGAAATTTCTGTTGCGGTGAGTAAAGATTGCCCTGATTCAAGTTAAAATTGCCTTGCATACCCGGGGCCCGCCCCTCCACCCAATACAGCAACGCGGCTCGGCCGCACCCATTTCGGAGAGTTGAATGAACAAGAATTTCAAGGCCGGCGCCCAGGGCGGTTTCACTTTGATCGAACTGATCGTCGTGATCGTCATCCTCGGCATCCTGGCGGCAACCGCGCTGCCGAAGTTCGCGAACCTGAGCGCCGATGCGCGCCTGGCTTCGCTGCAGGCCGCGAAAGGTTCGATCGCTTCGGCTTCGGCCATGATCCATGGTAAATGGCTGGTCAATCCGACGGCTAATGGCTCCAGCGTCAGCGTCGAAGGCAAGACCATCAACATCGTCAACGGCTATCCGAAGGGCGATTCGACTCTGGCAGATGCGGCCGGCCTGAGCAGCGACGACTACACCGTCACCCCGGCATCCGACAACACCACCGTGACCGTCTCGCCGAAGGGCGTCACGAGCGTCAGCAAGTGCAGCGTGGTGTACACCGCCGCCACCTCGACGACTTCGGGCGCGACCGTCCTGTTCGCCAGCACCACCAGCTCCGGCACCACTATCACGCCGGACTGCAACTAAGCTTTACTTAGCATCGCACGAGCGCGACGGATGCCCGGCCGACTTCCCGAACGAGCAGCGCGCGCTCATCCCCGTTTCCGCCCGGCCGGCTTCACCATGGTCGAACTGATCATGGTGATCGTCCTGGCCGGCATCCTGGCCGCGTTCGCGGCCACGCGTTTTTATGTGCGCACTGGTTACGACGTCGCCGGCTTCGCCGAGACGATCCGCGCCATGGCGCGTTACGCGCAAAAGCTCGCCATCGCCCAGAACCGCACGGTCTGGGTCACCGGCACCGTGGACTCTGCCGGCAACGTGCTCGGCGTCGGCCTGTGCTACGCCAACGCGGCGAATTGCCCGACTGCCCAGCAGGTCGCGGTCCCGAGCGGCACCAACAGCGGCAATCCCAACACGCGCGCGATCTGCGCGGTCGGCGGCGTGTATGCGCCGACCTGGTACTGCGAGTCGGCGCCATCCGCCGGCATGACCATGAAGCTGTCCAGCGGCAGCTTCTCGCCGTTCTTTTTTAATGGCCTGGGCAAGCCCTACATGCCGAACGACGTGGCGGGCCAGGCCTCGACTTTCCAGACCACCAAATACGTCTTCAGCGGCGACAATGTCAGCGTCCCGGTCACGGTCTACCAGGAAACCGGCTATGTCAATTGAGCCGCGCGCCAGCTTGCGGACCCCGCGCCAGCGCGGCGTGACCCTGGTCGAGATGATCCTGTTCATGGTCATCATCGGCGTCGCGCTGGCCGGCATCGTCGGCGTGATGGCGCTGACCACGGGGCAGAGCGCCGACCCGGTGCGGCGCAAGCAGGCGCTGATCCTGGCCGAGGGCCTGCTCGAGGAAGTCGAGCGCGCCAATTTCTCGTATTGCGATCCGTTCGACCCGAACGCCGCCGGCGTCGCCAGGAGCGCGGATTGCACCATTCCCGAAGCCTGGGGCCAGACCGGGGGCGAGCCGAGCACCTCGGGTCGCCCCTACGACAACGTCAACGATTACGTGAGCGCCGCCGGCACCGCCAACGCCGCCTTCGACGTCGGCGGCAAGCTGGCCGATGCCAACGGCAACGTGCTCAACCTGGCCGGCTACAGCGCCAAGGTGACGATCACGCCGGTCGTGCTCGGCCCGGACGGCGCCCAGGTCGGCGCCAACAATCCGTCGGCCGGCGTCTCCACCGGCAACAGCGCTGACAACGAAGCGCTGCAGATCACGGTCACGATCACCTATGACGGCCAGACGCTGACGCTGGACGGCTACCGCACACGCTACGCGCCGAACGCTTTATGACGCTCAACGCCAACCTGCATGCACGCCTGCGCGCCCGCGCGCGCGGCTTCACGCTGATCGAGGTGATCGTCTCGATCGTCGTGCTCGGCATCCTGTCGGCGATCGTCGCCGTGTTCATCCGCGCGCCGATCCTCGGCTACCGCGACACGGTCGACCGGGCCGAGATCACCGACCAGGCCGACCTGGCGCTGCGCCGCATCGCGCGCGATCTGCGCCTGGCGTTGCCGAACAGCGTGCGCATCGCGTCCGACAGCGCCGGCAACACGGTGATGGAATTCCTGCAGACCAAAACCGGCGGACGCTATCTGTCGATCGACGACGATGGTGTCGACCAGACCAGGATCCTGAATTTCGAGGACCCAACCGACAAGGATTTCACCGCGATCGCATCGCTGGGCAGCTTCGCCCAAGTCGCCGTCGGCGACTATCTAGTCGTGTACAACCTTGGCCCCGGACTCGATCCGGCGAATGCCTATGTGGTGCAAACATCGTCATGCACGGCGGGCAGCGCAACCGCCGCCAACCAGGCCGGCAACATCGCCAAGATCAGCAAGATCGTCACGCCCAGCGCCAGCGGCCTGGCGGATGCCGTCGACATCACGCTGGCCGTGAATCCGTTCGCCTGCCAGGCCACGCCGATGCCGTCGCCGAATTATCGCTTCCAAGTGGTGTCGGGGGCGATCAGCTTTTATTGCACCGCGCGCAGCGACGGCACCTGGGATTTGTGGCGCGCCTGGGGCTACGGCATCGTCAATCCGCAAGCGCTGCCGCCGAGCGGCGCCCAAACCGCGCTGATCGCCAGCCGCCTGACCCGCTGCGACAATCTGTTCAGCTACAGCACCGCGGCCAGCCAACGCACTGGGCTGGTCGGCATCGATATCGCGCTGCACGGCCGCAACGACAACACGGCCGCGATCCGCCTGGCGCACCAGGTCCACGTCGACAACACACCATGAGCATGCCCATTCGTTCCATGCGGCGCCAGGCCGGCGTCGGCATCGTCACCGCGATCTTTCTGCTGGTCGTGCTGGCCGGCCTGGCCACGGCGATGGTCTCGCTGTTCACGGCGCAGCAAACCAGCGCGAGCCTCGACCTGCTCGGCGCGCGCGCCTACCAGGCCGCGCGCGCCGGCATGGAGTGGGGTTTGTTCCGTCAGACCCGCAACGCCAGCTGCCTGGCGTCGAGCCGCTTCACGCTGCCGGCCGGAACTTCGCTGTCCGGCTTCACGGTGGTGGTGCGCTGCGCCGCCAGCGGCAGCGGCAGCCTGGCGCACACGACCATCACGTCTAGCGCCTGCAACGTGACAGACAGCGAAAACAACTGCAACTGCGACGGCGGCAGCAGCAGCTGCGTGCCCTCGACCAGCCCGGACACGGTCAACCGCCGGGTCGAGGTGCAACTGTGAGGGCCTTGCTGCGTGCGCTCGGACTGTTGGCCTGGCTGGCATGGTCCGCCTGCCTGCCGGCGCGGGCCGACACTGCACTGTCGAACGTCAAGAGCTTTCGCGGCAACGTCAACTTCACCGGCACCGAAGTGACGCTGCGCAGCGGTAGCAACAGCTCGAACCCCTGCCAGCTGGTCAGCAACGGCAGTGCGAGTGCGACGCTCAAGGGCATCCCCGCAGGTGCGACCATCGAAAGCGCGCAGCTGTACTACGCCGCATCCGGCAGCACGGTGGACAACACCGTGACCATGGACAGTACCAACTATACGGCCAGGAACACCTACCAATCGAGCACCGTCGGCTACGATTACTTCTCGGGCGCCGTCGACGTCACCGCCGCCGTCAGGCAAAAGGGCAATGCCACTTACACCTTCAGCGGCTTGAGTGTCAGCAACGGCAACCCATGGTGCAACGTGCAGGGCGTGGTCGGCGGCTTCGCCCTGGTGGTGGTGTATTCGATCGCGAGCGAGCCGTTCCGGATGCTTAACATCTACGAAGGCTTCCAGTACTTCCAGAACAACGGCTTCACGATCAACCTCGGCAACTTCAACGTCCCCAATCCGCTGCCGAGCAACGTCACCGGCCGCATCGGTCACGTGACATGGGAAGGTGACGCCACGCTGTCGGGCGGTGGCGAAACGCTGTTGTTCAACAACGTCGAGTTGACCGACACGATGAACCCGTCCGGCAATCAGTTCAATTCGCAAAGCAATATCAACGGCGACTATTATTCCTACGGCGTCGACTTCGACGCTTACACGCTGACCGCAGCCAACGGCACGCTCACGCCCGGTTCCAGCAGCGCGACCACGACCTACAAGACCGGCCAGGACTTGGTGCTGCTGAGTGCGGAGATCGTGGCCATGCCCTACGTCGCCAACGCCGACTTGACCCTGTCGATGTCGCGCAGCGGTGACCTGACGGCCAACTCGACCGCCACCTACTCGATCACGGTCGGCAACCAGGGCATCGACACCGAGATCGGCCCGGTGACCGTGGTCGACACCTTACCGTCCGGCCTGAGTTACGTGTCGGCGGCCGGCTCCGGCTGGGGCTGCACGACGGCGGCCGGCAACAGCGGCGCCACGCTCGTCACCTGCCAGCACGACGGTCCGCTCGCGCCAAGCGCGTCCATGACTCCGCTGGTGCTGACCGTCGTGGCCGCCAACAGCGCCAACTACACCAACAGCGCGACCGTTTCCGGCAAGACCGGCGACAACAACAGCAACAACAACACCGCCACCGATACCTATTCATTGCCGTCGTCTTCGACCTACGGTTACTCGGCGGCGTTCACACGCGAAACCTGCAAGGTCGGCGACAAGATCGTGGTGCTGGACGGCGACACCGGCTGCCACAAATTCATCGGTCCGGTCATCGCGGGCGACCCGAACACCAAGATCTACATCACCGGGGTGACGATGCAAAACGGCGTACAGACCGCCTCGGCCTTGCCGACCAACGGCGCGAGCCAGACGGTGCCGATCGATTTCGCGGTCAAATGCCTGCCGAACCCGAACCCAAATGACGCGAGCGTCGTCAATATCAATTATGCGGGCCTGGGCCTCAATTGCGGGGGCGCCGCCCGTACCGCCAACGTGACCGTCGCCGGTAACCAGGCCACGGCCGCCAACGTCAGTTCCTTCTTTTACGCCGACGTGGGGCGCCTGACCCTGACTGCAACCTACAACAACCAGCAGGTCGGCAGCATCACGTTCGTCTCCAAACCGTACGACGTGCGCGTGCGCGCCGCTACCCGCAGCAGCGACGGCTATCCCGACCAGGGTGGAACCAGTCCCAATTTCACCAAGCCGGACATCGCCTTCGCCAAGGCCGGCGAACCGTTCACGCTGAGCCTGGGCGCGTGGATGCTGAGTGCGGGCGCCGACGGATCCTACTGGGCGCCCAGCTTCGGCAAGGAAAAGGCGGCGCTCCAGGATGCAGCCAACTTCAAGTTCGCGCTCGACCTGTTCACCGTGACCTCGCCGCAGAACACGCCGGTCACGCCGCTGACCCAGATCACCGTGGCCGGACAAGCCAGTGCCATCAGCGCCGACGCCCTGGTCAAGAACGCGTTTGTCAACCGGGGCTTCGCGCCGACGACCCAGCCGGCCGGCGGCGCTTACGACGCCAGCGTGAGCTGGTTCGAGGCCGGCAACCTGGCCGTGATGGCGTCGATCGACAATTACCTCGGCGCTGGCCAAGTGCCGGCCGCCGCCAACGCGTCGTCAGCGACCCGCATGGGGCCGACCACGCGCGTGATCGGCCGTTTCTATCCGGACCACCTCGACACCGACGTCGTCAGGGCCTTCGACTGCCTGCCGGCGATGAATTGTCCAGCCCCGGCCTACGACGCCGCCAAGTCGAGCTGGCCGATCGCCGGCGCCGTGTATTCGAAGCAGCCGTTCGCGGTCACGGTTCACGCCTATGGCCCGGTCCAGGCCGACGGCACGGCGGCCCAGCTCAGGTTGTTTCAGAACGTGCCGCCCTCCAACGTCACGGCGCCGATGTCCTCGAGCGCGCGCACCACGATCGTGCTGAGCGCCGTGCCGGCGCCGAACGGCAGCGGGGTAGTCGCGAGCGGCAACAAGCAGCCGGTCAGCTTTTCGAGCCAGGCGGTGCCGTACTCGAGCGCGAGTACCGACTACCTCGACATGGGCACCAGCGCCAGCATGACGGCGCCGGTGGCGTTCTCGGCCGCCAGCCGCGGCGCAAGCAATGTCGGCGCGCCCACGCTGTTCTACGTGCGCGCGGGCATGACCGAGACGCGCCAGGTGCTCGTCAACAATGTGGTATTGACCCAGACCTTTGCCGTCAACTCCATCGCCCCATCGAGCGCGCCGGCCGGCACCCAGTACGAGGACGGCTTAATGGCGGTCAACGGCCGCCTGCAGGTCGGCAATGCGCTCGGTTCCGAGGCGCTGCGCCTGCCGGTGCCCTTGAGCGCGCAGTACTGGAGTGGCACCAACTGGCTGACCAATACCGCCGACAACGACAGCCTGGTGGCCGCCACCGCGCCCTGGACCGGCAGCACGCCGGCCCCGGCCTGCAGCGGCGCGCTGGCATCGAGCCCGCCGGCCACCACCTGCAAGAGCGGCGTCGTCAGCGCCGTCAACAACGGCACCGCGATCCGCCTGAGCGCGGGTAGGGCGACCATGGTGCTGCAGCAGCCGGCCCCAGGCCGCCTGAACGGCAGCATCGACTATCAGGTCACCGGCGGCGATTCGGCCGGCTGGCTGCCGAGCACCCAGGCGCGCGCCAAGTTCGGCCTGTACAAGGCGCCGGTCATCTATCTGCGTGAGGTGTACTGACAACGCCGGGCGGTCATCCGTGCGCAAAAACCGAAAATATTTCCGTGGGATAAAAAAATGGTATCGGCTTTTTCCTACAGTTGAATATAATCAAGCCTCTATAAAACTTTCCTCGAAACATCCTCGACCGCCGCGCATGCGTTTTTTCAATCGATCCAAGAAGAGTGGGGCCTGGCTGGCACTGGTGCCTCAGCGCGACGGCATCCTGGCCGCCACCGTGGCGCGCCAGCGCGACGCCAAGCCGGCGGTGACCATGGCCGCATTCTTCGCCGGCACGCCCGCGGTCGACGTCCTGGAACGCGCCGGCCGCGAGACCGGCAGCGGCGGCTACCGATGCATCACCGTGCTGGCCAACGGCGACTACCAGCTGTTGACCGCGGAGGCGCCCGGCGTCGCGCGCGTGGAACTCAAGGCGGCGATGCGCTGGAAACTCAAGGACATCCTCGATTTCCCGATCGACGACGCGACCTTCGACGTATTCGACATGCCGCCCGATCCGAACGGCGCCGGCCGCACGCAGCACAACGTGTTCGCGGTCGCGGCCAGGAACAACGTGGTGCGCGCGCGCCAGGAGCTGTTCCACGCGGCCAAGGTCGGCCTGGCCGTGATCGACATTCCCGACATGGCCCAGCGCAACGTCGCGGCCCTGCTCGAGCCGGAAGGGCGCGGCGTGGCGCTGCTGGCCTTCGGCGAGGACGGCGGCCTGCTGACCGTATCGTGGCGCGGCGAGCTGTATCTGTCGCGCCGCATCGACGTCACCCTGGCCCAGCTGCGCGAGACCGACCAGGAGCGCAAGCTGGGGGCATTCGACAAGATCGCGCTCGAGCTGCAGCGCTCGCTGGACAACTTCGAGCGCCAGTTTTCCTTCATCAGCGTAGCCAAGCTGGTGCTGGCGCCCGGCGTCGGACGCGACATGTACGACTACCTGTCGAGCAACCTGTACACGCGCGTGCACATGCTCGACCTGGCCGACGTGCTCGACCTGCAGGCGGTGCCCGAACTGCTCGCGCCCGACATGCAGCAGCGTTTCTTCGTGCCGCTCGGCGCCGCGCTGCGCCAACTGGAGGACGCCGCATGAGCCAGCAGATCAACTTGTACAACCCGCAGTTCGAGCACCAGGTCCAGATCTTCACGGTGCGTTCGATGGCCACGGCGCTGGGCGTGCTGGTGCTCGGCCTGGCCGGCGTGATCGCGACGGCGGAGCTGCGCGTGGCGCGCCTGCAGGGCGAGGTCGACGCCGGCGCGCGCCGCGTGGCGCAGGCTGAAAAGCGCCTGGTCGAGGCCACCGCGTCGTTCGCGCCGCGCGCCCGCGATACGCGCCTGGCGGCCGAGCTCGAAGACGCCGGCGTGCAGCGCGCGGCGCTGCAGCGCGTGGCCGAGCGCATCCAGCGCGGCGAGCTGGGCGACACCCACGGCTATGCCGAATACTTCCGCGCACTGGCGCGCCAGAACGTCGAAGGCTTGTGGCTGACCGGCGTGAGCGTCGACGGCGCCGGCAACGAGATCGGCGTGCGCGGGCGCGCGCTCGACGCGGCGCTGGTGCCGGGCTACCTGACGCGCCTGCGCAACGAGCCGGTGCTGCAGGGTAAAGCGATCGGCAGCATGGTCATCAAGCAGGCCGCGCCGGTCAAGACCCGCGCCGCCGACGGCAAGGACAGCGAGGCGCCGGCGCCGTACGTCGAATTCACGCTCGGCACGGCCACCGCCGGCCTCGATGCCGCCCAGGCCAACGGAGGCCAGCGATGAACGCGGCGATTTCCCAGCGCTGGCAGCGGCTGTCCACACGCATCGAAGGCATGGCCCAGCGCGAACGCATGCTGAGCTTCGCCGCCGCGGCCGCGTTGCTGCTGTTCGGCGCGCAGATGGCCGTGCTCGGTCCGCTGGCGCGCAAGCAGGACCAGCTGCGCGCCGCCAGCGCCCAGCAAGTCAGCCGCGTGGCCGCCATCAACGACGACATCGCGCGGCTGGTCGCGGCCAACGCCCAGGACCCGAACGAAGCGATGCGCCTCAAGCTCAACGCCGTGCGCGCCGACACGCTGCGCCTGTCCGACCAGATGCGCACGATGGAAAAAGGCCTGGTGCCGGCCGAGCGCATCGCGCCGCTGCTCGAATCGATATTGCGCGCCAACGGCCGCTTGCAGCTGGTATCGCTGCGCACGCTGCCGGTCGACACCGTCGACGGCGCCAGCCCGGACGCGAATCCAGGCGCCGCGACCATCAAACCGGCGGCCCAGCCGGATGCGGCAGCGCCCGCCGGCGTCGCGAGCGCCACGGCGCCGGGCGCGGTGCTGTACCGCCACGGCGTCGAGCTGACCGTGCGCGGCAACTACCTCGACATGGTCGATGCCATGGGCGCGCTGGAGTCGCTGCCGACCCAGTTGTTCTGGGGCCGCGCCCAGCTCGACGTCGAGGACTACCCGAACGCGCGCCTGACCCTGACCCTCTACACCCTGAGCCTGGACCCGAAATGGATGAAACTCTGATGCGCCGCGCGGCGCTCTTGCCAGCCGCTTGTGCGCTGGCCGCCAGCCTGCTGAGCGGCGCCGCGGGCGCCAGCCAGGGCTTGCAGGACCCGACCCGTCCACCCGCCGCCTTGAGCCCGGCGCGCGGCGCCGCCGTCGAACCCGAGGCTGCACCGATGCTGCAATCGGTGCAGGTCGGCCACGCGCCGGGCCGCAGCGCCGTGATCGACGGCGAGAGCGTGCGCGTCGGCCAGAGCTTCCGCGGCGCGCGCGTGGTGCGCATCGCCGACAACGAAGTCGAGCTGCAGCGCGGCGCCGAACGCCAGGTGCTGCGCCTGTATGCGGCGCCCGAAGGCGGCATCACCCGCGTCAAAGGACAACCATGACATCACTTCGCCACCTGACCCCGATGCGCGCGATCGCCGTCACGCTGGCCCTGGCGCTGGCCGGCTGCAAGACGCCGCCCGTCAACACCACCTACGATGCGATCCAGCGCGAGATGGCAAGCTCCACCGCGGCCGGCGCCAAGCGCCCGGCGGCGCCGAGCGTCGACGCCGCGGTCGCCGATGCGCTGCTGCCGCCGGCGTCCAGCCTGGCCACAGGACTACCCAAGGCGCGCCCGGCGCTGGAAGAGCGCTTCAACGTCTCGTTCAACAACGTGCCGGCGCAGCAGTTCTTCCGCTCGATCGTGGCCGGCACGCGCTACAACATCCTGGTGCATCCGGACGTCGGCGGGACCATCACGGTCAGCTTGAAGGACGTGACGCTGCCGGAGACGCTGGACGCGGTGCGCGAGATGTACGGCTACGACTACAAGATCGAAGGCACGCGCATCGCGATCAAGCCGCTGACCATGCAGACCCGCATGTTCCACGTGAACTACCTGGTCGGCAAGCGCCAGGGCATGTCGAACACGCGCGTCAGTTCGACCTCGGTGGCGAACGCCAATACGAGCGGCAACGGCTACTCGAACATGAACGGCGCGCAGAACGGCGGCAACGGCGCCGGCAACCAGAACGGTCAAAACGGCCAGAACGGTCAGAATGGCCAGGTGCTCGACAGCACCGACGTCGGCACCACCTCGACCAACGATTTCTGGGGCGACCTGAAGTCCGCCCTGGAGGCCATCGTCGGCTCGAAGGAGGGCGGGCGCAGCATCGTGATCAGCCCGCAGTCGGGCGTCGTGGTGATCCGCGCCATGCCGGAAGAACTGCGCAACGTCGACGTCTACCTGAAGGCGACCCAGCTGGCGGTCGACCGCCAGGTCATCCTGGAAGCCAAGATCCTCGAGGTCGAGCTGAACGACAGCTTCCAGAGCGGCGTCAACTGGGCCTCGTTCGCCAAGCTGCGCAGCGGCCACGACAACCGCACCGCCGCCGGCGTGGTCTCCCCGGGCGCCTCGCTGGCGCCGTTGCCGTTCGCCGGCGGCCAGCCGCCCGTGATCAGCGATCCGAGCACCGGCCTGTCGGCCAGCACTGGCTTCTCGCTGTCGAACGCGGCGGCGACGGCCGGCTCGATGTTCGGTCTGGCGGTCCAGACCAGCAACTTCGCGCTGCTGATGTCCTTTCTCGAGACCCAGGGCACGGTGCACGTGCTGTCCAGCCCACGCGTGGCCGCGGTCAACAACCAGAAGGCGGTGCTGAAGATCGGCACCGACGAATTCTTCGTGACCGGCGTGCAGACCACGACCAATTCGACCAACGCCGGCAACACCACCACGCCGAGCGTCACGCTGCAGCCGTTCTTTTCGGGCGTGGTGCTGGACGTGACGCCGCAAATCGACGACAAGGGTAATATCCTGCTGCACGTGCACCCGTCGGTCAGCCAGGTCTCGACCGTGACCAAGCAGATCGACCTGGGCTCGGCCGGCAACCTGACGCTGCCGCTGGCCGCTTCGGATACCTCGGAGCTGGACAGCATCGTGCGCGGCGGGAACGGCCAGGTGGTGGCGATTGGCGGCCTGATGCGCCAGTCCTCGACCAACGACCAGTCCGGCCTGCCGGGCAGCGGCAGCGTGCCGGTGATCGGCGCGTTGTTCGGCCAGAAGAAGCGCGTCAACCAGAAGCGCGAACTGGTGGTGCTGATCAAGCCGACCATCGTCGACGGCGCCAACAACTGGAACGACGACCTGCTCGAGACCGGCCGCCGCATCGACCAGCTCGATCCGCGCCGCAAGCAATGACCGGGGGAAGGACGCTGATGTACACGAGTCACTTCGGGCTGCGCGAGCTGCCTTTCGGGATCACGCCGGACACCAGCTTCTTCTTCGGCAGTCCGCGCTCGCAGGAAGCGCTCAACACGCTGCTGGTGGCGGCGCGCGGCGGCGAAGGCTTCATCAAGATCACCGGCGAAGTCGGCACCGGCAAGACCCTGTTGTGCCGCAAGTTCATGGCCACGCTCGGCCCCGACTTCGTCACCGCGTATATTCCGAACCCGTACCTGGAGCCGCGCACGCTGATGCTGGCGCTGGCCGACGAGCTCGAAGTGAGCTACGAGCGCGACATCGACCAGCACCAGCTGCTCAAGGCGATCACGCACCGGCTGCTGCAGCGCGCGGTCGAGGGCAAGCGCGTGCTGCTGTGCCTGGACGAGGCGCAGGCGATCCCGCTCGAGACGCTGGAAGCGCTGCGCCTGCTGACCAACCTGGAGACGCAGAAGCGCAAGCTGCTGCAGATCGTGCTGTTCGGCCAGCCGGAGCTGAACCGCAAGCTGGAGCTGGAGTCGATCCGCCAGCTGGCCCAGCGCATCACCTTCCACTATCACCTCGGGCCGCTGTCGCGCGACGACCTCGACTTCTACGTCGCGCACCGCCTGCGCGTGGCCGGCTTCGACGGCGCGCGCCTGTTCGCGCCGGGCGCGGTCCGCCAGCTGTACGCGGCCAGCGGCGGCGTGCCGCGCCTGATCAACATCCTGGCGCACAAGTCGCTGATGCTGTGCTACGGTCAGGGCAAGGCCCAGGTCGCGCGCGCGCACGTGAGCGCGGCCGCGCGCGACACGCTGGCCAGCCGCAGTCGCAGCCAGCGCCTGTGGCCCTGGCTGGCCGGCGGCATGCTGACGGCGGGCGTGGCCGCGGCCGGCATGACCTGGGCGCTGACGAGGTAAGCCGATGAGCCTGATTAACAAGATGCTGCAGGACCTGGATGCGCGCGGCGCGCCGGGGCAGGACGCGTTCCCGTCGAACGTCAAGCCGATCGCCGTGCCCGAGCGGCGCGCGCCGGCGCTGCGCGTGGCCGCTCTGTCTGCCGGCGTGGTGGCCATCGCCGCGGCGCTGGGCTGGTTCGCGTGGGATCGGCTGCATGCTGCATCCCCCGCCCATCCGGTGGCCGTGCTCGCGCCTGCCGCCAGCAAGCCGGACGCGGTCAAGCCGGGCCTGGCGATGACCGGGACGATCACGCAGCTGCCGGTGGCCAAGCCCGGCGCCGAGATGGCGGCCCCCGCGGCGCCGGCTGCTGCGGTCCCGGCGGCACCAGCCGCGCCGGCGCCGGCCGACACGCCGGCGCCAGCCGCCGACGCGGCGCAGGCCGCGCCGTTGCCGCAGGCGCCGGCCGAGCCGCCGCGCGCGGCGCACCCGGCCGGCGCCGACAACGCCGCCACGCCCGCAGCGCGTGCGCCCATGCGTGAGGGGGCGCCCATGCGCGAGCAGGCATCCACGCACGCGCGCGCACGCGCGGCCGAGCCGGCAGCCGAATCCGAGGCGGCGCCGTTGCGCGCGGCCATCGCCACGGCGGATGCGAAGAGCTTTGCGCCGATGGAACCCGACAGTCTTGAAGCGCGCGAGGCGCGTCGCGCGGCCGCGATCGAACTGGCCACGCGCCAGACGCGCATGGCCCGGCTGGCGCGCCTGTCGATGCCTGCATCGGCCAAGGCAGGCCCCGGCCACAAGGGTGCGGCCGAGGGGCGTCAGGAATCGGCGGCCCAGCGCGCCGAAAACGAATACGGCCGTGCATTGGCCGATCTGCAGGACGGCCGCATGACCGAGGCGCTGGCCGCGCTGCAGGCGGCGCTGCGCATCGACCCCGGCCACGACGCCGCGCGCCAGACCCTGGTCGGCCTGCTGGTCGAGGCCAACCGCCCTGACGACGCGATGCGCGAACTGGAGAGCGGCCTGGCGCGCGACCCGCGCCAGCCGGCGCTGGCGATGCTGCTGGCGCGCCTGCAGATCGAGCGTGGCGGCAGCGGCATCGAGACCCTGACGCGCAGCCTGCCGTACGCCGGCAACGGTACTGCCGAAAGCGCCGAATACCATGCTTTCCTGGCCGGTGCCTTGCAGCGCCAGGGCCGTCAGCGCGAAGCCGCCGAACAGTACCAGCAGGCGCTGCGCACCATGCCCGGCAACGGCGTGTGGTGGATGGGCCTGGGCATCTCGCTGCAGGCCGACAAGCGCAATGCGGAAGCGCTCGACGCCTTTCAGAAGGCGCGCGCTAGCGTCGGCCTGAGTGCCGAGCTGCAGGCGTTCGTGGAGCGCCGGCTACAGCAACTGGGACGCTGATCCGCGCTCGTCGCGCAGCATGACGCGTTCGGTCTGCAGTCGGGCCAGTTCGATGAAATACTCCCGGCGCGCGGCCTGTTGGTCCGCGCCGTGTACTTCCAACGGCGACCCGGCGGCCGGCGCATGCGCGTCGCCTTGCCGCTCGATGCAATGCGATTCGCTCATGACCGGCCTCCGGTTCCGACCAGATTGCTGCCCATGCTGTAGAGGGGAGGGGCTTGCAGCGCTTGCTTGGATGTTCATCGAGGTTGATTCCCAGTCAATGGCGTGGGCCGACTATGGGCGCCGAATGTGACCGGACGATGACTCGCGCGCGAGCGGCTTAGCGTGGCCGCTGCAACGGCATCAGCAGCCAGGCCACCACCGCAGCCGGCAGGCGTCAGATCCTTGCAAGCCGTTCCAGCGCCGTCTGCAGTGTCTCGTCCTTCTTGGCAAAGCAGAAGCGCACGATGCCCGATTCGCGCGCTTCGCCGTAAAACGCCGACACCGGAATCGCCGCCACCTTGATCTCGCGCGTCAGCCATTGCGCGAACTCCGATTCCGGCAGGTTCGAGATCGCATCGTAGCGCACGCACTGGAAGTAGGTGCCGTCGGACGGCAGCAGCGTGAAGCGGGTACTGGCCAGGCCGTTGCGGAACAGGTCGCGCTTGCGCTGGTAAAACGCCGGCAATTCGAGATAGGGCTTGGGGTCGGCCATGTGCGCGGCCAGGCCGTGCTGCATCGGCGTGTTCACGCTGAACGCGTTGTATTGGTGGACCTTGCGAAATTCCGCCATCAGGCTGGCCGGCGCGGCCACGTAACCGATCTTCCAGCCGGTCACGTGGTAGGTCTTGCCGAAGCTGGACACGACGAAGGCGCGCTCGGCCAGGACCGGATGGCGGCTGACCGACGTGTGTTCCTGGCCGTCGTAGACCATGTGCTCGTAGACTTCGTCGGACAGCACCAGGATGTCGGTGCCGGCGACGATGCCGGCCAGCGCTTCCAGGTCGGCGGCGCGCAGGATGCTGCCGGTCGGGTTGTGCGGCGTGTTCACCACGATCATGCGGGTGCGCGGCGTCACCGCGGCCGCCACCAGGTCCCAGGGCACGCTGTAGCCCGTCTCTCCGACGCGCATCGCCACCGGCACCACCACGCCGCCGGCCAGCGTGATCGCCGGCGCGTAGCTGTCGTAGGCCGGCTCGATCACGATCACCTCGTCGCCCGGGTGCACCGCGCACAGGATCGCCGTGGTCAAGGCCTGGGTGGCGCCGGCCGTCACGGTGATCTCGCTGCCCGCGTCGTAGCTGCGGCCATACAGATGTTTGACCTTGGCGGCGATCGCCTCGCGCAGCTGCGGCGCGCCGGCCATCGGCGGGTATTGGTTCAGGCCGGCGCGCATGGCCTGGTCGACGTGGTCGAGCAGGCGCGGGTCGCAGCCGAAGTCGGGGAAGCCCTGGCCGAGGTTGACCGCGCCGTGTTCGACGGCGAGGGCGGACATCAAGGTGAACACGGTGGTGCCGACGGAGGGCAGGCGCGAGTGCAGGGCAGGGGTCGTCATGATGGTAAGGCGGTGTCTCGTGTCGTGGATGGTCTCATTCTAACGCCGGCGCCGGGTTGGCCAATGCCTGCGCCTTAACCCAGGCCTCCGGCGCCATGATGTGGAACAGGCCCTCGCGCGCGGCGCGGCGTGCCAGCTTCAGTACGGCCTTGTCCTTGGAGATCAGCACGGCGGCGCCGGCATCGCGCGCGATCTCGAGGAATTTCTGGTCGTCGCGGTCGGTGCAGACCGGCAGGCGCAGCGCGCGCGCGCCCGGCGCGACCACGCGGATCAGCGCGTCGAAGCGCGTTGCGGCCTGCGCCCGGCTGGCGTCGTCGAGCGGCAGGTGCGGATAGTGCAGCACGTGCAGGTATTCGTCGCGGCAGTCGGCGCGCGTCACGGCCTGGACCGCGCCGGTTTCGAGGGCGTCCAGCAGGGGCGCCCAGCGCGGGTCGTGGAACACGAACAGGTCGAGGCAGACGTTGGTGTCGAGGACGATGGTCAATGCCTCGGGTTTCTCTAAAGCAGCTGCGGCAGGTATCATGTCGGGCATTCTACTGCCGTACCGTTTTTTCGACCATGCTCATCGCGCAATGCTAATCGTTCTGTCTCCTGCCAAATCGCTCGACCTCGACTCGCCCCCGACCACCACCGCGCGCACCACGCCGCGCTTCATCGAGCATGCGAGCGCGCTGATCGACGTGCTCAAACCGTATTCGCCGGCCCAGGTCGGCGCGCTGATGGCCATCTCGGATCCGCTCGCGGTGCTCAACGCGACCCGCTACGCCGACTGGCACCAGGACCATGGCCAGGCGCGCCAGGCCGTCATGTCCTTCGACGGCGACGTCTACACCGGCCTGGCTGCGCGCACGCTCGCGCCGGCCGCGCTGGACTGGGTGCAGGCGCGCGTGCGCATCCTGTCCGGCCTGTACGGCCTGCTGCGCCCGCTCGACGGCATGCACCCATACCGCCTGGAGATGGGCACCAAGCTGCCGAATGCGCACGGCAAGGACCTGTACGCGTTCTGGGGCGAGCGCGTGACCGAGGCGCTCAACGCCGATGCCAAACAGGCCGGGGCCGAAGTGCTGGTCAACCTGGCATCGGAAGAGTACTTCAAGTCGGTCAAGCCAAAGCTTTTGAACGTCGCGCTGGTCAACCCGGTGTTCCAGGACTGGAAGAACGGCAAATACAAGATCATCTCCTTCTTCGCCAAGCGCGCGCGCGGGATGATGGCGCGCTACGCGGCCGAGCGCGCCATCGCCGATCCGCAGCTGTTGAAAGCATTCGACGTCGACGGCTATGCCTTCGTGCCCGAAGCGTCGAGCGAGCGCGACTGGGTGTTCCGGCGCAGGGTCGAGGCTTGAGCGGCGACGCAGGGCAGATCGACGCGTGACTCTTGCACTGTCCGTTGGCCGGAACGGCCGAGATCGGCCACTTGCAGACATTTGAGGCAGACGCGGTACTGCCAAGACCAGAAGCAGCCTCGCCCTAATTCGAACAGTACCCGTGCCGTAACGCGCTTCCCGACGATCGTTCGGGCAAATCGCGACAATGTTTTCGAGGCGATCAGCTCTGCCTTCGGGGTGCCGACCGAAGGCCTCCGCTCCCATTGGCGTCGAGTTCGACCCGCCAGCGGATCGCATCGGCCATGCGCACCTCTACCTTGGATGCTTCCCTGCCTAGCAAATCGTCGGGCCGGCGCTTTCCTTCGTTGACAATGACCCGAAGCGCATGGCGGCCTTATATGCCGCCAAAAAAGCAACCTCGACGGTGCGAGCGCAGCGTGCTTGGGCTCGGGCGCGGTTTCTCGTTTCCTGATCTGCGCCGGCCGCGTCGGCGATTGAATCGAGCTGTTCGGCAGCCGGCTGGAGCTTGTCGTTGAAGACAATCTGCCCATTTTGAGGTTTGATCGCCTCGCGCCAGAGGCAGACCAGGATGGACTCTGCGGCGCCCCCAAAACACCGGTTGTAGCAGTTGGCTAGATTACTGCACGGCTTGGCCGCTGCCGATCCGTCCTGAGCCTGGATCCAGCGATCTGGCGCGCTTTACAACTTGCGCGCGGCCATACGCGAGCGATCGATACCGGTCAAATAGCTATGTCGAATCCACTGCCGGGCGGCGGTTGGCCGATGGGTACGATGGTCGACCTGCTCGTTACATTTAAGTTTTCGACAAAGAGGAGTTAGTCTGGAAAAGCTGCGTCTGGAAATTGTGGTGCCTTCTTTCTCTGCCTTACTGAAGTATGCGACGACAATGATCCCAACGCCGTCAAGCGATCAATCAGCTCTCAGGCAGATGATCAATTCGTTTAATACTTAAGGCCAATCTGCAACATTCTAGAATCCATGGATGAACAGAAGTAGATTCTGCAAGCATCTTGTGCTTAGGGAATCTAGATGTAACTGTTGCTACTAGTGATGCTCCTCGCTATCGCAAGAATTCCGACAGAGTCGACTCTAGGCGTTGAGCATTTCTCAAAAAATCAATTTGCGTTTTCGCAAGGAGTCAAGAGGAGCGGCTTAGTATCCAAATTGAATGGAGGTCCTTGAACGAATATCGACGAAAAGGGGGTAAACAGTGGCTCGTTGCATTTCCCAGCGCCGCTTTATGAAGGCCTGCATATCTATCGTTTTTACTAAGTGGTTGTTCAGTATTTGGTTTTTTCGGGGTACTTATGCCGCCAGGCTATCTGGGTCCCGGATCGGCTGCGGCACCTGATTTATGCGACAGGGCCCATTAACGTTGACATTTACGAATTACGATAGGATCATGGCCGTTCTACTTCCTCCACGGAAAACCACATGGCGACTTCCACGAAAATGCTGCCGGCATCCACCCGGCTCCATCTGTTCAATCTCGTCACCAATCCCACTTACCGGCAAAACGCCGACTCCGCGGCATACGACCGCGCGCCGGACAAGGATGGCACGATGGGCCGCGCGAAGGCAGCGGGGGAATCGGTGCGCAAATACGGGTACGATGTAACGCTGGCCGCCGGCACCGCGACGCGTGGCAATGGCCCGGATCCAGGCCGCTACCGCCTGCTTGCCTATACGGACAAGAAAGGGCGCACTACTTGGTGGCGCGCCGTCCACCTGCCTGCGAACACATACAAGTTCGAGAAGATCAATATCCCGTCCTGCAACACCTGCGGCGGTACGGCGGACAACATCTGTACACGCTGTAAAGGTTCTGGGCGCCAGGAGGAAAGCGTGGATGTGTTCGCGGGTCCGTGCACCCAATGCAACAAGCAAGGTTTTGCAAGCTGCGCGACGTGTGCGCCGCCGGTTGTTGTGGATGGGGTCGCGATCAGCCGAACTTATTCGAAGTGGGGCTGAGTAGGTTTGCTCCCGGCCGGCAGTAGTCCCGGCGGGTACCGTTTTTCCACCGGGACGATTTCTCGCGGCGGTATGTCCGCCGGTAGATAAAACGGCGCAAGGGCGGACGATCCAACCATGCCTTCGTTTTGCCTTTTCTTCTTTCGAAATCGAATTACACTCTTCGTTGGGGGCTATCGCGCGCTCTGTAAGAATACCGTGCCAGCCTCCGCATTCCGGTGTAGAGCATTCACACTTCGTCGTGCGTGCTTAATGCCGTGTAAGACCATCGCGCTTTTATTTACGGTTGGTGCGGTCTCGACTCTTGATGAGATCGACAATCGTCGCCCGTACTAGAAATTTCCCGGTCATTGCATCTGCTCCTGATAATTTTACGACGCATGCAAGAACGCAGAATGTCCGCTTCTAGCGTTGTATTCTACCGCTCTTGCTTGGTGATAGTTTTAGTTGTCCACCGCTCGAATGTCGGCCCGAATATCTCCATTATCGAATGATGATTTCCTCGATATCGCGTGCCTTGCACACGCGTCAAATCAAGGACATACGCGCTCACATCGTGCCGCTTTTATTTTTCCACTAAAGATGAGAATCCACGTCGTCGTTCTAGGCCTCAGCCTGTTGGCGGCCTGCGCCACGCCGGCCCTGGCATTCGCCGATGTCGCCAGCACATCGCTGCAAGCCGATGTCCCCGCGCGCGTCCGCTTCGACTACCACAGCGGCTTCCTGCTGAACCTGCACCACTGGCTGGTCAACCTGGCCGTGCATCCGAAGCAGGAAGCCGTGGCGCTGCAGGACGCCACCGATGCCAAGGCCGCGGACGTGCGTGCGGCGCTCGCCTTTTACCGCGCGCACTATGCCGCCAGCGACCTGCTGTTCGATCGAGACATGGCCGCCATCAAGCGCGCGCTGAGCGTCGGCGACGACGCGCGCCGCGACCCGCGCGGGCTGGGACTGCCGCCCGGGCTGGCTGACGTGCTCGCGCGCGCCTCGCCTGCGTACGCGCGCGTGGCCTGGGCCCACGACGATGCCGCCAACCGCGCCTGGAGCGCGCGCGCGTCGGAGCTCGACGCCCGCTACGGCGCGCAAGTGCAGGCGCGCATCGAGCAGGCTTTGGGAGCAGGCTTCCCGGCGCGGCCGGCGCGCGTCGACCTGGTGTTCGAGACCGGAAAACGGCAGGGCGCCTATACCGATAACCAGGTCGTGATGCCGTCCGGCCGGCCCGACTACCAGGGCCTGGCCTCGCTCGAGATGCTGTACCACGAAACGACCCACGTGCAGACGGCTGACCGTCTGGAGGCGGCGATCGCCGCGCGTGCCCGTGCGCGCGGACGCGACGCCGATTCCGAGCTGTGGCACGTGCTGCAGTTTTATACGGTCGGCGCGGCCGTGACCGAAGTGCTGGTGCGCGACCATGTCGCCTACGTCCAGTACGCCGAGCAGCGCGGCCTGTACGCCGGACCCTGGGCCAGCTACATGGCTTCGGTCGAGGGTGACTGGAAGCCTTATCTGGCCGGGCGCGAAGCGTGGGAGGCCGCGATCGACCATATGGTGGATCGGCTGCCGGCGGCGCAATGAATCGGCCGCGCGATCAGCGGCCGCCATACGAATCGCCGGCGCAAACGACGACGCAAAAAACGACGCCCGCGGCTGCGGGCGTCGTGTAAAGCGTAAAGGCGTGGACCAGGTTTACTTGGCCGCCTCGATCGCATCCTTCGGCGACGGCTCCGGCCCCCACTTCGACCAGAACTTCCACCACGGCGCGTCGCCGCTGCCCTTGCCGCCCATGAAGCGGCTGTCCGGGTAGTTCTTGACGAACAGACGCTGGGTGTCGTCGCGCAGGTCGTACATGCCGAGCTTGTCGTAGCAGCGGATCATCAGGAACAGCGCTTCCTCGCGCGCGTTGGCCTGGCTGAACTGGACCACGGCGCCCTGGGCGCGGTTCAGCGAAGCCAGGTAGGCGCCGCGGCGATAGTAGTAGTTCGCCACGTGCACTTCGTACGAAGCCATCGCGTCGATCAGGTAGTTCATGCGTGCGATCGAATCGGCCGCATATTTGCTGTTCGGGAACTTGTCGACCAGTTCCTTGAACGCGGCGAACGACTCGCGCGTCGCCTTCGGGTCGCGCTCGGTCGGATCCTGGGAATAGATGAAGTTCAGGAAGCCGAGCTGATCGTTGAAATTGATCAGACCGCGCAGGTAGTACATGTAGTCGACCTGGGGATGATTCGGGTGCAGCTTGATGAAGCGCTCTACCGCGGCCAGCGCCTCGGCCTGGTCGTTGGCCTTGTAGTGGGCATAGGCGATATTCATCTGCGCCTGGGCCGCATAAGTGCCGAACGGATAGTTCGATTCCAGTTTCTCGTACAGCTTGATGGCGGCTTCGTAGTGGCCACCCGACATTTCGTCCTGCGCGTCAGCGTATAATTTCGACGCTGACACGTTCTTGCTCTCGTCCGTACTCTTGGAAAAGAGTCCACAACCGGACAAACCGAGCAGGGCACACGTCACGACCAACACAGACAATTTTTTTTGCATAGCTTTTTGCAAAAGAGTTTTTACCGAAAGGACATCGACGCGTTTTCGCGCTGGTCGACGTTCCTGAGATTCAACGAACAGCTGATTATAGCTGATGGGACTACCGTGATATTAACTGCTGCGCCGAATTCGGCCGAAATGCCTTTTGACCCCGACCTGGACGATGATCTCGACACCGAGCTCGACACCGGCCTGCCGGACGCCTCGGGCGGCCTGAACGCCGGTCCGATCACCCTGGCGCTGCACCCGGAGCACTGCGGCCAGCGCCTCGACAAGGTGGTCGCCGCGTTGGTGCCGCAATTCTCGCGTAGCCGCCTGCAGCAATGGTTCGACGAAGGCCACATCACGGTCGACGGCAAGCCGGCCAAGGGCAAGAGCACGGCCTACGGCGACGAAACCGTCGTGGTCTCGCCGCAGCCGGCGCCCGAGGATACCGCGTTCACGCCCGAAGCGATTGCACTGGACATCGTGTACGAGGACGACGCCATCATCGTGATCAACAAGCCGGCCGGGCTGGTCGTGCACCCGGGCTCGGGCAACTGGTCGGGCACGCTGCTCAACGGTTTGCTGCACCATTGCCCACAGCTGGTCTCGGTGCCGCGCGCCGGCATCGTGCACCGCCTGGACAAGGATACCAGCGGCCTGATGGTGGTCGGCAAGACCCTGGCCGCTCAGACCGACCTGGTGCGCCAGCTGCAGGCGCGCACCGTCAAGCGCGAATACTTTGCGCTGGTGTGGGGCACGCCGCGTCCGTTCGGCACCATCAACACGGCGATCAGCCGCGACGCGCACGAGCGCACCAAGATGGCGGTGTCGAACAGCCCGTCGGCCAAGCCGGCCATCACGCACTACGAATGGATCGAAAGCGGCGAACTCGATCGCCGTCCGGTCAGCCTGGTCCAGTGCCGCCTCGAGACCGGCCGCACCCACCAGATCCGCGTGCACATGCAGTCGATCGGTTACAGCCTGGTCGGCGACGCCGTGTATGGCAAACAACACCTGCGCAGCTTCTTCCATCGCCAGGCGCTGCAGGCGCGCCGGCTCGGCCTGAGCCACCCGGCCACCGGCGAACACATGGAATGGGTGGTCCCACTGGCCGCCGATTTCGCCGAACTGCTCGCGCAGGCCGGCATCGAGGAACCGGAAGCGGTCTGATGCTGGAAGCTCAGCTGATTCGCCCGCTCTGGCCGGACTTGCCGGCCGGCGTCGGCGCGCTCGCCACCACGCGCGCGGGCGGCGTCAGCGCGGCGCCGTATGACGATGGCCGCTCGGCCGACCACGGCGGCGGCCTGAACCTGGGCCTGCACACCGGCGACGACCTAGAGGCCGTGCACGCCAACCGCGCGCGCCTGCAGGCGGCGCTGCCGGGCCGGCCGGCCTGGATTCGCCAGGTGCACGGCATCGGGGTGGTCGATGCGGCCGCGGTCCACGCGGGCGGTCCGACCCTAGAAGGCGACGCCAGCATCGCATCGCATCCCGGCGTGGTCAGCGCGATCCTGACCGCCGATTGCCTGCCGGTGCTGTTCGCCAGCCTCGACGGCAAGGTGGTGGGCGCCGCGCACGCCGGCTGGCGCGGCCTGGCCGGCGGCGTGCTGGCGGCGACGCTCGACGCGATGCGCGCGGCCGGGGCGGGCGAGATCACCGCCTGGCTCGGACCGGCGATCGGCCCGCAGGCGTTCGAAGTCGGCCCGGACGTGCTGGCCGCGTTCGAGCGCGCGCTGCCCGGTGGCGCGGCCGGCGACGGGTTCCGACCTTATCCGGGACGCGAGGGCAAATACCTGGCCGACATCTACTGGCTGGCGCGGCGTCTGCTCGCGCGCGCGGGCGTGACGCGCGTCGCGGGCGGGGAGCGCTGCACGTTCACGGAACGCGACGCGTTCTATTCCTATCGCCGCGACGGCGCCGCCAGCGGACGTCAGGCAAGTCTGATCTGGATCAAATAAATCGGTCGGACCGCGGGCATACTGCTCAGCTTTCCGGAGGCGGGGCGGTTTTGGCGCGTGCGGCTGCGCGCCGCCGCCGGCCACCGGCCAGGTAGAGGACGATTGACAAAGGCAACACGCCATACCCGAAAAAAGTCATAATGCCGCCAACCACGGTCGGCTCGGTCGCCGCCATCAGGGTCACGACGTACATCCATCCTATGGCGACGATCCACATGAACTCAGGCCCTCCGAAGCAATCACCCGATTCTAATCAATGGACGCCGTCATGAATACGCCTGAAGCCTTCTCGCAGATGCTGGTCCCGAACTGGATGTCGCAATTTTCCGATCCCGCCGCCTGGCAATCCTGGATGACGGCGCCCACCGGTCTCGATGGCGGCGCCGCTGGTGCGGGCGCCGGCGCGGCGGCCATGGCGCCGGTGATGCGCATGCTGGGCGAGGCCGGCGCGATGCTGTCGCCGGCAAAGCTCGACTCGCTGCGCAACGACTACCTGCAAAAGGCCGCCAAGCTGTGGCAGGACTTGATGACCGGGCAGACGCCGTCGTTCAGCGACAAGCGCTTCGCGGCGCCGGCGTGGAGCGGCAACCCGATGTCCGCGTTCAGCGTGGCGTCGTATCTGCTCAATTCCGAATTCCTGCTGGCCATGGCCGATGCGATCGAGGCGCCCGCGCGCGACAAGCAGAAGGTCCGTTTCGCGGTGCAGCAAATCGTCGATGCGGTGTCGCCTGCCAACTTCCTGGCGACGAATCCGGAAGCCCAGCAGAAAATGATCGAGACCAAGGGCGAGAGCCTGACCAAGGGTCTGCAGAATATGCTGGGCGACTTGCAGAAGGGCCGCATCTCGCAGTCGGACGAATCGGCCTTCGAAGTCGGCCGCAACGTCGGCATCACGCCGGGCACGGTCGTGTTCGAGAACGAGCTGTTCCAGCTGATCCAGTACACGCCAGCCAGCGAGAAAGTGCATGCGGTGCCGCTGCTGATGGTGCCGCCTTGCATCAACAAGTTCTACATCCTCGACCTGCAGCCGGAGAACTCGCTGGTGCGCTATCTGGTCGAGCAGGGCAATACGGTGTTCATGATCTCCTGGCGTAATCCGGACGCGGGCATGGGCAAGCTCACCTGGGACGATTACGTCGAGAAGGGCGCGATCGCGGCCCTCGGCGTCGTGCGCGAGATTTCCGCGCAGGACAAGGTCAACGTGTTCGGCTTTTGCGTCGGCGGCACCATCGTCGCGACCGCCCTGGCGGTGCTGGCCGAGCGCGGGCAGAATCCGGCCAACAGCCTGAGCCTGTTCACCACGCTGCTCGATTTTTACGACACCGGCGTGCTCGACGTGTTCGTCGACGAGGCCCAGGTCATGATGCGCGAGCAGACGCTGGCGCGCGGCGGCCTGATGCCGGGCCGCGACCTGGCCACGACCTTCTCGTCGCTGCGTCCGAACGACCTGGTCTGGAATTACGTGCAGCAGAATTACCTCAAGGGCAAGACGCCGCCGGCCTTCGACCTGCTGTACTGGAACGCCGACAGCACCAACCTGCCGGGGCCGATGTACTGCTGGTATCTGCGCAATACCTATCTTGAAAACAAGCTGAAGGTGCCGGGCGCGCTGACGGTGGCCGGCGTGCCGGTCGACCTCGGCAAGATCGATTGTCCGACCTTCATCTACGGCTCGCGCGAAGACCACATCGTGCCGTGGGAAGCGGCGTTCGCGTCGACCACGCTGCTTAATCCGAAGAAGGGCAAGCAGAATCCGCAGCCGAACCGCTTCGTGCTGGGCGCCTCCGGCCATATCGCTGGCGTGATCAACCCGGCGTCGAAGAACAAGCGCAGCTACTGGGTCAACGAGGCCGCCGGGCGCAACCTTCCGAAGAACGCCGCCGAGTGGATGGCGGGCGCCACCGAGCAGAAGGGCAGCTGGTGGCCCGAATGGGCGCGCTTCCTGGCGCAATACGGCGGCGAAGACGTCGCGCCGCCGGCCGCGCCCGGCAATGAGCGTTACCAGCCGATCGAAGCGGCGCCGGGGCGCTACGTCAAGGCGCGCGGCGACTGAGGCCTGGGCAATCCGGCGCCTCCTGCTCAGCGGCGTGCCCAGCGGCGCGCTGGAGCGCGCGCGGGCATGGTCCGATGCATTGTACAGAAAGAGATTGTAAGAAAAATAATTCCTTGACTCATAGAATAAATGCTGCACCTGCGTTCGCAACGTGGTATTTTTGAAGCCTATCCTCTTGGATTCGGAGACGACGCAGGCGATCCCTGCGCTGCCGCATAAGAAAGCGCCCTTGGCGCACAGAATGGAAACATGAGATGAGTGGTACGAAAAAAAATGCTGAACGCTTGATCAAGAAATACCCGAACCGCCGGCTGTACGATACCCAGACCAGTTCGTACATCACGCTGACCGACGTCAAGCAGCTGGTGCTCGAGGCCGACGATTTCACCGTGGTGGACGCCAAGAGCAACGAAGACCTGACCCGCAGCATCCTGCTGCAAATCATCCTCGAGGAAGAAGCGAACGGTGCGCCGATGTTCTCGAGCAGCGTGCTGTCGCAGATCATCCGCTACTACGGCCATGCGATGCAGGGCATGATGGGTTCCTACCTGGAAAAGAACGTCCAGGCCTTCACCGACATCCAGAACAAGTTCTTGGCCAACTCGACTGGCGGCGCCGGTGCGCTCGAAGGCAAGCCATTCTCGAACGAGATGTGGACCCAGTTCATGAACATCCAGGGCCCGATGATGCAGGGCATGATGAACAGCTATATCGACCAGAGCAAGAACCTGTTCATCCAGATGCAGGAACAGATGCAGAGCCAGAGCAAGGCGATGTTCGGCAGTTTCCCGTTCGTGGTTCCGCCCAACCCCGAGAAGAAGTAATGCTGTCGCCCCGGCGCAGGCCGGGGCCCATGGGTTCCGGCCTGCGCCGGAACGACGGATCGAGGCCTGTGACCAAATTGCGGCCGCGGTTCTCCTTATATCGCCACATCCTGTACAATCGTGGATTGCCCAGAATTTTCGTCGCAATCCCATGCCTGAACTCCGCCGCAACCCTTCCCCCGTTTCCCAAGATGCCGATCTGACCACGCTCGACCCGGTCACCGGCGCCATCGAAGTCGCGCCGAACGCCGCCACGATCCCGCCCGCCCCTGTGCTCGCCGGTGGCGCCGCGCCCAAGGTCGGCTTCGTCTCGCTCGGCTGCCCCAAGGCGCTGGTCGACTCCGAGCAGATCCTGACCCAGCTGCGCGCGGAAGGCTACCAGACCGCTAACTCGTATGCCGGCGCCGACCTGGTCATCGTCAACACCTGCGGCTTCATCGACGCCGCGGTGCAGGAGTCGCTCGATGCGATCGGCGAGGCGCTGGCCGAAAACGGTAAAGTGATCGTCACCGGCTGCCTGGGCGCGAAAAAGGATGCCGCCGGCGACGACCTGATCACCAAGGTACACCCGAAGGTGCTGGCAGTGACCGGTCCGCACGCGGTGACCGAGGTGATGGAGTCGGTCCACCTGCACCTGCCGAAACCCTACGAACCCTTCATCGACCTGGTGCCGGACCACGGCGTCAAGCTGACGCCGAAGCACTACGCCTACCTGAAGATCTCGGAAGGCTGCAACCACCGCTGCAGCTTCTGCATCATCCCGTCGATGCGCGGCGACCTGGTCTCGCGCCCGATCCACGAGGTGCTGCAGGAAGCCGAGAACCTGTTCAAGGCCGGCGTCAAGGAACTACTGGTGATCTCGCAGGACACCTCGGCCTACGGCGTCGACGTCAAGTTCCGCCTAGGCTTCTGGAATGGCCGCCCGGTCAAGACCCACATGACCCAGCTGATGGAAGAACTGGGCAAGATGGCCAAACAGTACGACGCCTGGGTGCGCATGCACTACGTGTACCCGTATCCGCACGTCGACGCGGTGATCCCGCTGATGGGCGAGCACGTCGTGCCTTACCTAGACATCCCGCTGCAGCACGCGCACCCGGACGTCCTCAAGCGCATGAAACGTCCGGCCAGCGGCGAAAAGAACCTGGACCGCATCCTGGCCTGGCGCAAGATGAACCCGGACCTGGTGATCCGCTCGACCTTCATCGCCGGCTTCCCGGGCGAGACCGAAGAGGAATTCGAATACCTGCTGGACTTCCTGCGCGAGGCGCAGATCGACCGCTTGGGCTGCTTCGCCTACTCGCCGGTCGAGGGCGCGACTGCCAACCTGCTCGATAATCCGGTGCCGCAAGAAGTGCGCGAAGAACGCCGCGCGCGCGTGATGCTGCTGCAGGAAGAGATTTCGCTCAAGCGTCAGCAAGCCAAGGTCGGCAAACGGATCCGCGTGTTGGTCGACGAGGTGGGACCGCGTGAAGCCATCGGCCGTTCGCAGGCAGATGCGCCGGAGATCGACGGCGTCGTGCACATCAAGCGCGCGCTGACGCCGGGCAAGGCCAAGCCGACCATCGGCGAGTTTATCGAGGTGATCGTCACCAAGGCCGACGCGCACGACCTGTGGGCGACGGTGGCTTGATGAAGAAGTCGCTCCGGACTGCATTGCAGAACAGCGACTACGTCCCGCCGGAAGGGTTCGCGGCGTATCCGACCGCGATCCACCACGCCTCGACGGTGCTGTTCAAGGACGTGGCCAGCATGCGCTCGGGCGCTTGGCAAGACAAGAGCGGCTACACCTACGGCCTGCATGGCACGCCGACCAGCTTCACGCTGGAGGCGCGCCTGGCCGAGATCGAAGGCGGCAATCACTGTCTGCTGGCGCCGTCGGGCCTGGCGGCGATTTCGATGGTCGACCTGGCGCTGCTGAAAAGCGGCGACGACGTCCTGCTGCCCGATAACGTCTACAACCCGAACCGCGAGCTGGGGCGCTGGCTCACGCAGGACTTCGGCATCAGCGCGCGCTTCTACGATCCGATGGTCGGCGCCGGCATTGCCGAGCTGATCCAGCCGAACACCCGGCTGATCTGGACCGAGGCGCCTGGTTCGGTGTCGATGGAAGTGCCTGACCTGCGCGCGATCTGCGCCGCGGCCAAGGAGAAGGGCGTGCTGGTCGCGCTCGACAACACCTGGTCGGCCGGCATCGCGCTGAACGGCTTCGAGCTGGGCGTGGACATCGTGATGCAGGCGCTGACCAAGTACCAGTCGGGCGGCTCGGACGTGCTGATGGGCGCGGTGATCACGCGCGAGCGCGCGTTGAACGATCGCATCGCCATGGCCCACATGCGCCTTGGCATGGGCGTCGGTATGGACGATGTCTACCTGGTGCTGCGCGGTTTGCAGACCATGAAGCTGCGCTTCGACGCGCATGACGCGGCGGCGCGCAAGGTGGCCGCCTGGCTCAAGGGCCGTCCGGAGATCACGAAAGTGCTGCACCCGGCGTTCGAGGATTGCCCGGGCCACGACAATTGGAAACGCGACTTTACCGGCGCCGGCGGCTTGTTCTCGGTGCTGTTCGACCCGCGCTATACGGAAGAACAAACCGACCGCTTCGTCGATGCCCTGACCCTGTTCGGCATCGGCTTCAGCTGGGGCGGCACGCACAGCCTGGCGGTGCCGTACCGCATCGGGGCGATGCGCAAGAATTGGCCGGACGCCGGCATCCTGGTGCGCTTCAACATCGGCCTGGAAGATCCGGACGACTTGATCGCCGATATCGAGCAGGCGCTCGCCAAGTTGTGAACGAAAAAAGCCGGCGCGATGCCGGCTTTCCTTTTTACACCGGCATCGCCCGGTTGTTGTTCAGGTCGAGGAAGCCGCGGATGATGCGGTAAGCCATCCACAGCCAAGCCAGGCCCCAGATCGCCATCGCGATCGGGATACCGATCAGCGTGACCCAGACCAGGCCGCCAACGATCATCCACAGCGCGTAGAACCAGAACGAGCGGATCATCCAGGTGTGGTGCGAATACACCATCGTGCCCAGCGTTTCCGGCCGGCGCACGTAGTTCACGATCAGCACCAGGATCGACAGCGTGCCGAGCGAGAAGAAAAAGGTGAGCGCGTGCGCAATGTAGAGGATGCGCGCGAACTGCTTGGCGTCTTCGATGCCGTGTTCGTAGACGAGTTCCTGGGCCATGTCGTACTCCATAGTCGGTAACAGCTGCGCTGAAAAGCGCGGGATTGTCATTACGATACCGGAATCCTGCGCGCTGTGGCGTATTTTAGGTGGCGGCCGAGCCGATCTTCGACTGCACCCAGCCTGCGATGCTGCCGGCATCCATCGCGCCGGCCTGGCGTGCGATCTCGCGCCCGCCCTGGAACAGCGCCAGCGTCGGGATGCTGCGGATGCCGTAGCGCGCCGCCAGATCCTGCGAGGCTTCGGTGTCGACCTTCAGCAGGCGCACGTTCGGCTCGAGCCTGCCCGCGGCTTGCTGGTAGGCCGGCGCCATCGTGCGGCAGGGACCGCACCAGGCGGCCCAGAAGTCGACCAGCACCGGGATGTCGTTGCGCGTGACGTGCTTGTCGAAGCGCGCGCTGCTGACATCCGTTGGCTTGGCGCCGAACAGGGCGTTGGCGCATTTGCCGCAGACCGGCTGGTCGCTGAGGCGTTCGGCAGCGACGCGGTTGACGGCATCGCAGTGCGGGCAGACGATGTGCTTGGAATCGGCCATTTCATTTTCTCCTTGGCGGTACGTGGATCGACGTGCAGCATCAGCGTGCGACGGCGACCGGGCTTTCGCCCTAGAATCGTTCAACGACACGACAGATGGGGTTCGATGAGCGAATTGCAATCCGAGGTTCTGGACGGGAACGCAGACCAGGGAGGCCGGCGCCTGATCGGCTGCGCCGGCTGGGGCATCCACAAGGACATCGCGCACGCGTTTCCGGCGGACGGCAGCCAGCTGGAACGCTACGCCGCCGTGTTCCCGGCGGTCGAGATCAACTCCTCGTTCTACCGCCCGCACCAGCCGCAGACCTATGCGCGCTGGGCCGCCAGCACGCCCGACCGCTTTCGCTTCTCGGTCAAGCTGCCGCGCACCATCACGCACGACGCCAAGCTGCGCGAGGTCGACGCCTTGCTCGACCGCTTCGCCGGCGAGGCCGGGCAGTTGGGGGACAAGCTCGGCTGCGTGCTGGTCCAGCTGCCGCCCAGCGGCGCCTTCATCGAGGACGTGGTGCGCGACTTCCTGCCGCGCCTACGCGCGCGCTTTGCCTGCATGCTGGCGCTGGAGGCGCGCCATCCGAGCTGGTTCTCGGACCTGGCCACCGAGGTGCTGCGCGCGGCAGAGGTGACGCGGGTGATCGCCGACCCGGCCGCCGGCCAGCCCGGCCCGCACGTGCCGACCACGGCGGCCGGCTACCTGCGCCTGCACGGCTCGCCGAGGATCTACTATTCCAACTACCCGCGCGAGACGCTGCGCCAGGTCGAGCACGACGTGGCCGCGCGCGTGCGCGAGGGCGCGGATTGCTGGTGCATCTTCGATAACACGGCCGCGTTTGCCGCGGTGCCGAACGCGCTCGAGGTGCTGCACGGCGTGCCCGAGGGCGACTGACGAAGACCGGATCATGGTCTGCGCCACCTTCCGCTTCTACGATGGCCTGAACGACTTCCTTGCGCGCGAGCGGCGCGGCCGCGCATTCGATGCGTCGTGCGCGCGCGAGGCCACCACCAAACACATGATCGAGGCGCTCGGCGTGCCGCACACCGAGGTCGAGCTGATCCTGGTGAACGGCGTCTCGACGGGGCTGGACACGCTTATCGAAGCGGGCGACCGCATCGCCGTCTATCCGCGCTTTTCCAGCCTCGACCTCGGCGACATGAGCGACGGCGCACGCATCGCGCCGCGCCCGCCCGGGCGCCTGCGGTTCGTTGCCGACGCCCACCTCGGCGCGCTGGCGCGGCTCTTGCGAATGGCCGGGTTCGACACTATCTACGACAAGGCTATCGACGGCGACGCCATCGAGGCGCTGGCGCTCGACGAAGGCCGCATCGTCCTGAGCCGCGATCGCGAACTGCTGAAACGCCGCGCGGTCGAATACGGCGCCTACGTACGCGCCTTGGAGCCGCAGGCGCAGCTGCGCGAGCTGTTCGAGCGTTTCGACCTGACCGAGCGTGCCCGCCCGTTCACGCTGTGCCTGCATTGCAATGCGCCGCTGCGCCCGGCTGCCAAGGAGGAAGTGCTGGACCGCTTGCCGCCGATGGTGCGCGCAGCGCAGCACGAATTCTCGACCTGCGACGTGTGCCGGCGCGTGTACTGGAAAGGCTCGCACTGGCAACGCATGGCGGGGATGCTAGACGCCGCCGCAGGCGGGCACGACGACCGCGATTGAGACGGTCGGGCTCGGCTGCGCTCGCCGCACCTGTTCTGATTTACACTGCGCTACACTGAGATCGTACGCAGTCCTTGTTGATCACTTGAACCCATGCTGCAACAAGTTTCCATACCGATCCGCACCGAATGTCCGCCGGGCGCTTGCGTCTGCGACCGTGACCGCCTGCTGGTCGAACCCGACGCCGACATCCGGCCGCTGCGCCTGACCCGTGCCGAGGAGCAGCGCCTGCTCGATCGCATCGAAACGATCGCGACCTACGAGCAGCTGCTCAAACTCCAGGCCGCGGTCGAACGCAACCTCGGCACTACGCTGATCATCGAACCGGGGCCGAACGAGGTGCGCACGCTGCGCGGCATCGTCATCCGCCTGGAAGACCGGCCCGGCCTGTGCAAGAAGGTGCGCCAATCGGTGCCGGCGGCGGTGCGCAAGCTGCTCGAGCGCGAGCCGGCGATCGCCTACGCCATCCTCGACGCGCACGACCTGTTCGGCCGTTGAGCCGGGTTCATCCATTTTCCATTGCTCGCCTTAAACGTGCGAATTCGACTTCGGGCTGCTGCAGCCGATCACCCACATCAAGGACAGCGAGCGCTAGGCCGCGCGTTCGATCTCCGGCGCGAGCAGGGCCGACACGTACAGCAGCAGCCGGTCTTCCATGCGCGCCAGCAGCAGGCCGGTCAAGGCTTCGATGCGGCGTAGGCGGTAGTCGAGCGTGTTGCGGTGGATGTGCAGCGCCGCGGCGGTCTGCGCCGCGGCGCCGTCGTGTTCGAACCAGGCGTCGAGGGTACGGCGCAGCGCCGCACTGCTGCGGTCGCGCGCCAGGCGCGCCATCGGCTGGCGCAGTTGCTCGGCCTGCCAGCCGGCGTCCAGCCGCGACAGCAGCACCGGCAGCGCCAGGTCGTAGTAGCTGAACTGGAGCGCGCCTTCGTTTGCCTGCCCGGATGCAGGCGCGCGCCGGGCCTGGCGACGGCGGCCGATGCGCGCGGCCGCGCGCGCGCTCTGGTAGGACACCGCCGCCCCGTCGAGGCCGGGCAGCGGCAGGCCCATGGTGAGCGTGAACGGCAGGCCGCAGGCATCGCATACCAGCGCGCCCAGGCCCTGGTGGCGCCGGCGCGCCTGGTTCTCGAGCGTGCGCGGGTCGGCGTCGAATGCGTCCAGCAGCACCATCTCGGTCGGGCTGACGGTGGCGCACAGCAGGTCGGGCCGCTGCGCCAGCCATTGCAGCTGCAGGCGCTGGAGCTCGGCCAGCGACGCCTGCGCCTCGTCGGCGGCGCCGGCATCCTGCTCGAGTTCGAGCACGAACATCAGCCAGGTGCGCCCGAGGTCCAGCCCCAGGCGCTGCGCCCAGGCTTCGCGCTCGGGCCGGCCGTCGGGGTCGTCGCGGATCAGGTTCAGCACGAACGCTTCGCGGTAACGCGTATCGCGCTGCAGTTCTCCGGCCAGGCTGGCCTGCTCGAGGATCATCTCGGCGGTCAGGCGCACCAGTTCGCCGAACTGGCGCACCTCGTCCGGCGCGCCGCTCAGGCCGACCGCGCCGCACAGCTGGCCGGCCACTGTCAAAGGCAGGTTGACGCCTGGAAGTGCGCCGTGCAGGCGCGGCGCCGCGGCCGCGTCGACCTCGATCGTGGCGCGCCGGGCCAGCGCCAGCAGCGCGCCATCGTGCAATTGACCGACCCGGGCCGCGTCGCCGCTCGCCAGGATCACGCCGCGCGCGTCCATCACATTGACGTTGAAGGGAATGATGCGCATCGTGCGGGCGACGATGTCGTGCGCGAGGGCGGGGCTGAGATTGATCATTTGCGCACGATACACGTCCGCTGGTTTTGTGCCAAGAGACAAGGCGACAGCGCCGCCAGCCACCGGGCGCATCGCCGGATTGTGCGTGCGCCCAAAACTGAAGGCCGCCACGAGCGCAAAATCGTGCACGCCGCCGACGCGTGGCGATGGCGGTTTCATCATAATATGAGTCGACGCCGGCAACGCATTACAGACCACGCATGGCGCACATCATGGAGACAACGATGAACAACGGCACCAGTACGGGCGCACCCGCCCATCCCGCCGGCGGGTTCGCCGACAGCGGCGCCCTCGAGCGCGGCTACCGCAAGGCGACACTGCGCCTGATCCCCTTCATCTTCATCTGCTACCTGTTCAACTACCTGGACCGGGTCAACGTCGGCTTCGCCAAGCTGGAGATGCTCGATGCGCTGCACCTGAGCGAGACCGTGTACGGCCTGGGCGCCGGCATCTTCTTCGTCGGCTACGTCACCAGCGGCGTGCCGAGCAACCTGATCCTGCATCGACTGGGCGCGCGGCGCTGGATCGCGCTGATGATGATCCTGTGGGGCGGCTTGTCGAGCGCGATGCTGCTGGTGCAGGGATCGATCTCGTTTTACGTGCTGCGTTTCCTGACCGGCGTCGCCGAAGCCGGCTTCTTCCCGGGCATGGTGTACTACTTCAGCGCCTGGTTCCCGTCGCACAAGCGCGGACAGGTGATGGCGCTGTTCATGTCGGCGATTCCCGTGTCCGGCCTGATCGGCGGACCGCTGTCGGGCTGGATGCTGGCGCATTTCAGCGGCGGCCAGGGCGGCCTGGCCGGCTGGCAGTGGCTGTTCCTGCTGCAGGGCTTGCCGACGGTGCTGCTCGGCGTCGCGCTGTTCTTTTACCTGGCCGACAGCCTGCAGGGCGCACGCTGGCTGGCGCCGCAGGAAAAGGCGGCGATGCAAGCGGCGCTCGACGCCGACGAACAGGCGCGCCGCGCCGGCAGCCACGCCGTGCATTCCTTCTCCGAAGTGCTGCGCAACGGCCACGTCTGGATGCTCGGCGCGATCTATTTCAGCATCCAGATGGGCGTGTACGCGATCAATTTCTGGCTGCCGTCGATCATCAAGGCGCTCGGTTTCGCCAATCCGGTCACGGTCGGCTGGCTGAGCGCCTTGCCTTACCTGTGCGCCGGCGTGTTCATGGTGCTGGTCGGGCGCTCGGCCGATGCGCGCCGCGAGCGCCGCTGGCACCTGTCGCTGCCGCTGGTGACCGGGCTGGTCGGGCTGCTGCTGGCGGCCAACTTCTCGCACAACGTGCCCATCGTGCTGATCGGCCTGAGCCTGGCCACGATGGGCACGCTGACCGGCCTGCCGATGTTCTGGCCGCTGCCGGCGGCTTTCCTGGGCAGCGCGGCCGCGGCCGGCGGCCTGGCGCTGATCAATTCGCTGGGCCAGATCGCCGGCTTCGTCAGCCCCTTCCTGGTCGGCTGGATCAAGGACACGACCGGCAGCACCGACGTCGCCCTCTACATCCTGTCGACCGTGCTGCTGATCGGCGCGGTGCTGGTGATGCTGATGCCGGCGCGCCTGGTCAATCGCTGACCTGCCTTCGTAGCTTGCTTTAGGAACCGATTCATGAAGATCGTCATTGCCCCGGATTCGTTCAAGGAAAGCCTGTCGGCGCTGCAGGTCGCGGCCGCGATCGAGGCCGGCATGCGCGAGGTCTGGCCGGACGCGCAATACGTGAAAGTGCCGGTCGCCGATGGCGGCGAAGGCACCGTGCAGGCCTTGATCGACGCCACCGGCGGGCGCCGCGTCGAGGTGGGCGTGACCGGGCCGCTGGGCGAGCCGGTCGACGCTTTTTACGGGCTGGTCGGCGGGGGCAGCGCCAGCGACGGCTTGCTGGCGGTGATCGAGATGGCCGCCGCCAGCGGCCTGGAAAGCGTGCCGCCGGCGCGGCGCGATCCGCGCGTGACCACCACGCGCGGCACCGGCGAACTGATCCTGCATGCGCTGGACGCCGGCGCGCGCCGATTCGTGCTAGGCGTGGGCGGCAGCGCCACCAACGACGGCGGCGCCGGCATGCTGCAGGCGCTCGGCGTGCGCATGCTGGACACGGACGGGCGCGAGATCGGCCCCGGCGGCGGCCCATTGGCGCAGCTGGCGCGCATCGACGTGTCCGGGCTGGACGCGCGCGTGCGCGCGAGCGACTTCCAGGTCGCCAGCGACGTCGCCAACCCGCTGGTGGGGCCGAATGGCGCTTCGAGCATCTTCGGCCCGCAGAAGGGCGCGACGCCCGAGATGGTGGCGCAGCTGGACGCAAACCTGCGCCGCTTTGCCGCGATCGTCGAACGCGACCTCGGCCGCGACGTGGCCGCCGTGCCGGGTGCCGGTGCCGGCGGCGGCATCGCGGCGGCGATGATGGTGTTTCTGAACGGGCGCCTGCGCCCGGGCGTGGAGATCGTCACCGAGGCGGTCGGGCTGGATGCCGCCGTGCGCGGCGCCGACCTGGTGGTGACCGGGGAAGGCCGCATCGATGGCCAGACCGTCAACGGCAAGACGCCGATGGGCGTGGCGCGCGTGGCGGCGCGCCATGGTGTGCCGGTGATCGCGATCGCCGGTTCGCTGGCGCGGGATGCCGGCGCGGTGCATGCGCACGGCGTCGAGGCGGTCAGCGCGGCGGTGACGCGGCCGTGCAGCGTGGCCGAAGCGCTGGCGGCAGGCGAGGAGAACCTGCGCAATGCGGCGCGCAACGTCGCCGCATTGCTGAAGCTGGGCGGGCGCCTGGGGCGCTGACCGGATCACTGATGGGTGGCCGGGCACAGCGTTCCCGGCCGCGTCAACGAAAAAAAAGGCCGCGCCCGCAGGCGCAGCCTCGATCATGCTGCATGTTCCCAAGCTGCGACCCGCGCACGGCGGGTGCGCCGATCAGCGGTGGCGTCCGCCGTGCCAGCCGCCGCGGCCGCCGTAATGGCCACCGTGACAGCACCAGTTGCCGAAGCTGAAGCCCAGGCCGATGCTGACCGGCGGATACCAGTACGGGTCGTAAACCGGCGCGGCGTACACCGGGGCGGCATACACCGGGGCCGGCGCATATACCGGCGACGGGGCGTAGACCACGTTCGGCGCATCGCTGTAGGTGACGGTGCCGGCGCTGCCGTTGGCGGCGGCCGCGGCGCCAGTGCCGCGTGCGACCGGGGTTACCGACGTCACTTGCCAGCCATTGGCGTCAGGTTGCGCGTAAGCCCGGGTCGCATAGGCCGGGGCCGGATAGTAGGTTGCACAGCCGCTGAGTGCGGCCATGGATGCGATGATGATAGCGAGCTTTTTCATGGCGGTTCTCCTCAGGTGCTAATCATAGACCTTTCGGCCGCGTGCGCTGCGGGTTTTACAGACCGTTACAGCTGTTCGGATTCTGGAAATAAAGCCATCTATAAACCGCCGTCGTCCGGCTCAGGTCGCGAAGAAAGTCAGGGGCACCGCTTGCGCCAGCGCGGCGTAGCCGGCGTCGTTCGGGTGCAGGTGGTCGCCGCTGTCATAGGCCGGATGCAGGCGCGTCGGCCGGTTCGGGTCGCGCAGCGCCAGGTCGAAGTCGGCGATGGCGTCGAAGGCGCCGCCGCTGCGTATCCAGCCGTTGACCTGGCTGCGCACGGCTTCGCGCGCCGGCGTGTAGTACGACAAGCCCTCGAACGGTGTCAGCGTGGCGCCCAGCACCCCCAGCCCATGCGCGCGCGCGCGTGCGGCCAGCTGCAGGTAGCCGGCTTGCAGGTCGGCGGCCGGGATCGGGCTGGACGACGCGCTGTAGACGATGTCGTTGATGCCGATCAGCAGCGCCAACCAGCGCACGCCCGCCGTGGCCAGCACGTCGCGGTCGAAGCGCGCCGCCGCCGAGTGCCCGGCGAGCAGCGCGGTCGCGTATTCGGTCAGCATGCAGTTGCCGGCGATGCCGCGGTTGACCACGCCGATCGGCATGCCCCCGGCCGGGCGCCCCGACTGCAGGCGCTGGGCCAGGTAGTCGGGCCAGCGCCGGTTCAGGTTGCTGCTGCTGTGCACGCCGTCGGTGATCGAATCGCCGAGCGCGACGACGCTGGCGCCGCCATCGGACCCGGCCGCCACGTCGACCTCGGCCAGGAAGGGCCAGGACCGGATCGTGGCCTGCACCGGCAGCGCGGGCGCCGACACGTAACTGCCCGTGCTCGAGACGTAGCATTGCGTCTGGGCCAGGTCGTGGATGGTCGTGCCCTGGACGCTGTCCGGCAGATACATGCTGACCGCGAGGTCGGCGAAAGCCGGAAACGCGAGGTCGACCGGATCGGACAGCAGCGCCGCGCCGGGCGGGATTACGGCGCCGGCGCGGCCGGAGAACGGCAGGTCGCGCGCGCTGCCGGCGACCAGGCCGGCGTTGCCGGCGCGGATGCCGATGCCGGCGGCGCCGATGCGCAACGGCGTGCTGCCCATCTCGTTGGTGAGGCGCACGCGCACGCGGCTGGCGCCGCTACTGGCATGCACGACCAGGCGCAGCGTCTGGTTGCGAAAGGCGAGCAGGTCGGCGGCAGGCGGCGGACCGGCCGGCGCCGCACCCCAGGTGGCGAACCAGGTCTCGCCTGCGTTCGCGGCCCGGGCTGGACTGGGCGCGGCTGCCATCCCGGCCGCCAGGCCCGCGGCGAGCGCCGGCGCGCTGCGCAGGAACACGCGCCGGCCCGGGGTGGACGGCGCGCGGGAAGCGTATGGGGCGTCTTGCGGCTGCATCGACATTGATGGTCCTCGGTCGGTGCGACGGCGGAACACCGTCGCTCGAGGACAATCTATCCGCGTTGCATGCCGGGCGGGGCGATCGGGCACAGGGACGGGTTTGCGCCGGATCAAATTCCAGCGTGATTCCAATCAGGAAATGGTCAAGTACGTCATCAGCTGAGTGGTCAGCCGAGATGGCGTTCCGGTTCTACGGCCGTCGCTTGGCTGGTCCGCTTGCTCGTGCGCCGGGTCAGCCAGGCGCGCACCGGGATGTCGTAGAAACGTAGGAACAGCCAGGCCAGCAGCACGGCCGCCGCGAACGCCACTACCATCACCGGGGCTCCCTTGGCCAGCGGCACGTCGTGGTTGCGCACCCAGGCCGTGTAGACATAGATGAAGGGGTAGTGCGTGATGTAGAGAGGATAGGACAGGGCGCCCAGGAAGCCGCACAGGCGCGCCGCGGCGCCGGGCTTGGCGGACGAGCCGAGCTCGCCGCTGGCGCCCAGCCAGACCACCAGCGGGAACACGACCACGATGCAAAACGCTTCGTACAGTCCATTCATCCACAGCGTCTGCGGTCCGCCGACGCGCGGCCAGGCCAGCACCGCGATCACGATCAGGCTGCACAGCGGGAACGCATGCTTGATGCGCCCGGGCGCGGCGGCGCGCGACAGCAGCAGGCCGGCAAAGAAGGGGTAAATCAGGCGCATCAAGCCGATCGGCACCTGTTCCGGTTCGAGCGACCAGCCGCCGATCACGTCGCCGCTCGGTCCGGCGACCAGGTGGTTCACCAGCGCCGCGCCGGCCACGAAGACGCACAGCGCCAGCAGCAGGTTCGAGAAGCGCCGCACCACCAGCGCATACAGGATATTGGCGACGTATTCGTAGAACAGCGACCAGGCCGGCCCGTTCAGCGGATACATTTCGCTCCAGCCGCGGATGTCGAATGCCGGCCCGACCGGCACCAGCAGCATGCCGATCACCATCATCACGAGCAGCAGCCAGCGCGGCGTTTCCTGGATCAGCGGGAACACCACATGGCTGACCTCGAAATAAAACATCAGCGCGCCGACCAGCATGCCGGCCACGATCATCGGGTGCAGGCGGATCAGGCGACGCTTGAAGAAGTCGAGCGTCGTCATGTCGCGCCAGCGGTCGTCGTAGGCGTAGCCGATCACGAAGCCGGACAGCACGAAGAAGAAGTCGACGGCCAGGTAGCCATGGTTGATGTGCTGGTCGAAGCGGTCGTTGTCGGCATGCACTTCGAACAGGTGGAACAGCACCACCATCAGGGCGGCGACGCCGCGCAGGCCGTCGAGGATCGGGTAATGGCGCTTGCTGTCCGCGAAGCCTGCGGCTCGAGTGGATGTCGTCACGGCGTCTCCTTTCATGCAGATAGCGTACCATGGTTGCCACGAATGCATCAGTTCGATATGCTGGTCGGCCCGTCAACAGGAGCTTCGATGAACCCTCGTTTCCGTATGGCCGGCCTGGCGCTGGCATCCGTGCTGGCTGGTGCGCTCGGGTGCGCGCACGCCCAGGACGCCAAACCGCTGCCGGCCTTCAAGGGCAGTTGGCCGGGCGCTGCCAAGCCGCAGGAGTGGTCGCCGGCCGTGGTGCCGATGCCGCCCGCGACGGCGATCCCGGCCTCGCCCCAGCGCAGCGGACGCGGTCCGCTGATGCGTCACGTGCTGGTGCTGGGCGGCACGCGCGGCTGGCACCACGACTCGGTCCCGAGCGGGATGGCGGCGGTGTTCAACTGGGGCCGCGCCACGCACCTGTGGGACAGCGAATTGCGCACCGACTTCGCGCTGGTGAACGGCGGCGGCGGCAAGCCGATGAATTCGGGCTTCCAGCCGCAGGGCTTGCACGACTTCGACGCCATCGTCGTGGTCAGCGCGACCGGCGACTGGGGCCTGGACGCCAGCCAGAAACAAGCGCTGCTCGACTACGTGCGTGGCGGCGGCGGCCTGGTCGTGATGCACGGCGGCCTGGATGGCAACCACGGGTGGAAGGAATACATCGACATGATCGGCGGCGAATTCGTCGCGCACCCGTTCAACACCGGCACCTGGCCGCTGTTCCCGTTCCCGCTGCTGAACGAAAACCCGAACACGCCGATGACCTCGACGCTGCCGCGCCAGTTCGTCAAGCAGGACGAGATCTACGTCGTGCGCAATTTTTCGCGCGACGATACCGACGTCCTGCTCAGCATCGACCGCGACGCCTTCGACATGCGCCCGTCCGAGACCTGGCTGCCGCCCGACCACGACGTGCCGGTCGCATGGATCAAGAACTATGGCAAGGGCAGGGTGTTCGCCTCGAGCATCGGCCACGCCAGCGAAGCCTTCGATGACCCTGACGTCGCGCGCATGTACACGCAGGCGATCGAGTGGGCGATGCACCTGGTGGGGCCGGAGCCGCGGCCGCACAAGCGCTAGAACGAGAACTGTCGTTCCGGCGCAGGCCGGAACCTAATCTAACTCCACGATTTCGGCAGCAGTCCATCGACCCCGGCCTGCGCCGGGGCGACAAAGGTAAGTACTCAGGCCAGGATCGCCAGCAAGCCATCCAGGCCGCTGAAGTTGAGCGCGACGTCGGCCTGCGCCCGCACCACCGGCTTGGCGCGGAACGCGACCGACAGCCCGGCCACGCTCATCATCTTCAGGTCGTTGGCGCCGTCGCCCATGACGATCGCCTGCTTCGGCTCGATGCCCAGTTCCGCGCACACGCGCTGCACCGTGCGGCGCTTTTCCTCGGCGTCGACGATGGCGCCGGCCACGCGCCCGGTCAGCTTGCCGTCCACCGCTTCGAGCACGTTGGCGTGCGTGGTGTCCAGGCCCAGGCGGGTTTGAAGGCGTTCGGTGAAGAAGGTGAAGCCGCCCGAGACTAGCAGCGTCTTCAGGCCGGCTGCCTGCACCGCGTGCAGCATCGCCTCGCCGCCCTGCGAAATGCGCAGGCGCTCCTCGTACACGCGCCCGAGCGCCTCGACCGGCAAACCCGCCAGCAGCGCCACGCGGCGCGTCAGGCTTTCCGAGAAATCGAGCTCGCCGCGCATCGCCGCCTCGGTGATCGCGGCCACCTGCGGCTTCAAGCCCTGCATGTCGGCGATCTCGTCGATGCACTCGATCGTGATCAGCGTCGAGTCCATGTCCATCGCGACCAGCCTGAAGTCCGCCAGCGTGCGCTGCGCATCGATGAAGGTGGCGTCGACGCCGGCGTCGAATGCGGCCTGCTCGACCTGCGCCTTCAGGGCCGGCGTGAACGCGAAGCCATTGGCGCGCAGTGCATGCGGGTTGAGCACGGTAGTGGTCGCCGGCGCGGCCAGCGCGGCGATGCGTTCGAGCGTGGCCTGGTCGGCCTGCGGACCTTGTAAGACGAGCTTCTTGGACATGACGATGTTCCGGTTCTAGTTATAGTTATGCGAGCAGCTGGCGGATGGTCTGCTTGACCTGGTTCACGCGCGCCTGCAGGTCCGGCATGTTGGCCGAGATGCGCAGCTTGTCCTGGCCGGCCAGCTTGACGTGGCGGTTCTTCTGGATCAGCGTGATGATCTTGATCGGATCGATCGGCGGCTTTTCCATGAACTGCATATTGGCCGCTTCCGCGTGGGCGTCGATCTTGACGATGCCGACGCCCTTGGCCAGGATGCGCAGGCGGTGCGTCTCGATCAGCGCCTTGACCGCGTCCGGCAGTTTGCCGAAGCGGTCGATCAACTCTTCCTGGATGTCGTCGATGCGGTCTTGCGTCTCGCAGTTGGCCAGGCGTTTGTAGATCGACAGGCGCTCGTGCACGTCGCCGCAGAAGTCGGCCGGCAGCAGGGCCGGCACGTGCAGGTTGATCTCGGTGGTGGTCGACAGCGGCGCTGCCAGGTCCGGCTCCTTGCCGGCCTTGAGCGAGCGTACCGCCTCGTTGAGCATGTCCGAGTACAGCTGGAAGCCGACCTCCAGCATCTCGCCCGACTGGTTCTCGCCCAGCACCTCGCCGGCGCCGCGGATCTCGAGGTCGTGCATGGCCAGGTAAAAGCCACTGCCCAGTTCTTCCATCTGCTGAATCGCGTCCAGGCGCCGCTGCGCCAGCTTGGTCATGTTCAGCGCATCGTTGACCAGCAGGTAGGCATAGGCCTGGTGGTGCGAACGGCCGACGCGTCCGCGCAGCTGGTGCAGCTGGGCCAGGCCGAATTTATCCGCGCGGTGCATGATGATGGTGTTCGCGGTCGGCACGTCGATGCCGGTCTCGATGATGGTCGTGCACAGCAGGATGTTGTAGCGCTGCGCCACGAAGTCGCGCATCACCTTTTCGAGTTCGCGTTCGTGCATCTGGCCGTGCGCCACGCCGATGCGCGCTTCCGGCAGCAGCTCGCGCAGCATCGACAGGCGGTTCTCGATCGTGTCGACTTCGTTGTGCAGGAAGTAGATCTGGCCGCCGCGCTTCAGTTCGCGCAGGCAGGCTTCACGGATCACGGAACCGTCCTCGCTGCGCACGAAGGTCTTGATCGCAAGGCGCTTTTGCGGCGCGGTGGCGATGACGGAGAAGTCGCGCAAGCCTTCCAGCGCCATGCCCAGCGTGCGCGGGATCGGCGTCGCGGTCAGCGTCAGCACGTCGACCTCGGCGCGCAGGGCTTTCAGCGCTTCCTTCTGGCGCACGCCGAAGCGGTGTTCCTCGTCGATGATGACCAGGCCCAGGCGCGTGAACTTCACGTCTGGCGACAGCAGTTTGTGAGTGCCGATCACGATGTCGACGGTGCCGTCGGCCATGCCCTTGATCGCGTTGTTGATCTCCTTGCCGGTGCGGAAGCGCGACAGCTCGGCGATGCGCACCGGCCAGTCGGCGAAGCGGTTGGCGAAGGTTTGCGCGTGCTGCTCGGCCAGCAGCGTGGTCGGCGCCAGGATCGCCACCTGCTTGCCGCCCATGACGGCGATGAAGGCGGCGCGCAGCGCGACCTCGGTCTTGCCGAAGCCGACGTCGCCGCACACCAGGCGGTCCATCGGGCGCCCCGAGGTCATGTCCTTGATCACGTTGCTGATCGCCTCGGCCTGGTCGGGCGTCTCGTCGAAGCCGAAGCTCTGGGCGAAGTTCTCGTAATCGGTGCTCGAGTATTCGAAGGAATGGCCCTGGCGCGCAGCGCGGCGCGCATACAGGTTGAGCAGCTCGGCGGCGGTGTCGCGCACCTGCTCGGCGGCTTTTCTCTTGGCCTTGTCCCACTGGCCGGAGCCGAGCGTGTGCAGCGGCGCGTCTTCCGGCGAGGCGCCGGAGTAGCGCGAGATCACGTGCAGCTGCGAGACCGGTACATACAGTTTAGTCTCTTTCGCGTATTCCAGATGCAGGAACTCGGTATCGCCTTCGCCCAGGTCCATGCTGGTCAAGCCCATGTAGCGGCCAATGCCATGGTTGATGTGCACGACCGGGTCGCCGATCTTCAGCTCGGACAAGTCGCGCACCATCGACTCGACCTGCGAGCTGGCTTCCTGCTTCTTCTTGCCGGCGCGCCGGCCGCTGCCTGCGTACAGCTCGGTCTCGGTGATGAAGACCAGGTGGCCGCATTGCGCATCCATCAGCTCGAAGCCGGCCTGCAGCGGGGCCACGCCCAGCATCGCCTTGCCGCTTGATGCGCACAGGCCCGGGTAGCCGTCCACCAGGGCCAGGTCGAGCTTGTATTCGTTGAAGTACTGCTGCAGCGTCTCGCGCCGGCCGGGCGAGTCGGCGCAGATCATCACCTTGGCGTCGGTCTGAGCCAGGAAGGCGCGCAGGCTGGCCAGCGGGTCGTCCAGGCGGCGGTTGACGGCGATGTCGGGGATCGGCGCCGACAATTCCGAGGCGCCGGCATTCGCGTCCTGCGCGATCGCCCAGCGCCCGTGCGGTTTGGCGCAGGTGAAGAAGGCTTCGGCCGACAGAAATATCTCTTTCGGCTCGAGCAGCGGACGCTCGCGGTCGGCTTTCAGGAATTTGTAGCGCGACTCGGTGTCTTGCCAGAAGCGCCCGATCGCGCCTTCGATGTCGCCGACCAGCGCCAGGCTGGCCGCTTGCGGCAGGTAGTCGAACAGGGTCGCGGTCTCTTCGAAAAACAGCGGCAGGTAGTACTCGATGCCGGCCGAGGCGATGCCGCTGCCGATGTCCTTGTACACCGGCGAGCGGCTCGGGTCGCCCTCGAAACGCTCACGCCAGCGGCCGCGGAAGGCGGTGCGCGCTGCCTCGTCCATCGGGAATTCGCGGCCCGGCAGCAGGCGCACTTCCTTGACCGGATACAGCGAGCGCTGGGTATCGGCGTCGAACGTCCGGATGGTCTCGATCTCGTCGCCGAACAGGTCCAGGCGGTAGGGCAGCGCCGAACCCATCGGGAACAGATCGATCAGGCCGCCGCGCACCGAATACTCGCCCGGCGACATCACCTGCGACACGTGGCTGTAGCCGGCCAGGGTCAGCTGGGCCTTGAGCTTGTTTTCATCGAGCGTCTCGCCCTGGCGGAAGAAAAAGGTGTAGGCCGCCAGGAACGATGGCGGCGCCAGGCGCACCAGCGCCGTGGTGGCCGGCACGACCAGCACGTCGCACTGGCCGTTGCGGATCTCGTGCAGCGTGGCCAGGCGCTCGGATACCAGGTCCTGGTGCGGCGAGAACGCGTCGTAGGGCAGGGTTTCCCAGTCGGGCAGCAGGTGGCAGGCCAGCTTGCCGTCGGCGAACCAGGGGATCTCGTCGAGCAGGCGCTGGCCATCGCTGGCGTTGGCGACTACCACGGTGAGCATCTGGCCCTGCTGTTTCAGTGCCAGCGCGGCCTGCGCGAGCGCATAGGCATCGGCCGAGCCGTGCAGCTGCGGCAGCGCGAACCGTTGTCCGGATTTGGGGAGGTGTTGTATGAGGTCGAAAGGCATTGACGCGTGCAGTCCACGATCGGCGAAACGAAGCCTCATTATAGTCGAACAGTGCTGCCGCCCGCTGTCGTGCGGCGAGTGGGCGGGACAGTGGCGGGACCGCCGGCTGCGCCTTGTGGCGAAGCTTCAGCCGGGATCGGGCGCGAGGCGTTCGAACACGCGCGCCGCCCCGGCGTCCAGAGCGGCCAGCGGCGACGCGTCGGCGGCCAGCGCGCCGTGGTCGAACAGCAGGCGCAGCCTGGCCAGGTGGTCGGCTTCGCCCAGCGCTTGCGCCAGCGGCGTGATGGCGCCGCCGGTCTGCCCGGCCTGCAGGATCGCGGCGGCGATCGGCGGCGGCAGCGTCCAATGCAGCGCGATGCGCGCCGACAGCTCGCGCGCGCCGGGGGCGAGCGTGTCGACCAGGAGCGCATCAGCCTCCGGGTCGCTTGGGCTCTCCGTGGTCCGCCCCAGAGCCGGCTGGGCGCCCTGCAGCCGGTCGAGCAGGCGCAGCGCGACCACCAGGCCGAGGTCGATCATCAGTCCGGCCAGATAGCCTTCGAACGGGTCGGCGCCCACGCGCGGCGCCAGCAGGGCGCAAGCGCGCGCGCAGCGCTCCGCATGCTGCCACAGGCGCGGCGCGGCCGTGCGCGCCACGCGTCCGCTGGCCGCGCCCATCACCGGCCGGAACGCGACCCGCGCCAGCAGCATGCGCAAGCCGTTCTGGCCGAGCACCAGGATCGCCGCGTCGACCGTGCGCACCGGCTTGGCCTGGCGGTACAGCGGACCGTTGGCTTCGCGGATCACCTCGGCGACCAGCACCGCATCCTGCGTTACCTGGCGCGCCAGTTCGGCGCCGGACATGCCTTCCTCGCGCAGGCTGCGCAACAGGCGCGGGATCACATCGGGCACGCGCGGCACCAGCTCGGCGGCGTCGCCGGGCGCGCGCGCGAGGCGCGCCAGTTCGTCCAGCACCAGGCGCGCGGCCGTCGAAGTCTCGCCGTGGGCAGGCGGGCCGGCCGGCGGCGCGTCGCACAGCCAGCGCCAGAACGGCAGCCCGGCGGCGGCGTCAGTGTCGCCTACGGCGGCGGCAGTAGAAGCCGTGGAGACGACGGCCGCAGGCGCGCGCGCGCATGCAGCCGGGCCCACGGGCGCGCGTGCAGGCTCGCTCGCGCCGCCGAGCAGGCGCGCAATCCAGTTCTTCATCGTGGTCCGCCGGGGCAGGTCGTCATGCGGCGCATTGTACCCGAGCGTGTGCGGCGGGCCATTCCCGGGCGCCACGAAAAAGCGGCGGGCGGACAGCCCATCCGATCGATGGAACGTCCGCCCGCCGCGCGCCGCGCGAACCCGGCCGTGTCGGCCAGGCCTGTGCGGGGATCAGTGGCCGGTGCTGCTGGTGCCGGTGGCGTTGCCCGAGGTATCGGTCGAGCCGGTGGCCGAGGTGCCGGTGCCCGAGGTGCCCATGGTAGCCGAGCCGGAGGTGCCGGTGCTGGTGGTGCCGCTCGAGCTGGTGCCGGTCGAGCTCATGCCGTTGCCGGTGCTGGTGCCGGCGCCGGTGCTGCCCGAAGCGCCCATGCCGTTGGTGCTGGAGCTGTTGCTGGTCATGTTGTCGTTGCCCATGCCGGTCGAGCTGCAGGCGGCCAGGCTGACGGCCATCAGGCCGCCGATGAGGATGCTTTGGTAGGTCTTCATGATGGATCTCCTGGCTTATTTGCCGTTGGTGTTGCCAGTTGTAGACGTACCGGTGCTGGTGCTGCCGCTCATGCCCGAGGTGTCGGTGGTGCCGGTCGCGGACATGCCCGAATTCGCGCCGGTCGAACCGGTCGAGCCCGAGCCGCCGCTGGTGGCGCCGCCGCCGGTCGGCGAGTTGCCGTGGGCAGACATCGGCGAGGTATTGTCCGCTGCGCTGCTGGTGGTGGTGCCGCCATCGGTGGAGCTGCAGGCGGCCAGGCTCATTGCCATCAGCGCGCCGATCATTACGCTTTGATAAGTTTTCATGATGCTCTCCTGTTTTGATTCACGCCGCCATCATGGCCGCATGCGCGCCTGTTCAAAATAGGATGAGCCCGGGATGCCTTGTAGGAGCAGGCGCACGTTCACAATGGAACAAGATGGGCACGAATGCTTGCTGCCCGCGACCCAGGCTCATGACATGCGCCTCAATGACGTTCCAGCAGGCGTCCCATCAGCACGTGGAAGAAGCGTTCCTGGTCGGATGTTAGGCAGACGGCGGCGTTCGGCGCGCCCGGCAGTTCGCGCGTCAAGCCGCCTTCGTCGACACCGATGCGCAGCATCGTCGGCGTGCACACGCGCCGGTCGATCAGCCAGGCCACGGGCACCACGTCGAACAGCGAAGGCATGTTGCTCGACCATGGCTGGTAGGCGTCGATCCACTGGTGGTACAGCAGCGCCAGCGCGTCGGTCATCGGCGAGCCGTGGCCGAGCAGGGCGTTGCGCTCCACTTCGTCGAGCCTGATCTGGGTCGCGTCGAGCGGCATCATGACGATCGGCACGCCCGCGCCGAACAGGGCACGTGCGCCGGCGACGTCGGAGGCGATGTTGTATTCCTTGTCCGGCGGGCGCTTCGGCACGTACTGCGACTTGCGGTAGCCTTCTCGCACCGAGCCGCCCATCATGACGACCTGCTTGAGCTGGCGGAATGCCGTCGGATCGCGCGCGATGGCGGCGCCGACGTTGGTGAGCGGGCCGAGCGCGAGCAGGGTGATCTGGCCGGGGCGCCGGCTAGCCTGGCGCAGGATGAAGTCGACCGCCTGCGGCGGCGCGGCCGGCATCGCGCCGCGCGCGGCGTAGCGCGCCTGGGTGAAGGGCTGCGGGCTGGTGGTGGGAACACCCTGCGCGACCGGAATCCCGGCATGGCCGGTTTCGCGCAGCAGGCGCTCCAGCAGGCGCACGCGCAAGGCCGTGTCGCCCCAGGCGGTGGTGATGCCGACGATCTCGAACTCCGGGCTCTCGAGCAGCAGGCCGAGGGCGAAGGCGTCGTCGATGTCGTCGCCGATGTCCATGTCGACGATGACGGGCGTGCGGGCCGCCGGCGTCGATTGCGCCTGTGCGTGCACCGGCGGCGCCGGCAGGCAGGCCAGCAGCAGCGCCAGCAGAGCCGCCAACAGCGTGGCCGGTCGAGTGTCGCGCAGTGGCGCGCGCGCCGGGAGAGGAAGTAGCGTCATGCTGGAGCGGTTCGGGCAGTCGGAAGAGAATGGCGCGAACCGGACCGCAAGACCCGGTTCGCGCCCATGAGCAGGCGCTGTGCGCTCAGAACAGGCTGTTGGCCGGCGCCTGTTGCGAGCCCGCCGGCGGCTGGGCCGGCGCGCCCGGCTGGGCCGTGCCCGGCGCCACGCTGCCGTCCGGCGCCACGGCCGGCTGCTGCGGTTGCTGATCCAGGTCGATGCCGCTGAAGGCCGGCGACTCGGCGTACTCGGCATAGACCCAGTCGTCGTTCTGGCGCACGACGCCTTCGGGCTGCACCGGTTCCTCGCCGACCGGACGCTTGGCCAGCGCCACCTTCATGTAGTCGATCCAGATCGGCAGCGCCAGCGTGGCGCCGAATTCCTTGCCGCCCAGCGAGCGCGGTTCGTCGTAGCCCATCCAGGCCACCGCCACCACGTTGCCGCCGTAGCCCGAGAACCAGCCGTCCATGGCGTCGCTGGTGGTGCCGGTCTTGCCGGCAATGTCGTTGCGGCCGAGCGCCTTGGTGGCGGCGGCGCCGGTGCCGTAGCGGGTCACGTCGCGCAGCATGCTGTCCATGACGAACACGTTGCGCGGATCCAGCACGCGCTGGTCGTCGGTATGCTCGGCCGGCACGGTGGCCTGGCGGATCACCTTGCCGTCGGCATCCTCGACCTTGCTGATCAGGTAGGGCTGGACGCGGTAGCCGCCGTTGGCGAACACCGCGTAGGCATCGGCCATCTGCAGCGCGGTGACTTGTCCGGTGCCCAGCGCCAGCGTGTAGTTCTTAGGCTGGCGCTCGAGGTCGAAGCCGAAGCGGCCCAGGTACTCGTGCGCGAACGGCACCGACACCGCGCGCAGCAGGCGCACCGAGGCCACGTTCTTCGACTGCGCCAGCGCCTGGCGCATGGTGATCGGGCCATCCCACTTGCCGTCGTCGTTCTGCGGCGACCAGGTGGCGCCGGCGTTCTCGCCCGCCATGTCGAGCGGCGCGTCGAGGATGCGCGTGGCCGGCGAATAGCCCTTGTCCAGCGAGGCCGAATAGATGAAGGGCTTGATGCCCGAACCCGGCTGGCGCCAGGCCTGGGTGACATGGTTGAACTTCTGCAGGTTGAAGTCGAAGCCGCCGACCAGCGCGTGATAGGCGCCGGTGTTGGCGTCGAGCGCGACGAAGGCGGCCGCCACCTGCGGCACCTGGGTGATGGCCCAGCCCTTGGCGGCGTTCTTGCCGTCCGCCTTGCCCTCATGCGCGACGCGCACGATGGCGCCCGGCGTGATGCGCAGCGCTTCCTTGGCATTCGGCGACAGCGCGCCGGCGGCGAACTTCAGGCCGGCCCCGGTGACGTCGACGGTGTCGCCGTCGATGGTTTCGACGCGCACGGTCTTGGGCGAGCTTGACAGCACCACCGCCGGGATCAGGCCGTCGCTGGACGGACGCTTGCCGAGCGCTTCCGAAATCGCATCCTCGCGCTCCTGTGGATCGGAGGGCAGCTCGATGCGGCCTTCCGGACCGCGGTAGCCGTGGCGCTGGTCGTAGGCGATCACGTTGCGGCGCACCGAGGCGTAGGCCGCGTCCTGCTCGGGCTTCAGGATCGTCGTATAGACCTTGATGCCCTTGGTATAAGCGTCTTCCTTGTATTCGTTGTAGACCGCCTGGCGCGCCAGCTCGGCCACGTACTCGGCGTGGGTGTCGAACTCCTGGCCGCGCAAGTTGACGTGCAGCGGTTCCACCAGGGCCGCCTGGTACTGGTCTTCGCTGATGTAGTTCAGCGCGCGCATGCGCCCGAGCACCGCGTGCTGGCGCTCGCGCGCGCGCTGCGGGTTGCTCACCGGGTTGTGGCGCGACGGGTTCTGCGGCAGGCCGGCCAGCATCGCCATCTCGGCCACGGTCAGGTGGTTCAAGTCCTTGTTGAAGTAGGTGCGCGCGGCGCTGGCGAAACCGTAGGCGCGCTGGCCCAGGTAGATCTGATTCATGTACAGCTCGAGGATCTGGTCCTTGCTCAGGGCGCCCTCGATCTTGTAGGCCAGCGCGATCTCGTTGAGCTTGCGGTCCAGGTGCTTGGCGCGCGACAGGAAGAAGTTGCGCGCCACCTGCATCGTGATGGTCGAGGCGCCGCCGGCGCCGAAGCCGTGGCGCAGGTTCGACGCCACCGCACCCAGGCCGCGCTGGAAGTCGATCGCGCCGTGCTGGTAGAAGCGCGCGTCCTCGATCGCCAGCAGCGATTTTTTCATCAGGTCCGGGATTTTCTCGATCGGGACGAAATCGCGGTGTTCCTCGCCGAACTCGCCGATGAGGACGTTGTCCGCGGTGTACACGCGCAGCGGGATCTTGGGCCGGTAGTCGGTCACGGCGTCGAGCGGCGGCACGCTGGGCAGCACGCGCAGCACGACGTAGCCTACGACGGCGGCCACCAACAGGAGGACGGCGGCCAGCGCCAGGATGATGAATCCGCGCAGGCGGTTGGGGCGGCGTTGCGCCGGCTTGCTTTGATTTGCCAAAACTGAACTCTCCGACAGGACCGTAAGGACGGCCTAGGGTGAAATTATAATCCGCTTTTCTTCCCGTACAGCATGTGCGATAGTTCCGGCTTAAGTCGGCGCTAAGGGCGCGCAACACGGTTCCCTGGGTGTCGCCCCACGATACGCCACGCATTAAAACAACGTCACCATGCCCTACGATCCCCATCCTCCGGCCGTCAAGCCCTACATCCCCGCGTCCGCGCAACTGCCCGAGCTGACCTGGCGCGCCCTGATCATGGGTACGATCCTCGGCATGATCTTCGGCGCATCCTCGCTGTACCTGGTGCTGAAGGTCGGCCTGACGGTCAGCGCGTCGATTCCGGTGGCGGTGATCGCGATCACGCTGTTCGGCATGGCCAAGAAGGCCGGCGGGCGCGAATCGACGATCCTCGAGAATTCAATCACCCAGACCGCCGGTTCGGCCGGCGAGTCGCTCGCCTTCGGCCTGGGCGTGACCATGCCGGCCATCATGATCCTCGGCTTCGACCTCGAGATCTCGCGCGTGATGCTGGTCGGGATTCTGGGCGGCCTGCTCGGCATCCTGATGATGATCCCGATGCGCCGCACGATGATCGTCGATCAGCACCGCGAACTGAAATACCCGGAAGGCACCGCCTGCGCCGAGGTGCTCAAGGCTGCCGCCACCGAGACCTCGCGCGAAGCGGCCGGCGAAGTGCGCGTCGAAGGCTCCGACGAGGCCGCGCAGGCCCGCAAGCGCGCCTTCATCATCTTCGGCGGCTTCGGCCTGGGCCTGCTGTACAAGGTGCTCGAGATCTCGCTCAAGCTGTGGAAGGATACCGTCAACTTCGTGTTCGGCGCGCCGCTCAAGGCGGGCAGCGCCGGCGCCGAGATCTCGCCGGAGCTGCTGGGCGTGGGCTATATCATCGGCCCGCGCATCGCGATGACGATGGCGGCCGGCGGCGTGCTGTCGTATCTGCTCCTGATCCCGATGATCAAGTTTTTCGGCGACCTGCTGACGGTGCCGCTGGCCCCGGGCACGACCCTGATCCGCGACATGGGCCCGGACGACATCCGCAGCGCCTACGTGCTGTACATCGGCGCCGGCGCGGTCGCGGCCGGCGGCCTGGTCAGCCTGGCGCGTTCGCTGCCGACCATCTGGAACGGCTTGAAGGGCGGCCTGGCCGGCTTCAAATCCGGCAGCAACGGCGATGCGTCCTTGCGCACCGACCAGGACATCCCGCTCAAGTGGGTGGTGATCGGCTGCCTGGGCATCATCGCCGTGATCACCTTCGCCACGCCTCTGCACATGAACCTGCTGGGCGCGCTCTTGATTTTGGTGTTCGGCTTCCTGTTCGCGACCGTGTCCTCGCGCCTGACCGGCGAAGTCGGCTCGTCCTCGAACCCGATCTCGGGCATGGCGGTGGCCACGCTGCTGTTCACCTGCCTGATCTTCCTGCTGATGGGCTGGACCGGCGGGCGCTATTACGTGACCGCGCTGTCGGTCGGCGCCATCGTCTGCATCGCCGCCAGCAATGCCGGCACCACCTCGCAAGACCTGAAGACCGGCTACCTGGTCGGCTCGACGCCGAAGCTGCAGCAGTATGCGATCCTGGCCGGCGCGTTGGCCTCGGCGCTGGTGCTGGGCCCGATCCTGCTGAAACTGAACGATGCCGGCACTGTGTACATGCCGGCAGCGAAGGTGTCGCCGCAGCTGGCCGCGGTGCATGTCGATGCGTCCAAGCTGGTCGATAGCGCCCAGCTGCAGGGCCCGCAGGCGGCATCGGACCCGGCCACTTATAAAGTCTGGCAGAAGACGGATACCGTCAACGGTCCGGCCGGCAAATATCTGGTGCGCGCCGACGGCTCGCTGGCTTACCTGGTCGACCCGGGCATCAACGGCCAGTACCACACTCGTCCGGACGGCAGCGAAGTCAAGAAGTACGATGCGCCCAAGGCCGTGCTGATGTCCTACATCATCAAGGGCATTCTCGACCAGCAGCTGCCGTGGACGCTGGTGCTGTTCGGCGTGATGATCGCGCTGGTGCTGGAAATGGCCGGCATCCAGTCGCTGGCGTTCTCGGTGGGCGTGTATCTGCCGCTGGTGTCGACGCTGCCGATCGCGATCGGCGGCCTGATCCGCTGGATGGTCGACCGCCGCAACGGCAAGCTGCCGCAATACGCCAGCCTGAACGAGGAAGAGATGCAGGCCGCGGGCGACCGCAGCTCGGGCACGCTGCTGGCCTCGGGCTATATCGCCGGCGGCGCGCTGGCCGGCATCATCATCGCCATCACGGCCGGCGTGCTGACCGACTTCGACAATACGATGAACAAGTGGGCGGTCGCGTTCAATCCCTTCTTCGGCGACGCGCGCGGCGATGTGCTGTCCTTGATACCGTATGCGGCGATCTGCGTGCTGCTGTATTGGGTGGGACGCGAAAAGGCCGCGAAATAGGGCAGCCTTGCAGGCTCATCCAGGCGGCTCGAGCGTGTCCTGCGCTGCGTTGTTGTCCTGCGCTACGCCATCCTGCGCCGTCGGCCCGATCGGAATGACGCCCGCGGCGCGGCGCGGATCCGTGCGCGGTGCGGCGCGCATCGCTTCCAGCATGGCCTCGAGCGTGCGCAGCTGCGGCGTAGTCGCGTCGATCTGCGCGCTGCCGATGATCGAGGGTTGTGACGGTGGGTCCATGGCCGATCTCGATTGCATGAAACGGGGGCTGCCGACAGCCCCCGTCGCTCAAGGATTTGCCGTCACGCGAAGCCGATGCCGACGATCCGGCTGCCCCAGTCCTGGTTGCGCAATATGTCCTCGTTGACCAGCCAGGCGCGGCGCGGGTTCAGTGGATCGACGGTCACGGCCGAATAATCGCCCCAGCGACCGCCGGCATACGGCGCCGGGCTGGTGTAGGCGGCGATGCCCGGGCCCAGAATGTAGGCGCTGCCGTCGTTGTGGTCGAAGCCCGAGACGCGCACCTGGGCCTGGGTGCCGCCGGCCGGATCGGTCAGGGTCCAGGTCACGAAGACGTCGTTGCCGGCGTTGGCGGCGATCGAGGCATTGAAGTCGTACGAGCTCGAGGTGCCGAAGAAGAACGCGCTTTGCACGACCGCATTGCCGACGGTGTTGATCTGGTAAAAGCGCGGTGCGGCGTAGCCGAGCAGTTGATCGTATGCACCTGCCAGAGAAAATCACCGCTTTGCGTGCTGGCGTTGACGAAGCGGCCATCCAGCGTGTCGAGCACTGCCGTGGTACCTGGCTGCGGTGCGTCGGGCGGGGCCGAATACGCGGGCACGGCAATGTCGACCGGGCCGCTCAACGCGATCAAATTGGGCCGGCTCGAGTTGGTCAGCGTGTACAGGCTCAGCGTACTGCCGCCCGAGGCCGCGATCAGATAGGTGCGGCCATTCTGGTCCAGCACGGCGGGCGGGGCCAGCGTGGCGCGCAGGCCGGTAAACACCGGCACTGAAAAGCCCAGGCCGTTGTACAGCCGGGCCTTGGCGACCGCGAACATGTCGGCGCCGCGAAAGCCGCCCGAGCCGATGAACACGTTGGCGGTGAAGATGACGGCGTCCTGGTCGAAGCCGAGCTGCGGATAATCCCAGAAGTCGCCGGCGTTGAAGGTGACGTTGAGCGCGTAGATGTAATACGGACCGAGGGGATTGGCGCTGGTGGACACCGCCACGAAGAACAGCTGGCGCGTGCTGGTTTCCTGAAATGCGTCGGCGGTCACGACCCAGCGGTTCCAGACGCTGTCGTACATCGCGCGCGGGTCGAACAGGATTTCGGCCGTGTACCCGAAAAAGGCCGCGAGTGAAATGCTGGTGCGCTGGCTCGGATTGGCGCGCGCGAAGATGTCGATGTGCGAGTTGGTGACTTCGACGAAGTGGTCGCGTCCGACCGCGCCGTGCGTATCGGGCGGTGTCAGGCCATCGACGTTGTTGGCGCCGGAAAAGTTCGGCCCGACCAGCGAGATCGGCACGCGCGGCGCCGGCGTGGCCTGCGCTTCCTGCGCCGGCTGTGCTCCCTGCGTCTTCTCGGCCGTCGGCCCTTGCGCCTGCAGTGCGGCCTTCAGGCCCGCGTACTGGTCGGGCGGCATGGTCGGCATGAAGGGCTTTTGCCGTTGCTGCGCGGCCGCGCCGGGCGCCGGCGCAGGTGCGCCCTGCATGTCGGCCAGCATGGATTCCAGGCTCCTGAGCTGGGCATCCGCAACGTCGATATACGCGCCGACCTCAATCGGGGAATGGTTCACTGTGTATCTCCTTTTGTCTGATTGACTCGATGTGCATGCATTCCAACTGCATGCGTAATATCGAAGCAAACCGGCGTGGCCTCGTTGACCCGCCTCAGAGGATAAAGACCCAGGAAAACTGCTTATCCGAAGAAGGGGAGACGTAAACGGCAACGGCGGCCCGCGGGCCGCCGTCTTTCATGCAAAGCAGGAGAGTGTGACTACTTCACGCCATGCATCAGCTTCTGGATCAGCGGCGCGATCAGGAACAGCAGCAGGCCCGAGCCGATCAGCGCCCAGAAACCGAAGGTGTAGCCGGACAGCGCCGATTCCACGGTCATGCCTTTTTCGCCCGAGACGATGCTGGCGAAGATGCCGGACAGGTTGTTGCCGATACCGGTCGACAGGAACCAGCCGCCCATGCCCAGGCCGACCAGTCGGGTCGGGGCCAGCTTGGTGACCATCGACAGGCCGATCGGCGACAGGCACAGCTCACCGATCGACTGGATCACGTACACCATGAACAGGGTCCAGAACGGGATCTTGCTGTCCGGGCCGACCAGGTAGCTCAGCGCGTACCACAGCAGCACGAAGGCCAGGCCGTTGAAGATCAGGCCGAGGCCGAACTTGCGCGGGATCGACG